>Ga0335075_10000002_pt1 | contig 1067720 bp, 948 predicted proteins | sample Lox_Sample_24_FD_206723 | JGI IMG/M metagenome (GOLD analysis project Ga0335075, IMG submission 206723) | Soil microbial communities from Loxahatchee National Wildlife Refuge, Florida, United States - Lox_Sample_2.4 | ecosystem: Environmental > Terrestrial > Soil > Wetlands | place: USA...
GGCCGCGCCCGCCGCAACCACCAGCGCCTTCCTTCAAGTCTCCTTATCGAAAATGTCCGGCGATCTGCACTACCGCTCCGTCCCGGCATCTCTGCGCCGCGACATTTCCGATCAAGGCTTACGACTTTCCGGGTAGCCGAGGGCGCGGACAGTGAACACGCAGAATTACAGTAAAGTGTGGCGCCGCCCACAACCTCGACACCTCGTATATCACCATCGCGCGTATTGACCCGGTCGCGGAGCTCAGCCCGGAGGGGCCGGTTTATGTTTACCAGTGCAGATACTGCACCAGGAAATTCGAGCACTCAACGCGCGATCTCAACCTGCGCGAGCAGAAGGCGAAGGCGGGCCGGGCGCTGTCAACAAGCTATCGGAAGTCGAAAAGGGGTTCGCCGCCTATTGGATCGAATCTCTTCCTGAACCACGAATCTAGGCATAGGGACCGAGCACGGCCCTCAGCTAGGAGGGCTGGCAACCCTCCGATGGCTGTGCGATGGGCCAAACCCCAGGGATAGTAGAATCCGAGAGACCGAACGGCATCCTCGTCTCAACCTCGTCCTACGCCAGGAGGCCGATGATGCGCTTGATCTTTTCCTCTCCAGCGAAGCTACCCTGCCCTTGAGAAGAACCGATGAGCCGTACTCGGGCTCGCTGGATGCCGTACGAAACTACAAGAAGCAGTAGCAGAAACAGCTTCCGCTAGCATCATGGCGATGACGAGGTCATTCCTCCTGCGGTCTAGGCCCTGATGTACAGAAGCTCCTGCCGCGAGACAAACTGACCGGGATATCTGTTTCGCGTGCCTGAGCTTCGCCCAGCACCCTCTTCGAGCAAATGTCCGGCCCGCCGGCGGGCAATGCCGATGACTCCTGCCGCAAAGGAAGTAACAAGAAGCAGGGCTGGGCGTCAAAAACAACGATAAGGCGAAGGAGCGCGCATCCCTCTCGACACCGGGTGAATTTCACACGATTCACATTAGTTCACCTCAATCATCTTTTCACCGCGCTTAAGATTTGCGAACGTCTTCGTAAGGGGGACACAAACCGTGTCGAACGAGAACGACGCAATCAATTTAGCAGCAGTGCTGCTGAACTCTGACGCACAGCAAGCCGACAGGGAAGAAGCGCTCAATAAGGCAGCGGCCGCCCACGTGACAGTCGCACAGTTTCTCAGGGCGAGCCTGCTTCTGCAGGCCGTCAATGGCGCTCCTGGAGCGCTGCAAACGGCGAAAAATCTGATGGACGAAGACGAGGATCGGATATAAGTCAAGGGCGTATTGGAGCGTGGTTTGAGCCATCGCCATTCAAGGATACGGACCCCAAATGACAATGCCCATATCGAACGCTTCAACCGGACGATCCAAGACGAATGTATCAACCGCATCCCCAAGGACTTCAAGCTCTGGCAGAAAGAGATTCCCGAGTATCTCCGCTACTACAATACCGAACGACCCCATATGGGACTTGGCATGAAAACACCCGAAGAAATCATCAAATCGGTTCCAAGCTATTGAACTTTATTCGGGGCGGAGGCAAGAGATGAACCAGAGAACCCGATTGCCGACGAATGGTTTGACTGGAAAAATTAACATAAAAAAACAGCTCCAGGGAACGCCTAACAAACGGCACTCTAAGCACAAGGGAAAGTCTGTCCGCCAGGAATGTAAGCCGCCATTGATCGAGAAGATCGAGGAGTCCTTACAATTTTCGGAAGACCTGCTTCCCGTATTCGACCGCACGATTATTATCGTCGTCCGTTTGCTGTTGGCGATTCTCGCGTTCATCGGGTTGCTTCACTTCCTTGGAGTACCACTGCAGGAAATGCGCGTGTTGTTCGCCCGCTTGCGGTGATTGCGCAACCGTATTAGTACTGCATCGTTTCCACAACAGACTGGCCGATGATGATGGCCTCGCCTTTTTCTCGTCTCACTAATACCTTGATTACAGCCTGAAAACGCTCCGGCAACTCCGCGGCACCGAACTGTTTCGCAAGCTCATACAGATCTTGCGAAACCGTCACGATATCCGCTACGCCCTGTGCCGCACGACCATGATTAGCTCCGATCATCGTGACCACCGGGCTGTCGGTTCGATCATGCTTCCGAAAACGGGTCAAAACAGCGTATTTGTCGAGGATTACGTTTTCACGGCTTAGGGCATAGTTCGCTTCACTATCGTCCTTGAACTGATAAGGCGGACGTCCCGTGTCTCTCGCAATTTCAACGCCATCGTTGGTCAAAATAACCGGCAGCCCTACTTGAAAATCGGCTATGTGAGGATGCGTGCGGGCACTGCCTATTAGAATCAAGTTCTGGTCCGCACAAATCGTGAGATCGGGAAATGACGAAACAAGCCGAATTTGCAGCGTAGCCCCGTTGCCCTGAAAAGTTTCCGAAAGCCTTATCGCGGCGAGCACTTCGCCACTGCTAAGGTAATGCAAGCTGGGCCAAGCGTCGCTACCGCCCAAACGGTTGAGGAGCGATGGAGATGCTGTGTTCTCATTGCAATGGATGTCCCGGAGGTATACATAATCCGGCGTTCTAAAGAACAGCGGAGCCGTAATCAGAGCGAGATTTGACGCCGACCGCTCCAGGTGTTTCCGCCAAAATGTCGCCACCATATCCGGAATACGATGACTAAAAATAAGGCGATACTCGCCCCGCCGCATCGTTACGGCCAACCGCTTACATTTGAGGTTCCTATCGACGTTAAACGCCTGATCGAGTTCCCGTCGAAGGTTTCTCATATGGGTGCGGACACTGCTGTGCACCTTGTGTTCGTCTCCCGTCGCAAGATACTTTTTTTCAAATGTTTGGGCATCCATCAAAACACCCGCGATCTCTTTCCAGGATGCACTTTCGCGGTTCGGCGGGCGCGAGAAAAGGTAGTCCAGAATCTTACGTGAATTCTCTTTGGATCGGAAGTACTCGGAAGTTAGCAGACTGTCCCGCAGGTCCTGAATTTCGTAATCGGACGGGTTGATCTCTGGCGCGGATCTGGATGCGCTGCTGATGACCGAACCTCTCGGCACATTAGTATATATCTTCGTTCCGTTGAATGTCGTATCAATAAAACTGTTCCTCATCTCTGGCACCTTCCGAATGGGCGGGCCCCAAAACGGGCTTCGAGGACGCTTGGATTCGAAGTCTGCTTTGGGTCCCAAAAATCCGCTAGCGATTCTCCTCGGCCGCGCCGCATTCGTTCTAGTCCGAATCCGGTTCCAGTCCGGTCCGGTCGTTTACGGCCTGTCTAAGATTCTGTTTGCAACCGAGGTAGCGCTCCGTCGTTTGCACGGACACATGGCCCAGGAGAAACTGTATCTGCTCGATCTCACCGCCGGCCAAATGACAAAGTCGGGCGCAGCTACGCCTTAAGTCATGCGGTGCCAGATTTGCCAAGCCAGAACAAGCGGCCGCTTTCTTAACGAGCTTCCAGATGACTTTCGACGTAAAGCCATCGCCCCACACGCGGCCAGCCTTGTTGATAGCTCTGAAGACATGGCCGTTTCGGATGCTCGCGGCGGAGGTCCAAAGATCGAGAGCGCTCTTTACCCAGGTTGGTACAGGAATTGTGCGGACGTGGCCACCTTTCCCCACCAAGTCGGCAATGACCCAATGATCCTCTCGAATTTGCAAATCGTCAAGTTCAAGATCAATGAGCTCCGCGCGGCGCAAACCGCACCCGAGGAGTACCGCCAGTATGGCCTGGTCGCGCTTGCCGCGAAGTGTTTGGGCACAGCAACTCGCGATAAGCCTCTTTCCTTCTTTAGCAGAAATCCAATTGCCGGAGCGAACTCCAAGCCGCTTCACTCCTTTGACTCGGGCGATCCCGGCCGCCAAATCAGGACTGAGCAGACCGGTGTCGGAAGCCTCAAAGGCAAGTCGGCGGATCGCGGCCAACCGCAGATTGATGGTCGAAGGGGCATATCGGGCCTGCTCAAGAAACATTCGGTACCGCAACACCACAACACGGCTGAACGCGAGTCGTGGCTCCGAACAATACCAGTCGATAAATTCGTCGATCGCGTGATCGTAGGTGCGATGTGAACTTTGCGAAGCGAGGCTGTCGAGAACTGCAGATTTAGATAAAGCTAGGTCTGGAAGTCGCAGCACAGATTTTGGCTTGCGATGGCTTCTTCGATTGCGTGTCACTGGCAGCGGCCTCCTCAGCCGCTGCCCTTCAGTTTTCCGCGAAATTTCGACGTGCGAACGGAAAGAGTCACAGCGCGGCGTTTTCCGGGACCGATTTCCCCGAAGCCGACTTGTGGAGCGCGCACACACCTGATATCGAGGCGGAGAAAGCTACAACAGAAAAGTCATCCAACCAGGAATTGCTCGGCTCAACGCTGCCGCCAGCGGACGCGTTAGAATCGGGTGCTATGTTGCGCGATCTGTCAGCCTTTATTTGTCACGCCTCAGCTGACAAGAATGCCGTACGAGAACTCTACCGCCGGTTATCGCGTATACAGGGCATCGCTCCCTGGCTCGACGAAGAAAATCTAGTTCCCGGTCAGGATTGGGAGTTTGAGATTAGAAAGGCGCTTAAACAGTGCGATGCGGTTCTCGTCTGTCTTTCGAGATCATCGGTTACGAAGGAAGGATACGTCCAGAGTGAGATCCGGCAGGCGATCCGCATAGCAGAAGAAAAACCAGACGGCACAATTTTCCTAATCCCGGTCAAGCTTGAGACGTGCGAGGTACCACCCAGTCTGGGGCGGTGGCACTGGGTCGATCTAACGGAGGCAGGCGGGTTTGAAAGGCTTGTTTCCGCATTGCTCGCGCGTAGTGCTAACCTAGGTCTCACCATTTCGGCCAAAGAGGAAATCTCCCAATCGGACGTAGCGCTCGAAATGGACCTAATTGCGCACAAACTCCAGATCGCCCCCGCCGAGGCACGTTTTATGCACGCTGAGCTCCGTCGGAAAGACCTTCCAGTTTGGATTCTTCGCGCAGTAAGGGCGTTGGGACGTCTACTGAATGAATGGCCACACCCAATCCGCCGCGCGATCGAAAGTAAGTCAAACCTCCTTTCCATCGTTAAATACACTAATATCGACGACCACTTACAAAGAATTCAACTTGAGCTGGCACGGTTCATCGAAGCGCGTGGCCTCGGTGGTCAGCGGCGCTTCTTGAACGAGGAGTTTCGCATTTCGATTACTCCGGCCGTTGCCGTTTCAAGAGCCCTCTATGTGTTCCCTTATTTTCACGCGCCCTCTCGGCGCCAGAATTGGGGAGTTTTACCATACGCGCAACAGAATAAAATAGGTTTCGTTCTACATAACAAGCATCCTGCCGGTCCAAAGTGGGATCATATCGCCGACAGATGCCTGGGGCAGGCAACTGTCTCGGATTCGGTCGGGTGGTTTGAAGAGCTTATCCTTCAAACAGATGCACTTGACGGCACCATATATTCGATCGATGGCTTTGTGTTCTATGAAATTTTGACAGAGGTCTTGGCCGAAAAAGGATCTGAGGCGACGGCGATACTCGCTCACCGCCATACGACGAAACGACCAGAGGAACAATCACGGCTATTCTTCACAAAACGCCGTTCCTCTGAAAAGGAACTAAGTGCGGTCTTTGTCTTTGATCCCGGCGAGAGTCGCGCTGTGCAATCCCTTCTCAATCCGAATTACCGAGTCATTTTGGCTCCTCATCCGCTTGACGTTCCAGTAGGCGTCGGCTTCACTCTGCCTTGTTTGCCCGGCCTCCTTTTGGACAGCCGTTGGGAAGCAATCCTTATTCGGGCAGCTAGCCTTTATGGACAGCACGCAGAAGAACTCGCAGGGCTAGGCATTCGCCTGACCGCCATCGATTTGGACGTGAAGCAGCCAAGAGACGTCGCCACTTAATTTGGCCGAATCCAGCATTACACAGGGTGGCTGGTTTGCGGCTCGTTACGGATCGTGCTCATTCCAAAGTTGTCCCCAAACGGGCTTCGAGGGCCTTTGAATTCAAGATCTGCATTCGTCGCGAAAAATCCGCTTTCCATCATCTGTGACTAAATGTAGACGAGTTCATCGGTCATTCGGTCTTCCGCGTCGCGCCGCTTGCAAGCGCGGAGTTGGGCCGGTTCTCCTGTTGGGCCAGCTCACCCACGGACCGAGGCAACAAAATGCCGACCGATCCCCTGCTGCAAGGACAGGTGACCGCTTTGGTTGTTTGCGTCCATAAGTGGTGTATTTTCTTCAGTGTCTTCAGAGTCGTCTGCTCCAACTGACTCCGGATGTAGCGACAAATGTAGCTAACGGTTTCTCCAGGTTCAACAAGCTTAGCTTCTAAGTTGTTGAATCTAAATACCTCGCTACATAGGGGATCACCTGTCTTCAAGGCAGCTAATAGCTTCTGGGGTAAGTGCCCTCTCGTCGAGAGCTTACATTTCAAGCTGATACATACGACCGTTTGGTTCTTTGTGATAACGTGAGGAAACCGAAGGCTTCCGCCTACTACGATTTCGACTACATCGAAGCATTCTCGCGGCTGCGCTCGGGTATTGACCTGACCTATGAAGCAACGGGTGCGCTCTTCTATCGAACGCCCGGCCCGTCAGCAAACAAGCCTCTGCGCCGTCGTGAATCCGAAATCCCTAAAGCAGCTGAAGGCTGGTCCAAAAAGGAGCGTTTCACGGCGCGCATTCACTCGCGTTGCGACCGCTGACGTTTTGGATCAAGTCCTTATCCGGACCTGGCGGTTCGACGAGAGATGACATTGATTACCTCCTGCCTTCAACGACCGTTGACGCGACGATTTTCCCTCCGACTTCCGGCAATTCTGGAGAGGTCGGCGGCGGATCATAGCCTTGTGTCACCACAAGTGCTGCGTATTCGGTTCCAAGATGAGTCTGGTTTCGCCACGTCCCGTCGGCGCGAATGGCTGTGGACGGGTTTGCGGCATATGGCTGCACGTACCAAACGTCGCCGTGGGCGAACAGAATTACCCGGCAGTTTTCGCAAGAGTTTGCGACTACGCCTTCGATGGTGGCCATTTTGTCCGGCCCTCCGGGATCGGACGGCGGAATCATCGTTATAGTGATTTTCGGTCTAGAGTTGTTTTGAGCTGCAGACTGCGCCCAGAGCCCGAATGGAAGGGCGAAGAACGCAAGACTGCAGGTCAATAGCGTCCGGTGTTTCATATACTTCTCCTCTCTATATTCAGAACATCGTTCACTTGCCCCGAACTTCCGAGGTGGATGTAATCTTCTTACACTCGAAATCCTGCAAGAACGCCAACTGCGGGGACGGGTCACATCGCGCGTCAACGACGAATGCGACATAATAGGCGCCCGTGTGAGTCCATGTGCGCCACGTACCATCCGGTGCAATCGAAGTTAATGAACCGATTAACGGTTGTATGTACCACTTATCCGTTTTCGCGTACAGGACGACACGGTAGTTAGTCGTATCTTCAATACCGGCCACTCGCCCGGCAATATCGGCATGGGTGAGCCCGCCGCCTGCTTCATCAAAGCGCGGAATGGTTGTGATTTGAACACTAGGACCTAACGGCACGAGCCGCTCAAACACATTCTTGGACTGCCGCGGAACTGAAGACCGGTGCACCTGAGGGGGAAGGTCGCTTTGTGCCTGGTCGGGTGGCTCGTTATGAAGCGCCTCATAAATTTCGGGGGGGACGGATTTCGGGAACCTATCGAGCTCAAACGCATCGCGCTCAACAACCAGTACGATTCTGTCGCTTTTGTAAGATTTATTTATTTCACAGGTCGAAGAGCCATGGGGCGTAGTGGCCGGCGTGCAAGAGCCGAAATCCATTGCCCATTTGTAAGTAAGACCATCCAGGCGTCCTCGCATCCGTGCTTGAACTTGAAATACGCCAGGCTGGTCGGTCGGCGTCACATCTAAGTCTTCGATCTTAGCGCTCCCTCTGTTCCGGCCCGCGCAGGAGAGAAGACACAAGCAGACCAGCGCCGCAACAGCGCTGGATTTGCGAATAGAGCTCGCGACGCCGAAATAATTCATAACAAACTTGGCTGCCACCATTATTTGTCCTGAATTCCGTTTAGCGATAATATGTATTCGGTTCTGCGCGAGAACCACCGCGCACCAAGCCGCCGCGGACGCCTGATGAAGAAGACCCCCTGCGGCGTACCCTTTTCTGCTATCTGGACAAGACGAATCTTGACTTCCATTTCCTTCGAATCAGCGAAGTGCTGTAACGGGATTCCCAGGCGAGGTGCAAAAAAGGAGGACTCGAAATCGAGATAGTACGCACAGGTTTGGCAATCTCCTTTGAACTGCAGCCGCACCTCCTTAGCGTCAGCATGCGACTCGGTCAATTCTGGAGCCGAAGGTTCCCACGCCAGGCAAAAAAGGTCCGTTCGCCAAAATAATAGGAATGTAAGTGCAGTGGTAATAAACAACATACTTCGCAGTATTGTATATGAGCTAAATAAGTTGCCCAAACGGAATACCGCCCACAGGTAGTGCCAATTCTTTTGGAATCGCAATCGAGTCTTTGGTTCGTAAGATTGGAACGGTATTTCCATCAGCTGTATTTGTTCATTGTGGACGCAGCTCCGGATTTTGCTAAAGAGATCGACCTTCGTTACTCGGCCGGTCGGCTCTAGAACGCCAGTCCAGACGGTAGAATCGCGCCGCAAATTTGCGTGATCGATGATGCTGCGCCACAGCCAAGCCTTGGACGCCGAACCGGTGTGAAGAGTGGCTAAGAGAATAGCAATGGCATAGAGCAGGCCGAATGAATGCTCGCCTCCCTGAAGCGGTCTACAGAATCGGAGGAAGACTTGAGAGTCCCGTGCCGCGTCCGCATTGCGACGGACGAGAGCTGGCCAAACAACAAACAAGGTGCTGAGAAGGCCGGCGGCTACCAACCCGAACCAGATAAGGCAAAGCAAAACCGCAAGAGTGCTCAGCGAGTCCCCCCAATCGGGGCCAAATCGAAGGAATGCTATACCGGAACATAAAACGAGCCAAAGGGTCGTCGTGATCCAATCGTACGCGTGAAAGGGATGACGTCCGGCAACCATCCACAGCAAGATTGCGAAGATGGGATTGCGGAGGAATCGCCGCGCCACGGTATTGGCGTTGTGGTACGCATTCGGCTGAGCAAAATTTAACACCGTCGTGTCACCCGCTTCGGCAGGCAAGGCGACGTATTCAAGCTTCACGACATTATCGGGCCTGTCCTGTAGCTCAGGATTGTTGGGGATGAATACGCCAAGCGCGTATTGCCCACCGAAACTTTTCCGGTAGGACCTTAAAGCCTCCCACGTCTGAAACGGCTTGACGTGCGCTAATTCGTGGCGGATGAATAAGAGAACATCAGAATATGCGGCGTATTTACGTTGCCGCGATACCCAACCCGGCAGATACTGCTCGACGAAGTTCTGCTGCACCTCCCGCGATCTGGAACACGCTTCCATTTCGCTACTGAACTTTTCCGATCCAGTGCCTGCGTACCATCGGCCCCAATAGTCACCGAGCTTGAGCAGCGGATCGCCCAAGGCGAAATGTGGGTCGTTAACAGCCCGCTCCCGCCATGCGACGAAATGTTCCCACCAGGGGAAGTCCATAAGCTCTCACTCAAGAACCAGGCGCAAACGGGAACCAGTTTTTGCGTGGCCGTCCGTTGCCTCATCGTTCGATAAGGGCTCGCCGAACAAGAGCAAGCGGAAAGGCATTTCACTACTTGGGGTCAACTTCCGCCAATTCTCTAAATCGAAGGTCAGGTTTTCTCGGGATAGATCCTCTTCAACTACAAAGTGAGTATCCGACCAGAACTTAGGACGCGCGGCAAACAAATCTACCCCATTGGGAAATGAGATGAACCGAATCATAACAGGCGGTTCCGATGCTAAGCGCACGTTTGACTCTCCACTGAAAAAAAAGTATTGTCCTTCCGTACGGAACTCGCGCACCGTCACCTCGGCCGGGACCTGTTCACTGTTCACGATCAGTGAGGGGATGATGCTTTGAGATTCTTTGGCTTGCCGCTTGCGCGCGCCACCGCCCTCGAGCGCAGGCATGCCGATTAAGGCGGCGATAAGATTTGTCAGCCGGTCCCAAAAACTTTCTTTGCCGGCCTGCTGTGAAAGCAATAACTGCGACAGCGAGGGAGGGCTTGGGGCCGACGCTTCGACGTGCGCTTGCCAAATCTTGAGAAGTTCCTCTAGCGTAAGGTTCGCCATATGCCTAAACCGGTGGCTCCTGAGCGCCTGAGGCGCGCTGAATGTACAATTCCTTGAACTGATTTTTCGCCGCACGGATGCGCGCGTTGACTGCCCCTACCGTGACGCCATCGGAGGCCGCAATGTCCTCGGCTGATCGATTTTCGACGTAGCGCTGGAGTAGGACATCACGATGTTGCGGTGACAGCCGGCCGAGAAGCTCATGGACAATTTGGGCGGTGAGTTCGCGGCCCTTTTCGCTAGTAGCGTCCGCCACTTCAAAACGAGTAGTTTCACCCTCATCGTCTGCCCTGGCGGATGCGTCGAGAGATATCGTGCGCCCAGGCGCAAGGGCATGCTGGCTCTTGCGCCATCGATCTACCCACGCGCTTCGAATTGCAGACATAAGTAACCCCGGAAGGTTACCGCCCGGTTTCCAAGAGCTACGCCTGTTAAGGAGACGTCTCCAGCCTTCATTGAGCAGGTCTTCAGCCGAGTCCTGCATCATGGTGCGACCAAGACTAGCCGCGTAAGCCTTTGGCTGATATCTGTTGCCAAGCTCGTCAAGCGCTGTTCGGTCCGGAGGATCGCGGCGGCTGGACGCGATGAGCCACGAATCAGGCCAATCGTTTCTGGTCCGTAGGTTCTGCAATTCTTGCAAGAACTGCGGAGGCGCATTCCTGGTTATCGCGCCATCGATGATCGCGTCAAATTCGGCAATGTTGCCACAATCCAGCGCCAGACTCGCGGCGCTTCGATAGATCTGAAGGACACTTTCATCCAAAGGCCGATCCCGCACCAGCTCGACTACTCTTTGCTCCAGACGGAATGCCTCCTCGAATCCCTTGCTGGCGGTTTCTTCGTCCTCGTTCTTACGAGCACGCGCGGCAATCATAGCCTGTTCGATGGCCTTCCGATGAACCGTCTCAGCATGAACGGCTGTCATAGCATGCACCCCACGATCAGCAAAGGGCGGCTGAATTCTACCACCGCCGCATACGCGGGCGTCTCCCAGCAATACCGGTTCACTTGGCGCAGTTTCTCTTTTAGCCTGTGCATCACTTGGGCTCTGTTTCCTTCGAGCATGCCTGAGACCTCGAGCCGGGCCTTCGGCGCCCCCGCGGCAAATAGGAGGAAATCGAAACCCTCTTTAAATCTGCCCTCCTGGCAAGCATCGTGAAAATCCAGCACAAACAATGCTCCCAACGACACCGCATACGCGCCTTCTTCTGCCGCAGTCGCAAGGTTTCGATAGAGGTTAGCCATTTCGCGATTAACTTTGACGACCAGCAGCTTCACCTGAAGAGCAAGCGCAGTTTCGCCAGAACCCGCCAGATCCTGCGAGAAGTTGATGCGCTCGATCTCGAGCATCGCGGAATCGGCGTAGCCATGGTGAGCAAGGCAGATAGCGGCTCCGTCGACCATACGCCACCCCCACCCCATCCAGAAAGGCTGCGGGCACCGCAAGTTGATAAGCGGGACTGGATTCAGGATCATGGAACGCCTATTGTGGACAGAATGGCTCGATACGCACCAGATCGGGATGCGTGAACAGCGCCTTCCATGTCTTCTCGAGCCTACCCGCAACGACAGGATCGGATGATCTAGAGGCAACCGATTGCGCGAATCCGCAGAATGTAACGTGAATGCTAGCGTTTTCGATGGGTGGAGGCAGTTTCGCCGGCATTTGCCAGTTAAACGCACGGTTTTCCTGGCCGTCCGTGACATCGGCGATAAAACAGGGAGGTTGGTTCGGTCCACAACCTGCGCTGCGGAGATGATCGGCCGCACGCGCAAGCGAAAAGTATATCGGCGAGGACTTCGTGCGGTGGACGGCCAAGCAGCGGTTTCGCACTTCGAAAAGCAGAGCAGTCCGTTCCCGCCAGTAAATGTGTTGCGAGTCGATAATCCGCGCAGGCGTGGTAAGCGCTTTCATCATCAGCATGCGAGGCTGCCATCCGGATGAGCCGTCTCCGGTCGCAAAAAACGTAAATCTCACACCTTTCCATTCGTCATCCGATTCCATAGACCGCATTTCCCTTTCAACGAGACCGACGACCTCGTCACACCGCGTAGCCGAGGATTCGGAAGCATCCCAGATCAAAGCCAGCTCGCTCAGCGGATCGTGCTTCGATGTCGGAGATGTCGCGAGTTCCGGCTGCGAACGAGTAGCGAACAGGACAGCTGCGATCGCTGCGAAAGCTACGGATAGGGCCACCAGATTTCGGTTCATTAATGGCCTCCATCGATCACCGTCCGCCGAGTTGTAGCCACGCCTTCGTGGTAGCCCGACTCGGCTGCGCTACCGGCCGATTTCGAGATTACTTCGGCGGGAGTATGGCGGATTATCAGGTAATCGAGATGCTCTTGGATTTTCCGGTCCAGATCCGAAATCTTCTCATTCAGACGAGCAACTTCGTCCTGGCGAATGTTGATTTCACGATCGTCTCTGGCCGCCTGATGCGCCATCGTTTCGTGCTCCCTGTGTTGATGCCGGAGCGCATGCGCCGCGGATTCCAGATAGAATAGAATACCTGCTTCGATCAGCGTCAGACCGAGTGCGAACGTGTATTCACCGCGCGTTTCAGCCGCCGAGATCCGCAAGATTCCAAGACCAAGGATCAGTAGAATCGCGGCGCACACTGCAACGCTCCGATTAGATCGTGACAGCAACGATCCTAGGCCGACCGTTGCCCACGTAAGAAAAAGGCCGATGATTGCCGCACAAAATGTCGATGCGGCCCATGCCCAGCGGACGGCGAGGCTGATGAAAAGGAAATCGTGCAACGTGGGCACCAGCGTGAGGGCAAACACCATGACTGAGACGGCTATGAATGAGTCGCAAATCGCGGCAGGTGTTGATACGGGCGGAGTTGAAGCCGCAGCGAGCCGCCGGTCACGCAAGTGTGCGACTGCGTGGTCCCGTTGTTCTATAAGGTCAGAGCGCTCAGCACAATAATTTTCGTAAATCGCTTCTCTAACTGCATCATCGGGATTCTTCTCGGGATCGTAGGGGCCACGTGCTGAAACCACGATTGCTAAGTGTTCCTCTTTTTCGCGCAGCGTTTTGATGTGATGCGAACGAGGATAGAGCGCGGCACCTTTCGTAGCCATGCTCGCTCCAGCTCCGAAAGCGGCGGAGCTACGGTTCGCCAAAGGTCCTTCGGGAGCGCGGTCAGCATCGAGGGCAGGTAAGCAATTCATTCATCACCTCTCTGCTAGGTATTACGTACCCGATCAAAAAAATGTCAAAGGACGTTCCGGGAATTCTAGATCTTGTCTCCGGCCTTTGGCTCGTCCTCCGAAATGATTCCGATGCTCCCGTTCATGTCTTCTTTGCCGATCTGCGTATACACTGATGGAATGCCTGCCGCAACGACCGCGGTCGCCTTCCGAATATAAGTTCCCTATTTTCTTTGGGGTGGTCGTTTCTCGGAACGCTCCTTCAAGTCGCAACCGTAGTTGTCGTTTCTTCCACATGCAACCAGCTCCGGTCGACTGGAGCCACAGAATACCGGCCGATCTCCTGCTGCAAGGACAGGTGACCTCTCATGCCATTTTGGAGTGGTAAGTCCCGTGTTTCCTTGCGGGAATTGTGCGTCGAACGGTTCCTTTACGGCAGATGTAGCGACAACTGTAGCTGTCCAGATTCAACAAGCTAAACATCTAAGTTGTTGAATCTAAAGACCAGCTACATAGGGAGGTCACCTTTTACCCAAGGCAGGTAATAGCTTGAACGCGTAAGTACCTTCTCATCAGCACCTTACATTTCAAGCTGATGCATTATTCTCCCAGCAGTTGGCATCGAGCAGAGCGTTCTGCAGAATCTCAAACAACACCCCGGTAGGCGGGATGTGCATCCCCTTCCGGCGTTGGGCAAAAGGTAAGCCGACCCGGGAAGCGATCCAAAAGTCCTTACGGCAATTGAAACGGCTTTGTTGTAGAATCAGCCGATGCCACATGAGATCGCAGACTTTTTCAAGGCATACCTCAGTTTTGATTTCTGGATTCTGCACGCCCTGATCGCAACAATCGCCTTGGGGGTCCTCATTCGGCACGTTTTCGCCCTGCGGGAGCTGAAACAAAAGGTAGATGCCAGGAAAACAATTACAAGCGATAAGGCGCGGCGTGATATAGAAACTTTGGACATTTACGGATCTTATTACGACTCTTGCTCAAACGCCTTCATACTGGTTGGCCTACTTGGAACCATGTACGGATTTTATCTGGGCATGCCGCATAAGGGAGATAGCGCAGCCTCGATCAGCTTCGAACAAATCAAGCCGGCACTCGCAACGAGTGCGTTCGGGATCATCTGGGCCATCCTTCTGAATCTGATCACACGAGCTACTGTCGATCTGCAGACAGACCGGCTCCGGGCAACGTATAGCCGTAAGGCCAATGAATTCTCGTTAGAGCAAACACTAACTTTTATTAGCGAAAAATATAACGAAAGCATCTTACAGGTGGGGGCGACCGTAAAGTCGGTTAACGAAAACCTTGCAACCGTATTCAATACCGGCACAACCAACTTCTCAGACGCGTCTAGTAAACTTGCGGATGCTGCTAAGGCACTTCAGGACTCAAGCGCTGAATCGGCCAAGGTGTTCAGCGGTGCAGCGAAGGTATTTCGGGAATCCTTCGAAAATGCGGCCGGAACTGCAAGTCGTCTGGATGAGGTAATCAACAGAATCATTCAATTGCCGGAGACCGTGTCGCGGCAGCTCGAAGAATTTTCGCGCAAGCACACTGCCGCAATGGCCGAAGGTGCGAAATCTTTGTCAGAACGATTCGAGGCTTTGGTAAATCAACTGCTAAATTCGCTCACGGCAATAACGCAGATACCAGGAATTCTCTCGCAGAACTTGAAGAGCGCACATGCGGAGTATGTCAGCGTCGTCGCCGGTTCTCTCGAGACGTTCAAGCAAACACAGGCGGTCGTCCGAGAGCATCTGAAGAGAAGCGCTGAAGAGTTCCGTGCAACGATGCAGGAAACTACCGAACTGCAAACCCGACGTAGCGAAAGCTTTCTAGAGAAACTCGAAATTCTGATCATAGGGGTCCAAGGGCTTCCGGAACAGATTCGAGACAGGATGTATGAGATTATCGAGCAACATCGAGCGGCACTCGAGCAGCAGAACAAGGCCGATCTACAGAGTCTTAAGGATATGATGTCGTCGCTGGTAACTGTCAGTACCCGGGAGATCGAGGGCGCACGACAGAAGCTGGTGCTGAGCGGTGAGGAACTGCGCGATTCGTACATACAGGCCTATAAGAACGAAGCTGAGCTGGTCCGCAAGGAGATGGAGACTCTATTTCACGACGTTGAGCGATTCCTTCAGCAGTTGCAAAAGGACTTGGAAAAGGCAATTATTGGCGCTCCAGACAGCATCACTAAACGTACCGAATCGGTGCGTGATGTGATCGAGAAGCTTACCGAAGCCGCGGCTGACTCCGCGAGTGCGCTGAATGCGAGCGTCGAAAGGATCAGTACGGGTCTAAGCGTGCTTGGCGAGAGCACAAAAGCTCTCGCGCCGGCCGTCTCTGGACTAGAAGATGCCGCGTCAAAATTTACGAAAGCCGCGCGGGAAGATCCCGCGCATGAGCAGGTTGTGCTTCTCAATGAGATCAAGCAATTAATGCAGAATTTCGCAAGTACGTCGCGTGGCCCACGCCCCTCTGGGCGAGAGAGGCAGGGCGGCGGACGCTGGCGCCGGCTATTTCGTTTCGTCAGCCGGGCGGAAAATTGAAAGGAGATTGACATGCGGCGAGGACTCCACATGAACGTCTGGCTTGCCTTCGCCGATTTTTTCTGTGCTGTCGGTCTCCTCATGTTGGGCGCTTACGGTAAATCGCGAACCGAAGCGTGGACGTATCAGCGACAGCTGGAGCAGCAGCAGGCCCGCAACCCGGTGATCGAAATCAATGAAAAGGCCCGCACCGTAATCCAAAAAATCTACGAGAAATTGAAGAAGTTGAATGTGGAATACGATCCCGACAAAGTCTCGATCGGCCTTCCGGATAGCATCCTTTCCCCTTACAATCAACCCGACATTATCAATCCCGAGGTGGTAGGCGATCTTGCCAAAGCCCTCAATGAAGTGGATCAGGAAATTCCACTGCGGGAGTTCAGTTTCGTGCTGACCGGCTACACCGACGATCACTCGCAGAATCCAGCCGATACAGGGCCCGACTCCTATAACATGAAGTTATCGCGGGCCCGGGCGGCGGCGGTCGAAGCAATTCTGCTCAAATCAATCGATCCCTCGCGCATCCAAGTATCGATCAGAGCTATGGGACCGCGCGAGCCTCGAGTTGACAATTGCAACGCGCCGAACCCTGACGGGAAGCCACGGTATGACTGCTGGGGCAAGGGGATGCCCCTAAAAGGGAAGAATGAACTGCAAAAGAATCGTCGGGTCGAGCTCTCGATCGGCATTTATTCTGCCGCTATCGCGGTCCAGCCGCGGCCAAAGTGAGCTTGGAGAGCGGCGGCTTGGCTTTCACGGAGCGGTTCATTGCGTTCCGATGCACCGTCTCGACTACTTCGGCAAGCTTATAAACTTTGTTTGGATACTGCCATGGATTTGGCGCGTCCCAGTCGAGCCACCACCCAGAGGCTGCGTTCGACCACGTTTGCTCAAACTGGATTTCCAGCTGGCCTTTTTGCGGAACATAAGGTCCACCATACGGAGCGTGAAGCAATGAGCTATGGCAGACGATATCGAGCGGCAGGATGGTCTGCGAATCATTGGCCGCTCGCTGACTACGCGGCCGTGCCCATTGAGTTTGCGCCGACACGCGAACATTGATAATCCGAAGTTCGGAAGGCTGCGGCGGGTCCAACGTACCTTTCGGGTGCACTGTGATCTCTACAGGCAAGGGCCGGTCGTTCACCAGACAGCGTAGTTGGTTTTCGTGAGCAGCGAGATTCGGCAGGACCAGGAGGCGTTTGGCAGGCCCCCCGACTGCGCGAATTTGAGGCTCCGTTTCAAGCGGCCGGAAAGGCGCAATCTGGAGTACTCGCGAGGCGTCGAGTTGGTTTTCTTTAAGTGCTGTCACGATTGATTTGGAAAGCCCAGCGAGACTGCCGGATCGGGAAAACATCAGCAGCAGCACCGGGCGGTCGCCTTCGAAAAAATAGCAATTCTGCTGATTATGCGGACAGGCAGTCGGGCTGGCTTTCCAGTCAGGGTTCACCGCATGAATGGCTTCCTCGACCTTGGGCAGATCATCGCGTATGACGATTTCCATTTCCGTGTAATAGGTACCGCTGAAATGAATGAGGGTGCCGGCGACGCCGATTGCCCATCCAGATTGAGCCAATTCGTCAATCGAGGAGAGCAGGCCGCTCAGCCGCGCGCCTGTCTCCATGCCATCGGTTATGAGGACAAACTCGTCGGTTTTCTTTCGACCTTCTTGGATCGCCCACTGCAGCGGCGTATCGTAGCGATATGTGGCTGGCCTGGCGACCGCAGCAGCGAACGCGGGGAACGGCATCTCCGCGAAACTCTTCTTGCCGTCTGGAGTTTCTGAGATAAATGCGAGCTTCGTAGCGGCGGCGGAAGCTGAAGACATGCTGCCGTGCAAACGCTCGACAACTCCGCGCAGCCGAGGCCCAGAAGCCCGCGCAAAACCCGCCATGCTGCCCGAAGCGTCAACGACGATATATCCTTGACCCGTGGCGAGCCGGGCACAGAAAAGTAAGGCTATACAGAAAGAGCCTGATCTCCAGCCTGTAAACACCTGTAAACCCTTTCAGCGTGCAATGTGCTATTTCTGGCATTTGGGTCTGTGCGGAGGTTCAACACACCTTTGGTCATCTCCGGCTCCGATGCGATTGAGTCGACTGGTACGCTCTGATGCATCACCACCACTTTGCGGCTAAATTGACCAGTTATCGCATAGAATTCCAGTACCCCCGCAACATCGCTCCGCCTGACAGTCAAGAGCTGTCCTCCGCAACGCGGACAGTACAGGAAGGGTACACCATAACGCGCCCCGCAGCTACAGGACAGTTCGATCATTGCGTCACCGCGCCCAGCGCCCGCAGATCCCATCCGTCTGAACGCCTCGAAACCGCGGCGGGACGAGCCACAGTCCTGACTGGCGCGTTTTCGCCTTTCGGCGCGCTGAAGAACTCACGCCACTGCTTTTGAATTGTGTTGTTAGGCCATGGCCAAACCTGCCCGAGCGTATTGTCTTCCAGAAAGACCACAGCTCCCTCCTCTTCCAAAATATCAACCACTCGCGGGCCGAGCAGCTCGAAAAACCGGGAACGAAATTCTGCAAAACGCCGGCCGGTTTCGAGATCGATTCGCGCAAAGTTGGTGGTAATCATCTCAGTTAGACTCTCCGGAACCGCAGAGCGGGGCTGCGATTCAGAAGGCGACTTGCCGGATGGGGACACCCGTGCGGATTCAATACTCCCGGGCCCGCTGTCCCCCTGAGTGTAAATAGCGGCCGGAATGTTCGGCGAAGCAACTTCAACAGTCGCGGGACGCGACGTTTCCGGCGACGATCGGGTTCGGCTCTCTAACAGCGAAAGCGCCCGGGTCGATACTCGAAGTAATTCCTCAAACCGCTGTTGGATGGTTCGGATCAGCAACTCGTGATCTTCGCTTGCCTCCTCCAGCAGCGATCGAATTTTTTCAAGGTGTGCGAAGATCTGCTGATATGAACCGTTAATCTGACCCGCTGCCGCTTGATTCGTTTTGACTTCCGGATGGACCGGTTTTTCGCGTTGCTCTTTTGGCTGGATTTGCTGCCCGAAGTGCACAACCCGCGTGGTGGCGAGAACGTAACCTGACGCCAGTCCAGCTGCAAACGCAACAATTACCCATGCGTAGCCAGGTATCATTTGGGTTGTGTATCTTCGGGCGGCGAGAATGCCTCGGCGAACAGACGCATATACATCCCGAATGGACTCCTGCGTATCTGCAGTACTTTGTCAGCAGCGGGAGCGCATTCCCTCAAGAAGTCAATCTCGGCGGCCGGCACTTTGTCTCGACCCGGCGGGCGCTGACAGATCTCAGCGTCATCGAATCCGAACTGCTGCACTCCGTCCAGCTTTAGATTCGCAGGTTTGCTATCCAGGTTATATGGCACAGTCTCAATCCAGGGGAGTCTCCGGATTGTGCCGATCGCCATGGTCATATTCAGCAGCATGTAGGTCCGCTGCTGATTGCCCGGCGGCACATCCATGTAATCCTTTTTGGCCGCCCCGAGTGCGACTGCGCCTTTTGCGAGTTTCGAATATATGACGCTGATCGACTTGGGCAAGCGCGCCAAGTCGCCCGCCTGCCGATATTCGCCCAAACGCTTTTCAATCCGCTGACGCACAAATTCCGCGAGGTCTTGACCCTTGCCTGCCGGCTTCAGAAGCCTCCACCCGTTGCCAAGCATCAGAAGGCCGAAGCGCGGAGGCTCGCCCTCAGCGTGAAGACTTGTTATTCGGGCGGCGATGAACCTCGCGCAGATTTCAATCAAGCCTCTCCGGAATTTCCAGGAGATGTCCTGCGCCTGCAGATGGGCCTTGTTGTCAACGTACAGTTCCGCCTCGTCCAGCGCGGTGGGATTGCGTGTGCGGATCATCTGGCGCAGCTCGAAAAGACCCATCGGTCCGCGCGTCAACTTTTGAGTCGCTAGAATTAGAGACTCGCCTCCGTATTCAATGGAGTCCTGTTGAAACACGGCACGGCGCTTTCCAGGCCGTGGATCGAGATCGTTTGAGTCGCTAGGAGAAACAGGCTCGGTAACACAGATGTCGGTAGTACCACCACCACAATCTACGATGAGCAGTTCTTCTATATCGCGGATCGGATCACTGCCGTTCTCTCCGGCATGAGATTCGCTCAAATCCAGTGATGGGATAAAACGAAAAGGACAGTATTGTTCGAGCGATGCGATGACATTCTTGAAACTCGTCTCGTGCAACTCCAGGTGCTCTTTATCAAATGCCAAGGGGAATGTGGCCACGAGTTCGATCGAACAAGGCGCTAGTTCATAATCGACGATTGCTTGCGCAAGGTACATCTCGAGGGCGAGCCGCAGGTAAAGGAACCGCAACGTAGCCAGAGGGCGACCCTCCTTCACGTGTTTTTTCCACTTGAACCCACCCTCCGCCAGACGGTCTACCAGATCGCGCTGCGAAAAGGGAATCGTATAGTCTTCCACGGGACGGAACCCATCATGAATCTCTCGCGATCCTCTATTTGGAAAATACAGATAGCTGGGTAGCGAAGGCGCAGGCGATACAGGCCGTGGCAGCCAGGATGTCTCGACCATCGTCTGGCCGGCAATGGCCTGCAGGGTGAGGTCGGCAATTTCCAGAATGCTCAAGTCGTCGGAATCCATACTGGCTCCTCGGATGACGCGGATAGCTGCAGCAGTGTTGCTGGTACCAAAATCGAATCCGAGCGTTACCTTCTCGACCGGTGACGGCTTGATCGTCCGGAACTCAGGCTTGAGCACGCTGTAATAGGTTTGGTGATCGACGTTGTCTTCCCACACCAGCTCGATCAGATCTGGAGCCGCATCGAGCTCAGCCGACAATCCGTCGGCATCCCAAATACTTGCCACGAGACCTTTATCATCGAGCGAGAGGATGCGATGAAGTTCCCCTCTGCCTTGCGGCACAGACGGCGTGACGAAGGTTACGTAATATCGCCGCCAGCAATCCGGAATGTTATCCGACCGCTCGCCTGGTTTTGTGGGACTCATCTTGAAATTCGGCCAGATAAGTAGCGCGGCTTGATTCAGTTTCCTGTCGCCCGACTCGGTAGGATTGGGAACCGTGACGCAGGCGCGCGAAACTGTTTTGCGGTACCCGCCGCGTGCATACACTTCGTAAACCACTGTGGCGGTGCTGCGATCCGGAACAAGCCGGCAGTCGAGGATGAGGTGACGCTTTTCCGGGCGCACAGGGCTAACCATGTGCCGTTCCAAAGTTGCGAAAAAAGCGACGTGCGTGTACAGACAATCGCTGAGGTGCATTTCCTTTCCATGCACGCGTACCTGCAATCCGCCATACCGGGTTGCACAGTCTGGCTGTCCCCAAACGATTAGTTCGCCGTCCACCGGATCAAAGGTGAAACCCTCTTCGGGCAGATCGGCTCGCTCACCGCAGATCGGGCAATGAAGGTAAGGATGCCGGCTGTCGAGGTCAACCTCGCCGGTGAGGCTATCGAAATCTGCGCGGCAATTAGGACAGGGTTTCATGCTGCTGGCCTGTTACTGGATTCGCCACCAAGGCCGGCCGTCAACGTTAACCGGGTCGACTGGATGTAGTGACCCGCGGTTGAATTGTGCATATCGATCACCCAAGAACGCTTCGCACGCTGATTGAAACAAGCCCGGTCCGGGGCGCTTCGAGCAGTCAACGAACGACATCACCTCTGCGGCTCTTTTCTGGACATCCGGTAGAGGCCGTGCGCCTGGAATAACGGACAGGCGCCGGTTCCGGACTCGGAGAATCACCTCGCCGGTGGCTGGCACGGTGGCGCTTCCGTCCTGCCAACTGGCTTCCTTACAGAAAATCATCCAAAGCGCGTAACCGAGACCCGATAGTTCTCCCACGAAGCTGCCGCGGAAGCGCTCTACATAGTACGCACGAGCACCATCCAACAGTTCGACATAAATCAGATCCTGTCCATTAGCATTGCGGTTCAATCCTGGAATAAGAGTGGCTGGATCGGGAGGTCGAGCACCCGCCATCAGAGAAAGCGCATGTAGGGAGTAGAGGTGCGATTGGGAAAAAATCAACTCCGCCGCTTCGCCGAATTTCCAAAAGAAGTAGCGCAAACAGTCGGGAAACTCGAAGCGCGCTTTATCCAGGACATCATTGATCGGAAAACCGGGGGGAAGATATTCGTTGGAGATCCTTGAAAGGCTCTCGATGACGGTCTCGTTGGCCTGAGCGGTCATTCCGGTGGTGGCAGGCGGATCGCCCAGCTCACAGCCAAGACCGAACAGAGAAGGTTGATCGTGAGCAATCTGGTTCAAAGAGCTGACCAGGCGTCCCTGGTGCCAGAACTCCAACCGATCGGGCCTGGTCAGGAGAGTATCGCTGCTCAAACGCCGCATCAACCCCTCGAGATATCCATTTCCGTAGACGGGAAAGAAGACTCGCCTGGGACTGGCATTGGCAGCCGTTCTGAGATAGAACGCTCCGACGTTTCTTTGGTTTCCCGGCCCAGGATCCTGACCGGGGTTGCCAGTGAGCATGCGCTGCAGCGCTTGGGACCACACAGTGCCGCCAGCGCCGTAAGTCGCGAGGAAAGCAGATAACAGACCCCGACCGGCTCTTCCTTCATTGCGATTGCGGTATTCAAGCACGCGCCGATCGAGGGCCGCGCGTTCACGCCATCGTGGAGCCGGACAGACCAGCGTGTCGGGCGCAAACGAGCCCGCACAAGTTTCGCTCGCGTGTGGATCCGTCCTGAACAGGAGAACAGTGAGATAACGATCCTCGAGTAGCGATCCGCCTAACCTGTATTTATTCAGATCATAAGTTTCCGGACGAAGCAGACCATAGGCAAGGCCCTCCACCAACAGGCAGAAATCACGGAACGCGGAGTCGGCTGCAGCGTTGAGGTCGGCCGCAAGACGTTGCGCGAAGTCGCTGCGCATGCCCAGCGGATCGGGCGAAACCACATTTTGCGAAGGAACTGGCAGCGATTGCGCAAGGGTCTCTATCTGTTCTGGCAAGAACTCGGCAATTCCCGTATCCGAACGGCGGCTAGATAAGGAGAGAGGCAGCCAGACCACGGTGCGGCCACCGGGTGAAGACGACCCTGGCGGGACAGGCGCAGCGCTCATTTTTTCTTTCTCCTATTCATCGATTCCAGCATGAGTTGGTCGGCACGGTTGCGAATCCAACTGCAGAGGAACGCGCTCGCTTGCTCCGGCGTTTGCTGATCCAACTCCAGCCTTCGGTATTCCGCATCCTGCTCCACTTCGCTGAGATATTCTCCGAAGCGCATGCGGGCGTTGGCGTCCACATCACGCCGATTGAAATCGATGAGAGTTCGATTAGCATCGGCCAGATCCATAATCCACTCGCGGCGTGTCGCCTCCAAACGAATGTTTAGAGCTAACTGATTCGCCAGCAAGCGCCATGCGTCCGCGGCCCGTATGCGCGAATGATCGGCAAGTAACTTCGTGATCCACTCCGTGATCTTCCACGACAGCGGCGTACCCATCGGCCAAAGCGTGCCTTTTGAGAGGCGATCCGCCGGAGCTTGGCCCAAAATCTCCGCCAAACACCTCTCAATGCGCCGGCTATGTACGAGCATGTCGAACAGATTGCCGCGGGGCCCGACAATATCCTGTAACGGGATGCCCTTCGCTTCTACCTCCACCATCCAGCTCCTACCTCTAGCAGGTTGAGCCGTGCCTCCCCAATCTTCACGCTTCAATACGTAAAGAGCCGAAAGCAGCAAAGTGGAATGAACAGGAATGGCTAATCCTGCACTGGCGTCGTATGGATTAACTCCGCGCGGCGTGCCGATCAGGACCAGGTGATCGCAAATCGAGGTCGCGTGAACATCAAAATAACGCAGGAGTGATTTGGCATTGCGGGCTTGTCCGGCGTCGCCGACACCGAGATTACCGATTTTCGCCCATGGAAGTAGAAACACGCCGTGCACATTCTGTCCACGGGTAGTCTCTTTGGCGTATTGGCATAAGGTAGGGCCGAAGCCCGCGCCAGTGCCGCCGCCCAAACCGGCCAAGATATAGATGTCAGTATATTGGTCGCTGAACCACCCCTGCAGCGAATTGCGATCTGTTTCTTCACTCAATTTCCATCGCGCCAGAACTGCCCCAACCTGCGGCTGTTGATTTGCACCTTCGATAGGAGACACATTTTGCTGCTCGAGACTGAAAATGGCATCTGCCAGATTCTGGTCCAGACCGAGTGCTTCGCGCAAAGTGTCTGCAACGTTCGGTACACGATCTGGCAAGGTACGGATGCGTTGCCATATGCCCTCCCGATCCAGGGCTTCGTCAACGCGCCGGTCAACATCGGTATAGCCGGGATGATTTGGCGGGAAGTCGATAACCGCGACGTTCGGCTGAAGACCAATAAGTTTTGCGATTCGAGTGTAGGCGAGCGCGCTTATCTTTCCGGTACCCCCGATCCCGACGACAAGTTTCGTCGAGTGCTGCAGAGCGATTCCTGCGGCGCCTGCTGCAGCCATCTCAAGCCTCGGCGCGCGCAACGTGGCGGACACGCGCGTAATTCCAAATCAGTCCAATCAGGATTACTACACCAATCCCGAACAGGGGCGACGTCCATGCGGCGAGGAAAGCCGGGAACGGCAGTGGTGCATTAGCGCAACCTGCGTCCGAGGAGTGGAATACCGCAGCCATCCACGCCCAAAAAACGCAAGCGCACAACCCGACGGTTAAGAACACCGCCAGAATTAAGCGTTCAACCGGTCCGGTGCTTCGCGAACGGAATAAGCAAAGCAGCCAATAGATAAGAGCAAAGGGCACCCATGACCCCACTACTTCATAGGATTCGAGCGCCTCGGCTTCGACCCGGCATTGCTCGTACTTCTGATCAGGTGCGGTGCGAGCCGCGACCTGCTGCGCAATGACAGCCAGGAAAGAAAGGAATAGAACAACCAAAAACAACCAGAGGAGAATTCTCATTTTAGGCCCTGTCCCGGAAAACACTCGGTATTGCATTTCTCAATTTAGAGTGTGAATGCAACATTTGGAATTGTATCTTACCGTCCGCTCAGCTGCATGCGCTGTTTGCAGACGTTTCAATTCCCCCGTGAATCTTAGGTTCCCGTAATGTCGGTGCGGTCTCCGGCCGATAGATTTACCGTGGGGGCGGGCAACCTTTCTTGACGCGGGCACTGAGCAAGCGTCCTGCCTCATTGTTCCCGTCGAGCGTTGTGGAAATCAAATTTGGGGAGTCGATGATGCGAGGCAATTTTGACCCGTCGGGCGACATAGAAAATCTGCGAAAGGCGATAAAGATACTCGATGAAGCCAACCGTGCGGCCTGCTCGGAACCGCTTCCCGTGTGGCTGAAAATCAAGCATGCTAAACAGAGTTTAGAAAAACAGCTGACCGAGCTCATGGACGATCCTGAAGTGCTAACCAGCTCTCGATAGGCACGAAAACTAAGGGTTTTCGCCTGTCCTGCGTCTACATCACACGCACCAGGACAACTCGCCTTCTCGCGGCTAAAGACGGCGGCCCTTCCACAACGAAGTCACGGTTTCGATGAACATTGTTTTGGCGAGTTCCTCGTCAGGTTCCGGGCAATCCCACGGCTTCGGCCCTCCATGTGCGAGCCAGTTCCGCAATCGGCGAAGATCGATATTAGTGCTATCTAGCTCTTGGCCGAGCGCCGCCCTCGCCTCATGGCTGCTGAGTTGCCGAGTATCGATCGAGAATCGAATCGTATGCACAATCCCGAGTTTTAGGAGCACGTTTTTCCAAATGTCGTTTTCTATGCGCTCGTGAAGCTTATGCGAGGTCGCGTGCCAAAATGCCCAAAAACAGCTCTCAAGCAGCTCCTGCAGCACTATCCGACCGTCGTCGTCGCGGGAGCGCAGCAGGTCGGACCAGAACCCGTCCTCATATTTTCGGCACCTTATCGCCGGTATACGCTCTATGCGGCAAAGATCGCGCCGCAGCGAGGCGAGACTTGCCCGGCGAATGCACTCTCGCACGGCGTCTTGCATTTCGCGGCCGGTCGATACGCCCTTCACCCAATAATCCACAGCGCCGCCCAGATAGGCTTTTTCAGCATTGATCGCCCGTTGAGATGCGGTCAGGATACAAACGGCCACATGCGGGAAGTGTTTTCTCAGTTCGTCAAAAATCCGCCACCCCGAAAGTTGGTTAGGCTTGCGCGCTTCGTCCTTCGGTTCAAGCCGCAGATCGAGAAACACCGCGCTCCACGGCCAGGCAGCATCCAAATCGCGGGAGGCTTGATCCACCAGAGACTCAGCGTTATACCGCTCGCTTTCGGCGAGAGCAGTTTCCAAACGAGCCAAGGCGCTGTCCCATAGCGCTTTCCGGTCACGGATCAGATCCAATCCTTCCGCTGCAGTCTTGATGGCATACACAGATCCGTGCTTAGCGTTCGGCTTGACACCGGTCAAGCCTGCAGTTAAAACCATGGACCAGCCGCGGTCGTGCTCGTCATCGATCTGCAGGAAGGTATGCCCCCTACACTCCTTCCGCAAAGACGCGCTTTCGGTGCTTTTAAGCGTTTCAGCTGGGAGCAATTCCGGATGTAGGAACATCGCACGTTTCACATCGATGGTGTTTTGCGAGCGCGCATCCGCAGAGAGCAGATGATCGCGTGTAAAGATGTCCGGGGCAAACTCCTGAAGAAATTTGGAGACACCAAGGCGATTACGCCAGGAATGTGCATAAGTTTCGCTCGTTTCCCCTGGAGCAATTTCCATGGCGAGCACGCTGGAACGCGCTTCCACTCTACCGATGCGGCGTGCCGCGAAGCGCTGTAATGCTCGTCCGCTGAAACGGGGTAGCGGGGCCCGCAAGAATGTAACTCCCGGCGAGTAGGCTACCAGCCGTTCCATCACAGTCGCGGCATCGAGACGATCCGGTGCGAATGAATACAAAACGATGTGAGCATAGCGCACCGGGTCGTAGAGGGTCTTTGTGTAACGGATATGCGAGGCCAAAAGCACTCCAGACCAATTCGTGCGCAGATCTTCAGCCCAAAACTTGAGATTGGCATTTATGAACAGGAGCCGCGGGACGGGCCGTATTTCTGCCAACCACGGGACGACTGTCGTGCTGACCCAATCATCGAGAGAACCGACGTCTAGCGTGGCGAAAGCCGGTGGGGCAAGCGCGACAGTTTTAGCCTTAGGCGATTCTCCTGAATCGAGCCTAAGCGCTAGCGGCATATCATCGATCAAGGCTACTGTAAGTGGGTCCGCACTAGATGGTTTGGCCATAGTCAACCCTGTTCGTCTTCTTCGAAGTCGTGCTCAGGAAGCAGATAGTCTCGAAGCGCAGTGAGGTCGGCGGCATCCACAAGCTGTTCAAACCTGCGGCCTCGACGCGAATCAAAATCTGAGAGGGCATCCCATGCCGGAAGCGAGGACAGCGCATCAGCCCTCAAACCTCTAGATGCGGAATGAAGCAGATCCAGCTTGGCTTCGAGCAGCCAATCCCTGCCCCTAAGAGCACGCGTAACGGCTTTAATATCCTCAGCGGACGCAGCAAGGCTGTTTAAGAAACGATAAATGTCATCCCTAACAGGATGGGGCAGCTCGTCCCTGACGCCAATCGTTCCGTACCACAGGTGCAGCGCGTTCTCCGCCTCATGCCGCCGTGCGTACTCGTCTATTTCAGTTCCACCGGAGTAACAAAGCACCCATAGTTGCTTGTAGCCATCTTCTAAAGCGTACCAGGCATCCGGCTGATCCATGGCACCTACGTGCAGAAGCACGCAAGTGCACACGCAAGCTTCAGAATTCTGCAGATGCTCGGCTGTGTGTTCGAACGCAAAGGCTTCCACCGGCCCGCTTGGAAGACGCAGACCTTTGAGGAATTTGAATATCGCTTTCCGGCGGTCTTCCCGGCAGTCCACCACGGCCACTCGCATGGATCAGCTTCTCCAGGAGTCAAAGGCGAAGATGAGGGCGTAATCGCCCGCAATCGTTTCGCCGAAAACATTCTCCATTACATGCCGGTAGCCAGCAATGGTCTCGGACGGGAAAACGGCTTCGAGTGGAAACTCGTCAAGCACCGCGGTGGGCTGCAAACGCGTGTTGGTTGCGAGTTGATAACGATAGGCATCGATTGGATGATTCTTTCTGTCATCCGAAACGCCTGCCCATTTCGCAGCCAGGTAGAAGCGCCCCACCTCGGTGAACTCGGTACAGAAAGCCGAAAAAGCGTCTGGGGGACTCTGCTCTTCGAATTCGCTCTTGGTTAAAGGCGGGTCAAGATGATAACGAAGGATGAGAAAATTCCGGTAGAGGACTGGCGGTGATCCGCCATACAGGGCACCCGAATACGTTACCGGCGTTTTCAAAGCGAAGCTAAATCTTCCTGTTATGCGAAACCCAAATCTCGAAAGAGATTGGTCGAATTTTACCAAGCCGTTCGAGAGAGCCTCGTCGACAGGCCAGTGAACTTCCAAAGCTACGACTGCTCCCGGTAGCAATGAAATGCCCTGAAGTTTGGGGATCGGTGGACGGGTTGTCAGCGCTTCGTCTTCCGCCCAGATTACATGGAATGAGCACTCTTTGTTGCGGCGGCTGGATAATTCTGGCACAAGTCTAATGGCACCCCGCATTTCTTGAAGCTTTTTGCGCGCCGACGTGTGAAAGGCAGTAAGAGTGTTAGTGTACAGATCCTCCGGCTTTAATCGAGCCGATATTCGTTGGAACAGCCGCTGCTCCTCAGTGACGGCGACCTCCGGTGGACCCGTGAAGTAGCGCGGGTCATTATGGCACATCCGCTTGACAGGCCCAATCGCGAGATACTCGGAAACAACCAGCGGGAATGGTGGCGATGAGAAACGCTGAAGCATTTCCTTAGCCTGCTTCACGTCGGCTTTCGGATTTCGCGAGCGCTCTAAACACTCATTTGCAATCTCCTGCAGCGTCTGACCAAATACGGGTAGACTCGTCTCTGGCTCAGCGTGCTCGAGTTTCAGGCGCAGCGGCTCAAGTTCAGCCCAGTTTAATTCCTCGATGCGTACCTGAATACGCCGGATCTTCTCGTTGAGCTGTTTCTCTCTCATCAGCTGCTGGTGTTCGAAAGCCTCGCGTATGGTATGGGCATAGGCGATCTGCTGCTCAAAGAGTTGCACAATGCGTCCTTCGTTCGTGGCATTTCGCGAACTGCGGCCGCGGATTGTGTCTGGAACAACGTTGAGTTGCTTCAGCACGCGCACGCCGTTTGCGGCAGACGAGCCGGCCACCATTGCCTGCGAACGGGCTCCGGCCGTAATAGTGGCAGGCGCGCATTCTTGCCATTGGTGCCAGCCCTCGGAAGATCGATATGCGTACACGCGGTCCGAATCAACGGTCACAGATTGCAGCGGGAACAGCATACACGCATGCTTGGCCACTCCCAGGTATAGGTCGTCATCTGTAATTCGCTTGTTCTCCTGCACCAAACTGTCTGCCAACTCCTTCTGAAAGAGTGAAATTGTGAGGCGCTGCACGGCCTCCGACAAGAAAGCGCGCAAATCGCCACGCAAGGTCCTGGCTTCCAAAGGATGCCAGGAAACACAGAGCCGCTCGAGGTCGTCCGGATGTCCAAGCCGGGCGCGCACATAGATGTGCAAAAAGTGAGTCCAGCCAGGGACGAGAACCGGATAACTGATTACGATGAAGGCTCCGCTTTGGATGTCGTGCGAGTCTCGTGTGCAGAGTTGTTGGAAGATGTTGTGTGTGAAATAGGAATATAGCAGGTACGCGGCAAGTTCGTCCTCGGCCTTGGGCTCACGGCAACGCCCTTCGGCGAAATAGTCTCCAGGAGCGATTTGGAGGTGGTCCATACCGGGATCGGACAAATCTCTTGCTCGCGCTTCCATTTGAATATCGAACCCTCTCAGTGCGCCGATTGTGTTGTGGGAGGTTGACGGTTTGTAAGTCAAGCGTGTAAGAGAACTCGGTTCACGCCAGAGCGCAGGCGAGAGCTTCGCTGGCGGAAATCGTTGGTGTTCGGTCTGCGCCTCGCGCCAGGCGTTATACCAACAACCGGGCAGTTCCCAGCCGGATGCGACGGGAAGCAAAGAGATGAGATCTAGTGCGGCTGGTCCCGACAAAGTTTTTTCGGATTTGGTGCGATTAGCCCACTCGGGGTCGTTGTATTTAAGGAAATCCCGGTCACGCATCAAGGCGACGATCTCGTCGCGATGTTGCGAGACAAGTCCGTCAGCCTGCGCCCTTGCAGCCACGAAATTTAGCATCCGACTCCAATGGCTCCCCAGGCCATGCAGCATCGGATGCGCCATGAGCCTGACGCGGCGATCCTGCTGCCAAGCGCGAACCGTCTCGAAATCGGTGGATTCTACGTGTTCACCAAAGCTGCTTCGGACCGCATCCAGTATCTGCTGTATCTGCCGGCGGTGCGGAGCTTGCCCGTGCTGTAGTTCGAGGGTGAGCGGGTTTTCCTCGAAATATTGCCATCGCTTGAATCGAGCGTCAAAGAAAACTAGCTCGAAGCGATAAATTTCCCAAGAGCTTGACTCGCGCATAACAGGATTTCTTGACAAAGAGGCTTCCGTCCACGGCTTCGCAGCGCCCCTGGCGCGGTTAGGTGTTGCAAACGCGATGATTTCCCGGATTCCATAACCCTGGCCGAGCGCAAGATCTTATATCAGGGCTTCAGCGTGCCGAGTGCGGTACAAATCGTAACATATTGGCCGCCTTCAATGCAGAAGGCGCGCCGAATTCATACTCGTCTCGACAACGTCGGGAATCACTCAAAACCGGCGAATGATGATCAGCCGAAAACCGGCCAACGAGATGATTACCGACTCTGGCGCGGAAACGGTGGCAATGGCGGTCCCCGAACCGCCCGGTCGCAGTCCCTCGGCTGGTACCTGCGAGCTATGCCGCGAACTGATCGAACTGGGGCTCTCGCGCGGCCGCAACGCCAAGGCGATCAAGCTGCGTCACTCGGGGGCACCGTCGCTCTTCCTTGCCGCGTGCCAGATCCGGATCGTAAGCGCAAACTGGAATCGGGCGTAGGCTACGCCAAGAAGACACCCTTGAAATGCCTGCGCTTCGAGGGCCTGGAAGAAGCACAAGCGTACCTGGACCTCTCGGAAGAGCGCTGGGCCGACACACGCATTGATGGCACCACGAAACGCCAGGTCGCGGCCATGTTCACCCAAAACGACCGGCTCTGCTGACATTGCCGCTCGAGCCTTTTCGGTATTACCAATACGGTGGACGCACGGTCCGCCTGGATGGCTGCGTGGAAGTCCAGGCTGCTTACTACAGCACACTGCCGGGCTGGATCGGCCGGTGCGTTCAGGCGCAGTGGAACGCTTCGCATATCCGGCTAATCGATCCGCGATCCGGGCAGTTCTTGCGCGAGCACCTCCATCAATAGCGCGGCCACCATCGCATCCAGGATGAAGATCGCCCGCCGCGAACTCCGGTCTCGACTCATCAGTTACTGCGCAGAGCCGAACGAACTGGCCCTCACGTCGGCGCGTTGTGCCAGACCATGCATCGCACTCAGGACAGACGGCGGTGCGCCGCATCCCGGGCGTGCTCGCACGAGCGAAGAAGTTACAGCATCGCTTCCACAGATAACGCCTGCGCCCTGGCGCTGGAGACTGGGGCTTGCGAATACCGCTTCGTGCGCCGCTCCTGGAACGCAATCCGCAGCTGCCGCTAAGCCTGCAGCAAGTCGATCCACTGATCCGGCAGCTCACTGCCTATCGCGACCTCATTGAAAACCGAACCCGTCAGGAGAATGACTCATGCACCTTGCAGTACTGGAACGTCGCTACGCCAACTGCGGCTGGACGGCATGGCTGCGGTACTCGAAACCGCTTGCGCTAGGCGCAGGCCGAACCTATGGCTCCCATCGATCTGATTGCTTGCCTCTCGCCGATGAGCTCAAGCGCGGGCTGATCGGTTGGGGGAGCGCCGTCGTAAAAGCAGGCTTTCGAGATCCGCACAAAACTCTCGATAAGTTCGACTTCGCCTTCAATCCGATGAATCAGCGGCGCCTTCGTCGCCAAACGGGAAAACGCTCTGTTTCTCGGCCCCGGCGGACAGGGAAAAGCCACTTGGCACAAGCCATTGGTCAAGCCGCCATTCTGCAAGGCTACAAAATGCTGTACCGGCAAGTTCACATCCTGCTGGACGAGTTGTCCACGCGGAAGACTACGTCCAGTCCGTGCCACCGTTCCTCTGCTCATTGTCGATGACCTCGGCATGCGCAAACTGCCGCACACGCGCGCGGAAGATCTGCTGGAGATCATCATGCGCTGCTATGAGCCGGTAGAACACATTGCTGACCTCCAATCGTCCTGATGAAGACTGGGGCAAGCTACTCGGCGATGTCGCGGCCGTAGGCTCCATGCTCAATCGCCTGCTGCATCATGGCCACATGCTCAAGTGCGGTCCGTGCAGCTGGCGCACAAAAAACCGCCGCCACCGAACGCAGGACTAAAGCCAGTTCTTTACTGCGAGGGCGCTGTCCTCGCGCTCTCGAGATTTACCGCTTTCCGCCCAGCATGACCTGTGTAAGTCGATATTGCCGCCAAGCCCATTCAAAGAAAAGTTTGCTCGAACAGACTCCGTCAAGGTATAACTACTCTTGTGCTGCATCGGCTGCTTCTGTTTGCCGGCTTAAAGTGATAACGTGTGGCCGGTTTTCAGGTGATTACGGAGGTCGACAAGATAGTCGCTGAGCCATCGCGTTGGAGTTCCGACGCTGGCATGCTGCTGGACCTCATGACCTTGCTCTTCGAAAAGCCGCGTTCATCGCTGGACCAGCGGACGCTCGATTTCGCGACGAATAGGTGAATAGATTCCAGTCCGGTGGTGCACTTGGACCGTAGACATGGCTGTCGTTCGACTATTCTTTTTCACTTTCAAGATGTTTCTTGAGTAGCTTGTCAAGATACAGCTTGGCGTTCCGCAGTTTCTCGTAACCAACTTGTGAGGCATCGAGAAATGTTCCGTTCTGCAGAGCGGCTAAGAGATCTATTGCTTGGCTCAATTGCTGAGCTTCCACTGTTTCGAACGTTTCTTTGTATGGTGCGGGGTCCTTTAGCTTATCGATCTCAGCGCGCAAACGGCGCTCAGGCCCAAAATTCTCTGGCATTTTAGCGATATGTTTCTTCCACGGAAGCGTGGATTAGTGGTGAATGAAACGCGTGAAAGCGATTCTGAGCGAAGCATAAGGGATTGTCGAAGTGTCGTCAAGATTCGTACTGTGCATCGCAGGATTCGGCGATTTTCAAGCGCTTTCGTTGGGTGAAATACCACGTCTCTCGGTTGTTTCATCCAGTCGACCATGAATGACGCAGATCGAGTTAATGGGAAGGATGCAGCTGGCGTCATTCATCCCACTTGAAAGCCTGACTCGCCGGTGATTCCAGGCACGCGGTCGATTCAGCAGCAGCGTGTCGACGGCGTACACGACAAGTGCGCCCGTAGCTTGTAGGATGTCGGTGATAGCCGGCGTTGCAGGGCATGGGAAGCGAGAGTCATCCCAAAGATCAGGGAAAAGGCAGCCCAAACACGAACCGGTCGCATGCTGTACGAAGACATATCCGTGGTCGGCATCCGCGCTCACGGCTGTGAATATGACCGGAATGCCTCTTACCTGAAAGAACTGACAAGCAGCCGTTCGCGCCGGGTTATTATCCGCGCCGCAAACCGCGACGTCGCAATCTAACGATAAGCTCCGTTTAATTGCCTCCTCCAGACGCACGGCGTGCCCGATCAACTCCGTGGAAAAGATACACTCGCGCTGCAAGTTCTCAACCAACGCGATCGCCTTTTCCCGACCCACATCTTTCTCATAAAACCGCTGACGATTCAGATTCGAGACTTCAACCGTGTCGTCATCTAGAATCGTGAGCTTCCCGATGCCCTTACGGCAGAGCGTCGGCGCGATGTTGCTGATCAGGCCGCCGGCTCCGATGCACAGAACGTGAGCCTTTGAATACTTCTCCTGGTCCCAACCGGGGATGCCCCGGTGCCGGTCCTCGGCACCGAGAATGCGTTTGCCTCTGATCCTAATCGACTGTGGTGATTTTGAAAACGTGAGCTTCATGTTGCTCTACTCCTTCCCCGAAGACTTCAATTTGGAATCGGCCATCCATACGAAAAAAGCGGACAAATCCGTCACGGCTGAAGATGGCGGCGAGGGCTTGGTGTCCGGCACTCTCGAGGCGCTCCTGAAACTTCTGGTCGGTACCTGAGGGATGGGTGGATCCCGGCCCTCTGCCGGGGTGACTGTGAAAATGCGCCAGCAAACGGTGCCCAAATTGTTCCAGCCGAATGAGCAGCCGGTGCGTAAAGCCGGTGTTGGCCGTGACGCCGAGCTGACTGCGCCTGTCATGCTCCAGTTCGATAAGTTGGTTCAGCACGAGGGCGCCCTCAATCTCTACGCCTGTGATGAAAGAGAACTGCTCGCTGTTATCGGCAGTCAGCTTGTTGAAGCACTCATGCAAGAAGAACGAACTGACAACAAATCTCGGCACGCCGGATTGCCGTTTGGGCTGCATCTCGGCTGCGATCTGGTCGAGCGTGCCGATGAATTCGTTCGTGCGCTTGATTTCTCTGTAGTAGCGGTCCAGCTTGCCTTGGGCGCTGGCCGCCTGAACAAAGCTGTCAACCAGGCGATTGCGGCGGATCAGGAGTGCGGCCCGCTTGGTCTCAAGCGGCGTTGGCTGGGAGATGGTGAGGTGATTGTTCATTGGTCTCCTTTTACGCCTGCCTGAAGGCCTCGGTCAGAAGCCGCTCGATCGCCAGAATGCCCGAACCGACCTCGGCGGGTTGACGCGACAGGTGAATCTCGTACGTGCCGCCGCCCCTGGAGATGAAGCACGTCCAGTGACTGTGCCGAGATACCTGCTCTGGTGGGTGCAGGATATAGAAACGAAAGAAGGAGGAGCCGCGCTGCTCGGCATAGCCTTGAAAAGCTCCCCAGGGAGTTTGGTAGTTGCCGGTATAGCGGTTGCCGGATCTGGTCCAGCCGCGCTCCTGCCAGTAGGGAATCTGCTGGCGCCTGACCGTGACTGCGGGGGCGTGCCCCCGAAACCTTTGCCAGAGCTGGCGAAGGGATTCGGGAGCTTGCCGCGTTTGAAGAAGCTTGACGTTCATGCCGCGACGCCCACCTCCGCTTTGGTAGAGGCGAAGATTTTGCTGCCGTCCTCGACCTTTTCAAAGATGGCTTCGCGACTCGCAAAAAACGGCTCGTTCGGGCCTTTGCTGAGCAGGTAATCGGGGATGCTGAGCTGCTGCAAGACATCCCCTGCCGTGGTCCCAGGCTGGATCTCGACGTCGCGAATCTGCCCGCTTCCGGCGATTACAACCGATAATCTCTTCATAACTAACTGTTTCTTCCTTTCACTTACTGGATTTGAGAGCATCTTGCTCTCACAAATAAGTAAAGCGAGTGGGTGTAAGTAGGCGCCTGAAGCCAGGCGATAAGAAAGGCCCTGATCAGAGAATGATCAGGGCACGGATGCCGGATAGTTATACATCGGGCGCAGGCACCACGTCCGTAAACCGGCCGGGCACAAAATACAGGTCGCGTTCGATGGGCAGGCCGAGCGGACCGCGGGCAGACTCGAGTTCGGAAAGGAGAAAGTAGCCCCATTCGGCCTCAAAGCCTTGGACAAAGCCGAAGAAACGAAAATCATCGTCCTCGGCTTGTCCTTCCGTGACCCACCAGGTCCAGTTCGAATCGGGCGTAAAGAATTTGGCGTGTACCACAGGATCGGCTTCCCGCTCCTGCGAGTACAAAGGCGGCAGGCGAGCGCGCAGTTCTTCCGTCAGCAGTTTCATTGAATTTCAAGGCACAGGAAGGGAAGAAAGGCCGGGTGTGCTAAAGGCAGTTATTCGATAATTAGCTCCCCTCAAAAATCTTGCGCGCCTGTTCGAACTTCTGAAGTTGTACGCGCTTCTGCTGCAACTCCTTCTCAGTTTCGGCGATCTCCTGCCGAAGCTTCTTCTCCTGGTCGAGCACAACTTCGACCGGGGTTTTCTTTTTCCAGGGCTTTCGTTCCGTGTCTTTGGTTGCTGGTTTGCCTGAAGGTGGCTCAGGAAATTTTGGTGCTGGCATTATTGCCTCCTTGTATTTGTTTTTGGGATTGTTGGTTTTTCACCCACGTCTCGAGCCGGGCAATCGCCTCGCGCTTGATCGGCAGTTCGATGTGGGTGTAGACGGAGTGGATCGAGTGGCCTGAGGAGTGGCCCATGAGCGCCATCCGGACTTCCTGAATGACGCCGGCTTCCATGAGCCTGGTGTTAAAGGCATGGCGGAGATCGTGGAAACGCATCGGGCGGACTCCGCTCCGCCGCAGCGCGCTTTTCCAGGACCGCTTGATGATGCAGACCGCTTCTTCGCGGTAGGTAAAGACCAGGCCTGATGGCTGCTCAAGACTTTTGAGCAGTTCGGCCAGCCTGCAGGTCAGGGGAATCTCCCGCATTTCTCCTTCGGGAGTTTTCGATTTGGTCACAAACAGCAGCCTGCGGGAAAGATCAATGTCCTCCCAAAGCTGGTGCGTGATCTCGCCCCGGCGCATGCCGGTATCGAGGGCGGCGATGATGATGCGCCTGAGGTGTTCAGGCGCGGCCTCAAGCAGCTGTTCTTCTTCGTGGAGACTTATGACCTGCCGCCGGATTTTCCGCTCCCGCTCCATGCGAAGGCGGGCCAGCGGATTGGCGGCAATTAGATTCTCATCGACGGCCCAATAAAGAAGATGGCGAAGGGCGCTCAGATCCCGGTTGACCGTGGCGTCCTTGATCTTCTTGTGCCGCATGCGGCTCCTGCGGTACTCGGCTGCTAAATTCTTGGTGATTTGCAGGACCGGATAACCTTCAAAGTACGGCAGCAGGATCTTGAGGTGATACAGATGATGCGGCCGGGCGATGCCGCTGCCGACAAACCGGGTCGCAATTTCGCCGAAGGTGATATTCGGGTCCATCTCGACGACCTGAAAGCGGCGGTCATTGGCTTCCTCCTTGAGCCTTTGCAGAATTGTTTCCGCCTTCCGCCGGTTAGAGGTCCCGGTGGACTCTTGGCGGCGGACGCCATCCACGTAGAAGTAAGCCCAGTAGACATTCCCTCGTTTCCATAAACCCAATGTGATTACAAACCTCCTTGTTGTTTTCGTTCGATCCAGCGCACAACCTGATTGGTGTAGAAGATCAATTTGCCGCTGGCCGCGGACCGGAAAACAGGCAGTCCCTGAGGGATGAGCGTCTGTCTTACGGTCCACGGCGAGCAGCCAATGAGTCTTGCGGTTTCGGCGATGCCGAGCGGGGCGCCGAGCCGGCTTTCAGCTTCACGGGAAGCTGTGCCTTCGCCGGCCGGGTCCCCAGCTGGGGCCAATGCCGGGGCCTGCACTGGACCCACTTTGCGGGCCAAAAACGGCCAATCCACGGGCAATTTCCGCCCTCGCCGATTCCCGACTATATGGCCCCTGTCCATACTCATTCGTTGCCGCATATCAATGCCCTTCATGTCCGCCCTTCTTCCGCTTCGTTCCGTGCCTTCCAATGCGGCTTCGAATGAAGGCCGGAATCTGCAGATAGAGCCACCACAAGCCACCGAGGAACAATCCGATGAAAAAGAGCTGAGCCTGCAAAGCAGGGCTTTGCAGAAAAGCCCTCACGAGCGCCAAAAAGAAAGAGATCGTGATCAACAGCAGTAAGAACCCAGGAAGAACCCGCAGAACGAGAAAGAGCGTTCGCTTGGCCAGAGACGAGGGCGGCTCGGGTGTGCTGAGATCGTGTGAGCCGCACTGCGAACATACGGTCGCGACCCGCGGGTTGACGTGGCGGGCAGGGCAGAGCTTCACGTCGTAGGAGCGTCCGCAGAAATTGCAGAACAGCGGCTGACCCGTGGTCACGCGGTGACAAAAGTTGCAATAGCGCATAAAGTTTCAAAGAAGGGACCTGCGCTGATCGCCTGCCGGTCGAAACCAAACAGGAGACCAGAAGCCTTCGCGATGAATGAGCTCAAAAGTGGAAAGCCAGAACACTTTGTCGGTGGCCTTGGCGATAAGCGTGCGGATATTGCGCAGCCGGCGGTCGGAATTGGTCAAAATAAGAACCCGGAACTGCTGCTGCTGAAACTTCTGCGGGAACTCGCCTGAAACGGCGAGTTGCAAGTACTCGCGAATCTTTTTCTGCCAGATGCCTAGCGTTTCTGTTCCCCGGTCAACCTCAAGAAAGATGGCGCGAATTCCGCTTGAGGTTGCGAGTTCGAAATACCCGTCCGGAATCACAGCAGCAGTTCGGAAGGGCCGCTCCTGAAAGCTCACCCAGCGCAGACATTGAACGCCGGCAGCCGGGATTTCTTGGAAGCGGACCAGGAGGAAAACCGCGTTGACTTGCAGTTGGTGGTGAACGAACAAGTCGCCGACGAGATTTTCCCCGGCCCGGCGCTTGAGGGGCCTAAACTCGGAACTAACAAGCGCCGCGCCTTTTTCTGAAAGCGCGTAGACGGCTTTGCGTCCCCCGCCCACGGTGCCGACAAAATATTGCTGGAGCAAACCGGCGCGCGTTAATTCAAGCAGTCGCTTATTGGTATTCCTCGTTGCCGCAAGGTTGAAAAGGACTTTGGCCATGTCACGATCAATGAGCCGCATCTGGCCGACGGCTTCGAGCAGCTGGTAATCGCGGGGCTGAAGAACAATTCCTGCTTTATGATTCCCAGTCATCCAGCCCTCCTGCGGCCGACCTGTTCCGTGCAGCAAACGGCCGCACACGGCTGGCAATTTGTTCTTCGATGGCAGAGCGCTGACGCGTCCAGCGCATCTGCACGCGCCGGTACAGATCGGAGAAGTCAGCGCGGACCTCCGCCACCTCACCGACTACCACTTCCTGCCAACGCTCCGATCCGGTTTTGAGCACGATGTGCCGCCTGGCAAGATTCTTGAGCAACTCGCCGAGGCGTTTTCCGCCGTCGAGCGCCGAAGCGATCTTGTCGGCATCCGCGCTCGATAGCTGAAAAAAAATCTGGCTGCCGACCGCGAGGATGGCTGCCTGCATGGCTGCTGGAAACTGCGCCAGAAACTGATTGGCGGAGACCACTGAGACGCCAAATTTCCGGGCTTCGGACAGGACCGTGTCCAGGCCGCTGTCGATACTGACGAGGTTCTGGATCTCGTCGCAGTAAAGGGTAAACAGCGAACGCTGCTGCCGTGAGAACAACGCGTTTTTCAGTTTGGCCAACAGCAGCGCGCCCAAGGTGACTGCCTGTTCCCCCAGTCGCCCTTTGTTTAAGTGCAGAATCACCCACCAGCCCCGGTCCATGGCCTCTTGCAGCAAGATGGTCGAATGCTGCTGGCCGACGATGTGCCGGAAGTGCGGGTCGGCCGTGAAGGTGGAAATCTTGTTGAGGATCGGTTCGCGCATGGCTCCCTGCATGGCTTCGCTTGCCGCTTCGAAGCGGTCACGAAAGTACGTTTCCACTTCCCCGTTTGCGGTTCTTTGCAAGCAAGCGCCGCGAAACTCACCATTCGTAAGCAGCGGGCTCATCTCGACCAAGGTCAGCCGGTTCTCTGCCAGGACATAAAGCGAATTCCTCAGCAGCTCTTCGGTGCGCGCGCCAAACGAATCCAAATGCCAGCGCTGCTTGAGAATTTGCGCAAACTCAGCAAGCTGGACGAAGGTGTTCTGCCCGTTCGGCTCAAGTACATTCAGGCCGACCGAAAACTCGGAATCGCTCGGATCCACGACGATGAGCTTTTGGCTGAGATCTTCCCTCGTCTGCCGCTCTTCTGCGGCGATGAGCGCCAGGAGGTAAGAGGTCAGATCTCCGTGAAGGTCAAAGAGAAGGAAACCGCGCCGAAACCTCACATCCTGACCGGCCATATTCCGCAGGAGAGATGACTTGCCCTGGCCGGTCTTGCCGAGGATGCTGATATGTTCAGGCCGCTTCTCGTGCGGCAGATAGACAGGGTGGCGGATCTGGCCGTCGATGACGGCCCGGCCCAGTTCCAAGCCGCTCCGAAGGGGTTTCGCGGTGGGAGCTGCGCAGCGGTTCCAGGTATTTGCAATGAAGTTCTCAAGCATGTTTCTTGCGTAAATGAAGGTTGCGCTGAGTGCGCCACCAGATCGCGACATAGTCGTTCTTGCGAATCATGCCGCCTTGTTTCTTGGAGTTGCCCCGGATGCGCGCGTAGATGGCGGCCCGGCTGACACCTTGGGATGCGGCTACTTCGTCGATGGAGCGGTCAAGCAGAAGCGGTAGCCAGGTTCGCCGCTCCAGCCTACTGAGGCCATACATGATTTCCCGGTACAGCGGAAGCAGGTCGGATCGTTCGCCTCCCGGCCCTGGAGAGTCAAATACAGATCGGTCGAGCCGCGGAACAGGGTGGCCGTTGCGGCGAATGAGGTCCACCGCTTCGAGTCGTCCATCCAGCGCGCGAATTTGCCGGAACCGAATCGCCTCATCATCGCCGTTTCCACCGAGCATCGAAGGCCTCCGTTTCGAGCGTTAAGCAGGAGGCTCAGGATGTGCCATCGCCAGCGCAGAGCCATGACCAGCAGTTCGTCCAGAAATCAGCCAGTGTGGCTGGTTCCAGAGCCGCTCGACTGACTTGCCGAATCAGACGCTTGCGCTCTATACTGCTTACCGAAGCGCACGGGGACCAAAGTTTTGCATTTTTACGTTCAGCTCGCGCATAAGGCAGGTGCCGGATCAAGATGTCTTGGAAGGATCAGGCCGCTTGCCGATTGATCCCCGCTTTGGCAGGGCTGTCAAGCGAATCCGCGAATCGAAGGGACTGACTCAGGAACAAGTCACGGAACGGCTGCGGGGAGTTTATAAGGATGTCAGCAGCTACGCACGGATAGAGGATGGTAAACGTCTTCCCCCGCGCACGAACGCACTAGCCATCCTCACGCGTGGTCTCACGCTCAGCGATCCGCTCGAGATTGATCGGCTGCTTGCCCTGGCCGGATATGAAGGCCAAGCGGGCTCGTCCCCGGTTCCGGCAGACGGTGGTAGCGAGTCGGCCCCACCCGCAACAAACGTTGGAGCATCACAGGCAGGGAGCGCCGGGCCGGATGCACAGACTGGTTACCGGTCAAAGGCGCAGGAACGCTCCTTCGTCTGGTGGGTTATAGGGGCGTCCATCCTCGGCACGGTTGGTTTGTCTCTCCTGACAACCCAAGCTTGGTTTATTTCGCTATCCGCCCTCAGTTACGCCGCTTTATACGTCATCTCGATCCTTCTGGAAACGACCTATCTAGAACAAAAGCCTTGGCTGCCACAACTAAGCGGTTATGTCTTTGCCCTGATGAGCATCAGTTCCGCTCTTGCGCTGGTTGTCGATTCCACCTTGGCAGGAACTTTCGGGTTATTTCTTGGGCTGGCGATCTGTACAGCCTTTGCCGCCGGGCAATGGCTCATCTCGCGCCGTTTTCTGCCAAGTTATCCCGTAGTTGGGACCCATACTGTTCAGGGCGCACACTTGAAAAATACAGAGTACTTCCTCCTGATCGTCTTTGTATTTTGGCTGCCGCCATTTAACTGTATTGCTGTTCTGGAGCGAGCGTCCCGCACTGGTCAGGTTGGGGCTTTCCGGCCAATCCTGCACGAAGTGCTCCTGACGGGACGCGGCGTTTTCTGCCTCAATGCCGGGCCGTTGCTCGGACTGTTCCTGTTTCTCATCGCTTTTTCCATCGCCATGCGAAGCCACACTCTTGACCGCCTGAAACCGGGTCCTCACCTGAATCACTACACCGTCACGTTCTACGCTCGGGCGGCGCTGTACTTCGGAACATGCCTCCTCTGCATCGCGTGGTTTGCCCATAAGATCTCTCAGTTCTCCAACTGATCAGCCGCAAATTCGGCTCCTTGAGGCTGGCGCGCCAGTTTCCGAAATGACGCACCGGCCCTAAGGAGGGCTGAAATGCCAATTAGTGACAGCGGACGCAGCTTTGCGGAAGCCAAATTGAAGGGGGAAGGCGACCGTTCCGTTGCAGTCCAGCTTGGAACTGAATTATCGCTGGAAATTAGCGCGGGGATAGAGGTCTCAGATGTGTTGATCAAGAAGGGTGCCGTCATCTGCGATGTCCGCATTCGCATTACGCGGAGCACGAGCGGCATGGAGGTTAGCCTCCACGGCCTTTCAAATGGAGAGGAATGGGCTCTTCCCGACAGCGCGCCCCGGTTGATCCTATCCGTCAGCGATGAAACGAAAATCGCTTCTCTTCACTTGGTGACCGAGGCGGGAGCAGGTAAACAATCATTGCTCATCGACCAAATGAATCTCTCGGGCTGATACCCGATTCCAGCGATTCAGGAAGGTCATTACAGCTCTATGCTGCGCTATCGAGACCGGAGTCTTTACCGGTCTCTTTTAATTGGTAGTTCGCAATGACAAGTTCGCCGTATCTCACGTGAGTATTTTTCTTGGCGGTATACGCGAGTTCGACAGGTTTGATTTCGAACGCGGCGAACAGTTCCCGCACCTCGGGATGATCGTTCAACGACAACAGAAACTTGCCTTTGATGCTGGCAAGCCGAACGGCCAGAGCTTTAAAATCAGCGGATGCGAGATTGTGCTTATACAGCTTGCGGTCGTAATAGGGAGGATCAATGTAGAAAAAGGTCGTCGGACGGTCGTATTTCTCCAAAATTTGTTCATACGGCAAGCACTCGACCTGAACATTCTGGAGGCGTTTATGAGCGGCCTCGATGATTTCGGGAATGCGCTTTGAGTTGTAGTTCGGCGCGGTCGTCACCCCGTAATGGTAGTGGCGATTGACAATGAGGCCGCCGAACGAATTCTTCTGCAGGTAGAAGAATCGTCCCGCGCGCTGGATATCGGTCAGCGTTTCCGGTCTCGTGCTGGACAGCAGGTCGTGCCATCTGCGGCTAATGACGCAATAGCGCAAATAGCGGATCAGTTCCTCGTAATGCCATTGGCAGACGCGGAAGAAGTTGACGATGTCGAAGTCCAGGTCGTTGAGCACTTCCACGTTCGACGGAGCCTTATGAAATAGCACCTGGGCGCCGCCCGCAAACGGCTCTATGTAGGTGGTGTGTTCCGGGATGAGAGGGATGATCGTCGAGGCAAGGCGGTTCTTTCCGCCGATATAGGGCAAAGGTCCGATCATGTTGGGGGGGTGATTAGTTGAGAAAGAGGCGTTCGGTCTGCACGAGCGCGCCTAAGGCGACCGCATCAAGGGCTTGGTTTTGAGCGCCTTTGTCGCGGAGCACAGGCCACATGGAAAGAATGACTTCCCGGAGTTCTTTGCGGGACCGCAGGGCCGGATAACCGAAGGCCCGGAAGAGGTCGCGCTTTGGGAATTGCCAGAGAGAAATGGGGCGAGGCGCGATGCAGACCTCCTGGATAGTATTCGTTAAGACCACTCTCCGGACATCTCCGACGTTAACCAGGCATTCGAGAGCGGCGGATTCGATCTCGAAGTTGCTCAGCATCCAGTGAATGAACCCGACAGCGCTCGACTGGGCGCGCGAAGCCACCGAAGAGAGCTGCCGGACGTGGGTATCCTCGATGTGCCTTCCCTTGAACACTGCCGCTGCGACCGAACGCCGCTCGACTTTGACCGACAGAAGCATCACCGAACTACTGGAAGCGCGTCGAGTGTTCCCGTTCTGTAGCTCTGCATGGAATCGGGCTGCCAGCGTGCCGGGATTTGCCAACTTGGCAGCGCGCCGATAGGCGCATACCAGTGCTTCAGGCGAATGCTCGGACGCCAATGCCGCATAGTGCACTGCCGCCGCTTCTTCATGCAGCCGGTAGGCAAGGGCAAGCGCAAGCAGGTCATCCATGGTCGTCGGCCGGAATGCTGCCTGTGCTTTCGCAAAACGGTCCAGAATGCCGGTCATACGCGTGGACGGGAATAATGCTTTTCGTGCCCCCGATCCAGGCGTTCTTCGTGGCCGCGAATCTCGTTGCGCAACGATTCGTAGAGCCCGGGAAACAGGAACTCTACCGGTACCCGCAAGGCGATTCCGAGGCGGAAGGCTACCGTGAGAGACGGCATCGACCGGCCGCTCTCATAAACGGATAGCGTGCTGCTGTCGCCGTAACCGAGCAACGTCGCGACTCTGCGCTGCGAGAATCCCATGCGCCGCCGGTACAGCGCGAGGCGATTCTTGATTTTGCTATGAACTTTCTTTTGATGTTTGTTCATGTTTTTGTTTCTCCCGGTACGGTCACAGTACCAGCTACGCGGAGAACGTAAAGGCGGGAAAAAATGTGGATAATCACAACTTTCGGCGCTTGCCTGTGCGCAGCCTGTGGAACAGACGGCTGCGCACCCGCACATGAATCTGTTCGACCGCAGTGAGAGGGCTTTGGCCGCGATGGCGGAAGAGCCGCGCGGCCCGATCCCGAACAAGCCGGGAAAGCTCTTCTGTAAAGAGAGTTTTTACAAGCTCAAAGCAAAGTTGTACGATCCATTCCACGATGTTCATAGGACGGAATCATCGCGCTGGTCACTGGTTCCAAAAAGGCGGGAAGACTTGGATTGGCGCTGTGCGACTTGCGCCCGCGAATGACTGGCCCCGCAAGCAACGGCGGGAAACGAAAACAGGTAGCTGGCGCTACCTGTTTCAGTGAGTTTGAAGCCGTGCCGAGCCGACTGGGATGGCGTCAATTAAGCGGATGCTTTCTACGGTATGCTTCCAATGAAGAATCAGAAAAGGCCGCTCCTGGCTGCCATAAAAGAGCTCCTGGCGGAGAAATCGCCAAGTGCGGTCGCCATCCTGGGCTTCTTTACCGGCCGAATCTTCGGAATAGCCGTACAGCTCGATGTCGCTTGCCGTTCGATCGCCGATAGGAATCGCGCTCTCAAACGGAGGCCGATCCGGAAGGTCCGCATCCTGATCGATGACTCTGACCCGCTCGCGCAGCTTGGAAGCGTTCGAACCCGCAGCCTGCCGCAGCAGTTTGAAATGGACGATCGCGTAAGAACCGATCCAGTTTTCTGTTTCGGTTTTGCCGCATGGCCGGCCCTCTACGGATAAGCAGATTGGTCCTTTCCCTTCGGAGTTCGTATAAAAGCGGGGCGCTTGACGGACGCCGTCATAAAACTGAATATCCACTTCCATCGCAAACTCCGGAGTCGAGACCTTAAACTCTGTCTGATGGGATGCCGTTGCCGCCTCCAAAAGGGGCGTCGTCGCGAATAGAACGGCGAAAAACAGCCGGAACAGACAGCCACCGGAGAGCATGGCGAAGCACGCCGGAATGTGGCGCCCTGCCGCGTAGCGCTTTCGCCGCAATGGACTTTTCCCCGGCCCGAACAGCACGCCGCGCGCCGTAATGCCGCCGCGCGTGCCGCTTTCCACCAGCAGAGTATACTATGTATGGGCATGAAATGCCATAGTATACTCTGTAGCATTATGCTCTGCTTCTGGTGCAGCATCTCCTGTAGATGCAAAGGCCTGCCAAGAAGCGCCTCACGCCGGAACTGGCCTTTGCGCAAGTGCTGCGCCAGGCGAGGACCGAGCGAGGCTTATCGCAGGAAAAACTGGGCTTTGAAAGCGGCTACCACCGAACCTACATCGGCATGATCGAACGGGGCCTCATGAATCCCTCGCTTCGCACGATCCTCAGCATCGCGTCCGTCCTCGAGATTTCGGCCGGCGAACTGGTACGGCGCACCGAAGCCACCCTGGGTTCCGGCTGGAAACGGGAGCGGGAGGAACGAAACTAAGCTCTCTTCTTTGTTGTACGCGCTGATTTCCTATTCGCAACCGCACGCGAGCTTGGCCCGGATTTGCCGAATTTTTCAAAATCAGCTTGCGCCTTGAGCCACTCCTGCCGATGCTGGCCGGTCACGGTCCAATTCGTCAATTCCTGCTCGGCGACGCCCTCCAAAACCAGGTAGGAAGCCCATGCTTGGGCTTCCTCAGCCAGAAGACGGCAGCCCTCGAATAAGTCGCCTTTTCGCAAGCCAACGCTATTCAGCGCGTCCATTGCGCGATAGATGCCTTCAAAGTTCTCATTCAACTCGTGCAGCGCTTTATAAATTTCGGCAGTATCAACTAGACGCCTCTTTGCCAGCGACTGCCGCCGCCGAGCATCTGCCGGGGCAACCGCCGCCCTTGATTTCCGTGTATCTGGCACCCAACCTCCCGTATCACACAGATTCCGGCTTAACCGGAACGGAGTCTAAGGTTGATACCAGACCGAACGACGTTTTGCAAGCATTTTGTAGAAGGACTTTTGTAGAAGGACTAACAGAGGCCTGCTATCAACTATGCGTTTTCGGCGGGGCACGACAGACTCAGATCAGGCGGCATCTGCAGCAATCCGGCTTGCCGACATAGTCGCTAGAGCATCAAGCAAGACCTTCAATAGTGGCTTCCAAGTCGAGCTACGCTCCGTGTCGGGACCCATCTTAAAAACACCATTGCAAGATGCAATTTTGTGGCTCAATAAATTCGAGGCGAAAAGAAGCTTCTAGCCGTTCTCACGAACCTAGGCCCGATGTTGAACGTGTAGCTCTTACGGCGTTTCTTGAGACCAGAGGGCGATGAGTCGCTGCTGAATGCTCCATTCTTCATCTAAAATCGCCTGGGAACGTGTATGAAGGTCCGTTAACTCAGTGTGAGTTCTCAGCATTTCTTCTACATCTCGGGTCCTCAATAAAAAATCAGTCCGCTCACGTATCTGTTCCCATTCGGCCCTTAGCGCTTTGAGGCGTTCTTCAAGCTCGTTCGAGGAATCTTTCTCCTGTGCTTCTGGAACTCCGGACTCAGGAGACGATCCACTTGACCGCTTGTGTGTATACGACAAGGCATTGCGTATTTAATGGTTACATCAGTAGCATAGCCACTGGGTAGCTTTTGTCAAATCCACTTTTTTACGACCGCCGCAGCTTCTCTTCAATCTCACGGATTTGATCCTCAAGTTCTCCTATAAACCGTTCTATAGCCCGCAGCTTATCGAGCTTCTCATCAATCCAGCCCTGGACTCGACTCTCAAAATCTGCTGATTTGGCACCACTAAGCAAATCTCGGTCATGATCGATCTGTCGTTCGATCTTTGAAGCTTGAGCTCGCTTATTTGATTTGAGCTCGTATTTGGCCGACTTGGCCGATTGCAAGCGTGAACGCCATTCCTGTTGTTTGCGCTCCCATGTTTCGTGACGGATCTTCTGAACCGCCGACGCTCGTTGATAAACATCTTCGAGAATACTCCGGATTTCCTCGAACTGCCATTTCTCCATCGAGTGGCCCTTGAGGTCCTGTTGAATCGTCCTTACCCGTTCTTTGGCGTCTTTGGGCGAGTGTTCGACGAGAGCCTTTGCGTCGTATGCATCTCTCAAAAATGCATTGTAGTTCGTATTGAAGATGTTTTGCCGTCGGAATTTAATCAGCTCCTTTATCTCTTGCCACCGTTTCCAACAGGCATCATGGTCCTCCTTAAGCATCTTGCCATCATTAAGAGCGAAATACTGGGTCGGAATATTAAACCCGCTATACCCGTCTTTCATCCAATCCAAAGCTTCTTGGAGAAGCGAGTCGGCAGCCCTGAGTGCTTGGCCGGTTTCTGCCCCTTTTGCTTGCCAATATGCCTCAGTCAACTTAGATTCGACAAGATCGCGTTTTTGTCTCGATACGTCCGCACGCCCAGCTCGGTGACGACTTTGCTCCGATTTGGCTTGTGAACAGAGTTGGGAAAAGGTGTTCCAGAGTCGGTTGCGCTCCTCTGTCAATGTCGGTTTCAATTCTTTGAAGGATATCGATACTGCCTTAACGCTCGTCCAGAATCCACCGAAATTTCCCTTGCGAAGTTCATCTTCTAACGCCTGGACCTCACTTGCGAGACGGTCAGTGTTATTTCGTGCGATGGATTGCCAGTCTTCACGAAAGGGCATTACAGGCTTTCCAGTATACCCGTGAATCGTTATGGCGTCAGCTAGACGATTGTCCAAAGCTTTCGCAGAGCGCTAGTGCGGATTCCAGTGTGACGATCAGAGTGTACCGACGGAATTACATGGGAGTAAATAGATTGCTACGGCGCGAAAGAGTAAAATACTTCTGTGGGCAGAGCCGAGACGGCAAGCACAAATACTGAGCACGATCCGAGTGCCACTTGTTTAGCGGCTTCAGCCCACTGATCCTGCGATCTCTTTTCCGTATCACATAGTACGTGAAGCGGCCACATCGTAGATCAAGTATTTCTCGTGCGCCAATTTTGCTGCGCGATGGTCCAGACCGAGATAGTACCGACAAGTTGTCTCAAGGCGCTCATGCCCCAAGATCTCCTTTATATGCCCCACTGGGCATCCGTTGAACAAAAGCTGCGTCGCCGCCGTGTGCCGCAGGAGGTGCGGAGTCACCCGCTTATTGATTCCGGCGATAACACGGTATCGTCGAAATGGTCGCCAGATATCAGGACGCTTCAGCCTTGCTGTGCCGTCCTCGATAACGAACACGGCGGCCGTTTTATCGGTACGTGTCTCCAGATATTTGCCAAGCCAGTAGAGTGAGCGGGCGGTGAAGAAAACTGTGCGCTCCTTGTTGCCTTTGCCGATAATTCTGGCCTCTCGGGCTTTGAAGTCGATCCGATCACGGTCAAGCGACAAGACTTCGCCGATCCGCATAGCTGTCCCGAGCAAAACTTCGACCAGGGCGCGGAAACGCAAACCGGCCAGATGCGGCTTGTCTTTGAGCGTAGTCAGTGGAATGGACGCCACAAACCGCTCGACTTCCTCAACGGTCAAATAGGCGACCTCGCGCCTTGGCCGCCTCGGGACCGTGATGCAGTCAGGATCGAGGACTTCTATTCCCTCCCCGCGGCAATAGCCCAGAATTCGCTTGAACGCTGAGAGAATGCTGACCTGCCGGGATACGCTGAGCTGCCGCGACAGCAGGATGGCTTTAAGAGATAAGACGTCCTCCTTTGCATACGAATCCATGGGCCGGTCTCCCATTATTTTCTGAATCTGCCGTGCGCAGTCCTCGTACTTGATCAGCGATTGAGCCGAAAACTGGAGCTCAGCCTGCGCGTATTCAAGGAATGGGGAAAGCACCGCACTCAGCCGGGGAACGGTCGTAGTTGTTCCAGACATAGAAAAAACCTTTCCGTCCAGAACAGAGTTCTATTCGAAAAGGTCTTGCGGCCGGGCAGCAAGCCCAGTCTGCTTTCACAGCTAAACAGTAATTCCAAGCATTTGGCTGCTTGGCTCCGGCATGCTCTTCAGGGACATGCAGGGAGAGAATTGACCTTCAAAACCGTTACGTCGTATCTTCTATGTCAACGTGCGTTTGCAGTCAAAGACAACAAACGATGACCAACAGATTGGGCTTGACAGGTACTTCGAAAAGTGACCTATTTAGCCTTTATATCCTTAGAAAGGAGGTGATCACGCTATACGGATTCGACGGAGGAATGAAGACTGTTTCGACTGAGATCGGAAAGAAATGCTCTGGGATAAATTGTTTCTACGGGAACGATAGCTTGGCTTGCCGGTTCTGTCAAATTTGGTGGTTAATATGTTTGTCGTGACTTCCTGGCGGATGGGACCTATAGCACTCGGCAAGATAGATCAGTGCGGCTCTTCGAACGAGTTCGCTCATCGTCACATGCTCACTTCTGGCAAAACTCTTGAGCTCACGGTAAGCTGACTCTGAAAGCGACAAACTGCAGCGCTTCATTTTCATAAGGCAACATCAAGCAGTTATTTGGGATGGGGAATGATATCGCGGATGACATAGGTGTCATTCACGATATTGAAGTAAAACCGCCAACTGCGGTTAACCCTGGCCTGCCAAAGGTCTTCAGTTTCGTTGTACTTCTTAGCGTTCAGGGAAGGATGACGGAGGTCCTGGAGCAGAAATCTTAACTGCTTGAAAAAAGCCTTGCGCACATCGGCAGGGGCATCTTCCAGGGCTTTGAGGGCACACGGGACATAATCGACTTTCATCGAGCGCGCTTGGGTTGCTTTTTGGCGGCCCGTTTCTTAAGTTCCTTCTCCATCGAGGCAATCATGTCGTCAGCGGTACTAAAAGGGCCGTAGGTGCGACCTTTCTTAAGATCTTTGGCAGACTCGCTGAGGCGGGCGTCAATTGCGCGGCGCTGGGCAGGAGTGTAGTCACCCTCAGCACTGGGAAATGAGGAGCGGTCGACCACGACCTTGGGGGTGATGACGATCTTGCCGTGTTGAAACGAAAACTCCACAAGATCACCCTTGGCCAGGCCGGCTTTATTGCGGAGGCTCGTTGGGATGGTGACCTGGCCTTTGTGCTGGATTTTGGCAATACTGCTCATACGATTTTGGGTTTCTTAAATCCGGAAGTCAGGAATCCTGACTTGCATAAGCAGCATAGCGATATGGTGAAAACCTGTCAAGCCGCCTTCATTCAGGCGCGTTCATTCAGGTGTTCGGCTGTAGGTGAGACGGGTAGTTGGACTTGTCGGTTAGCAGCGGGTATGGCGGAGCTGGTTGTTCTGCCACCCGGTAATCCAAACACTGTTCCACTACTCTCTTCAGCACCGACTTATCTTTGCCCAGATAGTAGCGGGCCGTAGTCTGGATGTCCTGGTGACCAGCAAGGTCTTTTATATGGGTGATGTCTGCTCCGTTAAACAGCAGATTGGTGCAGAAGGTGTGGCGGAGCAGATGCGGTGTCAGGTGCTTATCGATTTTGGCGGTCTTCTTCAGGTTAATGAAGAACCGCGAGATGTCTTCCCGCTTGAGCCGCCTGACCGGGTAGCCGGTGGTGACGAACAGGGCAGGGTCATCATCAATTCGCTTGGCCAGGTATTCCCGCACCCAGAAGCGGCAGCGCTGGGAAAAGAAGATGTGGCGAGAGCGCTTGCCCTTACCAATGATTTGAACTTCGTTCTGGTTGGCATCAAAGATGTCCCGCTTTAAAGCCAAAGCTTCTGAAATGCGGCAACCAGTCGAGAGGAGGAGCTCGCAGAGCGCCCGAAGCCGGATGCCGGTGAAAGTGGCAACGTTGATGGCGTCGAACATTCGCCCAATCTCTTCATTGGTCAAGTATTCGACGTTAGGTCTCCCCCGCTTGGGCAGCGAAATCTCTGCCGGATCAAGGCAGGGTAGCGCCAAGGTGGTCCTGCAAAACTTGAGGAAGCTCTTGAGACATATGATAACGCTGTACTGCCGGGCCGGCGACAGCTTCCGCAGCATCATAGCTTCACGCAGATCCAGCACCTGAATACGGTGAATGAAGGATGGTTCGAATTGGCCAAAGCGCGGCAGCAACCAAGCTTGAAAGCAGTCCTGATACTTGGCCAGAGTAGATGAGGCCACCTGCCGCTCGGCCCGGCAGTGCTGAAAAAAATGCAGGAAGGCTTCTGAGGTGTTCATGGGTGTTGGAGGGTTAATGGTCTCAGAAGCATACTCATGAACAGGCAGGTTGAAAAGGAGGGAAAACTTGGAAGTCATAGCCAGAAACGATTCGTTGCAATACATTCGTGCTCACAGAGGAAATCGTTGTCTACCGACTATTTGTGCCATGCCTTAAGCACATTCGTCTCGTCGACAAGATACTTTGCAACACACGAATGGATAAGGCTGTCAGGCTGACCAGTAAGACCGTTGCATGTATGTTGATAGTTTCGAAACCATCGCAGGTGGTGTTGCCGGAGCCTACGACTTTCCACACCGTGATTCCCGCTCAGTGCTGTGTAATAAGCACCAGCCATTCTTCGATCAAGATCAGCGAGATCGGCATCTCTGCATATCAGCCTCTCAACCGTAGTGCGCGCCAGGCTGCAATTAAAACTGGGGTTCGCAAACACGTGCGGAGGCGACCCAGAATGTTCAGTACCCTGATGCTGGATGTATAAAAGCACAAGGAGCAACACCGAAATGCAAATCACAATTCCCAAGACGACAGCCACACTAGGTCCCGCGCTATCTTCTGCCGGACTTGCGACTTCGGCCGAAGGCGAGGATACGTGCTGAAATGTAGTTTGCTCGATAGCCTGCTCCTCGGCAGATCCGGGCGCGAGCCCAGGTTCTGCCGTTCCGGTCGGCTGCTTAGGATAAGCATCCCTTCGAAACTCCTCTTCGATCTGTTCCTCCCAGTCGTCGTGCTGCCATTGAGGATGCTCAGATCCATATAGCTCCTCAAGACGTTTTCCTATATCACTGTCCATATTTCCTGTGATAAATGATACATAGTAAGGTAGGGTAATCATGCCGCATAATCGTGCCGATGGCAAGGGGCAGTTCTATTCCCGCGCCAGTCGGGATGGATCACTGCAGGAGTATTTCGTCGATGTAGATGGTCAGCCGACCACGACTTATCCACATGTACACGTTGTGATCAATGGCGACACCGTAACGGTAAGAGCAAGCGTCAAGAAGGGTTTTGGCTGGATCGTTGCAAAACTACGCGCACCCTCTGGTCAAATGGTCGAACAACAAATTGCTCGAGCTCGACGAAATCTTCGGGGCGTATTTTATTTTATTCGCGGCGAATACGGAAAGGAGGTCGGCTACGTAGAGTTTGTGCCATTTGACGACAAGTGGATCTGCCGCTCAATTGTCTACGAAGGCGTCAGCCGAAGCTCCTTCTCGTATACTCAAAATAACGGAGATCCGATTACTGTGGTGCTCGACGCAACATATATAGAGCTGCCTCATGGAGGCAAATATGATAGCGGTGACCTAGGGTGATCGCCAGACAGCTTTGCCGATTCTCGAAGCGGGGCAGTACTTAACAATCAGAATACGAGAAAAGGGAACGACCTGGGTGGTCGGAAGCACTACTCGATCAGCTGGGGATGAACCCAATTCCGCATTATCGTGGTCACAATGGGGGAGACATTGAGACCACGGAGATGAAGTATCGTGGTCGCAATCACGCATTGGCAACTACCTTCGAGATAACAGCGAAGGTTGGTCCAAAGCTCTTGATGCGTTTGGTGGATGAAAACGGACGCTTCTGCAGAGCATCCGATGGCCAGAGATCGAAGCAAGGGAGGCTGACACTCCCCTAGAGGCAAGTGCGGCGTGAGCAGCGATCAGCCTGGTAGAACTACGGTGAGGGCCGCGAGAAGAATAAACTTCGGGGTAAGTAATCCGCTGAGGTCCTCCGGCGTGGCCGCAACGTATGCCTCTCCGCCCTGCGAATACCTGACACATATTTGACAAAGCTCGGTCCGCGGAACCAACGAGTGATTACGAATCAAGAATGGGATGAGAAGTTCGCCCGGAGGGAAGAGGGAAACACAGGCGTATGAAGACGAAACAAAGCTTATCGAAAAACACAAAGCAGGCTGCCGGCCAACATTTCATCAACGCCGATCCGAGCCTGAGTGATCAGCTTGGCAAACTCTTCCATGGCTGCGAGGCGCTCTTCGCCGCACAGTTCACGATCTGGTACGGTTTCTTCACGGCGGTGGTGTCTCCTTTTCGAAGGATTGGTTTTGGCGAATCGATTCCAACGAACCGAACGCCACCGCCGCCTTCAACCTTCAACTACGCCTGGGACATCCTCGTCGATCCCACCCGACTGTGGGGATGGGTATACGCGTGAGGCCCATTCTCTGAGTGCTCGGCAGGCCTCCTCAAATCCAGTCTGCGTGTCGATAATAATGTGGGCCTTTTCCCGGATCTGAGAGAGATCGGCCTCGACTGGGTGGCTGTCAATAACCTCCAAGTCTAACCTCGTGATCTCTGCGCCCCACCTTTCCACGCGTGCTTCAGGAGAGGCCTCGACAAAAATCAAATTTACTTCTGTGGCATCGAGGAGCGTAGCTATATACGGCAACAAGGCGACGTGTCGGAGACCGTCGATCACGACAGGCCGTTCTTTGATGGAGATAATCGACGATAATACCTCGCGACAAAATCGCTCCGGATTTCGACTGACAAGTTCTTGACCAAGATCCTGAAGAAAGCCCCGAGTGGGACTAATATCGCCGAGCAATGCGCGGGCTTGTGCCCGTACATAATCACCGAAGCTCACTAGAGGACACCTAAGGTCCTCAGCCAACTTTACGGCAATGGACGTTTTTCCCACTTTTGGAGCCCCGCTGACAATGAATACCGGCATGCCTAGAACAGACATCTTTGGCATTCCGATGAACTGGAGCGAAGGACAACCCAGCCGCGGGGATCCACCTTCTCGATCTCTAGGTCCGGAAGTTTCAAAATGCGGTCTATTCGCATTAAGGTGGCGTAGGAAGCTCCTCGCTTGTGCTTCCAAAACCCTGAGTCATCCATGCACAAGGCGCTTGCGTAGCGTTCGATATCTACCCAGGTTTTAGCCGTCAGGCGATAAAACCAAACGTCTGAGACTGTGCATAGCCCTTCAACGGGGCCACCGGAGCGCTTCAAGATAATTACATCACCTCGCTGAACTTGTTCAAATGGGGCATGTCGATTCACGCTAAACCTGGACTCAATCGTTTTTTTTCCGGCGAGAATCAATGACAAATAGGGCTCTACTAAAACGGCAAGATGAATGCCATAGGTGAGCCGGTTTCCATCAAGACAGCTGAATACGTTCGCGTATGGGCCGTCCAACGTCATAGCTCGTAACGAAGACAAAAGCTTCGCTTTCCAACAATATTCATCATGCATCCTAATCATCGAGATTAACTTCAGCATCCCGAACAAGAAGAAGAATGATATCTCTAAGAACTTCTTTCTCAGGTGCAGAGAGATGGTTTGTACTCGCAACGTGATCTATAGCCTCAAAAAAAGCTACGCCACGCTCGTTGAGAAGCAACACTTCAGATAGATAATCTGGTCGTGTTATTCTAAACGCCAAATTTCGCGAAGTCCATAAGTTGATACCCGCCCGTGTCGGAGACCTTCTTGATACCGAATGCAAGCGTATGTCCCCTGTCGCGGACACCGTTTCAAACTGTAAATGTCCATTTCGCTCTGAGGACCGCTTGACCCGCACGCTAGTTCCGCCTACTGTGAAAGACTCCCACTGCTCGCTCGCTGAGCCTCCGATCCCCGCATATTGTTCGGGAGTGCGCAGTGTCTTCTTAAACACAAAAAGATCCCCCAACCTCCAGTTACCGTGCCAAACACCTTCTGCCCTTAACGATGAGACCTCGAAAGGTGGAGACCTGTACAACAAAGCACCAGGGATTCCCTCGACCATATCGAACCCTTTGGCGTGTGCAAGATCGAAAACTATTTTCCTATCCGACGAGGCAGAGGGTCTCGTCAATCGTGGCAGCAGGCTCAGTAGCAAAAAGCCGCCCTCAGTAAGCAGCTGTTGCGCGGCAGCGATAAACCCAGCATAGTGGTCCAGATACCACGGTGGGTCGGCAATAACTACGTCAGCGCTAGGGTTAAAAGACTGCTGCTCTAAAAGATCACAGCAGACAACTTTTTCTAAATTCGCCATGCGAAAACTATCGAGCAGGGCTGCGTTTTTGTCATAAAGGCTTGGGCTTCTGCCGGATTTATGTAAATGCAAGTAGAGAGTGGGAGCTCCTAACGTGGCAATTTTATCTGCAGCCACCCGGGTAAGAATTTTGTCGAAAACCGGAAAGCAGGAAATAGCGAAGCGCCAGTCGTAGTCCAGTGGATGTGGTTCTGGCAGTGCCGGCTCGGGGACAAGTCCGCCGCCACGGAGAAGAACGGACGAGTAAGTGCTTGACTGCGGATGGCTTGTCTCGCTCAAACGTTCCATACATTCTTTCGAAATCGCCCCGTCGTGTTCTAAAGACCGTAGGGCAGCAAGAACATTCGTCGGGAACGCCCCATCCATCCTGCGAACAAGGTCCGAGAATGAAGGTATAAAGTGTCGAAGAATAGCTATGAGCTGCAGTCTAAGCTCTTTAAAGTAGCACCCAGTCAGAGGCTCTTCATCGGCGCCGGTCTCATCGGCTTCTCTCATTTTCGATTATTTACCTTATGTTCTGTTATTTTCCGCGACCGAGTATCGGGAGGAAACCGCGCCTTCAATTCCTCTAACCAGGCGGCCACTGCGTTCTCCTGAATAGCAATTGCCCGTTCTCTCTCTTGGTTCAGGCGGCGTTTGGTGGGCGTAAACTCTGAAATCCTTAACGGAATCGTGCGAAGCGGAAACAGTGGGTGTACATGCTCTTGAAGCCGATCGACGAAATTCTTGATTTCACGTTGCAGGTTTGTATCCTTGAGGCTTGTGAATGTCGCGTATCCAAATACGTCGAAATCTGCATCTAGCAATCTCTTCATCAGATGGAACTGCTCTGCAAAAAGTTCCTTTGCCGCTTGTGTATTGAACATAAATGACGCCTCGTCAAACCCTTTAAAGCACCCCACCCGACCGTAGTTTCGCGCAGATGCCAATTCAGTCACTTGTTTCCTATTAAGGAACCGCCAAAGATAATCGTTGCTTAAATTGTCGTCTGTCCACAAATATACCTGAGCGCCAAGGCCCCGCGCCTCGAGCGCACGATAAAACCAATATCCCCATTCCGGAACAAGATCCGGCTGCCCTCCTGATAGATCAATAACAACCGGCCTCGCAGGCTCCTTTAGATACAAGTCCAAAAGCTCGTCGGCGGTCTTGAATTCCGAGAACTTCCGATTCCCGGATAATAAATCAAAATCCACAAAGCAGTACCAGCACCGCCAGCTACACACCGCATTTTGGAATACTTGCACTTGCAGAGTATCTGCGCCCGGAAGACCCAAAGCGTCCATTGCAGGCTCAATTGGAAGCGGGTTGGGAGGCCAAAGCCCATCCTGGCTTTTACGGAAATGGTGGATTCTACCAAACCCCCCACAGTTTGAGGGGAGCGTGAAGTCCTCTGCTTGCTCGCTTCCTTCAAACTTGGTAACTAACACTTCCTGGCTGTCCACCTTTATGGCGCGGCTACGTAGATGCTCAGAGAATCTTGGCGTGTCAATGACTGGCAAGGCGTCAACCATGTCGATCCCTCCTACTTCGGAAAGTGCGTATTGAGCCAGTTAAGAATGTCTTGCCATGGAACCTTGAGAATAATAACTATAAGAGTAACTATTCCAATCACCATCTCGAAAGCTAAGAGATGCACATGGCTTCTTCTAAAAAACTCATTAGTGAGTTCCCGCCGTAGGCGTGTTTCCAATTCCTGATCGTGCAAAGCAAAGTGTCTGTCCAACTCCGTGGTATATAGATCGTGTAGAGGGTTGCTAAAGGCTTGAGTGGCAGTTTTTTGCGCAACGAGAAGCGTCTCATTCTTGCTTCTGACATCATGCCTGCACTCGTAAATGGCAGTGTCTAGTCTGTGAAACACCGCCGTAAATACTGCGTCACCTAGCGTTAAGGGCCATGCGATCTGACCGAGATTAATGAGTCGAATGATGATTGGGCCGGTGTATCCTGGATCAACGTGTCCGGCATTTAGGGCTAGGATGTTTTCTTTCTGAAGTTTGTTTCTTGAGTAAACAGTGCCGCAAAGATCGTGAGGTAGGCTAATTTCCTCGTGTGTTATCACGAAGATCATCTGTCCGGGGGAGAGTGTTACTATAGGTTGGTACTGTTCATCAGGATCAAAGTGTACCGTCTTGAGTTGTTCGGAGCCTTTCTCCTTCCACAGTACGATACCAGCGCGGAGATCATAGCTCGCAGGCTCGGTAATGGGAATGCCTGCCGGATCAAGTCTCGCATTCAGAATTAGTTGACCATTAGTGATCAGCCTCCGAATATCGTTAGCGTTTAGAATTGGCATCAGACTGATCTTCCCTTGTGCTATCCCACCCGCGGATACTGCTGACCATTGCTTGGGAGGTCTGGCATTCGTTCCTTGATATAAAGCGAGAGAAGCTGTCCAAAATAGTCGATGTCTGTGGCGGACAAATCGGCCGTTAGTGGCACATTGTGCCAGTACGCCATACATCTCCGGCAACAGCACGCAACGGCGTGTCGGCCCCAGTGAACTATCGTACCGTCTAACATAGCGGTCTGATTGAAGTCCCGACTCTCATTGAACCGTAACATTTTGCCGTTGCTTAGTTGTTTGCGCGCGATGGCGACGAGTCCGTTCATCCCGTGTTTACGTGCGTAGGCTTTAATCCTCTCCGAGAGGGGCAGATGAAAGAAAAAATGGCGAATCCATTCCTTTCTGAGCAATTCGAACTTTTGAGGAGCGCTGAGCAAATCACGGGCGTGCATCTGATCCCAGTTGCCGAACTCGACACCACAGTCCTGACAACGGCCTGGAGCATTGGCAGTTTCGAGCTTCTTGGGGCGAAAGCAATGGAGGTCGCGCTTGCAATCAGAGCGCCCACACACGATACCCAACCTCTTGGGTCTTTTGCTCTTCAGCTTTTCTACATCAGCGGCCGTCAAGTCGAAAACCGACTGAATGCGCTCTGCAGCGTTCGAAGACTCGCCCAGCTCGGGGATTTCAATCTGAGTAGGAGGGTCAGAGTGGCTTCTCATAAGAAAACTCCTGGTTCTGAAGCGCTTGTTCCAGAAGCTGTCGGTCGCTGCCGTGTAAGGAGTCCCATTTGATATTTCCAGCAACAAAATCACGCACGCATTCCCAAGGATCGGGGCCGACTTGCTGAAGACGTGAAGCTGTACCCCACCAGTTCTGCCCTTCGAGAGAAAGACGGTAGGCCATATAATTCGCTAAAAGATCAGTTCTGACTCCATTCTTGTGAGCAACTTTCTGGACCGCGGCCTTTAGCCATTCCATACGGTGGTTCGAGGCGGCCGCTGAATCTTCTGCCAGTTCATCCGCTCGGCCCTTGAATACAACGTCAGCGGCAAAATCGGTTGCAATTTGTTCTTCGATAATCTGATCGGCGGTCAAATAAACAGAGTCAGCTTCAATGACGGCGTGTTCTGGATTCTCTTGACTCTGGGACGCGTGCCACAACTCGTGCAATAAATCGATAATCCAGCGCGCTTCTGAGGAGGTCTGCTGTTTTACAACAATTACGTTACGTCCTCGAAATCGCCACGTCGCAGCATGGAAGTGACCGCTATCCTTTAGTGGAAGGATAACGACCCCCAGATCCCAAATGTAACGAACCACGTTGAGCAAGGTAACATCACCAAATCTCTCGATGATCTGATTGCGCACATGACGCCAAGAGGCGGGGATGGTTTTAGTGCTGACGTGCGGGGTTGCTTGTATGAGGAGCAATGCCAGGAAATGTGCGTAAACAGTATACGCCGGCAAGGTCGTTCTCCGGGCGTTTGCAGGTAACTTAAATCGAGCATAACTCAATGCCTGTTCAGGCACATGGAGCGGAATCGAGGAAAACAAATCTGCAGGCGCGCAGTTGAAAATCCGTGAAATGTTGGCCGCTGCAGTAAAAATCATCGCCTCCAGATCAGGGCTTGATTCTTCATTTTCAATTCGAGCGCGCAACTCTGGGCTAATGAGCTTCTTCTCAACGAAGTCTTTCTTGAATCCAAGATCGGCCAATTTGTGGAATAATGACGAGGTAGTAACGGGAAGCTCAGGTATGACAAGCTGTTTTGTGATTTTCACTCCGAGTGCGTCCAGGATTTCTTGGACGCGGTTCAGGTTTGCTCCGAAGTATCCTGTAGCTTCATACCGCTGAATTTGTTGTTCCTTTAACCCCAACCTTTCTGCGAGTTGCCGCTGCGTGAGACCCGCGGCAATACGAGCCTTAATCAATGCATCAGGAAGCTCTTCAAGCGAGTTGATTTCGATCGTCCCGTGGCGTTGACCTTGCAGATTTTCGTACTCACGTAAATCGGCTTCAAGATCGGCCCATTGACTTTTTAGAGCACTTTCTTGCAACTTCCATTTGAGGATTTCGCTCTGATTCGCAGACGCGATTCTGTCGCGCACCTCCGCAAGAGCTTTGCTGAAGTTATCTACCTGAGATTTAGTTATCCGATATTGACGCTCATTCTTGATCATAAAGAGTTCTCAGATCGATCGCGACGATGCCCTTTGGATGGCCCGTTTGCATATCCTGCTGAAAAAATTCGAGGAATGTACGGCCACTGGCGAGTTCTTGAGAGTCGGCTGGGAACATCTCCCCAAGATACTTTCTTTTTTGCGCCGCTCGTTGGTTCGAGAACTCGAATAGAACCGGTTCAATAACAAGAAGACGCGGCAGATCCACATTTTTCAGTTCCCACACACCGTCGAAGTCGCCCGGCACAGCTTTGTTCGTGATAAAACTGCCGTCTATATAAGCCATCTGACAGCCGGCGAGCGCAAGCTTCAATAGAAGCTCGCGAAGACCGTGCAGAAGACGTTGCCGATGTTGGTTCGCGCCAAATCGTGAAGCGAACTCTGTCCAGCTCGCCGGATGAATCCCAGGTGGCAAATTGCCCTCAGGTTGGAATGCAGGTATCACCCAACACAACTCTAACGTTGTGTTGAATGAAAGTCAATGGCTTTCTGCGAACGGGATGTAACTTCGTTGACTACCTCGGACCGAAGTGTGCTTTAAGGTGTGCGGTTTCCCTCGGGTAGGGAATTGTGCGACTTTGTATCCAGTGATCGCTGAGGAAAGCACCAGATACAAAATTGACTACATCCGCTTTTCCGTGGATTCGTAAAGGGCCCGTATCTTATTGATTCCATTGGTCGGGGCGGCAGGATTTGAACCTGCGACCCCCTGCGCCCAAGGCAGGTGCGCTACCAGGCTGCGCTACGCCCCGACATCTGAAGCTCCCTTGATTCTAGACCACTTTCGATCTGCTATCCATGTCATTCAGCGAGCGACGTAACACCCCCAGCTCCCGATGTATTGTCGTAGCTTTCAGAATCCCTAACCTCTCCAACGCTGGCCTGATCTTTCAGGCGAGTGGTGTTTCTTAAGCCGTTAACGTAGATATGGTTCAAAATCGTCTGCAGCAATCAATGTTCAGGTCCCGAATGACAATGCGCTTCATTGAATGTCCATCGCACAGCGGAATCCGACCGTACCGGAACGGTCATAACTCGGCGCCATTAGCAGCAGCTTCCCGTGTTGATCGTTTCGGTAGGCTTCTGGAAAATACCAGATTGAGCCTTGCGGCTGATAATAGTTCCCACCGCGCAAAATTCCTCCGCGAGTATGTTCGTCTTGATACTCGTCCGTCCATTGCCACACATTGCCCACCATGTCCATCACACCGAATAGACTTGCGCCGTTCGGATGCGCATTGACATTATCGGGTCCGCGCAAGCTCCGGCCTGTGTCCGGGACAGGGATAGCAGAGGGGCTCCATTCGTTGCCCCACGGATACTTGCGCCCGTCTGTACCCTGCGCGGCAAACTGCCATTCCCATTCGTGCGGGAGCCGCTTGCCGGCCCATTTTGCATAAGCGCGCGCATCTTCAATCGAGACCCACGTCACAGGTTTTTTAGCCCAACCTTCGGGATATGTACCGTTCTTCCAGTCGCGCAGAAAGTTCAGGTTGTCCGCCGGCTCGTAGTGAACGGTGTCCAGAAATTTCTTGAACTGCGCATTCGTAACCGGAAACTTGTCGATGTAGAACGGCTTGATATCCAGCTTGTGTTCATGGAAGCGTCGCGGTATGTCCTCCCACGGATATTGCACGTCCACTCCGGCATCGTCGAAGCCTTCGATCTCAATTCCTTGCACCTTGAAAACATATGCGGCGCCTGGTATTTTCACCATTCCTTCCGGCGGGGTCGCAGGCGGCTGCGTCGGCGCGATCTCAACGAGCTGCTGAGGCAGCGTTTTCCATTCCGCTGAGAAACTGGCGAGCGGGGCAGCAGTCATCGTCTTCATCGTGTCCATGAGCGCGGCCATTTGCGGATTCGGCTCGCCCGGCGTTGCCAAAAGCGCGCCATATCCACGCGCCTCCAGAGAGAATGACAACACCGCCCGGCTATCCTCCATGTCAGGCTGCAACTCCACCCCGTGATACAGATCGAAGTACCGCATCCCGCTTTCGGCGGCAATCGAGATTTGCCGTCCGTTAATGTCGTATTCGTTCCGGTTCACGATCGTCCAGATAGTTTCGTTACCCAGCGGCCACCGGCTTGCGAAAACCCCGTATAGATTCGTCGGATAGAAGGGCTCCCACTGTTTGCTGATCAGAAAGGGCGCCACCGCGCGCTCAATCGTCGCGACCCGCCGCGTGGCCTCTCCGTCTCGGGGCGTTATGCCATTCCAGATGCCCCATATGTTCTCCCAACTCTCCCAACCCTCGCCGTTGAAAAAGGCATATTGCAAGTCGTCAGTCTTACTTCGCGCCCATCGATCCGAGATGTTCACCATATGCCGCGTCTCCAGCCAGCGAAATCGATCGACTCCCGGAACGAAATTAAACTGACCGCCATACTGGCCCCAGGTAAGAACATTCCACGCCAGCGCTTCATCCGACGGGCTCCCTTCGGGCTCGAAGGCCAGCGGATGTCCGATCTTTTCCGCTGCCTCGGAAAACACACGAGGAACGCCATCCTGCGTGTCACCGTTGATACCATCGCCGCCAACCTTTTTCATCAGCTCCGCGATCGCCTGGGGCCAGGGTTGGTGCGGATCACGCGTACCTTGGTCCCACATCATCATCGGGAACAGGACGCGAACGCCGCGCCGATGGAAATCTGCCACCATCTGCTTCACGCCCTCAATGCCTCCAGGCATGCTGGCTACCATATCGAGTTGATTGCGGTCGTCGATTCCCATGTTCGGATAAGTGGACCAGATGAGAACCGCGTCGATGCCGCCGTAGCGATTTTTGAGATCGTCGAGGTAGCGGTCAACGGTGTATTTACCCTGGACATGATCGTAAAAGTAACGATCGTGCACCATCATCTGCGGCTGAATGAAGCTGCTTTGGGTCCATTTCAGAGCTGGCTCGTCGTAGCGCCAATCCGCGAGAGTTAGGCCCGTACGAATGGAACGTTCAACGCGCCAATGCTCAATATCCTTCAACCAGGCAGTATGGGTGGTCGCAGTACAAGGTGTATACTCGCCTTCCCAGGCGCCCTTCAACGCGAGGCAATCGGGCGGCGGAATAAGCTGTTCTTTCGGCGGGTAATGCGTATCTTGCGCGCCCATGGCCCCCGCCAGAGCGGCTAACATGAGCCAAGGCGTATGTCTCACGCATACGTCGAAAAGAAAACGGCCGGGCGCCGCAATAGCCTTTTTCACGTCCTCGGGTTCGCGCTTTCTTCCGGCCGTTTACTTCCCAGCCGCCTTTTCCAGATGCCCGCCAAACTCATAGCGCATTGCCGACAAAAGCTTGTCCTGATAATCAGCCTCGCCTCGCGAGGAGAAGCGTTGATAGAGTGCGGCGGACAAGACGGGTACCGGGACGCCTTCGTCGATCGCAGCCTTGATGGTCCAACGTCCTTCGCCCGAATCCGAAACTCGTCCGGCGAACTTGGATAGTGCCGGGTCTTCTACCAGGGCATTGGCCGTGAGGTCGAGCAGCCACGATGCGATCACGCTGCCGCGCCGCCATACCTCTGCCACATCGCGCAGATTGATGTCGTATTGATAGAGCTCGGGGTCGCGCAACGGTGTTGTTTCGGCGTCAATGGTCGTCGTCTGTTTACCTACATTGGCGTCACGCAGAACGCCAAGGCCTTCCGCATATGCTGCCATCACGCCGTACTCGATCCCGTTGTGAACCATCTTTACGAAGTGGCCGGCGCCGCTCGGACCGCAGTGCAGATAGCCGGATTCGGCGGTGCCGTCCAATTTTTCGCGTCCAGGTGTGCGCGGAATGGTTCCGACGCCCGGAGCCAGAGTATTGAAAATCGGATCGAGATGTTTGACCACTGAGGCTTCGCCGCCGATCATCATGCAGTAACCCCGTTCCAATCCCCACACGCCGCCGCTCGTACCAACGTCCACGTAGTGAATGCCCTTCGGCGCAAGCTCCTTTGCGCGCCGAATGTCATCGATGTAGTACGAGTTACCGCCGTCGATGAGCACGTCGCCCGGCTGCAGATGGACAGCTAGGTCCGCGATGGTCTTGTCCACCACGGCTGCGGGAACCATCAACCAGATCGCCCGGGGCGTTTCAAGCTTCTTCACAAAATCTCGCAGATCTGTGGACGCGGTGGCGCCTTCGTGCGCTATTGCCTCGACCGCCTTTGCTGACATGTCAAAGACCACCGCACTATGGCCACCCTTGAGCAGTCGCCGCACCATATTCGCGCCCATTCTTCCTAGGCCAATCATTCCAAGTTGCATAAATTAACTCCTTTTTGTGAACCCTTACCGAAACGTTCTCTCACGTCGCGCGCGCTCGTTAAACCCGATGGTCTTCATCCTTTCTCCTTCAGGTTCCGATAGCGCGCTATGAGCGTATTGGTCGAGCTGTCGTGTGCGAGCGCAGATTCTGATTTGCTTTCGAGTTCCGGAATGATCCGCTGCGCCAGGACTTTGCCCAACTCGACTCCCCACTGGTCGAACGAATCGATTCCCCAGATCGTGCCCTGGGTGAAGACGCAGTGCTCGTAAAGCGCCACCAGTTTTCCAAGCGTCGCGGGTGTCAGGCGCTCTACGAGGATGGTATTAGATGGGCGATTGCCTTCAAACACCCGATGAGGAACTAACCAGTCCGGCGTTCCTTCGGCCTTCACCTGTTCAGGCGTTTTCCCGAACGCCAATGCCTCGGCTTGAGCGAAAACATTCGCCAACAGCATGTCGTGATGGCGGCCGACCGGGTTCAACGCATGCACGAAGGCGATGAAATCGCACGGGATGAGCCTCGTCCCTTGGTGGATGAGCTGATAGAAGGAATGTTGTCCGTTCGTTCCCGGTTCGCCCCAGTAAATTGGGCCGGTTTGATAGGTAACCTCAATTCCATCCAGCGTGACATGTTTGCCGTTGCTCTCCATCGTCAATTGCTGGAGATACGCAGGGAAGCGTTTCAGGTATTGCTCATAAGGCAACACCGCGACCGTTTCAGCACCGAGGAAATTGGTATTCCAGACACTCAGAAGGCCCAGGAGCACGGGCAGATTGTGCTCGAACGGAGCTGTGCGGAAATGCTCGTCCATTTCATGCATGCCATCGAGGAGGTCCCGGAACTGATCCGGACCGATGGCAAGCATCGTCGAAAGTCCGATGGCCGAATCCATCGAATAACGCCCGCCGACCCAATCCCAGAATTCGAACATATTGGCTGTGTCGATGCCGAACTTCGCAACTTCCTTGGCATTGGTTGACACGGCCACGAAGTGACTGGCGACCGACTTCTCGTCGCCGCCAAAACCTTGCAGTGACCATTCGCGCGCCGAATGCGCGTTCGTCATCGTCTCCAGTGTCGTGAAGGTTTTCGAGGAGACAATGAAAAGCGTCTCAGTCGCGTCGAGATCGCCGACTGCTTCTGCGAAATCGGTTCCGTCGACATTCGAAATGAAGCGGAAGGTCATCGCGTGATCGCTGTAATGTTTCAATGCCTCATAGGCCATGACCGGCCCCAGATCGGAGCCGCCAATTCCGATGTTGACGATATTGCGTATGCGCTTGCCGGTGTAACCCTTCCAGGCGCCACTCCGGACCCGGTTGGAGAAGTCTGCCATTTTGTTGAGCACTTCGTGGACATCCGGCACGACATTATGACCGTCAACAAAGATAGATGCCTCTCGTGGCGCCCGCAGCGCTACGTGGAGGACGGCCCGGTTCTCAGTACGGTTGATCTTGTCGCCGCGGAACATAGCGTCTATCCGCGGCCGCAGACCGGACTCTTCCGCCAACTGCACGAGGAGCTTCAGCGTCTCGTCCGTAATACGGCTTTTCGAGTAGTCGAGGTAAATGCCCGCCGCTTCAGCCGTCATACGCTGGCCACGCTCCGGGTCAGCGGCAAAGAGGGTCCGAAGATGCTGTTTGCTGATCTTCTTAGCGTGATTCTGGAGGTCCTTCCATGCAGGGCGCTCAGTGAGCGGACGAGTGATGAGTGGCTCCATAGCTGTTGCCATATTTGTTCTCCTTATTTCTGGCTCTGAGAATTGTTCTATTGCCTTGTGTCAATGTCCGAATGCCACCGTCGCTGGAATTCTCTCGAGGAACTGCGTTGCCGCCACCTAGGTCAAACTCGTCTTGCTCGTGGGCCGCAATCAGCCGAGCGGTCACGTCCACAACACTACGCCGCCATTCGGTCTTGCCCATGCGTTCCAAACCTCGTTGTCCGACGTAATCCTCGTAGGGTGCGCTTTTTGTAAGGCAGATGGCCAAGCGCCACCGGCTCGATAATGCCGTCCACGATTATCGTAGACCCTAGACCGGTTCCCAAGCCCAGAAACAGCATCTCTCGGCCTTTGTAGCTTCCTACCGCTTGCATGTTCGGGCACCGCCAGCGCCAGATGTCTTATTGTTGCTGCTGTCCACGGGAAAGCTCTCGCTGGAGGCACTGGTCTCGCAGCCAACGCTCACGTCGTGATAGCCCATCCTAATACATGCTTTGGGCTTACTGACGGTCGCTGTCCGTGACCAACGCAATCGAACAATCATGTAGGCTTCGTGCTACATCTGAGTGGTCACGATTTGGCATGTGCCATCGCAAATGTACAGCCTGGCTTGCCTGGACTTTCGCTACCGCAATTAACTTCGTCGCAGTGGCGACTCCCGCAAACGCCGCGGCCGAACAGGATCTCAGAGACATTGTTGCCAAAATGGAATCCGCGGCCGTGCGCCAGCACTCTCGGTTGTGTGGGTATTCCGTCGTTCGTCGTTATACGCTCCAAAACAAGCACCTCCATCCTAACGCCCAGATGGAGGTTCTTCTGACGTATGACCGAGGCAAAGGCAAACACTTTAAGATTCTCTCTATGAAAGCCAAAGGTGTAGCGCGGCGATCCCTTAACAAATTGTTGAAAAGTGAATTGAAGACGAGTAAAGAACAGCGGGACAACAACGCCGTCGATGATTCGAACTACGAATTCACCTTCCTGGGAGAAAAAAGCTGCGGAAATCGGGAGTGTTACGAGCTGCAGCTAAAACCGCGCCGCAAGACTAAGTACTTCATCGACGGCATAGCTGAAGTCAGCACTGAAGATTACGCGATCGTTCAAATTGTAGGGCATCTGGCGAAGAGCCCGTCCTTCTGGATTAAACGCCCGAAAATCGACCTGCGGTTTGAGAAGATAGACGGTTTTTGGATGCCCTCCTACAATCAATCGACAACTCGAGTCCTGTTTTTCGGCAAAGTGGATCTTACCATCGAATACTCCGCCTACAGGCTACGAGCTTGCGAGGGCGCTGGAACGGACAATAATGCGCCCTAAACTCCAGTCCTACGGCTGCTCTTCTCGAATCAAATGAATTTTCCTGTGGCGTCTCTGGCTAGATTGATCACTCAAGTGGAAGGTGATCGGGCGACAATGTTAGCTGGTGACAGGCGCTGTGTCTCAAATTCTTTTTCACCGTCGCATGGTAAAAAGTGTCCCTGATTCGCAAAACAACCCGCACTCTTAAACCCTTCAAGCTCTCGCTGCTTTCTGTGTTGATTGGATTTGTTGCGGGCATGGGCGCCGTTGCCTTCCGGGCCCTGATCGCGCTTTTTCACAACCTCTTGTTTCTTGGAAAGCTCTCGTTTTCCTACGACGCAAACGCTCATACTGCGCGTGGTCCTTGGGGCCCACTTATTATTTTTGTCCCGGTGATTGGGGCGGCGGGAGTAGCATTTCTCGTTAAGAACTTTGCGCCAGAGGCAAAGGGCCACGGCGTACCGGAAGTAATGGATGCAATCTACTATGGCAAAGGAATTATTCGCCCGGTCGTGGCTCTGATCAAATCATTGGCCTCCGCGCTCTCAATTGGAAGCGGTGGGTCGATCGGTCGGGAAGGCCCGATCATTCAAATTGGCTCTTCGTTCGGATCCACCCTGGGCCAGATTCTCCGCGTGCCCATCTGGCAACGTATCACGCTGATCGCCGCGGGTGCTGGTGGAGGAATTGCAGCCACATTCAACACTCCGATCGGCGGCGTTTTGTTCGCGGCCGAAATCATGATGCACGAGGTCAGCGCACGAACCTTGGTGCCGGTGGCAATAGCGACCGCTACCGCGACCTACACCGGCCGATTTTTCTTTGGGCCACACCCCTCTTTTGTGATTCCGGCAATTCAAAGCTTTCAGGTCCATATCGCGAAACCGCTAGTTCTCTTTTCATATGTCGGGCTCGGAATCATAATGGGCGGCGTATCCACGTTGTTTATCAAGTCCGTGTATGGATTTGAGGATATCTTCGAGAAACGAATCAAAGGTAACTACTATTTGCAGCATATGTCTGCCATGTTTGTCGTAGGCGCCTTGATGTATGGAATGATGTCGTTCTTCGGCCACTATTACATCGAGGGTGTTGGTTACTCCACGATCCAGGACGTTCTTTCAGGGCAGCAGTCCGCGCTCTATCTTCTGTTGCTTCTGTTTGTGCTTAAATTGCTGGCCACATCGCTCACGCTCGGTTCGGGTGCTTCGGGTGGCGTCTTTTCTCCCGCGCTCTTCCTCGGAGCTACGTCGGGAGCTGCATACGGCGTGGTTCTGAAGAGCTGGTTCCCTCACCTCGGCATCAGCCCGTCGGCTTTCGCCCTTGTGGGCATGGCCGGAGCTGTCGGAGGCGCAACTGGCGCCGCCATGGCCTCCATCGTAATGATTTTCGAGATGACGCTCGACTACAGCGTCATCGTTCCGCTCACCATCGTGGTAGCGATCAGTTACGCTGTTCGCCGGGCGTTCACCACTGATAGCATCTACACTCTTAAGTTGACGCTTCGCGGAGATAGAGTCCCCGAAGCCATGCAGGCGGATATTCAAATTCTACGCCGGGCCGGGGAGATCATGGAGACCAACATCACCGCAGTGCCGGCTCGCACTCCTCTCCATGAATTCATCCGATCATTGTCGGCTGGATCGTCGGCTTATGCATTTCTGGTCACTAACGACGCCGGGATTGTAGCAGGAGTCGTCACCCGTGAACGCCTGAAGGCCCTGGAACAATTTAGCCCTACCATAGTCCTTGGGGATGTTGCCTATCAGGACTTCGTTCTAGTCCGCGAGGAAACGGTTTTCTTCGAAATCATCAAGGAGATGCGGTCTGTCCAAGCTTCCTTAGCCCTGGTGACAGCAGCGAGCAATCCGCCCCCGGCTAGCGAGATTAAAGGTGTGATCACGCGAGAAGAAATTATCGATTTTCTGGCTGCAGGCCGAGAGCTCTTCTAACAGATCCGGGATGTTAGCGTAAATTACCGGCTGCCTGTGCTCGATTCATATCGCCCGGGCTTGAAAATGGTGCTTCCTGATCTGTGCTTAGCTGCCAGTCGGACTCCGAAGCAGGATAATGCGGCTGCCTATACAGCGCAAGCAGCAACTGCTCCAGTGAGTCCCATTGCGCGGCGTTATTTAACTCAGCGCGGCGGAGCCGCTCCTCGATTGCCGCCCAGCGCTGCTGGGAATTGTCATTTTGAAGGCGCGCCTCGATGCTTGAGAGCTGCGCTTGCACATCGGCCAGCATAAAAACCTTCACTCTCATTAGAAACCACCAAAAGAGCCGCTCGAAGAAGGTACGATAAATAGGGCGCAGGATGAAAACCACTACCCTCTCGCCAAACCTCATTGTTATTCCCCACCCGTTCGAAACAGAACTTGCAACTCGATTTTACATTGTATTAAATCCGGATCACCGAACTGATGCAATGTCAACAACCGATGAACAGAGATTACCATAACAGAGTAACCAAATTGTCTTTGCGCGAGCCGTTCCGGCTTCTTCCGTGGATCGCAATTCTTCAACTGCCTCGCCGCCGGCAATTAAGACGTGACTATCGGCTCGTCGCTCTGTCAGGCATTTTCGATGCCGCTTTTTATCTAGAGCAAAACCCGCACATTGCTCAAACCGCTGTCGATCCGCTGGAGCATTACCTCACCATACAAGGCTTGGAACGGCGCGATCCTAATCCGTTGTTCAATAACGATTGGTACATTCAGCAAAATCCGAATCTGGCCGTGGGCGCGAATCCGCTTGTTCACTACCTGCAACAAGGCTGGAAGGAAAGATGCAACCCTCATCCGCTCTTCGACACCGCTTTCTATCTAGAGCAAAACCAGGATGTCGCCGAAGCCGAGATCAATCCCTTGCAGCATTACCTGGCGCACGGCGGGTTGGAGGGACGCAGTCCTCACCCGCTCTTCGACGGTGCCTGGTATCTACGGCAAAATCCCGATCTGCTGACCTCCGGCCTCAATCCGCTAATTCACTATTTGCTCCAAGGTTGGAAAAAAAGACGCAATCCCCATCCACTATTCGATACCGCCTTTTACCTGGACGAATACCCGGATGTTGAGCAAGCCGCCACTTGTCCGCTGGAACACTATGCAACGCAAGGTGGATTGGAGGGACGCAACCCGCATCCGCTATTTGATGGCGCTTGGTATCTTGCTCACAATCGTGACTTGGCTAAGCAGAAAATAAATCCGCTTATACACTTTTTACGTCAAGGCTGGAAAGATGGTCTTAACCCTCACCGGCTCTTCGATACCGCGTTTTATCTGAAGCAAGCCTCTCAGATCGCAGCAGCGGAGATCAATCCTTTGTTGCACTATCTAGATGCGGGCGCTGCAGCAGGGCTAAATCCCAATCCGCTGTTCGACTCTTTCTATTACATTGGCCTATATTCGAGCACGCTAAAGCCAGGAACCAACCCTCTTATAGATTATGTGCTGCGGGGCGCAGCGCAATTTAGGCATCCGCATCCTCTCTTCGACCCTGCTTTCTACGTGACGAAACATCGCGATGCCGGGGTCTCTCGGTTGGATCCTCTGTCGCACTATTTGACCATCGGCGCTTTAAAACACTATTCGCCGCATCCTCTGTTTGACGCTGGCTTCTACCTTGAGCAGACTGCCGGACTGAACATCAATTGCTCAGATCTTCTTCTGCACTATCTTCATGAAGGAGCCGATGCCGGCCTCGATCCATGCGAGCTGTTCGACTCGTCTTTCTATCTGGAACAGAATCCGAAAGTGGCCGGCCCTGGCCTAAATCCACTCTCACACTATTTGATGTCAGGAGTAAGTGAAGAGTGTGACCCTAACCCGTTATTTGATACTTCTTTTTACCTCAAGCAGAACCCCGCTGTCGCCGCGTCTGGAATTAATCCTCTCATCCACTTCATCACCTATGGATCTGAGGAAGGGAGGTTCCCTAACCCGTTCTTCGACCCACTCTACTACTTGAGGAACAATCCCGACGTAAAACGGGCCGGCACGAATCCGTTGGCTCATTACCTTGTGCGGGGTGGGGCGCAGGAAGGTCGCGACCCAAGCCGCTTCTTCAGTACGACGCGTTATCTTTCTGAGCATGCTGAGCTAGGCCATTCCAATATAAATCCGCTTGCGCATTTCCTCGGCTATCGCGGGCCTTCCGGTGAAACAATCCAAATGGGAGCTGTCGATTGTGCCTCTGGCCCCAAAGTCCCAGACTATGTTGCAACCGAACTCAAGGATCGTTTAGAACGTCAAGGCGTTGACCTGCTGTGGGCGCCAGCCTCCCATGCCATCACGGTAGCCAACGAAGCCTTTCGCCGAGCATCGGAAAATAATCGACACCTTCTCGTTATGCTGGCGCCAATCGTGCCGGAAGAAAATGCAATAAGTATTTTGACCGAAGCCTTCGGCATAGACCCGCATTTTGGGGCAGTTGTACCCCGCGAGTCTGATCCGGCAACTGGAGAGATTCTAAAACTCGACAAAGAGCTTGGCGATCCGGAATTAAAAAGCTTGCCGCGTCGCATCTTAAATTGGGTTCCGGATTATTACATACTGCCCGAGATCCTGCCTGCATGCTTCCTGCTCCGCAATTCCGTGTTGTCTAATTTTGACCCGCTCGATGAAACCTTTGAAACGCTTGCGGGCGCTTTGCGGCATTATCTCTGTCGCGCGCGCCGAGCCGGTTTCCGGTGCGCTGTCTTGAATCGCGCGATTGTTTCCCGCGTGTCCAGCGAAAGCTCAAGTATGATTCGACTGACGGAAGCCGACATACGTAAATTGCACGCTCAATATCCGGACGCGGGGCTCGCTAAGGCCGAGTTTCGCGACCATTCGCTTCACATTCATGAGAGCCTGTTAGCGCGAGCTCTTCCTTCCCAACATGTGCAACGGAAGTTGTTACTGGATATTCGCGGCGTGCCAAGCCAGATAAACGGCACCACGGAAGCCGTACTAAGCCTTTGCGATGCTTATTCGACGATGAATCACGGTTGGGCGATCACCCTTTTAGCTGCAGCGGGTCCAGCGCAATTTCATAGGCTAGCAGAGCGTTATCCCCAGTGGGAAATCATCACGAAAGAAGGCGAGCAGTGTTTCACTGCGGCGCTGCGCCCATCGCAGCCCTGGGATCTCACCTCCATAATCGAGCTCCACCGCATGGCCCTATTCAATTTCTATACGATGCTGGATACGATTGCATGGGACATCTTGGTTGGAAAGCCTCCGGAACTGAATGCAACCTGGAGCTTTCTCTCCGAACACGCTGACGGAATAATATACATCTCTGAATATACGCGCGATCGCTTTCGAGCGCGATTTCCGATGTCACAAATGACGCCGGGGTACGTATCGCACTTATCGTTCGATCCGCACGATTATGTGATCCAGGCTGTGAAAGACGAACCGCATGATAGTAAGACCTTCATCCTTGTTGTAGGTAACTCCTTCGATCACAAGAATGTTGGCCCAACGGTGGACCTGTTAAGTTCGAGATTCCCATCTCACGTGATTAAAGCTTTAGGTCTGAGGAACCATCCTGGTTCCCGCGTTGTGCCACTAGAAAGTGGCCAGATACCCCAAATCGATATGGATCGCTTGTTCGCACGAGCTGTGATAATCGTCTTTCCCTCCTTCTATGAAGGATTTGGATTCCCGATTTTAAAGGGATTGAGCTATGGACGGACGGTTATAGCCCGCCAATCCGGATTATTGGCGGAGATCGCAAGCCATTACCGTGGTCGTGGGCGATTGATTGCTTTTCGTACCGCAACAGAGTTAGCGGAGGCGGTCGGGCGCGTGCTCGACGGTTCCGAAATTGCGGAGGCGCCGCTTGGTGGCGCGCTCGACGCCTCCGCTAAACCGATGGACTGGACGGCGGTCGCCGCTGGAGTACTCGGGTTCATCGAGGAACGAGTCCAAGATGTTGCTGCGTCCCGCTGGCCCGCTCGCCAGTGCGCGATCGAGCAAATGACCGCGTATGCTATCTAGCAGGTCGCATGATTGATCTCTCCAAAATCCAGCTCGAGAAAGATGTCGACACTACTGCTATCGAGGAAAGCTGCCGCAGCTTGTGGGACTCGACCGGCGTCTATCGTTATGACCCGAATGCGCAGGGCGTTGTATTCTCTGTGGACACGCCTCCCCCTTATGTCTCGGCTGCCCATCTGCACGTAGGCCACGCCATGTCGTACGCCCAGGCTGAGTTCATTGTGCGCTATCAGCGCATGAAGGGAAGACAAATCTTCTATCCGATGGGCTTCGACGACAACGGCCTGCCCACTGAACGCTTCGTTGAGAAGACATACCACATCGATAAGAGGAAAACCTCGCGATCGGCCTTTCGAAGTCTCTGCCTAGAAGAGACTAAGAAAGGAGCGGCGCAATATGAAGAATTGTGGCGTGCTCTCGGCCTATCAGTCGATTGGCGGCTTCGCTATTCCACCATCGATGATCATTGCCAAAAGACAGCTCAGACGTCTTTTATCGACTTATATAAGAAAGGCAGAATCTATCGCTCCAGCGAGCCCGTGCTATGGGACCCGCAGCTTGAAACCGCACTTGCTCAAGCTGACCTCGAGACCATAGAGCGCAAGAGTGAGCTCCACGAGATCGTATTTCGCTCGCGGGACGGCGCTCCCCTCCATATTTCTACTACTCGCCCGGAGTTACTAGCCGGATGTGTTGCATTGTATTGCAATGCGGAAGACGATCGCTATAAGTCACTCATCGGTGGAGAAGCCATTGTTCCATTGTTCGGCCACAGCGTGCCCATTCTTGCCGACCGCGAAGTGCTTCCGGAGTTTGGCACCGGCCTCATGATGGTTTGCACCTTCGGCGATAGCGATGACGTAAAACGCTGGAAGAGGGACGGGCTGGCGTTGCGTGCCTGTGTCGGACCGGACGGGCGCATGACTCAGATCGCTGGCAAATTCGCCGGTCTTTCTACGGAGCAGGCGCGCCGCAAGATAGTGGCCGAGCTCAAAGAAGCGGGTTTGCTCGAACGATCGCAGGAAATTGAACAGCATGTTTCCGTCTCCGAACGCTCCGGCGCTCCGGTTGAATTCGTGATAACTCAGCAATGGTTCATTCGTGTTCTTGACCTGAAAGAAGCCATGTTGGAGCGCAGCGCCGAATTGCACTGGTCCCCTGAGTGGATGAAAGCCCGCCTCGATGATTGGATTCATGGCCTGAAGTACGACTGGAATATCTCGCGCCAACGCTTCTACGGCGTTCCGTTTCCCGTCTGGTATTGTGAGGCCTGTAACTCGCCTGTAATAGCGCCCGAAGAGTTGCTGCCTGTAGACCCTCTGGAGAGCCCTGCTTCCTTTAGTAGCTGCCCGTCATGCGGCGGCTCTGTATTTAGAGGCGATCCAGATGTCATGGACACCTGGATGACTTCGTCATTGACCCCTCTCATTAATGCAAATTGGGTCGGTTCAGCCGGCAAGCTCGGCGATATGTCCATCTACCCGATGGCGCTTCGCGTTCAGGCTTTTGAAATCATCCGCACTTGGCTCTTTTACACCGTACTCAAGTCTCACTTACATACGAATTCTTTGCCGTGGCGGGACGTGATGATTTCCGGCTGGGGTCTCAACGAACACGGAAAGAAGATCAGTAAACGCGATCTTGAGAAATTCACGGATGCTTCGGGCTTCAATCGCTATGAACCCTATGCGGTTGTCCGGAAGTATGGCGCCGATTCGCTGCGCTATTGGGCCGCGGGCAGCCAGTTGGGGAATGATCTCCGCTATAACGAGGGAGACGTCAAGGTCGGGCGTAAGCTCGTAATTAAGCTTTGGAATGCGGCCCGTTATTGCCTGCTCCAATGGACGAATTTCGACCCTTGCGCTGCCCAGATACCGGTGCACCTTCGCACCATTGAAGACCGGTGGCTAATTAGAACACTTCAGCGCGCGATTGGGGCGGCTACCCACGGGTTTGAGTCTTATAACTACGCGCTCGCCCGTGAAGCTACAGATCGCTTCTTCTGGGATACGTTCTGTGACGATTATCTGGAAATCGTAAAGGCCCGGTTCTGGACCCCCGAGCGATATTCTGACGCTACGCGGCAAGCCGCCCAGATCACGATGTGGGAATGCTTCCGTAGCATCCTTCTGTTATACGCCCCTTTTGTTCCCTTCATCACTGAACATTTGTATCAGCGAATTTACCGCCCCTTCGAAAGCTCTACTTCTATTCACACCGCGACATGGCCTGTTGTAGCAGAGGATGCAATCGAAGACTTACCCGAGATGAATATTCTGTCTGCCATTCTGAGGGCTGTTAGAAGCCTACGCTCCCAAAGGCGCATCTCGCAGACCCGCTCGCTTGGAACACTGGTCTTGGATATCGAAGCGGCTGCTAGCGACTTACGACCGCAGATTCGCTCGCTCGAGAACTCACTGCAAGCGGTAGCTCGCGTCCAACAAGTATCTTATAGCTCCGCGACCGAACCTACCGATATCGAAGGTGTTCTTATCAATTTATTGCCATAACGGCGGCATAGCCGACGATGCCTATAACCAACCCGGCTTCCGTATCAGGTTCAAAACCTTGGCCTCAATCACGCGCCCGCATTGCAGCATACGCAAGCCTCGCCGCGCTAGCCCTTGCTACATCGCTCTGGCTCACAAAGAATGTCGACCTGAGTGTTTACTGGTACGCTGTCACGGGCTTCTTCAGCGGCACCAGACCCGCGTACGGGCTAGACAGCGGTATCGGGTACCCAATGGAATATCGATATCCGCCCGTAACCTATCTGCTCCTGTTTCCGCTGAAATGGTTGCCGCTTCGCGCAGCAGGTGTCTGCTGGATGCTCGCCGCCTGGACCACGGCGATTCTCAGCGCTTCGCTCGCGATCCGGATTCGCGAGCTTCGTTTCAATGCCCTGTCGATAGTTGCATGTTGTGCGTTTATGCTCGCTTATGTAGTGTTGGCGATTCGATATGGAAACGTCCAGCCGTTTGTTATCGCTTGGCTTCTTGCCGCGCTCGTCTTATCAGAAACGCACCCGATATGGGCAGGAATTCTGTTAGCGCTAGCTGTCACCTTCAAGATTTGGCCCATCATGTTCCTCCCCTGGTTTCTCCGCAAGGCGAGGCTGCCGGCAGCACTTGCCTTCATTGTGGCGTTGCTGGTGCTCTGGCTCCTGCCTTTTCCGATATTCGGGACCGCACGTTACTTGGCGCTGCTGCACGATTGGTACGTTGCCGTCCGTCGCATGGGAGCAGCTTACTCGGAATTCTATTACTTCCCAAGTCAATCATTGCGAGGAATCTTGCTGCGCTACCTTACTCCGGTTGCCCCACCGCTGAAGACTTTTCCGAGACTTAACCTGCTATCGCTTTCGCCCCGAACCGCGGTCGTCATCTGGGGTATTACTGCCTTGAGTGTTTACTCCGCAATTGTAATTGCCATGCTCCGCTCGAATGCTCGCAAGCAATGGGCGTGGGATGGCGCTATGTTCGTGGTCTATTCCTTGCTGGAGCCCTATGCTGTCAAGAGCGGCCTGATCTCCCTAGGACCGGCCGCCCTGATCGCCGCTTCGCTCTTCACGTTGAATATCCGTACGAAAACCGCGCGATCCTCTCGGGCTAATGCTCTGTTTATCGCCGCCTGTTCGATATCTTTCATCCAGGCAATCTTGCAATATAAACCGTGGCAACGAGTTCTACTTACTATCGGCCTCGATTTCTGGACAGAGATATTGCTGCTCGCAGCGTTCCTTATCTGGATCCGCACCTTACCCGATCTCGACTAAATCTGAAGCCATCCGCTTCAGCTGCCCGCAGGCTGCGAAGATATCACGTCCTCTCGGCTTTCGAACAAAGCACGGCATGGCCCGCCGCACAATCTGCTGAAAGCTCTCCACCCGCCCGGAGTCCGGTGTTTCGAACGGAATGCCCGGACCTGGGTTCAGCGCGATCAAATTCACTTTCGCATTCAAACGCCCCAGCAGCCGCACCACGCGCCTGGCGTCCGCGTCCGTATCGTTCACACCCTTCAGCAACACGTATTCGAAACTCAGCTTTTCCCATGGCCGCAACGGATGCGCCCGGCACGCCTCCAGCAAATCCTTAAGATGGTACTTCCGCGTAATGGGCATCAACTCGCGCCGCTGCTCTTCTGTCGATGCATTCAGTGAGATCGCCAGCTTTGGCCGCACTGCCGCGCGCCCAAGCTCTTCGATTTTCGGAACAATTCCCGACGTCGAGACCGTGATCCGCTTCGGCGACATTCCAAATCCATCGCTGTCCGTCAGCAGCCGCGTCGCCTTCAGAACATTTTCCAGGTTAAGCAGCGGCTCGCCCATCCCCATCATCACTACGTTCAAGCGTGTATCGGTCGGCCGTAGGCCGTTCTCCTTGGCCACATGCATCACTTGCCCGACCATCTCGCCCGCCGTCAAATTCCGTTCCCAACCCATTAGCGCCGTCAGGCAGAATTTGCAATCAACCGGGCATCCCACCTGGCTCGATATGCAAATCGTATCCCGCCCTTCTTCCGGCATCAGGACCGCTTCCACCGTCCGGTTATCTTCCAGCCGCAGCAAATAGCGCCGCGTTCCATCGCTTGAATCGTAGCGCCGCTCACGCGTCGGCAGGCCTAGCGTGTTGCCTCTAAGTAGTTGATCCCGCAGGGCTTTGGGCAGTGCTGAAATTTCGGACAATTCCGCCACTTGTTGCCGGTACAAAGCGTCATATAGTTGTCGGGCGCGATAAGGTGGATGCCCCGGGCCGAGCAGTTTCTGCAAGTCGGCAACCTCCATCCCAACCAGCGTCTTGCCCTCAACTACTTGCAGCATCTGGCTTTAGTGTACCGTCGTGTACACTCGGAAAGGCGTACAGAAAATGGTTCTTGCTTCCCCTCACGTCCGCGAAATCGATCGCGCGCTCCTGCCCAACGGCATCCGCATCGTCACGGAAGCAATGCCCTACGTGCGCTCTGTCTCCCTAGGCGTGTGGATCGGCGCCGGTTCTCGCATCGAGCACGGCCCTGAAAATGGTCTCTCCCATTTCATCGAGCACATGGTCTTCAAAGGCACCAGCCAGCGCTCCGCCGAAGATATCGCTCGTGAAGTCGATTCGGTGGGCGGCGGTCTCGACGCCTTTACCAGCAAAGAGCTGGTCAGCTTCAACACCAAGGTGCTCGACGAACACCTTCCGCTCGCTCTCGACATCCTCGCCGATCTTGTCTTGAATCCCCTTTTCCGCGAAGAGGACATCGAAAAAGAGAAGGGCGTCATTCTAGAGGAAATCAAGATGGAGGCCGACCAGCCCGAATTCGTCCTGCATGAGAGCTTCCTTAGCAATTTCTGGAAAGGCCACGGACTTGGTAAGCCCATCCTGGGCACCCGCGAAACGGTCAAGAAATTCTCGCACGCCATGCTGTGCGATTTCTACAACCGCGTCTACTCGCCTTCGAACATCCTCATCACCGCAGCCGGCAACCTGGACCATGAATTCTTCGTCCGCCTCGTCTGCGAAAAATTCTCCGGGCTAAATGTGCGCAGCGCTTTGCCGGTGGACTCGGTGCCCAAGCCGCATGCTCCCATCATTCTGAAAAAGAAGGAGTCGCTCGAGCAGGTGCATATCGCTCTCGGCGTGCCCGCCTACCCGCTCGCCCATCGATTGCGCTTCCCGCTGTATGTGCTGAACACCGTTTTAGGCGGCGGCATGAGTTCGCGCTTGTTCCAAAACATTCGCGAAAAGCAGGGCTTGGCCTACGCCGTCTACTCCGAACTGAATCTCTTCAGCGATACCGGTTGCATGACCGTTTACGCCGGTACCGCAGTCGAGACTGCCAAGCAGGTGGTGAACTCAGTGGTGGACGAATTCCGCCAGCTAAAAGACGATCTGATCGGCGTCGAAGAGTTGCGCCGCGCAAAGGATCATCTCAAGGGTTCGCTCATGCTGAGCCTTGAATCCACCTCCAGCCGCATGTCTAATCTTGCGCGCCAGGAGCTCTATTTCGACCGCTTCATGTCGCTCGATGAAATGCTGGAAAGCATCGAATCTGTCACCCGCGACGAAGTGCAAGCCATCGCCGAAGAGTTCTTCTGCGGCGAAAATATCGCCCTCGCCATGCTCGGCCGCATCGGCGGGATCGAAGTGCAGCGGGAAGATCTGGTCTGCTGACCTGCGGTAGGCGCGCAAGACGCCAGCGACACTTCGAGCTCGGGTAGCGCAACGCGGTCGCGGATTATGCGGCCTGTTTTGAATCCCGCACGACGGCACCCGACGCCTGTGCGCTCATTTTCGCCTCCATTCGCTCGTTCTTGGCGATTGTGGCCTGTGTCCGATCCATTTCGAGGTTCAACGTGAGCACTTGCTGGTGATCGACTTTGGCCTCCGCGAGTAAAACGGCCCATTGATGGAGCTCCTCGCGGCGCTTTTCGGCGGCTTCGCGGCGAGATTCCTGCGCTTTTTTCTGCTGCTGCGATTCGAACCCAATTTCCGCACGGCGCTTTTCGGCTTTGAGTTTTAGGAGGTCGGCGAGGCAGCGGTGGAAGGCACGGTCGTTAGTCGTCTGATAGCGGATGAAGAGCGCGAGTTGGCGCTGCTGCTCATCGAGGCTTAACTCTTCGTTTGACTGCGCACAACGGGCAGCAGACGCCCGGTGCGCTCGGTCCGTGCAGCATTGATCTTGTAGATAGAGGGCGCGTTTGCTGAGCCAATACGATTGCGCCATTTTCTGGACCAGGATCGTTTCGGTGATGGTGGAAGGCTGGTGCTCGGCGCGGAGGCCGCAGAGGAGCGCGTCGAATTCGTCCTGGTCTTCGAAATCGAGGATGGTGAATGAATTGCCGGCGAGGCCGTGGCGGAAATTGTTCAGGCACGATGTGGCTTTGCCGGCATCGGTGGTGGGCCCCGTCGAGTGCTGCGCGTTTTCTTGATTCGCGCGCACCTGGGCTTCGGTGGACATAGAGAGATTGCTCCTTTGTGCGCAGGATCACGCGCGGGGCGTGCGGCCGGAGCGATTTTACGGCGCTAAGCGGATGAGCAGGCGAGAGATATTCTGTGCGGCGAGTTGGTGACCGGCGTCTTTGCTTTCGGCTATTCGAGGAAGTGCGAGCTGGCATCGCATCGAGGTTGTACTTTAACGTTTGAGGTCTCTCGGGACGCAGTTTCGGTAGAGCGCGCCATCGATCATGAGTTCCCCGGAGGCTCTTCTCCCTGGCAGTTGTCCGAGATGATAGATAGGATCAATAAGAGATCGGAAGACGTGAAACAATCGATTACGGCCGCGGGCGAACTCGCAGGAACGCGGACCATACGTTGTTTTCAATCGGCATTCATCCGCGTCCATTCCTGAGAGTTTTGTGGCCCACTAGATTCGGGCTGCAAGAACTAACATATGCGAAAAGGATTTACGAGAAAACCCCTAGGGGACGAGCCCGCAACGCAACGCAAGAACTACATAACGCCAGGCGGCCTGCAGCGCCTCAAAGATGAGCACCGGTTTCTGCTCACTAGGGAACGCCCGGCTGTGACGGAGACAGTGGCATGGGCTGCAAGCAACGGCGACCGCAGTGAAAACGCCGATTATCAGTACGGCAAGCGGCGGCTGCGCCAGATCGATGGGCGGATTCGCTTTCTCACGAAGCGAATCGATGCGGCGGAAATGGTTGACCCGGAAGCTCCCAGAGCAGGGCAGGCAGCGACGAGGGCATTCTTCGGAGCGACTGTGCGCTATGCCAATGCCGCGGGAACGGAGCGAGTGGTGAGCATTGTGGGCACCGACGAGGTCGATCTCGACCGCAAGCACATCAGTTGGATGTCGCCTCTGGGGCGCGCGTTGATGAAGTCGGCAGCTGGCGATCGTGTAATCCTCCAAGCGCCGGGCGGTACAGAATACCTGACCGTGCTGGAAGTGCGTTACGAGCGCATTTCGGTAGAACCGTTCCGTGAACCACCGGGAGCCGAGTCCTCGGTAAAAGGACTCTCGCGCGGAAGCCAATCCACCTGACTAAGCTAAGCGAAGCGGCATATAAACATTCCACGCCCGGAGTAAGGGATCGCCCGCTACCAGGCTATGAAGGCCCGCTGTCCTCGGCCGATATCCTGTAGCGATGACCATCGGCGGTCATTATTGTATTCACCTCATAATCTGTCAAATAACGGATGGGCGCTGATACGTCAATGCGCCGCACTACTTCAGCAAAGCCGTTGAGCACGGCATGCTGGGCTGCCGTAATCTTGTTATTGATTAAGACTCCGAACCCCTCGACGATCGCAAAGGGACATGACGTATCAAGCTGATCGATTCGAGTCCCCACGTCCGACAGATTGTTAGCGGCTTCCAGCAGCGCCAATCTTGGCCCGAGAAACATCACCTGACATGGATACAAAACGCCTCCCTTCACGATTCGCCGAGAGATCGCATCGGTGCCGAGCGCATGGAGCGCTTCGAAATCCGGCAACCGCCACGAAGAAGAACCTCGATGCGCTTCCAAGCGGTGAAATCTCCCTGTTACGCGTCGGGGTTGGACCGCTAGGCATCGCTGTACGCGAGCGAGCAGAAGTTCCGCCGCTTCGCAGTTTTCGCCACAGACCACGAGACCGTGGTTTCCCAATATGAAGACATCGGGACAGGGCTGGGTCGAGGAAACGATTTGAATTTCCCGGGCGAGAGGTAGCCCCGAAGGTACATAGGGAATCCATTTCCAATGCAGCCCGGACAGCCGCTTGGTTAATTGAGCCGTTGCGTCCGAGCGGACAGCCCAGGCCAGAGTGTCGATGGAGTGAACATGAACGACAAATCGTTGCGGGAGGACTGCATGCATCAGCGTCTCAATCGAAGGAAGCAAGCCCGCCGGGCTTAGGCTTCGATCGCACGCCGGAAGCGGCCTGCCGCCTTTCAAACACTCCAGGCATTCAGACAGACTTACGGGTACAAGGATGTCCTCTTGATCTGCCTTTGCCAACCACTTACCGGATGCTTTGATCCAAAGAGTTCCGTCGAGCTTGAAAGACGTGTTTCCGCTGCTCGCCTGGACCAGCAGGGGATCACGACCAATCGTAGCCGAAAAGCGCAGCAACGAGCTTGTATCCGATCTCTGAGTTCCGATTCCGTCTTTTGGGCTGAAGCGCCCGGTCCTGATTTCCTCTGCGGCAACACTCATATCGCGCTCCCCGTGTTCACGGCAATACCTGAAGAGGACTTTTTGTTGGAAGCTCTGGTGCTGCAGCTTTTGCCCTCGCACGACCTACCTTTAGAGAAGCCTTGAATATCGCGCCCACCGGGATCAGGCCGCCCAGTTTGTGTTCAGCGACTGCGGCGAGCCCCATGGACGCGATGCAGCCACAAGAATGGCAATCGGGCGCCCCACCGAACTGGCAAGGCGAAATTACGGTTTTCAGGTCCGCAGAAATTGTGCTGGTGGTCAGTGCAAAGACGCATTCCGCAGGATTTCCGGGGGGCGATGCGAACTGCCGGATCAGACCTTCCGGCATGTCGAGTTTCCGGTATACCTTGCGAAGTTGTCTCATATCGGAGATCGCCTGCTCACGCTCATGCAGGTTTAGCATCTCTGGCAGGTTATCTCCCAGTTGCGGAGTGAAAAGGCTGAACCACACCTTCTTAACCTCCGGAGGAGGCGTCCAAAATTCCAGGAATTCACGCAAATATCCAGGGCGCTTCATCATTTCTCCAGTTATCGTGCAGTGAATCGTGATGCGGCGCCCGGCGATGTTCGCGATAATTCGTTCGTACGTTGCCGGCGAGCGGCGACGGTCGTGCTCGGGACGCAGTCCGTCGATCGAAACGACAACGTTCATGTGCGGCTCCTTAGTCCACTGTTCTGGGAATGACCGGAAAGCGCTTGTCACTAGTTGCACATGTATTCCGCGAGCCAGCAGCAAGGGAATCAACTGCTCCAGTTCGCGATAACGAACCAGGGGATCGCCGCCAACAAGCGATAAGTGCAAAGGCTTGAGGCGATCGACCAGCCGCAGAATTCCCTCGATAAGTTGCTGTCCCTTGAGATCGGTCAGCTGTCGTAAGGTCACCCCACCGCCTAAATGGCCAGCTTCGTAGGCGTAACAACCGGGACACCTGAGCGGGCATTCGCGTGTGATCTCTATGGAAAGGGAGGGGGCCTCGCCCCGCAGGATTTTCTTCCAGGCGTGAATGATTTCTGAAGGTCGCATGTCTCGTCCTTATCTTGATTCGGAAACAGTGAGTTGCGCCGAGAACGCGACAAGCAATGTCGCCACAGGCTCCATGCGGCCCTATATTTTCGGACCCGCTGGGTAACCAGGTGGTTAATGGCCGATTTTAAAAAGTCGCTAATTGCGCATTCCCGACAGCGATCTCACAGGCACAACAAACTGCATGGGCTCAGAGAGAGGAACGTTGATCCCGCTCCAGAGCCGCATGCTTCTTCGAAGCGAGCTGTTTCGCCTATGATGCGGAACGTGGAGGAGACGAGTCTGAGGCGTGATCGAGGTGAATTGCGGAAGGAAGGAGCAGCTTGCTAGTCGAGAGGACGTTCGAATGAAACGAGCGCGCTTCCTCTGGCAGATGCGGCAAAGCCAGGCCCCAACCACGATCTCGATTGCCTGGAGGTGAGTGATGGGTATTAGCGTTAAAAGAGGTGGACGCAGCGTGGTGCGGTTTGATACTGGGTGGATCGGGTACTCGATCCACCAAAGAGATGAGAAGGAGCGCGCAAAGCAGCCAACTCAAAAACTCCTGCGTTTTGGAAATTCGCCGCGGCACCCGTCTTAGGATAGCGCAGCATCATCTCTCAATCTGTCCCTGTTTGCAACGCTCTGGGCCGGCAATGGACCAGCTTCCGAAGAAGACGTCCACTTGCTGCAAATCTGCAGAAAACTTTGACACTGTAGCCGCGCCGCCTCACTGGTTGAATCCTTTTCAGAACGAAGACCATCATTTCGACAGGTATCGAAATGATGAGCCAAGTGCTCGTCAGGAAAGGTGGAGCAATGAGCAAGTTAAAAGGCAAAGTGGCCGTGGTGACGGGCGCTTCGAAAGGTATTGGCGCGGCAATCGCAAAGCAACTGGCCGCAGACGGTGCGCAAGTGGTAGTCAACTATGCAAGCAGCCGTGAGGCCGCCGACACAGTTGTATCGGACATCACGAAAACCGGCGGCAAAGCGGTAGCTATTGGCGGAAGCGTGGCGGATGAGGGCAACATCGACCGGCTTTTCGCGGAAACACAGAGGATCTTTGGCAAGGTGGACATTCTTGTCAATAATGCGGGAATCTATTCGTTCGCGCCGCTAGAGCAGGTCACTGCGGAAGATTACAAGCGGCAGTACGATACCAATGTTTTGGGTCTCCTACTAACTACGAAAGCTGCGCTGCGGCATTTCCCCGCCGAGGGTGGAAGCGTAGTAAATATCAGCTCGATTGTCAGCACTCTGGCGCCCGCGGCGGCTGCTGTTTATTCGTCGACGAAAGGCGCAGTGGATACGATCACGAAGTCGCTGGCCAAGGAGCTCGGGCCGCGCAAGATCCGTGTGAACGCCGTTAATCCGGGTTATGTGGTGACAGAAGGAACGAAGGCGGCTGGGATCGCGGGCAGTGATTTCGAAAAGCAGGCGATTGCCGAGACTCCACTGGGCCGCGCGGGGCAGCCGGAAGACATTGCGCCGCCTGTGGCGTTTCTTGCGTCGGATGACGCTCGCTGGATAACGGGCGAGACCATATTTGTTTCTGGTGGCGCCGCAATCTAAAGCGTCCAAGTCCAAGATGGGCGGAGTCGGCTGCATAGCGCTGATTACGCCCTGCATGGGCTTCGTAGCGTGCAATGGCTTCAGCCGCCATATAGCGCGACACATCTCACTGATCTATAATCACCGCGATGAGCGACTCTCGCACCTCCGAGCAGCCGCACCCCTACCTCCGCCTTCACTGCGTCGACATCTTCGTTCGCGACCAGGAACGCAGTCTTCGCTTTTACCTCGACCAGCTTGGATTCGAGCTCGCCTTTGATGCCCGCCTCCAATCGGGGCATCGGTGGGTCGCGGTATCGCCGCCTAATGGCGCCGCCGTCCTCACACTGATTCAGCCCGATCCCGATTCGCCCGATCACAAGCTGATTGGCCGATCCACGCGTATCACCTTCGTCACCGAAGATGTCGTCCAGACGTATCGTGAATGGAGCAAACGCGGAGTTCGTTTCCGCTATACGCCGCGCCTCCGCCGCCTGAGGTATCAGAACCGTCCGCCAGAAGACCAGTCGCCGGCGCAAGCACCTTTGTGGGGCGAAGTGATCACTCGCTTCGAAGACATTGATCGAAATTCCTTTACCCTACTCAGCCTCGATGAAGTCAGCAAGGCAATCGAGGCGCAGCGCCGCGCCAATGCGGAGCAGTTCGAAGCGGAACGGCGTGTTGCCCACGAGATGGAGATCGCACGTCAAGTACAGGCCAGGCTGTTCCCGCAAAAGTTCCCGCCCTGCGGCACACTCGAATACGCCGGCATCTGTGTGCAAGCCCGCCAGGTCGGCGGCGATTACTACGACTTTCTGTCTCTCGGCCCGAAACGATTAGGGCTTGTGATTGGCGACGTGGCGGGCAAGGGAATGGCTGCCGCCCTCCTGATGGCTAATCTGCAGGCGCACCTCCGCAGCCAGTGCGCTACGGCTTGGGTTCACTCAGAAAGGCTGCTGCGCTCCGTCAACCAGCTTTTCTACGAAAACACTGCTGCAAGCGCCTACGCCACGCTCTTCTTTGCCGAATACGACGATGAAACGCAAGCGTTGCAGTACGTCAATTGCGGTCATCTCTCCGGTCTTCTCTTGCGCCGTGACAACTCGTTCGAACGTCTGGAATCCACCTGCACGGTATTTAGGCTTGTTTGCCGATTGGGATTGCTCCCGCGGAGAATGTCACTTATGCGCTGGAGACACACTGGCGCTCTATACCGACGGCGCCACCGAATCGTTCAACACCGCGGGCGACGAGTTCGGCGAGCAAGGCCTCTTGTCGGCCCTTGAGCGGCATCGAAACCTGCCTCCCGCCGAAGCGGTGCAGAGAATCCGAGCCGAGGTCAAGCACTTTGGCTCGCTCGAACAGCACGATGACATTACGCTCATCGTGGCTAATTGCAAGGGTGCATAGCCTCACGCGTTTTGTTTCCGTATCCATGGCGTCAACACCGTGTAAACCGGGACCGCCGTTGGCCGCGCCCTCCGTCGCCGAATCAAGCGCCGCTCAGACAGATGCATCACTGCGGTTTGGACAGACCGCTTCGAAAGCCCGATGATCTCTGCCAGCACCGCGTGGCTCATGGCCACCGACTCCCGGCCAACCCCGTGCGTGTGCCGGTAAAGCTGTAAATAGACCAGAAACGCCGCGCTTGACCGGCTGTGCGCGACCAGATCGCGCATCAAAGTATTCAGGATATATGGGTCAATCCTCATCGCTGTAGCAGCTATAGCTATAGCATGCGCTGCCGCTCTTTGCACTGCGGCCTATTGATTTCGCCGGAACAGGTTGGCATTTTAAACTGTATGATCAAGCGAATCAAATTCCTCGGCATTCCGGTCCGCGACCAGGACCGCGCACTTAGCTTCTACACCGAAAAGCTCGGCTTTCGCGTATTGACGGATCAGCAGTTCTCCGAAAAGCAGCGCTGGATCGAGCTGACCATCCCCGGCGCCGAAACCGGCATTGTGCTCTTTACGCCCGAGGGTCACGAAGACCGGATCGGAACATTCGTCAATACTTCCTGGGAGGTCGACAACATCGAGAAGACCTACGCCGAGTTGCAGGCGAAGGGCGTAGAATTCGCCGGGCCCCCGCAAAAGCAGCCGTGGGGCACCTTCGTCATCATGAAGGATTCCGAAGGCAATCAGCTTGTCCTCTCGTCGCGCTGATCTTCCTATGACTTGCGCGAGAGCAAGTTGGTAATCGGATTCAACGGCCATAGATCTCGTCCGCGAAACATCAGCAACGATGCTGCGGAACGCCGCCTCGAAACTCTCCCGCCCCGCCTGCAATCCAACTTCCAGCTATGAAAATCGGCTTTATCGGACTTGGCAAAATGGGCACCGGCATGGCCCGCAACCTTCTGCGCGCCGGTCACCAGGTGGCTGCCTACAATCGCACTCGCGAAAAGGCGCAAGCTCTTTCGAAAGATGGCGCCCGCCTCGCAATCTCACCCGCCGATGCCGCGCGCGGCGCCGACGCCGTCTTCACCATGCTTTCTGACGACCAGGCCCTCTCGGAAGTCGTCTTCGGCGATGACGGTCTTGCTTCCGTGCCCGACCCGGCCCCGGTTCACATCTCCTGCAGCACCATCAGCGTCGCGTTTGCTCGCCGGCTCGCCCAGGAACACGCCAATCGCGGCCAGCGCTTCCTCACCGCCTGCGTCTTCGGCCGTCCTGACGCTGCCGAAAACAAAAAGCTCATCGTGGTCGCTGCCGGCGAGTCCCAAACCCTCCACCGCTGCCACCCTCTGTTCGACGCCATCGGCCGCGCCACCTTCGTCGCCGGCCCCGAGCCCTGGCACGCCAATTTATTCAAGCTCTGCGGTAACTTCATGATCGCCAGTATGCTCGAAACCTTTGGCGAAGCCTTCGCCACCACGCGCAAGGCCGGCCTCGACCATCACCGCTTCCTCGAAATCATGAACGAGCTCTTCCAGTCGCCCGTATACAAAAACTACGGCGCCACCATCGCCGACGAAAACTTTCAGCCCGCCGGCTTCGCCCTCAACCTCGGTCTCAAAGACGTCCGTCAGGTCCTCGAAGCCGCCCACGACCTCGCAGTCCCCATGCCCTTCGCCAGCGTTGTCCGCGACCACTTCGTCTCAGCTATGGCCCACGGCCAGGAATCGCTCGACTGGTCCAGCGTCTCCCGTGTCCTCGCCCGCAGCGCCGGCCTCGAAGAACCCAGTGAATCGAAATCCACCCACGCCTAGCTTCGGAGCGCAGGGCATCTTCGCTTTAGCGCGTTGATGCCCATTGTGCGCGCCCTAGTCCGAGAATCTCGTAATCACCCATTTCTGCGTTTGCGGATCATACGCGAACGACACCGCCGCGTCGAACTCCTTCGAGCTCGGGCGATTCCCGCAATACACAATGTGATCCAAATCGATCGTCGTCGGCTGCGACGTCTGATCCGGCAAATCCAGCCGGTACTCGCAGCTCGGATCCTGCTTTCTCACATGGATCATCCACGTCTCGGCTTTCGGGTTGTAGTGCAGCAGCGCATTCGCCCCTTCCGGCGTCAGCGACGGCACGCGCGGCTTTGGCGAACCGCAAGCCCCCAACAGCACAATCGATACCGCCACCCCAATTCTCGACAAAGTTTTTCGCATAGTACTATGACGGCCTTACCCCGTGTACTTGTACGTACTAATGTGTTTCCTCTATAATTTCCCGGGGAGGAGCACATGCTCACACGTATCAATTCTGCACTCGCGCTCGGGTGTCTCATCGCTGGAACACTCTGCGCGGCCGACGATCCTTTTTGCGGCAAATGGAAACTCGATCAGGGCAAGAGCAAGATCGCCGGAGAGCAAATGAAGATCGAGGATCTAGGCGGGAACAAGTACAAGTGGACCTTCGGGAACGTATCCGACACCGTGACCGCGGACGGCACTGATCAGCCGATCCACTTCGGGAGTACCATGGCCCTCACGCCGGAGGGAGATAAGAGCTTCAAGATGGTCATAAAGAAGGACGGAAAGGTGGTCAGTTCGATGACCCACACGCTTTCCGATGATGGGAACACTCAGACCATCAAGGGAACAGACACTAGGCCCGACGGCACGACCTCCGATTTCGAGTCGGTCGATAAGCGGGTTGGTAGCGGCACGGGATGGACCGGCACTTGGGAGAGCACGGACGTAAAGTTCACGTCACCAGTGAATTGGGAGATCAAGCCCTATGGCGCGCACGGATTGACCTTTTACGATGCCACCTATGACGACACGTTGAGCATGAATTTCGACGGCAAGGACTACACAGAGAAAGGACCGCGCGTGGCGGCGGGCTCGATGTCCTCGGGAAAGCGGGTGGATGCGCACACCCTGGAAGTGACAGATAAGATCAAGGGCGAGGTCATGGACCATACGAAATTCGAGGTCTCGGAGGACGGCAAGACACTTACCCTCACCATCCATGAAACCGGCCAGCCCAACCCTCTGACCATCGTCTACGACAAGATGTAATGCTTCGAGCGGCTCAGGTTCGCTTGGCGCGAAACAGCCGCAATGCCATCGCGCCAAACACGTTCCTGGCGCGTGAATCGCGCAGGAACATCCAATCGAGAGCGCGCACCGAAACCGGCGTCTGCCACGCGGGATCGCGCTCTCTTCGGCGCGCAATGATGCCTGCCAGTGTCTCCCGCGGCTTGGTTCGAAAGTCGTCCAGCATAGCCGTCTGATGTACACACGAAATGGTGCAGAACGGCGCGCAGCCTTTCGGCCTTGCCGCCTCGCGCACCAGGTCCTCGCGCGTATATTGCTCCAACGGAATCGCCGGATGCCCGCGCTGCTGCGAGCAATAGTGCACCAGCCCGTCCTCGCAGATGTACAGAAATCGCCCGCCTGCCGGACAATGCCACTGGTTCGGCCGCGCCCGCACGATATTCCGCTGAAATGCATCCAGGTGCGCGAACGAAAATAGCCCCGTCCCAAGCCCGAAAATCCGGTCGTACACGCTCGTCTGAATTGCATCCAGCGCCTTCAATTGTCCGCTGCCGTCGTGCAATATCCCCACTGTGCTGTTGAATCCCAACTCGCGCGCCCGTGCCGCAATCTCATATGCATCCTCGGGGCGCCGAATCTCGCTGCCTAGCACGGAATTGATCGTAACGTCGAACTGCGCGTGCTCGGCCAGCCACTCCAGTTTCCGGTCCAGCACCTTCAGGCTTTTCTTCGAAACTTCATCCGGCTGCACGTTGTCGATGCTGATCTGCAGGTAATCCAGCCCCGCCGCGTTGAGTTGCCGGATGCGCGCCGGCGTCAGCAGATATCCGTTTGTAATGATCGTCGCAATCGCGCCTCGCTCTCGCACCCGTTGTATTAGCAAGTCCAAATCCGGATGCAGTGTCGGCTCTCCGCCGCTGAATGTGATGATGCTCGTTCCCAGCTCGCCCAGCTTATCGATTCGCCGCAGCATTTCCCGGGTCACAACCGGAGCAGAATCTTTGTCGTATTCGTTGCAGTACGTGCACGCCAGGTTACAGCGCCGGATCGGTACAATCTGCGCCAGAATCGGATGGTTAGGCGAAGCCATCGCATGCACGAACATGCGCGCCTCGCGCCAGCGCCGCTTCATACGTAGAAAAGCTCGCATATGGGCAGACGACTCCAGGTTATCTGACCGAACCGCTCAAACGGATAGACTGTTGAACATGCGCTACTGGCTTGCTCTGTTGCTGCTCGGATTTGGCGTAGTTCGTTTTGCAGATACGCAAACTCCCAACACAAAATTTGAGAATCCGGATCTTTCTGCCGAAGAACGAGCCGCGGACCTGGTCTCCCGCATGACGCTCGAGGAAAAGGTCAGCCAAATGCAAAACGCCGCAGTCGCCATCCCACGCCTGGGCATTCCGGCCTACGATTGGTGGAACGAAGCTCTGCACGGCGTCGCGCGTGCCGGCATCGCCACTGTGTTTCCGCAGGCCATCGGGCTGGCTGCAACGTGGGACACCGATCTCCACTTCCGTATCGCTGATGTCATCTCGACCGAAGCTCGCGCCAAATACAACGACGCCATCGCCCACGATAACCACGCCCGCTATTTCGGTCTCACTTTCTGGTCGCCCAATATCAACATTTTTCGCGACCCGCGCTGGGGGCGCGGCCAGGAAACTTACGGCGAGGATCCATACCTCACTTCGCGTCTCGGCGTCGCGTTCATCAAAGGCATGCAAGGCAACGATCCTCACTATTTCAAAACCATCGCTACTTCCAAGCACTATGCCGTGCACAGCGGTCCTGAAATATCGCGCCACCGCGTCAACGTGGATGTCACCCCGCAAGATCTCGAGAACACCTACCTATACGCCTTTCACGCTACATTGACCGAAGGCCCGGCTTACTCCGTCATGTGCGCCTACAACAGCGTGAATGGCGCTCCAGCCTGCGCCAACACCTTTCTGCTCCAAGACACGCTCCGCCAGTCCTGGAAATTCCCTGGCTACGTGGTCAGCGATTGCGACGCGGTCGATGACATTTACTCCGGCCATCACTACGCCCATTCGCTCGCCGAAGCCTCGGCGGAAGCCGTCAAGGCCGGCACCGATCTCGATTGCGGTAAGGCGTATCAAAGCCTGGTCGAGGCCGTTCACAAAAATCTAATCAGCGAACAGGAGATTAATCGTGCCGTCGAGCGCCTCTTTGTCGCACGCATCCGTCTCGGCATGTTCGATCCGCCGGATCGCGTTCCGTTCTCCAAAATCGGCATGGATCAGGTGGCTTCCGCTGCTCATCAGCAGCTCGCGCTCGAAGCCGCCGAAAAGTCGATGGTGCTGCTCAAGAACGACAACAATATTCTTCCGATCGAGCGCGTGCCGCGCACAATCGCTGTGCTCGGCCCCGCCGCCGATGACCGCGACGCGCTGCTCGGTAACTACAACGGCACGCCTTCCTTCACCGTCACCCCGCTCGAGGGTATTCGCGCTGAGTTCGGCGCCCGTGCAACAGTGCGCTTTGCGCCCGGCAGCCCATATGTCGCGCCCGCAAAAGTGAATGCCGACGCCCCATCCATGGAAGTGATGCTCCACGAAGGCATCGAGCTCGTGAAACGATCCGATCTCGCCATTCTCTGCATCGGCCTCAACTCCAAGCTCGAAGGCGAGGAGATGCCCATCGACATTCCCGGATTCAGTCACGGCGACCGCACCGATATCCAACTCCCGCCGCCGCAAGAAAGGCTCCTTGAATCCGTTCTCGACACTGGCAAGCCCGTCATCGTGATCTTGATCAACGGCAGCGCTCTGGCGGTCGCAGCCGCGAAGGAACGTGCGGCAGCCATCCTCGAAGCCTGGTACCCCGGCCAGGAGGGCGGCACCGCCATCGCCCGCACACTCGCCGCCAAAAACAATCCCGCCGGCCGTTTGCCTATCACATTTTATAAATCGGTGGATCAGCTTCCGCCCTTTACGGATTATTCGATGAAAAACCGCACTTATCGGTACTTTACTGGTGAGCCGCTCTATCCGTTCGGCTACGGCCTGAGTTACTCGACTTTTGAATATTCCGGTCAATCCGTCAACGGTCACACCGCTTCGGCGCGGGTAACTAATACATCGAAACGCGAAGGCGACGAGGTAGTGCAACTCTATATCAAAACCGATTATGCTCCTAATCCAGTCCTCAAAGGTTTCGAACGCATTCACCTTGGGCCTGGCGAAAACCGGGTCGTCTCCTTTACATCTGACGACATCAATCCAAACGCTACTCTGTTCATTGGAAATGCGCCGCGACGCTGAGTTCTTCGCCGATGTTGAGCTTGACCTGGTCTATATGGCTCGCCGCCTCCGCGAGGCGCTCAAGCTCGAGGATCTTCTAACTACCGAAGGTATCGACTATCTGGTCGAGACTGGCACTTACACCGGCGGATTGCTCATCAAACGCGATCTTACTGGCGCGTTTTTCTATGTTGCGCCTACCGACCTTAACGTGGTTCGTGATCTCCTGGTCCATAATAAGTACAAGCCGTATGAGTCCGGCTAGTTACTGGTCGCCGGTTCCGATTTTCGTAGGCTCTCAGCCATCTGCTCCGGCGCGGTATCAGCCAGAAACGTCCCGTAAGCTGTCTCGATGCTAGCCAGATATTTGAGCTTCGTCGGGCTCCGTTGCAATGGCAGAAACTGAACGTGCAGATGATACGGCGGCTCGGACTCGCGCAACGGCGCTTGCTTGATGGTCATCATTAGCGGCATCACGAAGCCATACAGGTTGTCGTATTTCCGGCGAACGATGCTGATGATCTCTGCGAGACTTGACCGCTCGCTCTCATCCAGTTCGAGCAGCGTTCTCACATGCCGGCGCGCATACAGTCCCATCTCGGCCGGGAACCGCGCCGCGAACGGCACGAATGCAGCGAAGTGCTCGTTTGTAGCTACCATGCGCACCCCCGCTTCTTGCTCTTTCGAAAGCAAGCGGCAGAAGAGGCATTCGCCATTGTGCGCCGCCGCATATTCCCGCGCGGAACCGAGTTCCTTCTGTGTAATCGGAGGTATGAATGGAAACGCGTAGATCTGCCCGTGCGGGTGCGGCATCGTCACCCCCACCGCCTCGCCGCAGTTCTCGAAAACCGCAACCAGCGCGATATCGGGATTGCTCGCGTGCTCTCCCGTCCGCTTAGTCCAGAGATCGACCACCTTCTTCCAGTTACCGAGACTCAGCTTCGACGGCGGCAGCGTATGCTCCGGCGAGTACAAGATCACGTCGCACGCCCCGCGAGGGCCGGTCTCCGCAAATAGCCCGGGCTTCGGCTCGAACGGCTCCGCATCCGGTGAGAAGGCAGGGAAATCATTCGGATACAGATAAACGTCGTAGTTATCCGGAACCCGCCCCGATCCCGGATCGAACGGACACCAGTTCGCAGGCATCTGCGGACGATTCTGCCGGTCCGTTGTGACCACCACCCATTGCTGTAGCAACGCGTGCCAACGAAGCTGATGCATCGACTATTGGATTGTATTTTGAACAGGAATAGTGACAGTGTTGCTGACGCTTCCGTCCTGCATGATGAGCAGTTCGGTGTTAGCGTCCGTCGGCAGGTCCGCCGGCAAAACGATCCGCACCTCATACACCCCGATGGACCGTTCCGGCAAAGTGGCCGAGATCACCTGCGCCGTCCTGCCGTTGATAACTGCTCCAACCCGGTTCGCCGCCGGCGCGTCGGGTCCGGCGTACGGCACTCCCATCACCGGTCCCTTGTCGGTTGGACTTTCCACCGCCCCCAGCCCGGCCGCCCAGAATATCAGAGTTTCTCCCGCTTTCGCCGGATCATCAGCCGTAACGGGTGTGCCAGCCCGTTCGGGCGTGCCATCCGAATGAAGGATCAATCCGGTTCGCGGCTCAGTGCCACCAAACGCAAACAAACCAGGGCTTGTAGGAGTCAGCTTGGCCGCCGTTGCATTCGTCACCGTCACGTTTCCGTCGCCGTGTTCGGTTCGCACGTACAGACTGGCCGACGACGCATTGCCTGTATCGTATGGCAACTGTGCCCGCACCTGCGTTGTAGAGACCGAAAGCAGCGGGAGCGCGACACCGTCGAAGAGCACCTCCACGCCGCCCAATTTTGCCGGGAGCCGCTGCACACCGTCGTCTTCTGCATTCGCCGGCACGTCCGCTAGCGCCGTTCCCGAGACCGTGACCAGCGTTCCGGGCGCCAGCGCACCAGCGGCCAGGCTCGCGCTATTGATGACAGACGGGCGATGGGACGCGCCGTCGCCCGGCGTAAAGACGAGAATGCGCCGGTCCGCATTGTCGCCGACAAACAGGTTGGTTCCGTCGGAAACCAGCGCCACTGGGCTGCTGATCGTGTCTGCCCCAGGCACCTCACTGAAAGTTCCCAGAACAGCGTCCGCCGGTTGATTATCGGTTCCAGGAAGCGCATTCCACACCAGCACACGATGCGACGCCGTATCGCCCACAAACAAACGCCGGCCATCCAGCGCGACCGAGACCGGCTCGAGCAGTTCGTTGGAGCCGAGCACAATCTGCGCCGGATGCGCCATCGCGGCGTCCGGCCACAACAAGACGCGATGATTGGGCGTATCCACCATCGCCACCGTGTTGCCAAATACGGCCACGCCGGCTACGCCCGGCAACACCGCTTGGCTCACTTGTTCTATAGCAGGGAAACCGCACAAGGCGCACGGTCCTTGCCGGTCGGCCAGATCGTCCTTGGCGCCGGGAATCTTATTCAGGTCGAAAGTCAACAGCCGATGCGCCGCGTCGGCCGCGTACAGCTTGCCGTTCGACAACGAAAGCGTTGTCACCGCCACGCCCGCTTCGCGCGCTGAGAATGACGGCTGCCCGATCACCGCACGAGCCGCCTGTCCGGTCTGGAACTCCGCTGCCCGAACAGACAGCGCGAGCAGTAATAAGGTTGTAACCCGCGCCATCATGATATAGACCTAGCTTACTTCGTCTTGCGCCTGTGTGTCGCAGTGATTCGTGTCGCCAGGCCGCCGCGCGCGGCGAAGTCTCCAATGACGCTAGCCTGCACCGGGTCAGCCGCCTTCACCACGTCTGCCAGAAACCGGTTCACTACATTCTCCTGAAAGATGCCCAGGTTTCGATACGCCAGCGTGTACATTTTCAGCGACTTCAGTTCCAGGCATTTCTTCCACGGCGTATAAACCAGGCGCAGGGTGCCGTGATCCGGCAAGCCGGTTTTCGGACATACGGAAGTGAACTCGGGCATCGTGATTTCAATCTCGTACTGCCCGTACTGATTCGGCCATGTCTCAATCGCGGGCAGTTCGGTATCCACGCCCGCAGCCGCGTGTTCATCGGTGTACTCGCGGTTGCGCTTCACTCTGCGCCCAGCTTCCTGGCGAGCAATTCGAGGAAGAGCCCGACGTCGGTAACCACTCCAACCGCTTGACCAGTGCCGCGATCGCTGACCTTCGTCGGCACAGCCGGGTTGATGTCAACACACACGATCTTTACCCAGGCAGGCAACATGTTGCCGGCTGCAATCGAGTGCAGCATCGAGCTGAGGCACAGTACAACGCCCGCGCCTTGCAACTGCGCCGCATAAGCATCCTGCGCCTGGTTCATATCGGTGATGACGTCTGGCAGCGGCCCGTCATCGCGCAAGCTTCCGGCCAGCACAAACGGCACCTTCGCCTTCACGCATTCATACATGACACCGGTGGTAAGCCGGCCCGACTCCACGGCCTGCGCAATTCCCCCTGCGTGATTGATGGCGTTGATGGCGCGCATGTGATTGCGGTGTCCATGCTGTTCCAATCTTCCGTCCACGGTGCGAACACCGAGTGAGGTGCCGAGCAATGCGGATTCAATGTCGTGCACCGCAAGCGCGTTGCCGGCCAGGAGAACATCGATCCAATGATTCCGGATAAGCCGCGACATAGCCTCGCAGCCTCCCGTATGCACAACCACCGGGCCCGCGACCGCAACAATCTTCTTGCCTTCGCTCCGGACGTGGCGCATGATGGCCGCGGTTTGCGTGACCGCGGTCTCTACCTGCCGCTCGGAAGAGATGTCATTGCTCATGAACGCGAACGCCAGCCGGTCCCGCTCTTTGGACTCCGGAAGAATGCGGATGCCTCTCATTCCCACCACCACCGGATCGCCGGCTTTGATATCGCGCAGCCGCCGGCAGACCGCAACGCCGTCGCGGACCACGATCATGGCATCCATGCGCTGGTTGCCTACCTCCAGCCAGTGCCCGCGATAGCGCACCAGTGTGCGCTGGTTGGTGGTCGAATAAAAGTCTTCCGGCGCGCAGCGGTCTTGTTCAGCAATCTTGAGCTCTGCTTCGCCCGAATCCCGAGGCGTGCAGCCCAGCGCCAGCAGCTCCGTCATGAGCTGCTCCATTTGCTCTTCGGTAGGCGCTTCCACCCGCAACCGGAGCGAGGATGGATCGCTGTTCGTGCGCCCGATCGAAAATTGCTCTACTTCGAAACGCCCGCCGAACTCGACGACCGTGTCGAAGATCTTCTCCATGATGTGCGAGTCGATGAGATGGCCTTGCGCTTCGACGACCTCCGACACTGGCGGCTGTGCCGGAGTGGACTGCTCTGCCATATTCACGGATGGGTCAGCAAGAGCGGCAGACCTTCCTTGCTGGTATACGTCGGGCGATAACGCTCGGTGTTGTACATGCTTTGAATGTCCACGTGGCGTGAGCCCAGCTTGGGATCGGGAATCGGCACCATCGAAAACTTCCCTTCGTTGACCGCGGCCATCAATCCGTGCTTATGGGAAGTGATCGCGTCGTAGGCCATGGTTCCGAAGGTTGTGGCTACCATCGCATCGAGGAAATCGGGAGCGCCGCTGCGCAGGTCGTAGGTCAGGTCGCTCACCACCGTTTCGAAACCAGTCCGCTTCATCAGCTCGTCACTGAACGCTTCCGCAACGCTGAACTTCTTGCGATGCCCGAAGGCGTCGGCTTCGCCGTATTCTTTTACCGTGTAGCCTTCCCAAGTGGCGCCTTCCGACAACACCACCAGCGCGTAGTTGCTGGGGTTGTTTTTCTTGTCGGTAGTGAGTAGCTCGATCATGTGATCGAGGTTGAACTTGTATTCCGGAATGCCACAGCGGAGCGATGTCACATACGCCGTATAGAGCGCCGTGTAGCCTGCATCGCGGCCGAACAAGCGGAAGATGCCGACTCGCTCATGCGAGCCGACCGTCGTGCGCTGGCGCTGAATATCTTCCTGTGCGCGCGAGACCGCGGTTGCGAAACCGATGCAGTATTCGGTGTTACGAACATCGTTGTCCATGGTTTTCGGGATGCCGATAACCGGGAAACCTTGCTTGTCCAAGACCGCGGCGTAGCTCAGCGTGTCGTCGCCGCCGATCGCGACCAGCGAATCGATCTCGAGGCGCTGGAGATTCGCGAGCACGCGCTTGGTCATGTCGTAGGTTGTGACCGTCGCGCCGTCTTTGGTTGTTTGTGCCGATGGGAAATCACTCGGGGTCAAGAAGTCCGGGACCTTCTTCATCTTCGAAGGATTCGTCCGGCTGGTGTGTAAGAACGTTCCACCCGTGCGATCCACGGTGCGGGTGTTCTCGCGGGTGAGCGGTAGCACGAAACGCTTGACGCTTTGCGGGTCGTCGAAGTTGAGATCCGTCAGGCCCTTCCAACCCAGGCGGATTCCAGTGACATCGTGACCGTCGCTTGTACTGCGGTACACAACGTTCTTGATGACTGCATTCAGTCCGGGCACATCGCCGCCGCCCGTTAAGATGCCGATCTTCTTGCCAGCCATGTAGGTGTCCTCGCTCGAATCGCTCCTATTGTAGCTTTCGAGGCAAGAACGCTTGCCAGATTTGGCGGCCTCACCCTACAGAAGCTCGCTCAGCTCCTCCGGCGTCATTTCGGCTTGGTCCAAGATCGCGTTCAGAGTGCCGCGTTTCAAGTCTCGGCTGTGCCAGGGTACAGTCACGCGCAGGGCTACCCTGTCCGCGTGCTTAAGCACATAATGGCTGCCGCTTACATGGTGAACATAGAACCCAGCGCGTTTGAGCGCTCGCAACAGGTCCTTCGACTTAACCACAGGGAGCTTCTGACTCAAGCCAGTTCGGGTATCAGAACACAGATTTCTTCTTTGAGGGGCGGTTTATCCGAAGGTACGGGTAGGCGATCCTTCCGCAAGCTCTGCAAGTATGCGCGGATCGCGTCTTGCGCCATGGCGCGGGCTTCGTCTAGTGTGTCGCCCTCGGTCACCAAACCAGGAAGCGCCGGACAGGTGACGATGTAACCGCCCTCGTCAGCAGGTTCAAACAAAACCGTGTACTTGTATTCCGCCACTAAGCCCAGTGTTGCACGTTTTCAGACCCACCACGCCGCAGCGGGCTGCTCGCGAATGATGATCTGGTTCAGGAAGTCGGCTGCCTTTGTCAGGCCTTCGTCAGGCGACATGAGAGAGTCCTCATGTTCGATCGAGAGCACGTAATCGTAGCCGTACATCCGCAGCGTCGATATGAATTCTTTCCACCAGCCGTACGGATGGCCATAGCCGCAGGAGCGGAAAATCCAGGCGCGATTGCGCTCGTCCGTATATTTCTTGGTGTCGAGCACACCGGTCTTCGGCAGGTTGTAATCGTAGATCTGAGTGTCCTTAGCGTGCACATGGAAGACGGCGTCGCCGAGCACGCGAATGGCTTTGATCGGGTCGATGCTCTGCCAAAACATATGGCTCGGATCGTAGTTGCAGCCTACGCTGTCGCCCGCGATGGAGCGCAGCTTCAGCATGGTCTCAGGGCTGTAAACGACAAACCCGGGATGCATCTCGATGGCGATCTTGACGCCGTGATCTTTCGCGAACTTGCCATGCTGCGTCCAGTAGGGGATGACTTTCTTCTCCCATTGCCAATCGAGCACTTCAAGATATTCGGGGGGCCAGGGACACGTGACCCAATTGGGAAACTTGGCGTTGTCGCTATCGCCGGGGCAGCCGGAGAAGTCAATCACGACCGGAACGCCGAGCTTGGCCGCGAGCTCGACCGTGCGCTTGCTGGTGTCCGCGTAGGCCTTTGCAATAGCTGCGTCCGGATGCACCGGATTGCCATGGCAGCTCAGCGCGCTGATAGAGAAGCCCTGGTCGTCGAGCTTTTTCTTAAATTCCTTCAGCTCTTTTTCGTTGTCGAGCATCGAGAGCTTGCAATGCGGATCGCCGGGATAATTGCCGGTGCCGAGCTCAACGGTGTTGATGTTTAGCTTCTTGAGCTTCTCGAATACTTTATCGAGCGGGAATTGTGACAGCAATGCAGTGAAGACGCCGACTCTCATGTGCGAAAGCGTATCACAGGGTCTGAAAGTGCAGGCCTTTCCAGATGAGCCACGCAAGAGCAGTCACAAATCCGAGCAGAGCTTTGTATTCTTCGTTTCTGCGATAGAAGGTCCACCTGAAGCGCGTTCCATTCGCTGCCCGGCCAAGGCTGGGAAGGAAGCGATGTACCTGCGCGGCATAAGGCGCATATTCGGGAAAGATCTCGCGCAAATGCTGTTCTTCCAGTTCGATCGCGGGCAGGTAAACGAACATAAATGCCATTGCGAAGATGAACGCGAGCCACAGGCTGCGCGAGGCCACGACGATTCCGAGTGCAGCGATGAGCGTCCCCAGATATAACGGATTGCGGACATACGCATAAGGGCCGCTGGTCGCGAGTTGCCGATCTTTCGCGAGATGGCCGGCCGCCCAGGCGCGTAAAAAAAGTCCAAGCGATGAGATTGGAATTCCGATCAGCATCGATTCGAGCGTGGGCTGCGAAAGCCATGCGAACGCGGCGAGCAGAAGGAATCCGAAGACGACGCGCAGGCGTTGCACGAAATCGGCGTAGGCTTTGGGAAAGCGGGAACGCGGCCTCACGAACGGGGCACCGGCGTATTGGCGAGCGAATGCAGAAGCGCTTCAGCGACTTGCCGCGGTGTGATGACCCGCATACTGGCATGCACGTTTGCGTGCCGCTTGTAAGTAGTCTCCACGTCATCGGTTCGGATAACGGTCATGACGCCGCCGTAGGGACCAGTAAGTCTCGGATCGGTAGGGCCGAAGAGAGCCACACCGGGTTTGCGAAGGGCGGCGGCGAGATGAAGAGGGCCGCTGTCTACTCCGACCACGGCTACGGCGCGGCGTGTGGCGTCGATGAGGCCACGTATCGAGGAAGTGTGCACGTGAACGTGTTTGAGCGTAGCGAATTGCGGTGCGCAAATTTCGGGAACGTTGGCGACCAGCTTGAACCCTTCGCTTGCCAGAAACTGGCCGAGCGCGTCGTAGTTCTCGAGAGGCCACTGCTTGCCCGTCCAGCCTGCCAAGGGACTGGTCAACACGAACGGACCGGCGGGAAGATGGCCTTCGGGACGGCCCGGTGGGATCCAGGCTTCGTCGCTCAGTTTGGAAGCGCCTGCGGCCGCGATGAGCTGCAGATTACGCTGGACGCGATGAGGGCCGGTTACGGGAATGCGATGAGTGTAAAACGCTGACGCGAAGCTTTCGCGCGCAACCGATTTATCGAAGCCGAAGAAGGCTCCGGGTCGCGCCAGACGGCCGAGAAGCGCGGATTTGAGCAGACCTTGAAAGTCAAAGGCGAGGCCGGGGTCGAGGCGCGGGATCGTGGCCCGGATGGCGGCAAAGTTCGGTGGAATCAGCTCGTCTATAAATGGATTACCTTCAACGATCGGCAGCCAACGCGGCGCGATTAGTAGCGCGAGTTTGTTCGAAGGAAAGCTCTGTTTGAGACTGGCGATTGCGGGTAGCGCATGAATGATATCGCCTAATGCACCGAGGCGGATCGCGAGGATGGAAGAGCGCTCAGGCATTCTGACGGTCGAGAACAACCAGGCTCAACGCCGCCTCAGCCACGCGTGAGGCGTCGACTCGGGTCATGCATCGGTGGTCGATGGGACACTCGCGCAGAAGACACGGGCTGCACTCCACTGGTTGACGTATCACACGGCTGTTTGGGCCGGTGGGGCCGGTGGCCTCGTCATCCGTGGCGCCAAAGATGGCGACGGTCGGCACGCCGAGCGCGGAGGCGATGTGCATGGCGCCAGAGTCGTTGGTCAAGAAGACATCGCATGCGGCGGCGAGCTCTATAAATTCCGCCAGAGTGGTTTTACCTGCAAAATTGGTGCACGAGACCGCCAGGCTTTCGACGCTTTGCCGCACACTCTCGCAAATGTTGAACTCTTCTTTAGAGCCGAAGACCGCGACGGAGGCATTGCGCTCGCGAGCGATTTGAACGGCGGCTTCGGCAAACCGTTCGGGCAGCCAACGTTTGGCGCCGCCATATGCGGCTCCGGGACTGACGCCGATGACGGGCGCAGAGTTTTCACGCGCTCGGATGGGTTTGGCGACTGAAAGGCGGATCGACCAATCGAGCGAGTACCCGTCGATGAGCCGGGCGCGCTTCAAAAGCTCGAGGTAATAGAAGCGCTGATGGGCCGGAGTTTCGCCGGCAAGTGGAACCGGAATGGGATGAGTAAGCAGCCAACCCCGGGCGTCGCGAGCGTAGCCGATGCGAATGGGAATTCCGGCAAGGCGTGTGATCGCAGCGGATTCGAAAGAGTTCGGCAAGAGGATGGCGCAATCGAATTTGCGGCGGCGCAGATCGGAGGCAATGCGCCGTTTGGCGGCCAGGCCGCGCCAGCCGCTTGGGGTTTCATAAGAAATGATGTTGTCGCAAAATGGCTCGCTGCTGTAAAGGCCGGCGACCCATGGGCGTGCGAGGATCGATATGCGGGCATCCGGAAACCGCGCCCGCAAGGCTTGCAGCGCAGGAATCGACATCACGGCGTCGCCGATCCAATTGGTGGCGCGAACTAGTATGTTTCGGAACTGCACCTACTCGAATTTAGGATAAAGGGTAGGGGTGGCAGCGCCAAGCAAGTGATTCATCCAGCAACTCGAGAGCTTCTGCAATCCGCGGCGAAGCAGCCGGATTTTCAAGCGCTGCTACAACGCCTGACACGCGGCGAGCGCGGCCCCTTTTCGATTTCGGGGCTGGTGAATACCGCCAAGGCGCTTTACTTGGTCCTGCTGTATCAGGCGACCGAGAAGCCGCTCTTTGTGTTGGTGGATGGCAACAAGCAGGCCGAGGCGCTACACGAATCGGTGGAAGTATTCTTCCATCTGCTGTTCGAGGGCCGCGATCTACCGAAGCCACTTTTGATTCCAGCGCTGGACGTATTGCCGCATCAGCATTTGTCGCCGCATAACGAGATTGCCGAGGAGCGCGCAGTCGGTTTGTGGCGGCTTTCTTCGAAGAAGGTTCCGATTACCATAGCGCCGCTGGCGTCGGCGTTGCTGCGCACCGAATCGGCCGAGTTTTACCGGCAACTGGCGCTCACGCTGCGGGCCGGGGAGGAATTGCCGCTCGAAGATGTCGTGCAACATCTCGAAAGCATCGGCTACGAGCGGCGCGAGCCGGTGGAAATGGTCGGCGAATTTTCGGTGCGTGGCGGCATCTTCGACGTGTTCCCGGCCGAAGCGGCCAGGCCGGTGCGCGTGGAATTCTTCGGGGATCTGGTGGAAGAGATCCGGCAGTTCGATGTGGAAACTCAGCGCTCTGTCTTAAAGGTTTCCTCCACGACGTTATTGCCGCTGGCAGAGTATCCGAGATCGGGCGCCCTATTGCGAGAGTTGGCTGAGAAGGCGGAGCAGGCCGAGCTGGAGTTGTCGAATCCAGGCGAGATTTTTCCAGGCTGGGAGTTCCTGGTTCCGATGGTTCGGCCGCGCACTCAGAACTTGTTATCGCTGAACCGCGATGCGCTGGTGATCTTTGATGAACCAAGCGCGATCGATTCGGCTGCGGAGCGCCTGTGGCAGCGGCTCGATCATCCGGACCGTCCAGCGCCGATTGAGCCTGAAAAGAATTTTGCGCGTTGGGAGGAGTTGAAAGCAGCGCTCGAAGGGCGAACGCGGATCAGCTTTCAAGAGCTGGAGGTGATTACCGGGCCCGCTCACGGCGAGCCACAACAGTTCCACATTGCGACGAGGCCATCGCTCACTTTTCAAGGCAACATGCCGGTTGCCGTCGCGGAAGCGCGGAACTTGATTCAGGCAGGGAATCGGGTCGCGTTCTTTGCCGCATCGTTGGGCGAGCTGGAGCGGTTGGCTGACGTGCTGCAAGAGTATGCGGTGCCGTATCAGCTCGGGTTGGAATCGACATCGGGCTCGAGGCTGTCTATGACGGACCGCGCCTATCACGCTGGCGCGGTTTCGAGCGCGTATCTGATCAAAGGCTGCGTGCGGCGGGGTGCGGTTCTGGCGGATTCGCAGTTGGCGATTCTCGGCTCGGAGGATCTGTTCGAGACTTCCGACCTGATCGCGAGACAGCCAACGAAGTCGCAGTTAGGCGCTTTTGCGGCAGATATCGCTGACCTGAAACCAGGAGATTACGTGGTGCACGCAACTCACGGCATCGGTCAGTTCCTCGGCATTCGGGAAATCGTGCAGGGTGACCAGAAGGGCGACTTCATGTTGCTCGAATACGCGAGTGAAGCAAAGCTCTACGTGCCGCTAACGCGCTTGGATCTTGTGACAAAGTATCGCGGCGGGGGCGAAGCGAAGCCGCACCTGGATCGGCTGGGTGGCGTCACGTGGGAGAAGACGAAATCGCGCGTTAAGGCGAAGATGCGCGACATGGCGGACGAGCTGTTGAAGCTTTACGCGCAGCGGCGCATGGCGAAAGGGTTTGCATTTTCGCGGGACGCCAACTGGCAGCGCGAATTCGAGGATGCATTCGAATATACGCCGACCAAGGATCAGTTGAACGCGATTGTGCAGATCAAAGGCGATATGGAGAATGAGCAGCCGATGGACCGCTTGCTGTGCGGCGACGTGGGGTTCGGCAAGACCGAAGTCGCGATGCGCGCGTCGTTCAAGGCATTGGGCGACGGCAAGCAAGTGGCCGTGTTGGCGCCGACAACGGTGCTTTCGTTCCAGCATTACGAAACATTCAAGCGGCGCTTCGCTTCGTTTCCTGTACGAGTCGAGCTGGTGAGCCGGTTTCGCACGCCAAAGGAGGTCAAGGCGGTGCTGGAAGATCTGGCGACCGGGCGAGTGGATGTGCTGATTGGCACGCATCGCCTGCTTTCGAAGGACGTGAAGTTCTACGATCTGGGGCTGCTAATCGTGGACGAAGAGCAGCGCTTCGGAGTGCGGCACAAGGAGCGATTGAAACAACTCAAACACAACGTGGATGTGCTCACCATGAGCGCGACTCCGATTCCCCGCACGCTGCACATGTCGCTGTTGGGGTTGCGGGACATGTCGGTGATTGAGACTGCGCCCAAAGATCGGCTCTCCATTAATACCGTGGTGGCGCACTTCAACGGCGACCTCATCAAGGCTGCCATCGAACAGGAACTAGCGCGGCAAGGCCAGGTCTATTTCGTACACAATCGCGTGGACACCATCTTCATGCGCGCGGCATTCATCCAGGAGCTGGTGCCGCAGGCGCGGATCGGCGTGGGGCATGGGCAGATGGGCGAATCGGAGCTCGAGAAGGTGCTGCTGGGATTCATGCGGCACGAATATGACGTGTTTGTCTGCACGACCATTGTGGAGAACGGGCTGGACATTCCTCTGGCCAACACGATTCTGGTTGAGAATGCGGAACGCTACGGGCTAAGCGAGTTGTATCAGTTGCGAGGGCGCGTGGGCCGGTCAAACCGCCGCGCGTATGCATATTTATTGGTCCCCGCCGACACGCAGTTGAGCGAAATAGCCAGGAAGCGGCTGGCGGCGCTGAAAGAGTTCAGCGACTTGGGCGCGGGATTCAAGATTGCGGCGCTGGATTTGGAGTTGCGCGGCGCGGGCAATCTGCTGGGAGGGGAACAGCACGGGCATATTGAGGCGGTGGGATACGACACGTATGTGCGGCTGCTCGAAGAGAGCGTGCGGGAGCTGAAGGGCGAAGAGGTGCCACTGGAAATTCACGCAACATTGAATCTCGGATTGGATATTCGCATCCCAGCCGAATATATCGGCGACGAGGCGCAACGGCTGCGGTCATACAAGCGCATTGCGGAAGTGAAAGACGAGGAGCACGCCACGCGCGTGATTGACGAGCTGGGGGACCGCTACGGGCCCGTGCCCGAAGAGCTTCGCAACTTAGTTCGCTTCGCACTGTTGAAGAGCCTGGCGGAGCGGACCGGCGTGGAATCTATAGAGCGCAGGCATGGTTTTGCAAATATCAAGTTTCACCAGCAATCGAAGATTGACTTGTTCAAGCTGATGGCGCTGGTGCGCAACACGGCGAACGCTCAGTTCACTCCCGCGGGCGTACTGAAAGTGCCGTTGAGCGCGGGAAAAGGCGCGGCGGAGATGCTGGAAGAGCTGCGGGCGACGCTGGTCGAACTAAGTGTGGAAGAACCGGTAGAAGCGAGAGGATGAACGGCCAGTTCTTTAACTATTGCGCTGCGCCCAGATACCTGTCGAAGAAGGCGAGTGTCTGCAGGGCTAATTCGTGACGGGCCTCAGGAGTCCGGAAAGTATGGACATCGTTAACCTTTATTAGCGAGGCGGGGACGCCGGCGGATTGCAATTTCGCAAGAAGCTCCTGCGACTGCGAGATAGGCACTTCGTCATCTTGCGTTCCGTGCATAATCAAGAACGGCGCATCATTCTTCGAGACGCGGAAAACAGGCGATGCTTCCCGCCAGACTTCCGGATGTTTCGAATAGCTGGCGTTTAGAAACTTAGCCAAGAATGAGTCTCCGTTAGAGTCATGATCCCGGGTGAAATCGCTGGGTCCGCTGACATCGACCACCGCTTGCACTTTGCTGGAATACTTGGCGAGCTCGGGATCGGAGTTGTCGCGCGTATCTTCCATGCCCAACAACGCGGCAAGTTGCGCGCCCGCCGAATGGCCGAACGCGCCGATACGCTTCGGATTAACATCATATTTCGCTGAGTTGGCGCGCACCCAACGGACCGCGCGCTGCACATCGTCAAGTTGAGCCGGCCAGGGGTTCTCGCCGTTTCGGAAGAGACGATAGTCCACTGCAAAGGCCACATACCCATGCCGGGCAAGAAATAGTCCCATGGGGCGCATGGTGCTCTTATCGAAAGTTGTCCAGCCGCCGCCGTGGATCAGGATAATGGCGGGCCGAGGGCTTGTAGGCGCGGCGGCGGGTGAATACACATCGAGGAGCAGACCGGGACCGTAGGAGACATTTTCTTTAACATTTGAAAGTGCAGCGGCCGCTGGCTGCTGCGGCCGACACGGAAAAGCGAACAGGACCGGTAACAGAGTTGCAACTAGGCGCGAAGTTCCTTTGCTCATCGATTGAATTTTAGTACGCTGTTGCCTACTGCTCGAGCCAGCCCTGGCTTTGCAGCACTTGACGAAAGGCGGGTGTTTGCATCGAAACCGCGGGGAAGTAGTTGCCGGTGAGCGTTCGGGTCCACCATGCGCCAGTGCGCTTCCTTTCCTCCGGCGTGGTGAAATGATACTCGTAGAGCAGGGCGCGCACGTACCGTGGCGGCTGGTTCGGGAATGGGTTTTCGCGCAGCAGGCTGAGCACGTCGTGATCGTTCTGCAATAATTTGCCAAGAAAATTCACGAACCATGGGTAATCCTGATAACTCGACATAGCGGCAAACCACATCAGCCAATCGAGCCGTAAGTGATAAGGCGCAATTTGAGGGGGCCGGTAGTTCACATCCCCAGGCTTGCCCTTAAATTGATACTCGCGCCACTTAGTGGAGTCAGTAATTACCGGTTCATCCGTTCCTTCAACAATAACCTCGTACCGAGGGCGTGTGATGCTGCCGAAGGCGCCGTAAGTGCCGACTAAGTGAAGTGAATTGAAATTTGTGTTCATGACCTGCCGTGCCGACAGCATGTTAATCACAACAGGAATACTCATGAGGAGAACCAAAAAACCGAAGGCCCCGTTGATCCACATCGTTATGGGAGCGGAAGGGTGCATCTCGGGAGCAGGGAGCCTAAAGATGGCGGAAAGAAACTTAGCATCGAGCGTGGAGAAGGCCAGAAAAAGAGTGAGCCAGTTCAGCCAGGACAGGTTGCCGCTGGCGATGATGAAGAGCTGAAAAACGATAGTGATCACTCCGGCGATACCTGCGATGGGCTGCGGCAGGAAATAGAAGAATGGAACGATCAATTCCGAGAAGTGGTTGAAGAGCACGCCACCTTTGTTTACCCATTGCGGAGCGTTGTGGAAATACCAGCTCACGGGATTGGGCATGGGCTGGGTTTCGTAGTAATAGTTGAGGCAGGTGAGGTCGCGCCAGCAGGGGTCGCCGCGCAGCTTGATCAAGCCGGCTCCGAACATGATGCGAAAGAGCAGCCAGCGGAAGAGCCAGATGGGAATCGCCTGCGGCATTACACGGGCACCACCTAGAAAGATGCAGAAGAAACAAGCCTCGAGCAAAATCGATTCCCAGCCGAATGCATAGAATGTTTGTCCGACGTTGACGAACGACAGATAGATGAGATAGATGGCCAGCCACACGGCAACGGTGGACCAGGTGTAACGCGCGGAAATGCCGGTGATGACGAGGCATGAGAGGACGATGCCGATCCAAGCCGCGACGGTGAAAGCGATATCGCGCGGGAACAGATAAAAGAGGCTGGGAGACGCGCGAAAGGGTACTTGTTTGATCCAGAGGGGTACCGGGAGCAAACCACGCTCGCCGAGCAGTGGCCGGAACTGATTTAGAGCGACGAGAAAGGCGATCAGGCAGATGACACCGATTCCGCGCTCGAGCAGGAACCGGGTGACCCAATAACCGCGCACGTCACCCATATGCAAATAAGATATCCGCGTGCACGAAAAAGCTACGGGGGAACGGCGTCGCGGATTACTCGCCGATGATCTTTACCAGCACACGTTTGCGGCGGCGGCCGTCGAATTCGCCGTAGAAGATCTGCTCCCAGGGGCCGAAATCGAGGCGGCCGGCAGTGATGGCGACCACCACTTCGCGGCCCATGACCTGGCGCTTGAGATGGGCGTCCGCGTTGTCTTCACCGGTCTGGTTGTGGCGGTATTGGGCGACTGGTTCGTGCGGCGCCAAGCCTTCCAGCCACTTCTCGTAATCGTGGTGCAGGCCGGATTCGTCATCGTTGATGAACACCGAAGCCGTGATGTGCATCGCGTTGACGAGTACCAAGCCTTCCTTGACGCCGCTGTCGCGCAGGCACGCGTTGACTTGCTCGGTTATGTTCACGAAGCCGCGGCGAGACGGGATCTCGAACCACAGTTCTTTGCGGTAAGTTTTCACCTATTAATTAAACCTTGACGCGGCGAGCGCGCGGCCTTCTCACCAGCGAGATCATCCAGATGAGCGATTTGACCACCAGCACGCCGACCAGGAATGTGAGGGCAAGGTTGCCGCGCAGCAGGCGGCCGATGGTGTCGTAGCCGACGCCGAGCGCTTGCGGGAAGATCAGGCCGCCGATGCCGACGAACACGCCACCGATAGCAGGCCACCACATCCAGTGAATCGGGAGTTTTTGGAAGGCGTCTTCCGCGGCGTAGACGCCGATCGTGAGCAACGCCGACAAACCTCCCGCGGCGATTCCGACCAACAGGCACCCCAGCAGTCCTTCGGGTCCGATGAAGACCGGGTGTGGAGGCACGGGAAATAATGGGCCGAGGCCGAGAATGTAGCGTCTGGCTGCACCCGCGGTGGCGCTAGCCAACGCGATCGGGATGGCGCTACGCGGCTTCCATTCGAAGAGCAGCAGCTCTACCGCCAACAAGACTGCGGAAAGCGGAGCGGCGAAGGTGGCGGACATGCCTGCGGCTGCGCCGGCGACCAGCAGCGTTTTGCGCTCGGCACTGGTGACGCCATAATTTGCTCTGGCTTCACACTCGCATCGTGAATTAAGTAAGTGGTCCAGAGCATCGGACCGTCGTAATCGAACATATCGCCGAGGTCGACGTTGATGCCGCCCAAAAGTTGGCCGGTATAGCCGTGCTTCTTGACTAACTCCTCATATATCAAGCTGTCATCGCCCTCAACCAGCATTTGATCGAGAAGGCCCATGGCGTAGTACTCGGGCGAATTACGCGGCGCCATATGGTAAGCGAAGGCCAAAGCGGGGCGGTTTGCCAAGGCATCTTTTCGCGTAGCCGTAATTTCCTTCTCCTGCCGGGGCTCTGCAAGATCGGGAACAGCGGGAATATCCGATTTCGGAATCGGCCCGAAATATTTTTCGACCATCGCTTTGGCCGCATCCGGCTCAAAGTCTCCCAGATCGCCAACGCTGCATTGTTGGGAGCATAATACGTCTTGAAGAATTTTTGGACTTCTTCGAGCTTGGCTGCCTCGATATCCTTCAACTCCCCGTAAAAGTTATGCGAGTTGTACCAGTTGGTATTCGCGTATTGAGGCATCCAGAGCCACGGGAAGCCGCCGTAGGGACGGTTCAAGACGTTCACCTTCACCTCATTCCCCACGACACCCCGTTGGTTCTTGAGATTTTCGTCCGTGATGGCCAAACCCTTCATGCGATCGGCCTCCGCCCATAAGGCGGTTTCAAGCTTGTTGGATGGGAGCAACTCGAAATATTGGTGAAGTCGAAACGCGTGCTTCCGTTGAGAATTCCGCCATTCTGCTGAACCAGCCGGATAAACTGCATCTTGCCCAGATTCTGAGAGCCCTGGAACATCATGTGTTCGAACAGATGCGCAAAACCGGTTCGATCCTTGGGTTCGATTCGGAAGCCAATTCGGTAGTAGACCGCCGTGACGACGGTGGGCGCCGTGTGATCCGGCGAGAGGATGACCCGCAGACCGTTCGGAAGCGTGTAATAGGTAACGGGCACAGTGAATTGGCCGGTATGTTCCGGTTGCGCCAGCAGCAGGAGGCCGGTTCCAATCAACACGGCCAGGAGAAAAAACGCTCTTCCTAAGATGCATGGAGATGGTCACTCTCAGGAATTCGGGTCTGATTTTTATCATCAGCCGTGCCTAATTCGGCCTGCCGGTCATCTAACCTCTGAGGCACTCATGAATAAACGCAGACTTGGCGACTCCGGACTGGAGATTGCACCGCTCGCTTTGGGCGGAAACGTTTTTGGATGGACGGCGGATGAAGCGACTTCGTTCGCGGTGCTCGATGCATTCGTTGACGCGGGCTTCAACTTCGTCGATACAGCGGATATCTATTCGTCATGGGCACCGGGGAACCACGGCGGAGAGTCGGAGACTATTATCGGCAAGTGGCTGAAGCGAAGCGGCAAACGGCAGCGGGTATTTGTAGCGACGAAAGTTGGTTTGGAGATGGGGCCGGGCAAAGCCGGGTTGTCCAAAGCCTACATCAAGCAGGCGGCTGAGGATTCACTGAAACGCCTCCAAACAGATTACATTGACCTATACCAGGCACACAAGGATGACCCCAATACGCCGCTTGAAGAGACACTCGGGGCATTTGCGGAGCTGATAAAGGAAGGGAAGGTTACTGCCATCGGGGCGTCAAACTACAGTGCCGAGAGGCTGGATGAGGCGTTGAAGGTGAGCGGGCAGAACGGGTGGCCCCGGTATGAGTCGTTGCAGCCGGAATATAACCTGTATAACCGGGCTGGTTTCGAGACCAAACTTCAGCCGCTGTGCCGGCAGGCCGGGCTGGGAGTGATTCCGTATTATTCCCTAGCTTCGGGTTTTCTCACGGGGAAATACCGATCGGAGAAAGACCTCGGGAACAAAGCTCGGGCGCCGAAGGTGAAGAGCTATCTCAATCCGCGCGGGTTGCGGATTCTGGACGCGCTGGACGAGATAGCGAAGCAGTACCACGCGAAACCGGCTCAGATAGCGCTGGCATGGCTGGCCGCGCAACCTACAATCGTTGCGCCTATTGCGAGCGCAACTAGCGTGGAGCAGTTGCATGAGTTGACGAAAGCGGTCGGCCTCGAGCTGGATTCGCAGGCGATTGAGCGGCTGAATCAGGCGAGTGCGGGCGAAAAGTCAAATGAAGCGACGGCGTGATGGCAACCAAGACGTCAGCCCTTCCCTGGGTGCCGGTAACGAGTGACTTGACGGCGCTGGCGGACGCGGCGCGCGGGTGCCGAGGGTGCGATTTATATGCGCACGCAACGCAAGTAGTCTTCGGCGAAGGGCCGCGCGATTCCAAGGTGGTGATGGTAGGCGAACAGCCGGGCGATGATGAAGATCGGAAGGGGCATCCGTTTGTTGGACCTTCGGGACGATTATTGAGCAAAGCGATGCATGAGGCGGGCTTGGATCGCGAGAAGATTTACGTGACCAACGCCGTAAAGCACTTCAAATTTGTCGAGCGGGGAAAGCGGCGCATTCACGCCAAGCCGACCGGCATTGAGATTTCAGCATGCCGGCCGTGGCTCGAGGCAGAGCTGACGGCGATCGAGCCGGAGCTGGTAGTGTGCCTGGGCGCAACGGCGGCGCAGTCGCTGATGGGCCGCGATTTTCGAATCACGGTCGAGCGCGGCAAGTTCTTCCCGCACCGTTGGGCGAAGGAACTGGTCGCCACCGTTCATCCATCGGCGATTCTGCGCGCGCCGGAACGCTACGACGAGGAGTACGATTTATTCTTGCGCGATCTGCGGTTGATTGCGAAGCGAGTGGCTGAATTGGAACGGCGAACTAACTAACCGCCGGATCGCCAGGCTAATTCAATCCGGCTTTCCAGCGCTTGATCAATAAGAGTTGTTTTTCCACCTGTTCGCGCTCGGGTGAATTGGGTTCAAGGCGAAGATACGTTTCGAGATCGGCTTTGGCGGCGCGGTGGTTCAACTGGCGGAGATGGACGATGCCGCGATGCCGGTATTCTTCGGGATATTCGGGCATAGCGTCAATGAGCAGATCGAGCACTTGGCGCGCCTTTTCAAAGGCCTCGCCGCGTAGATAGATTGCTTTCAGATTGCTCAGCATACGCACCAAAATCTGGCGTTTATTGACGGGCGCGAGGAGGGCCGGATTCGAGCGCAAGTCCACGCTGGCATTTTGTTTCGCCAGCGCGCAGCAATCCGCGAAAGACAGAATGCGGCCGCGGTTGAACGGGTCAATCCAATAGCGTGATTCGGCGTCTTCATAGGCGACGATGAAATGCCCGGGCAGGCCGACGCCATAGACGGGCCGGCCGAGGCGACGCGCAATCTCTATGTAGACCACAGAAAGCGAAATCGGGATGCCGAGACGCCGCATCAGGACAGAGTTGAGGCAGCTATTGCGCGGGTCATAATAATCATCTTCGTTGCCGCGGAACTGGAGGACGTCGAAGACGATTTCGTTGGCGGCCCGGATGAAATCGAGGCCAGTGGCGTTGCGGGTAAGCTGGGAGTCGATCTGCTCGGCGATATTATCGAGGCGAAAGAACGAAGCTTCGAGGTCGAGCCCAGGGAACTCGATGGCGGCGAGTTCGAGCGCGGCCACGTCGAGCGTCACCGCCGAGCGTTCGTTCTTCAAAGCATCGAGCAGGCGCTGCACCCGGATTAGCTTACCACTCAGAAGCTGGATTGGGAGGACTTGGGGAATTCGCGCGGAGACACCATCTAAGCGCGAACGGCGATGAGGGATTTCGGCAGCCCGGCCACGCGTTCGTGCAGGATGCGCGCGTCGGGAAACAAGGACTGCAGCCCGCGACGATCGAGTAACTTCAATTCGTTCAGGAAATGGCTGATGTAATAGCGGCGCTGTGCCTCTGAAGGCTGGGCGAGTAACTGCCAAATTGTAAATCGCTGGACGATGGCGCGCTGCAGCGGCTTGGGGAGATAGTGAATGAGCGGAAGCATTAAATGAAGCTCAACCGGAAAGCGGCGGTTCGGCGTTTGGACCCAGTAATAGTGGCCGACGCGCGAAATCTCAGAAGCGAACTGCTGCTGCAGACGGGCGCCGACGTGCTCGATGACCGAGTTGCTGAAGACGATATCGAACGCCGCGTTCCTGAACGGCAGCAGGCAGCCGTCCGCGGCGACGAGCGATACCGATGATCCAGCCCGGTCGAGGGCGGCGGGGAGATTGAGGATCGTGAGCCGCGGGCGTGTGGTTGCGAAGTTCCAGATGAGCGGCGATCCGCCGACGTCGAGGATGCGGGTGCGGCTGGAGATTTGGAAAGTGCGCTCGAAGAGGCGCATGCGTTCAGAGCGGAAGTGGCGCAGAGTTCGTTCGAGAAGGCCGGATTGGATTATGGTTCGCGTGCTTATAAAGGATAAGTCACACGAGCCCGGCGCATGGGAGGCGCGCCGGGACCTGTATTGTCTATGAAGTTCAGTACTCGCCTTGCACCATTACGTTTTCAGCTTGACTGGTACCGGCGCCCCATTCGCTCTGCTGATCCCAAACCCCCTGTGTACCCCAGACTGCTTGCGTGCCCCAAACAGCTTGCGTACCCCAAACACTTTGCGTGCCCCACACGCTCTGCTGATCCCAAACGCTTTGGGTGCCCCAGACTGCCTGCGTACCCCAAACAGCCTGATCGCCGTTCAGGACGGACGTGCCCCAAACTGCCTGCGTGCCCCAAACACTTTGCGTGCCCCAAACACTTTGCGTGCCCCAAACCGACTGGGTGCCCCACACACTCTGCTGGGCCCATATGGAGGACGGATCGAAGGCCAGGTTCACGGCTCCAGTCGAGGGATTGTAAGTGGCGGTGGGCGACATGGCCGTACCGGAGGTGGGAACCGCATAAACGGAGCCCAGTGCGGCGCCCAAATCGACATACCCGGCCCCGACCGTGAAAATGTCGTAGTAATCGATAAAGGTCTGTCCGGTAGTGGGATCGGTGGCGGTGCTAGAGGGCGGGAACGTCTTGTAGGCGGTCTTCATGAGCAGAAGCTTGACCTGGTCCGGCGAAAGCGAGGGGTTGGCTTCGATCAGATCCGCGGCCGCGCCGCTCACCACAGCAGCAGCCATACTGGTTCCATTCAGGATGAAGTAATGGGTGGAAGGAGCTTGGGCTTGGGGACCCGGCAGACCCGACTCGTAATACGACAACTGAACATCGTTCCCGGGATTTTGAGTTTCTAGCGTAGCTCCCGGAACCATCAACGAAACGACGAGATTTCCCGGCGCGACCACGTCGGGCTTCACAATATGATCCACCTGGGTGGGTCCCTTGGAACTGTAGGTCGCAATCAGGTCATCCGTGCGAGTGTAAGTGGACATCGTCTTCATCGCGCCTACGGTAATAACATAAGGATCGTTCCCGGGTGCAGTGATGGTGCCGTAGCCCTGAGTCCCGAACGAGTTGTCGCGGCCATCGTTGCCGGCGGCAACCACCACCACGATTCCGGCTTTCCAAGCGGCCTCCACCGCCTGGCACAGCGGGTCAAGCTGGTAGCTCTCGTAAACCGGCCTGCCGAGCGACAGATTTATCACCCGAATGTTGAAGACCGGCTTTAGAAGAATTGCCGTCTCGATGGCGGCGATCACGCTGCTGTCGCTGCCGGCGCCGTTTTGATCGAGCACGCGCAGGTTGAGGAGATTGACGCCTGGGGCCATCCCGACGAAAGCGCGAGTGCAGTTCGGACAAGTGGAGCTATAGGCGTTTGCGCCAATAATACCCGCCACGTGCTGTCCATGACCGAATTGATCCTGTCCAGGCTGGCTGGCGGGGAGTAATGGGGCGGGTGCCAGGGGACCCACCGGGGCGGGCACTATGGGACCAAGCGGGCCCGGACCACTGGGGCCGCTCAGAGCCGAGACGAGACCGCCGACCACTGCTCCCAAACCCGCAGCCGGGGTGAGAGCAGAGGCAGGAGTTGGGCCGCTAATGGGGGCTGGAGCCGGGCTTGTGAAGTCTTGCGAGAACACGATGCGGTTGCCGAAACCCGCCGCTTTGCTCAGATTGGGATCCTGGTTAATGCCGCTATCGAGGACCGCCACGCCGATTCCACCACCGTTCCAACCTGCGCTCCAGCTCGCACTCGCATTGATCGCCGCAGCCGTGTAGTCGAGCTTCGCATGCACCGGGCGGTCAGGAGCGATATAGGCCACATCCGGATCGTTTGCCAGGCTGCTTATTGCCTGCGCCGGGACGCTATACACACCGGCCTTAATGGATGGCAGAGTGGATCGCAACACACCGCCGCGGTCAATCACCTTCTGATGCTTCGTTTGATCGGGCGCGCTGTTCCACCGCACAATCACTCGTACTGTAGATTGCGGATCAACATTGGCCAGATCCGCCGACAGTTTTGGCGGAGACGGCGGCGCTGCCCAACAGGCCGCAGACGCGACGAGCAACATCAATGTAAGCTTCTTCATTCTCTACCTACCTTCTCTACTTGCTCCTTGCCTCGTTAATTCACTTCACCCTCGAGGGATGCGATGAGTCCGTTGCGAGGGATCAAAGACCTTATCGGCAACCGGCCGAGCCTTTGAGCAGGCTGATTGGGCCTTTTTTGCGCCAGGGGCTCAACTTTGACGGGCGGACAGCCGATCAACCTCTTAGGAAGGTAGACATCGCTGTTGCCCAGGAGCAGATGTAAGTTCGGCCGTTTTCGGCGCACCCTGAAAAACTGCGCCTGCACAGGCGCGTGCCTGGCTCGTATACGCTTGGCCGCCAGGGTACTGCTGCCAAGCGCTTTGCTCCTGCATGTGACATCCCGGCCATCGCAGGCCAGCCTCGACCCGGACAAGCCGCTGACGCAGTACATTCATCAGGCCTGGCAAACGGCGCAGGGTCTGCCGCAAAACTCGGTATTGGCCATCGCACAAACAGCGGACGGCTATCTTTGGCTGGGAACCGAGGAAGGGCTGGCTCGCTTCGATGGCATACGGTTTGTTCACTTCGACAAGCGCGTGGCAGGTCTCGAAAACAACCTGATTCAGTGTCTGCTCGTCGACCGCCAGCAGAACCTCTGGATCGGCACCGGGGGCGGAGGGCTCTCGCGTTACTCGCACGGGCGATTCACCGCTTACACCACCAAGGACGGTCTATCGAGCGGATCCATTCGCGCGCTGTATGAGGATGAGCAGGGTGCGTTGTGGCTTGGCACCGAAGGCGGGGGCTTGATCCGCTTCGAGAAAGGCAAATTCCGCGCCTTCACAAAGGCTGACGGGCTGGCCGACAATTCGGTGTTTGCGATCACCGGAGATAAAAAAGGCACCCTCTGGATCGGCACTCATGACGGCCTGACGCGACTGTCAGGCGGGAAATTCACCAACTTTCATGCGAGCGATGGCCTCGAGAGCAATTTCGTGCGTTCGGTTTACGAGGATACCCACGGGATTCTGTGGATCGGCACGAATGACGGCCTCTGCCGCCGGCTTCCCACAGGCGAAATCACGCGCTTCACCACCAAGGACGGTCTTGCAAGCGACTCGATCTTTTCCTTATTCGAGGACCGCGCAGGAACTCTGTGGATCGGCACCGGGAGCGGCGGGTTGTCTCGCCTGGCAAGCGGCAGATTCAGTTCCTACACCGAGGCTCAGGGCCTGATTGGGAGAGACGTGTGGGCTATCACGGAAGACCGGGAGGGCAGCCTGTGGATTGGTACCGGCGGCGGCGGCTTGAACTGCCTCAAGAAAGGCTCCTTCAGCACGCTCTCGACGGCGGAGGGCCTAACCAGCAACACGATTCTACCCGTGTATGAAGACAGTACGGGCGCAATCTGGATGGGTTCGGATCAAGGTTTGATGCGCTGGAAAGCCGGGAAGGTAACTACCTATACCGTTCAAGATGGATTACCTGACAACTTAGTCTTCTCGGTTGTGGAGGATCGAAATAAGAACATATGGATTGGCACCCGCCGCGGATTGGCGCGCTTGACTAACGGAAAGTTTACTCTCTTTAGCGCAAAGGATGGATTGCCGAACGATGCTGTGGTCTGCACTCTGCGAGATCACAACGGAGATGTCTGGGTCGGCACTCGGGGCGGATTAAGCCGATTCGACGGACAGCGGTTCATTACCTATACGACTCGAGACGGCTTGTCGAACGATTATGTAAGAGCAATCTTCGAGGACAAGGATCAGACGCTCTGGCTGGGTACTGGCGGTGGCGGATTCGACCGGTTCAAGAACGGCCGATTCACGGCGTATACCACGCGCGACGGTTTATCAAGCGATACCGTTTGGGCCATTTATGGCGAACCCGATGGGACTTTGTGGCTTGGCACCAGCGGCGGCGGCCTGGACCGCTTCCAGAACGGCAAAATCACCGCCTATACAAGCGATAAAGGCCTGTACGACGACTCTATTTTCACCGTCCTTGACGATCACCTGGGGCGTCTCTGGATGAGTTGCAACAAGGGCGTGTTCTCGGTGACGAAAAAGCAGTTGAATGCGTTTGCCGACCGGCTCATTGGGAGTATCACGCCGACGGTTTATGGCACTGCGGACGGCATGAAAGTTCGAGAGTGCAACGGCGCCTTTCAACCGGCTGGATGGCGGACCAACGATGGTCGGCTGTGTTTTCCAACCAGTGGCGGATTAGCGATCGTGGATCCGGCCAACCTGGCAAACAATGTACCGCCGCCACCGGCCGTGTTAGAACGTGTGGTGGTCGATAACCGCGAGGTGGCCACCGACAGGCCTCTGACGCTGCCTCCAGGCAAAGGCCAGTTGGAATTTCAATTCACTGCCCCGAGCTTCCTCGCTCCCGAGAAGCTGCAGTTCCGCTACATGCTGGAAGGGTTCGACAAGGACTGGATTCAAGCGGGCGGCAGACGGGTCGCTTACTACACCAACATTCCACACGGCGAGTACCGCTTCCGTGTGCTAGCTGGAAATGCTCGGGGATGGGGCGAACACGGCCCGGCCCTCGCACTTGACTTGGAGCCGCATTATTACCAAACGACAGCGTTTTTCGTCCTGATCATATCGATTGGAGTAAGTCTCTGCGCAGCCGCTTACCGTTTCCGCGTAAAACAGTTGAAGACGCGCGAGCAGAAGTTGTTACTGCTGGTCAACGAACGTACGTCGGCTCTGCAGGAAAGCGAAGCGCAACTGCGGCGGTCGCGCGACGAACTGGAACTGCGAGTGCGAGAACGTACGATCGAGCTGGTGAGGGCCAATCGAGCCCTGGAAGAAGAGATCGCGGTCCGGCGCGGGACCGAAGAGCAGTTAATTCTGGCTAAAGAGATAGCGGAAGCGGCCAGCCGCGCCAAGAGCGAATTCCTGGCGAACATGAGCCATGAGATTCGGACACCGATAAACGGAATTATCGGGATGACGGACGTCACTCTGAGCACGGGACTCGATGCTGAACAGCGCGAGTATCTCGAATTAGTCAAGTTCTCCGCCGACTCGCTCCTCGGCATTGTAAACGACATTCTCGATTTTTCGAAGATCGAGGCGCGCAAGCTGACCCTCGATCGGGTGCCGTTCCAGTTACACAAATCGGTCGATGAACTGGTTCGCTCTCTCTCCCTGCGGGCGCGTCAAAAAGATTTGTCGCTGACCTCCCAGTGCTCCGGCGACATTCCCGAACAGGTGATAGGCGATCCGCTTCGCCTAAGACAAGTGCTGCTGAACCTGCTGGATAATGCGATCAAGTTCACCAGCAAAGGCGGCGTAGCACTGACAATATCGCTACAACGCCAAACTAACGAAGAGGCCGTGGTACATTTTTCGGTCAGCGATACGGGGATAGGCATCCCGGCCGAAAAACAAAAAACCATTTTCGAAGCATTTTCGCAAGCGGATACCTCCTCGACTCGCCGCTATGGCGGAACCGGGCTCGGCTTGACCATCTCCTATCAGCTTGCCGCCATGATGGGCGGCGGCTTATGGGTGGAGAGCCCGCCAGAACAGGGGAGCACGTTCCATTTCACCGCCCGCTTCGAGCTCCCTCCCGTCCAAGTGATCGCCGGCATCGAGTCGGATGTCGCGGACCCAGTCTCGGCCTGAATAGTTCTGCCGGCGTGCAACGGTTCTTTGACCCGCCCGTCAAATTGATGGAAGGTGTTTCTGTTCCTGCCAGCCAAGTGGCTTTATCCGATATACTTGAAATAACCTTCGGAAAGCTTCCCTGAATGAACAATCGCTTCAAATGGACCATTGTCGGTAGCTCAACCTGTGTCGTCGTGCTACTTCTGCTGGGCGCAAAAAATGGCCGCGCTGTCGCGCCGGATGATGTTTACGGCCATCTCAAGGTCTATACCGAGGTTCTCGAGCGGATCAAGCTGGAATACGTCGAAGAGCCGGACCTGAAGAGCGTCACGCTGGGCGCCATCAATGGGCTTCTCGAATCGGTGGACCCGTTCGCCAGTTACATGAATGCCGACCAGTACCGGCAATATGAAAAGAGCGAAGACACGACGCAGGCCGGAGTTGGCCTGATCCTAGCCAAGCGCTATGGTTATGTGGCCGTAGTGGACGTGCTGCCGGGTTCGCCGGCGGATAAGGCAAACATCGTGACGGGCGATCTCATCGAGAGCATCAACAATGTTGCGACCAGAGATATGCCATTGGCCTATGCCGACCAGTTGCTTCGCGGCGATCCGAATTCCACAGTAGAGATTACGATGCTGCGGCTACGAAACCCGGAGCCTCAGAAGCTTACGCTCACGCGCGTCAAGGTGCAGTTCCCGGCGGTCACGGCAAAATTGTTGCCCAACGCAGTCGGTTATGTACATGTCGCCAGCCTCGCGGGCAACCGTGTAGAGGAAACGAAGGCGAAGCTGCAGGACCTGAAAAAGCAGGGAGCCAAGTATGTGGTTTTGGATCTCCGGCATTGCTCGACCGGCGAACAGGAGAAAGGCGTACCGCTTGCGAACCTGTTCCTTGAAAACGGAGAAATCACTTACTTGCAGGGCCAGAAGACTGAGCGAAAAGAGTTCGACGCGAAGGCCGCAGATGACGTGTGGAAGGGACCCCTGGTGGTCATAACGGACCGGGCTACGGCGGGCGGAGCGGAAATAGCCGCTGCCGCGCTTCTCGACGATAAACGGGCGCAGGTTGTCGGCGAGCGCAGCTACGGCGATGCCAGCCTTCGGAAGACGATCCAGATGGATGATGGAGGAGCGGTCATTCTGTCGGTCGCGAAATATTATTCTCCGGCCGGGAAAGCGATTCAGGATACGGGAGTCGTTCCGTCCGTGCAGCTTGCCGAGAACGACAATTCACCGGATTACGATCAAGACGGGAATCCGATTCCGGGATCCGCGCCTAAGACCACGGAAGATAATCTTTTGAAGCAATCGATTGATTTGGTGACCGGAAAGACCACCATCGCCCAGCTCATGGACGAGGCTAACGGGCCTATCATAGCGGGTCAGCACCCGATCGAAGAGAAGAGTCCTCAACCGGAGCGTTAGCGGACTGCACAAAATGCCTCTCTACGAATACCAGTGCGACGAATGCGGTGAGCACTTCGAAGTGATAGAGAAGTTCGCCGACGAGCCGCTCACGAGGCATGAGAAGTGCGGCGGTCCGGTACATCGCTTGCTGTCTGCGCCGGCACTCCAATTCAAAGGCAGCGGGTGGTACATCACCGATTACGCCAAGGGCGGCAGTAAGGCTGCTTCCGACAACGGCGCGCCGGCTAAATCGGACACCAGCGCAAGCACCAAGACCGGATCGGAATCGGGCGGCAGCACGCCGGCTACGGGTTCCTCCCGTTCGGAGAGCAAATCCGGCTCCGATACGAAGAGCAAATCCTGATTCGAATAGACTAGAGCAGCGGCGCGCTCAACATCGCATTCAGCGATCCTTGCCGGTAACCCTCGAGATCTAACGTTACATACAAGAACCCAAGCGCCTTAAAGATCTTCGTAAACTCTTGCGCGGCCTCTAGCGTCAGGGCCTGCGGTAACTCGTCTTTCGCGATCTCCACGCGTACCAGCTCGCCGTGGAACCTGACCCGAAACTGCCGGAAGCCAAGCGCGCGAATCGCCTCTTCGCCGGCTTCCACGGTTTTGATGGTTTCGACCGTGACGGGTGTCCCATAAGGGACGCGCGAACTCAGGCATGCGGCCGCCGGACGATCCCAGGTCGAGAGGCCGGCGCGCCGGGACAACTCACGAATCTCAGCCTTGGTCAGCCCGGCCTCGACCAGTGGAGCCTTCACCTCATGCAGTTTCGCCGCGCGTTGGCCGGGCCGGTAATCGCCCAGATCATCCTTGTTGACGCCATAGATGATATGCGCGTAGCCGCGCTCGGAGGCATACGCCTCCAACTGCGTGAACAACTCATCTTTACAGTGAAAGCAGCGGTTCTTGTCGTTCTTGACGTACTCGGGATTTTCGAATTCACGCGTGTCGATGTATTCATGCCGGAAACCGCATTCGCGCGCGAAGCTTTCGGCATCGCGCTTATGCGACTCGGGAATGGAAGCCGAGTCGGCCGTGATCGCAACCGCATTCGCGCCGAGAACACGATGCGCCGCCCAGGCTAAATAGGCAGAATCGGTTCCGCCCGAGTACGCCACGATCACCCGGCCCAAGCTTCGCAGGTTCGCAAATAACGCGTCTTGCTTGGGATCCAGATCTGCCGCATCAGGCAACACGGGCGCGGTCTGAAGCGTCACGAGAGTCGCCATGATTGAAGTATAGCGGCCACGCGCGGCTTCAGACTGAACCGCCGGTTACTGCAGAAAGTTCTACTGCAACGGCAGCTCGCCGTTTGTGTTCTCCTCGGTCTCGGGAATCACGGATGCCGCCGCCACCTGGTCGCCTTCTTCCATGCGCACTAGCCGCACACCTTGCGTCGAGCGGCCCGCCTGTCGAATCTGGCCCGATTCGATCCGAATAATCTTGCCGTCTTTCGTAATGATCATCAAGTCGGTGTTCTCTCGCACCGAAAGAACGCCGACCACCTTGCCCACCTTGGGCGTAGTCTTCATGTTGATGACGCCTTTGCGGCCGCGTGCGGTCAACCTGTAATCCTGGAGCGGAGTACGTTTTCCGAAGCCGTTCTCGGAAATCGATAGGATCAACCCTTCCTTTTCGACCACCAGCAAGCCGACCAGGTAGTCGCCTTCGTCCAGGTCCATGGCCCAAACGCCTCGGGCCTGCCGTCCCATGGCGCGCACTTCTTCTTCGTTGAACCGGATCGCCATGCCTTCGTGGGAACCGAGGAAGATAAAGTTCTCGCCGCTGGTAATCGCAGCGCCCAGCAACTCATCGCCATCGTCGAGCGCCAGCGCGATAATGCCGCGCGAGAGCGGATTGTCGAACTCGGTCAGCTCGCATTTCTTGATGACGCCCTGGCGAGTCACCATCACAATAAATTTGCCGGGCACGAACTCCTTCACCGGCAGGAATGCCTTGACCGCTTCATCCGGCTGCAGGCTGATCAGGCCGGACACGTGCTTGCCACGGCCCGTTGTTCCGGCATCCGGTATCTCATAAATTTTGAGCCAATAGACGCGGCCCTTATTCGTGAAGATCAGCAGATACGCGTGGGTGGAGGCGATGACCAGGTGCTCGACCACATCTTCCGAGCGGGTCCCCATCCCGATTCGGCCCTTGCCGCCGCGCGATTGGCGCCGGTACGTATCGACGGAAGTCCGCTTCAGGTATCCGCCGCGCGAAACCGTCACCGCGACGTCTTCCATCTGGACCAGATCTTCGAGCCGAATCTCGCCCGTGTCTTCGATGATCTGCGTCCGGCGCTCGTCGCCGAAGTCCTTCTGTACTTCCTTGAGCTCTTTGATGACCAGCGACTTCAAGACTTTGTCGGAGCCGAGGATCTCGACATATTCGACAATCAGCCTCTGCACCTCGGCCAGATCGTCGAGGATCTTCTGTTGCTCCATGCCCGTGAGGCGCTGTAACTGGAGCTCAATGATCTTTTGCGCTTGCACTTCGGTGAACTCAAAGCGCGCCATGAGAGAGTCGCGGGCTTCGACCGGCTTCTTCGCGGCGCGGATCAGCGCAATGACGGCATCTAAATTGTCCAACGCCTTCTGGAACCCGAGCAACACATGCTCGCGCTCGCGGGCCTTGCGCAGCAGGTAATCGGTGCGGCGCCGGACCACGTCGAGGCGGTGATCAATGAAACGCTTGATCAGGTCGATGATCCCCAGCTCGCGTGGCTGCCCGTTCACGATAGAGAGCATGATGACGCCGAAGTTTATTTGCATCTGCGTCTGCTTGTACAGGTTGTTCAGCACCACTTCGGCCTGCTCGCCGCGCTTGAGCTCGAATACGATGCGCATGCCGTCGCGATCGCTCTCATCGCGGGCATCCGAAATGCCCTCCAGCTTCTTGTCTCCAACCAGCGCCGCCACATGTTCAAGCAAGCGCGCCTTATTGACCTGGTAAGGAATCTCAGTAACGACGATCGCCTCGCGCTCTTTCCCCATCTTTTCGGTCGCGGCCTTGGCGCGAAGCTTCAAGCTGCCGCGGCCTTTGGTGTAGTAGTCCAGGATGCCTTGCCGGCCGAGAATGAAGCCACCGGTCGGAAAATCCGGCCCTGGCACCATCTCCAGAATTTTTGCCAGTGGCGTCTGCGGGTTGTTGATGAGAGCAATAACCGCATCCACAATCTCCTTCAGGTTGTGAGGCGGCATGTTGGTCGCCATGCCCACGGCGATACCGGAGGAGCCATTGACCAACAGATTCGGAACCCGGGTGGGCAGCACCTCCGGCTCCACTTCGTTTTCGTCATAGTTGGGACGAAAGTCGACAGTTTCCTTGTCGATGTCCTCCAGCAGAGCCTCGGAAATGCGGGCCAGGCGCGCTTCGGTATAACGCTCCGCCGCGGGTGGATCGCCATCGACCGAGCCGAAGTTTCCCTGCCCGTCTACCAGCGGATAGCGCATGTTGAACGGCTGCGCCATTCGAACCAGCGCTTCATAAATGGGTGCGTTGCCATGCGGATGGTACTTACCCATTACGTCGCCGGTGATCTTGGCGCACTTTCGGGTGGGCCGGTTGTAATGCAGCCCCAGCTCGTGCATGCCCCACAAAATGCGCCGATGCACGGGTTTCAAGCCGTCGCGCACGTCCGGCAGAGCGCGCCCAACGATCACGCTCATGGCGTAGTCGAGATACGAGCGCCGCATCTCGTCTTCGATGTTGATCGGAATCAGGTTCTTGTTATCGCCCGGCGGAAACAGACCACCAGTCGTACCATCTTGGTCGGCCAAAGAATGCTCCTAATAAAGGGAGGTAAGTGCGCTGCAAGATGTTGCAAATAAGGCAACTTACCGAGGAATTGTATATCTCTATTCTAGCAGTTCGAGCTGCCCTTCGGCCACTTTTCCGCCCGGCCAGATGCGGTCTCCCCTACCTCTTCGCTACACTGGGAGTATCCCACTCAAATGATATCGATCGTAATCCCCATTCACAATGAGGAACCCGCCATTCTGCCGCTCTACGATCGACTGACTGCGGTGCTCGAAAATCTTCGGAAACCGTACGAGATTCTCTTCATCGACGATGCTTCCACCGACCGCAGCTTCGATCTGCTGGCGAATCTGGTGGAGACCGACCATCGCCTCAAAGTCCTGCGGCTCCGCCGCAATTTCGGACAAACGGCGGCGCTGGCGGCGGGCTTCGACGAGGCTCAGGGCGACATCATCGTGTCGCTCGATGGGGATCTGCAGCACGATCCGGAAGATATCCCGGTGCTGCTCCAAAAAATCGATGAAGGCTACGACATCGCAAGCGGATGGCGCAAGAACCGCGTGGATAACGCCGTCACCCGCAAGATTCCGTCGCGGATTGCCAACTGGATGATGAAGCGCGCCTCGGGCGTGGAGTTACACGATTTCGGCACCACCTTTAAGGCCTATCGATCCGAGGTGTTGAAAGACGTGAAACTGTACGGCGAGCTTCACCGATTTATTCCGGCGCTCGCCAGTTTTTATGGCGCGCGCGTGGTGGAAGTACCCATCAGAAACATCGAGCGGCCGAACGGCGCATCGCACTACGGTTTGGGCCGGACGTTCCGGGTGTTTTTCGATATCCTCACCATTGGCTTCCTGCTGCGCTATCTCACGCGTCCCATGCATTTCTTCGGCAAGTGGGGCCTGGCAGGCATCGCGCTCGGAAGTGTGGTGCTGCTGGGCATGCTGGTCAAGAAGATTGGCGGCCAGGATATCATTGCCGAGCACGGCCCCTTGCTGATTGCAGGCGCGTTGTTGTGGTTCGCAGGCTTGATGCTGTTCAGCACCGGCCTCATAGGCGAAGTGCTGATGCGAACCTATTTCGAGAGCCAGGGCCGGCGAATCTACGCCATTCGTGAAGTGCGGAGCCGCCGCGAGCAGTTCGTCGATGGCGCTCGTTAGCTCCTACCAGGGCTTTATCTTCGATTACGGCGGGGTGCTGGTCCACCATCAAACGGACGAGGATCAGGCCCGTCTCGCGCAGAGGGCCGGCATTGCTCAGCCGCTGTTCACCGAACTCTACTGGGCACACCGCCTCCCCTATGACAAGGATTCCGTAACCGCGCCTGAGTATTGGATCGGCGTGGCTCAAAGCGCCGGCGCCACACTTACGACGAATGCCATTGAGGAACTGATAGAGCTGGATACCGCAAGCTGGATGCAGTTCGATTCCGTAATGTGGGACTGGATCGGGGAGCTGCGGGCGGCAGGCAAGCGCGTGGCGATGCTTTCAAATATGCCTCGGGAACTCGGAGAGGCGCTACGAACGCGTACCAACCGGCTCGACAGCTTCGATCACGTGACGCTCTCCTATGAAGTGCGTTCCGCCAAGCCGGAACCTGCTGCGTTTGAGCACTGCCTGGAAGGCTTGGGCACGCCGGCCGATCAACTTCTGTTCCTGGACGACCGCATCGCGAACGTGCAAGGCGCCGAGTTGCTGGGCATCCGCGGCATTCAGTTTACAGATCGGGATGAGATCCTGCTGCGCGTGCGCAGTTAGTAACAGTTCTACTCGTGTCTGAGCGCGGCAACCGGCTCGATCCGGCTGGCGCGGTAGGCCGGAATGAAAGTCGCCAGCAGCCCGACAAGCGCCAACAGCAGCATGGTGGCAAACAGGCTCAACGGATCGGTAGAACTCACGCCGTGCAGCAAATCCTTCATGGCCGCGTTCATGAGGAAGGCTCCGATCAATCCCAACGCCAGGCCGATGAACGTCAAAAGCAAGCCTTTGCGCAAAACGCCGAACAACAGGTCCGCCGGTGTAGCGCCGATGGCCATGCGAACGCCGATTTCGCGCGTGCGCTGCTGCACCGTGTAGGAGATAACGCCGTACACACCAACGGCCGCCAATATCAGAGACAGCACCGCAAAAAAACCCAGCAGCCAAGTGCCGAACTCAGACGACATTTGCGTGGCGGCACGAGCTTGGGCCATGGTCTGAACTCTAAAAATGGGCTGATCCGGAACCAGCGCTGAGATCTCACGCCGCAGGGAGGGGATCAGGCTGGCCGGACTCAAAGGCGACGAAATAGCGAGAGACATGTCTGGCTCCGGCAGTTGCGCCGCCGGAACATAAACCTGCCCGATGCGCGATTTCATCTTCACCGCAAGGCTGCGGTCGATGTTTCCGACCACACCGACAATCTTCCGCAAAGGCCACTTCAATCGAACTCTGATGCTCTTTCCGATCGGATCCTCATGCGGCCAATAGCGCCGCGCCGTTTGCTCGTCGATAATGATCGTGAGCGCATCGTGCTCGCCGTCGGATTCGGAGAAGTAGCGGCCGCGAACGAGCGGAATGCCCATCGTGCGCAAGTAATCGGGCGTAACAGATCCGATGATGACCAGTGCGGGATCGGCTTCCGGAGGATCGGCACGGTCGGTGAAATGCAACGAACCGCCCACTGTGTCGGTACAAGTTGGAAGGCAATCGATCGCCCCCACGCCGCGCACCCCAGGTAACCCGGCCAACCGCTGTGTTAATTCCTTATAAATCTGTATCTGCTTATCCGGCGAATCATACTGTTTGCCGCTGAGAGAAAGGCGCATGGTCAGTACGCGAGAGTCGTAACCCGGATAGGCCGCCCGGAGTTGCAGGAAACTTCTCAGCATCAGGACGGCGCCCGCCACCAGCACCACAGTGACGGCCACTTCTCCCACCACGAACAGATTGCTGAACCTCAATCGCCCACCTGAGGCCTGCGAACGCTCCCGAAGCGGAGAGGCCGCGTTGCTGCGCCAGGCATCCCAAGCCGGAATCATCCCGAAGAGTACACCCGTCGAAAGCGCTAGCAGCAGCGTAAACAACAGAACCTTGGGGTTAAGAGCAATGAGATCGGCATTCGGCAAGGCTTCCAGTTTGAATTTCGTAAGAAAGCGGATACCGAAGAAAGCCGGCACGATACCCACTAGGCCGCCCACAACCGCCAGCAGCAGGCTTTCCGTAAGCAACTGGCGCATCAGCCTGAACTTGCCGGCTCCCAGCGCCGATCGAATCGCAATTTCTCTTTGCCTGGTAGTACCGCGCACCAGCAACAGATTTGCAATGTTGGCGCACGCCACCAGCAGCACGAATCCCACCGCTCCAAACAGCACCAACACCAAACTATGCACATCCTGCACGTAGGCTTCTTCAATACGCTGCAACCGGGTCTGATAACCGCCATTTTCATGCGGGAATTGTTTTCGAAGCCGGGCGCTTAAACCGCTGATGGCGCCCTGCGCAGAGCTGAGGCTAAATCCTGGTGCAAGCCGCCCCACGGCCTCCATGTCTCGCATTCCGCGGTTGGTACTCTCGGGCCCCTCAAACAAGAGCGGGACGTATAGCTCCTCGTCGGCAAGTTTCGCAATTCTCTTGGGCAGCACGCCGACGATCGTGCGCGGAGAACCATTTACGATGACGGTTTTCCCAACAATTTCCGGATCGGCGTTGAATCGCGAGTTCCAGAGATTGTAACTAAGCAGCACCACCTGGTCATGTCCGGGCTGCATATCCTGCTCGCGAAACACACGCCCCAGACGCGGTTGCACCTGCGAGATCTCGAACCATTCCTTAGTCACTCCGACACCGGAAAAGCGCTCTGGCTTGTTACCGATCAACAGATTGTACCCGTCCGTGGAGAACCCGGCGAGCTTTTCAAAGACACCGGCAGCCCGCCAGTCCAGAAAGTCCGGGATCGAGGCCGGCAGGTTGGTCAACTGGCCGTTTATCTTGTCTGTCCACACCATCACCACACGATCCGGCTCGGGCACGGCAATCGGCGTGAGAATAGCCGCGTTCACGACGGTGAATATCGCCGTGTTCGCACCAATGCCCAAGGCCAGAGTGGCGATCGCGATACTTGCGAACCCGGGCTTGTTATAGAGAACCCGCGCAGCGTATCGCAGATCCTGAAAAAATGTTTCGAGGCGGAGACCAAACATGCCATTCTCAGGTTCTACCGCCATCTCTACCACAGGCGCCCTGACGACTGCTGTTGCTTGTTGGCTCATCTCCGCAAGTGACCTATTTCACTTCTCTTTCCGGGCAGAACTTACGGGGATACGTAGGACCGCTTCGCGCACAGCTAAGTGCCTCGACCGCTATTACACATCCCATGAATATGATCTGAGGCTAAATTCTACTACATTTTTTTAGTTTCCGGTATTGAACTTACAGTTATACTACTAGGGGCACATAATGCAACTCAGATTAATCCGAGGGTTAGCCCCTTAAGTCCCGCTCGGCGCGGCACCAGTAACTCTCGAACAATCCCGACATCGCTTCGGCAAATCCGTCGTGCTCAAATACTACGGCTGTCCAGGAGGGTTTCGTCAAGACGGGATCGAGCAAAGCAACCAGCCCACACTTTTTATCGAATAGTGCAAGTTTGAGCGGCAAGCGATCTAGAAATCGTATCTCGACCCCGGAATTTCGGTGATCCTGGAGGCGCTCCCGATGTTCTTGATCGATAGGGCCCGCTTCGATCAGTAGGCGGCAGCCGATTCCCCGCCCTGCTCCCTCTCTGACGAGCCGTTCGTCCAGCGGGTCCACCGCAAAAGGAGGGCGCGAAAATTCGGCATATTCGTGCTGCACGGTGGTAAGCATGCGGCGGTAGTGAATAGCGGTCTGTGTCGGATCGTTAACCAAGGAGAGGAAATCCAGGGTGCCGCGACCGTCCTGCCCCTCCTGGTAGGCGCAGCGAAGATCCTCGATTAAGCCGGTGGCCAGGCGTGCCTGTTCGGTCAGTTCGTTTTGCAGCACCTTGCCCCGTCGCGCCAGATAACCAGGAATGGCAAAGCTGGGATCCACGGCTGAAAACAACTTAGTCTTCTCCTGCACCACCTGCGCGAAACCTTTTTCTACCAGGCTGTCGAGAACCTCATAGATTTTCTGCCGGGGCACATGCGCACGGGCGGCCAGCTCCAAGGCTTTGAAGCGGGGATGGCCCATCAAGACGAGGTAGGACCGCGCCTCGTATGCATTCAAGCCGACCTGCTGCAACTTGCGCCAGTTCAACTGGTAATCGGCTGCTAACGAATCGCGGCTACTCACTCACGCGAGAACATATCACAATCCGAGCGGCGATTCGAACGCCATTGCTTGAGTCTTCGCCGCGCTGAGAACCGCGGGCTCATCCGCCGTGCCGAGTGATTTTGCCAAACGAACTGGTTTGGCGCGCGGTTTGCGAAACGAAGCCAATTTCCAGGCAAGAGCCCGTATTGCCGATCTGCGAAACGAACCCAATTCCGGGGTGAGGGCCGCATGGCCCGATTTTGCGAAACGAACCCAATCCGGCAAGCCGGGCACGCGCGCAGCGAGATTTGCGAAACGAAGCCAATTCTGCCCCGGTAATTGGGCGATGTCCGTAAGTCGAGCGTCGCTGCACGGCCGGACCTTACTATGTGGCAAAGGCGTCTGCCGCAAAGGCGCAAATTGCGAAACGAACCCAGTCGACGGGGCGCCGGTCGCAATGTAAGCGGAGCCAGCGTAGCGCGCAAGGGGCTCATTTATAGTTGCGGGTGCTGTAAGCGATTGAAAACACACAAGCTAAAACTCGGCTGGGATCGTGAATCGCAGGCGCTAACTGGGGCGGAAGTTACTCTAGAGACTACTTGCTTAGGATAAATCTGAGTTAGTACCGGTGTTACAAAAGTTCTCTTGACAGCACTCGAGCTTAGATCTATGATCCTGTAATCGAAATCCAGTAATTGGAGGGCGAACTCATGCGAGGTCTGGCGTGCGTCGCGCTTTTGATTTACGGCTGGGGTGCGGTTCCGGCCCAGGCCCAAGAGAAACCTCATCAAGCGCACGCACCCTATCCCGCTAAGTGGGAGCCGAAGGCGCAAGAAATCTTCCTCTCCTATTGGACCGTGGAGCAGGGCTGGAGCACCGAGCTGGAAGTCCGAAATAATGTTACGGGACACGATCTGGCCGTAACTCCGGTATTGCGGACTGCAGCGGGCGCGGAGATTGCGCTGCAGCCGGTCATCGTGCCGCCTGAACATGTTGAATCGGTTGATCTGCGGGAAGCGTTGCTTTCTGCCGCTCCTGATCTGCTGGACCGGAGCGGCTCGTTCGGGTCCGTGGTGTACCGCTTTTCCGCCATGAGCGAAGGAAATATTTTTGGAGCCAGCATGGTGCGCCGGAACGAGTCGCCGATCGGCTTTCATTTTGACGGAGAACCGGTGGAGAAGGAGTGGAGCCCGCAGTCAACGGACACTATCTGGTGGCTGCCGCGGGGGACGGCCTCGGATTACCTGATGCTGGCGAATGCGTCCACGCAGCCGCTGGCGGGATCGCTGGTGGTCTCGGATGTGACGGGGCGCAAATACACGCAGGCTGTGAACCTAGGTCCGAACGCGATGCAGCGGCTGGATCTGCGCGCGATCACGCAGGCGGCACACCTGGCGGGAACCGAAGGCGGGGTGACGGTGCTGGTTCCGACGGGCGGCGGCAACCTGATCACCTCGCACATCGTGTTCGACGAGACGACCGGCATGTCGGCCACGATGAAGAGCTTCGAGCGCGATCCGGCGGAGAAGCCGAGGCTTCATACGATGCGCGCGCCGATGATGGCGCTGGTGAATCCCGATCCGGTGTTGATGTTCCCGGCCGGGACGAAACTGGTTCCGCAGATCTTTCTGCGCAACACCACGGCTGCCCCGTTACCGGTGGGAGCGTCGCTTCTGTGGCGCAGTCCAAGCCAGAGCGCGTCGGTCGCGCTACCGGACATGGCGTTGGCTGCGGGTACGACCCGCGTGCTGAACCTGGCGGAAACGGGTACCGGCGTTCCTCTCGACGCGTATTGGGCGACCATCGTTCTGAATTACCAAGGACGCCGAGGGGATGTCGTTCCGATCGCAACGAGCTTCGATGAGAGCGGCCGTTACGGGCTGCAAACTCCGTTTTCCGAAGGTGTTTCCCATTTGTGGAAAGGCAGCATGTGGCACGTGGACAGCACGCATAATTCACTGATCACGGCGGGAAACGGTGGAATCGGAGCGACGCATGCGGCAGTAACGTTGTTCTATAACAAAGGCAAGAGTTCTTACACCATCGAGAAGCAGTTGGAGCCGGGGGAGCAGATTTGGGCCGATGTCGGCGAGATCATCCGCAACCAGATTCCGGATAAGAACGGAAAAACCATCCCGCGCGATGTAACCATGGGCTCCTACGAATTGCGCGATCTGGATCATATCGGCGTCGGTTATCTATATGAAGGCAAGCTGGTGATCGACAAGAGCTGGGGCCACGGCTATTACGGTTGCGCGGGCTGCTGCGGATATGAGGGGCAACGGCTGCTGCCGAATCCGTTTGCGGGAGGCGTCGGCACGCAGGGGAACAACACGGCCGAATCCGAAGACATGTGCTCCGATTCCTGGGTGGATCTCACCTCGGAAGCGTATGACTGGGCGAGCACGAATTCGGGGATCGTGAACTTGCCCAATGCTACTTCGCATTTCATGAGCCCCGGCACGGTCACCGGGAGCACCCAGATCCAATTGCAGCGCCAGCTTGCGCGCCTGGAGTGTCCGGTTGAAGGATTTGAGCCGCAGAACACGCAGAACGCGGTGCAAGTGCAGATCACGGCGGCGAACATTACACAGGATCAAGTTAGCGTCGTGCTTTCAGGGCCCAGCGGCGTCACCGGCAATTTGACCGTCACGTTGAGTGGCGCTTCTTCTGTAACGCTCGGACAAGCGAATGGAGTTGGGGCAGGAACCTACAACTACACCTTTAATCGGCCTTCGCTGAGCAGTGGCGAATACACGTCGGTGGGTGCCAGTTGGACGGCCGGCGAGGGCGCCAGTGCCAGCGTGGCGGTGAGTTTTAACGTGCTCGGGATGACGAGATTTTCCACTTATAATGCGCTTTACGAATCCACCTGTGCTGCGGGAACGCCTGCCACCGCGTATATCATTACCGGAGCATCCGGCTGCTCGGATTACACTACGACCTTGAACCCGAACTTTATGAGTCAGGTCGTGATCAACGGGACGGGTGTATCTAGCAGCAACGGAATTCTGAAGACGTGGAACGTAAATACGAATAGATGCCCTCTGCCCACGGGCGCGACAAGCTCTAACACTTTCTACCAAGTTACTAGCATCACTGGTTCCTGCAATACAGTTCTCTCCGGCGGTACCAGTCTGGCTACGAACCCCAATCCGGCCACGTCTAACGCCGATTGGAATTGCGGAGACCAAGTGTTGCTGGTAAACAGCAGCGATCAGACTAATTCGACCAAAACCGTTCAAGATTATTGCCCAGCGTGCAGCACGCCAGGGCATATTGACAGTTTCTCTTCTTCCCAAGCGTGCAGCGTGCACTTGCTGCCCGACTACGGGAACTTTTACGGGATAAGGCTTAGGTGATATGCGCTGGCCAAATGGTAAACGTCTTCTATTGTCACTTGCGCTGAGCGCCGGCTCGATTGCGTTCGGGCAGGTGGCACAGGACTTTCCGGAGTTATGCGGCCGACCTGGTGCATCTATCCCAGTGCCACCTGGGGTAACAATAGCGTCAGACCCGTCGAACTCCCGCTCTGAACTGCGCATTCGAATTCTCGACAAAGCCATCGTCTTCCCGGCCGTTATGGAGACGGTTCAGCAGGCGTGCCCAATCGCTGGACATGAGCTGGTGGTATTTGGCCTAGCGACGCCAGCCTTGTACAACATAGAGATTGTTCGGCTTACTGATGGTTCCTTGCGTGATTCGTTCTATGGGTTCAGCCCGATCATCGCCCCGAACCAGCGCTGGCTGGTAAGGCGGAAGTTCTATCCGGCACAGGCCGTTACGTCCGAAGAATACGTGATCTACGACCTAGCTCAAGATTGGGCTCACAATCGGGAGCCCGGAATCGCGAGGAGCGACATGGACCTGGTTGGCAAGCTTATCTATCCTGTCGTTGCAGGCAATTGGCCTTTCTACAGCGATCACCCGCCGCCAAGCGAGACGCACAGCTTCCGCTCGGACTCGTTCTATTGGGCTCCTGACAGCGGGGCCGTGCTGTTTGCCGACAGCGTGGAAGAGCACCTTTCGCTTGTGCTGGTATCTCTCGAGAACGACAACTTTAGAGCGTACCTTTACCGCCTAACCGATTCTGAAGCATGTCCTGGGAGCGCGGTAACGTGGCCGCCTACGCTTTCAAGCGCGGAGGTCTCGCTGCCGATAAATGGCCGCCGCGGAGTTCACGCGGCTTTCAGAGTCGGCAATTCGCCTTGCCGGGAAACGCTCACTCTGCAATCAGACGACTTCAAGGCGGCAACACCGGAGGTTCACGTCATGCCGTCCACCCCGATCGGGAGGTAGCTTCGCCGCTTCCGTCGATGTGTGCGAGGCACTGCTCTCTGTCGCTCCGTCGCTGCTCCATCGAGGAGCAGTTGGAGCCGGGGAGCAGATTTGGGCCGATGTCGGCGAGATCATCCGGGGACAGATTCCCGACAAGGACGGCAAAACGATTCCTGCTGATGTCACAATGGGCTCCTACGAATCGCGCGATCTGGATCATATCGGCGTCGGTTATCTATATGAAGGCAAGCTGGTGATGGATAAGAGTTGGGGCACGGCTATTACGGTTGCGCCGGCTGCTGCGGGTACGCGCAGACGAAGCTAGCGCCAAGTCCGTTGTCCGGGGCCGTTTCCACCGGGGCGGGCGATGCCGCCGACGCCCTGGACGGCTGCAACGAGTACTGGTATGACGTCACCTCGGAAGCCTATAACTGGGCGAGCACGAACGCGGGGATCGTGAAGGTGGCGAATGCCTATTCGAATTTCATGAGCCCCGGCAGCGTGACGGGCAGCGCGCAGGTGAAGTTACAGAACAACATCCCGCGCATGGAGTGCCCGGTCATTACCTGGGAGCCGCAAAATACGCAGCAAACCTTATGCGCCTACCCTACGAACTTCCAGCAGACGAGCGGTCAGGATGCCGGCGACGGTACCCTTCAATTCGCCTACTCATGGGCCTCCAGCACCGGCAACCTGAAAGATCTTGCGGCGTGTACCGTAACCGAGCTCGTTAACTACCCCGGAACGGCGAACCCGTACCCGTGGCCGAGCCCGCCGTTTCCCACCGTCTCCAGTCCTAACCCAACTATCACCCCGAGCCCCGGTGCTCCAGGGCCTGATGGAGTCATCTACGATACTCAGAGGCTGCCATCCACCGGCTTCCCCATCCCTTCCTTCAGCGGGTCGTTCACGGCTACGCAGTATTGGCGATATCAATGTTCCTGCGTCGCTAACGGTGCGTACCAGAACATCAGCGGACCGCTTTCGATCACGCGATCTGTCTATTCTGCCGAGGACTTTTGGTACTACTCGGTGACCAAGTCCGGCGTGACGTCGGTGTATGGGCCTATCGCCCAGTAGGGGTGAATGAAATGTACTGGCGCGCACTACTGCTCACGATCCTAGCTGCGGGACAGCTTCGGCCGATGAACGGCCAGCAGCGCGACGGCAGCGAGGGACTTTCGATTGAATACAAGCTTGTCTCTACGAATGTAAGCTTGCACGAACCCATACTCATGCGCGTCATGATTTTCAATCATCTGAACAGCGCTACGCGCATAAATCTTGGCCAGGATAGAAGACAGGCCTTCGAGCTATCGATTGACAAGCCGGACGGGAAGACCGTGCTATCAAATCTTCCGCTGCACGAGGGGGCTAGCAGGTCGTGGGTAGTTGGGATAGAGCCGGGCGACACGTACATGGAAACTCTGGTTCTCAACGAGTGGTATCCGTTCGCTGAGGTGGGAACGTACCAGATCAGGGTGCGCCTAATCCGGGTGCCAGGGGCGCAACAGGAACTCCCTGCAGGTTTCGCGTCGTGGGCGGTTTTGCCTCGCGTTGATGTCCTCCCTCGGGACGCGGCCCGGCTGTCTGCCGTCTGCGAAGAGCTAAAGGCAAAATTGGAGACATCGAACTCGTACGACGAGGTGACGGACGCGGCCGTCGAGCTGAGCTACCTAGACGATCCGGTAGCTGTGCCGTACTTGCAGGCGATGGCCGTGTTCAAGTCCGGCGCGTTCAGTGGGCTAGCCGCGCAGGGTCTGGAGCGGGTCGGTGGGGAAGCGGCCGCGAACGCGCTGATAGCGCTGACAAAGGACCCGAATTTGGAGGTCAGCTCGACAGCTCGTTTCTGGCTGTCGCAACTCGGGCAAGCCACGAAGGATCCCTCCCTTAGGGGGCGAATCAGCGAGGCGCTGGAACAGCAATAGGATCAAGCGTTGCGGCGCTGATCATTTGGGTCGAGCCGAAGCGGGTCAGCGGAGAAGCCGAGGGCACAGTGTTTTAGATTCACGCGTCCCGCAGCGCAGCCTGATAGACCAGACGCGCGGCCGCGATATCTTCAACGGCGATGCCGAGCGATTTGAACACCACGGTTGTTCCGGCTTCCGGCTTTCTCACTGTGCCGCCGAGCAGCTCGCCCAACTCGGCGTGGATAGGAGCCCCGGACTGCACGATTTCGGCCGATTCATGACGCGCCGATTCGCGCGACTCGACAATCACAGCCGCAGATTTCATCAGTTCCTCATCGAGTTCGCGGGCCCGGAGACCAACGGAACCCACGGCGTTCACATAGGCGCCCGTTTTCACCCACTCGCCGCGCACGATCGGGTCGGAGGCGCTGGTTGCGGTCACAATCACGTCTGCCCCTCGCACCGCCTGTTCGACCGGCATGGCAGCGGCGCCGATTTCATCCGCAAATCGGCGCGCATGCTCGGGCGTGCGGCTCCATACGCGAACTTCCTCGAACGGCGGCTGCCGGCGCAAGGCTTCAAAATGCGTATGCGCCTGGACACCGCTTCCTAAAATGGCCAGCACGCGAGCCTTGGGATGCGACAACTGTCTCGTCGCGAGGGCTGAGACTGCGGCCGTGCGCCAAGCCGTGATGAAACGCCCGTCCATGACGGCCAGCGGCTCACCAGTTTCGGCGCGGAACAGATGAATGGCCGCAAGATGAGTATGCAGGCCGCGTTCTGCGTTCTTCGGGAATACGGTCACGAGCTTGGCGCCGAAGACATCTTCATACACGGCCGGCATCAGACCGAACCAACCTTCATGCGCGGCAACCGGAACAATGCTGCGCAGCGGCTGCGCCACGCGCCCAGCAGAGAACTCGATCAGCGCTTTTTCGATGACCGGCAGCAGCTCGTGTAGATGCAGAAGCTTTTGTACGCGTGCTTCGGACAGCAACAAGGGTCCGGCATCAGATAACTTTGCGGAATCTGACATTCGTCCTTATTCTGGCCTGTGCCGCGCACGGCGCGATTTTGTTGCTCTCAACATTGCGTTGCTAGACTTGAGTCTGACAATCGACTAGCGAGTCTACCTAATGCCTCACTCCGACTTGCCACGGACGCTGGGCGCGCTTCGCTCCAGCCGTTTTTTCGATCAGCTTCAGCCTGAACGAACACTTAAAGAAGAACTGCGCAGCAATTTGATCTGCAAATTGGAGCGCAGAGAACCCTTATTTCCTGGCGTAATGGGATATGAAGACACGGTCATCCCACAAGTGGTCAATGCAATTCTCTCGCGCCATAACTTCATCCTGTTAGGCTTGCGCGGTCAAGCCAAGACGCGGCTCGCGCGCCTGCTCACGCGCCTGCTGGACGCGCGAATGCCCTACATCGCCGGTTGCGAGATCCGCGATCATCCCCTGCGGCCGATCTGTAAACAATGCCGCGAGAAAACGGCCCAGCTTGGCGACGAAACGCCCATCGCGTGGCTGCCGCAGGAAGAAAGATACGTCGAGAAACTGGCGACTCCCGATGTGACGATCGCCGATATGATCGGCGATATCGATCCCATCAAGGCTGCGCGCACGGGGCAAGACATCTCGAACGAGTTGACCATTCATTACGGCCTGGTGCCTCGCGCCAACCGCGGAATTTTCGTGATCAACGAGCTGCCGGATCTCGCGGGCAAAGTGCAGGTGGGCCTCTTCAACATCATGCAGGAGGGCGATGTTCAGATAAAAGGTTACCCGGTTCGCCTGCCGCTCGATGTGATGCTAGTGTTCACCGCGAATCCGGAGGACTACACGGCGCGCGGCAAAATCATCACTCCGCTGAAGGACCGCATCGGCAGCGAGATTCGCACGCATTACCCGCACACGCTTGCCCAGGGCATGGACATCACGCGGCAGGAGGCATGGACGCGCCGCCGGTCGCCCGTGGAGATCGAAGTTCCGCTTTATATTCACGAAGTGGTCGAGCAGGTCGCGTTCCTGGCGCGCGAAGATAAGCGTGTCGATAAGCGCTCCGGCGTTTCGCAGCGGCTTCCCATTACGGTTCTGGAAAACGTTGTCTCGAACGCCGAGCGGCGAACGCTCAAGACACGGGAGAGCAGTGCGGTGCCGCGCATCCTCGATCTCTACGCGGCGTTGCCTTCGATTACGGGCAAACTCGAGCTCGAGTATGAAGGCGAGTTGAAAGGCGGGGACGCAGTGGCGCGCGAAATCATCCGCAATGCAGTCGGCAAAGTCTACAGCTCGTACTTCGATGGCGTGAACTTGCGCCAGGTGGTGCAGTGGTTCGAACTGGGCGGCTCGCTTCGCTTGGATGAGGAAACGCCGGCTCATGCCATGGTCGAACAGCTTGGCCGCATTCAGGATTTGCTGGAATTCACCAAGAAGCTGGGTCTCTCCGAGAACGAGAGCGACGCGCTACGCGCCTCGGCCGGTGAGTTCATCCTGGAGGGCCTTTACGCGCACCGGCGAATCAGCCGCAATGAGGAGCTTGAATTCGTGGCGGGCGAGCGCGCTTCATCGCGAGAAGAACGCAGCCGCGAAGAGAGGGAGGAGTATCGCAAGGGCGGCGATCCACGGCGTGGCGGCCCTGGAGGTGGACGCCGCAACCTGAACTAACAGGCAGAGGAGAGCACATGCGTAAAATCTCCTACTCGAAATTTTCGGAAGAGGACCTCGGCCTCGACATGGAGGACCTGCTGAAGGCGCTCTCCGACTATCTGCTTCAAAGCGGATACGACAATCCGTACCTGCAGTTCTCCGAAATGAATGAGCATACGCTCGAAGACCTTAAACAAGCCATCGCGCGCGCGCTCGAAAGCGATGAGTTGTTCGATCCCGAGCAGCTCGAACAGATACGGGAGCGTTTGGAGCAGATGTCCGCCCAGCAGCGCGAGAAGCTGATTGAGCGGCTGGTGAAGAAGCTCGAAGAAGCCGGTTACATCAACACCGAAGGGCCGCCGCCCGAAACGCCCTCCGCGCCGGGCGCCAGCGGAGGCCCCGAAAGCAGTCCGCGCTTCGAGGTGACCGATAAGGCGATCGATTTTCTGGGCTTCAAGACATTGAAGGATCTGCTGGGGTCGTTGGGGAAATCGAGCTTCGGCGCGCATGACACTCGAGACCTCGCCACCGGCATCGACGCCAGCGGCGGAGCAAAGTGCTACGAATTCGGCGACACCATGAATCTGGATGTCAGCGCCACTTTGTTTTCCGCAATCGAGCGCGAAGGCTTGAGCCTGCCGCTGAACCTGGAATATTCGGATCTGCACGTTCACCAATCGGAATATCAGAGTTCTTGCGCAACGGTGCTGATGCTCGATTGCAGCCACAGCATGATTCTGTACGGCGAAGACCGCTTCACGCCCGCTAAGAAAGTGGCGCTCGCGCTATCGCATTTGATCCGCACTCAATATCCGGGTGATTCCTTGCGTTGCGTGCTATTTCACGACTCGGCCGAAGAGATGCGAATTTCGGAATTGGCGCGAGTTCAAGTGGGGCCGTACTACACGAACACCCGCGATGGCTTGATTCTGGCGCAGCGGCTGCTGGCGCAGGAAAAAAAGGACATGAAGCAAATCGTGATGATCACGGACGGAAAGCCTTCCGCCTTGACGCTCGAAGACGGGCGCATTTACAAGAACGCGTTCGGGCTCGATCCGCTGGTCATCAGCCAGACGTTGGAAGAGGTCGCGCGTTGTAAGAAGCGGGGCATCTTAATTAACACCTTCATGCTGGCGAGCGATTACGGCCTGGTGCAATTTGTCCAGAAAGTAACTCAGATGTGCTCCGGCAAGGCGTATTTCACGACACCTTACACGCTGGGAAACTACTTACTGCTCGATTACATGAATCGGAAGACTCGAACAATCCACTAACTGATGAAAAAGAGATTTGTTGTTCTAGCGGTTGCGATCGTGGGCGTCGTATTTGCACAGCAGTTTTCCTCGGTTCCCGACCAGGGGCGGTCTATGGTGGTGACGAAGTACGGAATCGTCGCCGCTCCGCAATTTCTGGCTTCGCAGGCTGGGGCCCAGATTTTGGAGGCCGGCGGCAACGCGGTAGACGCCGCCATTGCTGCGAATGCGGTGATGGGCGTGACGCAGCCCTATGTCAATGGCATGGGCGGGGATCTGTTTGCGATCGTCTATGAAGCAAAGACCGGCAAGCTCTATGGACTGAATTCGAGCGGCTGGACGCCCAAGGCGCTCACGATCGAGTATCTGCAGGCGCACCATATAGACAAGCTGGATCCCATCGGCGTGCACACCATCGATGTGCCGGGTTGCGTCGCGGGGTGGGACGCGCTCATGCATCGCTTCGGCAGTTTGCCCTTTCAGAAGCTCCTCGCCCCGGCCATCTTCTATGCCGAGAACGGATTTCCGTTAGCCGAAAAGAATGCGCGCTACTGGCGCGCCAAGTCGCTGCTGAAGCAGCCGGGATATGCGGAGACCTACCTGCCTGGAGGTTCGGCGCCCGGGCTCGGCGACACTTTTAAGAATGCCGCGTTGGGCGAATCGCTGCGCCAGGTTGCGGCGCACGGCCGCGACGCTTTCTATAACGGCAAAATGACGCAGGTGATGGTTGATTTCTTGCGGGCGCAGGGAGGCACGCACACCATCGAAGATTTTGCCGATTTCCAACCCGAATGGGTGGAACCAATTTCGACCACCTATCGGGGCTGGACAGTCTACGAGTTGCCTCCCAACGGGCAAGGCATTGCGGCTCTTTCCATGCTCAACATCATGGAGCATTTTCCGCTGGCAAGTTACGGGCACAATTCGGCGGACGCGCTCCACGTGATGATTGAGGCGAAGAAGCTGGCGTATGCCGACATGGTTCATTACGTTGGCGACCCGCGCTTCACTCCGGTTCCCGTGAAGCAGATGGTATCGAAGGAACTGGCCGATGAACGCGCGAAATTGATCCGGATGGATCATGCCGCCTGCCAAGTGGTTCCATCGCAGATCTCTCAGCAATTGAACGCCCGAGGCCACTCGACGATTTATCTGTCCACCATCGACAAGGACGGCAACATCGTTTCGCTGATTCAAAGTAACTATGCCGGCTACGGCACTGGCATGGTGGCGCCTGGCACTGGTTTTTCGTTCCAGAACCGCGGCGCCGGTTTCGAGCTCACGCCGGGCAAGCCGAACTCGCTTGCCGGGCACAAGAGACCGCTGCATACCATCATCCCCGCGTTCATGCGCAAGGACGACATGACGATCGGATTCGGCATCATGGGCGGTTGGAACCAGGCGCAGGCGCACGCGCAGTTCGTCGCGAATGTGGTGGATTTTGGCATGAATCTGCAGGCCGCTCTGGAGGCGGCGCGCTTCACCAAGCCTACCTTCGAAGGCTGCGACGTGGAGATGGAATCGCGCGTGCCTGAGACCGTACGTGAGGAGTTGACCAAGCGTGGTCACGAGATCAAGCTGCTGGAGCCGTTTTCCTTCACCGTGGGACAAGGCGAGGCCGTTATGCATGACTCCAAGCGAGACGTGAACTTCGCGGGCGCCGATCCGCGCAGCGACGGCGAAGCGATTCCGCAGAGCCCGACGGTGTTTAGATAGCCGCCCGGCCTAAATTTGCTCGTGGCCCGACTCGCAGTCAGGATTGCTCGCCAAAACGCCATGTATAGATCAACCCTTGGCGACCGCAGTGTATCTATGTTGACCTGCGCGTCGGAGACGCGGTCATTGCTGTATCGTGACTCGGAGTCACGCGATCTAATCAAGACGCAGGGCGGTCGCTGGATCAATAGCCGCGGCACGGCGCGAAGGCAGGTAGCTTGCGACAAATGCGATGAAGACCAGAAGCAACGACATTCCGGTATAAGTCAGCGGGTCGGCTGATTTTACGCCATAGAGGAGCGTCGAGAGCAACCGCATAAGGACCAAAGCCGATAGCACTCCGCAAGCTGCACCGATGCCTACGAGCAGCATGCCGTAGCGAACGAACATGGCTGCTATTTCGGCCGTTTGGGCGCCAAGAGCCATGCGAATGCCGATTTCGCGCCGGCGTTGCGAGATTGTATAGGCGAGCACTCCATAAATTCCCACTGAGCCTAGAATCAAGGCCATCACTGCAGCGACAATAAGCAGGACCAAGGTGAACGAAGTGCGGGCCAGCGATTTACGGTAAAAATCATCAAGGGTGCGAACCTCCGCGAGCGGAACGTTGGGGTTGACAGCCCAGACGGCGCGCCGCACTTCTTTGAGAAAGCTCTCGGAACCGGCGCGCCGGGTGCGAATGACAAACGTGGCGCCACGCTGGATGGAGTCTTTCTCGCCTTCGAAATTGCTGAGACGCAGCGGGAAATAAACGGCGGAGGGAGCGGGTTTATCTACGCCGTCAAAATGGACGTCGCCGACAACGCCAACGATTTCACGCCATTGGTCATTCATCCCCTCGCGAATCTGCTTGTGCAGCGCGGCTGCGGCGCTGCCCCAGAAGTCGCGAGCGAGGCTTTCGGAGATGATCGCGACAAGCGCTTCTTTGTTGTTGTCTTTCCAAGAGAAATCGCGGCCGGCGAGAAGCGGGGTACCCATCGTTTTATAAAGGCCCGGAGAAGCATAGATGAAACGGCGGATGGGAGGGAGCTGTCCTTCGCGATACGTGTGATCGCGGGCAAACAGCACATCCGAGCTCTGGTTGCCGTTCATGGGGACGGCAGTCGTAATGGCGACGCTCCGAACGCTCGGAATGGCTTGCAATGCGTCCGTTATGTCTTGCTCCATGCGCAAAACCTTGGCGGGTTCCGGCACTTGCGTTTGGGTAATGTAGAGCGAAAGCGTCTGTACCTGTCCGGGTACAGAGAAGCCGGGCTGTACGTGGCTGAGAGCGCGGAATGTACGGATCATCAGACCGGAACTGATCAACAGGATCAGAGCGAGGGCGACTTGGAGGACAACCAAGGTATTACGTGCGCGATGCCTTTCCCGGCTAACGCTGACGGATCTTCCGCCGTCGCGCAAGCTCCCTGCCAGACGCGAGCTTGCATACCTCAGCACGGGCGCCAGTCCGAACAGCAAACCGGTGAAGAGCGAAACAGCGACAGCGAAAAATAGAACGGGCATGTTGATGCCGATCTGCGAGATCCGAGGAAGCCCCGACCACTCGAGTACGCGGAGGAAACGCAAAGCGGCAAATGCCAGAATAGTCCCGGCGAGACCTCCAAGAACGGCCACCGTTACGCTCTCGAACAGCAGTTCGTAAGCGATACGACCTGTGGAGGCGCCTAAGGCCGCGCGAATGGTCAGTTCAAGATGCCGCGATTCAACGCGGACTAACAGTAGATTCGCGACGTTGGCACAGGCGATCAGCAACACAATGCCGATAGTTCCCATTAATACCCACAGAGTTGGGCCGATGTCGCCGGTCAGGTCCTCCTTGAACGGACGGAGCGCAGGTGCAATGTGGGCATTCTCAAAAAGCTTCACGCTGAAGCCGGGCGGCGGCGGAAAGGTTCTATTGACGATGGGGAGCATACGCGCGACATCCGCGTTGGCTTGAGTAAGGGTGACGCCGGGTCTCAGACGGGCCACGCCCTCCCAACTGAAATTGCCGAGGGTTGTTTTGGAACGATCGAACTGAATTGGAAGGAATAGCTCGGCATTCATATCGAGGAAGCGGAATTGGCGCGACATGACGCCGACGATTTCGCGCAGCTTGCCGTCGACGTTCAGACGCTTGCCGATAATGGAGCGGTCGCCGCCGAAGCGCCGCTGCCAGTAGCCATAGGAAAGAATGATGGATTCGGCGGAGCCGGGCGAATCGTCCTTGGCCGAGAACAAACGTCCGAGGACAGGCGTCGCGCCCAGAGTGGGGAAGAGACCGTAAGTGACATCCAAGGCGCGCACCTGTTCGGGTTCGCCAATGCCGGTGACGCTTACCCCGTCGCCGGTATAGAGGCCGAGGCTTTCAAAGGTGCGGTTCTGGTCAAGATAAGTGAAATAAACCGAAGGGGCCATGTTCAGGTTCTTGATGTTGATGCCTGGAGCCGTGAGCCAGAGGCCAACCAGGCGATCAGGGTCCGGATAGGGGAGCGGTTTGAGCAAGACACCTTCGAGAACACTGAAAATGGCGGTGTTGGCGCCAATGCCGAGGGATAGCGTAAGAACGGCGACGAAGGTAAACATCGGAGCGCGCCTCAAACGACGGAAGACCTGCTTCAACTGGCCAGACAAGGAGCCCATGTAGTTGTATTACGAACGTGGCGCTTTAAGGGTTCAAATAGTTCGCTCTGCTTATTCGTCGGCGTCATAAACACTTCCGACCATAGATCCACCGTAAATGGCCCAGCGTTTACTTTCCGAGTTGAGCCTGGATTGTCGGCGACCGTGCCGTGCGCGAAGCCTTCGATAAAATCTGTTCAATCACTTCTGTTTTCGCGTCGGCATAGTTCTGGGTGTATTTCCAATCCTCCTGCGCGAGTCTTCGTTTAGTCCGGGCATATAGCTCGCGATCTTCTTCATTGCCCCGCAACCAATCGCGGAAGTCCAGCATGCGGTCGACTTCAGGGCACCCCGTTGAGAACGCGTGTAAATTCACCTCGTCGTTGCCGCCTTTGAACATCCTATGCTCGTGCCATCCGGGCTCACGGATACGGAGCCGATAGCCAGCTTTCTCCAGAGCCGGAGCATATCCTGCTTCGTCGCGAGAGTCGGCTACGACAAGAACGATGTCAACGATCGGCTTAGCCGTAAGGCCAGGGATGGACGTAGATCCGACATGCTCGATACGTAAGGCGTGCTGGCCCAGCGCTGTTCGGATTAGCTGGGCCTCCTGTTGAAATCGCTGCGGCCATTGCGCATCGTACTCAACCAAGACAATGCGAGCGGCTAACGGAGTCAGATCGCCAAGAGTGGACGCACGCAAGTACCTTTCGCTTAGTGCTCTGGGTTGATTCCGGTCCTGGCTCATGAGCTTACTTATTTAGGTATCATGAATCGCTATCCGCCGCCGATCTACACCCGACCGAGTGGGGGGGACCAGAGCAATTATGATTTGGTGACCCATTCTCCAGGCAGCGCGTACTACGGTACCGAAATATGTTGGCTGCCTTTTGCTGCTCGTGTCGCTTCATTTTTCCCCGGAATTTGTTGAATATTCTCCGTCCTGCCTGGATACGTTGCAGTGAGAGGACAGACCCTGGACGACGCGGCGGCCATCCAGAAATGCAAGCAGGGCAGTGCGAATGCCTTTCGCTTTCTGGTCGAACGTTACCAGGCCGAAGCCATGGGGCACGCGATCGCCATCACGGGAAACCGGCAGGATGCTGAAGACGCGATGCAGGAAGCATTCCTGCGGGCCTACTCTTACTTGCAGCACTTTGACGAAACTCGCCGCTTTTATCCCTGGTTCTACAGCATTCTCCGCAACTGCTGCTGGAAGTTGACGGGCCGTAGCGAACGGGAAAAAACCGATACCCTCGAAAATCCGGAGCTTCTCGCAAGCAACAGTAGCAGCAGCCTGGAAGAACGCCTGGCATTAGAACAGGCGCTAGCCAACATGTCGCCGCAGAACCGCGAAATATTAACGCTGCGCCATCTAGACGACTTGTCCTACGAAGAGTTGTCCAGCCGGCTCGAAATACCCCTCGGTACCGTCATGAGCCGCCTCTTCTACGCACGTAAAGAACTGCGCGAACGATTGGAAGGAAAACGATGAACTGCCAGGAAGTCCAACTCGCGGCTATGGCCTTGATGGATGGCGAAGAGCCGCCACTATCTGTTTCGGAAATCGAAGCGCACCTTGCGACCTGCTTGGCCTGCCAACATGAACTGAAGGACCTGCAAGATCTGGCACGTCTCTGGTCCTCCCAGGCAAGGCGAACCTACCCGGCCGATGTCTGGCAACAAATAGCAGGGAGTCTCGCGCCGCTTCCGAGCAAGCCTCTCATACGCCACCCCGCCTGGAGCGAACGTCGCTGGCTGCCCGTGCTTGTGCTGGCGCTGATCGTCTTCAAGCTATTTGAATTCATCCCGGATCGCAGATTCGCCATCTGGTTCCAATTCCTGCCTCTGGTCATAGCCGCTGTAATGTTCCCGTTGCTCGGCCAAAACCCCTTCCAAATCAAGAGGGAACTTCCTTCACGCACGGAGTCAATATGAATACTAACAACGAGTCCAGCGCCTATGTGCTGGGTCAGAAATACGCCTTTGCAACCGCGTCCCTGATTATGGGAATCGTTTCTTACGTCAACTTACTCGGCTTGGAAAAAGGCGCTGTAGCGATACTGTTCGCATGGCTGGCTCTGCGAAGCTCGCCGGTTCCGCTGCTCACAGAGCGGCGCCGCTGGGCCCAAGCGGGGCTAGCCTTAGGCGCGGCCTTGTGGATCATCGTTCCGGTCTTACTGCTTTGGAAGTGGGATCGCGTGAGCGAGTTCCTGCTGCGGCTCCAGGACCTCAAGAAATGAAGTGCCTTCGCCCTTCTCCTGACTTGAGCCTTCAACTTGACAAGAATCTAAATGCTCTAGCGGAATGGCGTGAATCTGCCAACCCTCACTCCTGCCGTAGCGCCCGCACCGGATCGATTCGGGCCGCGCGCCATGCGGGAATCCCGCCAGCGATCAGCGCCGTCGCAGCCAAAATACAAGCGACAGCCGCAAACGTCAGCGGGTCGTTCGGCGAGACGTCGAACAACAGATCGGCAACCAGCCTCGTCAGCGCTAATGCAGCGCAAAGGCCCACTACGATACCTGCCACAGCGAGCTGGAGACTCTGCCCCACCACGATTCGCATCACGTCCGATGCACGCGCGCCCATCGCCACGCGAATGCCGATCTCGCTCGTTCGCTGCAGAACCATATAGGCCATCACTCCATACACGCCGATGACGGCCAGCACCATGCCCAGCACCCCGAAGAGTCCGAACAGCGCAGCGGCGATGCGCGGAGCCCAAAGCGCCTGCCCGATTACCTGCTGCATGGTAGCCGGATTCAGCAACGCAAGATCCGGGTCGAGCGACTGGACAGCCGCTGTTATGCTGGGCAGCAAACGTTCCGGCGGCACAGACGCGCGAACCGCCAGCACCTGGAACGGTTGGTAATCCTGTTCCAATGGCATGTAGGCGACCGGCTGCGGCACCTCGCCGATATTGATGACCGTGGTTTGCTTCACTACGCCGACCACTTCAAGCAGGCCGCCGGGCCCCGCGGTGGCGAAATGGAAGCGCTTGCCCGTTGCCTTTTGTCCCGGCCAGAGCCGGCGCGCCATCGCCTCAGAGATCACCGCGACGGGACGCGTTCCGGCGCGGTCGAAACTATTCAGCAGACGTCCTTCGACGAGCGGAATTCGCCAGGTATCGAAATAGCTTGGCGTAACGGCGGAGGTAAGCACCAGCGTGCCGAGGCGCGAATCCACCGGGTCGCTTTCATGAAAAACGGTTTGCAGGAAGCCGCCTTGCAGAGGCGCGGTATCGGCAATGGCAGCCGATGCCACGCCGGGTACCGCGCTCACTCGCTCCAGAACAGAGCGCGTGAACTGCAATCCGCGCGGCGAAGTCATGTGCTCGGAACCAAGGTCGAAAGCCAGCAGACAAACGTCGCGAGTATCGAAGCCTAAATCGATGCGCTGGGCATTTTGCATGCTGCGGATAAAAAGTCCGGCCCCGGCGAGCGCAACCATTGCCAAAGCCATTTCGCACACCACCAGCACGCTGCGCAGCCGGTTCCGTCCTCCGCCCTGAATGTTGCCGCGGCCGCCGGTGTTCAGCACGCCCGCGATATTGGTCACAGAGGCGCGAAATACCGGCGCCAGCCCGAACAGAATACCGGTCAGGACGCTCACGCCTAGTGTGAACGCGCAGACGCGCAGATCGAGCTGCAGATCGATGGAGCTCTGCGCCAGAAAAGCCGGACGCAAATTCCAAAGGATGCGCGCGCCGGCCCAGCCGATCGCAATCCCCAATGCGCCGCCGGCGAGCGCAAGCAATTCCGCTTCTGTCAATAGTTGAAGGACCAAGCTGGAGCGGCTCGCGCCGAGTGCTGCTCGGATACCCATCTCGCGGGAGCGTTTGGTGGCACGCGCCAGCGACAAGTTCGCGATGTTTGCACACGCTATCAGCAACACGAAACCCACTGCTGCCGAGAGCGCCACAGCCGCCGCTGTGGTCTGCCCGCGCGGCAGAAAGCCCAAGGCAGCCTCCGATAGCGGCGAAGTTTCGATGCTGCGCCCGCGGTTGTCCGCCGGGTATTCGCCTTCGAGTCTGGAAAAAATCGTCTGCATGCTGGCGAGTGCGCGCCGCTCATCCACTCCCGGCTTGAGCCGCGCGAACGCACTGAGAAATCGCATCCGGCGCGAGTTAAAGAACTGCTCAGCGGGCCCGGTGAGCACCTGCGCGTGCATACTGAGCGGCACCCAGACCACATCGGGTGGCCCCACTGTCAGAGTGCCCTTGAAATTCGGCGGCGCGACGCCGATTATTTCGTAAGAGACGGTATTCAATACAATCGTGCGGCCAATTGCCGCGCGGTCGCCGCCGTAAAGCCGCTGCCAGAGGCTGTAACTCAGAACAGCCACCGCGTTTCCGCCCGGCAGCCGGTCTTCGTCGGGACGAAACACCCGCCCAACAGCAGCCGGGATGCCCAGCACGTCGAAATAATTTGCAGTCGCTAGAAACACGTTCTGCTGCACCGGCTTTCCCGCGCCGGTCAGCGTCACGCCGGTCTGCGTGAATCCCGCCATCCCGGTGAACACGTCATTTTGGTCGCGCAGATCCACGAAATTGGGATATGAGAGCGACGTGCGCGTGAGATTGGCGATGGTCGAGTGAGTCGCGTGATCCACCTGGAAAAGCTCAATGACCCCCGCAGGGTCCTTCACCGGAAGCGGATGCAGGAACACAGCGTTTGTCAAAGTGAAAATCGCGGTATTGGCGCCGATCCCCAGACCCAGCGATAGCAATGCCGCGAACGTGTATGCCGGGCTGTGCAGCAGCGTTCGCGCGGCGTACCTGAGACTTTGCAGAAACGAAGTCATTGGCTTCTGGACGTATGAAGCGAGAGAACGTTACGCCAGTTGTCCATGGCCGAGCGCACAGGGCATTTGGTGCCCGTTGTGCGCGCTAGCCGAGCGCACAGGGCGTTTGGTGCCCGTTGTGCGCGCTATTTTAGACTGGGCGCATGCCACTCCGTAAGTTCATACCGGGCGTCTTGACGCTTCTGGCGTGTTGCGTAACTCACTTGGATAGCGCGACAGCGTGGAAAGGTTACGCAATTCTCGGTAACGGACATCTAACGGCCGTCTATTCCGACGACAAGCGCATCAGTGCCGCTACCCATGCCGAAGGCATACAACATTTCTATTTTGAGAACTACACGGCCGATTACATCGCATCGACTGCTTTCGACGTGCCCAAGAAGAACGACACAACCGTCGGGATGAAGAATTTCTTCACGACCGAAACGCGGCACGGTGCGGCTGGGACTGTTCTTTGTTTCGTTCATCCCGCGGGCGCGGCGGTGCTCTCCTTTACAGCCGGGGGAGCGCGCCAGTACGGATTTCAGATACGGCTGCGGCCGGAGATCAAGACCAATAAGGAGATTCGGCTGACTTCGCTACGCGAAGAAAATGGCGTCGCCATGGCGGTCTGGTCGAACGGAACCGCACTGGCGATCGCGCCCGAATCGGCAGATCAAATCCTGATAGAGGGAGCAACGGTATCGATTAAGGGAAAGCTGGCCGGAGAAGCGCCACGGGCTCGAGTCTTGCTGGCGCCGGCTGCATCAGCGTCCGATGCAATCGCGAAAGTGAGATCGTTAGCGCGGGAAAAGGATCTCGAAGCAAGCGCCGCCCAATATTGGAACGAGTGGATGAATCGCGGCGTCTTACCAACTTTTTCGGCCGGCGATCCGCAGGCTGCGCAGTATCTCGAAGCTTATAAGCGCAACCTTTATTGTGTTAAAGCGGCCAACTTGAATGGACAGATCCCGGCCGATATCACCGGCCAATTCGTCACCAACAACATGCCACAGCTCTATCCGCGCGATGCCATGATGTGCGCCCGGGTTCTGCTGTTGACCGGCCACCCAGACGAAGCGAAACAGGTCATCGAGTTCTGGAGCAGAACCGAAATTCCGATGAAGACACCGGGCGAGTGGTACGCCCGCTATGATGCCTACGGCAAAGCGGTAGATGGTGGCAGTGGGGCGCGGTTCGACGAGCCGGAGTGGGACTCGAACGGCTATTACATCTATCTATCGAATCAGTATCACGCCAAGCAGGGCGCGTGGCTGGCCAAGCCTGAATTCATCTACAAGCTGGCTGACTTTCTGGTGGACCATCTCAGCGAGAATGGCTTGCTGTGGGAAGGCGGCATTGTCGAATGGACCGGCTATTTGCCCGCAACCAACATGATCGATGCGGCCGCTTTGCAGACTGCCGCAAAGATTGCTCGCGAGTTCGGAGACACGGCTCGGGCAGAGCGCTACCGCGCAACCGCACAGAAGATCTCCGCGGCACTGCCCCAAATGTTCGACAAAACGCGGCAGACGTATGCCGATGTGAGATTCGCCGCGGAAAAAGGCGCGGGCGGCGTCAGCTCAACGGAACAATCCGGGCAAAAGATATATCTGTGGGACACCACTGCCAATGTCGGCGTGATCTGGGGCTATCCAGATCACCGCGAGATTGACTTGTCGAACGTGTTCTATGACAACAACACGGTGAAGCTGGGAGGCGGCATGCAGTATTTCGATTCGCCGGACCCGGGGCTCGCCAGCTATGGACACGGCGTGTTCTTCTTTACGACCGCTGCCGCTGCGGAGTATCAGACGTTGTACGGGAAGAAATCTGCTGCGCGGAATTTCATCGACTGGATGCTCCGAAACGCCAATTCCTATGGGCTGATGCCGGAACACATCTCACCAGACGGCAAAAAGGTCAGTCCGGCCTCGCCGCTCTCTTGGTGCAGTGCCGAATTCGCAGCCGCGCTGCTCTTGTGGAGTAAATGATGACTCTCCCGCCCTATGGCGCCCCGAAGCTCGGGTGACTACTCTCCCGGCCCACTTCCATCCCGCGCGCCGTTTTGTATGAGAGATTCCGATACGAATGCTCACCTACTTTCGGCTAGACACATGCGACACATATGGATACAGGGCGCGATGATCTTCGCGTTCGCGGCAGTGAGCGCTAATGCGCAGACCTACACATTTATTCAAGGCCCGGAACTGATAGGCTCGGGTGCAAGTACGGGTGTGGGGGTAAACGCGGCGGAACAGGGTTACTCAGTGGCCATTTCCGCGGATGGGAGCACGGCCATCGTGGGTGCGCCGTTCGATTCCGCCGCGGTTGGCGCTACGTGGGTCTGGGTACGCGGCAGCGATGGCACCTGGACGCAGCAAGGTTCGAAGATGGTGGCATCGAACACGTCGAGTGGCTCCAGCCAGGGATACTCGGTCGCACTCTCGGCCGACGGGAACACAGCAATCATTGGTGGCGCAGGCGCCTGGATCTGGACGCGCACCAACGGTGTCTGGACCCAGCAGGGAAGTGCGTTGGGCGGTGGCTGGCCTGTCGCCATCTCGGCCGACGGCAATACCGCCCTCACGTCGGGAGAGCCCGGCGTCAGTAATGCCGGAGCCACGATAACGCTCTGGACCAGAAGCAATGGTGTATGGACACAGGGGGCCTCTTTGTCTGGCACTAGCCCCACAAATCCAACGGAATCCGTCACGAGTCTTGCCATCTCAAGTGATGGACAGACCATCGCTTTTGGGGCCGCGAGCGACGGAAATAATCTAGGCGCCGCGTGGGTATTCGCCGCTTCGGACGGGGTCTGGACGCAACAAGGGTCGAAAATTGTTCCGAATGTCTCGCCCAGCCCGTACACGTTGGGCTTCGGTCAATCCGTGGCGTTTTCCTCCGACGGCAACACGCTTCTCGTTGGAGAACCGGGCGACGGCGACACGCAGGGCGCTAACGGACAGGCCTGGGTCTACCAGCGAAGCAGCAGCGTTTGGAACGAAGGCACCGAACTGAACGGGACCGGAGCAGCGGGCATTGCTGACCAAGGATCTTCGGTTGCGCTTTCCGCAGACGGAAATACGGCTTTCGTAGGCGGAGCCGAGGACAACGGTAACGGCGCACTCTGGGTCTTCCAGCAAAGCAACGGCACGTGGAGTCAGGTTGGCAGCAAGCTCGTTGCCGCAGGAGGCGCAGGCGCGTGGCTCGGTTGGTCGCTTGGCGTTTCGGCGGACGGCAAAACGCTTATCAGTGGCGGACGTTTTGCCAACGATTGGGCCGGCGCGGCGTGGTTGTTCTATGCGTCGGAGTTCAGCTCAGTTCCCGGTCAATTGACGCAGGTAGCGATAGGCGCGGACGGAACCGTCGCCGGCCTGAATGGCTCCGGCGGAATCTTCACCTACGATACGCAGCAGCAAGCCTTCATCAACCTCCCCGGCGCGCTCACGCAGATTTCCATCGGTTCCGCCAGCGCGATCTGGGGCATCAACGCGCAAGGCGGGATCTACGAGTGGAACCAGACTGCGCAGAAATGGACGTCCATCCCCGGAAGCTTGACGCAGATTGCAGTCGGCGCCGACGGCGATGTCTGGGGAGTCAACTCGCGGCAGCAGATATACCACTTCATCGCACCCACGCAGAGCTGGCAACAGATTCCGGGTGCTCTGATCCAAATCGCAGTTGGCTTCGATGGCGCGGTATGGGGAGTGAACTCGAGCGATGGCGTCTATCGATTTAATCCGGGAAGCGGATCTTTCGAACAGGCCCCCGGCGCGATGATGCAGGTCACCGTAGGCGCCGACGGCGATGTGTGGGCGCTCAACAATCAGTCTGCGTATCACTTCGACCGCCTTACCCAAAACTGGGACGTCACAAGCGGTAATTTTTCGCAAATCAGCGTTGGCGCGGGAAACAATGTCTGGGCCCTCGACCCTGCCGGTCAGGTGTACCACTTTGACGGCCAGACAGGCGTCTGGGTCGCTGTTGAGAGCCCGGCTCTTAAGCAGATCTCAGCCGCTGCCACCGGGGCCGTGTGGGCAGTTGACTCTTCGAACAATATCTATCAATTTACGGGTGCGACCCCCTCGACGGCTCCCGTCATTCAGGTCGCCGGTGCAATGAACCAGCTCGCGGTGGGTACGGACGGCAGCGCCTGGGCGGTGGGCGGTCAAGGAAATATTTATAGTTACAACCCACTTACACAAGCCTGGACGCCCATTCCCGGAGAACTGAGCCAAGTCGCCGTCGGTACCGGCGCAAGCGTCTGGGGTTTGAATGCGAGCAACCAGATTTATCGCTACGATCCGGCAACACAGGGTTGGGACTATATACCAGGGAGCCTTACTCAAATCTCGGTGGGTGCAAATGGAGACGTTTGGGGCCTCAACGTAGCGGAACAGATCTACCAATACGATGCCGGCGAGCAAAGCTGGACCTGGATCCCGGGATCGTTGCAGCAGATATCGGTGGGAGCGGATGGAGCCGTTTGGGGCATCAATTACGAAAACGACATCTACAACTGGGACCCAACAACCAAATCCTGGTTGCACGTCCCAGGCACTCTGACGCAAATCGCTGTGGGATCGGCCGCGAACGTCTGGGGCATTAATCCGGACGGCGGGGCGTACCGCTACTTATCGGCAACGGAGTCGTGGCAATACGTCCCCGGCGTGTTCCTTACCCAGATCGGCGTAGGCTTTGACGGCGCCGTTTTTGGGATCGATTCGGCGGGCCAGGTTTTCGAATACGATTCACAGAATCAGACGTGGGCAACGGTTCCTATATCGGTGACCACAATCGCCGTTGCCTCCGATGCAACAGTGTGGGGCCTGAACGCTTCCGGCTCCGTGTTTCGCTACTAGCCTCTCCGGCGAACACACAAGCGGATGATATGTTCTCTGTGTGCCCAGCCTGATAGCTGCTGTCGTTCCCTCTGAAAAGCTTCTCTCCCTCAGTACCGTCGACCTGCTCGTAATTGTTCTGTATTTCGCGATGGTGCTTGGCATCGGCTTCTATCTGAAGCGCTACACCAAGACGGGCGAAGATTTTTTCCTCGCCGGGAGAGACATGACTGCCTGGATCGCGGGCCTCAGCTTCGTGGCAGCCAATCTCGGTTCACTCGAACTAATGGGCTGGGCAGCGTCCGCTTATCAATACGGAATTTTGGCGACGCATTGGTATTGGATCGGCGCCATTCCCGCCATGTTGTTCCTCGGCGTTGTGATGATGCCGTTCTATTACATCTCGCGAACTCATTCGGTGCCCGGTTACCTTCAACTGCGCTATGGCGAACCCGCGCGCGCGCTATCCGCCATCAGCTTCGGATTTATGACTGTGCTGATGAGCGGCATCAACATGTACTCGATGGCGCTGGTCATGAAAATCATTCTGGGCTGGGACATTCATTTCAGCATTTGGGTTTCCTCCATCACTGTCGCCGTTTATGTCTTCCTGGGCGGGCTGCTCTCGGCCATCTTCAATGAGGTTCTTCAGTTCTTTCTCATCTGGCTGGGCGCTATCGTGATCTCGATTCTAGGCCTGGTAGAAGCAGGCGGCTGGAGCGGCATGGTTCATCGCATCCATGAGCGCTGGCCCGGCCAGGATTACACGCATCTTTGGAGCGGTCTCGGGTCGTTCACTGCCAACCCCATGGGCATCAACTGGGCGGGAATCATACTCGGGCTCGGCTTTGTCATCTCCTTCGGCTACTGGACGACCGACTTTTTGGTGGTGCAGCGCGTCCTATCGGCGAAAGATCTTCGCAGCGCAAAGATGGCGCCCATCATCGGGTCGGTCTTCAAGATGGCGCTGCCGTTCATCGTCATTCTTCCGGGCTTGCTGGCGCTCGCGGTGCTGCCTGAGAAGCTGGTCGGCGAATCGCAGGCGGGCCCCGGCGTGCACACTTACAACGAAGTACTGCCGTTGATGCTCGCGCGTTATTGCGGCCCCGGCTTGCTGGGCCTCGGCATCACCGCGCTCATTGCCGGGTTCATGTCCGGCATGGCCGGAAACGTCAGCGCCTTCGCCACGGTCTGGACTTACGACATCTATCGCGCGTTCATGCGCAGGGACGCGAGCGACACCCACTATGTTGCGATCGGGCGCTGGTGCACCGTACTCGGCGTGCTCGTCAGTATCGGCACGGCCTATCTGGTCATGCAATTCCTCAGCATCATGGACTACGTGCAGGCGCTCTTCAGCTTCTTCATCGCGCCGCTGTTCGGAACGGTCATCCTCGGCATGCTATGGAAACGCGCTTCGCCGGCCGGAGGTTTTTGGGGGCTGCTCGCCGGAACCGTTTCCTCCATTGGCATGTTCGTCTGGGTCAAAGGCGATCCCAGCGCCTTGCGCTACATCGCGCTCTCACCGCACGCCAAAGATATGGCCGAAAATATGTACCGCGCTCTGTGGTCGTGGATCATCTGCGTGGTCGTGACCGTCGTCGTAAGCCTCGCCACCAAGCCCAAACCCGAATCCCAACTTGCCGGCCTGGTTTATGGCGCAACCGAAATACCATCCGAAGGCAATCTTCCGCTGATCCAGCGCCCGCTCTTTTGGGCCGCTGTGGTCATCGTCATTTTCTTCGTCCTGAACATTATCTTCTGGTAAGCGAAAACATATGCATGGCCCTGGTTTCATCTCTATCTGGTTTTTTATCGGCGTGTTGTTGAGCGCTTATGGTCTGCTCATAACCGCAACCGGCGTATATGAGTTAACCTCGCCGCCGGCGAACCCGCCCGTTCTCTTCAATCTTCACGCCACCATTTGGTGGGGAGTGTTACTGCTTATTATTGGCTTGATTTACTTCGTTCGATTTTTCCCAAGGAAACCTTAATGCCAGACCATCAACAGCGGCCCAAGATCGGGCTCATCATCGGCAATCGCGGCTTCTTCCCCGATCACCTATGCGCCACCGGCCGCGAGGACATGCTGCGTGTCATGCAGGGCGCCGGCATCGAGCCCGTTGCGCTCTCGACCGATGAATCGAAGTTCGGCGCGGTTGAGACGTTTCAGGAAGCCAAGCGCTGCGCTGAATTATTTAAGAAGCATCGCGAAGAGATCCAGGGTGTGATCGTTTCCCTGCCAAACTTCGGCGACGAGCGCGCCATCGCCGACACCATGCGCCTGTCCGGCTTGAACGTGCCTGTACTGGTGCAGGCGACGCCGGACACGCCCAACAAGATGACCATTCGCGATCGCCGTGATAGCTTCTGCGGCAAGATGTCGGCCTGCAATAACCTGATGCAATACGGCATCCCGTATTCCCTCACCACGCTGCACACCGAGGCGCCCGATTCCGAAGAGTTCAAGCAAGACCTCGACTGGTTCGTCGCCGTATGCCGCGTGGTTCGCGGTCTGCGCGGTCTGCGCGTTGGTTCCATTGGCGCGCGCCCCGCTGCGTTCAACACCGTGCGCTACAGCGAAAAGCTGCTCGAAGCCAATGGCATCTCGGTCATTACAATTGATCTTTCCGAAATCCTCGGCCGCATTCATAACATGAACGCCGACGACCCGAGCCCTCAGAAGAAGCTCGCCGATATTAAGAGTTACGTCTCGACTGAAGACGTACCCGAGTCGTCGCTGATCAAGATGGCCAAACTCGGCGCCGTCATCGACGGCTGGATGCAGGATAACGAGCTCGCCATCAGCGCCGTGCAGTGCTGGACCGCGCTTGAAGAGTACTTCGGCGTTGTCCCTTGCACCGTGATGAGCATGATGAGCAACAACCTGATGTCGAGCGCCTGCGAAGTGGATATCGTCGGCGTGGTGGGCATGCAGGCCCTGGCGCTGGCGTCCCAAACTCCCAGCGCGCTGCTTGATTGGAACAACAACTATGGCGACGATCCGAACAAGGCCGTCTGCTTCCACTGCAGCAACCTCCCCAAGCACTTCTTCAACGACGTGAAGATGGAATTTCAGGAGATCATCGCCGGCACGGTCGGCAAGCTGAACACATTCGGCACGCTATACGGACGCGTGAAGGCAGCGCCGATGAGTTATCTACGCGTCTCCACGCGCGACCAGGAAGGCAAGCTGCGCGCCTACGTTGGCGACGGCCATTTCACGAACGATCCGCTCGAAACCTTCGGCGGCGCGGGCGTGGTCGAGATCCCACGCCTGCAAAGCCTGCTGCACTACATCTGCGAGCAAGGCTTCGAGCATCACACGGCGGCCAATCTGTCTCACTCGTCGCGGATTGTGCACGAAGCCGGGACGAAGTATCTAGGTTGGGAGATGTATTGGCATCAGGCATAAACCTCGGCCGAAATGAGACGATTGGAGCATGCGAGCAGTTCCAATCGCTTCCCTGATTTTTCTGTTGTGCGCCGTCAATCTAAGTAGCAGGGACAAACCTGCAAAAGTATCGTTTCAGCAAATGGCGGCAGGAATGCGAGATGCCTTCAACTGCGGTGTTGTCGTGGAGCGGTATCTCCACGGACCGCTAAAAGGCAAGGACGACGACTACCACAAACTAAGAGCAGAAAACAATTGCGATTACGTGGAATCCGTTCTTAACACTCTGCCTGAGCAACACTGACGCTGTTGCAAAGGACATCTCTATGCAATCGAAATCCTCGCGCCATTGGGCGCAAACACCTCGGACTCCTTTGAAAGCGAGCATGTAATTCTGATCCGGGAGATCACGCTTTCAGACGCTGAAGCCGCTGCCCAACTCAGTGCCGAGCTGGGCTACCCGGCTGAAATCGACGAAATGAAAAAACGCATAGCCCTGGTGAGCTCGGCGTCCGACCGCGTTGTCTATGTTGCGCAGATCGCGGAGACCGTAGTCGGATGGATCGATGTAAGTATCGTTCACCACCTTTCAACCGGCATGCACGGTGAGATTGGAGGCTTAGTCGTTTCGGCTGAACACCGAGGCTCCGGTATCGGGCGAAAACTTGTCGCGCAAGGCGAACGGTGGGTCGCAGATCGAGGCATCGCAACCATGATTGTGCGCTCGCGAATAACGCGAGAAGCCGCTCATCGATTCTACCTTCGCGAGGGATACACGATGACAAAAACCTCGGCTGTCTTCTCGAAGGCGCTGAAGTCCTAAACCCCAATGCTGATACGGTCGTAACGATGACTTCACGCACAAGCCGCCGAGCGGTCATCCGTACGCTGGCCACATCCGTTGGGAGTATCCTTCCGATATCACGGCTCTATGGGCGCAGCGCAGAAGTGACTGCACGATGCGGTGAGCAGTACGACTTTGCTCCTGTGCGACAGCGAATTCGCCAGGAGGTTGCAAGCGGAAAAGCCACCGGAGTCGCGGTCGCTGTGGTTCATAAAGGCCGTCTCGTTTGGGAGGAAGGCTTTGGTTTCGCAGACCGCGAGAAGCGTATTGAGGCAACAGCCCGCACACCCTTCTGCCTGGCGTCCCTTACCAAACCCTTCACCACAACAATGCTGATGACGCTGGTTGCAGAGGGAAAGGTCGCCCTGGATGCGCCCGGAAATCAATATCTCGCCGGAAGCGGAATCAAAGGCCCGAACGGCAATCCCCACAATGCTACGGTTCGCTTGTTAGGTGCGCATATGAGCGGGTTACCGGGTATGTTTTCAGGGTACTTCAAAGGCGGACCAACGCCAGCTCCGGATGCCAAGACGGTCCTGCAAAAGTTCGGCAGACTCGCCTACTCGCCAGGCTCGGTTTACGAGTACAGCAACATAGGTTTTACTGCGCTGGGCGCGATCGCATCAAACGTGACCGGCACAGACTTCGGCAGCTTAATGACGGAACGGGTTCTGCAACCCCTCGGCTTAAATGACAGCTTCTTCAGCACCGATACCGTACGGTTGTCAACGAGTGCCATCGGCTATGATGCTGCGGCTAAGCCGATCCCGTATTACACCACGTCAACTCCTCCCTCAGGAGAGCTATACGTCAGCGCGCACGATCTCGCGCTTTTTTCGATGTGGAACATGAAGAGCCATCTCAACGATCAGAAAAGACTTTTTGAGGAAAGGTGGATCGACGAACTTCACAAGCCGGTATTTGTAGGGCCCTTGGGCGTAGCAACGACGTTCGGCTGGTTTACCGGCACCTTGAAGTCAGGTTTCCCGTACGTGTTCAAAGGTGGAGGACAGCCGGGCGTCGCTACCAAACTCTACATGGTGCCTTCAGAAGGCCTCGCCTGCTTGGCGCTCACGAATCGAAGCGATGGAACCGCGCTGGCTAACGGCATTTGCGACCAAATTCTCACGAGCTATCTCCCCGAATGGACGCCGCCGAAGGAGGATGCCGGGCCTCCCTCGGAACCCTTTGCGGCGACAAGCGAATTCATCGGCCAGTGGAAGGGCATACTGAGGAACGGCGGTGCAGAGGAGCCGGTCCGCTTACAGATGGACTCGAGCACTTTAGCAACACTGGCTCTTGGAACGCGGCCTGCAGCGAAGATTCTCCAGATGCAATCGCAGGGACCCGGCGTCGAAGGGATGTCGACCGGGCTCATTGAATCCGACGATGCTGCGGCCTTCGGAGTTCGCAATTTGGTAGTCAAGATCATTCCGCAGAACGGAAAACTGGTAGGTAGGGTGATCGCTCGCGGCGTAAGACCCGGTCTGGTGCTCGCCAACCTGCCTTATGTTTTGACCCTGGACCGGGTACCGGATTAGCTTCCGCCCTTCCCTGAGCATCCAACATCCGGCTGGTGAACCTACGTGATGCGGATTAGACCTATTCGCCTCTGCTCGCGCATTTAATTGGTCGCGAGATCCTATGTCCGTCGATGAAAACACGACCTGTGTTCTCCGTCAGTTCGAGGAGCTATGGAACAACGGCCAATGGATCACCAGCCCTTCATCAGTGGGCCGTCGATTGATGCGGCGGTTGGGGCCGAATTTCGGTCAGCACGCTGTTAATCGCTCCGAGAACCACTGCGGGATTCTCAAGCTGGATAAAATGCATGGAATTTGGGACGAGCTGGTTCCTTCCGCGTGTGGATAGCCCAGCATAGGCATCGTGCCCGGACGAGAGCGCGCGGAAATACGACGCTGCCTGCTCCCGCACTTCGTTGGGCATATCGGGCGGCGTGGGGTGATTGCCGGCGGTCAGCACGATCAATGGCATGTCGCCGTAGTGACGTTGGGGATTGACCACCTCGCGCCCGCTGAGAGGAACATTTTCGATCGCCGAAGCCTGGGTCAGCAGCCTCGCGGGATCGACATTGAGCCGGGCAAGTTGTTCCGCCAAACTCGAGAACCCGGCGGGCAGGGCGCGGCCGTGCATTCGTCGAACCCTGGCGTGCCGCGCTTCAGCGAGCCGCTCTGGATCTCGGCGGCGCACTGGCGCAGCCGTTCCGCAGCCGCTCGCGGCGCCGCATCGCCGAACGCCGCGAACTTCGGCGCGACGCGCTTTCTCACCGCGTCTTGGTCGGGGATGGAGGGATCAAGCAAGACCATTCCAACTACGGTCCTTCGGTGCTGGTCGGCAAACCGCAGGGCAACATAGGCCCCAGCGGAGTGCGCCACCATCACGTAGGGCCCGTCGAGGTGCGCTCCCTTCAGTGCCTCCTCGAGATCCTCAGTTTCGTGAACGGCGTCCTGTGGTTCGGGGCTCGGGCTGCTGAAGCCGAGCCCGGCAGGATCCCATGCGCAAACGCGCGTTCTGCGTGAAAGCGGACCCTGAATGCGGTGCCACACCATAGACCAGCCTCCTAAGCCTGCCGTCAAGACGACGGTCGGCGAGCCTTGCCCCAGACAGACGAGATTGATTGTGCGCCCGTCCGCGATTCGGACGAGGCGCTGGGGCTGGAGGTAGGGAGTGAGTTGCTGGGAGCCTTCCGCCTGAGGTGGTGCTGGGCCTTGCGCGAAGGCTTGCGCAGCCGAAATGAGGGTCAGGAGAATCAAGCTCATGCCCGCAAGAAGAGGCCTGTTGCACCGGGCCGATCGCCAGTCATCAGGAATACCGACTTGGATCTGTGGGCACTCATCCCTGGCCGTTACGCGATATCGATTCATGCCAATGCAATCTCCGGTTTAGACCATCTTCGTTCCACTTCTGTATATAGTCCAGCACGTGCAGTCATTGGAGAAATGGGACGATGTTCACGAATCGTCGCCACCGCGGACAACCACGACATCACGGGTGCCCGCCTATGACATTCTAATTCGGAATCTGTCATCCTGAAGAGAGGACGGAGCCTGAAACGAACAAATAAGAGATGACTCTCAGATCCCTTCTCGACAATGCGGCTGTCAACGTCTTTCTCGGCACGCTACCTCTTTTGCTTACCCTCGCCTGGGGATTGTTTCAAAGTGACAGGCGTTTGACCCGCATCGAGAATCGTCTGGATACGGTGGATCAGAAGCTTGGCAGCGTCAGCGAACGCCTGGTACGGGTTGAGACAAAGATCGACGGCAATAAAGTGCTAGTCAGCTAAGCGTTCCTGCAAAATTCTCAGCAAACACCCTGAAGTTTTGAGACTCACCTCCCGATGAGTTCACTAAGTGGGTGTAGTCCATGACCTATCGCTCTATATTCCGTCTATTTTCCTCCGATCTAGCCATTGACCTCGGTACCGCGAACACGTTGGTATACGCTGCGGGCCGGGGTATCGTCCTCAACGAACCCTCCATTCTGGCGGTCAACCGCGCTAGCGGTGAAATTGTAGGCTGTGGCGCCGAGGCCCGGCAAATGCTTGGGCGCACACCAGCCAATGTGGTCGCCATCCGTCCCCTGCGCGATGGGGTGATCGCGGATTTCAAGATGGCGGAGCGAATGCTTAACTATTTCATTCAAAAGGCGCATAAGCGCAAGAGCCTGGTCCATCCGCGTATCGTCATCGGCGTCCCGAGCGAGATTACGGAAGTAGAAAAACGTGCTGTTCTCGACTCCACTTATCGCGCTAAGGCTAGCGAAGTGCATCTCGTGGAGCAGGCCATGGTGGCAGCGCTTGGCGCGGGCCTGCCGATCACCGAACCGAGCGGCAACATGGTGGTGGATATCGGCGGTGGTACAACCGACATTGCCGTCATTTCGCTCTCAGGCATTGTCTATTCGCGCTCTCTCCGCGTGGCTGGTAACCAGATGGACGACGCCATCATGGAATACGTCAAGAAGAAATACAATCTCTTGATTGGCGAACGAACGGCCGAACGGGCCAAAATCGAGATCGGCTCCGCCTATCGCCTTCATCCGCCGACCACCATGGAAATCAAGGGACGTGATCTGATCCATGGTCTTCCCAAAGCGGTCACTCTCAAGGACGAGGAGATTCGGGAGGCTCTGTCGGATTGTGTCGCCGCTATCATCGCTGGCATTCGCACCGCTCTCGAGCGTACGCCTCCGGAACTCAGCAGCGATATCAGCGAGCGCGGCATCATTTTGACCGGCGGCGGCTCCATGCTGAAGAACCTCGATGAGCGAATCCGCCAGGAAACCGGGATGCCGGTCCTAATGGCGGACGAACCGCTTGCGTCGGTAGTCCTCGGTAGCGGCAAAATGCTTGAAGATTTCAAGCTTCTGCGGAAAATGGCTCTCAATTAGTCCCTGGCCGCCGAACGGACGCGAGTGACAATGAGGACCGATGTGCCCTCTCTCCCGCTCGCTGCTGTTGACCTCCATCGCGGCATTGGCCGCTGCTCAAACCGCGCTACCGGCTGCTCCCGGCGCCTCGTTCACGGATATTTCGCCGTCCGGCGGCACGTTCAGCGAAGCCGGCATTGCGATCGATCCGAATAATCCGAACCAGATCGTTGTGGTCTACCAGGTCGGCGCATTTGCCGCCTATTCCGCCGATGCAGGCAAAACATTCACCGCTGCCGAAACCTCCCATCCCACCGATTACCGCGTCGCTGGCGATGTCTCCGCGGCTTTTGACAATCTCGGCCACGCATTCCTCTGCTACCTGGCCTTTGACCACCTCGGTACTCCGCAATATTGGGCGCACGGAGCAGGCCGGAACGGAATTTTTGTGCGGCGCTCCCTTGATGCCGGCAAGACTTGGCAAAAAGAGAGCGTACCGGTAAAAGCTTTTCCCACCGGCCACGAACCCGGTCTCCAGTTCGAAGATCAGCCGCGGATTTTCGCCGACAATTCGCTCAGCAGTCCGTATCGCGGCAATCTGTATGTAGGGTGGATCGAGTGGCAGCTCGACAAGTCCGTCATTCTGTTCTCGCGCTCCACCGATGACGGTCAGACCTGGTCGCCCGCAATTCGCATTAGCACGCATGCCGGCCTGCCCCGTGATGACAACGGCGCAGTCGGAGGCTTTGTCCAGGCGATTGCCCCGGACGGAGCCATTTACGCCGCATGGCACGACGGCAATGAGGTCACCATGGCAGAATCCCACGACGGCGGAAGAACGTTCTCGCCCTCGCATCCCGTCATCACCACCGCTCCTCCCTACTTCGGCGAAGTCACCGGCGTCTACCGCGTCTGTGGGTTCCCCCAAATCGCTATTGACCCAAAAAGCCGAACCCTTTACATCGCCTGGAGCGATTACCGGAATGGCGACATCGACATCTTCACAGCCATTTCTTCAGACCGCGGCCGCCACTGGTCGGAGCCTATCCGCGTCAACGACGATCCACTGCACGATGGCTGCGATCAGTTTCTGCAGTGGATGGCGGTCGATCCGGTCACCGGCGCCGTCTACGTCCAGTTCTATGACCGCCGCGCCGATCCGGCAAACGTCAAGATTCGTGTCACCCTCGCCCGCTCGACGAATGGCGCGCGCACCTTCACGAACTACGCCTGGAGCAAGAACGAGTTCGATGCAAACGGCGCCTTCCTGGGCGATTACACCTGGCTCACGGCATACAACAATCGCGTTTACGGCGTTTGGACCGAAGCCGTTCCGAACGTGACGCCGCAAACCGCACCCGGCGAAGCGCCTTCGGGCGCACCACGCGTCAGCACGATCATCCGCTTCGGCGCGGCCGATTTTTCAGCGCCGCGCTGACGTTTCGCCCTGCGTCAGCGGCCAAGTGATTTTCTCCCCCCGCCGCAAGGCCAGGTTTCCAATGTGCCCCGCGCGCGCCGCTGCCACGCCCGTCTCCACGGGCGCATTCGGCTCCTTGCGGCTCCGGACGCACTCGAAAAAATTTTGTACGTGCGAAATTGTTCCATCCAATATGCTGTGCTCGCTGAGCACGGTGTTCTGATCGCGCACGCCCTCGCGGTAAATGCCAAACCCGCTGCGATTGATTTTTAACGTTCCCTTGGTTCCCCGAAACTCGAGGCCGCCATCGTCAATCGATGAAATCATCGTCCCCTCGTACCCAACCTCGAAGTCCGGGTACCGGAACGCCGACTGGATCGTGTCCGGGCAATCCCATTTCTCGAACACGTATTTATCGCCCATCGTCTGCGCCACTCGCGGCTCGTTCGTCTTCATTGCCCAATGCACCACGTCGATCCAATGCGTGAACAGGTCCGTCATCGCGCCGCCGCCGAAATTCCAAAACCAGCGCCAATTGCGGAACTTCTCTTCGTCAAACGGCTGCTCCGGCGCCGAGCCCAGCCAGCGCTTCCAATCGAGCAGATCCACCTCGATGGGCTTCGGCGGGCGTCCCTGATAGTTCTGATACCAATATGTGCGCACCTGTGTGATGCGCCCGATGTTTCCCGCCTGAATCAGCTCCACCGCGCTTTGAAAATGCACCCAGCTCCGCTGCTGCATCCCGCATTGCAGAACCCGGTTCGACCCGCGCACCACGCGCGTAAGTGTGCCCCCTTCTTCAATCGTGTGCGTGACCGGCTTTTCCAAATACGCGTCCTTGCCGGCGGCAATCGCATCCGACGCCATGCGGAGGTGCCAATGATTCGGCGCCGCGATGAACACCGCATCTACATCTTTCTTGTCCAGCAGCTCCCGATAATCCAGGTGCGTGCTCGCCGCGTTGCCGGACCGCTCGCGAATTTCGTCGCGCCTGGGTTCGTAGACATCGGAACCCGCCACCAGCTCAAACCCGCCCGCCCGGTCCGCCGAGTCGAGCAGGTTTCTCATGCGGCCACCACACCCGATGGCGCCCACTCGAACCGCATCGTTGGCTCCTGATGCTCGTGCCGCCGCGAGCGCCGTCAATCCGCTCGCCACTAGGAATTTTCGTCGATTACTGTGCATAGGTACGACGCTGGTATCGTACATCATGGGCTTCCTAGCTGCAGCTCGAGCATCTCATCGGCCCCACTGATACCCTAGAAAGACCGGACCGCCTCTGCATGCAAGCCGAAAATCTTCCAAACGTCCTCGACGTCGCACGTCCGGCTGCGCTCCCGCCCGCAGTCGTGAAAATTCTCGCGGCAGGCCTTCCCGAGGGCGCCGCTTTCGAACTGCAATTCCCCGGAGAATCTCCGATTATGGTCGGCCGCGGGGCGGTGAAGTTTCGCGTCACGGCCCATAACTCCTCGGCAGCCTCAGCTATTAAATCGCTGGACGAAATTCGAATCGCGGAAGCCTACATGTCCGAAGAGCTGGATATTGAAGGTGATCTGCTGGCCGCCTTCGATTTGCGCAATAGCCTCGCCGACCGCCATCTGCTCGCGTATCTATGGTCGACTTATGGCCAGCCGCTCTTCCAGGGCCAGACCGCAAGCGACAAGAAATGGATCCAACAGCACTACGATACCGACGGCCTTCATCTGCTCTTCCTCGATTCGCAATCCCGCTGCTACTCCCACGGTTATTTCGAGCGCGAAGATGAGCCGCTCGAAACTGCCATCCAGCGTAAGCTCTCGACCGCGTTTAGCTCGGCTGGAATCCAACCCGGTATGCGGATCCTCGATATTGGAGCGGGTTGGGGTGCTTTCACCGAATTCGCCGGCCAGCGCGGCGCCCACGTTACGTCGCTGACCATTTCGAAAGAATCAGAGGACTTCTGCAACGACCTGATTCGGCGGCAGGGCCTGCCCTGCCAAATTGTGCGCGAACATTTCCTCGAATATAAGAACGCTCAAAGCTTCGACGCCATCATCAATCTCGGCGTGACGGAGCATCTGCCCGACTATCCCGCGACTCTCGCGCAATATCAGAAGCTTTTGAAGCCAGGCGGCCGCGTCTATCTCGATGCCTCCGCATCGCGGCACAAATATCCGTTCTCGCGCTTCATTCTGAAATACATCTATCCCGGCAACGAGACGCCGATGCATCTCGCCAGCTACGTGGACGCTCTATCGGAGACGCCGTTCGAGCTCTGCATGGTCGAAAACGACCGCGCCAGTTACCAATTGACCGCCAAGCATTGGGCCGAGAACCTCGATCGCAACCACTCGACTATTGCTCAGCGCTGGAGCGAAGCTGCCTATCGCCGATTCCGTCTATATCTCTGGGGTTGTGTTCATTGTTTTGCGACCGACGATATGACCGCTTACCACTGGATGCTGCAACTCGGTAACGGCCGTCCCGGTCTGACACGAAAAACGCCCGCCACCATCTTTAAGAAGATCCGAAGAGCCATCCGCTTATGAACACCGCTGAAGAGCAAGCAACGATAACTCAGACAGACGTCTCTGTTCCAGTTACCAGCCGCAGCCGCCGTTCGAGTCTTCAACGGCGCCCGCCAGAAGAACGCATCGATTGGCTGCGCAGCAGTCCGTTCATACTCATTCACATCGCGTGCCTCGGGGTGTTTTGGGTGGGAATTAGTCCCATCGCGGTGGTCACCTGTATCGCGCTCTATGCCGCCCGCATGTTCGGCGTCACGGCCGGCTATCACCGCTACTTCTCTCACCGCTCGTTCAAGACCAGCCGCGCCTTCCAGTTCGTGCTTGGATGGCTCGGCGCTGCCGCTACTCAAAAGGGGCCTCTTTGGTGGGCCGCCAACCATCGGCATCATCACGCCACCTCAGATACCGACGAAGACGCGCACTCGCCCCGTCACGGCTTCTGGTGGTCGCATGTGGGCTGGTTTTTGTGCATGAAGTTTCATGCCACCAATTACCGCCTGATTCCCGATTTCGCCCGCTTTCGTGAGTTGCGCTTCCTGAATAACTGCGACGTTTTGCCGCCCCTCGCGCTCGCGCTCGGCGTGACCGGCGCCGGCTGGATGTTCCGGCACTGGTTTCCGGTGCTGCACACCTCGCCTCTGCAAATGCTGGTTTGGGGCTATTTCGTCAGCACCTCGCTGCTCTACCACGGCACCTTTGTCGTGAATTCGCTCGCTCACGTTATCGGCCGGCGGCGCTTCGAAACCAAAGACGACAGCAAGAACAGTTTCTTGATCGCTCTGGTCACACTCGGCGAGGGATGGCACAATAACCACCACTTTGTGCCCTCATCTGAGCGCCAGGGCTTCTTCTGGTGGGAGGTCGACATCACACACTATGTCTTGAAGGTGCTGTCCTGGTTCCACCTTGTCTGGGACCTTAAGAAGCCGCCTCAACACATCTACGCGCTGGCCAGCGGCGCCCGTCAACAGGAGACCTGATGAAGAAGCTTCTCGCGCGGCTTCATTGAAAGGCCGGCGAATGCTTCTTCCACTTCTGCTCATCGACAAATTTCATCAGCTCCTCCGGCTTCACGCGGACCTGCACGAAGGTGGCGTCGTCTTTGTCTAACGTGGCAATCAGCAACCGCAATCTCTGCCCTTCGGTTTGCCCGTAGATATTGGTCGATTCGGCGTTCGACCGCACCCGGATCATCGGTTTCCACAAGCGCCCGGTCGCACTATCAGCCATTTGTCTGAACCGCTCCGGGTCTAGCCGCGCATGCTCGAATACAGCCAGGTTCAGCTCGCTCGTCCCCGCCGGCTGCACTACCGCAACTGCGAACCGCACCAGTCCGAAGAATGGTATGTGAACCGGCTCCATTCCGCTCTCGCGTGCAAATTCCCGCACCAGCCAATCGAATTCGCTGCCCCATGATACAAGCGGCAGAGCGGCGCAGATCATCACGCCTGCCAATAGCCGCCGCCTCATTCGTGATCTCCTTTGTTCGACCCTTTGTCCGTCCTGATTTTCCCTTTATCGAACTTGGGAATTCCCATGTGGCCGCCCAATTCCCTGAGCTCCTCAGGATCGATCGGCCCGTCGACATGCACCACTGTCAATTCCTTCGGTTCCGCATCGATCACCACAATCCCGCCGACTTGGCTGCCGTCTTTTTTCAAATAAACCTCAGAGTTGTCGCCGTTCAGCGACTTCACTCCCACGATGCGTGACCATCCCGGCCCTCTTACCAAGCCTCGAACTGCTTCCAGGTCGCTCGCCGAATATTGGCCGTCCCGGTCGAACTCGAAGCTGCGCACGTAAACGCCCTTCAGCTTCGATACCAGCTTCTTCACCCGCGCCTCGTCCGGATCGTCCGCGGACAAGAACGCGCTCGCCAGTTGGAGCATGGAGGCGTCCAAGGTCACATCCACCGATTCCTTGGCTCTCTGCCCCAGCTTGTCCAGGCTGGACAGCGTCTGCAAGTCGTCGAAAGCCCACACACGCGTCGCCACCATCGCGGCCAAAATCACCACTCCCGCTTTCCATCTCATTGGTTTTCCTCCGTTGCCTCAACTTCCAGCACGTGCCGATGCACCTGGTGCAGCTCCGCACCCGCGATTCGCACCGCCATCAGTAACTTCTCTTTTGCCGCCTGGCCGCGCGCCACCCGGTCATGCTCGTACATCGCGCTTCCGCTCATCACCAGCACCGCCGCCGCCACTGCTGCCAGCCTCCATGTCCGCGCCGCCTGCAACCACGCCCACGGGTTCGCAGCTTTCCGCGGCTGCTTCCGGTTCACCTGCTCCAGCACGCGTTCCGTGAAATCTGCCCCCGGCTCCCGGCGCGTCAGGGCTTGCTTCAATTCCTCTTCAAACGGCGTCATTCCACTTTCCTTCCCAATCGCTGCGCAGTCTTCGCCCGCAGCAGCTCCAGCCCGCGGAAGATCTGCGTCTTTACTGTGCTCGCTTTTATCCCGAGCACGTCCGCAATTTCCTCCAGTTCCATGCCTTCCTGATAACGCAAGACGATCACGATCCGCTGCTTCTCAGGCAGCGACGCCACCATGCGCTCCAGGTACGACGACAGAAACGAATCATGCACCCGCTCGAGCGCCGTCGGCTCGCTTGTCTCTTCAAGGCTCGTCTCCAAATGGAGCCGCCGCTTCCGCACGCAGTCGATCGCCCGATGGCTCGTCACTCTTCTCAGCCAGAACACGATGTGCTCCGGCGATTTCATCGAAGCCCAACCCCGGTGCAGCTCCAGAAACACCTCCTGCGCCACTTCTTCGGCCATGCTACGGTCCCGAAAGTAATGCCACAGAATGCTGTAGACCATGCCCTTATGCCGGTCGACAACCTCGGCGAAACTGGGCAATGCGGCCGCTTCCTGCGTTCCCGCTGCACTCGTGATCGCCGCTCCTACCAAGCGCTTGTTTTCACCCTTCACCAGCTAATACGAAAACACCCGCTCGCGCGACTCAAAATATGTAATTCAGCTTTTCTGCCTCACGTCAGCGATTTTCCGAGCGAATGTCGAAAATAACGCGGTGCCTGCTCGCAACGCTTTGGCCGTGCAGTTTAGCCGGCTCGAATCGCCACTGCTTGGCTGCCGCGATTGCCGCTTTAGCAACCTCGGTACTGACTCTTGGCGCATCCGCTGGAATTCCTGCGCCCGTAACACGCCCCTGCCCGTCTACTTCCACTTCCACTTCAATTTTTCCCCGCGCCGGCAAACTCTCCGGCGCCAGACGCGCTACGTCCAGCATCACCACCTTCAACGGCTGCGGCGCAATGTAATCCGGCGCTGTTCCACGTTGCGGGAGCCGTCCGCTATGCGAAGCGCTTGCCATGTCTTTGAGCGGCTCCGCCCCGCTATGACTGCTCTTCGACCCACTGAACTGCCGGCGAGTAGCCGCGGGAACCAGTTGCGGTGCGTCGCCGGCTAGAGCCGTACTCGAACGGCTCGTCCCGTCCAGAGCTCGTATGCCCTCTCGTGTGACAGCTCCATCGGCCGTATAAACTGTGAGCAGAAAATCGACGTCGTCTGACAGAGGCCTGTATTGGATCGAACCATTCGCCAATTCGGCGGGCTCCATCTCAGTGCTTCGAAGCTGAGGACCATCCTGAATCCGCAGAACTCCCTTCGTCGCCGATCGAATTTCGGGTGTCTCGCGATCCCACGTGATCAGAAAGTCGTCGCCCAGAACGTGTATTCCTAGACCTAGGCTCGCGTTTTGCTGGGCCAGCGCAACTGCCGTTCTCCGCTGTGAGGCGCTGGGGCGAGAGTTCCAAAAAGTGATCGCAAGCCCCGAAATCGTCACTAATACGGCTGCGCTGGCTACCCAGGGTAACTTCCCGCCGCGGCGCCCCGTCTGGCTGCCTTCTTGCGCGAATGGCCGGACGATTGCCATTTCCGGCGTTGCCGACGCACTGCGCCCGGAATCGACGACGCTCACAACTCGAACTCCCGCTCGCGATAGTACCATCCAGTCAGGGCATGCCATTAGCCATCAAAATCGAATACGCTCACCAGCGTCGAATCCGCGAACGCAACAAGGTCTATTACCGTGTCCTGCATTGGCCCATCTGGATCTGGGTCTTCTTTCTTGCGCCTGGCCCGCTGACCTTCGATCTGTTCGCCCGCGGCCCCGGTCTCCGCAATCTCGCTTGGCTGCTCTGCGTCCTGTTCTGCACCGCCCTCGCCGGGATTTTCGGGCAGCTCCCAGGCGTTGAGCCACGCCCCTACATCCTCCACTTCTGCGAGGACAAACCGAACCCGCTTTACCGTCGCATCTGCTATACCTTCGCCTGGAACGCTCTGCTCAATTTCGCTCTCTTGAACCTCACCGGCTTGATCATTGCCGTCGTCACGGGCACCTGGTATCTCAAGCAGATCTATGCTCGCGCCTATTTTCCGCTGCTGCTCGCCATCCTCTGCTGCGGGATCTTCGGATGGTTGCCGCGCGCCGGCCGGAGCACAAAAAACGAGGGCGTCGAGCGCCGATACTTTTACGGCGCTGTCTGGGCCATCCCTCTCGCGCAAGTACTGCTCATGGTTCTCTGGAAAACTCTGCCGCGAACCCACGCGGCGGACGTTGTGAAGCTGATTGCCTTCCTGCTCGTGCTTCTCTCGTTCGGCAGCGCTGCAGCCTTCGGTGTTCTGCCGCGCACCAGGCCCATTCTGCCCGGTGAGTTGATGATCGGCGATTGAGCCAGCCGCCCAAGCGCCTCACGGACGCCCCCAGCCTGGGTAGATATATCGTGGTACGATATAAATATTGAGCACTTCCTCAGCAGCCGCACCAAGCCTTTCTCCCGCTGCATTTCAGCAGCTTGCCGAATTCCGCCACAAAATCCGTCAGTTCCTGCATTTCAGCGAAGAAGCTGCTCGGCTGAGTGGCATTGAGCCGCAGCAGCACCAGTTGATGCTGGCCATCAAGGGTTTGCCCAAAGGGATGCGTCCCACCGTAACCGTGTTGTCTTCGCGGCTCTGCCTGCGTCATCACAGCACCGTGGAGCTGGTCAACCGCCTGGTCGAACATGGTGCCGTGGTTCGCCGGCACAGCGATCATGACCGCCGCGAGGTGCTGGTCGAACTCACCCTTCACGGCGAAGAGTTGCTGCAAAAACTGTCTGTTCTGCATTGGCAGGAGCTGCAGACCTCCGGCCCCGCCCTATCTGATGCGCTGCACGCCATTGTTTATCACAAAGCACGCGACCGCAGGAGGCGCGCTTGAAACATTCGCAACAGTTGGGCGATTTCACCACCACAACACGAGTCATTCCAATTTCGCTGCTCGCCATCGTCATCGGCTTCATCGCTGCCGGTGTCGCGTGGCTGCTGCTCAAACTTATCGGGCTCTTCACCAACCTCTTCTATTACCATCGCCTCGACATGGCGCTGAGCTCCCCTGCCGGCAATCACCTCGGCTGGTTCGCGATTTTCGTTCCCGTGATCGGCTCACTCATGGTAGGTTTGATGGCGCGTTATGGTTCCGAGCGCATCCGCGGCCATGGCATTCCGGAAGCAATCGAATCCATTTTGATGAACGGCAGCCGCGTTCATCCGCGGCTCGCGCTCCTGAAACCAATCTCGGCTGCCGTCTCCATCGGCTCCGGCGGGCCGTTCGGCGCCGAAGGCCCCATCATCATGACCGGCGGCGCATTCGGCTCGCTCATCGCGCAATTCTTTCACCTCACCAGTGCGGAGCGCAAAACGCTGCTGGTCGCCGGCGCAGCCGCAGGCATGTCCGCCACCTTCGCCGCTCCGCTTTCCGCAGTCTTGTTGGCGGTAGAGCTGCTGCTCTTCGAATGGAAGCCGCGTAGCGCCATCCCGGTTGCGTTGGCCAGCGCCACCGCGGGTGCAGCCAGACGCTATATTCTCGGCCTCGGCCCACTATTTCCCGTGCCTCCACACCCGGTCTTCATCGGACCCGAAGGACTGCTGGGGTGCCTGTTGGTCGGAATCGCCGCGGGAGGTTTGTCGGCGCTGCTCACGATCGGCGTCTACGCCGCGGAAGACGCCTTCCAAAAACTCCCGATTCACTGGATGTGGTGGCCTGCCATCGGTGGCGTGTTCGTCGGCATCGGCGGCCTGATCTTCCCGCAAGCGCTCGGCGTCGGCTACGACACCATCGGCCGCCTGCTGCGCGGCAACGTTGCCCTCACATTCCTGGTCGGCGTGCTGGTGGTCAAATCGCTCATCTGGATGATCTCGCTCGGCTCGGGCACCTCGGGAGGCGTTCTCGCTCCCTTGCTGATGATGGGTGCGGCGCTGGGCGGAATCGCCGGCATGTTCCTGCCGCACTTCGGCCAAGGCTTCTGGCCGCTGGTCAGCATGGGTGCGATCCTGGGCGGCACCATGCGCTCACCGTTCACGGGAATCGTTTTCGCCATCGAGTTGACTCACGACTTCAACATGCTGCTGCCCTTGCTGGTCGCAAGCTTCCTCGCGCATGCGTTCACGGTCCTCACCCTGAAGCGATCCATCTTGACCGAAAAGATCTCGCGGCGAGGCTACCATCTCACCCGCGAATACGCAACCGACCCGCTCGAAATCATCTTCGTACGCGAGGTAATGCAACCCAAGACGGAACCCGCCCCGAATCAAATCGCGGAGAGCGCGGTAGTCGCGTACGCTGACGAGCCCTTGCGAGCCGTGGTTTATCGCATGGCGGAGACGGGCCTCACTCGTCTCCCGGTGGTGAATCCTAACGACCGGCAGCGAGTTGTGGGAGTGGTTTCTTTGGAAGATCTACTGCAGGCTCGCAGCCGCGACCTCCAAGAAGAACGCACCCGCGAGCGTGTATTGCGGGTGAGAAGGCCGCGCCCCCTCCGCGTCAAGGTTTAATTAATAGGTGAAAACTTACCGCAAAGAACTGTGGTTCGAGATCCCGTCTCGCCGCCGCCGCTTGCGCTCTGGCTTTCCGCCAACAGAAGGAGCAGCCTCCGGAAGGCGGCCCGCCCAAGCCGTTCCACCTCGCGCCAACCGAAGACTTCACGCTCGCGAACGGTATGCGGGTGACTCTCGTTCCCTATGGCGTGGTTCCCCGAGTAGCTATACGCGCCTTCGTCGCTGCCGGTGGAGTGGACGAAGCGGCGAATCAAGTCTGGCTGTCGCGCCTGACTGGCTTGCTGATGAAGGAAGGCACCAAGACGCGCTCGGGTGAGCAGCTTGCGCAGGAAGCCGCCGACACGGGCGGCCAGCTCGAAATTGAGCCCGGCGACGAATTCACCAGTGTCGGCGGTGTGGCGCCCTCCGATCATGCAAGGCAATTCATTGCGCTCGTGGCAGACGTGCTGATGAATCCATCTCTACCCGCTTCCCAGACCGCCAGGTTGAAAGCGGACCTATCGCGCGAACTCGCTGTCGCGAAAACTCAACCCGACGATCTGGCGCGCGAGCGCTTTCTGCAAGCGCTCTATCCGAACAGCCCATACGGCCGGATCTTCTCAACCGAGAGCGAGCTCGAAGGCTACACCGCCGAGGATGCGCAAACGTTTTATCGCACAAACTTCAGCCCGGCGCGTACCCATCTCTATGTCGCGGGCAAGCTGGATCCAGGTCTTCGCGCTGCCATCCGAACCGATTTTGAAGCTTGGCCCAAAGGCGCGCAACCATCGTCTGTCTCGGCGAACGCTGTCAGAACCCGCTCCTTTGCGCTGATCGACCGGCCCGGCGCTGCTCAATCCACTCTCTACATCGGTCTGCCTGTTGCCGATCCCACCAGCCCGGATTACGTCCCGCTCGATGTCACTAATACCTTGCTCGGAGGCTCCTTTGCGTCGCGCATCACTTCGAATATCCGCGAGCAGAAAGGTTACACGTATTCGCCGCGCAGCCAGATCGGGACGCGCACTCACTTGGCCTATTGGGTGGAAACCGCGGATGTCACCACGTCGGTAACCGGCCCGTCGATGAAGGAAATCTTCTCTGAAATCGACCGCCTTCGCAAGGAACCGCCCTCCGAACCCGAGTTGAAGGGCATTCAAACCTATCTTGCGGGGCTATTCGTCTTGAGAAACACGCTCAGCCCGGACGCCGTTATCGGACAACTGCACTTTGTCGATTTGCAGGGATTAAACCGTTCTTTTCTCTCCGAATACGTGCAAAAAGTTCTGGCTGTAAAGCCGCAGGACGTTCAGGGCATGACCGAGAAGTATCTCGTCCCAAGCAAGATGACGATTGTGGTCGTCGGAGATAAGTCGAAGATCGCGGACCAGGTGCAGCCCTATCAGACTGCCTCTCCGTAGTTCCTGAGTCGGCATGATATACTCCCGCGCTAGGTACATCTGATGCGAACTCTTCAGTGGGCACTCACGGCGGCAAGCGTCTCGGCCGCCTGCGTTTTTATGACCGGCTGCTCGTCGAATCCGCACGCGCCGTCCGAGAAATACATTCTGGTCGCGGATAACACCAAGATCGCTTATTGGCAGACAGCGCTCCAGGGCCTGACGCGCGCCGTAAGCGAGATGGGCGTGAAGGGCGAGATGCAAGGTCCGGATGGGCACGACCCCAATGGCGAGCACGACGCCTTCAAAAGAGCGCTGGCAGAGAAACCAGCCGGTATCTTGGTATCGGCAACTGATGCCAAAATCTTGGGGCCGGATATTGATTCCGCCGTGGGGCAAGGGATACCGGTACTGACGATCGATTCCGATGCACCCGACAGCAAGCGATTGTTTTTCGTCGGTACGGACAACTTCAACGCCGGCTCGATCGGAGGCAAACTCGCCGCCAAACTGATCGGCGGCAAAGGAAACGTCGTGATCTTCACCATCGAAAGCCAAGCCAATTTGAAGGACCGCCTGAACGGTTATAAGGCTGCGTTCGCGGAGCATCCCGGCATCCAAATCATGCAGACCATCGACATGAACGGCAACTCGGACATCGCCTTCGATAGCGCAAAGAAGCTGCTCGATAGCAAGGCTAAAGTGGACGCCTTCATTTGCCTCGAAGCACTGGCCTGCCCGGCGGTAGCCGACGTGGTCAACCGCGCGAACATGGGCGGAAAAGTAAACATCATCGCCATGGATACCGATCCGGGCACTTTGGATTGGATCAAGAAAGGCGTGATCTCCGCCACCATTGCGCAAAAGCCTTGGACCATGGCCTACTATGGCGCCAAACTGGTGGCGGATCTGCACCTGCATCCACCGAAACCGCTCGATGGCAACTGGAAGGAGAATTCCTTCGCGCCGGTTCCTCAGTTTGTCGACACGGGAACATTCGTGGTGGACAAGAACAACGTCGGAAGCTTGTCCCAGCAGCCCGGCGGCGGCCAATAACCTTCCAAGCGGCAGCGTCCTGCCGCTGCGTATCAACTGACTCTGATGCGCTTAGCTGAGATCTTCGCCTCGTAAGTTCCGATTTTGTTGCCTTGAGTGTCGTAGACATCCTCGATCGAGGTGCCGTGATAGGTGTCGCAATCCGGATCGAGCGTCAATGTCTCGTGAATGATCACGACTCCAAGCAGATTGCCGTTGGTGTCGAAGTACCAGGACGGATGCTTGAGCTTGATTGTGAGAGGACCCGTGTGCTCCCAGACGCCGAGGCAGACGTTGTCGGTGATCGGGTTGCTTTGATCGACCAGAATTTCGGTGCCGTCGCTATGGAACGCGTCGAATCCCTCATCGATAACCTGGCCGTCCGCGATCAGCTTGGTGTCCCAGAGGCCAACGAAGCTATGCGACACGTTCTTGGTCTCAGCGGTTGCCGCCAGCGCGGACAAATCCGCCGCAAGCGGAGACGTTATCTGAGGCTTGGCCCCCGCAGACATGGTGCAGGCGCTTGCCGGGCGACCTGTGAATAGAAGAGACGCAGCGGCTAGTGTGGCCGATGCGAACACTACGTTTTTCATTCGATACATTGGTTTCTCCTTGGGTGTTCCCGAATGGCAGAATGCCTCAGAACTGCGATAAAGTCTTGAAAACAGCCCTTAGAATCTTTTAGAAATTTTTAGGGCGCTCTCATGGTTCCGGGAACAAAGGGGATGTATGAGTTCGGGCCGTATCGGCTCGACGCCACGCGGCGCACTTTGAGCCGTGGCGAAGAACCGCTGGCACTCACTTCCAAGGTCTTCGACACGCTATTGGCGCTAGTCACGAATCGCCATCGGGTACTGCTGAAGGACGAACTTATGAAGTTGGTCTGGCCGGACAGCTTCGTCGAAGAGGTGAACCTGGCGCAGAACGTCTCGGCTCTCCGTAAAATCCTGGGCGAAAGCCCGGGCCAGAATCGTTATATCGCCACCATTCCCGGCAAGGGCTACCGCTTTGTGGGCGAGGTTCGGGAGGACGCGGCGCCTTCGCTCCCTCAGCCCGCACGGCGTCGCTCCAGGGCGCCGTTTATCGCGATCTGTTTGTTCGCAGCCTTGGCCGCCTCCGTGTACATCGTCGGCATAGCCGGAAAGCGGACGGCCACATTCTCCGGGCCTCGGTCGCTTGCTGTGCTGCCGTTCCGGTCGTTGGACAAGCAGAACAGCGACGATCACTTAGGACTCGGGATGACGGATGCCGTGATCACGAAGCTCACGAACGTGAGGGCGCTGGTAGTCCGTCCCACCAGCGCAGTTCTGCGCTATGCCGACGGCGCGACCGATCCGGCAAAGGCTGGACACGAGCTGGCCGTTGAATCTCTGCTGGATGGCAAGGTTCAGAAATCCGGCGACCGCATCCGGGTCACGGTCCAACTGGTCCGGGTTGAGGATGGGCGGCCGCTGTGGGCGCAGACCTTCGACGACAAGTTCACCGATATTTTCTCCATGGAAGATTCGATCTCCGAGCAAGTTGCGCATGCCCTGGCGGTGAAATTTGGCGGCGAGGAGCAGAAGGAGCTGGCGCGCCACTACACGGACAACATTGAAGCCTACCGCGATTACGTCCAGGGCCGCTACTTCGAGTTTCAATTTACACCTGGAGGACTGAACCAGGCGCTTCGGGAGTTCGACCGGGCGATCGAGCTGGATCCGAGTTACGCGCTGGCCTATGCCGGCTTGGCCGATGCCTACACGACGGCCTCCGATTGGGTGCTTCCGCCGCGCGAAGCACTGCCAAAGGCGGAATCCGCCGCCCGCAAAGCGCTTGTGTTCGATGACCAGCTAGCGGAGGCGCACGCCGCGCTCGCACACGCCCTGCTGCACGAGTGGAAGCTGCAGGCTTCCGGCCAGGAGTTCCGGCGCGCGTTGAGCCTCAACCCGAACAATACCTCGTTTTACTTTGCTTACAGCGAATATCTTGCCGATACCGGGCGGGAGGACGATGCCATTGCGGAGTTAAACAAAGCGCTTCAGCTTGATCCTCTTTCGCCGGAGATCAACGGGATGCTCCTCTGGCCCATGTATTTGAAACGCGACTACGACGGCGCATTGGCGGCTTGCGAAAAAACGATCAAACTGTATCCCGATAACTGGATGGCGCACTGGTGGGGCGGTTTCGCCTATCTGATGAAGCATCAATTTCCCCTCGCTTTCGCGGAGCTGAGCAAAGCGCGCACGCTGAACCCCGATTCCACGGGAGCCATCTCCAGCCTGGCGGCGGCCTACGCCTTATCTGGAAACCGCAGCCAGGCCGAGAAGCTGTTAACCGAGTTGATGAGCCGCAGATCGAAACAATATGTTTCGCCGATGGACATCGCCGGCATCCATCACGCGTTGGGTGAGAAAGACGAGATGTTCCGATGGCTCAATAAAGCCTTTGACGATGAAGCGGAGATGCTGATCGTGCTTCAGTATGACCCGCAATGGGACGACCTGCGGAGCGATCCTCGCTTTCAGGAGCTAGTTCGAAGAGTTCATCGGGATACGTCGGCAGAAAAAATTTGAAATTTCTCCGCATCGCCGCGTTTCAATTCGAGGCCCAGGCCCGGACGCGATAGATCGGGTTTCAGATTGCCGTTGACCGGTTTGATGGCTCCTTCGAAAATCATCTGCTCGATGCGCGCATGATCGTGGAAGTACTCGACATTGATCGCCGGAACTAACGCGCAACACAGCGTCGCATGCACGGAAGGCGAGGTATGCGCGGAGAGCGGGAAGTGATAGGTCTCGCAGACGTTACCGATTTTCAGAAAGTTTGTGACTCCGCCGCAGCGGGTCACGTCGGCTTGCAACACGTCGACGGCTTGCGCTTCGAGCAGCAGGCGCGCGTCGTCGAGCACGTAGATGTATTCGCCCGCCGCGATGTTCATGATGGCAGGCGCACGCTCGACCATCAGATGCAGGCCGATGCGATCGTCGGAAGTCACGGGCTCCTCGAACCAGGTGACACCCAGGTCGCCGAACTGCTGCGCCTTGTGCAGCGCCTGCTTGCGCGTGTAGGCGCCGTTGGCGTCGACGAACAGCTCTGCGCGGCCGTTTAGCGCTTTCTGTACCGCCGTTACCCGCGGCACATCTTGATCGGGATGCCGGCCGATCTTCATCTTGACAAACCGAAGACCGTTGGAAGCCCAGCCGGTGAGTTGATCAATGAGCTGTTTCTCGCTATAGGACGTGAAGCCTCCGCTGCCGTAAGCGGGAATGTCGTCCCGCATTTTGCCCAAGATGCTGAGCAGAGGACGATCGAGCAGGCGAGCTTTCAGATCCCAGAGGCAGTTATCGATCGCGGAAATGGCAGACGAGACCAGACCCGGTCGGCCCCAATTGCGAACTTCAATATCGAGCGCAGAATGGATCGCCGCGATGTCGAAAGCGTCTCGCCTCAAAACTACTTTTTCGAGGAGCTCCCTCGCGACGTGGGCGGCAGCGCTATTCGCGTAGGCGAAGCCGAGGCCGGTGATCCCGACCGCAGTTAATTCGACGACGACGACGCCTGTTGAGTTCCAGACTGCGGTACCGTCGGATTCCTTGGGCTGATCAGTCGGAATGCGGAGCGCTGCGATTCGGCCCGATTTGATAGCGGCGTCAGACGAGCTCACGGATCTTGTCTTTCGCGATGGTGGCGGCGATCTTCTCCCAATCCTTGGTGCCCCGCGCCATTGACTCCGCGAAGTGGATCGCCTGCTTGGCATTCACCTTGGCGGGCATCGGCGGTTCGTTCTGATCCACGACCGCTTCGATCAGGGCCGGCCCTTGAACAGACAACGCGCTATCGATGATGCTGCCGCATTCCGACGCGGTGTTGATGGTGAAAGCGGCGACCCCAAAGCCGCGAGCGACAGTGGCGAAATCGATCGGCTGGAGATCGCACTCATATTCCGGATTGCCGAGGAAAACCATCTGCTCCCACTTGATTTGACCAAGAACATTGTTTTTGATGACGAAGATCTTGAGCGGCAGTTTGTACTTCACACAGGTGGCGAGCTCGCCCATCAGCATGGTGAACCCGCCATCCCCGACGAAGGCGACTACGGTTCGATAGGGGTAAGCAACTTGAGCGGCAATCGCGTATGGAAACCCGCAGGCCATGGTGGCGAGATTACCGGAGCAACTGTGCAATTGGCCTTGCAGTGATGGAATCTGCCGCGCCCACCAGGTGGTGATGGTGCCTGAGTCACTTGTTACGATGGCGTCGCTTTTGAGGCGCTTGCCAAGCTCATAGGCGACTACTTGCGGTTTCATCGGGCTGTCAGTTGACGTGCCGCGCTGGTGCATAAGCTCGTGCCAATCCTTCATTCCGTCCTGCGCTTTCTCAAGAAATGACTTGCCGTGCTTCTTCAGGTGCGGAATGAGGGCGTCGAGTGTTTCGGCGGCGTCGCCCACCAGCGCCACATCGGCGGGATAACGCAGGCTGATACGCGCCGGATCGATATCGATCTGGACGCATTTGACATCGCCGATTTTCGGATAGAACTCTATGTACGGCAGGCAGGAGCCGACGATCAGCAGCGTGTCGCAGTTCTCCATGGCTTCTTCGGAAGGCAGCGTGCCGAGCAGGCCGAGGCCACCGGTTGTGTAGGGGCTGTCGTCGGGCACGCAGGATTTACCGAGCAGAGCTTTGACGATGGGCGCGCCGAGAAGTTCGGCAGCTTGCTCCAATTGCTTGCCGGCTTTCAGAGCGCCGCGGCCGGCGAGGATCGCGACTTTCTTACCGTCATTCAGGATTTCGGCGGCGGCTTGGATTTCATGCGGCTCCGGCCGGCGAGCGCCCCGGGCGAATTCATCCGAGACGTGATTGGGCTTGTTGCGGCTGGATCGCATGTCTTTGCCGAGCGGCTGATCCTGAATGTCGACCGGGATGGTGATATGTGCGACGCCGCGGCGGGCGAGCGCAGTGCGGCAGGCAAGCTCAGTGATGTTCTGCGCATGCGCGGCGCCCATAATGCGCTCGTTATAGACCGCGACATCCATGAAGAGCTTGTCTAGCGCGACGTCTTGCTGCGTGTGAGTGCCGATGAGGTCATGGAACTGTAATCCGGTGATGGCGAGAACGGGCTGGCCGTCTAGCTTCGCGTCATAGAGGCCGTTGAGAAGATGAATGCCGCCGGGTCCGGAAGTTGCGATGCAGACGCCTAAGCGTCCGGTAAACTTCGCGTAGCCACAGGCCATAAATGCGGCAGCTTCTTCGTGGCGCACCTGGATGAAGCGAATCTTATCTTTCGCCTTGCGAAGAGCTTCCATGATGGCGTTGATGCCGTCGCCGGGAAGCCCGAAGATGGTGTCAACGTTCCAATCGATCAGAGTGTCTACAATTACTTCCGCCGCGGTCTTCGCCATACATTTAAGACCGCGCCCACATAGCAAATGTGACTGCGAAGATTTGCCGGGTGGGAATGAGCAACAGTTCGGTTGCAAGCACGTCTAGACAGATAGGTGCTGCCGGAGGCCGTTGAAGAACAGATAAGTAAGCCCACAGGGCGTTTAGTGTCCGTTGTGCGCGATCACATCGAAGACGGGCGCTTTCAGAGGTCATTAGCGCTCGTCACCGCGGCTTCGAGCCTGGTGAGCGGGCTCGAAGTTTCTTACGAACATTACAAGGGCAGCTACAGCAATCTGGTTATGTACACGCCCGTGCTGCTGAGCGGTGCGCTGACGGGCGCGGCTATCGCGGGATTTTTCAGCCGCCGGGCAGCCCGAACTGTAATGCGCTGGACGGCGGTGCTGACGCTCGCCGATGGCGTCATCGGATTCGGCTTTCATATCCGAGGCATTCAGCGCAAGCCGGGCGGTTGGCGGATTCCGATTGTCAATATCGTGATGGGACCGCCGATCTTCGCGCCGCTGTTGTTCGGCACGGCGGCGTATCTCGGCTTCATGGCGTCGTATTTGAGGAGAGAAGAAGATCCGAAACAAATTGAACAGGCAGAATATAGCGGCTGGAAGCGCGAGCTGAACGAGGGGCGGTTCCAGAAACATCTTTGCGGCGTGGCCGCGGTGTGGACGGTGTTTTCGGGATTCGAGGCGTGGTACTCGCACTATAAGAGCCGGTTCAAGATCTGGGCGCAATGGACGCCGGTAATACTGGCGCCGATCCAATTGGCGGCCTGCATCGGCGGGATCTTCAGCGAGCGTGTTGCAAAGAAGATGCTGCCAGTGGTCTCGACCTTGGCGATGGTAGATGGCGGCGTCGGATTCGGGTATCACGTGCGCGGCATCGTGAGGCGAAGCGGCGGGAAGAAGCATTGGCTCTATAACATCCTGTACGGGCCACCGATATTCGCGCCGTTGCTGTTTGCGGCATGCGGCGCGCTGGGATTTCTTGCCAGCAAACTGCGGAGAGAAGACTAAGTGAAGCAGCGCAAACAGCCGGGCTATTATCTCGGATTCAGTACGTTGAGCCAGCGGGCGTACTGGGACGCGGCGACTCGAGCCGAAGTGGAGAAGCGAGTCTATAACGTGCCGGAGATCCGCTTCTTTACAGACGAAGAGCTGCCGTTGATAACGGCTGTGTGCGACCGCATCGTTCCGCAAGACGATCGATTGCCCGAACGGCGGATTCCAGTGGTGAATTATATCGATGAACGGTTGTTTGAGAACAGGATCAGCGGCTACCGGTATGAAGATATGCCGCCAGATCGTGAAGCGCACCGGCTGGGATTGCAGGCAATCGACCGCACTGCGCTTGAGATACATGGCCGCAGGTTCGTGGAGCTGGATGTGTCGAAGCAGGAGTTGATTCTCAAATCGATTCACGATGGCGAGAAGCTGGCGGCGCATGATATCTGGGCGCGAATGTCGGTCGATCGCTATTGGCAGTTGCTGGTTGGGGATTGTGTAGGCGCTTATTACGCGCATCCGTGGGCGTGGGATGAGATTGGCTACGGCGGCCCTGCCTATCCGCGCGCGTACATGCGGCTCGAGAACGGATTGCCCGAGCCGTGGGAAGTGGATGAGCAGCGGTACGACTGGACGGCGCCGCCCGATTCGATATCGGATGTGTACGAAGAGACGGGCGCCGGCGAGACGAGTCATCACGGGCAGGCGGGAACTCATTGAATTCATCTCCAACAGTGCGACGCCTTGGTCCGATGCAGGTTGTGTCGCTTGATATGCAGCGGTTCCGGGATGAGGATGAGGTCGATTACTGCGTGGTGGGCGTCGGGTCGGCGGGCGGAGTCTTGCTGCAGCGGCTGGCGAAGGCGGGATTTAAAGTAGTCGGCTTGGAAGCCGGGCCGTTCTGGGACACGGAACGCGACTGGGTGAGCGATGAGAAAGGGTCGCACAAGCTCTACTGGAACGACCTGCGAATCACGGGCGGAAAAGATCCGCTGTCGCTCGGCGAGAACAACAGCGGCAAAGGCGTGGGCGGAGGGTCGGTGCATTGGGCGGCCTTTGCGCCGCGCTTTCATCCCTCGGATTTTCGCATTTACACCGAAGACGGAGTGGGCGCGGACTGGCCCATTTCGTATGACGAGTTGAAGCCCTATTACGAGCTGCTGGAGCGCGAGATTCCGGTTGCCGGGCCGGCGTATTTTCCGTGGGGCGATCCGCACGGCTATCCGTATGGGCCGCATCCGATGGGCGGCGTGGGCAATGTACTGGTGGATGGATGTACGAAACTCGGCATTCGAGCCTGTGCCGGTGGGCCGGTGGCGATCTTGTCCGGCTCGCGCGGGAACCGGCCGCATTGCATCTATCGGGGATTCTGCATTCAAGGCTGCAAAGTCGGCGCGAAGGCGAGCACGCTGGTCACGCACGTTCCGGAGGCGCTGGAGTACGGCGCCGAGGTGCGGGACCTGTCGATGGCGTTCCGCGTATCGATGCGCGGACCGCGCAGGACGAATGGCGTGTTTTACTACGATCGGGATGGCCGCGAGCATTTCCAGCGCGCGAAAGCGGTGATCATTTCGGGATATGCGATTGAGACGCCGCGGCTGCTGTTGAATTCGGCGTGCGCCGGGCATGAGCGCGGGCTTGCGAATTCGAGCGACACGGTGGGCCGGTACCTGATGGCGCAGGCAGGCAACGTGGTGTTGGGTCGATTTGCGAACTTGGTCCGCATGTACAAGGCGCCTCCCGCGCATGCGTTGAGCGAAGAATTCTATGAGACCGATTGGAAACGCGGCTTCGCGCGCGGGTTTGCGATTCAGACCGTGGGGCCGTTGCCGATTGCGTTCGCAAAGCAGATGATGATGGCAAAAGGCGCGTGGGGTTGGGGCATGCGGCGCGTCATGATGGATTACAACCACTGGGCCGCGCTGGGCGTGCTGGGCGAGATTCTGCCGTGGCCGGACAATCGCGTGGAGTTGGCGGAGGAAAAGGATCAGTTCGGTATTCCAGTCGCGAAAGTCTCTTTCGACCTGCACGATAACGATAAGAAGCTGATTGAATTCGGCAAGAAGACGGTGATGGAAGTGATGCGCGCGGCGGGCGCGGAAGAAGTGGTGCAGGAATCGCGCTATGCACATCTGGTGGGCGCGGCGCGGATGGGCAGCGATCCGGCGAAATCGGTGGTGGATAAATACGGACGCACGCACGAAGTCTCGAATCTTTTCGTCTGCGATGGAAGCATTCTGCCAACGCAGGGCTCGGCGAATCCGGGCTTGACGATTCAGTCGCTGGCGGCGCGAACGGCCGACTATTTGATCTCGCAAGGCGAGAAGATCTTCACGTCGGAAGAGCGCGATATGACGCGGCCCCCGGTTCGAAAGCATCTGGCTGTGAAGGACACGTTTACAAAAGGCGTGCCGCGGGTCTTTCATTGAGCCTTGCCGGGAGCCTTCCGGCATACTAAAAGAGATGCCTATAGGCCGCTGCCACTGGCACGGCCGAAATACTAAATGAAAATCATAGTTTCTGTGAAGCAGGTACCCGCGCGCGACTCGTCGCTGCGGGTGGATGGAGGCGGCAAGTGGCTGGAAGAGAGCGATCTCACTTACGAGATGAACGAGCCGGACGCCTACGCATTGGAAGAAGCGCTGCAATTGAAAGAGAAGTTGGGCGGCGAAGTGGTGGTTTTGTGCGCGGGACCTGAGCGCGCGGCGCAGACCATTCGGGAAGCGCTGGCAAAGGGCGCGGACCGGGCGATTCACGTGCAGTTGGAGAAGACGGCTGCGTTGGATGCGTTGGCGACGGCGCGGCTGCTGGCGAAGGCAGTGGAAGCGGAGAAGCCGGAATTCATTTTGACCGGTCTGCAATCGGACGATCTCGGATATGGGCAGACGGGCGTGATTATGGCGGAGCTGCTGGGGTATTCGCACGCGACGATCGTGATGGAAGTGGAGCCGGAGGGCGGCGGTAACGTTCGCGTGAAGCGCGAGCTGGAGGATGGCTGGTTCCAGAATGTGCGGCTGCCGCTGCCGGTGGTGCTTACGATTCAATCCGGCATCAAGAAGCTGCGTTATGCGACGCTCATGGGCATCAAAAAGGCCAAAACAAAAGAGGTGAAGATTGTCTCCGCGGCCGAATTGGGTGGGGACCTGGCTTCGGGAATGGTGATGGAGCGCGTCTACATGCCGCAGCGCAACAAGCAGACGCAAGTCTTCACGGGCGAGGCTAAGCAGGTTGCGCATCAGTTGGTAGAAAAGCTGAAGTTCGAGGCTCGCGTGATATGAGCGTTTTGGTGGTGTTGGAGCAGCGCGGCGGGAAATGGAGCCGTATGTCTTTCGAGGCCTTGGCGGCGGGACAGAGGATCGCCGAGGCTTTGGGCGTGCCGGTGCAGGCGGCGGTGATGGGCGCGGGCGTCGATGGATTGGCGGCGGAAGCCGCGGCGTACCAAGTGGAGAAAGTGTTGGCCGTGGATGATGCGCTGCTGAGAGAGTACACGCCGGACGGCTACACGGCGGCATTGGAGCAATTGATTCACGCGCAGCAGCCGAGAGCGGTGGTATTCCCGCACACGTACCAGGTTCGCGATTTCGCCCCGAAGCTTTCGACGCGCTTGGGCAAAGCTCTGATCAGCGATGTGGTGGATGTGAAGACGGAAAATGGAGCGGTCTTGTTTGTGCGGCAGCTCTTCCAGGGCAAGATGAACGCGGACGTGAAGACGGTGGGCGATCCGCAGTTTGTGTCGGTTCAGGCTGGCGCATTTCGTGCGGCGGAGCCGGCGGGAGCGAGCAATCCGGTGGAGAAATTCGCGGTGAAGTTGGACGGCGCGCAAATTCGCAGCAAGCCGGAAGAGCCGTTTCGAGAGGCGCAGCGGTCGGTGGATTTGAGTGCGGCGGAGATTATCGTATCGGTGGGGCGGGGGATCAAAGAGAAGGACAATTTGCCGGTTGTGGAGGCGCTGGCGAACGCATTGGGAGCGGAACTGGCAGCGTCGCGTCCGATTTGTGACAACGGCTGGCTGCCGATGGAGAGACAAGTCGGGAGCTCCGGGCAGACGGTCGCGCCGAAGGTGTACTTTGCGGTGGGAATCTCGGGCGCGATTCAGCACCTGGTGGGGATGAAGGGATCTAAGACGGTGGTGGCGATTAACAAGGATGAGAACGCGCCGATTTTCGAGACCGCCGATTACGCGGTGGTGGGGGATCTGTTTGAAGTGGTGCCCGCGCTGGTCGATGAGATCAAGAAGGCGAAAGCTTGAGCCGCGATGAACGGGGGATGGCATTAGGCGTCGATGAGTAGAAGGATGAGCCGCCGGGAAAGAGGCGTGCTGGTGGCGGCGGGTGTCGCGTTGGCCGCGATGGTGCTGGCGAGCTGCAATAAGTCGGTGCCCGCCGATGTGGCGGCGACGGTGAATGGGCGGCCCATCACTTATGCGGAATTGGATCGGGCGATTGCGGCACAGTTTCCAAACGCTCCGCTGAAATCGAGCGCGGACCAGACGATGCAGTTGCGTCTGGAGACGCTGCGGGCGCTGATTGATAACGAAATCCTGTTGCAGAGAGCCGAAAAAGAAGGGTTGCTGGCGTCCGATGCCGATGTGGAGGCGAAGTTCAACGAACTGAAGGCGCCCTACACGCAAGAGCAGTTTCAAAAGATGCTGGAGCAGCGCAAAATGTCGGTTGCGGACTTGAAGGCGCAGATCAGGCGCGAGCTGAGCGTGCAGAAGCTGTTCAATAAAGAGATCGGGTCGCACATATCGATTTCGGATGCGGATGTGACGGCGTTTTACAACGCCAATAAGGCGAGTTTCAACCTGGCCGAGAACAAGGTGCGGCTGGCGCAGATACTGGTGACGCCGTCGGCGGATCCGAATGTGAATAACCTGAAGAACGATAAGGCGCAAAACGATCAGCAGGCGCACACCAAGATACAGATGCTCGATTTGCGAGTTCGGCAGGGCGAGGATTTCGCCACTCTGGCGCAGAATTATTCCGAAGATGCGAATACGGCGCCGAATGGAGGCGACTTGGGTTTTGTGCCGGAATCGGCGCTGGAGAAGGTGAACCCGGAACTGAGGAAAACGATTCTGGGCATGACGCCGGGTCAGGTATCGCCGATATTGCGCACTCCGGAGGGATACCGGATCATTAAGCTGATTTCGAAGGAGCCTGCGGGGCAGCGGCAGTTGAGCGATCCGCGCGTGCAAGAGGAGATCCGGCAGGGATTGTTCCAGGCGAAAGAACAAGTCTTGCGATCGGCGTTTTATGAAGTTGCGCGGAGCGAAGCGAAGGTGGTGAATTACTACGCGCAGTCGGTGCTCGAGAGCAGAGATAAGAAGTAGCGGGTGCTTAGACGCACTTCGAGTGCAGGCGGTGAGTTGGTTTCGAAAATCAGGCGGCCTTTGGGGCCTGCTGGAGGCGCGCGGGAGCGAGGGGAGCACCTGTAATCTCGAATGAAAGCTCACAATTGAGCAGTTCCTGATGGTTGAGCTTGGCTTGGGCGAGTAAGATGTCGAGTTTATGATGATCTCGCTTGCGTTTTTCGGCGGCTTCGCGGCGAGATTGGTCGGCGAGTTTCTGCTTTTGCGATTCGAACCCAATTTCCTGTTTGCGCCTTTCGGCTCTGAGCTTTAGCAGGTCATTGAGCGAGCGATGGAAGGCACGGTCGTGCGTCGTTTGATAGCGGATGAACAGGGCGAGTTGCTTCTGCTGCTGTTCGAGGGTTAAGTCCTCATTAGTGGCGCACTGATCCTGTAGGTAGATGGCGCGTTTGCGAAGCCAATAGGATTGCGCCATGTTATCAACCAAGATGGATTCGGTCATGGTGGAGGGCTGGTGCTCGAAGCGGAGGCCGGAGAGCACGTGATCGTATTCATCCTGGTCTTCTGAATCGAGAACAGTAAATGAATTGCCCGTGAGGCCGTAGCGGAAGTTATTCTTGCAGGATGCGGCTTTGCCATCGTCTGTTTTGGGTCCGGTGCTGTGCTGTGCGTTCTGCTGATTTGCGGAAATTTGGGCTTCAGTGGCCATATTGGTTGCTCCTTGAGTTGGTTTCCACTCCCTCACGGTCGCGGCTCGGAAAAATGAAAAAGCCGGAGCAGCCACAGCGGGCGTCCGGCGTTTTTCGAGAGTTTGGAAGCTAAACGGGCTTCCTGGTTAGAGTGTAACATGCGAAAAAAAGCGGTTTGGGGTTAAAGGCTGTGGAATGAAAGAGATATGACTTGTGACCGGGATTCTTGGTCATGTCGGCTCATAAAAGTAGGTAGTTGGATGAGAGTATTGCACTACAATGTAGTGCATGCGGACGGAAGTGTATAGCTGGCGATTATCGAGAGCGCTTAAGACGGATGTTGAGAGAGCGGCTCGGCTGCGGAAGGAGTCGGTTTCATCGATTCTGGAGATGGCGGTTCGGGATTGGCTGCAGAAGAGCGCTACGGAAAACGGCGAAGACGCGGAGGAGCAACGCAGGCTGCATGCTGCCGCGGAGGCCTGCTTTGGAACGATGTCGCGCGGTAAGCGCATTGGGTCGGAAAACGTGCGTGAGGCCGTGAGGGACCGCCTGAGGCGGCGCTATGGCCGCTGACGCATTGATCGACACGGGCGCGATTCTGGCCGTGTTGGATAGAAGAGACCGGTGGCACGAAGCTTGTGTTGAGGCTTTGCGGGAACTGCGGCTCCCTTTACTGACTTCGGAGGCGGTGCTCACTGAGTTGTTCCACCTTGGTGCGGACAATCGTGAGCGCATGGAAGCGGCCTGGAAGTTTGTCCGTTCTGGAGTAATTAGTTTGGCTCCCATTCAGCATGCAGAACTGCCTGAGATGCACACTTTAATGTCACGGTACTGGGATCGACCGATGGACTTCGCCGATGCCACGCTCGTGTATGTGGCGAGACGAGAATCGATATCGACGATTCTGACGGTCGATCATGCGGATTTCAACACGTACCGGATAGAAGGAAAGCGCCGGTTTCGTGTTCTGCCTTCGGTCTGAACGGGGGCGGCGGATCTTCGTCTTCTTATCGCCTGGGAAGTCTCGTAGCCACGCACGTTTCTTTAGCCACAACAAACTTTAAGAGCTTACTTTTAGCTCAAAGAAATCGGTTTTATCTATTGATTAACTCTGCCTCAGCTATCCGGTTTACAGTCGGTCATAGGAGCCTGTCGACCTAGATGCCCTGGATCAGGTAGAGATGCAAAATCGAACGTATTCGGAAAGAACAGATGAGGAGTTGCTGGGCCTTTGCGAAGTGGGCGAGACGGAGGCATTTGGCGAATTAGCGCGCCGGTATCAGCCGATGGCCTTTCATGCGGCGCGATTCATTTTGAAAAACGAAGATGAGGCTGAGGAGCAGGTACAGGAGTCGTTGGCCAAAGCGTACGAACACATGGATCGCTTTCGCCGGGACGCCAAGTTTTCCACTTGGCTGGTGCGTATTGTGGTGAACCAATGCCTGATGCGACTGCGGCACTTCCGGAGGGCGAGATGCATGTCTCTGGAGTGCCTAAGTTTCACCAGGGAGATGGCGAGGTTTGAGCCGCGGGATCAGAGGCGTTCTCCGGAGACGGAGTTGCTCGCGACGGAAAATGCGGACCTTCTGCGGCAAGAAATTCGGCGTATTCCGCCGCTCCTCAGAAGTGTCTTCGTGCTTCGGGATGTCGAGCAACAGGCGATTCCAGATATCGCCCGAACGCTAGGAATCTCGGTTAACGCGGCTAAGGGCCGGTTACTTCGAGCGCGTGCCGAGCTGCGGATTCGACTTACCGATAGGCTCCATAATCCAAGACTAAGGGCGAAATCTTCGCTTCAAAATACTTTCTAAGTCCGCATTATGCGGACGACATCACAGTTATAAGGAGATAAATAATAAATGACCCCAGAACTTGTGAAGGAACCGCGGTCGAACGCTCGCGTGGAGCATCGCGAGGGGCCGCTGGCGCGGAGTATAGAACAGCAGACGGCAAAGCTGCCATCGGATACCTGGCTATGGGCCGCAGCCGGGTCGATCGGCATTTCGCTGTTTTTTCAAATAACCGGCGATGAACGAAAGGCCAATTTCGTAGGCCATTGGGCGCCCACGTTTCTTCTGCTTGGCTTATACAACAAGCTGGTGAAACTGCACGGCTCGGAAGGCGTGTAATCTCAAGGCGCATCCCGGCGGGGTGTAATCCGGTACGCTTGACGGTATGAAGCAGTACGCCGTCAATGAGATTTTCTACAGCCTGCAAGGGGAAGGAGTGAGGGCCGGAACGCCGAATCTGTTTCTCCGGTTTTCCGGCTGCAACCTTACGTGCAAGCAAGAGACTCATGGATTCGATTGCGATACGGAGTTTGTATCCAGCCGCAAAATGACTTTAGAGGAAATATGCGCCGAGTTAGTTGACCTATCACGTGAATGCCGGTGGATTGTTCTAACCGGGGGTGAACCGGGTCTCCAGGCGGATCAAGATTTAGTAGATCGCTTACATGCGGATGGCTACAAATTGGCGATCGAGACTAACGGGAGCGTTGCACTGCGAGACGGATTAGACTGGATTACGGTCAGCCCGAAAGTGGCCGAACACGCGATCCGGCAACGCACGGCGCATGAAGTGAAGTATGTGCGTGGGTACGGACAAGGGATTCCAAAGACGGTGGTTCAGTCTGAGCATTACGTCATCTCGCCGGCATTTAATGGCATGGACCTGGATAGAAAGACACTGGATTGGTGCATTCGGCTGGCGAAGGAAAACCCGCCGTGGCGGTTGTCGGTGCAGCAGCATAAGCTTTGGTCGATTCGCTAGGAGTTCTTCGAACACTGCGGGCACTTAGGTAGAATCGCAACACGATGGCTGAAAAAATCCCTCAGAATAAAGCGAATCATGCGCGGTTGCACGCGCCGTATCACTAACGAGAAGCTGACACCAAACCAGACTAAGGAAGCGATCCGAGTGTGGCGCTCGGATTATTGGCGGGTGTGAGGCCGTTCGCGATATCGTAATAACATCCACTTTTTGCCGAAGGAGGTCCCGAATGGCGATCTCGTTTGAAGTGAATGGACAGACGAAGTCTGTCGATGTCGATCCGCAAACACCGCTGATGTGGGTGTTGCGCGACACGTTAAACCTTACCGGAACGAAATACGGCTGTGGGATTGCGGCGTGCGGCGCGTGTACGGTCCATATTGATGGCGAGCCGGCGCGAAGCTGCGTATTTCCGGTGGCATCGGTTGCGGGAAAAAAGGTCACCACCATCGAGGGGCTCGCGAACGGGCACAGGCACCCGGTGCAGGAAGCTTGGATTGCGGAGCAAGCAGTGCAGTGCGGTTATTGCCAATCGGGTCAGATCATGACGGCGGTTGCCTTCTTGAAAAAGAATCCGGCGGCGACGGCGGCAGACGTGGATGAAGCAATGTCGAATAACATTTGCCGGTGCGGGACGGCGCAACGAATGCGCGCGGCGGTGCTGAGAGCGGCGGAGGCCATGCGCGGCAAGGGCAGCGCGAACGCAGCAGGGGGTGGAGAATGAGCGCGATAGCTGCGGGTGTGACACGCCGGGACCTGCTGAAATCGGCGGGGAGCGTGGGTGCGGCGCTGGTGATCTCGTTCGACGTGCCGCGCCGGGCGAAGGGCGAGCCGGCCAAGCCGGTGATCAATCCAGTAAAGGCTTGGATCAAAATCGAGCAGAACGGAACGGTGACGCTGGCCTATAACAAGTCGGAGATGGGGCAGGGTATCTCGACGGCCCTGCCGATGATTCTGGCAGAAGAGCTGGCGCTCGATTGGAAAGACGTGCAAGTGGAGCACGCGATGCTGGATCGCGAGCATCTGGGCCAGGGCACGGGCGGTAGCGGAAGCGTGGCGGGGAGCTTCACTCCAATGCGAAAGGCGGCTGCGGCGGCGCGCGAGATGCTGGTGACGGCGGCGGCACAACGCTGGGGCGTGAGTCCGGAGAGTTGCGCAGTGCGTAGCGGCGCGGTGTGGCACGGGACCGACAAGCTCAGCTACGGAGAACTGGTGGAGAGTGCGTCGCAGTTGCCGGTGCCGGATTTCGAAAAAGTGCGGCTGAAGAAGCCGGAGGAGTTTCAGATCATCGGCAGGCCGATGTTGCGGAAGGACATTCCCTCGAAGACGGATGGCAGCGCGACGTTTGGGGTGGACGTGCGGGTGCCGGGGATGGTGTATGCGGTGGTGGCGCGTTGCCCGGTGTTTGGCGGGACAGCGAAGAGTTTCGACGCGACGAAGGCCAAGGCGATGAAGGGCGTGTTGGACGTTTTTCAAATCGAGGCCGATCAAGGGGTGCATTCGACGGGCGGCGTGGCGGTGGTTGCCGAGACCACATACATTGCGATGCAGGCGCGCAAGCAGTTGCAGATCGATTGGGATTACGGACCGCATGCGAGTGAGAGCAGCGAGACGCTGCGACGGCAGTTCCGGCGGCTGGTGGACTCGCAGATGAAAGTGGTGCTGAGCCAAGGGGACGCGGATGCAGCGATTGAAGGCGCGCCGGCGGAGAAGCGGATCGAGTGCGATTACGAGCTAGGATTCCAGGCGCACGCCACCATGGAGCCGATGAATTGCACGGTACATATTCAGGTGGATCGGGCGGAGGCCTGGGCGCCGACGCAGGCACCGGAGTGGACGGCGGAGATGATCGGGAAGGTGAGCGGGCTCCCTCCAGAAAAAATCGCGGTTCATACGACCTATATGGGAGGCGGATTCGGGCGGCGCTATCAGGCCGACTTCGCACTGGAAGCGACGCAGGTGGCGAAGCGCGTGAGTAAGCCGGTGCAGTTGGTGTGGTCGCGGGAAGACGACATGACGCACGATTTTTATCGGCCGGCTTCCTACCATCGGGTGAGCGGCGCGGTAGACAAGGACGGAAACATCGTGGCGTGGCGGCACAAGAGCACGTCGACCTCGATCGCAGCGTGGTGGGACGGCAAGGCGCCACCGGAATCGTCCGAGCTGGGATCGAGTGTGCAGAATCCGTATCTGCCGAAGAATTACAAACTGGAATATCTGCCGGCGGATTCGGGCGTACCGCGCGCGTGGTGGCGATCTGTGGAGGCATCGCAGATCGGATTCGTGATGGAGAGCTTTATGGACGAGCTGGCGCATGCGGCGGGAGCGGATCCGTATGAGTTCCGAATCGCGAAATTGGGCGATGGGCGGAAGGTGAAAAACGGAACGGATCCGAAGGGCACGCCGCTGGATACGGCGCGGTTCAAGGGCGTTTTACAGCTTGCGGCGGAGAAGAGCGGTTGGGGAAAGCCGCTGCCGAGCGGCCGCGGGCGCGGAATTGCAGCGCATTTTTCGTTCGAAAGTTACGTGGCGAACGTGGTGGAAGTATCGGTGAGCAACGGGACCGTGCGCGTGGAGCGCGTGACGTCGGCGGTAGATATCGGCACAGCGGTGAACCCGGAGGGAGTTCGCGCACAAGTGGAGAGCGCGATTATCTATGGGCTAACGGCGGCGTTGAAGAGCGAGATCACGATTGAGAACGGACGCGCGGTGGAGAGTAACTTCAATAAGTTCGCGACGCTAGCGATGAAAGAGACGCCGCAGATCGATGTACATATCGTGCCGAGCACGCTGGATCCGACAGGGATTGGCGAGCCTGCGCTGCCGCCGACCGCGCCGGCCTTGATGAGCGCGATTTTTGCGGTGACGGGAAAACGCATTCGAAGATTGCCGCTGAAGACGGGCGACCTGGCGTAGCGCCGGGCGACGCCGACGATGCGATAAGATTTAGGTGGTCTTGCGAACGGCAAGGCTTGCACGGGAGGTGCAAGCATGAACTCGAAAATCTTTACTTATCTACTGATCGCGGCCGGCGTAGCCGGTGTACTGCTGAATCTGCCGGACATCAAGCGCTACATCAAAATCAGCACGATGTAAGTGCGGGCGGGCAGGTTTCGACGCCCGTCCAGCGCATTTACTTATAGATCAGGCGGATGTTGATCTCCGTGACCGGACAGGTGACGTTCACGGCGGCGTCATCCCATTTTGGAGCTGAGAGCCCGACGTGCGGGTTATTGGCGAACCCAAAACCCTCCTTGGGGACATGGAGGAAGTTGCGATCGAGCTTGCCATTCCGGTTTTCATCGTGGAGCACAGCGACAGCGTAGCGGCCCGGCGGCAGATGATCGAAGGTTAGAGTGGCATGGTCGCCGGTGATGGGGAATGGACCGTGGCGATAGGCCTTAGCGTTGTCCTCCGGCCAGCCATCCGGCGAGGTGAATAAAGTTCCGCCAGCCACTCCTTTCTGATTGCGGAACCCGGTCAGGTGTATCACGAGAGTGCAGTTGGCTGCCGCCGGAGCCGCCGCAGCGGGGCCAACGATAGCCGCCAGGATTACGGCGGCTCTAAATAGCAGATTCATGCTCACTCTGTTGTGGCGAACGGATTGAAGTTAGTTTCATAATCGAAATAGTCGACGCGTTCGGTGCGCTTTAAGAAATTGACGATCGCATAAGTCACGGGAGTCATTAAAGTCTCATAAATAACTTTGATGAGATAGCCGGCAATTATGAGGCGTAGGATGACGCTAACTGGGCGCGTACCGTAGAAAGCGGCGAACATGACCACGGTGGTGTCGACGGCTTGCCCGACGACGGTGGAGCCGATGGTGCGCGTCCAAAGATATTTTCCTTTAGTTATCAGCTTGAGTTTGGCGAGAGTGAAGGAGTTCGCAAACTCGCCGCACCAATAGGCAAGCAGGCTGGCGACGACGATGCGGCCTACGGGCTTAAAGATGGTGGCGAAGGCTGCCTGATCTTTATATTCGGGAGCGGGGGGAATTTCAACGGCGATGAAGGCGATACTTACTAAGATGAAAGACGCGAAAAAGCCGTACCAGATGGCGCGGCGAGAGGCGCCATAGCCATAAACTTCGGTGAAAATGTCGCCAAAGATATAGGTGATGGGAAAAAGAATCTGAGCGGTGCTGACGCGAAGAGGGCCGATGGCGAAGAACTTCGCGGCGACGATGTTGGAGATGAGGAGGACAACGACGAACAGAGTGATGAAAGTGTCGAGGTATTTGTAGCGGTGATCGCTTTGGAGCAGCGCCGCGAGGCTTTGCCGTTCTTCAGTGGCCTGCATAAGAGGAAGATGACCCGATTATAGAGGGCGGGTGGTCTGGGACACGGAAGTCATTGCAGGGTAGCCAGTTATAATCGGGGTGGTGCTACGCACGCAATCCGCCGTCTTGGCCGCTATCGTATTCCTAATTGGATGTGGCAAAGACATTCGCAGCAAGGAAAAGGTTCAGGAAGCCATTCTGCAGCGGTTGCAGACCAGGTCCGGGCTGGATCTGAAATCGCTGGACGTGACGACCACTTCCGTGTCGTTCGAAAAGAATTTAGCCTATGCGAGCGTTGCATTTCATCCAAAGGGTGACACGAACGTGGGCAGCGGCATGCAGATGAACTACACGCTGGAAAATCGGGATGGCAAATGGGTCGTCATCAAGGTCGGTGGCTTGCAAGGACATGCGGGGATGGGGCAAATGGGCGGGGACAAACTGCCGCCCGGGCATCCTCCGGTGAATCCGACGGATCCGCATGCGATGCCCGCGCCTGACGCGGCAGGCAGCGAGCGGGCGCAATGAAAACTGTGGCGGTGTTGGGTGGAGGGCCCGCCGGGTCTTCGGCCGCTGAGCGCCTGGCGCAAGCGGGGTTGCGAACCATCGTGATCGATGAAAAGCTGGCGTGGGAAAAACCCTGCGGCGGCGGGATCACGTATAAGGCGTATTCGCAGTACACGTATCTGATTGAGAACGACACGCCCAAGAGACTGGTGACCGACACCTTCCTGGCGGCGCCGAAGGCGGGTGAGTACAAGATGTCGCTGGCGCGGCCGCTGGTGATTTACTCGCGCGTGGACCTGAACGGGATGCTGCTGCGGCGCGCGGAGGCAGCGGGCGCCGAGATTGAGAAAGAACGCGTGCTGGGGCTAGAGCGCAAGGCGGCAGGCTGGGAGATTCGGACCAGATCCGGCAAGCTGAATGCGGATTATTGCGTGATTGCGACCGGGGCGCGGAATCCGCTGCGTGAGGTGGGGACGCAGTATACAGCGCGGGACACAATGTATGCGCTGGGCTATTGGGTGCCAACCGAGCAGGCGCACATCGACATTCAATTTCTGCCGAACCTGGAAGGCTATATCTGGGTGTTTCCGCGGAGTGGGCACCTATCGGTCGGAATTTGCGGAAAGAGCGAATCGGCACAGTGCCTGCGCGGGCGGCTCGAGCGCTACATGGAAGAAAAAGGGATCTGCCGCAAGGAAGCTAAATTCTACGGGCATATGCTGCCGGCGCTGGATTTGCGTGGCTGGCGCAATAATCGCGTTGCGGGCGATGGATGGCTTGCAGTCGGCGATGCGGGCGGGCTGGTGGATCCGATTACCGGCGAGGGTTTGTATTATGCGGTCCGGTCGGGCGACTTGGCGAGCCAGGTGCTGCTGGAGGAAAACGAGCCGGAGAAAAAGGCCGAGCGGTATCGGCAGTTGATTGCGCGCGATTTCGGGTTGGATTTGACCTATGGCGCAGGACTCGCGAAACGACTGTTCTGTGGAGCGCTGCTCTACCGGGCGGTGCCGAGTAGAATGATCGAGTTCATGAAGCGGAGTCCGAAGTTCTGCGAGATCATGCAGGATCTGTTCGCGGGCACACAGCCTTATCTGGAATTGAAGAACCGGCTGCTGCGCAATGTGAACACTACGCTGCACGAACTGCTGGTGAGCTTTCTGTTTCGCAAGCTGATCCTGGGCGAAACCCGGGTATGAACACGTCGCAGTCTGAGGCGCTGTTTGCGCGGGCGAAGGAGTATATTCCGGGAGGCGTGAATTCGCCGGTGCGCGCGTTTCAGGCTGTGGGCGGCACACCGCGGTTCATCGCGCGCGGCGATGGCTCTCGCATCTGGGATGTGGACGGCAACGAGTACATCGACTACGTGTGCTCATGGGGTCCGCTGCTGATGGGGCACCGGCCGAAGCCGCTGATGGATGCTTTGGCTGAAGTCTCAAAAATTGGCACCAGTTTCGGTGCGCCCACGGCGCGCGAAGTGGAATTAGCAGAATTGATCATTGACGCGGCACCGTCTGTTGAATCAGTTCGGCTGGTGAATTCAGGGACGGAAGCGACCATGAGCGCGCTGCGGGTGGCGCGCGGGTTCACCGGCCGCGAGGTGACGGTCAAATTCGAGGGTTGCTACCACGGCCACGTGGATTCGTTGCTGGTAAAGGCGGGCTCGGGAATGGCGACGCTCAGCTTGCCTGATACGGCGGGGGTGCCGCGCGCGTTCTGGGAGACTACGATTGCGCTTCCGTTCAACGACCTGGACCGTGTGGAAGACGCCTTTCGCGAGCGCGGCGACGCAATTGCGGCGTTGATCGTGGAGCCGGTGGTGGGAAATATGGGGTGCGTTCCGCCGCTGCCGGGATTCCTGGAAGGATTGCGGCGTGTTACGGAGCGCTACGGAACGCTGCTGATTTTCGACGAGGTGATGACCGGATTTCGGCTGAGCCGGGGAGGAGCGCAGCAACTCTACGGCGTGAAGCCGGATCTGACGACATTGGGAAAGATCATTGGCGGCGGTTTGCCGATGGCGGCGTACGGCGGACGCACCGACATCATGAAGAAAGTTGCGCCGGTGGGGCCGGTATACCAAGCCGGGACGCTGGCGGGGAATCCGGTGGCGGTTACGGCGGGCATTGCGATGCTGCAGCATATTGAGGCGCATCCTGAAATCTACGATCAGATCGACAGGTCGACGGCGGAGCTCACTGCGAACGTGCCCGCGGGATGCTGCGTGAACCGCGTGGGTTCGATGAGCACGATTTTCTTCCAACCTGGGCCGGTGCGGAATTACGAAGAGGCCAAACGGTCAGACACCGCGCGCTTCAGCAAGTTCTTTCATCATCTGCTGGAACATGGCATTTACTTTCCGCCCTCGCAGTTTGAGGCGGCGTTTGTGTCGGCCGCACACACGGCAGAAGACATTGCATACACGACGCGCGTGATATCCGAGTTTGCGGCTTGAGCAGCGGGCGCGTTCTCATTACGGGCGCGGCGAAGCGCATCGGGCGCGTCATCGCGATTGAATTATCGCGCCGCGGGTTCGAAGTGGCGATTCACTACGGCAAATCGCGCGCAGAAGCCGAGCAGGTGTCGCGAGAGTGCGGAGGCGCGCCAATCTTTCAAGCGGACCTGGCACAGGTGGAAGAGATCCGGCGATTATTCCAGGAAGTTCAAGAACGCTTTGGACTGCTGAATTGCCTGGTGAACAACGCGGCGCGGTTCACGCGAATAGACCCGTTGGACATTACGGAAGGCGATTGGGATTTCATTCATCAAGTCAATTTGAAAGGGACGTTTTTCTGCTGCCAGGAAGGCGCGCGGCAGATGCGGCGCCTGGGAACGGGGCGGATTGTGAACATCAGCTCGCTCGGCGGCATTCGGCCGTGGGCGGAACACGTTCACTACTGCGCCTCCAAGGCAGGCGTGATTATGCTGACCAGGGCGCTCGCGAAGGCCCTGGCGCCTGAGATTACGGTGAATTCGGTGGCGCCGGGAGTGATCTTATTCGGCGATGCGGATGCGCGGGTACAAGCCATGATCAATGCGACGCCGATGCGCAGGGCGGGGAAGCCGGAGGAAATTGCGGACGCGGTGCATTTTTTTTTGACCGCGCCGGACTTCATTACGGGGCAGACGTTGGTGGTGGATGGCGGGCTGAGCGAGCGGTAGAGCGCGGGGGCGTCTGAATGAAGGGCTTCTGCTACTCTGGCGAAGGAACAAATCATTTATGTCGAAACACGAAGAAGCCGACCTCATTCTGAAACTCTACGACCTGCGACGCGAGCCGACGATTCGCAAGGCGCGCGAGTGGTATTTTCGCGACTTCAATCCTCAATCTGTGGCGGATGTTTCCGCTGCGCTGTTCGGCGAGCAGAGCGGTTACTTGCGAATGGTTTGGAGTTACTGGGACATGGCGGCCGCCCTGGTGAACCATGGCTCCATTAGCTGGGAGCTCTTCAACGATACGAATGGCGAGCATATCGCTGTCTTCCTGAAGATGGAACCGATTCTCGCGGCGGCTCGTGCCGAGATCAACCCACACCTTCTCGTGAATGTCGAGAAACTGATTGACGCGATGCCGGAAGGGCGAGCGAAACTGGACGGCATGCGCGAGCGGATGAAGGAAGTTCGCGCGAAGATGGCGGCCCCGGGGGCGCAGGCGAGCTCGAAGAACTAAGGCCGGGCGATCGCATTCGTGCGGGTCAGCGGCACTTACTGCGCGCGGGCAGCGGATCTGGATGCGAATGCCCGAAACACGGAAACCGCGACCGCAGTTGAGATAGCAACGGCCGTAGCGATGCGCACGAGGCGGCGTTTGTTCGAGGCGGCGCGCACTGGCGAATCCTGAATGTGCTCGGGGCGGACACCGACGCCGACGAGGCGTCCCAGAACATGCTGGATGCCTGGAATGCTCACGATGGTTTTGAATTGCCACGGCGCATGCAGCGGACCGGGGTTGCGGAAGAGATGCTGGAGACCGTTGTGCGCGTTCACCTGCGCGCGCTGGGTGAGGCGCGTAGGAAACTCGCGCCGCCGCTGAACGCGGGCGAGTAAAGCTTCGGTGACGCGATGTTCGCGCAGAGGGCAAGCGAGGAGATTGGCCGCGGCGACAGCGTCCTGAATTGCGAGGTTAATTCCGACTCCACCGGCAGGCGACATGGCGTGCGCGGCGTCTCCAATGCAGAGCAGTCCGAGCCGATGCCAGCTTTCAAGACGATTTATCTGGACCGAGAGCAGCTTGACCTGATCCCAATCGTGAACTTCGTTCACGCGGTCGCCGAGAAACGGAGCGATACGGCGGAGGCTTTCGCGGAAGGCTTCGAGACCGTTGCGTTTTACGTCGTCAAATGAGCCCTTCTGAATGATGAGGCCGGCCTGAAAGTAATCGCCGCGATTGATCAGGATGAGCATCTTGCCGTAATTCAAGTTGCCGAAGACCTGGTCAGGATCTTTCGACTGGCGGCTGAGGCGGAACCAGAGCACATCGATGGGAACGCCGAACTCGAGAACCTGGAAGTGGGCGGCTTCGCGAGTAGTTGAGTGACGGCCGTCGCAGCCAACGACCAGATCTGCGCGGATGTGGACGTCTCCTGAGGGCGTACGCGCCTCAACGCCGGCGATGCGGCCGTTTTCCCGAGTGAGACCGACGGCTTCGTTCTGCATGCGCAAGTCAAAGGTGGGAAACTTCTTCGCCTGGGCCGAGAGAAAATCGAGGAAGTCCCATTGCGGCATGAGCGCGACGAATTTGCAGTGGGTGGGCACACGGCGAAGGTTGGCGGCTTGAAACGGGAAATCGCCGAAGACGCCGCCGATGGATGTCAGCTCCTGGTGAGGCACCTTCAGGAACTCTTTGAGGATGCCGAGCTCGTACATGAGCTCGAGCGTGGAGGGATGGACGGTGTCGCCCCGAAAGTCGCGGAAGAAATCCTTATGCTTTTCGAGAACGATTACCTGCACACCGGCGCGAGCCAGCAGGAAGCCGAGCATGACGCCGGCGGGGCCGCCGCCGATGATGCAACACGTGGTTTGTAAGCTTTCATTCGGCATGATATGGAAAATGGCGTGAGCGGGACGGCTTTGACCAGTGTAGCCGCGGGGGTGACATTGTATGGTGAAGCTGGCGCATGGCTAAATTCGAACGAGTTTGCGTGGTGGGCGGTGGACCGGCGGGTTTGGCCGCGGCGATCGCATTAGCGCGCGTGGGTTGCAAAGTAACGGTGATCGATTGTGCAACGCCGCCCATCGATAAGAGCTGCGGCGAGGGATTGATGCCCGATAGCATCGCGGCGCTGCGCCAACTGGGTGTCGAGCTTCCTTCGAACCTCGGCTTTGCGTTCGAGGGGATTTGCTTCACCGGCGGGCGCTCCTCGGTCTACGCCAATTTTCCAAACGGCAAAGGACGCGGCGTGCGGCGCACCGATTTGCATGAATTGCTGGCGCGGCATGCGGAAAAAGAGCAGGTATCGCTCGTCTGGGGTGCGAAGCACGTTGGACTGCATGAGCGCGGCGTGGTTGTCAATGGAGAGTTGATGCCATCCGACTTCGTCATCGGGGCGGACGGACAGAATTCCAGAATCCGGGCGCAGTCGGGGCTCGCGCGCGTCTTCAGAGAACAGCGGCGGTACGGGTTTCGCAGGCATTACCGTGTTGCGCCGTGGTCTTCGCGCGTGGAATTGCATTGGGGGCCGAACTGCCAGATCTACATCACGCCGGTCGCGGCTGACGAAGTATGTGTCGCGTTGATATCGAGCGATAACGGGCTTCGCTTGAGCCACGCGCTGGCCAGCTTCCCCGTACTGCGGGAGCGGCTGGCTGCAGGAACGCCGGTAACATCGGAGTTGGGAGCGGTTACCGTTTCCCGCAAACTGCGCCGCGTGCAGACACAGAGGGTGGCGCTGGTGGGCGATGCGTCAGGTTCTGTGGATGCGATCACCGGGCAGGGCATGTGCCTCGCGTTCGAGCAAGCTGTTGCGTTGGCAGCGGCAGTGAGGTGCGGACGCCTGGACGCATATCAAGCCGAGCATGGGGAACTAATGAAACGCCCTCAGTTAATGGGTTCTGTGCTGCTGGCACTTGCGCGGCACAAGGCTTTTGAGAAGCGCGCGCTGGCGGGATTAGCACGCCGGCCGGAGCTGTTCGAGTCGCTGGTGGCAATTCACGTCGGCGCCTCGCGGTTCAAAGATCTCTGTTCGTGGGGCCTGGTGGAGTTCGGGATTGGATTTCTTGCCGCGTAAGCAGATGCGATGGCGGCGGCGCGGCGTTTCAGTTTGCGCGGCCGTCGAAGAAGGCGTCCTGTTGGTGCACGAGCGAGGGCGGATTGGTGAAGACGATGGAGATGGTATCGAAGCGGACCTGGCTCCAGGCGATGCCGGCGCGGGTGGAAAGCGGATCGACCGGCCACGTCCAGCTTGGGAAATCGACGGTAAATTGAAAACACCGGACATAGCGTTTTCTGTATCGCGTTCCGATCTTTGGAAATAGCGCAGTTTCCGCATTTGTGCTCCGGGCCTTCTTATCCGTCGCTTTCTTAATGGAGTACAAACGGAGTACAGCTAGCAAAGATTCAGAAACTTCACACTCCACTTCGAAGCGAGATCGAGACCGTCTGGCCGAAGGATGGAGGGGCGTTCGGGGGGCCGTGGGATTTGCCCTGTATGCAAGGGCTGCGGGATCGAGCGTGGGTACGAGGGGACCTGAGATGCGTTATAGCGTGCCCTTCGCTTCCATCTTCACTCTGATCGCGAGTTCTAGCCGATCAAATCCTCCCGGCTTGTGGAGATCGACGGCTTGCCATTTTGAAAGCCGTGGAGGTAATTCACAGTCTTCCAATCGTGCAGGGATGATGTAGATCATGCCCTCTGGTTTCTCGTCCGCGACATCGAGAGCGAATTTTACTTCTTTCTGAACGTATCCTTCTTTGGTAATGGATGACTTGGAAAGACAAACCAGAACAACATCACTCTCACGCACTGCTTTTTTAATCTCTGTATCCCACTCCTGCCCCGGCAGTAAGTCGGCTTCATCAAGCCATGTTCTGAATCCGTTATCGATCAAGTGAGAATGTATTCGCTTGACAATTTCCTTATCGCCCTTCGAGTGACATAGGAACACTTGCGGTGCGAGTTTGTCATTTTTTAAGGCGAACTCGCGCAAGGTGCGCTCGCCACGTTCCAAAAAAGAGGATGGTTCATTCTCGCTGACCTTCAAGTAATATTCGCCTGTAATAATTTCATGGTCGATTGAGAGGCGATAAGGAGAGTTTTTGCCGGGGCCGAATTTGTCGAAATATGCTCCGAGGCTTTCCGAGATTGAGTACAGCATCCGCCTCAATTCCTCTTGCCCCATATAGTTGAGCATTGTTGGCGGCTTGCCGGAGGCGCGCTTCATCGCGTCTTCGGGCTTAATGCCTTCCGGCCTTAGAATCAGGCTTTGGAGAACGACTCTTTCCGATTCTGTGAGAGGAGGACCTGTATCCGGAGAAAGAACGAGCGCATAAAGCTCGTCGCGCTCCTTATCGGTGATGGGCATCTTCGAATGAGGATATAACGAGGGCGCATCGGCTCTTCAAAGCTTCGGTGGTCGGCGCGCCGCGTGCCAGAAATGAAGGATTTCGATCGCTTCCCTCTGTTCATTCACCCGATAGTAGATAAAAGCCGGGGTGTGGAGGAGCCGTCTTACGGCGGGGAAGCCTCTTACCGGGCTGCCGATCAAAGGGAAGGCCTTGAGCAAATCGACGTGATTAAGAAGTTAAGAAGCGCAGTTCCGAATTTTTCACTGTTGGCCGGGTAATGATCCCGCGACCAGCTCATGAGGCTTTCAAAATCGGCTAATGCTGATTGGGTGAGGATGACTTTGAAAGCCACTGGTGCATGCGCTCGCGCGCTTCTTCGAGAGTAATGACCCGCCCGGCATCGGCATCCTCGATTCCTCGTTGAATCGCCGCGGCGGTTTCGGCGTCGACTTCAACTTCGTCTTCGGTAGAGACAAACGGGTCAATGCGTTCCGGGTTTGCCATGCTTTTAACGTAGCGTATCGGGGAGCAATTGCAACAGAAAAGCCCTTTCTTCAGCGCTTAAATAGCGCGGCCGTCGAAGAAGGCGTCCTGCTGGTGAACGAGCGAAGGCGGATTGGTGAAGACGATGGAGATAGTATCGAAACGGACCTGGCTCCAGGCGATGCCGGCGCGGGTCGCATAACTGCGCGCGGCCCGAACGATGTTCTTTTGCTTATCGGCTCCAATGGCGCGGTCCGGCGCACCGAAATCCGCCGAAGTGCGGGATTTCACTTCGATGAAGATCACGGTGTCGCGATCGCGGGCGATGATATCGACCTCCGCTTCGCCTTCGTTAGGGCGATAGTTGCGGGCCACCACCCTGAAGCCGGAGTTTCGCAGATAGCGGTGGGCGAGATCTTCGCCGCGGCGCCCCAGAGCGGCATCGGGCGAGAGCGTGCGGCGTTCGCGAAATTGCCGCGCGGCATCGCTTACTTTCCAGAGCAATTGCCGGGGTTGGACGTGTCTGAGAGATTTTTGAGCACTTCGAGGTGCCATTCGATGACCTTGCCTCGCACGAGATAGCAAAGGTAGAACTCCCAAAACCGCCGGAACCAACGGAAGTGGTTCACCAGGAGCTCGAAACCGAGGTATCTCCATAAAGCAAGTAATTTGACACGGGTCGAAATCTCACGAAAACGCGCGCGGGTGTAATAGCCGAAGCCGCCGCTATCGTCGTCGCCGCCGTTCTTTTGGGCAAAGTAGCGCAAGGAAAAACTATTTAAGTGCCAGCGGTGGGTGGGATCGCAGAAGGAGCTGAAATCGGTGTAATGCGGAGTGACGATAAGGACACGGCCGCCGGGCGCCAGAAGGCGGTGGAATTCTTCGATGGTGCGGACGACATCGGCCACGTGTTCGATGACGTGGATCGCGCGGATTTCGCGGAACGAGTTGTCCTCGAACGGCCAGGGAAAGCGATCGAGGTCGGCAATCACATCGGCGTGTGTGTTGGGATTGCGGTCAATGCCAATGGCGCCTGGATGTTTGTTGACGCCGCAGCCGACGTCCAGGATGGGCAGGGTTTCGAAGGACCGCAGGGCGGACGGCGGCGGCCCTTCAACGACGTAAGTTAGTGTTCCAGAGCCCGCAGGCACTGCTCCAGTGTATCGACTGCGTAGTCGGCCTGCTCCGGTGTGATGATGAGCGGGGGGCAGATTCGGAGGCTATTGTGGCCGCAGCCGAGCGTCAGCAATCCGCGCTCGAAGGCGAGGGTTTCGAGGCGGTCGCGCAGCTCCGGGGCGCGCTCCTTAGTGGCCTGGTCGCGTACAAATTCGACGCCGATCATGAGACCGATGCCCCGCACATCGCCGACGTAGCGGAAACGCCGCGGCCACGTTTTCATGCGGTCCATGAGGTAATCGCCCATGACTCTGGCGTTTTCGATCAAGCTTTCTTCGAGCAGGTCGAGCGTGGCCAGGGCGGCGGCAATACAAACCGGATTGCCTCCGAAGGTGGAGGCGTGTGTTCCAGGGCCCCAATCCATGATGTCGGCGCGCGCGATCATCGCCGAGACCGGCATGCCGCTGGCGATGCCTTTGGCAAGCGTGACGATGTCAGGAACCACGCCAAAATGTTCTGAAGCGAACATGCGGCCGGTGCGGCCCATTCCGGACTGCACCTCATCGTGAACGAGCAGGATGCCGTATTTGTCCGCGATGCGCCGCAGTTGCTGATGGAAATTCTTGTGCGGAGCGAGATAGCCGCCTTCCCCCTGGATGGGCTCGACGAAAATTGCGGCCACTTCTTCGGGCGGGCAGATGGTTTTGAAAAGCCGTTCTTCGAGGAACTCGATAGAACTGGCGCCGCACTGGGCGGGATCTTCATGCGGCATGCGATAGCAGTCGGGATAAGGAACGTGAAACACCGGCAGCATGGGGCCGAAGCCGCGGCGCTGGACCAATTTACTGCCAGTCAGCGACAGCGCGCCCATGGTGCGGCCGTGAAAGCCGCCGAAGAAGGCGATAAATTTGTCGCGGCGCGTGTGAAGGCGCGCCAATTTCATAGCTGCTTCGATGACGTCCGCGCCCGAATTGCCGTAATAGACGCGACGCGGCAGATTGCCAGGTGTCAGCCGCGCGAGTCTTTCGGCTAGCTCGACCATGCCTTCGTAATAGAAGTCGGCGCCGCACATGTGCAGGAAGTTGGCCGCCTGTTGCTGAATCGCGTTTACAACGTGGGGATGGGAGTGTCCGGTTGCGGCGACCGCGATGCCGGCGGCGAAATCGAGGAAGCGGTTGCCATCGACATCCTCCGCAATGGCGCCTTCCCCGCGCTTCATGACAAATGGATAACAGCGGGTGTAAGAAGGCGAGATGATGGCGTTATCTCGCTCGATGATCTCCTGCGCCCTGGGCCCGGGCAGAGGAGTCACTAAATTCGGCAGAAGCGGATGGGCAGCGATCTGCGTCACCATAAGAAGCACCTCAATTAGTTGTTAGAAGACAGACTGGAAACGGCCGCGCCAACGGGCGGAGTCAGTCTGAGCCGAAGAGTGACGGGCGGGTGGCGGCAGGAATCGCCATGAAACCAGTGTAGCTGAAAAAAGAGGGGATTGGGGAGTGGGCGCGCGCTAAAGGTTTGTTTATGGAGGTCCCGGCGTGTTCGCGGCCCGCGACTGTTCGATCTTACGGCCACGAATTGCCCAACGTCGTGCGGTTTCCGCAACCACGCCGATGAGCGGCGCGACGTCACTATATCGGCCGAGTTTTCGGTATAGCCGGAGGGCATCGAGCGCCTTTGCGTCCCTCTGCTCAGCGGTGTCTTTCTTTTTCATGGGATGCTTTTCTCATAATCTTATCGCGCCTTAGATGAGATGGGTGGTGTTAGTAGCTACAGGGCGTTCAAATTAGTCTGCGTCATCAGGAACCCACGATGGGTTATCGAGACAAGATGGTGGGGTCACGTTGTTATTTGCGCAAAGGTTGCGAGCGAGTATGATCGCGGTATGTTTTGCGGCTTCCTCGTCAATAACGTGTTGCATAGCTGTTAGAGCAACAAGCTGAACGACCACATCCCATCCGCCATGGCTTTCGGACGATATAACCTTGGCCGTTATCGTATCGCATGCGAGACTGTAGCCTTTTTGCATGCCCAATCCTACCGCGAGGCACGGTAGGGCAACGGGTTGCTGTTCACCGTTTGGGCGAGCATTTCGAGATAAAGTCACCTGTGCCGGGTTTGGACATGCTCGTGCATTGCTTCTAGTACGTCTGCCGGTATTTGGCTCCGATCTCGCTCACCGGTAAACGGCGGCGTAGCCTCGCCACATTCGCAAACATACACGTAAGTCCAACCACTCGGCTGCGGTACCAGCGGCTTGCGTTTTGTGAAATCCCTAAATTTCCCGGCCTTGAAGTTGGTCGTTTGAAGTTTGAACTTGATTGAGCCCCCTTTTGGCTTGGTAAGCGTGTATTCCGAAACCGCGATGACTGAATTCATAAGGTGCAGGGTATCACTTGACCATTAACGCAGCTTCAGCGCGGTACCGAAAATTCGGGGGCGGTAGAGCGGTTCCAAGCCCCCTCGGTCCAGAGTCACTCTGCTCTCAGAATCACGGGCCGCAGGATGCCGGAGGGTAGCGGCTTGAGGTTTTGCATGTCTTGCGGGGTGAAGCGGGCACCATAGCGAAGATTGAGGAGCGTGTAATCAGGAGGAGCGTGGCCGGACATTTCGTTAATCGCGAGGTTGCCGACGGTGATCTGCAGTTGATTCTCGCCGGGGTGGACGTAAGCTGTGATGTCCAATTCGTAGGGAGGGTGCCAGACGACGCCTGCTCGTTTTCCATTGATGATGGCGACGGCTGCTTCGCGAACGGGGCTGTCGAGAAGCGCCTGCATTCCTAAAGCTTCGCCAGGGCCGGGTTCCGTGGGGATGCCCGGTCCGAAGTCCAGCGCGATGTTCGAGGATTGCACAAATGATTCCAGAAGCGAAACCGTTTTCTGATACAGAGCTCGACCGGAGTAAAAGCGGGTAGCTTCGTCGTCGGTCCAGGAATGCAGATGCGGCATTGTCACCGTTTTTCCGGTTCCGAGAAAGGTCACTGTCCAATCCGAGCTGATATCGATGATCGAAGCAGGGTGGATTGCGGGTGAGGCCTTGGCCGGCTTTGCGCCTGGAGTGGCGAAAACAAGGACCTTCGATTCATAGGGAGCGAGCGAGAGAGGGATATTGGTTCGACCGTTTGCCATTTCGTACTCGGCCGGGCTCGATTTACCGCTGAACGGATCCCACCATTCTGGTTGGAGCCCGGAAATGCGAATAGAGGCTGTTGTGTGCACAGCACGATTTGCGGCATTCGCGACGAAGTAGATATCGCCGCCCGTGAGCTTGCGATGAACAAAGCCGATGGATGGGGCGGCGTCGCCGGTGGCGAAGTCCGGCGGGAGCAGATCCTTCAGCGCGCTTCCCACGTCCTGATCGGCCGCAACGAAGCGTGTGTTTGCTGAACCGCTTCGAAAGATCTGCTGCGAGAGTTCGTTGATGCCAGCCGTTTCCGACTTCTCTTCGAGTAGCCCGGCTCCCAACGACGGTAGCGACCGTGTGGCGATGAGGAGCCCCCCGCTCTGGACGTAGGTTTGGAGGCGCTGCATGGTCGCCAGAGGGATTCGTTCGATACCAGGCAAGATCAGGAGCTTGTACGGAATGCCGATTGCCGCGATGGCCCGATCGTCGATGAAGTCAAAGTTGTACCCGCCGTTCAACACGGCAGGTATGAGGACCGGTCCGAGAAGTTCGTCTGTCATTTCGTCGACCGCTACTTTGCCGAGTTGCAAGCGCGCCCATGCGTCGTCGGTAGGAAGGTAAATGGCGACATCATTAGCGGGTTGGCCTTGCCGCAGAAGAAAGCTGACGCGCTGCAGATAGGCGGTGAAATCGGGCATTACATCGAACCAGGGATTGTGATCGTTCAGGGCGGCAGCGGCGGCGTAGAAGGACCAGCCGGGCTCGGGCTCAGAAGGTGGTGAATAGGGCCACCCGTGGCCGATGAGTTGATTGATTCCCTCGATGAAGTGACGGTCCGCTTCTGCTTTCAGATCGAGGGGTGTGGCGCGGAAGGCGGGGGAGTGAAGCCAGGTCCAAGTTTCGGTGGACGTAACCGGCCGACCATAAAGATGAGAGGCGGAGGAAGCCCATCGCGCGGCGCTGAAGCGGCGCCAATAGGGGCCATGCTCGCCCTCGGGCAGATCGACATAGCGGTTGCTCGAGAGGATGACGGGAGGCTCGCCGTAAGTCTGGGAGCGAAAGAGCGTGTGATGTGCCTGCGCCCACTCACGGATCGGCTTGAGATAGTTTTCCTCGGTCAGTTCCGTGAGGGTCTTGCCCCAATCGTGACGAATGGCGCGCGTGTTCGCGCCGATGTCGCGCACCAACGCAGGCAGGAACGGAGTCAGGTCGTACCCACGGCGCTTTCGAAATTCCGCCAGGAAATCGTCCGTCCAGTCGGAGCCGTAGACTTCCAGGCTGTCGCTGAAGACGGCGTACGGCGGATGGGCGTCGAAGGCGCGAAGCAGCGAGTTGCCGACGAATGAAAGATGGTCTTCGATGGCGCTTCGGCTGTAGTGGTTGAGCACGAAACCTTCGGCGCCGATTGCAGATCGCTTTACCTGTTGGCCAGTGCGGCTGGCGATGAAAAAGTACAAGAGATCGCTTCCGCTGAGCCCAGCCGGAATCTGCAGCCGGCCGTTTAGAATCTTGCCTGCCTGTTCACCGCCGATGGCGCCGATCAGTGTTTCGCCGTTTTCCATAGCGGGTAACGGGACACTGGGGGTGCCTTCGGGAACGTTCACCTGAACAACTCGCAAACGGCCAGCGGCTTCGCCGATCAGCGTGTGAGGGCCGCCATAGGGCCAGCCGCTGCCAAGCGTAATGTCCACACGCATGTCCAGGCTTCTCGCCGTGCTAGCCGCGCCTTGAAGGGTTGCGAGAAACTCCGGCGAGAGATACGGGGCGGTGCGCACGGGGGCGTGCGCGTCGTCGAGTTGCAACGGGTACACGGGCTGAATTTCCACGCCGCCTATACCCGCATCTTTCATGGCATGCAGCTCGCGGTCGAGTTCCGGCTGAGCGACGGCTGGACCGAACCACCACCACCGCATCATGATGCGCGCGTCGTCCGGCGGATGAAGAAAAGCTTGTCTTAGTTGATCGACGCTGCTGGCGGCCTCGTGGCCGGTAAGTATATTTATAAGGCAAATCGAAAGGGCGAAACCTGTGGCGAAGTAGAGTTTAGACACCTTCCCACAGTTTTGCGCACAAGAGGCTAGCTCGCGCCAGGCGCAGGTTTCTGCTGCGGTCTAATCGCGTTTCGAACCTCAATCTTCACTGCTTCCACATCCGCCTGCTCAGCCTGGCCGAAGCGCTGTTGTTTTCGTAATAAATTTGCGTATTCATGCAGCCACTGCGAGAGTTTCGGACTGCTGGCTCCAGCGGTCGTCTCCAGGCCGTGAATCGCTTTGCTAAAGGCGAGCTCTGATTCATCCAATTGCTTCGAAGCTTGATAAGCCATGGCCATATTTCGCCAAATGCTCGCCACGTGTATGCTCTGATCGCCGAATGCTTTCTCCTGTATCTGCTCGGCACGGCGATAGTAAGTAACTGCCTCGTCGTAGCGTTTACGGTAGTAGAGTTCCGCTGCGATGTTGCACAAATTCGAAGCAACTTGGGGATGCATGGGGCCGAACCGGGCTTCATCAATGGACAAAGCTGCCTCAAAGAACTCTTGCGCCTTTTGGTAATGCCGTTGCCGGTTTGCGAGCAGCCCCAGGTTGGACAGCGTCGCTGCGTAGTTCGGATGCTCTGACCCCAACGTTTTGAGCCAAAGCGACGCAGCTCTCTCCAGGAACATCTTCGCTTCCGTGAGCTTGCCCTGGTCGAGAGCGATTAAGCCAAGGCTGTTCAAAATCGAAGCTATTGTGACGTCAGATTTGACTTGGTCGCTCTCAGCGATCTCCAAAGCACGACTCGCATGCTGTCGCGATACATCGAGCCGTCCGGTGTCTTTCTCGACCAGCGCGAGATTGTTAAGGGTCTTTGCAAGGTCGGAATTGGATGCCGATCGATTCCACCCGCGCAAGTTCATGGATCGCGTGTACGCCGCCTCAGCGTCCGGAAGCCGTCCGATTGCGGTTAGCGCGAGGCCCAAATTATTCAGAGTGGTTGCCTTATCGGAGGCGCTTGCAAACGGCAAAGCGTTCTCGATGCGCATCGCTTGTGTGTTGATTTCTATTGCTTCTTGAAATTTCCCTGTGTCAAGGCTGAGGATAGCCTGATTTTTGAGCAGCTTGGCAAATTCTTCACTTTGTTCGCCATCGGCCTGCTGTATCAATCCAAAAGCGCGCCGGCATGCCTGGCGGGCCTCCTCGTAGCGCCCCTGTTCAAGCGCGTTTAGTCCCATATTGCTCAGAACCGACCCGCGCAGGGCGCCGGAAGCGGCATTATTCTTCTCCAGAATCGAGTACGCTTGTTTCAGAAGATCGCCAGCGGACACAAAGTGTCCACGAGCCTGCTCGATGGCGCCCAGATTGTTGAGGGCGGAGGCCGTTTCCAATTCCATCGGTTTGGCGGTTCGTCGATTGATCTCGATGGCGCGGCGGTATTCTTTCTCCGCTTCATCCAGGCGTCCGAGATCTTCCAGTACCCTCCCGAGCTGATTCCTGAGAATGACAGCTTCGCTGTCTTCAGACGTGCCAAGCGACGAGAGTCCGGATCGAAGGATTCGCTCAGCTCCTTGCGGATCACCTTTGCGATATGCCTCGGAGGCTCTGGCGTGCAACGAATTCCAATCCGTTGGCGGAGGCGCTGCGAGCGCGAGGGTCAGCGGAATCACCGATAGGGCTAGAAACAGAGTTGCAAAACGGGAATGCGGGCGGCGTAAGCTGAGCGACTGGAGAGTCATAGACCGTAACTCCTTTTCGTACACGCAGGAGGCTGTAAGTTGGCCATGAAATTTGCATTCGAGCCGCCAATGCACGACTTCTTATCTCTTCGTTAGAAAGAAATTATGTTCGTTAGGCGCGGCATCAAATCATGCGGTCACTTAGCGGATTTGATTACGGCAATGCCGCCCAACCTGCCAGAAAGTGTCGATTAAAAGTAAGTTGCCGCCAGTTTCGGCTCCAGCGAGCGCCTTGGCCCCAACTCTTGAACTGCATAAACGAACGCGGTAGTCGCGTAGGCGGACAGTTTCTGTTCATGCTTCGTTGCGGCCAACGTTGAACTGAACACTTTTGCGCAGCTAGAATTTTGGTAGGCCTCATTGTCGAAACAAGTTATTTTGATCCGCCACGCCACCACTGATTTGGCGGGTACACTTTGCGGACATCTTGACCCACCCTTGAACGACGCCGGACGCAGGCAGACCGCGGCTGTTGTAGCTTCCCTGAAGAATATGCCTGTGGACCGACTGTATGCGAGCGACCTTATCCGTTCGGTCCAGACCGCCGAGCCGCTTGCACATTCTAGAGGGATCTCAATTTTCGAGAAGCAAAATCTGAGAGAGATTTCGTTTGGAGCCTGGGAAGGTATGCGATGGGCGGATCTTCAAGCCCAAATCAATGTTGCGCCAATCGGTTTTGAATCGATACCGGATATGTGTCCACCCGAGGGAGAAACCTTCGATTGTTTCTGCAGGCGTGTCAAAAGCAGTCTTCGCGAGATTGCGAGTGAATTTCCAGAGGAAACCACAGCCGTTGTGACACATTCAGGTGTTATTCGTGTTGCTTTTACTGAGCTGGCCGGATTCGATCCGGCTTCAGATCTGCTGCGCGAAATCGGATATGGGTCGGTACATCAGTTCGAAGCGGGCCCGGAAGCCTGGCGCTTTGTAAGGCGTCTCTGAGCCGTTCAATTTACAATTCGTTGCGTAACGATTGTCGATTTGCCATCGTAGTGAACCGTCTGGTCGGGATGGGCAGTGGGGTCGATGCCGATACCGTGGCCGTCTCCGACAATAACAACTTGGAATGTGCGCGCTACTAACATGCCGGGGAATTGGCCCTTGCGGTCGCCGATGGTGAGGGTTCGGGCCGAGTTATTCCAACGGATGGGGATCGTCGCGTAAGCGCCTTTCTGGTAGTCGTAGGTGTTGTTATCGTCTTCGTAAATGGTGAAGTCGGCGTCGGCGCCCGGGTAGACGCGCAGCTCAATGGGATCGGCGGGTTTCTCTTCGGCGTATTGGAGATCGGGTCCCAGGGGCACAATCGAGCCGGCGCGGACATAGAGCGGAATACGGCTCAGAGGCGCGGGCGCTTGGATATCTGCGGGGCCGAGGGAGACGGCGCCGGTCCAAAAGTCATACCATTTCGATTCGGGTAAGTAGACACGACGCGTGGTGGCGCCCTGCTCGGTGACAGGGTTCACCAGGATCGCGGGGCCGAAGAGGAATTGATCGCCGATGTTCTGCGCTTTCACGTCATTGCGAAAATCCATGACCAGGGGCCGCATGGGCGTGTAACTCTCGCTTGTGACTTTCCAGGCAACGGAATAGATGTACGGCATGAGGCGATAGCGGAGGCGGTCGAAGCTGGTGAGGATGGATTCCGCGTCGGGGCCGTAAGACCAAAGCTCGTTTTCATCCGGCGTGCGGGTGCCGTGCACGCGAAAGATGGGACAGAAGGCGCCGTACTGAAACCAGCGCACGAAGAGCTCGCGATACTTGGGGTCTTCGGGATGGCCCAAAACAAAACCGCCGATGTCGGTGGTCCAGTATGGGATGCCTGAGAGTTCGAAATTGAGACCCGCGGGGATCTGGCGCTTGTAAGTTTCGAAATCGGAGAGGATGTCGCCAGACCAGGCGGTGACCGCGTTGCGTTGAATGCCCGCGAATGCTGAACGGGAAAGAATGAAGACGCGCTTCTGATCGGTTGCGGCGCGCTGGCCTTGATAGACACCGGCAGTGGTCATCAGTGGATAGAGATTGGCGTAGCGCGCGCCATTGCCGGCCCAGATGCGATGGTCGAGCAGAATGTTCTCTTCGCGGCCTTCGGTTTCGGGCTCCGTGGTATCCATCCACCAGGCGTCCGCGCCAATTTTGAAGAGTGCGTTATCGATCAGATTCCAGTAATACTTTCGCGCTTCGGGGTTGCTGGCGTCGTAGAGAGCGGCCCCCTTGGGATGAAAAGCGGCGACCGCGGTTTTGGCGATGAAGTAGCCGCGCTGATCCATGTCCTTATAGGTTTCCGAGCCAGGATCGAAGAAAGGCCAGACGGACATCATCAGATGGAAATGTTCGTCATGAAGCTGCTGGATCATAGCTTTCGGGTCGGGATATTTGTTGTTGAATTTGAATTCGCCGGTGAGCGTCCACCAGAACCAATCCTGGACGATGTTGTCGATGGGGATTCCGAGGTCGCGGTATTTCCTGGCGATGCCGAGTAGCTGCTCCTGCGATGAGTACTTGTTCTTGCTTTGCCAGAAACCGTAGGCCCATTTGCCATAGAGCGGCGCGGCGCCGGTGAGCTCGCGATAAGCGGCGATGATTTTGTCGAACTCAGGGCCGTAGAAGAAGTAATAGTCGACGGAGTCGGCGACGTCGGCATCGAGGTAGAGGTAGTGAATGAAGCGATTGTTCCAGCGCCCAACCGAGGTGTTGTTCCAGAAGATGCCGTAGCCGTTGGTTGAGAGAAACATCGGGACAGCGATGTTGGTGTTCTCTTGCGAGAGGTCGATCGATTCGCCGCGATAGTTCCAAACGCCGGCCTGATGCTGACCGAGTCCGTAAAATGCCTCTTCGGAGCCGTAGATCTTGAAGACATCTTCGGCATGATAGGTGTGCTCGTTGTTTACGACGGTGGGCGTGAGTAGTTTGGGCCCTTCGGACAACAGATTCTTGCCGGTTTTGTCGATGTAACCGATGAGGCCATCTGCGCGCGCGACAGAGATGGCGAGGTGGGCGGTAGTAAGGGTGATGTTCTTATCCGATTGCGAGAGGAGGAACTGGACTGGAGGCCAATCGGTTTTGGTGACGACATACTCGGGCCGCTGGGGGAGAGGCCAGTGGGGCGCATAGATGACGTGGATGATGGAATCGGTGCAAACCTGCAGCTTCAGGGTGCCGGTTTGCATAGTGAAGAGCACGCCGTCGGGTTGTTTTTCGACCTGCTTGACGGGATTGGCCGGTATCCACTGGGCCGTGACCAGGCGGCACGAGAGCATCAAGAGGAGTGAGGGCAGGAAACGGGCACAGGTTCGCAGCGGGCGCATGCGACCGTTGGATGCGGAGTATGCGCTTCTGTTACGGCGGGCGACAGCGGATGCGGGGGTGCGCTAGAGAGCGAGGGGCTTGCCGAACTCGGCGCCGAAGACGATCTCATTCAGCGGCTTGCGGGTTCGTCTGGCAAGCTCCGATTGGCGCTGCTGGTCGGGAAGCTGATCGGGCGAGCCGAGATAGCCGAGAGCCACAGCGGCACCGAGATCGTAATCGTCCGGAATGCCCAGTTCGGTGCGAGCGCGGTCGCGGTCGAAACCGGCCATGCCGTGGGCGTGAAGGCCGAGCGCGGTGGCTTGCAGGAAGATATGGGCGAGCGCCTGACCCGCGTCGTGAACGGCATAAAGATTCTGCATCCCACTGTGGGAAAAAGTCCGTTTCGCGGCCATGATGAACAGGACCGGTGCGCTCTTGGCCCAGGCTTGATTGAACGGCGCAAGCACGCTCAGGATTTTGCCGTAAGCTTCAGGATCAGACTTGCGGCCGACCAGAAAGCGCCACGGCTGCTCGTTGTAAGACGAGGCGGCCCAACGCGCCGCTTCGAAGATTGTCTTGAGGTCAGCATCCGATACGTCGCGGTCCGAGAACGCGCGCGGACTCCAACGCGCGCGAATCAGATCGTGGACAGATGGTAATGTATCGGCGACCTTTTCCGCGGGTCCGTTGAATACCGGGGGTGCAGCTTGAGTAGACACCACCATTCGATGCGGTAGCTACCGGTTTAGATGCGAACGCGGGTTCTACTTTCCGACTGATGTAAGTGCTTCCTCGGACTCTTCGACCGCGGGGGTCTCCTCCGATTGCGCATTCGGGGCGTAGTAATAGTCGTGGTAGTAAGTGTACTTACTGTAGAGCTCACCACGGCGTGCACCGTTGACGACGGTACCAAGCACGTTGTTCTCACAAAGCGATTGCAGCGCGCGAGTGACGGAATCGAAAGTGGTTGAACCGATGCGAACCACCAGAATGGTGCCGTCGCACATGGTGGCGAGAAGGTTACCGTCGGCGGCGAAGAGGAGCGGCGGGCTGTCGAGTATGACCCAATCGAAGTGATCGCGAAGAGCCTGGATCAGCGCCTTGCATTCCTTGAGATTCAGCAGCTCAAGAGGATTCATGACAGATTCGCCAGCGGTCATTAGATAGAGACGGGTATCCGCGACTCGGCGCAGAATATCGCTGACGCTCGCCTTTCCCTGCAAAAAATCGGTGATGCCGGGCGAGCAGTCGATCTGAAAAGTCTTGTCTACCGCAGGGCGCCGGAAATCGAAATCGGCGAGCAGGACGCGCTTATCGGCTAGCTGCGATTGCGTCATGGCGAGATTAGTCGCGGTAAATGATTTTCCCTCAGCGGGAGAGGCGCTGGTGACCACCAGGGTATGAAGCGGCTGCAGGCTTTGAAGATGATTGAGGCGGGTTCGTAGGGTCCGAAACTCTTCAGCCGGGGCCTCGCGCGGCTTAAGAGGGTTCACCAGCAGCGCTTCGGGCAGGGGATTGTAGGGGATCTGGCGAGCATTGCGGATGATGCTGTCGAGGTCGTCCAGCTCGCCGGTATCGACGAGCGTGGTGGCAGCAGCGGTCAGAGCGTCGAGACGAGGGACAGAGCCGTCCGTTGTCTCGATTAAATTCCCGGGCTGCGCGTCGGCATCGGAGGCTGCCAAGGGCGCCTGGAGATGCGCATTCAGGGCCTGGGTGCGCGGCGAGGGCGGCTTCGAAGATACGGGAACTTCTTTTGCCGCTTTTCTTAAGGCGTCGTGAACTCGGCTCATTTGCTTATGCCTTGGTTGAGATAGTAATGGGCTATTGAACCCGCGACGATGGCCAATCCAGCGAGCGTGGCGGTTGCCCAACCCACCCACATGATTTGCTTCCGCCGCTGCACGACCAGATCGTTTTCAAGCAGCGGAATGCTGCCCAAAATAGACAACTGCGTGTAAAGCCGTGCGTCTTTCAGGTTCTTGAGGGACGTGTCTTTTACTTCGCGAACAGCGACGAGAACCAAGCCCACCATCAGGCCAATTACAGCGCCAATCGGAATAATGAGCTGGCGCTTGGGCGCGGTGGGATTATCCGGCAAAGAAGCCTGATCGAGCACTTCGAGCGACTCACCCTGCTTGCGGCGCTCGAGATCCATCGAAACCGCCGATTTTTCCTTCTTTACCTCGAGATCGTCGTATCTGGCCTTCGCCAGATCTCGATCCCGGGAAAGGTCCGCGTATTCTTTTTCACCGGCCGGCAGTGCTTCGACCCGGGCTTGATAGGTCCGCAGCGAATTGTTGACGGCCGCGATCTGGCTGTTGATCTGCTGTCCTTCGAGATTGTTCGCCTTGATTTGTGTCTGAATCTGGTCGATGGTTGCTTGAGCATCGAGCCGCTCACGGCTAACGCCGGTGTTGTCAGGCGCGGACGGGTCGGGCGCGGCTGGTTTTTCTTTTGCGAGATCGTCGCGTTGACGTTGCAGCAGAGCCAACTGATCCCGGGCGTCCTGAAGCTCCGGGTACGCATCCGTATAACGGTCTTTCATCGACGCGATATTATTTTGAAGCGCCTCGATCTTGTGATCCAGATCAGTGAGCTTCTGATTGTGCGCGAGCAATTGCGGGGAAGCGGCGCGGATGGAGGCCAAGCGATCTTTGGCGGAGTGAAGCTCCGTTTCAAGCATCATGCGGCGTTCGGCGTTCCGGCTTGCTTGTTCGCTCAGCGAGCTAAGACGCTGATCGAGAGCATTCATCTCTGAGATGTTGGTCTGCATCTCCTCCGGAAGACGGCCCGCGTTCCGTTGCCGGTATTCGCTGAGCTTCTGCTCGAGCACGTCGAGATCGTGCTTGGCGCGATCGAACTCATCGTTCAAGAATTGATTGGCTTGTAATTGAGTATCGAGGGTGTCCACCGTGCTTTGGCCCATGAAGCGTGCGACCAAATCGTCACAGACCGCCTTGGCCAGGTACTTGTCGCGGTAAGAGAACGAAACCTGCATGGCCGGAAGGCTTTTTCCCGACATCGCCACGCCCGCGGTCGGCTTGATCACGATGGCGGTGCGCATCTTATTGACGACATCTTCCATCGGCTCGCTCGCGATCTCCTTCTTGTAAAGACCGTGCTGGTTGATGAGCGTAGTCAAGGTGTTCCGGCTGAGAATGGTTTGGGCCATTCCGTTGATGCGGTCGGCTACATCCTGGGAACTGACATTCTGCACCAACTCGGGAGAGATCTGTTGCGGAACAATGCGGATCAGCGCGGTGGAGACAAAAGTGTCCTCCATCACGAAAGCGACCACGGTAGATATCACCAGGCCGGCAAGCACCGGCGCGATGACCCACCGTACGTTGCGACGGAGAATATCTACGTAGTCTTCGAAATCGAGTGCCCGACGAGGAACTGAAAGCCTTTCAAGCATAGTGGGATGTAATTACTTCCTTATGGAACAACGACGTGGTCACCGGGCTGAAGCTGGATGTCCTGCGCCATGTTCTTGCCATGAATTACTTCTTTGTAGTTGAAGGGGATACGCTGGGTTCCCCGTAGCACATAGATCTTTTTCCCATTCGCGAATTCCTGCAGACCGTTGGCCTTACTAATAGCCTGAAAAACGGTAGTGGGAGTAATGAGCAGATATTCGCCTGGACGAGCGACGAGGCCATCCATGTAATACTTCTTACTTTCGACCGCCTGAACGGTAACGGTCACGAGCGGCTTGACGACGTATTTGGTCAGAGCCTTGGCAACAATCTCCTGGATTTCGTTGGGAGTCTTACCCCCGGCGGGCAGATCTCCAACCAGCGGAAGCGTGATGTGGCCGTTATCCTGGACCGTCACGGGGCCGGAAAATTGCTGCTCGTTCCAGACGCGAATGAAGAGAACATCAGCCGGCCCAACCTTATAGGAGTTGGAATCGACCGGCGCGCCTGCACCGGGCTGGGCGGGTTCGGCAGGCTTGGCCTCAGGCTGCGCCTGACCCGACGGCGCCGGACTCTGGGCCCCGGATTGCGTCTGGTCCGGGTTGGCGGGCTGCTCCGAGGGGTTCTGCTGGGATGAACTCTGGGCTGCTGCCGTCACCGCCAAGCAGAACAGCAGGGGAGCAGCAAGATTAAGAAATTTTCCTCCAAAGGTTTTGTAGCTCATGGGGTTACGCGAATAGGGCCGAGCGCCTTTATCCTCAATTTTACACACGTTCCTCTCCTTAAAGAGCCCTCTAGCCGCTACCTTGTTTCAGGATGGCGGGGCATGCTAACCACCGAGGTGTTTGTCGCCGGGGCCTGCCTTCCCGAAGTCGAGCCGAGCGAAGCCGAGGCGGCCGGGTTATCGAATTTCGAGATCGGAACCCAGACCTCCATGGGCGTGGGCTCCCGATTGCCCATGGCGTAGTAGGGAATGAAGGTCAGAGTGATGGGCCGTTTCACACGGGTTATGGCGGTGGCAAGCGGCTGATACAACGGTTCTTCTCCTAGAGATTTTTCGGCTGTCTGGCCAGGAACCTTTAGGACCGCCACGCCGCCAAGCAAATCTTTGCGGAATTCAACGTTCGCCGGGCCTCCGGGGCGGATGAAGATGTCTCCTATAAGGGAGCCACCCTGGTCGATCTGTTCCAGCGTGTAAACCAGTGGACCGCGCTGCATGGCGACGCGGCCGTAGAGGTCGGCGGCGCGCGGGTTCGCCACAGTGGGAACAGGCTGCAGGGGAAGAGTGAGCGTGACGGAATCGCCGGGCTTCCAGGTGCGAGAGACGGCGATATAGGAGCCGCGTTTGAAATCGCCGGACGCCACGGGCTCCCCATTGACCTGCACGTTGGCCGAGCTGGCCCACGAGGGCCAGCGAAGATAGACGCTGAAGTCGGAAGGGTGCTGCGGATAGACAGTCACTTTGACGTCCCCGCTCCAGGGATAGTTGGTGGCCTGTACAAGCTTGAGACCGGTGCCGTCCTCCAGATGCCAATCGAGCTCGGAGTTTTGGTAAAGATTCACGTACACGCCGTCCCGGCTCATGGCATAAAAGTAGCCGGGCAGGGATTCGAAGAGACGCTCGACATTGGGCGGACAACAGGTGGTGTCATACCAGGCGTTGCGCAGCCGTTCGCCGTTGGAGGCTAGCGGATTCCGGTAGCAGTAGAGGGTGCCGGAGAGCGACATACCGGAGTTGACGCCGTTGTAGAGAGCGCGTTCGAGAACATCGGCGTAGCGCCCATCGCCGGTTAAAGCGAGCAGGCGAAAGTTCCACATGACGTTCGCGACGGCAGCGCACGTTTCCGCATAGGCCTGCTCGCTCGGAAGCTCGTAAGGATCGCCGAAACTTTCTCCGGCCGAACGCGAGCCGACGCCACCGGTGATGTACATCTTGCGCATGGTCAGGTCGGTCCAGAGCAGGTCGAGCGTTTTCTTGAAAGCGGGATCGCCCGTTTCGGTGAAATAATCGGTGGCGCCCGAGACGGCATAGAGCGCGCGAACCGCGTGGCCTTCAAACTCGGTGTGGGAGGTGAAGGGCTTACCGCTGAACATGTAGCGGATGTCGGAATCCTTGAGCTTGAGGCGGTCGCGCTCGACACCGCTGAACAGGTAGCGGGCGAATTCCAGGTATTGTGCCTGGCCGGTGGTGCGGTAGAGCTCGACAAGAGCCATTTCGAGCTCCGGGTGGCCAGTGACAAAGGGACGCTTGGTTGGACCGAAGTTCTCGACTATGTAATCCGCGAAGCGGGTTCCGATGTTCAGAAGAGAGCGATCGCCGGTAGCGCGGTAGTAGGCGATGCCCGCTTGCAGCAGATGCCCAAGGCAGTAATCTTCGTGGGAATGGGGGAGATCGGTGAAGCGGAGGCGTACTTTGTCGCCGACGAAATAGGTGTTGAGGTAACCGGAAGGCTCCTGGGCGGCGGCGATGATGGGAATCAAGGCATCGATCTGCGTGCGGAACTTTTGCTTGTCGGCATCGGAGGTTTCATTGGAGGCAAGAGACCAGGAGGCGGCTTCGATCCACTTGTATAGATCGGAGTCGGTGTAGAGAGGACCCTTGCGTGGGAGTTCGGGGTGGCCGGCGAGGCGGCGGAAGTTATCGACTACGCCATGCTCCTCAAGGAGTTGAAGCATGGTTGGAAGACTGCGCTCGGTGGTGACACGGCGGCGCGCGGCCCAGAAGCCGTCGCCCAAATGCACGGCCTGCACGGGAACCGGATGGAGGTGCGCGTTGACGGAATGGTCAAGGAAGAGCACGCCCTCCTGACGCCAATTCTGATCGGCGGGCTGTGCGGGAAGAGCGGCGAAGCGGGCAAGAGCGGTTAAGCCGACGCAGGCGGCAAGCGCGGCCGCGAAAAACAGCTTCATAAGGCCTTCAAATAGCGATAGACGAGCGAGACCGGCAATCCGACTACGTTGTGATAACAGCCTTCGATCGAACGGACAAACTTGGAAGCGCCGCCCTGGATGGCGTAGGCCCCGGCTTTGTCTCGTGGCTCCCCGCTTCGAGTGTACTCCTGAATTTCGTCCTCTGTCAGGGGGACGAAGGAAACTTTGGTACTGGAGAGGTCTGAAATGTGCCGCTGGCCGGAGATAAGGCAAATTCCGGTGTGGACCCAATGATCGCGGCCGGAGAGCAGGCGAAGCATCCGGGCGGCGTCGGCGTCCGAGGTGGGCTTTCCCAAAGCTTCGTCATCGAAACAGACTAGCGTGTCGGCGGCGAGAACAATATCGCCCGAAGATCTAGATGCGGCGCGGGCTTTCGATTCGGCGATCCGGCGCACGAAAGTGGTGGATGGCTCGCCGGGATGCCGATGTTCGGGGATGTGAGTGGGCCGGACGATGTGGGGGATGCCTGCGGCGAGGAGAAGTTCATGGCGGCGCGGCGAAGCGGAGGCGAGGATCAGCACCTATTAACAGGGTAGAGCGGCGATCGCCGCGAGCAGGGCGGCTACCGACCGAAAATGTGCTGTCCACTCTAGACGGTAGACTGACGGCGGTACGATTGCAGCCGGGCCAGATGAGATTCGGCGCCGAGCGTTTCGAGCTCCTTATCGTGTTCGACAGTCCATTCGGAGCGGCGGCGAGCTTCGAGCTTCTCGAGCAGCTTCAGTTTGCGTTCGGCTTCGAGGAGGTGACTGCGCTGCTCGGCGATCTGGCGATGAAGCTGCAGGCCGCGTGTTGTGAGCGCAGCGGTGCGGCGCTGAACGTGGGCTTCAAAGTAAGACAGTGCGATGTAGTCTTCGCCGGCCGATGACGGAGCATGCCGGATGTGAGCGCGCGCGTCCTGGAGTTGCGCATCGAGAGAACGGATCTCCTGTTCGAGGCGCTCACGGGCGGTCAGCAAATTTCGAAGATGGGCGCGTTCCGTCTCGGCCTGCTGGCGGCGTAGGTCGAGGACGCGTTGGAGTCGGAATTCGAATCGTTTCACGGATTTTCTCGCTGGTTCGGGGGTTAGGTGGCAATGGAGGCAGCGATCTCGGTAAGGCCTTTGAGGGTTTGGTCGAGAGGCGCGGGGCTGCTCGCGTCCTGCTTCAGAAACTGCTCGATAGTGGCGCGCTGGCGGATGGCGATGTCGAGGCGGGGGTTGGATCCGGAGACATAGGCGCCAAGGTTAATAAGGTCCTGGGAGCGATCGAGGGCGGCCAGCGCTTCGCGCAGACGGCGGCCAGACTCCTGCTCTTCGCGGGTGGCGATGCGCGAGGCGAGACGGCTGATGGAGTGGATCACATCGATGGCCGGGTAATGGCCAGCAGCAGCGAGGGCGCGGGAAAGCTGGATGTGGCCGTCGAGGATGGCGCGCACCGCATCGCAGATGGGCTCGTTGAAATCGTCGCCTTCGACCAGTACGGTGAAGAAGCCGGTGATTGAACCGCGGTGAAAGCGGCCGGCCCGCTCGAAGATCTTGGGCAGCAGAGCAAAGACAGACGGAGTGTAGCCTTTCTGGCTGGGCGGCTCGCCGGCGGCGAGGCCAATTTCGCGCTGGGCCATGGCGAGGCGGGTAACCGAGTCCATGACCAGCAGAACGTCCTGAGCCTGGTCGCGGAAGTATTCGGCGATAGCGAGCGCGACGAAGGCGGCGCGAATGCGAAGCGGAGCGGGCTGATCCGAAGTGGCGACTACGACGATGGAACGGGCGAGACCCTCGGGGCTGAGTTCATTTTCGAGGAATTCGCGCACCTCCCGGTTTCGCTCACCGATCAGGGCGATGACGTTGACGGCGGCGGAGCTATGCCGGGCCATGGCGCCCAGCAGCGTACTTTTTCCCACCCCGCTGCCGCCAAATATGCCAATCCGTTGTCCCTTGCCGCACGGGAGCAGGCTGTCGAGGGCGCGAATGCCGGTGACCAGACGCTCACTGATGTTTTCTCGCTCCAGTGGTCCGGGCGGTTTGGCCATCAAGTGATACTGAGCGTTGCCGGGAACCGGGCCGAGGCCGTCGATCGGGCGCGCAAAGCCGTCCAAAACACGGCCGAGCATGGCCGGGCCGACATGGACCAGAGCCTCGGCGCTGCGGCCCACGATGGCATCGCCGAGCTGGATACCACCTGTCTCTTCGAGCGGCATTGAGAGCACTTTGCCGTTGCGGAAACCAATCACCTGTGCGCGGATGCGGCGTCCGCCGGCAGTCAGGATCTCGCAGAAATCGCCCACCGCCGTAGCGGGACCTTGCGATTCAACGAGCAGACCGACCATCTCGGTGACGCGCCCGGCGAGGAGAATCGGGTCGGCATGATCGAGGAATGCGAAGTAGGGTTCGAGGTTAAGTGCAGTCATGGCGCCGCGTCCTCAAGAGTGGTGGACGATGTCGATGAAACCGCGCTGAATTTCATTGAGCTGCGTTTCAATGGACGCATCGAGCTGCCCTCGGGTTGTCTCAAGCAGCAGGGAACCGGAGCGGAGAGACGGATCAGCGATGACTTTCATGGAGCGCGCCAGGTCGAGACCTTCGACCAGCTTGCGGACGGTGGTCAGGCTGGCGGGGTCGGTACGGAGCTGGTGGATCTCGCGCTGGTCCAACCGCTCGAAGGCAGCTTTCACGAGACCGGCGAGCGCATCGGGATCTATGGTGAGTTCGCGATGCAGGATGCGGCGGGCAATCGCGACGGAGAGACGGACCAGGTCTTCCTCAGCCTGGCGGCGCAACTTTGGCCCGCTCGCGGCGAGATCGCCGATCATGTGGCGCAATTTGGAGAGCTCGACTTCGAGCTGTTTTTCAAAGAGCTGGCGAGCCGATTCGTCGCCGTCGCGGCGGCCGGAGGCGAGCGCTTCCTGAATGCGGCGTTCGCTATCGGCGTGGGCCAACTGCAGCTCTGCTTTGAGGGAGGCGATCTCGGAGCGAAGTTGACCGGCATCCGATGGCTGATCTTCGGCCATGTGCGTTGCGGCGGGCGCATTTCCCGAACGCGCGCTTACGGTTGGCCATTCGACGGGAGTCAATGGCTCGGCAACACGACGGATGACCTTGGCCAGCATAGGGGTTGCTAACTGACGTACTGCTCAGCTCCAGAATCCTTGAGGTTGATGACGCCTTCCGATTCGAGCAGCCGCACGGCGGCGACAATTTGTTGCTGGGCAGCTTCCACCTCGCGCATCTTGATGGCGCCGAGGGCCTCCATGTCTTCGAGCAGCATTTCTGCGCCGCGTTGGGACATAACCTGCAGGAAATGGTTCTTGAGTTTTTCGCTGGTGCCTTTCAGGGCGATGGTGAGAACCTTGCGGTCGACGCGGGCAAGAAGCTCCCTCATCCCAGTAGAATCGACTTTCAAAAGATCTTCGAAGACAAACATCAAGTGGCGGATGGTTTCAACCAGCGCCGGGTTTGAGGTCTCGATATTCTCGAGGATTTCTTTACTCTCGTCCTGCTCGAGGCGATTGAATATCTCGGCTACTGCTCGGACACCACCACAGTCCTGACGGCTAAGTTCGCCGATAGACTTCAGCTTCTGCCCGATGATGGTAGAGATGCGGCTGATAACATCCGGCGAGATTTGATCAAGGTTGGCCATGCGAACGGAAACCTCCGTGCGGGTCTCCGGCGGCAAGGAGCGGAGCAGGCGCGCGGCCTGGGAACCGCCGACGTGCGAAAGAATGAGCGCCACGGTTTGCGGATGCTCGTTGTGAATGAAGGTCGCGAGCTGTTGCGGGTCAGCCCGCTGCAGCGCATCGAAATGGGCGGAGTCGGTGGAAAGAGAAAGGCTGAGGCGGTCCAGGAGGCGTTTGGCGCGATCGGCTCCGAAAGCGCTTTCCAAGACTTTCCGGGCGTACTCGAGACCGCCTTTCAGGATATAGTCCTGGGCGACGATCATCTCGTAAAACTCGGCGAGCACCTCCTCAGCGATCTCGCTGGTTATCACGGGAATGCCAGCGATCCCGCGGCCTATGTATTGGACCTCTTCTTCATCGAGTTCGCGCAACAGCGCGCCGCTGGTTTCCTCCCCGAGGATGACCATGAGGATGGCGGCCTTCTGTGCGCCTGTCAAGCGGGTAGCTACCGCCGCCGCAGCGGGTACGGGAGCCGAAGCAGAAACGGACATGCTCATGCGATGCTGTCCTGATTATGATTTCGCCGTGTCATTCAGCCAACTACGAAGAACCCTTGCGAGTGCAGCAGGATCCTTTTGCGCCTCCTCACCAACTTGTTTGGTCAGTATTTGCGACTTGGTGGTCATGATGGGAGCGAGCTTGAATACTTCCGCGCCGGGGAGTGAAACATCTGAGGATATGTTCCTTTCAGCCTCGCTCAAGGGGTGCCTACCCGATGCGCCAGCGGCAATTTGAGAAGCCATGGCCGGGGATTGAACTTTGCGCTTTCTGCGATTGCGGTAGAGCATGAAGCCGATGGCCGCCAGCAGCAGAACCGCGCCTCCGGCGCCCGCCAGCACGAGTGGAGAAAGTTTCTGGGTCGGGGAGGGATGGTTCTGGACCGGCGGCAACATGGAGGCGGGCGGCTCGGCGGTGAGAGTCGCTTCGAAGGGAAGAGTCTCGACCGTCAACTGATCGCCTCGCGCGGAGTTGAAACCGGTGGCGGCGGCAACCACGGATTGAATAGCTTTCATGCGCTCGGGCGAAGGCGCCTCGATGATCCGTTGCGCATGGGCCGCAGCTCCTTTGCCTGTCATCTGCCAACGGACGTTTTGATCGACAAGGACCGAGATGGACATGCGGCGCAGAATACCCTGGGGCAGTTTGAGCCGGCGCACAGTCCGGCTGGTTTCATAGGCCATGTTTTCGCTACGCCGGGCGACGCCGCCACTCTGTCCAGCGGGACGCGGCGCCGGCCTCGGCAGATTCGATTGCGTGCCCGGGATACCGGCTGAATTGCCCGTGAGCGAACCCTCTTCGCTTCGTTGGGAGGTGGTAATCACTGAGTGCGTAGGATCGAACAGCTCTTCGCTCTGTTCGCCGCTGGTGAGATCGCAATCCATGTCGACGCTGGCGCGGTATTTTTCCGACCCGAGGAGCGGGTCGAGGACGGAACTGATCTTGGCAAGTGTTTCGTGCTCGAGCGAAGTCTTGTATTGAAGGAGATCCTCGGATGGCTCCGACCCATCGCCCGGTTTCTTGGGACGAAGCAGCAAGTTCGCATGCATGTCCATGACGGAAACAGCCTCAGGCGCGAGACCCTCGACCGCACTCGAGACGAGCTGAGTGATGGCGACAGCGTTCGGCTGTGAAAGCTTGAATCCGGGCTTGAGCTTTACCATGACGCTGGCTTTGGCGGGCTGCCGATCGTCCGTAAAGGCGGAATCCTTCGGAAATGTGACGTGCACGCGCGCCTGCTCGACGCCGGAGATTGCCATGACTGAGCGTTCCAGCTCGCCTTCAACTGCGCGGTGATAATTGATCTGCTCAGTGAAATCAGTGATGCCTAAATTGGTTCTATCGAACAGCTCATAGCCGATACGTCCGCTCTTCGGGATTCCGGCCGTCGCCATTTGCAGGCGGAGCTCGGCGAGGCGGTCGGAGGGGACAAGAATGGTAGAGTCGGCGTCGCGAACGCGGTATTCGACGCCACTTTCGCGCAGCTTCGCGAGCACCGCGCCGGAATCTTCCGCCGAGAGATTTGAATACAGCGGCTTGAAATCGCGCTCGCGATTCCAATGCAGAAACCCGGATAGCGCGATGATAATCAGGATCGCGGACGCGATGATAGTGAGCCGTTGACGGATGGTCAGACTAGCGACGAATTTTCGTAGTTGATCCATACTTGCCGCTCGTCACTGGTTTCTAAAAGAGGATTGCCCTTTCCCAAAGCGTTTCAATTTGTGAATGCGTTTCAGAGCTGCATGCCCATAAGCGACTGGTATGCCGAGACAACTTTGTTGCGCACTTGCATAAACAATTGGAAGGACAGGTTGGCTTGCTGCGCCGCGATGATGGGCGTGTGGACGTCCTCATTGGCACCGGAGAGCAGGTCTTGAATGGCTTTGCCGGCCTGCGATTGAAAATTTTCAACCGTGTTTACGGCGTCGGTAAACATGCCCTGGAAGACAGAGCCATTTTCGGGATTGGCGGATGATGGCGCCGGGGAAATAGTCTGGATGGTGGCCGGGTTTGCGAGCTGGATCGGTGCTATGGGAGCCATTTTTTGCTTCTCTCAATTAAATTCAATTCGCGGGACTCTGGTTGTTTTGCCGAGCGAGACACTTTGCCTCTAAGTTGGTCCCGATGTGCATGAAATCCTCTCAAATGCATGCTGCTCAGCTTAGTAAGTCGATAGAACGCTGAATCATGTCTTTGACCGCAGAGATGGCAGAGACGTTTGCTTCGTAGTTTCTACTGGTATCCACCAGGTCGACCATATCTTCGGCTGGGTTAACGCGTGGAAATGACACGTAGCCATCCTTATCCGCATCCGGGTGGCCCGGCATATAGCGCTTGTCCGGATCGCGTTGGTCAATGACAATATCGGAGACGGCGACGCCAGTTGCGGTAGCGTCCATTTCGGTTTGGAACACGGCGGAGAATGGCGAATTCACCTGTTGGGAAGAGAATACGGCATCCTTGCGGCGGTACGGACCACCGTCTGGGGTACGCGTCGTCTCCGAATTGGCCATGTTTTCGACCAGGAGCTCGGCGCGAGTGCGTTCCGCGGCCATGCCGGACGCACTGACCGCGATAGACGAAAAAAGGCTCATGATTTATCTCCTCCACCATCGATGGCGCTCTTAATCTGCGCGAAATTGCCCTTCAGAAACGCCGCAGCCAGCCGGAAGCGCAGGTCGTTCTCAGCCAGCAGGCGCGATTCGCGATCGATACTGACGTCATTGCCGTCGTTCTTGACCGCAAGGCTGGGCACTTCGACGATGGTTGGCTTTTGGCCGGTTTCCAGGCTTTCGAATTCAAATTGAAAATCGATGTCGCGGGTTCGATAGCCGGGCGTATCGGCGTTCGCAATATTGGCGGCGACAAGTTTTTGCCGCTCCGCAACCAGATCCATATATCTTTCAAGCTGTTGCGAGACCGCATCGAGCATATGTCCAAGCCTGAGCAACTCAAAGGCCACAAGCGAGCATTGCGCTAAGTGCCAGAAGCAATTCATGCGATAGAGGCGCTGCGGAGTTTTCCTATGCTAGTTGGGCGTGGCAGTGCGTTTCAGATTGGCAATGATGTTTCGAAACAGAATGCAGCGCTCGTCGAGCGGCCAGCGATTTGTAGGCGCGCTGGCCTTGCTTGGAATCGTGTTTGCGTTGATTGCATATAGCTACGCTCGCCGCTATGCGCTTTCCATGGAAGCCGCGGCAGGGATTTATCTGTGCTTCATGCTTCTGCTGGGCGGGGCCCTGGCGCCGGGATTTCCGGGTACGCGCATGCAGCTCGAACAACTGCTGGCGGGGCGACGAAGAATACCGTTCCTGGTAAGCCTGTGGTGCTTTCCTTACCTCATATACGCCGCGGGAACGGGCGACTTCCGGTGGGTAGCGTTGCTGAAGTTAATGGCAATCGGCACCGGCCTCGCGGCAATCTACTCGGCATTTCGGGTGAGCGACGCACATGCTTTCACGGTGCAGGATGCGTGCGTGGCCGTGGCGCTGATCGGAGTTGTGCTGTCGGGCCAGCTCAGAGGCATTTGGAACAGGCCGGTAAACCTCGATTTCATGGGCCGGCTGTTCCTGGTGAACGTGGCTTCCTGGTGCTGGGTCTTCGTGCGCAGGGTTCCAGAGCTGGGTTACGAGTTTCGTTTTTCCACCGGCGTCATAAAGCAGGCCGCGCTCAATTTTGGATATTTCGCAGCCATCGCAATTCCAACGAGTCTGGCCCTGCATTTCACTGCGTGGAATCCGCGATGGCGCGGGTGGGGCTTATTCTGCCTGGACCACCTCGAAATCTTCTTGTTCATCGCGTTGCTCGAGGAGCTATTTTTTCGCGGATTCTTACAGACGATGCTCTCAAAGACGCTAGGCTCCTGGGTCGCAGGCCAGGCATTTGTTTCCGTGCTGTTCGGACTGTTTCACATTCTTCATCGGCCGTTTCCGAACTGGCGTTACGTAGCGCTCGCGACCGTTGCCGGATGGTTCTATGGGTCGGCGTTTCGCAAAGGCGGCAACTTGATGGCGTCCACCCTGATGCATGCGGCGGTGGACACGGTCTGGCGGACTTGGCTGACGGCCGGTAGCGGATAAAGGTAGTGGTATGAAAAAACACACGCGACTCGGTATCGGGAACCGCCTTAAGGTACTCGCCGCATTCGTCGCAAGCGCCGCCATAGCAGTCAGCGCCGAGGTTCCGTCAAAAAAACTTGCGTGTGGAAGCTGCCATGTGGCCGAGGCGAAATCCCAGCCGGAAACATCGATGGCGCGGGCGCTACAGTTGCCGGCCGAAGATCCGCTGTTTGAAAAGCGCTCAAAATTGACGGTGCGCTTGGGTGAGTATTCGTATTCGATCGAGCGACGGAACGGGGAGCCAACTTACTCGGTGATTGATGGAAATGAGACGCTTTCGACACCAATTCGGTGGGCGTTCGGAGTCGGTTCGCAAACTTTTGTGCTCGAGCGCGAGGGCAAGCTGTATGAAAGCTTCGTGAGTTACTATCCCGAGATTGATGGACTCGATACTACGATGGGTGACCAGAGAGTTCGTCCGGCGAGCCTGTCGGAGGCGATGGGGCGTGCACTCTCCGATCAGGAAGCGAAGGGCTGTTTTGGGTGTCATACAACGGGCGCCGTTACCGCTCACGAATTGCACTTCGATTCAATGCAGCCGGGTGTGAAATGCGAACGCTGCCATGTGGGCGCGAGCCAACATCTTGAAGCTATTTCACACGGCAAGCTAGATTCGGTGCCGCCGAAGTTGAAACAGCTTTCACCGGAAGATCTGTCAAATTTTTGCGGGCAGTGTCATCGAAGTTGGGAGACAGTGGTCAAAGGGCGTCTGTTCGGTCCGGTGAACGTGCGGTTTCAGCCGTACCGGCTAGCCACCAGCAAGTGCTTCGACGGCGTGGATCCTCGCATGAGTTGCGTAGCGTGCCATAACCCGCATCAGGAGATCGTCCGCGACGACAAGACGTACGATGCGAAATGCCTGGCGTGCCACAGCGCGAACGCGAAGCCGAGCGCCGGGATGCTGGCGGCAAATGCCGGCGACCATTTCGCCGAACCAGCGAGCCAGGTGAGGATGAAGACGTGTCCGGTTTCCAAAAGCAATTGCGTGAGCTGCCACATGCCGCGAGTGCCACTGCCCGGCGGACACATGACGTTTACGGATCATGACATCCGTGTAGTGCGCGCGGGCGAGCCGTACCCAAATTAGCTGGATGCGAAGGCGCTTGACAGGCCATTGGGCCGCAAGGTATATTTAACTCGACGGTTATTTAACCAAACGGTTATTAAAGTTGACTTCCGATCATCTCAGCACGACGCTTGCTGCGCTTGCCGATCCGACGCGGCGCGCAATTCTGGCGCGTCTCGCATCGGGCGAAGCATCCGTTACGGAGTTGGCGGAGCCATTCGAAATGAGCATGCCCGCGATCTCTAAACACCTGAAGGTGTTGGAACGCGCGGGGCTGATTGCGCGCGGGCGGGAAGCGCAATGGAGGCCGTGCCGGCTGGAGGCAGCGCCGCTCAAAGACGTCGCCGAGTGGGTGGAACATTATCGCGATTTCTGGGAACAGAGCCTGGATCGTCTGGACCAATATCTACGCGAGTTGAAACGTAAGGAGAAGAAACATGGCCGTGAACGACGCAGGCGCTAATGCCGCTGCAAACATCCCGGAGTGGGAGTTGGTCTTCACCCGGGTGTTTGATGCCCCGCCGGAATTGGTGTTTGAGGCATGGACGAATCCGAAGCACGTGGCGCAATGGTGGGGACCACGCGGTTTTACGAACACGATTCACGAGATGGACGTAAGGCCGGGAGGCGTTTGGCGGCTGGTGATGCACGGCCCGGATGGCGTAGATTACCATAACAAGATCGTGTTTCTTGAGGTGGTGAAGCCCGAGCGATTGGTCTACAAACATCAGCCGGAACATGGATACGAGCCGGTCGATTTCGAAGTGACTGTAACCTTTGCGAAGCGGGGAAACAAGACGGAGCTGACGATGCGGATGGTTTTCCCCTCGGCCGAGCAGCGCGACTACGTTGTCAAGAAGCATGGGGCGATCGAGGGTGCGAACCAGACCCTGGATCGTCTTGCCGGACACCTTCTGGCCATGTGATGAGGAGAATGCGATGACGTTCTTGCAGGATATGAGATTCGCGGTGCGTTCCCTGGCGCATACGAAAGGATTGGCGTTGACCGTGGTGCTGACGCTGGCGCTCGGCATTGGCGCAAATGCGGCCATCTTCAGCCTGGTGCGCGGGGTGCTGCTGAAGCCGCTGGTGAATCGCGATGAAGACCGGTTGATTTATATTCGCCAAAGCGCACGCGGGGTCGAGAACACGACCTTTTCGGTGCCGGAGATTCACGATCTGCAGGCGCGCGTGAAAACGCTGAGCGAGTTCGGCGATTTCTCAACGATTACGTTTACGATCGTAGGCCTGGGCGAACCGCGCGAGGTGAGAGCGGGCGTGGTGGGCGGCACGTATTTCGAGGTGATGGGGCTGCATCCGGTGCTGGGGCGGCTACTCGATAAACGCGACGATGGGCCAAAAGCGGCGGGCGCGGTAGTGCTGACGTATCGCTTCTGGACAACGACACTAAAGAGCGATCCGTCGGTACTGGGAAAAACGGTGCGGATGGATACCCGGACGGCGACGGTGGTGGGCGTGCTGGAGCCGTCGGTGCCGTATCCGGCTGAAACGGAAATCATTGCGAACGTGGTGACGAGCCCGCATCATTTGTCGGCGACGATGGTGACCGGACGGGTGCATCGCATGACGGAGCTGTTCGGGCGGCTCGCGCCGGGCGCGACGCTAGAGTCCGCGCGGGCGGAGCTGCGGACGGTCTACGGGGCGATGATCAAACAGCATCCCGAGGCTTATTCGCCGAGAGCGGAGTTCCGGATTAACGCGGTGCGCCTGCGTGACCAGATCACGTCGAAGGCGAAGACGGTGCTGCTGGTGCTGCTGGCCGCGTCGGCGCTGGTGTTCGTGATCGCGGTTTCGAATGTCGCTAATTTGATTTTGGCCCGGTCGGTGCGGCGCGAAGGCGAACTGGCCATTCGCGCGGCGTTGGGAGCAAGCGCCAGAGTGCTGCGCAGGACGCTATTGGCCGAAAGCCTGCTGCTATGCGGCGCAGGCTCGCTGCTCGGGCTGCTGGGAGCGCGGCCGATGGTGACGATTCTGGCGCGCTACGCCTCGAGGTTCTCAGTGCGCGCTTTGGATCTGACGGTGGATTCGAGCATGTTGTGGGTCGGAGCCGGGCTCGCAATTGTCGCGGCTGTGCTGCTGGCCTACGTGCCGCGGCTGCCGTCGGCGGAGGCGTCGCACGGATTCGGGCTGGCGAATAGCAGCCTGCGAATTGCGGGCAGCGCGAACCGCAGGCTGCGGATCTTCGCCGTTACGCAGATCGCGGCATCTTTCGTGCTGCTGGCGGGCGCGAGCATGCTGCTGAAGACGTTGCTGGCGATGCAAGCAGTGCAGACGGGCCTGGACACGCGGCACGTGCTGGCGATGAACGTGCCGGTGATGTCGTACGGGCGCTCACAGGAGCAGGTGATCAATTTCTATAAGGAGACAATTCGACGGATTAAAGAACTGCCCGGCGTGGAGGGCGTCGCGGTGGGCACGATGGTTCCGTGGCGCGACCTGGATTTCGGATTCGGGCTGGGCTTTACGGCGGAAGGGCATGCGCGCGTGAATGGCGAAGACGATCCGAAATCGGGCTATCGCGTGATTTCGCCGGGATTTTTTGCAGCGTTGGGAGTGCCGATTATCGCCGGGCGCGATTTCGATGAGAGCGACAAGCGGGGCGGCGAGCCGGTGGTGATTGTGAGCCAGAGCGTGGCGCGGCGGATGTTTCCAAATGGGGACGCCGTGAACCGGCACATCATGTGGACCGATCCAGTGATCAAATTTATCGGCATCAGCTCGGAGCCGCGGCGCATTGTGGGCGTGGTGGCGGACTTGGACGATACCCACGTGGTGCCGGGCGCGACGATGACCATCTACCATCCGTTCGACCAGCAAGAGCTGTGGGGCGGCCGCGTGTTCGTGCACACGCACGGCGACCCATACGCGCTGGTGACGCCCGTAACACGCATTATCCGAGTGATGTCGGCAGACCAGCCGGTGGAGCGAGCGGCGACGCTTGAAGATGTGCGCGCCGAGGTGCTTACGCCTGACCGGCTGAACACGTTCGTGTTCGGGGGATTCGCGCTGGTGGCGCTGGCAATTGCGGTGGTGGGTGTTGCGGGCGTGCTGGCATTTTCGGTCAGCGGGCGGACGCGGGAGTTCGGCATCCGGCTGGCGGTGGGCTCGCAGCCGCGGATTCTGCTGACCGGCGTGATCGCAGAAGGCGCCGTAATGGCGATGGCCGGAATCATCGCGGGCGCAGTGTGCGGGTTCGCATTGGCGAAACTGGCGGGCAGCTATTTCGAAGACATGCGGATGCCGGGCGCGATACCGGTGGTTGGTTCGGCGGTGGTGCTGCTGGCTGCCGCGGTGGTTGCATCAGTGCTGCCGGCGGCCCGTGCCGCGCGCGTGGACGTGATGCAGGCGTTGCGATCGGAGTAAAACAGCTCGGCCTGATTTACCCGAACGGATGCTCAATCGCTGGGCTCTGCGGTGTGAATAACTCTGCGCCGTGTTCGGTGATGTGCATGTCGTCTTCCAGCCGCACTCCGAATTCCCCGCGGATGTAGATTCCCGGTTCGTCACTGAACGTCATGCCCGGCGCAAGCGGAAGCGTGTTTCCCCGCACCAGGTAAGGCCACTCGTGTCCATCCAATCCGATGCCGTGGCCCACTCGATGAGTAAAGTAGTTGTAATCGGGCCCAAAGCCCGCATCCGCGATGATCTTGCGCGCGGCGGCATCCACATCCTGGCACGCAACACCAGGCTTCGCTGCCGCAAGTGCGGCGCTTTGCGCGCGATGGACGATCTCAAAAACGCGCCTCATCTTGTCCGTGGCTTTACCGATGACAAATGTTCGTGTAATGTCCGAGTTGTATCCTTCGACGGTGCAGCCGTCGTCGATCATCACCACCGTGCCCTCGCGAATCTCTTGCGGGGTTGCGGATCCGTGCGGCAAGGCAGAGTATTGTCCGGTTTGCACGCTCGCTTCTCCGCTGAAGCCCACGCGTTCGTACGCCGCCGCGATCAGCGCTTCCGCGTCGTTCTGCGTCATGCCCGGCTCCAGCGCCCGGTAAACCGATTCATACACTTTCAGCGTGGCCTGATTGGCGATGCTCATCAGGTCGATTTCATGCCCGCTCTTGATCATCCGGCAGCCTGCGGTTACCGGCGTGGCGCTTACCAATTTCGCGGCAGGCGCGGCCTGCGCGACGCCGTCGCTGAATACAAAAGGAGTCCGCTCTTCGATGCCAATCTTTCCCATCGAGAAGCCGCGCTCCTTCAATCCCGCCGCAACCAGGCGATAAGGATTCTCATCTTCATGCCACGTCAGCACGGCGGCATCTTCCAACGGTCCCTTGTTCAACTGCTCGCGTGCACGGTCCTCTTCGAAAGAAGGACAGACACAAAAGGCATGGCCTCTCACGGGAATTACGACCGCGAACAGCCGCTCACTGTTGTGCCAGCGCACGCCGCTGAAATAGAGCAGCGATGTGCCGCCGGTGAGCAGGATCGCGTCAATCCGATGCCCGGACATCAGCTCTTGGGCTCTCGCAACGCGAGCCCGGCGCTCATCCGTACTGATCGGCTTCACTTGGCCGCGCATCGATTGCAGAGCGGCAATTGAGACAGGAACGCTGGCAGCGGCGGCAGACTTGCGAATTGCAGTTGCGCCCACCGCGGCGCCGCCGATGATTAGAAAGCCGCGTCGCGAGAACATTGATATATGATCAGGCGCGCTGACTCTGGGCATTCTCGGGCATCATCACGGTTCTGCGGCCGCGCAGCAGGATGCCGGCTCCCAGCACAAGCAGTCCCAGCGCGATCCACTGCGTGATGGAGAATGGCCCCACTAGCGATTGTTCATGCACCCGGAAGAATTCAATAATGAAGCGAGCGGTGGAATAAAGCACCAGGTAGAGTCCGATGATGGCGCCAGGACGATGGCCGCGATTGAATTCGCGGCAGAGAATACCGAAGATGATGAGATCGGCGGCCGATTCGTAAAGCTGCACAGGGTGAAGCGTCTTATCGAGCGGCACCGGAGCCGCCGCGTCTGAGCGGAAGCGCACACCCCACGGTAAATCGCACTCTGTGCCCCAGCAACAGCCCGCGGCGAAACAGCCAAGCCGCCCGATTGCTTGTCCTAAGACCACGCCGGGCGCGAACGCATCCATTGTCGGGAAAGCAGGCAGGTGCTGCCGGCGCATATACAAAACGGCCACCAGAAACGCCGCAATAAATCCACCATGGAATACGCCCGCTGCCTGCAGCGTTTCGAGCGTGAAGATCTGGCCCGGGTCGCGGATGTAATCGCCCAGGTCGAACAGGAACATGAACAGCTTCGCGCCCACAATGCCCGCCATCGCGCAGTAGACGGCCAGATTCGTAATCTTGTCCGGAGGCAGCCCCGCGCGCCGCGCCAGTCGCAGGGTAATCCCGAGCCCGGCCAGAAAACCGAGCGCCACCAGCACGCCGTAAGTCGGAATGTAGAAGGTGCCGATGCTGATCAGTTTCGGAAACATATCTACTTATGCGCGAAGCTCGCCTCTCGCTCGGGCTTGCGCCTTCCGCGCAGCAAATCAATCATCAGCAGCGCAGCTCCCACCGTGATCGCGCTATCCGCCACGTTGAAGGCCGGGAACGACCATGCGCCATGATAGACCTCGATGAAATCGGTGACCGCGCCATACAACACGCGGTCATACAGATTTCCGATGGCGCCGCCAAGTATCAAGGCAAGTCCGAAACGGGTGAGTGGCGTGTTGAACGAACTGCCGCGACCCCACAGCGCCAGCGCCACAAATACCAGCACGGCGGCTGAGACACCTATTAAGACGGCGCTGCGCAGAAACGGGTTGCCTTCAGCCAAAACGCCGAACGCCGCGCCCGGATTTTCCGTATGGACAATGCGCAACCAGCCAGGGACAACCGAGATGGAGTCAAAGGGAGTCATAGAGTGCTGGATGGCGAGCTTCGAAATCCGGTCGCCCACGACTACCAGCAGGGACGCGATGAGCGGCATCCATCGCTTCGCGCTGATCAACTGGCTGGGCACTTAGTTCAAGAACTCCGGTATCACGGACGCGCAGGACGCACAAACGGTTGGGAAGTCCTCGTTGCTGCCGACGTCGGTTTTGTATTTCCAGCAGCGCTCGCACTTGTCGCCGCGGGCGCGGTCTATTTTGATTTCGAGTCCCGTGGGTCCGCTTCGCTCCAGCGCCACTTGAGATACGATGAACCACTCAGGTAGCTCGGGTGCGAACTGCTCGAGTAATGGAAAGAGATCGTCACTCGCCTCGAGCAACACCGCCGCTTCCAGCGACGAGCCGATGATCCGGTCTTCGCGGGCAACATCGAGCGCCTTCAACACCTGGTCGCGAATGGGTATCAGCCGATCCCATTCGGCAGCTCGCCGACGCTGCACCTCTGTGATCCCTTCGCTCAACTCTTCTGCTTTCGGAAACCAGGCCATGTGGACGCTGGCGGCGCCGGCCCCGTATCTGGTGTGCTTCCAAACCTCTTCACAGGTGAACGAAAGCATGGGCGCGAGCAGCCGCACCAGGGCCAGATTCAATCGATGCAGCGCGGTTTGCGCGCTGCGCCGCGCGTGAGCAGAAGGTCCGGTGGTATACAACCGATCCTTCGACACATCGAAGTAGATCGCGCTCAGATCGGTGATTGCGAAATCGTAGATGGCGCGATAGACCTTATGGAATGCATACTCGCCGTACCACTCTGTGCAGCGGCGCACCATATCTTCGGCGCGCAGTAGGATCCATGTGTCCAGGACTGGAAGCTCACCGCCGGGCACCGCATCGCGCTCCGGAACGAAATCGTTCAGGTTGCCCAGCAGGTACTTGAAGGTGTTGCGCAGTTTCCGGTACGCCTCTGAGAGCCGCGCCAGGATGACGTCCGATATCCGAACGTCCTCCATGAAATCGACCGATGCCACCCACAACCGCAGCAGGTCGGCGCCATACTGTTTGACGATCTTCTCAGCGCCTTCGCTGCCCTGAGACTTCGACATCGCGCGTCCATCGGCATCGAGCGTCCAACCGTTGGTGGCGCATTCTCGATAAGGCGCACGCCCTTTCAGCGCGACCCCAATGAGCAGAGAGCTCTGAAACCAGCCGCGATACTGGTCGCCGCCCTCCATATATATGTCGCTCGGCCACTCGAGCCCGTTTTGCGCCGTGAGTACCGCCAGATGGCTCGATCCGGAATCGAACCAGACGTCCAGGATGTCGCTCTCTTTGCGGAAGCTTGTGCCGCCGCATTTGTGGCAAGCGCACGCCGCACCCATCAGCTCCGCAGCCGATTTCTGATACCAGATATCCGCTGTGTGCTCCCGAAATTGCGAGACGACGTTCTCTAACACCTGCTTATCGGTGAAGGGCTCGCCACAATCTTCGCAATAGAACACCAGGATCGGAACGCCCCAGACGCGCTGCCGCGAGATGCACCAATCGGGTCTCGTCGCTACCATGTTCGCCATGCGCTGCTCGCCCCAAGCCGGATACCACTTCACGTCTGCGATCGCGTCGAGGGTTCGCGCGCGCAGGTCCGTCGCTTGGTCTCCCCGGCGGTCCATTCCGATAAACCACTGCTCAGTAGCGCGGAAAATGACGGGGTTGTGACAGCGCCAACAATGCGGATAGCTGTGCTCGAGCCTGGCTTGCCCGGCCAATGCCCCGTGCTCCTGCAGCAGCTTGATAACGATCGGGTTCGCCTCCCAGATCGTCTGTCCGATCAGCACATCGGGAAGCTCGCCGCTCGCACCATCAGCGCGAAACATACGTCCCCTCGCGTCCACGGGACAGTAAACCGGAAGGCCGTAGCGCTGGCCAATCACGAAGTCGTCTTGCCCATGACCGGGCGCGGTGTGCACGGCTCCGGTTCCTTGCTCGAGAGTGACGTGCTCGCCCAAAAGTCCGATCGAATCGCGGTCGATGAATGGATGCCGGAAGACTGCGCCTTCGAGCCTGGTTCCGGGGAACCGCGCGACCACCGTCTGATCCCAGCCGAGCACATCCGCTACCTGCGGCAGCAATCCTTCCGCGACGATCGTCAGCCCTTGCGGCGTATCGACAGCCACGTATTCAAACTTGGGATTGAAGCTGATGGCCAGGTTCGCCGGAATTGTCCAGGGCGTGGTGGTCCAGATGAGCACGTAAACATCGCGGCCGGCAAGCGCCGGATCGACCGCGGCCGGATCTGACACCAGCTTGAAACGGACATAGATCGAAGGGCTTGAATGGTTCTCGTATTCGACCTCGGCCTCGGCCAAGGCCGTCCGGTCATGAATGCACCAATGGACGGGCTTCAGTCCTTTGTAGACGTAGCCGCGTTGGAGGAAATCGACGAAGGCTTGCGCGATGACCGCCTCATAGCCGGGGCTCATCGTTAGGTACGGATCTTCCCAGCGGCCGAGAATGCCGAGGCGCTTGAATTCCGTGCGATGGATGTCTACGTATTTCGCAGCATAGGCACGGCACTCGGCGCGAATTTCCGCCGCGCTCATCGTGGCCTTGCGCTTGCCCAACTGCTGGTCTACTTTGAACTCGATCGGCAGGCCATGGCAATCCCAGCCGGGAACGTACGGCGCATCAAAACCCGCCATGCTCTTCGACTTCACGATGAAATCTTTGACGATCTTGTTGAACGCAGTACCCAGATGAATGTTCCCGTTGGCGTAAGGAGGCCCGTCGTGTAGAACGTATTGCGGACGCCCGGCGCGTGCTTCGCGAATGCGGTGATAGAGCTCCATGGCCTCCCACTGCGCGAGTATTTTCGGCTCGGCGGTGGGCAGGTTCGCCTTCATGGGGAAATCCGTTTTGGGCAGGTTGACTGTCTTTTTCAGGTCAACGGAGGAAACATTCATGGACTAATTTCATCGTAGCGGACGGGGACAGCCAGGCAAATCACGCGCAGGTCGCCAGGGGCAACCCGGCCGCGTCGGGCAACCTCTCTGAGCACCGCGCCCTCTGATATCCTCTAGACTTAGAAGAGGTTTTTAGATGTCTGGACACAGCAAATGGGCCACCATTAAGCACAAGAAAGCGGCCCTGGATGCGAAGCGCGGCAAGGCCTTCACCCGCTTGATCAAGGAAATCATGATTGCCGCGCGCAACGGCGGGGATCCCGATATGAACCCCCGCCTGCGCACCGCTATTACGGCCGCCAAAGCCGAAAGCATGCCCGCCGACAACATCAAGCGGGCCATCATGCGCGGTACCGGCGAGCTGGAAGGCGGCCAAATCGACGAAATCCTTTTCGAAGGCTATGGCCCCGGCGGCGCTGCGGTGCTCGTCAACGTCGCCACCGACAATCGCAACCGCACCGTCAGCGAAATCCGCCATGTCTTCTCTAAGAACGGCGGCAATCTCGGCGAGCAGGGCAGCGTCTCCTGGATGTTCGAACGCAAGAGCCAGATCATAGTCGACGCCGAAAATGCGACCGAAGATCAGCTCATGACCATTGCGCTCGACGCCGGAGCCGATGACATCCGCGACCAGGACGGCGCCTGGGAAATTCTTTCAGCCCCCGACCCGCACACCCACGAAGCCGTTCTGCAAGCGCTCCAGAAGGCCGGGATTCCCACTGAATCCGCCGAAATCGCCATGGTTCCCAAGAACACGATCAAGCTGGAAGGCAAGAACGCTCAAAATATGCTGAAGCTCTACGACGCCCTCGAAGAGCATGACGATGTGCAGAACGTTTACGGCAACTACGAAGTCGACGAGGCCGAAGTGGAAGCCCTGGCTTAAAACCCTCCCTTTTCCCACTTCATGCGAATCGTCGGCATAGATTGCGGCACCGAAAGAACTGGCTTCGGTGTCATCGAGTCCGACGGCCGCTCCCATCGCTTCCTCTCGGGCGGCGTCATCACTACCAATACGGGCGATGCGCTTGAACAGCGGCTCAAACTTATTGCCGAGCAACTCCGCGATGTGCTCGGAACGTTCGCTCCCCAAGCCATCGCGGTCGAAGAAGTTTTTTATGCCGTGAACGCCAAGTCCGCACTCAAGCTGGCCCACGTTCGGGGCGTTGCGCTGCTTCTCGCGGCTGAAGCGGGTCTCGCGGTGAGCGAATACTCCGCGCTCGAAGTGAAGATCAGCGTGGTCGGCTATGGCCGCGCCGAAAAGCAACAGGTCCGCATGATGGTCTGTTCGCTTCTCGGCATAACGCGCGATTTCGAATCCCACGATGCGACCGACGCGCTCGCCGTCGCCATCTGTCACGCTACCCGCTCCACCGTTTCCGCCCTGGCCGGAGTTCGGCCATGAAACTCCTGCTCCTTGCCGCCCTGCTCTCCACATCTCTTGTGGCTGCCACTCCCGCGCTTACCTACACGCGCAGTTTCCCTGGCAGCGATCCCGATTACATCTACATCCACATCGATCGCACTGGCGCGCTCGAATATAAAGAATCGCCGAAGGACGACCAGCCGCTCAAAGCGCAGCTACAGGATGCCGAGACCGCCCCGCTGTTCGACATGGCCGGGAAACTCGGCTACTTCAAGTCGCCGCTGGAATCCGGCCTGAAAGTCGCCAACACCGGCAAGAAAACGTTCCGCTACGACAATGAAAGCGGCGCTTCGACCGAGGTGACCTTCAACTACTCCACGAACGAAACCGCCCAGGCTCTTCTCGCGCGCTTTGAAGAAATCGCCGCGACCGAGCGCGCATATATCGATCTCGATCGTACCGTCCACTTCGACAAGCTCGGTGTCAACGACGCGCTTGCTGAAATCGAATCGCTCTGGCTGCATAAGCAGCTCGTCGCGCCTCGGCAATTCTTGCCTCTGTTTACGCGTATCACTTCGCACGAGTCATTTATGCATCTCGTCAGAGACCGCGCAGCCAGGTTAAACGACGAATTCACCGCTCCGCCACCTGCCGGTGCTTCTGCGAGCCAACCGCCCCAGTGAGTGACTTGCCTCATTTCGACCGTGTGATCTGGATTGTGCTCGATAGCGTCGGCATCGGCGTCATGCCCGATGCGGCCGCATACGGCGATGAGGGAAGCGACACGCTGGGCAACATCGCGAAGCAGCGCAGTCTCGATCTTCCGAATCTCCGCCGCCTCGGTTTGGCCAATATCAAGCCGCTCGCAGGCGTTGCGGCGGTCGATCGTCCCGCGGGAGCCTTTGGAAAATGCGCGCTTGCTTCGCCCGGCAAAGATACTACCACCGGCCACTGGGAAATGGCGGGTATCATTCTTGAGAAGCCGTTCCCGATTTACCCATACGGCTTCCCGGCCGAAATCATCAGCGCTTTCGAAGAAAGAGTCGGCCGCAAGACTCTCGGCAACAAAGCCGCATCCGGCACTGAGATCATCAAAGAACTCGGCGTAGAACATCTCCGCACCGGCTATCCCATCGTCTACACCTCTGCTGACAGCGTCTTCCAGATCGCGGCGCATGAGGATGTCATCCCGCTCGAAGATCTCTATCGCATGTGCGAAATCGCGCGCGACATCCTCCGCGGTCCCCATGAGGTTGGCCGTGTGATCGCCCGCCCCTTCGAAGGCGAGCCGGGCCATTTTGTTCGCACACCCAACCGCAAAGACTATGCAGTTCCGCCGCCCGAAGGCATGCTGCTCGATCAGCTCGCCGCGAAGCACGTCCCCGTCTGCGCCATCGGCAAGATCTCCGACATTTTTCTTCACCGTGGCATCACCCAGTCTGTGAAGACCAAGAACAATGCGGACGGCATGCTGAAGACCGTGGATGCAATGCGCGACACGCCGCATGGTCTCATTTTTGTCAACCTTGTAGATTTCGATCAGCAGTTCGGCCATCGCAATGACGTCGCAGGCTACGCGGCAGCGCTGGAAGCCGTGGATCGCTGGCTGCCTTCGCTCCCGTTAAAGGAGACCGATCTGCTTGTGATCACGGCAGACCACGGCTGCGATCCTACAACACCCTCTACCGATCACTCCCGTGAGTACACCCCCCTAGTTGTCTATGGAAACAACGCCCAGCATGGCGTCAATCTCGGCACGCGCGCTACGCTCGCTGACATTGGCCAAACGGTTGCGGAGAATTTTGGCGCTGCGATCTCTGCCGGCGTCAGCTTCCTCCCCGATATTCAGAAAGGACAATGAGATCTCTCGAATCTTATGAGACGGCGCGTCATGGCGGCCAATTGGAAGATGTACAAGAATGCGCAGGAAACCTCCGCGTTCTTCGAACAGTTCACGCCCTTGCTCAATAATTCCCTTCACTGCGAGGTGGTGATCTTCCCCGTCGCCATTAGCATTCCGGCCGCTGTCCAGGCAGCCGAAGAAACCGCGATTCGCATTGGTGGGCAGAACATTTTCTGGGCCCGCGAAGGAGCCTATACAGGGGAAATCTCGGGTGAGATGTTGGCCGCCGCGGGAGCCACCTGGGTACTGGTTGGACACAGCGAGCGCCGCCAGTATTTTCATGAGACCGATTTCGATGTGCTCAAGAAAACGCAAGCTGCTCTTGATGCCGGCCTCACTCCCCTAGTTTGCTTGGGTGAGCGTCTAGAGGAACACAAAGCTGGCCGCGCCGAAGAGATCCTCATTCGGGAGTTCGCAGGTGGTATCGCCGGACTCACCGAAGAGCAGTTCGCGCGTATCGTAATCGCGTACGAGCCGATTTGGGCCATCGGCACCGGCCAGACGGCCACGCCGGAAATCGCCGCCAAAGCCCATCGCTGCATCCGCTCGGAGACGCAGAAACGGTTCGGCCGCGAAGCCGCTGAACACGTTCGCATCCTGTACGGCGGTAGCGTCAAGCCCGACAATATCGCCGGCCTCATGCGTGAATCCGAAATCGATGGCACGCTCGTCGGCGGCGCTAGCCTCGATCCACACTCTTTCTTCAAGATCGTCAAAGCCGCCTAGCGCGCATGGCTACCAGGCGCTTCCACCTCGCGCAGCCCGGCGCGGCCTATTTCGAGCGCCGCTTGTTGCGACGGCATGCACGCGCTTTCCACCTTTGGGCGCTCGGTGTCGGCGCAGTCATTTCAGGCGATTTCTTCGGCTGGAACTTCGGTCTGGCCGAAGGCTTCGGCGGAATGCTCATTGCGCTGGCGATCATGACCGTCCTCTTTGGCGGCCTTTGCTTCAGCATTGCCGAAATGTGCCCTGCACTTCCTCACGCCGGCGGCGCTTATTCATTTGCGCGGACCGCTATCGGCCCGTGGGGCGGTTACATCACCGGCCTTGCCGAAAACATGGAGTACATTCTCACTCCCGCTGTCATCGTTGTCGGAATCGGCTCGTATTTGGGAGCCGTCTTTTCCACACCATCTGCCTGGGCCCCGCTCTGGTGGCTCGCCTGCTACATCGTTTTCGTAGCGTTCAACATCGCTGGCGTCGAACTCTCGTTCCGCCTCTCTCTCATCGTCACTATCTGCGCCCTCACCATCCTGGCCATCTTCTTCGTGGGCGCGATCCCGAAATTCAATCTGCACAAGTGGGCCTTGCAGGATTTAGGCTGGCTGCCGCACGGCCCCGCCGGAATTTTTCGAGCGTTGCCCTTCGCCCTCTGGGTCTATCTCGGTATCGAGCAGCTTCCGCTGGCTGCCGAAGAATCGCACGACCCCATTCGCGACATGCCCAAAGGAATTCTCCTCGGCCTCGCCACTCTCATACTGTTCGCCTTTCTCACCGTCATCCTGAACGCTGGCATCGCACCCGGAGTTCGCGAAGTCGACCGTTCGAACGAGCCTCTCTTCCTCGCCTTTCGTACCATCTTCGGCAACGGCGCCACCGCTCGCCTGCTCGCGCTCCTCGGCTGTGCCGGCCTCATCGCCAGCTTCCACGCCATCATCTTCGCCTACGGCCGACAAATCTATTCGCTCTCACGCGCTGGTTATTTCCCCACCTGGCTTTCCCTCACTCACGGTACGCGCCAAACACCCGCCCGCGCGCTGATTACCGGCTCTATCGTCGGTTATCTCGCCGCCTGCGTTATCTATTTCGCTGGCCAAAGTAGTCCTATTGGTGCGATCCTCCTCAACATGGCCGTGTTCGGAGCCGTCCTCGCCTATGTCTTACAAATGGTTTCCTTCATCCGTCTGCGCCTCCTGTTTCCTAACATCGTTCGCCCCTATCGCAGCTCCCTCGGTATCCCAGGCGCAGCCCTTGCGATTGCCATTTCCATCGCCACTCTTGCTACTTTGTTTCTGAATCACGATTACCGCCCCGGCGTTGTGGGGGCAGTTACCTGGTTCCTGCTGGGAATCGCATACTTCGGCTTGCATGGCCGCAATCAGCTTGTGCTGGCCCCAGAAGAGCAATTCGCCGAAGAGGCTCGCGCCATCGAATGGGCTCCTACCACAAAGCCATAGGTCAAACCGTCTACCGGTTCGACGGCCTGAAAACCCTCCTCGCCAAAGCGACTCCCTTGCGTTCCGGTGACCAACTGGCCGGAATTGCCGCCGATACCGCCGAAGAGCGGGTAGCCGCACAAATGGCGTTGGCAGATCTCCCGCTGCGCGCCTTTTTCTCAGACCTGCTCATTCCCTACGAGCAGGACGAAGTGTCGCGTGTGATCATGGATGACCTTGATCGCGCCGCATTCGCCCCGGTCGCGCATCTTACCGTGGGCGATTTTCGCGACTGGCTTCTCAGTGACCACGCCGATACCCGTTCTCTCGCCGCTCTCGCTTTCGGTCTCATGCCGGAAATGGCCGCCGCGGTCTCGAAAATTATGCGGCTCCAGGATCTGGTGACCGTCGCAGCGAAGATTCGCGTGGTGACTCGTTTTCGCAATACAATCGGCCTTCCCGGCCGCCTTTCCACGCGCCTCCAACCAAATCATCCGACCGACGATCCTCTCGGCATCGCGGCCAGCATCATCGATGGCCTCACCTACGGCAGCGGCGATGCGGTCATCGGAATCAACCCGGTATCGGACAATCTCCCATCGGTCGAAACGCTCCTGCATATGCTCGATCGCATTCGCGAGCGCTACGAAATTCCAACTCAAACCTGCGTGCTCGCGCATGTCACGACACAAATGGAAGCGATGCGCCGCGGCGCGCCCCTCGATCTCGTCTTCCAATCCATCGCCGGAACGGAGGCGGCAAACCGCTCCTTCGGCATCGATCTCGCGGTGCTCGCCGAAGCCCGCCAGCGAGCGCTCGAGCTAAAGCGTGGCACTCTCGGCGGTAATGTGATGTATTTTGAAACCGGGCAGGGCAGTGCTCTTTCGGCGAACGTCCACCACGGTATCGATCAGCAGACCTGCGAGGCCCGCGCCTACGCCCTAGCCCGTCATTTTCAGCCACTGCTTGTGAACACCGTCGTGGGTTTCATCGGTCCCGAGTATCTCTATGACGGCAAGCAGATCCTGCGCGCCGCACTCGAAGACCACTTCTGCGGCAAGCTGCTCGGCCTGCCCATGGGCTGCGACGTCTGTTACACAAATCATGCGGAAGCGGATCAGGACGACATGGATGCGGTCCTCACCATGCTCGGCGCAGCCGGCGTGAATTACATCATGGGAGTTCCTGGCGCCGACGATATCATGCTCAACTATCAAAGCACTTCTTTCCACGATGCGCTCTACCTTCGCCGGCTGTTGAAGCTTCGCCCCGCACCCGAATTCGAGACCTGGCTCGAGCGCCGGCGACCGGAGCTGCCGGAAATGCTGGCCCTTCTCGAAGCATGAATCAGGCCGGCGATCTTGCTCGTCTGCGCGACTTCACGCCTGCTCGTGTTGCCCTCGGCCGCGCCGGGCACAGCCTTCCCACCCGCGACCTGCTGGATTTTCAACTGGCTCACGCCCGCGCCCGAGACGCCGTGCATGCGCAGCTCGATCCGCAAGCGCTGGCTCTGGAATTACGTCGTATCATCGGCGAATGCCTTTTGGCCCACAGCGCCGCCGCCGACCGCTCAATCTATCTCCGCCGTCCCGATCTCGGTCGACGTCTTAGCGACGATTCACGCCGCTCACTCATCTCGCACGCAGGCCGGTTTGACGCCGCGTTCATCATCGCCGATGGCCTCTCTGCTCTTGCGGTCGAGCGTCATGCCGCGCCCATGCTCGAAGCGATTCTTGCCCTTCTCGACCCTAGCGATTGGAAACCGTCTCCTCCGGTAATCGTTCAACAGGCCCGCGTCGCGATCGCCGACGATATTGCGCACAGCCTCAGCGCATTTTTATCGGTCGTACTCATCGGCGAACGCCCCGGCCTCGGCTCGCCCGATAGTCTCAGCATCTATCTCACCTGGAATCCTCATCCCGGCCTCACCGATGCTGATCGCAACTGCATCTCCAACATTCGCGCCGAAGGTCTGAGTTACTCCGCCGCCGCTCAAACGCTGCTGTTTCTCATGACCGAATCCCGGCGCCGCAAAATCTCAGGGGTCGCGCTCAAGGCGGCGGCAGCCGCGATTCTCCCGCATCGGGAGAGTAGCTGACTTCGGCTTTGCTACCGGTGTCGCTGGGCCTCGACATATGCTCGCAACACAGCATTCATACGGGTCAAGTAACCCTCCCCCTGCTGTCTAAACCAAGCGAGTACATCGGGATCGATTCGCAAATGGATGGATTCCTTCCGCTGTGGCATCACCAGACGCGCCTTTGTCCAGTCAACGCTAACATCAGCATCCTTATCGGCCGCGATTGCCCGACCGAGCTCATTCTCACTCAGGGCATCTGCGCGCGCCCAGTCGGTCTTACCCTTGCGTCTGCCGCTCAACGATCTTTTCGTAATTCTCTCGCTCATAGCGCCTCGCTGCTCTGGCTGAAATCAGCCGTCTGGTTTTGCCACGCCATGTGAAGACCACCGTGATGATCCGGCCTTCACACCTTCCCACGGCGAGAAATCGCTCCTCACCGTGCTGGAGTTGAGTCGAGGCGACCTCCAGAACCGGACCTTCCCAGATGCCTATGGCATCTTCGAAATCGATTCCATGCAAGACTAAATTTGTGCGGCGCTTTGTGTCGTGCCACTCGAACTCCACGGATTAGTCTAGCACAAATGTGTACACAGCCGGGATCGGCCAAAAACTGCCGCTCGCTAAAGTTTCTCTTTCTTGGTTTTCCCCGGCAAATCGAACGGATTCTCGTGCACTCTCTCGCGAATCCTCGCGTTCAGTGTCTTCGCCAGGGACACACTCCGCTCCCCGAACCGGTCGCGAATATGGTCGACAGATCGGAACGCCTCTCGCAGCCGTGCCGTCTTGGGTTCCTCGAGCAAACTCATCTGCCCTTCGGCATGCTCCAGAGATCCCGCGTGCACTCCCAACAACCTCACCAGCGCACGGCCATCCCACGCCTGGCGAAATAATCCGACTACGGCGCCTGCCACTTCGCTGTCTAATTGGGTCGCATGATCGAGCGAATGCGCGCGCGTGATCGTCAAAAAATCCTCGAACCGCAGCTTCAATTGAATCGTGCGGGCATACAACCGATGCTCCCGCAGCCGCCTGGCTACCATCTCCGACAGCCTCAGGAGAGTCGTCTCTAATTGCTCGCGGTCGTTGGTGTCTTCGCCGAAAGTGTGTTCATGGCTAATCGACTTCGGATCCTCGTTCGCGCCAATCTCCGCATCGAACCAGCCGCCCGCGTCTTCTCCACGCGCTTTCCCGGCCAGCGCCAGTCCCCACCGCCCGAAGCGCGTCGCCAGAAAATTCTCCTCCAACCGCGCCAGATCCCCCACGCGCCGAATGCCGATTGCGTGCAGCGACGCCTCCGTCTTCTTGCCGACGCCGGGTATCTTCCTCACTTCCAATGGCGCCAGAAACCGCGCCTCCTGACCCGGCAAAACGTACAACACCCCATTCGGCTTCGCCTGATCTGAGGAAACCTTCGCCACCAGTCGCGACGATGCCAGCCCCAAGGAGCACTTCAGGTTCGTTTCCGCCCCAATCGCCGCATGCAGTGAATGCGCTGCCCGGATCGCCGGCCCATGCAGGCGTTCCGTCCCCGTCAGATCCAGATACGCTTCGTCGATCGACGCCATCTCCACTTGGGGCGAAAACCGCTGCAGAATTGCATAGACTTTCTTCGAACAGTCGCGATACCGTTCCGGATGCCCCTCCACGAAAATCGCCTGCGGGCACAAGCGCGCCGCTGTTCGCAGCGGCATCGCCGAGTGCACGCCAAATTTTCGCGCCGCATACGACGCCGCTGCCACTACCCCGCGTTGATCCGCTTTCCCACCCACCACCACCGGCTTGCCCTTCAGCAATGGATTGAACAACTCCTCCACGGACACGAAGAATGCGTCCATGTCCACGTGACAGATGAGGCGTTGCATGCAGAATTAGCTTCGCCGCGTCGCTCCAATCACGCGCGGCAATCCGGCCAAATCTGAGATTACTTCAATACCGGTCCACTCTGCCGCGAGCATCTCGCGCACGCTATCGAGCGATTGATATCCCAACTCCATCAGCAATCGTCCGCCCGGCTTCACGGCCGCGCACGCGCCGCCAATCAATCGGGTATAAATCTCCAAGCCGGTTTCGCCGGCAAACAGCGCAACGTGCGGCTCCCAATTCCGCACCTCGCTTTGCATGTTCGCGGCATCCGCGCCGGGAACATATGGCGGATTCGAAACGAGTAAGTCGATGCTATTGTTCGTTACCGCCCCGAGTAAGTCCGCCGCAAAAAACTCGACCGCTGCCCCATGCGCCCGCCGGTTCCGCTCGGCAACCGCCAAGGCGGGAAGCGATATATCCGACGCCAGGACCAGCCTCCCGCTCTCCAGCGCTACGCTGACCGCAATCGCCCCTGACCCTGTGCCTACATCCAAGGCTCGCGTCCCGGCGTGCGCCTGCAGCCATTGCAGCGCTGCCTCCACCAGGTGCTCCGTCTCAGGCCGGGGTATCAATACATCCGCGTTCACGTAGAAATTGCGCCCGTAGAATTCCTGTTTGTGCGTGATGTACTGCGTCGGTTTGCCGCTCAGCCGCTCGTTCAAGTAGCGCCCGTAGTGAATCCACGCCAAGCGAGTCAACTCGTCGTTAGAATGCGCATACAGATATGCCCGCTCGCATCGCATCGCGTGACATAAAAGTACCTCCGCGGTCAGACGCGGTACCGGCACGGCAGATTTTTGAAGAATATCAGTGCCCTGCAACAGGGCAGCTTGTACAGTTAGATACAACCGGCGTCGCGGTGCGCGCCCCTACGCCGCCCGGCCCTGTTCGGAGCGATAGTAACTTGTCAGCGCGTCCACAATCGGCTGCAGCCGCCCTTCCATCACTATGTCGAGCTGATGCAGGGTCAAGCCGATGCGATGATCCGTTACGCGGTTCTGCGGGAAGTTATAGGTCCGGATCTTCTCGCTCCGGTCGCCTGTTCCCACCATGCTCTTGCGCTCGGCGCCTATCTGCGCCAGTTGCTTTTCCAGCTCCATCTGGTAAAGCCGCGCTCGCAGCACCGACATCGCCTTCGCACGGTTCTTGATTTGCGACTTCTCATCCTGGCACGAAACCACCGTGTTAGTGGGTAAGTGAGTAATTCGAACCGCTGAATAAGTCGTATTGACTGACTGGCCGCCCGGCCCCGACGAACAGAACGTATCGATGCGAATATCCTTCGGATCGATCTGCACGTCCACTTCATCCGCCTCCGGCATCACCACCACCGTAATCGTCGAAGTATGTACGCGCCCCTGCGTCTCTGTGGCCGGCACGCGCTGCACCCGGTGTACGCCGCTTTCGTACTTCAAACGGCTGTATACTCGCTTCCCGCTCACGATCGCGGTCACTTCGCTGAACCCGCCGACCGACGATTCACTCATGGAAGTGATCTCCACCTTCCAGCCCTGTTCCTCCGCATAACGCGTATACATGCGGAAGACTTCGCTCGCAAACAGCGACGCCTCATCTCCGCCCGCGCCTTTGCGAATCTCAAGCACGACATTCTTCTCGTCGTTCGGATCTTTCGGCAACAGCAGAATCTCCAGCTCCTGTTCGATTTCCGCTACTTGCGGCTCCAGCCGCGCTACTTCCATCTCCGCCATCTGCCGCAGCTCCGGATCCGTTTCGCTGAGCATCGCGCGAGCATCGCCCAACTCCTGCTCGGCGCGCTTCCACTCCCGGTACTTCGTCACCATTTCGGTCAGCTCGCTCTGTTCCTTCGCCACCTTGCGATACTGTTCCGAATCGTTGATCACTGCCGGATCAGCCATCCGCGCCGTCAGCTCGTTATAACGCGCTTCGGCCTCGTTTAATCGATCTTGATATTGCATGGATGCCGCCCGTTGAGCCGTTTACGCGATGACCAACTCGCCGCCCTGCGCGCGCTCCAGCTCCATCGCGCGCTCCAGCGCATGAATAGCTACTTCGGTCTGCGAATTCGAAGGGGTTTGCGTCGTCACGCGCTGCAGCCACAATCCCGGCCGTGTCAGCACCGCCATCAATCCTCGCTGCCGCTTGGCCGCGAAGCGGATCACTTCGTAGCTCACGCCCACGATGACCGGAAGCAGCGCAATGCGCGCCAGGAACTTCGCCCAGAAATTGTCGAACGGCAGAAATGCGTAGCACACCATGGCGATAATCAGCACCACCACCAGAAAGCTCGTGCCGCACCGCGGGTGCCACGTGACGAACCGCTGCGCGTTGCCCACATTCACCGGCTGCCCCGATTCGAAATTGAAAACCACCCGGTGCTCCGCGCCATGATATTCGAACACGCGATGCATCTCTCTCAGCCGCGACAGCAGAAACATAAACCCGAGAAAGATGGCAATCCGCAGCGTGCCGTCCATCATATTGATAGCGAACCGGCCGCTGACCGCATGAAAATACCGGCCTAGCAGCGTCGCCAAATATAGCGGAACAAACTTATAGAGCGCAATCATGAACAGCAGCGAAAACCCTACGTTCAGCGCCATTTTCCAAGATCCAGTTTCCCTCTGGGCTTTTTCGTGTTGCCTCGTCGCTTCTCCCTCGCCCGAAAGATCGCTCATCGCGCAATCCGCCGAAAACTTCAGCGCCTTCATGCCCAGCCACATTGCATGTCCCAGCGTGCCCAAGCCGCGCAATACCGGCAGCTTGAAAATCGGATACCGGTCCGACAGCCGCGGCAACGGACTCTCTTCCGTCACAATCTGTCCATTCGCCTTCCGCACCGCCACGCAATAGCTGTGCGGCGACCGCATCATCACGCCTTCCATCACCGCCTGGCCGCCCACCAGCGTCGTCTCTTCACCGTTCTCCAAGACCGGAAGTAGCTGTATATGCGTGAAAAGACGCACCAATCCGCGCAAATTCAATTAGGGTTCTCCACCGTGATTATAACGCGGATGCGCCCGTTCGCGCGTCAACGATAGAAATAGACGCTCCCCTGCGCGTCCAACCCCCACACAGCGCCCCCGGCTGCGGCAACAATCTTTGTAAGTGAGCCGGGAACAATGCTCCAGCTTTGCGTCTGCGCGTTCCATTCCCAAATCTGACTCGCTGCATCGACGCCCCACACGGCGCCATCGAAACCCACGGCAATCTGTGACAGAATCTTCGCGGCGTAATCCCACGAACCGCTTTGAGGATCGAAGCGATACACCCCGCCCGCCGCGTTAACGCCCCAGACGTTCGCAGCCGAACCCACCGCAATCTGAACCAGGCTTCCGGGCGTGTAGGTCCAGTTTTGTGTGTTCGCGTCGAACTCGAAAATCTGCTGTGCGCCGTTGATACCCCATACCGCGCCGTCAGCTCCCACTGAAATTTTGCGTGAGAGTTCCCGGAATCCAGGTCCAGCCCTGGCTCGCCGCATCGAATCGCCAGATCTGACCCGAGCTGTTCAGCCCCCAAACATCGCCATTCGCCGCCGTCGCCACATAAGATAGGGAGCCGTCGACATAATCCCAACTGCCGCGCGACGCATCGTACCGGAAAATTTGATCGGAGCTGTTGATGCCCCACACCTTGCCGCTCGCTCCAACCCATATTTCGGCGAGCGTTCCCGGCATCCACGTCCAGCCCGTTGTCACGGGATCAAAGGCCCAGATTTGGCCTGCGCCGTTGAGACCCCATACCGTCCCATCCGTTGCGACGGAAACCTGCGCCAGTGATCCAGGAGCTTGATGGAAAATCTGCGAGGCCTCTGTGGGTGCGGCCAACTGCTGCACTTGTCCCGATCTATCGACGCCCCAAGCCGCGCCGTCTGCACTGGCCGATACCTGTGCGAGCGTGCCCGCGTGAGAACTCCAGCCGCCGCTTTGCGAATCGTATTGATACACTTGGCCGGCGCTGCCGATGCCCCACACGTTTGCGCCCGAGCCCACCGACACCTGGGCCAATGTTCCCGTGACCCGATCCCAGGCCCCGGCAACGCGATCGAAATGGTAGATTTGGCCGCCGCTGTTGATACCCCACACATCGCCGTCTGCTCCAACCGCAATCTGGGTCAACGATCCGGGCACTTGTTCAAAGCGCTGCGTACCCGGGTTAAATCGGTAGATCTCTTGTTGCGAGTTGATGCCCCACACAGCGCCATCGAAACCAACCGAGATCTGCGCCAGCTCGCCCGGAATCCAGATCCAACTCTGCGTCACAGCATCGAAATGATAAATCTCGCTGCCGCTGTTCAGGCCCCACACATCTCCGTCCGCGCCCCCCGCAATCTGCGCAAGATTGCCAGCTATCGAGTCCCAGCTTTGCGCCGCGGCGTTCCACCGGAAGATCGAGCCCGTCCCGTTCAGCCCCCAAACCGCCCCATTCGACCCGACCGCAATATGCGTTAGCGACCCGGAAATCTCGGTCCAACTTCCGGCCTGCCCGTCATATATAAAGATCTGTCCAGAACTGCTGACACCCCACAGAGTGCCGTCACCTCCAACTGAAATCTGCTGTAAGCTGATGCCGGTCTGCGGGGGGCTCAATAGCCCGAACACGGCGACACTGTTCGTCGTCCCCACGAACACCTTCCCATTCGCGATCGTTGGTGTGATGAACTTGTTCCCCGCGCCAAATTGGTCGCGGCCCGCGGGCGCCTGGTTGCTGTTGTACAGCTCATTGCCGAGATTCGTTGCATCATAGGCGTGAAGAACGGCGGGCGTGCTGTTCTCGACCGCCCATAGAATCGCGTTCGAAGTTCCATTCGCTGAAATACTCGGCGTTGCGCCCGGGTAGCCAAAAGAGGTTGGGGTAGTCGAGGCCGGCGAACCTGAAAGCCGCGCCGCATTCAAGTCAAACGCGCGAATCACGCTCCCAACCGGCCCAAAGTACACGCGCCCATCGAAGTAAGCCGGATTCGAAAAAATGCCGCCGGGCAATGCGTTCGCGAACGCCTGATAGATGGTTGCGTTGGCTTGCGAATCGTACTTGCCCATGTTGTCGCGATCCACTACCCACAGACTTTGATCCTTGCCCGCACCCACGGCCAGATGACGTACGTTGCCATCCGAATCCTCCATATCGGGGAGCAGCATGATGCCTCCCGAGCCCAAATCGATATCGCCATTCGATTCCGAATTCGAGTTGTCCATCGTCCAGTAGTCGGTCGCGGTCAGCGCATTGTTTTCGAGCGTCAGCTTTACAAACGCATTTCCATAATCGCCGCCGCTTGGCAAGCCCGACGAATTCAGAGACGTATCGAACGTGCCGTTGGCAACAGCGACGAAAATATTGCCTTCCGCATCCGCCGCTGGCCCGCCGCCGCTATTCCAAAGCGCAGCCTCGCTGCCATTCGGCGCGAAATTGAAGACGCTGGTCTGCTGAAGAGTCGTGTTGCGATATCCGATCAGCCACCCAGTGTAGGGCCGGAAATCGCAATGCGAACCCCAACTGGTGTAGACGATGCCATTCAGCAACAAAAGCCCGGGCCGGCTCTTGTATTGCTTGGCATCGAAGACGACGTTTCCGTTGCTGCTGTTATCGCCGCTTCCGGGTACCGAAGCTGCCACCGTAACCGGACCACCAAACTCCTCCGCGCCAGTAACTATATTTAACCCGTGCAACCGCTGATAGTAACTTCCAGACGAGTTCTTACTCATCGCCACAACGTAAACAGTCCCGTTGGGTCCGGCAGTAAGATCTATCACCGGCGTTCCCGTGACGCCAATCTCCGGCGTAACTTGCCCGCAGCCGCGATCGTCCGAGGTCGTTTCGCCAGCCTGCAAAAGCGATACATGCCAGTAGATAGTTCCGTTGTCGGCGTCAAATGCATAAACGCTATCGTGCTCGGTGGCCGCGAAAACCACATTGCGAAGTCCACTGCCGGGAATCGATAAGCTTGAGACATACAGCGGCTGCGCGTCAACCTTGCCGTCCAGTGCAACCGTGAAAAGCTTGCCGAAGCTTGCCGACGAGACATTTTGCGGAGTCAGCACGGTCTCCGACAAGTCTTGGCCCGTACGCGCCACATCGTTGTGATAAGTCAGCACGTTCGTTTGGGCGAACGCGTCCATCGGAAGTGCAGCCCATAACAGGGCCAAAGCAGCCAAACGCGCCGGCCCGAAGCTCAAGCGCCAAACCTCGCCCGGCCGCGCGCTTTTGCCTTCACCGCTTCCTCTTCTCTATTCTTCGGCGGCGCATTCGTCTCGAGCGATCGAAGCAGACCGGTCGAGATGCCGCTTATCTGATCGACTGCCTCTAAGAATGCGCTTTCGTTGGCTTTCGACGGCTTGCTAAATCCGCTGATCTTTCTCACGAACTGCAGCGAAGCGGCCCGAATCTCTTCCTCCGTAACCGGCGGATCGAAATTGAAAAGAGTCTTGATATTCCTGCCCATGGGCTATGCCTCAACCTATCAAAATCCGACGACAAACCCTGGCCTCCCAGGTTGCACTTCCGCCGGGATTCCACCGCAACATTTGGATAGCTCCCGGCATCTTATCGCTCTATCATCAAATCGTGAACGAAACTGTCGTAGAAACTCTCGATCAAGAATCCTGCTGGAAGGCCGTCCTGACGAAGGATCGCGATTGGAGCGGCCGATTCCTGTACGGTGTAATCACCACCGGCGTGTATTGCCGTCCCGGGTGTTCGGCGCGCACGCCAAAGCGCGAAAACATACGCTTCTATCGAACCGCCGCCGAAGCCGAAGCCGACGGTTTGCGACCCTGCCTTCGTTGCCGGCCTACAGCGCACGATGGCGACCCAAACACCGAACGCATTCGCCAGCTCTGCGAATACATTCGCGCCAACAGCGGCAACGGTGAGGCACTGAGTCTCGAGCACCTGAGCCGCCGGGCGGGCATCAGCCCGTTTCATCTGCAACGCACCTTCAAAGCCGCGGTTGGGATCAGTCCCAAGCAATTTGTCGAGCGCTGCCGCATCGAAGCGCTGAAGACCAAGCTTCGTGAATCCGATTCCGTCACCGCGGCGGTTTACGATGCCGGCTTCGGTTCCAGCAGCCGCGTCTATGAACGGTCCGATTCACGCCTCGGAATGACACCTCGCACCTATCGGGCGGGCGCTAAAGGAGTGACGATCGCCTACGCAACGGTCGAGACACGTCTCGGGCGGCTCATGCTGGGCGCAACTACTCGCGGCCTCTGCTTCCTTCAGTTCGGCGACTCAGCCGCCGAGCTATTAGAGATGCTGCGCGCCGAATATCCAGCCGCGACGCTCCAACCGATGCAGGCGCCCTACTCGCAGCAGTTCGAGCTTTGGATGGAGTCTCTCTCCCGCTATCTGCGCGGCGAGCACGTAAGTTTCGATCTGCCTCTCGATGTGCAAGCCACCGCCTTTCAGATGAAAGTCTGGATGTACCTGCAGTCGATTCCCCACGGCACGACCGAATCTTACGCTCGAGTTGCTGCGGCGACAGGCGACCCGAAAGCTGCCCGTGCCGTAGCGCGCGCCTGTGCGTCGAACCCGGTGGCTATCGCCATTCCGTGCCATCGAGTAATTCGCGGCGACGGCGATTTAGGCGAATATCGCTGGGGCATTGAGAGGAAACGCGCTTTGGTCGAAACCGAAAGCCGGCCGCCATCTCAACCGGACTCTGAGGGACAACGATCATTCGATTCTCCGATAAATCAGGCTTAACTTAGTTCGACTTACTAGCTTGTACCGCGTGAGCCACGGCCGCAGCTCAGGATACAAATTAGGAGCCAGCCCGGGATTAAGCAAACTGAGGCCGTCGACGAGGAAAATGGGATGGGACCGGGTGAGTTCGTCGCGATTCGCTGCCGCAGGTCCGCCATAGATGGCGACGCTTGCATGTAAGTGACGATCGGCAGGCACGCCCGTCAACGGCTGCGAATCCCAGAAGCGGCTATCGGAAGTCATTCGCGTGTAGACATAGATGTCGGGACGATAGCCCCACACGAACATCGTGTCGCCAGGGCGCTGAAGAGCGCGAATCTCTTTCGATGCTTGCTGGCTGTCAAGGTCCATCACAACATCGATCCACTGCGGCTCTTGCCCACGAATGTTGTCCCACGCCAGCAACGCATAGCGCGGACCAAACCGGATGAATGGCGCCAGCAGCAAGAGCGCAAGCACAGCACTAGCAAAGCGCCGGTGTCTGCTAACCGCCAGGACGATACCGCGCGAAGCAACAACGATCAGCGCCGGCAAAACCTGGAGAAAATAATGTGGCGCGAAGCGCCAGCCGATTGCGACGGCCGCAAATGAAAAAACAACCCACACGCCGAGTTTCAAGCGATCGCTCCCCGTGAGCCGGCCGAAACCGAAAATTGCGCCGGCGGCAAGCGCGGCATGGAAGCCGAGCCAATCAGCGGTGCGAACCAGCCCGTTTAGAAACGGCCGAGTCACGGGCGATTGTTCGGCGTAAATGAAACCCCAGCGCCAGACCTGTTCGCAATAGCCGGACCAAGCTCCCGTAATGAGCGCACACGTTAACGCTACTGCGGCAGGCAATGCAAAACCTAAGAACAAAAACATCAGATCCGGAAACATCCAGACCGCGCACGTGGCGAGAACAAACACAGCCTTCGTATTCACCAGGAACGCGATGCCGCACCAGACTCCCGCCGCCATCGCGAATCTTTTCCGCGCGCAATAGACGGCCGCAAGATGTGGAGCCAGCATCAGCGCATCCGCGGCGAAGGGGATCACTGCGGATGGCAGGTAGAAGGTTGTGAAGAACGCAAGCAGCAGTGCGGCCGTCCAGCCTTCAGCTTTCGTCCAGAATGCCTGTGCGAGCCGAAAGATCAGCCAGCAAGCGATATAGACGTAGGCCACATCCAGCAACCGTAGCGGCCAGCCGGAATACCCGCCGATCAGCAGATAATAGGCGGCGCTAAGCGGCGGCTTGTCGTACCAGAAATCGCGATACGGGACTCTGCCGTGTAACAGGTTAATAGCTGCGGCAATGTGATAGTCTTCGTCCGCCCACAGCAGATGGACGTGGCAAAGGCGCAAGGACGCCAGCGCCAAGACGAGGCACGCGAGTGGCCATTGTCTATCAAATCGCGAGGCGATACCTTGCATTCACCGCGTATCATAGGACATGTAAGGAATAGGGCGTGCAGTCACGAGCGGGTAGCAGAACCCTGCAAACGGTGGAGATCTCGAAATCGTACAACGGCCGACGCGTTGTCGATAACGTAACGGTTCGCGTGGAGCAGGGGGAAGTAGTCGGCCTGTTGGGACCCAACGGCGCCGGCAAGACAACTTCTTTCTACATCATTGTCGGCCTTATCAGCCCCGAATCTGGCGAGGTGCTGCTGGACGAGGAACCCATCACCGAATTGCCCATGTACTTGCGGGCGCGGCGCGGCGTTAGCTACCTCCCGCAGGAACCCTCCGTGTTCCGGAAGCTTAGCGTCGAAGACAACCTGATGGCGATTTTGCAAACGCTTCGCCTCGATGGGCGGGAGCGGCGCGAACGCCTGAACATGCTCATCGACGACCTGGGCCTCGATACTGTTCGCCACAGCAAAGGCTACATGCTGTCGGGTGGCGAGCGGCGGCGTGTGGAAATTGCGCGCTCTTTGGTTCTGCAGCCGGATTTCATCCTGCTCGACGAGCCGTTCTCCGGCATCGACCCTATTCAGGTTCTGGAATTACAGCGCATTATAGGCGATTTGAAACGCAAAGGAATCGGAATTCTGGTCACGGATCACAACGTGCGCGAGACCCTGGCCGTCACGGACCGCGCATATATCATCAGTAGCGGCCGCATCTTCCGCGCTGGATCTCCCGAATCGTTAGGCAACGACCCCGAAGTGCGCCGCATATATCTGGGCGAAAACTTCTACTTCCCGCCGGTTTACGCTAGCGAATCTGAGCGCTAGAATACGGTCCAAATCCAAGAGAAACCGGGCTTTCTTGTGTCCCGGGAGGTCGCTGTTGCGGTGCTAAACTGAAAGCCAAATGAGTTCGCTTTCGCAACGGCTGCATCTGGGAGTCCAGCAAAAGCAGATACTCACGCCGGGGCTCGTGCAGATGGTCACGGTGCTTCAGCTCAATCGTATGGAGCTGAAGGACATGATCATCAACGAAATTGCCGAAAATCCGGTATTGGAAGAAGCGGGCGAAGCCGGCGAAGATCTCACACCCGCTGAAGTACAGTCGCTGCTGGAGCGAGAACGTCAAGCCGAGCCCGCGGATCAGGCGATCCTGACGCAGGTTGAGGAGCCGGACTCGTTGCAGGTGTTCGAGCGCGCGACGGACGGAGACTTCGCGGTGGACGGCGCAGCGCCGGAAATGGCCCCCGATGCCGCGGTTCCGGCTGTCCCTGCCGAAGAGCCGCCCAAAACAGAGACCGATCCATTCGAAGAGATCGACTTCGGCAGCTTCTTCGATGACTATTTAGATCCAGGATTCAAGAGTCCCGCATCTGAGCCGGTGGACAAGCCCTCATTTGAGACCTTTTTGTCCTCTCCAGTGACCTTGAGCGACCACTTGCATAGTCAGCTCAGCGTCCTGGTGCTGCCGGAGCGCGTGCGGCGTGCGGCCAACAGCATCATCGGGAACCTCGAAGAGAGCGGATATCTCACCACCCCGCTCGAGGAAATTGCGGTTGCCGATGGATTTAGCTTGCATGATGTAGAAGAAGGGCTGCGAGCGGTGCAATCGCTGGACCCGACTGGCGTGGGAGCCCGCACTCTTCGGGAATGTTTGTTACTGCAACTGGACGCGCGCGGCTGCCGAGACAGCGTGGCCTGGAAGATTGTTCACGACCACCTGAAGTTGCTCGAGACGCGGCAACTCACGCAACTTGCGAAGGTGTTGAGCCGCCCGCCCGAGCACATCCAAATTGCGGTCAGCGTGATTCGCCACCTGGATCCCGCTCCAGGGCTGCGTTATTCGGGAGGCGGCGCGCGGCAGGTTGAGCCCGACGTCTATATCTCCAAAGAGGGTGACGACTATCTCATCATGCTGAATGATGACGATATTCCCCAGCTTCGCTTGAATGGAGAATACAAGCGCATGATCGATCGCGAGCAGGAGCCGAACAAAGACGTTCGCAATTACGTCAAAGAGCGTTATGCTTCCGCACTGCAGTTGATAAAGAATATTGAGCAGCGCAAGCAGACCATTCTCCGGGTCTGTCATTCCATCATTCGAAGGCAAACCGAGTTCCTCGAGTTCGGCATCGACCAGTTGAAGCCGATGATGATCAAGGAAGTTGCGGAAGAGATCGGTGTCCACCCCTCTACCGTGAGCCGAGCGGTCGCCAACAAGTACGCGCATACCCCACAGGGAGTGTTCGAGCTGCGCTACTTCTTCTCGGAAGCTGTTCAAGGGCCGAGCGGCAGCGCTACGCCATTGTTAATCGTGAAACGACGGGTAAAAAAGATGATTGAAGACGAGAATGCAGCTCATCCCTTGACTGACGAACAGATCACTGCTCGGCTCCAAACAGAGGGAATACAAGTGACTCGCCGGACTGTGGCCAAGTACCGGGAGGATATGAAAATTCCTTCGACACACCAGCGCCGCGTGCGCGCCTAATAATAGTCGTAGTCACGAGAGATCGAATCTCGCGAGCCGCCCCGATGTGAGAGCGGCCGCTGATTGAGGGGACCATGAAGCTCATTTATTCCGGCAAGACGAAAGAGTTCACCCCGGAGCTCGAAAAGAAAGTTACTACCAAGCTTGCGAAGCTGAGTAAGTTTATCGAGCAGCGCGGAGAGCGCGAGGCGCACCTCGCGCATCAAGTGGAGCGCCATCTTCACAAGGTAGTGATTGAGGTGAATTTCTACGATCACACGCTGATAGGGGAAGGCGTTGACGCCGACCTGGATACGGCCTTGTGCGACGCGGTCGAAAAACTAGAGACGCAGACTGTAAAGCTGCGCAACCGCTGGCGCGACACGCATCGCGACGCCAAGGGGACTCGTTTGGCAAAGGAAACTCCGGAGGGCAACTTTACTCCCGTTGAAGATGTTGGGCCACAGAAGCCCGCAAAGAATAGCAAAAGCAACGGAACCGGGACCAGGCCGAAAATCTTCCGCGTCGATTATGAAGAAGATCGCAAGCCTATGACTCTCGAAGAAGCCGTATTGGAGATGGAGAACGATCTGCCGTATGTGGTTTACCGAGATTCGGATCGCAACTGCCTCTCTGTTCTGCTGCGGCGCTCTGACGGTAATTACGATCTGATTGAGTCCTGACCGCTCCAGATTACACGCGTAGGTTTGCGGAGTGGTCGCTTACCACCCATTGCTCCCACCCACTATGGCGAAACCCAAGCAACAAGCCGTAAACGCATTAAGCTCTCGAGAGCCAATTTCGACGGCCGATCTGGTCATCATCACCGGCTTGAGCGGTTCCGGCAAGCTCACCGCCCTCAAAGCGTTCGAAGATCTCGGCTTTCATGCGGTCGATAACTTGCCCATCGCGCTAGTGCCGAAATTTGCCGATCTCACACGCGACTCGAAGAGCAGGCGCCGCGCCGCTCTGATCATCGATATCCGCGAAGGGGACGCGCTGAAGCAGTTTCCAGCCATGTACAGGGAAGTAAAGAAGCAGTTGAGCGCCACCTTATTGTTCCTCGATGCCGACGATGAAGTGCTGCAGCGCCGGTATAGCGAGACACGCCGGCCGCATCCGCTAGGCGCCGACAGCACCGTGCTGAGTAGCATACGCGATGAGCGCGAGGAACTCGCGCCGATACGCGAGCTAGCGGATTTATACATCGACACCTCAAAGCTCAACGTCCATGAACTCCGGCGGCTCATCAATGGTAAGTTCGAAGGCGCTCAGGATGCTACCAAGATCGTGGTGTATGTCAATAGCTTCGGGTTCAGAAACGGCGTACCTCCGGATAGCGACCTTGTGTTCGACGTCCGCTTCCTGCCGAATCCGAACTATATTCCTGAGTTCAAGAAGCTGAGTGGGCGCCATCCAAGTGTGGCACGGTACATCCGATCATTCCCGCAAACGATGGAGTTTATCAACCGCATCTCAGACTTACTTATCTACTTGCTGCCGCATTATATTCGCGAGGGGAAGAGTTACCTGACAATTTCGTTCGGATGTACTGGGGGCCAGCACCGCTCGGTGCTCATCGCTAATGAGATTCAGAAGCGATTGAGTAAGGCGGGATTTACCGTCAAGGAAAGTCACCGCGATGTAAGCCGCAGTTAACTTACCGCGCCGCTATTTCGGAAACACCCGGCGCGCCCACGCTTGCTTTCGTACTCAACTGGCCCGATTGGTAATCCGAGTACAGCTCCTCTTCATTGCTACGCATCGTATAAAAACCAAAGACTGTGGCGTTCACGCTTTCGCTGAAATGTCTCGGCAACCAAACGCCTCCTTCCGGCGCTTGCTCCAACTCGAAGCGCGTTCCAGGTTTCACCTTGGCGACGAATAGGCCGAATTGAACAGGGTTGATCACCTCGGCTTGCACTTTTACCCAGTGGTAGTGTTCCTTATCGATCCAAAGGCGCCCTTTCATCCCAAGCAGCACGCGCGCCTTCTCCACGGGCGGATTGTACGCTGCGTTCGGCCGTGCGTCTAGGATGTAGCAATCCACGCCGTCCACTCGCTGCTGGCCCGCCAGCGTAAAACTGAATGCGTTGACCATTTGCTGCATCAGCATGTGCTCTTCGGCGCGGTCGGCCCGATACTTCGCGATGCGGCTTTGGCGGGCGCTAGCAGATTCGTTGCGGCGCCGTGCGATCTCGTCATTTAACTTCGACTGTTCCTGCTCTTGTTCCACGGGACTAAGTGGATGGCCGTCGATTTCCACCAAACGGGAGTATGGCGAGCCTTCCAACATCGAGATCTCGTAAGTCTTCGATTGCCCAGCTTGAACGTGACCGGCGCAATCGACTTTGCTCTTGATCTGCCGCTCGCGATGCGAATATTGCGGCTGAGCATTCCAGTCCGCTGTATTGGCCGCCACGGATCTCTCGATAATTTCAGAGACTGGCAACGCGGAAGAACTTTGAAAACAGAATGCTTGCGGCGCAAACGCCAGAACGGCGATAAGACTGGTGACGGAGATTTGAACTGCGGCCACTGCAGAACCTCCAGCTTGAAGGTGCTGCACGCATATTACCAAAGAGTTAAGCGCCGAACATCAACTACTTACATGCTCCGCGTCCTGGGGAATAGCCGGTCAATCGGCGGGTGGTACTGGTGTGTTTTACCGTGTAGTCAGCAATTCTTTCCAGTAGTACGAACGAAGGCGTGCGGATCATGTTCCTCCGCCGGCCGTTCGACGCACTCCAGGTCCTTTTCAATTGCAACGTGCAGGGCGCTGTTCCCGGAGACCTGGAAGTAAAGGCCGATCGCTTCGCCGCGAGCCCAGTCTTTGATCTGCCACTCCGGCACGGATACCCGGATTACACTGTCTTGGAACGACGCCCCGGGTGTAGGTTCGGCGGTGCTCTCAAGAATGTAAGACAGGCACGCGCCGCCAGGAAATTCCACACGTTCTTCCAGCGACCCGCCGGCTGCGAGATTCTCCACTTCGGGCCGGTTCACTCGTAGCCTCAGACTGTTGCTCCGGAACCGCAGCTTCATCACCTACGAGTTTATCCGCCAATCCCCGGAGTACACGTTGAAGCGCTGCTCACGAACGAACCCGAGCAGAGTAATGCCGCAATCCCGCGCCGATTCGATCGCCAGGCTCGACGGCCCGCCCACCGTAGCCAGCACCGGCGCGCCTGCCATCGCGGTTTTTTGAACCAGCTCAAAGCTGCTGCGGCTGCTGAGGAACAGAATTTTACCGCGCATGGGCACCCCGCCGCACAGCAAGGCGTGGCCGATCAACTTGTCCAGCGCGTTGTGACGTCCGATGTCTTCGAAGATGCACTCAATTTCCCCTTGGGCGTTCACCAGCGCGGCGGCGTGCAGCCCTCCGGTTTGCGCGAAGGCCGCCTGGCGTTCGCGAAGCAGCGCGGGCAATTGCTCAATCACGGATGCGTGGATTTGAAAGTCATCTTCAGCGCCTTGGGGCAGTTGGGCCGCAATCGCTTCCCGGCTGCGCTTGCCGCAAAGCCCGCAACTCGAATTGACATAGCCCAAACGCTCCGCGCGCCAACTCTCAAAATCGACACCCTTGGACAACTCGGCTACGATCTCGTTCGACGGCTCCGGCCCGAGCGGGTGCAAGCCCGCTATCTCGCCGCGACCTCGAATAATCGCTTCCGAAACGAGAAGCCCGGCCGCCAGCTCACGATCATGCCCGGGAGTTCGCATCGTTACCGCTAGACTCTGCGAAAGCGCTGCGTCTTTGAACCAGTAATTCACGCGGATTTCGAGTGGTTCTTCGGCAGCAACGGTATCCACAATCCGCTCTGAGTGGCCGCGGTTCAGACGTTTGACGCTATAGCGGCGGACAAGACGAGGTTCGCTAACGGGCATGTATCATGCCGCGGTGGGCTCTGAGAGCGGCAACGGCGCGAGCGATTCGTCAACTACCGTAACTTCTTGCACTCGCTGCATCAGAATGGCGGCCAATAGGAAACACACTCCGCCTACAACGAGAGCCTTCATTCGATCGTTGCCTAGCAGATTCGCCATGATCCAGCCAAACACCAGCGACGAAACAATTTCGGGGATCACGATGAAGAAGTTAAAGATGCCCATAAAGGTACCCATTTTGTTGGACGGAATGGCCGCCGCGAGAATCGAATAAGGCATGGAAAGGATGCTGGCCCAAGCAATGCCGACTCCCACCATCGGCAGAAACAGCAACCATTTATCGTGGATGATTGCGACCGAAAGCAGGCCCAGCGAGCCGGCCAGCAGGCAGAGCGAATGCGTGGTTCGCTTACCGAGCCGATTCGCCATGGCGGGTAACAGCGGCGCCACCAGGAAGCACACCGTGTTATAAACGCCCGAGCAATATCCCGCCCAGATCACGCCTTCGGTGTACGCAGTTTCTGTGGTAGAGCGTGCGCCAAACACGTTGTGCGCAACCGCAACCGCAAAATATAGAAACATGCAGAAGAGGCCCAGCCAGGTCAGAAACTGCACCAGCGCCAGTTGACGCATGGTCCTCGGCATGTGTGCGACGGAGTGAGTAATCTCTGCAAAATCGAACCGCTTAGCATGCTTTAAGCGCTCCCGCTCTTGCGCGCTTGGCGGATATTCGTGCGTCGTGCTCACCGTCAGCAGCACGGCCCCGATGAATGCGGCGGCGCCGATCCAAAAAGAGACGCGCACGATCTCCGGAATGGCTCGCGCATTTGCGGCGCCCGTGGGCGGAATCATTCGAAGCAGCAGCAACGGCAGATAGGATGCCGCCACGCTGCCTACTCCGATAAAGAAGCTCTGCATGGTGAAGCCGCGCGCGCGCTGTTCGTCGGGAAGCATATCTGCAACGAATGCGCGGAACGGCTCCATGCTGATGTTGATGGAGGCGTCCAGAATCCAAAGCAGTCCCGCCGCCATCCACAACGCGCCGCTCATCGGCATCAGCACCAATGCGCAGGAACTGAGCAGTGCGCCAGCCAGGAAGAAAGGACGCCGTCTGCCCAGCGGACCCCAGGTATTGTCGCTCCAGTGGCCGATAATCGGTTGCACGAACAGCCCAGTCAACGGGGCCGCCAGCCACAGGATGGGAAGCTGGCTCGGCTGCGCGCCCAGATATTCATAGATGGCGCTCATGTTGTTCATCTGCAGCGTCCAGCCGAATTGAATGCCCAGAAATCCGAAACTCATGTTCCAGATCTGCCAGAAACTAAGTCGTGGTTTCTCCATGTGGGCTCCTTGCCGCCGCTGCGTCGCGCCGCACCGGTTCAGCCGGGGACGCGTTCGTAAATTTCAGCTAACCCTCTTAGGCGTTCCTGATACTCTCGCCTGAACGCCTCGCCTGTCATTCTCCAGCCCCAATTCCCTCTGGCCACTCCCGGCATGTTCATCCGCGATTCGCTTCCCAACCCCAGCACATCCTGCATGGGCACTATCGCCAGCCGTGCGATGGAACCAAAAAGCACCCGGATCAGTTTCCAGTTGATGGGCTCATCGCTCGGTCCAAGATATTGCTGCGCGATGGCCTTTTCCTTGCGAACATCTTCCACTGTCCGTGTGCTGTCGCCGCCCTCACTGTTCCACCAACCCATCACTGTATCGTTATCGTGAGTGCCTGTGTAAGCGAAGAGTTCCCGCTCGAAGTTATGCGGCCGGAACGTCGCGGCCTGCGGATCTGTTCCGAAGCCAAACTGCAGCACCGCCATTCCGGGAAATCCAAACTGACGCCGCATCTGTTCTACTTCAGGGCTGATGTCGCCGAGATTCTCCGCAACTACTCTCAATTCCCCGAGCTTCTCACGCGCCGTCCGGAATAACTTGGCCCCCGGAGCCTTTATCCATTGGCCGTTTACCGCTGTTTCTTCCACCGCCGGCACCGACCAATATGCTTCGAACCCACGGAAATGATCCAAGCGCACCAGGTCAAAAAGCCGGAATATGCCGCGCAATCTCTCAAGCCACCACTCAAAACCCGACCGTTCCATCTCGCTCCAGCGATAAATCGGGTTGCCCCAAAGCTGGCCGGTCTCGCTGAAGTAATCCGGCGGCACGCCTGAGATCTCGGTCGGTCTGCCGTCTTCATCCAGGCAAAACTGTTCGGGGTGTGCCCATACGTCTGCGCTTTCATGCGAGACATAAATTGGGATGTCGCCCATAATGAGGATGCCGCATTCGTTCGAGTACTTGCGCAACGCATCCCACTGCCTATAAAACTCAAACTGCTGAAATTTTTCGCATTCGATCTGGTCTTTCAGCTTGCGGCGCCACTGCTTCAACGCCGTCGCGTCGCGCTTCACCAGATTCCTGTCCCAGGCCGTCCAGCTTTGGTCGGATCCGAACTGCTGCCGCAGAGCCATGAACAATGCATAGTCTTCGAGCCACGCCTTGTGCTCTGAACAGAACGCCTGAAATTGGCGCTTCTGGTCCTCCAAAGCACGGTCGCGAAACTTCCGGTACGCCGCCGTAAGCAGCGGCACCTTCCATTGCCTTACGGACTCATAGTCCACGCGCTCTGCGGGAAAGCGCGGCGCATCGGAAAGGTCATCGCTGCTCAAATATCCTTCGCGAACCAGCAGTTCCGGGCTGATGAGTAAAGGATTCCCCGCGAAAGCGGAAAAGGACTGATAAGGGGAATCGCCGGCACTCGCAGGACCGAGCGGCAGCATTTGCCACAGACCTTGGCCCGACGCCTTCAGTCGATCTGCGAATCGGAACGCTTCTTCGCCAAAATCACCGATTCCAAACGGTGAAGGAAGCGAGGTGGGATGCAGCAGAATGCCGCATGTGCGGGGCAGCTTCACGCGACCACCTTAGCAGAGGCCTCATGCGTGCCCGCGCAGTCAGAAAGCGCAATAAATTCAGCAGAGTTCGTGCGCTATCTTGACGAACGGGAGCGCACAGGACGATTGGTGTCCGTTGTGCCCGATTCAAACTTTAGAGCGCCCCATGCAAGCGGCCGCCATCAGTCACATCGAGCTTATTCTGCTGCTGCTTCTGGTTCTGGTAGCCGCCTTGGCGCTGCTTGCAAAACGCCTCCACATCGCTTATCCGATCGTGATGGTAATCGCCGGGCTGTGCCTCAGCTTCGTTCCACACGTCCCGCATGTCACTCTTGACCCCGCGGCAGTTTTTCTGATCATCCTTCCGCCGCTGGTCTTCTCCGCTGCCTTTCATACGTCCTGGCGTGATTTCCGGCGCAATCTCGTCAGCATTCTGCTGCTCGCCTTCGGTCTCGTGGGATTTACTGTTTACGGCGTGGCGGCAACCACGCGCTGGATACTGCCCGGCTTCGATTGGAAATCGGGCCTGGTGCTTGGGTCGGTTGTCGCCGCCACCGATGCGATTGCCGCAACCGCAACCGCCAAGCGTCTGGGTCTGCCGCGCAGCATCGTGGACCTGTTGGAAGCCGAAAGCCTGACGAATGACGGTAGCGGTCTGGTCGCGCTGAAATTCACGGTCGCGATGCTAGTCGCCGGAGTCACACCCTCGTTCGTACAAGGTGTGGGCGAGCTTTTCTACCTTGTCGTTGCCGCACTCGCCATCGGCCTCGCCATCGCTGTCGTGGTCCGCGCCGTTCTCAGCCGCTTTAGCGATGCGCCTGTCGAGATCACCCTCAGCATTGTGACGCCGTACCTTGCGTACCTCGTCGCCGAAAAAGCCGGATGTTCGGGAGTGCTGGCCACCCTGGCGTGCGGTTTGTATCTCGGCCGGCGCAGTTCCGATTTCTACTCCCTGCATGCCCGAATGGAAGCCTCCGGCGTTTGGCGCACCATAGACTTTGCCTTGAATGGCATCGTCTTCCTGATGCTGGGACTCCAGTTGCCCTTGGTGCTGGCTGCCATTCACGGAATGAGCACCGCGACCCTGGCTATCGATGGCGCGCTTTTCAGCGCGATCGTGATTCTGCTTCGAATGCTGTGGGTTTTCCCGGGTGCCTGGCTCTCTTTCCGAATCCGGCGCGCAATTGGGCAGCGCGTAGAGCCCCTGTCTCCGAAGCGCATATTCGTGATTGGATGGGCCGGAATGCGCGGCGTCCTGGCGCTGGCAGCGGCCATGTCGCTGCCTTTGACCCTCAACAATGGCGCGCCATTTCCGGGACGTAATCTCATCATCTTTCTCTCCTTCTGCGCCATCTTCGCCACGTTGGTAATCCAGGGACTCAGCCTTCCGGCTTTGATCCGCCGCCTCGGGCTTTCGGTCGAGCACGGCCGCGAAGAGGAGGATCTCGCGCGTCGCGAGATGATCTCCGCGGCGCTCGAATCGCTGGAGCGTCTGCGTGAGGAGAGCGGGCGCGAACAGCCAGAGGCCTACGATCGACTGGAACATTACTACCGCTGGCGTCTGACTCTCCTCGATACTCAGAACCCGAATGGCGCCGGCGTCCCGGCAACCACGGATCCCGATTCTCTCGCCCGCCAGCTTCGATCGGTCGAACGCTCCACAGCGCTCAAATTGCGCGACGAAGACAAGATTCACGACGAAGTACTGCGAAGGTTAGTGCATGAATTAGACTTACTCGACGCGCGATTCGCCGAATCGGAGTACTAACGCTCGAATCGCACTATCATCGTAGACCGCTAAGCATCATGATGTCACTTTGGCGGGTGCCGGGTCTTGAGTAGGCGATGAGGTCATGAGCGGGTAAAACGGCAACCGAGGGTTCGCCAACATACTCCAGATTGCCGGCAAATTCCGTAACGATTTTAAGGTTGTGGTCCGCGAAGCCAACTCTCGAAAGTTGTAGCGTTCCAGGGCGATCCTCACGTTCCCGGAGCAGGTAGATGCCGTCGGAAGCCCGCGCCCACCGTCCGTTATCACCGAAGAGGACCACGCGCCGAATAGCGCCGCCATCGCCGGAGAGCGGCATCATCCAGAGACCCGGCTGGTTGCGTTTCGTGAAAAACAGATGCGCTCCGTCGGGCGATTCGAACGATTCGAATCCACCCTCGCGGGTAACCTGGATAGCCGCGCCTCCGGCTGCTGACATTTTCCATACCTGCCAATCGCCGTTCCGATCCGAACTGAAGTAGATCCATTTGGCGTCGTTTGACCAACTGGGTCGAACGGCATTGCCCGGTCCGTCCACTACCACGCTCGGGCGACTTCCCAGGGCAATACGGTAAATGGCCCAGTGGCCATGCGAGGCTCCATCAAATACCAACTCGCGGCCATTCGGGGAAACACTCGGGGAACCCGCGGATACGCCCAGTGCGGTAAGCGGTTCGGCATTGCCGGTTGCAAGATCGCAACTCCAGATCTCCCGAGAGCCGGATCTCGTCGAGGTGAAGTAGAGCATCTTGCCATCCGGTGACAATTGCGGAGCTATGTCGCGCGTCGAAGACGCACACGCTGCAGCGGACAGCGTATGCGAGCCCCTTAGTTGCACGAGCTGAATGTGGGAGCCGAGCGACCGATCGAGTTGATAGACGAGGCTAGTTGCCGAGGCGCTGGGCGATGTGGCTTCGCCGCCTCCGACGACCAGAGGTTCGATGACATGCTCCGGACCGGCGGATGTCACATTGCGGACGAGCCACAGCCCGAACGAACTGCTGTGGCGCTTCGAAGTGAGGACCAAGTTGCGGCCATCGCCCGTCCAAGCGAGGCCTTCGACGGGAGCGTGATCGAACGTGATTTGAACAGGCGGCTTTTGGGGAAGATGCCGCGCGTCCAGCTCGACGATGTATACGTCCATGTCCTTCGGATCGGTCGAATGAAAGCGGATCAGAGCCAGCCAGCGATCATCGGGAGAAAAGGCCGCACCCACATCGCCGTAGCCGGTGGTGGGGGATGTGACGGCGAAGTCCTCGCCTGTCTTCACCGAAAGCAAGTGAATCTGACCAGGCGATTGCTCGAAGGTCGTATGAGTGTAGCCAATGAAGGCGCCATCATGCGACCAGGTGAGATGGCCGGCGCTAAACGGCAGAAACATGAGCCGCCGTTCAGGCCCTCCGGAGCTGGGAATTATGACGAGATCCGCCGATGGCGACAGGTTCCTGAGAAACGCGATCCACTTGCCATCAGGCGACCAGACCGGGTGGGTTTCGCCCCGAGGATCAAAACTGAGCCGCTTGCGGTGCGTGCCGTCGGTGTCAACAACGTATAAGTTTCCAACCGAAATGCCGTCGCTTCCCCAGCAGTACGCGACCTTGCTTCCGTCGGGTGATAACGCTGGGTAAGCGGTCGGCCCCAAGAGTGCCGTCAGCGGCCCGATGTGGCTGAATTCGACCGGCCTTGCGGGGGCGGGCCTACGTCCGAGGACCGCCGCGATCGCGGTGAGAACCAGCAACGCGATCGCGCAAATGACGGCAACCGCCCTAGTCCTAAACCGGGTTGGAGCCCGTTCCAGTAACCCCATTGCCTCCGCTGCCGAGCGGGGCCGGTCCTCAGGACGAAGCTTGAGACACGAGTGGATGAGCGTGCGCCAGTTTGGGTGGCCCTGCGGGACCTCGCAAGTCGAGCCAGTCGATCGTTTGAGTGCTCGCCGCAAAGGATCGGAGTCGCTGAAAGGCTTGCGGCCGGTCGAAAGCTCAAAGAAGATCAAACCTGCCGAGTAGATGTCCGTCTGCGGAGTTACCGGATCGCCACGTATTTGCTCAGGCGCCATGTAGTCGAGCGTGCCGATCAGAAAGCGCGACTCGGTACACGTCTGGACCGCGGATCCCAAGGTGGTCGCGCGCCGAGCTACACCAAAATCGGTGATGACGACCCGTTCCTGCGTAAGCATGATGTTCGACGGCTTGAGATCGCGATGAATAACTCCAGCCTTATGAGCCGCACTGAGACCCATGAGAATCTGTCGCGCTACATCTGCCGCTTCCGCCATTGCGAATGGACCCTCGCGGGCGATTTTCTGGTCGAGCGTCTCGCCTTCGATCAGTTCCATGGTCAAGACGAGAAGTTCGCCGGATCTGCTCTGGTGATGCAGCAGGTCGAACACCCGGCAAACGTTGACATGGCTGATTCGCCGGGCGAGCTGCAACTCGCGAACCAAGCGTGCAGTGGCCGCCGAATCGTGCTGAAGAGAAGGCTGTAGAACTTTCAGCGCGACGAGCTCGTCCAATTGCCGGTCGTACGCCTCATAGACTTCGCCCATGCCACCCTGTCCGATCAAGCGCCGCGTTTCGAAGCGGCCGGCGATCAGCTCTCCTGTTGCCAGAACCGCGGTGGCATGGCCAGCGCCGCCATGCGCCGCCCGTAAGAAGTCCTGCCCCATCTCATCGTGGCAGCGAAGAAGTGTAAGAACTTCTTGGATCACTCCCGGTTCGCCTTCGGCACTACCGAGCAGGGCTTTGCGATGCTCGGGTGGGCATTCGACGCATTTCTCAAAAAGTTCGCGGACGACAGGCCATCGCTCGGCGGTCATGTCAGGACTACGCCTCTAAGGAGAAGTTAGAACTAGCTTACAGTAGTTTAGGGAATGGGTTGGTTGCGGGGGCAAGATTTGAACTTGCGACCTTTGGGTTATGAGCCCAACGAGCTACCTGACTGCTCCACCCCGCATTTGAATCGTAACAAATCCGCGGTCCGATTGGTCAATCTCCCGGCCGTGTTTGCGCCAAGGTTTTCTACCAGCACAGTGCTCCCGGTGTATGCCTGTCACGAGCGCACCTCGAACGTTTTACAGTAGAAAGAGGCAATTCCCGCTTCCGCATTTTTCTATGCCGCCCAGCACCCGGTCAGCCCGAAAACGTACCATTGCCGATCGCGGCGCAGCTCCCGCGGCCCGCCTCGATGCGCCCGATCTTTACCTCAATCCTCACCTCAGCCTGTTGGCCTTTCAGCGCCGAGTGCTCGAAGAAGCCGAGGATCCGGCTACCCCGCTGCTGGAGCGAGTCAAGTTCGTCTCCATCCTTGGCTCCAACTTCGATGAGTTCTTTATGGTGCGCGTCGCAGGGTTGTGGCAGCAAATCGAGACGCGCACGACTGAGATCAGCATGGACGGCAGATCGCCCAGCGAGCAGCTCGAATTGATCCGGCATGAGGTGACGGATATCGTTGCAGAAATTTACCGCTTGTGGCGCGAAGAGTTGATGCCGGCGCTCAGATACGCCGGCGTCTATATTCTTGAATTGGACGAGCTGAATCCGCAGCAGAAGACCGCTGTCGACGATTACTTCCGCCGCATTGTGTACCCGGTCTTGACACCTTTGGCTGTGGACCAAGGCCGGCCGTTTCCTCACATCTCGAATCTCAGTTTGAATATCGCGGCCACCGTCAGCAACGGCGATGGCCAGGAGCGTTTTGCGCGCATCAAGGTCCCCGACTCGCTGCCTCAACTGGTGTCCATCCCATCGCAGGCCGGTGAACTGGCGTTCATCTGGCTGGAGCAGGTCATCATCGCCAATTTGCGCCTGCTGTTTCCCGAAATGGACATCGTGGAAGCAGACTTGTTCCACGTGACGCGCGATGCCGAGCTTGCCATTCAAGAGCTGGAGACCGACGATCTGCTCGAGAGCGTGCAGGAAGCGGTTTGGCGGAGGCGTTTCCGCGACGCCGTCCGGCTGCAGGTAAACCGTGGGATGCCGCAGCGGCTTATCGATCTGTTGAGCACAAATCTCGAGCTGGAACCGAATGACGTATACCGCGTGGACGGGCCGCTCGATTTAAGCCGCACACGCGCGTTGCTGAACATTGAACGTCCGGCCCTGAAGGACAAACCCTTCATGGCTTCCACGCCGAAGGGCTTCGTCACCAAATCTCGCAGCGAGCTTTTCTCCACCATTCGCGAAGGCGACATCCTGTTGCATCACCCGTTCGAATCCTTTCAGCCGGTGATCGATTTTCTGCGTGCGGCCTCCGAGGATGCCGACGTGCTTGCCATCAAGATGACGCTTTATCGCGTAGGCCGCAACTCGCCCCTGGTCGAGCATCTGCTCGAAGCGAGTCAAAACGGGAAACAGGTAGCGGTGCTGGTTGAGCTGAAAGCACGCTTCGACGAGGAGAGCAATATCGAGTGGGCCCAGAAGCTGGAGCGCGAAGGCGTCCACGTCGTGTACGGGCTTCCTGGCGTCAAGGTTCACGCCAAAATGGCCATGGTAGTTCGCCGCGAAGGGGAAACCATTCGCCGCTACGTGCACCTCGGCACCGGAAATTACAATCCAACGACGGCGCGCCTTTACACGGATCTGGGCCTGTTTACTTGTAATGAGGAGATCGGCGCGGATGTCAGCGATCTTTTCAATCATCTGACGGGATATTCAGCCAAGAAGTCGTATCGCAAGCTGCTGGTTGCTCCCCATAGTCTGCGCTCGAGTCTCGAGCGATTGATCCGCATGGAGATTGAACGGCATCGGGAACATGGCGATGGGTATCTTATTTTCAAAATGAACGCCCTCGAAGATGCCGGAATGATTCGCCTGCTCTATGAGGCGTCCCACGCCGGCGTCAAAATCGACCTGATCGTCCGCGGAGTTTGCTCCCTGCGCCCCGGTGTTCCCGGCGTCAGCGAAACCATCAGCGTGAAAAGCATTCTGGGGCGGTTCCTGGAGCACAGCCGAATTTTCTATTTCCATAACGGCGGAGACGAGCTGGTCTACGTCGGAAGCGCAGATCTGATGCCCCGCAACCTAAACCGGCGCGTCGAAGTTTTGTTTCCCGTGGAGGACCGGAAACTGGTGCGGCTTCTGCGCGACAGAATACTAGCCAGGTATTTGGAAGACGAAGTTTCTGCCCGCATCATGCAGCCGGATGGCTCCTACACCCGCCCCAAACGCAATCCGGGCAAGCGAGCCTTGAGCAGTCAAAGCTGGTTCCTGAAGCGGCACGAAGTATAAAATGGAACGCGCGCAACGACGCACCAATGCGCTAAAGCGAAGACGCGCTGTGGGCTCAAGTATGAAACGCGCACAACGACGCACCAGACGCGCTGTGCGCTTGAGGCAATTCCCATCACACTAGGCAAGGCTATTGGCGCATGGTGTCTCTTGATGCTGGGTCTGCCGCTCGCGGCGCTCTGGCTCTGGCCAGACGTCATCGAAGGTAGTCACGGATTTGTGCTATTCAAGCTCGCGGCGGTGTTTGGCGCCGTTAGCGCAGGTGCGCTCGTATTCGTTTATGCAGTCTCGGCGAACTGGTCAATGCCGGCCAAGCGCCTGGAAAGCTTCGTGGCCGCCTTGCCTATCTCGGAAACCAGTCTTCCCGAGGATGGACCGGCTGAGCTGCAGCGCCTGGCGCGCGCGATGCGTGCCATGGCCGAGCGCGTCCGGCAGGTCGTCGAGCATGCAAGCCTCGAATCCTCCAGGCGAGAGATCATTCTTGCCTGTATGGCCGAGGGCGTGCTCGCCGTGGATAAAGAGCTACACGTTACCTTTTGCAATGAGGCTTTCGCTCAGGCATTCAGCACGCGGACGCCCGTTACCGAAGGGCGAACGCTGTACGAAGTAGTCCGTGAGCCCATGCTGCGCGACGTTCTCGCGCGCGTGGTACGAAGCGGAACTTCGGAAACGGACCGCTTTCAGTTGCCAAGCGCAGCCGGACGATGGTTCGAAGCGCGTGCTCTGCCCATTGGAGAGAACGCACGCCAAGGCGCCATTATCGTACTTCACGACATTACCGATATCCAGCGTCAGGAGCAGCTTCGAAAGGATTTCGTTGCAGATGTATCGCATGAGCTTAGAACGCCGCTGGCCGCCATCCGCGGCTACACTGAAACTCTGCTCGATGGAGCATTAGAGGATCAGGACAACAATCGAAAGTTTCTGGAAATCATTCTTTCGCACGCGATTCGGCTGAACAATATCGCCTCCGATCTGCTGGTGTTGTCCGAGCTCGATTCGGATGCTCCGCCGCTGGCGCCACCGGAGCGGATCCGCGTCATCGACGTGATCGATTCCGCTGTTCATACTGTGGAAGGTGGCGCGGCCCTACGGGGCATCCGTTTGAAGCGGGAGCAGTGCCAGGATTGCAGCGTGATGGGCTATCGCTTCCGGCTCGAGCAAGCCTTGGTGAATTTGCTCGATAATGCGGTGAAGTTTAATCGCCCCGATGGAGAAGTGAATATCGAATGTATACCGGCGTCCGATGCGCGGGTGCAGATTTCAGTCAGTGATACCGGAATCGGCATCCCAAGCGAGGACATGAAGCGAATTTTTGAGCGTTTCTATCGCGCCGATAAGGCCAGATCCAGGCCCGCCGGAGGCACCGGCCTGGGGCTGCCCATCGTCAAAGAAGTAGTGGAACGCATGGGCGGAACGGTTTCAGCGGAGAGTCAGTTGGGCAGCGGGTCGAAATTCACAATTTTGCTGAAGGAGGCCTGATAGCTTTCAACTTATGGCACAGGATCGTCAAAACATCTCTTCGGGAGTCAAGTGGGAGGACATCGTCGGCTATAGCCGCGCCGTTCGTGTCGGGAATCGAATCTACTTGACCGGAACAACGGCGACTGACGAGCAGGGCGCCATTGTGGGAATCGACGACGGCTACAAACAGGCCGGGCAGTGCATCCAAAACATCGAACGTGCGCTGAAACAGGCCGGCGCGACGCTCGCGAATGTGGTTCGTACCCGCATGTTTGTCACCGACATCGGCCGCTGGCAGGAATACGGACGCGCGCATCGCGAGTTCTTCGGCGATATCCGCCCATGCGCCACGATGGTCGAAGTTCGCGCGCTAATCGACCCCGCTATGCTGATCGAGATCGAAGTCGAAGCGGAGCTATAGCGATCAATTCTGGCTTAGATTCACTGGATTTGCCTTGTCCAAGCGGCGATTTGGCGGAGTTCCGGAAGGATATCGCCGATTCCTATCGGAGCGGAATTCTTGGTTCCTAATGCGTAATAAAGACGCTTGAAGACGGGAAAGAGCTGGTCGTACACTGCAACATTCTCGGGTTGCGGAGTGAACACCCGGTGCGGTGGACAGAGCGCATCCTGTGCGGCATCAATGGTCGGAAATGCCTTGGCCGCCAGAAACGCGAAGATCGCCGAACCGAGGCTGGTGACATCTCCCTGCGGCACCAGAATGGGCTTGTTCAAAACATTGGCGTAGACCTGATTGAGCACATCGTTCCTCTGCGGAATGCCGCCGCCATTAATGATCCGGCGAACCGCGGCTCCGTGCTGTTCCATGCGCTCCAAGATGACGCGCGTGTGGAAGGCGGTTCCTTCGATGGCCGCAAACAGCTCATCGGCGGCAGTGCTTGCGAGATTCCACCCCAAGGTTACGCCGCCAAGTTCCGGGTTCACGAGCACGGTTCGGTCGCCGTTGTCCCATGTCATGCGCAAGAGGCCGGTCTGGCCGGCTCGATACCCCACTAATTGTTGCGATAACACCGCTGCCGAAGATTGCGCCCGCCGCGCTATGGCTTCGAAGATATCGCCGACCGCCGAAAGTCCAGCTTCGATTCCGGTGAGGTGCGGCTCTACCGAACCCGGCACTACACCACAAACCCCAGGCACCAGGGTGGTTCTCTCGCTTAACCCGATGATGCAGGTGGACGTGCCGATAACGTTGACCGCATCGCCCAGCTTGATACCGGCTCCCACGGCATCCCAGTGAGCATCGAAAGCCCCGACCGGAATCAGCGCGCCGGGCGCGAGCGCCAGCTTGGTCGCCCATTCGTCGCAGAGCTTGCCGGCGAGAGATTCCGATGTCAAATACCGGCCGGCGAGTTTCGCCCGCACACCTGCCAGCAATGGATCGACAGACACCAGAAATTGTTCAGAAGGCAGTCCGCCCAAGGATGCATTCCACATCCACTTGTGACCCATCGCGCAGATGCTCCGCGGCGCCCGCTCGACGTGGTGAATGCCGCAGAGTACGGTTGCAATGTAATCGCAATGCTCGAACGCAGAAACGAGCTGCTGCCGCTGCTCCGGGTTATGGCGCAACCAATGCAGGAGCTTCGAAAATCCCCACTCGGATGAGTACACCCCCCCGCACCAGTTGATCGCTCCCAGACGTTGCTCGTGCGCTTTCTCTGTGATCTCGGCTGCTTCGCGCCAGGCGCGATGGTCGGCCCACAGATAGTAGTCGTCTATCGGTTCGAGGTTTTCGCCCACGGGGATGACGGTGGATCCCGTCGTGTCCAGCGCGATTGCCTTCACTTCCGAACCGCTCACCGCTGCTGTTTCCAGAGCCTTCCTGGTCGCGATGGCCAAAGCTTTCATGTGATCCGCATGGCTTTGAGTGGCGAAATTCGGATCGTTTTGCCGGCGATTCACGGGATACTCAGCCACTCCCGTGCCGCGGCGGCCCCTCTGGTCATCGAAGATTGAAACTCGCACACTGAGCGTTCCGAAATCCACTCCGGCGACGATGGTGCTCATGCTGCAGATCCCCTTACTGCACATGACGACAGAAACTGACGACGATTAAGGGGAAGCATTTGGCGCGGTTACATTATATTGTCCGCGGCTCTTGCCTCACAGGAGAGTGCGCAATTCTTGATAGTTTCGTTTGGTCACTAACTGGAATTCGATGGGCAAGCGCGTGAAGCTTTTGAGCTCATCGAATGCGTTCGGTGGTGGAACACTTGCTCCTGCTACCAGCAGGCGGCCATTTTCAACACCGAACGGCACGATACCAAAACGCTGCTCGACGTGCGCGGGCAGAGTGCGCGCGATGCGGGGCTTCACGCGGCGCGCGTCGATGCGAGCCGATGGAACTCCGGATTGCAGGCTGATCGCCTTGCAGAGATCGTCATCGGACAGTAAGCCGCTTGCCAGCAGATGATCCGCGAGATCTGTATCCGGGGGCATTTTGGACCGCACTTCCGTGAGCTGTTCTTCAGAGAGGTAGCCGGATGCGACGAGCACTTCGCCCAGTTCGCGCCGATGCATGAGGAGGGCATCGCGGCCGGGATAGGCGTGTTCGGTCTTCAACCAAACGAGTGCGCGGCGGTGCATGCGCGCGTGAAGATAGCGCCACATGGCTCCCAACGAGGCACAGCAATTCACCAGGTTTCCATGAAAACAGCGCAGCGGGACGCCAAGGGCAAACAGGGGGCCGAAGAGCCTGGCGACATAAGTGGCCCGCAGAGTGAGGCGAATTGATTGCAGCAGGAGCGTGAGCCAGCATAGCGCCAGGATTTTCGGATTTGAGACAGCGAACGCCCACGGCCGATGCAGGTAGACGCTTTGGAGCCAGTCTCCCGCGCCCATGATGAAAAGCAGATTGGTGAGCAGGCTGAGCGGGTTTGCGATCAAGCCTTTCCGGTCACGCCAGAACCAATAGCGCGTGCGCCACCCCCGGCCCCAACCGTGCCGTTCCCAGCACTGCAGAGCAATGCCCGTGACCCAGCGCGTACGCTGGCGGATCGCGGACCGCAGGGTTCGCGGAAAATATTCGCGTGTGGCAATGAAGCCCTTGCCGCCGACGGTCAGCGGAGCGAAGAGTTGCGGCTGGCCAAGCTCATGGATGTGCACGCCGATCTCGTAATCTTCAGTGAGACTGGCAGGGTCGAACACGAGATTCCCGCGATCGCTCGCGAGCCGATCGAGAATGGCCCGCGCGAAGCCGGTGCCAACGCCATTGGACGGAATGAACGAGCCGCTGTATTGGCGGGCGAGCATATCAATGAGTTGGAATTCGGCAAACTCGTCGCAATAGACCGCGTGAGTGAACTCGCTGAAGGGTGTAGGAAGCGGCAGAACCGGAATCTGCACCATGGTGTAGGTTGCTCGTTCGCGGTTGATGACCGAGAGCGCTTCCGGGTGAATCAGGTCTTCCGCATCGTGAAGTACGACTGTATCGAAGTGAACGCCCTGCGATTCTTCGAAGAGCGTCATACGCTGGAAAATCCAATTGAGACAGTCGGCTTTGGAAGTTGGGCCGTGATGCGGGCAGGCCGCTACGTGAACGTTGCGAAAGGTTTGGGCCAGATGCGCGGCAACTTCGAGTGTGGCTTGGTCGTTGGGATACACGCCCAAAAACAGGTCATAGTTGCGATAGCAGATAGCCGCCAGATTGTGGCGCACCATATTGCCGATAACGGTAGATTCTTTCCAGCAGGGAACAAAGATAGCTATGCGGCGCTCGTCTGCCAGGAAATCGCCTAAAGAGGAGACAATGGCCGGTTTTCTGTGACGGACGCGGTGGACCGCGCAAATCAAAACGGGAACCAGGTCTTCCAGCCCGCTGATAAGCAGCAGAACGGCAAGCGTTGCCAGGACGACCGGCCAGATGGAAGAAAATGACTGCAAAGACACCAATGTCCTTGATAGGAAAAGTGGCGGCCTATCGGACTGAATCGCAGAAGAGAGATAGAATTTTCTGAGGAAAACTGCACTCTTTCATTTGACGGATGCGCGATCTGGGCGTGCTGACCTGACGTCGTTCAGCCAGTTCGTCCAAGAGGTAATCGGGGGTGCTGTCCGGCGCCACACTTTCACCGAATGGGAACTCGAGTTGCTGCTCGATCTGCAAACCTGCCCCGTTCGCAAATCGGCGCGGGCGGACCTCTTGCGGCGTTATCTGAAAGCGGTGCACCGGGATTTTGCAGAAGGGGCCGCGAGCCCGCTTCGGTTTTCTTCCTTCGTGGAGCGGCGCAAGCAACGTCATCGTGTGGCCTGTACTGGACAGCCACGTGTCCGCGCGGTGCACGCGTCGCGGGCATTGTAGGTTTCATTGCCATACCGCCACTTTGGGCTATTCTCAAGAGAGAAACAGCGAGGAGATAGCGATGGCGAGCACGACGGGGCCGGCCTCCAAGACCGAACGAAAAGTTTTCTGCGTCAAGCTACAGAAAGAACTGCCCGGCTTGGATGAGACACCATTCGATAACCCTCTTGGACAGCGGATCTATGATCACGTTTCAAAAGAGGCTTGGCGGATGTGGGTTGAGCAGATGAAGATGATCATGAACGAGTACCGGCTCAATCTCGGTACGCCGGAGGCGCAAGAGTTCCTCTTAAAGCAGATGGAAGAATATTTCTTCGGTGAGGGTGCGGCGCATCCGCCCGGCTACGTCGCTCCGGGGCACTAAGCGCCCGGCATCCAGTAATCTCATGCGGCATTCAGCCTCCACGCTTAGCCACTGCGGCGCGTCGTAACCTTTTGATACCCCGCGCAATCTGTCTGGGCTTGGTTGCGGTTGGCTGCGCGCTGGCGGCTGATGCTGTGGCGGCGCGGCTGGCACGCGAGGCGCACGAAGCGCAAACCTCGAACCAGTGGGTTCGGGCGTATCTATTGTATGCCGAGGCGGCTGCGCGGGACCCGTCCAACTCTTCATATCGCGCGAATCGCGATTCTCTCGCGCCCATCGCGAAGCTGCTGACCAAGGCCGATCTCCAGACTGCTAATGTCTCGGCCGATATAAAGGCGGCGGAGAAGGAAGCGGCAGCCGAACCACCCGGGACGGAGCCGCCGGTCGAGTTTGCGACCGAGAAAGAGTGGAGCCGCGAGCCGGACCTGGCGCCAATTCCGCACATTCAAACCACAGCCTCGACCGGCACGTTCGATCTCACGGGCGACACAAAGAAGCTTTTCAGCCAAGTGACGGCAGCCTATGGCGTGAGGGTGCTTTTCGATCCCGAGCTGGAGCCGGAAAAAAGGGTTCGGTTCCAGATCGACGGCGTGGATTTTCGAACGGCGATGGAGGCGCTCACGGCGGTGACACACACGTTCGTGTTTCCGGTTTCGCCGCACGAAATTGTGGTGGCACAGGATAGCGAGAACAAACGGAACGAGCTGGAACCGGTAGTCCTGCTCAGCTTTCCGCTGCCGAACGCCGTCGACCAGAAAGATTTGATCGAAGCGGCGAATGCCGTGCGGGGAGTGCTCAGTTTGCGAACCATCGGTTGGGACAGCGAGAACCGCACAGTGCTGATTCGCGATCGCGCCACACGAGCGCGTGTCGCACGAGGCTTGTTGGAGGCGCTGCTACTGCCAAAGGGGCAGGTTTCGATCGAGGTGCAGTTCCTGACCATCGATACCGACAAGACCTACCATTACGGCGTTTCGTTTCCGACGACGTTTCAGTTGATTGACTTCGGGCACATCGGTGGGTTCCAAAACATCATTCAAAGCGCCTCCACGGCAGCGAACTTTCTGGCGTTTGGAGGCGGTGCGACGCTGTTCGGCATCGGCCTTTCGGATGCAACGATTTTCGCAACCTACTCGGATTCCTTCAGCAGCAATTTCTACGACACCACGGTGGTAGTGGGCGATGGGCAGACCGCAAATTTTCACGTCGGAGACAAATATCCGATTCCGCAAAGCCTGTATACCGGAGCTGCGTTAAGCACTCCTTCCATCTACAACCCGGTAGGGCAATTCACACAAGAAGACTTGGGACTGGTTCTCAAGATGACTCCGCGGCTGAAGGGGAACGGCGATGTCTCCATCGATGTGGAAGCAGATTCCAAATCGCTGGGCACGCAAACCATCGACACCGTTCCGGAGATCAATGAGCGCGCTTTCAAAGGAACGGTGACGGTGCGCGAAGGACAGTTGGCTGTGTTGGCGGGAATGGACTCCTCTTCATACAACCGGACGAAAAACGGGCTGGTGGGCTTAGCGCAGATATCAGGTTTGAACCAAGTGTTGGCTGAGAACACGCGCGAGAGGCAGACGAGCCGCACATTGGTGGTTATCAAGCCGACGATCACGCGGCTGCCCATGTCGCCGTACATCAGCCCGCAGTTTCTTTTGGGACCGGTGCGCGGGGAGCGGGTATTACTTTAACGCCCTAGTCAAATCACGCGTTCTCCGCTGACAGTAGTGTCATAGCCTCCGGCGCCATTTAATTCGCGGCGAAAACTGGAAAGAGAGATGGTGTTGAGAAGCGCCTGAACGGCCGGCGAATTCAACTGATGCTTGCGCATCACCAGGTCATAGCGCGCGCTCTCAAGAGGCACGAAGTCGAGACCCAGCACCCGCGCGGCAGATGCAGTGGCGAGGCAACAGTCGGCGGCTCCGGTCTTAACTTGCCAGGCTGCCGCCATATGTCCAAATGCAAGATGCTGATAGCCGCGCACGCGTTTGGCGCTGAGCTTTAATCGCGCCAGATACGTGTCCAGCAAGAGGCGGCTGCCCGACCCAGGCTCTCTGTTTACAAACAGGACATCCTTTCGCGCCAGATCATTCACCGCGTGAATGTGCTTTGGGTTGCCGTGCGCCGTAATCAGACCTTCCTGCCAAGTGGCAAACGAGATCACCGCAATCGAGGCTCGCATGAACAACCCCGTAACTGCGGGGACATTCGATTCGCCGGTTGAGGCGTCTCGAAGATGAGTGCCGGCGATGTGTACGAGGCGTTTCTTGAGCAACTGCAGCGAATCCGAACTGTTCCGGTGCACGAGCACAAGCTCAACGCCGGCAGTTCGCGCATGCCGGGCGAGCATGTCCATTGCGGGGTCGCAACCAGCGATGAGAAGACGGCTCTTAAAGTCGTTCGAATCCTGGTGTAAGCGAACGCGGACTTTATCCGCTGCCACGCCGCGATCTGCCATGACGGCATCGCTTGGCGGCAAATAAGAGCCCATTGGCATAGAGGGTGCGGCAATCAGCCGATCATCGACGCGGCATAGCTGAACAGGTTGGCCGGGCTCTAGTTTGCCGGCGGAAGAAATTAGGGTGGCGCTGACGGAGCTTGCGTCGACTTTCGGCGGGTCGTCCGGTAGGCTGAACAGTTCGTCTACACCGACCATTAATGCGCGAGCGAGCCGCAGGCCCAGAGCGGTGTTGGGCACATACGTTCCGGCCTCGATTGCATAAATCGCCTGGCGGCTCACGCCCACCATTTGGGCCAGCGCGGAGGCCGATAAGCCGCGGCGTTCGCGGACAGCGGCCAAGCTGTTCTCGATCTCGCTGTGTCTCTTAACCACTACACTATCCTTTATACAGGACAATCATGCCTTTATACAGGACAATCATGTTTCCACGCAATTTACTCGTCTTTGCCGGTCTGCTGATGCCCGCGGGCGCTTTTGCGCAGGTGTCGGGGGTCCTTTCCGGAACGGTTCAGGACGAATCGGGCGCGGTGATTGTCTCGGCCACGGTCACAGCGAAAAATATCGATCTCGGCACGTCTCGCGGCGTCCTTAGCGACTCGGCTGGGTACTACGTAATCCCCTCTTTGAATGCTGGCGATTATGAGGTTCGCGCGTCCAAAGCGGGATTTAGGGAAGCAGTTCGAACGGGAATTCATCTGGTCGTCAATCAGGACGCGACTGTCGATTTCCGGCTTATAGTGGGGCCATCAACCCAGCAGATTACCGTGCACGGCGACGCTCCTATCGTTGCCACATCCACCGAAGATGTCTCCGGGCTGGTAAGCGAGCAGCAAATCGAGAGCCTGCCTCTGAATGGCCGTAGCTATGACGAATTGCTGACCTTGAACCCCGGCGTGGTGAATTTCACCTGGGAGAAGACCGGCGGCGTCGGCGTTTCCAATTCGACCGCCGGTAATAATTTCTCAGTTTCGGGCAACCGCCCACAACAGAATCTATTCCTGCTGAACGGAATTGAATTCACCGGCGCCGCCGAGAACAATATGCAACCGGGAGGCGTGAGCCAGCAGTTGCTCGGTGTCGATTCCGTTCGCGAATTCAACGTTCTGCGTAACGACTATGGGGCTGAATACGGCAAACGCCCAGGCGCTCAAGTGCTGATCGTTACGAAATCCGGCACGGATGACGTGCATGGCTCGCTTTACGAATTCCTGCGGAACAATGATCTGGATGCCCGAAACTTTTTCGATGGGGCATCCACGCCCGGTTTTCAGCGCAATCAGTTTGGAGGCTCGCTAGGCGGTCCAATTAAAAAGGACAAGACGTTTCTGTTCGGCAATTTCGAAGGTCTCGATCAACATCTTCATCAGACGGGCGTCGATCTGGTGCCCGATAACAATGCGCGCGCTGGTTTTCTTCCTTGCAAGCTGGTAACGCCCGCGCCCGCTCACTGTCCTGCGTCCGGCTTGGTTTTTGTGGGTGTTTCGCCGTTGATCTCCGCGTGGCCGGCACCTAGCCCAAATGCTCCCGACTATGGCGGCATCTCCGAAGCCTTCAACAATCCGATGCAAACGATTCGGGACGATTACGGCACCACGCGCCTGGACCAGATTTTCTCCAGTCACGACACGTTCAATGCCGTCTATACGATCGATGACAGCGCGGACTTCACGCCTACCAGCACGAATGACTACAGCACAGATGTCACGAGCTTGCGTGAGCAGGTTGGAAGTTTAGCCGAGACTCACGTCTTCTCTCCAACGCTGCTTAATCAAGCGACTTTTGGATATTCGGGAGCCGGATATTTTTTCACCGGCGAGCCGACTCCGGGCACGCCGGCAGCCAGCCTCTCTGGCTTCTTAGTGGGCGATCCGGTGGGCGCCATTGTGGTGGGGGGCAGCGCGGCATCGAACCCCACGGCGCAACTTAGTCTTGCGGGCAGTAACAACGGCAGCAACCTTCGCGTGGCACGCAACCTGTTCACTTATCAAGATCAGGTCTCCATCACGGAAGGCCGCCACCAGCTTACGGCCGGCGTTTGGTTTCAGCGGCTGCAATCGAATGAGACTCTGGCGCTTAGTCAGTATGGCCAGGCAACCTTCACCAGCTTACAAACACTGCTGCAAGGAAGTATAGGCAGTCTTCTTTACGATCCCGCGCCTACCGAGATGAACTGGCGCTCATGGTTGGGCGCATGGTTCGTTGAGGACGTGATCCGGCTTGCTCCCCGGCTGACTCTATCGCTTGGTTTTCGCGACGAGTGGAGCGATGGATGGAACGAGGCGAATGGCCGCGCGAGCAATTACACCTACCCGGGTGGTGTGATCTCAACGCAGCCGCGTATCGCAGATAGCGTATTCACGGTGAATAACGCCAAATTCCTGCCGCAACCGCGATTCGGGCTAGCCTGGAGCCCTTTTGGAAGCAAGACGGTGATCAATGCCGGTTTCGGCATGTTCAATGACTTGCAAGACGCGCTAGGTTACCGGACCGACCAGAATGCGCCTTTCAACCCGACTTATAGCCTTCCCAATGCCCTCGTGTCACAGCTTCCGCTGAACGGCAGCGCTCCCGCACCGAAAACCGCGAAGCTTGTTCCCGGTGGAGTGCAACCGGATCTTGAAACTCCGACGCTCATTTCATGGTCGGCGCGAATTCAGCAGGAATTGACTCCCAATACGGCCGTCTCGATCGGATACGTAGGCTCGCACGGCTATCACGAAGTCATCGGTATCGATGCCAATGAGCCGTTCCCTGTCATTTGTCCGGCGGCGCCCTGTCCCGCTACTTACCCGAGTAAGTTTCCAGCCGGCATTGCGGGCACGCCGGTTCCGGCTGGGACTTATTATGTTCCCACGGCCGTTCGTGCCAATCCAGCCTTGGCTAACACATGGACTTACTTCTCAGAAGGGGACAGCTCCTACCAGGCCCTGCAGGTGGACGTGAATCATCGCTTCAGCAACGGACTGGCTCTGCGCGGCGTCTACACCTTCTCCAAGACGATAGACGACGGCGACTCCCTGAACAGCACAACGTCGGGTGGGGAACCGGCGCTCGCATCGAATCCATTCGATTTGCGAGCCGATCGGGGACTCGCGAACTTCGACGTAAGAAATATCGCCATTATTAGTGCTGTTTACAACCTCCCATTCGGGCGCGGAGCAGTTTTGGGCGGGTGGTCTGTAAACTCCATAGTTACTTTGCAGGGCGGTTTTCCGTTTACACCTCAACTTAGTTACAATCCGTCCGATAACGGCGATACACGCAATCCAGTACGCCCTTTCGTAAATCCTGCATTCACCGGGCCGGTCATTCTTGGAAGCCCCAATAAGTGGTTCAATCCCGCAGCTTTCCTCGCGCCTCCGAATAACAGCGGATTTTATGGGAATCTGGGCAGGGATACACTCGCTGGTCCAGGTCTCGCCACTTGGGATCTGTCGGCGCTTAAGCGAATTCACCTAAGTGACAGATGGACGCTGCAGTTTCGCTCGGAGTTTTTCAATGTCCTGAACCGAGCCAACTTCAATACCCCGAACGCGATTGTCTTTACGCCCGCTGGAGTGTCGCCGACAGCCGGCGTTATTACGAGCACCTCGACAGCATCTCGTCAAATCCAATTCGGGTTGAAACTGCTTTGGTAGCGGCCTCAGGCTGCGGCCGCGGACTGCGTTTGGCGAACGTTCCCGGTTTCCGGAACCAGCAAGGTAAAGATCGCTGCAGCCGTAACGCCGAGTGCAGCAAACCCATAGAACGTGACGCGGAAGCCGGCATGCTGGATCGCAAATCCGGAGAGCAGAGGTCCAAAGACGCCGCCGATGGCGAGCGCGGTAGCAAATAGCCCCATGACGGTGTTGAAGCCACCTTTGCCGCGCGTGAGGTCGGCGCTGAACGCGACCACCGCGACTCCATAAATACCAGCGCCAATGCCATCCAGTCCTTGCAGATAGACCAGCGCCTTTGGATTGCTCACGAATGTATAGGAGAAGATGCGCAGCGGCAAAATCCAGAAGGCAACCGCCATGACGGGCTTGCGGCCCCAAGAGTCGCAGAGCCGGCCGGAGAGGAGCGCGACGGGGACCATGACCAGCTGCGCAGTCAAGACTGTGGCGGTCATGAGAGTATCGGAGCCGCCCAGCTTCTTCACGTAGAGCGCAACGGCGGGCATTATCGGCGCGTTGACCAGATGAAACAGGAACACTGAAAGGAACAGAAGAAGGAAAGTGCGATCGCGCAACAGGTGCGTCCAGTTCGCCTCCGCGGTGCGATCTTCGGTGAGACCCCTCGCGACGTTTTCATCCAAATCCTGCTCGCGGATCAGAAGGACAGCGGCTGCCGCCAGGATGGAGCACGCGCCCACGGAGTAGAAAACAGAGTTGAGACCCAGCACTTTGACTAACGCCATAGCGCCGAGAGCCGCCGCGATGTTGCCGGCGTGATTCCAGCTTTGATTGGTTCCGATGACTCGATTGAGCAGCTTGTGTCCGGCGAGGCCGAGTGCCAGGGCACCGAGTAGCGGACCGAAGAAGCTTTGGGCAGCTCCCGCGAGGAACAGGAGCGGGTCGACGAACGCCGGGGTGTGCGGCGCTAGCGGAATCGCGACGAAGCATGCTCCGGTAATGAGTGCGACAGTGAGAAACAGGAGGCGCCGGCAGGAGAGCTCATCGGTCAGCCAACCTGCGGGCGTTTGAAACAGGAGCGTTCCGAGCCCGGCGGTGGCGGTGGCGACACCGATGGCCTCATATCGCCAGTGCGCTTCGCGGAGGAATGCGTTCAGCACGGGAAGAATGACGCCCACCATTTCAGCTTGGAAGAAGTTGGCGGCGTTGAGGCTGCGGACACTGCGGGCCGGGAGCTTGGCTCGGTGTTCGACGGCTGCTGCCTTCATATCGCAACAATAAGATGCTTTGCCGAGTGAAGCTGCGCTAGAGATTCAGCAATCTCGCGAAGGGCTCGATCAGGAGGGAATCGAGATCGAACTTGCCGCGTTTGAGGTCGTGTCCGGCGCCTTCAAGAAATACGAGCTGCGTGCGTGAGGGAATTAGTTTCGTCGCCGCGGTGATCTCTTCGGGCGAGCCGAACGGGTCGGCAGTTCCGTGAATGAACAACGCGGGCACGTGCAGCGACGGGAAGTGAGCTGTGCGGAGCTGTTCCGGTTTCTTTGGAGGATGCAAGGGGTAGGAGAGCAAGAGCAATCCATGGCAGGCGCTCGGATCTTCGGCGGCGAGAAGCGTCGCCTGGCGGCCTCCGTACGAATGCCCGCCCGCGAAAATGCGGTCTGAAGCTATCGAGCGCACAGCGTCCAGCGCTGCACGAATTCCGGCACGATCCTCAGCGGCAGTGCTTGGATGCGGCGGCCCAAACGGGCGGCGCTGGCGAAACGGCAGATCGAAGCGCAATACGAAGAAGCCGGCCGAGCAGAAGGCGTCCGCGACCGCTATGAGCAAGGGCGCCGTGCAATTTCCGCCTGCGCCATGCGTGAGAACAAGGGCACCGCCGCGCGAGGCGGATGGATGATGCAGGAACCCGCGGACCGGCGGATTTTCGAATCTGGTGACGTTCTCCGGCATATTTTTGTGAAAAGCGAACTGTAGAGAGAGTGTAAAAGACGATCCTATGTATACTCATAAATTGGTTTCGCTTCGAAGCTCTTGGGTGGGTCCTCAGATCTCGTATGCCACAACTGTTTCGACCTAGCGCGAACACTCTCGCTAAGGTCTCGATCGCAGCCGTCGTTCTGCTGCTGGGTTGCACGCTGGCGGTTGCGTATATGATCGACCGCGGCAACTGGATCACCAGTGTTCACATCGCACCGGAGCAGCCGATTCCATTCAGCCATAAGCATCACGTGAAAGACGACGGGATCGATTGCCGCTATTGCCATACGAGTGTCGAGACTTCGTCATACGCCGGGCTGCCGCCCACGGAGACGTGCATGACGTGCCACTCACAGATCTGGGCGAACGCCACGCTGACGCAACCGATTCGAGACAGTTGGGCGAGCGGCAAATCCATCGAGTGGGTGCGGGTGCACGATCTGCCGGACTTCGTGTACTTCAACCACAGCATCCATATCAACAAGGGGATCGGCTGTTCCACCTGCCATGGACGCGTAGATGAGATGCCGCTCACGTATCGCGTGAACAACCTCTATATGGAGTGGTGCGTGAACTGCCACCGCGATCCGGCCAAATACATCCGGCCCAAATCCGAGGTTTTCAACATCGAGTATGTTTATCCGGCAAATCAGGCCGAGCTTGGGCCGCAGCTTGTGAAGGAGTATCACGTGCAGTCGCTGACTGATTGCGTGACATGCCACCGATGAACGGTCAATTGATTAGTTTAGAGTCGCTTCTCGATAAGCCACAGAAGCCCGCGGTGGACCTGCAGGCCTTGCGCGAGAAATTGGCTTCGGGACGCGGGCCGGCGTTTTGGCGGACGCTGGAGGAAGCGGCTGAAAGCGAAGAACTGCGTGAATATGTCGAGCAGGAATTTCCAGGACTTTCGGGGCAGATTCCGCAAGGCGTGGACCGGCGCAGCTTGCTCAAAGTCATGGGCGCGTCGCTTGCCATGGCCGGTGCAGCGGCGTGCACCAAGCAGCCGAAGGAGCTGATTGTTCCGTATGTGCGGCAGCCGGAGAATGTGATTCCGGGACTTCCGTTGTTCTACGCGACAGCGATGCCAACTGGCGGTTACGCGCGCGGGCTGCTGGTTGAGAGCCACTTGAACCGACCGACAAAGATAGAAGGCAATCCGGACCATCCGGCGAGCCTGGGATCGACGCTGATTTACGAGCAGGCTTCGATTCTGAATCTCTACGATCCAGACCGCTCGGAGACAGTTCTGCACGAGGGGCGGCTAAGCATCTGGAGCGATTTCACGGGAGCGTTCAGCACCGAAGCGCAAGGGCTTGGGATGCGCAAAGGGGAAGGACTAGCGATTCTAACGGCCCCAACCACATCGCCGACCCTTATCGATCAGATGAGCAGGCTGCTCCAGCAGTGGCCATCCGCGAAATGGTACGTGCACGATGCGTGTGTGAACCCGGCCATAGCGAGCGCCGCGAAAAAAATTGCCGGGCGGAACGCATTCATCGCCTATGACCTTTCGCAGGCGGACGTAATTGTCAGCCTGGAATGCGATTTTCTAAATACCGGGCCTGCGGCATTGCCCTATGCGCGCCAGTTCGCAGCGCGGAAGGCGATCGACAATGGCGAGACGCCGGTTCGGCTGTATGCGATCGAAGCGGGGCCCAGCGTGAGCGGCTCGTTAGCCGATCATCACTTTCCGGTGAAGAGCAGCGCGATACCGGGGATCGCGTATCAACTCGCGAAAATGTGCGGCGTTGCGGCGCCCGATGTCGCCGGAAGCGCGCCGGCCTGGCTGAATGCAGTCGCACAAGATCTGAACAATTCGAAGGGGCGCTGCGTTGTCTTTCCGGGCGAATTCCAGCCGGAAAGCGTGCACCTAGCCGCCTTTGCGATCAACACGGCACTTGGAAACGTGGGCAAGACCGTTCGCGTGCTGGAGGGAACGGAGCCGGATAACACTCATTCCCTCGAAGAGCTTGCCAACGATTTAAACAATGGGCACGTGGAGACGCTGGTCATCTTCGGCGCGAACCCGGTGTACACGGCTCCGGCGTCGCTCGCATTCCAGAACGCGATTCGGAACGCGCGGCTGGTAGTGCGGTTGGGACAGTTTTTCGACGAGACTTCACGCTGGAGCCATTGGCACATCCCGGAGGCTCATTATCTGGAGACCTGGTCGGATTCGCGCGCGTTTGATGGAACGGTGACCATACAGCAGCCGCTGATTGAGCCGCTGTACAACGGAAAATCGGCGCACGAGATTCTGTCTATTCTGCTTGGCAAGCCGGACCAGAGCTCGCACGATCTCGTGAAGGGCTACTGGCAAGGCCAGAACAAGAGTGGGGATTTCGACGCGTTTTGGAAGCGGTCGCTGCACGATGGCGTGGTAGCGGGTTCGGCGGTAGGAACCGTGAACGGCAGGCCGGCGGCTTTGCCGCCGCTTGCTAACGACGCAATCAGCGGGCTCGAAGTGGTCTTCCGGCCCGATCCGACGATTACTGACGGGACATATTCGAACAACGGCTGGATGCAAGAGCTGCCGAAACCGCAGAGCAAGATGACGTGGGACAACGTGGTTTGGATCAGTCCCAAGAATGCGGCGCAGATGAAGGTTACCATCGGCGACATGCTGCGCGTCACCGTGGAAGGGCGAAGCGTGGCGGGCCCGGCGTGGATTCTGCCCGGACATGCGGAAGATTCGATAACGGTGCACTTCGGCTATGGACGCGAAGGTTCGGGGCGCGTAGGCAACAAGATTGGCTACAACGCCTTCGCTATTCAAACCAATGCGGCGCCGTATTGCGCGGGCGGTTCGATGCAGAAAACCGGCGAGCATTACCGCCTGGCGAACATTCAGGAGACGCAGACTATGGCGGGGCGCGAGCCTGTTCGGGCGGCGGATCTGGCCGAGTTTCGTGAGCATCCGAACTTTCCCACGGAGTTTGAAAAGCCGCTGCCAAAGGGCGAGACTCTATATCCACCGCAAAATTGGCCTTACACAGGCTATAAGTGGGGCATGGCAATCGACCTGAATATCTGCACTGGCTGTAGCGCGTGCATCATTGCGTGCCAGGCGGAGAACAACATCGCCGTGGTCGGCAAAGACCAGGTGGCGCGCGGGCGGCACATGCACTGGATTCGGGTAGATCGCTATTATGCCGGGGACTTGGACAATCCGGTGATGTACAACCAGCCGATACCTTGCATGCACTGCGAGGATGCGCCGTGCGAGCTGGTTTGCCCGGTGGCCGCGACAGTGCACAGTAACGAGGGCCTGAACGAAATGGTCTACAACCGCTGTGTAGGGACGCGTTACTGCTCCAATAACTGTCCTTATAAGGTGCGCCGATTCAATTTCTATCTCTATTCGGATTGGAATACCCAGAGCCTATACGGAGTTCGGAATCCCGACGTGACGGTCCGCAGCCGCGGGGTGATGGAGAAATGTTCCTACTGCGTGCAGCGGATTCAGGAACTGAAGATCCAGACCGAGAAAGAGGGACGGCGCGTTCGGGACGGAGAGATTCTGACGGCCTGCCAGCAGGTCTGCCCGACCCAGGCGATCACCTTTGGAGACTTGAACGATAAGAACAGTAAAGTCGCGCAGTTACAAGCGCAGAAACGGATTTACGGACTGCTCGACGACCTTAATACACGTCCGCGGACTAAGTATCTAGGTTACGTTCGCAACCCTAATGAAGCGCTAAGAGGCCAGGATGGCAACCAGAGACAATCTTGATCTCGAGGAAGTACCGGTAAGCGATCCAGGGCCCAATAGCATTCTCGGCCCGGGACACACGTACGAGACGGTCACTAAGAAGATCTCGGATGTCGTGTACCTGCCCTGGAAGCGGACGCCCAAGAAGTGGATGGTGGGCGCATTCATTGCATTCTGCTTCGTAAACCTTCTCATGCTGGCGATGGGCGTGCTGTTCATGAAGGGCGTCGGCATCTGGGGCGTGAACATCCCCATCGGCTGGGGATTCGCGATTATCAACTTTGTCTGGTGGATCGGTATAGGGCACGCGGGCACACTGATTTCCGCCATTCTGTTCCTGCTGAAGCAAGACTGGCGCACATCAATCAATCGCTTTTCGGAAGCGATGACGCTGTTTGCCGTGGCTTGCGCGGGTATGTTCCCGATTCTGCACCTTGGGCGTCCGTGGCTAGCTTATTGGCTGTTCCCCTATCCGAATTCGATGTGGCTCTGGCCGCAACCGCGCAGTCCGCTCGAATGGGACGTTTTCGCGGTGTCAACCTATGGAACAGTGTCGCTGGTGTTCTGGTACATCGGCCTGATCCCCGACCTTGCAAGCATGCGAGATAACGCGCCCAGGCTCTGGACGCAGCGCATTTACGGTGTACTGTCGCTCGGGTGGCGCGGCTCGGCGATTCACTGGCATCGATATCAAAAGGCGTATCTATTACTGGCCGGGCTCTCGACGCCGCTGGTGCTCTCGGTTCATACTATCGTGAGCTTCGACTTCGCGATCAGCATCTTACCCGGCTGGCACACCACGATCTTTCCTCCTTACTTCGTTGCGGGCGCAATTTACTCGGGCTTCGCCATGGTGCTGACGCTGATCATCCCGTTGCGGGCCTGGTACAACATGCGGGATCTCATCACGATGCGGCATATCGAGGCGGCGGCGAAGGTCATGCTTGGCACGGGTTTGATTGTCGCCTACGGCTATGCGATGGAAGCTTTCTTCGCTTGGTATAGCGGGGATAAATACGAAAGTTTCATGTACTGGAATCGCATCACAGGTCCGTATGGATTTACTTACGCGCTGCTGATTCTGTGCAACATCGCGCTTCCCCAGGCGTTGTGGTCAAGGCGAGTGCGCAGAAACGTGGTCTTGGTCTGGATTATTTCCATCATTGTCAACATCGGAATGTGGCTGGAACGGTTTGTGATCGTAGTTACCAGCCTGCACAGAGATTTCTTGCCCTCTTCGTGGGGCATTTACATCCCGACTAAGTGGGACTGGGCGACTTACACCGGCACGCTCGGGTTCTTCATGTTTCTCATTTTCCTGTTCGTGCGGTTGCTGCCCTCGATTTCGATCTTCGAGGTGCGGGAGGTGGTCCATCACGAGCCCATTTCGATGGAACCGGCGGTGGAGGGCAAGATATGAGCGAAATCGCGCTCCACGGGCTTCCGGGAATCCACGGCGCCATGGCGGAATTCGACACTCCCGAGGAGCTTCTGAGTGCTTCCCGGCGCGCTTATGCGGAGGGCTACCGAAAGATGGATGCCTACGCGCCCATGCCAGTGGATGGCTTGGCCGAAGCCATTGGTTTCAGAAAGAATTATGTGGCGCTGGCGGTGCTCATCGGTGGAATCTGCGGGGCAGCGGGAGGTTACAGCCTGCTCTGCTGGATCACAATTATCGCGTATCCACATAATGTGGGGGGGAGGCCCTTGCATAGCTGGCCGTCGTATATCCCGATCACGTTCGAATGCATGATTTTGCTCGCGGCGCTTACGGCGCTGGTCAGCATGCTGGCGATGAATGGGTTGCCCAAACCTTATCATCCGGTTTTTAACGTTCCCGCTTTTGACCGAGCTTCGATAGATAAATTCTTCCTCTGCATCGAATCGTCCGATCCTAAGTTCCGCACCGACGACACGCTGGAATTTCTGCGGGAGACGGGAGCAAGAGAGGTGACGGTTGTACCGGCGTAACACAATGATTGCGGCGGTGGTCGCCAGCGCGTTCTGCGCGACGGCTTGCCGCCAGGATATGCACAATCAGCCGCGCTATAAGCCGTTTGCCGCAACCTCTTTCTTTGGCGATGGACGTTCGGAGCGGCCGACGATTGAAGATACGGTTGCGCGGGGGCAGTTACATCTGGACCAGGCTCGTTACACGGGTAAAGTGGACGGGAAGGACATTGCTTATTTCCCGATTCAGATTACTCGCGCCGATGTGGCGCGGGGACAAGAGCGATTCAATATTTTTTGCTCGCCTTGTCATGGGCGGCTCGGCGACGGGCACGGCATGATTGTCAGCCGCGGCTTGCGGCAGCCGCCGAGTTACTATGATCCGCGCCTGGTGAATGCTCCGGTGGGACACTTTTTCGACGTTATGACAAATGGCTATGGCGCGATGTACAGTTACGCATCGCGCGTTCCGGTAGATGACCGCTGGCGAATCGCGTCTTATATACGGGCGTTGCAGCTTAGTCAAAATGCGGGCGGAGTTACACAGCAGACCGGCGCGCCGGCCACTCCGGGTACGAATAGCGGTACGTCCCAGGGCGGCCGAGCGGGAGGTTTGCAATGAGCAGCCACGATCATGCAGCCGACGTTCCGGTTCCTGAAATATGGCTCGGGCCGCAAGCTGCCAGGGTGGAACGGATCTCCGCGGTGATCGCCGTAATCGCCGTTGCCCTCTGTGTCCTTGGGTTCTTTATGAATCCCGCAGTGTTCTTTCAGTCCTATTTATTCGCCTTCATCTATTGGAGCGGATTCGCGCTTGGCGGCCTGGGCGTATTGCTAATGGGGCACACGGTGGGCGGACGCTGGTGCGCAACGGCGAGACGGTTTCTCGAAGCACAGATGACCACGCTATGGATCGTCGCATTGTTCGTGATTATTCTGCTTTTCGGGCTGAACTATCTGTATCCGTGGATGCATATCAACGCCGTGCCGGGGATGGAGAATCAGGAAGTGCTCTATCATAAGCGTCCCTATCTGAATCTTCCGTTCTTTCTCGGGCGCGTGGCCATCTATTTCGCCGTGTGGTCGTTCTGGGGCCTGCGCGTTCGTGGTATGGCGGACAAGCAGGACAAGACCGGCGACCCGACACTGCGCGAACGGATGCGCGCCTTCAGCGCGCCTGGCGTCCTGATCTTTACTTTGACTGCAAGCTTCGCCTACATCGATTGGATTCTTTCAGCGGATGCGCAGTTCTTCTCCACTATCTATGGAGCGATGATCCTGATCGGCGATGTGCTGCAGTGTTTCGCGCTGACCATCCTGGTGATGATTCTTACGTCGCGCGGCGACCGATTCGGCGGCCGGGTAAATGCCGTCATTTTGCATGACCTTGGGAACTTGATGTTTGCGTTTACTATCTTCTGGACGTATCTGACGGCTTCGCAGTTGATCATCGTATGGCCAGGGAACTTGCCGCAGGAACTGGTCTGGTATCTCAATCGCGTACACGGGTTCTGGAAATATCTCGCCGCTACGGTTGCGCTTTCAATGTTTGCGATTCCGTTTCTGGCGCTGCTCTCTCAGACGCGCAAACGAGATCCGCGCCGATTAATGCGCGTGTGTATCTGGCTGCTGTGCGCGCGGGTCATCGATCTATATTGGATTGTCATCCCGACCTACCGCAACCATGGATTCTGGCTTTCATGGACAGATTTCGCCGCGTTCTTTGCAGTCGGCGGTATCTGGGTTTACGTGTTTGTGCGCCAACTCCGCAAACGCCCATTGCTGCCGTTGCGTGATCCGCGGGTGATGACGCCTCTGCAGGAGGTCGTAGCGTGAGCGCCCACGTTCCACAATCGAACGAACATGGACACGGTCCCAAGCGCTCGGAGCCGCACGCTGGACATGGCGGCACCGTTTACGAGGGCGTGGATGCCAGCGTCAAGATGGTGATCTACTCGCTCGCGATCATCGCGTTAACGCTGGTAGTTACGCTCGCGATCACCGTGCCGATTCAGAAGGCATTGCGCGATACAACACCGCTCGGAGAGCCGCCGAGCCCACTTGCACCCGCGCGAGTGGTACCGCCCAACCCGCAGTTGCAGGTACATCCATGGGAAGAACTGCCGGAATTGCGCGCACATGCGCAAGAGATTCTCAACAGCGGGGGCAAAGATGCTGACGGCCGAGTTCACATTCCCATCGGCCAAGCCATGGACAATGTAGTATCCGGGCTGCCTATCGCTCCAAATGCGCGAGTGGGTATCACGACGCCTGGCGGCCAAGGACGTGACTTCGCGGGCAGCGTGAATGCGATGCCGCCTCCGTACCGGCAGCCCCAAATTTCGGGAGAGATTCGCAAGAATGCGCAGTAAGTTTTTTGTGAGTGTATGCCTGCTGTGGGCGAGCGCCGGCTTCGTTAAGGCGCAGTTTGTCCGCCCTAACATCACGAAAGGTGTCAGCTTCGATCAGCGCTTGAATGCTCCGGTCCCGCTGGACCTCGTCTTTCGTGATGAAGCGAACGAGGCCGTTCCGCTTCGCACTTATTTCGGCGATAAGCCGGTAGTGCTGGCGCTGGTCTATTACAAATGTCCGAGCCTTTGCAACTTAACCTTGACAGAGATGGCCAGCTCGTTGAGGCGCGTGGCGTTGCAGCCGGGCAGCGACTACAACGCGGTGGTGGTTAGCATCGATCCTTCGGAAACCCCGGCGCTGGCTGCGGAAAAGAAGAGCAACTATGCCAAAGTGTTCAACCGCGCGGGGTTCGATTCGGGCTGGCATTTTCTGACAGGCTCCCAAGATTCGATTTCTCGTCTCGCGGACGCCGTTGGCTTCCACTATCGTTGGGACGAGCCGACTCACCAGTTTGTACACGCCGCCGGAATCATGATCGCTACGCCCGCAGGTAAGCTGTCGCGCTACATCTATGGCGTACAGTACGCTCCGGCTGACCTGCGTCTGGGGTTAGTCGAAGCTTCTAAGCACAAGATTGGAAGTCCCGTGGATTACGCGCTGCTCTATTGTTTTCACTACGACGCCTCGCAAGGGAAATACACGCTGGCGATAATGAACGTGCTGAAACTTGCCGGCGGCGTAACGATCCTTTGTCTGGCGGTATTGGTTTTCTTCCTGATGCGTAAAGATAAGGGCGTGAAAACGCAGGTGGGGTGGAAAGAGGCGCGGCATGTTCGCTAGCCTGTCTCCGCTACTTGCTGATCTGCCTCCGCTGTGGCCGGTGCAGGCTTCCGCGCAAGCTGGCCCCATCGACGACCTGTATATCTTCTTGACCGTCGTTTCGGCGATCATGACGATTTTGATCTTCCTTTGCATTGTTTTTTTTGCGTATAAGTTCCGGCGGCGCGCCCATCCTCACGCCACGCAGATCGAGGGCTCGACGAAACTGGAACTGACCTGGTCCATCGCTCCGTTCCTAGTGATGCTGATCATGTTTGTATGGGGAGCAAAACTCTACTACGCAGCGCAGAATCCGCCCAAAGATGCGATGGAAGTCTTCGTCACCGGGAAGCAATGGATGTGGAAGATTCAATATCCCGACGGCGGCCGCGAAATCGATGAATTGCATGTACCGGTGGGCCAGCCGGTGAAGCTGACGATGGCGTCGGAAGACGTAATTCACAGTTTTTCTATTCCGGCCTTTCGCATTCGGCACGATGTGGTCCCCGGGCATTACGACAGCGTCTGGTTTACGGCCACCAAGCCGGGGCGATATCACCTGTTCTGCACCGAATACTGCGGCAATCAACACGCCAACATGATCGGCTGGGTGGATGTGCTGGAGCCGAAGGAGTATGCGAACTGGGCGAGCGGTGGCGGCGCACAAGGGACATTGGCCGAGCAAGGTGAGAAATTGTTTCAACAGTTCGGATGTTCGACGTGTCATTTGCTGGATCAGCAGGGCCGTTGTCCCGTGCTAAGAGGCCTGTACAACAAGCCGGTGCAGCTCAATGACGGAAGAACGGTTATCGCCGATGACGCCTACATTCGAGAATCGATCCTGGATCCAAACGCTAAAATCGTGGCAGGATTCGAGCCGAATGTAATGCCGCAGTTCAAGGGCCAGGTGACCGAGGAGAACGTGATTCAGCTAATCGCTTATATCAAGTCGCTTTCGCCGAGCACCCCGGCGTCGCAGCAGGGTGTGCAGCAGAGGCCAGTGGTCCTCGCACCGGGGCCGACGGGTGCGATGCCGAACGTGAAGGCGCCCGCTACGCCACAAGGACGGCCGCGCTAGGGACGAAGGAATAGCAAGGAATTATGGCAACCATCGTACACGGAACACCGGAAGTTGTCGCGGAACCGGTCAACTACCTCAATGTGTCGCACACGTGGAAGAGCTGGCTGTTCACCACGGACCATAAGCGAATCGCGGTTCTATATCTCATCTCCATTACGCTGATGTTCTTTGTCGGCGGCGTGGCAGCGGTCGCATTCCGCATCAATCTCCTATCGCCAGAGGGCGTTTTTTCGAACGAGACCTATAATCGCTTGTTTTCGATGCACGGCATCGTGATGGTGTTTTTCTTTCTGGTCCCATCGATTCCGGCGACGTTAGCGAATTTCCTGATACCGATTATGATCGGCGCCAAAGACCTGGCGTTCCCTAGAATTAATCTTTTGAGCTGGTATATATACGTCGTGGGCGCGCTTTTTGCGCTGTATGCCATTGGACGCGGGGGCGTCGATACCGGGTGGACTTTTTATGCACCGTTCAGCAGCACTTACTCAAATTCCTACGTTTTAGCAGCGGCCTTCGGTGTATTTATCGCGGGGTTTTCGTCCATTCTTACCGGTCTTAACTTCATTGTTACTGTTCATAAGATGCGCGCGCCCGGGATGACCTGGTCGCGCCTCCCGTTATTCGTTTGGGCGAATTACGCAACCGGATTAATTCAGGTTCTCGGCACTCCGGTTTTAGCCATTACCATGCTGTTGCTGGCCTTCGAGCGTATTGCTCACGTCGGAATTTTCGATCCCAACATCGGCGGCGACCCGATCCTTTTCCAGCACCTTTTTTGGTTCTACTCCCACCCGGCCGTATATATCATGATTCTGCCGGGCATGGGCGTGATCAGCGAAATCATCTCCTGCTTTTCACGCAAGCGCATTTTCGGGTATAAGTTCATCGCCTTTTCGAGCATGGCGATCGCGGTATTGAGCTTCGTTGTGTGGGGACATCATATGTTCATCACCGGCGAGAGCATGTATTCGAGCGTGGCCTTTTCGATTTTGAGCTTTCTAGTCGCGGTCCCATCCGCCATTAAGGTCTTCAACTGGACGGCCACCATGTACAAGGGCTCGATCTCGTTTGATACACCAATGCTGTACGCTTTAGGTTTTATCGGTCTTTTTACGATTGGCGGCCTCACCGGTCTGTTCCTCGCCACACTTAGCGTGGACGTCGCTACACACGGAACTTACTTCGTGGTCGCACATTTCCATTACGTGATGGTAGGCGGAATGGTGATGGCTTACATGGGCGGCCTTCATTTTTGGTGGCCGAAGATAACCGGGCGCATGTATTCAGAGCCCTGGTCGAAATTCTCCGCGCTGCTCGTGTTTGTCGGATTTAACTTGACCTTCTTCCCGCAGTTCATTCTCGGGTATCTTGGAATGCCGCGGCGCTATCATAACTATCCACCGGAATTTCAAACGCTCAATGTGCTCTCGACAGCCGGCGCTTCGGTTTTGGGTCTCGGGTATCTTTTGCCGATGATCTATTTTTATTTTTCCCTGAAGAATGGACCAAGAGCCGGTAACAACCCGTGGGGTGCCGCGGGTCTTGAATGGACGACGCAATCGCCGCCGACCACTTTTAACTTCGACGTGACGCCGACGGTGACGGAAGAAGCCTATAACTACGGCCCACTGGAGGAAACCATTGGCTGAAACCGTTGTGCCCGTAGGGCACGAGCCCGCCGGGCATGAGCCGCCGCCTGAAGTCACCCATCTTCGGCATCACTTTGCCACTACCGAGCAGCAACTCGATGCCTCGATGCTGGGAATGTGGACGTTCCTCATCACGGAAGTCCTATTCTTCGGCGGGATGTTTACGGCGTACGCCGTCTATCGCTTCATGTATCCGGCCGCTTTCGCCAGCACCAGCGTTTACATGGACATCTGGCTGGGCGGGATCAACACGGCCGTCCTGATTTGCAGCAGCTTGACCATGGCGATGGCGGTCCGGTCGGCGATGTTGAGCCGGCGACGGTCGCTAATCTTGTTCCTTATTGGAACCATGATCTTCGGAACCATCTTCCTGGTCATTAAGTATGTTGAATGGCACTCGAAGTGGGTGGAACACTTAGTTCCCGGATTTAATTTCCGATACGATGAGTTCCCACAATACTTACATCACGCGCAGATCTTGTTTTTCCTTTACTTCTGTATGACTGGAATGCACGCACTGCACATGATCGTGGGTTTAGGATTGCTCACTTACTTACTTGTTCAGGCAGTACGGAAAGTTTTCTCGGAGTTCTATTTCACTCCAGTTGAAATGATTGGCTTGTACTGGCACTTCGTAGACATAGTCTGGATTTTCTTGTTCCCGCTGCTGTATCTCATTGGATATCACCACCCCAAATGACTTACCATATCGATTCAGTCAAAGCGTACGTCGGCGTATTTGTCGCGCTGATTATCCTGACGTTTACTACGGTTTATGTTTCGCAGCTCGAACTGGGCGAGTTCCACATTATTGTTGCGCTGCTGATCGCTTTTATCAAAGCATCGCTGGTGGCCTGGATCTTCATGGGCGTCCGTCACAGCACTCACATGACCCGGCTCTTCGTAGTTGCGGGTCTGCTCTGGCTGGGGATCATGATGCTGATCACGTTTGGCGACTACACCACCCGCATCTGGGATTACCAGCCGCAGCCTTGGTCGCAAAAGCCAACGGTCGGCGGAGTACATTAAGGGCGTTCAGAGTTCAGGATCCTCTGCCCGCCCCGCTTGCTAGCCCGTCCTGCGTCGATCAGCGCCGGGGCCTACCCGGCAGTTGCTGCGTTCGAGGCACCCGCTAGTTACGGCTGCTGGTTCTTAACGGTGTCGCCGACTTTCGGCTGCCCGGCGCCTGAAAAAGTTCCCATTGCGGAGTTCGCGTCTGCAGAGGTAATAGTGAGTGTGCCAAGAGCCGTGTCAATGGAGCGGATTGGCTTGCCCGTCACAGGATCTTTAATGACTTTGCTTACGCGAGTAATGCTGAGTTTGTCGCCGACGTGGACTCCGGCGCTTGTGCCGACATTGATGACTATGTCATTGCCCGTCGCATCCGCAACCACGCCATTGATCTGTGGGATCTCATGCGGGAGCGAAGAGGCTTTCTGATCGAGTCCGGTGGCCGTTTGGGCTACCGCGGCTTTCACTGCTTCCCCGAGAATCGTCGAATCGAAGTTGGAGCTTCCCATGCCGCCGCCGCCGCCGCCGTAGCCACCGCCGCCATAACCACCACCGAGCAAATTGGTACCTCCGCGCTTGGATTCGCCATGACCCGTAACAGAGGCCAGGATCTCGCCGGTGTTCACGTCGACGATGCGCGCCGTGATTTCCACCACTGCCTTGTCTTTATGTATGCCGAGACCGCCGAACCCACCGCCTGCCCAATGCCCGCCGCCACCGCCGCCGCCGTAGTTCTTATCATCGCGGCCGAATTGGGTGATCGACCCTGTGACGATGGCGTCCAGTCCGGCCAGCTTGCCGATCTTAGCGGCAGTGCTTGCGTCGGCGCGGTTGCTGTTTGAAAAGTTCTGTTCCTGCATGATCTTTTCGAGTTGCTGCCGCTCGAAGATGCGGAATTGGCCATCGGCCAAGAGCTGATTCACCAGCATGGTCGCAATGCCATTGCCGATATCTTCGTTGGTATGAAACACCGCTTGGACGGCGCTCATCACCGTCGCGTAATCGAAGGGCATGACGGCAATGCGCCGCTTCTCCGGCGCTGGCGTCTGCTGCCGGCCAAAGGCAGGCGCCACCACGAGCGCCATACCCAAAAACGTGAGATAAAGTTTCATCCCTGTTCTGCTCCTATCTCCCTAGAAAGGTTTCGAGTTTTGTCAATTCCTGTTCAGCGCTGTCCATGTTCTTCTGTGCGGCCTGCAAATCGCGGCCCTGGAGCGCCCTTTGCGCCATTTGCAAGTATGAATCCATCCGGCTTTGAGAGGCCACAATATCGCCACGCAATCCCAGTCCTTGTGCCGCTTGCTGCCGTTGCAGGTCGCCTATGCCCTGGTGAACAGCGTCGGCACGGGCGTGCATCTTCATCAGCGACTCGCTGGCACTATTCAATTCCGCATCACTCGGGCCAGAAGGGGGCGGAGGAGGAGGCGGGGGCGGCGCCGAAGCTTGCGCCTGGGTTGAAGTTTGCGGCGGCTGGGTGGCGGTTTGGACAGCCGATCTCTTAGTACGCTTGCCTTCACCAGCCGTGGCGTTTGGTAATCCGTTCGGTGCCGGTTGGATAGCGCCACTATCCGTTTTGCTCTCGGCCGGTGTTTCGCGCGCGATCGGGGTAAGGGTGTTATCTGAAGCGGGCGACGGTTCCCTCACCGCGCTTGCACTTTGGCCAGTCGGCGAACCCGCATAGGACGCATCGTACGTTTTGGATGCTGCCGAGGTCTTTCGGAAATGCGGTACCGCGACCAGCGCAGCCCCCAGTACGCACAGGCATGCCACCGCGCCTAGAGCCATCCATAAAGTGCGGCGATTTCGCTGCGCGCCGACTTGAGATGCAGCCGGGGATGGGATAGGAGTAGGCGGCCCCATGCTAGCGGCGGGCGGCATGGGCGTCGATGTCGCCGGCGCCGGTGTCGAAGCTTGCGGTGGGTGAGATACCGGCGGCGAATACGGTGTGGTGCTCATCACAGGAACCCCCGTGTCCGGGCGTTGCGCAATAGGAGCCGGCAGCGCAATGGAAGAGGGTGCCTGATAGGCCTCCGAATCCGACAGAACTCGCGTTTGCCCCGCCGCGTCGACGGCCGCGATGCTCTCAAGTGCTTTCCGAAACGCCTCCGCGTTCTGAAAGCGGTGAGAGGGATCCTTCTGTAGCGCAGTCAGTATGATGTCGTTCAGAGGCGCGGGAATTGAGCGATTGAATCCGATCGGCGGTGGCGGCGCAGTGTTCAGTTGCGCATCCATGAGCTGGTAGGTGCTATCGGATTCAAACGGACAACGGCCCGCGGTGAGTTCGTAAAGCACCACGCCCAACGAGTAGATATCGGATCGCCCGTCTACCGCATCGCCGCGAACCTGCTCGGGCGACATATACGCCAACGAACCCATGGTCGTGCCGGGGCGGGTCAGCAGCGGCTCTGCGTTGGATTTTGCAATGCCAAAATCCATGAGCTTCACTCCGCCTTGTCGCGCGACCATGATATTGGATGGCTTTATGTCCCGGTGCACTACGCCATGGTTGTGCGCATAGGTGAGCGCCGAAAGCACCTGTTTCACATGCTCAAGCAATTTGTAGAGAGGAATAGTGCCTTCGCGCGCCCTCTCCGCGAGGTCCGTGCCCTCCACGAATTCCATCACCATCACCAACTGGTTTTGCACTTTGAATGCTGTGTGCAGCTTCGCAATATTCGGATGGTCCAGACGCGCCAGCGTTCGAATCTCGGCGATGAAGCGCTCCCCAATACCAGGTTGCGAGCCGATGTCTTCGAGCAAAACCTTCATGGCCTCGACGCGGTCGGATATGACGTTCCGGACGCGGTAGACACTGCCCATGCCGCCTTTGCCCAAGACGTCCAGAACTTCGTAATCGCCGGCTAGCTGGCCAGGTTGGAATGGCATCTTTGTTCCTCCGTCGGAACGTACCTGCACATCATACGCCAATTCCGGCGCGCGCGCGAGGCCTTACCGGCCCATTACGAGGCGTTTGCCCGCCTATTACTATGGCGCGATCCGGATGATTGGCAAACCGGCATCAAGAAGCTGGTGATTCAGGGCTGCCAACGTGCTCTCCTTCATAACGCTCCAATCCGCGAGGCGATCTCTCAAGATTTTTGCGCTCTGTATATAGAGGGCGATGACTTGCGAGGGCGGCATCCGGTCAGCGCTTTCGAGAGCGTTGAACGCCGCAGTCAGGCCCCGCGTGGCCGCCTGCAATCCCTGCTCGGGTTCGCCAGGGCCGCCCGTGAGAATATCGCCTGCGTTCTTTGCAACTTTTTCAATCGCGTCCGCGACCGCCGGGGGTTTAGCTTCCGCATGCTTTGTGAGCTCGGCTTGCAGGGCTTCGACGCGCGTAGCGGTCGTCCTCGCCACCACAAGGTCTTTGAAAGCGCGCTGCGCCCAGTCGAACTGCTCCCTCAATTCGGCCTGAGTGGCACGCGACCGAGGATCCATAACCACCTGCAGCGGCTGTTTCCATTCATGCCCGGCCGTTGTTAGCTTCACGGTATATTGGCCAGGCAGCACAAGTGGACCTTTCCAGTGCTCGCTGCCTTCCTCGTCGTAGTCTTCAGCGCGATTGAGGCCCGTGGGACCGTAGCGGAGGTCCCAAACGAAACGATGCTGGCCTGCCTCTTTGCTCAGCCTCTCCGGTTTTTCGAGCCAGCGTGGCGCAACCGGCAGGTTCTGAGGTGATTCCTCGTCCTTCTCCCGGCTTGACAATCGCCTCACTCTTTGGCCGCGTCCGTCTAAGATTTCGAGCACGACTTCGCCGCCTGCGCGCTCCGGCAAATAGTAATCCAGATAGGCGCCGCGCGGAGGATTCGGCGCTTGCGGCTCTTCGGGCGGCAACGGAGTGCCCCAGAAGGCATCGCTGGTCATGCGAACAGCGCGCCTCGGCTTATACAGCCGCACCTGAGAGGTTGTGGAGCTTTCCGCAACCTGCCGCAGCGGCTCGATATCGTCCAAAATCCAAAATGCCCGCCCGTGGGTCGCAATCGCCAGATCGTCGTCATGGATCGCGAGATCCCTTACCGAAGTTACAGGCAGGTTCAATTGCAATGACGACCAGTTGTCGCCGCCATCGAAGGAAACATACACGCCAAACTCCGTGCCCGCGAACAGCAGACCGCGACGCTTCGGATCTTCGCGAATGGCGTTTAGAAACGCCGTCTCGCCGATGCCTTGCGTGACCAACTGCCAGCTCTTGCCGAAATCTCTAGTTCGATAAAGATACGGGCGCATATCATCCAGGCGATGGCGATCCACGGCAGCGTAGGCTTCCCCTGGATTGAAGTGCGATGCTTCGATTTGCGTAATCTTGCCCCAGGCGGGGATTTCTTTGGGCGTCACGCCCGTCCACGTTTTTCCGCCATCACGGGTCAAATGAATGAGTCCTGTATCGCTGCCTGCCCAAATCTCGGCTGCATTAAGCGGCGATGGAGCGATGGTGTACACAACGCCATATCCCCGCTGTTTTGCATTCTCAACCGTCAGCGCTCCGCTCGAGCTCGCGGAAACTTTTTCGGTTCCCGTCAAATCCGGACTGATGGTCTGCCAATGCAAGCCGCCGTCGAGCGTCTTCATGACATATTGCGTTCCCAGGTACAAGGCGTGCGGCGTCACCGGTGAAAACACCAAAACCGGCGTCCACGGATCTCGATACTTCCGCTGCGGCATCTCAGTACCGAAAGCCGAAACAGGCCAGGGCGCGATGTTCTGGCTCTGCATCAAGCGGCGGTCGAACCTTGCTACGGTCCCGAACGTCCCCGAGACATAGAAGATGTTCGGATCTTTCGGATCGGGCGCGATATATCCGCTCTCGCTGCCGCTGACCGTGAACCAGTCGCGCGCATCAATCTCGCCATGATCGGTCTGGCTGGCGGTGGCTGCCGCTCCGCTGTCCTGCTGCGAGCCGTAAACGTGATACGGAAACTGATTATCCGTAATTACGTGATAGAACTGGCCGGTCGGCTGGTTGTACCAAGTGCTCCAGGTCTTGCCGCCGTCGAGGCTAACCGTCGTACCTTGGTCGGTACCCAGCACCATGTGCAGTGAATTTGTAGGATCGATCCAGACCTGGTGATAATCGTCTCCGCCGGGCGCACCGCGGACAATAGTCAACGTCTTGCCCCCGTCGCTCAGCTTGTAAAACGCGACGTTCGGCACATAGAGCACATCCGGGTCATTGGGATCCGCGGTGATGGAGTTGAAATACCAGGCGCGGCTGGTGATTCTCGGGTCTTTATTGACAAGCGCCCAGGTTTCGCCACCGTCGTCGCTGCGATACAAGCCGGACTGCTTGGCATCGATGACGGCGTAGACTCGCTTGCCGTGCGTGCCACGAGCAACGGCGACTCCGACGCGGCCCCAATCGCCGCCGGGAAGGCCGTGCCCAGTCAGTTGCTGCCAGCTATCGCCTCCATCTGCCGATCGAAACAGCCCGCTACCAGGTCCGCCAATTGGGGCGTAGGTGCTCCACGGCGGACGGTGTGCCTCCCACGTCGCAGCAAACAGCACGTTCGGAGCATCCGCTGCAATGGCAAGATCGGCGGCGCCAATCTTGGGTCCACGATCCAGAACTTTTACCCAAGTCTCGCCGCCATCTTTTGAGCGGAACACGCCCCGCTCTTGATTCGGTGCGTAAGCGTGGCCCAAGGCCGCGACGAAAACCAGATTCGAATCGCGTGGGCTTACTACGATCCGGCTGATTTGGCGTGTGTTGCGCAGCCCCACATTTTTCCAGGTGTGCCCGCCATCCGAGCTCTTATATATGCCGTCGCCGGATGCGAGATCGGATCGAATATCTGATTCGCCTGTGCCCGCATAGATCACATTCGGATCGGATGGGGAGACTGCGAGAGCTCCGATGGATCCCACGGGCTGGCCATCAAAAACCGGCGTCCAAACCGTTCCGGCATCTTCGGTCTTCCAGACGCCACCGTCGACGCTGCCAAAGTAGAACGTCGCGCCGCCGTCGGCAACGCCGCTGACAGCCACAGCGCGGCCTCCGCGGAATGGACCGATGAGCCGCCATTGAAGACCGCTGAAGAGTGCAGAGGAAACGTCCGAGGCATGAACGGCAAGACAGCAAACACACGCGAGAGCGCACAGCAGTCGTGTCCGCATCAATTTGTCCACGATACCGCAACGCTTCGCTTGCCGTCGCATACAATGACAGCGTGAAACCCGTACTCACCTGCTCTCTTCTTGTTCTCTTCTGCTCATCGATTGCGCTCGAAGCCCAAATCGCGAATCCAATGAGTACTGAGCTGAAAGCTGCCTACAACAGCGTAAAGAACAACCTTTTGAAATCGGCCGAAAAGATGCCGGATGAAAACTACAGCTTCAAGCCAACACCTGACATTCGCAGTTTTGCCCAGGTTCTCGATCACGCGGCTTCCGCGCAACTTCACACCTGCGGCGCAGTGCTAGGCGAGCAGAAGTCCGGCAACGCCGAGGCTACAAGCAAGGCCGAGGTTCTGGCCGCCTTGAATGCCGCCTTTACCGAATGCGACAAGGCCTACGATGCGCTGACGGACGCAAATGCATCCGAAATGATCAAGACTCCCCGCGGCGGGCGGTCCCGTCTCGGCGCTCTTGCCGGCAATGTCGCGCACGACAACGAGCAATACGGAATCCTGAGCGTCTATATGCGACTGAAAGGCGTCATCCCGCCGTCGAGTGAATCGCCCGCAAGAGCGAAGTGATCGAGGAGCATGATTCATGGCTGATGCAACTGGCGCAACGAAAATCATGGTCATCCGGCATGCCGAGAAGCCGGATAAGTACAAGGGGCAGCAGTATAACGGCGTGGATCTGACGGGAGCCACGTGCGGTAGCGATGGGTCAGAAGATTTGGTTACGCTCGGGTGGCAGCGCGCTGGCGCGCTAGTGACCCTCTTCGCGCCGCCGTGGGGTCCTAAGACGCCCACCCTCGCCACGCCGCAATATCTGTACGCCGCGAACCCGGACGATAGCACAGACGCTTCTTCGCCCGCTAACAGCAGTAAGGACCCGAGCCAACGCCCTTACGAGACGCTGCTGCCGCTCTCTGCGATGCTGGGCTCGCTCAAGATCGATGCAAAGTATAAGAAGAAAGATTTCAAAGACATGGTGAAGGATGCAGTCGGCAAACCAGGAGTAGTTCTGATCTGCTGGCAGCATGAAGACATACCCCTGGAGGATTCCAGCGGCGGTCATGGGATCAGCCATTACATTCTGAAAGAGACGGGTACGACGGAGAATCTCAACGTTTGCACGACCTGGCCAAAGGATTCAAGCGGCGTGGCGCGTTACGATCTGGTTTTTGTGTTCGACCGGCCGAGCGGCAGCGGCCCGATTACGGCGTTCACGCTGTACCCGCAGAGGCTGCTTGCGGGAGATGGCGCGACGGCTCAGTGTTCGTGATAGGATGGCCCTTTCCTGATAGACTAGGGACTGAACCCGTTCGGGCGGTGCGCCGCGTTAAGTGCGGGCTCAGGCTTTTCAAACGCTTAGGGCTGGCCCAGCATCACCAAATAGCAAGGAGTTCTGTTCTTGAAATACATCTTCACGTCCGAATCGGTTACCGAAGGACATCCGGATAAAATAGCCGACCAGGTTTCCGACGCGGTTCTCGATGCAGTGCTCACGGATGATCCAAATGGCCGGGTAGCCTGCGAAACACTAGTCACCACCGGGATTTGCATCGTCGCTGGCGAGATTACAACCAGAACCTACGTCGACATACCGAAACTGGTACGCGGTGTAATTCAGCACATCGGCTACACCGACGCGGCGTTCGGATTCGATTCGAAGACATGCGCTGTAAACAACATGATTCAGGCGCAATCGCCCGATATCGCAATGGGTGTCGATACTGGAGGAGCGGGCGACCAGGGATTGATGTTCGGCTTTGCGTGCGATGAAACTCCGGAACTGATGCCGCTGCCGATCATGCTGGCTCACAAGCTTGTGCGTCGGTTAAGCGAATCGCGCCGGGCCGGCGAGCTGCCCTATCTGCGGCCAGACGGCAAAAGCCAGGTGAGTGTGGAATATGTCGACGGCAAGCCGAAGCGTATCGACGCAGTGGTCATCTCTACGCAACACGATGACGACATCACCACCGAACAGATACGCGCAGAGGTGAAGAAGTACATCGTCGATCCGGTGATTCCCTCTCACATGATCGATTCGCAGACCAGCTTCCACATCAATCCCACCGGGCGTTTTGTCATTGGCGGACCGCATGGCGATACCGGCTTGACGGGCCGCAAGATCATCGTCGATACGTATGGTGGCATGGGACGCCATGGCGGGGGCGCGTTCTCCGGCAAGGATCCCACGAAGGTGGACCGCTCGGCTTGTTATATGGCGCGCTATGTCGCGAAGAATCTTGTCGCCTCGGGCCTTGCTTCCAGAGCCGAAGTGCAGCTTGCCTACGCAATCGGCGTGGCCGAGCCGGTATCGGTGATGGTGAACACGTTCGGAACCGGCAAGGTGGACGATCAGCGCCTGGCGGAGATGGTGCGCGACAGTTTCTCGCTCACGCCCGCGGACATGATCAAGCACTTGAATCTCCGCCGGCCGATCTACCGCAAAACCGCAGCCTTTGGCCACTTCGGCCGCACCGAAGATACGTTCACCTGGGAAGCAACCGATAAAGCCGAAGCCTTGCGCGAGGCGGCGCAGCTTACAGCGGCGGCAGTATAGGCGGCACAGCAGTGGCGGTAGCAGAAGATTGCAAACGCTCGCTCGAAATTGAGGTCCCGCTCGCGGAAGTGGAGCGCGCCCGGGAGCGAGTCACCAATTCCATCAAGCAGCGGGTTCGTCTTCCCGGGTTCCGCCCCGGCAAGGCGCCGTTGAATCTTATCCAGTCACGTTTTGACAGCGAGATTCGTAGCGAGGTCCTGGACCTTCTGCTTCCTCAGGCATTTCGCGAACGGGTCCAAAAGGACGAGCTGAAAGTGGTCGGCTCGCCGAATATTTCCGACCTGCACTTCGAACCGGGCGAGCCCATCCGCTTCAAGGCGGAGTTCGAAGTGGCTCCAGAGTTCGAGCTGGGCGAATACCGCGGGCTGCCGGCGAAATATGAGGAGCCGACGGTGACTGACGAGGAGCTTTCCAAGCGGCTCGAGGCCGTGCGGGAGAACAAGGCCGAGTACGTGAACCTGGACCCGCGCCCTATCGAGAACGGCGACTATGTGCTGGTCCATCTAAAATCGCTCTCGGGTCTCGCGGAACCCATCGACCAGGATGTGCAGATTGAGGTCGGCGCTGAACAGACGCTGCCCGAGTTTAACGAAGCGCTAATCGGAGCGACCCCGGAGGAGCCGAAACAGATTGGCGTGACTTATCCGGAGGATTACGCGCAAGAGCGCCTCTCCGGTAAGACCGTCGCGTTTGAGGTCACGCCCAAGATTATTCGCAAAAAAGAATTGCCAGCTCTCGACGACGAATTCGCCCGCGATTTGGGGGACTATCAAAACCTCGAAGAGCTTCGTGAAGCAGTTAAGAAGTCGATTTTTCACGAAAAGCAGTATGTCGCTCAGCAGGAGGCCAAGGAAGAGCTGATCGATCGGCTTGTGGAAAGCAATGAATTCGCGGTTCCCGAGGCTTATGTCGACCGCCAAATCGAAAACCAGGTGCGAATGCAACTCCATGAGCTGACGGGCAAAGGAATCGACCCAAGCAATCTGAAGCTCGACTGGCAAAAGGTAAAGGAAACTCAGCGTGACAAGGCATTGCGTAGCGTCAGAGCTTCCCTGCTGCTCGAAAAGATCGCGGAACGGGAGGGGATCGCCGCGATGAAGGACGAAGTGGACCGCGAAGTGCAGCGGATTGCGCGGCAGGAACGTGAAGCCGTGCCGGTCACTCGCGCCCGATTGGAGAAGGAAGGCGGGATAGCGCGTATCGCCGGCCACATACAGACCGAGAAGACGCTGCAGCTTCTGTTTGAACAGGCGCAGAAACATGCATAGCGGCTAACCAGTACGGGTTGGTACCGGGCCTGACACAAGTTCCATCTTTATTAACGTAATTGCAGGCTAATGTTGATATACTGGACTCGGACAATACTCCGATCAGGGCAAGGGATCTCTTGATCTTTCTTTCTTTAGGAGAACCAGCTTGAAGCGCGCCGGATCTGACGATTCCCTCCGCTGTTCGTTCTGCCATAAGAGCCAAGACGTCGTCGGCAAACTTATCTCATCGCCAAGCGATTACCCGCGGGCCTATATCTGCGACGAATGCATTGCCGTTTGCAATTCCATCATTGAGGACGACCGTAACGAGCAGAGCTACGGCGCCCCTGGCAAGCTGCCACGGCCATTGGAGCTGAAAGAATATCTCGATCAGTACGTGATCGGACAGGAAGCCACGAAGAAAAAGTTAGCTGTGGCGGTGTACAACCATTACAAGCGCATCCAGATGAATAAGCAGCGGGGTAGCGAGGTGGAGTTATCCAAATCGAACATCCTGCTCATCGGACCCACCGGGACGGGTAAAACATTGCTGGCCCAGACGCTGGCGCGCATTCTCGACGTGCCCTTTGCCATTGTGGATGCGACTACCCTGACCGAAGCGGGGTACGTAGGCGAAGACGTGGAGAATATCATTCTTCGCCTGCTGCAGAATGCAGATTGGGACGTCCAACGCGCCCAGACGGGCATCATCTATATTGACGAGATCGACAAGATCGGGCGCAAGGACGAGAATCCGTCGATCACCCGGGACGTTTCGGGCGAGGGAGTACAGCAGGCGCTTCTCAAAATTCTGGAAGGCACCATCGCCAACGTTCCTCCGCAAGGTGGACGCAAGCACCCGCACCAGGAATTTACTCCGGTGGATACCACGAATATCCTGTTTATTTGCGGAGGCGCCTTCGTTGGTTTGGAAAAGGTGATTGCCCGACGGGTGGGTACCAAATCGATTGGCTTTGTGGCGCCCGAAGAGAAAGAAACCGGACGCCGCGGACCGAACCCCGCCCGCCGCGACGTGGATCTGCTCGGCCAGTGCCAGCCTGTCGATCTGATCAAGTATGGCTTCATTCCTGAGTTCATCGGCCGCATGCCGGTGACGGCGGTGCTCGAAGATCTTTCCAAGGAAGCCCTGGTTCAAATTCTGACGAAGCCCAAGAACGCCATTGTCCGTCAGTACCAGAAGCTGTTTGAGTTTGAAAATGTTAAGCTGAAGTTTAGCGAAGACGCCCTGGAAGCGGTTGCGCAGCTTGCGATGGAACGCAAGGTGGGCGCGCGCGGTCTGCGCATGATCCTCGAAGACCTCATGCTGGACCTGATGTACTATCTCCCAACATTCAAGAAGGTTCGCGAGTTTGTCGTCACCAAGGAGATGGTACTCTCGCAGAAGATCAACATGGCTGTGCTCGAGAAGGCGGGCTAGCTAGCCACCGTCGATACCTGAAGAGATTCTCCGGTTTCGCCGATTGCCGAGAGGACGCACGCTAGCGCCTTTTGGTGTGAGTCCCGCCCCCTAGAAGACGTTCCACCTAGAAAGTCACAATGGTTACGACGAGAGATAAAACCGATACGAAGCGATTGCCCATGATGCCCATTCGGGACGTGGTCATTTTCCCGTACATGATGACCCCGTTCGTGGTCGGACGGGAATCGAGCGTCCGCGCTCTGGAAGAGGCCCTGCTTGGTGACAAGAAGATTTTTCTAGCCACCCAGCATGACGCTTCCGTGGATGAGCCACGGCCGGATGAGATCTATTCCGTTGGAACGATCGCCAATATCGTTCAGAGCCTTAAGCAGCCGGACGGCAACATCAAGGTCCTGGTGGAGGGCGTCGAGCGCGGCAAGATCATCTCCGTGAGCGAGGAAGAAGGGTACTTTCGCGCGGTCGTAAAAACCACTACTTTCAAGGTAGAGCAGGGAAGCCAACTGGAGGCTCTCACCGGGCGCGTAACCAATCTATTCGAGCAGTACGTCAAGCTCAGCCAGAATTTGAATTACGAGACCATGATTGCCGCCATTCGGGTGGACGATCCCGGCAAGCTGGCCGATACCGTGGGCGCGAACCTGCAGCTCACCATTGAAGAGAAGCAGGAACTGCTCGAAATCTTCGATCCCATCGACCGCCTGACTCGTGTGGCCGATCTGCTGGACATTGAGATTGAAAAGCTGAATGTCGATCGCACTATTCAGGGCCGTGTAAAGCGGCAGATGGAGCGCGCGCAGAAAGAATACTATCTCAACGAAAAAATTAAAGCGATTCAGAAGGAACTCGGCCGCGGCGAAAAAAGTGAATTCGATGAATTGAAGAAAAAAATCGACGCGGCCGGCATGACCAAGGACGCACATGAAAAGGCGATTGCCGAGCTGAAGCGACTGGAAGGCATGCCGCCGATGTCGGCCGAATCCACTGTTTCGCGCAATTACCTCGATTGGCTGCTGGCGGTGCCGTGGAAAAAGCGGACCAAGGAGATTCGCGACCTGCGCTACGCGCGGCAAATCCTCGAGGGCGATCACTACGGACTCGAAAAGATTAAGGAGCGAATTCTCGAATTCCTGTCGGTGCGCCGGCTGGTGCAGAATCCGAAAGGATCGATTCTGTGCTTTGTCGGGCCTCCCGGCGTAGGAAAGACCTCCCTCGGCATGTCGATCGCCAAAGCGACCGGACGTAAATTCGTTCGCTTATCGCTGGGCGGTGTGCGGGACGAGGCGGAGATTCGCGGCCATCGCCGCACTTACATCGGAGCGCTTCCCGGCCAGGTGATCCAGATGATGAAGAAGGCGGGAACTAAGAATCCAGTAGTGATGCTGGACGAAGTTGACAAGATGTCGATGGATTTTCGCGGCGACCCGTCGGCGGCTCTGCTGGAAGTTCTCGATCCCGAACAGAATTACATGTTCATGGATCACTATTTGGATGTGGAATACGATCTGCGCGAGGTGTTCTTCATCGCCACGGCGAACGTGCTACATACCATTCCTCCGGCTTTGCAGGACCGCATGGAAGTAATCCGGCTTTCCGGCTACACGGAACTAGAGAAATTAGAAATTGCAAAGCGGTTCTTGGTAAGTAAGCAGAGGAAAGATACGGGTGTAACTGAGGAGCAGGTGGAGTTCACGGGCGCAGGCCTCCAGACTATGATTCAGTCCTACACTCGGGAAGCGGGTGTACGAAATCTAGAGCGCGAAATTGGAAACGTGTGCCGCAAGGTCGCGCGCAAAGTGGTTGAGGCGCAATCTGCCGGAACCGAAGAGCCGCCGGCTGAGTCGCCGGATGGGGTAGAAGTGATCGAGGAACAAGCCGTCGCGTCCGAAGAGAGCGGCAAGAAGAGTAAGAAGAAGGCCAAGAAGGAAGAACCGCCCCTGATTCCCATCGAAAAGGTGGTAATCACGCGGGACAAATTGACCGAGATGCTCGGGCCCGCAAAGTTCCGCGATCTCGATACTGAAAAACAGAACGAAATCGGGGCCACAACGGGTCTTGCCTGGACCGAAGTTGGCGGATCGATCCTGACCACTGAAGCAACGGTCATGGAAGGCCGCGGCAAAATGATGACTACCGGGAAGCTTGGCGATGTGATGCAGGAGTCGGCGCAGGCTGCCATGAGCTACGTGCGGTCGCGTGCTCAATATCTGGGGTTGCCCAAAGATTTCTACCGGCATCTGGATATTCACGTTCACGTGCCGGAAGGCGCTATCCCCAAGGATGGGCCCTCGGCCGGTATCACCATTGGCACCAGCATCTGCAGCGCCTTGACGGGCATTCCGGTACGCCACGAGATCGCCATGACGGGTGAGATTACTGTGCGTGGCCGCGTACTTCCGATAGGGGGGCTGAAGGAGAAGCTTTTGGCTGCCCACCGGCAAGGCATCTTCGAAGTGATTCTGCCGAAAGATAACGAGAAAGATCTGGTTGATATCCCGGAGAACATCCGCAAGGAAATGAAGTTGGAATTCGTTTCTTCAATGGATGAAGTACTCAAAATTGCATTGGAGCGTGAGCTTGTTGCTTTACCGCTGGCGCCCGCCGCAACTGCCGCGGAGTTGTCAGCGCGGCCGGAAGACAACCTGACCCACTGAGTTTTCCCGGACCAGGACTCCGCGTCGAGAAAATTGGATTAAACCGTGGTAGGAACCGAAGCAGCGGCAGCGACGATTGGCTTCAGACGCCGTAAGCAGGATTATGAGCTCATCATCAGCGCTGCCGAGCCTCGGCAGTTTCCGTCGGAGCCGCACGACGGCTCTGTTGAAATCGCATTTCTGGGGCGCAGCAATGTCGGGAAATCAAGTCTCCTGAATTCGCTCGTGGACCAGCCCGGATTGGCATTTACGAGTGCCCGCCCGGGATGCACGCAACTCATCAATTTCTTCCGGATCGGCGAATACATCCGTTTCGTCGATCTGCCTGGTTACGGCTATGCACGGGTCTCTCTCGAAGAACGTGCGCAGTGGAGAACGCTGATTGAAAGTTATCTTCTGAAACGGCAGAGCCTGGCTCTTTCGTTTCTGCTCATCGACGCCAGGCGTGGATGGATGGACATGGACCTGGAGCTTAAAGCATGGCTTGAGTTCCACAACCGTCGGTATCAGGTGATTGTCACCAAAATCGACAAACTGAAAAGTAACAACCAACTAATAGCCGGATTGGCTGCGATCCAGAAACAAATGCCGGATCACCAGCCAGTGCCGTTCTCGGCCATCGACGGCCGGGGAGTGAGGGAAATTTGGCAAACCATCTCGAAGATCAAGAACAAGCAGTAGCCCCCGCGGCTGCCACCGAAGGTACGCCCACCGAGAAGCCAGTAGAGACGAACGGCGAAGGCAAACCTGCTACAGATAACAATGAAACCAAGGCCGCCGAAACAGCGGGCGATAACAAGACCGTTGAATCGCGTAACGAAGGGCCGCCTTCAACTGCGAATCGGGTTCGGGCCACCGGCGACGGCAAACACGCTCTGCCCAGAGGAAACGGCCGGCCTCCTGCATCGGCAGAAGCGCCCAGACGTGCCGCCGCTGAATCGAAACCGGTAGGCGAGGCTAAAACCTCCCCGGAGAACAGCTCGGCAGCGGCCGTCTCGGGAGCCGCATCGCCGCCCGCAGCGCAGCAGGGCGCCACACAAGGTCCCGCGCAGCAAAGCAGCGCGCAGGTAGCGCAGCCGCAGCCCGCCGCTGTTCAACAGCCCGGTCCGCAGCCGCGGCGAGGCCGCCATTCCATCGGCAATACGGGCGCTCAGGGACAGAGGAACGGAGCCACTACGCTCGACCTGGTAGAGCTGAAGGACATGAGCATCCAGGCACTGAACCAGATTGCGAAAGATCTGGGCGTACCGGGCGCGGCCGGACTGCGCAAGCAGGAACTCATCTTCAAAATCCTGCAGACTCAGGCCGAAAAGAGCGGTCTCATCTTCTCGGAAGGCGTGTTGGAATGCCTGCCCGATGGCTTCGGCTTCCTGCGCGCGCCGGAATATAATTACCTGCCCGGGCCCGATGACGTGTATGTCTCGCCCTCGCAGATCCGCCGTTTCGATCTGCGCACCGGCGATACCGTCTCCGGCCAGATCCGTCCTCCCAAAGAGGGCGAGCGTTATTTCGCGCTCATCAAGGTTGACGCGATCAACTTCGAACCGCCGGAGGAAGCGCGCAACAAAATCTTCTTCGACAACCTGACGCCGCTTTATCCTGACGAGCGGCTGAAGCTCGAAACCGCGAAAGACAACTTCTCGGGCCGGGTGATGGACCTGCTTACTCCGCTCGGCAAGGGACAACGCGGGCTGATTGTCGCTCCGCCTCGCACTGGCAAGACGATGATGCTGCAAAGCATCGCCAATTCGGTTACCACGAATCATCCGGAGATCAATTTGATCGTCCTCTTGATCGATGAGCGGCCGGAAGAAGTCACGGACATGCAGCGCTCGGTGCGTGGCGAGGTGATCAGCTCGACGTTCGATGAACCGGCCTCGCGCCACGTGCAGGTTGCCGAGATGGTGATTGAAAAGGCCAAGCGTCTGGTCGAGCACAAGCGCGACGTGGTGATTCTGCTCGATTCCATCACGCGACTGGCGCGCGCCTACAATACAGTGGTCCCGCCCTCAGGCAAAGTGCTTTCGGGCGGTGTCGATTCGAACGCCCTGCAGCGGCCCAAGCGGTTCTTCGGAGCAGCCCGCAATATCGAAGAAGGCGGATCGCTTACGATTGTCGCTACCGCCCTGATTGATACCGGAAGCCGCATGGACGACGTGATCTTTGAAGAGTTCAAAGGCACCGGCAACATGGAAATTCATCTTGACCGCAAGCTGGTGGACAAGCGCGTTTTCCCGGCCATCGATATCAACAAGAGCGGCACGCGAAAAGAAGAGCTGCTGCTGCCGCGTGAAGAACTCAATCGCGTATGGGTTTTGCGCAAGGTGCTCAACCCGCTTTCGCCGGTGGAATCGATGGAGCTTCTGCTCGATAAACTCGGCAAGACACGCAGCAACGCCGAGTTTTTGGCCGCGATGAGCGGCTGAGACAGCCGAGATACAACTTCGTTTCGGTAATGGGCCGCATCCGCGTTCTCTCCGACAACGTGGCGAATAAGATCGCCGCCGGAGAGGTCGTAGAGCGGCCCGCCTCCGTTGTAAAGGAGCTGCTCGAAAATTCGCTCGATGCCGGCGCTACTGACATTCGCATCGATACCGAGAACGCTGGCCGCCGCCTGATCCGGATTCAAGACGACGGCTCCGGTATGTTGCGCGACGACGCGCTCCTAGCTTTCGAGCGGCATGCCACCAGTAAACTGAGCGACGTCAAGGACCTGCTTAGCATCGAAACGCTGGGCTTTCGGGGGGAGGCGCTGCCTTCTATCGCGTCGGTGAGCCGGCTGGTGCTTGAGACGCGAGCGGCCGAAGAGATGACCGGCACCGCGGTTGAGATTGCAGGCGGCAAGCTGCTGCGCTGCGACGAGATGGCGCGACCCGTCGGCACGACTATTTCGGTCCGCGATCTGTTCTTCAACGTGCCCGCGCGCAAGAAGTTCTTGCGTTCAGATCAAACTGAGCTGGCGCATATCGGCTCGCTTGTGACTCATTACAGCCTCGGGCACGCTAATAAGCGCTTCGAGTTGCATCACGAGAATCGAGAGCTGCTCAGTGTGACTCCGGTTTCCACATTGCGGGACCGCGCATTTCAGGTTTTCGGCTCAGAGGTGATGGAGGATCTGGTTGATCTGGGTCCACGCACATTCGAGCTGCGTTTGCCGCCGCCTTACGTACCGCCGAATTCGCGTGCCGCTCTAAGCGAAAAGCCTGAGCCCGAAGCTGCGGAATTTGTTCTGGAAGGCCTTGTGTCGGGGCCGCATGTTCAGAAGACGACGCGCAATTCGGTTTTTCTGTTTGTCAACGGCCGGCTTATCCGCGACAAGGTGCTTCTACATGCGATTTCGGCGGCCTATCACAACCTCATGCCCGCAGCCTGCTTCCCCTTCGCCCTGCTGTTCCTAAACTGCGATGCCAGTGAGGTGGACGTGAACGTTCATCCCGCGAAGACGGAAGTGCGGTTCCGGCATAGCGCCATGGTTCATGATTTTGTGCGCGACGCAATTCGCGAAATCCTGATGGAGAGCCGGCCGGTTTCGAGCATGCCGATTCCAGCGACTTCTCCGGTGATTCCTCAGCCGCGAGCTTCGCTATCTCAGCCACAGGCGCCACTGCAACGTGGCGCGGCGCTTCCATTCTCCGAATTTTCGGCCGCAATGGAGATGGTGGCAGTCGAATCTGAATCTGTACCGGCGGAAGCCATCGTGGAGGAAGCACTGCCGGAAGTAACCGTCAACGCGCCTGCGCGCCCCGCCGTCATTCAAGAAGAGCACTTACCGCCAGCTGCTGCCCCGGCGCCCATCATTCGGCGAGTTCCCGATACACACGGAGCACTCGATCAGCTTCCGGCAGATTGGGATCGCGTCGACACGCTCACCGCGCTGCCGGATCTGCGGCCTTTGGGCCAATTGCATGACAGCTTCATCATCGCTGCCGGTCGCGACGGACTGTGGATTATCGATCAGCACGTCGCTCACGAGCGAATTCTGTTCGAACAGGTGCTGCGGCAACGTGCGGCCGGTACGGTGGAGATTCAACAATTGTTGATGCCACTAGTTCTGCAACTTACCCCGGCGCAGCAGTTCGAGTATGCACGCATTGCCGATGAGCTGAATGCCCACGGCTTCGATACCGAACCATTCGGGCAGCGCACCATCGCGATCAAAGCCGCGCCCGCGGGTGTGGGGCCTGGCGAGCTCGAGCGGGTAGTCTTTGACATTCTGGAGATCGCCGAACGCGAGTTGTCTTCCGCATCTCTCGACGAAATTCGCCGCAACGTATGCGCCACCATCGCCTGCCGTGCCGCCATAAAGATCAATATGAAGCTCGAGCCGAAAAAGATTGAATGGCTCCTGCGGGCCCTCGCGGCATGCGAGTACCCCATGACCTGCCCACACGGCCGCCCGATTGCACTGCGCTATAGCACGAAGGACATCTTGAAGAGCTTCCATCGCATTTAGCGCACAGGACGTCTTCGCTTTAGCGCGTCGGTGTCCGTTGTGCGCGTTGATTTTAGCCTGCGACTTTCGGCGCGCTCCAGTAACATTACTAGCTGAGCCCTAATGACGGCGTTTTTGCTTTTGATCGTGGTTCTGCTGGCCGTTTGGATCTGGCGCAGTGCTGCAAGGACGCGCAGGAACGAGTCGCTGATTGCGCAGCTCAGCTCCCGCGTCTATGGCCTTGAGCAGGAGTTGAAGAAGACTCGCGTCTCAATTCCCCTGCCGCCGCCAATTCCAACAGGGCCCACAAAGCCACCAGTTCCCCCGCCAAAGGCGGAGCAACTCACGCCACCAGTGCCGGAAATATCTGCGATCCCGATAACTACGCATATCCCTCCGGCGCTGCCGAATCAGATACCGGCTTACTCATCCCGCAAGTTACTCAATCTGGAAGAAACCCTTGGCACCAACTGGCTGAATAAGTTGGGCATCGTCATTCTGGTGATCGGCGTCGCCTTATTTCTGGCTTATGAATTGAGTGAGTTAGGACCGCTCGGGAAAGTTGTCGTCGGCTACGCCGTAAGCGCCCTCATGCTCGGCGCAGGGCTGTTCTTCGAGCGGCAAGATCAATGGAGGATTTTGGCACGCACCGGGATCGCGGGCGGATGGGCGCTACTCTACTTCACCTCTTACGCGATCTACTACGTGCCTGCGGCGCACGTGCTTTCTTCAGAGAGTCTCGATCTTGTGCTGCTGCTGGGGTTATCGGCTGGCATCGTGGTTCATACCTTGCGTTACGATTCGCAAGTGGTGAGTGGGTTAGCCTTTCTGCTGGCCTTTACCACCCTCAACATCGGTCACGGGAATGTCTACAGCCTAATCGCCGGCGTCATTCTTGCCGTGGGATTGGTCATTGTTGTGCTGCGCCGCCACTGGTTTGAGATGGAACTCGCCGGGATCGCCGCCGCTTACTTGAATCATTACCTCTGGCTGCGGCCCGTCATCGAACCGATGGGTGGGCACGTTCACGCGTTCCCTGGTTACTTCGCAAGCGCCGCACTCCTTTACAGTTACTGGATGATCTTCCGCGCGTCGTATGTGCTTCGGAAGGTCGGCGGCGGACACGGCGAGCAGATCTCCACAATAGCCGCTGTCTTGAACGTTGCACTGTTCCTCTGGCTGATGGGCTACCAGTCGGTGCATCCCGAACTCGCCTTCCAATTCTTCCTGATGATCGGCGCGGTCGAGCTAATTCTAGGGCAATTGCCGATTACACGTCGGCGCCGCGCCGCTTTCATTGTTCTGACAACGCTGGGGTCATGTCTTCTGGTAGTAGCCATACCGTTCCACTATTCGGGTCAAAAACTCTCGGCTGGTTGGCTCGCAGAAGCCGAAACACTCTTGCTGATTGGAGTGTTTCTGCGAGAGGTTGTTTTCCGCCGGCTGGGTCTGATCGTGTTGATCGTGGCTTGGATTCAGATAATCCTAGCCTTCACCTCGGTCTTCGACACAGAGCCCGCTCGCGGAACGCAAATGAACCATGCTGGCCTCGCCGTGCTCTTCGGCATAGCTGCTCTGATGTTCTACATGAACTCACAGTACATTCCGCGGCGCTGGCCCGAGGTCGTCCGCGTGGAGCCGGACCGCTTCTCTTTTTACCTGCTGGCGCATTTGGCGGGTATTCTTGTCGGCCTATTACTCTGGTATGAACTTCAGCCCATCGCGGTGGTAATCGGTTGGGCGCTGTTCGCACTGATCTTAATGGAAACGGGCCTAAAGCTGCCTTCGCCGCACTTGCGCGGGCAGGCTTATGTCGTCTTTACAGCCAGCTTTCTGCGCCTGTTTGTTGTGAACCTGAACGCGGCAGGAACGGTGGGCGGGTTAAGTGCCCGGGTCTATACAATCGTGCCGGTAACTCTCGCTTTCTACTATGTCTATGCTCGCCTAACTTATACGTCCCACGAGATTCTTTCATTTGACGTAAGACGGAAAGTCGCGGGGTTACATTCTTTCTTCGGAACGATCGCTCTGACCGCGCTACTCAGATTTGAGATCGATGCAGATTTCGTCGCGGCCGCCTGGGCGGTTTTCGTGCTGCTATTGGCCGCCGTGGCCTGGAGAACAGGCCGCAGAATTTTTCTGGATCAGGCGATCCTGCTGGCTTTCGGCGTGTTGCTGCGCGGCGTTTTCCATAACCTGTTCGAACGCAGCTATCTCCCCGCGCCCTTCGGGCACGGTCCATTCGTATCGCTCGGCAGCGCGGTCGCACTGCTCTTCCTGGTCCTGCCATTCGCTCGGGCGCTTCGCCAGCCCGTTGGTGAAGCAAGACACTCCAACCGGTTGCTGGCCTTCGCTAGCGCGCTGGACAGGCGCCCCAGCCAAGTTTTCTTTTTCATACCGTTCATCCTGCTGACGACCCTCTTGGCTGTCGAATTGCCCAGCGGAATGGTGACCGTGGCCTGGGGCATTGAGGCATTCGCCATCTTCGCCCTTGCGCTCTGGATGAAGGAGCGAAGCTACCGGCTGTCGGCTCTCAGCTTGCTCCTGCTGTGTGTTCTGAAGATTGTAGTTCGCGACGTCTGGGGCTTGGCTCCGCGCGACCGCTATCTGACTTTCATAGTGTTGGGTTTGGCGCTGCTAGCCGTATCCTATCTCTATACGCGCTACCGCGAAATCGTAAGACAATACTTATGAAACATTGGCCGTTATTTGCAGTGATTGTGCTGTTACTAACTGCTGCGTTGATCTGGAGCGAAGTTACAAAACCGGAAGCGCATGTCGGGCCGGAATCCATTCTCAATCTGATCGCCGATAGCCAACGCGAGCTGATGCGACTGCCGGTGGCATTCGCTCCGCTCCCTGATGCCGAAGAAATCGACATCGGCAGACAGCTTGAGCAATCTTATGGCAACCTATTCGAGTTAACGTCGGATGAAGACCGTGCTATAGAAGCCTATGTTCAGAAGGTTGGCGCGTTCGAGGCCGCACACGCTTATCGCAAGCTGCCCTATCGCTTTCACTACGTTCCAAGTCTCAATTTTGTGAATGCCTTTGCTCTTCCCGGCGGTGTAGTTTCCATTGGCGGCGGTCTCCTGTCTATGCTGGAAACAGAAGACGAGCTCGCAGGCGTTCTCGGGCATGAGATCGAGCACATTGACCGCTATCACTGCGCCGAACGCATCCAGATTGAAGCCGCGTTACATCGAATGCCGGCCGGCGAATTGGTTGCGCTGCCGGTAGAGGTTTTTTTCGCGGGCTATAGCAAATCCCAGGAATTGGAAGCAGACCGCGAAGGTGTGAAATTAGCAGTCATATCCGGTTACTCTCCGCAAGGAGCTATCCAATTGTTTGAGACGTTCGAGCGCTTTAAGCCCGAAAGAAGAGTTCGCGCCGGCTCGCCTCAGGAGGAGTTATCGACTATTGCGCTCCAAGGTCTGCTTGGCTATTTCCGCTCGCACCCTTCGAATACAGAGCGAATTGATCAAATCCGAAAGATGATCGCGGATGGCCAGTTGCCCGACCGGCCAACCAAGCGGATTGAGTTTAAACCGGCAGCGCTATCAAAACGCGTTGAGCTTAACCGCTGAACTCTGCGCCGCTCTCACTCCCATTCAATGGTTCCCGGCGGCTTGTGCGTCAAGTCGTAAAACACAGCCGCAACCGACGGCAAATCGAGTAGCTTCGCTGTCAAATCATCGAGCCATGCATCCGGCATCAGCACCACATCCGCCGTCATCCCATCGACCGAGTTGACCGGGCGCAGGACAACCGATTCAGGACTAGATTCAGAGCCGATGGGCAGCAGCACCACCGGACACTGCCAGACCTGTGCTTCGAAATCAGTTGCCAGGCAGAATTCCCGAACGATGGCATCGGCATCGCGCAAAATATCTAAGCGCTGTTTGTCGATGGAAGCTTCCACGACCTGCATGGAGGCGAGCGGTGCCTTCGCGCCACAGAGCGCAACCACGCGGTTGATATCGGCGCGTCTGTTGGTCAAAGCGGGCGCGGTAGTTTGAACATGATCAGGCGTGGGCCTATCGGCGAGCGAAAGTACGGCGCGGTAACTGCGGGCGTCGCCTTGCACGCCTACTGACCGCACGGGCAGTAAGAACCCGTCCGCATCCTCGATAACCCGCGCTCGCTTGCCTGAACAGAGACAGCGGATTGCAAGACCGGGACCTGGGAAAGGATGCCGTGCCAAAAACTGCGCGGGCACGCCGAGCTCTCTGCCGATCTCACGTACTTCGTCCTTGTAAAACGACGTAAGCGGCTCGATGATCCGGCCCGCTTCTATCAACGCCTGAATCCCGGCCACGCGATTGTGATGCGTCTTGATCAAATCAGCCTTTGCCGTTCCCCCCGATTCGATGGTGTCGGGATAAATAGTCCCTTGGCCCAGAATCCACTGGCCGTCTAGAAAATGCTCGCTGGCGAGGATACGTTCCTGCACTCTCACGAATTGTTCGCCAATCGCGCAACGCTTCGCTTCCGGATCGTAGACGCCATTCAGTGCGGCGAGAAACTCGGGCTCCGCATCGTCGACCATAAAGTGCGTGGCGCCGAGTTCCCGGAAAACACCACGGACAAACTCCGTTTCGCCCTTGCGCATCAAACCGGTATCGACATAGATGCCATAGACGCGCCTCGGTCCCAATGCACGCAGGCAAAGCGTATAGGCAACAGTGGAATCCACCCCGCCGCTGACGAAGAAGAACACATTGCGGTCGCCTACGGTGCTGCGAATCTGCTCTTCCACCAGCGGCACACGTTTAGAAAGATCCCAGTCCTTGCTTGCCCCGCAGATCCCGAATACGAAGTTCTCCAGGATGCGCATCCCGGCCTCGGTATGCACGACTTCCGGATGAAATTGCAGGCCGAAAAGTTTGCGTACCGGGTCTGACATGGCCGCAATACCGCACGTCCGCGTGGAAGCGGTGATCTGAAAACCCGCCGGCACGGATGCGACAGTATCGAAGTGGCTCATCCAGATCTGCGACGGCTCGACACCTGCCCACAGCGCGTCCTCGCCCGTCAGCGTGAGATGCGCGATGCCGTATTCGCCGCGCTCTCCCTTTTGCACCGCGCCGCCAAGATGGCGAGCCATCAGTTGGTGGCCGTAGCAGATACCTAGCACTGGAACGCCGGCGTTCAGGATCTCAGGGTCGATATCCGGGCTATCTGCTTCGCGCACGCTGGCCGGGCCGCCCGAGATGATGATGCCTTTGCGAGATCGCAGCTCCCGCAGCGGAGTGTCGCTTGGTTGCACATCCGCATAAACGCCCAGTTCGCGGACGCGCCTCGCGATTAAGTGTGTATATTGGCCGCCCGTATCGAGGACCGTGATTTGCGGCGCAACCGGATCTACCTGCTGAACAGGGATAGCTTCAGACGCTGAGGACAAAATCGCTGCGGGAGCAAGCCGGGTTATCGGCTTGCCCTCTGTTTTTCGTACCGGCTCTTTGATTCGGCAAGCAGATGCGCGGCCTTGGGCATCGCGTCAATGGCCTTCAGCACTTCCGGATCCTGCTCTACCGCGATCTTCTGCGAATCCTCGTAGCTGAACGCAGTGATGTACATCTCCTGCCGCAGCTCATCCCGGATCCACGCATGATCGCGCGTCCAATCGGCTTCGCTGAAGTCCACGCCATCCTTCATCACGTAATCGTGGAAATCGTTTAGCACGTCTTCGCCGGGTGTCCACCCCTGCGCGAGCTTGGTCGGGTGAGTCGAAAAATAATGAGCTGAAAAAGTGAAAAACGCGTTCTTGCGGATGACGCCTACCTCGAAGGCGTCCAGCTTCGGCGAGTCGAACTTCTCGTCCGGAGTAATTCCACCTCCGCCGTACACCACGCGCCCAAGGTCTGTCTGTTTGACGTCGGTCGGGTTGTTCGCCTGAGTGCGTTTGCCGTAATAATAATCGAGGAACGAGATATTGGAATAATCGCGCTGAATGAGGCGTCCGCTTGGCGTGTAGTAATGCTGGGTAGTGAGGGCCAGACCCGTGTTGTCACTCAATGGATAGACGGTCTGCACCAGCCCTTTTCCGAACGTGACATCGCCTAAAATCCATGCGCGATCGTGATCCTGGAGCGCTCCAGCGACAATTTCCGCAGCCGATGCTGAATAGCGGTTGACGAGCACGACGATCGGATAATTCTCGCCATACGAGCTGCCTTTGGCCAGATAAGGCTTCTCGGAATAGGCTCGGCCTTTATGCGAAACCACAACCTGGCCGCGATCCAGCCAGTGGCCGGCAACAGCCACGCCTTCCTGCAGCAGACCGCCTGGATTTTCGCGCAGGTCCAGAATTAAGCCCTTGATGTTCTGTTCGCCTAGCGATTTCAGGTTGTCTTCTACTTCCTTGCTGGTGGTTTCCGTGAAGGATTGAATCCGCATGTAAGCCACGCCCGGCCGGATCCAAAATGCCGTATCCACACTGTTACGTGGGATCTCGCCGCGAATGAGGTCAAACGTGATCGGCTTCGCAGCGCTGTCCCGGCTAACCACTACTTGCACCTTAGTGCCCTTCGGGCCGCGTAGCAGGTCCGCTACTTCGGTGGTGCTGAGATTATCGACTCGTTTGTCGTTCACCTCCAGCAGGATGTCGCCGGGACGAAGCCCCGCTTTGTAAGCGGGTGAGCCGCCGAACGGATGAATCACCATGGGCTTGCCGGTGCGCGGCTGTGCGCCAATCAACATGCCGATGCCGAAGTACATCCCGTGCTGCTCCTCGCGGAGACCGGCAAACTCTTTGGGATCGAAGAAGTTGGAGTGCGGATCGAGCGTGCGGAGCATTCCCGGAATGGCGCCCTTATAGATCGCCTTATCCGCCGAAAGCTTGTCGGCGTAGTTTTGATCTACGATGTCGTACACCTTCGTGAACGATTCAATGCTGGCCTTCAGGTCTTCATCCGAAGTGCTGCTTGCATTGTGCTGCGGTGAAGCCGCCGCTACCCGTTGCGCGCCGGGTCCAAACAGGCCGCCCAACAACGCGCAGGCAATCAGAAAAAGGGGAACAAAAAGGAAATAACGCCGCTGGGACGACAATCCTACCTCCAGGGTTCTGTCTTCAGTATAGACGTAAGTCGCCAGATAAGTTCTTGGTATCCGAAGGAAATAACGCGGGCGGGTTGGATCGCCTCATACGCCCGCCGCAACGATACCAACGCCGCTTCGGGGGTGTTCCAGTCTGGCTGCCAATTCGTGTCGAAAGCGGACGTGACGAACACGGGTCAGTTCCACGAGCGGTTGCCAGACCGCGTGGACCAAATCATGCTTTATCAGCAGACGCCAAAACCGGTTCGAGCGTTTGTACAGGTATGACATCGCAAGATAAGGCGCCACAGCACGCCATTCCTGGGGCCTGCGCCGCCAGATGGAAGTATGCGAAAACAGCCGGCGGTACATCCACCGATAGCCGCTCTCGAGTTCTTGCGGCGTCATGTGCCTGGGCCGAAACACGGCATGTGCCGTATCGTACAGGGCCCAGTCGCGATGCAGCAGCCGCCCCTCCGCCTCCATCTGGCGAAACAGCGGCGTGGCGGGATATGGGGTCAAGATGTGAAAGGTCGCGCACTCGAGCCGGTTGTCTTCTACCCACTCCGCAGTACGCGTGAATACATCTTTGTGATCGCAATCGAAGCCCAGAACAAAGGAGCCATTCACCTGGATGCCATGGTCATGAAGCATGCGAACCCGGCGCGCATAATCGGCAGATTTGGGCGTCTTCTTATGGGAGTTCACCAGGTTCTGATCGCTCAATGACTCGAAGCCGATGAACACTCCGGTGCAGCCCGCGACCGCCATGTCCCGGACCAGCGACGGATCATCGGTGACGTCGATGGTGACGGCGGCACTCCAGATTTTTTCGAGCGGACGCAGCGCCTTGCACAACGCCCGCAGGTACTCGCGGCGCGAACCAAGATTGTTGTCGATGAAGACGGCGTAGGGTTCGCCATTGGCTTCGAATTCCGCGGCCACTTGCTCCGGATCGCGCACCCGATAGGGCATACGGAGCCCCTCGGTAGCCAGATAGCAGAAGCTGCAACGGTTATGGCATCCGCGAGTGGCGATCAAACTCGTTGTGGTAAGAAAGCTGCCCCGGGGGAGTATCGACCTTCTGGGAACCGGGTCCTGACAATAGTCAGTTTCGTAGGTTGCGTAATAGCGAGGTTGCAGATGGGCGCTTTCTATGTCAGCCAGTATGCGGGGCCAAAGCTGCACGCCATCGCCCATCGCAAGTGAATCCGCGTGCGGAGCGCATTCGTCGGGACAGGACAGCACGTGCAGTCCGCCGAGAACGACCTTGCTCCCACGCGCCCGGAACCAATGCGCCAGTTCGTATGCTCGCCTGGCAAAAGTCAGATGAACGGTAATCCCAACTACCTCAGGCATCGGGTTTGAAGGCGGAGCGCCGTGCAACAGGTTCTCGTCCCAGTACCGAACCCGCCATGTGTCCGGGGTAGTCGCGGCAAAGCTTGTCAGAGCAAGTGTCGGGGTGAGGACGTGCTTACCGAAGCTGGCATGCGGATCCTTGCCATAAAACGGGTTGATCAGCAGCGCGCAACGCGGCTCGATGGGTCCGGTCGCGATGGCCGGAAGCTGAGGCGGTTCGGCCATTTCGCGAGGCAACCATACTCCTCTTGTAGACATGAATTACTTTATACCACAGAGTGGATGTCTTGGCGTAAGTATTGCCTCGATGACACGAGTCTTTTTCTGTTTAGACCGCTGCCCGGACGCGCCGCGCAAGCGATGTTTCGCTCCGGTTTCCCTTCTTCGGCGCCTCGTCTAAGCGCTTCACCTGGTCGCTCACGCAGACCAGGAACATCGGCTGGCGGGCATTCTTCAGCAGGTCGATGATCCGGTCCTGCTGATCTTCAAGATAAATAGACTTCCCGTCCGTAAGCAGGTGCAGCTTCGAATCTGTCGACAGGACATCCGCCAGGCGGCGGCCCATTTCGCGCTGCAGAAAGCGCAGCACGCGGCGAATCTTCTGCAACGAGAAGCCCTTGCGCCGCAACTCGGCGATCACTGTGATCTCGACTACTTCCTCAGCCAGATAGATGCGCTTGTGCCCTTCGTGGCGTGGCGAAACGACCTTGCGCTCGTCCCACCACTGCAGTTGGCGAAGGCTCACTTGAGCAATTTTCGCGACATCCGTGCTCGTGTACGTCCGCTGCCCTTGGAGCAAATCAGGACGGACTTTGCGTGTTTTGAACATGGCGCCCCTTTTCCGTTTTGGATACTGGAACGACTCCCCAGATTGTACTAGACCTGCCGCTAGAGTCAAGCACCATTACGCCCAGATTCTTAGCCGCCGCCCACAAACTCGACAATTTCGAGATGCGAACCGGCCGTCACTACCGCCTGCTGCCAATCCCGTTTGCGCACGATCGATCTGTTCAACTCAACGGCTACACGATCGATAGCAACCCCCAGCCACTCGAGCAATTCCTCCACCGAAAGATTCGCCGGTACATCTTTCAACTCTCCATTGATCGTTATGGGCACGAGCTGCGGTTGGACTGCGGTTTCGGTAGACAAATTTGAATGCCTTCGTTCTTTGCGGGCCTACTGGAACGGAGCGGCAAAGGTATCTCTCTCCGCGCCTCCGCCCATTATATGAGCTTTATGGATGATACTTTGGTAGCAACACGCCATGCCCGCCAGCTACGCTGAAACCTGGTTTCCGGTTCTCATCCAAATCGTGATTGCAATCGCGGTGGCTGGCGCGATGATCGGCCTGTCAGCGCTGCTTGGCCGCCGTGTACGCGACCCCGTCAAGATGATGCCTTACGAGTCTGGGATGCAACCGGTCGGCAATGCCCGCGAGCGCTTCAGCGTAAAGTTTTACCTAGTCGCGATGGTTTTCATTCTCTTCGATATTGAGGCGATCTTCCTCTATCCGTGGGCGGTCGTTTATCGCGAGTTGAAGTTATTCGCGTTTTTCGAAATGCTGCTGTTCATCGTCCTGGTCCTATGCGGCTTCTTTTATATATGGAAGAAAGGCGTGCTGGATTGGTCTACGGACGAGCAGCGGCGCCAGCAGCCGGAAACGGAGACGCAGCGTGCTGCCTGAATCCGTCGCCCAAAACCCAAACGCGGCCGCCATTGCACAGCAGTTGCCAGAGGCCATACTCGACGCGACCATCGCCGTGGACGGACCAGTGCTCACTATCTCTCAGACGCAGATCTTGCTGGTTTGCCGGTTTCTCAAAGAATCTCTTGGATTTGAGCGCATCAGTGCGATTACGGGCGTGGATTGGTGGCCCCGCGAGCCGCGCTTCGAGGTCGTTTATTTTCTCCATTCGTTGCGCCACAACGCACGGCTGCGACTCAACCTCTGGGTGAACGAAAACGAATCGGTGGATTCAGTTTGCCCGGTCTGGCGCGGCGCGAACTGGTACGAGCGTGAAGTTTTCGACTTATTCGGCATTCATTTCCGCAATCATCCGAACCTTGAGCGCATCATGCTGCCGGCCGACTGGGAAGGTTATCCGCTGCGCAAAGATTATCCGGTGCACGGCCATAAGTACTCGTATCAGGATGAATAGTTTTTTTTTGAAATGGCCCCGGCACACGCCGGTCAAAAGGATGCAGCCATGATTGAGGGAAAGGCCCACGTCGCTTCGCTGGATGCGGAGCACGAGCTGAGCATCGAAGATCCTTCCGGGATTGAACTGCCCCCCTCGCCGCCCGCTTCCGCGCGCCACATCACTCTGAATATGGGTCCACAACACCCTTCTACGCATGGTGTGCTGCGTGTTGTGATCGAACTGAATGGCGAAATGATTCAGAAGGCGCGGCCCGAGATTGGTTATCTTCACACGGGCATAGAAAAGCAGTGTGAATCGAGGAAATACCAGCAGGTAATTCCGCTTACCGACCGCGTGGATTATCTCTCGAACCTCAACAACAATCTCTGCTACTCGCTCGCGGTGGAGAGGCTGCTCGGCCTGGAAATTCCGCCCATGGCGCAGTGGATGCGCGTGATGCTCTGCGAATTAACGCGGATCGCGAGCCACCTGATCTGGCTCGGAACCCATGCGCTGGACATCGGCGCCATGAGCGTCTATTTCTACTGCTTCCGCGAGCGCGAAGAAATCCTGAAGATCTTCGAAATGTTCTCCGGGCAGCGGATGATGACCAGTTACATTCGCATCGGTGGGCTCGCGCTGGAACCACCGCGTGGCTGGCACAAAGCGATCGCGGCGGTGCTCCCGCGGCTGCGAACGGGCATCGACGAATACCAAAACCTCCTCAGCTCGAATCCCATCTGGGTAAACCGCACCAAAGGGGTTGGCGTGTTCCCTGCGGACAAGATGATCGAGCTTGGCGTTACCGGGCCCATGCTGCGCGCCGCTGGTGTGAAGATGGACGTGCGCAAGGATTGCCCGCACTCGAGTTACGAGCTGTTCGAATTCGACGTTCCCACGCGCACGGCCAACGACGTCTACGCGCGCTTCGAAGTGCGCATGGATGAGATGCGGCAAAGCATTCGCATCGTGAAGCAAGCGTTGGATGGCATGCCATCAGGTCCGTGGCAAGCCGATGCTCCGCACATCGTGTTGCCTGACCGCGAGAAGATGAAGACCCAGATGGAGTCGCTCATCTATCATTTCAAGATCGTCACCGAAGGATTTCGCGTGCCTGGCGGCTCCGTCTACCAGGTGGTGGAATCGCCGCGTGGAGAGCTTGCCTATTACGTTGTGAGCGACGGCACCGCAAATCCCCATCGAGTGTTCATGCGCACGCCCAGCTTTGGCAACCTGCAAGCGCTGGGGGCCATGCTCGAAGGAGTTCTTATCGCGGATTCGATCGCCATCATGGGAAGCATGGATTTTGTGCTCGGAGATGTAGACCGATGACCTTCTCCCCCACGCTCGAACAACGTTTCGCCAAGCTGCTGAAAAGCTATCCGCCCGGGCGGCAGCGGTCGGCCGTCGTTCCCATGCTGCTCTATGCACAGGATGAGATCGGATCCGTGACGCAAGAGTTGGTGGAAGAAGTGGCGCGCCGTTGTGGAGTCACACCGCTACAGGTCGACGAAGTGATCGGCTATTATTCGATGCTGCACCGCAAGCCGCTCGGCAAGTATAACGTGCAGGTCTGCACGAACATCGCCTGCCAGGCAGTGGGCGGAGAAGAGCTCTACGCGCATGCCAGCCGCACGCTCGCGCTCCGCAACAAACAAACCACTCCTGACGGCTTAATTTCGCTCGAAGAAGTCGAATGCATGGGCGCTTGCTCTTGGGCGCCCGCCATCCAGATCAACTACGATTTCCATCATTTCGTCACGCCCGAACGCTTCGATCGTTTGATGCAGGCTCTGCGTGACGGAACGTATGAAAAGAAGGCTTCATAGGGTCCATGCGTTACAACGAACCCAGCCCGCTCGAAACACGCATCATCTCGCAGCGATTTGACCTTCCGAATGCGGGTTCTATCGACACGTACCTGGCCAATGAGGGATACACCGCCATCCAGAAGGCGATCGAAATGTCGCCCGACCAGATCATTGATGAGTTGAAAGCATCGGCGTTGCGCGGCCGCGGAGGCGCTGGTTTCCCGACCGGTATGAAGTGGAGCTTCGTGCCGCGGAATTCAGGCAAGCCTTCCTACATCATCTGCAATTCCGACGAGAGCGAACCGGCCACGTGCAAAGACCGGCTGCTGATGGAGAACGATCCTCATCAGCTCTTTGAGGGCATGATGATCGCCGGCTGGACTGTCAAGGCGAATAAAGGATACATTTTCGTTCGCGGCGAGTATCGCTACCTGATCGAGATTCTGGAGCGCGCGCTCGCAGAAGCTTACGAGCGCGGTTACCTCGGCAAGAACATGTTCGGCTCCGGCTGGGATTTCGATCTCTACACGCATACCGGCGCGGGCGCTTATGAATGCGGCGAAGAGACAGCGCTGCTGGAATCGCTTGAGGGCAAACGCGGAGTTCCGCGGTTGAAGCCGCCGTTTCCGGCGGTGGCGGGTGCGTTCCAATCACCCACCATTTTGAACAACTGCGAGACGTTTTCTTCGGTACCGTGGATCATCCGCAACGGCGGTCCTGCTTATGCGGAACTAGGCACACCCCGAAATGGCGGCACGCATCTGGTCTGCATCTCCGGCCACGTGAACAAACCCGGTGTTTATGAACTTCCGATGGGCTTCAACATAATGCAGCTCATTAACGATGTTGCGGGTGGCGTACGACATGGAAAAAAACTGAAAGCTGTCATCCCAGGCGGGTCGTCGGCGCCAGTGCTGAAAGCCAGCGAGTGCAACATCCCCTACGATTTCGACTCGCTCGCGAAAGCGAAATCCATGGCCGGTTCAGGAGGCTTGGTCATCCTCGACGAGGACACCGACATGGTTGCGGTCGCTCTGCGCACCATCAAGTTCTATGCACACGAAAGCTGTGGCTGGTGCATTCCCTGCCGTGAGGGCACGACCTGGCTCAAGAAGATTTTGACCCGCTTTCACGACGGTGGAGGCAAGCCGGACGACATCGATTTAATTGCTGAATTGGCGAACAACATGCTCGGACGCACGTTCTGCGCGTTGGGTGATGCCGCGGCCATGCCCACCGCCGCGTTCGTGGCGAAATTTCGAAATGAATTTGAAGCGTATCTCAAGAAGTCTCAACCGGTTCAGATTCCTGAGCTGACGGTTGTCTAAAACGGTGCTGAACTAAATGGCCGATCTTGTCAATCTGACCATCGATGGACGGCAAGTGCAGTCTCCCAAAGGAACGCTGCTCATCAACGCCGCGAAGGAAGCCGGCATTCAGATCCCGGCGTTCTGCTACTACGACGGGCTTTCTCTCCAAGCCGCCTGCCGCATGTGTCTGGTGGAAGTCGAGAAAACACCCAAGCTGCAGGTCGGTTGCACGCTTCCGGTAGCCGAAGGCATGGTGGTATTCACAGATTCCGATCTGGTGCGCAAGGCCCGCAAAGGCACGCTCGAGTTTCTGCTAACCAATCATCCGCTCGATTGCCCCGTCTGCGATAAAGGCGGCGAGTGCGAACTCCAGGACATGGTCTTCCGCTATGGCGCCGGCCAAAGCCGTTTTGTCGAGCCCAAGATCCATGTCGACGAGAAGCAGTGGTCGCCCATTGTGTTCTATGATGCTCCGCGATGCATCCTCTGTTATCGCTGCGTTCGTATCTGCGGCGAAGGTCTGGGCGTTGGCGCGCTAGGGATTGGAAACCGGGGCGCTGCCGCCGAAATCGTCCCGAACCGCGGCGATCATCTGGAGTGCGATGAATGCGGGGCCTGCATCGACATTTGTCCCGTCGGCGCGTTGACAAGCGGCACCTACCGCTATAAAACCCGGCCCTGGGAAATGGAGCACGTCGGCACCATCTGCACGCATTGCTCGAACGGCTGCAAGACCACTCTCGGCGTTCGCAACGGCGACATCATGCGCGCGAACAATCGCGACCGCTCCGGCTTGAACGGCGAGTTCCTTTGCGTCAAAGGCCGCTACGCGTTCGACTTCAATGAACACCCGGAGCGTTTGACTTCGCCTCTCGTGCGCACCGGCGGCGAGTTGAAGCCGGTCTCATGGGGCATCGCGCTTGCCACCGTGGCGAAAAACTTCTCCGAACTGCGCCGCGACGGAAAATTCGGCGTGATCGGCTCGAATCATACCTCGAACGAAGAAAATTATCTGCTGCAGGCGTTCGCGCGGCAGGCCTTGCACACTTCGAACATCGACCATCACCGTACTGGCGACGTCGCAACACTGATCGACGCCCTGCATGGCCGGACCGATGCGCTGGCCACCACCGGGGATCTGTTCACGGCCAAAGCTGCGCTCGTTATCGATAGCGATCTCGCGCAGGAACAGCCGTTCATCGCCTTCCAATTACGCGCCAATGCGCGGCTCAACCGCGCTCATATTTATGCGGTAACGCCCGGACCGGTTCGCGAGGACAATTACGCCACCACAGCGCGCGCCGAGCCGGGCCGCGAGTTCGACGCTTTGAACGCCTGGCGGGACCGCCTCGCCGCCGAGCCCAGCCTTGTGGTAATTTTCGGCGCAGCGATCAAAGGCGACGCCATTCGACAGCTCGTAGAATTCGGCGACTCGCTGGGCAAACCGGTGAAGTACGTCTGCCTGGTGGATTATTCGAACTCGCGCGGCGCTTCCGACATGGGCCTCCTGCCGGATCTGCTGCCCGGTTACCGCAGCGTGCGCGAGGCCGGATTCGAGCCCGGACTGAACTACGATCAGATCCTTGCGGCGCCGGACCTCGACGCGCTTTGGGTCGTGGGCGCGAATCCACTTGCGCGGAATGAGTTGGCATCGCGAGATGCCTTCGTCGTGGTCCATGAAATGTTCCTGACGGAGACCGCGCAGCGCGCAAACGTGGTCCTTCCGGCCGCATCCGCTTACGAGAAGAACGGCACAGTCACGAACGTCTGCGGTGACGTGCAGAAGCTCAGTCGCGGGCCTAAGACTATGGGTGCGAAATCGGATTTCGAGATCATTGCCCTGCTCGCGAAAGAAATGCGGGAAGATTTCGGCGCGCACACCCCCGAACAAGTCTTTCAGCTCATTCGCAAGTCCGTCCCCGGCTACAACGTTCCTTATGCTGTCATCGAGACCGGCGGCGCTGCGCCCACGACGCCGGTGAACGGCCGCGTCGAACTGCACGCGCAGCCCGAGTTGATTCGCCCCACAGGCAACACACTATTCACTTCCGGCACGCTGGGCCGCTATTCGAACATGCTCAGGGGGGTCATCGAATCGCCTGGCGCGCTATATCATGATCCGCACAAAGCGCCCATCATCGAAGAGGGTAGCGTTCAGTTGGAGGCTTTGCAGCGGCCCACATGAACTTCGTCCTCATAAGTCTCATCAAAATCGTCATCGTCTTCGGCATTTTTATGACCACGCTCGCCTACTTGCAGTGGGTCGAGCGCAAGGTGCTGGCGCATATTCAATCCCGCACTGGCCCGCTGCGAGTCGGGCCGCATGGATTGATGCAGCCGCTTGCCGACGTGTTCAAGCTGCTGACGAAGGAAGATCTGCTACCGCCATTCGTCAACCGCTTCTTTTATCTGCTGGCGCCTTTCATCGCGGTCTCGCTCGCCCTGATCTCCATCTCGATCATCCCGTTCGGCCCGGAGATCGCCATCGGCAACACCCACACTTACATGCAGATCAGCGATGTAAATGTGGGCATCCTGTTCATACTCGCGATCTCAGCCGTGAGCGTTTACGGCGTGGCGCTCGCGGGCTGGTCATCAAACAACAAGTACTCGCTGATCGGCGGGTTGCGCAGCAGCGCCCAGATGATCAGTTATGAGCTGCCACTCACGCTCGCGATCGTGTCGCCGTTACTACTTACGAATCATCTCGGCTTCCGCGATATCGGCAACAGCCAGGCCGGATACTACCTAGGCTTTATTCCGCGCTGGAACATTTTCCAGATGCCGTTCCCGCAGATCTTCGGCTTTATCCTTTTTATGATCGCTGCATTCGCCGAGACTAACCGTATCCCTTTCGACCTTCCGGAAGCCGAAAACGAGCTGGTAGCCGGCTTCCACACCGAATACAGCGCCATGAAATTCGCCTGCTTTTTCATGGCCGAATACGCGAACATGGTGACCATCACCTGCGTCGCCACGCTGCTTTTTCTCGGCGGCTGGCAGCCGCTGTTCCCTGCGCCGTATTCGAACTACGTTCCGGTCGGTGTCTTCCTCTTTGCAGCCATCCTGTGTTTCCTGAACGCAATCCGGCCGGCCCGCAAGCGTGATCGCTACACCTTTCCCGTCTTCGCGCTGGCAGCTCTCGTGCTCGCCCTGCTGTTCGCATTGCCCTGGTTTCAGTTTGTTCTCGCACCTGCCTTTTGGTTCGCCAGCAAAGTGGGATTCCTGCTTTTTACCTATATCTGGGTTCGCGGCACGCTGCCGCGCTTTCGATACGACCAGTTGATGCATTTCGCATGGACCTTCCTGTTCCCGTGCGCGCTCCTCAACCTGCTGCTCACCGCTCTGTTCGTCGCGGTCTTCTAAAGAGGCGTCATCTATGGATACGATTCTCTTCATCATCTTCGCCATCGTCGCGGTCGTCTGCGCGTTCAACCTGGTGCTTCAAACGCACCCCATCTCAAGCGCGCTATCGCTCATCGGCGTCATGGGTTCCCTCGCAGTCCTCTATCTCCTGCTAGGTGCGGAGTTCATCGCCATGGCGCAAGTAATTGTCTATGGCGGAGCCGTCATGGTCTTGTTTGTCATGGTGATCATGTTGCTGAATGCCGGATCTGAGAAGCGCAGCGGCAAATCGTGGTTTGCGCAGATCGCAGGCCTGCCGCTGCTGCTCGTATTCGTCGCTGTGCTTGGCGTTCTGATCCGGGGCGCGCTTCCGCAATTACGGCCGGTCGAATTCGGCAGTTGGGTCGGCGGCACCGCCCAGCACATCGGGCAGATGCTGTTCACCGAATATCTCCTTCCGTTCGAGATCGTCTCCATCCTGATTCTGATCGCCATCCTCGGCGCAGTAGTTCTTGCGCAAAGGGAGATCGACTAGCATGCCGCACATTCCGCCGGTTCCCTTGTCCTGGTACTTGATCCTGAGCGCCGTTCTGTTCGCTATCGGCGTGGCGGGCTTTCTCTATCGCAAGAGCATCATCACGGTATTCATGTCTATCGAGCTGATGCTGAATGCGGTGAACCTCAGCTTCATCGCGTTCTCCTATCAATTGCGCCGCATCGACGGTCACATTTATTCTTTCTTCGTCATGGTGGTCGCAGCCGCAGAAGCCGCCGTGGGACTTGCGATCGTCCTCACGGTCTTCAAGAACCGCGGCACTCTGCAAATCGATGAAGTCGATTCGATGAAGCTCTAGAGACACCTACATGCATCTCTGGCTCATCCCGCTCTTCCCGCTGATCGGATTTCTGCTGAACGGCCTGTTTGGCAAGCGTCTCTCGAAGCCGCTCATCAACGCTTTCGCCATCGGATCGATCACCGCTTCCTTCCTCTATGTGCTGGTTGTCCTGTCGAAGCTTTACCCGCTCGACACAGCCCACTCGGAGCATTACTTCACCTGGATCCAAAGCGGCTTCCTCAACATCGGCTTCGATCTGTTTGTAGATCGCCTCACCGCGGTCATGCTGTTGATTGTCACTGGCGTCGGCCTGCTCATCCATATCTACGCCATCGGCTACATGGAACACGAAGGCGGCTATTACCGCTTCTTTGCTTATTTCAATCTGTTCGTGTTCTTCATGCTGTTGCTGGTGATGGCTTCGAACCTGCTGCTGATGTTCGTCGGCTGGGAAGGCGTCGGCCTCTGCAGTTATCTCTTGGTCGGCTTCTACTTCCTCGAAGAGTTTGCCGGCAACGCCGCCAACAAGGCATTTATCGTGAATCGCATCGGCGATTTCGGGTTTTCGCTCGGCATCTTTCTCGCGGTTGTGGCGTTCCACACGCTCGATTTTGGCCAGATCGCCTCCGCCGTGTCCACCATGCCCGTCGAAGCGAAAGCCGGCATCATCACCGCGATCACCCTCCTGCTATTCGTCGGTGCGACCGGCAAATCGGCTCAAATTCCGCTCTACGTCTGGCTCCCGGATGCCATGGCAGGCCCCACGCCAGTTTCAGCGCTCATCCACGCCGCCACCATGGTCACGGCCGGTGTGTACATGGTCGCTCGCGTTTCGTTCCTTTACAATCACGCGCCGCTAGCAATGAACGTTGTCGCCATCATCGGTGTTCTCACCGCCATCTTCGCCGCCAGCATCGGCATCACGCAGAACGACATCAAGAAGGTCTTCGCCTATTCCACCGTTTCTCAGCTCGGCTACATGTTCTTAGGTGTCGGCCTCGGCGCGTACTCCGCCGGCATCTTCCATCTCATGACGCATGCGTTTTTCAAAGCGCTGTTATTCCTCGGCGCGGGCAGCGTCATTCACGGCTTAAGCGGCGAGCAGGATCTGCGGCACATGGGCGGGTTGCGAAAGGCCATGCCCATCACTTTTATTACGCTTGGTGTCGCCAGCCTCGCCATCTCCGGTATTCCGCCTTTCTCCGGTTTCTTTAGCAAGGACGCAATTCTCTCCGCGGCATACGCGCATGCGCCTTGGATGTTCTGGATCGGCGCCATCACCGCCGGAATGACCGCTTTCTACGTTTTCCGCGCGTGGTTTCTGGCTTTCTTCGGCGACTATCGCGGCCATCATCACCCGCATGAATCGCCGCTCGTTATGACCGTGCCGCTGATTGTTCTCGCGATTCTCGCGGCCGTAGGTGGATTTTTCAACATCCCCCACTGGCTTTCGCCCGCTTATCCGCTCGCTGAAAACGAGAGCGCTACCGCGATGATCATCTCCGTTTCCTTCGGCGTCATCGGCATCCTTCTTGCGGCCTATCTCTATGTCATCCGGCCTGCGCTTGCGGATTCTTTAAAAGCAAGTTTTGGCGGCTTCTACACGCTGGTGCTGAACAAGTATTACGTGGACGAACTCTATCAAGCGCTCTTCGTCAAACCGCTAGAGGCGATCTCAAATTTCGTGCTTTGGCGCGGAGTCGATGAAGCACTGATCGATACTTCGCTCGTCACCGGACTCGCCCGCGTTATCCGCGGCTGGGGTTCCATCTTGCGCCAATGGCAGTCGGGCAGCATCCGCAATTACGCCACCTGGGTGCTCGCCGGCTCACTACTCGTCATCTTCGTTCTCGGTTTGGCCGGAGGCTGGCGATGAGCTTGCTCTTGATCACCCTGCTGCTGCCGCTCGCCGGTTTCTTCATCGTTCTATTCACGCCCCGCGAATCGAAAGCGCCTTATGGCGTTGCCCTGGTCACATCGCTTCTGACGTTCCTCGTCTCTCTTGGCCTGATAGCGCCTTCTTTCGCCAACGGCGCACAATTCAGCTCGGTGATCGACTCCCCCTGGATCGATAGCCCGGGTCTGCATATTCATCTGCACCTCGGGGTTGACGGCATCAATCTCTGGCTCATCCTGCTGACTACGCTGCTGCTGCCGATAGCCGTCTGGATCTCGCAGAGCATGATCAAGGAGCGGCAGAAGAACTTCTTCGCGCTCTTGATGCTCTTCGAGTTCGGACTCATCGGCGTCTTCTCCGCGCTCGACCTCTTCGTCTTCTATGTGTTCTGGGAAGTTGCGCTGGTGCCCATGTACTTGATGGTTGGCGGTTGGGGCGCGGGAAAGCGCGGCGCGGCGGCCGTCAAGTTTTTCGTGTACACCATGCTCGGATCGGTGTTCATGCTAGGCTGCATCATCTATATTCATAGCCAGGCCGGCACCTTCGATTATGTCGAGATCATGAATGCACTGCAATCCGGCCGTATCATTCTCTCGCCCTCTCAGCAATTGCTTCTGTTCCTCGGTTTCTTTGCCGCTTTCGCCGTTAAAGTGCCGATCTTCCCGCTGCACACTTGGCTTCCGGACACCTATACGCTCGCGCCCACGCCCGCAACTTTCCTGCTTGCGGCTGTCATGTCGAAGATGGGCGCTTACGGACTGCTGCGATATTCGCTCACGCTCGCGCCCAGCGGTGCTCATCGATGCGCTCCCTGGATTGCAGTTCTAGCCATCATCGGAATCGTTTACGGAGCGTTGATTGCGCTCATCCAGCCGAACATCAAGCGCCTGATCGCCTATTCTTCAGTCAGTCACCTCGGCTTCATCGTGCTCGGCATCTTCACCTTCAGGCAGCAAGGCGCCGACGGCGCGGTATACCAGATGGTTGCCCACGGCCTCTCCACCGGCGCGCTCTTCCTGCTTGCCGGCTACATGGAACAGCGCCGTGGATCCACGGAAATCGCAGATTTCGGCGGCATCGCAACTCCCGCGCCAGGTTTAGCCACTGCCTTCATGATCGCCTTGCTTGCCAGCATTGGGCTGCCGGTCCTCTGCAATTTTATCGGCGAGTTCCTGGTGCTGCAAGGCGCCGCACTAACTCGCTTTTCCTGGGCGGTCTGGGCCGCCATAGGCGTGATTCTCTCGGCCGCCTACATGCTTTGGATGTATCAGCGAATTTTTTTGGGCAGGGCCACACAGCGCAACGCGTCCTTCTCCGATCTGACCCATCGCGACTGGGTTCCGCTGCTGCCGATCATTGCCCTCATGGTTTGGCTCGGCAGCTACACGCAATCCTTCATGCCTCCTATCAGCTCCGCCACGTCGCACGTTCTCGAACTGACCGGCATGAACGACACATATCGCGTGCATCTAGCCGCTCCGCATTCTCTGCCCGTTGAAAGGGCCGCATATGTTCGGTAATTTTCAGCCGCACGCCGCCGAATATCTACGCTTTCTACCTGAGATCGTCCTCTGCGTCTTTGGCATCCTGATCATGATGCTCGAGGCCGTCACTTCCGAGCGTCAAAAACTGTCGCTGGGCGTTCTCTCGCTGGTCGGAATCATCGTTGCGTTTGCGGCAAACATTTGGGCTTACACGGACCGTGGCTCGGCGTTCCAAAATATGCTGGTCGTCGACGGTTACGGCATCTTTTTTCGCGGCCTCGTGCTCGTGGTTGGTTTCTTGTGCGTACTGACGTCGTTCAGCTATTTGCAGCGCGAGCACGCGCAACGGGGCGAATACTACGCGCTCATTTTGTTCTCGCTCGTTGGGCAGTGCATTCTTGCCACCTCGAGCGATCTCATCATGGTCTTCATCGGCCTTGAGATCTCATCTATCGCGACCTACATCCTCGCTGGCTTCTTGCGCGACGACCGGCGCAATAACGAGTCGGCGCTGAAGTATTTCCTGCTCGGCTCTTTTGCAACCGCCTTCCTCTTGTACGGCATCGCTTGGGTCTACGGTTCCGTCGGCTCGACCAACCTCGACGAAATCCGCCGCGTGCTCGATCAGGCGCAGCGTCCGTCCATTATCGCGGGTCTTGCCGCCGCGCTCATTTTCGTCGGTTTGGCCTTCAAAGTTTCCGTCGCGCCGTTCCAGATGTGGGCGCCCGATGTCTACCAGGGAGCGGCAGCTCCCGTTAGCGCGTTCATGTCTGCCGGACCCAAAGCGGCAGCCTTCGCGGTATTTTTCCGGCTATTTATGACCTCATTCCGGCCCATCGATGCGCGCTGGATTCCGTTGGTCTGGGGATGCGCGCTGCTGAGCATGATCGTCGGAAACTTCGCCGCGCTGGTGCAGACCAACGTCAAGCGACTGCTGGGCTACAGCTCGATCGCGCACGCCGGCTACATACTGGTCGCGCTCACTGCCGCATCGAGCATCGGCGTGTCCGCCGCCATGTTCTATTTGGCGTCCTACGCGCTGATGAATATCGGAGCGTTCGCCGTCATCAGCCACGTCGCCTCGCGCCACGAGAGATATGTCCGCATAGAGGATCTTGCGGGTCTGGGGCGCCGCGAGCCTGCCACTGCGGCGTTGCTGGCCATCTTTGTTTTTTCTCTCATCGGCGTCCCGCTCACCGGCGGCTTCTTCGCCAAATTCTATGTCTTTCAAGCGGCGCTCGATTCGCATCTGGTTTGGCTGACAGTACTCGGGTTAATCAACAGCGCGATCGCCGCTTACTACTATCTAAAGATCATCGTCGCCATCTACATGCGCGATCCTGGTACGGCCACCGCCGAATTGCCCCCACCTGCAACCAGCTTGCGCGTCGCCATCTGGGCCAGTGCCTTGGGTACCCTGATTCTGGGTATCTTCCCGTCCGCGCTGCTCTCGTTCGCTTCGATCTCCGCCGCGCCTTTCCGTTAGTCTCAAGCTGGGGTAGTGAGTTAATTTGCCTGTCGGGGGACCACGACTTGGACAGGGGCGTCGCCTGCACGCTCCGTAGTGTGTCGCTCAAAATCCGGGACTACCGCCCATGGCACCAGCATGCCAGGGCAGTTCGGCGGGAGACGATTTCCCGTCAAAGTGAAAAAAGGTGTTGCACAAAGAAGGTAAGTTTTGAGACTGGCGCTATAACACCACAGATCGGCGTCGAGCAAGGATAAACCCTAGCAGCAGTGCAGATCCTCCTAACATCAATAGCCATGATTGCGGCTCCGGGGTGGACGTTGACATAGTCGTAAAGTTCAAGTCAATCAGAATGTTCGATGAAGTCGTAAGAGTGAGGCCCTCCTCGTTCTCCGCCACATAATTAGGTCCAAAGGTAATTGGAACCTGTGATGACGTGAATGTGCTTGCCGGGTCTAGGCTAGCTGAAACTATGGTCGCTCCGGTAAAATTAAAGACATATCCGTTGAAGGCCCCGCTCAGTGCAGTTGCGTTCTGTATAGCGGCTATATCGATTGTAGACTTCCCAATATCGATGTTTTCGCCGATGAAGTATGTCCCGGTTAGCGTATCCGTCAGCGTTCCGCTTGGAAACTCGATGCCTGAGCCAACGGTCTTTGTGACGGCATTGCTAATAATGTTTCCCAGGGTCGGATAGTCAACGGTCAAAGTCACTTGCGTTCCGTAAAGCGAGTCGGCCTTGACAACCGAGGCGGCCAGCAAGAGTGCGGATGCAATAGTCAATCCAAATCTTGTTTTCATTGACGCTCCTTCATCTCACATCGGGAGATTGCTAGGAAAACAGTATATCAGTCTTCCGAATGAGGGCGAATCGGCTACCACGATAAGTCGCCCACGTAGCGAAATGCCCCGCCCCGTGTACTACACTCACTGAGGTGCTGCTCTCTCTTCAGGGTGTTCAGAAAAGTTTTGGCGGCGTCCACGCTCTGCGCGACGGCAACCTCGAAGTCCGTGAAGGTGAAGTCCATCTGCTGATGGGCGAAAACGGAGCCGGCAAGTCCACGCTGATGAAAATCGTCGCTGGAATGTACCAGCGCGATTCAGGCCAGATGCTCTGGCGTGGTCAACCGGTATCCTTCGCCAGACCCTCGGAAGCGAGCGCTTACGGCATCGCCATGGTGCATCAGGAGTCGCTGCTCGCGCCTCACCTCACGGTAGCCGAAAACATCTTTCTCGGACACGAGAGCGCATCCAACATGGGCTGGATCGATCGGCGCGCGCTCATTACTCGAGCTGCGGAGGTTATCTCAGCAAACGGCTTCCGGCTCAGTCCTTCGACCCGCGTCGCGAGCCTCACGCCGGCCGGCAAGCAGCTTGTCGAGATCTGCCGCGCCATTGCTCAAGGCTCCAGTCTTCTCATCTTCGACGAACCCACCTCGTCTCTTTCCGAATCCGAAACGCACGAAGTCTTTCGCATCGTTCGTGAGCTCTGCGCCCGAAAAATCGCGGTCATCTACATCACCCACCGTCTCGAAGAGCTCCGAGCAGTGGGCGATCGTGTAACAATTCTGCGTGACGGCGCAACCGTCCATACCGCTCCTCTGAAACAACTCACTCGCGACGACCTGATCCAGCACATGGTCGGCCGGCCGGTGAGCGCCATCTATCAACGGGAGGCGCAACCGCCCGGCGAAACGCTGCTGAAGGTCGAAAATGTCTCGCGCGGCATTCTGCGCAACATCTCTCTCGAGCTTCACGCGGGAGAAATCGTCGGACTGGGAGGACTCATGGGCGCCGGCCGTACGGAGCTCTGCCGCGTTCTTTTCGGACTTGATCCGCCCGACCAAGGCGCCATTCAAATCGCTGGTAAGCCGGTTCATCTCAAGACTCCGGGCCAAGCGGTTGCGGCTGGTGTCGCGCTCATTCCCGAAGACCGCCAACATCACGGACTCGCGCTGAAGCTCCCCATCGCGCACAACATCACCATGCCCGATCTCGCCCGCATCAGCAGTTTCGGCGTTCTCAACAGGAGCGACGAGATGACGCTTGCGGCCGAGTTCCGGGATCGCCTTCGCATCCGCTGCAGTACGCCCCGTCAACTGGCCGGCCGGCTGAGCGGCGGAAATCAGCAAAAGATCGTAATTGCGAAGTGGGTCGCCCGCGGCGCCCGCATCTTTCTTTTCGATGAACCCACGCGCGGTATCGATGTCGCCGCCAAGCAGGAGGTTTTCGAACAAATGGATCGGCTGGCCCGCTCCGGCGCCGCCATTCTTATGGTCAGCTCGGAGCTTCCCGAACTCATCCAGGTCGCCGACCGCATTCTGGTCATGTGCTCCGGCCGCATCACAGGCGAATTGCCATGCCGCACCACGCAGGAAGAAATCATGCGCCTGGCCGCGCCCGTGGCACTGAGCCCTTTGGTCGCGCCCCAGGTGCAAAATCCGCAAAGCGACCGCCAATGACGCAACGCCTTCAGCGTCTGCTGCCGTTCCTCACTCTTATCGTCCTGTTCATCGCATTGACCATCGCCACGCCTCACTTCCTCACTACCATCAACCTGGCCAGCGTCGCGCGCCAGACGGCCGTCATTAACATCATGGCGCTCGGTATGACTCTGGTCATCATCACGGGGGGCATTGACCTGTCCGTTGGCTCGATTCTTGCTATCGCCGGCCTGTTCGGCACCATGGCTATTAAAGACGGCTATCCGATCCCGCTCGCCATCCTGATCGGCATCGTCACCGGCCTGTTCTGCGGATTTCTGAACGGCCTCATGATCACGCAGTTGCGAATCAATGCATTTATCGTCACGCTCGGCACGCTGGAAGCGTTTCGCGGTTTGGCCCTGGTCGTCTCGAAAGGCTTGCCCGTGCATGAGATTCCGGATTCATTCTCGTTTCTAGGTGACGGCAATCTACTCGGCATCCCGTTTTCGCTCTGGCTGCTAGCGCTTTGTGCCCTGCTCATGCATTTTGTGCTCGAACACACCAAACTGGGCCGCTACGCCTTCGCCATCGGCAGCAACTCAGCCGCCGCTTATTACGCCGGCGTTCCCATTAAATTCCATCTCACCGCCGTCTATGCCATTGCCGGAATGCTGGCCGGACTGGCCGGCATGATCGAAGCCTCTCGCCTGATGACCGGCCAACCCACCGCCGGACAAGGATACGAGCTGCAGGCGATCGCAGCCGTGGTGATCGGCGGCGGAAGCTTGCAGGGCGGCGAGGGCAGCGTGGTGGGAACGCTGATCGGCGCATTCATTATTGGCCTTCTCTCAAACGGCAGTGACCTGCTGGGCGTGAACCCTTACTGGCAACAGGTCATTATTGGAGCCGTCATCATCGCCGCGGTCGCTTTCGACGAGCTGCGCAAGCGCAAACTCTCCACAGCCTGATGCTAGTAGTAACCCTGGTATGAAACAACTTAGAAAGTGGCGTCTATATGACAGAGGAGAGATATTCAAAAATGTCGGCATTACAGGAGTTACTGACCGAAGAGATGCAGGACCTGCTTCATGCGGAAGGCCAGCTCGTCAAAGCGCTTCCCAAGATGGCCAAAGCGGCCAAGAATCCAAAGCTGAAGCAGGCCTTCGAAAAGCACCTGGAAGAAACCAAAGGGCACGTCGAGCGCCTAAAGCAGGCTTTCGAGCTTCTGGGCGAAAAAGCTAAAGCAAAGCCCTGCAAAGCGATGCAAGGCTTGGTCGAAGAAGGTCAAGAGCAGATCTCGGAAGGCAAGGAAAAGGACGATGCGGTTGCCGACCTGATGATTGTTGCCGCAGCTCAGAAGGTGGAACATTACGAAATGTCTGGCTATGGTACTTGCCGGGCGCTCGCTGAGCGGCTTGGTCAAACCAAAGTAGCCAAGTTACTGCAACAAACTTTAGCGGAAGAAGAAAAGGCCGACAAGTTACTAACTCAGCTTTCGCCGCCGCTGCTCGACAAAGCTGCGCAGGAACCGGAGGAAGAAGAGGAAGAAGTGGGCGTGGGCGCGTAGCTTCCATCGCGCATAACTTCAGCATCAGCTCACGGGCTCAATCTACGAGCCCGTGCTTCATGGCGAACCGCACCAGCTCTCCGGTGCTATGCAGGTTGAGTTTCTCCATGATCTTGCCGCGATGCGAATCCACGGTATAAACGCTGAGATTCAGCCGTGTCGCAACTTCTTTATTCGTTTTCCCTTCGGCGATAAGCTGCAGCACTTCCCTCTCGCGGCTCGATAGCAGATCGATGGGATCCGTCACGTTCTGACGGTAATCGCTCAGCAGGGCCCCGGATACAGCAGGACTGATGTATCCGTCGCCGCGTGCTACCGAGCGCACGGCGCTTAGCAACTCAGTATCAATTGCGTCCTTCAAGATGTACCCGCGGGCCCCGGCGCGCAGTATCTCGCGGACATAAACTGCCTCTTTATGCATGCTCAAAACCAGCACGCGCAACCGCGGGTTTGCCGCCACCATGCGTCGGGTGGCTTCGATGCCATTCAACTCCGGCATCGCGACGTCCATCAACACGATATCCGGCTTTAGCTTCTGCGCCAGCTCCACCGCTTCGTTGCCGTTCGCGGCTTCGCCGACCACTTCCAGATCGGCATTAGCAGATAAGATCAGCTTCAGCCCCTGCCGCACGATGGTGTGGTCATCGGCTAAGAGAATCTTTAAAGTCCGATCGGACACGTTACCTCTATTTTCAGACCCTTACCAGGTGCGCTGTCGATCGTCAATCTGCCACCGCACCCGCGCGCCCGCGTCTCCATGCCTGCTAAGCCCAGCCCCGATGAGGAACGCCGCTCTGTCATCTCAAATCCATGCCCATTGTCTCGAATGCTTAAGGTGACCGCGTCTCCATGCGGCACCAGTTCGATGAATACAGAGGTCGCCTGCGAGTGCCTTGACACGTTCGTGAGCGCCTCCTGCGCGATCCGGAACAAGTGCGTCTCAGCTTCATCCCGCAGCCGCCGGTCTCCCAGGTCGCTTCTGTAATTAACTGAGATACCCGTGCGTTGTGAGAAGCTGTCGGCCAGTGACCGCAAGGCAGCGTCTAGTCCGAAATCGTCGAGAATGGTGGGCCGCAGCAACTGCGACATCTCGCGCACATCCTTGATGGCTCTGTCCACTAAGCGTGAGCAATCCTCGACGCGCGCATCGTCGCCATGCGCGCGCAGCGCCGACAAGTTCGCCTTCACGGCGGTAAGCGCCTGGCCAAGCTCATCGTGAAGCTCATGCGAAAAACGCCGCGCGACGTCCTCCTGACTTTCCAAGAACTGATACTGCATCTTGCTCAGCTCGCCGGCTTGTTGTTCGAGTTTGTGGAACAGGCCGGCTGAAGCCCGGACCGCCCAGGTCGCACACAGCAGCGACAGGCCTACGCACACCGCGAACAGCCAAACCGTCCAGCGCAGCAATCCGTGCCCTTCCTGGTAAATGCTCTCGCGCAGCAACTCAGCCTGTTCATAAGCAGATTCCAGAGCAGCGCTCATCTGCTGGCGCGACTGCGTTAATTGATCCAAGATCTCTTCACGCCGGATCACGTCCGACTTGTGCGCCAATTGGAGCCAACGATTGTTCAATTCCGCCTGATCTCTTTCGATATCGTCAATCGCCTGCTTGGCGAGCGACTGCCGATCTGCAAAAACTTGCGCATTGCGGTCAATCTGATGCACGGTTCGCAGCGCTACCAGCAGCGCCGACAGCAGTAGCACCGCTGAGAGGCATAGCCCTAACAGCAGCAATCGCTGCAGGTGGGCCTGAGTAATGGAAGTCGTCTCCCGCACCATGATGATTCTTTCATTAAAGTTCCTCAGCGGCTATCCCCAAAACACGGGATCAAGATTCGCGATTCAAGGTGATGGCGCAAAGCCCGGCCCTGAGGCAAATTAGAGTTGTGAGCGGCGAACTTAAAGCGCACAGGCTGTTTGGTGGCCGTTGTGCGCGTTTGAGAAAGGCCCGCCACTAATAAAAGGAGAACAACTCAATGAAAAAGCTTTTTACATCCACTCTTCTGACCGTAGCTGCGGTTCCTTTCCTGATGGCTGCTCCGACGGCCAATAAGAAAGCGCAGAACACTTCTACTTCGAGCACTGCAACCACAAGCACGAAGAAAGTTCACAAAAAGAAAGTGAAGAAGAACGCAACCGGCGCCACTTCCACCGAGTCGAATTCCACCTCCACGTCCTCAAGCACTTCGCCGCAGAAGTAACGACTAGGTCCCTTCTGCGGGCCCGGGTTCACGTTCGGCTTGAACCCGGGCTTTTTCTTAAGCAGCCAGCTTCACGCGGCCGTTCTTGATGGCCTTCTGGAACGCTTCAAAATCCGCTTCAGTAATGGCCGCGTAATCAAGCGCAAACTTTGCGAGCGACTTTAGCACCTTGCCGCAGCTTCCGATATAGCCTTTGATGGCGAGCGCATCTCCTGAGCGAGCATGGCCGCGCGCAAGTAGTTCACCCGCAATCGTCGCCAGGCTGTTCAATCCCTCCCCGCGAAGTTTTTTCAGATCAATACTTCCCTTGTGATCGTTCAAGTGCCTGACCAGATAATCATTCTGGCCGACGCGTGTCCACCCGAGCAGCAGGTCAGATAGCGGTTGAATTCTCCGCTGACCTTCGACCACGCGCTGCCCGTGATTCGGAAAGTGAGCGTGTTTTAGATAGGGAGCGTAAGCGGAGGCGACTTCCTGCTTGATCTGAAGAAATAGTGGATCTTTGCTGCCGTTTCCCTGCATCAGCACAACGTAATCGCGCAACCCGACACTACCGGTTCCCACCACCTTGAAAGCCACGTCCAGGGGCTGGAAGAACTCGAACCAGTGCAGCCGCTCCGGCGACAGCGACTCACGATAACCCGGTAGCGATTGCAGCACCGCTTGTCTCTCGTCCTTTTCCAATCTCCAGATTTGCTGGTCGATCTCTTTAAAGTGAACTCCGTGGCGTGAGGTCTCGGTGTACTTCTTCAGCAGGTCGCATGGCGAGGCGCGCTCGGCTTGCTGGAGCGCAGCGGAGATCGGCTGCGCCTTCCTGACGCGATGGATCTGGAACCGCGCGGCCGTTAATATCGGCTCTTCGGCAAGTTGCTCAAGTGTTTTGCAATATGCGCCTGCGAAGGTTTCGACGGCGCTGGCGCATGGTGTCCGGCTGTGTCCGGATTCAAGGCCCGCAAGAACGATGCTGGCCGCCATGCGCTTCACATCCCATTCCCAAGGCCCGGGAATCGTCTCGTCGAAATCATTGATGTCGAACACAAGCCTTCCATCCGGAGCTTCGAAACAACCCAGGTTTTGCACGTGCGCATCGCCGCATAGTTGGACCATTAAGCCGGTATGCGGTTGACTGGCGAGATCAGCAGCCATGATCGAGACCGATCCGCGAAAAAACGCGAACGGTGAAGCCTGCATGCGCGAATACTTGATGGGCAGAAGCTCGGGGACTCGCCCTTCGGTCAGTCCCAACAGCAACTGGATGGGATCGAAAGTGCGCTTGTGCTTGTGCACGTCACCGAGCTTGGAGCGGCTCATGTGCCGGCGTTGATTCTGCCCGTGCTTGAGGCGGTCCCGCCGCGTAAGTCGAGGAGTTCCTGAGACGATCTCAGCCTTTTTGCGTACTGTCGCTGGCATCCTGTTATTGTGCCTCAGTCCAGCAAAGTAAGTGGCGATTCGCTCTCGCGGCGCACTTGTTTGATGGTGCAATCCTCGGGGCGCTTTTCAGGGCGCCAGCGCAGCAGCTTGGTGCCATGCCGGAAACGATGTCCGGTGAAGTGGTCGTACTGAACTTCGGCGACCAGCTTGGGCGCGAGAGGCTCCCATTCAGTGCTGCGCTCAGTGCTCCAACGGCTTGGACCGCCGGGTTTCGAACCCGTGAAACCTGGCGGCTCAATCAACGATTCCAGTTGTTTCGTCAACGCAGGCTTATCGGCAGCCGCGAGGCCCGAGGTAAAGCCAACATGATTGAGCAAACCTTGCTGATCATAAAGGCCGAGCAACAGCGATCCGACGAGGCGGTTCTTGCTGCCGTATCGAAAGCCGCCGACCACGCAATCGGCAGTTCGAAGGTTCTTAATCTTTAGCATCGAGTTACGCTCGCCCGATGCGTAGGGGCGGTCTGTGCGTTTCGCGATGACTCCATCCAGCGGACCAGCCATGCGTTTGAACCAGCGCTTCGCAGTTTCAAAGTCGCGCGTGCGGGGGGAGAGCCGGATGCGGTCAGAAACGGCGAAAAACTCCTCGGCGAAGATCCCTAACCCCCTGCGGCGTTCTTCTAGCACCAGACCGGTGAGATCTTTACCGTGTTCATCAACCAACAGGTCGAAGACCAGCAGCGTCGCCGGAGTTTCCCTGGCAAGCTTACGAATGCGGCTCTCGGCGGGATGAATGCGCTGCAGCAGAGCATCGAAATCCAGGTGGCGTTCCTGGGTGATGATCAGTTCGCCATCTAAAACGAACTTCTTCGCGGGCAGAGCAAGCAGGGCTGCTTCGATCTCGGGGAAATAGCGCGCAAGCGGCTGACCGGCTTTGGACATCAGATGAACCTCACCGGCATCGCGGAAGGCAAGGCATCGGAAGCCGTCCCACTTGGGTTCATACTGCCATTCGGCGCCGGACGGGATTTCGCGCGCCGTGTCGGCCTCCATGGGTGCAAAGTCGACTGGCAAGGGAAGGCTCATGCGAGCGACTCCAGGTTGCATCGCCTGCGCCGCCGCAGCACGGGCTTGAACAAGTCACCAAATTTTTCGATCCGAGCCGGGACGGTATCAATGGTGAAGTCCGACATTGAAATGCCGGCTTCTACTTCTTCCCAGGTCACCGGCGCGGACACAGTAGCCTCCGGGCGTGGACGAATGGAGTACACGGAAGCCAGGGTTCGGCCCCAGGCGTTCTGGTTGTAATCGACCAGCACACGGCCAGGCGGACGAAGCGTTATGCGGTATTCGGCGGTGATGGCCTCGGGAAACTTTCTTGCCAATTCGTGTGCGATCTTCTTGGCTACCGTCCAAACATCTTTTTGGACGGGACTTCGATCAATCGGCACGTAAACGTGGATGCCGCGCGAGCCCGTCGTCTTGGGGAAGCTTTCAACTTTGCGCTCGTCGAGATAAGCCTTCAGGAGTAGCGCAACTTGGCACACCTGAGCAAACTCGGCGGGAGCGACAGGGTCCAGGTCGAAGTGGAGAAAGTCCGGGCGGCTCACGTCATCGCAGCGCGCATACCAGGGGTTTAGATCGATGCAGCCAAGGTTCACGATCCAGAGAAGGGAAGCGGAGTCCTGCACCATGGGAAAGTCGATGATGCTGCCGGAGGCGTGAGCAATGGAACAAGTTTCGAGCCAGTCGGGGCGGTATGGTGGCGCGCGCTTCATGAAAAAGAACTTGCCGTCGATGCCGTTCGGGTAGCGCTTCATGACCATGGCCCGATCTTTCAGATGCGGCAGGACGGTTCGCGAGATAGCGTCGTAATACAGCAGCAGGTCGCGCTTGGTCTTGCCCAGGGCCGGCCAAAAGATCTTGCGAAGGTTGGTAAGCGTGACCTTCTTGGCTCCGCATCTCACGTCACAATGATCCACGTCCGAAGGGATTTGGATCATGACGAAACCGGATCCTGGGTAAATTGCCCGTTCACCAGCCGCCAGATGTGGCGCGGGTTGGCGTCTTGCAGCTCCGGAGGAAGCAGATGCTCGGGGAAGCCTTGATAGCAGACCGGGCGAGCGAACCGATAAATGGCCGCCGTGCCGACGGACGTGAATCTTTCGTCGGTAGTGGCGGGATACGGTCCGCCATGGTGCATCGCATGACCGACTTCAACACCTGTTGGATAGCCGTTGAAGATGAGCCGGCCCGCCTTCCGAGCGAGGATGTCGACCAGCTCGGTGTGACGTGCGAGTTCTTCCGGCGTGCCATGAATGGTTGCGGTCAACGTGCCTTCGAGCGAGCTGGCAATGTTCAAGAGCTCGGCGTCCGATTCACATTCGACCAGGATTGTGGCCGGGCCGAAGATCTCTCCGCGCAGCTCGTGGTTGTCGAGCCAGGTGCGTGAGTCCGTAATGAAGACGCCGGGTTGCGCTTCTGTGCGCTCGGTGCTCGCAGACTGGGATGAAACGTAAGATGCAACGCCAGGAATCGAGGACGTGGCTTTGAACTTCTGCCGATAGCCATCGCGAATGGCCGAGTTCAACATGCTTGCGGCGGGCGCCGATGCGAAGCTGTTCACGAGCTCCTCGCGCAGTTGCTGGAGGGCGTCGCCAGCAAGGCCGAAAACCAAACCAGGACACGTGCAGAACTGGCCCACACCAAGCGTCACCGAGCGGAGCAGCCCATCGGCGATGGCTTTGGCGTTTTTTTCGAGCGCCTGAGGAAGAACAAAAACGGGATTTACACTGCCCATCTCCGCGAACACGGGGATGGGATCAGGGCGGCGGGCCCCTGCATCGAAGAGCGCTCGCCCGGCACGCTGCGAGCCGGTAAAAGCGACGGCTCTTGTGTTGGAGTGCGTAGCCAGAGCGATGCTTGGCTCAGGTGACAAGCCGTGCAACATAGAGAAGGTTCCATTGGGCATGGACCTCGATCGGATAGCCTTTGTAATTGCAGTAGCGACTAGTTCCGAGGTGCCCGGATGCGCGGGGTGCGCCTTGACGACGACTGGATTCCGTGCGGCTAATGCGGAGACCGTGTCGCCGCCGGCTACCGAAAATGCCAGCGGGAAGTTGCTGGCTCCAAAGACGGCAATGGGACCCAGCGGTTGGAGCATCCGTCGAATATCGGGCCGGGGCAGAGGCTTGCGGTCAGCTAAAGCCGTGTCGATACGGGCGTTCACCCAGGAGCCTTCTTTCACGAGATCGGCGAACAGCCGGATCTGGTTGAGAGTGCGATCGCGTTCACCTTTAAGGCGGCCGGAATCGAGCGCAGTCTCTTGGACGGCACGCTCGATGAGCTGCTCGCCGAGGGTATCGATCTCGTCGCGGATGGCTATCAGGAAATCGGCGACAGCTTCCGCGGGAAGATCTCGCAGTTTAACGGCAGCCTTGGCCGCCAGCTCGAGCGCATCGTCGATTTCGTGTTGTGTTGCTTCGAAGAACAACGGCTCGATCGAGTGGCCTTCGCGCGGTGCATAGGCGCGAAAGCTCTTTTCGCCTGCGCTCGAAAGCTCCATCCCGATGATGTTTTTGCCATGGAGGTGCATTGGGTGGTGTGTTTTGCTCCCAGGCCCGAATCGGAAGTCAAGGCCGCTTCAGTTGTTTTTTTGCGGTCGCGAGGTCGGGCACGGCCGGCAGGAGCCCGTCCAAGTGTGTCATTTCGAGCATACTGCTTAAGGTTGGGCTGACGCCCACCAGCAGCAGGGGACACTGGCGTCTGCTGGCGAACGAATACACAAGGGTCAGTTCTCCTAAACCGGAACTGTCGGTGGCCGTCACCCCCGAAACTTGCAGGATCAGGCCGGAAGCCTTCGTTTCGTCCAGCAGCTTGCGGGCCGCTCGGCGGAGGGAAGCCAAGTGTGGGCCCAGCGTCAGAGCTCCCGACAGTTCGAGGACGGCGAAGCCCTCTTCCGTGCGCGAGGCAATGGTCAGCGGCAAGGTAAGGATCCCTGGAGGTTAGACGTCACTGTTAACCGCCATTATCCACTTAGGGCTCGTGAAAACCAGGGCATTATCTAGTTTGTTCTATGCCAACGGCGGCTTGGACGATATAACTCTTGATTTATGAGTCATATAAGCGCCGGAACCTGAAATGCAGTGAGAAAGGCACTCGGTAATGCTGAGTCGTAGTTTGGTGCTGCGGTTCGCGCGTTACGGGTTCCACTCAAAGTAAGGTCACGTCATGCAGCGCGCTCCACTCAGGAACGCGCTGCTTTTTCTTTGCCGACAATGCTCACAACGGGGCATCAAAACGCCCGACAACCGCCTGCCCCACCTCCCGTGCACCCAGGCGCATAATACAACTATGCGATTTTTCGGGTAACCGCTACCGAAGCTTATCGCTCCATTTGGCAGGAGACGTACTATGGCTCGTATGCTGCCCACTCTGACTGCGTTAATTCCGCTGCCGGCCTTCGCGATGGTGACGTTTGGCGGTCTGTGCCTTGCCCAGGTCAACGTGCTGACCTACCACAATGACAATGCTCGTACAGGCCAGAACCTGGCCGAGACCACGTTGACGCCATCGAACGTGAAGTCCACAAGTTTCGGCAAGCGCTTTACGGTCACCTTGGATGGGAAGGTCGACGCCGAGCCGCTCTACGTCTCGAACCTGAATATGCCGCAGCATGGCGTTCACAATGTGGTACTTGCGGCGACCGAGCACGACAGCGTGTATGCCTTCGACGCCGATAGCGGCGCAATCTATTGGCACATCTCCACGTTGAAGAGCGGCGAGACCACATCCGATCCCAGAGGATGCGGCCAAGTGACGCCCGAAATTGGAATTACCTCGACCCCGGTAATTGATTTGCTCGCTGGACCTCATGGAACGATTTATCTGATTTCGATGAGCAAGGATGCGAGCAGCAAATATCACCAGCGTTTGCATGCACTGGATATTGCCACGGGAGCAGAGGAATTTGGAGGGCCCGTGGACGTGGCTGCGACTTATCCAGGGAGCGGTGACAATAGCGTGAACGGATCCGTGGAATTCGATCCGAAGCAGTATAAGAGCCGCCCCGGTTTGCTTCTTTTGAACGGGACAGTCTATACGGGCTGGGGTTCGCACTGCGATGACCGGCCATACACAGGATGGCTGATTGGCTACAACGAATCGAACCTGCAACAGAACGCGGTGTTCAATCTGGCGCCGAACGGGAACGAGGCGGCGCTGTGGGCAGCGGGAGGCGGCGTGGCTGCCGATACAAGTGGAAATATTTTCGTGCAGGTCGCCAACGGTACCTTCGACACGAGCCTGAGTGCGCAAGGCTTCCCGAGCAAAGGGGATTACGGAAACGCATTCGTTAAGGTGGTGCGATCGGGAGGCAGTGGAGCCCTGGTGGCCAACGACTACTGGACTATGGACAATACCGTTACCGAATCGAATAGCGATGAGGATCTCGGGTCGGGCGGGCTGATCCTCTTTCCTGATGTGACCGATGCTAGCGGCGCGACGCGCCACCTTGGCACCGGCGCGGGCAAGGACGGAAATGTCTATGTGTTCGATCGCGACAAGATGGGCAAGTTCTTGTCCGGCAGCAACGGCAGCTTGTATCAGGAACTGGCACATGGACTGGCCGGAGGCGAATTCGCGACACCCGCCTGGTTCAACGGCACCGTTTATTACGGAGCGGTGGGCGATTATATTCGCGCGTATAAGCTGAGCGCGGCGCGTTTCCCGGCGTCGGCCACAAGCACCACCGCCAACTCATTCGAATTTCCGGGTACGACACCCGCGGTCTCGGCGAACGGAACCGGCAACGCGATTTTGTGGGCGGTGGAGAATAGCAATCCGGCAGTGCTTCACGCTTACGATGCGAACGACGTGGGGACGGAACTGTACAACACCAACCAGGCGAGCAGCGGGCGCGATCAATTTGGACCAGGCAACAAGTTCATCACACCCACGATCGCCAATGGTAAGGTGTTCGTGGGAACGACGAGCGGCGTGGCGGCCTTTGGGCTGCTGAGCCCACACGGGCCCATTGCGAACGGCCAGTACGTTGTTACTAACGGATGGAGCGACCTGGTGCTGGACGATCCCGCGTTTTCGAAGTCCTCCGGCACGCAGATTATCCAGTACACTGCCAACGGCGGCTCGAATCAGAAGTGGCAGTTTACATTTCAATCGAGCGGATATTACACGATTCAAAATGTATCGAGCCAACTGTACTTAAGTGACCCCGGCGATTCTAGCTCCGCAGGCGTAGCGCTGGAACAGATGACCGCCACCAATGACAATACGCAGCTTTGGGCCCTGACTGCATCGGGAAGCGGGTATGTACTGCATAACAGGGCGACAGGTCTGGTATTCGATGACCGAGCATTCAGTACGACGGCAGGTAACGGCATCATCCTCTATACAGCCAATGGCGGGAGTAACCAGACATGGCTAATCACAGCCGCGCAGTAGTGGGTCCGACATATGCCGCATTGGGGTGCGACCCTAGAGAACTTGGGCTGTCGGGGCGAGCTGGTCAGTCGTTACTTGCCGCTTGTAAAGTCGAGACCCGATCCGGCACAACTTCGTCCGTTACCACCTCGAATTTCGTAAGTCGGGTGGAACCGAACGACGTGGTAATCGCCACGTCGGCGGCGTCGCGGCCCGTTGCCATGAGAATTCTTCCGATGCGGGCCTGATTGTGGCGCGCATCGAAGGCCCACCAGCGGTCTTCCAGATAGACCTCGAACCACGCGCTGAAATCCATTGGAGACGGCGCCGCCGGCACGCCGATGTCGCCCAGATATCCGGCGGCGTAGCGGGCCGGAATATTAAGTGCACGGCAAAATGTGATCGCAAGATGCTGGAAATCACGGCAGACGCCCATGCGTTCCGTATACACATCCAGCGCGGTCTTCGTCGAACGCGCGAACCCATACCCGAACGTCACCTTGCTATGCACCCAGCCGCAGATGGCCTCCACGCGCTTCCAGCCCGGCGCGATATGGCCGAACAATTCCACAGCGATGTTCGTTAGCAAATCGACTTCGCAGTACCGGCTGGCCAGCAGGAAACGAAGCACCTCGGCGGGCAGGTCTTCTACCGGCAACTCGCGCGCCTCCGGGTTTTGCGGATCGGGCTCGCCCGAATCTTCGATCAGAGTCGAATTCGTGAGCTGCAGAGAGCCCGCGGGCGCGACAAACCGGCAGCATCGATTACCAAAGCTGTCGAGATACTTTTCGATCGCCGTTTCCGGCTCGATGCGCAACTCATCCGGCTCGCGAAGATCTGCATCGCGCGAGGGATGCACATTCAGCAGCGCCACCATTGGGACTGCCAGCGGGATCTGGAATTGAATGTCGTAGCCTAAGCGGATCAGCATACTCTCCTTTTCGTCCAGGATGCTCCAACCGGCCGATCTGCTAACGGGGCAAGTGAACGGCTCGCATTCACATCAGCACGTAGAGCCAGTGTATCCGACACTCTTTCCAGGCCTCTCGTGCACCGGGAAACAGTTCCGGAGAGCTATACTCGTCCTGTTAGGCTCCGGTCCGATTCCAAGTTGAAAAGTTTCCGGCAGGGCGAAACATTCACGGAATAATGGCGACGCCATCACCCATAGCAGAGCGCACCATACCGGCGCTGTTTGCCGAGTATGAGGTCAACGCCGCATACGACGAAATGTTCCGCGCGAAGGGACGGCCCAGACCGCATTACAGGCCGCTCTACGCCCGCCTGCTGAACCTCCCATCCGAGGAACTGCGGCGCAGCAAACAGGAAGCCGACCTCTCGTTTTTCAACCAGGGAATCACATTCACCGTTTACGGGCGCCAGGAAGGCACGGAGAGAATATTCCCGCACGACCTGCTGCCGCGCATCATCACCAGCGCCGAATGGCAAACCATCGAGCGCGGGCTGACTCAGCGGATCACTGCCCTCAACCTGTTCCTTAAAGACGTCTATCACGAGCGCAAGATCTTGAAGGATCATGCCATTCCAGCCGAGATCATATACACCTGCAAGCACTTCCGCCGCCAGATGCGCGGGGTCAAGGTACCTAGAGACGTATATGTGAGCGTGTGCGGAACGGACCTGATTCGTTTGCCGAACGGAAGCTTCGTGGTGCTCGAAGACAACCTCCGCGTGCCCAGCGGCGTGTCCTACATGCTGACCAGCCGCAAGGTGATGAAACAGATCTTTCCGGTTCTGTTTCGCAAATGCGGTGTGCGGCCCATCGAGCAATATAGCCAGGCGCTGCTCTCCACACTTCGTTCGCTTGCGCCCGAAGGCCGATCGAATCCACGCATCGTGCTGCTGACGCCTGGCGTCTATAACTCCGCATACTTCGAACATGCCTTTCTGGCCCGGCAAATGGGCATCGAGCTGGTAGAGGGCCGCGATCTGGTGATGCACGACAACATCGCCTATATGCGAACCACGTCCGGCCTGCAGCGCATCGATGTCATCTATAGGCGCGTGGATGATGATTTTCTCGATCCTTTGGCCTTCCGTGCGGATTCGTCGCTAGGGGCGGCAGGCCTGTTCAACGCCTATCGTGCGGGCAACCTGGTGCTTGCGAACGCGCTCGGCACGGGGGTCGCGGACGATAAGGCCATCTACGCCTACGTTCCGGAAATCATCAAATACTATCTCGGCGAGGATCCCATTATCAACAATGTCGAAACGCTGTTGATGACCGACGATTCGCAACGCCAGCACGTCTGCGAGAATCTCGCGAACTATGTAGTGAAAGCAGTTGGGGAATCGGGTGGATATGGGATGCTCATCGGCCCGCACAGCTCGGCCGCTCAGCGCGACGAGTTCCGGGCGCGTATTCAACAGGATCCGCGGAACTACATTGCGCAGCCAACGCTTGCGCTCTCCACCGCGCCGTGTTTCGTCGAAGGCGGCCGCATTGAACCCAGGCATGTGGATCTGCGGCCCTACGTTCTCTTCGGCGACAAGATAACCATCGTCCCCGGAGGGTTAACGCGAGTCGCGCTGCGGAAAGGATCGCTGGTCGTGAACTCTTCTCAAGGTGGCGGCTCAAAAGACACCTGGGTGCTGCAGGATTGAGGCCGAACACGAATGCTCTCGCGCGTGGCCGACAGCTTGTATTGGATGAGCCGTTATTTCGAGCGGGCGGACCACTGCGCGCGGGTATTAGACGCGAATTACAACCTGATGCTGAACCCGTCCAAGGCCTCGACCGAACAGCGCTGGCATCGAATTACGGCATCGCTCGGGCTCGGTGCGAACGCCACCGAAATCGATCCGCTGAAAGCGATGACGCTGCTGACATCGGACCTGAGTACGCGCTCCTCGATCGTCTCCTGTATCGCAACTGCCCGTGAGAACGCGAGTCAGGTTCGCGAACAGATCAGCTCAGAGATGTGGGAGCGATTGAACCAGCTCTATCACGAAACCGCGCAGTCGCGTGTCGGCTCCAATGTCGACTCCGAGCCTTTGCGGCTGGTCAGCGCGGTACGCGAAGGCTCCTATAACTTCTACGGCGTGACGGACGCAACCATGAGCCACGGCGAGGGCTGGCAATTTATCCAACTGGGCCGCTCCATGGAACGCGCTTGCGCGCTCTCCACGCTGCTCGATGCCTATTTCTCCGCCTCCGCGGGCGCCGACGATCTGGATTGGGTCGGGCTTTTGTCCAGTTGCGCGGCGTTCGAAGCGTACTGCAAGGTGTACACAGCCGATCTCGCGCCCGGGCGAGTGGCGGAGTTTCTGTTACTCAACCCCGAATTTCCCTTTACGGTCCGCCACTCGGCTGATCGCATGCACACTGCCTTGGAAGCTATCAGTGATACATCGTCTTCGCGGAAAACCGCCATGATTGAGCGCATCATCGGCAAATTGCGCTCTTCGCTTGCTTATGCGCAGATCGACGATATCCTTTCGCGCGACATGCATCTCTACCTGAACAGCGTCATAGACCAGTGCCGCGCGCTACACGCCGCGGTGCATCAGGTCTATATCGAATATCCAATAGAAACCGCGCTCGAGGCCTGAATGTTCTACGCAATCCGGCATTTCACACGTTACCGATACAGCCGGCCTGTTTGGCAAAGCATGATGGAGGTTCGCATGCACCCGCGCAGCGAATATGCACAGCGCTGTTTTACTTTCCAACTCTCGGTGAGCCCGCGTGCACGAATCTTCTCCTGCAGCGATCACCTCGGCAACCTCATCCACCACTTCGACATTCCGGAGCCGCACAATCAACTCACTATCATCGCGGACGCATTAGTAGATGTGGATGCGCCGATAGATTTGCCGCAATCGCTGGGTTCGGAAGCCTGGGACGACCTGGATACGATGATTGCCGAAGACGACTATTGGGACATGCTGATGCCCAGCGAATTCGCCAGGAGTTCGCCGGAGCTGGAAAAGCTTGCCAAGGAATTTGGCGTCCACGAGCGCGATGGCGAGGACCCTCTCGGGCTGCTGCGGACCCTGAATGTGAACCTCTATCGCACGCTGGAATACGTGAAAGAAAGTACTTCCGTGGATTCGCCGATTGAAGATGCGCTCCGATCCCGGCAGGGTGTTTGCCAGGATTTCGCGCACATCATGATTGCCATGGTCCGGAATTTGCGCATCCCATGCCGCTACGTGAGCGGCTATCTGTATCATGATCTGCTTCACGAAGACCGTTCCGCCGAAGGCGCAACTCACGCCTGGGTCGAGGCGCTGCTTCCCGGGTTGGGATGGATCGGTTTCGATCCCACCAATAACCTGCTGGTCGGAGAGCGGCACATTCGAACCGCCATCGGGCGGGATTACGCCGACGTGGCGCCGACCATCGGAACCATGAAAGGCGCCGCCAAGACCGACCTGCAGGTGCGGGTCCGCGTGACCCCATCGGAGGCCGTGCTCCCGCCCGATCAGGAGTTTGCATCGGACGAGGAGTGGTCGCGCTTTCTGCAGAAAGATCAGGAAGCCGAGCAGTTGCAGGCCGCTCAACAACAACAGCAGCAATGAGAATAGTCTGGCGTCAGGAACTGGCGATGGGCGATCCGCTGCGCTCCTTCCAGCGCCCGCGCGTGAAATCGGGGAATTTCACCGGCGCGCTGCCTTGCGCAACAGACGCTTCGCTCAGAGGTCCCGGAGCCGACCAGGACGCGGCGTCGTAGACATCCAAATCGGGCGGCAAGCCCTTGCGCATGCATTCCATCAGCCGGTAAACCATGATGAAATCCATGCCGCCGTGGCCACCCAGTTTGCGCGCAATTTCTCCTTCCCGCTTCCACAGTGGATGTTCGTACTGCGCCTTGTATTGGTCAATGCTGCCGTATTCTTCGCCGCCTGGCTGGCCATCGAAATAGATGCGGGGCGGATAGTCCTTGAAAATACCTTTGGTGCCGGCGATCGTATTCAGTCGCGAGTAGGGGTGCGGATTCGAAACATCGTGCTGCAGATTGATAGTCAGGCCTTTCGCGGTCTTGATCAGCGACGTATTCATGTCGCCCTCAATGTAGCGCTCCTTCCATTTCGGATCGTCCTTCGGCACGTGCGCTTCGCGATATTGCGCTAGACCTTTGGCGGGCGTGCTCATTGAAACCAGGTAATCGAACCGGTCGCCCCGATTGACGCCCATGTAGTTGGCGACGGGCCCCAGCCCATGCGTCGGATATATATTTCCGTTCAGTTGCGTGTGGAACCACCGGCGCCACAGGCCTTCGCCTTTGTTTGAGAAAAGCTCTTCGCGCAGGTCGTGGAGATATGCGGCTTCGCCATACAGCAGATCGCCGAATAACCCGGCGCGCACCATGTTGAGGATGAGCGTCTCATTCTCTCCATAGCAGCAGTTCTCGATCATGATGCAGTGCCGGCGAGTCCGCTCTGAGGCATCGACAAGCTTCCAGCAGTCTTCGATGGTCGTCGCCGCCGGAACTTCTGTGACCGCGTGCTTGCCCTGCTTCATGGCCGCCAGTGCCATCGGAACATGCCACTGCCACGGCGTGGCGATGACAACCAGGTCGAGGTCGTCGCGTGCTACAAGCTGCTCGAAGGCATGGTCGCCTTCCGTGTAGAGCGCCGGCGGATTTTGCCCAGCCTGTTGCACCATCGCCTGCGCCTTTTGGGCTTTCTCGGGGACGATGTCACACAACGCATTCACGCGAACATCGGCAGCCAGGAAGTTTTCCAACAGAGTCGTGCCGCGGCCACCGGTCCCGATGAGGCCCAGGCGTGGGTTCACGGGCTGGAACGCCATATTAATTACCGTCGAGCCCGAGGTTTCGGCATTTACTTGAGTCGTCGCGGCAATTGCAGCCGCCACTTGGAGAAATTCACGGCGAGAGCTGTTTGAATTAGGCATTGTGCTGATCTTCTCAAACGGGGTTGGGCCGCGCACAACCGCCATAAATCGGGCCTGTGCGCTTGGCGGCGATATAGTTTGAGGAAATGTTCAGACGCGCAGCTCTCTCTCTTTTGTTCCCTGCCTTTCTGGCGGCACAGTCCTCAATCGCCTTGAAGTCGCCGGATGGCAATCTGGTCATCACTTTTCAAACTGTTCAAAACGGCCAGCCGGCCGAAACAGGTCAGTTTACCTATGCCGTCTCGTTCCACGGCAAGCCGTTGATCGATGCTTCCGCCCTAGCGCTGGAACTCGAGGGCGAGCACCCGCTCGGCAACGAAGTGCATATTGCGGCGCAAATCCCCTCCAATGTAGACGAAACCTATCACCTGCTCACCGGGAAGACCAGCACGGTGCGCAACCACTACAATGCCCTTCGCATCGATCTCGAAGAGAACGGTGAGAACCGCCGCAATCTTTCGATCGAAGCGCGAGCCTACGACGACGCCGTCGCTTTTCGTTACGTAGTTCCCGAGCAGCGGCCCCTGCGGGAGTTTCGCCTGAAAAAGGAGACCACCGAATTCCGTATCAGCAAAGATGCCACCACCTATGCCCTGGTTCTGCCGAATTACCGAACCATGTATGAGAGCGAGTACATCAAGTTGAATGCCAGCGCATTCGCAAATAAGAACGGTCTTTCCAATCGAGTCCTGATCGGTCTGCCTTTACTGATGCAGGTGCCGGGCGTCGCCTGGATGGCGATCACAGAAGCCGACCTGCGTGATTACAGCTCCATGTATCTTGTGAATCCGTCTCCGGAATGGGGTGGCCATCGCTTTGAATCGCAGTTGGCGCCCGGCGACGATCCCGACGTGGTGGTCTCCGGCAGTCTGCCGCATCATTCCGGCTGGCGCGTGATGCTGGTCGCAGACGAACCAGGCAAGCTCATCGAATCGAACGTGATCACGAGCCTCAATCCCCAATCGGCAATCAAAGACACTTCGTGGATTCATGCCGGCCTTACCTCTTGGGATTGGTGGAGCGGGAGCATTGGGCCGGACGGCAAACCCGCTTACACGACTGAAACCATGAAATACTACGTCGATTTCGCGGCGAAATCCGGATTCCCGTATATGCTCATCGATGCGGGCTGGTCCGCGCCATGGGACATCACGAAAATGAACGGCAAAGTGGATATCCCGGAAGTAGTTCGCTACGCTGCCTCCAAAGGCGTCAAAGTTTGGATCTGGCTTGCGTATGTAGACGTCGATTCGCAAATGGACCAGGCGTTCCCGTTGTATGAAAAGTGGGGCGTGGCGGGCCTGAAGATCGATTTCGTGGAGCGCGACGACCAGCGCGGTATCGCTTTCTACTATCGCGCCGCGCAAGCAGCAGCCGAACATCATCTGATGCTCGATTTTCATGGCGCGACCAAGCCCACCGGCCTGGAGCGCACTTATCCGAACGTGCTCGGCTATGAAGCAGTCCTCGGCATGGAACAATCGAAAGCCGGCATGCGCGACAACCCCGATCATCGCCTTACCATTCCGTTCACCCGCATGCTGGCGGGGCCGATGGATTACACGCCCGGCGGTTTCGACAACGTCACCGAGAGCGACTTCATCGCACGGCACATCCGTCCGATGGTGATGGGCACGCGAGCGCAGCAACTCGCCATGTACGTCGTCTATCAAGCGCCGTTTCAGATGGTCTCCGACACGCCCAAAGCGTATGAAGATCAGCCCTCGTTCGGCTTCATTCAACATGCGCCCGCCACCTGGGACGAGACGCGCGTCCTCGGCGGCGAGCCTGGCGAGTTCGTTACCATAGCGCGGCGCAAGGGAGACGAATGGTTCCTGGGGTGCATGACCAACTGGACGGCCCGTAAGCTCGATATCCCGCTTACGTTTCTCGGGGACGGCAAGTACACGGCGGAAATCTACGCCGACGCAGACGACGCGGCGCAGTATCCCAAGAATGCCAGCATTCAGAAGAAATCTGTCGATCGCAACATGCACTTGGAAGCGCCTCTCGCGCCAGGCGGCGGTTACGCGGTTCGGTTCGTGCCTGAGAAGCAGTGAGCTCATCTTACGAGCGGAACCCAGACGAATTACGGGTGATACGCTTGCGCATCTGCTATCACAAACAGTTGTAAGTTTCGATTGTTTCCCGAAGCGACACAGTTGGGTAGATACTTGCCCAATCCGTTGCCGGAATGGCGTCCAGATTGAACGAAAGGAGAGCTAAGTTATGGCTCTAACGCAAATCACCGGATATCAGTGCCAGTACTCGTCGAACCTGTTTCCACCGCGAATCCTGCTAAAGAATGGCGATAACATCATAGGCCAGCTTATCTTCTTGTCGGATGGGACCGAGCTTCCTCCGGACAACGAGTCAGGCAATCAAGTAAACCTCTATTACCACTTAGAGAATTACCAGCACGCGCACGCCACACTCAGCGAAGTGAAGGAGGTCTATCTAAATTACGCCGGCACGGGCCCTGGAAACGAAAATGGCCTCCAGAGCGGCTGGGGCCCTCCTGGCAACGAAGCAGGCTGAGCGCCTGAGCGTCAAAAGCTTGGGCTTGTCCCCAGGCGGACAATTCCTTCCCACGACCGGACAGCCAAACTATATAACCTGTGATTTCACTGAACTTGCGGCTGGAAGCACGCTTGCAGCTAACCGATAGGCGCGAGACCCGTCTAACTCGTCCTAGGAGGCAACATGAAAGGATCTGTTCTGTGTTTCGTTCTCGCAACCGGTGCGTTGCTGAGCTGCTCGTTTCAGGCCATTGCGAAAACACCGTCGTGGACCACGGCGGACGACAACTGTTCGGTCAGCCACTTCCATGTCAACGATCTCGTCAGTCATGCGGAGATCAAGGAGCAGCGTTTAGCAGCCGCTTCAACGGATTCCATCAACCCTGGACAGAACGGATCCATAAGAGTTCATGGTTGGAATCAGAGCGATGTGCTGGTGAAGGCCTGCGTGCAGACCGCGGCGCCGACCGATTCCGAAGCACAGGCCTTGGTATCCCAAATCTCGATCGCGCAAGGGCCCGGACAGATTGAGCCAAGTGGTCCACCCACGAACGATCAACGCTACTGGAACGTTTCCTACGAGGTCTGGGTTCCTAACGCGTCGAACCTCAAACTGGAAGCAAATAATGGCAGCATTCACATCGAGACTGTACATGGTGAAATTCGCTTCCACACACAGAATGGCTCCGTTCACCTGACCGATGTCGGCGGCGATGTAGACGGCTCGACAACTAACGGATCGCTACACATTGATCTTGCGGGCACCGCCTGGAACGGAAGCGGCCTCCGTGCCGAGACGACCAATGGCAGTGTGCAGGTAAACCTTCCCGAAAATTATTCCGCGCACGTGGAAGCTTCCACGGTCAACGGCCGTGTCAAAGTGGATTTCCCCGTCACGGTCAGCGGCGAGATCGGAAAAAGCATGTCGTTCCAGCTCGGGAATGGAGGGCCCACAATTCAGGCGACCACGGTGAATGGCAGCGTTCACATCGGGCACAGGGCCTGACGCTCAGGTCTCCGCGTAATAGCGATCCCGCGCCTGCACCAGGAGCCCTTTCTCCTTCGTAATTACGCGGAGAGCGCGAAATCCGGACCTCGTCACCGGCCGGTCGGAAACGAAGCCAAGGCTGTATTCGCTGCGCAGCTCCTCTTGAATCGCGTCGTAGATATCGCCGATGGTCCGTGTCTTGGATACCTCGAAGTAACCTCCGCCCGTTTCCTTCGAGAGGCGTTTTAGAACGTTCGCCCCGCTCGGCCCCAGAATGCGGCCGCCATAGTACGATGCGTCGGAAAACAGAATCGAGTAGACCAACGTGTCTGCCCGTTGTGCCGCTTCAATTGCATCGGTGAGCGAAATGGTGCTTCCTTCGTCCACGCCGTCAGTGAGCACTACAAACGCTTTTCTCCCCGGCTGCGTTCTCATCACCTGGACCGACGCGGTCCGCACGGCATCATAAAGCAGCGTACCGCTTCCTTCAGCAGCTTGCTCGCGTGTGGGCAAATCGAGCAACGATAGCGTCTCCTGCAGGTCTTTGTGCGAAGACGTGAGCTCCTGCCGAATGACGACCGCCTGGTCGAACTGCACCACGACCGCCTTGTCCTTGTTCTGGCGCAACACTTCGTCCAGAAAGCGATAACTGGCGGCACGCTCCTGTTCCAACACGCGTCCCTGGCTGAAGCTGGTATCCACCAGCAAACCGATGGTCAACGGCAGGTCGGATTCTTGCGAGAAGTATCGAATCTCCTGCGGCCGTCCGTCTTCGAAAACGCGAAAGTCCTCTTTCGTCAAATTTCGAACAATGGCCCCACTCTTGTCACGAACTGTCGCCAGGATGTTGACGACCTTTACTTCGGATGAAAACGTCGGCTCCTGCCTTCCGCGCAAGGCGCCGCCACTCACTAATGCACCGGCGTAAATGATCAGACTGCGGCGGGAACAGCTCACGCCTACTCTCCTGTTCCTCCGACTGCTACGCTCTGCCGGCGTATAGCGTCGAGCACGCCATTGATAAACGATAGCGACTCGTCGCCTGAAAATCGCCGGGCCAGTTCCAACGCTTCGTCGATAATCACGGGGGCGGGAACTGCCTGCTGCGTCAATTCGAAAATAGCCAGACGCAGAATGTTCCGGTCCACCACCGGCATGCGCTCCAGCCGCCAATGCTCCGATTTTGCCTCTATCTGCTTGTCGATCTCCGCCGCCTTTGCCACCGTTCCGCGCGCCAGTTCTTCCATGAATCTGTCCGGCTTCGGTTTCGTCTCGCTCTCTTCCGAATAGAGCGTGTCGTAATAATGCGCAATTGCGCGGTCAATCGGCTCGCCTCGCATGTCCCATTCGAACAGCACTTGCAGAGCTCGTTTTCGAGATCGATGCCGGGCCGCCATTGCTAGCTTTGGCCCTTCAGCGCCTTGAGCAGATTGGCGAGCTCAATGGCCGCCTCGGCTGCTTCCGAACCCTTGTTTCCGCTTTTGCCGCCCGCGCGGTCCATGGCCTGCTGCAGATCGTCCGTGGTGAGCACGCCGAATGCAATCGGCACCCCCGTATCGATGCTTACCCGGCTCAGCCCTTCCGCAGCGCCGCCTGCCACATACTCGAAATGCGGCGTGTCGCCTCGCACCACCGCGCCTAACGCCACGATCGCATCGCACTGCGCCGCCAGCGCCTTTGCTGCAATCGGCAGCTCCCAAGCTCCCGGCACCTTGACGAAGCTGATATTTTCGTGCGGGCAACCATGCTTTTCCAGAGTCTCCAGCGCGCCCTTCGCCAATTGCTCGGTGATGAATTCGTTGAACCGGCTCACGACAATACCAATGCGCAGATTGGCAGCGTCCAGCGATCCTTGAAACGTCCGATACGGCATGAAGGGATTGCGCGCGCGAAAGGTCACAACCGCGCGCTATGGGATAATTCGGTTACTTCTCAGTCTACCTCAGGTAAAAATCGCGGCGCACCAGCATGGATCCTCGTTTTATCCGCAATTTTTCTATCATTGCGCACATCGATCACGGCAAATCCACGCTGGCAGACCGCTTGCTTGAATACACCGGCGCGTTATCCCAGCGCGAAATGATGGACCAAGTTCTCGATTCCATGGACCTCGAGCGCGAGCGCGGAATCACGATCAAAGCCCACGCCGTGCGCCTGAACTATAAGGCGGAGGATGGGAATACTTACGAGCTCAATCTCATCGATACGCCGGGCCATGTTGATTTCAGCTACGAAGTCTCGCGCAGCCTGCAGGCTTGCGAAGGCACGCTTCTGGTGGTCGATGCTTCGCAGGGCGTCGAAGCGCAGACGCTCGCCAACACCTATCTCGCGCTGAACCACGATCTCGAAATCATTCCGGTCATCAACAAAATCGATTTGCCGTCGGCCGAGCCTGAGCGCATTCGTGAGCAGATCGAACAGGTGATCGGCCTGGACGCGAGCGACGCTATCTTGGCGAGCGCCAAGAATGGCATCGGAATCAAGGAAGTTCTTGAGGCGGTCGTGCACCGGATTCCGGCGCCCAAGGGCGATCCGGCAGCACCCCTGCGCGCGCTCATCTTCGATTCCTGGTTCGACCCATACCGCGGCGTCATCATCCTCACGCGCGTGGTAGACGGCATCTTGCGCAAGGGGCAGAAAATCCGGCTTTGGTCGAACGGCACAAGTTATGAAGTGGATGGAGTTGGCTATCAGTCTCCCAAACCCATTCCCGCCGATGAATTAACCGCTGGCGAAGCCGGTTTCATGTTCGCCAACATCAAGACCGTCTCCGACGCGCAGATTGGCGACACAATCATGGACGACGATACTCCCGCGGAGGAACCGCTGCCCGGCTTCCAACAGGTCAAACCGATGGTTTTCGCAGGCCTGTATCCGGTCGAGTCGCACGAACACGGCCTGCTGCGGGATGCGCTTGAAAAGCTGCGCCTCAACGATAGCGCCTTCAGCTTCGAACCTGAGAACTCTATGGCTCTCGGCTTCGGCTTCCGCTGCGGCTTCCTGGGTCTGTTGCATCTCGATATCGTTCAAGAGCGCCTTGAAAGAGAATTCCAGATCGACCTGATCACCACCGCCCCTGGCGTTCGTTACCGCGTCACGACAACCGGGGGCGAGGTCATCGAAGTAGACAATCCGCAGAAATTCCCAGAACCTTCGGCCATCGAGCAGGTGGAAGAACCTATCATCGACGCCACCGTCATCACGCGCGAAGAATACATTGGCGAGATTCTGAAACTGCTCGAAGAAAAGCGCGGCATTCAGAAAAAATTCGAATATATCGGCACCGGGCGCGTGCTCTTGCTTTACGAATTGCCACTGAACGAAATCGTATTGGATTTTTACGACCGCTTGAAATCGGCCTCTCGTGGATACGCTTCGCTCGACTATCACTTATCGGGCTATCGCGTTTCGCCGATGGTTAAGCTCGATGTGCTCGTGGCCGGCGAGCCGGTGGACGCGCTCTCCATCATCGTGCACCGCGATTTCGCATATGATCGGGGGAAGGCGTTGATCGAGCGCTTGCGAAAGCTGATTCCGCGCCAGATGTTCGAAGTTGCGCTGCAAGCTGCAATCGGAGCCAAGATCATCGCACGGGAAACAATTTCCGCCATGCGCAAGAACGTTCTGGCTAAGTGCTACGGCGGCGATATTACCCGCAAGCGCAAGCTCCTCGAAAAACAGAAAGAGGGTAAGCGTCGCATGAAACGCGTGGGCCGGGTAGACATTCCGCAGGAGGCGTTTCTAGCCGTACTCAAAGTCGGAAGCGAATCAGGCGAATAGCACCCATTTAGCCTCGCTACGTGAACTGGCTCTCACCGGTAATCCCGTAACGCGCTTACTGAGGATATCCCGGGTACGTGTACGGTGTAGTACGAGATCGTAGAATTATCCTCTTGCGGTGGCAGCCATTTCCCTTCTACACTAAACACTCAGCCTAATTCTTTTTGCATGCTTGAAAGCCGCTACCGTCTCGGGAAGGCTACGCGCGCCGTCTACGCGGACGGCAGCACGAAGGGATTCGTGTTGCTTCCCGAAGGCGCCGTACTCACCGTCGAGGACTTCGACAGTGGCGGCCGGCTTTTGAAGGTCCGCTGGAATAATCTGCTGCTTCTCATGTTCTGGCAGGATCTTATGGATCGCGGAGTCGAGATCCACGAGCCGATGACAGGCACTGCGCACGCCGCTACGCAGAGACTCTAATTCGGCGTTATTAAGGACTCGGCAAGACGGGCGCGGTATCAGGCGCTCCGCCTAAAGGCTTAGCGAGTTCCTTTGCCGTCTGGCGGCGCACATCCGCGCCCTTTGCGCTTTGAGAAAATCGCTTCATGGCCCAGGTGGCGATCAATGTGGAAGCGCGCGAACGAGGTGCGCACGCCTCCGCCATAGAAGTACGCAACTTAGTCAAGACCTACAAGAACGTGCGCGCGCTGGACGGCCTCAGCTTGTCGGTTCAGCGCGGGTCCATTTTTGCTCTGCTCGGCCCCAATGGCGCGGGCAAATCCACCACCATCAAGATCCTGACTACGCTTTCGCGGCCTGATTCCGGTGAAGCCTGGGTCGCCGGATTCAACGTTCTCGAAGAACCCCAGCGTGTGCGTTGCGTGATCGGCTGTGTGGCACAACGCTCGGGAGTGGATGTCGATTCAACCGGACGCGAAAATCTTATCTTGCAGGGACGCTTCTACGAAATGGGCAGAGCGGAGCTGAAGCAGCGCGTGGCAGCGTTGCTCGACCGGTTTAATCTCGCCTCCGCTGCGGACCGCGTCGCACGCACTTACTCAGGAGGCATGCAGCGCAAGCTCGATATCGCGATGGGCCTGATCCATCGGCCCGAGGTGCTCTTTCTCGACGAGCCCACCACCGGCCTCGATCCTGAATCCCGCAGCGATCTGTGGGATGAAATCGCCCGCCTCTCGACCGAGGGGCTGACGATTCTGCTGACGACGCATTATCTGGAAGAAGCCGATCGCCTTGCGCAGCAGGTTGCAATCGTGGACCGCGGGCACGTCGTGACTCAAGGGACGCCGGAAGGACTGAAGGCCGAGCTTCGCGGCGACTCCGTCCAGATCGATTTGGCCGCAGCCGCCATGCTGGCAGACATCGAGCAGTCGCTGCAAGCTGTCGAGGGAGTGCGTGACATACAACTCACGGGGGCCACTCTGCATGCCCGCACCAACCACGGCGCTACCGCGGTTCCGCCTATGCTGCTGGCGCTCGAAGCCGCAGGCATTCGCGTCAGTTCCGTGCGAGTCGCGGGGCCGTCGCTCGATGATGTCTATCTGCGGTACACGGGACGCACGATTCAAGAGGCGGAGCAGGAAGATAGCCGATGATACTAGCGCGCCAATCTTTCTTTCTCATGCTGCGCCTGTTGAAGATTCTGCTGCGGCAGCCTTGGTACGTCGCGCTGACGCTCATTCAGCCCATCATCTGGCTCGTTCTCTATGGACAGCTTTTCAAGCGCGTCGTGGAACTCCCAGGATTCCGCTCGTCTTCCTATATCGACTTTCTGACTCCCGGCATTGTGATCATGTCCGCACTGTTTTCCTCAGGTTGGACCGGCATGGGCGTGATCAACGACCTCGACCGCGGTGTGATGGACCGCTTTCTTATTTCGCCGGTGCACCGCACGGCGATTATTCTTAGCCGCCTGATGAATCTTTCCTTCATCACGGTCACGCAATCGCTTATCCTGTTCGGCTTGGGCGCTCTTCTGGGCGCGCGCTACCCCGGCGGTTTGGTTGGACTATTAGTCCTGTTACTCGCCGCCATCCTGCTCGGCATGCCCTTTGGCGCGCTTTCCATCGCCATGGGACTGACGGTTCGGAAGGAAGAATCGGTCATTGGGGCGGTCAATTTCGTGCTGTTGCCATTGATTTTCACGGCGCCCGTTTTCATGGCAAATACCCTGATGCCCGGTTGGATGCGTACCGTCGCGCAGTTCAACCCGGTGAATTGGAGCGTTGAAGCCGGCCGTGGAGCATTGCAGGGAACTCTCGGAATGATGCCGATTCTGATTCGCCTCGGGTATCTGGCAGCATTCACCGCCGTGAGCGCCTGGATTGCTAACCGGGCGTTTCGGTCGTATCAGCGATCGGCATAGTGGCTGGAGCCAGGTGATACAACCGGCAGAACCTAAGAATGAGAGCTTGCAGTTTCGGCTGCAACCATTGCGGTTCTCTTTTCTGGCGCGGGAGTCCATACATTTTCCAGAGGGCAAATCGGCGAACATTCTGCGCGGCGCATTCGGCACAATCTTCCGGCGAATTGCATGCGTGCCGCAGTGTACCGGAGTGAGTCAATGCGATTGGCGCGCGAGCTGCCCCTACGCGCGGATGTTCGAGCCTTCGGCGACCGGTCCGGGTTCGAGCGGACTTGCGGATTGGCCGCGTCCCTTTGTGTTCCGGGCAATGCATCTCGATGGGCGAACTTTTGCGTCAGGCGAACGCTTCCATTTTGACTTGAACCTTTTCGATACCGAGTCGCCGGCGATTGCTTATCTGGTGCTGACATTCGCGCAGTTGGGGCGCGAGGGATTGGGACCGCATCGCGGCAAGGTGGAACTGACGAGCGTGAGGCAGTTGAGCGGGCAAGGCGAAGTCTCGGCGAAAATCTATGAAAACGGCTCGATGATGGTGGATCAGAGCATTCCACCGTTGGAATTGAATTTGGCGCAGAGTGAAGAGCCGGTTAGGCGGGTGCGAGTTCGATTCATTACGCCGACGGAATTGAAGAGCGGGCACCAGATCGCGCCGAGGCCGGAATTCGGCGTTCTTGCGGCGCGCGTGCGAGACCGTATCAGCACGCTGCGGGAGCTATACGGCGGCGGGACGCTCGACATCGAATTTCGGGCGTTTGGCGAACGCGCGGCCGCGGTGCGAATGACTCGCTGCGAAATTCGGGGCGTGGATGTGATACGCCGCAGCAGCCGGACCGCGCAGGTGCATCCGATCGGCGGGTTTGTCGGCGAGGCCGAGTACGAAGGCGACCTGGCGGAGTTTATACCTTATCTCGAAGCGGCGAAGTGGACCGGGGTGGGGCGGCAGACGGTTTGGGGCAAGGGGGAGATTGCGGTGGAGCGGTGGTGAGAGGCGATTTTTGCGAGACGAAGCGAAAGCGTTCGGCGGTGGCTGATTTGCCAAACGAAATGGCCGGCCGGGAGGTGCAAGGCCGGCCGCGGTTTTACGAAACGAAGCCAATTGAGTTTTCGAGGCGCTGAGACCGGCGGGCAACCAGGCGAAGAGACGGCGCATTTTGCCGAACGAAGTGGGCTGAGGTGCTAGCAGCGGGCATCGGTTTTGCGGAACGAAGCCAATTAGGTTCCTATGCGGCACTCGGGCGGTGTTTACGAAACGAACCCAACTCGGTTACTGCCGGGGGCGAAATTGCCAAACGAAATGGCGAGGCCGCGGAACTACCAGGGTCGGCGTGGGTGTGGAGGGATGCGCGTTTTACCGAACGAAGCCAAGGTGCGTTCTTACGAGACGAACCCAATTCCGTTTGGAGTTGGGCTCGCGGCTGCGTTTACGAAACGAACCGAAGTCGGCTGCGCCAGGGCCGAAGTTGCCAAACGAAATGCCGCAGTCTCGCGGGCCCGTGTCGGCGGGCGGTACGGTTTCGAACGAACCCAATCGGGGCGGGTGTGGTTTGAAAAAACGGACCCAATTTGCTCCGCGGCGCGGAGGCGCCTCGCGCCCGACCGCGGACCATGGTTCAATTTTGACGGAGTGTCGATTTGGGCAGTGGGTGCTTCGGCTGCAAATCGCTGATGTGTTGGCATAAATAATTTGAGAGGACGCGTCACTCGGGGCCACTATCTATGATTGCCTTGTGCATTTTTAAAGGCTGCTAAAAGTTGACGCGGGACTGTAGCGAGCCCGATACTTTCCTTTTGTAGGGAAGCAACTCTTTGAGCTGGGACGAGGCATGGGGGCACGTAAGTGACAAACGCGATTCGCCCGCGATATCGAGCGAAATGTGAGGACTTCGTGATTGTATACTTGACACAAGGTCACACTTTGCATATGCTTGAATTGTGAGTGGTTACCCATTCCTCGGTTTCTTGGGTTCGGCAGCTTTCTTCTTGGCGTGCTCGATCACATCCGCATGGAAGAGGTGTTTGACGGCTTCCTCCGTCGTCATGTCTTTCGGATGCTTCGGTTCTTTCTTCTTAGGTGCCATATGAGCGAAGTTAAGGGCGAAATTAACCTCTGTGCGTTAATTGAGCGTTTCGGGAGTGAGCAGAAGTGCCGCCGCTATCTTGAGAAACTACGCTGGCCAGAAGGCGCAGTTTGCCCACGCTGTCAATCCCAAAGTATTTCCCGGGTATTTGAACGGGATCAGTTTGACTGCAATTCATGCCGCTATCAGTTCTCTGTAACTGCGGGTTCGATATTCCATGATTCCCACCTTCCCATCTGGAAGTGGTTTCTCGCGACTTACATGATGATTGAGTCCAAGAAGGGGATTTCGGCTAATCAGTTGAAGCGAACGCTGTCCGTGAGCTACAAGACCGCTTGGTATCTCTGTCATCGCATCCGCAGGGCGATGCTTGAAATGAGGCGCGAACTGTTGAGCGGAACAGTCGAATGCGATGAGATCTATATAGGCGGTCGCCGTCGCCATGTTGGAAGCGAGTACGTGGACAACAAAACTAAGGTTCTCGGTGCGTTGCAGCCCGGCGGAGAGATTCGGCTCCGCGTTGAGAAGCGGAGCAAGAAAGCCACCAAGGAAGGGTTGCACCAATCTATTAAGGAAACCACCGATCCGGCAACGCAACGCATCATGACCGATGAATGCCCCGGGTACAAGGGAATCGCGGACGCCGACACCAAGTACGAGGCCGTCAAGCATCGCCTCGAAGAGTGGGTGCGCGGCGACGTACATACGAATTCGATGGAAGGAGTATGGTCGCTTTTTAAACGATCTATTGTCGGCTCTTATCATCAGGTAAGTGCAAAGCATCTGGATGCCTACCTCGATGAGTTTGAATGGCGCTTCAACCAGCGCGAGAATCCGTACTTGTTCCGCGATACACTCATTCGCCTGTTGCGCTCGCCGAGAATAGAATTTAAAAAACTCATAGAAAAAACAGCCTAAAGGTACAGTGTTACTGGAGCGAAACTTGTTGTCGAACCGACTCTGGTATCGCGGTTTGAATCATCCGCTCTTGTTCCTCCTTCGGCATACCAAACAAAGGATTTAAAAAGCCTTTCAAGTTGATAGCTTGCCCGGTCGGGATTTCGTAATACCATGCTTTCTGGCCGAACGTAAGATAAATTAGGTATGCTCGCTCTTTAGCGCATGCAGGACAGGTGCAACTAGCCCACCCAAATATCCGCGACCCCAATCTTGGTTTGTGGCTGTCATCAAACATTGGGAAGCTCCCGAACCCGTCACCTTGTCTGAGCCAATCGCTGGAAGTGAAGACCGCAATGTTCGTTCTCAAACATGGAAGGATACCCTTTTCGTCCCACTTGGCCGTATCCAGGTCGAACAATGTAAGGCTATATCGCGGTTCTCTAAGCAATGCGCCGCCTTTGTTCCTCAGACTGACACCGGGGTCTAATGCGTGAGTTATTTCAAGTACTGCATCGGGAGGCCGCGCTGTTGAAGGCGTTGGCTGAGGGCCACGCGCTCTTCTTTCGAGCTCCTCCCCGTGTCCCAGCGGAGTAAGTTCGTCAGGCCGCGGGACCAGCGGTGATGAAAACGCATGCAGTAACTCATCTGATCTCAAGGTGTCTATCGGGTGCTCTGTAAGGTATTGTCTCTGGATTCCTGGATAGCTCCACAAAGTCATCAGAAGAAATAGCGCGATAGATATACTGGTCCTAATAAGCCAGTGTTGGTTAGCACTTCTGTCCCACAACCACACCCCGCCTATCATGAGCCCCGTCGCGATGCAGAACCACGTCAAGCCTGCCGCCCAACTTGCCTGAGCACCTACCATCGTGCAACCCTGCTGAACCGCAAAAATGACCAATGTTGCGAGAAAGCAAAAACCGGCAAACCCAAATTTGCGCAAGCCGCGTCGAACGTTTGGCTGTTCCCTTTGGGGCTGCTCCATGTATCGAGCGTACCATCGTGCCTTGCGTCAAGTTAACAATAACGGAGGACTTTTAGTCCCCTTAGCGAAAGAGCATCAATTGCCAGCGGTGTTCTACCTAATCACGATAGACTTAAGCTAGTATCAAATGTCTGCCCTCGCGCCGGCCCTCCTCCGAACTGACCTGCTGGACCGTATAGGGAATACTCCCCTGCTCGAAATCCGGCTGGCCAGTCGCGAGGGCGTGCAAGTACTTGCAAAGGCCGAGTTCTTCAACCCGGGCGGATCGGTGAAGGACCGGCCGGCACTCAATATGGTTCGGCGCGGCGAGGAAACAGGCGAGCTTGTGCCGGGCAAAATCCTGCTCGATTCCACCAGCGGCAACACCGGCATCGCGTACGCAATGATCTGCTCCGCGAAGGGCTATCGGGTGAAACTGTGCCTGCCTGCAAATGCTTCGCCCGAGCGCAAACAGATCCTGCGGGCTTACGGAGCCGAGTTGGTGCTTACCGATCCGGCCGAAGGTTCCGACGGAGCCTTCCGCGTCTGCCAGCGCATCTATGGAGAAGATCCGCATGTCTATTTCTATCCCGACCAGTACAGCAACCCAGCTAACTGGCAGGCGCATTTCAACACCACGGCCGCCGAGATTATCGAACAGACAGGTGGCAAGGTGACGCACTTCGTGGCCGCGCTCGGAACCACGGGTACTTTCACCGGAGTCACGCGGCGATTGAGGCGTGAGCTGCCGGGCGTCCAATGTCTTTCCGTCCAGCCCGCTTCGCCGTTGCATGGCCTGGAGGGTACCAAGCATATGCCGACTTCGCTCAAGCCGGGCATTTACGATCCTAATTTGGCGGACGAAAATCTCTGGATTGAAACGGAAGACGCCTACGCGATGGCGCGCCGATTGGCGCACGAAGAGGGATTATTGGTCGGCATCTCCGCCGCCGCCAATGTATTGGCCGCGAGCCGGGTGGCCGAGCGCATTGCCGGCCAGGGCCACACCGGAGTGGTTGTGACGGTGCTTTGCGACGGCGGTCAGAAATACCTCAGTGAGCCGTTCTGGAATGATTGAAATCGAAAAGAAGGCGTGGGATGCGATGGTTCTACACGCCGAGCGAACGTATCCCGATGAATGTTGCGGCGCCATGCTAGGGCGTGCGCAGGGCGAGAAGAAAATTGTTACTCGTGCTGTGCCGATTGACAATTCCTATCAGGGTGAGAAGGGCGCTCGCTATGAATTGCGGCCCGAAGACCTGCTCTCAGCCGACAAACAGGCACGCGCCAATGGTCTGGATCTTATCGGCATCTTCCACTCGCATCCGAACTGCGAAGCCTATTTTTCGGAGACTGATCTGAAGAACTCTTGCCCGTGGTATTCATTCGTCGTGCTGTCCGTGCGCAACGGCAAGTTCGATCATGCCAGCAGCTTTTTGCCCGACGCGGACCAGACCAGGGCGGATCGTGAGGAATTGATATGGCAAAAATACTGATACCCACTGCGCTGCGGCAATTCACCGAACAGCAAGATGCCGTTGAGGTGACCGGCGCCACCGTCGGCGAGGCGCTCACTGCCTTGACGGCGCAGTATCCGAACATCAAGAAAAACTTGTTCAACGACCTCGGCAAACTGCGAAGCTTTGTCAACGTTTACGTGAACGATGAAGATATCCGGTACATGGACAAGGACGAAACGAGGCTCGAAGGCACGGAGACCATCTCGATTGTGCCGAGCATCGCTGGAGGAGCAGTCGGGCTTGCGGAGCCTGAGACCGTCACGCTGAGCAATGAAGAAGTCGCGCGCTATAGCCGGCATTTGATTCTTCCCGAAGTCGGCATGCAGGGTCAACTCAAGTTGAAGCAGGCCAAAGTGGTTTTGATCGGGGCGGGCGGACTGGGTGCGCCGCTGGGACTTTATCTGGCCGCGGCCGGTATCGGGCGCATCGGTATTGTCGATTTCGATGTGGTGGACGCGTCGAATCTGCAACGCCAGGTGATTCACGGCACCCGCGATCTGGGCCGCAAGAAACTCGATTCCGCGGCGGACCGTATGCGCGACATCAATCCGAATGTCACGATCGACAAGTTCGATACAGGCTTGTCGAGCGAGAACGCGCTTGAAATCTTGAGAGATTATGACGTGGTGATCGACGGCACGGATAACTTCCCGACCCGTTATCTGGTGAATGACGCATGCGTGCTGCTCAAGAAACCGAACGTCTACGGTTCGATTTTTCGCTTCGAGGGACAGGCTACCGTTTTCGCCTATGAGGATGGTCCATGCTACCGTTGCCTCTATCCCGAACCGCCGCCACCCGGTCTGGTCCCGAGCTGTGCTGAAGGTGGCGTGCTTGGAATTCTACCGGGACTTATCGGGGTCATTCAAGCCACCGAAGCAGTCAAAATTATTATCGGCGCCGGCGAGACGCTAAAGAACCGCCTGCTATTGTATGATGCGTTGGGCATGCGCTTCCGCGAGCTGAAGCTTCGGCGCGATCGCAATTGCCCGGTGTGCGGCGACCACCCCACGGTTACCAAGCTCATTGATTATCAGGAGTTCTGCGGAATAAGACCTATGGCCTCTCAACCCGCGCCCACAGAAGGCGCTATCGACGTAACGGAAGTAAAAACCAAGCTGGATCGCGGTGACAATTTCGTTTTGATCGACGTGCGCGAGCCGCACGAGTATCAGATTGCGCGCATCCCGGGCGCGCGTCTCATTCCGCTTGGCGAATTGTCGAAGCACCTGAGCGAGCTCGACCCGGATGCCGACATCGTGGCGCACTGCAAGACGGGAGGGCGCAGTCAGAAAGCCGTCGATCTGCTGAAGCAGAACGGGTTCCGGCACGTGCGAAACATGACCGGTGGGATTACGGCCTGGAGCGATAAGGTCGACCCGAGCGTGCCGAAGTACTAACTTCAACAAAGTGGTTCAGCGGGCCGTTCCCCGCGCCGAACCCGGGTGCGGTTTCGATCGCCCGTTGAACGAACGCCTTTGCGCTTTGAACGGCGTCAACTAGATTCCGGCCATTTGCCAACTCGGCCGTGATGGCGGCTGAGTAAGTGCATCCCGTTCCATGCGTGTGGCGCGTGTTCACGCGCGTGCCGCGGAGGAAAAGCGGCTCTCCGCATCCCACCAGCAGGTCCGCCGGTTCGGCCGTCAAGTGACCACCCTTCAGTAAGACTGCGCTGCAGCCGAACTCGAGAATGCGGCGCGCCGCCGTCAGCATGTCGTCTTCATTTTCGATATTCATGCCAGTCAGCGCTTCCGCTTCAGGAATGTTGGGAGTCGCTAGAATCGCGTGCCGTAGGAGTCTGGCTTTCAAAGACTCTGCAGCATTCGCTTCCATGAGTCTCGAACCGTGCTTGCTGATCATCACGGGATCCACTACCAGCGGGAACCGAAACGATGGCGCAAGCTTCGCGACTGCTTCCACCATCTCGACGCTGCCAAGTGCGCCTGTCTTCGCCGCGGCTGGAGGTATATCGGCGATAACTGCGCCGATCTGCTCAATGACCAGGTCTGGAGCGAGTATCTCAATCCGTGGAACCGATTGCGTGTTCTGCACGGTTAGCAGCGTGATGACGGCCTCGCCATACACACCGAACTGATGGAAGGTCTTGAGATCGGCTTGAATGCCGGCGCCGCCGCTTGGGTCAGACCCGGCAATGGTGAGCGCTACCGCCGGCATCCTCCAACGGTAGCGCACACCTCGGGAGGAGGAGGAGCTATGGGAAGGACTGCGTTACAGATGTACTGCCAGCCGAGTTCGAGATGCTGGCGGTCACCGAGCCAACCTGCGTGACGTCGCCGTTGACCGGAAACGTTGCCTGGAGGGCGAAGACGCCGCCGCCCTGGTTGTTGTTGAAGAAGTATTGCTTAAAGTTGGAAGCCGCGTTCACGGTTATGGCGCCCGGTGAGATCACCTGGCCGCCCGTGTTGTAGAACGTGAACGAGAGTTGCCCGGCGCTGTAGGTGTTGTCGTAGCCGTCGATGGTCACCACCACGTTCGAGGCTTGCTGCTGCGTATTCACGGACGTGATCTGAACCTTGGCCGGGAGTATGTCGAACGACCAGCTCTGGGTTTGATTTTCCAATCCAGTTGCAGTAATCGTGATGGTGCCGGCCGTGGTTCCGGTCTGGAATGCGAACTGCGACTGCCCGTTCGAGAACGTCCCGGTAGGAGAACTCTGAGTGAATGAAATCTGATTCAGCGCTGAGCCCTGGATCGGGGCGATGAATGCGATGGCTGGATCTGTCTTGATGCCGCTCACGGCGGAATTGAATGACAGTGTCAGATTGACGGCGCCGGGAACCGAAGCGGAAGCCGTGTTGGCCCATTGCAAGGTTGCTTGCACCTGCTGCTGGCTATTAAAGGTTTGCCCGCTGCATGGGGATGCTCCGCACATTAATGTGAGATTCAGGGGCGCGGGAGCTTTCCCGATCAAGTTATAACTGATGCCGGTTGCGATGCTGAGCGTTGCGGTGGCACTTGCTGCTTGCGCCGGCGAAAAAGTGACTTGGAAAGTGAGCGCCCAGCCGGGCTGAATTGTAATGGATGTTCCTGGCGTAAACGTGGAGGACGCGCCCGTTACTCCGGAAGCATATGGCGCGAGGGTAATGGTTCCAAACGAAAACGCCGATGAAGACGACGAGAGGGCAGGTTGCGCGGTTAGTGTGGCGAACGCTGTGCCGGCAGGGTTAGGGTTGGCGACCGTAAACGTCAGGTTTATCGTGTTCGGATCGGGACCCATCGGAATTGTGGTTCCCGTGCCCTGGCAGTGCGCGCCGGTCATATCCGTGCATGTAACCTGCAGGCCATCGCTTCCTACCGGGGTGCCGGGAGCGGGCAAAGCCGTTCCTTGTAGCCCATAAACGTTCGGGCCGACGACCAGCGTCGCCGTCTCGGCGACCGCCGTACCCGCCGCAGTGGGTTGCGGAGCGAAGGTAACCGTGAAGTTCGCTGAGGCAGACCCCGCGAGCGACGTAGGCACGTTAGACGTATCGATAGAGAACGGACTGACTGCGAACTGCTCGGTTTGCAGCGAAATTGCGGGCACGGTGACCGTTTCCGTCGATTGGTTCGTCAGCGTAAAGGTAAAGGCTTGACTAGTTCCGACCGCGACGTTACCAAAGTTGATAGGCGCACTAGCTCCCGGTGTCGCCGCAGTGCCATTGTTGTAGGTCACAACCAACTGAGGCGAAGTAGCGTTCCCCTGGAGCTGGGAAACCACGGTGAGGGTGGTGGGGCACTGTGTGGAAGGGTCTGTGCTGTCTAAGCTGCAGCCGTTTTGCTCTTCGGCATAAGCGACCGTCAGGAATCCTGAGATCTGGCCGGCGGCAGCGGGTGCGAAGGTGACGGTGAAATCTTCAAAGGCGGTACCTGCCGGAGAGAGAATCGCGGGCGCATCCAGGCCGGTCACGGAGAAATTGGAATTCGCGACGGTTGAGCCTGAAGCTGTGGAAACAACCATCGCGACGATTTCGATGCGGTTGGAGGAAGTGTCCGTGACGCGGAGGGTCACGCTTGTCGAGCTTCCGGCCGCCGTGCTCGCGAGCGTATACGTGGACGCGAGCGGAGTCAATGAGCCGGAATTGTCTATATAGAAGCTCAGGTCTTGTGCGCACAGAGGAACGCAAAACAGCAGAGCGGCGAGAAGCTTTCTCATTTCGCCGCCTCCTGGTCGTGCCGTAGTTGTGATCCGCCCGGCAGGGAGGTTCTAGGAGCGGGCAGAATGGAGAGCTGTAGGGCGTTACTCGTCAGGTGAAGCGCCCAATCCTGGTGCGTTGACGGAGATGCGATGTGTACCCACCCGGAGGACATACGCTCGAACTGAAGAGCCGGAGCGCTGATCGGCAGCGTGCGAACTGAGCCATTCGGCGCCTGAATCTCGAGCCCGTCCGGACCTTGGGACACAATGAAACCGGACTGCTGAAACGCTGGACCGTTGATGCCCGGCAGTAATTCCAGTGTGATAAGGTTTCCCGTCTCGAGCGAGACGGTGGCTTGAAAGACATTGCCGCGCGAGTCGACAGCGAGTAGTCTGGCCACGGTGGGCGTAACCGCCTGAATGGATGTGACGTTTCCAGGAATATCTGCGCCATTTACCTGAACTTCGAGGAATGAGTTGCCATTCCAATGGACAAGTAAGTGACGGGACGGCAGCCATGCAATCGCCGTCGTGAGGTCGCCATCGATGTTCAGCACCGGCGTCGATTCGTTCGAGTTGAACTCGCCGGCCACGGCGCCTTGGATGGTAAGAAGCTGAATTCTCCCCGCGGCCGATATGAGGCCGCCCGCATCGGAGAAGCTGACGGCGTCAGCGCTAGACAGAACCTGGCTGTCTATCAGTAAGTTTGATTCCAAGCCATTGATGCCGCGGACGGTACGATCGGCATAACGGGCCACGCCCACTTTGGGAACCGACAATTGGGCGACGAGCGCCGCCGGGCAAATGAGAAGCGCGATGGAAAAGACAATCCTAAGCTTCATAAGCTGACTCGCGTGAGAAAGTTGGAGCGCGATTATGGATGGCCGACGCTGATGGCCGGCGCTCCGATTGAGAGTGAAGCCGGGGCGGCAGCGGACGCGCTGCTCTTTCCCCCCTTCATTGCCAGCATGGCTCCGGCCGCGCCGCCTGCCACGACCGCCGCGATCAGCCACTTCTTGCTGCTATGAGATTTCTGACCGGATGCGCCGGTCGTGGTTATCGAAACAGAAGGTTGCGGCGATTGAGCGGTGGACGAGCCCGGGAGCGCGGGACGGGCGGGTGTGCCGGGTTGCTGCGGTGCGGGACTTGCTCCGCTATTGACGGTGGGTAGAGACTGCGCGGCGGGTGGTGGTGGTGAAGGTAATTGATCCAGCACCGTCACGGACGTCGGCGACGAAGATCCGGAGACATCGCCAGGCGTTTCCGCCATAAGTGGTGGGGCTAATAACAGCGGGCTCAGAACAGAAGTCAGAACAAGAGAGAGATACGGTGTGAAGCTTTTCATGCGGCCCTCATCTTTCATCTAAATCGCCGGGCAACGCCTGCTCGGAGGCTTGGCGATTTCTGGCCTGTGTTGACCACGCACCGCTTGGCTTCCCCGCCACAGAGCGCATTGCGGAACTTCGGCGCGAGCGCCGCGCTCCACGTTGCCGAAACCGCAACGGTCTGGATCAGCTAGACCCGCTGGATCAACACCACTGTGACGTTGTCCGGCCCGCCTTCAGACTTTGCGGCCTCCACAAGGTAGTGGCATTTGTCAGGAAGACTTTTCTCGGAATCCAAGGTGCTTTGTAAGATTTTTTCGCTCAGCACGCCGTGCAGTCCGTCCGAGCACAGCAGAAGCTGGTCGCCTGAATCCAAGTGGACGGTTGAGCTGTGGACGCGCAGGTCTTCGGCAGTGCCAACTGCCATGGTCAGGACGTGCCGCATCGGATGTTTCCGAAGAGCTTCTTCCGTCAGGCCGATCCGAGATCCCACTTCCGCAACCCAGGTTTGGTCCTCTGTGACGCGCGAGAGCTCGCCGCGAGAGCAGAAATAAGCCCGGCTGTCACCGACGCTGCCGATTTCGAGGCGCGAATCGCCAACCGCCCGCGCCACCAGCAGAGTGGTGCCCATGCCATCCAGCTCCGGCTTTCCGACCGCCGCCTCCCGGACGGTCTTGTTTGCCTCACGGAAGCCCTGCTCGAGCGTTTCTGGGCCATCGCGCCCTGACGCTTGCAGTAAATACTCGTGGAGACTCTCCGCACTCAGTCGCGAGGCATACTCGCCTGCTTTGGCGCCACCCATGCCGTCCGCCAATATGAAAATCCCGGATTCGGCATCGGTAATAAAGTAGTCTTCGTTATTCGGTCGGACGCAGCCTCGATCCGAGAGGCCGAAGGCCGCAAGCATGAGAGCGATTATACAGGGGTTCCGGCGCCAGTGCAGGAAGATCTGCCAGCGCCGCACGACTCATTGCGGCTGATTTCCGGGTTTCCGAAGGCGAAGGGTTTTTCGAGCGACAGGTTGCGCGAGTAGAATCGGCAGTCTGGGATGATGTCATGGTTTGTGCGAGCGAACAGAGCTTGCTCGGCGGGGTCCACAAGCGTATCCCAATCTCGATCTGAGACGCCGCTGAGGAATGGAGAATAGACCACACGTTTGCCGCTCCTGAGCGCAAGGGCCCCAGCCCAGGCGCCCAAAAAGGCGAGAGACGCGGAGGCGGGGATCTGTTGCAAGAGCTCATATAAGAAGGAAGCACGCACAACCGCGAATTGCGCGCTTACGGCACTCACAGACCGCTGTTTCCACATTTGGCCGAAGTAACCGGGATCTGTAACAGGTCGGCCGTGATTCGGACATCCGCAGGGGCCCGCGAAGCCGAAGTGACGTCCAGCCTCGGTGATGACGCCACTACGGTTGCGAATTCTGCCACCGATCATCACGGCATCGGGATGCAGCTCGAAGATGCTCAACGCCTCATCGGGCCACGAAGGATCGTCGATCTGCACGTCATCGCCGATCAAGTGCACGAATCCATCGCGCTGTGCGGCGGACTTAGCTAGTTCTGTAAGTGCTCGGTCCGGCTTTTCGTCACCGCGAACGATCGCCTGGGTGAAAGAGCTCGATTGGCTGTGCTCTCGTGAAAAATGCCAGTGGGCCATGCCGCCTAGCAGCGGATTGTACTCAATATCGAACTTCCCGTTGCCGGATCGGGCATCAAGGAAACGCTGTAACACGGCGCGCTGGGATGCATGCACGTAGGGTTTCGTGGCGGCGTCATCGGCAGTCGAATGCGCGTGGACGCGCCAGCTATAGAGAACTTCCGGTATATGCGCCGCCGGGTGGGCCGCGATCAGGAAGCGGACGAAAACGTCCCAATCCGGACTGCCTTCGGTGTTTACGTCCGAGTAAGCGCCCAGGTCCAAAGCCTTTTGCCGGTCTAGAACTCCAAGATGGGCAATGTAGGCGGAATTCAGTAGCAGAACCGGGTCCCAATCCGGCTTCATGTAAGGCTGATAAACCTTCGTGCCTATGATCTTGTCTTCGTCGCTATAAAGCAGCGGTGGGTAATTGAATCGCCGGATGTAAGAAGTGACGATGCGCAGCGTGTCCGGATACAAGAGGTCGTCGGCATCGACCGGCATCACGTAGCGGCCGCGGGCGTGCTCCAGGCAATACCTCAGTCCGCGAGTGATTCCAATGTTTGTATCGAGGCGATACCGCTGTATCCAGCAATGGCTGCGCAGCCCGTCCAGGAAGCTGAGCAATCGGGTATCGGTGCAGCCGTTATCCAATAGGGCCCATTCACAGGCGCCCGACTGGTTTTGAGCAATCAGCGCCGAGGCAAGCCTTTTCAAATAGGGAAGAGGGCTGCCGTCCCAAACCGGTGTCAAGACTGAGAGCAGACCAGGCTCAAGCGGCTCGTTGTAAACCAACGCTCGGTGCTTCAGGCGCTCAGCGATCCAGGCCCGATACTCGCGGGTTTCGCGATTCGGAAGCAGATTGTCGGCTTGACGTCGAAGCGCGCCTTTCAAGCTCGCTGGAAGCTTGCGCCCTAAGCGACGCCAACCCGAAGAGAGTACGGGCGGCTCGGGCACCGCTTTGTGACCCATGGTCGACTCCGGTTTCCTCTCACTCAGTAGCTTCGCAAACGGTAAATAGAGAAAGAGGATACTTGGTATCGTGCGGAAAGAATGAGCGAGCAGGACAGTTTGGAGGCGCAGCTAAAGACGGCGAATGACGCGTTGCGCCGGCTGCAGGACGAACAGAAAGCAACGCAACGTCTGATGGGGGCGATTCTCGACCTGCTCGAGAAGCACGACTCCAAGATCACCGCCCAAGAGACATCGATTGCGCGGCTGGATCGCATCCTCATGGAGATACTGACGGGGCGGACTTGGCGCACGCTGCGCGCAGCCGGCGATCTGATCCGAAAATTCACGCCTGCGCGCTCGGGCGGTTCCTCTGTTTCTCACAGCGGCAAGCGCTCCTATTTAATGTGCGACGAGCCGAAGCCGAGCGACCGCAAAGCGCGGACAGGCAAGATAGCGATTCGCGGATGGAGTGTCGCGGAAGGCGGCGTAGATTGCATTCGGATTCTCATTCCTGGCCTGCCCCAGATGGAGACGACTCCATCGCTGCCTCGGCCGGATGTAAGAAAGAATCATCCCGATCTGGATTCGACAGGCCGCGCGGGATTTGCAGCCGAATTCGACTCGCTTCCACTTCCGAAGGGCCGCCACACAATCACTTTGCGCTTGGTGTCGGGAGGCGCGGTCATTCGCGAGACGAAGACCGCCGTCAACATTGACCACGAGAAAGGCTTCGCGTCCGACTATGAGCGCTGGATCCGCGACTTCGAGGCGCCCGATGACAAATTGATTGAGCTGAAACTCGGCGGGATCCAACGCCGGCCACTCATCAGTATCGTGATGCCGGTGTATAACACGGTTGCCGCGGAACTAGAAGAGGCGATCGAGTCGGTGATTGCGCAGTCATACGCGAGTTGGGAGCTGTGCATCGCCGACGACGCATCGCCCGAGGCGCAAGTGCGCGAAATACTGAATCGTTTTGCCGGGCAGGACCGCAGGATCAAGACCGTTTTTCGGGATGAGCGCGGCGGTATTTCGCGAAACTGCAATACGGCGCTGGGACTCGCGACGGGCGAGTATATCTGCTTTCTGGACCATGACGACACATTGGCGCGCCACGCCCTGGCGTATGTATGTGAGGCGCTGGATCGAAATCCGGGAGCCGAGCTGATTTATAGCGACGAAGACAAGATTGACCGGAGTGGCAAACGCTACGATCCGTTTTTTAAGCCAGATTGGTCACCCGATTTGCTGCTTTCGGAGAACTACATCTGCCATTTGCTGGTAATGCGGCGAGATCTTTTGGAGAAGGCTGGTCCGTTCAATCCGGAGTGCGACGGCAGCCAGGATTACGATTTAGTACTGCGAGCGAGCGCGCGCGCCGCAAATATTGCGCACATTCCAAGGGTGCTCTATCACTGGCGGGCCGGAATCGCTTCTACGGCCAGCACGATCGAGAACAAAGATTATGCCGTTACCGCCGCACAAGAAGCGCTGCGGAGACATTCCGAGCGAGTGGGCGCCGGTATGCGCGTAGAGCCGAGTGGCATTATTGGCCGGTGGAGAGCACGCTATCCAATTCCGGAAGGCACTCGCGTCAGCATCATCATTGCCTCAGGCGGTAAGACGGATGTGCTGCGTGCGAATATCGAGAGCATCTTCTCCAAGACTACTTATGGTGATTACGAAGTAGTAGTTATCGATAACTCGCGGCAGAATGCAATCGAGAAACTTGTTCGCGAGCTCCAAAGCGGTGCACGGGCGTTGAGATACATTGATTGGCGGAACAAACCATTTAATTATTCGTTGATAAATAACGCGGCTGCGGGACAATGCGACTCGCCGGTGTTGCTATTTCTAAATGACGATACGTCTGTTATCGCCCCTGGATGGTTGGAAGCTATGGTCGAATTGTTGATGCGGCCTGACGTGGGTGCCGTGGGAGCGAAGCTTTTGTATCCGAACGGGCGCATTCAACATGCCGGAGTCGTCATGGGCCTTTATGATAACTGCGGCCATGCCTTCAAAGGCCTGGACGGCAAGACTGGCCATTATTTCGATCTCTCCGATGTGATTCGTAATGTCAGTGCGGTCACGGGCGCTTGTCTTGCGACCAAGGCCAACGTCTTTCGGGATGCCGGTGGCTTTGACGAATCTGAATTCGCGGTCGCCTTCAACGATGTCGACTTGTGCCTGAAGATAGGGGCGCTTGGCTATCGTGTGCTTTATACGCCGCACGCTTTGCTGTATCATCACGAAGCGTTCTCGAAAACCTCGAAGGATTTGATTCCACACCCGCAGGAAGTAGACGCGATGCGGGCCAAGTGGGGCAAAGTTATTGGCGCGGATCCGTTCTACAATCCCAATCTTACGCGCAATGACGAGGATTTTTCATTGAGAACACGGGATCTCTGAGGGAACGCAGCGGAGTAAGGCGGCAATCTCGCAAGCCGCGGCAGAATCACACTCATAAGACAAGATAAATCCAATCGCATAAAGAAGATATTAAGGACTTGTAAAAAGACCCCAACCTTTATGCATTCTTAATCTCAGCGAGACTAGCATCGCAATAGTGTCTAGCTGTTGAGACGGTTATATGACTAGCAAGTTACTTCTCTCTACTGTGCTGCCAGCCTGCATTGCATTTCAGTCTATGGCGGTGCCTCCCTCCGCTTTTGCGGCGGAGTCATTTGGAGGAGTTGGCGGGGTCACTCGGGATTCTGCTACCGGACTGCCAGTGCCGGAAGCCCAGGTTGTAATCCACGACGAGAATAGGAACACCATTCGCAGCGCCGTGAGCGGCACCAACGGGTTTTTTGCAATCGACAAGCTCGAGCCAGGCCGCTACGAAGTGGTCGCGAGCAAAGAAGGATTCAAGAACTTTTCGGCGGACTTCGAAGTGGCTGCGCAACGGACCGCTCGAATCGATCTGTCACTCGCCCTTGCCGATCCGGCGCCCACCACAACTGACCCGCCTGCAACCATAGGCGCCCCGGCGCTTTCGGTTGTTAAGGAGCTCGAGGCTATGAAGAGCCGAATCGACCAACTTGAAGCGGAACTGAAGGCCGTACAAGACAAGCAGTCTACCGGAGCCGCAAAGCCTCCCGTGGACGTCGCCTCGAACCTTGCTCCTCAGACTACGGCCCCACCTAACGGAGTGTTGCCGTCCCCGTTGACTCCCGCCCCAGCCGCCGTGGACAACGTTACTCCGTTTGCGGACTACGACTGGACATGGCTTAATGGGAACCCCCGAAACAAGGAACTCGCCTTCGATTCCAAGTTCTTTACCCCAGAGATCAGGGCCGATCTTACTTATACCTATGATTTCAACAAGCCCATTGATGACTCTATGGGGGGGTCGAGCGAACTCTTCCGGTCGAATGAGATCCAACTGGAGCAACTCGGTATCGGCGGCGACTTTCACTGGGATAATGTTCGCGCCCGTTTCATGACTCAGTACGGTGAGTATTCGACGGCGACGGTTCGAAATGACCCCAGCTATGCCAAAGGCCAGTGGGACCTCGCCAATGCGGATCGATATCTTTCAGAGGCGTATGGCGGGTACCACATCAACATAATGCACGGCATGAATATCGATGCGGGAATCTTCATGTCGTATATCGGCTTATTCAGTTACTATAACTTCGATAACTGGGCTTACCAACCTTCCTACGTCTCCTCCAACACGCCATGGTTCTTCCAGGGTATTCGAATTCAGATGTTCCCCACGCACCATTTGAAGATTGAGCCGTGGATTATCAACGGATGGCAGTCGTACGCCTCGGCCAATTCGAGGAAGGGTCTCGGCGGACAGATCAAGTACACGCCGTTTTCCTGGCTGAACATCATCTCTAATAACTACGGTCTCGGCCATGACGACCTTTATAATCCGTATCGCAGCCGCATCCACACAGACAATAGCATCGAAATCAAGTATTACGATAAGCCGGGATTTGGGCTCGACAAAATGGCGCTTAGTTTTACTGGCGATTTGGGTTGCGAATTTGGCGGCGGTGTAAGCTGCCACGGCGACACCAAAGGCGGCCCCAAGCAGAGCTTTGTCGGCTACATGGTCTACAACCGCTTCTGGTTCCACAGAGACTTGTTCGGGCTGACACTCGGCGGCGGTCAGATCAACAATCCGGGACGTTATTTAGTATTGATCCCGCCCATTAATGGAGAGACCGCGGCTTCCGCGGCAATCAATTCCCCATACTTCACCGGCAATCCCGGGGACCCGTTCAAGGCGTGGGATACCTCGGCCACTTTCGATTACATGCCCAAGCAATGGATCACTTTCCGCTTTGAGGGCGATTACCGCCATGCCAATGTGCCGTATTGGTCCGGCGCCGGCGGGATCACGCCGCCACCGTCTCCTGGAACCAACAACGGCTTCCCGACCCAATACGCCTGTATGAATGGCAATCCGTCGGGGCAAACCGTGCTGTCGGCGGCGAACCTAAGCTGCGCCGGAAGCGGCGGTGTCTGGTTTCCGGATCTTCGCCGCGATGAGGTGCTCTTCGACATAGATCTAATGGTGAAATTCTAGAGAACTCTGCGCCGATGTCTCTATTGCGAGTGTCCTTACTTAGCGCCGCGGCAGTTGCCCTTATGGCGGCTGACCCGCCTTGGATGAATAAGCCGACGCCCGCTTGGAGCGAAGACGACGCTCGTCAGGTGCTCACTGACTCTCCGTGGGCGAAGACAGTCAAGGCTACGATCAGTCCGCTGCAGACGGAGGATGAACGCCGAGAAGGGGGGAAGATGGGACAAGAGCATGGCGTCGGTTTCGACGGGATTGCCGACGACAGGCCCAGAGTGCAAGCTCCTAAGAGTGTCATCGACATCGTCAAACCTGAGAGTGCCGCGTCTCCGAGGAGTCAATCCATAACGCTGCAGCTCCGTTGGGAGAGCGCGCTGCCGATTCGCGTTGCGGAGCTGAAATCCCATGTCGTTGAGCCTCTCACTTTGCCTGAGGATGGCTACTGGCTGGCGGTCTATGGCGTTCCCAGCGCCCACTTCGACGGCAATCCAAAGGCCGCAGGAGACCCGTTGAAAAAGCAAGCGGCTCTGAAGCGCGAGGGAAAGAGGGACGTAAGACCCTCGGCAGTTCAGGTTCTCCAGCGCGACGACGGATTGGTCGTTGTCTACCTATTTCCACTCTCGGCAGAAATCACCAAACACGACCGGCGTATCGAATTCGACGCACAGATCGGCCGGGTGTCCATAGCGCAACTTTTCGATCTTGCGGGGATGGTGTTTCAAGGCAAGCTCGAACTCTGAGGCCCGAGCGCCAGCTCAGATCACATCCGCACCGCGTTCGGTCAGGAGCTCCCGCAACACGGAACGGTGGCAAAACCTTTCGTCTTCGCAGTAACATCCCAGCGACAGATTCGTTTGATGCGACAAGGCCGCGAGTAGGTCCAGTTCCCGGCTAGGGCCCGGTTCGCTCATCTCGCGCCGGAACTTTCGTTTGAATGAAGCCCAGGCCCGCTCGTTATCTGCCTTCAATGCTTGCTGCACCAAGTCGGCGCTGGGAGACAGATTGGGGAACCAGACGTCATAATAATCGAGCCGAGCAAAGTCGGCCTTGTGAACGCCACGCGGAGGCCGCCTTACGGTTCCCAGCCGCAAACCCTCACCCGCTTTTCGCGGCGTGCCGAGCCGGACGACAAAAATCGACATAGGCGCCCACTGCCAGTCTGCCACGAAATACCACTTGTAGTTACAGGACTCGATTTACGATTCAGTCAACGGCAGCCCATGTTCGACATACGCCGCGAAGCCGCCCTTGACAATCGCCAGTTGCCGATAGCCAGCCTTCCACAGCAGGCTCGCGGCAAAGCTACAGACTGCGCCTATTTCGCAAATCAAAGACAATGAGGTTTCGAACGGCAGGCCCGCAAGCGCTCCGGTGAGGTCGTTCAAGGGAATCCGGATCGCGTCAGGGATGTGCGCCCGCCGAAATGCGGCCGCGTCCCGTATATCGGCTACTACTGTTTTCCAGGCGGCGAGCCGGACTGCCAGGGTGTCAGGCGTGATCTGTTCAATTCTTCCGGGCATGCCATGCATCGCCCAAGCTTCGACAGCATGGGACGGAAACCAGCCCGCAATCTGCATATCGTTACAGCGGTCGAAGAATTTCGCCGCGCGCTCGACCGCATGTGGTGAATCCGTAACCAGATAAACGCTTTCCTCGCCAACCAAGCCTACCGTACGCAGTAAATTCGGCGACTCGAATTCGGGCAGATTGATACTTCCAGGAATAAAAGCGCTTGAAAACGCAAGCGGAGAGCGCAAATCGAGCAGTAGCGCTCGCGGAGATTGAAGCAAATCGAAATCTCGACTCGCCAATCGGGGGATTCTCTCTAACGACCTCTGCGCATGCCCTCTTAACTGTCTGAAGACACTCTTCACGAGTTTCTCGTTCAAAAAGCCTCCAGGGAAACTTTGAATTAAGGATCATATAAGGGCTTGCAGATGTCCAGTATTTTCCGGAGGCATGTACTCGGAATATGTTAATTTAATGCGTTGATAAGGCTCACTATAGAGGACTTTACCGTACACCGGGTGTCCGGTTTAGCAATTGTGAGCTGCCTTAATCTTAAATAATCTAATGACTTTGGCTGGATGGTTTCGCAGGCGCGCTGTGTACTTCATGTATAGAAATTCGAAGTATCTTTACTGGAGTGAGCGGCTTGTCCTCCGAATCGCGCGGCACTTGTGAAATAGAATCCGCGATATCCTGGCCCGAAACTACGTCGCCAAAGATGGAATAATGGCCGTCTAAGTGTGGCGCAGGAGCGACTGTAATGAAGAATTGAGATCCGTTTGTATTGGGGCCTGAGTTGGCCATGGCCAACAAACCAGGCTTATCGAAATGGAGATTGGGGTCGATTTCGTCTTCAAATTCATAACCTGGAGACCCCTCGCCCGTGCCCAAAGGATCGCCACCTTGGATCATAAATCCCGGAATGACGCGATGAAATGTGGTACCGCTATAGAGAGGCGTGTGCTTTGTTTTGCCTGTGGCCGGATCGGTCCAAGCTTTGCTGCCTGTAGCTAAACCGCGGAAATTTGCGACGGTCTTAGGCGCTTCTTTTTCGAACAGACGGCAGATAATATTGCCCTTTGAGGTGTATATCACCGCGTAAAGGCCGGGTTCGGAGGGTAGCGTAACGGTGGGCTCGCCCGGTTTCGAGTGCAGCGGGGCTTTTGCGGTCTGGGCGCCGATTCCAGCGCCGAAAGCAAGAATCGCAGTGCTATAAATAGTGAGAAGACGCATTCAGGGCGATTATAACGGCAGCGGGCGGAAGGTTGCCTCGGAGATCTCCGGCTACTTAATACCTCGGCCTGATTGTAACTTGCGCCCCGGATCTCCTACAATCCAAATAAGAACCTACGCCATGAAGTACCTATCCGCGCTGGCGCTGATCTGCGCCTTTTTGTTTTCGGCCGCCTGTAGCCAGAGTCCGCAAAAGCTCATCTCGGTGGCCAACAAGTACCACCAGCAGAAGAAGTATAAAGAAGCGTCTATCCTTTATCAAAAAGCCATCGCGAAGGAAAAGACCAACGCGGAAGCGTACTACCGGGAAGGCTTAAACCTGCTCGATGACCACAATGCGGGAGAAGCGGCAAAGTACCTGCGCCGCGCCATCGATCTCAAGCCGGACAACGTGGACGCGGAAACTAAGCTGGCGGAAATCTACCTGTCGGCCTACGCCTACGATCCGAAGAAGTTCAAAGCGCTGGTACCGGAAATACGCGATCTCACCACGAAAATACTGCAGCGGCAACCCAATTCTTTCAATGGAACCCGGCTTCAAGCGTTCGTCTACTTGACGGACCAGGACAAGGAGAAGGCGCTCGAGGAATTCGCAAAAGCGAACCAGATTAAGCCCTACTCCCGCGATCTCGTGGGTTGGTATGCGGAGGCGCTATTCTCGGCCGGCCGCACGGAAGAAGCCGAAGCGCTGCTGCGCGGCATGATCGCGCATGACAAGACCTGGGAACCGGCTTACGATCTTCTGTTTGTCCAGTACAACAAGGCCAAGCAGGCCGACAAAGCTGAGGCGATCCTGCGTGAGCGTTTGCAGAACCAGCCGAAGAGTCCCGCGGCAGTTGAAAATCTAGCCAACTACTTAGGGGCAACGAATCGCTTTGAGCAAGGCGAGGCCGTTCTTCGCCGGGCTGCCGAGGACAAGACGGACTTCCCGAACGGCGATGAGATGCTCGGCGATTACTATTTCCGGAACAGAAAATTTGACCAAGCCCTTCAGCAATATCAGGCGGGCGTGACTGACAACCCCAAGAACGCGCTGCGCTACCAGGAGCGCGTGATCGCGGTGTATACCATCACGGGCCGGCAAGACGAGGCGGTGACGCTGGCAAAGAAGCTCGCCTCGGGGAACCCCAAGGACGCCTCCAGCAACGAAATCTATGCGTCGCTGCTGTTGCAGACGGGGCTCAAGACAGATGCGGCGCGCTCGCTCTCCGAATTGCAGACGCTGGTGAAGAATAATCCCAGTAATGAAGTCTTGCACGTCGACCTGGCTCGTGCGTACTTCGGCCTCAACAATACGGATAAAGCTTTGAGCGAAGCACTGGAGGCTAGCCATTTAGATTCCAAGGCCCTTCCGCCCCGCATTATCGCGGCGCGTATTTATGAAGACCGGGGCGAGCACGGAAAAGCGCTCGAACAGACCGACGTGATTCTGGCCGCTGAACCTCGCAATCCGGAGGCGCGGCTGGTTCGAGCACGAGCTTTGATCGGGATCAACGAAGGCGACAAAGCCCAGCCCGAACTGGAAGCGCTGGTCAACGAATTCCCGCAGATGCCTGATTCGCGGCTGCAGCTTGCGAACCTGTATCTCAGCCAGCGGCAGTATGACAAGGCCGCTGAGGAATTCGACCGGGTGTGGAAGTCGAATCCGCCGGACGAGCGAGGCTTCGTTGGGCTACAAAGCGTGAAGGTGGCGCAAGGGCATGCTGACGAAGCGATTCAGGCGATGCAGGATGTGGTCAGCAAGAATCCGAAGGTGCTCGCCTATCGCTATCAATTGGCCAATTTCGAAGCCACGGGCGGCGGTCAAATATTCAACTCGGACCCGGCTCGCGCCAAGCAGTTGTTTCAAGAGGCGGCTGACAATTACAAGGAAATTTTGAAAACTACCACCAACTCAACCGATGTCTGGTTGCGTTTGGGAGCGCTGCAACGGCAGCTTGGGCAATATGACGCCGCGTTGGCGTCGTTCGAACAGGCCGGCAACGCCAGCCCGCACAGCCCCGGGCCGCTGCTCAACGAGGCCATGCTGCTCGAAGCGCTCGGAAAGCAAAAGCAGGCCATCGACGCCTACAATAAGGTGCTAGGGGTAGATCCGCAAAACGCCCTGGCGATGAACAATCTCGCATTCCTGAACGCCGAGACCGGCACGAACCTGGACCAGGCGATGACCTATGCGGAACGCGCTAAGAAACAGTATCCCGATAACGCCGACATCACTGACACACTCGGCTATGTCTATTACCAGAAGAATCTCAACAATGAGGCGCTACGCATCTTCCGTCAAATTGTACAGGACCACCCGCAGAACCCGACGTTCCATTTCCATCTAGCAATGGCGCTGTTGAAAGAGGGCGACAAAGACGGGGCGCGCTCGGAAGCCGAAAAGGCGCTAAAGAACAATCCACAGCGCGCACAGCAGGACAAGATCCGGTCGTTTGTGAGTCAAATCGGTTAGCCGTGTGCTGTTAGAGCCCACAACGGCAGTCCCGAGCCGGGACTATCCCTCGGCGAGATATGTTGCGCCGTTCGCCCTTTTCCTGGTCTTCCTGGCTATTTCCCCACGGCTACCGCTCGATCCACGTTGGGAGGCGCCGCTGCGGGTTGTCCTCCTGGGAGCTGTTTGCTTCGTTTGCTGGCCGCGCGAGATCACGGTTTGGCCCTCGCACTGGCTGGCGAGCATCGGAATTGGAGCGGCCGTTTTCCTGTTGTGGATTGCGCCGGATCTGCTCATCCCGGGTTACCGCGACCTGCCGCTGTTTTCGAATGCTGTTGTGGGCCATGCGCATTTGCCCTTGGCCGCGCCCGGTCTCCACACGCCCTGGATGTTGACGTGGCGTACCGCCCGCGCTGTGGTGGTGGTCCCGGTCATCGAAGAACTGTTTTGGCGGGCGTGGTTGATGCGCTGGCTCATCAACACGGACTTTCGTAGAGTGCCGCTGGGTGCCTACTCGCCGCTCTCGTTCTGGTTGACCGCTATTCTTTTCGCCTCCGAACACGGTCCCTACTGGGATGTCGGGCTGCTTACCGGGATCATTTACAACCTGTGGATGATTCGTTCGAAATCGGTGGCCGATTGCATCCTGATGCACGCTGTCACCAATGCGCTGCTCAGCGCCTACGTGATCACGCAGGGCCAGTGGCAGTACTGGCAATAGTGATGCGGCACGAAACTTTGTCAGACCGCGCACAACGGCCACCGAACGGCCTGTGCGCTCCGACCTCAGACCGCGCACAACGGCCACCGAACGGCCTGTGCGCTCTCCGAACGTCGTGCAGATGTTAGAGTGACACTCAGGAGAGCTGTCCATCTAGACCATGCCTTGCCTGCTTGCGCTACTTGCCGTTGCGTTCCCGCGAATTGCGATCGTCCTTTTGTGGCTGTTCACAAACTTCTTCAGCCACGTCGTGTATCCCATCAATACCGCCGTGGTCGGCATCCTGGGATTCCTGTTTCTGCCGCTCACGCTGATTGTTTACACGTTCTTCGAAAACACAAATCGAAGCGCCACGCTTACGACCACTCAGCTTATTTTCGTGTTCATCGCGATCGTGGTCGATCTGGGCCTGGTGGGTGGCGGATTCCGGGGCAGGCGGTCGACCTAGCGCACCGAAATCTCCGGCGCGCTATTGCGATCCACATCCCGGAGACTGTGCATAGAAGGCATTGCCTTTATAGTCGAGTTCCTTCAAGCCAATCTGCGATGTATAGAAGCCTCGAATCACTTCGGTTTTCAGGTATCCGAAAAATCGGGTCCCGGCATTTTCGCTGCGAGAGTCCGCTCGCTCATCGCCGATCGAATCCAGTAGCGCAATCTGCTGTTCCGCCCGAAGCGACAGAAATAGACCGGCGTGCTGTGATTCAGCCGCGCTGGAGACCCACTCGAGACCTTCACGGCAAATCTTGCCGGCATCTGACTTCGAAAGCCGTTCCATCTGCACCGAATCGTACGCTTCCGCCAGAGCGCGATGCAGCGGATCGAGGTGTAGTGCAGCCTCGTGCACGCCATTTGCACTGGAAACCTGCAAGTCAATCCATTCCGCCACTTCCCGGCTGACGCCCTCACTCTGGCTCCCCTCATTCTCGGGAACTTCCCCGAGCAGCAACTGCGTCATACGCGTGATGACCGCAAATTCTGAGGCGGAGAAGAACAGCGGCTCAAATGGCCTATTTCCGGGGCGAATATAGTCGGTCGGGCATCCCGGTGTTATCGGATGGAAACGCTCCGCGCTCATCAACGCATGACTCAGATGCTCACGTGAAGGCAAGTAGAGCCCAGGCGGAAGGGGTGTCGCGTCCGGCGCGTTCCCGGGCATCCTCCCCGCGATTCCCACACCCACCGCGGCCTGCCCGATCGTAACCATCCAGCTTCGACGAGTGTGTACGGACATCTTCGCCTTCTCTACAATTCGCCCTTCTTTGCAGCGTCCGCGATGTAATCCGCAGCGCGTACCGAAATCGCCATGATGGTCAGTGTCGGCTCATAACACCCCTGCGTAACGAATGCGGCGCCATCTGTAACAAACACGTTCTTCACATCGTGGATCTGATTAAATGCATTCAGCACGCTCTTCTTCGGATCAAGCCCCATCCGCGCCGTGCCACACTCATGAATGTTTTTGCCGAATACGCTCAGCTCGCCATTGGGCGGAGTGACATCCTTGACGCGCAGAGCATCGAGCATGTTCCCGATGTCCTGCCGCATAGCCTTCGCCATTGTTTGCTCATTCTCCCCATAGCTCGCATGAATCCGCAATACCGGTATGCCCCAAGCGTCCTTTCTCTCGGCGTCGAGTTCAACATAATTGTCAAAGCGCGGCAGGCACTCGCCTTGCGCTTCCATGGAAAAGTAATAAGGAATCTCTCGCCGCACTTTTTCCCGCCACGCACGCCCGAACCCTGGCAGTGAAAACGCCTGCTCGTACAGTTGCTGGCTCGCCGCTCCGTCAAACCGATACCCGCGCAGAAAGTTACTGTTCCTGTGGCCCTCCGTGTTCGCATACTTTGGAATCAGGTACCCACAAGGATTTCCGATTGCCTCCCGTTTCGCGCTCCTCAATGAAGCGAGCTCGCCGCCGGCGCCTTCCACCGTGAAATGATCCATCAGATAATGGCCGAGCACGCCGCTCGAATTCCCAACTCCGTTCGGGAATCGCGGCGACCGCGAATTGAGCAGGATTCGCGTCGATTCCAGCGTCGCTGCTGCAATCACCACCACCTTGGCGCGCGCTTCGCTGTGCTGTTTGGTGATGCGGCTGATGTAGTGAACGCCTTCCGCTTTGTCCTCTTTCATTACGATGTGACTCACGACCGCATCGGTCAATAAAGTGAAGCGGCCCGTGCGCGCCGCAGCCGGCAATGTTACTGACGGGCTGTTGAAGTAAGACGCCGTGTGGCATCCACGCTGGCACTCATCGCAATAGTGGCACGCCGGACGCCCGTTGTGAGGAACAGTTAAATTCGCTACCCGATCTGACATGAACCGCCAGCCAAATTGTTTTTCGATCACTCCCTTGGCCAGCACCTCGCCACACGAAAGATTCATCGGCGGCAGGAATTTCCCATCGGGCATCTGCGCCAGTCCTTCATGCGATCCGCTCACCCCGATGTAGCTCTCCACCAGGTCATAGTAGGGTTCGAGCTCAGCGTAGCTAAACGGCCAATCCTCTTCATACCCATCGCGGCTTGCCGCTTTGAATTCGTAATCGCTGTACCGATAGCTCTCGCGCGCCCAACAGAAAGTCTTGCCGCCTACCTGCCGCCCGCGAATCCACATGAATGGTTTGTCAGGCGGAAACGTGTATGGGTGCTCGTTGTCGTCTATGAAAAATTGATGGCTGTATTCGTCGCAGGCATAGCACAGGCGTTGCACCGGCTGATTTGCGAGTAGCTGCTGCTGATTTCCAAACCCTCGGTATCGTAACTGGTAGGGCCACGCGTGCTCGGTGAAGTCGCGGCTGGGGATGCGTGGCGGACCTGCCTCGAGCATCAGAACTTCCATTCCTTTCTCGGTGAGTTCCTTCGCTACCCAGCCGCCGCTCGCGCGCCCGATCCGACAATCAGCACGTCATATATTTTTGTCGTCAATTCCTGATTTCCCGGACGGCTCTTACTGCGTTTCTAGGCCAAATACTGCTCTGTCAAGTTCATGAGCTTGCGCACGCCGTCCAGCGGCTCGCCCAAGCCTTCGAATTCCAGCGAGTATAAACCTTTGAACCCGCTGTCCTGCATGGTCTTCATGGAAGCGGCAAAATCATCGGGGTAAAATTTGCCATCCTCGGCGATACCGTCCTTGGCATGGCAAATGTTGGACGCATATGGCGCTAACATTCGAAGCTGCTCGAGCGCAAAGGCCGCGGATTTCGTAGCGAAGTTTCCAAAGTCGGGACACGTTCCGGTTCGATCGCGGCCGAGCTGCCCAATCACGGCAGTCAGAACCTCCGCGGATTCGCGCCGCATGTCATCGTTATGGAACAGAATCTTCAGTCCGTGTTTCTGGGCAATTTCAACGAGCGGAGCCAAATTTTCAGCCGCTGTGTGAGCGTCGACCGGTCCAGAGCCTGTTAACGCGACGGTGATGCTAGGTGAGCCGAGAGCTACAGCTACTCCGGTCCAACGCTCTGCCTCTTTTGCGACAACCTGACGATTCACTCCCGGCGCATACACGCCGCCAGGAATCTCAACCCCCATCAAGTTGCAGCAACGCGAGCCTGCTTTCTTCAGGCCTGCCTTCACCTTGTCGATCGTCGATGGATCGGTGTCCGTGAAATGCTGCGGCAAGAACTCGACATTATGAATTTTGAAGTGGTCCGCCAGAAACTCCGGAAAATCCGCCTGGGTAAGCAGCGGATATTGCGACTTGCGGTATTCATGCATTTCAGGCGTATCGAAATACGCACGGAAGGGCCAGGAATTGCAGGCCAATCGCTCACGTTTGCCCTCGTTCGGTAGCTCCCGATCACGTCGCATCGCGAAGCTGGAGCCAGACGTAAACAGCGTGGCCGCTAGTGCTCTGCTCAGGAAATCTCTTCGTTTTATGTGCATGGCGCTTTTGACACTGACATTCTAATTCGCCTCACGCCGGAGGACATGGCCTATTTCTTTGCCGCTCCGCTGAGGACTTTCTTTGCGGTATCGGCGCCGAAGATTGGGAGCGCGGGATCGGTAATCCGGCCAATCTGTTTCAACACGGAACCCTGGTCCCAGTAAATGTGCTCGTGCGCCAGCTTCCCGTCGCGAAAACGAACGATAACGACCAGGGGAATTTCGACGAACTTATTCGTGGGGGCAATGCCAGGCAACATCCAGGGCATTTCTTCGGTGTGCGTGAAAGAGAATATGATTTCGTCGACTAATTGGTCTGTACCGATGGTGCGCGAGACTGGCGTAAGCCTGGTGTCGGGCGGCATTTTGGGAATGAAGTCGCTGGAATAGAACGCAGCCAACTCCGCTTTGCCGTAGCCGCCGGTCATAACGGGAACATGGTTCACGTAAGCATCGTCGACCATCGTGTCAAGCGTCGCCGCGGTGTCGCGGGTGTTGAATTCGTGGGCGGTGTGTTCTTCCCAAATCTCGCTCAAAGTACGTGGCGGCACGGCCACAGTGTATCCAACAACAAAATCTGCCCTTAAACGCGGCGTTCACGATGGCGGCGCACCACCACATACGCGACTGAGAGAAACGTGAGCCATAAGAATCCTGCAATAAGGGTGATGCGCATGCCCGGGACCCACCACGTGGTAACAAGAATCGCAACCATAGAGACGGCGCCTAGCAGAGAGCCGGCCATTCTTATAGGTGACTGGCTGGTTCGCACACGACGGCAGAAGAAGAGGTGAGTCACAAAAATGATGAGCCAGGCGTAAAGCCCTCCGAAAAGAGAGACACCAAGCAGGTAGACGAACGCGCTTTCTGGATAAAGGAACGAAGTCAGGATCGCGATGCCCAAGCCGACTGCGGAAACCAGGAGTGCGAGTACCGGCGTTCCGCGCGATGAGACGCGTCCCCAGGCGGTGGGCGCATAGCCGCCGCGTGCGAGCGAAAACATCATGCGGCTGACCAGGTAGAGATTACAGTTCATGCTTGAGGCCGCTGCCGCAATGACGACAAAGTTCACGATGTGTGCGGCATCCGGAATTCCGATCAACTCGAAGACGCGGACGAATGGACTGGCAATTACAGACTCGCCGGGCTGGATCTGCGTCCAGGGGACGAGGGTAACGAGCACGAACACAGCGCAGAGATAAAACAGAATCAAGCGCGCGGCCATTGCGCGGAGGGCGCGCGGCAATACGGTCTGAGGATTCTTCGCTTCCCCTGCTGTAACTGCGACAACTTCCGTACCGATGTAGCTGAAGATGACAAAGACCATCGCCATCCAGACGCCACGCCAGCCTGTCGCAAGGAAGCCTCCATTTCGAGTCAGGTTCGAAAAACCAATGGCGGGGCGGTGCCCGAATCCAAGAATGAGGTATCCGCCAATCGCAATAAACAGAACGATAGCAACAACTTTGATCATGGCGAACCAATACTCGAAGCTGCCGAAACTGCCGACGCTGCGGGCATTGACGAAGAGCAAAGCTGCGGTGAACGTCAGAATCCAAAGCCACGGTGCTGTATGTGGAAACCACCACTGGCAATAAATCGCGATCGCCGTGGCTTCACCGCCGATGGCGACGCATTGCGCCGCCCAATACGTGTAACGTACTGTAAAGCCGGCCCAGCCATTGACGTAAAGCTCGGCATAGACCCCGAAGGAACCCGCTGTAGGATGAGCGACGGCCATTTCGCTCAACGCGCACATCAAAAGCAGCGCGATTGCCGCCCCGATGAGATAGGTCAGAATGACGGCAGGCCCTGCGGTGTGAACGGCCAGAGCGCTCCCAAGAAAGAGCCCGGTTCCGATTGCTCCGCCAATCGCAATCATGGCGATTTGCGGGGCGTTGAGCTGGCGCGAAAGCTTTTCGCCTTCTTCGATACCGGTCACTGCTTGGCGCGGCCGGTGCGGGAGCTCAGGTGCGGACCAGTAGGTCAAGATTCGCTTCCAGCACCGAGAGAGCGGTATGAATATCGGCCAGGTTGTTATAGACGTGAAATGAGAAGCGCACGCCATCGAGGCGTGCCGATACGATGACTCTGTGGGCAGCAAGCTTCTCAACCAGTCGCGCGGAATCGGTCGAGCGGAGCACCACGAGCGGGCCGATGCTCGAAGCCGGCGTCTTCGAGGCGATTCCGAGTGCTCGAATGCCTTGCAAGAAAGCGGCGGTTAAGCTCTCGATCTGGGCAGCAACGGTTTCCATGCCTATGTTGACCAGGAGTTCGAGGGCGCGACGAGCGGCATAAATGCTCGGCATGGGCGGTGAACCGCCTTCATACCGCCGCGCTTCGGATGCCGGGTCGAGCTTCGTCGTACTAAATGCGAATACGTCGCGCTGTGCCATCCAACTGGTGGTGGTCGGGGTCAGCGACTCGATGAGCGATCCTTTGACATAGAGAAATGCTAAGCCGGGCGGTCCGAGCAAGTATTTAAGTGTGCCGGTCGCATAAAAATCGATATCCAGCGCCTTTACGTCGATGGGCCGCGTGCCGCAATCCTGGTAGCCGTCCAGAAAGACGTAGGCGCCGTTATCGTGGGCAAGACGAGTGACCGCGGCGACATCGGAACGGAACCCATTCAGAAACGAAACCTGCGTCAGCGGGACGATGGCAGTGCTTCCGTCGATGGATCGTTCGTAGGCTTCGAGAGGAATGGCATCATGCGAACCTTCGAGGAACTGAATCTGCGCACCGCGCGGCCGCTGAGCGAGCCAGATGTGGCCCATGGTCGGGAACTCATATTCGCCCATGACAATCTTCGAGCGCTGGTCAAACTGGATTGCGCTCGCGATAGCGTTGATACCCGCCGAAACGCTGGTGAGCAGAGCGACTTCACCCGGCTCGGCATGGATAAAGCGCGCGAATTCGACGCGCATGGCTTCATAGACTTCGATCCAATCGTTCCAGGGAGCGCTCGACGTGCGCCAGCTCTCGGTGTAGGCACGGAGGCCCGCTTCCGCAGCGTCACTCAGCGCACCTTGTGAGCAGCTATAGAAGTAGATCTTGTGGCTGAGGATCGGAAAACGTGAGCGCAGGATAGAGGTTTGTTGATCAGTCAGCATCGGTGTCATTCAGCCGCCGGTCACGCGTAGACGGTGACTTATAACTGGACTTCTATCCGGGAATTTGCGACGGCCAGGAATGGCGGATCTTATTCGCTTACGCGCGGAGTTCGCTCATCGTTTTCCCGACCGCTCCGGGGCCGAAGTTGATGCGCGCCTCTTTGATACTCATACCAACGACCTCAATTCGGTTAAGATCCGTGGTTCCAATGCCGACGTGTTCGGCGAGTTTGAGCATATTGTCGCCGCGAATGAAGGGCGATGCGCCACGGTCCGCACGCGGATCATAGCTCATTACGGCCATGCCTACGGCATCCACACAAACCGGATTGCGACCCACGATGATGACACCGGGAGTCATGCGCTCCAGACCGTGCAGCCATGGGCCTTCGCCACCTCTGACGGTTTCAACGCCGTCCACAATGGCGAGGTCGATGGGTCGAATTCCGATCTGATCGACTGTCACGCGCGGGACGCGATAACCGGGATCGCGCGGCGAGTCGGGATGCAATTCCGGATCTACGCCGGAAGGCGCTTTCGTCGTGCCCGCGTGCAGCACCTGGCCGCGTTCGGAAGTGGGGTGCTCATTGCCGTCGGGCCCGCAATCGCCTCCGTATAGGGAGCATGGCGTGTCGCCGAAGTTGTTCTTCATCGACATGGTGACGCCGCCGATCCAATGGTTCTTGAGCTTCGATAGGGAGGCGTAGACGTCGCATTCGGTGAAAGCTTGGTTCAAGTGATACGCGGGGTACATATAACCGCCCCACGGAACCTTCAGCCGAACGTATTGTTTATACTTTCCGAGGTTCTGAACGTTTTCCCAATCGACCTTCACGCCAAGATTATTGATGGCGTTCACATCGATGCCATAGCGGGCCCATAACGCGGGGTCCTGTTCGGCGGGGAAGAAGCTTTCGATAATGCGCACCCGTCGCGCGCCTGCTTGCGCGAGGAGATGCACGGTGGAGGCGATCGTCGCACCATTGGTGCGGTATGGGAGATCGGGCGTGAGCGGGAAATTCTTCGGGTTCCCGGTTAGGTTCACTTTTAAGGCAACCGTCTTGCCGCGGACCAGGTTGTTGATCCCGCCGATCTGGTCGAACCCGCTGGCGAGCTTAGCCGTGAAGTCCTGATAACTGCGGCAACGCTCGATTGCGACCGTGCTCGCTGGGGCGTTCCCCTTGAGAATGCTGGTGGCGCCGAGTCCGGCAAGGGCCGTTCCTGTGGTGGCTAGGAGATCTCTGCGCGTGAGGTTCGAACGATCGTACAAATTCATGCTGCCCTCCCAACACCATCCTAGACCCGGAGAGCTACGGCCGGCACGCGGTGGTTGCGGAGATTAAGGAGCGCACTCCCTGAGTTACTGGTTTATGACTGTGCCATCGGGGCGACGCACTATGCCCCATCCGCCGTTCAATGCTTTTCTCTCTCCCTGCTCGAAAGATCCGAATGGATACTTGGCTGCTGCGCGTGCATTGATCTCCACCCCCCAACCTGGTTTCTCGTTCGCATACGCGTAGCCGTCCTTCATCGCCGGATAGCCGTCAAACACCTCTTGAATGCGGTCGTTCGGCGTAGTCCACTCTTGAATTCCAAAATTCGGGCAAACCAGATCCAAGGTGACATTAGCGCAATGTCCGACGGGCGAAACGTCGCCCGGCCCGTGCCAGGCGGTTCTCACCTGGAAAGCGTCTGCCATGGCGGCCATCTTCCAGCACGGCGTCAAGCCGCCCGCTTGCGTGACATGGACACGAATATAGTCGATCAAGCTCTCGCGAATCACCATGTTCCACTCGTGCGGATTGTTGAACAGTTCGCCCATGGCGAGCGGCGTAGTGCAATTGGCGCGAATCTGGCGGAAGTAGTCAATGTTCTCCGGTGAGAGCGCATCTTCCATGAAAAAGAGTTTGAACTGCTCCAGATCTTTGGCGAACTGGACTGCCAGCCGCGGTGGCACGCGCTCATGCACGTCGTGCAGGAGATGAACCTCCGGCCCGAGTTCTTTCCGCGCCGCCTCGAAGAGCTGCAGTGTGCGTCGCACATAAGCGTCGGGATCGAACACCGGATCTTCAATCGCCGCCTCCGTGGGTTTCTGGCCAGGTGCACCGTAAGCCGCCATGCCAGGAATTCCAACTTGCAGCCGCACCGCTTTGATGCCGTTGGCCATGATCTTGCGAGCTTGATCGAGCGTCTCAGAGATCTCGGAGCCCGCCGCGTGCGAATAGATCATGGCGCCGCGACGGCATTTACCGCCGAGCAATTCGTATACCGGGAGGCCGGCTTGCCGCCCTTTGATGTCCCAAAGCGCCTGATCGATGCCGCTGATCGCGTTGTTCAACACCGGGCCGTTGCGCCAATACGACGAGTTGTACTTGGCGTACCAGAGATCTTCAATGGCGTCGGCGGCCCTGCCAATCACGAACGGTTTTAGATAGCGGTTCACTGCATCCACCACCAGGTCGGCGCGCTGCGTGAAAGTCGCGCAACCATAGCCGTATAGCCCATCCTGATCGGTCTGCACTCTGACCACAACCAGCCGTACACCGGCAGGTTCGGTGGTAATGACTGAAACGTCTTTGATCTTCGGAACCGGCATTCCGCGTAGAAGCGGCGTTGCGGCCAGCGCCAGAAATTCGCGGCGCGGTATTCGGATATTCATTGCTCAATCGCTCCGAACCAGATTCTATCGAGTGCAAGGGCACGCGCCGTCAAACTGAATCAGCCTGACTTTGATAGCGGCCGGCCCTACATCTAACGATGGAGCTTCCTTTCAATCCGCGGAGCGACGACAGAAGCGCGAGTTTCGTTTACTCTACTCGAAACGCTTCATGCCAAGAACATTCAGGCAGGTCTTTGTCGGCTTGCACACAATGCTATTCTGCGCCTCGCTCGCGCTGTGCCAGGACCCGACGGGAGTTGTGGAAGGGCAAGTTGCCGATCCTTCCGGCGCTTTAATTCCCAATGCCGCGGTCACCATCACAAACGAATCGACAGGTTTTACAGCAAGTCAGCAAACATCGGCGATCGGAGGGTTTCGTTTCTCCTATCTGCCGGTCGGCAATTACAAGCTGCGCGTATCGGCAAAAGGTTTTGCCGCCTACGATGTGAACGATATTCGCGTGGATGTCGATAGAGTGGTCAATCTGCCGCTCAACTTGAGTCTCGCGCGCAGCAGTGAATCGGTTGAAATCAGTGCTGTGGGGGCGATGGTGGACGTGAGCTCCACGCTCGGCAATGTGGTTACCTCGCACGATGCCGTGGACCTGCCGCTGAATGGCAGAAACCTGACTCAGTTGGGTCTTCTGCAGCCCGGTGTTGCGCCGTTGACGTTCGGTTTGCTGCAGGCCGGTGGCATCGCGCGCGCTAATCAGGCTTATGCAGTGAATGGCGAGCCACCCGAGAGCAACAACTACCTGCTGGATGGCGTAACGAATGTAGATAGCGTCAATGGCGGGTTTGCTTTGCGCACTCCGCCCGATGCGGTAACCGAGTTCCGCATTCTCACTTCGAATGCGCCGCCCGAATACGGCGAAACCAGCGGCGCGACGACCAGCGTCGTGACACGGTCAGGCACGAATGAGTTCCACGGCGATCTCTACGACTTTCTGCGGAATAACGCATTCGACGCGCGTAACTTCTTCGCGGCTTCCACCGAACCGCTGCACCAGAATCAGTTCGGCGCCACGTTTGGCGGCCCGATCCGGCACGACAAGGATTTCTTCTTCGCCTATTACGAAGGGCAACGCGACACGCAAGGCGAAACGCGCACCGCAATTGTGCCGACTGCGGCAGAACGCTCCGGCAATTTCTCCGGGCTGACGGACAGCAACGGCAATCCGGAGCCGTTGATCAACGAGTTCACCGGGCAGCCATTCAGCTTCAATGGCGTGATGGGGCAGATTCCGCCTTTCTTGCTGAGCCCCATCGCATTGAAAGCAGAAGCACTCATTCCGCTGCCCAATATCGGTCCTTCGCTGTATTCTTCGACGCAGTTGTTGACGAACAATTACGATCAGGGCGGCTTTCGCTTCGACCACTACTTCGCCAATAGCGATCAGATGTTCGTGCGTTACGCCGCGTCGTCGCTGCATGAGCTGGATCCGCTGCCAATTAACGGGTCGGGCGTTCCGGGCTTTCCGGTAACCAATGGCATTACGACCAATTCGGCGACCATCTCGTATGTTCACTTGTTCTCTCCCGCGCTGGTTCAGACCGCGCGAACCGCATTCTTTCGCAACGTGTTTCTGGAAGACGCCGCCACGAACCACAGCCCCGCGAGCAATCTTGGGTTTACCTACGCGCCCACTTTGTCTTCAGCGCTTGGCGATCCGTATCTGATCATCAGCGGATATTCCGACGTTGGCAACCCGATCACAGGCCCTCAGAACACTTATCAGAATGACTATCAAGGTTACTATTCGCTCGCGTGGACACGCGGCACGCATAATTTCAAGTTCGGGGCTGATATCGACCGGCAGCAGATCAATGTGCTTCTGGGGATTGCGACGAACGGATTTTTTGTATTTGCGCCTTTCCCTGCCAGCGACTCGTTCGCAAGCTTTCTGCTCGGGCAACCGGTCCAGTTCTTTCAAGGCGGCGGCGATTTCAATCGCGGCCTGCGCAAGTGGATCGTCGCGGGCTACGCCCAGGATGAATGGCGGGTGAATTCGCGCCTGACGTTCACCTACGGGTTGCGCTACGAAGTAAATACGCCGTATACGGATATCCGCAATCGCCTGAACGCCTGGGCTCCGGGCAAGCAGTCGGTGGTCGAACCGAACGCGCCCGAAGGCATTCTCTTTCCGGGTGATCCCGGTATCCCAGCGGGGATTGCGGCTGTCGATTACCACGAGTTTATGCCGCGCATCGGTCTCGCTTGGGATCCGTTCGGCGACGCGACTACAACCATTCGCGCAGGATACGGCATTTTCTACGACGGCTATACCAACGGCACCGGGGGACCGCTGCAGGCGGCCGTCAGCGCGCTGCCATGGACAGAGGCTTACCAGTTGCCCGGACCGGGCATGAACTTCGCGAATCCATACAACGGAAGCACTCCGCCATTCGTGCTGCAACAGTTCGTGCGCCCCGCAACGATTCTCACGGTGCAATCGGGAATGCTGCCGCCGTACTCGCAAAACTGGGATTTCTCGATCGAGCATGTCTTTGCGAAGTCCTATCTGCTCGATGTCCGCTACGTAGGGAACAAAGGAACGCACTTGCCCAGATTCATCGAGGCCGATCCGGCAATCTACGGGCCCGGAGCTACCACCAGCAACGCCGACCAGCGGCGCGAGTATGCAGATTGCGACCCGTCGGGGTCGTGCGCGTTTGCATCGGTGGGGTTGATCGCCGACAACAACAGCTCGACCTATCATGCACTGCAAATTTCCTTGTCCCGGCAGTTGACCAGCAATCTCTCATTCCTGGCATCGTACTGGTGGTCGAAGAGTTTGGACTACGTGTCGTCGTTGAATATCGCGGGTTCGGCGCCCACTCTGGTAGCGGGCGAAAACGATCTGGCGCAGAATCCGTTCGACCTTCGCGCCGAGCACGGCCCGTCGTTATTCGACGCGAAGAATCGTTTTGTGCTCAGCGGCACCTATGCCCTGCCAGGCTGGCATACGGCGCCGCGCGCGGCCGGCTTCCTGGTGAACGGATGGCAGTTGAACACCATCGTCACGCTTTCCTCCGGCACGCCGTTCACCGTGTATGACAGCGATAACGCGCCGATGGAAGGCGCCGCTCCGGAGATCACCGGTTTCTATTCGAGCCGTCCGAATGTGTTGTCTAATCCGAATGCCGGGCCGCACACACCCAACGCGTGGGTCAGTCGAAGCGATTTTCAAGAGCTGACGCCGGCTGCGAATCCGGGCCAGTTCGGCGATGAAGGCCGCAACGCCGTTCGCGGCCCCGGACTCGCAACCGTGGATCTTTCACTCTTCAAGAACTTTGCCGTAACGGAGAGTGCGCGCGTCCAGTTTCGCGCCGAAGCTTTCAACATGTTGAACCACCCCAACTTTATGCTGCCCGAGAATGATCTCGCCTCGCCGGAATTTGGCCAGATTTTGCAAGCCGCGCCGCCGCGCCTTCTGCAGCTTGCGCTAAAGTTCATCTTTTAGCAAGAAAAGGGACAAGCCATGGAACCGATGTTTCTGAAAGACGTTGAGCAGCACAAAGGCGACGACAACTATACCCGCGCGATCGAAATGATGAAGCGGGCCGGTGCGGAATATCCGCAGATCCTGCACATGTTCTCTTTCAAGATGAACGCAACCGTTCACCTGGAACGCTTCACGCAGGAGATGATGCGCGAACCAGCTCCGCTATCGCCCGGTTTTCGCGAGCTGATCGCGGCCTATACTTCACATCTCAATCAATGTCCGTTTTGAACGAAGTCGCACGCCGCGGTCGCGGCGGAATTGCTCGGCAGTAGGGAACTGGTTGATAGTGTCCTGGCCGATCCCGAAACATCTCCGCTGTCAAAAGCGGAGAAAGCTCTGCTGCGGTTTGTTCGAAAGGTAAATGATGAGTCATATACCATTCAGCCTCAGGAGATCGAAGGTCTGCACGCGGAAGGCTACACAGACGAGGCGATCTACTATGCCATCACCGTTTGCGCGCTCTTCAATTTCTACAACCGCTGGATCGATGCGAGCGGCGTGCACCCGATGAGCGATGCCGCACATGCCAACGGCGCCAAGCGATCGGCAATCCATGGTTATTCGCGCAGTTCCCAACCGTCGCCCGAGCCTCCGCGCAAGTAGCACCAGGGCCGCGGTTCTGGTGACCGCCTGCTGCGGCGTCTTCTTCAGCTTCGCCTCGGTCGTGGTCTTCACGTTTGGAATTTTCTTGAAGCCGCTGGCCTCAACATTCCATTGGTCGCGGACACAGGTTTCTTTCGCGTTCACACTTGCTGCGCTCACGGTTGCGGTGTGTTCGCCTTTCATTGGACACCTGCTCGACCGATTTCCCGCGCGCCGCGTTGTGATCCCGTGCACCGTCGTGTACGCCGCTGCGTTCGCGTCGTTGGCGCTCCTGACTCCGCACTTGTGGCATCTCTATGCAGTGTTTGTGCTCATCGGCGCGGTTGGGAACGGCACCACCCAACTCGCCTATGCGCGCGTCGTCAGTGCGTGGTTCGATCGGCATCGCGGGCAAGCGCTGGGGGCGGTGATGGCGGGCTCGGGGCTCGGTTCCATGGCTTTTCCTCCGATCGCGCAAGCGTTGATTTCGGCTTACGGCTGGCGTGTGGCATATGCCGTCTTGGGCCTGCTGATTCTGGTAATCCCGGTTTCTCTTGCCGGTTTCTTTCTCGATGCGCCGAAGGAGACGAACGCCCCGATACCCACATCCCTTCCGAAGAAAGGGGCACGGGCAAGCCTCTGGACCGCGCCTTTTCTGGGAATCGCCGCGGCCCTGCTGCTGTTCTCGTTCGCCACAAACGGACTGATCGCGCATTGGGCGGCATTGTTGACCGATGGCGGCTCTACCCCTGCACAGGCTGCCTTCACGTTGTCGATCGCGGGAGCAGCTACGTTGTTTGGGAAGCTGGGGACTGGTTACCTCCTGGATCGCTTTCGCGCGAACCGTGTAGCCGCAATCTTGCTTGCTCTCTGCGGGTTAGGCTTCGTATTCATCCTGCATGGCTATCTCAGCCTGGTTGCGATTGCGAGCGCCATTCTGGTCGGGATCGGGATGGGCGCTGAATCGGACGTGACGCCTTATCTGTTGACCCGTTACTTTGGCCTGGAGCGGTTCGGCGCGCTGTATGGATACACGTGGTGTGTCTATGCAATTGCAGGCGCGACGGGCCCTGTCATCATGGGCGCGGCGTTTGATTACACGGGCTCATACCATGCAGTCTTATTGGCTTCGACCGCCATGGTAATTGCCGCAGCTATCATCTTCGGTGCTCTTCCACGATACCGGGGATCTGCCTAGCGCAAATTTCGCGGTTGGTGGATCAGGCCGGGTGACGGCGAGGCATCAGGTGAAAATCACCGCAGGCAGTAGATGAATACTAGCGCAAAACTTCCCATGCCCAATACTAAGAAGGTGACGTAATCGCCGATGTGGCCGCTATGAAGCCGGTGCAACAGGTCGATAGGCGCGGCGAGTATGGCGGAGATCGTCCGTTTGCCTGAAGTAGCCAAGTCTGCTGCTGCAATTGCCAGGCCGGCAAAGGCGGTCAGCAGCCCCATGGGCCACTCATCAGGAGATGCTGATTCATTCCGCAAGGTGGGGAAAGGTGCTGCATCCAGAACTCGCGCTACGTACGCATGGCTGTTTTCAAATCGATCCGCAGCCGCGAAAGTAGTTTGCTGGATACAGGGAAGAGCACCGAGCGAGAGCCCTGCGACCGCCAGACCCGCGGCGGGTAAGAACATCGTCGCGGGAGTTCGGCCATGGCCCGCCTTCGTTTCGGGCTTTTCCTCGTGTTTGGGGGCCTGGTTTTGCTCCTTCGCGGACCCCCAACCTAGAAAAATATGCCCTCCAGTACGAAGCACGGCGGCCGAAGTCACAGCGCCCGCGAAGACGAAAACCCACGATAACCAGCTCATTCCCGCTTTCTGTCCTGCGGCGGCGATCATGTCGTGTCCCGCTGCCAAACCCGAAAATGGAATACCGGCAAGACCTATCGAGCCCAAGAGCAAGACAATTCCCGTAGCCCATTGCCCAGCGGCCTTGCCATGCAAATCCTGTTCGTCAATACCCTTAAAACGATGCAGCAGAATACCGGCGACGAAGAATAATGAACCCTTCACAAGACCATGCCCGATGGAGTAAATGGCCGTCCCGGCGAGTCCTTCCGATGAGAACAGTCCGATTCCAATCAACATAAGTCCAATGTGGCTAATAGTGGAAAAGGCCAGCAAGCGCTTCAGGTTGCGCTGTATATAGCACATGAAAGCGCCAACGAAGGCAGTAATGACTCCCGCGCCCACAAACAAAACTCGTAACGCTGGGACATGCGAGTGGAGGGATGGATCGAAGGCAGACCAATAGATTCTGGCCAACGCAAACAAACCCATTGAAACCATCACTCCGGAAAACATCACGCACACAGGAGTGGGAGCCACAGCGTGAGCATCCGCTAGCCAGAAATGAAACGGAACGATCGCCGCCTTCACGAGGTAGCCGCACACCAGAAATACAAACCCAACTAACACCAGAGCGTCCAGGGGACCGGAGGGAAGGGAACGCCCGATCTGCGCCAGGTTCAGGGCCGACGTGCGCGAGTAAATCAACCCGATACCGGTCAATACGAAATAAGCTGCAATCGTATTTGTTACTGCAAAATTCAGGGCTCCTTGTACGCTCCCTGGATCGTCAGTTTTGTAACCGCATAAGGCGAAACCGGCCGCGCTCATCAGTTCGAAAAACACGAATAAATTGAACAAGTCGCCGGTCAATGAAAATCCGCACAGGGAACCAAGGAATGCCAGCATCAAAGCATGAAAGTGGTTGCCGACGGAATCGAAGTATTCAGAGGAGAATAGAAAGGCCGCCACTGTAAGTAGGGCCGCGAATGCGCCTAAACCAGCCCCAATTGGATCGATCACAAACGATATTCCTAAAGCCAATCCATGCCGCGGACGCCAATTTCCGAACCAGTAAACGATGGGTTGAGAGGAAGAGAGCTTCAGAAGATAGAGATTTGCAGCGAGAACCGTTAAGGTGCTCGCAATCGCGATGAGTTGCGAAAGCCGTTCCGAAATTACCTTTGATAACGCGGCCAGCACGGCCGCGGTTAGAAGTGGTAGAGCGACGGGCAGAACGGGTAACATGCGTTATCCCGAAATTCCAGTGAGACGATCCGGATTAAGGGTGCCGTGCCGCTTGTGGATCTGTACCGCCAAGCCGAGCAGCAGCGCCATGACCGTTACTTCCACTACTATGTCCGTCAGCATGAGAGCCTGCATGACCGGGTCCACGGCGGGCGTGCTTGCCGGAATGTCAGCAAAGATGGGCGCGACACGGCCTGTCTTATAACCGATCGAGAGTAACAGAACATAGCTGGACGATTGAATGACGCCGACGCAGATGATGAGGTGAATTAAATGGCGGCTGCTGACCACGCCATAGAGACCCACCAGAAATAGCCAAGCTGCAACCGCGTAAGGCAAATAGTTCATTCTTCCTTCTCTTCCACTAACTCTTCCAAATAGACCAGCAATGCCAAAGATAGTCCTCCACCGACCTCCATGCCGACGCCGAGGTCGATGAGAGCGACAATGCCGCCCCCGGTAATGCTCCCGTTCTGTCCAAGAGGCAGAACGTTTTGAAGGAAGATGCCGCCCAAGACTAAGCCGAGCCCGCCGACCAGGATGTACGCCGCCGCGCCGATGCACTCCGCCACCGCGACCAAACGCAACGGCAATAGTGATCGAAACTCCTTGTATTCGGCGCACAGATATACCAGCACGGGAGCAGACGCTAGTATGACGCCGCCTTGGAAGCCTCCGCCGGGAGACACTTGGCCGTGGGTCACGATGTAGAGGCCGAATAAGACCGTAACCGGCACGAGGGCAAGACTGGTAACCCGGATCGCGTCGCTGACGCGAGGAATGACACGGCCAGGCGTTTTGTCTTCATGGTCGCCGGCTGGTTCGTCCTCTTGGCGGCGCATCAGAAGCACCGTGCCCAGCACAGATGTGAACAGAATGAACTCCTCGCCTAACGTGTCGAAGCCGCGGATGTCGAAGTTCACAGCGGTAACGGCGTCCGTAATGTGCCGCTCGGGGACGGTGATCGCGTTCACCGCGTCGCCATAGCGGCTTTGTACGGAGCCAAGAGGCGGCATCGGGCTATACGCCAAGATAAAAGTCCAGGCCAGCGCGGCCCCGGCAACCAGGAACAAGATTCGGCGGACGGCTCGCGTCACGATTTTGGTCCTTGCTTTTTGATTCGGGCGAGAGCGAGAAGAATCATCAGGGGCAAGGCGAGCGCGCCGACCACAATTTGTGAGAGCGCCACATCGGGCGCCTGGAAAACGAAAAAAAGGATGGCAAGGATCAATCCATAAAAGCTGACAACAATGGCCTGCGAGGTCGGGTTGCGTGTGAAAACCACACCCGTCGCGCCCGCTGCGACAAAGACGAGGATCAGGTTTTGAAGAATCTTCTCAGTCATCGGCTGCTTTGAGCGGGAGCTTCTGCTGGCGCCGCACGCGCGCAGCCCGGGCTGTCGCATGAGACAGGATAGGGTTTGAGATCAGAAGCAGGATGACGATGAGAATGGCTTTGGCAGCCGATTGCGAGAATCCTTCGTGCACGACCACGGCTGCGCAGATCGCGACCGATCCGACGATCGATCCAGGCGCCAGAAAATGAATCTGGTCGTAGACGTTTCTGCTGACGAGGAGACCGATGGATGTGAATGCAAAACTTGCGACTCCGATCAGGAGCAGCGTGCCCGCGACCACTTCACCGACGCTCATAACCAGCGCTCCAGAAAACGTGCGAAGACGAGACCGGCTCCAAATGAGAGCAGCGCTAGCGTCAGCGCCAGATCGACGAACGGAACACGATGATACGCTTCGGCCAGAGCCAAAAGTATCATGATGCACATTGAGCTGCCAGCCTCAAGAGCAACCAGGCGGCTGACTGTGTCGCCATGAGCGCATCGAATGAACGCTCCCGACATACATACAAGCAGAGCGATCACGGCGAGCGTCCACATGAATCAGTCCTCGAGTGACCTGAGAACTTCGGGAACCGGCGCGGGCTCAAGGTGATGGAACAATACGTCGCCGGTTTGCGCGTCAATTCTCAGAACGACCGAATTTGGTGCGATGCTAAAGAGCAAAGTGGCGAGCGCACGCTGTGAAGCCGCTCTGCACTGTCCTTTAGCAGGACGCAGAGGAGCCGTTTCGAAAGAGGAGCGGGATGGCCGGCCGCTGGCCCGGCGAATCAGATGCTTCACCAGCAACCAGATGTCTGTGCAGATCATCCCAGGAATCCGCCAGACCTGCGCAACCCACCTGGCCCTGGGCTCGAAACATGTTGGCACGGTGCGTAACATCTTCCAGGCCGCGAATAAAGTGGCCGCGGAAGCGACGATCCCAGCGATCAATTCGCTGAGGGAAATTTGAAAGACGAACAGCAGCCAAAGGCTCAGGAATATGGCGCCTGCGGCGACGAGGCGGATCACATCTTTTCCTTGATGGCGCTGCGTACCAGCCATAAATTCACCGGATAGGAAGTTACAAATGGATCACTTTCCGGGCCCGGTAGGGAATTGCTTGGAAAGATTATTGATGATCCAGTCCGAAGTATTGCCGCCTTTGCAAGACGGGTGGCCGAAGCCGCTGACACTCACGCCGTTCTTGAAATCGAGAATCATATTGTCGTTATGGTCGGGACTGGGTCCCATCGGGACTGCGTCGAGATTCAGTTGATGGCGTACCTTCCAGGCAATGATGTGATCTGTGCAGGACGTGTCGCCGCTGAGACCAAGTCCGCCGAGAATTTTGCCGCCGCTATAGAGTGGCAGGCCTCCGCCGAAGACAATCACGCCGCCAATGGCTTTCCCAACCATGGGATCGTTCGGTGTTCCGAACGAAGCCGGGTCGCCAAACACAGCTTGCGCATTGGGAGGCGCACTCGTCGTCAGACTATATAAGCTCTGCCCAGGTTGCGATGCGGCATAAACATTCGCGGTGGAGAGAGCATAATTCGAGCCGCTAAGGGCGTTCGCCGTGTTCGCTTTCTCGGCCGCGATAACACGGCTGCCGGGCCATTGATCGCCGCGCGTATTTCCGCTGAAGACGATCCCGCAAACAATGCCGTCGCGGTTCACTACCACCGCCCATTCTTGATTGCCGAGGCCTCCATTCTTCGAAGCGCCTTCTTTGACTACGGACTGGAGCACGGTGCGGAGCCGGCCGGCGTCGGGCAGCGCGGAACAGTCGGCTTTCTGTTGAGCGCCGGAAGGCAGAGCGAGAGCAATAGAAAGCACCAAATAGGAGAAAGAGAACTTGATCATTTTAATTGCCTCAAGTAAGCGACTAAGTCACGAAGTTGCTCACCGGTGAATTGGGTCAGGTCGGGCATTTCGGCTTGGGGTTTCAGAGATTGAGCGTGTGTGACCCACGCTTCCAGATACGCAGTATTGTTCGGGTAAGAATTCGAGGCGATATATTGGCGGCTTGCCAGGTGCGTCAGGTCCGGAGCGACACGGCCGCCCGCCGCGGTTCCACTGATCTGATGACACAGAATACAAGCGCCGCTCAAGAATACCTGCTCGCCGGCGATCGCATCCGCCGATGTCGGCTCGGCAGCGGGTTTACGCTGGCCATCCAACCAAGCAGCATATTCATCCGGCTGCTGAGCGACCACGAGCAAACGCATGCGCGCATGCTCCGCGCCGCAATATTCCGCACACTGACCCGCGTAGTTTCCGGGTTCGCTCGCTTGGATGCGAACGAAATTGGTGTGTCCCGGGATCAGGTCCACCTTGCCGTGTAAAGCCGGTATCCAAAAGGAGTGCATCACGTCGTAAGATTCGAGCTGGATATTCATTGGCCGGTTTACCGGAATATGAATCTCATTCGCGGTAGTAACTTCCTGGGCAGGCGAGCCGCTCAGGTAGTGGACCTCCCACCACCATTGATGGCCGATGAGCAGGATGTCGGGTTTCATGGAGTGGTGCTGATGCGGTCCATGAATCGGGAAATCCGCGAGCAGCTTCAGCCCGAGCACAAAGATTACGGTAAGAATGGCCAGCGGAATGGCAAGGCCGCCTATAGCAATCCACTTCTGACCTCCGCCCATATCAACCGGAGCATGTTCGGCGAGTGATCCGCGTCTGCGCTTGGCTGCCCACGCAATCAACACCCACATCGCGGCCGTAACGATCAAAAACAGAATCGTCATGAACCAGGAGAGATGCGCGATCCGTTCCGCGGCTGGTCCGTGACTGGCGAATGTGGACTGCATCGGCTCGCATCCGGTGAGGAGCAGCGATAACGAAGCAGCGTAGAGAATGCGGCGCATAAGTTACTGCGGCTTTACCCGCGATGCGGGTATCGTGTTGTGCTCGGGATTCGGCACCTCTTCGTCGGCAGGCTCGACGGGTGGATCCGGCTCCTGCGGCGTACCCATCGACTTGATATAGGCAACGAGTTCCCAGATCTGGTGCTCAGGAATGCGGCTGCCCCAGGCCGGCATGCCCTTCGATCGTCCCTCGGCAATGGAATCGAAGATTTGATCGTCGCGGTCGCCATAGAGCCAGACTGGATCGCGCAGGCTCGGCCCCATCCCGCCGCCCGCATGTCCGCCATGACAACCCGAGCAGTTGTACCAATCGAACAATCTGCGGCCGTCCTGTAGAGCGACAGGGTCGCCATTTAACGGATTCGTGCGCTCATGGGAGGCGGTAGGTGGACCGGGGATGGGGCCAACAGAAGCAGGAACGGGGGAAGCCGAACTGGAGGCGACCGAGCTGGTTGAAGTCTTACAACTGAGGCCTGTCAAAATGAATGCGAAGGTCGCGGCCAAGAACAAAATTCGCATCGTTATTCCTCCGTTCGCGGAATGCCGTATGAGTGAAGCAAGGCTTGTATCTCGGGCGCTCGGCGCGTAATTTCGGCATCCAGCCGCTGCTTCAACGCGGCTTCTCCAGGACGAACGCCCATTCCAATGTTGAATGCGAAAGGCAAATTGGGGTTCGCTGGGTCACCATTAATCGGTGTCAGAGTGAGCGGAACCGCGGAGTTGAGTGAGAAATAGCCGGCCAGCGGACCCCATGCGACCGCCACATCCACGGTCTTATTGATGACGGCTTCGATCAGGTCGGCGGCGGGATTTTTCTCCGTGAGATTGCCGAAAATGCTGAAGCCGACCAGATTCCGAACGATGCCTCGGTTAATCAAGGCATGCACCGGCGGAAGGCTGTCGTCGGCATCGCCGAGCACATGAACACCAATACGAAGCGCGCGCAATCGAGGATCGTCGAGCGAGTCAATGTGCAGATTGCGGTCTTGCCGCGAAACAAAGACATACGTGGAGCGGTAATAAGGACGAGTGGTGGCTGCTTCATCCAGTCCTTCCGGCACCTCCATGACGACATCGCAAATCCCGGCTTCGAGTGTCTTTCGGAAGAATTTGCCACGCTGCGGATACCAGGTATAAGAAACGTTATCTCCCAAATCCTTGCCGATGAGAGCCGCCAGTTTATTTTCAAATCCCTGCTGCTGGTCGTTCGAATAAGGAAGGTTGTTAGGATCCGCGCACACACGCAGCTCCGGTTCGGCGGCAAACTGGATGCTCGCGGTAAGTAGCAAACAACCGAGAAGTCTAATAGCCGAACACATAGACAAGATCTCCCGGTTGCGTTTTCGCTTTGATCTGTTTCATGGTGCCGACCGCCCCCAGCGCCCCGTAAGGATCGTCGGTGGAAATGGAAGGCAGCGCTGTGGCGCCCATCCAGCCGCCAATCCCCGAGTAAATGGCTACGTATTGCTTGCCGTCGGGGCCGAGAAACGTCATGGGATTCCCGATAATTCCGGATGCGGTTTTAAACTGCCAAAGTATTTTGCCGGAACGGTCATCGACGGCCCGGAACCAGCCATCCATGGTTCCGTAAAAAACGACGTCTCCTCCAGTGCTAAGCACGCCGCTGTACACCGGCAGATCGGGATCTTTTATGGACCAGACTTTCTGAGCTTTTTGTATGTCCCAAGCCATGAATTCACCCTGATAGCCGCCCGGGCCCGGATACATTCGCACGCTGGCGCCTAAGTACGGGGTGCCGGCGATGTAATTCACGGCTGTGCCTTCATAATCCATGCATGTGTTATGCGCCGGAATATATAAGTAGCCTGTTCGCGGCGATAGCGACGAGGGAACAAATTCCTTGCCGCCTGTCGAAGACGGACAAATGTGGGTGGCGTAATGACCAAAGTGGGTGCGTTTCTCCGGATCGATATTCGGAATGCCCGTCTTCAGGTCGTAGCCGTTCGACCAATTTACCGGCTCGAATTTTTCGGCGGATAACACCTCGCCCGTTTCACGGTCGAGCACGAAAACATATCCGGTTCGCCCCGGATGGATCAACAACTTGCGCGTTTTTCCTTGCCAGGGCATGTCGATCAGAACGTTTTCCATGATCTCGTCGTAATCCCACGCGTCATGGGGCACAACTTGGTAAGCCCATTTGGCGTAGCCGGTTTCCGGATTGCGCGCCCAAATAGTGATCGACCATTTGTTATCGCCCGGCCGCATGTCCGCGTTCCAAACTCCTGGATTACCGGTGCCGTAATAAATCAGGTTCAGTTCCGGATCGTAGGAGATCCATCCCCAAATAGTGCCGCCGCCCATTTTCCACTGACCGGGCGTCCAACTGGAAATACCGAGATCCTTGCCGCGATCTTTGGCATAGAATGGCTTGAAATCCGGACCGATGCGTGCATCTTCGTCCGAGCCGCTGTTGAAAGCGCGCCAAAGGATTTTGCCGGTTTTTGAATCCAGTGCAGTAAGGCGTCCGCGAACTCCTAACTCTCCTCCGCTGTCGCCAACTAGCACTACGTTTTTGACGACGATCGGCGCCATCGTGATGGTCTCACCGTATTTGATATCACCGACCTTTGTTCTCCAAACCTCCTTACCCGTGTTCGCATCCACCGCCACCGTGTATGCGTCCAGCAAGTTATAGATGATGTACCCGTCGGCGTAACTGGCGCCGCGATTGACGACGTCGCAGCACGCGATTCCAACGGCGGCGATTTGTGGGTTAGGATGATAGATCCACTTTTGAGGAAAGCCGGGTTGGGTCAGATCGAACGCCATGAGGTTGTTCGGATATGGCGTGACCACATACATGGTGTTATTCACCACTAACGGCTGGCCTTCATGCCCTTGCGGAATGCCGGTGGACATGGTCGCGACGACATGCAGATTTTTTGCATTCCCGGTGTTTATCTTGTCCAGGGGACTGTACCGCGTGTTGCCGTAATCTCCGGCGGGCATGGTCCACTGCCCATCCGCAACCGGTGAGACCATGTGGAACCCCGCGAGTTCGCCCGGAATGTTCTCGGTGCTCCCGTTATTGTTCTGGGCAACCATCGCCGCTGGCAGAACGACAGCGAAGACGGTCATAGAAAGGAAAAGCTTGTTTCGGTTCATTGCAGTGTATATAAGTAAGCCGCGACGTCGTGGGCCTGTTCGCTGGTAAGCCCAAGATTGGGCATGGCTGTTTTCGGTTCGACGGCGGGCGGATTTTGAATCCAGCGGATCAAATTATCGGGCGAATTGGGAAGCTCGCCCGCAATCATCGTTCGCCGGCCGAAAGAAGTGAGCGGCGGGCCTACTAGACCGTGGGCCGTGCGAATGCCGGGAATGGTGTGGCAGGAACCGCAGCCGTAACTTTGGATAATTTGTTTTCCATGCGCCGGATTTCCGTCCACAGCTACTGTATAAGCGCGCGTGACTTTTCCTCCTGTGCAACTGACTAAACCTGTGGAGAGAACAACTGCCAGCAGAAGAGCGCGCCTGCGCGGAAGGCGTCTCATCGCGCCCTCACACAAAGATTGAGAATCAACAGCGGAATCGTGAGCCAGATGAGGCCGATACCCAACGTGAAACTGACAAATACGCCGAGCAGCGCCATGAACTCTGGGCGGCCTCGACCTTCTGCCTGGCCTAGGCTTCGGGCCGTAGAGAGTTGACGCCAATTGCGATAGGATGTGAGACCCGCTACAAAGGCCGTTCCAATCAGAAGGACCGCGGCCAAGCTATATAACAGGGCAATGCCCGGCCGCGGAGCGCCTCCGCCAAGCTGCCCATTTTCAACACAAGCCCACCAGGTGATGAGGACATAGCCGACGCTGAGAATGATCCAGCTTGCGGCCGATCCGGTAAAGCCGAACCAAAGCTTTCCGGGGCGTACATCGTGTCGCGGATTTTGTGCCGGGCTATCCATGGGCGATTAAGTTTGGGATGACATAAAGGATTAGGACGACGAACACCCAGACGACATCGACGAAGTGCCAATACAGCGCAACCGTTTCGTACGGGCGGAAGGGTGTCTCGCGAGCCGGCGCATAGCGCGGCAGAACCAGCACATACGTCAGCATGAGCAACCCAACGATTACGTGAGCGGCGTGGAAGCTTGTGATGACGTAAAAAATAGAGCCATAGGAGTCACTGAACGGAGTCAAGGTCTTCCAGTGGTCTTTGTATTCGTAGCCTTGCAGTGCAAGAAAGATCAAACCCATAAAGATGGTGACGGCGAGCAGGAGACGGCCGGCTGCGTAACGCCGCTCGCGCACGCGACGTTTCCCCCACTCCAGCACGAAGCTGCTCGCCACCAGAATGGCCAACAGAATAAAAGCGACGAGGAGTTTGGGCGGATGATCTACCTGCCAACGCTCCTTGTTACTGCCCAGATAGAAATAGGCTGCAAAGAAGCTTGCAAAGAGCGCGCCTTCCGTGGCGATGACGCACCACATAGCGTAAATACCGCGCCGCTCCTCGAGAGGCAATCCACGAACGGAGACATCAGGACCGGGATACTGCAAGGCAGTGCTCATCCTTCCGTCTCCACGTCAGTCCGCCTCCGATGGCCGCGGCCACAGCCAGTAATAAACGAGAAACAGCATGGCCAGAAACGCTACCAGTGCGCCCCACAACGACTGAAACACCAGGGCGAAGAAGAAGAAAAACATGACAACGGCCACGCACAGCGGCACGAGCGTGTCTTTAGGGATAGTTGCAATCGATGTTGGCTCTGCGTCCAGCCAGGTAGTCATCAGCGTAAGCCGCTGCTCGTCGAGAACCCGCTCATCACGGGGATCGCTTTCCTCGTTATAGTCATCCCAAAGTGGATGGCGAGAAATAACAGTAGGAATGTGAACCGTCGCGTAAGGCTTGGGTGGAGAGTCTGTCTCCCACTCGAGTCCGTCCGAGTTCCATGGATTCTTACTCGCCAGGGCGCCGTGAGAAAGGCTCCAAAACAAATTGATGATGCTCATCAAGATGCCGATGCCAAACACAAATGCTCCGATTGTCACGGTCATGTTCATGCCTTCCAGGCCGAGACCTGACTGATAAGTGAAGATGCGGCGAGGCATTCCGAGCAATCCTAAGATATGCATCGGGAAGAAACCAACATTAAACCCGATAAACATCACCCAAAAACTCCACTTACCGAGCGTCTCACTCAATCTGCGGCCGATCATCTTCGGCAGCCAGTAATAGAAACCAGAAAAAACGGGGAACACGTTCGCGCCAATCAGGACATAGTGGATGTGAGCGACAACGTAGTACGTGTTGTGAACCTGCCAGTCGACAGGAATGATCCCGGTGAACACGCCGCTTAATCCGCCGATCACTAACAGTGCGATGGAGCCGACGGCGAAATACATGGACGCGGTCAGCACCGGGCGTCCCGTCCAAATGGTTGCAACCCAGGCAAATACCTGAACAGCCGTGAATATGGAGATGGTCATGCTTCCGGCGCTGAAGAAGCTCATCGCCATATCGGACATGCCAACGGTAAACATGTGGTGCAACCAAACGCTGAAACCCACCAGACCGGTAAGTATGGTCGCGATCGCTATATATGGATAACCGACGATGGGCCTGCGCGAGAAGACCGGGATGATCAGCGAAATCATCCCGGTCGCGGGAAGGAAGATCACATACACCCACGGATGGCCGAAAAACCAGAACAACTGCTGCCAAAGGATCGGATCACCGCCACTGGCAATCTTGAAAAAATGAGTTCCCCACTGCCGGTCAAGCTCGAGAAAAACACACGCGGCCGTGAGAGCAGGCAGTGCGAAGATGATCAAAAACGAGATCGTGAGGGTGCTGTAAAGGAACAGCGGCATCTTGCTGATCGCCATGCCGGGAGCACGCAGCCGCAAAATGGTGACGATTGAATTGATCGCTGCGCCTGTCGTAGAGATCGTAAGGAAGATCAGCGAGAGGGCATAAAAATCCATGCCGTGGCTAGGCGAATATCGGGTTCCGGTGTAGGGGAAATAAGCGAACCATCCGGCATGAGGCGCCTGGCCGATCAAAGGCGCAACATACAGAAAAATACCTGAGATGAGAAACGACCAATAAGTGAAGGCATTCAGCCGCGGATAGGCCATATCCCGGGCGCCAATCATGAGCGGAATCAGGTATACGGCAAAGCCGGTAAGAATCGGCGAGGCGTACCAGAAAATCATGGTGACGCCATGCATCGTGAAGATCTGATCGTAAACTTCAGGCGAGAGAAAGGACTGACTTGCGCGGGCGAGCTGGATTCGCATCAGCAGAGCTTCCACCCCTCCCACCAGGAGGAAGACAAACGCGGTGACCAGATACCGGATACCCAGCTCTTTGTGATCTACTGTGGCGAACCAGCCGCGAAGTGTCTTAGGAGTTTCCCAAAGCTCCGTTAATCTCTGTTCAATTGCAGCGGCGCTGCTCATTTCAAATGTTGGTTGACTTCTTCGATTGGACGCAAAAGTTCGTGTGAATTACTCCTGTTACGATTACGTGAAGGTTTTGGCGCCGTTGGAGGCCTATAGCGCTCGGAGGGCGACGGTTCGCGCCGCATTTTGTCGCGCCTATTGGCTTGCCGCTCTACTCTTGTCTTGCGCAGGTTTGGTCTTCTCTTCCATTGCCGGCTTAGACAGAACCTTAGTCCACACCTCACCGCCATTGAGCCCGCGTTTGTCAAATCCGGCGTATGCGTGAGGAGCTTCACTTAGCGGCAGCCGATGGCTAACGATGAAGCTAGGCTTGGCTTTGCCGGTGATGATCAGATCGCGCAGATAGACGTTGTACTTCTTACGGATTCAGAAATTTCCAGAACTACCAATTGCGCGTTAGGGTAATGTGTTCTTAGAATCGGTCGGAGGCATGCTTGCCCCCGTTAAGTGCGTAGAGCCGACCCGTAGAGGCGCCGCAAACGCTCGGCCTGTGTCAATGCAAGGGATGATTTGAGTGGTGGAGGCGGCGGGAGTTGAACCAAACGGCGGTGTTGAAGGCAAAGAAATTCCTTTGTTTTCAATCGGCTAGAAGGGCTAAAAGTGCCACGTTCGTCGCCTTGATTGTACAAAAACTGTACAAATCAGAATCTAATGACTTGTTGGCCTTCCTATTCTTCGGCCAAGAAGCCTGGTTCCAGGAGTTCATGTCAGCGCCCCCCTCTGTCACCGGCATCAGCCGGGCGACGTGCTGATGCGCATTAGCATGCGAGATAGTGCGCCCGAAAGACTTCTATGTGTGGCTCAAAGCCCCACAGCGGCATGCTGCGATCCTTGCCCTCATGTCTCCCCATCGGCGCGCTCCGCTTCCCAAACACTGCTAGCGAACATTTCAATCGTATCTTGTTTTGATAGTTTCTTACGGTGCGATCACTGTGACCCACTAGAATGCGCGATCAGACGGTGCAAACGAATCGATCTGCTAAACCAGCGATGGTCATATTGTCCACGATCGCGTCGTGGGGGATTAGCACGTACTTCCAAGGCTTTCCTCCGTAGCGCATTGTATGTGTACTTGCATGTTCGCACCACTTCGTTGCGGCGTCACGCTTAGACATCACGTCTTGTTCATTCATCTGATTGGCGGCCTTTGGCTCAAGCATGTAAATGCAATCACTGCTCTCCGTAACGAAGTCGGGCTGATACTCCAGATGATCTGCGGCAGACTTATAGAAGATCTGAAACTGGCCTTTCGCAGGGCGGAACCACTTTAACTTTTCTCTTTCTAAGATTACGGCGAGACGGCGCTCCGAATCGGACTGAAATTTTTGCGGCGTATCGAATAGGCAGTACTTAAACCCGCCAAACAAGTATTTCGCCATATTGCTCTTGTCCTCTGGTGAGACGCGATAATCGAGAACGGTGTCCTTTTCTCCAGCCGTATACGCGCTCCTGCGCAACTCCGTGAAGCCTTTGGTGACCTTGACTTCGTATCCCGCAGCCTCCTCCCAATAGTGCTCCTGCATTTGAGCGTGGATGAATCGAGCGATATCGCGCTGATTGAACCGCAGAACTTTCCGTGTTTCGTCTTCTGAAAGATACGTGAGGAAATGCTTCACAGTACGCGAGGCAAGCTCATAGAGGAAGTCAGCGTGAGCGTCATACGAAACGTCGTCGAAGTCCACCAGTCCGCTCACGACGTAATCCTCAAGCCGCCGTTCCTCGATTCCGCCTCCGCCCACAGCCACGACTTCGCGTTCGTTGGTCCGCAAATATTGAACCCATAGCTCCTCGGAAACGGGCGGATATCGTAGCGTGTCAAGTTTCAAGTTGAACGGTTTATAGCCGGATTTGACTTCGCCGGTCGGCACAACTAAAATGCGCGGAATATCGATTGTCTCTCTTGCAACCAATTCCGTTGTACTCGCCACGACTGCGGCTATATCGGGAGGCTCCGTCACGCCTTCTAGCACCATTTGTGAAGGTTGCATTCGCTCCGACACGGTCTTCACGATCTCGGCCTGGATTTCGGGCTCGGCCAGATGCGCCAAGGTCGGAACCCTGCCCGGCTGGTTCTCCAGTCCCTTAATGACCTGATAGGCGACCTGAGCCACTTGCTGTTCTTCCGGTTTAGCGAAGGCACGGTCTGTTTGGCTTGGAGGAGCTACTGCGCTACCGCTTACCGGTACGGGCGGGATACCCAACTTTGTCTCCAGTCTCGATTGAGAGACAACGGTAACCGTTTTTTGGATCAGTTCATCCGGGCTGAGAACGACAGCTTGGAGGCGTAACGTCGAGTCGGGTTTGCTGGCTTCATCAACAATCTCCTGAAACCGGTCATGGGCCACGATGTTCAACCGATCCAATGCGGTAATGCCAGTTCGCTTGCCGTACGGTAAACGAAGACCGCGCCCAATAGACTGCTCAATCAGTGTGCGCGCGTTCGCCGCTCGGAGCGGAACAATCGTATATAGGTTAGTAACATCCCAACCTTCTTTCAACATGTTAACGTGAATAACGATCTCTGTAGGCTCTTCGGTGTGCTCTACTTTCAGCAGCCGGGCAATCATTTCTTCTTCTTCGGCCCCGGTTTTGCTTGAGTCGACCTGAATGACTTTTTCTTTGTATGCGCCGAGAAAAAAGTCGTTCGATTGGATTAAGTCGTGAAGCTGCTTTGCGTGCGTTGTGTCGCGTGCGATCACCAAAAGGAACGGCTTTACCAAATACTTGGCCGTTTCGCGGGCATAGGTCTCCAGCTCAACCTTGACCTTCTCATGCAGACGAACGCCATCTTCGAGCTTCATCCGCTCGATCTCTTCGTTCGACATTCCGGACGGATTAAAATTCTTGCGGGTCACGACGGCCGGTTCTTTTACAAATCCGTCCGCCATCGCCCTTCCCAACGGATAGTCGAGGATGACATTCCTGAACGCCACCGGGCCTTTGTTTGTCTCAACGAAGGGCGTCGCGGTCAGTTCGAGGCCGAGGATCGGTTTCAATTCATTGATGGCTCTAACGCCAGCTGAAGCCCGATAGCGGTGCGATTCATCCATAAGAAGCACGAGATCCGGGAGTGCGGCCAAATATTCGAAATAGCTTTCGCCGAGATATTCCGAAAGCCTTTTTACACGAGGCGACTTGCCGCCTCTTACTTCGGAGTTGATCTTAGAAATGTTGAAGATGTTCACCTTGCAACGGAGCGTTATGTCGAACAAGGTGTTGGCCATAGACTCGTAATTGTCGCCCGTTATGATGGCCGGCGCGTCCGTCGCGAACTCCGCGATGCCTCTGAATACGTATTTGGGCGTATTGGGTGTGAAATCAGCGATCAGCTTGTCGTAGATCGTCAGGTTAGGTGCCAGGACGAAGAAGTTGTTAATGCTGTGCGCCAGGTGGAGATAGCTGACGAAAGCGCCCATTAGACGCGTCTTGCCGACGCCCGTTGCGAGCGCGAAGCAAATTGACGGGAACTCACGCTCAAAATCCGCAACCGAAGGGAATTCACTATGAATGACAGCTCGTGCCCCTTTGACATTGCTATTTTTGGATGGCGGTGCAATTTCAATCACTCGATCCAAAATTTCAAGAGCCCTGCGTTGGGGAGGCCGGAGGCTCAGACGGCCAGCAATGCCGTTAACGTGGCGGTTCATACCGTCACTTCCTCTGGGAAGAGATCCTGCTGGTGCGTCTTGTGCGGAGCCTTCGGCAAGTTTTCGATGCAGAGACTGTAGTCGTCGTGGCCCCATTCGCACCGGGACAAGACTTGCTTTGGAATCTTCTTTACCGTGATGTTGGGATATCGGTCTGCTTTGCCGCGGAACGCGGCGCAGAGAACCAGTAAGGTTCGCTCACCACCCACTTCATCATTGAGCTGTTGGAGTTGCTCGTGATTGAGATGCGCCGTTGTGACGTAAATGAAATCGCGTTCCGTAGACTTCCCGTGCTGCCAATAAATCGAGTCACTTGGCGCGTAGGTAAATCCTTCAAGCTTGCAGACTGCCTCCGCCAGCATGGCGGCGTTGTACTGTTTGCTGATAACCCAATTGCCCCACTTGTCTTGCTGAAGCAGCGAGGGTGCAAGTTTGTAGTAACGGAAACCACCGCCGCCCTTCCATCCAACTGCATCCGTGATCCCGCCGCCGTCTTGACCGTCGATAACCATTCTCAACCGAGGAATGATGTGGGAGTGGCAATGCTCGCCCAATTCAACCATGATCCATCGACGGCCCATCTTATGGGCCACGGCACCGGTTGTTCCTGACCCAGCAAAAGAATCAAGAACCAGATCTCCCGGATTGGTCGCGAGAGCGAGGATTCGCCGAAGAAGGCGTTCAGGCTTTGGTGTCTGAAACACTTCGGCATCCTCCCCGACAACCGCCATCACTTCTTTCTTGGCTTCTTGTGTATTACCAACATCCTCCTGGAGCCAAATCGTTTGCGGAACAATCCCCTCCATAACTTCTGAAAGAAATCTCTTGAGCCGGGGCACGTTGTCTCCGCGTTCGCCCCACCATATGCGCTTGTCCTTGTCCAAGTCGGCGAGCTTCTCTTTGGAGACACGCCAATACATTCCTTTAGGTGGCCCAGGAATCACTCGTCCGGACGGTGTTGTGACGGGATAGATACCTGCCGAGTAAGAGTTCCTGGCGGACATGTCGCCAGAAGTCCAGGGGCCCCTCGGATCATTGTCGAGATTCTTATAGCCCTTATTATGCTTCTCGTCACGAGGCAACAGATTTCGCTTCCATTGCGACTTCTTCTTTGCGAAGACCAGCACGTGATCGTGAGAATCAGATATATACTGTGCGGTGCTGTTCGGAGCAAATCTCTTTTGCCAGATGACATTCGCGATGAAGTTGGCGCGTCCAAATACCTCGTCTCCTAGGACCTTCAGGTAGTGCGCCTCGTTGTCATCAATCGTCATCCACAAGGAGCCATCCTCAGACAATAAGCTTCGGATGAGTTCCAGACGATCCCGAATTAGAGAGAGCCAAATCGAATGCTCGACACCATCGTCATAGTGCACAAACGCACTCCCAGTGTTATACGGAGGGTCGATGAAGACGCACTTAATCTTGCCGGTGTACTCATGTTCCAGAGCCTTTAGCGCAAGTAAGTTGTCGCCAAATATCAGTAGATTGTTGAAGATGTCATGGTCACTGATACGGTGATCAGCATGATAAGACTTCGATGAGTCCTCTAAGAGAATGCGTGGCTCCAGTTTGGGTCGATTCTCCTTCCCAATCCACGTGAGTTCTAGTTTTGGCCTATGAATCATGGTTGCTCTATGCTTGTGGTTGCGGACTCGGGACACGCGGTACAGTAGCTGCTTTCTTCTGCTGGTCCAGTCGCATCAGCACTCTGTCCGCGAGCGGCTGTGAATCGGTCAGGTTCCGGAAGATCGCCAGATAACCTTTCAGTGCTTGTAATGACTGTGACTCCGCATAGATCACTTCAGCCATTTCATTTGTTGCAATGGACAAAGCCTGCCGATCGTCTGGGGATAAGCGAAAGTCGGCGCGTTGAAGAACGTCTAGACACCGCTGCGCCACGAACGCCATCACAAAGTATCGTCCATGCCGGAAGAACATCCGGCGAGCGTAGGAGTTCTCGGACCATTCTGTCGCTGCCAAGACAACGTCGATGAAGCGGTAGACCCGCACAATCCGGCACAATCGAATGCCAGTCAGTTCTTTGGAGAACAACTTGCCGTAGACGACTCCTTCCTGCTCCCATAATTTTCCGACTTCCTTTTTCGCCGTGACAACGAAGTCGACGGCATTTGCCGGGCTGTGGCCCTGGGTCCGTAATTCGCGCATACGGTCAGACGAGAACACGTCACCGGACAGGCAGGCCAGGGCGACAGCAGCTTGTTCCAAGGTGAATGAATCCTCTCCTCCAACCCGAGCGTCCGCCGAAGGCCGATAGTGGTAGTTGATGCCGCCGAGAGCCAGCTCTCGACGGAGTCGCTCTTGCGTTGGATCGAGGGCCGCGAAATCAACGCCACGGACTACGTTCTGGTGATTGCGGGCGCGTGTTATACGTAAGCCGATATCATCGGGCGTGCACCCGATCTCTATTATCGTCAGCAGGACTTTGGCATTGAGCGAGAGTTCATGATCGATGGACGCTGTGCTGATAGAGCCAGCTGTTTGCGCGCCGTTTACAATGGAAACGTTTTCAAGTCGGAATTTACACAGTGCGTTCGTTCCTACCGCCGGGATGATTCGCTCCGCTACGGCAGTTAGCCCGTTATTGAGATAAAAAAATTCCTCCGGTTTTCGTTGTACAGTATCGGCGATGGCATTGTTGACACCGATTGAGCCAAGGTAGTGCCGAATATTCCTCTCGAATAAGGCTTTACCATGCGTTTCGACTAGCTGCGCCACCGACCGTGCGGAGATTTGGCCATATACAGCTTTACGCGGGGCTTGGACCTGGTACCAGTTTTCGAGGGTCACCTCAGCTGTAACACTGACTGGAGCTTCCTCAGCTATCAACCAATCGAAAACCCTCGCTCGACCGCAAACCTGCCAGTCCAGCCGTTCACTCAACGTGTTAATCTCGGCGCGAAAGGCATTCATGTCCTGGGTCGCGTGCGAGCCGCACGTATCCCCCAGGAAAGTCAGGACGATTGCTATGGAGACTCCCGGTGTGTCCAGAGCTTCCTCGATTTCATCTAGCCGAAGTTGAAATGCAGCATTGAACTCGCTGAATCGTTTCTGGATCAGCGCCCTCACGCCATTAATTGTCTTTTGGGCTTCTTCCTGAGATGGAGCCGCGCCCGTCTTCTTGAACTTGGATTGCACAAGAATCAGCCGCGCCCCGGCGCGATCATAGTGAAGCGCGTCGATACCCCGGTCATCCTTCCCGTCGGTGACCGCGCCGGCCGCGGAAACGTCGTCAAGTCCAACCATTCCGACCAACACGTAAGCCGCCAACGCCCGGGAAAGGCGATCCGTGTCGTGTTGCTCTTGCGTCCAGTTTGTGCGCTCGGGAATTTCGATCTTCGATACGTAAGCAAAGAAGCGCTGTCTAAGAGCCGCCTCAATGTGCACGATTTGTTGCTCCGGCGTATGCACGCTAGGTAAGCCTCCATCGGATCGTGAACACGTTTGCGAGTTCCGCTTTCTGGACAAGCTTACCTTCTATGCTGGAGATCAATTCGTCACGTTGTTTGTCAATTTGATCCTGCGCATCGAACAATGATTTGCGCTTCTCGTTGCGCTGCACTTCAAGCGATTTGATCTGCTTCTGGCCGGCCAGTTTTTCTTCGAGCGTGAGAGCAGTTGTTGCAGTCCTCCGGGCTTCTTTGATCTGCCTATCCAGTTCCTTGATTTCGCGTTCAAGGCCGAGTTTTAAGTCGTCGGCCCAACCTTCCAGCTTTTCGGCTTCCGCTTCAAAGAACCGGGCGTTGCGCTCCGAAATCATCTGCTGAATAATTCGTTGCCGCGTCTTAACCGACCCATCGAGCGCGCCGATGATTTCTGCAGCGGGCTTCGCCGTTTGTCCAGCTTCACCCGGCAAATTGAACAGCCGGGACAAAGCCTCTTCTTCCAGAGGCCCTCCATCGTCGCTCTGTCCCGCAAAGATCAGATGATCCTCTGCCTGGTCGAACGACTCAACACTGAATATCGACAGCGCGAGCCACCCCGCACGGCCTCGCAACGGCTCAAGTATCGAAACCTTGCCGTCATGTTGTCCGTAGTCGAAATTCACTTCGACCGGAGCCAGTGGGCGGGCCTTCGCCTGTTGGAGGATTGCCTCTGCGAGTGGATGATTTAGCCGGTAAAGATGGGCTTCGCCCGTGCGCCGGGGTAGCTCATAGAGTCCGGGTGCGATATCGTCCCCGAACGGTGAACGCTTCAAGCGAAACGACGAATGATTAATAAATTCCGCGCAGTCGGTTAGTTCAAGGCGCGTCAACTGCATGAGGAGTCGTTCAAACCGGTTCAGGTACGCTTTGGAAGCTTCGTCGCGCACGCGCAACTTCTCGCGTACTTCGTCGTCGAAGTTCTCTAGCAGCTTGCGGCGTGTGCTGGTCATCGCCTCATTGATTTCGAAACTCAACTCCAGCTGAAGCTGATCGAATGCGGCTTGAATCTCCTGTGTCCTGCGGCAGCGCTGATAAATATCCGCAATGCGCTTTTCAAAGTCAACGCCGGATTCGATTGCGCCGAGAACCTCGTCACTTGCGCCAAATACACCCTCAAATAGCTGGAACTTTTCCGACAGCAGAGTGAGAACGCGCACGTCGGCAGCGTTGTTTGCATTTAGAAAATTGACGACAACAACATCGTGCTTCTGTCCATAGCGGTGACACCGCCCGATGCGCTGTTCAATGCGTTGGGGATTCCACGGTAGATCATAGTTGACGACCAACGAACAGAACTGAAGATTGATGCCTTCAGCACCCGCCTCAGTCGCGATCATGATACGACCCTTCTCACGAAAGTAGTCGACCAGCGCGGATCGCATGTCCGCGGAACGGGAACCGGTGATCCGATCCGTGCCTTGATGCCGATGAAGCCATTCTGCGTAGATCGTTTTCGAGCCTTCGTCGGTGTTAGAGCCGTTAAACAGGACAATCCCTTCCGCGTAGGGACTGTCAGCCAGCACCCGCAGCAGGTAGGCTTGTGTTCGTCTCGATTCGGTAAAGATGATGGCCTTCTCTTGTGCTCCAAGCTCCTTCGCTCGACTGAACGCGATGTTCAAGGCTTTGATAAGAGCCTTCCCTTTGGCATTGTGATCGATCGAGGTGGCTAGCTGCGCAAATTGATCGAGATCGGCGATTTCACGTTCTAGCGCCGCACGGTCACTGTCGGAAAGCACCATTTCGGTCGAATCCTCAGGCCATTCCTCAGCGGTTTCGTTCAATCCTTCATAGTCCTGCTCGAGCTCGCCTTGCAGGGTGACGGTAGGCTCCTGCTTTTTCAGCTTCGCTTTGAGACGGTTCGAAATGGATGTGAGCGCACCGGCAATGGCAAAGGTGGAGGACGCGAGCAGTTTTCTCAGCACCAGCGTCATGAGGGAACGCTGGCTTGATGGAAGCGCCTGAAGATTCGGTCGTTGAAGGTATTGAGAAACAAGCTGATACAGGCGATCTTCGCTTTCTTCCGGGGTGAAATGCTCCACCAGCGGCCACCGGCGCGTGAATGGGATATAGGTCGTAACTTGTCGGCGGAGCGTCCTATGGCAAACCGGTTTGAGACGAGCTTTCAGCGTTTGGAAAATCTGGTCCTGACTTAGACTGGCAAACTGTTCACGAAAACTCCGCAAGTCGCCGAACGTATGCTCATCAATGATGCTGACAAGACCGAACAGTTCGAGCAGCGAATTCTGTAGCGGAGTTGCCGTAAGCAACAGCTTCGGAGCCTTGAGAAGCGCCAGCTTTAGAGTGTTTGCTATAACATTGCTCGGCTTGTACACGTTCCGGAGCCGGTGAGCTTCATCGATGACGGCCAAATCCCATGCCGCACTCGCGATTTCTGCCGCCTTGGACCGGGCGAATTGATACGAACAGATAACAATGTCTTCACCGTGGAAGGGCCTGAAATTTCCGACTTTGATCGCGGCATTGTAAGACTTCGATTCCAGAATTCGGCAAGGGAGGAAAAACTTCTCCGTGAGCTCTTGATACCACTGTTTGCGGAGGTTCGATGGTGTAATGACGAGGATGCGGCGCTTTCTTTCAGCCCACCTTTGGGAAACCACCAGGCCCGCCTCGATGGTCTTACCCAGCCCCACTTCGTCGGCTAGAAGCGCGCCCTTCGACAGCGGAGAGCTAAACGCGAATAAAGCCGCGTCGACCTGATGGGGATTCAAGTCTACTTGAGCGCTGGCGACGGCTCCAGCGAGCTTTTCCGCACTATCTGATGAATAGCGCTTCGTCAGTTCGTGGGCGAAATACTTCGCGTGATATGCGGTGAAATTCATCAATACTCGTCGTTCCCTCGCTGCTGTGCGCTTGGCGAATCATTACAGCAAGAGGCTCCCCGGCATAGAACAGAACTCCCCGCGAATGACCTCGCTACGCTTGGAATCAATAGATTAACGCAGTCGCGCCTCTTGTGTGCGCGACCCCTCATTGATGATCAGGGGCGCATTGGGTGGCGAGAATGGTCAGATAATTGCAGGTCGATCGAAAAGGCGCTACTGCCACGTTCTGGTTTGTGCACAGCTTTTGGTACCGCCCAATGTCAGAGAGGAGCACGGACGACTTCGGCACCAAACGCAACGATTTCGCTCATCTCAGCATATCGGCACAACACGTTCGCGAGCTCCATCTGACGTGGCGTGCGGCATTCCGGCGAGAGAAGTAGCGGACTGCCGACCACAATACAGGCGCAGCGAGCGCGGGACGTTGCGACGTTAAAACGGTTGAGATTGTAAAGGAATTCCATACCTCTTGGGGCATCTTCGGGCGTCGACGTTGTCATTGAGTAGATAACAACCGCCGCTTGTTGGCCTTGAAACTTATCAACCGTGCCCACCTTCCCGCCCGGTAAACGTTGCACGAGCCGACTTACCTGATCATTATATGGGGCAACGATCAGGAGATCGTCAAGCGTCAGGGTCTGCTGATGGCCTTCATTGTCAGTCCAGCTGGTTCCGTTTCGGGTGAGAAACTCCGCGATCGAGGCTACCCGTTCGACTTCTTCTACTGAATGGCTCTGATTGCCCTCATGCGCGACAGGCACAAACCACAGGCCTGCGCAACAGAAGGGCGGCGGTGCTTGAATACTCTGTCGCTCAAGACCGTTAATCGACATCAGGCGGCCTTCGTAAAACAACTCTGATGTGAAGCGGCAAATTGCGGGATGAAGGCGCCAGGTTTGGTTCAGGAAGAGGCCTTGCCCCTCACGGATCGTCCTTCTGACACCAATTATGTGGGCGAGCGCAGAAATATCCGAGCCCTCCGGATGGCTGCCCTTTTGGGGTTGCTCCAACTGCTGCGGATCACCGAGCAGAACGAGGCTCCTGCCGGCCGGTGCACAAGCCAAAACGTTAGCCAGGGACATCTGGCCGGCTTCATCGACGAACAGAACATGAATGGAATCGCGGAACTCCTCTCTACACCAGAGCCACGGAGTACCACCAAGAACATTGACTGCGCCACTTTGCAGGCTTTGCAGCGCTTCGTCATTCGTACCAATCTCGCGTACGGGGGCGCTGTCGCGAGTGGCACCGTCCTTCCGATGCGCGCAGTTTACCCGCGCGATATTCATTTTCCGGGCGGCGTCCACAACCTCATCGAGCAACTTGCGAATGACCTTGTGACTGACCGCTGTTATCCCGACCTTTTCCCCGTGATGGATCAACTGGCAAATCATGCGGGCACCGGTGAAGGTCTTCCCCGCGCCGGGAGGTCCTTGGATGGGCAGAACGGAATTATCCAACGCCAAGCCCGCGCGACAGGCCGCTTGAACCGCGGCCTCGTTCGGATCTATGGTCAGCGAGTGCCCTGCAAGGAGACGCGGGGGGTTCCTGAGCAGAAGATCACGGGCGGCGCGATACTCGCCGGGACTATCGATTCCGTTCGCCACGATCCAATCCGCGAGCCGAAGAATTGATTTCGACAACTCGTCAGTCGGGAAGCGCGAATGAGCAAAAACAGCGCACGGGTGAAGCCCGTCAAATTTGATGGGCTTCTTTACATCGATAGTTTGCGCTGCTGGGTTGGCGCCGACAACCTCCCCGAATTTCTGCTCATCGAATGTGTAAAGCGTGTCACCCAGTCCTATCGAACACTCTTGGGCAGGATAGTGGTACTGATCGATTGGAGCCCTTTCCTTCGGACTTATCTTCGGCATACGCTGCTGAAGAGATAATCCAATTACGGCGGTTTTCTCGTCGTAGAGATCCTCTTCCGACAGATCCTTCATTCTAAAGAATCCCCACCACTTGACCTTTTCCTCGCGGCGGTGCCAATCCAAGGCGTGCGCGAGGAGCCAGCGAGCGGCCTGCTCGGGAGTACGGTCAGCGGGTTCGGCGGGCAGATCCTGAGTCAACGCGGCGAAGAGTGCAGCCACACGTTGTCGATGAGCAGTGGCCGATTCGCTCGGGGCTGAATCCTCCACTTCGGGCCGCGCGAAATCGGTTCCGTTCGCGATTATTTTCGCGCGCAGAGTTTCGAGCCAGTGCCGAAGTCGTTCAGTCGCTCGACAATCATCTTCGTTATAGCCTTCAACAATTTCGCAGGCCTGCTTGGTCGGTGCTAATGAAGGATTCATTTCAAACTGGTGCTCAATGAAATGCCGTGCCTGATTCGCCTTTTGAAGCGGTACCCGACGCCGGTAATTGCAGAATTTCTCTATCTCTTTGAGCGCATATTGCTCGACGCTCGCCCGTACACTCTGCTTCGTGATGCCGTGGAGATCAATTATGACTTTGCCGCGCAAGAGGCGATCGACTTCTTCTTCTCGTGTTGCGTAACGAAGCATCAAGCGTTTGAGAGCGCCGGGTTCGTAGTTTCCGAAATGATAAATATGCAGATCCGGGAAGCGCACTAGTCGCTCGAATGTCAAATCGATGAACCACTCGAAAGCGGCGCGCTCTTGTGCACGATCGAGAGCCCAGCGGCCCTGATACGAGAGGCTCCCGTCCTCGTTGGTCGTACCCACACCGAAGAGGTACTCAAGCCCGCCTTCCCAGACGAACGGATCGCCTTCGAAATCGAGAAAGATATCGCCGGGAGAAGGGGAGGGAAGACGCAATAGCCCTTCACCGGGCTTGATACTGAGTATCTCGAATTTCAAGCACCCTTCCGTACGGGCTTCCAGTTGAACGCGGGCTTGTTCTCGAATCCGCGTATAGCCCTCCGGCGCGCCGCGCGATGGCTTGAAAGGAATTGGAAGCGGCAGCGTCGCCAGTCCTTCCAGAGTCTGGATGCCGTAGAGGACCAGTTCTTTGCGTTGCAACCTTGAGGCTCCCGCAACGAAGCAAAGATGATCATCGCGGCGTCGCCGCGTGTCGCAGTTTTTCCACCAGCGGCAGAAATCGCAATGGCTGACCGGCTCGGGATAGGTTTCGTTGGGAGCCACTGCGACAGCGTTTTCCAGAGACTTCTTCAGAACGCGATAATAGGCGGCAAAGGCAGATTGTCGATAGGACTCGGGTTCGTAGCCGACGTTCGGTCGGACGACGTGGAAGAATCCCGTTTCCAGGCCTTGCAACTGCGTCAGGAGATCTGAGTAGAGGCATAGTTGAAGAATGGTCTCCGCCTTGGTTTCAAGCGCCAATTTGCAATCTACGACTTCGTAAGACCAGTTGCCGAGTCCGCTCGGCTGCTCCACTCGGAGCAGCGCGTCGGCGCGGCCTCGCCAGTTCTCACTCTGCAGGCTGGCCTGAACAATGGCCTCCGCTCCGCCCTTCATGGCTACCCACGTTGCTTCACTCGCCGACTGCTCCGGCACCTGCGAGAGATCAGCGATGGTGAGCCCCTTGGAGCGAAGGTTTTCGATATACGCTTTCTCGTGGTCCAAGCCCCGCTGCTGCAACACACGGAGATGGGGATTTTCCCAGGAGGGCTCTGTGATCTCCCCTCTTGCCAGCCGGAGATTGAGGGTCGTTAGATGGCGGCACGACAAGTGATTTGCCAGGTCGGTGGCAGATAGAGTAACCGTTCCCTGCCGGAGTCTCATTTCTTCATCACCGAAGTTGCACTTTGGTCCTTTGAGGGGATGCATAGACCACTTCGCCAGCAATCAACTGCTCTGCGTTTGCGCGGTGTGGACGCTTTCCAAAATCCGCTACAAACACTCGTGACTTCATTTTGATATTCTGGCCACGAGGTAGACGCAGACCCTGCTCGGCATGACGCCGTCGGGAAGCTTGCAAAGCCATCGTTATTATCGAAGCCCTATTCGCCCAAAAGCCTCACGATAGCGTCTGGTGACGGGAGATCATTCTGTAGCTCGTCTGGAACGAACGAAACCATTCTGTATGTCGCAACGCCAATCGGTTTCGACGATTCTCTGAGCGCATACTCTACAGTCGTCCTGTCTTTCGATTTGCAGATCAGCATACCAATTGCTGGGTTTTCGCATTCCATTTGCGCGGTGTCGTCGAGCACCGCGAGACAGAACTGCATCTTACCGATGCGCTCTGGCTGGAATTCGCCAACTTTCAATTCGACCGCCGCCAGCGACTGGAGCCTACGCTGAAAGAGGAGGAGGTCAATGAAATATTCGTTGTCGGCGACCTCCGCTCGGTACTGGCTGCCGATGAAAGAGAACGTTCCGCCCATTTCCAAAATGAAGGGCTCCACCGTGGCGAGAATCTTCAAGAATCACAAGATTTTGGTCCAGCTGATTTCTCGCACCAGCGGTGCGAGTTTTTCATCTTTCGCGTGCGCTTGATAGAACTGCTTGATCCTCCAGAGGTTAGCTGCTGAAAACCCGCTTACGCCAGGAAACTCCGCTCTGAGATCTTTCGCGAGGCTTTCCACCACCGCGCGTCCCCAAGTCTGATTTTCCTGCCGAGTTGCGATCAGCCGCCCAATGTCCCAATACAAAGAAAGCAATTCTAAATTCACGGCTCGAAGTGCCGCATACTGGGCCGCTCGGATTCTCTCTTTGATGTCGCCCAAAACTGCGCCGTACGACTCTGGCGCTGGGCTGCTTTCGCTTTTCACTGCCGCCATAATACGGGCTTACTCTGTTGCGGAGCAGATCGCCAGATCTGCCCGCGACGCCTAGGTCGGCTTTTCATCGATCCACCTCCGACTGTGAGAGCGAATCCGAGACTCTGGCAACGGCGCTGAAGGAGCGGCGATGGTTTCTCTGGCAAACCGCGCCTTATCTGCAGCCGGGCATCGACTGGCTGGCGGGCTGCCGTTTTGTAGCAGAATCTGCCGCGCCCAATAGAAGGATTGCTCGCCCAGCATGTTCTAGGCGATGATCAGCAGGCCGCGTCGACTGGGAAGTGCGTTGGGCGGACGATCGGATCGCCGGTTGGCTCCGGCCGCCTCAGCATGTCGAAGCCGCATAAAACACTTTTGAGATAGCATTGGACTCCGCTCCTGTCTGCTAGTAATCTCAGATTTCAAGTTGAGTTAAACAGAAGATTTTGAGCGCGCAAATCGACGCGATTTGCGTGCTGGAGATTTCGTGTTGTTCTATCGCACTTCGCAGACACCTTTCCGGTCACCACATCTCATGCCTGCGCAACGCGGCCGATGAATCCGAATGATGCCAGCACGACTTCCGGAGTGCGCCGAAAGGAGGATCGCTCATCCCCGCTGGGCCTCCCGTTTCGCGCGACCACGTACCACTTCCGTCGCCCTTCAGCGTTGCTCCGATTCATTCCCGCTTGCTACCCACGTTTGCTGGCTAGGCACTCCGCCGCGTTCAACCGCATCGGCTGGAATCCGTCTAAAAGTTTAGCCGTGATTCTCATTTTCTCCTACGACATGAATGTGGTCTTAGGTTCAGCGTCACGTGGCTTGGTCTGGTGGGACAAATTCGTCGCACTCCTGAAGAGAATCGTATTTACCTATGCAGTTGATGAATATCTTACTGCGCGGTTGTGCGAAAAAATTAGGACTCCGGGATCATTTGTGTGCACAGAACCGCACCGCTTTCGCTCGCAATGGGGTCAGACCCTGGGACAGCAAGTTCGCCGGTTTGTCGAGGACTGGATTGGTGTCGTTGCGGCCAAGAGAAATACAGGTGCAGCGGAGGTTCCTTGCTGGAATTACATTCTCAACTAGGAACCCCGGCGCGCCCCCGTTACGAACATGAGCTGCGTCAATCGTCGAACCTGACGCGACTCGCTGCACCGCTGCTCCCGTTACTCAGCGAGCGAGCAACGCTCGACGTCGTGGTAAATGCGGACGAGTCGGTGTGGGTAAATCGGCTCGGCTCGGGATTCGAACGAGTGGGCGATTTCTGTGTACATGACAGCACGCTGCTCTTGCAGGGAATTGCAACCATCCGACACATCGCGTTTGATCATGACCATCCGATCCTCGAGACGATTTTCCCGATAACCGGTGACCGAATCGAAGGACTCATCAGCCCAGTTATCGATGGAGCGGTGCTCGCCATTAGAACGCGGCAGAAACAGATCTTCACTCTTTCCGAAATGACGGATGCAGGTATCCTGTCGAACAAAGCCGATCCGCTGAACGCCAAACTTCATCACGATGATTTTTTGCAGAGGACGCAAGGCCGCGACCACCTCGGCATCATCCGCCTGGCCGCCCAATATCGAAGGAACATTCTGTTGGTCGGTCCCACAGGATCCGGTAAAACAACATTCGCGAACAGCATCATCGCAGAATGGGCGGATGTCACGCCGAGCGATCGGGTGGTGATTATCGAAGATACGCCCGAGCTTCAGTGCTCCCTCGCGAATCACGTTCAGTTGCTAGCGACGGCTCACGTTTCACAGACGGACTTGTTAGTTGCAAGCCTGCGACTTATCCCCAAGCGAATCGTTGTCGGCGAAGTACGTGAGCCTGAGCCTGCCCAAGTGCTGCTGGGCGCGTGGAATACGGGGCACTCTGGCGGTCTGGCGACGATTCACGCCAATGACGCATTGAGCGGGCTGCGGAAGTTGGAAACGTTGATCGGCGGGCATGAGGCATCTGTGCGCGAGCGAATCGCGAGCGCCATCAACGTGGTGATCTTTATCGACGGCGAGGAATCGATTCCGGCCGGTCGAAAGGTACGCGAAGTTCTGGTTGTGCGGGACTACAACCGAACAACACAGGATTACGCGATTGAGTACGTGTGAACCAAAGAAGGAGGTAGAACACACAATGTTTCGACGAATTGAAAGGGCAGCCGTCATCGGGGTTGCATTTGCGATATCGAGTGCGCCTGCATGGGCACTCGGTGGAGGGCGTCTTGCTGCTACACAGGCACTCAACGGACTCGCGAGCGAGTTCTCGGGACCGTTGGCTTATTCCGTGTCGCTGATCGCGATCGTGGCATCGGCGGTGAGTTGGTACCGACACCACCACGATATGGGCGTCTTGGCCCAAGGCGGTCTGGGCGCTCTGTTTGTGGCCGGCGTGGCGCTCGGCGGGTCTTCCCTGCTGGGCATGATTCCAGGTGTTGCCGGCGCATTGATCTGAGGGATTCCCATGCAAGTGCCTGAAGTCTATTGCGCTCCCTTCCACGAGAGCTCGAATCGGCCGCATCTGATGTTGGGCTGCGAGCCCACAGCGCTTGCACTGGCGTTCGTGGCGTGCATCATCATCGGGTTTTCCGTGCCGACCTGGTGGGGAGTGGGCGGGACCGTGTTTCTGTTCCTATTCCTGCGTCAGATTCTCAGGGAAATGGCGAAAGAAGATCCGCGGCTGATTTCCGTGCATCACGAATCGCAACGCTACAACCGAGGCTTTTGGACCGCGAAACCAATGCGAGCCCGGAGGTGGCGCACGTGCTGATTCGGAAAGAAGAGCGCCGGGACGTGAAGGGACTTTCGGATCTGATCGACCACTTCGCGCTCGTGGCCGATGGAGTGGTTCTTACTTCGACGGGCTTGTATGTCGCCGGTTGGGAATTCACCGGCCCGGATATGGATGCGCTCACGCCGGATGAATCTTGGCAGATCGCCAGACGAATTGCGGCGAAGTTGCGGCTGGGCAGCGGTTGGACGATTCAATGCGACCTGATCCGATCTGAGCACTCGGAGTACTGCGCAGAGGAAGCGGAGTGGCCGGACGCGGTTTCGTATCTGATCGAACAGGAACGGCGTTTGCGCTTCACGATGGGTGGCGAAGCGGCAACACGCCTGAGCCGCTATTTTCTCGCTGTATCGTACGAACCAGCCCTCCGCGGCGGGAAAGGCGCGGCGCGTTGGATCTTTTCGGCCGATCAGGACGGGCGCGAAGGACCGGGCGACCGAGCGTTGGCGATCTTCGAGAAGCGCCTGGAAGAACTTGATAGCCTGTTGCGCAGCAATCTTCTAAGTGTACGGCGGCTGAAAGGGCATCTGCACCCGGTCGGAGAAACAGAGCAGCTATGCGATGAGTTCTTGCAGTTTGTGCGGCGGTGCGTTTGTGGTGAAGACTACCCGTTTGCCGTCCCGGATGTTCCGGCATATCTCAACCAGTATCTAGCGACGGATGACTTCACTGGGGGCGCGGAGCCGCAGCTCGGCGATCCGCTGAACGACTTAATACCAGGCAAGCGGATTTGCGTGATCGCAATTGACGGATTTCCTGCAAGGAGTTTCGCCGGCATCCTGCGCGAGCTCGATTCAGTTCCTTTTGACTTCCGCTTCTGCGAGCAGGCCCAGCTGATGGATGAGCAGGACGCAAAGCGCGAGCATGAAGCCAACCGCGGCAAGTGGTCATTTAAGAAAACGCCCGCCAAGCAAAAACTCTCGCCGATCAAGGTCGGAACTGCGCCGGTCGATAGCTTCGCGGCGCGAATGGAAGCGGATGCAAATGAGGCCGCGAGTGCGGCGGAGCACGGCACGGAAGTATTCGTGCGCTTTTCGGCCAAGGTCATTGTCATGGAGACGGACGCTCAACGGCTGAAGCTGGCGGTCGAAGCAATCGTCCGGGTTATCAAGTATCGCTGCGGGTTCTCTTGCAGGATCGAAACCGTGAATGCGGTGGCGGCGTGGCTATCGAGCATTCCGGGCCAGCATTACAAGGATCGGCGCACGTTCCTGGTGAATACCGAGAACGTGGTGCATATGATGCCGCTGTCTGCGCCCTTCCGCGGCCACGAATACAATCCGTCACCGTACTTCCCCGCCAAATCGCCTCCGCTTTTCTATGCCGTGACGAGTGGCGGAACGCCATATCGCTTTCATCCATACGTCAGCGATATCGGACATCAACTCATCACAGGTCCTACTGGATCGGGGAAAACAACCTGGCTGGCGTTCGGCATTGCTCAGTTCTTCCGCTATCCGCACGCCCAGGTCTTCGCCTTCGACAAGAAGAGAACGCTCTATACGCTTTCGAAAGCAATGGGCGGAGACTTCTATGACATCAGCCCTGATCGGCGAACACAACTCTGTCCGCTGCAGGAACTCGACACGCCCGGCGAGCGGGAATGGGCTGGGCAGTGGATCGAATTGCTGCTCGTGCAGAACGATTTGAAAGTGACGGCGCAAATCCGCAACGACCTCGCGGAAGCGATTGGCCTTCTCGCCGGCAGCAAAGGTGGCCGCTCGCTCACGGATTTTCAGATGGCCGTTGCCTCCCGAGAGGTGAAGGATGCTCTGCAGTTCTACATCGGCGGCATTCTCGACGGTGAACGCGACTCGATCTCGATGAGCCGCTTCTGTGTATTTGAGATGGACGAGCTATATCGGCTGGACAAGAAGACGATGAACGGCGCCCTCTTCTATATCTTTGCTCGAATTCGGAAACGGCTAACTTCGGACGTTCCCACGCTGGTCACCGTCGACGAGTTCCGAGAGGCGCTCTCGCACGAATTGGCGGCAAAGTACTTCAACGAATTCCTGCTCGAAGGCCGCAAGCTCAACATGGCCGTCTGGCTGGTGCTTCAGGAATTGTCCAAAGTCCTAAGCTCACCCTTGCGCACGGCCGTGATCGAACAGTGTTTCACGAAGATTTGCCTGCCGAACCCGCAGGCGATTGCGGACGGCGCGAGCGCCTATGAACTCCTCGGGCTGAATGCGCGGGATAGGGAACTCATTGCCCATGGCGAACCCAAGGCCCACTATTACGTGACCTCGCCGGACGGCAAGCGGATGATCTCGCTCGAATTGGGACAGGCCGCTTTGAGTTTCCTCGCAGCTTCGACGGATCGTGATCGAGTTTTTGTGGGCAACTTGATTGCCCGTCACGGCTCTTTGTGGCCTGCGATGTGGTTGAGATCCCGCGGCCTGGTGGACTGGGCCGCCCTGTACGAGAGTTTGACTGCCGGGAAGGAGACGGCGGCATATGCGTAGACAAACATGGCTTGCGATCGCCCTAAGTATCGCGGCAATTGGCGTTCCAGTCCAGGAGGCCAAGGCGCAAATTTTCGGCGGTGGCGTGGTGGTCTGCGCAAATTGTTCCGACCAGGCGACCACGCTGCTGATGAAGGCGCAACAGGCCATGCAGTATCTGCAGGAAGCGCAGACTGCACTGCGCGCCATTCAGATGGCTCAAATGATGGTCACCGAAGGCAAGATGTTGGCGACGCACCCGAGCACGAACATCATGGCCGATCTGAGCATGCTCTCGACGATTCTAGTGCAATCGCAGGGGCTCGCAGGGACTATGGCCCAGATGGATGCACAGTTCCGGCAAACATACGGAGGGTACACGGGGCCGGATGCAGCCGTGTCGTTTGCCCTCAAGTACAACAACTGGGCAACCACCACGCTGAAGACCATCAACGGCTCGCTGAACTCTGCCGGTTATCAAGGCGGAATGTTGCAAAACGAGCGCCTCTGGATGACACAGATTCAGGCGATGAATCAGATGCCGCTTGGTCGGGATCAATCGCTACAGCTCGGCAACACCATCGCGACCGAGGAGGTTGCGCAGTTACAGGCCTTGCGGCAACTCATGATCGCGGACATGCAATCGAAAGCTGCTTTTACGGCTCAACAGGTGAATACCCAACAGGCACAGCAGGTCGCGCAGCAGTCGGGATTCACGTATGTCGACCCGGTAGCGGATACGAGGGTGTGGTGATGAAAAGTTTGAATCTTGGGATATTGATGGCGGCCGCCATTCTCGTCAGCGAGTCGGCGTGCTACGACCCGCATGCACATGATTCCAAGATCGTGCGGGAAGTGGAAGTGGCTGGAGCTGGCGACATCTCGACTTATACCGTTCCAGGGCTTACCGAGTGGTTCTCGCATCGGCCGGAGCTCGCAACGAAGATCGCGAATGAGTGTGCGCCGATCGCAAAAACGGCTCCGGCAAACTGGGCGACCTCGGCCGAGGGCACGGTTTGCCACGTCGCGACGAGAATGGCCCCACCGCCACCAATCACAGCGGACCAGCGCATATGGTGAAACGCGCCCTCCTTCTGCTGGCCAGCGCTGCTGCTCTCGTGTCAGCACAGCAACCACCGCCCCTTGTTCCTCCTACTCCTCCGGCCATGTCGGATCCGTCCAATTTGACGGCCGCTTATCAAGCGCTGATGGGGCAGTGGTTCGCCGCTCTTAGCCCGTATGCCTTCGATCTATTTGCTGCGCTCGCGGCTCTCGAGATTGCTGTTTTTGGCTGGAACCTCTGGCTGAACTATCACGGCGACATCCGCAATGCGATGTTAGCGACCACAAACAAGATCCTGGTCATCGGTTTTTTCCTCGCACTACTGATGAATGCCGGAACTTGGATGGGAGCTGTCATCGATATGTTCGTCTCGCTCGGAAAGAACGCGAGCGGGATACCCGGCCTTGGTCCCAGCACACTTCTGCTGCAGGGGTTCAAGATTTTCGGCGCATTGCTGTGGCAGGCCCTCAAGAGCGGATTGATGACGGACATTCCAACCGCGATGGCATTGATTCTCGCGGCCTTCATCATCTGTGCATCTTTCCTCGTGATCTGTTTTCAGTTCATCGTTACAAAAGTCCAAACCTTCCTGGCGCTCGGAATGGGAGTGATCTTTCTGGGCTTCGGAGGCTCACGCTGGACGACGCCCTATGTGGAGCGATACTTCGCATTCTGTGTGGCCAGTGGAGTGAAGCTGATGGCGTTATACCTGCTCGCCGGCGCGGCGTGGCCTTTGACGAACTCCTGGGTTGCGCAAGCGCAGTCGCCGCTCTTTTCCCAGGGGGCTGTCGAGGCAAGTTGGATCATAGCCTGCGGCGCTGTGCTCTATGGAGGGATTTGCTGGTACGGCAGCTCGCAGGTTTCGGCGATGCTCGGCGGCTCGCCGAATCTCACGCATAGCGACTTCATCGCGTTCATGGCGCCGGCCGTGAGCGCTGGAGTAAGTGCGGCGCTGGTCGCTGCGGGCGTCGCAACTGGCGGAACAACCGCCATCGCCGGCGGAGCTCTTGGTGCAGCGAGTACTGGTGGCTCGGCTGTGAGTGCCGCAGGCACTTCCGCAGCTTCGAATCCGAGTGGCGCGGCTCCGCCGCAACCGGGCGCTAACAGCGGAGGTTCGCAGAACGGCTCGGGTGCGTCACAAGGAGCTTCCGCTGTTGCCGGATTCGCGCAAGCCGGGGCATTCGCGATGAACCGCGCGCCGCACGGTGGACATCATGCCTCGCCGCCACAGTTCAACGGATTCCACCACTGAGAAAGTTATGGCGCACAGAACCGAAATCCCGGAAGAGATTCTTGACAGCAGAACGCGGCGAGCGAAGCGGCAATGGGAAGAGGCGTGGAGCAACCCGATCGCGGCGAAACAGAACTGGCAGCGCATTGCTTTTCTTGAAGCTGCCGTTCTGGTTTTCACGGTTTGGGGCCTCATCCATCTCGGCGGCATGCCGAAGCAGGTTCTCTATGTTGTCGACCGCGATAGGGCTGGCAACGTGAGCTATGCCGGGCCGGTGAAGCCGGTCGACATGGATGCGAAAACGTGGGATCTCGTGAAGGTCCAGTCGCTCAAAAAGTTCATCGAATACTGGCGGACGGTTACCGCGGACCGCACGGCACAGGCAGCCGATTGGGATAAAGCCTTTCTGTACGTCGGCGACGGCTCGCAGGCCAAAGCGGCACTCAATAAGTGGTACGAAGAGAACGATCCGATCCGCCGTGCCGCAAATGGGGAAATCGTCACGGTCCAATACAAGACCTTCGATGTCGAAGGCCAGCACACCTATGGGATTTGGTGGCAGGAGACGACCATGTCCCAAGGCGGACAGGTGGTTTCGCAGAAGGCTTGGCGCGCGCGGATCGCGTACGACATGCATATCCCCACGTCGGAAGCGGCACGGGAAGAAAACAGTCTCGGAATTTTGATTACGGAATTAAGTTGGGAAGCAGTTCAATGAAAAAGCACATCTTTTTATTCGCCGCCATTCTTGCCGCGATGCCCGTTGGCGGGCAACAACAAGCGTCAACGCCATCCGCAGCGGACTACCATCAGGCTGCCGCGATTTTGGCCGGCAGTGGCCCAGTTGCAGTTGCAACTCCGGCGCCTGCGGTTCGTGCGAAGCGGAAGGCGAAGCCCGATATCAGCGGCACCATTAGCGCGGGCGCAATGCAACTCGTGCGCGAAATATCGCTCCCGGCAAACGCCAGTCTCGCGCTGTCTCTTTCAGAAGGCTTTCAGGTCAGTGGAGCGCCGCCGACAACCGCGCCTGATGGGCGCGTGCTCTATACATACGGCCAGGGAGTTGCCACGGTCGTTTGTTCAACTCTTCAAGTCTGCGAGTTAGATCTTGAGCTCGGCGAGACGATGACAAAAGACGCGCTCGATTGGGGCGATCATCGCTTCGAAGTAGTGGCGCGCACAGCGGGCGCCGGGCCGGAGCAGTTCACCTATCTGGTGGTCAAGCCCACCGAGCCTGGTCTCGATACCACCATGACTGTCGGGACAGACAAACGGCTGTATTACGTGCGTCTGGTTTCAACCGATCACGGGCACATGGCGCGTGTCGCGTTCACGTATCCGGACGAAGAAGCAAAGAAACTGAAAGCCGCTGAAGAGGCGAAGCATGCTGAGGCGGAACGCCAAAAAGCGGAAGCCGAGCGGCTGGCGAAGCTCTCGACTGATAAGCCGCTGCGGAATTGGAATTACGAAGTCAAACTGCACGGCAAAGATGCGCAGTATTTGAAACCTCAAAAGATCGCCGACGACGGCGTTCACACTCATATCACGCTGTCAGAAGATGCTCGGCATCGCGGGCTGCCGGTGGTGGAGATTGCGGACGCGCGTGGGCCGATTCCAGCTAACGCCCGCTGGGACGGCAACGAGCTAATCATCGACGCCGTGTTCGAGCAGGCGTGTCTGGTGGAGGGCGTCGGCCGCAAGCAACAGCGCGCCTGCATCACGAATCAAGGTCTGAATTCAAATGGGTTCCGTTAACCTCACCGGGCGTATTCCGCGACCGCTAGCAACCATTTCCGGACGGCTGGTCGCGACCGCTGTTGTCGTGTTTCTGTTGCTCATTGGGGCGGTGGTGTACGGGTTTCATTACCGGCTGCAGAAACAGCAGGCGCGCAGAGATCAACAGCAGACCCAACTCGTTGCTTCGGACGCGGCGCAAAGCAATCGGCAATCGGTCGAAGGAGAAATGCCAGCATCGTCGGTTTCTAGCGCGCAACCGTCTCCCGCCGGCCCTTCACCTTCCATTGCCACGCCGCTCGTAAATGCTGCCCGAACGGTCGCGCAGCCATTCCCCTCGGCTGCAAATACCCCCGCATCACAGAACGTTCAAGCGCCAGCAGCGACGATGAATTACGCGCCTCAGTCCATGCCAGAAGTCGATCCTCAGGAGGAGCTCCGGAAGCAAGCTCTTGCGCATCGATACGCGCGGCAGCAAGAGGCCCTGGAAGCACCAACTGGAGCACAGGATCAGCACACCGCCGCGACCAGCTCGTCCGATCCCCAGGCGGAGGTGGCACAACTGAATAATTTGCTTCGCCCGGCTGCTGCAGTACCATCGGCCACGCCCGTAATTGGCGCGCCTGCTCCCGTTCCTACGCCCGGTGGACTGCAGCCTGCCAGCGGCTATTTCGCCCAGAATGCGCAGGGTGAGAAACGGCAATTTCAGGAAGGCGGTGAAGCACCGGAAGACGATTATCTGAAGACCACGCGTACGCCGCCGTTGAGCCCATGGGTGGTGCAGCGCGGCACCGTGATTCCAGCCGCTCTACCGCATCGCTTGGTGTCCGATCTACCCGGCGATCTGATCGCCGAAGTTGCGCGAGATGTGTACGACTCACCGACACAGAAATATGTCATGATCCCGGCAGGGTCGCGGCTTGTTGGCGAATACAATTCAAGCGTCACGTACGGCCAGAATCGAGTGCAGGTTGTCTGGACAGCCATCTATTTTCCGGATGGCAGCTTTATCGATCTGGACCGTATGCCGTCACATGCCGCGGATGGCGCTGTTGGCCTCAAAGATCAGGTTGACAATCATTGGACACGAGTGATCGGCGGGGTGGCGCTGAGCTCGGTTCTTGCGGCCGGGTTGCAGATCTCGCAGAACCGGACGAACAGCAGCGTCTTGACGTATCCTTCTGCTGGTCAGGAAGCCGCCGCAGCAATAGGCACGCAGGCCGCGCAAGCCGGTGAGCAGATCACGAATCGGAATCTGAATATCCAGCCCACTTTGAAGATTCGGCCCGGCGAAATTTTTGCAGTTTCGGTGAAGAGAGACATGCTGTTTCCCGGTCCTTATGAACCGGTTGCCGTGAAGTAGTCCGATGCGTTTTACCCTCATTTCCGCCGCCGTCATTGCACTTGCTCTTCCGGTCGGAGTTCAACGGTCGGCACTGGTCATGAACTATAGCGATTCCGTGCCTCTCGGACTATACCGGCGCGTGCCGGCGAGCTCTGCAATTCGTGCCATAGAGTACGCCGGGTTCTGTCTTCCGAGTGCGACGGCACGTGCCGCGCTGCACGCTGGTTTAGAGATCACGCCGGGTCCGTGCCCTGGTGGTTTGGCCCCGGTCATGAAGCCGGTGATTTGCCCGTCCCCGGAGCATCCGCTTATATATGATGCGCGCGGTTTTTCTTTCGCGGGAAAGCTGCTTCGCAATACCGCCCCCAAAGCTCGATCGAGGACAGGCATGCCGCTCGAACATTACCCGTTCGGCGTGTACACAAATGGCATCTGGGCAGTGAGTGATTTTAACGCGAATAGTTATGACTCACGCTACTTCGGGCCGTTGGCTCCAGACGCCATACGGTTCGACGCAAAACCCGTCTGGACCTGGTGACGAAAGGAGATAGAAAACACCATGACAATCGACATCAAACCGCAGGACAAAAGGCCTCTCGAAAAGATCGAATTCGAGTTGCATCCCGACCTCATTCAGCGGCTCAAATTGTTTGCTCAATTGCTCGACGACAGCGACGTGAGCTATGTGCTTACGCAGATTCTCGAGCAGGCGCTCCCACCCGAGAAGCCGGCGAAGAGAGGACGCACCCAGCGTGCGCTCAGGTCTTCCAAAGAGACTCCACGCAAGGCGGCGTAGTACCAGTAATTCACACGAGAAAGTTATTCGGAGCTAAACAATGACTGAAGACAATTTGGCCGTCGGGCTCACTGAATCAGAGCGCCGCAGAATGGTGCTCGCCGACCGCTTGACTGGTTACGCGAGCGTCTTTGAACAGCCCTGCGCGGAAGCCTGCATTGCAACGAATTTTGCGGCGCAGATCCGGGCGGGCAACGAATACATTGATCTCACGCAACGATACGAAACTACAGACCCGGTGAAGGCCGCAGTGCGTCACGCCCGCGCCCTGCGGAATATGGAAATTCTTGTGCAGGAAGCGGCGCAACTGGGGCTTTCGGTTGATCCTGGACACGCGATCGCGGTAACGATCAACACAAATCGGCTTGCGCTGCAACACGAGCCCGAGAATCGGCTGCCGACGCCCGAGCCAGCTCGGTTTAGTATCGAGCGAGCGTAGGAGGAACCGTGGACCTGCCCAAGCGAGAACCGGTAAACGGCGTAGACCAAAGCCCGGTAGACGGCGGCTCCCAGCAGGGGGTGGCGTCTCAATTTTCGAATACCAGTAGACACGGTAGCCGGAACCGCGATGTGGACCGCAGTGGCGAAAAGCTAACATGCACAATTTCGACCAAGCTGACGAAAGCGGAAGATGAGCGGCTCAGAGCTTACGCGGAAGCGCAGGGATACGAACTTAGTACCTTCGTGCGTGCGACATTGCTGGCTGCCATTCAAGGCAAATCGCTCCGTTCACCGAGCGTGATGCATTTAGAGATCTTCGTCCGGACTGTTGAGGCCTGGCTTGAATTAGGGAATCAGTTCAGCTTGGAGAAATTTCGCGAGATCTGCCAAATCGTGACGACGAAGGGCTCGATCCCGCTGAAACCGAGCGTGAAGTCTTAGACATGCGCAGGCCCAGCGGTTCGTTTCCAATTCGTGCACCGATTGGTATTATTGCCGGCGCGCTGTGTGCCACAGCGATGTTGCCCCTATGGTTCAAATTGGGCGTTGCTCTAGCTCCCGAGCTGCAACGCTTTTACTTGGCGACATATATCAAAACTGGGCTGGAGTCCGTCCTTCCTAATATTGCTAAGCAGCCGGTCGAAAAACAGTATTTGGCCGTGCTCAACGGCTCGAATCTCGCCGTGCAAAAGTCCGTCGATAAACATCTCAAAACACTGCACCAGGAAGTGATCACGGCCAACCCTCAGGCCTTCCATTTGTGGATGCAGAAGTGGGTTTATCACGGCTCAGCGATGCAGAGCATGTTTCGCTGGCAAATGTTCGGCTCGTTCCTGACATTCTTGGTGCTGGTGGGCCTCGGGCTCTGGTGGGACTTAAACCGCCGCAAACATGCACGGGACGGTGAGCATATTCGCGGAACTGAGCTGCTTTCGTACCGTGAATTCAACCGCGAAATTCTGCGGGCAAAGGGCGCGACTCCGGGTGTGTCATTCACCGTCGGAGTCCTCGGTCAGAAGGTGATCATCTCGCGTGAATTGGAACCCTATCACTTCAACATTTTTGGCTCGACCGGGATGGGCAAATCGACACTGATTCGGGAGTTGCTGTACCAAATCGAACTCCGCGGCGATGTAGCCGTTGTCTATGACACCAAGGGTGAGTACAGGGACGAATTCTTTAGCGAGGAACGTGGCGACATCATCCTCGATCCAGGCGACCAGCGCTGTCCGTATTGGGCCATCGAAGCCGAAGCACCGGACGAAGCGCAAGCAACTCCTTGGGCGTTAGCTTTCTGGCCGGATGAGCCGCGCCAGCAACCGTTCTTTAAGAAGCATCCCCGTGCAATCTTTGCCTACCTCATTTCCCGTTACAGTGTCTTCAACGAACCGGAAGATCCGGCGACATGCGCGGCGCTCGGATTCTGGTTGACACATCCGCGCACAGAAGTCGCGCGGCGGATTAGCGGCACAGAGCATGCGGTTAGTACAGACGACCGCGCGAGGGACCAGGCACAAGGCCTTTGGGCGACACTCGGCGAGATAGCGAAACCGTTGCGTATGATGCCACAGACGCGAGAGGATCGGCGCGAATTCACAGTCCGGCAATGGTCGCAAGAACGGAGGGGCTGGATCTTTATGACATCCACTCCCGAGACGGTAGATGCACTCCTTCCGCTGCACAGCGCAGTCATGGATTTGCTCATTTTGAAGAATCAGGCGCCGAGTGCTGCAGTGAGGGCCATACCCAGGGTCTGGTACATCGTTGATGAAGCGGCCACGCTGCAGAAATTACCGCAACTTGAGTCGGGGACGACGAAGCAGCGCGCGTCCGGGAATCCCATCGTTCTTGGGTTCCACGACATGGCCCAGTTAAAGAAACGATACGGCGATGAAGGCGCGGTTACAATCATGTCGCAGGCGTTCACGAATATCGTCCTGCGTACAGGCGATCCTGCTGCGGCAAAGCATGCCGAAATGCTGATTGGTCATCACGAAGTAGAGCGGATACAGGAGAACCGGCCGGTGCACTTGCTCGCCCGCCATCGATCGCGGAGTTGGAATAACCAAACCGTGGATACACCCGTGGTTTCAGCAGCCGAAATTCAGGGCCTGCCCCGTTTTTCCGGCTACCTGTTGCAAGAAGGGAAAGTCGTCCGCATCAAAATTCAGAAGCTCCCTCAGCGCGTTCGAACAAGAAGACTCGATCGTCTGATTCCGCCTGTAATCTTCCGTCAGGCCCCAGAACGGGACCTCAACCCGAGTGGATCAATTGCGCCCGTCGATGACGAACCGCCATTGGCGAACGTGTCAGCCAAAGAGCCGAAGACACCGACGGGCGTGACGACCAAGACCGAATCCACCAACCCTGTATACGAGGTAATATGACAAACACAATGGAACGTGGCGAAATAGTCGGCCTTTCTGACGAAGTCATAGCGAGAATGCGGCGACGCTTCGGGGACGAATGTAAGCAAGTCCTTGAAGACATGGCTCAGCACGCGAACTGCACCTGCGGGCGCGCCGGTTCGCCGGGCGCTGAGCATCACATTGATTGCCCAGTCGCGGTGTTTCGAGAGGCAGCCCATACCGTGTGGCTTTGGGGTCAACCGTGAGCTGTGCTGAAGATCTCCAAACCTCTTAGCGCTCAGAAAGTCAGCGAGTACTACAAATTCGAGTACGGGTCAGCTGATCAAGCTTACTACGCCGAAAGCAAGCACCTGATAGGCGAGTGGCACGGGCGCTTGGCTGCGGAATTTCAGCTATTAGGTGCTGTTGAGGAAAAACATTACAACCGACTCGCGACCGGCCAGCATCCCCGGACCGGCGAGCAACTGATCAAGCATCGGCCTGCCGCCGAAGACGGGTCAGTACAAAACTATCAGGACCCTACTGGCGCGAAACCAAGAAAGCATCTGGAGCACATTGCGGCTTGGGATTGGACCCTGGCACCTCACAAGAGTTTTTCGGTAACTGCGCTGGTGGGCGGCGAGCGCGGCCTTATTGAAGATCACAAAAGAGCTGTACGCATAGCGCTAGATGCCGGTGAGCGATACACGCAAGCTCGAATGGGTAACATTAACGCGCCAGTCACGACGGCAAACTGGGTATCCGCGCTGTTTTTGCACGACGCTGCTAGGCCCGTGAATGATGCGCCGCCTAACCCTCATTTGCACACCCATGCGGTTGTATTCAACATGACCAACGCCGGCGACAAAATCCGATCCGTAAAGGCACACGAATGGTATCGCGTACAGAGTTTCGTGTCGGCGGTCTATCAGGCGGAGATCGCGTTTTCTGCCCGAGCACGTGGTTACGAATTGGAATACGGCCGGAATCACTCAACGGCTATTAAAGGCTATACAGACGAATATCTCAGGGCCATGAGCGCACGTACTGAGGAAATTGAGCGTGAAAAGGCAGAAAAGGGATTGGTCGGCGCCGAGGCGGATGAGCGGGTCAATAAGCGGTTGCGACAGCCGAAGCAGGCCTGGGAACCGGAAGCACTCTGGGATGAGCATAGAAGGCAGGCAGAGCATTACGGAAATGATCCTCGCAAGGTCGTCGACGTTGCGCGCCAACGCAACTCACTCACCCTCTCTGAGACCGAACGGATGCTGCGAGCAAATCGGGCATTAGATTTTGCGAAGCGGCGCCTTCTCGAGGGAAACGCCGTGGTCGATCATTTCGAACTCATGCGCGATGCCCTTCGTCACGGACTGGGGCAGATAACGCTCGAGGATGTGCAACGCGCGTTCGAGCAGCGGCTGGCGCAAGAACAGCGGGAGTTTGTCCGGGTCGGTCATTACCGCACGAATGCTCCTGGCGAGCGATACACCACTTCCGAGATGCGCCAGCTCGAGTTGAATACCATTACGCTTGCTCTAGAAGCGAAAGGATCCGCAGAGCCAATTGCGCAGGACCTAACAAGAGACCAATTCCGCGAACAGTTCAAAACTCGAACCGTCGAGGGCCACGAGATAAAGCTGAATAATTCCCAGCTCTGGATGGCATGGAACGTGCTTACGTCTCGTGACCAGGTGATGATCGTACGCGGCGCTGCTGGTGTCGGCAAGAGCACGGCCATGAAGCCGATCGGCGAGATAGCAGCACAGCATCACTGGTTTCGCTCAGCCGGTTACGAAGTGCTCGGCCTGGCCGCAACTGGTGCCGCAACCAACAACCTGGCTGATATCGGCATTCATGCCGAAACGCTGCAGTCGCACTTAATCTTGGGAGTGGCGAAGGATACGCCCAAGCGCCTGTACATCTTAGATGAGGGAGGTTTGGTCGGCACGCGCCAGTTTCACGATTTTATGCGGACTGTGACGCGACAGGATCGCGTCCTCATTGCGTACGATCCGCGACAACACCAATCGGTCGAGGCTGGCCGAATCATTGAAGAGCTCGAACAGGCAGGCGTGGCCACGTTCCGGTTGGAAAAGATTGTGCGACAGCAGAACGCGCCGGAATTACAAGAGGTGATTGAAAGGTTCGCGCGCGGGCAGATGAGAGAAGGACTAATGCTGCTCGATGAGCAAAAACGTATCCGCGAAGTCAGTGACCGGAAAGACCGCTTCTCTGCAATCGCACGGGAATACGCGGCCAGCCCACAAAACACGCTGATCGTGTCGCCGGATAACCGATCGTTGGCTGAGATCAATGCGTCCGTTCGGGCGGAACTCCAGATGCGCGGGCTGCTGAAACCGGATCGCTACGAAGCTCAGATTCTGGTTGGCCGGCGTGATGTGCGCACGGAAGACCGAAAGCACGCGGCGACTTATGACGTAGATGACGTTGTACGCTTCGGAAAACGTGTAAGTTTTCTCGGCGTCCAGAGCGGCGATTACGGACTTGTCATCTCGCGTGACGCTGAAGCGAATACAGTAACCCTCCGGCTACAGACGAGCGGCCGCGAGATAACATACGATCCTCGGCGGGCGTTCGGTGTCGAGATATTCACCACCGGGAGCCGCTGTTTCTCGGAGGGCGAGCGCGTCCAATTAACGCGTCCTTGGAAGACAGGCAACCGAACGAAGGTGGCGAATCGCGAGCTCGGCACAATCGAACGTCTTGATGAGATGGGAAACGCACGCGTGAAACTTGATAACGGCCGGACGGTGGATTGGAAGCTGCCGGCCATGCCACACCTTGAGTATGCGTATGCGATGACCAGTTATTCGCTGCAATCAAAGACGAGCGAGCGAACACTCCTACAGATTGATACCGGTGACTCGCGTATTCGAACGTTGCTGGATAAGCCTCTGCTGTATGTGGGCGCCTCCCGCGGAAGCCGTGAGTTGTTGATCTTCACCGATGACAAGGAGTGTCTACTCAGTGAACATAGCCCGGTAAACCGGCTTTCGATGAAACCCAAGGCGCTTTCAAGAGAAGAAATTGAACAACGCGAGTCTACGATCCGAGTGCGAGTAGCTTGATGGCTTCCTTATCGCTGAAGCGAGCATTCCGTTAGTGTTGATCTCCATCAACATGATCCCGGCGGCAGGTGTGGAAAAGGCGCGGCGACGGCCTTTCGCGCATGTCGTTTTGCGCGCAGCGGGGTACCGCGAGCGGCAAGCGGTCAGGTCCAGTTGGACCTTTTCGGGGGAACCAATTTTCAGTAAAGCTTCTTCTACATCTATAGAAAATTGGGGGTACCGAAAACCCGCAGGGTGACCCCCTTGCGCCGGGGTCGCGCGCGCGATGCGCGAAAGGAAGGCAGTCGCCGAGACTGCATCCACATACGACGGCGCGATCCCGACCATCGACAACAAGAGTTGCTCAGACAGCGCGATGAGATATCCCATCCTGTGGAGAGAGGTCCCTAGTAGGGGACCTCGTCGACGGACGGTTCGGCGGCATCGCTCTGGGCGCCGTTCGCAGTGGAACGGTCAAGTGTCCGGATGGTGTCGGCTTTGAGCTCGACAACGAGCTGCTGAATCACGTGCTCGATGTTCTTGCCCTTGCCGTTCGGAACCTTAATGAGGCGATCGTACTCGCGTGTGGTCAGTTCGCCCTGCACAAAAACGTGAGCGCCCTTCACGAGCCGGTCCGCCAACTGCGCGAAGCCGTTGCCAAATGCGACGATGTTATGCCACTGGGTCCTTTCTTGCCATTGTTCGTTCTCGTCCTTCCAGGACTTCTTGGTTGCGACAGAGAATTTCGTGACCGGTGTGCCGTTCGCCAGATACTTCGTCTCGGCGTTCTTGCCGATGAATCCGATGATCGAAAGCTGATTGAGGTTCATGAGTTTTTTCCTTTTCCGCCCTGCTGTGCTTGGGCACAAAGCGCGAGGCTGGTTGCTCCCAAACTTGGGGCCATGCTTTTTTGGGGGACCGTAAAGTTTTTCGCCGCGTTTGCGAAAGGCGAAGCCCTCGAACTTTGTGGTGGGACCGAAACCGCTCGCGGTGCGCTTTCCACAATGAAGAAAAATGAAGCGCAAAGCAGAACGGACACAAGTGCCGGGCGCAACGGGTGTCGGCTGAAGCGGTGCCAAGCACATCAGGAAGGAAGAGGAATACGGGGTGAACCGGACAGCTTGCACATCGGGTTGAATGGCGGAACCCCTTTGAACGAAGCCAGGCGAAGGCCCGGCGCGACAACAATCGCAACCGAAGGTGAAGACGAGCGGTTGAATGGAAAGAAAGTCAGTGGCCTTCGCGTTCTGGCAATGCGATCGGGATGGCCGCGACAGACCAGAGGTGGGAAGATCACGTTGTGGAGAAATGAACCGAACGCAAATCGATCCTCTACGGTTCCGAATCTTGTGGAGCAAGACAGGAGAGACACGATTTTGCACGCGGCTCTGAAACAACTTGGAACTCTTGTAATGGAGTGGGGATTCTAAGCGGCTATGCCTGACACTGATTCGCTCGAATCAGGTGTCCGCGTACTACGAGTGCGCGTGGTGCGGTTTGGGGCAAGAGCAATCAGGCTTTGTGTGCATAATGTGTGCGTAATTGACGCCCGTCCACGCGGCAATTGTGGGTCACGTTGAGATCGCGACTGCGTGTCGAAACTCTGGTAGACCGAAATAGGCCATTTATCTGGGATGCTATCCCATTTATCGTTCCCTATCTGAGAACGGTGTCCGATTCGTCTGGTTCTAAATGATTTTGCGGGCGTTTTCGAGAGTAGAAGCAGCGATAACGCGTGGTGCGTCGAGTGGCCGCCGGGGCCGCCGATTCCTGACGCGGTACGGACGACCATCACAGATCCGCCCGCAAAAAACCTACGAGCACTTTTATGGATAGGGCTCTCACCTTGGATGTGTGGCGACAAAATGTTCCAAAGATAAGGATGTAGGACGCGGCGCGCTGGAATCCGGCGTTGAAAGATCGGCGTGATTCGATCCCAGCGCGACTCCGTTGGCTGCGACGGCGCAAGATCAGCCGCGACATAAGGCGTGGTCGTGCGCGAAGACGTTTAAGCGAGAGCCGTCGCCGGGGACAGCGTAGTACTGGTAGTAACCGAGCGCCACGCTCCCAAGGCACTCATCTAGGTAGAGCGCGGCACGCCGAGATAGGTGCGTTCTACGTCGTTAGCATCGCGAGGCGTTTGCCCAGCACAATTGCGGCTTTGACCTTTGTGAAGGATTCTTGAAGAGTGTTCTGTCTGGGCGATCTCTGGAGGAAATCCCGCTGACCTCTGCATGAAAATGTGTGACCCTAAGAGATGGAGGCGCACTCATGAAGTGCCCCGACGAAGGTTCGAGGCGCTTCAGCCGTTTATCAAGGGATGCTGGAGCGCGGCGAGAAGGCGTTTCGTAGGGTCGTCCTTCTCTCGCTGGTCGCGCTGTTACAGGCGCGTCCCATTGACGCCCAGACGTTCTATGGAACCATTCTGGGTACAGTCACGGATGCCTCCGGCGGCGCCATGATCGGGGCGCGAGTTTCACTCACCAATTGGGGCACTGCGGAGCGACTCACAGCCCAGACCGACGTTAGCGGGGACTACCAGTTTCTAAATCTGCTTCCTGGTATGTACAAGCTGGACGTCGAGCAGCCGCGATTCAAGCATCTGACGCGCGATCAGATCCAGGTGCGCGTGGACAACGCCACTCGCGTCGACGTATCTCTTGAACTCGGCGAGCTGACGCAGAGCGTACAGGTCGCGTCGAACGCTGTTCTGTTACAAACCGAATCGGCGGCTCTGAACCAAGTGGTCGAAGGCCGTCAGGTGCAGGACATGCCGCTCAATGGCCGCAATGTGTTGAACCTCATCGCGTTGGCGCCGGGTGTTGTGCCGTTGGGATCAAGTCAGGGGCCCGCCGCCGGCAATGCGGGCGCCAGCATCAGTCCTGGGGGCTTCGGAAATTACTCGATAGGTGGCGGACTCGCCGCTCAGAATGCGATTTTCATCGACGGCGTTCAGGACAATCTTTCCGGAAACAATACACCGCTGGTACCGACTCAGGATTCCATACAAGAATTCAGCGTTGCGACCAACAACGTGGACACGGAATTCGGGCAATTTGGCGGTGGCATAGTTAACATGATCACCAAGAGCGGGACCAACTCGATACATGGTACTCTCTACGAGTACTTTCGAAACAAGATTCTAAACGCGAACGATTTCTTCAGCAATCGAAATGGGGTTCCTCGCGCGCCGTTCACGCAGAATCAGTATGGCGCCACGCTCGGCGGACCTATAATCCCTAACAAGACGTTTTTCTTCTCGTCCTGGGAGGCGTTTAAGCTGCGCACAGGAATACCAAGCACGTTCACGGTGCCAACTGCCTCGTTTAGGGCGGGCAACTTCGCCGGTCAGCCCATCATCTACGATCCGCTCACCACGTGCGGAGGGGGCGCCGATCCGACTTGCCCAGTAAACTCAAACGGTAAGCCAGTCATTACCCGAATACCTTTTCCGAATAACCAAATTCCCGCTAGCCGTTTCGATCCCACGACGCTGGTCATGCAGAAATACTGGCCGCTGCCCAACGAACCAGGGACGGTGAACAATTACGTGCTCAATTTTCCGACGGGCGCGAACTCGAACCAGGTTAGTGGCCGGGTCGATCACTCGTTTAACGACGAACAGCGCCTGTTTGCGCGATATACGTGGTGGGATGTGGGGAACAGCCCGAGTGATCCATTCCACAATCTGACGGGAAATAACAACTACGATTTCAGCGTGAATCAGATCGTCTTGGGATACACCTACACGATTACGCCGAGCTTGATCGCGGATTTCCGCTCGGCGTATTTGCGGGAAAATTTTCGCTCCTTCGCTCCCTCTGTTGGAACCAATATGTCCCAGTTCGGGCTGGCATGGGCCGCCATCGGTCCGCAACTGCCCTTCACGCTCTATCCTGCTGAAAATATCACTGGCGGCTTCCGCCCGCTAACGGCCGCCGGGCAGCTCAATCGGAATAATGATTACTTCTACACGGGCAGCGTGACGAAGACCGAGGGCCGCCACACGATCAAGTTCGGCGGCACGTTCAAGCGAGACCTAGCCGCCAATAAGTTCGGCGCGGCAAATAGCTTCAATTTCGACGCGACGTTCACGTCCGCCAGCGCCACGAATTCGGCGACTTCAGGATTGGGATTTGCCGACTTTGTCCTCGGCTACCCGACCACCGGCCAGCTCGGGACTGTCAAGCAGATCTATGTGTATCTCAACGCTTTCGCCGCCTATGTGACGGACATCTATCAGATTCATCCGCGGCTCACTTTGAATCTCGGCCTTCGCTGGGACCAACCCGGGTCCGACGGCGAACTAAAGAACAGTGATCTGGCACTTAATCTGACGAAGCCTGACCCGATCGGAGCGGCAGCCGGCCTGCCGAATCTGGTGGGCCAACCCGTGCTGGTGGCCTCACCGGACCATCTCAGCCGTCTCGAAACGCAGCGGCACTGGGATGATTTCTCGCCTCATGCCGGTTTTGCTTGGCGCGCCACTAACACCACGGTGGTTCGCGGTGGCTTCGGAATCAACTACCTGCCAAACATTGTCGGGAGGTATCCTGCCGTCCTGGCTTCCGTGAACTCGGCAGCTACTAGCATGGTAACCACGTTAAACGGGGGACTCACGCCTTACGCGGTCATGAACAATCCCTTCCCGAATGGGCTGCTCCAGCCCGCCGGGCGCAGCCCGGGCTTTCTCGGAATGCTCGAAGGCGGCAATGTCTTCGGGTCAACCGATCAGCCGGATAAATATGTGATGCAGTGGGATTTCACCATACAGCGGGATCTGGGCCACGACGCCATGGTGCAGGCGACTTACGCCGCATCTGCGGGAAGACACTTGGCGTGGACGACTGGTTTAGGCGGCGGAATAAATTTAAACCAGATTCCCGATCAATATCTGTCGCTAGGGTCGGCCCTATTGAATCAGGTTCCCAACCCGTTCTATGGTATTTTACCTGCGAGTGTTGGGGTGCTGGGCCAGCCGACGGTGGCGTTGGGCTATCTGTTGAGACCCTATCCGCAGTTCCTTAGTATGCAAACGATAGCGGAAAACCAGGCCACCTCTTCCTATAATGCTTTACAGGCGACCTTCCAGAAGCGCTTCAACCAAGGTGGCACGATTGTGGCTAACTACACCTGGTCGAAACTCCTGAGTAACACCGACACCGCCACGGGTTCCATGGAAAACGATCTTACATATGGCTGGACTCAAGACTGGAATAACCGCCGGGCCGATTACTCTCTAGCGGGTGAAGATGTCCCGCAGCGCCTCGTCGTCAACTACATTTACGACCTGCCTTTGGGCAAGGGAAGGCGCTTTCTTTCGCATCTGAACGCAGCAGCCAACGATCTGGTTGGGGGATGGTCCATAAGTGGTGTGACCACCTTCTCCTCGGGTCTGCCCCTGGGCATGACAGCGCTTGCCAATGTCCTCTCGCAGCAATTCGGTGCGTCCTGGCAACAGTTCAACAATGCCATGCGGCCGAATGTGGTTCCCGGTTGCAATGCGGTGATTCCCGGCTCGGCGGTATCACGCCTCAACGAATGGTTCGATACCGCCTGCTACCGGCAACCCGGCAACTTCGCATTTGGTGATGCCAGCCGTACTGATCCGAAATTGCGTGACGAAGGTGTCGCAAACTTTGATTTCGCCATTGGCAAGAGCTTCGCGGTGCGCGAGAACTGGTACTTGCTGTTCCGCGCAGAGTTCTTCAACCTTTTCAACCGGGAGCGGTTCGGTGCTCCGAACACTCAGGTCGGCAATGCGAACTTCGGAGTTGTGACGGAAACTTCGCCTTTAGCCACCCCGAGGCTCGTGCAGTTTGCGTTACGTTTGAAGTTCTAAAGAGGATTTGTTGCGCGACATATGCGTTCGAGTCTCGGAATACGCTTTGATGTCGCCACTGCTGGTTGGCGCAGTGGGGATGCTATTGTTATGCCCTCGCGCTTCCGCCTTAAATCCCTCGCTTGAAGTCAAACAATACCCCCATACGGCTTGGACCCATGGAGACGGCTTTATGGGCGAAACACGGTCGATTGTCCAAACGTCTGACGGGTATCTTTGGCTGGGCACGGAATTCGGCATCGTCCGGTTCGATGGCGTCCGGTTTGTCCCGTGGTTGCCGCCCGTGGGCCGGCGTCTGCCGAGCAGCGATATCACGGCGTTGTTAGCCACACGCGATGGCACCTTATGGATCGGTACGACGGAGGGACTGGAAAGTCTTAGAGATGGCAGGCTGACTGATTACGCCAAGATCGCTCGAGAGCCCGTCTTTTCTCTTTTGGAGGACCACGAAGGAGCGGTGTGGGTTGGACTCCATGGCAGGCTCTGCGCGATTCGGAGCGGCAATACGGAGTGCTCTGAGCCTCATCATCTCCTCCGCGGCGTGGCCATGCAGTCTTTGTTCGAGGACAAGGAGCGTCGTTTGTGGGCCGCAGGATCCGGGTCGGGCCTGTGGCTATGGAACCCAGGTCCTCCTCAACGGGTGCTGTCAGGGTTGTTCACCATCTGGCCCCATGCTCTCGCTCCTTCAGATCACGGAATGGGATTGATCGCGGCCGCCGGCGGTATCCTGCGGCAGGTCGTGGGCAAGAACGTTACCGAGTATCCCATTCCAGGCAAGCAGCAGCCCTTTGCACGCCTTCTGCTGCGGGATCGCGATGACGCTCTGTGGATCGGTACTGCTCAGGGGCTTTTGCGCGTTTATCGTGGAAAGAAAACTCGGTTTACGCACGGCGACGGACTCTCGAGCGATTCCGTGTCGGTACTGTTTGAGGATCATGAAGGAAGCATTTGGGTAGGCACGACCAATGGTATTGACCGCTTTCGAGAACCCGCCGTTTTTACGATATCTGCGGATCAAGGATTGTTAGGCCGGGCTACGTCTGTACTTGCGGCTCGCGATGGCAGTCTGTGGATCGGTACCGACCGAGGACTGCACAGATGGGATCAAGGTCAAATGACCGATTATCCCGCTCCTACCGGACCCAGGCCGCCCTTGCATGGTGAATTGAACAGTGGACTGTTCCAAATGGCGGAGCCTGGATTAAAGGACGACCAGGTGATGTCGCTCTTTGAAGATCTACGCGGCCGCATCTGGGTCGCGGGTCGTGCGGGAGCTGCATGGATTGAGGGTGCCCATTTCACTCGCGTAAGCGGCAGGCTGCCTGTAGGACCTGTGAACGCGATACTGCCCGATGGGCGCCAGGGTATCTGGATCAGCTATCCCTTTTATGGTCTGTGTCACGTGGTCGACGGGAAGGTTGTCGAATCCGCACCTTGGCCATGGTCCGACGAAAACGAACCGCGCCTTTCGGCCGTGATATCCGACCGGGCCAGCGATGGATTTTGGATTGGGTTCAAACATCAGGGCATCGCTCATTTAGTTGGCCGTCAAGTCGGCACGATCTTCGGCAGCAAACAAGGGTTGGCTGGGGGGCGGGTTTGGAATCTTCACATTGATCAAGAGGGTACACTCTGGGCCGCGATGCAAGGAGGCCTCAGCAGGATCAGAGACGGACACGTGGAGACGCTCACATCCAAGAGTGGGCTGCCCTGCGATGCGGTGTACTGGGCCATCGAGGACGACGCTTCTTCCTTATGGTTGTACACCGCTTGCGGGCTGGTGCGCATTACTCGACGTGAGTTGGAGGCTTGGGCATCGGATCCGAAACGTGCCGTCCACACCACCTTGTTCGGCGAGGCCGATGGCGTCAGAGTGCATGCACTGCTCAGGCCCTTCACTCCAGTTGTGACCAAGTCTCCCAATGGAAAACTATGGTTCGCACATCTGGATGGCGTCAGCGGCATTGACCCGCAGCACCTTCCGTTTAACCCGCTTCCACCGCCTGTCCACATCGAGCAAGTTACCGCCAATGGGAGAAAGTACAACGCCGCGAGCGGCTTGCCCCTGCCTCCGCATATCCGAGACCTTGTGATCGATTACACTGCTCTGAGCCTCGCTGCTCCGGAGAAGGTGCATTTCCGGCTCAAGCTGGAGGGACAGGACCCGGACTGGAGAGAGGTCGTCAACCAGCGCCGGGTGGAGTACTCGAATTTGCCGCCAGGTTCCTACCGTTTCCGTGTCATCGCCGCAAACAATAGTGGCGTCTGGAATGAGGCCGGTGACACTCTCGAGTTCTCCATAGAGCCCGCGTATTATCAGATGAACTGGTTCCGCGCTTTGTGCGTGGCAATCCTGTTGACAATGGTCTGGGCAGGCTACCGGCTGCGCGTCCGGACTCTCCAACAGCGGCAACAACGGCTGCAAGAGCGCCAACGCTTGTTGGAGCGGGAGCACCAACTCCTAGCACAACATGAACAAGAGATCAGCGCCCTGAATGAGCAATTGACAAAGGCGCAGGAACAGGAGCGCATCCGCATCGCCAGCGAACTGCACGATGGCGTTCTCCAGCAGATTACGTCGCTCAATTTGCGCCTCGGTACGGCGACGCTGAACCTTCCACCCAATTCGGACGCCAAACCAAGGATCAAAGAGGTGCAGCAGAAGCTAATTCAGATTGGCGTTGAGCTCCGGCACCTGTCCCATGAACTTCATCCTGTGCTTCTGCAAGAATCAGGTCTTCCGGCAGCATTGAGCGCCTACTGCGAGGAATTCAGCCGAGTCCGCGCCATTCCTGTTTCGTGCGAGGTGGATGAGAGTGTCGCGGACTTATCTCCCGGCGCGGCACTATGCCTCTATCGCATCGCTCAGGAAGCACTCGGGAATGTGGCGAAACATTCGAAGGCGAAGCAGGCGGAAATTCGGCTTGGCCGGTCGAATGGGAACGTTTGTCTCTCGGTGTCCGACGATGGAGTCGGTTTCACTCCCGACGGAAAATCCGGAGGGCTCGGGCTGATCAATATGAGAGAACGTGTGCACCAAGTGCACGGGACGTTTGAGTTCGATAGCGAGCCAGGGCGCGGAACCAGGGTGAGAGCGACGGTACCTTTTCGATCAGCTTCTTAGTTTAACGCGGAGTTTGTTGCGTGAGAACGTGGCGCACGGGCGCTGCGGAAAGAAACGTCGCTCGAAGTGGATGCTTCGGTTCCAATGAATTAGCCATCCGCATAATGGTTGATCGGCTGAGTTCCCGATGCCGCTGAGCCAAGGCCTGCTCTCCCGTTCGCTCGTACAACTCGCCCGCGGTTCCATGCACTCTCCACTCTGCCAGCGGAAGCTCAAAGCCGCCGATGATCTGCAGCGCCTGCTCGATGCAGGCAAGTCCGCCTGTCAAGTCGGCTTCGGCCAACGCGACTCGCGCTTTCACTTCCCACGCCAGCCCTTGCCAAGTGCGCTCCGCAGTGTTGGACGCAACTTCGATGAAGCGGTCTGCCTGCGCTCGCGCCCCGGTCAGATCGCCCATGGCAAGCCAAAGTTCGGTCAAGCCCGATTCCAATGCCATCCGCCAATACCAGTCGAACAGCACATTGCGGCGATCTATATCTTCTTGCGCCGACAAGAAATGTTCGCGAGCCTCGTCGAAATTCCCCAAACCAGTTTCCGCGGAGCCTCTCAGCACCAGGGACAGGCGCAGCGGGTACACTCCCTCTGGATCGCCGGTCGATCGTAGCGCCGCTTCGCACGACGAAACGACGCCGTCGAAGTCCATGGCTATGAGCTGTACTAAAGCTTTGTACAGACGCAACGCCTGTGCACGGTAAGGATCGCCGTTCTTGTTCAGCATCGAAATGGCTGCTTCGATCTGCTGGAGCGCGCCGCCTAAATCGCCCAGAAACAGAAGACCCCAGGCGATGACCGACTGGCTCTTTCGATAGAGGAAGCCTAAACTGGAGTTCTCCTCCGATTCGTCATTGAGCAGCGAAACACTCTCGATGTTGCTCTGAAGCGCCGCGCGATACTCGGACGAGACCCACTGGATGAGGCTGTAGTCGGTTAAGTGAGTGGCCAGCAGTTTAGGCCCTCCGGCCCTGCGAATCTCTTCGAGCTCTTTGCGGCAATGCTCCGCGTCTGCGGAGTTCCATCCGAATGCCCAGATACGCAGCACGAAGCAGCTTGCACGCGTTCTTGCGCGAGTGAGCGGATCCCGTTGCTGGTCGCTAAATTGCAGCGATCGTTCTATAACGTCAAGGCAGTAATCGGCACTGACACGCGAAAACGGATATGCAAGATCGATAAGAGCACGCGCCTCTACGTCGATCAGTCCGCAACTGGCGGCGCGCTGTCTCAACTGTTCGTAAGTCTCGGTTGCCCGCAGATCGGACAGAACTATGTACATCGTCGCGAGCCGGTCGAGGATTCTGGTTTCATCGCCGGCGCATTCGCGTTCTGGTACTTGCTTCAACACGGCAAGCGCGTGTTCCAGAATGGCAGCGGCTTCTTGATGAGCAAACCGCCGCGCAGCGTTTTGGGCTGCTAATTCCAGATTCCTGGCGGCGCGCACCCAGTCGGAGCCAAGCTCGAAATGATGTGCTAGCTGCGCCGCAACCTCGCTCAATCGATCAGCGAACAATACTTCCAGCCGTTTGCCGATTTGCCGATGCAAATGCGCTCGCCGCGCCGGCGGCTGCCGTTGATACAACACGTCGCGGTACAGCGAATGCACAAATTCATAGCTCGCGGGCGGCTTTGCCGGACGAAGGACGTGGAAGTGGCGTGACTGCTCTTGACAGACCTCCTCGAATTTAGACGCATCGAGATTCATCGCCGGGGCAACAACCTCAGTCTTGAAAGAAATTCCGGCCACGCTCGCAGCTTCCAGAATTCGCTGTTGCTCAATCGGCAGCCGCACGAGCTGCGTTTCGATGAACTGCCGCAAGCGCTCGGGAACATCGAAAGTGGCAGCTCCTGTCTTTTGCATGTGTTCGAGGACCGCCGTTACGAATAACGGATTGCCTGCGGTCTTACTATAGATGAGCTCGGCGAGTTCCGGCGATGCGGCACCGAGGAACTCAGCGATCTGTTCGTGTTCGAGCGGCGGTAAGGCGATCTCATGACACAAGTGATGAACGAGCAACTCTTGCTTGACCCACTGCAGCGGCTGTTGGATGCTTGCAACATCGGTAGTTCGATACGTTCCGATGAATAGAAACTTTGCAGGCTCGCGGTCGCGAGCAAGCGCGGAAATGAGATCGACCGTCGCAGGGTCTGCCCATTGAACATCTTCGAAAATGAGCATCAGAGGATTGTCGGCCGTGATCGCCCGCAACACGTGACGAATCTCGCGTAACATTCGTTCGCGAGTCGTCCCGATGATCTCGGGCAGAAGCGTGTCGCGTAGGGCCCGGTTCAATAGTTCAGGAAACTGGACGAGCCAGGTGGGCGCCTGCTCGGTCAAGATCTCAACAACCCGCTTGGCATCGGGGCCTTGGCACAGCTCGCCGATGGACTGCAGCATTGGATAGTACGGCTCAGTGCTGCCGTACCCTTCTATGCACTGGCCGCGTCCGATACGAACGCCGAGCAGATTAGCCTGGCGCTCAAACTCGTCAACCAGTGCAGACTTGCCGATCCCCGCCTCGCCTGTGATGAAAACGACCTGGTGCGAGCCGCCGAGAGCGGCGTAGAGGTAATCCTGCAGCTCGCGGAGCGCAGGATCGCGTCCTACCAATCTGGTTTGGGACTTACTCGCGACTCCGTTTGTCTTCATGCAAGCTTAGATGCCGGCTCCAGAACGCTATGTGCCGCCGGCGCCGGTACGATCTTTGACTCGTGCTCGACGAGCCGGGTAACGATAGCAAAGAGGAAGCTGGCGGATAGGCCACACATCAGCACACCAGTGACAGCTTCGATTGGACCCAAGATCCGCCACGAATGAGGCAGCACTAGATCCCCATAGCCAACCGTCGAAAACGTGGTTGTCGAAAAGTAGAAAGCAGACTCCCACGATGGGAAACAATTCCAGCGGAAAAAGCCGGCCCAAAGCAGAATTTCGAACGTGTGCAGCACGATCATCAAAGCTGTGATTCGCACTACGAGCGCAGCCGAGCGCAAAGGTCCGAGTTTGTGCAGACCCCTTTTCGCATGAGCTCTTATCCACTCAATGAGCGCCGCCATCCCAGCGCTCTGGAGTGAGAGTGTGAGGATAACCAGAAGGACTGCTGCAATCGATTGGCGGAGAAGCGGCATCGGCCCAGATCACCGCTGCCCAGGTTGTGTGCGGTCGAGTGACGCTGAAGCCGTTGAGAGCTGGTGTTGCATTGAGGAAACCAGACGCGTAACAACCGATTCCGCGGTCTGAGACATTGCTGCCACGAGATCGGGAACTGCGTGGTCCTCCAGCTTTGTGGACTCCGACGAGGTATCGCTCCAAAGGACTTCACCCGTCCGTAAATCCGTTAGCTGAGCCGACAGACGGACCTCGACAAACACTTCGCGGCCTTTATCGACTTCTTCCAAGTCATCGAGCGTACCAGTGACGAGATAATCAGAAGGTTCACGGCCCTCGAACAGGTGCACTGAGTGGAAAATTCCCCGTGCCTGCATGTTCTCGATTATTGTGCTTGTGACGGCGCGGCGCGGATCTACAGCCCAGCGGTGATAATCATAGAAATCGAGCTGCCCCGCTGACTTTCTGTATACGATTGGACCGGCTCTCAGGAAGGCTGGAGCGCGGAACTCCCGCACGGCAACCGAGCCGAGCAGCGGTCTCGACTGTGCGGCACCCGGGACTAGCGCGGAGCGCGGGGTGGGTGGCGAGGGAAGGTTAAGAACGTAGTAATTCGGGTACCGGATTTTGCCGGCACATCCAGTCAGGGCGGCAAGCATCGCGGTGAGGCACGCTAAACCGAGCAGAGTTCGCTGACACATAGTATTAGTCCGACTTAGAAGAGAGGCCGTCTTCAGAAGTTAGGAGCGGAGCGGCCGCGCTTTTGTTGGCAAGGTGGGTTGCCTGTGACGAAACCTCGACAAAATAGCGATGAGCTCATCGTCACTTGGAGCGCGCTCTTCGTCGCGTCTCATTCGAATCGACTATTGTTTTCGGCTACATCCGGGATCGCGGGCGATGGCCGCTGAATTGCGTATAGCGAGGCATGGCACAGACACCGACGGCGAATGAGCTGAATAGATTCCAAGCGCTTTTGGAGGCGCGGATCACCGAACTCGAGAAAGCGACGCGCATGCGCGACGCGATCGCGGTAGAGCCAAGCGCTGATCAGATTGACGAAATTCAGCGCGCCTCCGAACGCGCTCTCGCGATCTCTCATGTCGACCGCGACTCGAAACAACTTCGCAGCGCGCGCGCGGCTCTGCGCCGGATACGCGAAGGCACCTTCGGAATGTGCGAGGAGTGCGAAGAAGAAATCCATCCGAAGCGGCTGCTTGCTATCCCGTGGGCGTCGCTCTGCATTCAATGTCAGGAACAGGCAGATACCCACCAAGCCGTGGAGGCATCGAGATACAACACGCTTCCCAACGCGGCGTGAACACCCGGTTTCCTCAGGAGTCCGTTATGGCAGCTTCAATTGAGATCGTGAGCCTTGTACTTGCTGAAGGGTTTGGTGTGCCGGCACTCCTGCATGCGCACTCCTCGATCGAGGTTGTGCTGGTTTATGCCTTCGGAATCGCATGCGGCGCGCTGGGGAGTCGCTTGTCTGCGATGTGGCGAGAACGATTAAGCGAACGGCTGCCGAAAAGCGCTTAGAATCGGAAATCACGCAGCGTGATTGGCCATGCGCCAGGCGTTGGCATGGCTGTAGCCTTCTTTGCGGTACTTCAGCCGGCGTTGGTCGCGCGCGGATATCGGGTTCTGAAATTTAGAACCCAAAATCGGCGAGGTTGATGGTTGAGCCTTGCTGAGCCGCCAATTGGGGCATTTCTTTGGCGTCGCCCATCTCACGGCCGTGCGCCTCTTTCCGTTGTTGCTGGATCTTCCCCAACGCTGCTTGAAGTTGTTTGTCTGTACACACAGCGCCCGATTGTTGCGCGCCGGGCATCGCGGCGGCCGTCTAGTGGCGCTGAAAGTAACTGGAAACGCGGAGGAAATAAAGTTTGAGAGGCGTGACTAAAGGAGGAGGATGTCGCGCCTCTCGGTGAGGTTGCCCCGAACCCGGTGGTGGCCGGGGCACTTTCGGAAGTTACTTGCGGCTTCTCAGGCGAGCCGAGGTGCTGGCGGATTCGGCCCGGATAAGAGAAGTGAGCTTCGAGACCAGAGGTTGAGCAGTGGCCGGTGTGGCGGCGCTTTCGACGATTTCACTGTTGCTCGTGACTTTGCCGTACAGCGCCTTGTTCCTGGAGTCGTCCGGCTTCAGAGTGGTGCCGTCAAGATCAAAACCGGCGAAAGCTCCACCAGTGTGGCCGAAGAAGAGAATCTTGGCGTTGGGATCCTCGTGGGCAGACTTTCCGTTCTCCCACGCAGCCGAAGCCCCGGTGCCGATTGTGAACCGATTAGAGAGCAGTTTCGAGCGCTGCTCTTTATCCAGAGACAGGATGACGATGTCGATTTTCTCGCCGCCGACCTGCACGCCCAGACTGCCGCCTTCTAATGTGACCGCGGCAGGCGCTGACCAGGTATCACCCTTGCGGCAGGAGATGAATCCACGCCCAAAACCGACGCCAACTACAGCGGCGCCTTTCTTGTATCCCGGGATGACTGCGACGCAGTCGGCGCTGGCGAATTGTTCCGGCCGAACGCCGCGCGCAGAGGAACCTGTGAGCGTGTTGAGAACGCTGACGGCTTTTTCAACTCTCTTCGGCATATTTTCAGCGGCCGCTGGGCGAATGCCCGCTGCTGCGATTGCCAAAACGAGGACGATATTCGCAGTGCGAATCTTGTGTAGTGTGAATGTTGAGTTGTGCATAGTTGAGAACCGTTTCATACGAGAAGAGGCACGCGCGCGAACGTTTTGTTGGGATCCTCAGGCATTGAACGTAACGCTTATCTCGCCTCCTGGAGTCGAGTTAGTTCCGTTGTTTTGCTGTCGTCCGAGGAAGGCGTAAGATCGGGCAGGCTTGAGTTCTTAAGGGACTTAGCCACATTGCGCGCCAGATTGTGCGTGGCTCGCAGGTTCCCTCCAAAAAATCTGACATTGCCGCTGGACACGCTTTCCAGGACCACCTGACCTTTCCGCGTGCAAAGTTGGGTTCGGACTCTCAGTTTCGTGGCTCCGCTCACTGTGGTGACAGCGCGCCGGGTCTCACTGCCCGCTGTGTAGCTCTCCACCGTGCTCTTCAGAATAAGGAGATGCTGCATGCCGTCGGCGGTGTGATCTCCATCGCGCAACACTTGTTGGAACTCCTTCGTCTTGACTAGCGCAACCAATAAATTTTCGTAGATCGCGACTCTGAAGGCGGGCTCGATATTTACGTCGCCCGCGTCAATCTTGTCTACTTCCACGCTCCATTGCGAGGCTGCGGAGGATGTATCTCGAGCAAAAGCTCGCGTCGAGAATGCCGGTTGGATCATCAGGCTTAGGGCGATAAGTGCCGTAAACGATACCTTCTTACTTGATTTCATTCTTAGTCTCCTGAGTGCTTTGCTTCGACGTTGCAGGCGTCGGCAGGCTAACGTGCACGCCTTTGGCTTCCAGTTCGCTCCCAAGAATCTGACCTTGCCCCTTGTTCAACTGGAAAATCGCACCATGGAAACCTCCATTGGGATCGAGATACTCCACGGTTACGGTGTCAAACTTTTTGTGGGAGAACAGACTCATCACCCGGCCACCACCGTACGGCGTTGCGGTCCTGACCAATGTCATCGGCACTCCACCCACCTGCTTGTCTTGCTGGCCGATGGTGACGTCCTGAATGGAGCCAATCGCTACTTGAGCGGGAGAACCCTCTTTTTTTTGAAATTGCAGGTCGTCACCTTGTATTGAGAGGTCCCCTTGCGCGTTGCTCGAGGTACCTTCGAAACCCAAGATGTGCGTGGCGCGCAGTGGAGCGGCCCCATTTGAAGTGTCCGCTGGGCCCTGATTCTGCGCCACTAGGGCCGTGCCACAGCAAATCACTAGTGTCAGGGACGCGAGCGTCCGACTGATTCCCCTTCGCGGCAGAATACTTTGGATCATTATTTATCTCCTAAACGGGAAAACAGATAGATCGCTAACAGATAGATCTGTAAGTCGTTGCTCCTATCCCAACAGATAGGAGCGCCACTTCTGTGGCTTTGTTGGGAGTGTTATGGATTGTCATAGAGGCGGTCGAAAAGGTACGGCCGCTCTCACCCTGGTTCCTCGGCCTGGCACGCTACCACTCCTGAACCGCGTACAACGGGCACCAACCGTCCTGTGCGCTATTGCGGCATCTTCCGATCTTTCGGCTGCCGGATTCGCACCAGACTCCACGGGCGCTCTTTCACCTGTTCGGTCAATTGGTCCAGGTTTTCGGTCGCCACACGCAGATTGTTCACCGTTTCACTGATGTTGTCGTCGTTGGCGCGCACCAAGGTCTGAATGGTTTTCATCATGCTTTTCGCCTGGTCCATTGTGGATTGCAGTTGAACGAGATCCTGCCGGCTCGGCTCGCGCAGTTGATCGATCGTCAGATTCACGTTTGAAACCGTCGCGTCCGTGTGATCGAGCAGTGGGCCCGCCTTCTGCATGACGGAGTCGGCATTGCGGCTCAATGACAGCACCTGGTCCGTGATACGGTCGATCTTCGGTGACTCGGTCGCGACCAGCGAATTCACGCGCTGCAGCAATTGCGCGACCTGGCGGCGGTTCGCCGTGCCGGTAATGTCGTTCAAATTTGCGAGCAGAGTTCGAGCATCCGCGCTAATGTCTTTTAGCTCGCCCTGCACCTGAGTAATGAGTCCTTGAGCGCTGTCGCCGATAGTCGAAAGCTTTCGAGTCATATCGTCGATGCTGACGGTTTCTTCAGACTGGATTACCTGGCCGGCTTTGAGTCGAGGAGCGTCATTGCTTCCCGTGGTGATGGAAAGCGCCGGGCTGCTCATCAGACTAACGGAGCCGAGCTTGGCCATCGAATTCTCATTGACCGGAGTGCCTTCCCTCACTTCGAATAGAATCTCGATGCGCGTCGGATCTTCACTCCAAGGCCGGACAGCGGTAACTCGACCCACCGCAATCCCGCCGAACAAGACGCCCGTTCCCGGGGCAACGCCACCCGCATACCGCAGATACGTTCTGTAGGGTGTTACGTGCCTGCCCCACTGGTTGTTGCCCACGTAAAACACCGTGACTCCCAGCAGGGCTAGACACGCAAGCACAAATGTTCCGGCTTTCGCTTCCACACTCACTGCACGCCACCTTTCAAATACTCCTCAAAAAACGCATCGATCTTACCGGCATCGACAATCGGGTCCGGGATCCGATCGAAAAATTGCCGGATACGTGGATGATTGCTGCTCTTGATCTCTTCTTTGCTGCCTACCGCGATGAGCGACCCTTGGTGGAGCATTGCCATGCGGTCGGCAATACGGAATGCGCTCGCCATCTCGTGAGTCACGACCACAACGGTCATGCTGAAGGCGCGCTTGAGGGTTAAGATCAACTCATCCAGTTCCGCGCCAACGATCGGGTCTAGACCGGCGGAGGGCTCATCGAACACCAGAATTTCCGGATCGAGTGAGAGCGCTCTCGCCACGGCCGCGCGCTTCTTCATGCCTCCCGAAAGCTCCTGTGGGCTATAACTTCCAAATTCCGCCAGGCCGACGACCGCCAATTTGAAGCGCGTCATCAGGCTGATGGTCGATTCGGCGAGTCGCGTATGCTCGCGCAACGGAAGCGCGACGTTATCTGCGACCGACATGGAGTTAAATAGCGCAGCATTTTGGAACGCGACGCCGATGGAGCGCCGGAGCTTTCTCAGGTCCTTCGGGGCGCAGCTCGAGATATTTGCGCCGTTTACCACGATGCGGCCAACTTGCGGGCGCTCGAGGCCGATGATATGGCGGAGAAGCGTACTCTTGCCGGATCCGCTGCCGCCCAGGAGCACCATGGTCTCTCCGCGCGCAATATCCAGGTTGATCCCGTCTAAGACGCGGCGCCCTGCGTAGCTGACCACCAGGTCACGGACGCAAATTACAGGTTCGGCTACTGCTTGCTGCACGCGATCATTTCCCTTCGATCAGGTAGAAGATAGCCGTGAATGCAAGATCGGCGAGGATTACCAGAAAAGTGGATTTCACCACCGCGGCGGTTGCCGATCGGCCCACGGCGTCCGGTCCTCCACGAACACGAAAGCCTTCGAGGCAGCCCACCTGCGTGATGATCGTGGCGAACGCCAGGCTCTTGATCAACCCCGTCAAAACATCGCGCAGAATGATCGATTGGGCGACGCCACGCAAGTAAACGGCGACACTCATGTGTGTACTAAAGCGCATGAATAAGCCGCCAGCCAGAATTCCGGACGCGTCGCTTAAGAGGCTCAGGCACGGGAGCGTAATCAGCATGGCCAGGTATTTGGGGGCGAGTAAGAATTCAACCGGATTAATTGCCATGGTCCGCAGCGCATCAATCTCTTCGGTGACGACCATACTTCCGATCTCCGCAGAGAATGCCGAGCCCGACCGGCCGCTCACTGCAATCGCGGCGAGCAGCGGCCCCAGTTCCCGTGTAAATCCGATGCTCACGAGATTGATGACGAGATCGATAGCGCCAAACCGATGCAGCTCCGAAGCGCTTTGCATCGCCAGGATGAATCCCGTACACAGCGCCATGATGGCGACCATGGGAAATGCATCGACGCCCACCGCCAGCATCTGGCGAATTGCCGATTGCCAGCGGTTACGAATCCCCGTGAGAGGCATGGTGTGCCGCAGAGAGCCGACCGCTGATCCGAGCTGCATCGTGAGGCCGCCCACGTACTCCACATGACGTAAAGCCTGCCTGCCGAGATATTCCAGAGCAGATGTCATCATTGCAACTTGCCGCCTCGCGATCCCTTCACTTCCGAAACTTCGGGATCCGCTTCATCGAAAAGGGGCAGAAGCCGCGCCATTTCCAGCAGGTAGCGCGGACGCTCGCCGAGGCCGCTCAGTTGAAAACGCTTATTAAGAATGCGTGCCGCCCTGAGCACTTCGAGCAGCACGGCTAGCCCCGATGTGTCAATGTAGTCGACCTGGTGGAGATCTACGGTCAGGATTTCGCAGTGCGATTCCTGGAGAGCCGCCAATAGCAGCAAGCGCAAGTCGGGAGAGGAATCGATTGTGATCCTGCCCGAGATCGAGCCCAGGCAGTTTGTTCCGCGGGGCTGAAATGCGGTCTCTATCCCGGCCGTCACGATCGTTTTTTTTCGATGGAAAGGCAAGAGTCTCCACAAGACATGAGCAGCAACCGGAGCGCTTTGTTTGGTGACGGTGACGCTAGGAAGGCTGGACAATTACTGAATCGGGGCTAACGGCAATCGATGCACGCTGGATGGCCTCGACGTAGCGCAAAAAGCTCGGAAAGAGAATAAATTCGCTACGAAATGCGCGCCACTCCCGTACAAACAAAGGCGCCGCAAGTGTTCGGTGATGCTCGGATTGCAGGATCTTCCAGAGATCTCTTGAGAGATAACGCAATTCGTGCAGCGTGAATGCGAAATGCACAGTCGCCAAGTACCGAAGAACGCCGGCCTTCACTTCCAAGCTCGACTCCGGCGGTAGGTGCTCCAGGCTGAGCCGAGTGGTCCATTCGTAAATGGGGAAGGACTGAAGCATTTCGTGGTAGCGTTTGGCAATCTCGAAGAATATTTGTGCGTTCACCTGCCGGCGATAATTTCTGATCGCGAATAGCAGACTCACGACTCCAAGCATTACGGTCCACAAAGAACCGTAGCGAATAAATGCGTCCAGTGTCATGGTTTAGACGCTCCGCTGGTGATTAGCTGGTTCGTGTCGACACATCCTACTACGAATCTGGGCATGTCCTCACAGCCCAGGAGCGTGGGGAACAGTCTTTTGTTGGCAGATGTCGCGGCGAGGGCCTCGGCAGATAGTCGAGAAGTCGTCAGTGGGGTGGCGAAGGAATCTTGTTTTTTCTAGAAAACAAAGGCAAAGCATCCATCACTTGCTTTGGACGCGCGGATGCCTTATCCGGAGATGTAGGCAAACAAAAGGCTGCTCTTCGATGACCAACCAACCAGTTCTAAACGAACGAATGCTCCAAGAAAACGCAGCGACGGAGAGGTTTTTTGACGACCCGAACGAACATTCGTTCGCTGCTCTGTTCAATGCGTTTTATCCCCAGCTGGTCTCTTTTTTTAGAGCGCGCGGCCGTGAGCTCACGCTGGCCGAAGATCTGGCGCAAGAAGTTATGCTCACGGTCTACCGCAAGGCCGGGCAGGTCCGTGATCGCTCATCGTTTCGAGCCTGGCTATTTACGATCGCGCACAATACGCTGTGCCGGCACTACAGTAGGTTGAGCCGGGAAGTGGAAACCGTGAATCTGGACGACGTGGATAATCTCTTGAGGGCCGCGACTCAAGAGGCCGCCGGCACGCACGCCTTCGAATTTCGGGATTGGATGACTTTTCTGGACGCGCGAGAACGCGATGTCATGATGTTGCGCTTCGTGGAGCAATGGCAATACCACGAGATCGCTGCTGCTCGGAACACGCCAATCGGGACTGTGCAGTGGCGGATCTTCAACTCGAAGAAAAAGCTTGCAAGGCACTTGGCGCCGCAACTTGCAATGGACCAGGCCGCCTGAACTTAAACCGAAAGGACAATTAAATGATGCGCCCCACTCAATGAAATCCGAACAGAGCCGGGAAGCAGGCTCGGCATCTGCAGAGTAAGTTGCGCAGTCTGATTATCGGTCAGAATGAAGCAATCGACCAAACCCTCGACACTTATCAGATATACTTGACCGCCCTGAGCGTGCCAGGACGCCCGATCGGAAATTTTCTCTTCTTAGGCCCGACCGGTTCGGGCAAGACGCGAACGGTGGAGGCGACCGCGGAAGTGCTGATGCAGAATCCGGGCGCGGTAGTCAAAATCGACTGCGCCGAGTTCCAGCACAGCCATGAAATCGCCAAACTGATCGGTTCGCCCCCGGGATGCCTCGGGCATCGGGAAACGCGTCCTTTGCTCTGTCAGGAAGTCTTGAACCAACACCATACAGAAACGATGAAGATCAGCTTCGTTCTTTTCGATGGGATCGAGAAAGCTAGCGATGCGCTGTGGAACCTGTTACTCGGGATCCTTGAAAGCGACTCTAACTTTGGGAGACAACCGCCGCGTTGATTTTTCGCGGGCCATGATCTTCATGACCAGCAACCTGGGTGCAAGTGAGATGAGCGCATTGGACTTCCCTAAGCTGGGCTTCCACCCTTGCGAGGAAACCGGCCGAGGCCGATGGCAGCCTAGGACGCCCGGCGGAGATGCAGAACCCGGCGGAATGTCAACAAATCAGTTGTTGATTGTAACCGGCACGGACAGCCTTGTCGACGTGCCCAGCGACTTCGACAACATATCCATTCTCATTCTTCGGTCCGGGCGCCAAGTTATCCTGCTTCTGCTTGCCGCCGGGGTGTAAGACTCACGCTGTTTACTCCGAAGTAAATCAATTTAGACTACTTCTTCTCATATTGTACAGGTTCGCGACGCTCATGTAAGTTGTTTAGCGAGTTATCGCTCGCCAAATCGAAACACCACGCCGGCCGAGTAACGGATATCGTTCTGATGGTCTCCGAAACTTCTGTTGGTCCCGCCAAGTCGGGCGCTGTCGAACTGCGTCGTGACATACTCCACTTGGATCGGTTTTATTGCTACGCGATTCGTCAACCTATAATCAAAACCGCCGCCGGCCGCTGTCGCGAAGGCATTCTGTGTGGTGGAATTGTTGCCAGGGCCGCTCCACGCGTACGCGCCGCCGAACAGAAATTGTACATACGGATTCAATCGCGAATGTCGCCAATTAAAACGTGGGCCGAACAGGTATGTAAGGGCCTTGTCGTTGATTTCGGTTCGAGTGTTCGCATATCCGCCGAAATCGCCTACCAATCCGACAAGACGGTTCAGGTTGTATTCGAAATAACCCGAGCCGCCGTTTCCAGTCCGCTGATAATCATAATTCGCTGAATTAACGTGCAGCCAGGAATAATTCACGCCTGTCTCAAAGGCCGGGGTGGATCCCTCCTGTGCGGTCATGATCCGGCCTGCCGAAGACAACAGAAACGCTGCCAAAACTAAATTAGGTAGCTTCATAAATTGTTTTTTCTCCTTTCGCCACTCAACGCCCAACACGTCCACGAGAGCGCGGCCGCTGAGATGCGTTCATCGTGTAAGAGCAGTATCTGAACCTCGTTTGTTTGTACAAGCAGAATGCGGCCGCCGGCCGTGCAGGCAACTCGGCACATGGCGCATCAATGTGGCGAACCTACGACGCGATCATCTATCGACGGCCAACAGGTTTTCTCGCGGCGGCTATCCACAAAGATCGTGCGCTCAACGGCTTCTCGGTAATCGAGTAATCGATCGCCTACTGTGGCCGCTTAACTGCCCTCCCATTAACTTCTACCGAAGTGCCAGTGTGAGGACTCATTACGTGCTTCAGAAGATTTCGTATGTAAGCGCAGCCTTAGTTGCGTTCGCGTGTGCAGCGTCGTGCCAACAGGCTTTGCTGCCCGGTGATCGCATTCAACCGCATACTCCGGCAAGCAGCGCCAACAGTGCGCTTCAATCGGAGGATAAACGTATTTTTGGAATCATTCCCAACTATCGGACCTCTCCGAGCATTCACGATTTCGAACCATTGACAGTGCACGAGAAGGTCAGGATTGCCTCCGAAGATGCCTTTGACCCCGGCACTTTCGCACTTGCGGCTCTGTTTGCCGGCGAGGGGCAATTGACGAACGCCGATCGATCTTTCGGCCAGGGCTCGGCGGGCTACGGCAGGTATTTCGGGACAGCGTTTGGCGATTTTGCAATTGGAAATTTCATGACCGAGGGTGTGTTTCCAAGCCTGTTCCACGAGGATCCCCGGTACTTTCGGCGCGGCGCTGGAAGCGGCTGGTCGAGGTTTTGCTACGCGGTAGGCCAGACATTCTGGACGCACGGAGATTTAGGCAAGACAGAATTTAATTTCTCGGAACTGATTGGAAACTCAACGGCAGCTGCGATCTCGAATGCATATTATCCGGATCACCGGACGGCTTCGAACGCTGCATCAAAGCTCAGCATACAACTCGGTCTAGATACGGCGGGTAATGTTCTGAAAGAGTTTTGGCCGGACTTCGAGCGAAAACTCAGTGGAAAACACCACGACCGGGATCGTGAGTGACGGGAAGGGTACCAGCATTGATCTCGCACGAGTATTTGCAATGAAAACACGGTTGCTGATCACATGGTTAGTCGCGCTCGGACTGATTGCAGCGGCAGAAGTGCAAACTGCCATTCGCGAGCACACGCGCCCCCACGTTACGGGGGTGCGTAAGGAAATACCCCGCCAACAGGATTCCGCGAGGCAGGCTCTTAACTAGTGTGGAGAGGCAACCCTGAACATTCGGAGTAGTCTCGTTGGATTGGTTCTGGTGTGCACTGCGCATGCCGCAACGTTGAAGCCGGAGACACTGAACGCGTGGCAGGAGTATGTGCAATCGTCAACGACAAAGTTGCGGGCGCCCCTTAGCCCAGCGAGTCGTTTCCTCAATATCGACGAAGATCAAGATTGGCTCAGAAAGGTTCGAACGGGTGAGGTTCTCGTCACACCAGGCACTTCGCAAGGTGTGAAGAAAGTACCGTCAGGCCTCATTCACGATTGGGTTGGCGCGGCCTTTATTGCGAATTTCACGCTCAGCGATGTTTTGTCTGTTCTGCGCGACTACGACCGCTATGAAGACTTTTATCGGTCAACCGTCGTCCATTCCAAGACTCTTGAAACAGGGGAAAGGGACGATCGCTTTTCAATGGTTCTCATGAACCAAGCGCTGTTTCTGAAGGCCGCTCTCGACAGCGACTATCGATGTACCTACGTGCGCTTGAGCGATCGGCGCTGGTATAGCATCTCCGAAAGTACCCGGATCCAGGAGATAGAAAACTACGGTGTGTCTGGTCAGCGCGCGTTGCGCGAGGGAGAAGGCAACGGCTTCCTTTGGCGACTTTTCAGTATTACCCGACTCGAGGAACGCGATGGTGGAGTGTATATCGAGCTCGAGGCTATCGCACTAAGCCGCGACATCCCAACTTCGCTGCGGTGGATTGTAGAGCCGATTGTACGCCGAATATCGAGAAATTCTCTGACGACATCTCTGAAACAAACCGAAAGCGCCGTGCGGTCCGGCGCAGCAGTCACGGCGTGGAACAGCCGACGTCGCGCTGCCGGTTCTGACTAGCGGCCGGTCGTTTCTCGGTTCAAACAGCTTGAGGATACGTCTCCTGACGGATCTGCCTACTGAAGTCTGCCGCACTACAAAGCTATTGATCAGCGGTATGTTACGCCAGTACCTAAGTGTGCCCAGACTCCAACATCCTGTCAACCAACTGCCATCGGCATTGTGTCGAGAAATTGGCGAATTCTCGGCACGAGGCCTGAATGTGGTCAACGTATGCCTTCCACGCTACGCATCTGGTTTGGCACTCCTCATGCATTGTCTCGCTGGGAAGGAGCACTTGTCATGCGGGCGATTTCAATTGCCGGAGTTTTGAGCGCACTGCTTGCCTCTCAATGCCTTGCGCAAGTGAGTCCGAAAACAACAGGCACCATTCGCGGCACCGTATTCACATCGGGCGCCGACGGTGAGCATTCGCTTGTTCCACACGCGACCATCCACCTCGAAGGTCCGGATACGAGAGACACGCAATCTGACGAGCAGGGTGCCTATCTCTTTGAGCCCGTCGCACCCGGTTCGTATGTAGTCACAGCGACTGCCCCGGGCTTGACAGGAACGGTTCACGTCGAGCTGACGCCCGGGGCCGCGTCTCTAGCGCCGCTTGCAGTCAGCGTGAACGCAGTCAAGAGCACCACGACGGTCACTGCAAGCGCTGAGCCGGCTGCTTCGGAAGTCTCCGCGCAGAACGTCACGATCAATACTTCAACCGTTGAGAACGCACCAAACAAGAATGAGCGGTTTGAAGATCTTCTGCCTTTGGTCCCTGGCGTAGTTCGTGGACCAGATGGACAACTCAATTTGAAGGGGGCCTCATCGACCCAGGCAGGTTGGCTGGTGAATTCCGCCAATGTTACCGACCCAGCCACGGGCGATAAAGCCATGAATCTTCCGATCGATGTCGTTTCTTCCGTCCAGGTGATCTCAAATCCGTACGACCCGGAGTATGGAAGATTCACAGGCGCGATTTCGAACGTGGAAACACGCACGAGCAACTTCGATGACTTTCACTTTTCCATCCAGAACCTATTTCCCCGGCTCAGGAAACGGGGCGGTGACATTGTCGGACTCGAGGCCGTTACTCCACGTCTTACCCTCACTGGTCCGCTTCTCAAAAACAAGATAGCGTTCACTCAATCCTTCGAATACCGGTTTGTCAGGACGCCGGTAGAGAGCTTGCCTCCGCTTCAGCGCGACACAAAGTTGGAGAGCTTCGACTCATTCACTCAATTCGACTTCAACATCAGCTCGAAGCAGACTGCCACTGTCTCTTTCGCGTTGTTCCCCCAGAAACTTGACTACTTGGGATTGAACACCTTCACTCCGCAACCGTCCACTTCAAACCTGCACGACCGCGGCGATCAAGCATCCGTTCAGCACCGTTACGTGGCCGATTCCGGCGGACTGCTGATTTCCGAGGTGAGTTACAAGCGAGTCGACGCGGACGTGTTCCCCAATAGCACAGCCCCGTACGAACTACTGGTCGAGACGACGGAAGGCGGCTTCTTCAACCGGCAGAGGCGCCGAACAGAAAGCGCCGAGTGGCAGGAGATCTATCAGCTCAGCCCGAAGCAGTTCTGGGGCAGCCATGAAATCAAGGTTGGACTCGATTTTTCACATAACACGTACAATGGCCGCCAGCAGTTTTCGCCCGTCGACATCGTCGGAGTAGCGGGTTACGCGCTCGAAAGCATCCAATTCGGCAGGCCGACGACTTTTTCGATCAATCAGAACGAGTTCGCATGGTTCGCTGGCGATCATTGGGTCGTCGCCCCTCGTCTCAGTTTTGATCTCGGGCTGCGCTTCGATCACGATTCCATAACCGGGGCAGCAAATACTGGTCCGCGGGCGGGTTTTACCCTGGCATTGACCAGCGATCGAAAAACCCTGCTGCGGGCCGGCGGAGGGTTCTTCTACGACAGGGTACCCCTGAACGTCCCGGCGTTTCCGTTTTTTCCTGACCGCACGGTCCAGATGCTCGATCCCGCAGGGCAAGTGATCGGCTCGACGCCGTACGCGAACGAGATCACTGGTAGCCTACGAAACCCCCGGAGCGAGGTCTGGAATGCAGAGATGGATCGTCAGGTCTCGGAAAGTCTGCTAGTCCGTGTTGCTTTTCAGCAACGAAATACATTAGACAACTTCGTTTTGAACCCGATTACGTCGGTGGATGACAGCATCTTGTCGCTTTCAAGTCGCGGCCGCGACTCCTACCGCGAATTTCAGATAACCGGCAGGTATCAGGTGCATCACAGCACGATCAATGCTTCCTACGTTCGGTCGCGATCCTTCGGCGATTTGAATGACTTCACACAATTCTTCGGAAATGATCCAGCGGCCATCATTCAACCGAACCAACGCGCCCTGCTCGATTTCGATGCGCCCAACCGGTTCCTCACTTGGGCCCAAATTGCAGCGCCGTGGAAGCTTACGCTCATGCCAGTTCTCGACTTGCACACCGGGTTTCCATATTCGGTTGAGGACGAACTCCGCGAATTCGTCGGCCCACGCAACACTGAACGATTCCCCCGCTTTAACTCTGTTGACTTACAAGTGTATCGACATATCCGCCTTCCATTCTTCAAAGAGCGGAGAGCGAAGATCGGTTGCGGCATATACAACTTGTTCAACCACGACAATGTCCGAGATGTTCAAAACGACCTGGATAGTTACCGGTTTGGCGAGTTTTTCAATCCGGCACCCCGAACGTTCAGAGGAAAGTTTGTTCTGGAGTTTTAGCAAAATGATGAAAGTTCTAAAAACACAGATCGTACTTACAGTATTCACGCTGCTGGGTGTGATTCCGCACGCTTCATCGCAGAGCGTTTCATTGCAAACCACAGATTCGCTTCCTAGTGCAGAAGACATCGTGGCCAGGATGACGGCGCGAGATGCGGAGCGGCGTGCAGCTCTCTCGGGTTACAGCGTAATGCGGCAATACGACCTTGTCAACAAGAGCCGGCATGCGGAAATGCTCGTTCAATTGGTATGTACCTCAGACGGGGCAAAACAGTTTTCGATTTTGCGCGAAGACGGATCGGGAACGATCCGCAAGCATGTGTTCCGCAAAATACTGGAAGAAGAGGCGGATGCCTCGCATCGTGACACACGCGAAGGCACGCGGATCATTCCAGCAAATTATACGTTCCATTTGGTTGGGGCGGAGTTGGTCAATGGCCGGCCGGCGTACCTGTTGGAGGTCAATCCGAAGAGTAAGAGTAAGTACCTGATTCGCGGCCGCATTTGGGTAGATGCTGCTGATTACGCCATCGTGCGAGTAGAAGGTAGCCCGGCAGAAAGCCCGTCATTCTGGACCAAGAGCGTTCACTTCGTTCATACCTACCGCAAAGTAGGCGACTTCTGGTTCGCGGCTTTCACCACGTCAGTTACTGACGTGCGGATTTTCGGCACCGCTGAGTTGTCGATTAGGGAATTCGAACAGTCACCAAGGTTGTCCAACCTTGGTGCCGCCGATTTACAAACCGCATCGAGCGCCAGGCCATGAAAAAGCTCGACCTGGTTGTGGCGGTTATTGGTCTTGCGATCTTCACCGTTGTGATGAAGAGGGTCGGTCCCACTGTGCTTGCAATGGACCTCCGGGACATCGGGGTAGCGCTCGCTCTTCTGCTCGTCTTCAGCGTGGTTCGGCTCCTGCTGCAAACTTACTCGTGGTCTGCGGCGCTCAAAATAAACGGGATGTCTTCATCCTTTCCAGAGTTGATCGGCGTTCGGCTTGCTTCACAGTCTCTGGGCTATCTTTCAACGTTCGGCCCGATGCTTTCAGAGCCTCTAAAAATTCGTCTGCTGGGAACCTCCCGCGCCTCTGCCGCTTCCACCCTGGCTGATACAGGCATATATTGGTTCACCTCCAGTCTGTTCGGGATCGGCGGATGTGTGGCGGCGGCTTTGTTGCTGGGTCACAGCCGCTATACAGGCTGGCTTGCATTGATCGCATGCGCATTCTTGTCCGGCATTATCCTGATCGCGCGCAAAAGCCCGCTGCTCACGCCGATTGTCCGGGTTCTTGGCAGCAGGTCACCCGGATGGCTAAGAAAAGGAGAAGAAGTCGAAACGCGGATCCGGCTCTTCCGGCGAGAACACCCACATGCAGTTCATCGCATGTTCTGGCTTGACACGATCTGCCAGTTACTCATGGCGGGCGAAGTGGCCGTGGTGTTGTGGGCGCTGAGAGGCCCACTGCACATACTGACGATCCTTGCAATTGAGGTCTGTACTAGAGCTGTGAAAATGGCGGCCGGTTGGGTACCGGCCCGGATTGGGGCCGACGAAAGTGGAGCTATCGGCGCATTCTCCGCTTTCGGACTCGCACCGGCTTCCGGCTTTACTTTGGCGATTGTCAGGCGAACTCGGGATTTGTTGTGGTGTGTTGTTGGGCTGAGTTGGTTGCTCTGGAACACGCATCGCACGAGGACAAGCCAGGCCAGCAAGATGAGCGAGGAGGCTTTATGCAAGTTGTGATGGCGATTCCAGAATTCCCCGTTCACCCGACTATATTCGAGGTTCTCGGCATTCTGGAAGTGCCCGATGTAGCCCCGCACTATTTATTGCAACCCGTATGCGGCGTACCTCTGTTGACCCGAGTCCTGGCGACCGCCGTGAAGGCGGGGGCGGATAGTGTGCTTCTCATCTGGCCGTCATCCGTGCCGCCCTATGTCCGAGAGCAGGCCCTGCGATCGGATCTTATGCGCCGTCTCCAATTCGTTATTCTGGCTTCAGAGGAAGCCTTCGACCCAACCAATAGTCTGAACTGGGAACAACTAAGGGAACTATTGCTGACGGAGTTCTTATGGCTCCCCTGGAATTGGGTGACGGCAAAGCAATGCCTCGCTGGTTTGGAACGCGTTCCGTTGAACCTGGCCGACTGGAGCAGACCCGCTCTCATTGACCGCAATGAAACGACTGGCGGCGAGATCTCTCCGGCTCACTCAAGTCGGAGTCCAGATGGCATCGCGGTGATCTCACCGGAAACCGCCCGACAGGCGGAACGGTTCCTCGTCGCGCGATCGGGCAAGGTGCTCGATGGGATTCACACTGGGTTCAACCGTTACCTTTGCCGGCCGGTCGTACGCTGGATTTCCCACACGCGCGTCACCCCAAATGAAGTTAGCTTCGCGGGTCTGTTGGTCGCGATCTTGTCCTGTTGGGCATTCGCGCAAGGGACTTACTGGTGGTACGTGCTCGGCGCGTTGCTGTTTTTTATGGCCGGATTGTTCGACGAAATGGACGGCATGGTTGCTCGGATCAAGTTCGCCGATTCGCCATTTGGCACGTGGCTTGAAGGATTTATCGATGGCGTCAGCTATCTCTTGCTTTTCACTGGAATTGCCGTTGGCCTCTATCGGCAAAATCATGGATCGGAGCTGTTCGTGGGACCAGCATTGCTGCTTGGCGCTGTGCTCACTTTAGGCGTGACCTCTTTCATGCGAACGCGCGCAGCACCGGCCGATCGCCCGCATGAATACCTCGGCAACTTCTATAAACGTCTTGAAAAAGACTCCACGAACTGGATCTCGCGCGTGGTGCGACAGATCCAAGCATTCATGAAAAGAGGCGTCATGATCCATTACGTGGTGATATTTACCTTGCTGCACGGGCTTCAAGTCTTCTTCTACATTTCCGCGGTCAGCAGCCATTTGACCTGGATACTCGCGCTCTATTTCAATCGCCGGTTTTTCCGGAATCCGTATCAATCAGCATCACTACCGAATACAACGAAAGGTTTGGAAGCACAATGAAAGCGGTCATATTAGCTGCAGGGCAAGGAACTCGCATCCGCGCAATTCACGGCCAGCACCCAAAATGTCTCATTCGGGTTGACGGGCGCACCATACTCGACCACCAATTGGAAAGTCTTCGCATCGCCGGCATCCGTGAGGTCGGCATCGTTGTGGGATATGAGAAAGAACAAATTATGCACCACGTGCGGTCGAGATACCGCGATAACTCGCAGCAAATCTCGTTCATTGAAAACCCCGCATTTGCGGAGACAAACAACATGTACTCTCTGTGGTCGGCGCGACACTGGGTTGCGGAAGAGCGTTTCGTGTGTCTGAATGCGGATGTCATCTTTAAACCGCATGTTCTCGTTTTCGCTTTGACCTCGACTGCACCGGTTTCGATGATCGTCGATCCCGAGTGGCGCGATGAAACGATGAAAGTCATCATTTTCCGTGATCGCGTTATCCATATGAGCAAGCGGGTTCCGAGGGAAACCTTCAGCGGTACCTATATCGGTATTACGGTATTTTCCACTCATGCGAACAGGCAGTTATTCGATAGACTCGGCCAACTCGTGAGCGCTGGCCGCGTCAATGAGTTCTTCAACGCCGCAGTGCAGGAATTGGCCGATGAGGGTATTCACGTTGGATTTACAAGCACCGCAGGGTTGCCATGGGCCGAAATTGACGATCCCGCAGATCTGGCCTTCGCGCAAGAACATGTGTTTCCTAAACTCGCAGCCGCGGCATAGCAATGAGTTCGCAGGAAATCGAGACCGGCGAGTTTGCGCCCCGGTCCTGGCTCGTGCTTCCGCCGAGTTCAATTCGCGTGGTCGATTGGAACATTGATCGAGGCCTACAGCTCTCAGCGATCATTGACTTCTTAGCAGCGGCAAAAGCCGACTTGCTTCTGCTGCAAGAAGTAGACCTCAACGCCCGACGAACAAACCGGCGCAACGTCGCGAAGGAGATTTCCCACAAGCTCCGAATGAACTATGTATTCGCCCGGGAGTTCCAGGAACTCACGCAAGGGAGCAAGACTTCACCCGCCTATCACGGTCAAGCGACGCTGTCCCGATGGCCGTTTTCGAACTCGCGCCTGATCCGCTTTCGCGAGCAGTCCAGCTTTTGGCGCCCACGCTGGTACCTTCCTCGCGCGCCAGTCTTTCAGGAACGATTGGGAGGCCGAATCGCGCTTGTGACAGACGTGAACGTCGGGGGGCGAAGGCTGGTCGCTTATAACCTGCATCTTGAGAGCCGCGGCGATGACCAGCTCCGCCGTGCTCAACTGAATGAAGTGCTAATCGATGCGCAGTGCTACAGCCAGAAGGCACCACTGCTTGTCGCGGGTGACCTGAATTTCGATGTTTCATGTGGCGATGTCGCCGCCGCCATCAGCCAGGCGAAGTTTTTCAGTCCGTTTAGCAGTAAGCGCTTGCCAACCACGACGTCTCGTTCGATGTTCCCTGCTGGCCGTGCCATCGATTGGATCTTTACACGAGGGCCCCTGCGTGCGGCACAGCCAGCCGTTCATGGCGGTGTTCGGGCTTCCGATCATTATCCGCTGTCGGTTACAGTCAATCTCTTGTAGCCATTTCCGAAAATGACTTGGGGTTCAGTTTCGACATAAGCCGCAGCAGCTTCTGTCGCGCACGGTGCCGACGTGATTTAATAGCGGGCAGAGTTATTCCCAATTTCCGGGCGGCCTCAATCATCGGAAGGCTTTGGAAGTCGCATAACTCTACGACAGACCGGTACCTATGTGGTAGGTGCGAAACCGCATCGCGCACAAGAAGATCACGCTCGTTTGCCTCGTAAGAATTGTAGGGGACCTCGACCGGTTGATATCGCTCAACGTCGAGGGTTTCCGTTAGCAAAGGAACAGCGCGCTTACGCCACCTACAGCGATACGCCTGACGAACCTCGTTCATGGCGATGGAAGTTAACCACGTCTTCAGGGCCGACTCGAAGCGAAACTGACCGGAATTGGTGAGGGCTTTTAATACGGTCTGCTGAACTATGTCGTCAGCCATTTGATCGCCGCGTACAAGGCCACGAACGACTCGGGTCAGAACTGGAAGATGCAGTGCTACACGATCAGCAAAATTCTGTTGCTCGGCCATGGGTTCCGTGGCTGCGGACCGATGGTCGATCGCAGTCGCTTACCGTTACTGCACGCGACCGCCCACTTTCCCGGGCGTCCTGTAGGCAGCCATTGCTTGTCATACCAAGAAAATGCACAACACCGGAGACGAATTTTCGACACCGCGCGTGACGATGGAGATGTCGATCAGGCCGCGAGCCGTTCCGCTATGGCCGTTTGAGCATACATCCGGTCGACGATAGCCCTGCGGAACTGCTCGGCGTCGGGGAAATGCTCTACTGCCGAGAAGTGATGCAACAGATCGATCGCATTGCCAACCCAAATCACCTGCAGGCCTCGATCTAATGCAAACGCCGCCATCATAGCTAGTTCGGGCATTGGTGGGCCAGTTTTTCCCGAAACGACGACTAACGAATCACAGGACCGCAATAACTTTAGGGCGCTAGCCACCCGTTGATGAGCGTATCCCCAATGTGACCGATTGGCCTGGCTGTCGTGCCAGGTTGAAGCGATCGTGTAGCCCGCTGATCGCAGGGTCCATTTGATGGTTAGCAGATCTTGTGTTTGTTCTGGCGCTTCCAAATACACGGTATTTCGCGGCATGGCGATTGGCTCGGTTCTCGACTGCGCCTTAGTTTAATATGTAGAGCGCGATCAAGAAGAAGGAGAGCATCCGGATTACCAAACCGGTCGTCGTAGAGAGCTGCGCTGCCAATCACCACCCTAGTTTCAACGCGAATTGAAGCTGACGGGATGATGTCGAGGTCGTCGTGATCAGGCCCGCGGTCGTGACCGGCGCTCCATTGGCACTAAATAAGGTGTTGTTGACGACGGGCGGGGAGAAATTCGGGTGATTCAGCACGTTGAAGAATTCCGCCCGGAACTGGACGTTGAAGTTTTCTGAAATCCGCTGAATGCGATTGTTCTTGAATACCGAGAGATCCAGGTTCGAGAGGCCAGGTCCAATCAGGCTGTTTCGGCCCGCGTTTCCTATTCGCGTGGTGGGATGGGGGAATGAGAAGCATTGTGTTTTGATGTAATGCACCGGATTGCCGGGATTGACGTCCGACGTGCAACCTGGAGCAACTATTCGGTCGGGAAAATCAAACGGATAGGAGGTCTTCAGGCCGAGAGGATCCCCGCCGATGACAGGCGTAAACGGCAGGCCGGTGCTGATCTGGTAAATCCCTCCGATCTGCCAGCCGCTCGCGAGCCAACGCACGCCGCTGCCGTCGCGTGGGCCCGGAACCTGCCACATTGCATTAAGCACGGCATTGTGCCGAATATCGAAGTCTGACAGTCCGCGGTTTAAGCTCGTATCAAACCAGGGTAAGTTCTGTATGGAATTAAGGAATTGGCTTCCCACGCCTGAGGCGGAACTGGTATCAATGCTCTTGCCCCAAGTGTAGGAGGCGCCGAACTGGAGGCCTCTCGTCATGCGCCGAATGAGGTGGGTCTGCAGAGCGTCATAGAAGCTGTTGCTGTTCCAGAGAAGCCCGGTGATCTGCCCAGCATCGGGATTGATCCGCGCACCGCTCCCGGCTGAAGCCGGCCAGACGTATCCAGCCGAGGTGTCGGAGGTTGGCAGAACAATGTTCGCATCTTGAAATTGGAATGGCTGATGCACTCCGCGGGAGCCAACGTATGCCACTGTTGCGACCAGATTGCTTCCGAACTGTTGCTGGATGTCGAAGTTCCAATTCATCACGTAGTTGCGCTTAGGATGGGACTCAATGTATTGGTACTTCAGTTGACTCGGAGTCAGCAGCGTGAACGCGGTCGATGGAAAACTTCCTGCCGGTAACCCTGAAGAGATCGTTCCGCGCTCAAAGAAGGGCGCAGCACTATAAGCGGCGATCCCAAATTCATACGTCAGTGGCAAAACGTCGTAAATGCCGAAAGCGCCTCGAACGGCCGTGCGACCGGAATGAGTGGGGTCCCACGAGAATCCGATTCGCGGCTCAAAATTTCGATACGTCGGATTATAAAAAAACGGAGAGCCCAGATGCGGGGTAATGTCGGTCAGGTTGCGTAAGTTCGTTAACCTGCCGTTGACTTCAGTTGGCACCGTGGCCATCTCATATCGCACGCCCAAATTCGCGGTGAAATTCGAGGCGATGTGGACGTCATCCTCGAAATACGTTCCAACTATGGTTTGACGAAAGTTGAATGGTGAGACCTTTCCGCCGGCGAGTGCCGCAGTAAATGTAGTAGGCTTGTCAGTCAGAAAATTCGCGAGCGACGTGAAGGTAAATTGTCCATTCGGCATTGAGGTGCCAAGCTCATTGTCCTGTAGTCGCTCGACATTGGCGCCGAACTTAAAGGAGTGAATCCCTTTGGTCCAGAACAGATCGTCGTAGGTCTGGAATGAATTGAAGCCGTAGTCGATCTCTCCGACTGCGCCGGGGCCGCCCGAGTAGCTGGTGATGCCTGTTACTACAATCCCTCCGACGGGGCTGCCAGGCACAAATCCATTGCTGGGATCGCCCGCAAAAGGGACCAGCGCCTTTTCTGGCTTCATTATGTCGGCGCGCACGCGGCTGAAGCCGAACCGAAACGTGTTTACGAACGCCGGTGTGAAGATCTTGGTGTATTCGGCAGTTGCAAGCTGACGCCGGCTCGGCGTGCCCGACATCACGGTTTGGAAAAGGTCGGGCGACGTGAGCGAACTGCCGTCGAACATATACGTTCCGTGCAGCACATCGGCAGAAGAAAAATTATGATCGATTCGTGTAACGACGAAGTTCTCGTTTCCAATCAGCGGGCTTGTTGACGTGAAGGTCCCGGTGTCCCCTTTAATGTTGCTGGTCGGCAATGGATACAGGGCCAAATACGGTTTAACGAGCGGACTAACAGTAACGTTTCCCGCTACAAGTTCGCCGTTCCGCGCTGCCTGCGTGGGCACAACGGCAAGCTGAGTGACGCTCTGCTCCTGCCGAAGCCCCTCGTAGTCTGCGAAGAAGAAGGTGCGGTCTTTCTTTATAGGTCCGCCCACGGCAGCTCCGAACTGATTGCGCCGAAATGGCGGAATCGCGGGGGGGTCAAAATAATTTCGTGCGTCCAGCGCACTGTTGCGCAGGAATTCATAGAAGGACCCGTGCAGCGCGTTTGTGCCTTGCCGGGTAACGGCATTGATCACGCCACTGGAAGTCTTGCCGTAATCCGCCGGAGCGTTCCCCGTGATGACTGAGAACTCTTGGATCGCATCCACTCCCAAATCGATGCCGAGCGCGCTGCCTGGGCCCCCATTCGAATAGTCGTTGATGCTGACCCCATCCAGGCGGTAATTGTTCTGCTCCGGGCGCCCTCCGGAAATCGTCATCTGCGTTCCCAAGCCGCGATTCCCGCGGAAGACGAAATCAGTGGGTACATCCTGGGTGCGGACCTGCGCCACGCCGGGTTCGAGAGCTGCGAGTTGAGTCCAGTCGCGGCCATTGAGGGGTAATTCACGAACCGTCTGGCCATTCACAACCGCACCTAGAGTGGCATCGTTCATTTCTACTGCCGGTGCCTCGCCGGGCACATCAACGCGCTCGCTGGCGCTGCCAATAATCATTGTGAAATTGACTTCAACGTCGGCGCCCACCGTAAGTGTGAGGCCGCTGCGAATTTCGGATTTGAAGCCCTTCGCTGAAACCGAAACCGTGTAAGGGGCTGGCGACAGATTCGGCGCACTGTAAAAGCCTGACTCATTTGTGACCAGCTCCCTCGTGAAATCGTCCGCGGTATCTCTAATTCTTATCTGAGCGCCCGCGATAACTGCGCCTGTGGGGTCGGTCACTATCCCGGCAATGCGCGCCCCGGCAACCTGCGCAGCCAGAGGAACTGGCATGGGGCTGAAAATTGCGATAGAAAAAACGCCGAGCGCCACGTGGGACGAAAGCTTAAACGCCGTGTTCATTGTTCGTTCCACTTCGTTGGCCCTCCTGATACGCCGTGGCAGCTTTGAATGGGAAACCTAGTATTGTAGACCTCTATAGCGAGGCCGTTTGTTGGTCTTCGGCGACATGAGCGGCGAAACTGAACGGTTGCGGCTGGACTGAGATGATTGCTTTTATGGCAAAGGCGCAAAGGAAGGTGGCCGCCCGGCTGGCCCTCCTGCTGACGTGCTGCACTTGCGTCTTTGCATTAGATCCATCGCTCAACATCAGTCAGTACGCGCATACGGCGTGGAAGATTCGCGACGGCTTTGTCAAAGGCACGATCTTTTCGATAGCACAGACGCCCGATGGTTATCTGTGGCTGGGCACCGAATTCGGGTTGGTGCGCTTCGACGGGGTCCGAGCTATCGCGTGGCAGCCTCCGCCAGGTGACCAGGTTCGCAGCATGAACGTCCGATCTCTGCTGGCCGCACGCGACGGGACTCTCTGGGTTGGCACGTGGGACGGGCTTGCGAGTTGGAAGGACGGAAAGTTCACCGAATACCCCGAAGTTGCCGGGCACGCTGTTGGACCATTCCTCCAGGACGAAAATGGGACAGTTTGGATTGCCGTTCAGGAGCCGGGCAGCCTTTGGACGGTCCGCGGAGGGACTGCCAGGCTTTATGAGACTGGGATATTCGGCAAGGGACTCTTTGCTTTGTACGAGGATCACAAAGGCAATCTGTGGGCCTCGTCTCAAACCGGTTTGTGGCGGTTGACGCCTGGTGCTCCAGAGCGCTACATCTTTCCGGGCCCAACAGTCGAGGCCAAAGCGCTGATCGGGGACGACAACGGTGTGCTCGTGATGGCCACCGCTACCCGGGGCGGAGCTTCGATTACCGGGTCGATCGAAGGGCTGAAACAGCTTGTGGGGGGAGAAATTCGGAGCTATGCGCTTCCGGGACATGCCAGGGGGTTTAGGCCGACTTGCCTGTTCCGAAGCAGTGATGGCAGCTTGTGGGTCGGCACCGTGCAAGGTCTATTGCACCTTCACCAGGGAAGCATCGACAACTTCGTAGCCGCCGACGGTCTTTCCGGCGAAGTTGTGAGGAGTATTTTTGAAGATCGAGAAGGCTGCGTTTGGGTCAGCACGCAGAACGGACTCGACCGTTTTCGCGAAGTCGCTGTGCCGACGATTTCGGCAAGCCAGGGTCTATCAAATTCCGCCGTCAACCTGGTGGAAGCGACACCGGACGGAAGTATTTGGATCGGAACGGCGGACGGATTGAATCGATGGGAGAAGGGCCGTGTAACGGTTTACGGCCGGCAAGAAGGGCCGGATCAAATCAGCCGAGTCAATGAGGGCGGCTCCAACATGAACGCGAATATCAAGGACATTGCGAATAGCGGACTACGGGGCATCCCCCGGTCGCTGGGGCAAGATAACCGCGGACGGCTGTGGGCTGCGACTGGGGAAGGTGTCTTCTATTTCGAACGTGGCCGGTTTACCCGAGTTCCTGGCCTTCTGGGCGGAGACATATATGCCATTGCAGGCGATACCGACGGCAAGGTTTGGATCAGCAACGTCGACGAGGGCCTTATTTGTTCGAACTCAGTGGGTCCGGTTCAGCAGATTCCGTGGACCCGCTTCGGACACAAAAGCGCCGCAGCAGCTTTGCTGCCGGATCGATTGCCGGGCCGCCTATGGCTCGGGTTCCACGATGGTGGAATCGCGTACCTCAAGGATGGCCAGCCAGGCGCTTACTACAGTGTCGCCGACGGGCTGGGCCATGGCTCCGTGAACCAGCTTCAAGGTGGTTCAGATGGTGCTGTTTGGGCAGCTACCGAGGGCGGTTTAAGCCGGCTAAAAGACGGCCAAATCACAACTCTTACCAGCAAGAATGGTTTGCCCTGCGATGCCGTTCACTGGGTGATGCAAGATAGCGATCATTCATTCTGGTTGTCCATGCCCTGCGGTCTGGTGCGGATTCCAAGTCACGCGCTGGATGTCTGGGTGAGCGATTCGAAGTCCAGTGTCAAAACCACGGTCTTCGACAGCACGGATGGATTCAGAAGTCGTGCCAGTGCCGGCAGCTACGGGCCCAAAGTCACCCGCTCGATGGATGGAAAATTGTGGTTTTCGCCTTTGGACGGCGTTAGCGTCATCGATCCACATCATATTCCCTTGAATAAACTTCCGCCCCCAGTGGAGATCCAGCAAATCACAGCAGATGGCAAGCTTTGTTACCGGAACTTATGGCATGCGGCAGCTCCGAACTTACGGCTGCCTCCATTGGTTCGCGATCTGGAGATTGACTACACCGCGCTCAGTTTTGTCGCGCCGGAGAAGGTCCGTTTCAAATACAAACTGGAAGGCTACGACCGCGATTGGCAAGACGCCGGCAATCGAAGGCAAGCGTTCTACGATAATCTTTCTCCGCGCAATTACCGCTTCCGCGTGATGGCGTCCAATAACAGTGGTGTGTGGAATGAGACCGGCGCATCACTCGATTTTGCAATAAACGCTGCATATTATCAGACCAACTTGTTCCGTGCTCTATGTGTGGCCGCGCTTCTAACATTCATCTGGACCATCTATCGGGCTCGCGTTCGAATCCTAGAGCAACATCGAAGCGAGATCACGGCACTGAACGAACGATTAATGAGAGCGCAGGAGGAGGAACGAATGCGGATCGCCGGCGAACTGCATGACGGCGTGCTCCAGCAGATTACGTCGCTCACTCTCCGGCTAGGTACGGCGACGCTGAAGCTTTCACCCGACTCGGAACCGAAGGCAAAGATCAGAGAGTTACAAAAAGATCTGGTCCAAATCGGGACTGAGATTCGTCATTTGTCTCATGAGCTTCATCCTGTGCTGCTGCAGGAATCGGGCCTGTGCGCCGCATTATCCTCGTATTGCCAAGAATTCAGCAAGATACGTGGCATTCCCGTTTCGTGTGACGCCGACGAAAGCGTGAACGAATTATCGCCCGAGGCCGCATTGTGCCTCTACCGCATTGCCCAGGAGGCGCTCGGCAACGTTGGCAAACACTCGAGAGCCGCGCAGGTTCAAGTGAAGCTCCAGCGGTCCGACGGCAACGTTTGTCTTTCGGTGTCCGATGACGGTGTCGGTTTCAACTCCCAACAAAAATCCGGAGGGCTGGGACTAATTAACATGAGGGAGCGCGTACACCAGTTGAACGGAATATTCGAGTTCGACAGCGAGGCGGGCCGCGGGACCAGGATCAAAGCGACGGTACCTTTTCGGGTAGCTTCATAAGCTTCGATGGGACAGGCGTGGGCGCTCTATAGGCGTTGCGCATTGAACTAAGATGAAGCGTCATATGGGGCGATTCCTGACGAGAGCGTTCGTCGGCCTAGTTTTCCTGCTGACCTTCAGCGCTTGCGCTTTTGCGCTAAATCCCTCGCTCGACATCAGTCAGTACGCGCATACGCAGTGGGAAATGCCTGGCAGGTTCCTCAGGGGCCAAATGACCTCTATTGCGCAGACGCCAGATGGCTATCTTTGGCTGGGCACGGCATTCGGTTTGTTGCGCTTCGATGGTGTTCAGTTCGTTCCGTGGTCGCCGCCAGCCGGTGCGCAACTCCCCGGCAATTTCGTCAGCGATCTGCTGGTTGCGCGCGACGGGACTCTTTGGATCGCCACGTGGAAGGGGCTTGCGAGTTGGAACGGCGGCAAGCTCACGCAGTATCCGGAAATCGCCGGAAAAATCGTTATTTCACCCGTTGAAGATCGCCAGGGAACGGTTTGGGTTGGAGTTTATGGTCCCGGGAGGCTTTGTGCCATCCGAGCCGGAAAGATGCAGTGCTACGGAGCGGGTCGTTTCGGTGGCTCAGTGAGCGGCTTGTATGTGGACCATCAAGGCAATCTGTGGGTGTCCGCTCAAACCGGTCTGTGGCGGTGGGCGCCTGGTCCTCCAGAGCACTACACGTTTCCCGGCGCTAAGGTGGAGGCCTTCGGGCTCATAGAAGGCGATCATCACGAACTCTTGATTGCCACCGCTGTCCCGGGCGCCGGTCCGGCTACTACGACGGGCTCCATTGAAGGTCTTAGACAACTTGTGGACGGGCAAATTCGGCGCTATGCGCTTCCAGGATTCGTTGGTCACTTCAGGCCCAAATGCCTCTTCCGCAGTAGCGATGACAGTCTGTGGATCGGCACCGTGCAGGGTTTATTGCATCTGCACCAGGGCCGAATCGATAAATTCACAGTCGCCGACGGCCTTTCCGGCGAGGTCGTAACGAGTATCTTTGAAGATCGCGAAGGCAGTGTTTGGGTCAGCACAGAGGATGGACTCAACCGGTTTCGTGAATTCGCGGTGCCGACAATTTCGGCAAAACAGGGCCTTTCCAATTCCTCTGTCCATTTGGTGGAAGCCACACCGGATGGAAGCATTTGGATCGGAACAGCGGATGGGTTGAATCGCTGGCAAATGGGGCACGTGACCGTTTTCGGCCAGCGAAGTGTGCCGGGCGAACGAAGGGGAATAGATGACGGAGATCTCACGCTCAACAGGGGTCTCGTGACGGTTGCGAGTACCGGACTTCCAGGCACCCCCCGGTCGCTAGGGCAGGATAACCAGGGACGACTGTTGGCTTCGACGCCTGAGGGTGTCTTCTATTTCGAACGCGGACGATTTACCCGAATGCCTGGCCTTCCGGGCGGAGATATATTCTCAATCGCCGGGGATGATCAGGGGAGGGTTTGGATCAGTAAGAACGACGAGGGCCTTTTCTATTCGACGCCAAAGGGTGCCGTTCAGTGCGTTCCCTGGGTTCGATTGGGACACAAGGGTGCTGCGTTAGCTTTGCTGCCCGATCGGTTGCACGGTGGCCTATGGCTCGGATTCTTTGACGGCGGGATCGCCTACCTGAAGGACGGCCAGATACGGGATTCCTACACCGCCGCTGATGGGCTGGGCAATGGCACTGTTTACAATTTTCAATTAAGCTCCGACGGTGCTATATGGGCCGCGACCGATGGCGGTCTAAGTCGAATAAGAGACGGGCGCGTCACGACGCTCACCAGCAAGAACGGGCTGCCGTGTGATGACGTGTTCTGGGCCATCGAAGACAACGATCATGCGTTCTGGTTGAGCACGGGCTGCGGCTTGCTACGGATCGCGCATTCCGAGTTGAACGCTTGGGTGAGTGATTCGAAGCGCGCCGTCCAAACGAGATTCTTCGATAGCCGCGACGGAATGAGAGGCCGTTACGGAAGATATGGCCCGAAGGTCGCTAAGGCGTTGGATGGAAAACTGTGGTTCGCGGCTCTAGACGGCGTCAGTGTCATCGATCCGCGGCATCTTCCCTTCAACAAACTTCCCGCACCGGTGCACATCGAGCAAATCACCGCCGACGGTAAGCTCATCTGGCAGAACTCACAGGGCGCTGCGCCTTCGAATTTCCGGCTGCCGGCGTTGACTCGAGATCTGGAGATCGCGTATACGGGTCTCAGCTTCGTCGCGCCAGAAAAGAATCAATTTCGTTACAAACTGGAGGGTTACGATCACGGTTGGATTGATGCCGGAAACCGGCGGCAAGCTTTTTATACGAACGTTGCTCCACGCAAGTACCGATTCCGCGTCATGGCCTCTAATGACAGCGACGTGTGGAACGAAGCCGGCGCGTCGCTCGATTTTTCGGTAGACCCCGCATACTATCAGACCAACTGGTTCCGCGTGTTATGTGTGGCCATCTTTCTGACGATGATCTGGGCCATTTATCAGCTTCGCGTTCGGGTATTAGAGCGCCACCAGCGCGAGATGAGCGCGCTGAACGAACGATTGATGAAAGCGCAGGAGGAGGAGCGAATGCGGATCGCCGGGGAACTGCACGACGGCGTTCTTCAGCAGCTTACTTCGCTCACTCTCCGGCTGGGTACGGCTACGCTGAAGCTTCCCGCCGATTCGGAAACGAAGACAAGAATTAGAGATTTGCAGAAAGACCTGATCCAGGTGGGCGCCGAAATTCGCCACTTATCGCATGAGCTTCATCCGGTGCTGTTGCAGGAAGCGGGCCTGTCGGCCGCTCTATGTTCGTATTGCGAAGAGTTCAGCAAAGTACGCGGCATTCCCGTTTCGTGTGACACGGATGAGAGTGTGGCGGACTTATCCCCCGGAGCCGCATTGTGCATCTACCGCATCGCCCAGGAGGCACTCGGCAACGTGGCAAAACATTCGCGAGCGAGGCAGGTGGAGGTTCAGCTTAGCCGGTCCGACGCTAGCGTTAATCTTTCGGTGTTCGATGATGGGGTTGGTTTTGATCCCAACCAAAACCACAAAGCCGGCGGGCTGGGACTCATCAATATGAGAGAGCGCGCGCACCAACTGAACGGGACGTTCGAATTCGATAGCGAGCCAGGGCGCGGGACGACGGTGAGAGTAGCGATTCCTTTACGGCGAGCTTCATAGTTTACTGCGATTTGACAAAGCTGCTTCTGATAGGCTACCTCTTCAAGCAAATGGCAGCCCGCATGCATTGATGCTCAGCGGCTGGGAGTATGCAGCACGAACATCGACCCAGCAGTACGCTGATGAGCCAACGGCTTGCCGCGCGGTACGTAAGAGAGTGACACCGTCGTAATGTTGGCGCGAACCTCATGCTCAATGCCATGGATGCGATGAAAGACGGCAGCGGTGAACTGATCATCAAGTCGGCCGGTGGCGAGGATGGTCGAATCATCATCTCCATCAGCGACAGCGGCCCGGTTTTGCCCGACGGAAACCCGGACCAAATCTTGAACGCATCCTTCACGACCAAACCTGAGGGCACCGGCATGGGATTGGCAATCAGCCGTTCTATTGTCGAGTCCCACGGCGGCGGGCTGTGGATGATGAACAATGACGGGCGCGGAGCAACCTTTTACTTCACGTTGCCCGCCCAATTGGGGACGGATGCCTGACGTGCGGATGCATCTCAAACATTACGGGCTGGCGGTTGTTTCCGTTGCGGTCGCATTGGGGGCGGCGCTCCTTCTGCAGGAACTTCATTTTCGGGACGCCGCGGTTCCGCTGCTGCTTTTTGCGGGCGCAATCACCGCCTGGTATGGAGGGCCAGGACCTGCGGTGTTGGCGGTCATCTTGTCGTTAATGAGCTTCGCCTACTTCTTTGTGCCGCCGATCCATAGCCTTTACGTCGAGTCCAGGGAGCTCCCGTATTTCATGATCTTTGCCTCATTCGCCTCACTCATCTCGTGGTTCGCTACCATTCGGCGCCGCGTCGAGGAAGATCTTCGCCGAACGCACGACAAGCTCAAGGTCGAAATCGCGGAACGAACCCAGCAGGCCGAGCTTCTGAATCTGACGCACGACTCCATTTTCGTGCGAGACCTGAGCGATGTGATCACTTACTGGAACCGGGGAGCAGAGGAGTTGTACGGCTTCGCCGCGCAAGAGGCGATCGGGAGACCATCTCACCAACTTCTCCGGACCGCCTTTCCGTCACCGCTCGCTGAGATCAACCGCGAGTTGCTGCGGACGGCACAATGGGAAGGCGAGCTGAAGCATACAAAATCGAACGGAACCGAGGTCGTGGTGTCGAGCCGATGGTCCTTGCGGCGCGATCAGCAAGATCGCCCTGTCGCCGTCTTGGAAACTAACAACGACATCACCGCGCGCAAGAGCCGTGAAAAACAAATTCAGGAGCTGAATGAAGAGCTTGGAAAACGGGCCATTGAGCTTGAATCCACTAATAAGGAACTGGAAGCGTTCGCCTATTCGATATCGCACGACTTGCGTGCGCCGTTACGCCACATGGCGGGTTTTGCGGAGCTTCTTCGCAAAAGCGCGGCCGCAACTCTCAATGAAAAGAGCGCACACTACGTAACAATGATCCTCGAGGCGGCGAATCGAATGGGTGCCCTGATCGACGACCTGCTCGCGTTTTCCCGAATCAGCCGCACCGAGGCGCACAATTCGATGGTTGATCTGGGGCAGCTCGTTCAAGAAGCGGTGGCCGAGGTGCGCCAGGATGCCGCCGGCCGCAAGATCGCCTGGAAGGTAAGTCGATTGCCCACGTGGTATGGAGACCGCCCCATGCTGCGCCTCGCGCTGGTGAACCTGATTTCCAACGCCGTGAAATTCACCCGCACAAAACCCCAGGCCGAAATCGAGATCGGATGCACGGAACACAAAAACGATAAAGTGGTGCTATTTGTTCGCGACAACGGGGTCGGATTCGATATGAAATATTCCAACAAGCTATTCGGCGTTTTCCAGCGCCTTCACGCACAGGAAGTCTTCGAAGGCACGGGCATCGGGTTGGCCACGGTGCAACGCATTGTACACCGGCATGGCGGCCGCGTTTGGGCGGAAGGCATAGTAGAAGGCGGCGCAGCCTTCTACTTCTCACTTGGCAAAATCAAGGGAGCTAACTGACAAACATGAACAGTTTGGGACGGATCTTACTTGTAGAAGACGATCCGAAAGACGTTGAACTTACGCTTACGGCTTTGGATGAATACAATCTGGCGAACGAAGTCGTTGTGGCCGCCGATGGGGAACAGGCGCTGGATTATCTATATTACCGGGGCAACTTCATGCGGCGCGCTCGCGAGAATCCGGCGGTCCTCCTGCTGGATCTTAAGCTACCGAAGGTCAATGGTCTTGAAGTGCTGCAGCAGATCAAGTCCGATGAAGACCTGAAGATGATTCCAGTAGTCGTGCTGACGTCGTCCCATGAAGAAAAGGATTTGGTGGCCAGCTACAAGCTGGGCGTCAACGGGTACGTGGTCAAGCCGGTGGATTTCCACGAATTCGTCAACGCGATAAAGGAACTCGGCGTATTTTGGGCGGTAATCAACGAGCCTCCACCGGGCAGCGTAAGGAAGCGCTAAACGACGATGAGTTCTCCGTTACGGATTCTTCATTTGGAAGATGATGCCGGCGACGCGGAATTGACGCGGGACATGCTCGAGGGGGAAGCAATTTGCTGCGATGTGACCCGTGTCGAGACTGAACCGGGCTTCGTCGCGGCGCTGCAACGGGGCGGATTCGACCTGATCCTAGCGGATTACACGCTGCCTTCATTCGACGGGCTTTCGGCATTGAGGATCGCGCGGCAGCAACGACCCGACATACCATTTATTTTCATCTCGGGGACGCTCGGTGAAGAGGTGGCCATTGAGGCCCTGAAGATTGGCGCGAGCGATTACGTCCTGAAATCGCGGCTATCCCGCCTCGTTCCTTCGGTGCAACGGGCGCTGCGCGAAGCCGCGGAGAAGGCTGAGCGCCGCCGTTCCGAAGAAGCACTGCGCCGCAGTGAAGCAAAGATCAGCCGCCTGGTGGACGCGAATATCATCGGGGTGTTGATCTCGAATTTCGAAGGCCAAATCATCGAGGCTAATGAGGCCTTTCTCAAAATGGTCGGCTATAGCCGGGAGGAGCTCGCCTCGGGACAACTGCGCTGGACAGATCTGACCCCCCCCGAATGGCAAGCCGCCAGCCAACGCGCAGTGGAGCAGATAGTAGCGACCCGGGCCAGCGACGTCTTTGAAAAGGAGTATTTCCGGCGAGATGGCAGCCGGGTCCCGGTGTTGGTCGGCGGCGCGGGCCTGGAGGGAGACTCAACCGTCAGCTTCGTGCTTGATCTCACAGAACGCAGGCGTGCCGAAGAAGAGCGCGAGCGATTGCGTCAGCTAGAGGCGGATCTCGCGCATGTGAACCGGGTCAGCATGTTGGGAGAGTTGGCCGCATCCCTTTCGCACGAGTTAAAGCAGCCCATCGCGGCGGCGATCGCAAGCGCAAACAGTTGCGTGCGATGGCTCGCACGCGATCCGCCGGACGTGGAAAGAGCCCGCGCAGCCGCCATGAGAATTGAAAAAGACGGAACCCGTGCCGCCGAGATCATCGATCGATTGAGGTGCTTCTACAAAAAAGGCTCTCTCTCCGAACGTGAGTTGGTCGATGTGAACGAAGTTATGGGTGAAATGCTCGCCCTGTTGCGCGGCGAGGCATATCGGTATTCCATCTCTATGCGGACGGACCTCGAAATGGAGCTTCCCAAAATAGTGGCTGATCGCGTGCAATTACAGCAGGTGTTCATGAATCTGATGCTGAATGGTATCGAGGCGATGAAGGACACCGCCGGCGAACTTACGATGAAATCTGAATTCGGCCAGGATAGCCAACTGCTGATCTCCGTCAGCGATGCCGGCGTGGGACTGCCGGCCAAAGACGCGGACAAGATCTTCAATGCATTCTTTACTACGAAGCCTGAAGGCACCGGCATGGGGTTGGCAATCAGCCGTTCCATCATCGAGTCCCACGGCGGCCATCTGTGGGCCACGAACAATGCGGGACCAGGCGCAACTTTTCGTTTCACGTTGCCTACCGCATCCGCCATTGACGCATGAGCTCCACAGAGACCGCTACGGTGTTTATCATCGATGATGATGAAGGTGTGCGTCAGTCCATCAAGGATCTGCTGGAGTCCGTGGGTTTGCGGGCCCAGTCCTACGCGACTGCGGAAGAGTTCCTCGGCTGCAAGCATCCGGACGGCCCCGGTTGTCTGGTCCTGGACGTACGCCTGCCCGGCATTAGCGGCTTAGATTTCCAGCGTGAGTTGGGTGCGGCGGGCTGGAGACTTCCTATCATCTTTATAACCGGACACGGCGACATTCCCATGACGGTTAAAGCCATCAAGTCGGGAGCAGTCGAGTTTTTGACAAAGCCATTTCGGGATCAGGATCTGTTGGATGCCGTTCAACAAGCGCTACACCGTGACCGTGCGAATCGTGAAGAGCGTCGTCAGAGTGACGAGTTACAAAAGCGCTATGCGACGCTGACCCCACGCGAACGCCAGGTCATGAGCTTGGTCGTTGCCGGGATGCTTAACAAGCAGATTGCCGCGGAACTCGGTACGAGTGAAACCACAGTGAAGATCCAGCGGGGCCGCGTGATGGAAAAAATGGAGGCTGGGTCGGTGGCCGAGTTAGTCAGGATGACGGACAAGCTGAGGCTTCCAACGTGAAGCACGCCACAATACTTGACCCGTCGCACTAAAGTAGTATTGCGCCGCACGAAAGCACGATTGTTCTTATAGTCTGGCGGGAGTAAATTCAACCTGTGGTCAAGGATCACGATAACAATAAAAACAAATTGATCGCCATCGTCGATGATGACGAATCGGTCCAAAGCGCGCTGCAGGATTTGCTGGAAGCGGTGGGGCTCTCAACGCGATCCTTTGGATCGGCCGAAGATTTCCTGGCCTCTGGACAGCATCGCAACGCGGCATGCCTAGTAGTGGATATTCGGATGCCTGGAATGTCAGGTCTCGAATTACAAGCGAAGCTCAAAGCCGAAGGATCCAGAGTCCCGATCATCTTCATTACGGCGCATGGCGATGAAAAGATGCGTTTGCAAGCTATGCGGGCGGGGGCGGTGGACTTTCTGACGAAGCCGTTCGATCAAGATGTGTTGCTCGATTGCATTCGGGCAGCTCTGGCCACGTGAAGCCCGGTTGGGGACGTTCAATCAGTGGAGGTCCGTTTGTGGCAGCTTTGGCGACATCTCATGGCGGCGAGAAGGATGGCAGGGAACGCCGGCTTGAGCAAATCATAGGGAACAGCCGGGCCCTGCACTCGGTCCTCGAAAAGGCCGAATGCGTGGCTTCGACCGATTCCACTGTCTTGGTCCTCGGAGAAACGGGTACCGGCAAGGAGTTGATTGCCCGTGCCATTCACAACCTCAGCTCGCGATGCGGACGCCCGTTCATCAAGCTGAACTGCGCGGCGATTCCTTTCGACCTTCTGGAGAGCGAATTATTCGGGCACGAGAAAGGCGCGTTTACGGGAGCGATCGCGCAAAAGATCGGTCGTTTCGAGCTGGCCGACAAAGGCACCCTCTTTCTCGACGAGATCGGCGATATCCCGCTGGGGCTGCAACCCAAGTTGCTGAGGGTCTTGCAGGAACAGGAGTTCGAACGCCTGGGAAGTGGGCGGACGCATCAAGTGGATGTCCGAGTGATCGCTGCCACACATCGCGATCTTGCCGAAATGATAAAGCGAAGTGAGTTTCGCAGCGACCTCTACTATCGTCTGAATGTATTCCCGGTCCAATTGCCGCCATTACGTGAGCGGCGCGAAGATATCGTGGCGCTGATGAGCCATTTCATAGAGTTCTACTCTCGTCGCATGCGGAAGACGATTGAGCACATCCCGCCGGAAACCGTTTCTACCTTCACTTCATACACGTGGCCTGGAAACATCCGCGAGCTCCAGAACATGGTGGAACGAGCGGTGATCCTGTCCAACGATGGCGTACTTCACAATCCTTTGGCGAAAGCAGAAGCGCAGCCGGCCTGGTCCTCTTCTAAATCTGCCTTGACGGAATCCGAACGTGCTCTGATCATGCACACGCTGGAATCGGTTGGATGGGTGGTCGGCGGAGCTAAGGGTGCTGCCGCCAAGTTGGGCCTGAAGAGGACGACGCTTGTCTCCAAAATGAAAAGGCTGGGAGTCTCCAAAATGGAGAGGTTCGGAATCTCGCAATAATCGCGGTTGGCGTCAACAATTCTCATCGGGGAAGATTTATCATTGTGCACGCATACAGGCAGCAGACGCCGAACGCAAGCGTCAGGATGATGCAAATAGCGATCGCAACTCGATGGATTAGCATGGATTCCTCAGAGCCCAACATCACTTCGAATTAGAGCAACTACAATGCCAAGCGCGAGGCCTTGTCATACCGATCCATTTGCCGCGACCTCCTTCGCCAGGGAAGTGGTCAGTTGGTCGATCTGACGAAGCAAAGTGACGAATAACTCGCCACGAGTTGCCGGTGATCGCTGCGAGTCTGAGCCGCGACGCTCCCCAAGCAATCGCTCCAGGAGCCCTGCAAAATCCTCCTCAGCCGTTAGCCGTACGTCTGTTCGTGTGCCTTGGATCGCATCCGCCATTTCTTCAAGCATCTGCGCCGAGCGCTGGTCATACTCGCGCTGATAGGCGCGCACAGCCTCTGGCAACTCGAAGCCCGGAAGGTGAAGCCGGTACTTGAGAGATGCAACGCGCATCAGGAAGAGCGTTCGCAACTGGGGCTGCCACTGGCGGATGCGATCGCGCATTGCAAGATCCGGCTGCCGCGAAGCCCCGAATTCGAAAAGAACGCCATCAGCAAGCGCTCTCACCCGATCGAATTGTGCGTTGATCGTTTCGCGAAGAGCCAAAGTCTCTTTAATTGCCACTCCGACGTCCTTCGAGATCGGCTCTCTTGCAAGTTGAGCGAGCAATCGGAGGCTCGAGACAAAGGCCTTCTTCATCTCGACACCAGCCGGCGCGCCCCATAGCCGGTCAAAGATAAACCACATCATTAAGAGCCCTAGCAAAATGCCAACGACGCGGTCTCGCGCTACTCCGAGCGAGATCTGTATTTTGAATTCCTGTAAGTTAATGAGATAAAAGGCAACGGCAATTTGGATCCCGAAGTAGGAGAGACGCGGGCTGCAAGTGGCGAACCAAGCGGCAATGAGAGTGACTGCCAGGAATAGAATCGTAAAATCCGCGATTGAGTCCAGATGAGGCAAAATGAAGACTTGAGATCCGATGCCCAGCACGACGCCGCCGACGATTGCGCCGGCGATCCGCAAAACCTGTTTCTGGTGGGATGAACCAATCGTACTTAGTGCCGTCAACAAACACGTTGTGATCGCTGTACTAATGCCCGGCCAGCCTGAGAGATTATAAATGATATAGCAAAGGCTTGCCGCAAGGCCGCCTTTTAGCGCAAATTTAATGTGGTTGAAGTTAGATCGCGCATCAGGACGAAAGAGCCCCGTTCCGGGCACATCTCCGGACGACAGCGGAGCGTACGCGCTCAGCGACTGAGGACCGGCAAACACCTTAGGAATGAGCGACACGGTTGCTTGCATCTCGCGTAAAAGAGGGACACTACCAGGCTCATCGTTTTCCTCAGGTGACTGAGTGCCCCGCGGCGCCACGCCGCCCTCCAGATCGGCGCGAATAACGGCGATCGTTTTAGCCAGACTCCGCATCCTCTCGCGCTCGATGTCAGAAACCTTGATGTTCAAACTCACCGAGGTGGCGGCAATATCGACGAGCCTCGCGACGAGCGCGACGACAGCGCCCATCTGTTCGCGGTGATGAGGCGTGTAGCTGGAACGCTGCAAGTTGCGACGGGCCTGTGACATTCCGACCATTGCTAGACGTGTAACTTTCTTTGCTGTCGTTTCATTAATTGGCTTGTCTTCTGCATAACTGGAGACGAGCTCCTCGACACAATTCAGGCGTTCGGCTATAGGGCCAATCACATCGTCTCTGCGGCTCCACTCCGCATATACAAGCTCCACTAACGCTGTGACAATCGATGCAACAGTGATGGTCCAAACAGCCCAAAGCGTGCCTTCTACCCTTGCCTCTGCCGATATGTGCCGGTCCCACAAAGGAGTCGTAATGACGACCAGATACCCAAAGCGGACACCCGCCGTATAATTCGTCAAGGCACTGAGGCAGTAGAACATCAGAAAGAACGTCGCAATCACCCACACGACGCGCAGTAGCGGCTCGTCCACGAAGAACATCGCTCCAATCAGCTCGTAGACCGCCGCAACCACAAACGCGATGGCTAAAGTTTTCACAGCGGACACGGTGGCTCGCGGGCTTTCCCGCGATATGGTAAGCGCGTAAATCGCGCCGTATGCTCCTTCGGGCATACGAAAAGTCATGCTGAGGAGCATCGCGAGTGTTGCCGCAATCATCATTCGTGCGACCAACGCCGCCCTCCCGGGATAGGGAGCGAGCTCTTCTTTGAGGAATTCCCGGAACCAGTACGATGGGCGCTGCGACTCGGGTACAGTTTGAGCCAGTGTGGCCATGGTCAACGTCCTAGAATCGAGACGACGGCCGACTCTCCCACTCGAAACAGTTCGGCCGGGGGATTCGCGACACGCACCCGAACCGGGTAGCGCGATGCAAGATGCACCCAATTGAGTGTTCGCTGTACATCCGGCAGGCCGGGTTGCAAACGGCCGATAACGTCTTCATCCGGAGTCACGCCGAAACCGATACTCTCGACCGCGCCGGAAAAGCGCGTATTCGGTTTGGACATGACGTAGACGTCCGCCCGCATCCCCGGCGCGATGCGCTGAAGCTGCCCCTCACGAAAATTGGCGATCGCCCACCAGGTGCGCGAGTCAATAAGCGTGAAGACTTGCTGGCCCACGTGCGCGTACGCGCCTTCCGAAATGGTCAGATTGGTGACCCGAGCGTCGAAGGGCGCATACACGCGGCAGTTATCCAGGTTGTAGCGGGCGATCCTTACTGCCGCCTCCTTTGCGCCGCGCTGGTTAATCAGTGGCTCGAGCGTCGTGACGGCATGTTGCGCTTGTTCGTGCTGCGCCTTGCTCTGTTCGAGCACAGTTTTGGAGTGTTCGTGTTGCGCCAAAGCGGATTGCAATCCGGCCTGCGAAACCCGTAATAGAGATTCCGCCTGTTTCAAGGCTTGGGCGAGCGAGATCTCGTCACTGCTGGCTTTGTCTACCTGATCCACCGTGACGAACTGCTTGAGGAGCAACGGCTGGATCCGATTCAGATTATTTTTGGCGTATGTCCATTCGGCCCGTGCCCGCTCAACACCCTGTTCTGCGTTCGCCACGTCAGCGCGGGCCTGATCGACTGCCGCGCCGTATCGATTGATATCGGCTTGTGAGCTCTGAATGTTCGCCTGCGCAACCGAGACGGCGCTTATCAGCGATGCGATCTTTCGCTGCTCATCCCAGATTTGCCCCTCGAGAGTCGCCTGCTCGGAAATAACTCTTTCCAGGGCGTATTCGTAAGGTCTCCGATCTATTTCATAGAGCAGTTCGCCTTTTTTCACGAACTGGTTATCGCGCACGCACAACTGGACCAGCGGCCCGTCTACTTGTGACGCAATTCCAATAAAATTCGCAAAGATTTCTGCGTCGTCCGTTCGTGGATAGTAGTTCGTCCGATACAGAACCAGCAGCCCAAGAACGATTGCCGCAACGACAATGCCAATACTAAGGAAGCGGCTGATCAGTTTGCGAGATTTTGTTGCATCAACCTCCATAAGTCAACCTTGTCACGAGCCAAAAAATATGAGCCAGAGCGCAAATGTAAATAACGCAGTCAGGCCGGAATAAGTCAATGTCGGCACAGCAACTGGGATATTCAGGAGCCGTAGTAACCATCCGCTCAATGCACTGAAGACAATAGCCATCACTAGGCAAACGAGCCACGCGGGGAAGAATGAGCCGACGATATCGAAGGAAGGAGCCCGCGAGCAGCTTGTAAGCAGAAGCGACGCGAGGACGAGAGCAGTTTTCATGGTCCAGGTCTCCGCGCGCCCGATTGAAGCGCGTCGCCCGTCTGGAAAGCCAGGTTCGCCACTGCGGTCAGAACCTGGGTACGCGCGAGCACGTCCGTCGAGCGCGCCTGCGCGAGTGTCCTCTGCGCTGCAGTAACATCAAGGAAGTTACGAACACCGTACTTGTAGGATTCGAGCGTCGCAGCGTACGATTGACTGGCCGCTTGCAACAAGGCGATCGCGGATTGGCGCTGGCGCAGAGCGGTCTTCAGATTCGAGTAAGCGGTCCAAATCTCATTACTTATCTGGTCGCGTGTGGCGCTGACTTGCGCTTTTGCCGCGCGGCTGCTGGCTTCGGCCTGCGCAATCCTGTTCCTTCGCGCGCCGCCATCGAAGATGGTCCAGCTCAGGTTGAATGTCAAGCCACCGGTCAAATCCGCGGTATGCCCCCAAGGAAAGGTTTGCTGCAATCCATATAACGACTGGGCGATCGGCATGGCATTCAAGCTCAGCGTGGGATAGTACGCCGCACCCGCCTCTCTGATTCTGGCGTTGGCCGAACGTACCTCGGCCAGCTGCCGCATGAGATCTGGACGGTGTTGCAATGCGCGATCGATCGCCTGGTCGACCGTATCGCCGATCGACTCGGGTGTAGGTATCTGGTCGAGCGGCTGCACGCGGATTGCCACCGTGGCCGAGGTTCCCAGTGATGTCGCTAGGTCTCCACGTGCAGTCTCTTCCGCACCCAGGACGGCTTCGAGATCGTACTCCGCCTGCGCGGTGGCGCTGCGTGCCTCAAACACATCTGGCAGAGTTGCTAAGCCGTTATTGAGCCGGTCCTCGGCAGCTTGTTGCGCGGTCTGCGCGTTTACAAGATTTGCCCGCGCGGCTTGCTCTTGACCGGTGGCATTCAGCAGGCCGTAATAGGATTGCTCCACTTGATAAATGAGCTTGCGATGGGTGTCGTTGAAGGCGAAATCAGCGGCCAAAAGCTGCGCCCTTGCCGCGTCGATTCTGCTTACACGCGCTCCGAAATCAAAGATGGTGTAGTTGAGCTCGAGAGCGCCTTCAAAGTTCTGTGCAGTTTGCCGGTAAAAACGGTTCACCAGGAAAACCTCCTCGCGGCTGGTCTGCGACAGTGCGATGGCGGCGAGGGTGGGATACAATTCGCTGCGCGCGATCCCCAAAGCCGCCAGTTGAGCTCGGGCGCTTTCCCAAGCAATGCGCGTCTCGGGATTGTGGACTTCGGCTAAGCCGATCAACTCCGACAGGGAATAGGCCCTGTCAGGCTCGACGCTAAATTTCGGCTCACGAGAGTGCCCGGCATCGCTTTCGATTTGTTGCTCTTGGGCTCCATGCCAGGGACGGTCCGATGAAACGGGAGCGATCTGGGCACTCGCCCTACTGAGGATCAGGAACGCGATAGCCACCCGGATCACGATTGTCGCCATAGATTGAGCGGCGGTTTGGAACTCACCCCCGCCCCAACACGAGAATTAGAAACTGCAGCGGAAGATAGACGATGCTGGCTTTCAACAATTCGCGCGCGGCAATTCTCGTGCGCAGAAAAACCTGCCGGGTAGCGTAATAGAAAAGGGCCGATCCCAGAATGATTGTTGCGGAGAAATATAAGCCGCCTCCGCCGTTGGCGCCCACCGCTACAAGACTGGCGATAAGAAGGACAAATGAAGAAGGTCCGGTTAGCCACCCCAGGAATCTGTGCGCGTTCCTCGCCGGAAGCACGAGATACCCGGCCCGCGCATAGTCCTCGCGATACATCCACGCGATCGCCATGAAATGCGGAAACTGCCACAGAAACAGAACCGCATATAACAGCCATGCTTCGCTGCTGGCGACGGAACCGGATGCCGCGGCCCAACCAATCAGAGGTGGCATCGCGCCCGGAAAGGCGCCGACCAGTGTACAAAGCGGCGTTCTGCGCTTCAGCGGAGTGTAAACGAACAGATAGCTCGTCAACGTGAGAACTGCAAGCACACTCGCGAGTGCATTGACACTCACGAGGAGGTAAGCGGCGCCAATGATGGAAAGCACGATTCCGAACCATGCAGCGGTCGCGGGGCGCATTCTGCCGCCGGCAACCGGACGCCTGCATGTGCGTCGCATTCGCGCATCGAAGCGATGTTCAAAATATTGGTTCAGCGTACCTGTGCCGCTGGCCACGAGCAGCGTGCCAAATAACGTACTGAATAATCGCGCGAAGGGGAATGGGTGCAGATTACTTGGACAACCGAGGTAGAAGCCGGTGAACGTGGCAATGACGATGAGGAAGTTTACTTCGGGCTTTGTAAGTACCCAAAAGTCGGGAACAGCCGCACGCAGCGTCGCCGATAAGGGCGGCCGCGCGGCGGCCTCAATCTGGAGCGTCGGCGTCGATGCCATTAACAGACTCCCACCGGAACGGTGCGCTCTCGTTCTCCTGAAAGAAGCCGAGTTGTTACGACGAGTGCCGGGACGAGATAGGCAAAGGTGACCGTGACCCACATCAGCGCTCCGGCTAGCTCCTGGTCGTCAAGTGGAGACAGTCGAAAATGTCCGACTCCCATCGAGTAATGCGGGTACACAACATGACCACAAAACACTAAGAATGCCGACAGGGCATCGCACGGCAACGTCGCGAAAAAAAGGTAGAGCGGAACCGACCAGTCTGAGCTGGCGGTCCCCGCTCCAGGCCGCATGACCGGCCACCAAAACAGGAGTCCGGCAACAAAAAAGCTGGCCTGCTCGAAGTCATGCCAGGAATGCGATTGCATGGCCACCTGAAAGATGGCGGGAACGTGCCAGACAATCACGGTGAGTGTGCCCGCCAGCCAGCACAACGCGGGATGAGGACGCCATCGGCTGACAAGGGACGGCGCACCGCGAAGGATCAGCGGTGCTGCGACAAGCATCAAGACAAGGTGCTGCGCCATGTGCGCGGTCAGCAGGTGATGATCGAGGTGCGCGACGGGCGATGCGACGACAATCCATAGCGCCGCAACTCCGACTGCCAGCGGTAAAAGCTTCACGGCTGCAGTCCGCGGGAAGCATCCTGAGCTGCGGTTTGTTTGGAAGGATGAAGCGTCTCGAGAAAGGCCACCAGCGCCGTCGTCTCCGCCGGACCGAGATTCTTTCCATACGCGGGCATGTTGCCGCCACCTTGTATGACTTGGCGCACGAGTTGATCGCTGGTCAGCCTGACCGCGACCGCGTCGAGAGCCGGGCCGCGCTTGCCGCCGAACGCGCCGAGCGCGTGGCAGTTGTGGCACTGCTTAGATTGAAAAACGAGCGCTCCCTGAACCTCCAGCGCAGTCCGTCCCTTTAGAAATTGGAAAGGGACCGGAGCGCTGGTCGAGGCGTCCATCACCGGACTCCAGGGTGCATGGTTGGCTAGCTTGGTAAACTCGCCCAGCCCCACGGCGAGCAACAGAATGGTCAACACCGCGATGGGGCGCCGCTTGAAGCTCTTCTCACCTTCGCCTGAAACAAACGGGAGCACCAGCAGAGCGATCAAAATGATCGCAGGCCCGATGAGCAGAGCCGGAGTTTCCATCTCTGGCGGAAGTAACGATAGAACCGCGTACAGCCACAGGAAGAAGAAATCGGGACGGGGCGCCGTTTGGATAATCGTAGGGTCGGGCTGCCCGCTTGGGCCGAAGGGACCGAAGTATAAGGCGCATGCGGCAATACAAAGCAGAATCACGCCGGAAAAAACCACGTCTTTCCACACGCCATACGGAACGAACGGGACGCCATCTGTGTGCGTCAGTTTGTGGTACTTCTCCAAGTAATCGGAGCGGCGAACCAGGCGGCCCGGCATCGGCCACTCGTTGATCCCGAGCTTCAGCACCATCAGCACATGCAGCCCGACAAACGCCATCAGCAAACCAGGAATCACAAACACGTGCAGCGCGAAGAACCGGGAAAGCGTTGCACCCGCGATGATCGGACCTCCCAAGACGAGCGTCACCATTGACGGTCCTACCAGCGGCACGCGGCTGACGATGGATGCTCCAATCCCGAGGCCCCAGTACGCATCCTGGTCGAATCGCAGAACCTGTCCGGTGAACGCCATGCCTAACGTCATAAGCAGCAGAAAGATACCAATGATCCAAGTCAGCTCTCTCGGGAATTTGTAGGCTCCGAAGAGGAAGACCTGGACCATGTGAATCAGCACAATCGCCACCATGAAGTTGGAGCCCCAGCCGTGCAGCGCTCGAATAAACCAGCCAAGGGAGACCTGGTGGTTCAAGATCTGCAAGCTGTTCCATGCCTCGCTGGCGGAAGGCACATAGATCAGAGCGAGAAGAATTCCCGTGACAAGCTGTAAACCGAACGCCGTCATGGCAGCGCTGCCGAAGACGTAGAACCAGCTCGCGGTGTCCCGCGGGATCGGGTGCTCCATCGTCGCGCGGATCGGCGCACCGAGTTGAACCCTTTTATCGAACCAGTTGCCGATCTTCCGCATCAGGCGCATGGCTGCCTCTTGATTTGAATGAGCGCGGAGAGACTCGCCGCGGAAGGGCCGGGCGTGGGCATCTCGCCGGCCTGGATGTGCAGGTTGCCATCAACAATCTTGAAGCGGTATTCGAACAAGCCGCGCTCCGGCGGGCCGGATGCGCGCGAGCCGTCGGCGTAATACACTCCACCATGGCACGGGCACATGAACAGGCCTGATTTCGGGAACCAACGCACCGGACAACCCAGGTGCGCGCAATTAATCGCAAATACCTGGAACTTGTCGTTATCGACATGACGCACCCAGCAGGGGATGTTCGCGGTTTCTCCATCCGTGACGTTTGCGACGGGGTTGCGATACGTTGCCAGGCGCGTCTCGCCGGCTGGAAATTGGTTGATCGAGCCGAGCGAGATCCAGCTCTCATACCCGGGCTTTCTTCCTCGCGTCATAGGCGAGAGCAGATAGCGCACGATCGGTACGCCCAGTGCCACGCCCACTGCGCCGTTGAAGGCGAGCGCGATCTTCAAAAACATCTCACGTCTGGAAACACCGCCGCTCGGCATAGTTATTGAGAACCTCCTCGAGAATTCAAAGCACTGGGATGCGCTTGCGCGGTTAAAGGCAGCCGCTGCGAGGCGAGCCAGGCCACCACGTCGGTCACGTCGGCATCGGACAGGGGTTTACCCGTCAAGTCGCCACGCCAATCAGGTGCGCCCAGTGCCGGCATGCCGGTGATCGTTACCGTGCGTAGATGCTGATCGCTCACCAACGCGAGATACGAACTGTCTACGATCGAGCCGCCTTTCCCGCTGCGGCCATCCGGACCGTGGCACGAAGAACAAAAAGTCACAAATACGTTCTGGCCATGCGCGGCGTCGCCGGGCCCGAGCGCTGTATAGGCCGGAGGGTTAACTTTGTCAAGAGTCGCCCAGCGCACCCGAATTCCGCGGACTAGCACGTCAATCTGCGCGTCTGTCAAATATCCGCCGGCGCGCTGCGCGAACGCAGGCATGGCTGTTCCACGCACACCGTTGGCCGTGATGCGGCGGATGGTAGCATCGTCGGCGATGGCCAGGTACACCGGGTTGCCGAGCGCCACCGTCAATCCTCCTTGTCCATTCACTCCGTGGCATCCCGAGCAGTTCTGCGCGTAGAGCTGGCGGAAATCGCTGACCTCGTTGGGGCGGAGCGCAGGTTCCTCCACGGCCCCCTGACGGGGCCCTCCACAAGATGTAATCGCGAGCAACGCTGCGAGGAATAGAGCTCCCTGCTTCATCGCCTCACTCCTCCTCGTGTTCCTGCATGAGGCCCGGGGCCTCTATACCCAAGCGAACCAGCAGCGGCACATTCTGCCGCGTGGGGATTCGTTCCTGAACCATAACCACGAGCCCCGCTACGACTCCAAATGCGATTTGACAGAGAACGAACCAAAGCCAGTCAATGCGCTCGTTCATCACTGGATTGATGAACGCGAGACCACCCCAGATGATGCCGGACCATAACAGCGGAGCAATGAAGCCGCCCAACAAAATTGGGCGCCGCGGAACCATGGGAAGCATCGCGCCATAGACCAGTCCAACCATCAACGAGATAAGCAGGTGAACAGGAACAGCCACCAGAAGCGCATGGAAGCGGAACGTCCCGAGCTGCCTGCTGGTCTCCGTTGCCATGTCCGGGAACACTCCCGCAACGAGCAGGTTCATCGCATACCAGAACCCGTTTCCGTGCAAAATGCCGTACAGGCAGGCGAGCAAGGCCATCACCGCGCCGGCGGCGAGACCGCCCTTGATTCCCGCCGAGATGGGGTAGATCTCAACCGGCAGCCAGGTGCGTGGGAGCGCACTGATGTTGGCGATTCGCTCCACCGTGACGCGGCTTGTCTGTAGCCTGATTTCTTGCGGAATGACAGGCACCAATTCGTGAGACTCTTCCGGCAAGACACTCCGGAACCAACCGACCGCGCCGGCGACTGCGATGACCGCGCCTAGAATACTCACGGAAGCTGCCGTGACCATTCCGGCGGCGATCAGCGTTAGTCCCGACGCTAGTACGATTGGCCACGCTGTGGGAGCGGGCACTTCGATCTGCTGGGACGCGCCGTTCGGATAATCGCTGAGTTCAGTGTTCATGGCGCCTCCCGCTAAACCCCGACCACGTACACAACAGTGAAGACCACGATCCAGACCACGTCGACGAAGTGCCAATACATCGATAGAATCTCGAGCCGCTCGGCATGCTCGCGTCTCAGCTTGGCCTCGAAAGAAAACAGCGCGACCGCGATCAAAGCGAGCAGGCCTATCGTGACGTGAAAGGCATGCAGACCGACCAGCGAGTAATAAGTGGTTCCGAAAAGATTCGTATTGACCGTGAGCCCCTCATCGTAAATCAGGTGGACCCATTCGCGCGCGGTTCCGTAAAGGAATGTGCCCCCCAGCAGAATCGTGAGCAGCCACCAACTTGCAAAGAGCGCCGTCTTGCCGCTGGCCAGCCTGCGCACGGCGACGTGGATTGTGAGACTGCTCGCCAGCAGGCAAATCGAATAGAGGATCGGCGCATGGAGAACATCCTTGGGCTGCGGTCCGGTCACGCTCTTGCCGATATAAAAGAGGTAAGCCACCACGAAGATCGTGAAGATCGCGGCCTCCGCGCCGATCAGGCACCACATTCCGACGCGTCCTCGCGAAGGAAGCCGCCAGGCGCCGCTGAACTGAGGGCTGGGTTGATGCAGGCCAACAGATAATGCGCTCATGAGCTACTCGTACCTCCAATCGGGATCTTCGGGATGCTTGAGGTCCCATAGCGGACGGCGGCTGCGGACGGTCGGAATCACGGCGTAGTTGTACTCCGGAGGCGGCGAGCTCGTGGACCACTCCAGCGTCCACGCGTCCCACGGATCATTTCCCGCCGTCTTGCCGCGGAAGTACGACCAAATCAGATTGCCGGCGAAGAACAGCACCCCGGCCGCTTGAAAAACAACACCTATAGTTACGATGAAATTCCAGATGTCCCAGCCGCGGCCGGGTTCATAAGTATAGATCCGGCGCGGCATGCCCAGCAGCCCCGGTATGTGCATGAAATCGAACGTGAGATGGAAGCCGACGAAAAACAACCAGAAGTGCAGTTTGGCGAGCGCTTCGCTATACATTTTTCCGGATACTTTCGGCCACCAATAATAAAAAGCTGCGAATGCGGTGAAGAGAATTCCGCCCACAATCACGTAGTGAAAGTGAGCCACCACGTAGTACGAGTTGGCGAGTTGCCAATCGAACGGCGCTACCGCCAATGTGACTCCGGTCAATCCAGCAATCAGAAACTGGAACAGAAAGGCGACGCAGAATAGCATCGGCGCGGCGTATCGGATCTTGCCTCCCCACATAGTTGCCAGCCAGTTGAAAATCTTGATGCCCGTAGGGACAGCAATGGCCATCGTGGAGAGAACGAAGAATGTGTTCGCGCCCGCGCTCATCCCGACGGTGAACATGTGGTGCGCCCAGACACTCACGCTGATGAAGCCGATGGCCACGGTCGCCAATACCATGACCGAGTAACCGAAAATCGCTTTGCGCGAAAACACTGGAATGATCTCGGAGGCGAACGCGAAAGCGGGGAGCACCAGCACATACACTTCCGGGTGGCCAAAAATCCAGAAGAAATGCATCCATAGGACAGCCGACCCGCCGGCCTGTGCGTCGAAGAAATGGCCGCCCAGGTAGCGGTCGATCAACAGCATAAGCTGCGCCGCGGTAAGCGGGCCCAGCGCGAGGATCACCAGACCGCCCATCGTAAGATTCAGCCACGCCATCAGCGGCATCTTCCCCAGGGTCATGCCCGGACAGCGCATGCACGCAATCGTGGTGATGATGTTGATCGCAGTGCCGACGCTGCCAATGCCGGAAACCAAAAGCGACAAGGTCCAGAAATCTGTGCTGTGTCCCACCGAAAAGGTTTTCGAGGTGAGCGGAGCATACGCGAACCATCCGACGTCGGGCGCGCTTCCAGCTCCGTACAGGCCGTTCCCACCGACGAAGCTGTAATAAAGGAGCAGACCTCCGAGGGCGGTCATCCAAAAGCTAAATGCGTTGAGCCGGGGGAATGCCATGTCGCGAGCGCCGATCATCAGCGGCACAAGGTAGTTCGCAAACCCGAACACTAACGGCATCGCCACGAAGAAAATCATCGTCGTGCCGTGCATGGTCATCATGCGATTGAACGCCTGCGGCGAAACGAAATCATTGTGCGGCCGGATGAGTTGCAGCCGCATGACGGTCGCCTCAACGCCGCCAATGCCGAGAAAGACCAGCGCGTAGAGAATATATAGGATGCCCAGGCGTTTGTGATCCACCGTGGTCACCCAATCGTGAAGCCGGAGTGTGAACGGCCGGGGAGCCCCCGTAAAGTCGGATACTGCGATGGTTGTGGTAGCCATTAGTGAAGCGTCTCCAGGTAGGTCGCCACGGCGTCCACGTCCTGCTCGCTCAAGCCCATGGCAGGCATCTTCGATCCCGGCTTAATGGCGTCGGGATTGCGGATCCAGAGCCGCAGCATTTCAGGCGTGTTGGGCGCCGCGCCCGCCGCAATCGTCTCGCGGCTCATCAGGTGTGTCAGGTCCGGGCCGAACTGGGCTTTTGCCGAGGTGCCCGATACCGCGTGGCAGTTGACGCAGGCCGTCGTTTCAAAAACGCGCTGCCCGTTGGATGCAGCGGTGCTCGGCGCGGGCGCGTGCGCGGGTTGCTGCTGCTCGTGAACCCAGCGCTCGAATTCCTCGCGTGGCTGCACGTAGACGCGCAGCAGCATCTTGGCGTGCTGAGTTCCGCAGTATTGCGCGCACTGCCCCACAAACATGCCAGTTTGGTGCGGATCGATCCACATGCGGTTGGGGTGATTCGGAATCAGGTCCGTTTTGCCCGCCAGCCGAGGCACCCAGAAACTGTGGTCCGTATCCGCTGAGAGCAGCGTCAGGAAGGTGGGCGTTGGATGCGCCGGGTCGCTGACCGGCACATGCAGTTCGTTGGCTGCGACGATGTTCAAGCCCGGATAGCGATATTCCCACCAATATTGGTGCCCAGTGACGATTACCACCAATGCGGCGGGAGGACGGTGGGCCTTCTGAATCGAAGCAATCCCGCGCACACCCGCCAGCAATAGGGCCATGACGATGAGAATTGGGATGACGGTCCAGGCCAGCTCCACCTGGCTGCTTCCGTAGATCTGGGCGGGTTCGCTGCGGTCATCGCCGGGTCGATGCCTGAATCTCACGGCGGCGTAGGCGAGCAGGGCGCCCACGACGACGAAAATCGCTGCAACGTTCAAAATGACGAAAATTGAAACGCCGAAGATTGAGTCCGCGGGAGTGGACGCCGGAGCAAAGATGTTGGTTGGGCTCATTTGAAACGGCTGCTGCCTTCCTCGCTATGCACTTACTGGCGCGACACCGACCGAGTCTGCACAACGAACGGAAAGCAACCGCGATTCCAAACGAGATAAGCCTGTTAATCACTCGTCCTGCTAAACTCTCCCGAACCTTGCGTCACGGCTTAAGGGGTGGGAGTGACGAATGTGAGGCACAGTGGCGGGTCAAAGTGCCGACATCTTCGTTCGGTAGGCAGTTAGCTCCGAATTCGGAGACACGGCTTGTAAGCTCGAATCAGATGGTCAGTTACAAAGGCTTGCTGGATCCGTCGCCGAGATGAGAAGATGCGAACAGGCTGGAGCAACGATTGGAGCTCTCGCGGTCTCGTTTGTCTGCATAGATTCGATGTCGTACCTGTCCATGCCAACTGATAAGCCCAAGCATAATCGGTCTGATTTCATCGCATGGGTGGATCGGTATCTGAGGGCAGATCCCTCGCAGCCGTATCAGTATCGCGGAATTGACGTGTATGCCGCGCGCTGCGGACTCTTGCACGCTTTTACAGCGGAGGCCGATTTACATCGAAAAGACCCGAGCATTTATCAATTCATATACAACGACGGAGGACAACACGCGCTTGCCGAAGACCAAGTGCCGAAAGTCGCGATGATCGGCACAGCATCTTTTTTCAACGACCTCGCTCACGCAGTTCTCGACTTCCTGGATGCTGCCGAAAGAGACCTACAGCTGCGAAGTCTGGTTGAGAGTCGATTGCCGCTGGTCTACAAAACTGTCCCAATAAACCAGTTGGGTATCTCGCGTTTACCATAGTTCAACGACCTCACGGGTAAGCAGGCGTCCACTGCGTTTTCAGCACACGCTGACGAAGCTCGTCCTCACTGACCTTTGGAGCTACCCCGTTCTTTTGTGCTTCGATTCCAACTGCAATTGCGATGTCCGCAGCCACCCTTCTGATGTCTTTGAGCGGCGGAAGCAGCGATGCGGAAGGGTCCTGGAGCGCGGGCGAATTTTCACCCAGTTTTCGCGCAGCTGCCAGCATCATTGCCTCCGTGACCCGGCGAGCGCCGGAGGCGACCAGGCCGAGTCCCATCGCTGGAAAGATGTAAACGTTGTTGCATTGCGCGATCGGAATCGTGCGGCCGTCGTAACTCACCGGCGCGAACGGAGACCCTGTCGCCACGAGAGCCCGTCCGTCGGTCCAGCGAATCAAATCGTCGGCCTTCGCTTCGGATCTTGCAGTGGGATTCGAGAGCGGGAAAATGATAGGCCGCTCGACCTTATGGGCCATTTCGCGAACGATTGGTTCCGAGAAGGCGCGGCCAACCGTTGAGAGACCGATCAGGATGGTGGCATCGATCTTTCCAATCAGGTCGGCGAGTCCGATGTGTCCGTTAGCAGTTCGCGGCCAGCCGGAAAGACGGTCCTCCGGTTGGGCATAAACGCTCTGCTCGGAAGTCAAGTCTTTTCGACCGGAATGCAGAAGGCCATCTTTGTCGACCAGCCAGAAATGGCTACGTGCCTCCTGCTCGGACAGCCCTTCTCCTTTCATTGCCTCGCGTAACCCGTCTGCGACACCGATACCGGCCGAGCCTGCGCCGAGCATGACGATCTGTTGCTCCTTCAAACTCTTGCCAGTCACCTTGACCGCGGCCAATATCGCGCCGAGGGCAACGGCCGACGTCCCCTGGATGTCGTCGTTGAACGTCAATAACTGATCGCGATAGCGGCCGAGGATCGGGCGGGCGTGGGGGGTCGCGAAATCTTCCCACTGCAGGCATGTTTGGGGCAGCTCCTGCTTCACCGCCTGCACGAACCGATCGACGAAATCGAAGTAATCTTGACCGGTGATCCGTTCATGGCGCCAGCCGAAGTACTCTGGATCTTTGAGCCGCTCTGTATTGTTGGTTCCGACATCCAAGAGAATGGGCAGCGTTCGTGACGGAGGGATGCCACCGATCAGCGTGTACAGCGAGAGCTTCCCGATCGGGATGCCGAGGCCGCCCGCGCCCTGATCGCCGATACCAAGAATACGCTCGCCATCGGTCACGACGATCACACCGACATCCTTGTTCGGTCGATTTCGCAGTAACTCAGGGATCGAGTCACGGAGAGGATAGGAAATAAACATTCCGCGCGGCCGCCGATAGATGTGGCTGAATTGTTCACACGCGAGCGCAACGACGGGCGTGTAGACTACCGGGGTCATTTCTTCAATGTGGTCGAGAAGAAGCCTGTAAAAAAGGACCTCGTTCGTGTCTTGCAGAGCGCGCAAATAGATGTGGCGCTCCAGGTCGTCATCCTTTCTCTTGTAGGCCTCATACGCTCGCAGGACCTGCTCGTCAAGGGTCTCCACTTGTGGAGGAAGCAGCCCGTGCAGGCCAAATTTGGCGCGCTCCTCCTCAGTGAAAGCTGTTCCTTTGTTCAGCAATTGCTGATTGAGGAGGTTCATCCCGCGATGGCTTTCCGCCACGCTTGCTTGCGGCATCGTTTCTACTCTGGCCACTTGTTCGGATTCCTTTCTACTTGGCAGTTGCGCTTTTTGGGATTCATCAGCGGGAGAGATTGACTCGCGCCAGATCGACGATTTCGTCGCCGCGTCCGCTTAGCACCGCTTTCAGCATGAAGAGGCTAAAACCTTTCGCCTGTTCCAAGGTGATGGTCGGTGGCATCGAGAGCTCCTGACGAGAAACGATCACCTCGACTAACGCCGGGCCGTTATGCTTGAGCGCTTTCGCGATCGCGGGTTCTACCTGGTCGGGACTTTCCGCTCTCACTCCGAGAAGGCCCGCTGCCTCGGCGATTTTCGTGAAATCCGGGTTGTGCAGGTCTGTTCCGAAGTCGAGGATGCCGGCCGCCTTCATTTCTAATTCGACAAATGCCAACGAATCGTTTTTGAACACAATCAGCTTGACCGGCAATTCGTGCTGCTTGAGCGTGAGCAGGTCTCCCATGAGCATCGCGAAACCGCCGTCGCCCGACATCGAAATCACCTGGCGGCCTGGATAAGTGACCTGCGCGCCGATGGCCTGAGGCAGCGCGTTGGCCATGGACCCGTGGTTGAAGGAACCCAGCATCCTTCGCTTGCCGTTCATAGTGAGATAGCGCGCGGCCCAGACGGTGGGAGTTCCCACGTCACACGTGAAAACCGCGTCATCAGTCGCGAGTTGATCGAGCACTAGCGCGACATATTGAGGATGGATTGGTTTTTTGCCGGAATTCGGCGTTGCCAGTTCGTCCAGGCCCTTGCGTGCCTTTCGGTAATGCTCCAGAGATTCCTTCAAATGCACTTCGTTTTCGTTTTGCTGCAGCTTCGGCAACAGGGCTCGGAGCGTGGTCTTTGTGTCTCCCACAAAGCCGAAATCAACCTTGCTACGGCGTCCAATTTGTTCGCCGCGAAGATCGATCTGCACCACCGTTGCGTGCTCAGGGTAGAAGTTCTGGTACGGGAAATCGGTTCCAATCATCACCAGGACCTCGCAGCTCATCATCGCGAGATAGCCCGAAGAGAAGCCAAGCAGGCCCGTCATGCCCACATCGAACGGATTGTCGTACTCGATAAACTCCTTGCCGCGCATCGCGTGCACGATGGGGGCTTTCAGCATGCCTGCTAGTGCAATGAGTTCGGTATGCGCTCCGGCGCAGCCCGCGCCGCCCAGGATCGTTACCTTTTTCGATCCATTCAGAACCTTCGCGAGTAGGTTGAGTTCGTCGTCGGATGGGCAGACGGTAGGCTTCAGCTCGGAGAAATGTAGCCGCGGCCCTCGCTCGACGGCCTCTTGCATGGCTATATCGCCTGGCAGGGCGACCACTGCGACACCGCGGCGCGAGAGCGCGGTCTGCATGGCGATCTCGAGGACGCGCGGCATCTGCGAGGGGTGCGAGACCAGCTCACAGTAGTGGCTGCATTGCGCGAAGACATGCTCAGGATGAGTCTCCTGGAAGTATCCGCTCCCGATTTCATTACTCGGAATTTGCGCCGCGATGGCCAGGACGGGCACGCGGCTGCGGTGGCAATCGTAAAGTCCGTTGATCAAGTGCAGATTACCCGGACCGCAGCTTCCGGCACAAACCGCCAAGGTTCCCGTGAGATGCGCTTCCGCTCCCGCGGCAAACGCGGCCGTCTCTTCGTGCCGCACATGAACCCACTGAAGACTTTTCTTCGCGCGGATCGAGTCCGTGATGCCGTTGAGCGAGTCGCCGGAAACTCCGTACATCCGCCGAACTCCTGCGTCGGCAATGACCTCTACCAATACATCCGCTACTTTTTTCTTAGCCATGTGATGCCAGTCTGGACAAGTTGCACTCGTCTTTCCAACCCGAATTGCGTCCTATCGTGCTCTTGAGAGTTCAGTTATGGAAAGCGTGACGAATGTGAGGCACAGTGGCGAGTCAAGGTGTCGAGGCTGGTCGGAAAGGTACCGTCGCTCTGAGCTTGGTCCCGCGCCCCGGCTCGCTGTGGAACTCAAACGTTCCGTGCAACTGGTGCACCCGCTCTCTCATATTGATCAGCCCAAGCCCTCCGGCTTTCTCATCCCGATTAAAGCCGAGGCCATCATCGGAGACCGAAAGACAAACGTTACCGTTGGCCCGGCTAAGCCGCACTTTAACCTCCGTGGCTTTCGCATGTTTTGCAACGTTGCCAAGTGCTTCCTGCGCGATGCGATAAAGGCAGAGCGCCGCCCCCGGGGATAATTCGTCCACACTCTCATCCATCTCACACGAAACGGGAATGCTGCGTACCTTGCTGAATTCTTCGCAATAGGACGACAGTGCCGCCGGCAGGCCCGACTCCTGCAGCAGAGCAGGATGAAGCTCATGCGACAAGTGACGGATCTCAGTCCCCATCTGAATGAGCTCTTTCTGAAGTTCTTTAATTCGTTTCTTGGGTTCCGAATCGGCTGGAAGCTTCAGCGTCGCCGTTCCCAGCCGGAGAGTGAACGAGGTAATCTGCTGGAGAACCCCGTCGTGCAGCTCGCCGGCAATTCGCATCCGCTCCTCCTCGTGCGCTTTCATTAAGCGTTCGTTCAGCGCGCTGATCTCACCTTGATGCCGCTCTAAGATGCTGTGGCGTTCCTCTAAAACTCGGACGCGAAGCCGATAGACGGCCCATATTATCGCCAGAATCGCACCCACACACAAACCGCGGAACCAAGTGGTCTGATAGTATGCCGGCGCAACAGAAAAATCGAACGATGCGCCCGCGTCATTCCATACTCCGCTGTTGTTGCATCCGCTTACGCGAAAACGATAGTTGCGAGGGGAAAGATTGGTATAGAACGCTTGGCGCCGATTGCCCGCAGCTTGCCAATCGCGATCGTAGCCTTCCAGCTTGTATTTGAAACGGGCCTTCTCGGGCGCAATCAGACTCAGAGCAGTGTAGTCGATCTCTAGATCGCGAGTCAGCCGCGGCAGGCGCAGGTTCGAAGATGCGGCGGTCCATAAGTTTTGCCACCAAATCTTGTGGTCAGATGTGATTTGTTCGATATGGACTGGCGGCGGGAGTTTGTTGAACGGAAGATGGCGCGGATCGACTACTTGGACGCCTTCTCCCGTTACAAACCACAGCCTGCCGTCGGGTGACTTAGCGACGCGCGCACCATAGGGACTGGACGCAGTCGAGCGCAGTCTGACACCGTCAGTCGTGTCCCAAGTGGCTGTCTCGATCGTGTGCTTCTGACCTGCGACCCACGAGTCTAATTCTGACCTCGCGATGCGTACCAGGCCGCATGCCGAGTACAACCAGAACGAACCATCGTCGTCCTCCATAGTCCAGTGAACGATGTTACAAGGCAGCCCGCTACTGGTTGTGAGCGTCGCAATTCGACCATCTTTAATCCGGCTGAGGCCAGCACCCTCAGTTGAGACCCACAGCGCGCCGTCGTGATCGAGGTAGAGGCCGGCGACGGCACGCTCGCTCAGACCATTAGCGGCTGTGTAGGAGGCGCGGAGCTGGCCGTCCTTGAAATAGGAAACGCCGCCGCCACGCCAGAATCCAAGCCACAATCCGCCTTGCTCACGATCAGAGAGTAGAACCGAGGCATTTTCTAGACGGCCCAACCGTGACCAGGGAATCTGTTCGACCAAATGTCCTGCCCAAAAGTGCAAGAGGTTGCTATTCTCCGACAGCCAGAGATTGCCCGCCTTGTCCCCGGTGATGAAGTGCACTTGCCTGCCAGGCACACTGCTTACGGAAACAAACCTGCCGTCCTCAATGTAGGCAAGTCCATGACCCGTGAACGCCCAGATGCGCCCGCGATCATCCTGAAACAGCGATTGCGGAGCATCATCCGGCAGTCCACCTGCCTTGCGGATCATCGTAATTTTTTCGTTATTCCACTTGTTCAAGCCATCGCCACTACCAAACCAAACGCTGCCATCCCGTGCGCCCAAAACTGACCAAGCAGTGTCACTAGACAAACCTTGTTTGACGGAAATGGTGGTTACGGGGAACTCCCGGAAGCGGTCGAGTCCTCCATTGCTGGCAACCCAGACATTGCCTTCATGGTCCTCGAAGAGGCCGAAGATGAGGTCACCAGAAAGGCCGTCAGAGCGCGAAAATACATCCTGTCGGCCGCGATGTACATGTATGAGCCCACGGTCGAGTGTTCCGATCCAGACGCCGCCATCATGGTCCCGAAGAACTCTGTTCGCATTGACCGGCTTGCCAGAAGAGTGAGTCGGGTATGAGCCGAGTTTCCCCTGGACGAGTTGTCTCATCCCGCCGGACATCGCGATGAGAAGTTTCTCTCCGCCCTCGCTGGTCAGATCGTTGAGTTCTGTTCTCGGCATCGGGTAGTGCATTGGAGGTCCGGGCCTCCAATGCCAAAGACCGGACTGTGAACCAACCCAGAGATTGCCAGTAGTGTCCTCGTACAAAGGGGCGACCATTCGGCCCAGAGCGCCATCCTGGCCGTAGCACTGCATTCCGCTACTTCCGATCTTGCAAAGGCGGCCAGTAGGACTCCCCAAAGCGCCGACCCATATCGTTCCCTCATGGTCCTCGAGCAGTGCTAGCACAACTTCCCGATCAAGCTGCGGGTGATGGGTCAGTCTGACGCCATTCCAACTTACAAGTCCAGCATCCGTGCCAATCCAAAGGGTTCCGTCGCGTGCGGCGAGCAGCTTGGTAATTGCGGTGCCCGGGAGATGCTGACCCGCTTGTGGTTGCCAGGGGATACTGCGCTCCCCGTCGAAGCGAAGCAAACCAAATTCTGTTCCGAGCCAAAGATAACCATCGGGAGTCTGGGCAATCGAGTAGATATTGCCCTTAAAAAATCCCTCGCGAATTGTCCACGCGGTGTGCGCGTATTGATCAATGTCGAGAGAGGGGTTTAAGCCGAGAACGCACGGGCACAATGCAAGCATCACGCCGAGCGCGCCAATGGCCCTTTTGTTCACGTATGCGAATGATTATCCCAGCCCCATGTTAGGCATGAATACGCTCTGCGCGAATGACTCACGGCAACTGCAGGTCCAGCGATTACTTCACGACGCGTGGTGCAATTCCACATGGCACAAAAGCGCCTCTGATACCTCTTCCGGCAGGTATGCGTACCGATTGCAGAATGCCGGGCATCCACACCCGCAGCAGGCCGGGTCGTCGCATTCATAGATCGACTCGAACGCGTGAAACTCGGGATGGTTGCGCATGCCAACCAGATTAAAGCGCACGAGTACGCCCGAAGACGACGTCATGGTGATGGTTGAATCAACTGGAACGGGTGAGTTGCGCTGGTTGGAATGAAATGCCGGTCCGCAGTCGCCATCGCTTCTCCTGCAGGGGGCCGCACGATCAGACACGACGGAACCACGGCACCGGCGGGCGAAAGCGGACGGGGATGAGCACAGCTTCTTTGCTATCGAGTTCCGCGCTTGCGCTGCCGTCATTGCCGTAATCAGTATCCTCACGCGTCGCTTGAGCCCATGCCGACCATTGCTCCTCGGTCCATTCTGCTATCTGGCAGCAGGTATAAATTCCGCTTTGAAACTCTTGCTCAAGACCGAGCGTTTTCGCATCAGCAATTGCTTGCGACTGCGTGCATCCACAACTATTACAAGTGCTCATAGGAACGTCCTCACTCATCCGAACAATCTCCATGAGACAAGAAGCACTTCACGGGCCAAGGTTGCGCGCTTCAACCGACGGCGGTCAGTAGGTTTGCTTAATTCAATGGTCTTGAGTATTGGCATCAAGCTTCGCCTTCACCGCGATGAGATATTGCAAGTCACGCTATGTCGTCGGTCCGGAATCAACCAAGTGTCGAGATCTCGACGATAAGACGCGCGCGCAAGGCGTCACAAGGTTACGAAGTCCCGGTTAACGATGAACGTACTCATTTAACCGTGATGATTCGTTTGGAATCACGGTTGCTTCCTCTCGACTGACGCCCTCGAGATGATGACGGTACAAACCTACGCAGGAGGAAGGCATGGCTGAGTCGAAAACCGATTCTGTTAGGAAGGGCTCGCGCTGGACGGAACGTTTGAAGCGGTTCGTGGTCCCGGCAACGATTCTGCTCATGGCCGGAGGAATCTTACTCTTAATCGCCGGCAACTGGAATGCCTGGGCTGGCGGGAGGGCATCGCAGAAGACCGACGACGCCTACGTGCGAGCGGACCTGACGCCGTTGAGCACGAAAGTCGCGGGACTAGTCGCTACGGTGAGGGTCTCCGATTATCAACCTGTAAAGGCGGGCGACTTACTCGTCGAGTTGCGCGATGACGATTTTCGCGCCCAGGTGCAGCAGGCCGAGGCGGCCGTGGCCGCTGGCGAAGATGCGCTGATAAACAATCAGCGGCAGAAAGAATTGCAGGATGCCCATATTCTGCAAGCGCAAGCTGGCATAGGCGCAGCCCAAGCGGAGATCACGGCGGCGGAGGCCGGAGTCGAGGCGGCGAAGTCCATGATCGCCAATTCCAAGAGCGCGATCGATGGAGCCAAAGCAGAGGTCCAACGAACGAGCTTGGAGCGGCGTCGACAGGAAGCCCTGATTTCCGCTGAGGCGGCCACGCGCCAGAAACTCGAGCAGGTGGTGGCGGCCGCGGACCAGTTCAATGCACAGCTCGCAAGTCGTCAATCTGAGCTGCGTGCGGCGACCGCGCAATTGGCAAGCCGGCAAGCGGATCTGGCGCGAGCGCACGCGCACCTAGACAGCACCAAGGCCGAGCTCGAAGCACAAAAACGTCAGCGTGCCGTGCTTGATTCGCAGGAACTGCTGCTTCAAGCCGATCTCAATGCGAAGAAAGCCTCCCTCGCACTTGCACAGGTCAATTTGGGTTATACGCGAATCGTTTCGCCGGAAAACGGAATCGTCAGCGAGCGCAAGGTGCTCCCTGGACAACTAGTTGGTCCAGGCACGCAGGTTATTTCGCTCGTTCAACATGAGGTCTGGGTCGAGGCCAATTACAAAGAAACGCAGCTCCGCCACATGCGCGCGGGCAACCCCGCCGAACTTCGCGTGGATGCAGTTCCAGGAGTAACTTTCCGAGGAAAAGTGGAGCATGTCTCGCCCGCCAGCGGCTCGCAGTTCGCCTTGTTGCCGCCGGATAATGCCAGCGGCAACTTTACCAAGATCGTGCAGCGAGTGCCTGTGAAGATCGTGCTGGATCCGGATCAGAGAGAGGCTGAGCGGTTGCGGCCCGGGCTATCGGTGATCGCGACGGTTCGAACGAATGGCGCCGGTTGAGGAGTCTACGGTGACGGTCACAGAGGAGACGCCGGCGACTGCGACCGCTCCCGCCCCCGCGCGATCGGGTCCACTGCAAACCAAGACTAACCCGTATATCGGCATTCTTGGTGTCTTTTTGGGCGCCGGCGCCGCCACGCTGAATTCTCGCCTCCTCAGCATTGGCCTGCCTGACCTGCGCGGCGCACTTGGATTTGGTTTCGACGAGGCCTCCTGGCTTCCCACCGCGCTCAATATGGCCATGATGTTCAGCGGCGTCTTCGTCGTCTTCGTCAACACGAGGTTGGGCCCGCGCAGAATTCTCTTGTTCATGGCGACGATCTTCACGGTTGCATCTCTGATCCTGCCCTTTGCAACCGGTTACTGGGCGATGCTGGGCTGTCTGGTCATCGCAGGGGTCGCGTCGGGCACTTTCTATTCCCTCACGATGACGTTCGTGCTGAATGCTCTTCCCAAGCGGCTCATCATCTTTGGAGTCGCAGCATATGCTGCGGACATTGTGTTCGTCAGCAATATTGCCTCAGTTCTTGAGGGCTGGTATATGGAGCATCTGTCCTGGCATTGGATCTTCTGGACTGCGGCGCTGGTTGCCCCACTGATGATGATCTGCGTTCATTTCGGAATATCCGGACGGCCAATCTTGGGTCCGAGGCCGAGTTGGCGTGGATTCGCCTATTTCAGCCTAGGTGTGAGTCTTCTTTACGGCGCACTGGACCAGGGACAGCGATTAGATTGGTTGAACTCGGGCACGATTGTCGGGATGTCGGTTGCGGGTTTTTTTCTGATAGGTGCTGCAGGCGTAAGACGGGCTTTGCAGCCGAATCCGACGCTGAATCTTTCTTTTCTGAACAAACGGAACATCATCATTTTGGCTTTATCGATTTTCGTGTTTAAGTTCACGCACCTGGCAACCATTGTTCTTGTGCCCGGATTCTTGGGCAACATTCATAGGTATCGGCCACTCGAAACTGGCCACGCACTCGCATGGGTGGCGGTGCCGATGTTTGCCGTAGTTTGGCTCGTTGCGGTCCTGATTGTCTATACCCACTCACGGCTGATTTTGGCAGTTGGGCTCACGACAGCCGCAGTGGTCTGTTGGACCTGCGCACATCTGGACTCATCGTGGGCCGGCAACAGTTTCCAGTTCGCAGAGCTGCTATTCGCGGCGGGTTTTGCGTGCACATACGTAGGCTTGGTTAGCAGTCTCGTTTTGGAGGCGATCGACGCGGGCGCTCTGGCGAGCGTCGCCAATGTCGCAACCTTCTCTGGATTCATGCACTTCGTGCGCATTTTCGGCGGTCAGGTCGGTGTGGCCATCTTGACTCACTTTGTTTCAGTGCGGGAGCAGTTTCATTCCAACGTGTTGGGGCTCCATGTCGACGCCGGCAGATGGCTCACCGGCGAACGAGTATGGATGCTGACTGCGGGCCTGTTCTCGCCATCGGCCGGGCTCGAAGAAGCACACCAACGCGCGCTCGGGATTTTGAGCCAGCAGGTGCGAGCGCAGGCTTACACGCTGGCGATAGCCGATGCATTCATCCTGATCACGTGGGTGGCAGTTGCGTATTTGGTGCTGATGCTATTCCTTACGCCGGGCAAACTGACTTACAAGATGTTGAGGAACATGCAATGACTTGCACGTATATATATCGCATCCTGCTAGTCGCCCAGCTCGGCGTGCTGGCCGCGGCCGCTCAAAACACGGAGGAGGTGCGGCGCCTCACCTTGAGCGACGCCGTCCATCTCGCGCTGACGCATAACCGCGAGCTGAAGATAGGGCGCATGAAGGTGGTGGAGAGCGAACAGAAACGAGCACAAGCGAAGGCGAGCTATTTCCCCGATTTCAAGAATGAATCGACCTTCCTCCACACGACTGCATTTCAGAACATAGGCATCCCGGCTGGTGCGTTCGGTGTGTTTCCAAGTGTCGGCCCAGTTCCGGCGAGCAACAGCTTGATCGACCAGGGCAGGAGAACGTTTGAAACCAGCGGAACAACGTTAGCTCAACCGCTCACTCAGTTGATCCGCATACATCAGGCCGACCGGATCGCATTATCGGAGATCGCCGTTTCACGGGACGATCTCAAGAAAGCGGAAACCGAGGTGGCGCTGAAGGTTCACGAATTGTACTACGCGATTCTGGTCGCCCAGCTCGAAAAACGCGCCGCCGAACAAGAGATCGCGTTCGCCCAAACGCGTCTGAGCGAAAGTGAACAGGATGTTCGGAACGGCGATGCGCTCAAGATCGCGATGATTGAAGGGAATGCCGGGCTGCTGCAGAGCAAGCAAGCCGAGCTTACCGTTGATCTTCAGTTATCGGACTTGACTACAGAGCTGAACGACCTGTTGGGATTGCCGCTGGATACGTCGCTGGATTTGAGCGAAGTGCAGCCCGCCATCCTGGAAGAGCGACCGCGTGTTGAATACCAGAGAATCGCCTGGGCGGAGAATCCGCAAATTCAGGCTGCCGCTTCGGCAGTGGAGCAAGCCAGGGCCGGGGTGACTGCGGCCAAATCGGCCTATATCCCGGACATCACCGCGATCGCACGCCAGAGTTATCAGAACGGTGTGCCATTCGTGGCGCGTAACTTCGGTACTTTCGGTCTCACCTTGACCTATGATGTTTTCGACTTCGGGAAGCGCCGGGCGGCGGTGCGGGAGCGTGAAGAAAAGTTGGCGGAGGCGCAAGAGAATCTTGTCCGCTTGAAAGAAGCGGTGACCGTGCAGGTTGATCGCAGCTACAACAAAGTCGAGCGCACGAAACAGATGCTCCAAGTTGCGAACGAAGTGGTGCGGTTGCGAGCGGAAGGCGAGCGGCTCGCGAAGAACCAGTTGGCGCAAGGAGTGGAACTGGTCTCAAGCCTTCGCCAGGCCTCCGCGGCAAACTACAAGGCTCAGGCAGATCTTCTGCAAGCTCAATTAGGTTACTTGCTTGCCAACGCGGAGCTCGAGCAAACCATCGGGCACACGCCGGGGCTCTAGCACGACTGCGCATACGTCGCATGTCTCTTCGGCAAAGTGACGCAAGGCAAAGTGACGCAACTCCGACGCGTCGCACATTGGGCGTTCAGTCAGTGCACTGTTTTAGCCTCCAAGGATTTGGTGTCTGCCGTGCTCTATTACGTGCGTGATCGCCACAGCTCAAACACTCGAAAACGTTTTGTACGAAAAGAAGGGCGCTATCGCCTATGTGACTGTGAATCGCCCCAAAGTTCTCAACGCTTTGAATCACCAAACCTGGGCTGATTTACAAACAGCTTTTGAAGACGCGCGGGATGACGCCGAGGTGCGCGGCGTTATTCTGACGGGCGCGGGCGATAAGGCCTTCATCGCTGGAGCCGATATCAGCGAACTCGCTCATGTCACCGCCGTAGAAGCCGAACGGTCCAGCAGCTTTGGACAAGCGGTCCTGAACCTGGTCGAGAATCTCGGCAAGCCGGTCATCGCGGCAATCAACGGCTTCGCGCTGGGCGGCGGCTGCGAGACCGCGATGGCCTGCACCATCAGAATCGCCGCTGAGAACGCAAAGTTCGGCCAGCCCGAAGTGAAATTGGGCCTACCTCCCGGCGGAGGTGGGACGCAACGCCTGCCCAGGCTGGTCGGCAAGGGCCGGGCCCTGCAGCTCATTCTTTCCGCCGAGATGATCAATGCAGCGGAGGCGCATCGCATCGGGCTCGTCAACGAAGTTGTCCCGGCCGCGGATCTCGTCGCACGCGCCGAAGCAATCCTGAAACAGATCCTGGCGAACGCTCCGATCGCCGTTCAGTACTCGCTCGAGGCGGTGAACAAGGGATTGGAAACGAGCCAGGCGGAGGGCTTGGCGCTCGAAGCTTCTTTCTTTGGTATCTGCGCCGCAACCGAAGACAAGAAGGAAGGAACGTCGGCATTCCTGGAAAAGCGTGCAGCGCAATTCCAAGGCCGGTGAATTTGAGACTTACAGGAAGTTACTAATGACAACTGACAATATCTTCTCCGGATTGAAGGTCGTGGACCTCTCGAGTTTCATTGCCGGACCGTCCGCTGCGGTGATCTTATCCGATTTCGGTGCCGACGTGATCAAAGTCGAGCCGCCCACGGGTGACATATGGAGAATCGGCTACAAGATTCCGCCGCAACCGCGAGCCCACGATAACTATCCCTGGCACTTGAACAATCGCAACAAGCGAGGATTGTCGCTCGATTTGAAATCCTCCCAGGCGGCGCAGATTCTGGAACGGCTCGTCAAGTGGGCGGACGTGCTCATCGTCAACACGCCGCATCCAGCGCGCAAGAAGCTGAAGCTGGAATACGAGGACGTTGCACAGTGGAATCCCCGGCTGGTTTACGCGGACGTGACCGGTTACGGCGAAAAGGGGCCCGACGCCAGCCTTCCGGGATTCGATATCACTGCTTACTGGGCCAGATCCGGCTTACTGTCGCTGACCCGGGATGCAGGTGCTCCGCCCACTCTCCCCCCATCGGGCAGTGGAGATCACGCCACGGCGGTTACTTTGTTCTCGGCGATCGCCATGGGCCTATACCGGCGCGAGCGCACGGGAAAGGGTTCGTATGTCACAACGTCACTCCTCGCCGCGGGCGTGTGGTCTTGCGGAGTCTTCGTTCAGGCCGCGCTTTGCGACGCCACGTTCTTCCCCCTGCACGATCGGCTGAAGCCACCGAATGCAATCCTCAATGTCTATCGCGCCTCGGATGATATCTGGTTCCTGATTGTGCTCACACCGGACAAGTGGCCGGCTCTGGCGAAAGGAATTGGCCGCCCGGACCTGCTGATAGACCCGCGGTTCGCCGATGCCGCAAAGCAGGGAGCCAATTCGGCGGACCTCACAGCCATTCTGGACGAATTGTTTGCCTCACAACCGATGTCGCACTGGCAGCAAGTCTTCGATGAAGGTCACCTTACATACGGCATTGTTCACGCACCGACTGAAGTCGCCAAAGATCCGCAGCTTGAGGCGAACGACATAGTCGTCGCCATCGAGGGCGCCGGAGGGAATCTGAAATCGACGATCAGCAGTCCCATGCAGGTGCACGGGGTAGCGAAAGTGCCTGCCAGGCGCGCACCCGAAATCGGTGAACACAACGAGGAAATTCTCAAAGAACTCGGTTTCGCCTCAAATGAAATCGAAGGCTTGCGACTGAGCGGCGCGCTCGGAGCAGCGCCCGAACCGACGCTGAAGGCGAGTTAGTCGCCGGCGCACGAACGCTGACAGCCACCGGGGGCGATCATGACAAGCGGCGCACAGGCCGATCCGATTCGACGAATTGCCTCCACTCGAATGCCGACCAAATGGGGGATGTTTCAGGCCTTGGCGTTCGAGCACGACACGCCCGGAGAAACCCGGTCGGTCGAAACCGCCCTCACCCTGATGATGGGAGATGTTACACGCGGCACTCCGTTGTTGCGCATCCATTCGCAATGCATGACCAGTGAAGTGTTTGGGTCGCTTCGTTGTGACTGCGGCGACCAGTTAGAGATAGCCATGCAAGCGATTGCCGCGGAAGGATGCGGCCTGGTGATCTATGAACATCAGGAAGGACGCGGCATCGGGTTGATGGCGAAGTTACAGGCCTACTCGCTGCAGGACGCTGGCCTCGATACGGTCGAAGCCAATGAGGCGCTGGGATTCAGAGCAGATTGTAGAAGTTACGAATTGCCGGTTGCGATCCTCCGCGAGCTTGGCGTCAGTCGCGTCCGGCTTCTTAGTAACAATCCGGGGAAGCCTCGCGCCCTGCTGGACGCTGGTATCGAGGTTGTCGCCCAACTCCCATGCGAAGCCGTCCCCAACCCGCACTCGCTGGCTTACTTGCGGTCCAAGAAAGAAAGAATGGGACACACACTAAGTCTCGTGCCAGGGGTAACTCAACAAGGGTTCCAGTTTGCAAGCATCGAAACTGCCATGGATGAGCTGAGAGCCGGGCGCATGATCGTCGTGGTAGACGACGATGATCGGGAGAATGAAGGCGACCTGACCATGGCGGCTGAGCTGATCACGCCCGAAGCCATCAACTTCATGGCCACGCACGGAAGGGGCCTGATCTGTGTTGCCATGACTGGCGGCAGACTCGACGAGTTGGAACTCGCGCCAATGGCGCCGAACAACACGGCGTTAGGCGGAACGGCGTTCACGGTGTCGATTGATGTGAAGGGTCGCGGCGTGACAACGGGCATCTCCGCATACGATCGGGCGGAAACGATTCGGGCCGCCGTGGATGCGACCAGTTATCCGGAAGATTTTGCCAGGCCGGGACATGTCTTCCCCCTTCGCGCCCGTGACGGCGGCGTCTTGGAACGCCGAGGTCAGACGGAGGCTGCGGTCGATCTTGCTCGTCTGGCAGGTCTGTATCCCGCGGGAGTAATCTGCGAAATCGTCAACCATGACGGTACAATGTCGCGCCTTCCGGATCTCATCCGCTTCTGCCAGAAGCACAACCTTGTAATGATCACAGTTGCCGACCTTGCGCGCTATCGATTCGAAGCGGACGAAGAATCACTCGCGCTGATGGGCTCTCTTATGTGCGCATAGCCCGGCACTCCGATGATCCATACTTACTCTCTGGACCGGGCTGCGCGGTATTACCGGGAGCGTCCTGCGCTTGCTTCAAACGGGACGCGTTCGACTTTTCAGGAGCTTCACGATCGTGTGGCCGGCGTCGCCGCGGCGCTCAAGAGGCTCGGCTTTGAAGCTGGCGACCGGCTGGCTATTCTCCTGCCGAACGAACCCGAGTACATCGAGCTAGTGTATGCGTGCGCCTGGCTCGGCATCATCGCGGTTCCCTTGAACACACGGTTGTCGGCAACCGAAATCGATCACGTACTGACGGATGCGAGCCCGAGAGGCCTTATACGGCACTCTTCCATGCCGACCCCGACAGTGGAGCTTCCGTGGGAGCAGGTTCTCGATGAGGAGCCCTTGGATATTCCGACCGATTCCCGGTCTGATGCGATTTACGACCCCGAAGCCATCCTAGCTCTGATCTACACGAGCGGTACGACTGGACGTCCGAAAGGCGCCGTGGTGACTCACGCGCAAATTCTGGCGAACGTACAACACATTAATTACTGGATGTCTCGCAGAGAAGGCGGTGTGTATCTTCACGCGGCTCCCATGTTTCACATTGCGGATTTTCCGATGATCTTCGCGGCGCCGGCTCTTGGCGTTTGCCAAGCGACAATATCCAAGTTCAGTCCAAAATCCTTCTGCGAGACAGTCGAACACGAACGCGTTAACGCAACGGTCCTAGTGCCGACCATGATCAATATGCTGGCGCAATTTCCAGACGTCAGAAAATATGACCTAAGTAGCCTACAGGAACTGCGGTACGGCGGATCTCCCATGGCTCCTGAGGTTATCCACCGAACCAGACAGGTTCTGCCGAATATCGAGCTGGTTCAGGTTTACGGATTGACCGAAACAGGTTTTCTCACAGGTCTGCGGAACCATGAGCACACGGAAACCCGGCTCACGTCTTGCGGGCGGCCCTGTCCCGGTGTCGATCTGCGGGTCTTGGACGAGGCTGGAAAGGAAGTGGAAGCTGGCGACCGTGGCGAATTGGTAGCTCGAGGCGCAAACGTCATGCGTGGCTATTGGAACAATCCGGAGGAAACGGCACATGCGTTCCGAGCCGGCATGTTTTGCACGGGAGACATCGGCTATCGGGATGCCGACGGTTACTTCTACATCGTAGATCGCCTCAAGGACATGATTGTCACCGGCGGCGAGAATGTTTACTCGGGCGAGGTCGAAGCAGTCATTTACAGACATCCCGCAGTTCAGGAAACGGCAGTCTTTGGCATACCGGATCCGAAGTGGGGCGAGCTGGTGACGGCCTGCGTTGTGTTGAAGCCGGGACAGGCGCTCAGCGCAGAGGAGTTGATCGCCCATTGCCGGCGAACGCTAGCCGGTTATAAAGTTCCGCGCCGTGTCGAGTTCTCGGACACTGAGCTGCCGAAGAGCGGTTCCGGCAAGATCTTAAAGCGGATTCTGCGTGAAGGGTTTTCGATTGACCAAAAGCGTGCTCTGGGTTGATGACACCAAGCGTCACGACTCCCCAACGTCCCGGTAGCGGGGCTAGTCCACCTTGCCAGCGAAATGGCGATACACCAGAATCGAATACCCGATCGCCAGAGCCATGCCAGGAAGGAACCACCACAATGCCACGATCAGCCCATGCTCAGCCGCGGCCGCGTTCTGGATGGTGAGACTCAAGCCGGGCGCGGTATTCGCCGGCAGGACGTTCGGAAACACTCCGAAAGCTACGCTGGTGAACATCCCCAACAGGTACAAACCTGACGCGAAGAATGCCTGCAGATCCTTTTCGCGGGAACTGAGCACGCGTATCTCGATCATGCCCACGAGCGCCAACGCCGGGAATAGGAAACCCCACGGGTGACTCCGGAACTGCCGGATCAGGTTTGGTTGGAGTGAAAAGCTCGCGGCGGTCATCAGCAGAGTGATCGCGACGGAGACCGACCAGCATTTCGCCGCAAAAGATCGTGTTCGATACTGTAAACTCCCGGCGGTCTTCCAGACGATCCACAAGCTGCCGTGCACTGTCAAAGCGAGGAAGGATGCGACGCCAACCAGCAGTGTGTACCAGTCAATGATTCCGACTTGGCCGCTCGGCCGGAAATTTGTCCAAAAGGGCAAGAAGAAATAGCCGCTTTGATCTAAGGGAACGCCGCGGACCACATTGCCGAGCGCCATACCGTAGACCAGTGCCAGCAAGGCACTGGCGAGGCCGAATACGGTATCCCAAAGAGGTCGCCAGAGCGGGATATCCGCATGGCTCCGAAACTCGATGGAAATCCCGCGCAAAATCAACAACCAGAGCACCATCATCAGCGAGAGGTAAAAGCCGCTGAAGGCGGATGCGTACAGGACTGGGAATGCACAAAACAAGGCGCCGCCGACAGCCAACAGCCAAACCTCATTGCCGTCCCAGACAGGACCAATCGACCGCAGCACCTGGTTCTTCTCGAACTCGGAGCGCGCCACAAAGAGCTGCACAATTCCCGCACCGAGATCGAAGCCATCAAGCAGAACATAACCAGCGATCAAGATCGCTGTCAAGCAAAACCAAAGCGTTGCCATGATCGAACTCTTCCTATACGAGCGCTTCCTGGTCTTCCGGCGCGAGTGATTCTCGCTGTGAAACAGGAACCTCTGGACCGTGTGTAATCTCCCGGGCCACCAAAAACAAGAAGAGGATTCCGAGCATCATGTACAAGCCCATAAAACCGAGCAGACTAAATAGTCCGTTTCCGGATGAGACGCGGAGTGAAGCGCCATTCATTGTGCGCATGAGGCCGTAGATCACCCACGGCTGCCGCCCCAGTTCTGCCGTCATCCAGCCGGCAGTTGTCGCAATATAGGGAAACGGAATGGCCAGCATCAAAGCCCATAGCAGAGCCGGCGATGAATAGAGACGTCCACGCCAAAGAAATAATGCGGACAATCCCATGAGCGCTACCATGATTGTCCCGAGACCGACCATGATGTGATACGCGTAGTAGAGCAATGGGATGTTATCGGGCCAAACATTCCGTGGGAAATCCTTGAGGCCCTTGACTTCCGCTCTCCAACGCTTGTAAGTAAGAAAGCTCAGAACCCCCGGAACCTCAATCGGATTGTCCAATTCAAGCCGGTCCATGTTTGGTTGGCCGACCAACACGATTGGCGCTCCCTTGCCGGTTTCGAACAGTCCTTCCATCGCCGCCAGCGTGACCGCCTGGTGCTCAGCGAGCATCTTGCCCTGACCGTCTCCAGTGGGAAAGATCATAAGAAGTGTCGCTGTTAGGCCGGCGATAACGCCCACACGAGCAAAGATAGTGCCGTAATTACTCTCCTTCTTCACCAACAGGTAGAACGCGCCGAGGCCCGCCATGACGAAGCTGGCCGTCACCACAGAGGCAGTCATGTTGTGCCAGTATTGCCAGAAGGTCCACGGATTCAGAAGCAAGTCAGTGAAGCTACGGAGCTGAAGCTCGCCATTGGGGCCGGTCGTGTAGCCGACAGGGTTCTGCATCCATGCATCGGTGGCGATGATAAAGAATCCCGACAGCCACGACCCCAGGAAAACCAGAAACGCCGACATGAGGTGTAGCTTTGATCCGAGGCGCTTTTCACCGTAAAGGAAGAGGCCCAGAAAGGACGATTCGAGAAAGAACGAGAATACTCCTTCCATCGCGAGCGTCTGGCCGATGACGCCACCGGCCGCTCTCGAGAACGCCGCCCAGTTTGTGCCGAACTGGAATTCCATGGGAATCCCGGTCACCACGCCCATAGCGAAATTAATTGCAAAGATTCGTGCCCAGAATCGGGCGGCCTTGTTGTAAGACTCGTCTCGCTTAAATAAGGCGATCGACTTCAGAATGACAATGAGGAGGGCCAAGCCCATTGTCAGTTGAGGAAAGAGGTAGTGAAACGTGATGGTAAACGCAAAATGGAGCCGGTGTATGGCCAGTGCCGAATTCATGTTGGGCTCACTTAAGCGACGAGCGAATGTCGATTTCGGACGTCAGAGTTCGATGGACGGGACACTTCTCCGCAATCTCGAAGAGTCGTAATCGTTGCTCGGGAGTCAGCGAACCCACCAATTCGAGCTCGCAGTCAATTCGGTCTAACATCCCTGCTTCGGTCTGACATTCCAAGCAGTCCTCGGCATGGATCTTCGAGTGACTTAGGCGCACGGCAATTCCCTCGAGCGGCCAATTCTTCCGTCTGGCGTACATGCCAACCGTGAGGGAAGCGCATGCGCCTAAAGCGGCGAGAAGAAGCTGGTAAGGAGTAGGACCGGTATCAGTGCCGCCCGCAAAGGATGGCTCATCCGCGTTCAAGCGATGCTGCCCCGCCACGATCTCCTGCGCAAAGCCTGAGCCAGTGGCGCGAACCACAACGGACGGTTCCGGAACGGACGACGGCAGGCTCACTTCAGGACGCCTTCCGTTCCTCAAGCTCCTCCACTGGGTCGCAACAGAGGCCGTCCATTACGCCGCGTCCATATCTTACGTCTGCCTTGACGAAGTGGCGTACCTGGCGAGCCTGGATCTCGCGGGAAACGTCTTTCATGCTCATGACGACGTTATGGATAAGTCGTTGCTGCGCGTCAGGCGCAAGCAGCCGGAAGAGATCGCCCGCCTGGATATAATCGTCGTTTCCCCGGCGATGATCGTAGCGATCGACGATGGAATCCTCTAAGCCCCAGGAAAAGTCGCGGAAATGCGGATTCTCGACAGGTCCATCAAAACTGTTCGGTTCGTAGTTCGGCTCCCGGCCGCCATTGTCATCGAACCGTATATGACCATCGCGATGATAAGTATGAACGGGGCATTTCGGCTTATTTACCGGCAGTAAGTCGTAGTTGACGCCCATCCGATGCCGATGCGCGTCAGGATACGAGAGAATGCGCGCTTGCAGCATCTTATCCGGTGAGTAGCCCATTCCCGGAACGATATTGGCGGGCGCGAAAGCCGCTTGCTCCACCTCCGCAAAGTAGTTCTCCGGATTTCTGTTCAGCTTCATAATTCCAACTTCGTGAAGCGGGAACTGCGCCTGTGGCCAAATCTTTGTGAGGTCGAAGGGATTGTAGGGAAATGCGGAGGCCTGATCGTCATCCATGATCTGAACGCAAATGCGCCATTTCGGAAATTCGCCGCGTTCAATTGCCTCGTACAAATCACGTGTGGAGAAATCCGGATCATTGCCAACCATCTCAATGGCTTCTTCACGATGGAAGTTTTGGATTCCTTGCATCGTCTTGAAGTGCCACTTGCACCATACGCGCCGACCTTCGTCATTCACCAGCGAAAACGTGTGGCTTGAGTAACCATTCATGTGCCGGTAGCCACGTGGCGTCCCACGGTCCGAGAACAGAATCGTCACCTGGTGCAGGGATTCCGGCGATAAGCTCCAGAAGTCCCACATCATGGTGGGCGATTTGAGGTTGGTTTGGGGATCTCGTTTCTGGGTGTGGATAAAGTCGGAGAATTTCAAAGCGTCACGGACGAAGAAGACCGGAGTGTTGTTTCCGACCATGTCCCAGTTGCCTTCCTCCGTGTAGAACTTCACGGCGAATCCGCGCGGATCGCGCTCCGTGTCCCCTGAGCCCTTCTCGCCGCCTACCGTCGAGAAGCGGACGAACACTTCAGTTTCCTTGCCTACCCGCTCGAAGAGTCTGGCTTTGGTCCACTTAGTAATATCTTGAGTAACTTCGAAGACACCGTGAGCGCCGGATCCCTTGGCGTGGACCACGCGTTCTGGTATGCGCTCACGATTGAAGTGCGCCATTTTTTCGATGAGTAGCAGGTCCTGCATCAGCACAGGGCCGCGAGGACCGACTGTGAGCGAATTCTGGTTATCGCCGACGGGGGCGCCGCCGGACGTGGTCATCGTTTTTCGTCCGTTCATGGTTTGTCTATCCTTCGAAATCCTCGCTAGGAAGCCTCCGGCAGCTCCGCGTAGGCGATGCCAGTGAGGTTGCCTTGCGCGAACAGCAGCGTCTTCTGATTGGAGCCATCAAGATTAGCACTGTAAACGGTCCCTGCGAAATCGGTAACGAACATACGCTGATTCTTCGGATCCAGCGTCAGGCCGATTCCTTCCATCAGGTGAGTAAAGACAATCTCCGGATCTTTGCGCTCGCCGGGCGCTGCATCCAAGGGCGCGCGATTCACGGTGTTTCCGCGGGGCGGATCGCCACGATCGGTCCAGTACAGCACGCGATTCGTTGGGTCAAGATCGAGATCGATGGGCTCGGGCAGATCACCGTAGAGCACTTCGATGTCTTTACGGCTCGCGGGAGTCTGCCCCTTCGGGATTTCGATACTAGCGCGACAGATGCGACCCTGGCCGGCGTTATCCGGGCCTTTCTGGGTCCAGTAGAACTTTCCGCCGCTTAAATCCACCGCGATACCAACGCACCATTTCCTGGCGTCCGGCCCTGGCCTGGGATCGCCCTGGCTCGTGTCAACGAGAGTTTCGATGTGGGAGCCGTCGAGATTCGAACGCATGACGCGCATGCCCTCGCGATCCGACCAGTAAAGCTTGCCGTTCACTTTGTCGAGTTGGATCTGCTTCGGTGTGAATGTTCCACCCGGAGGAACGATCGTTGTGACGTTTCTGCCGTCGAGATCGGCGCGTTCGATGGAACCGTCGTTCGCTTTGAAGTTGCCCATATTGGTCCAGTACATGTGACCGGCATCGACGTCAACGACGAGACCATCCGGAAATATTCGGCCTTCCGTGAGTATGGTTTTCAGATTGGAGCCGTCGGGATTCGCGGAGAGAATGCGGCCGGCGCCCAGATCGAGAAAAAACAGCCGGCCGGAGGTGGTCTGGGACGCGGATGGCGCGCCCTTTGGTTCGGAGATAGTCGTAGCCATGAGTTAGTTCCTTATGAGAGCTTGAGTCCTAAACGAACGCGCCAAAGCCAGTGATGGCCTTACCAACGATGAGGGTGTTCATCTCGCGCGTGCCCTCGTACGAGTAGATAGCTTCCGCATCAGCCACGAAGCGCCCAATCTGGTGGTCCAACAAAATCCCATTGGCTCCGAGTAATTCCCGGGCGAATCCGACGGTCTCGCGCATTTTCACCGTGCAGAAGGCCTTGGCCAGTGAGGCATGCTCGTCTTTGAGCTTGCCCTCGTCTTGCAATTGTGAAAGGCGCACCACCATGCACAGTGACGCCGTGATGTTCCCAAGCATCTTGACCAGCAAATCCTGGACAAGCTGGAACTTGCCGATCGGTTTGCCGAATTGCTGTCGCTGCTGCGCGTAGGCGAGTGCATGCTCATAGGCGCCGATCGCACAACCAACCGCCTCCCATGCGACGAACGCCCTTGTCATGCGGAGGACTCGGGCAGTGTCGCGGAAAGAAGTATCTACTTGCAGGCGATTTTCCTCTGGAACGCGGCAGTTTTCGAGCGTGATGAGGGCGTTCTGGACTACGCGGAGCGCCATCTTATGTTGGATCTTTTCCGCTTTAAACCCGGGAGTAAGTTTGTTCTCGACGATGAAACCCTTTACCTGGTTGTCGGCCAGGTCACGTGCCCAAATGATCGTTACGTCGCCCCACGTAGCATTACCGATCCACTTCTTCTGGCCATTGAGCACCCAAGTATCGCCTTCGCGCTTGGCAGTTGTCAGAAGCCCACCCGAGGCTCCAGAACCGACGAGAGGTTCGGTCAAACCGAAGGAGCCGATCTTTTCGAGGCGCGCCATGGGCGGCAGCCACTTCTGCTTTTGTTCCTCCGACCCGCAAAGGAAGATTGATCCCATGGCCAAGCCGCTGTGGACGCCGAAAAAAGTGGCGCAGGAGCAGTCGACCCGCGCGATCTCCATTGCGATAAATCCTGCGAGCAGCGTGCTACCCCCGGCGCAGCCGTAGCCCTCATAACCCGAACCGGCGACTTTGAGATCGCGAATGCCCGGCAGAATGTCGAAAGGAAACGAATCCTCGGCCCAGTAGTCAGTAATTATCGGCGCCACCTTGCTCTCCATGAACTCGCGCACACGCTTGAGTAAGTCACGTTCCGTCTCGCTCAGGGATTGGGTCAGTTGATAGAAATCACCGTCTGGCTTGGGTAGCGTGGCGGCGGGTTGCCCGTTTGGCTTCGGTTGCGTCGCGACGGGTTGTGTTAAGGTCGTGCTCATTCTTTCTCCTTTGAATTCTTACTTAGTTGCTAACTCTAAGTGGACTTGTTCAACAACCGGCTTCACTGGTTCGGAGCCGTGATAATTTACAATTAGCCGCGAGCCGCGCTGTCCAGTAACATAGGTCCACACCCATTGCAAGAAGACGCTGACCCGAAGACTGGATTGCGCCAGGAACTGCAGGTGCACGGCCGCCCACGCAAGCCACGCAGGGAAGCCGCTTACGTGGATTTTGCCGCTCTGCAAAACCGCGAAGCCCTTGCCGACCACCGCCATCGTGCCCTTGTCGAAGTAGCGAAATGGCTTGAGAGTCGACTGGCCGGTAAGGCGCCGGTCAATTACTTTCCCGGCATACCGTCCTTGTTGCATCGCTACCTGTGCAACACCCGGTAATGGCTTACCGTCCTGATCGAGCGACGCCGTGTCGCCAACCACAAAAATTTCCGGATGGCCAGGCACCGACACGTCCGGTTCAATACGCACTCGTCCAGCGCGATCCGTCGCAACGTTCAGCCATTTGCCGGCGGGTGAAGGGGCGACGCCGGCGGTCCAAACCACTGTTTTGCTAAAAATGCGCTCGCCCGCCACAACGACGCCGTCGCTGTCAATCTGATCGACACCGTGCCCCAGCCGGACCTCGACACCCAAGCTCTCGAGCCGTTCCCTGGCGGCTTGCGATAGCGTCTCCGAAAAAGGTCCGAGAACTCGCGGCGCCATATCGAGGAGTACAATTCGTACCGATTCAGGATTGATGCGCCGGAACTCCGACTTCAGAGTGCTGCGGACGAGCAATGCTATGGCGCTTGCCATCTCCACTCCCGTAGGACCTGCCCCGACCAGGACAAAGGTGAGGAGATTCTGGTGACGGGTCGGATCTTCTTCCGCCTCAGCCTGCTCGAACGCCCCCAAGATTTTGTTGCGGACAGCGACAGCGTCGGCTAGGCTTTTCAGTCCCGGCGCAAATCTCTCGAATTCGTTGTGTCCGAAGTAACTGTGAGTTGCCCCGGTTGCCAGAATCAGGAAGTCATAATGTACGGGAACGCTCGTCCGATCGGCCGAGTCGACCAGTACATACTTGTCCTCCTTATTTACGCCCGTAACTTCACCCAGGATCACCGTTGTGTTCTGCTGTTTTCGAAGAATGTTTCGGATCGGTGAGCCTATTTGCGAAGGCGTAAGCACCGATGTCGCCACCTGGTAAAGCAGCGGCTGAAAGAGGTGATGATTCGTGCGATCGATCAAGATTATTTGCGCCGGGGTGTTTGCGAGCGCTTTGGCGGCCGCTAAGCCGCCAAAACCGCCGCCGACAATGACTACACGACGTGTGCTCTCAGACATAATGCGGCCGTTCTTTCAAAACACTGCAACGGGTTCCGATGCCTCGGTGTACTTGGCACGGAGTTGCAGAAGGCCCATCAGGACTTCGTCGCGGGTCTCAGCTAACTGCTCCAGGCTACGATCGCCAGCCTCTTGCAATGTCCCGTCAATGATGGTTTGCTTGCTTCCCTCCGGCCAATCGGTGAAGCTGCCGAGGTCTTTCCACCAAGTTGCCAGAGGGCCGGAAAGGTGCTCCATGAAATGCCGAATTCCGCCTTGACCCCCACCCAAATGAAACAGAAGGTTGGCCCCCATAACGCCCCAGCGGAGTCCAGGTCCCCAGCACACGGCCGTGTCGGCATCTGCGACGTGGAGCACACCCAGGTGAATGAGGTTGACTACTTCCCGGTAGAGTGCGGCCTGTAACCGATTCGCAACATGTCCGACCACTTCCTTGTGAAGATGGATGGGCTTCTTGCCGATGGAGGCATAAAACTCGATCGCGCGGCGGACAGTTTCCGGCGATGTCTTTGCGCCTCCGACTATCTCCACTAGCGGAATCATGTGCGGAGGATTAAATGGATGCCCGATGACGCAGCGTTCGGGACGGCTGCAACCGGATTGGATCACGGTCATGGTCAGTCCCGATGAACTCGACGCGATGATCGAATCAGGCGGAGTAGCCGCGTCCATATCCGCATACAACTTGATCTTGAAATCTGGCCGTTCGGGGCCGTTCTCCTGCACGAAGTCGGCCTGCGATAGCACGGTTTTCATATCGAGAGTGAAACTGAGTCTCTCTCGCGATGCTTTCGGCGAAAGCCCCATGGCCGTGAGTGCCGGCCACGCCTCGTCGATGTACTTACGTAGGTTTGCTTCCGCGTTGGGCGCGGGATCCGTTGCACTCACATCGAAGCCGCGCGCCAGAAACTCTGCCGCCCAGCTTGCGCCGATAACTCCGGTGCCGACGATGGCAATATGTCGTATTGGTTTGTCTGAACTCATGTGTCCCTTTTTCTCCTGACGCTCCTGACGCTCGCGTCGCTTATCTCTTGGGAGGACCGTTCGCCAGTCTGGATAACTGCACTTGTCCTGCCAACGCGAATTGCGCGTCGTACGAAACGGATTCTTGTAGCTGAGGCACTGTTTATACGTGCTCTTGGAGCTCAGCTACAGGGAAGCGAGACGAACGTGAGGCGCAGTGCCGAGTCAGAGTGTCGATGTTTAGCGGGACATCCGGGCCACGGAGGGGGCCGGCGGTTCGCACAGAAGGTTATCGATGAGCCGGGTTTTGCCAATCCATGCTGCGAGGGCAGCCCGCACGGGCCCTCCGACATAATCAACGGGCCGAATAGTATCCGGATCAACCAGATCCAAATACTCAAGCTTGATTTCCGGAATAGAGTGCAGAATTCGTGCAGCCCGCGCTTTGACAGAGCCAGAGTTTCGCTCTCCACAAGCGATCGATTCTTGAGCCGCGAGCAAGGCTTTATAGAGATATGGCGCGAAGGCCCGCTCTTTCAAAGTCAACCGACGGTTCCGTGAACTCAGCGCTAGGCCGTCGGGTTCTCGCACCGTCTCCACGCCGACGATTTGCAATGGCACGTTCAGGTCGCGGACAAGGCGTCGCACGACTGCTAGTTGCTGGTAGTCCTTTTCCCCGAAAAAGGCGAGATGAGGTTGGACGATGTGGAAGAGCTTCAACACCACAGTCGCGACACCGCGGAAGTGGCCGGGCCGATATTGACCGCACAGGTTTTGGGAGACCTCCTCAACATCGACGAACGCCCGCTGAGCCTCGGGATACATCTCCTCGTCGAGCGGAGCGAATATGTAATCGACCCCCCGAGCTGTACAGAACGCGACATCATCGCCTAACACGCGGGGATAGAGTTTGTAGTCGCTGCTCTCATTGAACTGAAGCGGATTGACGAAGATAGTGGCGACCACTACAGAACAGCGTCTCCTTGCTTCGTCAAGCAGGGCGCCATGGCCATTATGCAGGGCTCCCATAGTTGGAACCAAGCCCAGTACTCCTTCGCGCCGGATCTCCGCGGTAACGCTGTTCCACTCCGCGATGCGTTGTACGACTCCGGTCATTTCACCGCGAACATGGGCGGGCGATCGCGACGCTCTGCCGCAGATTGTGGATAAACGCCTTGACGGACATCCTCCGCATAATTCTCGGCGGCGCTTAGGATTACATCTCCCAGATGAGCGTACTGTTTGACGAATGGAGGCACGAACTTGTCAAAAAGCCCGAGTACATCGTAGCTAACAAGTACCTGCCCATCGCAATGCGGCCCCGCGCCAATGCCTATCGTTGGAATCTGGAGCCGGGAGGTCACGGCCTGAGCAACAGCGTCTGGAATCGCCTCGAGTACCACTGCAAACGCACCGGCGTCTTGGAGTGCGAGTGCGTCTAGAATCAGTTCCTCGGCTGTTTTGTCGTCACGGGCTTGTTGTCGCATGCCTCCCAGGCGATGCACATGTTGGGGCGTCAGCCCGACGTGTCCCATAACGGGAAGGCCAGCTGCCGTGAGCTTTTGAGCCGTCTCGGCCACGGCGCGTCCGCCTTCCAGCTTTACCGCAGCCGCGCCGCCTTCCTGGAAAAGTCTCGCAGCATTCCGCATGGCCTGCTCCGGTGTGATCTGATAACTCAGAAACGGCATATCGGCCACAACCAATGCGCGCTCAGCACCTCGTGTTACGGCCTGGGTGTGATGAATGATTGCATCGAGTGTTACTGGAATGGTCGTGTCCAATCCCAAGATCACATGACCAAGGGAATCGCCGACTAGCAAGACGTCGATGCCGGCTCGATCGAAAAGCCGGGCCATAGTGGCATCGTAAGCAGTCAACATTACGATTCGCTCGCCTCTTGCCTTCATGTGGGCAAGATCAGGCACGCGAATTTTCTTTGGTAGCGTTTTCATTGGGCCATTCTCAACATTTCTTCGATTTCCGCGGCCTTCGGTTCCGGCAGGCCACGCCGCAAAGCCATCTGGACCACTGATAATCCAGCCGAACAATACAATTGCCTGACCGAACTTGGAAAACGTCGCAGACACTTCAAGTGGGCCAGAACAGTCGTGCTGTCCCCCCTCTCAATCGGACCGGTCAAAGTCTCGACTGGTCCAAGGTGGAGAGAGTTTTCGGTACACGTCCTGGCCAATAGCGCTAATGTGCTAAGCGCTATCGAGCGCTCGATCCCCGCCGCTTTCAGCATTTCGAGCGCTTCATAAATAAGAGCTGCGATGTAACTACTGGCCATTACCGCTGCGGTGTGGTACAAACTGGGATCTTCTTCGCGAATCCGGAGACTGCGGCCGCCTAGCAGCGTTACGATCGATGAGCACCACTCGAGAGCCTCGGCATCTCCATCTACGGCGAAATTAGATTCCGCCATAGCGGCTATGCCTTGTTCTGCGGAGGCGAAAGATTGCATTGGATGCAATGCTCCACAACTGATCCCTTGCCGGCCAAGAACGGCCAATGCCTCGGGTCCCTTTGCGCCACACGTGTGGAGAGCAACGCCTCGCCCGCAGCCAGATCGCGCGAGAAGCGAAGCAACGCATTCGACGGCTGAATCAGACACCGCGATCAGCAGGTGGGAGGAGCAAGCAGGAATCTCTTGAATCGCGACGGCAGTTGTACGGGAACTTATAAACCGAGCCGCATGCGCCGTTCGTTCTGGATTGCGACCAGCGATCGCGACTACGCGCTGGCCGCGTTCGCTTAGGAGCCGGCCTAGCGCCTGCGCGACGCGACCAGTGCCGACTATAGCGAGAGTGTGCGGGCTGGAAATCATTACCTTGCTAAGGTCGCTTCCTGGGCGATGACCGAGTGCTCGGAAGGCCTACACTCAGAGAGCCTCAAGGTTTTGGATTTTGTTGGTACGCGAGTTGTGCCGCGGCCCTGGATTGCGCCGCGCGTGCCAACACGTCCACTGCCTGCTGGCTCTTCTCAATTGAAGACTGGCGTCCATGCTCTTGGCTCTTGACGCGGGAAACAGCAATGTCACGATCTGCGCGTTCGAAGGTTCTAAGCTGATCGGGCGCTGGCGTGTACGCACGATTCACGAGCAAACCGCGGACGAGTGGGGCGTGTTGATTCGCGACTTGCTTCTGTCCTCGCCCAAGGTGGAAGACGTCGACGGGATCGTGATCGCGAGCGTCGTGCCGATGCTGAATGGAGCTCTTGCCGGCATGGGAGAGCGCTACTTTCGCACCACGCCATTGTTTGTTACTCCGGATACCGATATCGGCATCAAAGTGCTGTACGACAATTCGGTAGAAGTCGGCGCCGATCGCGTGGCGAATGGCGTTGCAGCCTTCAATTGCCACGGCGGCCCCGTTGTAGTGGTGGATCTGGGAACCACCACCAACCTCGACGTCGTTCAGCCAACGGCGAATATCTTGGCGGCGTGATTTGCCCTGGGATCACAACTTGCATCCAAGGGCTGTTCGCGAAAACCGCACGGGTTCCTATGGTGAATCTTCAGCGGCCAGCCAGTGTCATTGGCAGGAATACGGTCCAGTGAATGCAGTCGGGTCTTTATTACGGCTTCGCCGGCATGAAGCGTACCCCGAAATCGAGCAGCTCCGATCCAGTTGCAACAGCGACGCTCGCGAAAATAGACCTCCGTCACCCGGGTGGGTTCTTTCCATGTCACGTTGTGAATGCCCCCTTCAGTTAGCCAGTGCGCTCAATTCCAAAGCCGTTATGATCTTTTTGATAGAGCGAACCTGCTGAAGGCGACGGCACGATCAGGCCAAGACCTGATTCGAACGTCGTAGAGATCCCGCCAAGTTCCGCAAATCCGTGTCCTACGGCGCATTCAAATTGATGATCTTCTAGGCTAATCATTCGGAAATTGGACCGGACTACGAACAGGGAATCGGTTTCCAGGGATTGAGGGCCACCGCGGGCAACTTGCACAAAGGCTGCACACGCGCTGTAGCGATTGAGATTCTTATCGACTTCTCAAAGGGTGCCACTGATTGAAGTCTCAGTGGCCAACCAGATTCTCCGATTGATCCTTCCATAACAGGACCACGGTTTCAAGCGTTATTAGTTGCGGTATTAGAACGGTGCCGGGCTACCTCCGGGAGATCTATGGTCACCTGCATCCCGCGCCGTGGAGACTGGACTTCGTGACAAGGGCACGCTGCATGAGTTGGATACGCTGACGTTTCTTCGCGTTGCGCTTACGTCCCGGCGAGGGCCTTCAAGGAAGGGAGCGCAGCAAGCTCTTGACTTGAAACCACGATCCGTTCTTCGGGTCTGATGCGACAGGCCACATACTCCCCTGCGTCGATAATCGCGACAACATGTCGGTCTACAAGTTCCACAGTCTCCTCACGGAGAAGGTTCTCTACATCGTTGATCTGCTGTGTGAGTTCTGCGTCGTCAGCGGGATCGCAATCGCTATGTTGGATATTGCGCAGCGTGTAAGCAAGTTCCCGGATTTTCACATAATCTCGTGTCGCGTTACCGCGTTGGAGCTGCTCGAATGCCACGTAGCCAATTGCGCGGGATGCCCTACTGGATAAAGTTTCCGCTAGGGCTCCGGCGTACAAAACCCGTACGCGGCGGCGTAGGTATTCAGTGACTTTTTCCAAAGAGGACAACTTCTCGCATGGCGTGACGCTCGTCTCAGCGTTATAGCCGTAAGCCGGGTCCAACTGAATGGAGATGCTATTCACACGGAATCCCAATACTCGGGCAATTACGAAATGGCCCGCTTCATGGCGTGCGATCGACAGCGCAAAATCCGGGAGGCCGGGTGGTAATTGCATCATAAATACTCTACATCGGCGCAGCGCGAAACCGGCGCACAGAGACTGGGATTCGTTCCGCGTTGCAAAGTAGCAAGAGCTAGTCGGCCTGATGACGCAAGTTAAGAATGCGAGTACAGTACCGGCGTGCAAGCAGTCGTGTGGACATAGTCAAGAAAGTTCGGTAGAAATTGGAGTCGAATTGATTAGTTCTGAAGTAAATGACTACTAGCCCAAATCCAACGGAATGCATCAGACGCCGTCTTGAGAAGCTGCGTGCGCTTCTGATCGTCGGTCAAAACATTCATTCCAAGTGGAATGAGAGTTCCAAGTACAAGAATGATCCAGTCTTTCCGTCCAACACGATTCGAAGCTTCCTTTAAATAGCGAAGTTGCTGTTCGACGAGTTCCGCCCGCTGCCGATCTACATTCTGCGATTCCAGCAGAATCTTTTTAAGCTCGTCCAACTTCGTGGATATGGCCTTCTTCTCATCACGGCTAAACGGCTTGTTGTCCAGTTCGGCTGATTGACCCGCCTCCACAAGCTCCCTCTCTGTTGCGGCCATAGCCCAAAGATCGGGAGCGTCGACTTCAACGCGAAGTCGCGTCAGCCATGTCATAAACAGTGAATGCTTCGTTTGCCAAGACTGCATATGTTCGTATGTTTCGGTCCTGATTCGCTCCCCCGGCGAAAAGGTCACCGAAAGTGGCCCAAATGTAAAGAAGTAATCGGTTGCTTTGTGAATCAACTGGGACGCGTCAACGACCTGCGGGGCATAGCGACCCGCCTCCTGATGTTGCACCACTTCCCATCGGAAATCCGCTGGATTGAAGGACGCGGATTCGAGCCACCGAAAGACTCCGTTCCTCTCGCCAAGCGTCAATGTCGCGTCGTAAGAAGAACGGTTCACTCTGTGGTAGGCTTTCTTAACCTCGATTTACGCATTACGTTTTCGCGCCGCAGCCCATCTCTTGCGTTGCGCGTCCGCGATGCGCTTTCGAGCTTCCTCAGACATCACCCGTTTCTTCCTGGCTGGCGTGGTCTGTTTTTTGAGTGCCCGCCGGCCTTCCTGGACGTCTTCGACCCGCCAGACCTCTTGTGGTCGATCTGTTCTTCGATCCCTGCGCGCTGTGCTTCGAGACCTTCCAGTGCAGCTTGCAATGTGCTTCGGTCGAGTCGTTTTTGCTGAGCATCGGACGAATGATACCAAGGCTTCCCGGGATTCAGTCGATAAGGATTGAAGGCGAGTATGGGATTAGCAGCACGCTCGCCGGATACAACGCACTCAAGATTTGTTCTAGGTCAGGAGGACCAAACGTCGCACTTCGATTGATGAGTTCCGCGATATAGTTTATCCGCTGAACCCCTGCGTATGGCGGGATGAACCAGCCGACTTGATGAGCTTATCGACCAAATGCTGCTGGGTTCTTGCGTTCGATGGTGTTGCGATTCAGCTTTCCTCTACTGCGATTTGAACAACGAGCCCAGATCCGCATCGGACCCGACGGCTGCAGGAGGTAATTATCTCCTCGCGTCACGTAAGGTTATCTGAAAGCGCGGGACTCTGCAAGCAAGTAAGATTTAGGAGTCAGGGCTCAGAGCTGTTTGCGCTGCTTCCTGTATCCGTCTCTGCTCTGGGCCGTCCAGTAATCGCAACAGCCCCTCCAGAGCGTCTTGTGCCGAGAGGCCCTTAAGGTACAATTGAGGACTCGCTGGCATTGCTGGATGAGCCACTCCTCGCCTCGCAAAGCGGCGGCGAGTTTCTGTATTTTCTCGTCAGAGGGCGTGCGTTCCGGTACCAGTCGCGCAGACTCAGGGCCGGGCAATTCAGGGTTCGTGTCATCTGCCTCTCTGTGCTTGTGTGGTGACATCGAACCCCGCCTAGGCCTTTCCCGGCCTCTTATGCGAATGTGTCCGCCGAGTGGGTTCAGCCCTCCGGATGAATGACTGATAGCCTTCCGGCTGTTCGGGAGGTGGCGCAAAGTCGCACGGATTGCAAGCTGGACATGGCGCGCCGGCTCCGCAATTGCACTCTTCTGGCCAAGCGCGGTCAGCATGGTTTTCGCAGACCACACGGACATCGCGGCACACCGTACAGTTCAGGCGAGAGAGCTCCCTACTTCGAGCATAGCTGGCGACCGACTTGTTTAACGCGTAGGCTTGCGGCCAGGAAAGCGGTATTTGTAGACGTTCAAGTTATGAATCTGTAGGTCTAGCTGTTTGGAAAGAGGTCGCGTAGTCTTTCATACTCGTCTAATCGATCCACTTGCAGGTCCGGAGTTGGTTCCCTCGCATTCATGGCTCTTTCTCGTATCGAACTGATTTGGGCGACTTCGGCATCGTACGAATTACGTCCTGTACCCGCCGCTTCAGTGCTGTGACACCGACCGTCTCGCCAGATTGACGGCGGGTAAGCCATTGGACGAGTTGGCTAAGTCCGACTTGAAACGTCCGGCCTGGCTCATGGACGGTAATCTCCAATGCCGCGTATCGGCATCCGCCGTCGTGATGGAGTTTCTCGAACCCGGCCGCAGCCGCTTCGAGCAGCGAACGGGCTTCGACGATGACGGTTTTTGGCAGTCCGCGCGGATCAACGCCCTTGACCGTGCAAACCTTGACTGCCACAACGCGAGCGTACCATAGGTATTCGTCTTCTATTCGCCCATACGTTTGTCTGTGGCGGGTTCGTTCGTGTATTCACCCGAATTGCTTAACTCGCTCTCGATCTCCTCGATGGTGGGCAGGTTGCCTTTCCATTTGTCGGGCAACGCCGCAGCAAGCTGGTATTCGGAGACACCTATAGGCTTGGAGACATCCTGCAGTGAATATTCCGCCACGACCCGATCCCTCGTCTTGCACAGAATGAGACCGATGCTCGGCTGATCGTCGGGGTGACGGAGCAGATTGTTGACCGCCGAAAGATAGAAATTCATCTTGCCAGCGAATTCCGGGCGGAAGGGCTGCGTTTTTAGTTCAACAACCACATAGGCTCGAAGTTTCAGATGGTAGAACAGCAGATCGAGCCAGAACTCCTCGGCCCCGACTTGAATTCGGTATTGGCTGCCGATGAACGCAAAGCCAACCCCGAGCTCCAGCAGGAAATCGCGAAGATGTTCCAAAAGCCCGCGCTCCAGATCGCGCTCGTGCGCTTCGGGACCGAGCGTCAGGAAATCGAAGTTGTAGGGATCTTTCGTGATCTCTTGAGCGAGGTCCGACTGCCGCGGTGGCAGGGTCCGGTCGAAATTCGTGACCGCTCTTCCTTGCCGGCGATGTAAACGGGACTCAATCTGATGCACGAGCACATCGCGGCTCCAGCCGTGCTCGAGAGTGGCCCGGACGTACCATTCGCGCAGGGAGGGGTCTTTCACGTAGTCAAGGATGCGGACATTATGACCCCATGGAATTTGTGCAACAAGCTGTTGCACAATTGGCTCCTCGGTCCAGGCTGCGGCGAAAGCGCGCATATATTTCAGGTTCCTCGGCGAGAAGCCTTTCATCTCGGGGAATGCGCTCTTCAGATCCGCCGCGAGGCGGTCGATCACTTTCGCGCCCCAGTTCTCACGCTCCTGCCGCGCGAGGATTTCGCGCCCGATCTGCCAATAGAGCAGCACCAGCTCGCGATTAACAGCAACAAACGCCCGGAGCTGAGCGGCCTGGATGCGGCCCTTCACATGCGCCAGAAACTCGGCGTATCCGGTTGGTACGGCCGTCTGAATTTTCCTCATCGCTGTCACTCGCAGTGCGGCGCGATTTGTCCTCCTCCAGAGTTCCCCGCGCTCCCTCAGCGTAGACTCACGGCCGACGGCTTACGTGATGATTGTCACATGCACGACAACACCACTGGGTTGTCGACCACTCGTACATTGGGACGCGACCAAAGTCAGTTCCTGTTGCCCGTGATAATCGAAGTGCAGTTCTTCCTCCTCGGCTGAGAATAGTGAATATGGCTGCACTCGTGACCGGAAATCTCGACGCTGTAAGAACCCTTCAGCAACCGATCAGTATCGAAGCAAGCAAACTCACCTCAACTTTCTTGCTCGATATCGTTGAAGACTCTCTTCACCGCAGCACATCCGAGTGGATTTTTCTCCGGGAACTGCGAGTCGGAACAGGATTCCACGGCAATGCCGCCCAGCGGCTCGACGCATACGCGCTCAATTCCCTGCCGCACACTTCTATGCGCCGCGTGTGCTACGAAGTGAAGATCTCGCGAGCAGACTTTCTCTGCGAGATGAAGCAGCCTTTGAAGCGCCGCATCAGGCTCCGTTATTCTAATGAGTTCTATTTCGTAACGCCTGCTGGATTGTTAAACACACCCGAAGTTCGCATCGAATGCGGGCTAGTGGAGGTTGGAGACTTCAGTCAAGACGAACGCTCAATCGCGCGTGCCCAACCTGGCTCATTGGGTCCATTTCGACCCGAACCATGGAACCTACTGTCGAGTGACCGTTCCGGCTCCATGGCGGGAGACACCAGGACCGACGTGGCAGTTTGTCGCCGGCATGCTGAGAAACCAACAGAAGGCGTTTCACGGCCGGCCGCCCAAGCCGCCGAACCAACAACGGTTGCCATTCGCCGATTGAAGTGCTCCGAACTGATTCGGCCGCGCCGATATGTCGAAGAACCCGCCAAAGCACTCGACCGTGGAAAGCGTGCCCTCAGACCATGGCACTTCTTCGCAACCGATGCCTGCGGCGGGATTGCTAAGTTTTCTCAAGCAAACTCGCGGAATCCAGACCTGGACAGAAAAGGATTTGGCGAAGGCGCTAAAGATCGGCTTGTCAGTAGCAAAGGAAGCTACTGCGGTACTTCAGCTTCAGGGCTATATAGAACCCGTGGGCTCGACTGGCAAGTGGCGCATCACGCAGCAAGGCGATCTGGTCTCCGGCACCAAGCCGGCTCGATTCACTCGCCAGAGTGTCGAGCAGGCGCTAAATGAGTTGCGAGATCGCATCCAAGGAGTCAGTGAGGACCCTAACGCCGACTACAAAAATCACTGACGTGGTTGCATTCGGTGATTTTCTCGGAGACGCCGCGCGGGTTCAAGCCGCCGAAGTGGGGATTCGACTCGCGCCTAGAGGTAATGCGCAGTTCAGCGGATCGGCCAAAGAGCACCGGGTCGAACTGGCGTTCCTCAAAGGATTGCGGGGGAAAACGGCGCTTCTAAAACTTGTGCCGTACGAGAATTGGATGCGCGCCAGATCTCATCGAGACCTGCTCTGAGTTCCCGTCTATCCTTTCGTTCTGTTCGCCTGCGCGGCTACACTTGTTTTTGTGGCTAAGCGACGAGGTTTACGAACGCATCAACCGCCGCAGGAGCAGAGGTCAAAGAGGATGATTACCGCTCTCGGTGTACATCTCGAGCGGGCTTGTCTTCTCTAAGTGCGACGAACCGCGAATGCCGCAAATGATCATCTGGCGTCCATTCGACAAATTCGAATTGGCCGACGAGAACAGGTTTAAGCCAACGGCATTCTTTCATCTTCATAGCTGTTAGGCCTTGTCCCCAACGTCCGGGCGTCCTTTCCGGCACATTCGAGAATGGGCAGTCAGGAATCTGCAAACCCCGAAATCGCTTGAATAGTTGGTCTCGTAATCGAGGTGTGAAACCGTTGCGTGTCCGGGCAACATAGATTAGGCTGCTTCCTTCGTAGTAGCCGAAGATGAGCGCATCAAAGTTCTTCGGGCTGGGGGTGTATCCGCCAATAACGAATTCTTGTCCCCGGTTAATGCGCATCTTGCGCCAGGCACCAGAACGCTGACCGGGTTCATATACGCTGTTCCGACGTTTTCCGACCAAGCCTTCCAAGCCCTGCTCACGAACGGATCGAATGAGATCGGGTAAGCCGGCGGTCAACTCCGCTGAATAGCGAATCGGCTCGTCCAGTTTCGTGAGAATCTTTGTCCTTAGCAACTCGCGCCGGGTCTCGAGTGTTTCCGAGCGCAAATCGCGACCGGCCAAGATGAGCAGATCGAACGCGAAATAGAAGACCGGAACTTTCGATGAGCTGTAGTTTTGCAGAGTGTTGAACGACGGGCGACCTGATTCATCGAATGCTACGACCTCTCCGTCAACAACCGTGTCGTTGGGCAGCGGTGCGAGTGCTCTCACAATGCCCGGATATCTGCCGCTCAAATCGTTGTTGTTCCGTGATTTAAGCTGGATCTTGCTGTCGGTTTTCAGGGCCAGTGCCCGATATCCATCCAACTTCAACTCGTACTGCCATTCAGGCCCCCCCGGCAAGGTGTCAGTCCGAAGAAGCAGCATCGGTTTGATAAAGTGCGCCTTGGCCCTTCGTGTCGTCACGTCTATAGACGTTATCGCCCGGAGTCAAAGTTGATTGACCGAAGAGTTTAGTATAGAGCTCTTGTGCTCCTGAACCGATTGGATCGCCAGAACGCGCGATAGAGACGCGAGACGACTGCATTGCTTCGTCGGATTCTGTTGACGGACAGGCTGAAAAGTTTGCGAAAGGCGTAGCCCTTGAACTTGTGGTGGGACCGAAACCGCCCGCCGTGCGCTTTCCTCAATAGTTAAAGAAAAAGAAGCGCAAAGCAGAACGAGCACAAGTGCCGGGCGCAACGGGTTTCGGCTGAAGCGGTGCCAAGTACATCAGGAAGGAAGAGGAATACACGACAAACCGGACAGCTTGGTCGCTACGGTGAATGGAGGAACGCTTTTGAACCAAATCAGGCGAATGGCAGGGCAACGGTTCAGGCGCGATCGGAAGGTGAAGACGAGGGCAGTGGCAAGAAAGCAATGGCATTTCGCGGCCAGGCAATTGGTCAAGAATGGCGGCATTGCGCGAAAGCTTGACATCTGCCCAGAAGCGAGCCGGTGCGAAGATTGACGGTCTGCGGGTTTCGCTCGCATGAGCAAGATATCGTGCCGGCCAAGCGTTCGAACACAGCCCATTCGATCCACGATCGGAGAAGTCAATGTTGAGCGACTGGATGCCACGGTCATTTGAAGAGTTGGTAGGGGCCCAGCGATAAAAGGCGTGCGCTGCAGTTAGGGAATGCCTATAGGGCCGTAGCGTGCAAAAGTATTGGCCGGGTCTTGCCCGACCATCTGCCTCAAAATGTCCAGGCGGTTGGTTGCCATACTTCGATTCTGGCATCCGCCTGGTGTCAGCCGTTACACTTCCAAAAATATGCCTCGAGCGTTGGACCCGGTAGCGCGCTGCAGGGCCAATCCGTAAATCTGGAGTTGCACGGGATCAGGATCGTCTGCGCGGCCGGTCTTGTAATCCACCACCGTCCAGCATTTACCGTCGAATGCAGCCAAGTCTACGTTGCCTTCCACGATTGTGCCGTCTTCGAGCCGCACAATTACCGGAAGCTCGCGATGAATCTCGGCGGCATTACTTAGGATCGGGTCTAAATGCAGGAAAGCCTTGCGCGCAGTTTCCGCGGCGGCGGCGATCTCCATCGGGGCGACGCCATGTTTCCGGCCATATACTTGCGCGAGTGCCGCACATTCGTCCGACCCGGCGGCATTTTGCAAAATCTCGTGTACCACAGTACCGACCTTCCGATTTGAACTTCTGGCTGGGCCCGAACGCAGATCCATGTAGGTAATCTCGATATGCGCAGCCTCGGTTGCCTGGCGAATGTTGTGAGCCGTTCGCAGGTTGAAGGCCGGCATGCAGCCGGCGGCGATGAACTCTTCCCGTCGCGCCTTCCATCGGTTGTACGTTTCAAGGCCGGCCGAAGCCTGTTCATCCGTGCCACTGAGCACGTTTTCGTCCTCGACTCCCTCGCGTTTGGGTACTTCCAGCTTCAGGAGCTTGGGGTCGAACCAAACCACTTCGTGCGACCCGATTTTGGGGAAGTGCCGCCCCGGGCGGATACATACCGAATTCGACTGGTCGAACGGCACGTTGAGCACAGTCGAGTCGCCGAATTTCGGACAGCCGCGAGCCGCGCCGGCGACTTGCCATCGGTCATCGGGCGGGTAAAGCGCGTCGTAGAGCGGGCTCAGCCAACTGTCATCTCCCTGGTACTGCTTTGCTCCAACGCCGGCGATGACCAGTAAGTCGCGGGCTCGCGTGGCGGCCACGTAAGCCAATCGCATTCCTTCTTCCCGTTCGGCCTCGCGCTCTTCGGCCGAGTGATCCAGCAGTTCCCAAGGGGTCCATCCCAGAAGCCTTTGTGCGCACAGTTTGTCCTTGATGTACCGGTCGCCGCCTTCGGAGCTGATCAGGTTCGCAGTAAGATCTGCCAGAATTACGACCGGGAATTCCAGCCCCTTAGCTTTATGGACGGTCCTGATCTGCACGCCATCACCCTGCTGTTCCAAGACCGGTGCCTCCGAGGTACCGCTGGTTTGATACTCGGTTTCGAGAAACTCGACGAATGCGCGAAAGGAAGTAGCCGAACCGCCGACTTCAAAACTTCGAGCAAGATCGGCCAGCCGATAAACGTTGGCCAAGACGCGTTCGCCGCCAGCGCGAAAAGCAAACGCTGCTTGCGCTCTCGTGCTCTCGAGTAACTGATTCAGAGTGTCGGCGATGGGAACGGCATTGCGGGTCCGATGCAGGTCCTTGATTAAATCGAAGGCATCGCGAATAGGATGAAACTCCGGATCGAGATCCGGAGGCAGCTTCGTGAAAGGATAAAACCGGCCGTAAGTGCTTCGAAATCTCAGCAGGGTATCGTCGAGGACCGCAAACAGAGTGCCTTTCAACAACGCGAACACACTGAGCTCGTCTTCCGGCCATTCGATGGCGCAAAGAGCGGTGCGCAAAGTTCCAATCTCTTCGCGCTGGTGGAACGATTTGGAGCCGACGAGCACGTGTCTGATACCGCGCGCTTCAAGCGAGCGAACGTAATGCTGAGTAAGATCGACGCCGCGGTTCGAAAATCTCCGGAATAGAATGCAGATGTCGCCTTCCTTGAGGCGGACCCATTCTCCGGTTTTCCGGTCTCTTACTTTCCACTTACTTTCCTGGAGCAACCAATGGATAAATGCCGCGACGGCGTTCGGCGAGCACTGGTCAACTGCCGCCTTAGATAAATTGCGAGCGCCGTAAGGGTTGGGCATCGGCAGCGCAAGCACGGCAGGCTGATCCGGATGCGCCGGCGCGCCTCCCTCGAGCGGCAAGTATTCCGGCATCTTCTCGAACGCGGCATTTACAAACGCCTGGAGGGCCTCAGTGGAGCGGCTGCTGGTGTTGAGCTGATCTTGTACAACGCCGACTATGCCGAGCTGCTCGCAGATGCGGCGGTAAAGCTCCGCATCGGCTCGACGAAATCGAAAAATGGATTGCTTTGGATCGCCGACCAGATACAGTTTTCCGGGCTCAGACGGACACTGGCGCCAATCTTGAGCTGCTGGATCTTGGGCGGCTAGAAGCAGGAGGATATCGGCTTGCAACGGGTCCGTATCTTGAAACTCATCGACGAAGATATGGGTGTAGCGGGCTTGGAGGTTCCGTCGCGCGCCTTCATTCTCGTATAACAGTCTGCGGGCATATAGGAGTAAGTCCATGAAGTCGAGCAGGCCAGCCCGGGATTTGGCCTCCTCGTACATGGCCACCACTTGCCAGAGCTCATTTCTGAGTGAAGCAACCAGGTCCGCATTGGCATTGAGGCGGAAGGCTTCGATTTGAGCCTTAAACGCATTCCACCGGTCGAGGATGGTTTCGCGCGTGACGTTCTGGGCAAAACGGCCGTATCCGATCTTGAGCCATCGCATATCGACGGGAAGGCGCAGCAGCTCATTTTCGATGACGTTGCTATCGCGAACGCCCACCTCTGACGCGCGGCGAACGCGGTCGAGAAAATCCGCCAGCGGCTGCAGCCCGGAGAAAAGCGGATCATACACGTTCACGCACTGGCTGCGAAGCGCGGCAACCGTTTCAGCTTCTTCCAACAGGGCGTTCAATCGCCGGTCACGATCGAAGGGGCGCGCGCTCCACGGCTCGTTATAGTCCCGCCATTCCGCCAAGCACCAAGCCGCTTGCCGAAGAGAATCCAGCGGCTCGCCTTGTCCGCTCTCATCCCGCCACGCCAATCGTGCAAGCGCGCGCTGAAGCGTAGCAGAGGGCGCTGCTAGCTGAGCCTCAATCCAACATCGAAAGACACGCCCGAAAACGAGAAGCGCCTCGCTTTGCGAGAGCTCGCGAAAGCGCGGATCGATGCCGGCTTCGATGGGGCGTTGCCGCAGCAATTGCGCGCAGAAGGCGTGAATGGTTCCGATGAAAGCCTTGTCGAGCTTTTGAGCCGCGTCGGCGAGCCTGCTGCGGACGCTGTTATCCAACTCCCGTGCCCGACGGCGTTCGAGCTCGCCTCGCACGCGGAGTTTCATATTTCCGGCAGCGTGGTGAGTAAATGTCACGGCGACGATCTTCTCGATATCGGCGGCGCCGGTAGCGATGACATCCACGATGCGATGGACCAGCGCAGTGGTTTTTCCCGTGCCGGCCGAAGCTTCGACTATGTAACTTTGCTTTAGATCAGCAACCGCTGCGGCGCCGGCCGGAATCATCTCAGCGATCTCACTTCCTTGAGTGGTTTGAGCTCCGGCTGCGACTTAGCCGCGATGCGGTCTTCTTCGTAGGGGCCGCAGACGGGAAGATACTCGCACCCTTTACATCCGTCTTTGCGCGGAGCCGCAGGCAGGAACCCGTCGCGCACCGCCTTATCGATGGTTTGCAAAACCTGCCCGGCGCGCCGCCTTGTATTCTCGTCAAGGGCCACGTCGATCGCGTCATAGTTTTGCTTCAGAGTGGAAAAAAACAAGCGTCCGCTAACCACCCGTTCTCTCAGAAGCTCCTCCGCCGCCATGCCGTAAAGAGCCGGTTGGAGCACCTCGCCGCCGCCGAACGCGTGCGGCTTCGGGTCAGGAATTTTGCCGGTCTTGTGATCGACAACCCGGATTGCATTGGTGCTGTGGCGCTCGATCAGGTCGATGGATCCTTTGATCTGAAACGCGTCGGCGGTGATTGCAACCGCGTCGGCGGAGCTGTGGGGGTCATGGCCGATTCGATTTCCCACACCGAAACCAAATTCAAACAGCATGGGAGTCCAATCGGGCTCGAGCACCGCTTTGTAACGAGCCCATCCCCGCAGATCAGCCCGGATTGCATCAATTTCGGTTTTCCACACCTGGGGAATGGCGGGATCAAACTCGTGTGCATACTCGGCTGCGGACCGCTCCAGGATTTGTTCCAGGCGTTCGATGACGGTGTTGAAGTTTCCAGCGTTCATCGGCAGAAGATTCTGCGCCTTGAGGTCACGCATCAGTTCGAATTGAACGCGGTGGTAGAGCTCTCCGCGCGTGTCGGGGTGGATGCGCTGAATACGGCTAACGGTGTCTTGCGGGCGAAGCTGAAAAATGGAGTGAAGGGCAAATCGGTAGGGGCAACGCGCAAACTGCTGCAAGGCCGAAACCGCATAGGGGCGCTTCGCCAGGCGATAAGCGGGGAGTGCCGGGTCTCCAATTTCCTCGACGATGAGCCCGTCCGCCGGCTTCCAAGGTTTGTGCCAGCGATACCAGCGCGCCCGCAGCGCGTGCACTGAGCGGCCCGGCAAGTGCTTGAGATACTCGCCCGTGCCCTTGGTTCTTGGCGCGAGTGTGGCCAAGTCGAACTCCGCATCGTCGATGGCGGCGGCAGGGTCCTGCGGTGCAGGCCAGCCAATCCGCGTGGTGGCGCCTGCTCGCGCCTGCTGTTCGAACTCCGAGACGTCGCAGTCGCGCCCGCCGGCATTCCGATAGGCTTCGAACGCATAGAAGGAAGGCACACGCTCGCGACCCGTCAGCAGATCCAATCGCGAAAAGGACAGAATAAGTTGTTCCGATGCACATGCGACGGCGTGGTGAAGCAATTCGCGATCGTCCGTGCGCGTGTGCAGCGCGAGCGCCTGGCGCACCTCATTCAGCAGCAGAGGATCCTCATCGGACGGCCCTGGAAACAGACCCTCGTTCAACCCAGGGAGAAAAACTAAGCGAAACGAAAGGCCCCGTGCTTCTTCAATCGAGCCGACGAAGATCTTGCCGTAACGCGCGCCATCGCTCGACTTGCGAGAACTGCTCAACCGAGGAGCGAGCACGCGCAAGACTTGTTCCAGGCCGACAGGTCCGATCTCGCCGAGCGGAGCGAGCTGACCGAGGAGCTCGTGCAGTTCCTGCGGTCGTCTGAGAGACTCGTCGGCGAGCTCGTGCAAGGCCGGTAGCCACTCCGACCAGACCGCATCTTTCGGCAGCGAGGCTAAGCGCTCGATTTTCGGAAACGCAAATTGGGAGAAAGTCTCAACCTCTTTAATGCGCTTCTCGATGCGCTGGCGGTCACCATCGTCCTCACAACGGCTGTAGCGGTGATGCAGCTCCGAGGTCAAACCCTGCAAACGCGTTTGCCAGCGCTGTTGGCCGCCGATGACGGCGGCATCGACGAGAAGGCGTTCGCCAATCACCGGAAGGCTCGGGCCGGACTCGTCCCAAGGCATTTGGCCCAACGACATGTATTCGGCGAAGCGCGAGGCGGACAGGCCTTCGAGGGCGCATTCGAGGAGCGCGATGAAACTGCGGCCAACCGGATCAGGCCGAGCCACTCCGCGGGTATAAAAACCGGGTATTCGGGCGCGCCGCAAGGCCTCGACGATGAGCGGTTGATAGCGCTCCGGGCTGCGCAGCAGAATGCCGATCTGGTCAAATCGAACACCGCTCTCCGCGGCTCGAGCGATTCTGCGCGCGATCTCCACACATTCCAGCGCTTCTCCGGAAGCCGAAAAGAGTTCGAAAGTGGCGTCCATGGGCCGCGGCGCAGGCGTCTCGGCGCGCTCGATATACATCTGTAAAGATTCAAGACAGGTGCGGGGAGAGCCAGCGGCGGGTTTGAGCGAAAGGTCCAGCACGTCGGTCGCGCGGCGAGTTACTGCATCGAGCAGGCGGCGTTCCGCCGTGGTATGTGGAGTTACCTCGACGAACAGCACGCGACTCTTGTCGAACCTGTATTTTTCGCTCTGGATGGCCTGGAGCGCGAGCTGCACTCGATCGGCATGATCGGCGAGATTGCGGTCGCGAAGCTCACGCGTGTAGGCGTCCAAAAGGCGGGCGAGGTCCGGACCGGATTGCCCGCTGCCGCGAAGTCGATCGGTATCGACCTCGCCGAGCCGAAGATCTTCGAGCGTCTCGCTGAGAGCTCTTGCAAATCCGGGAAACGCCGCGACCCGATGCAAGTAGCTCAGGTTCTTCTCGCGAAGCGCCACGGCGACGATGCGCGCCGCCAGAGCTTCGCGAACTACGCCCCGAACAGGAACCCAGCCTCTCTCGTTGAGTGCACGGCTGCTAATGGCGTAAACAAACTCCCGCAGCGCGAATCGATGCACACCCGCTAAAGCGTCGTCACAGGACTGGCGGACGATCTCATCGGCGGCCGCACGAACACCGGCGATTATCAGGAGCTGGCGACTGGGGCGGCGCCGGCGCACGAACTTGCGAGCGTCCGCTTGCATTTGGCTGTAAGTCATCAAAAGGGTGCCTCATCCTGACGTTCGTAGCGATCTTCCTCGTCTTCCCTTGTCTGGTGCTGGATCTCGTATGCCCGCAGTCGATCTATCAAATCGATCAGGAGTTCGCGGTCCTCTTTCTTGGCGCGAAACAGATCAACATCAAAAGAAATTTCGATAAAGCCGCCGCTCCTCAGTTCTATCCGGTTCCTGTTCGAGCGGCTGCCTTGAGGTGCGTCCTTGAGCCGAGACTCCGGTGTCTCGCTTGCATCCAGGACAAGACCGGCATACTCCGCCGCGTTTAAAAGGAACATGACGGCTTTTCGCTGCGTGGCCGCGTTCAAACCAGTGCGAGCTACTACGGCTTCGACTTGCGCAGTTCGGATGCGATCATCGCCGACGCTCAGGATTTCCGGGTACGCTTGCCTCAAGACTTTCGCGAGTATCGGGGGACGGTTTTCTGAATGTTCGATAAGCTTCTTGAGGTCCGAACTCACTTTTCCCTCGGCTGTCATCAGGCGCAGGGACCGGAAAGCCTGCAGCATTTGATTCGCCGTGCTCGCAGGACCCGGAAAGGAGTCTCGCCCCAGTATTCCGGGGGCTTGGGGCCCCAGCTGCTCCACGCAGCGGAGCCACGCTGGAAACGATACATAGGGCGGGCTAATCCGCATTCAGTTTCAGCTACTATAACGCACAAATGCGCAGCAGTGCAAGAAATTCTTTACAATGCGCACTAGCAGATGTAATCTATCTTCAATCGCCCTCCACGAGCGGCGGGAAGGAGCCACGCATGCTGTCCGCGCATTATCTTCAGCTAGTCACCGATGCTGCTCTCAAGTCGATGTGGTACAAACACACCTTTCGTGACTTCCTGCGTCGGTCGGGTGTTCCTGAGTCACTGATTGCCACTTGGGCTCACGATGAGAGCAAACGCGATTTTCTCGATCGGCTGCTTCCCCACCTTGAGAAGACAAACGAAGGCATCGAAGCAATCAATCGGATCTGCGATGCCCTTTCGCAGCAAGAGACGTTTCCCGATCTGAGTAGCATCGAGGACTCGAGGCGCCGCATCCAGGCGGCTAAGGAAGCGGTTGGAGCGTTGCGGAGATTTTGCTCTCATCAGGCGGAACAAGCCCGTGGGGAGCGAGATCGCAAGGATTCTCGCGATCGATACCTCAAGCATCAACGCGAACACTGCGCTCGACAACAGAGCCTCGACAAACTGAATGCAAGGCTGGCCGAGCTCGCCACCCAACTGGGGCAGCAAGGCGCCGGCTACCAATTCGAAAAGTGGTTTTATGATCTCGTCGAGTTTTTCGACATTGCACACCGTCGACCATACAACGTGAAGGGGCGGCAAGTCGATGGCTCGATGACGCTCGATGGAACCACGTATCTAGGGGAACTGAAGTTCACGGTTAAACCCGCCGATGCGCCGGAGGTGGACATTTTTCGAAGTAAGATCCGGAGCAAAGCGGATAACACAATGGGAATCATGGTCTCTGTTTCCGGTTACACATCGGTTGCGATAGCTGAGGCGTCGGGCGAGCGAACGCCGCTGCTGCTTCTCGACTGCGGCCACCTTTATATGGTTCTCACGGGTGCGATCAGTCTGAAAGATCTTGTCGACCGAGTCCGTCGGCACGCGTCGCAAACCGGCGAGGCATATCTCAGACCGGGCGATTTTGGCAATTGATGGCTGGTCCGCGCGACGCGTATAACAACCGTTCGTCTCAATAGACGGGGCCCTGCGACGCGCTTGTTAGGGACAGCAATTTTCATTCGTGCTTCCGGCCTGAGCGGCCGGGCCATGGTGCAGGATAGCCAGCCTCTCTCGGTAAGGGCCGGCTAACACGGCGGTTACGTGCAATTCTTCCTCTCCGACGGCTCGGGAGGATTCGACACTTCAATGCGCCGGGAGGCACGGTACCGGACAACACCTCGGGGTAGACGTGAACTCGCGACCCTTCGCGGACGTGACCACGGATCTGAACGGCAATTTCACGGGCACCATCATCGCGCAGGGCATGGTTATCAGGCCGGCGTGGGTCCGATGTTCACGTTCGAGGTGGTGTTCAGCGGCTCCTTCACCATCGCCAGCCCCGGGAACGTGGTCTTTCAATTCTCGACGACGACGCACAACTGCTGCACGTGGCGGAGTTCTGGTTGTTATCGGACAATTGGATTCACGCCTCCGGTTCTTGTGCCTCCGCTACAGCGGCAGCTTGCGGATCGCTTTTGTGGAGATCGAGAGCGGCGTTCAGCTCTGCTTGCTTTAGCTCTAGCTCTTTCAGACGTGCTTCGTGCTCAAAGGGCTTTTCGACTTCACGTTTGTAAGCGGCCAAGTCGGTTTCGAGCTGACGGAGCTTTTCTTCTTCCCGTTCGGCCATGCGTTCCAGCGAACGCAAGGCGTATTCGATGCTCTGAACCGTGCCAACCGGGTTGGTGGGATTCAGCGTTGCTGTGTACGTCCCACTGCCACGAACAAAGAGGGCTGGGACGGGATCAGGCTCGAGGAACGACGGGCGCTTGCCTTGGCTGAGGATTTGGAAGCCGCGAAAATGGGCACGCACTTCGCGGGCTTCATCGTCTTTCCAATTAAGAACGAGATAGGTGAGGGCTTTGGATGCTTCTTCCCGTGCGCCCTTCCCGGAGTACTCGCGATTGCCAATGGTCATCGAGAAGCTTTCCGTGTCATGGGCGTTGCGCAACGCAATGTCGGCGTGGACGTGAGCGATCATTTGGCGGGAACGCTCGATGCTATAGGGGAGTTCGGCCATTTGACGGGCGACGCGGTAAAGCTGGTTTTGGTGCATAGCATGCAATGCGTCGAGCTTGCGAATTTCGGTATCCACGCGGACCTTTTCCATCACCAGCGGATTCCCAGAGGCAATGGCTTTAATCTCAGCGAAGGTCAGTACGGCGTTTTCAAGATCTTCAACCCGTCGTGTGGAAACCTGACCGCACATGACCTGACAGGTGAAGCGGGCTTTGACTTCGAGTAGCTGCCACAAATACGCGTCGAACGAACCGGTTGTGACGTAACGGAACACGCGCACCTGAGAATAGCGATTACCTTGGCGCAAGATACGGCCTTCGCGTTGTTCGATATCGCGCGGTCTCCAAGGGGCATCGAGGTGTGTCAGAGCGGCCAGCCGCCGCTGGACATTCGTGCCCGCTCCCATTTTTTCCGTGCTACCCATCAGGATGCGGATTCGACCGGCGTTCACGGCATCGAAGAGCAGTTTTTTCTTGGCGTCGGTATCGGCATCATGGATGAATGCGATCTCCTGCTCGGGAATACCGAGCTGGATCAGCTGCTCTCGAATCTCATCGTAAACGTTCCAACGCGCTGGATCGGGTGTGGACAAATCGCAGAAGACCAGTTGTGCTCCACGATCTGCCGCCGTTTCCTGCCAGACTGTGGAGATCCGCTGAATGGCCCGTCTCAGTTTGGTCTCGTGGTCGGGTTCTTCAGACAAATCGACAAGCCGGAGATCGAGGGCCGCCTTTCGGCCATCGCCCGTGATCTTGAGCATGTTATCGACGCTAGGGTCGATTCGTTCTTTCTTCAGAGCCTCAGCGCGCTTGACAAGCGTTTGGATATAGCTCTTGAGCGTGTTACTGGCCGGGGCTGCTTCGACGATCGGTCGGCCGGTCTCGAGCTCGGGCCGAGGCAGTTGGAGCATATCCGCGGTCTGAATGTCCGCGACTGTGCGGAACATGGAGAGCAGTTCGGGCATATTGATGAACCGGGCGAAACGCGTGTTCATTCGATAGCCACTGCCATCGGGGGCGAGTTCGAGCGCCGTCACCGCTTCGGCGAAATTTGCAGCCCAGGCGTCGAAATGATTGGTGCCAGTGCTTTCGAGCAGTGAGGGCGCCAGATAACGGAGCACAGTGTACATCTCTGCGAGCGTGTTGCTGATTGGGGTACCAGTTGCGAAAACTACACCGCGCGTTTGGGGATTCTGCTGGATGTAGCGGATCTTGAGGAACATATCGAAGGCTCGGAAGGAATCGGAATTGGGTAGCCCGGCAATGCGCTGCATTTTGGAGATATAGGCGAGGTTCTTGTAGGCGTCCGCTTCGTCTACCATGAGCTGGGAAATGCCGAGGTCTTCGAAAGTGACCGTGTTGTCCTTGTTTTCGCGATTCGCTCGCTTTTCGAAACGCACTTTCAACCGTTTCTTGGCGGCTTCGAGTTGTTTCACGATTCTGCGGTTGTCCTTGTCGCCCGCCTTTGCACGCAACAGTTCTTCGTCGATCTCCCGGATTTCATCCCCAAGAAATCTTTTAAACAGTTCGTCCGAGAGCGGGAGAAACTCGAAGCTGCGGAACGAAACAATGACAGCATCGTAGTTGCCGGTGGCGATGCGAGCCATGGCGCGTTGGCGGTTGCCGTTCGCGAACTGGTCTTTGCCGGCCACGAAGAGATTTGCTTGCGGGTACAGTTTGAGAAATTCGGCAGCCCATTGCTCGACCAGGTGATTGGGAACGACAACCATCGTTTTCTTTGCGAGGCCGAGCCGCTTCAGCTCCATGGCGGCTGCGACCAGTGTGAAGGTCTTGCCGGCCCCGACGACATGCCCAATCAGAGCGTTCTCGCATTGAAGGATTCTCCACACCGCATTCTTCTGGTGTGGCGCCAGATCGCCCCCGCGAAGATGCGAGCGTGACATTCCAGGGAAGCTCAGATGTGAGCCGTCATAGCTGCGCAGACGTAGACAGTTGAAGCGCTCGTTGTAATCGCGTGCGAGCCGTTGTGCGCGTGCCAGATCTTGCCAGATCCATTTTTGGAAGTTGTCTTTGAGTTCTTGCTGCCGTTCGCGTGCTGCTAACGTTTCATTCTGATTGACAACCAGCCTCTTTTCACCGTCTGGACCGCTTACTTCGTCGTAGGCTGTGGGCGTGCGATTGTTGAGAGCTTGCTCGATAAGGGTGCTGCCGGTAAACCGGGCCGTCCCGTAGGTTGTCGTATTGGCCGCGGCGTACTTGGCTGAGTAGCCTAGCTCGACTGTCCAACTCGCGATGGTCTCGGCATGAGATACCGTTACGTCCTTTTCTTCGGCGGAAAGCAGTTCGCAAAGAAAGGAGCGGATATCGGAGGTGGGAATCCAGGGCGAGCCGAGGCGTGCGTCAATATCGCCGGGCTCGAGATCTTGCGGTTGCACGGTGCGGAGTGCATCGACGTTCGGCGCGAACTCGCATGAGCAGGCAGCGGCAGCTTCGGCAGCGTGAAGCTTGTGGCGGACATTGCCGGACAAATAGGTGTCGGCAGTTTCCCACGTGTCGCCTTCGGGATTGCGGAAAACCAGGCCTGTAAGCTCGGCTTTCAGCGCGGGAATACTTCGCCCGGTAAGGAGAGCCATGCGGGACCAATCGATCCGGCCCGTCTCATTGAGGCTGACGACCAGCGCTTCCGCCGCTGTGTCGACGTGCTCAACGGGTTTATATCCTTCGATAGTCCGTTCGCGAAAGATGGCGGTCTTCGTGGCGCGTTTGGTATCCGGGTCGTAGTCTTCGAGCGAGAGCAGGAGCGCATGATCGGGATCGCCGGCAAAGGCGCGGAAGTTCTCTTTGGAGTAAATAGGACCAAAACCGAGAACGAAGCGATCGTACTCGGCGTTGAGATGACAGCGGGCACGGGTGATTTTCTCTTCGGAAGCGTTGTCCAACTGCGTACGGATGACATCCCGGACGGCGTCGCGAAGTCTCATCAGCGCTCGAATTCTGGTTTCGACCGCTCTGCTCAGAGTGACCGGTTCGAGCGCCTTGCCATTGCGAATCACTAATTTGCTGTTGGCCAGGCCATACGCGCCATCTTTGATGGATTCGAGTTCGCAGGGCGGCAAAGCGAGGCAAACTGTCGCGCTTGAGTGCGGTGATGCGGGAACGTAAATATTCGAAGGTAGTTGCGTAAGAAGATCTGCGAAGCGCTTGGGACAGAATGCACCGGAGAGGGAAAACTCCGCCTCTTGGTACACGCTTCCTTGAAGCGTGGGCGTGCCGACCATTCTGTCGGGATGTCTCACGAAATACTCGTTAATACTGGTTGGCCCGTCTTGGGTCTCGATGATCTTCAGCTCGAGCCAAGCTTCTGGCGCTACGTGCATTGAGGGCGTGCGACGCTGCAGAAACAGAACATCCGTTACTACTTCAGTCCCTGCGTTTGCCTTGAAGGTTGTGTTGGGGAGCCGAATCGCCGCTATGAGATTGGCTTTGGAAGAAATGTATTCCCGTACTGCGCTGTTCTGCTTGTCAAGCGTATAGCGGCTGGTGATGAGGGCAACGAGACCGCCCGGCCGAACCAGATCCAGCGACTTTGCGACGAAATAGTCGTGAATGGACCGTGTCAGCGCTGGCTGCTTGGCATACTGCGGATCGTACACGGGATAGTTTCCGAATGGCACATTGCCGACGACAACATCGAAGAAGGAGTTCGGAAGTGAGACCGTCTCGAAAGCTGCTTCGCGGATTGTGGAGTCCGGGTAAAGAAGCCGGGCGATGCGGGCGGAAATGGAATCGATTTCGATCCCGACGCGGACTGCATTTGCTGCGAGTGCCTCGGGCATAAGACCGAAGAAGTGGCCGATGCCGAGAGCCGGTTCGAGTATCTTTGCGGGCGCAGCCGTACCAAATCGCAGAACTGCGTTCCAGATTGCTTCGATTACCGCGCCTGACGTGTAGTGTGCATTCGGTGTGGAAGCCCTGGCGGAGTGATATTTGGCATCCGTGAGAAGAGTTTCCAGTTCGCTAGCGGTGCTGCGCCATTCTTGCAAAGGCCGAGGATGAAATACTTGCGGGAGCGCACCCCAACCCGTGTATCGAACTAAGATGACCTTCTCATCATCCTCCGCTAGTCTGCCGTCCTGTTCGATGCTTTTGAGGAGGCGGATGGCCTCGAGATTGGCAGCGGCTTTCTGAAGCAGAGTGTCCGCGCCAAGGACGTGGTCGGATGGAATCCGAAAATCGCGTTCGAGACGGGTCTCTACGTGGCCGGTCGGCTCGGCGAGGAACCCCACTCGTTCATCGCAATTTCGAGTGCCGCCTGATAATCCATCTTCTGAACAGCCGTGAGCTGATACAACAGCTCGATTAATTGTTCGTTCGCCTGGTTCAGGGCCGGTAATAATTGGCCCGATGCTTCCAACTCCGCTACCATTTGGGGAGCTTCGCTCTTCCAGCGATTGAGAATCATGCGGCTGGTCAGTGGCAGTGTGGACTGCATGGATGGAACTGGTTGGTATTACGATAGCAGCAATGCTGCTTTCGAGAGTGTTGAATAAGTTCAACTGATGGTTTGAGTAACTCGTGTCTTTCGCGCGTAGCGGCATGAGGCTTAGGGCGTTCCTTTCTGTCCTGCTGGACACGAAGGGTGGAGAGCGAAGGGAGTCAGGGCCGGAGCGAAGCGGAGTGCATTTCAGCCTTGACCCCGTAGCTAGGATGGGAAGACCAGCAGACAGACAGCCCCACTTTTCTAACCGTGAAAGCCGAATAAGCGCTTATTTCTTGTTTGTACGCTCGAAATTTATATGGCATTTTGGAAAGCTCGGGATATGAGGCTTTTGCGTCCAAATTAGGCTGAAATCAAACAATCAAATACACCACTGAACTGTGGTTTTGTTTGCGAGCAGAAGCCTCGGATCACCGGCGGCGCAGCCATGCGGCTGGTTCGGAGGCTTTCCGGCGCCAGGTCTCCCTCGCAGCTGGTAGGCAGTACTACTACAGTGAACGACACCTGCACGGTGTACGTCTACTCCCCCGGAGAGATGGCATCGACCGTGAGATCCCCCTGAACCGCACGCAAATCACTTCATGTGCGGTTTGACGCGGCAATCCAAAGATCTTGGTGATGTCAGGCTGGCCGGCGCCCGGCGCGAATGCGGCTACTAGTGGTTTGGTGCTTAATGGATGTTGACCCTCGCCTGTTGAGATATTTCTTGGCCGTGGCCCGAGACCTACACTTTGGGCGCGCGGCAGCAAAGCTCTATTTGTCTCAACCAGCCTTGAGCGAAGGGATAAAGAAGCTTGAAACCGAGCTTGGGGTCGCCTTATTCATTAGAGGGAGTAGACGCGTCGAGTTAACGGAATCGGGACGCGTGTTGCTCGCCCAAGCGCCGGTTGTACTGAGCCAATTGGATCGTACGATTGCCTTTGTTCGCAGCACCGCTCGTCGAGGTGGAAATAGTTTTCGAATCGGATACTCTCCGTTCGTCGATCTAGCTCGCGTTTGGGCAGTCCGCACATATCTTCAGAGAGCGGAGCCAGATCTTAGTATCGAATTCATTAGTTCCAAAACTACTGAACAAATCAGTTTACTTTTGAGAAATGAAATCCAGGCAGGCATTTTGGTTGGACCTGTCGATGAGCAGGGCCTCATATTGGAGTCGGTTTTCAGGGAAAAGTTTATAGTGGGCCTGCCGAAAGGTCATCAATTGGCTCGTAACCGTGGCATTCGGCTTCGGGATCTTGAAACTGAGAGCATCATCTGGATACCGCGCTCGTTCCATCCGGCGTTCTACGACCGATTTTTGAGCCTCTGTGGCGCTCGCGAATACAGACCTCGGATCACACATGAGGTCACAACCGTTTCTGAGTGTCTTCAACTGATTAAGAAAGGTGAGGGTATTACGTTCATGACGCGGTCCGCCCAGCCGATACCCGTCCCTGGAGTGGTCTTTCGCGAGCTGCGCGACGAGAACTTTTTCGTTGAGACTTTAGTTGCCACTCGGTCCGATGCAAGCGCTGAATTCCTCAAACGATTTGGGGAGATAGTCAGGACCGAGTTCGGCCGTAGTACGATCAAAGCTTAGCCGCCTTCACGGTCGCGGAGGCGCCAGTAGCCCAACCATTTGGTGCGGTCATTCTCACGTGCGAGCTGAACTGAAGACCATCCTTCGCACAGCACAAGGATTACTGCTTCTCGCCAAGGATCATACGCCGACACCGTGCTTGACAGCGTGCCCTTTGTATCGGGATGCAAATAATCAAATAGCGGATTGATCCTGGATTCAAGGACGTAGCTGATTTCTTGTTTCCGGAGCGAAACGACCCCGCGCTGCTGAGTGGCCGCGGCACAAAGAAAAGCCTCTTCTCGTAGGCTTGCATAAAATCGGCTGGCGATGCGATCGAGAAGAGCTGGCGGAAGCGGGTCGGGGCGAAGTAGCTGAGCGCGCAAGTCTATCGGTGCCATTCTATAGCAGATGGCGGTGGTTATATCAAAAACCCCGGGCTTCAGATTGACGTGAGCGCTTCTTTCGTTCATATTCCGTCTTAACAGGGGAGAGAACCTGATCAAGACTTCACGTGCGATTCGGACTATAGTTCGTCGCTCTTTCGGGCGCAGAGTAACACGATGCAGCCTGCTGATGCAACGCCGGAGCGGGCATGTTCAGCCAAACATCGGGCCGGAAAAGGGCCTTTTGGCCAATCCCTCCGCCCACTTCGTACTGAGCGCGAGCTGTCGAAAGAACAGCTCGGCTCACTTAAGAAACGAAGTTTCTCGTACTTTCGACCCCAGAGACCCCCCTGATTACGTTGTGTTTTGATTCATCGGTCACGCCGATTGATCCCGCGGAAGAAAGAATTGGACCAGGGTCAGAGTGTAATCTATGCTGGTTTCGTAGCGAATGATGCAGTACTCTCGCTGCGTGATTTCCGAAATAGAGCGCGCTGCATCGGGAGACAATACCCCATGCCGTTCGGTGCTCGTGTTCCTTCCGGTCCGCGTCCCAGGGAATTGACTACGGAACGGGTTTCGGGTGCAGTTGAAAACGAGTACCGAGCTGGCGGACCGGCTCCGGTTGTTGAATTGAAGGAGATGCATGCGGCGCTCGCCGTCGCCGACGAACTGCACTTCACCCGCGCTGCCGAGAAACTAAATCTCACGCAATCCGCCCTTTCCCGCCAGATTCAGCAGTTGGAGAACGCCCTCGGAGTTCAACTGTTCCAGCGCGGGACTCGGCGCGTCGAACTCACGGACGCGGGAGAGGTCTTCGTTCGGCACGCCCGAAAGACTTTGGCCCTGGCGCAAGCTGCCATCCTCAGAACACAAGCGATTGGAAAAGGCGAGCCGTCCGAGTTCCTCATCACGTACTCCCCTTTTATCGACACCCAGCTTGTTACGAGCATGCAAGCTACCGTGGAATCGGCGCGGCCGCGTATTCCGGTACGATACCGGAGCGTTCCGCCCCAGCAGCAGGCGCAGATGCTCCTCGCAGGCCGTTGCCAACTAGCGATTGTGATGTTGCCGGTTGAGCCGGAGAGTCTGGATTCGATCTGTTTGATCCGCGAGCCACTGATGGTCGCGTTGCCGAGCGGTCATGCTCTGGCCCGACGACGGCAGCTTCATGCCAGCGAACTTGCGGGCGAGCCGGTCATCTGGATTGCACGCGACCTTCACCCTGGGTTTTTCGATCACATGGTTCACCTGTTTCGGAGAGCGGGGTACGTCTTGGATGTTCGAGATGAAATCCAATCGATTGCGGAGGCTCTCGGGTTCGTGGAAGCCGGCAGTGGCATCACATTTGTAAAGCGCTCGGAGGCTCGGCTTCAGATGGCGGGAATCGTTGTGCGCCCTCTTGCGGAGCCTTTCCTTGCTGTCGAAACGGGGCTTGCTTATACGCGCGACATCCAATCGGAATTCCTGGAAGAATTGATTGAGCTGCTCACGACGCATTTCCGCTGCCCTGGAAGCTGAAGCAGTCTTCAGCCAATAATTTACGCCCCAACAGTTGCGAAAAGTAGATTCTCTCGGAGTCCGTCTGCAGAGATCGTGAACAGTTCGTCCCCGTCCTCATGCTCGGACCAGACAATGGCCTCGGCATCGGGTTGATAGGTGTCAAGAAGCTCGCAAAGGCGTATAGTCAGCCGCACGGCGTCTCTCACGAGTCCCTCCCATCCGTGCGCGTGCGGAATATAGGCGATCGAGTGGCTGGTGGTCCAAAAGAGAAATCCGCGAACACGCCGGACACGATATTGCCAGATCGCTTCGTCGCGGAAGCTGACTAGTGCTTTTCGGGCGACCGCTTTTTCGAGCTCCGGCGTCTTGAGGACGATTTGATCTTTGCTCCCCTTAATTCGCAGTTGAACATTATCGGTCACATCGAACCCGTACTGTGTAACGGTCCAACTCCCACGAAGATTCTCAGCGTTCGTCAATTCCTGCCGCCTTGTCATGCAAGGCAATCGTGCGATAGCGGGGGAGGAATGGCTTCGCAGTTCGACTGCTTCCTCAGTATGGACCGAAAGTGCTGCGGCCGTGCCCGTATTATTCATGCTTTGTCCGAATGAATCGGTTCGCATCGCGTATGGGTGTAGGTGAGGGGTTCGCCAACTCTCTGTCAGCGGTTTGCCGATCAGCCGTCCAATTGCATTTGCTTTACTCTAGGCTGCGCCCTCAGCGATTGGCCGAATTGTCACACTACGTAGTCCGTGTCTCAGTCGAACGTGCACGCTATCGGGATGCTGCTACTATTTCCGAGAGCATGCGCCGAGCAGCGTAGCGGAGATTGGACGAGGCTCCAGAATTTCGCAGAGCGCTCTCCAGATACGATTTCGCATTCTTCTGCTCATTCAAATGCACCGCGCACTGTGCCGCTCGGAAATAAGACCACGGCAACACATAGGCCGGTCGGCTAGGTGCCGCAATGATTACGGCTTGAAATTCTTTGAGCGCTTCGCTGTAATCGTGAGAACCGAAATCCGCCATGCCCAGCAGATAGTGCGCCTCGTTGCCGAACAGGTTGGCATAGGGTGCGGAGACGATCTCGGAGGCATAAGACCGGCACTCATCCAGGTTTCCGGTCTCGAGGCTCACTTTCGTGAGTGCGAGGTGAAACAGCCCATTCGACGGATACCGAAGATGCAATTCCAACGCTAAAGGGATTGCCCGGACGCCCATGTCATCCAAGTGGTGGCGATTGAATACAAGATTGAGCAGGATGTACTTAATCTCAGTTTCGATCCACCGGTTTTCGTTTGCATGCGCCCAGAGTTCGGTGATGCAACTATCGATGACGGGCGCGTTGCACTGCTGTAAGAGAATACCCATACTGCGCGCATCTGGGAGATCGGGATGTCGTTTAGCCGCTTCCGAGAAATCCGCGCGTGCCGCTGAAAGGGTTGTTAGAGCTGAGAACCCTCTCAACAGCCCGTCAAGACTGAAGTCACGCTTTTCCCCTTCCAGAATTTGCGGCGCGAATAGAGCAGCTAACCGAAGAGACCGTCCCATTCCGCGCCAAAAAAAGTATGTCCCGACGTCCCGCCCGGGGGTCTCGATGCCCTTGTCAGCTCTTGCGATGGTCTCTTCTGCTCTGGAAATCAGCAGCGGTGTGATGCGCCCTTCATCACTCTGAACCAGAGCTTTCCAGAGCAAGTTCAGGCCGACAAAGAAAGAAGGCGCGGGACTGTTGACACACGCCGCGGTCCGAAATAACCGATCAGCCGCGTCGAAATCGGCACCGTACATCGCTCGTTGTCCTCTTCGCAAAGTCGCCTCGCAACTTTGATGTTCGCCATACCCGGCGCGAGCAAGGCAGGATGTGCAGCAGGCGAGCACGAAGACCGTCGCGAGCTTCACCGTGATCGTTCCAATCTGCCCTGATCGAGGAGGTATTCCGTCCGGCATCGGTCCGCCACACTTTGATCGTGCGTTACAAGTACACTAACTGCGCCCGCGAGATCTTGGAGATAGTTTAGAATTATTTCCGCATTAGCAGGATCAAGACTGCCCGTCGGTTCGTCGGCTAAGAGAACGGTGGGCTCATGAGCGATGGCTCGAGCAATGGCGACCCGCTGCATTTCTCCGGCGGAAAGCTGCGATGATTTGCTCCCGAGTCGATCGCTTAAGCCAACGCGGCGAAGCGCGGCCGTTGCCCTTTCAATGGCGGCGTTCGGAGCCACATTGTTCAACCGCAGCGGTATGATCACATTCTCAATGGCACTGAGCCCGGACAGTAAATTAAATCGCTGAAAGACGAACCCGATATGAGTTCGGCGAAACCGCGCAATTTGCGACGATGACAACGCTGAGATCTGTAGCGCTTCAATGCGCACCTCTCCCGCGTCCGCTCTATCGAGGCCGCCGATGATGTTCAGGAGTGTACTCTTGCCCGATCCTGATTTACCCCGTATCGCGATGGTCTCTCCGCGAAGGCCCGTGAAGGTAACGTCTTGTAAGACTCTAAGTGTCTCGTGTCCTGACACATACGTCTTCGAGACTTTGGTCAATTGAATGACAGGGTCATTCGTCACGTAGAACCTCCGCAGGCACAACTCGCTTCAGGTCGCCGGCAACCAGCCAGCCTAGGAAGGTCGGCATTAGTATCTGAATCGCAGCAACTAGTAGCAGTTGTGCATTTGTGGTGATGAACGGAATAAAGGAGATATTCGCCTGAGCTTCGGGAATTCGAACCAAGCGATGAGTTGTCATGTAATCGCATGCGAACCCATCAAGACACAACGCGGCGAGCACTCCGATGAGGCCAAGTACGGTGCCTACCAGACTAACGGAAAAGCGCAGTTGGGCAGGTGCTGTTCCGAGCGTCAAGAGGATTGCCAATTCGCGGCGTCGTTGATAGACCACCAGCAAGACAGCACCTGCGGAGAACATTGCGGCGAAGAACCCAAGTACTAGATTGAGAATCAGAATCCATCTCTGCAGGAGCACTATCACAGCACGATACGAAGGATAGTTCTCGCTCCAATCCACAGCGCGATAGTCCGGCCCGAGCGCCCGCTCGATTGTTTTCGCTGTCGCTGCAGACCTAATTGGGTCTGTGGTTCTGACTTCGATGATTTGAACACATGTTCTATCGTTCCCGATTATCGTGGCTGCGGACCCGATGGTCGTATAACCGACTTCTTTATCCCGATTCGTGCCCGAGTCGAATGTGCCCACGAGCCGGCCCGGGAAGTGCCGTACTCCGAATTCACTTGGTTTCGTGATTGCGATTCCATCGTTAATCCGAAGCCCAAGACCCTCGGCCGCTCTGCGTCCGATCACGACAGGAATTTCCGGTGCGGGCTGCTCCAATGTGCGCTTCAGGTCGTGAGACGAAATGTAGGAATTGATATCCGACACCTTGCTCTCGAGTTCTGGAAGTACCCCCTTAAGGACCAGATGCGTAGCAGGTCCCTGATCCGGGTTCGCGTTGGCCGGCTGGAGGTTAACATCCGTCCACAGATACGGTGCGACAGCAATGACAGAATGCAAGGCACGCAACTGCTGCTCAGTCTTCTCATACCCGCAAAGCATTTTTTCGCTCCGGCGCATCCGCACGAGAATGTGCGAGTCGAGGCCCGAAAGCTTATTTGTGATTTCGACTTCAGCCCCATGCGTCCCCGCAAGTACAAGCAGGAACAGCATCGAACTGAGAAACGTTGCGACGGCGGTCACGGACGTGAAAAATGTATTGAGCCGCGTCCCGCGACGCGCGCGAAGGAATGCTACAGGGAGGGCGAGCGCAAGCGGTATACGCGCAAAGAGAAAAGGCCGTGTTCGAGACACCTACCGACTCAGTGGAAGCGTGCCCGACTGATTAGGGCAACCACGTGCATTGTTTTGCTGATCGCATGTGGGCCCGGCAGGAACAATGAGGATTCGGCTACCGTTGGGGGGCTCTATAACGCTATACCCGGTATATGTGTTCGCGGCATCGTAGTAGTAGATCTTCGCTCCGTGACGCATATTGATGCCTTTGAAACGCCCAGCCGCATCGTAGACTTTGGTGATGTTGCCGGTATCATAGGAGCGGCCTTTGAAGACGCCCCGCGCATCGTAGGCCATGGAACCATCACTCCGATGGAATGTCCGCCCGTCGAAACGTCCGGCCTCGTCATAATGAACCGAAACATCCGCTTGATGGACAGAATACCCTCGATAGGTTCCCTCGCGGTCGAAGTGTCTCGTGATGCCGTCTAACGGCTGTGCACCCCGTACTCGCACAGTATAGGTGTTAATCTGGCGAGCCCAGGGCCCTTCTGCCGATGATGGTCGCGCTTCCGCATTTCTGGCTTCAGTCATAGGACCACGCGCTTCCCCAAATTTGTGCCAAACACCCGGTTCGGGCGCGCGGGCGCCAGCTTCTGTCTCCCCGAGTCGGCCCGCATCTACGACCCTGGCTCCTCGTGACCCAAGTTCTCCCGCTTCAGCCGTAGCTCCGCCTCCCCGTAGACCCATCTCGCCGCCCGCAGCCGCTTCTCCGGCGGCCCCCGCCGCCTCGCCTGCTCCAGCCCCTTCAGCCACGCCCGCCTCCATTGCGCCTGCGCCGGCCGCTTCGCATCCGCAGCAAACGAACAGCGCGACCAAGACCAGGAAACCCAAGATATAGATAGGAAGACCAACACATTTCGCGCTAGCCCTACCAAACGAAGACTTCTGGGATCGCTTCACAACGCCGCTCCTTACCTCTAGTGTAAGGCAATTACCCGTACCTCGGTGCACGGTCGGGCATACTCTGCGGAGTCCGAGACGATTCGGCAGGCTGACTCAGACGGCGCCGGAGACGGGATCTAGAGCCGCCTCCAGAGGCGAACCGTCTTGTCTTCTCCGGTGGACGCGAGCATACTGCCATCCGGACTAAAATCTACCCCGAACACGCGACTTGCATGTCCAGATAGGACGAGTTCCTCATTAGACGTTGCGACGTTCCAGATCCTGACAGTGCCGTCGAAACACGCCCCGGCTAAGTGCTTGCCATCTGGTGTGAATGCAACGGAATTGACCTCCGATTTCGCTCTAAGTGTCGCCGCAAGCGCGTGGCGAGGCAAGTCCCAAATCTTTGCCGTTCCATCATGGCTAGCCGACGCGAGATATCTTCCGTCGGGGCTAAACGCGATGCCTGTGACGGGCCCTGCATGGACAACCCCACCATCCACAGTCGCTCGTTTCTCGAGATTCCAAAGCCGAATGACGTCATCCATTCCTGCCGATGCCAGATATCTTCCATCCGGGCTGAAGGCTACAGACATAACAGAACCGTCATGGCCATTCAGTGTGTATAGCTCATTGCCGGTCTGAGGATCCCAAACCTTAACGCTGTGGTCGTCACTTCCCGTGGCCACCAGGTTTCCATCCGGGCTGAACGCGACCGAGTGAACCCAGTGTGTATGGCCGGAAAGAGTACGGACCTCTTCGCCCGATTCTACGCGCCAAATCTTTGCGGTGCCGTCGCGGCTTGCGGAGGCGACGTAGTTACCATCTGGGCTGAACGCGACAAAGAAAACCATGTCTGAGTGTCCGGCGAGAGTTCGCAATGCCTCCCCGGACGACCAGTCCCACAACTTAATCGTTCCGTCGTAACTCGCGGAAGCGAGCATTCGACCGTCGGGGCGCCACGCCGCGAAGTATACTCGCTCGGTATGGCCCAACAGCACCCGGTCAGCAATATAGTGCAACTGGCTACCATCATTGTCGTCAGCCGTAGTGATCCCTGGCTGTACGAAAGCCACTGCCAACCGTTCAGTGCTGTTCTGGGACAGCAGTTCCACCAACGCGGTTTCGTCAGAACTGAGAACGAAGCCCGTGTGAACCTTTTCTGGGGCCGCGGCAGTGCAGCAGGATCGTTCTTCATCGCCAATGCGGAGTCGAGCAGGTTGTCCGGCCGAATATACCTCCAGTTCATAGTCCCAGTAATCGCCTTGCTGTTGGTGTCCGACAACCGCGATGTAGGGAGTGGCCCCTGCGGATTCGCTCTGTCCGTCGAAGGATGGATACGCTCCGTGGTCAGTCCACCCGGTCACTCCCAGGCTGGTCTTGAACTCGACCCAGAGCACTGCGTCATAGTCGCTCAGCTTTCGCAGTAGCTGCGGATTATCGGACCCGAGTGAGAATTCCGCGACACGGCCGTGAAAAAAGCCCCGTACGAAACCTTCTCCGATATACATAAACGTGTAGACAATGTCACCGGGTTGAAGCGTGAAACCGTCGATTACGATTGGCGCCAGCACCTCGATGACGCCCGGTCTGCGGGTGATCCACACACCACGCCGGGCCCAAACCGTTTCTCGCTCCGTCAACGTGTAGACAGGCTGGTCGGTGCTCGACGGCGGCCACTGCGCGAATAAAGGGATCGGGTTCAGTGCCCGCCACCGGCGTTGGTAACTGCATCCCTCGCCGGCGCAACGATCGTGTATCTCATAGTTGTCGGGAGGCGGATAGTTGTCTGGCTGTAGAGGCCGATTTCCTAGCAAGGCTTTCAGCCAAACAGGCAGCGAAGCTACGGACGATAAAGAGCCTGTAATGTGCCCTTCTAGTACGTGTGCGACCGGGGCCGACGCCTCCGCGACCGGCTTTGCTTCTTGTGCGAGCGGCCTTTGTTGCACGACGGACGAACGCTGCGGGCCACGCATGCTGGCCCAGTAGACGCCGAAAAGCGCCAGAACGAGACCGACGAGGACACCTCCAAGAAAAGGTGCACACCCGGAGCCTTTTCTTTCAACGGGCATGTTGGATCGAGTTCACTTAATTATTTTCGGCTGTATCCGAGTGTACTCGCGGGATCATGGAACTATATGCAGTTGGTCACCATTGATCGTTGAGGCTTGCGGCACAACCAAAACCGGTAGCGAGTTGCGGTCGCGAGAACCTCTCGCGCCCACGTCCTTTCGGGGAGGACAAGCGAAAAATCGTCGGCAGGTTTTGTGCTGACCCGGCGACCATTCCGGTGGCTAGGCGGGCCGCCTGCGCGCCCCGTCATCGACTTGGGACTAAAGGATCATGCTTCATGCAAGCGCGCCATTAGTCATGCCATATATCTATCAATACGCGACAACTAAACATTGGACCTCACGGCTGGATCTTTCTATGCTTCCTTTAAGGGCTTTTTGCCCGATTGAGATGGAGCTTGGTAAATCAGACGGGAAAATGATGCGATTGTCACTCTCAGGGTCTGCGCAGCCGGGTCCGGCTTTCGAGCGACATTTCTCTATCGGTGACTTGGTGGAGCTCTGGGGACTAAGCGAAAAGACAATCCGCCGGATTTTTGCAGACGAGCCTGGTGTCTTGGAATGGGGGAACGACGAACAGCGCTATAAACGCGGGTACAAGACTTTGCGAATTCCCGAAAGTGTTGTTGAACGCGTGCATCGACGAATGCGTAAAGTCAGCTAGCGACCGCCACCCTAGGAACTTTCGCCTCCTTCTTGGCACTCTCGATGGTGGTCAGATTGCCAGCCCAAGCCTTGCGAACGTTCTGCTCGAGTTGTTCCTGCCGGGCTTTAACCCAAGGCGCATAATGCTTCTCGGTGATCTTCACACTCTTGTGGCCCAGCAAAATGGAAACCTGTTCTAGCGGAACACCCGCGAGGAGCATCTCGACAGCAAACGTGTCGCGGAACATGTGAGGGAAACATCGCTTGGCCGTTCCATCCGGTCGCCGAAGATTCACGATATTAAAAAGCCGACGATAGCTACGCTGCCAATCAGCCACAGCGGATTTGGGCAGACCGTTACCGGTCCAAAAAAAATATCGTGGATTGGCGCGAATGCCGGATGGCATCGTACGTAGCGCATCCGCGACGTGGGGAGGTAGGGGCACGTAGACTGGGGTTTTCGTCTTCGCTTGATAGAGCAGAACACTATCACCCGTCAGTCGAGATTTCTCCAGCGTGATCGCGTCTCGAATCCGGAGTCCACTCCATCGCATCAGCAGCGTCAGAATGCGCAGCCGCGTGCTATTTCGGTCGCCTTGTTCCCATCGATTCTCCCGATAAACATACGTCGCGTCGATAATCTTGTCGAACTCCTCTCGCGTGAAGTAGTCTGTCGGGGTTTGATCGACTATGATTCGTCCGAGCCCGGTGGTCGGGTTTCCTGTTAACCAGCCGCTTCGAACACAAAACCAAAAGAAGCCGATGAGTCGTTCCTGCTTTTTCTTTTTCGCCAGCGGAGCATCTTGCCACGTGCCGCGAAATTCACGGAGAAGGGGAACATTCACTTCCTTCAAGTAACGCAGGCCTTTCTGTTGGGTCCACGATAGGAACTGTTTTCGAAAAATACCTTCCAACTTGTACAGTGTTGCTGGTTTCAGTTCACGCGCCTTTGCATCCGTCAGGTACGAATCGATGGCATCGTCGATCCTTGCGGGTTCATGCTTATGCGGGTTGTCCGCGACCTCCCATTGCCGTTTGGTGTCCTCGGCCCTCTCCCAACTGCGAGTTTTGGCGGATTTTCGGATGAACTGCCCATTGAGAAGTCCATTGATCCATTTGGGACAGCGACAGCGCTTCCAATGGATGTCGTCCTTCCTGGCGCAACCGGCGGAATGGCGCGTGTAGACAGAGAGCATGTGGCTTCAGACTCCTTGTCGCGATTATACGCCATCATCGCTGTACGAACGTTGTACAAATTACCAGAGTGCGACCGCAAGTTGTTGGTCTAGAATGGGCGGATGTTGGTGGAGGCGGCGGGAGTTGGGCCGGGCCGGGGTGCTGACAATAGGCAAGTTATTGATTCTGCATTCCGACAATGGCGCTTATTCCGCTCATTCCGCTGATCCATCTTACGTAAAACTTACGTCAGGGCCGAGCCGCACAACCTCCGGTTGACGGACGTTACCAGATCGTCTGGAACGATAAACGTTTAATGCGTTCGTCACGGGTCAAAAGAGGCACGCTATAAAAGCTGGCACTCGCGGCGATGATTCGGTCCGGTAGATCGGGTACATCCTGCCGTGGGATCTCAATCATCTTAATCGCGACGTTTTCATCGAGCGGAACGTATTGGAGGACGGCGTTGGGATCAGAAATCGCTGCGTGAAGGTCATAAACAGCGCTTTGGGGTATGCGGGCTTTTTCGACGAGATAGACCATTTCGGCGATTGTGATCGCCGAGACTCCCACGTGGTTGCCGTTGGCAATCGCGTGGTCGATGAAGGCGGAAGCAGCTTTGCCGAGCCGTGGGTCAGAAAATAGATACCAGATGACGGCGTGGGTATCGGCGATGGCGACGATCATCAGAAATCGGAACGCGGAAAATTTGCGAACATCTCTGCACGGTTTTCTCCGATCTCTTCTGCTGAAGGGGCCGTTCCGTATTTGGCGAGTAGTCCACGCAATGAGCGGGTCGGTTCCTTACGTCCTAACGGTTCGGGAGTTCCAGCGAGGATCTTATGGATCGCCTCTCGTATAAGTTGATCAGTGGAGATACCCCGTCCGCGGGCTAACGCCACGAGCTTCGCCTCGTCTTGTGGTTCCAGCGGCAGGATCAGAGTCATATTGCAATCCCTGTCTCAATTATGACCTGAGTTTGAGGGCCAACAAAACTCGATTTGAACGGCCGACGTCACAACTTCAATGGCGGGACAAGGCTGGATGTCAAGCGAGCCGGCGGGAGACGCGATCGACAGAATTTCTCAGATCGGAATATCGAGTCAGAAGATTCTCTTCTTCAGCCACTCGTTACGGTTTTCCCCAAAGTTCCACGAAGCCCAATTCCCATTCAAGCGGCCGACGAACAGAACGTCGCGCTCGTGCAGTATCGTTTTGAGGTGATCTCGCACAGCCCCGGCATCCATACTTGTATCGATCAGCCAGACTGATTGCTCAATGTGACACCAGGACGAGAAGTCGGCCTTGATCGCGTCGATGACGCGCTTGTAATCGTCCGGCGTGTCATTCGGTGTCCTCAAATCGTAGGCGACGACGTGAATCACGCGAATCTCCGAATCACGGTTCCAAGTAAAGTCATTTTCAAGGGCATTCAGGGAGGCTGAGAAGGTTATCCGGTTGCTCGCCGTCCGCAGTTGTTTTTAGGTACTTGTTCCCGTAACGGCTAAGGGCAACAACGACGTCGACGGTATAACCAGCTCGTGACACATAGAATTGCCATTTACCCTGCTCGATCCCGACGATTGCTTCTGATTCGGCTAGTTTCCAGCGTGAGCCATCTCCGTTTACACCACCAATGTTGAGTATCCGCTCATGGGGATTGTATCTGTCGCTCTTGTTTATGCACGAAACCTGATGTCTGCTGGCCATTCGACGGATTCTTCTCCTATTGGCAACCGGTTGTATTTTTCTGACGATACTATCGTAGACTTGAAATAGAGACGATGTCAACACAAATCAACAACCGGTTGTAAATGGCGAACGAAATTGACTTCAAGCGTTTAGGGCACGCTATCCGATTCCAGCGTCAGGGTCACGGCTGGGGCCTCGCTGAACTGGCATCCAAATCGGGAATTTCGAAAGCATATATCTCGGATCTCGAAAACGGGGTTGCGGGGAAGCCAAATGTCCAACATCTGTACTCGATAGCGAAGGCGTTGGACGTCACGCTGGACGAGCTTGTCAACGGCGCTGTTGAGGAGTCGGTTTCCGTGCATGTCAGCGCCAGATCGCGACAGCTTCCACCTGGCCTGGCCGAGTTGAAAGCCGAGCTTTGTCTGTCCGACGAAGACGCGCTAATGCTGGCAAGTGTAAATTTCCGTGGGCACCGTCCGCGAGACAAAGAAGGCTGGCGTTATTTACTAGAGACGCTTCGTATGTTGAGTCAGCGAAAGACCAGCAAATAGGAAGTTCTGAATGGAAAGAATTCGCGTTGCTGGGAAGGTATATACGGATCCGGACATCTTGTCGCTTATCGGCAGTCGAAGCGAACTCGTGGATCCGCAGCGCGAAGTCATTAGAAGAGCACGGGAACTGAATCAGAAATTGCGGGATTTAGGAGATGTACATGATGGTCCAAGGCAGCGTATCGAAGTCCTAGCATCGCTCGCGGGAATCAAGGTAGCTCCAATGCAAGGAAGTGGTGTTGGAAGTGGAGTCCGCGACGCCCTGATTTATCGGGAGTTTGATGGTAGCCGCCGAATTTACTACAATCCAACTCTTTTGGAAGGACGAATCAACTTCTCTATAGGCCATGAGATCATCCACACCTTTTTCCCAAACAGTGTGAGTGGCGCTCGCTTCCGCAGTATGTGCGCGGATGACTCAAAGGAAGGGAATGAACTTGAGCGCTTATGCGACCGCGGGGCGGCTGAACTATTGATGCCGGTTGAAGAATTTAGGGAGGAAGTTGGAGACGAGATAAGTCTGTTGGCTATTCCCAGACTTTGTGAAAGATTCGGTAGTTCTTACGAAGCCACCGTTTATCGGTTAGCGACAACCTATGAGAGGATTGCAATCGCCGGTTTGCTCAAATACCGACATAGAAAGAACGAGGTTAAGAAAATCGCGTCGAGTCAGCGACCCCTTCTCTTTGCTGCGGTGAACGAGGGCACTGCACCGCGCGCAAAACTGCGCCGCCAGTCATTGCACACCTCTGACAGCTGCGGTCCACAGCACGTAATACAGTGGAATAAATCCTTTTCGGAAGATTCCTGTGTTTATCGAGCGGCAACTCAAGCCGGGATGCAATCCGATTTCGAAAGACTCCCCAATTCGTGCGAGGAGGAGGGAATCATCGAGGCTGTTCGAGCTCCTTTCCAAACACCAAAGGGGAGGTCAGGAATTGCCCGACGTGCTGTTCTTTTGGTGCAAATAGGCCGGAACGCCTCAGACTCTACACAATAAAGTACTTTTGGTTATGGAGGCATCGAGAGTTGGGGCGCATCGGGGTATTGAGAACAGGGAAGCTATTGATTCTAGATCTCGATGATACCGCTGACTCCGCTCATTCGCTGATCCATCTTACGCAAAGCTTACGTGAGCACGTCACCAGTCTTCGACGCCCGGAGTCGAACCGCCGCCAGCCTTTTCAGGGCCGTCTACCGAATCGGCTAAGTGGTTCTGAATCACCGTATGTCTAACAGCCACAAGCGTTTAACACCATAGCGAATTAGGATCATATAGTACGATTTAGCCTGTTTTCTGCCCCAGGTTGTTCGCGTATTGTTCGCACGGCTTCGGACCGGACTGGCCGGACTCATTCACTGAGCAATCTTGCGATCTGCTGCGGTCCGGGCAAATCATCCCGGAGCTCGACCGGTAAAGCCGAAACGATTTGATAGGTCGCCACACCGATTGGCTTGGAAACATCCTTCAGCGCGTACTCAACGATCGTTCTGCTTTTCGTTTTGCAGATGAGGATACCGATGGCCGGATTCTCTCCTTCCAAACGGGCTGTCCTATCCAGCACAGCCAAATAGAATTGCATTTTGCCAATGTGCTCGGGCTGGAAGTCGCCAATCTTGAGTTCAACTGCGAGGAGCGCACGAAGCCGACGATGGAAAAGAAGGAGATCAATGAAAAATTCCCTGCCATCGACTTCCAGCCGGTACTGACTTCCGACAAACGAGAACATCCCGCCCATCTCGAGAAGAAACGGTTCGATCTTGGCCAGAATCGCTCGCTCAAGCTGCCGCTCGCTGTGTTCGTCCGCCAGTTCAAGGAAATCGAACGTATATTCGTCTTTTACGGCCAGCTTTGCTTGCTTACGAACATCGTCCGGCAGTGCGGAATCAAAGCTGGTCTGGTTCCGCTGAGTCTTCTCGTACGTTCTGTTCTCAATTTGATGGACAAGTACATTCTTCGTCCAACCAAGCTGCTGTGTTCGCCTGAGGTAAAACTCGCGCTCGTCGTCATCGTGGCAGCGTTCGAGAATTACGAGATTTTTAGTCCAGCTAATTTCTCTTACCAATGGTGATAAATTTTGGTTCCCGCAATATGCATCGTAGAACTGGCGCATTTTGTAGAGGTTAGGAGCAGAAAAACCAGTTACTCCGGGGAATTCGCATTGCAGGTCTCTCGCCAAATTCTGCACCACGCTTCGACCCCACGTGTGGCCGGTCTGGCGATTCACGATCAGTCTTCCAATATCCCAGTAGAGCTGGATCAGTTCCCGGTTGACGGAGCGCAAAGCGGCATACTGCGCCGCTCGAATTCTCTCTTTGATCTCGCCCAAGAGCGCGCCATAGAACTCCGGCGCCGGTTCTGTTTGCATCATTGGCATCGGAAACTCTCACCAAAGCGTAAGAAGTGGACGCAGCCGGTCACGTAGGGATGTGATTCTGACCGGTCCGAAGTACCGAGAATCAAAACTGCGCGCGTTGTACGACGAAATCAACCAAACTGTTCCGGGTTGAACAGCATAGGTGCCAAACGGCCAGTGTTGAAGTGATCGGCCCCTACTATCCAGCGTCAACGCTTGCGAACGCGGGATTTCTCTGCCGTTCACGGTTAAGCCCGCAGCCGAAATTCTGACCGTATCGCCAGACCGAGCTGCGATAGGCTTCATCAAGGGTGCACCTCCGTCGGGGCAGCTTCCACGTTCACGGTAGCCGCGGAGCGCGGCAAGTGATGCGAAGGGCTCTGGAGGGCAAAACTCGACCAGATCGGCAGACTGGTCCGACGTAACCACATAAATGCCCAAAGGCAAAGACGGTGAATCGTTTAGTCTTAGACCAGCGGCTGCAGGGAATGCCAGTACGGAAACGAGCGTCCCGCCGATTACGAATGCAATTCGCTTTGCTCGGACTCGACGCGCGTTTCTAAGCAGCGCTAACAGGCCAGCTCTCATCGGGCTCTCCTTCGCGGATATTCGGCGTAGTGGTTTCGGTGTTGCGGAAACGTGAAGGGGCGATTAGGTGACAACTCCGAACGACGATTTCCTGGACAGTTCGTTCACAGCCGTCTTTCGGTGTGAATCTCCGCTGCTGAACGACGCCTTCGACGAAGAGGTTCTCGCCTTTATCGTAAGTGGCGGCTAATTCAGCCAAATCATCATAGAAAGCCAGGTTGTACCAGTTCGTGTTGGTCATTTGCCTCCCTTCGCGGTCACGGTAACCATAGTTCTCGGCCAGGCGAGCATTGGCAATCCTCGTACCGGATGGAAGGAACCGAGTCTCCGGTTTCGCGGCAAGCATTCCTGCAATTTCAATTCGATTCTTTTGCATGTCTACTCTCCTGTGAATTCGAATTCGTCAAGAAACTCAATCTCTGGATGGTTTATCTCACCGATCTCGGAAGTAGCTTCTGGCCTGCTGATCTGGTGCCGTGCTAAAGCAATCGGCTTCTGGGGATAAACCTGCCTATTCTCGATCGTGACTAGATCAATTGGTGGCGGCAACTCGGCTCTGGCGCTCAGAACAGGATCGAGGAAATACAACATTTGCGTGCCAAGTATGGGGTAATGGCCGCTGATGAAAATCAACATTTGGCCGGGTCCCACGATTTTTACTTCGTCGCCCGCACCCTGCTTCTGCAGCGGAAGAAGCCGAGACACTTCATCCGGGGTCATAAGCGGGCGCTCAATGTAATCCACGCTCGCGTTTACATGCTGCATGATAGGTGAAAAACGGGAGCCGCTAAAGTTGTAATTTGCCTTTGCGACCGTTGTGACTCCCGTCATCTTGCTCAGCAGGTCGGCGGTTTCCTGCTGGTTGGGCGCGTACGCGATCCGGACGTGACAATTGGAAACAATGCTCTCGTTGTTTCCATACGCGTCCACGATCTGCCGGATATCTTGCGCAATCAGATACGCCTTGAGTCCATAGCCAGCCATGTACGAGAGTGCATCGGCAAAGATCTCCATGCGGTTGAGGCTGGGAAATTCGTCAATAAGAAACAACAAGCGATGCCTGTTTCTCTTCTGCTCTGCTCCTTCAAACACCATTCGTTCGGTCAGCCGATTGACGGTCATCGTGAAGATGAGCCGGATGAGCGGCCGAAGACGAATTTTGTCGCTCGGTGGGACGACTAAATAAAGCGAAATCGGCTGTTGCCAATTGACTAAATCATCGATCGAGAAGTCGCTGGCGGCGGTGTTGTTTGCGACTAGCGGATCGCTGTAAAGTGTCAGAGCTGTTTTGGCCGTAGACAGCACGCCGCCAAAATCCTTGTCCTCTTTGTCAAGCATTTCCTGAACTTTCTCCTTCACAACAGGGTGAGTTGTTGTGCGCTCGCCGGTGGGCATTCGCCAAGCGTGCGCGAAATCAGGGTCATGTTCAAAGTTCATTAGCTCCTCAAGGGTTTCGCGAAACGAAGCGCCCGGCCGGGTGAAGACATGCGCCAGGTCGGCTAGGCATGCGACTCGGCCGCTCAGCGCCTTTTCGTAGCAGACATGCAGAATCATGCCGGTAGCGATCGAGCAAGCAGCATCCTGCCAATAGCGCTCTTGTGGGCTATCTTCGCCTGTTCGGATAATCATGTTCGCGATATTTTGTGCGTCGGATACATCGCGAGCTGTAAATAGACGCACTTCACCGAGCGGGTTGAATCGAGAGCTCACCTTCTCCTCTACCGGCGAGAACTTGAAACAACGACTGCCCAGCCGATCTCGAAAGCCGGCTGTCTTGGCCCAGTTCTCTCCCTTTATGTCGTAAACAACAACGGATTCCTCCCACGCGAGGAGCGTTGGAATAACAAGTCCGACGCCCTTGCCGGAACGTGTAGGTGCAAAGGCGAGCACGTGTTCCGGACCGTTGTGACGCAGATAGTGAAGGCGTGTGGATTTCGGAGCGCACCAGCCGCCGATGTACACCCCATGGTGGTTGTCCACCAGTCCGGTCTGTCTTACGTCATCCGAGTTCGACCAGCGCGCTGACCCGTGCAGATCGTCGGCGTCAGCCGAGAGCCTACGGGCGCTGCGGTTTGTTACGACGTAGAACAGCCCGATCGAAAGGAAACTGCCAAGCAAAACGATCATCTCGCCCTGAAAGAAGGGTCGCCGAATTCGCGGATCGGCATTCGTGGCATGACTCCAACCCCAAATAATCCACGCAAACGGCTCATACAATGCGATGCGTTGCATGCGAATCAGAGGCAAGCCCAGCGCGGGCTGATATCTGAATTGGGCGGCGATGTATTGCGTCGCCACAAAGCTCACAACAACTAGCGCAACCATTCCGATTGCGGTCGCTTTCCACTTGTAGTTGCCCAGATATCCGGGTGCAATGGGTTTTCGGTAAAGCTCAGGTTCTTTCATAGAGAGATGCAGTTTGAAGTCGAATGCAGTCCAGACAAAAAAAGCGGCCCGCTGCGACTCAGCGCAAGGCCGCCTTCAACAACCCAGCCAGGTTCAGCGGGCTAACTCGCGGTCGCGGCTCCGCTGATGGGATTCGCGAACTAAACCGTTACCGTTTGAATATTTGATCAGCACGTGCTCGCCGGCAGAAATCTGCCTGTCTAGCGCTTCTTTGGGATGTGCGACTGCCGAGCGAGACGATACGCGTTGAACAACGTAAGCAGCGGTCTCACCGATAATCTGACCTCTATATATTCCGCTCTCTACTTGGGCTGGATATGTTTTGGCATCGTTGCCGAGAGATGAGGCTGCCAATGCTCGCTCATTTTCAAGACGTTTTGTTTGGGCACCTAACGATGTTTTTCCTGACTTTGACGGCGATCCTTCGACTGATATTTCGTCAAGAGCTGGACTTTCTTCCAGTCGCTCCCTGTCGCGTTGAAGTCTTACGGCCTCTTGATTGAGTTCGGTGACGGTGTTCACATCGCCTGTATCTATGTCTCGCCCCTGCGTTGAGTCCAGTGACTGTTCGGCAACTGAACGGTCGCGCTCCAAGGAAAGCAAGAAGTCAGCTGCCGCCGACGCGTCGTGAGCAGCGCGGAAAATCTCGTTCTTGTCTTCCTTCAGGGATTTGATCCAAGAGCCTACATACGCGGCGTGCTGTTGAGGATCGTGGGGAATGCCGCGTTCTGCGGCTAAAAAGACGCTCGCCAACTCGGCGCGCAGCTCTTCCTTCGCATAATTGATGTCACCGAAGCGATAGCTGTCGGTCAACGTTTGACGATTCAGACGAGAGGGATGGCCAGACCAATGCGCCAACTCGTGCAGCGCGGTCCCATAGTATGCCGGCGCACTCTTGAAACTTTCCCTCGGCGGCAAATGAATGCTGTCGTTACGACGATTGTAGAAGGCACGATCTGCTTGATCATGTGCGATGCTGGCAGCTGAGTTCTGCAGGATCTGTTCACCTGCGTGCACTGCTTCGAACGTGGAGTGGTTCTCCGTTTTACGTTCTGGAATACCGTCGATCTGTTTGGCGTTAAAGACGGTATATACACGATGAATGAGTCGGCGTTCTTGCAGGCTCTTGGATTTAGGAGATTGCGAGCGGTCTTCGCTTGGGTCTGATGTATGCGAGTCTGCGCTGCGGTCCCTAATCTCCCAAAATTCGATTTGACTCCCTTTTTCGCCTTTCCGCACTTGCCAACCGTTCTCGGCAGCCTGCCTGTACGTCATCCAACGAGGGTCGTCGTAGCCTTTGCGTAATGCAGTAGCCATTAGATGGATAGCATTGCCGCCGCGATAAGACTTTTCTGTGGTCGGATTCACTGGGATTTCGAATGCGCCCGCAGCCGGTTCCCATGGTTTCTGCCATGGAGCGACGCCTTGCTCCAGCATCTGAACGATGCTGTCCGTGACCTCCTGACGAAAATCTCGTTTTGTAGTTTGGGTCTCGACTTGCCCGTTGGCAACGGGCTGAGTGGCTGTAGCCATTGCTATGCGTTGCCTCCGAAGAACTCTGGGATCTCTGTTTCGGTAAAGGCCGGATCTGGTTCTTCGACTTCGAATCCTGAATCGGCGAGAACCTCACCGCCGATGAAATCAAGCTCATTTTCGGCGGGCGGCAGTATAAATGAATTCGCCATGTGCGCTCCTTAGGTGTGAAATTGCCTCAATGACTAGGGGCTGGGACGCGAAATTTCGGACAGTCGGACCAGAAGTTTATATTCGGCATGCGTCAGCCGGCATATGGGCCGCGAGTATTCTCGGGAGCTACTGGTTGATCAATCGGAGAGGCGGAAGCCCGGAGTGACGAGGCACTTGGCCGCTTGGCCGCCCTACGACCGCACGATGAAGCGCTGAGTTATCTATGCAGGCGTATTCGGGATCGCAGGCAAATCCATCTTCGTCGTCGTGGCTGCCGACCGCATCTAAGGTGCCTCTTAGTCTCCGTCCAATATTCGAGCGCGCTGAAGACAAAGGCACTTACTGTGGGCTTGTCCAAGTGCCGGCTGCGACGGTTGAAGTATCGTCACAAAACTCCAACGCCGCTGTTGACAAGCAATCCTTGATCCTTGGTGATGAAAATGCTCCGTGTTAGCTGAGCTGCCACATGGAGTTTAATAAAACACCAAATATCACGGGCGAGCTCAGGTGACCGTGAGAGGAACAAATGAACACCAAATGTAAGCGCTGTGAGCGCACAGAATCTCAGATAGCCGCCGATGCAAAAACCCTTGGTTTGCTACAAGAGCTTGACAGTGGAGTGTACACGTGCTGCCAGATCTCGCAATGGGCCCATGAGCAATGGTTTGCCTGGTTTGAGGCAATACAACAGGACGGCAAGTTGGTCGATGACATAACCCTCCGTAGTGAATTTGATGAGAGCGAAGTCGTCCTCGTTCCTGTCCGCGTCTGCCAATCGCAAGTTCCCTGGTACAAAAACTATGACAATATCGGCCGACACGAATAGGTTGAGAAGAAGGTGGCGAGTTAAGAGTCGATGACTTACGTTCGTCTTGAACACTCGGCAGAAGTCAGCCAAACGAGATCACTGCGGTTTTGCACAGTAATTGGCGTCTTGCTGCCTGTCGCGTTCGGTATATACTGCATGTATTCCTCGATGACTATGCGAGACAAGCACGTTAAAGACGATCGGGTTCAATTAGTCATTCTCCGGAAAGGTGAACCGCCTACTCAAAGATAAGAAGTTCATGCCACGCTAAGTTCTGGTGCTGCGGGACTATCACGCTTGGCGGAGATTTGGTTTAAACCGGCTCACAACAGATGTCTGTCAATTGCACACGCCGGATCTCGCCCTTGTCGTTCGAGATCTCCATTTAGGAGTTAGCGTGATTGCCGTTCGGTCAAATGCAATTAAATTCTTAACTTGATCGGGCAACAAACTTTACGGAATCAATCCGTTTTGAACTCGGGCCGCCGACAAGTTATCCGAAAAAGCCGACTTTACCGGAATGTTGCCGTTCTGGTTGTTTCTTGCAACGCGACTTCTCTCGAGCACGGCTCCTGCCGTCTCCTGAAGCGAGACCTGCATAGAGCTTCTGGATGTGCCGCGTACAATCGGATCGACGAGCCATCGGAGCGCCGCGGGGACACCTCGGCTAAGAGCGATTGCTTCCAACTCGACATATACTCCGCCGTCCCGCTGTTCAAATCGGGAGATGCTGTACAACCGCCAAATCAAACCGCGCCCTGTGTCCGCGGGTGCTTCGTGTTCGTCGACCGACCCATAATTCTCGACCTCACAAAGCCGCGTAGAATAACCGATGCTGTACCACTTACTTTTATCCAGCCGTTTATAAGTGTCCCGAAAATCCGTGTCAAGCGCAAACTTGCTGACGACCGCTTTGTTCAACATGCGAAGTGAAAAGCTATCTTCTGTGCCCGTCTGGCTGAGCACTCTGGATTCAACAACATTCGGGGCGTAGAAGTTCTTGTACTTGCCGTAATCGCGGACGACCGAGAGGACGTCATCTAAACGAACTCCCGGCAGAAAAACAGCGCCGATCCAATGATGAATCAACCCCTTTTGGACTCTGTGTGGGTTCTCGCCGAAGGGAGCGACAATTGTTTCTCCTTGGTGCAGAAGCCGAAGCCGGTCGGGCGATTGATCGCTCCATAGAAAGGACGTTGTATTCGAGTATTCGGCGACCCTCGCTTTTTGGGTCTGGACATAAGCGTCCCAGGCTTTTAGCGTTTCAGGCATCAGTTCGGCGCCCTTCGACGTTAAGGAAGCAGCCAGGATGAGGAATGCCGCCGCGAGACAAGCTCCTGCAAAGCGCCTGCGCTCAAGTTTTGGAAAAACGGGGAAATCTAACATCCGCTGCGGGGTGCCCGACATCATTTCGATACTCGTCTGTTCACGAGTCGTTGCAGCAGGCTTCGCATGTGCACAACACGGTCGTAGTCAGCGAAGGAATCAGAGACAAGCAGCGCCATCAGAACACCAAGAATGGAAATCGTCCACATAGCAATCTTTCGTTCGAGATGGACAAGAGCAAGACGAAGGCCAGACCAGAAGCACTCCCCGAATTCGAGGACAACCATTAAAGAAGGCGTTTTATCGGTGATGACGCGGCGAACTTTCGCTCACCTGACCAGCTCGTCACATCTCAAACTGCCAGAAACATGGCAAAATGCCATGCTGGCCCACACGCGAAGCTTTTGCCCAGCAACAAAACTCAGGAGCGGCTGCATGCAGTTGTCACGAGTTTTAAAATGACCGCGGCAGCACACCTGAGTGAGGTGTGATCGGCGGCAATTAGCATCTCCCGGAGGAAACAATAGTTGACGTCGGACGCCGGCGCGAGTATGTCGATTTATGTCGAAAGTGCTGTCGGCAGGCCGTCGGCAGATCAGCAATTTGACTAGCGACACTCTTGGTTACGTGACAGGATGATAGGCACGGCAGCATCTCGATTCACCAAGCGAGCGAGGGCCCTGCGAGCTAGACTTGGCAGCTAGCATTGCGAAGGGTAGGGTGCCAGGCGACGGACCGATTTCTCACTGCCTGATACAAGAGCTGGCTCACGAATGATTGAACACAGATTAGAATGTCCGCCGACTGATGGGTACTATCAACGACTCAACAACGTGAAATTCGAAACACTCGCCTTCTGGATCAGGGAAACTCGATGTTGCGTTCTGTGGTGAATATTGGTTTCAACTGCTCCAGCCAAAATCAGTGCGACGCCAACCGCGATGGTGATTGCGAATCGTACTCTCATGGCAAAGCTTCTGTTGGGATGGCGCCTATGCGGACCGGCCGGACGGCATGCAGGGAAGTGATCGTATGAAGATCTTTTGGATCTAGTTTTCTGGATGCATCGACATCTAGCCAATACATAACGGAAGCAGGAGAAGAATTATGCTTGAGACCAAACAAGAGCCCGATTTCATGAATCCAAATAGCTATCGCTTCGTCATCAGCAAGGTACGTGCTCGCCTTCGGATCAACTGCGATCAATCCCTGGAAGTTCAATCTGTCCGGCAACTGTGCGCGGGCGACAATAGCTCTGTTGTGCAGTAGCACAGCATCAGTCGCATCGACAATGGCTATTGCACAAGACGTCGACTGTTCCTCGTGAAAGTCAGCGTCCAAAACCTTCGCCCAAAAATCGAACGCCCGGCGGAACTGTTGACCGACGACCTGATCGCAGATTTCATATTTAATCCCGATGCTCATATGCCAGCTCTTCTTTAATTCCGCGCTGTTCAAGCACGGCGCATAGAGCCCTTGCCAATTCGATGGCTGAGCTAGGGACACCAAGGGAAGCAGTATCAGCAGTGCAATCGATTTTGCCATCTCTTGGTCTCGATTGGGTTGCCGGTTAGTTTGGTGGCAGGCTTACACCGCTTTATTCCGCCAGGAACAATCCGCATCGTTTGCCCCGGCGCCGCGCGTATGTTTGGGTTCGCGATCCACCGCTTCCTGGCAGTGAATACACAATGCCGTCGATGGTACCGCGAGCAGTCGTTTGAGATGGATGTCCTCTTCACATTGCTCGCAGATGCCAAAGGTGCCTTCCCGAATGCGACGAAGAGCACGTCTGGCCTCGCGAAGTTGATGCGATTCCCGGTCGAAGTGCGAGACTGCAAGAGCGAGGGCAGCGGCCTTCTGGACTTCGTCTACTTGATCCGCGCTTCGCTCTACCTCAATGAGGTCGCGGCGACGGAGCACGTGCTCTAACTCCGCGATCCGCGCAGAAAGAATCATTTCAAAGTTGTTCGAGTCGAGTTTGGTGAGTGATATCGGTTCCATGCACATCACGTTGCAATCGAGCAGCCACAAAGAGGCAAATTATCGACGCCTTTTGGTGCTCGTGCAGCGTGCAATCCGAGTGTCGAGCACTCCGCCAAGCAACTGGCGCCCTGAACAACGCGCCCTCTATCGACTCGCTATCAACACATCTGCCAGCGTGATCACAACGGCTTGCGAGCTTGCCGACAACGCAGTCCGCCAGTCATTACGTTGTTGGAAAAAATCTTCGCTAGTTACAGTGCGAGGCCGCTATGATTCAATGCACGTGGGCGCGGCTTTGATTTGCTTCGCTTTTTGCCCAACGGGAAGCTCGACCTCGGATCCGGAATACGTCCGCCCGAGTGCTTTCAAAGGCGCCGAGCGCACGGGCTGAAATAACTGCAGGGTTCTGACCGGAGTCGGATACTGCCGCTCTGGAAACGCCAGATGAGGCACAGTTGCGAAGATTCGCACACGCGTGTCAAAGACTTCGCTTTAGCAGATTTGAGGAGTGCCACCTAGCACTGACTGCCCTCCCACGTTGGACATTGCGAACGAATGCTGAGAATTCCGGCACGTGTTCAAATTCCGTCTGCAGCACCGTCCACTCTCGAAGAAAAGCAGGGCTGCGCAACCTCCGTCGCACAACGGGTAGAATGAGCTTCCATAGCTTGGCCGGGATGCGACCCCATTTGTGCAGAAAAAACATGAACAATACATTGTTGTAGTAACGGAGCACGGAGATGCGTAGCTCCTCACTGCGTTCCGGAAGCTCAGTTTCCGGTAGTAAGCTCGCCCAAAAGCTGGCTGACGAATTTTCAAGCAGTTCGTCATATCGGGAAAATACAGCCAAGAAGATTTGCGTGGTCAACTGTTGGCGATGAACTAACACGGCGATGGTAACACCAAGGAGCCCAATCGCGACTGAAAATAATGTGGCGTAGGGAAGGATAGAAGTGAGCAGCATGTTGTACTCTGTTCAATGCACCTGATCAAGAATCGTTGACCAGCCAATCCCTCTTCTCTTTTATTGTTTCGGTAAAGGCTGCAGATCCGGCAGGGGTGATTTCTTGATCGCGTGAGCTATATTGTGCGCCAGGTTATGAGTGGCCCGCAGATTGTCCCCCATGAAACGAACGTTGCCGTTGAGTTCGCGGTCCAGAACGACTTGACCTTCGCGCGTGGAGAGCTGGGTTCGGACCTTCAGTTTCGTGGCTCCAAAAACAGTTGTGACGGCGCGCATGGTCTCGCTGCCTGGTGTGTATCTCTCGACGGTTGTTTTAAGAACTAAAACATCCGGAGCGCCGGCCGCCGTGTGCTCCCCGCTGCGGAACACTTCCTTAAACTGCTTTGTCTTGGCTAATTCCTGCAACAGATTTTCGTAAATGGCAATTTTGAAAGCGGGTTCGATATTGACATCGCCCGCTTGAACCTCATCCACTTGCAAGCTCCAGTCCTGCGGGGATAAGTGGATAGTTCCAGCCAGCAGCGGCAATGACAGGGCACCCTTGATTAGCAGGATTAGGAGCGGCAGCGCCGCTAACGTAGCTTTCCTATTTGACTTCATTTTTGGGTCTCCTGCGTGTTTCGCACCGGCATCTCATGTTCGGGCCGGGTGACGTGCGCACCTTCGGCCTCCAGTGCGCTCTTGAGGACTTGTCCTCGTCCGATATTCAATTGGAAAATCGCGCCGTGGAATGCACCATTGGCATCAAAATATTCCAACGTTACTGTGTCGTACTTCTTGTGTGAGAACAAGCTGACTACCGTGCCGCTTTGATAGGGCGCCGCGGCTTTGGCCAACATCAGCGGGACTCCGCCGACCTGCTTGTCCACCTGGCCCAGAGTGACGCCCTGGATAGAACCGACAGGTATCTGAGCGGAAAAGCCGTGCGGTTTCTGAAATCGCAACGCATGATCTTGAATTGAAAAGTCGCCAGTCGCATTTCTCGATACGTCTGGAAAACCCAAGATGTGCCTAGCGTGCAGCGTAATGGGTGAAGCCGGAGTTTTTGCTGCTTCGGAATCTTGGGCGAGCACAGCTGGCCGGTAGCAGAACAGCAATATCAGACAGCCGAGTATTCCACTGGTCTGGCTGGAGGAAACAAACATATGGATTACCTTTCTATTTCTTGGTTGGAACTTTCTTCGGCGATGGTGCCGAACAATGGCTTTCACGCTCAGCCTTTCCTTACGACAACAATGCAGATGCCATCCCAGGCTGCACGTTCCATGCCCTTCGGCGGCAAGTTCATCAGTGGAACTACGCCCATATTTCTAGGGTCAAGTTGGAAGCGAGCCTGAAGATACTGGCGGACGAGGATTGCACGGCTGCGTGAGAAGCGAAGCTGATCCGCGGGAGCTTCTCCATTCGAATAGCCTTCGATAACAATCGGACCGTCAACGATGGGATCGCCGTTTTGAGTGAGCGCGGCATTTAACAGCGCCTTCCCCTTGGCAGATATTTCCTCGCCGTTCGAGCCGTGTTGGAATAGCTCAGGACCAGACAACCACACTCGATGGTTGTGGGGATCAGTGAACGCGCGGTCCTTGCGATATTGATCGGGCGAAATGTCGGTTAGATTGTAATAGCCTCTCTTTTTGAAGAAGCCACGCGTCAAGAAATTGTGTTTCAGAGCCTCGGTTGCATCGGCGAGGTTGCCAGTCGCCGTATTCGCATTGGTGAGCGATTCCCTGATGTTCGCGCCGGCGCTCATGCCGAATTGATCGGGCTTGTTAACTTCCGAGATCATCTGACGCGCTTGCCGAGCGGTGTCATTCAAGTTATCCATTAGCTCGCCCGCCTTTTGCGGGAGCTGCCGTGAATTCAGGTCCGAAACCAGAGCATCGGCTTGCCGCGACGCATGGCCAAGATCGGCGGTTGCTTGTTGCGCGTTGTTGACAGTGTCACGAATACGGCTCGCCAACGCCTCGTCCCGGAGCAGCATGCCCGCCGGACCGCGGCCCGCCTTGAGATCGGCCACGATGTCCTGAACATTTGTTGTGGCGCTCGTGACGGTCTCACGAATGTGGTTCGCCAGCTTATCGTCGCTAAGAAGCATTCCCACGGTGCCGCGGCCTTGTTTGAGGTTGACTACGACATCGTTGACGTTCGAAATGGTAGTCGTGACTTGCTTGAGCATTCCATCGGCGTGATCAAGCAGTCCGTTGCCACGGGCCAGCAGCTCCGAAAGATCTGTGGGCTCCTTGCTTGCAATGGTCGCCAGCGCTTGCGATTCGGGAGCCTGAGCGCTGCCGGGACGGACCGAAAGGTATGTGCCGCCTACGATGCCTTCCGTTCCAATCGTTGCGAGGGAATCGGAGCGCACCAGGCCGCGCAGCTTTGCATCGATCCGCCATTTGACCCGAAAACGCGACGATGGAGAATCCGGCACTCCGATGGCGAGCACCTGGCCGGCATCCATTCCGGCTACGCGGACTTTGGCTCCCTTTTCTAATCCCGCGAGATTGACGAACTCCGAATAGTATTCGGTGCGGCGCGCGAATACTTGATGCCGGTCGCCGATCAGAAACATCCCGAGCCCGAACAGTAACAGTCCGCCAACCACAAACAAACCGATGCTCACGCTCCTAGTCTTCATTCCTTACTCCGTTATTAAGTGGCGAGCCACGTCATTCTCGCTGTGCTCTATTTGCGTAAAGAGACCATCCGCAATCAGCGCGCCTTTGTCGAGCACTATGATGCGATCGCCTACGCGCCTAGCACCCCGCACGTCGTGTGTAACCACAATCAAGGCAGTCTTGTGTTCCTCCTTCTGCATCAACAGAAGGTCATCGATTTCGGAAGACGTGATGCGGTCTAGACCGCTGCTTGGTTCATCCGCAAGCAGAATTTTCGGTTCAAGCACGAGCGCACGGGCGAGTCCGGCGCGCTTCCGCATGCCCCCAGAAAGTTCAGAAGGCATTTTCTTCTTATCTGCCGCCAAGCCTACCTGGCGGAGAACCTTGTCAACGACGAGATCCACTTCCCCCGGCGATTTACGCGTCAAACGCTTGAGCGGCAGCGCCAAATTTTCGTAAAGCGTCAACGAGTCGAACAGCGCAGCATCCTGGAAGAGAAAGCCCATTTTCCGCCGCACTCGCGAGAGTTCAGATTCCTTGAGATGCGTGATCTCATCGTGTTCAATCCAAATCTTTCCCTGGTCGGGTTTCAAGAGCGAGATGATGAGCTTCAGAGTTACACTTTTACCGGTTCCGCTGCGCCCTAAAATGCAGAGCGCTTCTCCCGGACCAACCTCAAAGGACACGTCGCGCAAAACCTGCTTCGCTCCGAACGATTTTGAGACGTGTTCGAAGGCTACTGCCGCGCCACGGCCATTGATCTCAGGCAACTCGCGCAAAACGGGCGCGGTCATAAGGCGGTCTCCGGGAACATGAAGAAGATGAACTTGATCAAAAGCACATCCAGAAGAATGATCAGCAGCGAAGAGGCCACGACGCTTCTCGTTGCTGCCCGGCCTACACCTTCCGCTCCCTCGTTTGTCGTGTAGCCTAGAAACGAAGAGATGACGCCAATGGTGAATCCAAAAACGGCCGTCTTCAGGGTCGGCGCGTAGAAGTTTGACCACTCGAAGGAAGAGAACGATCGAGCGATGTAGAGCTGAAACGAAAGCCTCGAGGTGGTATATTCGGCGAGAAAACCTCCGAGCAGACCCGAAAAATCGAGGAAGAGGGTGAGGAGCGGGAGAGCTAGCGTGCACGCGACAATGCGTGGCACGACCAGGAATTTGAAGGAGTCAATCGAAAGCGACTCGATCGCATCGATCTGTTCGGTGGCCCGCATGTTGGAAAGGACCGCGCCAATGCCGGAACCGACTCGTCCCGCCACGAGCAAGCCTGTAACTAGCGGACCGATCTCCAGAAAAAACGCCAGTGCCTGAACCGTGGGAATCCACGCGGCCGCGCCGAAGGTGACCAGCGTACTCCGCGTGTGGAGAGTTAAGACTGCACCGAGAGCAAAGCCCGATGCAATTACAAGAGGAAGGGATTTTGACCCTGTCGCAGCAAGTTGCCGCCGGATTTGCTCACCTTCGAATGGACGCCGGAATAGGCCCGTAAGAGCGCGAGACCCGAAGATACTGACTTCCCCCGCGATTTCGAGCACGTTATTCACTTGCACTCCCGACTAGAGATCTCAGTCTTAGAACGGACTTGGGTTTTATCTCCGCTTCTCCTGGTTGCCTCATGTGTCACTCTCCCGGACTACGGCCAATGGTTTGCTGCAGCTCCGCCTGGGCAAGCATGTAGGACAATTGGGCCTGCAAGAGATCTGCCTGGGCTTGGTAGGTCTTGGCCGAAGCCTGACGGCGCGCTGAGACGAGCATTACGCCCTCTTTCAACTGGTTTTCGGCAACGCGCTCGCTTTCCGTGCGGAGTCTAACGACTTCAGTGGCGACTTCAAGCATTTTTCTCGTCTGCTCGACCTTGTTTGCACTCTGCTCAATCTCGACGGCGACCGCCTGCTTGAGGCGCTCGACGTTCTCCTGAGCCTCGGCGAGCTGCGCTTCGTGCTCCCGGATCGCCGCGCGCCGCTTCCCGAAATCAAAGACGTCATAATTCATCAGAACTCCGAACGTTCCGAAATTGCGGGGCAGGAACGCTACACCGTTCTGGTAGCTCTGCCGGGCGAAAACAGAAATGTCCGGGATGTAGGCGGATTTGGCCGACCTGACTGCCGCCTTGGCCTGCTCGACCGATTCCATTGCAGATGCAATCTCAGGATTGGTGGCGAAGGCGACCCGGAGCATTTCCTCACGCGAGAGTTCGACCAGAGCGTTCACCGACGCAGGACTCAAAACGAGCCGGGTATCCAGAGGGAGCCCCAACAGGTCGTTCAATTCAGCGTTCAGATCGGCCAAGCGAAGATCAACGGTCAGCAGCGTTTGCTCGCTCTGAAGGAGTCCCGCTTGGCCATTTAGTACATCGACGTTGAGAGCGCTGCCATCGCGCAAACCTTGCTGGGCTTCGCTCAGGAGGGCTTTTGAGTAAGTTCTGTCCTGCTCTGCCGCTTGCTTCTGGAGCTGTGCAACCAATATCCCGTAGTAGGCTTCATGCACTTTGACGGAAACGTCGTTCTCTGCTTTCCTCACGTCGTCTCCGGACGCGGCTACTTCAGAGGCAGCAATCCGATTCTCCTGGCGTATACGGATCAACGGTGTTAGCGGCTGGGTGAGACTTGTTCCGATAGTCTCGGTGTTCGGGATTCCTTGATAGACGAGAAGGTTCTGCGGTGGGATTAGCCCGACGTTCGGCGCCGCTCCGAATGAGCCGGCAGGGATTTGGATATTTTGGAGGGAAGTCCAGTGCACAAAGCTGGATTCATTCTTCAGCCTTGGAAAATAGTCCGCCTTGGCGCCAGCCTTATTCTGTTCCTGCTCCTGCACTTTCAGCCGCGCAAGCTTGATGGTTCTGTTATGCGCGAGCGCGAGTTTAACGGCGTCGGGAAGCGTCAGCGTTACGGAATCCGCCGCGAGCCCGGCGGCGGGAATAGAGACGAATAAAGCAATGAGGATCCGGCAATTCATACAGTCTTCTCCTTCGGACGGAGGCTAAGAGAACTCGGCCGCATGCAAGCAATCAGGAGAAGATAGGCCGCGATCCCCCAGCCGATAAACAGAAACGCGTCGGAATACGCGAGCGACAAAGCCTGCACCCGGACTTGTCCGGAGAGGATCGCAGTGGAACGAGCGGCAGCTTCCTGGAGGCTTGCGGATGAGGGGGTAAGGGAAAGCGCCATGCTGCGCAGCCGGTCGTCGGTGATCCAGTCACCGGCTGCGACGTGATGCCCAAGTAGATTAGAGTGCAGTTGCTCCCGTACGGTGAGGAAACGACCAAAGACAACTGCACCCACTTCACCTCCCAGCAACCGCATCGTGTGCATCCACGCGGCGTAAGTCGAAGCGTTCACGACGTTGGTGGCCGCGCCCATCTCGGCCGCAAGAAGAAGCACATTCACGACGAGCGCGACGAATGCCACGGCGATGCCTGCGGCCAGCATGAGTTCGGGCAACTCGAAGCTCCTCCCGGCCCATTGGGAGTCCAGGCGCGAGGCCATCCAACACGCGATGGCAATGGTTGCGAATCCTCCAGCCATCACAATGCGAGGCTGGATGAAAACGGTCAAAATTGCGGCGACCCAAACGAGCGCAAATTGAGGAATTGCGACCCAGGCCAAAGTAGCGCCGGTCTCAATCGGACGATATCGGGCGATACTGCCCAGAAAGCCAGGAATCGCGGCCGCGGGTGCGAGCAGCGCGAAGCGAATGGTCACGATTCCTAGCCCGAGAATGATGACATTGCGTGCGTTCAAGAACGGCAGGTTGATCAGTGGAATCGGTTGGATATACCGCCGAATCAAGGCAGCTGCCAAGAGAAAAACTCCTCCCGCCAGCATGCCGACGAATACACCTGAGTTCCACCAATCCAACCGCTGACCCTGGTCGAGAGCCCCATAGATCAGGGCGAAGCCTGCACTCGTATAAAGAAGCCCACGCCAACTAGGCCGACGACCGTCCTCAGCCGGTGGGACTCCAAAGTAAACACACAGCGTCATCAAGGGAGTAAGACCAGCGGCCGTCCAGAAAATCCAGTGCCACGATAAGTGGTCGATGTACCAGCCCTCGATCGATGAGGCGACGTTACTACTCACCACGATGTCCATTGCATACGCCGCAACTCCGAAAAGAAGCAGTTTTTTCGGCAGACTGCGGACCACGAATGTAAGCGTCAGGGTGTAAAAGGTTCCCGAGGACGCCCCAGCGAGCGCCTGTAGTACGAGCATTGCGGGAAGTCCCGAGAACAAGGGAAGCAAAAGCGAGGTCACGGTAAAAATGGTTCCGGCCACGAGCAGTACGCGCCGGATGCCGTAAACGCTTCCTAGAAAGACTGCAAAGACGCCGATGAACATGGTGGCCATGTTGAGGACCGTGGGGATCCAAGATGCATCGTCGAATCCGAAGCCGAGAGCACCGCGTAAGTCGGGCAGTCCTACGCTCACCAATCGCCCGTTCAGGGTCGCTGTCGCGGCCCCGAGGAACACTCCAAGTACCCCCACGTACGGGTTCGTCGTGATCGCCCGCGAAGGTTTACTGATAGCCGGCTGCTGTACGGCGGTTGCCATCTGAATCAGCCTTTCGTTCTGATGGAGGCCACTACGGAAAGTCCCGGCCGCAATCGTTCCATCCCGTTCTGGTTTTCCTCGAGGACGATTTTGACCGGCACACGCTGAGTGACTTTTGTGAAGTTGCCTGTCGCGTTGTCCGGAGGTAGCAGCGCGAATTGCGATCCGCTGGCCGGGGAGACCTCTTCTACGCGTCCTTTCAGAACCAAGTGAGGAAACTCGTCCACGCGAATCACCGCCGGGTTACCCGGACGAATCCTCAAAAGCTGGGTTTCGCGATAGTTCGCCTCAACCCAGATCTGTTGCTCGACAAGAGACAAGATCTGCGTGCCAGGACTTACCAATTGTCCGGGACGGACCTTTCGTTCGCTCACAATCCCGTCCTCCGGTGCGACGATGCGGGTATAACCGAGGTTCGTGCGCGCTAGTTCGAGGCCCGCCTGGCGTGCCTTTAGATCCGCCTGGAGTGTTTGGTCCTTAGCGTCGAGCACGGCACGCTGGCGCCGTTGTACTTCAAGCTCCGCGCGTGCGCTATCCAGATGAGCACGGGCGCGCTGCAGGTCAGCCTGCCGGCTGGCGAGCTGGGCGGCTGCTGAATCAATTTCAGCCTGTCCACTCATACGTTGCGCTTGAAAGCGTTCTTGGTCCGCAACTGCTTGTTCGAGCTTCTGCCGTGTTGCCGAGTCAGCGGCGGCCAGAGCCTCCTGGCGCTTGCGTTCAAATGAGGTGCGTTGAACGTCCGCTTGAATAGCCGCCAATCCGCTGCGCGCATTTGCGAGCGCTGAATTCGCGGCCTGAATGCCCGCTTCAGCGGCCGAAATCTCTGCTTCAGCCGAAGCGATTCCAGTCTGGGCTTGCTGGACACGTTCGTCTTGCAATTCCTTTTGCCTCTGGTTGTCGATGAGACCCGCTTGTGCCGCCTGAACCGCAGCTTCAGCCTGATCCACCTGCTCACGGAAATCCTCGTCGCGAAGACGAACGAGCAATTGTCCTGCTGTCACATGCTGGTAATCGGACACCTCCACCGACGCAACGAGACCAGCAGCCTTCGTGCTGAGAGGTGTGATATCGGCGCGCAGATAGGCGTCATCTGTCTTTTGTTCCCCGCTATTGCTAGCCGAGGCAGTAAGGTTTGAGGACAGAACTGCGATAAGCCCAGCGGCAACCGCCAGGACTGCGATCGTTACGATCCAACCTCGCCGTTTTGTGGAAGTAGTATTAGACATGTCGGTATCACCTCGCTATTTCTGACTCATTGAGGTCGCGAACAATTCAACCTGCAGCCGCTTCCATCACTTGCAGACGATCGGATGATTCGTCCCTCAAATGCGAGGACATGCGGCTGATCACCCGCAGTCGTCGAGGGGCCTGTTTTAAACGGCTTCGGGACATCCCGCTCGGAATTCCCAGCCGCTGCATTTTGTCTATTAACGTTGTCCTTGGCAGGCCCAGTTGTGCGGCTGCTCCATTTGGCCCGCCTATTACCCCGTTGGTTTCACGAAGTGCCGAGGCGATATGCGCCCTCTCGGCATCGGCCAGCGTCTTGGTTCTCACGGGATCCGGGACGGATATGCGATCACGCGCGGCATCGTCTCGGGTCAAGTGTTCCGTCGTCTTGCGACTCAATACCGAGCCCGTGGTCATAATGACCCCGCGCTCTATGACATTCTGTAGCTCTCGTATATTGCCCGGCCAGTGATGGTTTTCGAGAGCCGCGAGCACGTCATCCTCAATCGTTTCGATCACCTTACCTTGCTGTCGCGCGAACTTCTCGACAAAATGTTCGGTCAGCAGCTCGATATCGTCTCGCCGTTCTCGCAGCGGCGGAAGCATCATCGGAAACACGTTCAGTCTGTAAAAGAGATCGATGCGGAACTTCTTCTCTGCCACCAAGTGCTGCAGGTCCTGGTTCGTCGCCGCGATCACCCGCACGTCGGCGTGAATTGTTTGACCACTACCACCTAGCCGCTCGAACTGCTTTTCCTGGAGCACGCGGAGAAGTTTCGGCTGCAGCTCAAGCGGAAGATCTCCAATTTCGTCCAGAAACAATGTTCCGCGGTCCGCGGCTTGAAAGCGACCGATACTCTGAGCCACGGCGCCGGTAAAGGCGCCCTTTTCGTAGCCGAAGAGTTCACTCTCAAGCAGCGTAGAAGGAATCGCCGCGCAGTTAAATGCCACGAAGCGGTTCTTTCGCCGAGGACTGGCCTCGTGAATCGCTCGTGCAACCACTTCCTTACCGGTGCCTGTTTCACCCTGAATCAGGACTACGGCATCCACCGGCGCAACCACGTCGATGTTGTCGAGCAAAGCGCGAAACTTCGCGCTGGATCCAATTAAATCTGAAGTAGGCACCGTCTTCTCCTTGCCTCGACGGAATCAAAGGGCTTTTTCTGTCCTGATTCTGGCGTTTTTTCCGCTCAGAATCGTCCCTGAATAGGTCTTGACGAGGCCCCTCGATAGACCAAAACCCTCGTACCGATTTAGAGGGATGACTTCTTATCTCTGGTCCGATCGATATCGAAACGCTTCCTGCCGAACAGACGAGCATCGATCGACCATGCTCCGGGGCCGAGCATCGCAATGCTCGCGGCCAAGATCGCCAGGAATATGTGAATCCACGTGCCCTCACGCAGCGGGGAATAGAGCGAGAACGCGACCCAGACCTCGTCGAGAGCAACCAGTACACCCATTGCCGGGGTCCAAACCCCGCCAAGCAGAAAGATGCCGCCTGTGGCGGCTATTAACCGTTGTGCGAAAACGATTCTTTCCGAGGGATTCCAGAGAGCGGGTATACCGAAATAGATCAGAGCGACAGCGACGCAACTCCTGAGGAGGAGGAGGCCAAACCCAGGCCAGCTATTCGGGAAGGTTGAGAAGAGACGTTGCAATAACACATCCCAACTCAATTTTGTAGGTTCGCGCGCGCTTTCGAATCCCTCGAAAGGCCTCTTCGGCGTCCCTCTTTCAAGGTAGGCAATTACAGATCGATGATTCCGCGCTTCACTCCTATCGCGACGGCATGAGTCCGGTCATTAGCTCCAAGCTTGCCAAGGATGCTTCTAATGTGGGCCTTCACGGTCTCTTCGGTGAGCGATAGCCGTGCGGCGATCTCTTTATTCGCATTGCCTCCGGCGACGAAACGAAGTACTTCGATTTCTCTCGACGTCAACACGCAATCAGCTGCGTGCTCAGCGATCTCAGCGGCAAGCTCCGGCGAGACGCGCCTTTGCCCGGAATGGACCGCGCGAATCGTCTCCAGCAGTTCTTTTCGTACGGAGCTCTTTAGGAGGTACGCTCGTGCGCCCGCTTTGAGAGCGCGAGAAACCAGAATATCCCCGGCGTGGGTTGTCAAAACGATAATACGGGCATCGGGAAACTCGCTGCGGATCCTGCTCATTGCATCGATGCCGCTCATCTCGGGCATTTGCAGGTCCATCAGAGTGATGTCTGGACGATGCTGTCGAAAGCATTCGAGTGCTTCGCCTCCATTGCATGCTTCCGCGACGAGTGTCATGTCAGGTTGATTTGCGATCAGGGCGGCGATGCCTTCTCGCAGAAGAGGGTGGTCATCTACGCACAGGATGCGAATCATGCTCATCCTGCTTTGCGCCGGGACAGGCGAAATAGCGAACGGCTCGGCGACGTACGATACGCAATCGCAGCTGCGATGCTCAATTCTATTTCCGTACCCGCTCTGGCTCTGCTCCAAATCTCCAATTTGCCGCCGAATTTCTTGGCGCGTTCACGCATGCCGGCCAGACCAAAGTGGTCCGGACGACCATCTTCTAAGATGCTGGTTGGAATGCCCTCGCCATCGTCACGAATGCGCAGCTGGAATAGCCGGTCGCCGTAGGTGATTTCAGTTTCAATTTGACAGGCCCGAGCGTGGCCAAAAGCGTTTCGTAACCCTTCGCAAGTAATCCGGTAGATTTCGTCTCGGACGATGGGGTGCAGGTCTCGCGATGACCCCTCCACCAGCAGGTGGAACGCCGCCGAATCTTCCGTTGCCAGTTGTTCACCAAGCGCCCTTATTGCATCAGCTAAGTCGTTCGTCGTCGTGGCAGACGATCGCAAATCATAAACTGCAGTTCGCCCTTCAGCAATCGCCTGATCGGCACGCTCGAGACTTCTTTCGAGTTGATCCTTTGCCTTCCCTTCCGGCAACAGGTCGTCTACTGCCTGAAGGCGAAATATCAGCCCCTGAAAGGTCTGAAGCAGAGTGTCGTGCAATTCACGAGCAATTCGAGTCCGCTCTGACACTCGCTCGTCGAGACGGAGCTCGAATTGTCGCGCGATCTGCCGAATCCGATAAGAGTAAACCGCATATAGCAATAGAAGGATCGCAATGACGCAGAGGGATCTGAACCAAAAAGTGTTCCACCAGGGCGGAAGTATTTCGATCTGCAGTGAGACTCCGGGAGCACTCCAGGGGCCACGGCTCGTCGCGCCCTGTACGCGAAACGTGTATCCGCCCGCGGGCAGCCTGTTATAACTAACCAACCGCTGCCCGCTCCCGACTTCGTGCCACGTGGAATCCAGCCCCTCCAGCTTGTACCGATAGCGATTCGTCGCTTGGCTGGAGTACGATAGCGCGGCAAACTCAAGCGCAAACATCGTTTGTGTGTGGGAGAGAGTCACACTTTGCGAGTAGGTAATAGAACGTTTGAGCGGCGAACTGCCTCCCACGTCGACTGAAACCCCCGCCAATTGAAAGTCAGTCAAAACAACCCGCGGCATGTACGTGCTAACCGCAATCTCCGCGGGATAGAATGCAGTGCCTCCAGAAAACCCGCCGAAGTACATCTCTCCTGTCCGGCTTTTGGCGCACGCGGACCAGCCGCTCAGATCCATACCGGGAAGACCATCGGCGACAGAGTAATTTCTAAAAGCCTTGGTGCGCGGATCAAATTCCGATAAGCCTGACGTGGTACTGATCCACAAATGCCCGGACTCATCGGCCTCAATGCAGTTCAGTCGATTGCTTGGTAATCCGTTGCTGACGTAATACTTGGTAAAGGTTCCGCTGCGGCGATCCAGCTCGTTCAAGCCGTTGTGGGTCGTTGCCCAAATGACCCCCGCCTGATCGATGAAAACATTGATTACGCGGTCGTCGCTTATAGAATTCGGATCGTCGAGTTTATGTTGATACCCGGTGAATTTGCCCGTCCTCGGGTCGAAATGCTGCAATCCGGCACTCCCCCCCAACCACAAGGTTCCATCCTTGTCCTCGGCAATGCCGTAAACGCCTTCTGCTCGGCTATTCCAATTCCTTTTGTAGACAACGAACCGGCCGCTCGTTGGGTCGAAAAGATTGAGGCCGTCCCAGGTTCCCACCCAGATTCTGCCTGTGTGATCAACCAACAGATGATCGACAGCATCGTTGCTAAGGCTCGACGGAACAGCCGGATTGTGAAGGTAAGCGGTGAAGCGTCCTGTATTAGGCTCAAACCGGTTGAGGCCCCGTCCGATTGTCCCCACCCACATGGTCCCAGAGTGATCTTCCGCGATGGCAACTATGTCGTTGCTCAATCCTTTTCCCGGCGGAGCGTACGAACGATGTTTTCCAGTTCTACGATCGATCCCAAGCAGAGCACCTGTCGTTGACACCCACAAGAGTCCGCGTCGATCCTCGAAGATGAAATTAACGAGGTGCTCGCCCATGTTCTTGGGATTGAGACCTTCGCTCATTAACGGCCGGAATGACGGTTTCCTTGTAGAAAAGACGTTTGGCTCGCTGGCGTGCATGCCCACCCAGATGTTTCCCTCATGGTCCTGTGTCAGGGCAATGACCCGGTCGTCGGCTAAGCTCTCCGGATCATTCGCACGGTTGCGATAACGAATCGCTGACTTGTGTTCCCGATCGAATTTCAGTAGACCCGCACCTTGCGTGCCGAGCCAGAGCACCCCGTTCCTATCCTCAAGCGCAGGAAACACGCTGGCCGCAAGCAACTTCTTAGACCTTTCATCGTAAAAGAAGTAGCGAGTTAGCTCCCGTGTATTCGGATCCAGACTGGCTAATTCAGTTCCGCCGGTATAGCAGATCCAGAGTAAACCAGCGTTGTCTTCATAGAATGAAAACTCGCGCGCCGATGAGGCCAGGGTCACTCGGAGCTCTACATTCCCGGTCCTGCGATCGAGTTGTTCCAGACTGCTCCCGTCCGCGACCCAGAACCTGCCGCTCCGATCCTCACCTGCGGACCTAACATTATTACTGCTCAAGCTGAGCGGATTATCCGGATCGTGGGAATAGTGCCGAGTCGCGCGCCCGGTCCGCGGATCGAGGCCGTACAATCCATTCGCCGTCGACAACCAGAGGGTTCCGGCTCGATCTTGGCTGATTTGCACGACGGTGGCTGATGGGCTCTTATCAACTGAGGGCTCCAGCCGATAGTGAGTAAAAGACTCGGTGGTTGGGTCCAATCGGTCAAGATATTGGCCACATCCAATCCAAATCATGCCGCCGCGATCTTTAAACAGGGCATAGATGTATGCCCCGCCGAGACTGTTCGGTTGGAACGGATCGGGGGTAAATACCTTGAATTTATAGCCGTCGTATCGATTTAATCCATACTGCGTTCCGAACCACATAAATCCCCGATCATCCTGCACAATTTGCGCAACCCGTGTTTGTGAGAGACCTGCATTGGTGGAGAGTCTGCGAAAGCGAAGGTCGTCGCCATCGATTACGGTTACTCGTACAGGCTCGGGATTGACATGTACCTGCTCCAGCTTGGTAGAGCTGTTCAGGGTTAAGCTGCGCGGTTCTGCCTGAGAGATAAGGGCGCCTTCGCAGAGGATTGCGAGTGTCAACCATAGCGCTGCAGCGCGAGGGCACCGGATGGAGTGCTTGCGCACGAAGCAGCGCGCAAGCACTCTAGCAATGAAATGCGCGTACCTAAAAGACCAGCTTGAGCGCAACTTGCACCTGTCTAGGTAGATTCGCCGTGGAAGTCACCACGCCGAAGTTGGGGCCGTTAATAACGTTGCCCGGAGCGGCAAACACCACCTCGTTGAAAGCGTTGAACGCTTCAAGCCGGAGCGTGAGGGCTACTTCTTCCCTGATGGGAAATCTCCGGACAAGAGAACAATCGAGATTTCGGAACCAATCCGAACGCAGCGAATTTCGGCCGAGATCACCGAATGTATACGGCGCGGGAATAGCGAAGGCAGTTGGGTTAAACCACTCTGAGGGAGTGGGCTGCTCAAGAGTAGGATTGCCAACGAGGTTTACGCGTACGAAGGTGTTTCCTGTATTCGCTAAGTCACCTTGGTACGTCACGTCGTAAGGTAAGCCTGAATGGAGAGAAATAATGCCGTTCAACTCCCAATTTCGGACGATGCTGCGAAAGACTTTGCTGCTAGGACTGGCTCCGGGGTTCCCTATTGCAAACGGCAACTCATAATGGGCACTGCCTACGAAGGAATGAGTGAGATCGAACCCGGAGACGCTTCGATCCATGGCAAGATCATAGACATTTTGGATTTCGCATCCTTCGACGCCATAATCGCCTGAGCACGCCAGATCGATCGACTTGGACCACGTGTAGGAAAGCAAGTAGGTAAAGCCGTTCCGGGTGGCTCGGCTAAGCCTGACCTCAAGGGCCTGATAGTTGCTGTAGCCTAGGCTGGTGTCATACCTCGTTGGTGTGATGTATGGAAATGGTCGGCGACTCGCCACAGTCGCGGCATCGCCCGGCCCCGGGAATTCCGCTGTATTAAATATGCCGCCTACATCCAAATTCCGACCGCGCTCGCCAACGTAAATGACAGATAAGGCCGTAGGCGAACCAAATTGTTGATCGATTTCGAAATTCCAATGATCCGCATACGGTGTTTTGATTCCTGGATCGTAATAGAAGTGCGAGCTTCCAAGTGGAGTTGCAGCCGGCCGAAGCGTGCTGCTGCCGAGGCCGACAGGATTGCCTATGGTTGCTGTTACTGTGTTCTGGTTCTGCGAATTGACGTTCAACGACCCTACTGAAGGCCAGGTTCCGCCGATATTTTGGGGAGTCTGCGCATACCCGTTCCACTCGTCATAGGACCGTCCATAGCCGGCCCGAAGAGCCGTGGTATCACTAATCCGGTAAGCGAGGCCCAAGCGTGGTTGCCAATTACTGTAATCCGTATGGTGAAAGTTGCCTCCCCGCTCATTGATTACTACATGCGCGGGAAGCGTGCCATTTGGAATGCATGGCGCCGCTCTGGAAGAAGAGCATGGAGGGGGAAGCGCACTCAACAAATATGTGCCGTCGGAAAGGTCCAGGTCGCCGACGTACCCATTGCCGGCAAGGAGAGAACCGAAAACCGGCCATTGCGAAACGTCCCAGCGAACTCCCAGATTCACGGAAAGCCGAGGGGAGATCTTGTACTGATCTTGAATGTAGGCGCCCTGAATCGCTCCGTCATGCTCGCTTACAGTACTATGGCGCCAGTAAGAGCTCCCAGGAATTCCAAGCAGAAAGGATGCGAGCGCGTCGCCAGTGCCCTGGCCGCCTGCTCCAGCGGGATTCTCAAGGTCCGACGTTTGAAATGCGCTGAAGCCCTCGCCCGCGGCATAGAGTGGACTGTTATTGAAGTTTTGCCTCGAATATGAATAACCAAATTTGATCGTATGTCTGCCCACCGCCTTGCTGAACTGGGCTCCGAACTCCCAGGTATTTGCGAGTTGCTCAGCCTCGCTGTCGTATCCGCTTGTGGAGACGTATCCAGTGATCGCGATGATCGGAATGACGGACCCGGAAGATGTGGGAAACCCGGAGATGAACGCCGGCGAAAATCCATCTGCGATCAGATCTGATGGAAAATTGGAAGGAGCGTGGGGGAATACTGTCTGTAGGGTATCAGTGCCGAGATTGCGTCCTAGCTGGAGATCCAGAATACTGTCAGGACTAAAGGTGTGTGCTTCGTGGATAACCGCGTTCCAACCATTAATCGCTACTTCACTGAGAGCTCCAGGATAACCCGCAGTCGCTTCGGAAGACTCGTTCAAGTACGAAACCCGGCCGAACAACGAATCATGAGTTCCAAAGCTCTGGTCGATCCGTCCCGTATAGCTGTCCTGACCCAAGTGCGCGGGCGTAGTGTCGTAGAGATTGCCGCCGGGAATCGGCGCTCCAGCCGATGGGAACAATATTTTCGCGTAAAGCTCGGCCGCCGGCGACAACAATTGAGGCGGAATGATGTTGCCGGGGAATCCGTCTCTCAGGAATTCTCCAGGATTGGCCGGATCAGGACGGGTCGAAAACGGGTTATAGACTTGGATTCCTTGACTGAGAAGCGAACTAAAGTCGCCGGTAAGCTCTACCGGCGTAGGTGCGCGGATAATGGTTTGAGCCGTTTGACTTTGACGAAAACCTTCATAGGCAAAAAAGAAAAATGTTCTGTTTCTCCCGTTGTATATCTTCGGAAGGACGGTCGGGCCGCCACTCGTTACACCAAATTGGTTTTGTCGAAGTGGGTTGCGGCTTGGCAAGAAAAAGTTGCGGGCGTCGAGTTGCTCGTTACGCAAGAATTCCCAGGCCGTGCCGTGAAACGCGTTTGTTCCAGCTTTCGTAAGCACGTTGACAATGCCGCCCGCCACGCCCCCAAATTCCGCTAGATCGTTGTTGGATTGAATCTTGAACTCCTGGATGTCGTCGATGATTGGAGCGTAGTTGTAGTTGCCAAGAAAAGCTAAGTCGTTTGCCCCATCCAGCAGAAACATGTTGCTTCTGTTTCTCTGCCCATTGACAGCGGGAAAACTGAATGTGCCGATTGCGAGACCTCCAAAACCGGCGCCACCTGTGGAGTTCTGGGCGACGCTGACCGGGCTCACTCCCGGAGTCAGTTCAAGAAGCTGAGTAAAATTTCGGCCATTGAGGGGCAGATTGGCCACGAATGCGGGCGTGATGACTGTCCCCAGCTCAGATGTGGTGGAATCAACCACTGATAGGTGCGAAGCCACCGTCACGGTCTCCTTGTGAAGACCAACGGTCAATGTGAAATCCAGCGTTGCCGTTTGATTGACTTGCAGGATAAGACCTGTTTTCTCTTCCGTGCCGAAACCATCTTTCGAGGTTTGAGCGGAATAATCACCCGGCGGTATGTCGCCAAGGGAATAGACTCCGGCCCATCCTGTTGTGGCGGTATGTAGAACGCCAGTGTCGACATTCGCAAGAACAACCTTCGCGCCGGTAATGACAGCTCCGCTTTGATCCCTCACGGTTCCATTTACAGACGCCGATGTGGATTGAGAAAAGCCGCGCGACGACGGTTCGACAAGCCAAAGCAATAAACCGATCATCCAGAATCCGTGCATGGCCTTCCGGCGGCCACACGGCGTTCCGCAGCGGGCAGCGATGCTCCGAATAATGTGAGGCGACATCCGTCAAGCTCCTTCAGCGCAAGTGGCCCGACGCGATTGTGGAATTTTATCACACGTCTGCTTTCGTCAGCGTGGAGAAAGGTCCGCGTGAAACGGGGCCGCCAGCTTGGTCGGTAAGTGGCGTTCAGTTCTAAATGTCGTCGGGACGACGAGTTCACGCAACTTAAGTCGTAGCTTCGCGGCCCGCCACGTCGCTGTACCGACAGTTCGATCACGCTGAGGCCCCAACCGAATGGCACAAAATCTTTCATTTCAACCTCATAACGGAGGATTGGCACGCTGGCCTGCCGCTTGCACTCTTAGCTGCCGACAGAAGCATGGAATCGGACGAACGATCGATGAAGCGGATGGTTTCTGCACACCAAATTAGGTAACCGGACGGAACAACTTGGCTGATTAGGTCGACAGTACACATCACTGAAAAGTCAGAAGGGAAAGAAGACGGTATGAAGCAATCTATCGGCAATTTTCTGCTCCGTCGCCTGGAGGAAGCTGGGGTCAAGCACATCTTTGGCGTCCCGGGGGACTACAACCTGGAGCTGATGCAACAGCTCGAAGACCGGGGTGAGCCGGCATGGATCGGAAACTGCAACGAGCTCAACGCTTCCTATGCGACCGATGCGTATGCACGGATCAACGGCATTGGTGCGCTGGTTGTGACGCACGGCGTCGGGACGCTGAGCGCGATCAATGGTATCGCTGGAGCCTACAGCGAACATGTTCCCGTGATTCTGATTTCCGGCTCGCTCCCGCTACGGTCCGTGCAGCGCGGAGATCTGATGCACCACACTTTGGCCGATCGCGGGAAAGGAGACCTCTGTCGTATTTTCGCTGAGGTGACTGCTGCACAGGCAGAACTTACTCCTGAAAATGCAGTTGCTGAGATCGATCGGCTCATTCTCACGGCGTGGCGTCGAAAGCTTCCCGTGTACCTGGAATTGCCTTCGGACATCTCGTATCTCGAAATCGAGGCGCCGGAACGCCCCATCAAACTCGAAATGCTTCCCAGCGATCCAAAGAACCTGGAGTCAAGCACAAAGGTGATTCTCGAGAAACTGAACACCGCCAAATCGCCCGCGTTCCTGTTGGACATCGATGCGATGCGATTTGGGGTCTCCGCGCAGATCATGGAACTCGCCGAACTATTCAACATGCATGTGGCGACGCTGAACTGTGCCAAAGGCGCTGTGCCTGAAGGCTCTCCGCAATTCATCGGGATCTATGCAGGTATTGCAAGCGCTCCCGCAACGCGCGAGGCGATCGAAGGGAGCGATTGTCTGCTCACGGTCGGCTACCGGCGCGTTGAATCGACTACCGGGTTTTTCACCGACAAGCTGCCCGCTTCAACTATTCACCTCAATTCAACATGGGTCGACATGACAGACAAGAACTTTCAGGGCGTCTGTCTCGGAGAGCTCCTGCAGTCAATTCTTGACTCTTCATCAGGCGTGGTAACGAAAAGGCAGCCGGCTCGCCCGACGAAGCGGGTAGACTTCGTTCCGTCAAATGAGGCGCTCACTCAGAGCGAATACTGGAAGGCGATCCAGAATTTTCTGCAGCCGCGTGACGTGATTGTTGTGGAAGACGGAACATCAAGCGCGGGGTTCGGTCGGCTGACGTTGCCCGATGACTGCACGTATATCACGGGCGCTTATGTTTGGTGCTCCATCGGCTACGCAACACCGGCTCTCCTAGGCGCCATTCTCGCGACCCCCGGACGGCGTCACATTCTGCTGACCGGAGAAGGATCTCTTCAGATGACCGTTCAAGAGATCTCGACCGTTATGCGACATGACCTTAAGCCTTTCATCCTTGTAAATGAGAACCAGGGATACACGGTAGAGAGAGCCGTTCTGGGTAGAGATGCGAAGTACAACGACATAGCGACTTGGCGGTACTCCGAATTGCCAAACGTGTTCAGTCGAGATCAGAAAGCAGAAACCTACGTTGTGCATACCAGCAAGGAGTTGCAGAAGGTGCTGGATTCTCCGCATTCGACCATGGTCTTCGCCGAATGTGTCATGGACAAGTACGACGCGCCATACGATTTGGTCCTTGGTGGGCATGCGATCGCTGACACCGATTACGGAGCACGCGGGCCACAGTCGGCAGTGAATGCACAAATCGCAATGCCGGCTCGTTGACAGAATTGCGAAGGTCGCGACAAGGTCCTCCTGAGGGAAACACTTTTCATGAAAAAGCCCATCCTGGTCGTCACATCCCGTTTCATTAAACCGGTCGAAGCACGGATCAATGAAGAGTACGAAGTCAGGCGGAAAAGCGATGAAACATTGTTCACGCGCGACGAACTCCTTGCCGCCTCTGAAGGCGCCGACGCGATACTCATCACGCCGTTTGACAGACTCGACGCCGAGTTTTTCGGGCAAGTCTCGTCTTCCGTCAAAGTGATCTCAACCTCTTCCGTGGGGACTGATCATATCGACATGCGCGCGGCTTCGGAACGCAACATTGCAATTGGATATACGCCAGCGGAGGTAACCGACGCCACAGCGGATATCGCGATGTTGTTGCTTCTCGGCGCGAGCCGACGCGCTTTCGAAGCACAGGAACTGGTCAGAAGCGGCGAGTGGACGATGGCAGGTGCGGGTGCGCTCTTGGGCTGGCAGCTCACGGGCAAAACTCTGGGAATTCTGGGCATGGGCCGGATCGGACAGGGGGTTGGCAGGCGCGCGAGAGGTTTTGGGATGAAGATTCATTACTCGAATCCACACCGGGTAATGGAAGACAAGGCAGGTGACGCGATATTTCATGCTGATCCCGTTGAGCTGTTGAAAGTCAGTCAATTCCTGAGCCTGAATACGCCCGCGACAGCAGTCACTCACCATTTCCTTAATGCGAAGACCATTTCACTCCTCCCTCAAGGAGCCATCGTGGTGAACACAGCGCGTGGCGGCCTCATTAAAGATGACGACTTGATCGAGGCGCTGAAGCTCGGGCGGATTGCTGCAGCAGGTTTGGACGTTTATGAAGGAGAGCCAAAACTCAACTCTGCCTATATCGGGCTCAAAAACACATTTCTGTTGCCACATATCGGGACGGCGACGATCGAGACCAGGACCAACATGGGCATGGTCGCCCTCGATAACATCGACGCAGTTTTGAATGGAACGCCTGCGCCCTCGCTCGCGGAGGCGGCCTGAAGGCCGAAAGGGAGGATCGCGTATGTTTCTCAGCCTTTGCAAAATCGGTTCTGTACTTTTCGTACTGCTTGCTCCGCTGTGCGTGACCACCATCAAGGCACAGTCGAGTCCACTGAAAAATATAGTGCTCGTTCACGGCGCCTGGGCCGATGGTTCTGGCTGGAAAGGCGCCTACGACATTCTGGTCAGGGACGGCTACCACGTCAGCATTGTGCAAGAGCCCGAGACATCTTTCAAAGACGATGTGGCGGCAACCAGGCGCGTGCTTGCGCAACAAGGTGGAAGGTGCATTCTTGTTGCTCACAGCTACGGTGGTGCGGTCATAACTGAAGCCGGCAACGATCCGTCCGTGGCGGGGCTGGTATACATCGCGGCCCATATGCCGGATGCGGGCGAAAATGAGTCCGACGACGGAAAGCGCTTTCCGAGCGACTTAGGCAAATCGACTGCAATAAAGAAGACCGCAGACGGTTTCACCTATCTGGACAGCGAGCAATTCCACGAGTACTTTGCTGCCGATCTCTCTGCTGAACAGGCTGCGTTCATGGCGCAGTCGCAGGTACCCAACCTCGCTGAGAACTTCAAAGCTGCTGTCACCACAGCTGCCTGGAAAAGCAAACCAAGTTGGATGTTGGTGGCGGGAGCAGACAGAACCATCAATCCCGACCTTGAACGGTGGTATGCCAAACGAGCGCACAGCCGCATGGTCGAAGTAGCAGGCGCCAGCCATGCGGTGTACGTTTCGCACCCGAAAGAGGTCGCGGCGCTGATTGAACAAGCGGCGTTGCAGCTGCGATAGAGATCCTGCGCTTAAGGCGATTCAGCGGAGCGGTCAACTGAAGGGACAAATATGAAGAACTCGAACGGCCACAAGAGAATCGTTATAGTCGGCGGGGGATTTGCCGGCCTCAATTGCGCTCAGAGGCTCGCAGGCCATAAGAATCTGCAGATCGTTCTGCTGGATCGGAACAACTACCAACAGTTCCAGCCATTGCTTTATCAGGTCGCCACGGGCACGCTGTCCCCCGATAACGCCGCGTTCAATCTACGCGCAGTACTGGCGACGCATGAGAATGTCGACGTCATTATGACGGAGATTCAGTCGGTCGATCTGGCATCGCGAACCGCATATTCCGTTAACGGCGAGGCATTCCAGGGCGATTTCCTGGTTCTCGCCGCGGGAGCCGAGGCGAATTTCTTCGACACCCCCGGCGTTCAGCAATATGCATTGCCGTTGTACTCACTGACCGATGCCGAGCGTTTAAGGTCACGGCTTCTGGAGGCACTCGAGGCGGCCGACCGAATAGCCGTGAATAAGCAGGAGCCGCTGCGATTCGTGGTGATTGGGGGCGGCCCTACCGGAGTGGAGATCGCGGGCGCAATCGGGGATATTCTGCAACGGACACCTGATTATGTGTTCAAGCATGTCGATCTGAAACGCGCCTCAGTGACGCTCGTTGATATGGCCAAGACCGTTCTCGGCCCGTTCACGAATCAGTCGCAGGAATACGTGACAGAAGTCCTTCAAGAGCGCGGCGTGGAGCTGCGGCTCGGCGTATCGGTTCGTGAAGTGTCGAAAGACGGAGTTCTACTCTCGGATGGAACCACAATTCCCACTCGGCTTGTGATCTGGGCGGGAGGACTGAAGGCCTCACGGCTCTCGGCTTCACTTGGAATCAAGACCGGCCGTGGGGGAAGAGTCGACGTGCAGCCGGACTTAAGCGTTGCCGGATTTGCTGGTGTGTACGCGCTGGGGGACTTCGCCAACTCGAAAATGTCCACCGGCCAAGCTCTCCCTCAGCTAGCCTCCGTGGCCCAACAGGCCGGCCGGCATTGTGCCAGGAACATCATCGCCGCGCTTTCTGGAGAACCCGGCAAGCCGTTTGAATATCTCGACAAAGGGATTATGGCGATGGTCGGCCGGAATGCTGCAGTGGCGGAGGTCGGCTCACATCGCCACGCGGTGACGGGCATGCTTGCGTTCGCCGCGTGGTTAGGAGTGCACGCGCTGCTCCTGACCACCGTCCGAGCGAAAGTAGAGACCTTTCTTGAATGGGCGTGGCAGTATTTCGGACACGTCCATGTCGACCCTATTCTCGATCGTCCCGACGTGGACTGGTCCCATCAAGCCCGCGCAGCGCAGGCAGAGTAACGCAACAGATAAGGAGAGAAAAAAATGTCATCGAACCAATCGATTCATCGCATCGCAATTGTCGGTACAGGCGTCATTGGCGCCAGTTGGGCAGCCTATTACCTGGCGCGCGGATTCGACGTGATCGCCACCGACCCCGCGCCCAATGCGAGGGCCAATCTCCGCGCCTACGTGAAAGAGGCTTGGGAGTTGCTGAGCACAGCCGGATTGGCGGACGGCGCTTCTTTGGACCGGCTGTCTTTCACAGCCAATCTGAAAGACGCGCTCGCCGAAGCGGACTTTGTGCAGGAAAACGGACCGGAGAGACCGGATTTCAAAATCAAGCTCTTCGCTGAAATGGATGAGGCCACGCCTCAGCGCTCCATCATCGCCTCCAGTTCGTCCGGTCTCACCATGGACGTGATCCAGTCCGGTTGCAAGCGTCCCGAGCGATGTGTGATCGGACATCCCTTCAACCCTCCGCATATCATTCCGCTAGTGGAGGTGGTGGGCGGAGCCAAGACGTCGGAGGAAACCATCCAGCGGACGCTGGCCTTCTACGCATCCATCGGGAAAAAGGCGATTCGCCTGTACAAAGCGCTTCCTGGGCATGTGGCCAACCGATTTCAGGCCGCGCTCTATAAGGAGGTTTTGTACCTCGTCGAGCAGGGCGTGCTCAGTGTCGAGGATGCGGACGCGGCAATCTGCTACGGGCCCGGACTGCGTTGGGGAGTGATGGGTCCCAGTCTACAGTGGCACCTCGGCGGCGGAGCCGACGGCATCCACCATTTCATGGATCACCTCATGCAGCCGCTGGCCGGAATGATCGCGACACTGAACACTCCAAATGTCACTGACTCACTGAAGCGATCTGTCGTGGATGGTGTGCTTCGGGAAGCGGGAAGCCGTTCCGTAGAAGCGTTAGCTAGGCAGGAGAACGAAGTACTGATGGGGCTTTTGTCCCTTCGGGCAAGAGCGGGACTCTAGTCGCCCGCACAAGACTCGCTTCCACTGTTTCGAGCTGATCGAGCTCCGTTTGTATGAATATGCGGCATCAAATGAACCCGTACCAGTAATTGCATACCGATGGACATGGTGCTGTTTTATGAGCCCGACCAACATATTTGCCCCGGCGTCCACTCCCGCGGACTCAATCTTCGGGGTATCCATTTTCGTCATCTTGAACGTTGTCGCGATATTCGTCGTTGTCGGCGCTCTGTTGGCTTACGCCGCTGTGAAATTCAGGCACCGGGCTGGCGATGACCGCAGCGAGCCTCCACAGGTCTACGGAAGCAGCCAGGTGGAGTTGGCATGGACCGTGATTCCCGTTCTGATCGTGATCGCGCTGTTGTTGACGGGCGTACGCGGAATCGCTTCGATTCAGAAGGCCCAGCGTCCTCCCGGCGCGTTGGAGGTGATCGTCACCGGACACCAGTATTGGTGGGAATATCGCTACCCGGGCTTGCGCATCGTTACTGCCAACGAACTGCATGTGCCCGTCAGCGATCCGGCGCATCCGACACCCACGTTTCTGACGCTGCTCTCCGCAGATACGGACCACAGTTTCTGGGTGCCTCGGCTGGCGGGCAAAACCGACCTGATTCCGAATCACCCCAACAGGATGTGGATCGATCCGCACCAACCGGGCATCTTCCTGGGGCAGTGCGCACAGTACTGCGGAACTCAGCACGCCAAAATGCTTTTGCGCGTCTACGTGCAACCACGCGCGGAGTTCGAGCGCTGGGTTCACGAGCAGCAGCAACCGGCGGACGCGAGCGCCCCCAGCACGGCTGCAGCGAACGGGCAGCGCGTTTTTGAAACAACGGCCTGCGTCAACTGCCACGCGGTAGCGGGCACGCCTGCAAAAGGCCAGTTCGGCCCGGACCTGACGCATCTGATGAGCCGCGCGACGATTGCGGCGGGCGCGGCGCCCAACACACCCGAGATGTTGCGGCTCTGGGTCAAGAATCCGGACGCGATCAAGCCGGGATCGAAGATGCCGGCCATGGGCTTGACCGAGCAGGACGTGGATGCCGTGGCGACATACCTGGAGACTCTTCACTGATGTCTACGACAACCATCGCAATATCCGATTTCACGGCGGCTCCCCGCCCGTTCACTCTTCGCCTTCACGATTGGGTGACCACGGTGGATCACAAACGCCTGGGCATCCTATATATTCTCTACGCGTTGGTCTTTCTCTTCATTGGCGGCATTGAGGCCACCATCATGCGGCTGCAGCTCATCCGGGCGCACAATGATTTTGTTTCGCCGCAGGTCTTCAATCGCATGATGACCATGCACGGCACGACCATGATTTTCTTCGTGGCGATGCCGTTGGTGTTCGGGTTTGCCAACTACCTGGTGCCGCTGATGATCGGCGCTCGCGACATGGCATTCCCGCGGCTGAATGCCTTCAGTTTCTGGATGACCGCGGTGGGAGGCCTGTTGCTTTACTTCAGCTTTGTTGGCGGGAACGGCCTGTACGGAGCGGGAAGCACGCCCGACGTCGGATGGTTCGCGTATGCTCCGCTGACGGCGAAAACTTTTTCGGTGGGACACAGCACGGATTTCTGGACGCTGGCGCTTCTGGTTTCAGGCATCGGCAGCGTGGGAACGGCGATCAACCTGATTGCCACCATCGTGTCGATGCGTTGTCCGGGCATGACGCTGGGGAAAATGCCGCTGATGGCGTGGCTGAATCTTACGATGGGCGGCCTGGTGATTCTCGCGCTGGGACCACTTACCGCGGCGCAGCTCATGCTGTTGATCGACCGCTATCTGGGCGGGCATTTCTTCGACGCACAGGCCGGCGGATCGGCTGTGCTGTGGATGCATTTCTTCTGGATCTTTGGCCACCCGGAGGTTTATGTGCTGGTGCTCCCCGCTTTCGCGTTCGCCTCCGAGATCATTCCGGTCTTTTCGCGCAAAGCGATCTTCGGCTACTCGGTCATGGTGATGGCGACCGTGGCCATCGCGTTTATCAGTGTGAGTGTCTGGGCGCACCACATGTTCACCGTCGGCATGAGCGCGGGCGCAAACACATTCTTCGTTCTCTCCACCATGGCCATTGCCGTCCCTACGGGCATCAAGATTTTCAATTGGCTGGCAACTATGTGGGGAGGCAAGATCCGATACGCGGCACCGATGCTATTCTGCGTCGCGTTTCTCTTCCAATTCTTGATTGCCGGATTGACAGGAGTCACCTTGGCGGTGGCGCCGCTTGATTGGCAACTCGCGAACTCGTATTACGTAGTGGCTCACTTTCATTACGTAATTGTGGGCGGAATTCTCTTCACCGCATTCGGCGCTTTCTACTACTGGTGGCCGAAAGTATCCGGAAAAATGTATAGCGAAGCGCTTGCCAAACTGCACTTCTGGCTGTTTTTCATCGGCTTCCACCTTACGTTCGATTTCATGCACATACCGGGCCTGCTGGGCATGCCGCGCCGCATCTACACCTATGAGCCGGGGCGCGGTTGGGACATCTGGAATTTCATCGTCACCATCGGTGTTGCTTTTCAAGCCGCGGGAGTGCTGTTCTTCGCCCTCAATCTGCTTTGGTCTTACTTCCAAGGCAAGACGGCGGGAAATGATCCGTGGGATGCGTGGACGCTGGAATGGTCCACCAGCTCGCCGCCTCCGGAGTACAACTACGCGGTGATTCCGACCGTCCGCAGCCGCCGGCCGCTGTGGGACCTCAAGCATCCCGAAGATCCCGATTGGAGGTACGAGTAGATGAGCGCATTATCTGTCAGCCTGCATCAACCAAGTCTCGAGTGGCGGCTTCCTTCGCGCGGACGCGTGGGAATGTGGTGCCTGATCGGCGCCGAGGTCGCTATCTTCACGATCTTCGTGGTGGCTTACCTCTTCTATATCGGCAAGAGCGTGAGCGGGCCGCAGCCCAAAGATGTTCTGCATGCGCCGATCTTCTTTTCGATCTGTCTGCTCTCGAGCAGTCTTACGATTCACCTCGCCGTTCGAAAGCTCATCAGCGGAAAGATGGCCGCTTTTTCAAGTTGGTGGCTCCTCACGATTATTCTGGGCGCCACGTTCCTCTACGGAACCGCGCGCGAGTGGGCCCACCTCATTTACGATGAGGGGCTCACCATCAATACCAATCTCTTCGGAACGACTTACTACTCGCTAGTCGGTCTCCACGCCTTCCACGTCACCGTGGGACTGCTCGCCCTGAGCATCGTCGCACTGTTTGGTTTCGCGGCCAAGCTGCGGCGCGAGCACGCCGAGCGTCTCGAAATTCTATCGATGTATTGGCACTTCGTCGACGCGGTCTGGGTAGTGGTCTTCACGGTCGTATACGTGGTCGGAGTTTAGCGGAGCCGTTATGAACACTGAATTGATCGAGCACCCGAACGGCATCCCAGAGCGCATCGAAGTGCCCGCCCCTACCGCGTGGCCAATCGTCCTGGCGTTTGGATTAATGCTGATCGCGGCCGGTATGGTCACCGCGACTTCCGTGAGCATTCTAGGAGCGGTATTGGCCGCTGCGGGCGCAGTCGGCTGGTTCCGAGACGTGTTGCCCGAAGAATCTCACGAGTGGCTTCCGGTCGTTCCGGAACACTTCACACTGCAGACGAGCCGGGCAAGTGTCCAGCGAATCGCCAACATCAGTGCGGTCCCACGCGCCTGGCTGCCGGTTGAGATCTATCCGATCTCGGCCGGAATCAAGGGCGGTCTCGCCGGCGGCGCGGTCATGGCTGTGCTCGCGTGCCTGTACGGCATTGTGCACGGCGATGGAATCTGGTATGCGATGAACCTGCTCGTCGCGGGCGTGTTTCCTGTTATGGCGACAGAAACCACCCGGCAGCTCGGAACTTTCAACCTGAATGCGTTTCTGGTCGCGCTTCCTGTTCACCTGGTCATCTCGCTGATGGTCGGGCTGGTCTATGGGGCGATGCTTCCCATGGCTCCGCGGCGTCCCATCCTGTTGGGCGGTTTCATAGCTCCGCTGCTGTGGTCCGGCATCATCTGGGGTGGTCTCGCATTTATCAATCCGGTGATGAATCAGCGCATTGATTGGCTCTGGTTCGCTCTCTGTCAAATCGCGTTTGGAATTGTAGCGGGGCTCGTGGTTATGGTTCAAGAACGAATTCGCACGCGCCAGAATGTACCGCTGCTGGTTCGGTTGGGTGTCGAGGCTCCCGGCTTTATGCAGGAACACGAGGAGGAGTGAGGCGATGAAACATGGTGCTCTAGTCCTTGCAGCGCTGCTCGCGATTACATCTTGTGGAGCGCCCCGCCAAGCGACCGTCGAGGAACCTGTGCTCCGCCCGAACGAGGTCAGCGATTTCAGCCAGCTCTACGCGCAGAACTGCGCCGGATGCCACGGCGTGAATGGACAAGGCGGACTGACGGTGGCGCTCGGCAACCCGGTTTACCTGGCCATCGCCGACGATGCCACAATTCGCCGCATCACGGCCGACGGCGTGCCTGGGACGGCCATGCCGGCTTTCGCGCAGCGCGCCGGCGGCTATTTGACAGATGCGCAGCTAGATATCATCGCTCGCGGAATTCGGGCACGCTGGTCCAGGCCCGATGCTGTGGGCGGCACCAAGCCGCCGGCTTATTCGGCACTCCAGCCGGGCGATGCGGCGCACGGCCAAAACGTATTTGTGACTTTTTGTTCTTCGTGTCACGGCGCGGACGGCCGCAGCGGGAAGGGCGGTTCCATCGCGGACAGTTCCTATCTCGCGCTGGTGAGTGATCAGCATTTGCGCACAGTAACGATCACCGGTATCCCGGCGCTCGGCGCACCGGATTGGCGCGGCGACGTGCCGGGCAGACCGCTTTCCGATGCCGACGTAACCGACGTAGTGGCGTGGCTCGCGGCGCAGCGGATGCCATTAACCGCGCAGGCGCATCCCAGTGTTTTGAATTCTCGAGGAGGTTCTCAATAACCATGCCGAGCGGCGGCGTTTCCAGACGTGAGATGTTCTTGAAGATCGCGCTCGCCTTCAACGGGGCGGTGGGCGTTGCACTCGGCGTCCCGATCGTGCGCTATCTGCTCTCTCCTATGACGCGAGGAAGAAAGCCGGGCTATGAGAGCTGGATCTCGCTTGGCCCGATCGCTCAGTTTCCATCCGGCGAGACGCGCCTCGCGACGTATCGAAACCCGGTTGCAAATGTCACCGATGGAGAGACCGCCAACATCCCTTGCTGGGTGCGTCACATTGAGAACGACAAGTTCCAGGTATTTGCGATCAATTGCGCGCACCTCGGTTGTCCGGTGCGTTGGTTTCCGAAGTCCGGCCTGTTCATGTGCCCGTGCCACGGCGGAGCATATTACGCCGACGGCGCGCGCGCATCCGGCCCGCCGGAGCGCGGATTGTTCGAATACCGGTTCAAGATTGTCGATGGCAACCTGCATATCCAGGCGGGCGAGATGCCCACGCCCGGTCCTTCCGCATCCTTGATTCAAATCACGAGGTCACGATGCGCCTGATTGAGAAGATCGGCGGCTGGTTCGATCAACGCCTTCAGCTCGGCGCGCCGATCCGCCAGACCATGGAGCATCCGATTCCGCGGGACACCGCGAGCTGGTTCTACGTCTTCGGCAGCGCCGCCATGACGGCGTTCGGCTTGCAGCTCGTCACGGGAATTCTTCTCGCCCTCATCTATGTGCCCTCCGCGAGCGAGGCATGGAACAGCCTGCAGATCTTGAATCACCAGGTCGCCCTCGGCTGGTTCATTCGAGCGCTGCATGGTTGGGGCTCGAACTTCATGGTTGCAATTGTGCTGATTCATATGGCACAGGTATTTCTGTTCGGAGCTTACAAATTTCCGAGAGAGCTGACTTGGATTCTCGGCATCTTCCTGCTGCTGATGACGTTGGGCATGGCCTTTACTGGACAGGTTCTGCGATTCGACCAGGACTCCTACTGGGGACTCGGCATTGGAGCATCGATCGTCAGCCGCGTGCCACTGGTAGGACCCTCAATGGTGACGCTCGTCTTGGGTGGTCCGATCATTGCGGGTGCAACGCTTTCCCGCTTCTTCGCGCTACACGTGTTTGTGATTCCCGGTTTGCTGATGGCGTTCGTGGGACTGCATGTGCTGATGGTGCTGAAGCTCGGGATCAACGAGTGGCCGATGCCCGGCCGCCTGGTTCGCCGCTCCGATTATCTGGAGAAGTACCACAAGCTGACGCACACGGACGGCGTGCCGTTCGTTCCGTATGGGGTGTGGAAAGACGCGGTTTTCTCCGGCGTGATTCTGCTTTGTATTGCCGCCTGTGCTCTCTACTTTGGTCCCTTTGGCCCGAGCGGCCAACCCGACCCCACCATCATCCAGACCGCGCCCCGTCCCGATTTCTTCTTCCTGTGGCTGTATGCGGTTCTGTCGTTACTTCCGCCGGCAATGGAAACTCCGGCACTGCTCATCGGGCCTGCGATCATTCTGATCGTTCTGCTGGTTCTCCCGTTTGTTTCGGGCGAAGGTGAGAAGAGCTTCAAGCGGCGCCCCATCGCCGTGCTGACCATTCTGTTGCTCGCAGTCGGACTGGGCGAGTTTACCAAGCTAGCCGACCATGCACCCTGGAGTCCGGTGATGGACGCCTGGACAAGCGCTCCGGTCCCCTCCAAATTTCTCCAGGGACGCACGGCGCTCGAGGTTCAGGGAGCGCTTGTTTTTCAAGCGAAACAGTGCCACAACTGTCATGCGCTCGGCGCGTTCGGTGGCAAGCGGGGCCCGGCTCTCGACGCCGTCGCGGTCAGGCTGACCAGCGATCAACTCGTGCGCCAGGTCATACAAGGTGGCGGGAACATGCCCGCGTATGGAAAGAATCTGGATCCGGCTGAGACCACGGCGCTGGTGGCCTTCCTCGAGACGCTTCATCCTTCCAGCCAATCTGCGGCCCACGATGCTTCCCGCGGACTGCAGCCGTGAAGCCGCTCTTTCTGGCACTCGGCGTTGCCGCGACATCGATTTTTGTCGCGTCGCCCGTCGCGCATCTCGATCATCATCTGTTGACCGCACACATGGCGCAGCATCTTGGCCTGATGCTCATCGCAGCGCCGCTGATCCTTCGCGGTGCGCCGTCCATCGTCAGCCGATGGCGTCCTCACCCTGTATTCTGCTGGCTCGCAGGCACACTCACTGTGCTTGTCTGGCACGTTCCCGCTATCTTTCAGTTGGCGCTGCAATCGAATTTCTGTCATATGTTCGAGCAGGCCAGCTTTCTTATCGCGGGAATTCTGTTTTGGTGGCCGGTCAAGCGGCCCGGAGCGGGCACCGCCAGATCAGACTGGTCGGTTCCGCTCTATCTTTTTTTCGCCACGCTGCCGTGTGATGCGCTTTCGGCATTCTTGGTGTTCTGCGGGCACGTCGTTTACACGCATTACTTAATGGGAATGGGAAATTCTCGGCTCACTCCACTTGAAGACCAGGAGCTAGCCGGGGCGCTGATGTGGGTCACGGTAACGTTCGCGTATCTGGTCCCGGCGCTCGTCGTAACTACCCGGCTTCTTTCGGGCGAACGAGAGCGTGCCGTTGCGGAGGGAGTCTGCTAATGGCATCGACGCCGGCGCTCCAGATCGAGGCCGCCTCGCGGCCGCCCTTATCAGCGACATTGCGTGCGGCTGTTCCCGACCTGTGGGCACTTACAAAGCCGGAAGTAAACTTTCTCATAGTCATTGCAACGTTCACCGGTTTTTATCTGGGTTGTGCAAGTAATCTGCACCCCTTCCCCTTTGCGCGATTATTTAGCACGTTATTTGGCACGCTGCTAGTCGCGAGCGGGACCGGAACGCTGAACCAGTATTTCGAACATCGCTTCGATGCGCGGATGCGACGCACCTGCAGGCGTCCGGTTGCGGCCGGCAGAATGAGTCCGGCCACGGCTGCGTGGTTCGGAATTGCGCTATCCACCGTCGGGGCCGCTTACCTCCTGGTAACTGTCAATGCACTCACGAGCCTGCTTGCAGTCCTCACGCTGACGATCTATCTGTTCATTTACACTCCGCTGAAGCGCAAGACACCGTTTTGTACGGTCGTCGGCGCCTTTCCGGGCGCCATGCCGCCGCTAATTGGTTGGGCCGCGGCGTCCGGTTCGGTCGTTGGCAGCGAAGCATGGCTGTTATATGCCGTGCTCTTTCTGTGGCAGTTTCCGCATTTTATGGCCATCGCGTGGATGTATCGCGAGGACTACGCTCGCGCCGGATATCTGGTGCTTCCGGCCAAGGAATTAAGTACCTTCCTGGGCCGCCTGACAGCAGTTCCTTCGATTCTCTTATTCACGGTCAGCCTTGAGACAGCAGCTGAGACTGGCGGCGGCATGGCCGAATACTCCGCTACAGCGCTGTTGGGTGTAGGCCTTCTCTTATACGCGGCCCGTCTGATTCTTCTGCGCTCACGAAACGCGGCGAGGCGACTGTTGAAGGCCACGATCATTTATCTGCTCCTGCAATTCCTGATTCTAGTGCTTGGAAAAGCAACAACATAGGAGAAAGGAAAATGAACACATTATCACCAAAGACGGAACCACCATCTACTACAAGGAGTGGGGATCGGGACCGGTGGTCACCTTCTCGCACGCATGGCCTTTAGACGCCGACGCGTGGGATGCGCAAATGTTGTTTCTCGCGTAGCGAGGACACCGCGTTGTCGCCATGATCGGCGCGGTCATGGAAGCTCCGGGCAGAGCTGGGAAAGCAACAACATGGATCAATACGCCTTGACGAAAACGTCGTATTTGAACGTTTTCGTTTCCATGAAGGGCATTGCCCTATCCCGCAAGAATAACCTACAAGGTCCGGCTATCGAGGCGAGCATCGCTGTGTTCTTGTAACTCACTACGCGCGGTCGTCTATAGATCGCCTGTGACGCACAGCGTTCACTAACCCGGTTACATGACATTGAGACGGCACTAGGCGTAAAGCCCGCCCCGGGCGCTCTCACTCAGACATAAGCCGGTGTAACAGCCACTGAGCTGACAATTACTAAACACATCCCGACAACACACGGGTAATCTCCTCGAACGCCGTTTGGAGCCCCCGGACTCTTGAAGTTGGCAGGACAGTGACTGTTCAGTCAACTGGATTGCTATCCGTTTGTCACGAGCAGTAACCAATACCGTGTTGAGCAGTGCCTATTCGTTTCCAGCTTTCCTGCGCGCTTTGCGGACGCGGCGTTTCGCATCATCGAATGATTCATACGTCGGCCCCCCTTGGAGAAAAGGCTCCAGGTGTTCGTATCTTTGATGTATGACGACCCGAGGCGTGAGGCTGCTCTCCAGTTGCCGAAGGGCTAGTTTTTCTGGGCTATCCAGGCCCTCCCTGAAGCATCGGCCATGCTTCGCAAACTCCAGGGGTATGTTGGGTTTGACGCCGTCCGTTGCTTCTCGGTTTTTCAAGAAAATCTGTATGATCAGATAAAAAAACGAAGCAAGCTCGGGCACGAAGCGGAGCGCCCATTCTCTGGCGGAGTCGCACTTTCCGGTCGTCTTCGAACTGATGACTTCCTCGATTTCGTTTAATGGCCTGCCTGCGATCCAAAGAGGCGTTACCTCCTTGATTTTCGCGATCGCGGCAGCGGCTTTTGTAAGATCGGTCTCACAGCCCTTTACAGCAGCGCCGAAAACGGACTCCACCGATGAAGGCCTGACAACCATGCCGAGGCGAGTCGGATCTTCTTGCAGCCAATCGAGGCCCCATTTGACCCACTGGCTGACGGTGCCTAGCGGCTCGGCCACCTGGTCCGTGAAGCGCGCGGCGATCAACCGGATTTGCGAGGCATCCAGAATTCCTGTCGAAGAGGCTAGCTCGTCTTCCCACGTTATCGTCGATTCAGTGCCAGACACTTCTGCCCGTCGGTTGAGTGAAGCCTCAATTCGCTTCGTAATCCATTCATCGTCGCCCTTCTTTGCCGCCTTGAAAGCACCAAAGGAATTTTGCAGCAGCAAACGGGACGGCTCATCAGCCTCGGCGACCGTGAACGGAAGCCTTCGCAAGAAGTAGGACTCGTCGGGTCCCAGCCCGCTCTGGTCATTTTGAATGCGGTCGAGTATCGGGGTCAGCGGATCTTCGATCTCCAAACACTGGTCGCTGTTCGAAAAAATCGACTGCAGCTGGAACCAATAGTTTGTAATCGAGTTCTTCTCATTATCAAACGCGATCACCTTGCTCGGTACGAGGATCACCATGCCTTCAGCGGCTTCCCCCGCCCGTCCCGCACGGCCCGCTGCGTTCAGAAGCTCGTGCGCCTCCAAAAGTGCCGGCTTGTTGGTGGTGGCGTCGAACCGATCATCACCGGCGATAATCACGACTTGGCTTGGCAGGTTCATACCCTGGGCCAAGGTGGAAGTGGCGACGAGGGCATGTATGCCATCGGGCCGTTTGAAGATGGATTCGTTGAACAGTCGCTCGACAGAAAGCAGCAGCCCATGGTGAGACGCCGCCTGCGCGTCGGAGCGGCAATACGTGTGCTCGGCACCGCCGCACTCGGCGATAGCCATCGCCAAAGCCGCCTTCTCTTGCGGCGTTAGCGCGACGGCGCGCGGCTTCAGCACTTCTTCAATATTTCTTTCGATGCTGGCGCACCAGGATGGCTGCGATGCAAAGACGAGCGTTTTTATTCCGATTGCGGCGGATGCTGCCGCAAGCGAACCTGCCACTTCGTTTCGATTGGAGGTGAGTGCTCCATATTGAGAAACGCCGAGAAGGACCGCCTCGTCGAGGAGGCCCAAGAGCGCATAGTCATCCTTCTCTTTCGTTTGCCAGGTCTGGAGCAAGGAGAACATTCCAAGAGGTTTTGCTGTGAGCTTCTGCTTTTCCTTGGCCGGAAATGTTTTTGTTTTTTTGGTTTTTTTGATCATGCTGACGAACTGAATCAGCTGATTGATCTCGCTCCTCGGATAAACCACACAGCCCCTCGCCTGCCGCGTCGGCTTCCAACTGAGCGCAAGAGACAGACACTCGCGCTTTGTAAGCTGGCCGAGCCAGGCCGCGAGTTCGTCGGCATTCTTGATCATCGCCGACACCAGAAGAACATCAGCGTCGGGAACACATTGTATGAAACGCAGAAGGCACAACATCGCATCGATGCTGCGTCTCCCGGACGACTCCCGCGGATGCAGGAGATGACATTCGTCAAAGACCAGAAGCCCGACGTCTTCAAAGACGTCGGGGCTGAACCCGAGCAGCGTGAGGCAGCGCTCAGGTGTCATCACGGCAATGTTCGTCAACTCTTCAGGCTCCAACTCATCGGCAAGCGTTGTCGTTTCCGCTTCCGGGAATGTTTTTCGCAGGTCGGTCGTGACCTGATCGACGAGGGCGAGCGTGGGAGCAAGGAAGACGACTTTTTTGCCCAGCAAACGGGCAACCCCGATCTTGAGCTCCGCGAGGGTGGATTTGCCAGCACCTGTCGGGAAGCTGACGACGGCCGAGGCGCCGGGGTTCAGATAGCCGGTATCCAGAGCGTCGCGATGATTGGGCCACAAATATGGGCGACGTTTCGCTAAGCCCCGGAGGAATTCCATCCAGTCGCCGGAAGAGATGCCTGGGGGGATCTCGATGTTTACGACGCCGGCTTGCGCAAGGACTCCGGACGCTCCGTGAAGCAATGACGCCAAGTGATGAGGGCCGGAAAAAACGCTGAACACTTCGGCGACGCCGTCAAATGCGATTGGCTCAACGCACAACTCGCGGACCGCCTCGAAGATTCCGGTAGCATTTGCATCAGAGACCACCTCCACGTTACCTAAAAGTTGGACCGCTAAGGATTGAATTCCCCTGGCGAGTTCCGCCCAAATCAGATTCGTGGCTGCATTGTCGCTAAGTTCAACCTCATCCGGCACTGTCCAGGTGCGCTCGACAATGTTTCCTAACTGGCCGCGCGCGAGATTCACGATGGATTGCCGGAGGATGCCCTCGATCGACTGAGGGTCACCAACCCGGATATTACGGGCCATCTGCGCGGCATCCGCCGCGCGCCCTGCGATCAGAAACATGAGCGTCGAAGCGATCTCGGGACCGATCGCTTCAATCGAAAGCCGGCTTGGTCCCTCCTCGGCTGCGAGTATGCGTTCAGCAGAATACCGAAGCTGATGCGCTGTAGCGGCGACAAAAGCGGCAGAGGCGCGATTTTCTCGATTTGGCACCGCAACCACGAAGGCTTCCTGCGTTAGTGCGATATTTTCGAGGCGGCGCACGATGTCACCCAGCTCGGCCCCGAACGTATCTGCGCTCACCAGCTCACGCATCCGCATTCGGAGCGAAACGATCTGCGCATAGGCCCTCGTTAATTCTTTCGGAAGCTCATCGAGATTGAGCCCTTCCAGCGGAGGAGCAGATCTGATCAGTGCGGCGGTTTGCGGGTCAAACATGGTTTAAATCTCCGCCTTATCAATGGCCTTGCTGACTTTCTTGGCGAATTGACGCATCCATGGACGGAGATCGCCGAGGCAAATGACCTCTGCGCGCCTGACCAAGACATCTTTCCCAGGAACCACGCCGTCAAAGCCCTTAAATAGAGCGGACAATTTCGGGTCGGCATCATGACCATCTTGTCCGGTGATGCTCACGCGGAACCGTCTGACATTTTTCCAGACGATCCCCTCAATTAGCTCGTCCGCATCATCGACTTTTGCGCGCTGAAGCAATGCCGTGGTTTCCTGCATAACCTCGGTCTGCCGCTTGTCGTTGTGCAACAGGGCCAGCTCCGGCCACACTTGATCTCTTATTGTGTCCCTGGGGTTATCCGTTGCTTTGTCTTCGAAAATAATCAATCCGGAGAGCTTCTTTTTCTTATCGAGCTCGATCTGCAGGCCATCGAAGCCTTTATGTGCGGGAATCTGATGCGGAAGGCTAAAGACACTCGTTCCTGCCCCAGACGCCTTGTGGGCTGCAATCCAGGATATGGCCTGAAAAAGCAACCCGTCACGATGCCAAGGATCTTCTCCGGGCTTCACCACCAGTTTCGCTTTTGCCTCATCTCTAGCTTTTTTTTGAATTGAAGGTTTTTTGGGCTTGAGCTTTGCCAAGACCTTTTCAACGTGGAGGAAACGCCCGAGAAGTATCAGCGCGACGAGGCGCGCCAGCTGATCTTCATCCCTCAGCTTCCAGATGTAGCCGGTGAAGACCGCATTCGTCGGTATGGGGGCGAGCTGAATTGGCATCGACCTGGACCTGCTCGCATTTGTTTTATCTCAACTTTCAATGATAAATTAGAGCGATCGATGAGGCAAATCTGCTGCTGTGCTGTACGACAGTATTCAGCGCTTACTGGCAGCTGCGGTTGCGGCCTGGAACTTCAGATCCGCTGCAGTTTGCCAGTTTGATCCTGGAGCTTGAACTGCAAGCAAACGTCTGTGGGCCCTGCCCTAAGACCGATCCTTAGCCTGCCATCGCTGATCGTTTGCACGTGATCGGCTCTCGCAGGGTTGGGCGCCGCCTTCCTCTCGGCCGATCTCGATCTTGCGGCGGAGGTCCGCGAAGATCATGCCCGTTACACTGCCTGCTGGCTTGCGTTGCTCCACAACGACACACGCGCGATCTTCAGCGCTGCCGCCCATGCACAGCGGGCGGTACATTACCTGCACGGGCGGGAAGGGCCGCTCCCCTCAGATCAGGTCTGACGATTAAGAAAAAGTATGCTGCTGTTTCTTAACGCCTGCCCGTACGGTTCACGGGGCGAAGGTGACTTCCTGATAGGCTAGATCTCCGCACCGTGATTAGCGGGTATGAAATGTATGTCATCAATGAGAGCGCCGGGCTCGCGCAAGGCGTTAACGTCGATATCGTAGCGTGGCAAGTAGGCGCTCACGTCCCGGAATTGGTCAAAAGCTTTCCCGGCCGCGACTTGAGTCCGATGGCGGATTTCACCGTTGCCAATGTGGTTGGGCGGTATCGCGAGCGGATCACACAATGAAGTATGTTCCGTTGGATACGCCTAAGCGACATCGAGGGCTCAAAGAGAAGAATGGCTGTCTACTTTCATCGGATGGGCTGAGTGGAGACCACTGACTAATCTGATAGATTCGGTCGCCCTATCGTTTGCTGTGTCTGTTACTCAGTCTGATTGGTATGTGTAGAGCTATTTCCGTTCCCCGCCGTCACCTTCTCCGTAGGATGCGCCGCTGGCACTAGGTTCGGCTTTGGTTGGCCAGAAGTCCCGTTGTGGGAGATTACCCGCGAGATACGGCGCGGCGTTTACTAACCTCATCTCAGTCCTTGATAAGTCCCGTTTCCTTCCATTGAGAATGGGGCTTGCCGTACCCGACGACGCCGGCGCTCTCAGTTTGCTGTAAGCCGGTTTTAACGACCATTGAGGTGATGCTAGTAGACCTTCCGGAAAAGGCAAGATCTACGTTGTTTCTTTGTTTGCTTTTCGATCGGCCAGCCACAAAGCACCAGCTCGAAATTAGGAACTACCCTCAGCAGCGATGCTGAAGTGGCATCGTATAAGGGAAGCAAGGCGCTCGTTGCGCATCGCAATCATATCCGATAGTCACGGGAACCGAACCGCATTCGACGCGGTTCTCGCAGACCTTCAGGAGAAATCACCTGACCTCATTCTGCACGGCGGAGATTTCACCTACAGCGGATATAGGCACACGGAGATTGTTGATCGCATCCGTGATCTTGGCTGGAATGGGGTCCTGGGAACTACAGACGAGATACATTCGCGGCCTGCGTCGTTGGACGAATTTGTGAGCCAATCGTCAGCGCCAATGCCTCTAAGGGCTGCAGTCCGTGACATGTCGGCAGCAACTCACGCGATCTTGGGAGATCAGAGAGTCGCATGGCTCCGGACCCTCCCGCCAGCTTTGGCTTTCCGTCTGTGATCACCTGCTTCGGCGGACGGCGCACAAAAAAGTGCTGAGTTTTGTAACAGTTCGGCATCCTTGACTTCTGCGCAGTGACACTTTCAGTCTTCCCCAAGCCACGCCCCTAATATCTCAGTGCACGGCGGTACTCGAGGTGTTGGGTTTGAATTTTCGAATCGCAAGCACGAGCGGGATCGTCGCAAGTGTGACCCATCCGATTACCCTGAAGCAGTCCATGAACGCGAGAAACTGGCTCTGCTCGACGATCTGACGGTAGATGACGCCCAAACTTGCGCCACTCGCGTCGGCGTGGGTGAACCCGTGCTGCATGAGGTAACCGCTGAACGCGTCGCCGGCCTGCTGTAAAGCCTGCGATCCCGGGACAAGATGGGACACCAGGTTCGATTGATGAAAGCTCTGACGCCCCACCGACTCGGCCGTAACAAATGCGATTCCGAAGCTACCGCCCCAATTTCGCAGCAGATTTGTCATACTCGAAGCTTTATTGTTCTGATCGGGATGCAGCTGCGAGTAACCAATGAGGCTGATTGGCACAAGAAAGAGTCCGTATCCAATACCCTGCAGCACGCGCTCCATGCGGTAATGGCCCGCGTTCGTGTCGAGGTTCATACCGCTGTACACGAACATAGAAAGCCCAATGATCGAGATGCTGGCAAAGACCATCGCCTTGGCCGGGATCATTCGACGCTGCAACAACTGCGCCGAAATAGGCGCGAGAAACGTGATTGCCAGTGCGCCGGGTCCGAGAATTAAGCCCGCATCGATGGCGCGATATCCATACAACGACTGCAGCATGTCCGGAATCAGAGTGGTCGTGCCAAAAAGCCCCACCCCGAACACGAATAGTAGAATGCCGGCGATCGCGAAATTCCGGCTCTGGAAAAGGCGGAAGTCGACAACCGGATCCTTCACATGCAATTCCCAGACGACTGTTCCGATCCATCCGAAAACCGCCAAGGTGATCATGATGGTGATGAAACGGTCGTTGAACCAGTCATCGATTTGTCCGCGGTCGAGCGCGATTTCGAGTGTGGCGGAAGCGATTGCGATCAGCGCAATACCGATTCCGTCGATTGAGAGACCCTTCGCCTTCGCGGCTTTACGCTCAGCAGTGAATTCGTCGGGATCTTCGATGAGTTTGTTTGAAAGATACATGGACAAAAGACCCACCGGCACATTGATGAAGAAGATCCAGCGCCAGCTGTAATTGTCGGTAATCCAGCCGCCGAGCACCGGACCTACCGCGGGTGCGGTGACGATCACTACGGTGTACAAGGCGAAAGCCGCGGCGCGTTTCGCGGGTGGAAGCGTATCGACCAGAATGGCCTGTGCGACCGGGGCGAGACCGCCTCCTCCCAGGCCCTGCACGATACGGCTTAAGAGCATGAACGTCAGCGTAGGCGCAATTCCACAAAAGAAGGAGGAAACGGTAAACAGACCTACGCTCAAGAGATAGTAGGCCTTGCGTCCCATGAGGCGGCTGAGCCAGGCGCTCATGGGAAGGACGACCGCGTTGGCGACGAGGTAGGTGGTCAGAATCCATGTCACTTCGTCGTGACTGCGCCCAAGGCCGCCGCCGATGTAAGGCAGCGCGACGTTGGCAATAGATGTGTCAAGCAGTTCCATGAATGCAGCAATAGTTACGGTTATGGCAACCAGCCAGGGATTGATCTGGCGCTTCATCTGTGGCATAGCATTTCTCCTCTGATCGATTCGGCCGTCCTCAGTTCACACGCGCCTTTGCTTCCACTGACATGCCTGGGCGGAGATTGTGTTCCGGATCCTGGTCCTTGCCAATATGAACGCGCACGGGGAAGCGCTGGACAATCTTCACGTAATTCCCGGTGGCATTTTCCGGCGGGAACAGGCTGAAGAGAGGGCCCGACGCCCCGGCCATGTTTTCAATGACGCCCTTGTAGTCTTTGTCGAATGAATCAACGTGGATGGTGACCGGCTGGCCCGCGCACATGTGACGTAGCTGGGTTTCTTTGAAGTTCGCCGTGATCCAGATGTCCTCTAGCGGCACCACGGTCAGCAATGTCTGACCTGGCTGTACGCGATGGCCGACTTCTACAGTCTTGTGTCCGACCACTCCACCTACCGGGGCGTAAATTTTCGCGTAGCTAAGGTTCAACTCCGCTGCATGAACTTCGGCTAAGGCCTGGTCGATTTCACCCTGAGCCGAGTCGCTGCTCGCCCGCGCATTTTGCAACTGTTGGGGGGCCGTGCGGGCGCTCTCAATCTGCGCCTCGCGCTGCGCCACCACACTGCCACCTTGCGCCACCTTTCGTTCGTCGGCGGCGATGGCAGCGCGGTCGGATTCCACTGCCTGCGCGGTCGCAAGCGCTTCTGTTTCTCTCGCGTCGTAGTCGGAACGCGAGATCTCACGCTTTTCCACCAGGGCCTGGTAGCGCACGCGGTCGCGCTCAGCACGCCCCGCCAAGTCTTCGTCTCGCTCCAGCCGATGTTGGGCGCCGAGAAGATCGGCCTGCGCGGTCTCCACGCCTGCGACCGCTTCCTGACGGGCAGCTTCGGCTGCGCGCAATTGGTTAAAGGCAGAAGCGTCGGTAATCGGCACAACGAGTCGCGCCGCGCGTGCCTGCGATTGGCGAACCTTCAGATCGGCTTTGGCCTTTTCGAGCGCAACTTCATAGTCCCTCGGATCGAGCTCGAGCAGCAGGTCGCCGGCTTTGACTGTATGGTCGTTCTCGGCGTTCGGATTGACCCACACGACGGTTCCTTCGATCCGCGTGCTGAGTTCGGCAAAGTGGCCATCCACCTGTGCGTCATCGGTAGTCTCGTAATGCCGCGAGTCCAGCCAGAGCATTATGCCCGCTATAGTCGCCGCGGCGACGACCGCACCCGCGATTCCGCGAGCGAGCCATTTCGTGTCTAGCACCTTGCGTGGTTCTTTCTGAGTGGCTGTTACTCGGGGTTGTTCACGCACTTTTGTAGCTGAAATTGTTGTGGACATGGGAGTCTCCTTTTGAATTTGAATTCGTTTCATTCGCCAAAGAACGTAGCCAGCCTGGACTCGGTGGAACCGAGAGCGCGAGCGAGCGAGATTTTTGCAACGTTGTACGAGAACAGGCTGGAGATGTAGTTTTCTTTGGCGGTCACTACAGCTTCATTGGCCTGAACAACTTCCAGATAGTTCGTCACGCCATTTCGATAGCGGTCTTCAGCTTGCTCGAAGGCACGTTGCGCAAGGGTCTGATTTCCCTGCGCAACCTTAACGGCCGTTTCGGAAGCCTGCGCATCCAGTCGCGCCACACGCAGGTCGTAAGACACGCGGCCCTGAAGATCGCGATATTCGGCTTGCCGTTGCGCCAGCTTTGCCTCGGCGTCCTGTACGTCGGCGCGAATTCGGCCGCCCGTGAACAGCGGAACTGTAATCGCCGCGCTGATTGAATAAACCTGGTTATAATTACCCGGATTGATTCCGCCGGAACCGTAGCTCGCGGCAAAGGATGCGGATGGCAGACGCTGGTTACGCGCGGCCCGGATGTCCTGTTCAGCGGCGGCAACCGTCTGTTGGGCGCTCCTCAGGTCAAAGCGGTCCTGGGGAGAGTAGTCCTGCCCCAACGCGGAGAAGCTATATTCGCGAGCCGGCGACCATTGCTGCTCGAGTGGAATGCCGGTAATGCGGTCCAGCGTGAGCTTGTCTTTCTCGAGGTCGTTCGAGGCATCGGTCACACGCTGTTGCGCCGCGCTCAATTCGACTGCGGCGCGTAAGCTGTCGATTTCGGGCGCAACTTCCGCTTCATATTGATGCGCGACCTGAGTCGCAAATTCCTGTGCGGAAGCTAGCGCGGCCTTCGCTGTTGCAAGGCGCGCTTGGCTTGCCACCACTTGGAAATACGCGGTGCCCACAGCGAAGACCACTACGTCACGCGCGTCCTTCGTGCTGAGTGCGGAAGCGGCTTCCGCCGATTTGCGGGCCTGATATTGCGCTCGCAGCTTAGCATCGAACACGGGGTACTCAACCTCAACGCGGCTCTCCGAATACCCAAATCCCCCCAGCGTGGCCGGAAGCCGAATACCGGCCTGTCGAGGAAGCTTGATGCCGAGTTCGGCGGTGCTTAGTTGCTCAAAGCTTTGCTGCGCCCGAGCTGTGATCTGGGGCAGCAGCGCTGCAAAGGCACGCGCCCGCTCCGCCTTCACTCCTGCGTCCGCCTGCTGGCTTTCGATCAGGCCAAGGTTGAAATTCAACCCGCGGGTGACTGCGTCCGCGAGCGTCAACTTGATCTCTCCCTCTACCAGCTTTCCGCCGGGTACGCTACCCAGGTAGGGATTGAGCGCCTGGGTGGCCGCCGCACTGGGATTGGTGCTTTCGGCTGCCGGGTTGATGGGGCGCGGCGTCGTGAGGGAATAGCTCAGAGGATTGGAGCCGCTTTGCGCATCAGCGAGCATTGCGCAGCCTGCGATCAATAAACCGACTAAAAATGTACGGAACATAACCACCTCGCCGCTGTTAAGCGCATGAGATAGGCCAGGGCTAAACTGCTGATTTAGAAGGTCTTGATCGGGCAGGGCATGCTTGGCGAAAATCAAAATGCCGAAGCGTCAGCATTCTTTCTGGCGCCACGTGGCAACCGCGCAAACAAGCCTTGCAGTCGCGGTCGCTGTGGTTCGAAACACGATTGCTGGGGTTAATTCAGGATTTGAAAGGCGGGAATTTAATGAGGTTCTGGAGCAAAAATGTTGATGTGAGACGGGGGCCGTCGATATCCTATTCGCGGCCCAGAAACGTTCCACTGCTTGTACCTATGAGGCGTCTCTGTCTGGGGCGGGCGTTCGCCCGGAACGGAAGGCCCTCAGTTCAACTGGCCTTGTGAAGCAAGCGCTTCACTTTTACATCGAGGTCTTGCGCAATCTGCAGGGCCTCAATGTTTTCGTAAGGCGCAAGGTAACTGCTCATTTCGTCATAGGTCAGGTGGACGCCGTCCGCGCGGCGATCAATCAGTATTGTGAGTGGCGCATAAGAGACTGCATCAGGCACAAGCCGCGCTAGCGATTGCATGATCAGAGGGTTGCCAATTATCAACCGAACGCTCTGAGGATTCCCACTCACGCCGGCTTTGGCGAGCACGGCTCCCGCGTCGATTCGGAAGAACTCCATAAAGCCGATCGGACTGATCGCTTGCCGAACCACGTCCTCCAACTCCTCGTACGTACTGGCAGCCTTAAGACGGCTTCGGAACCCGCTCATGTCAGGCCTGCCGATTTCGGCCTCAACGCTGGCGACAACGCTCTCGAATGACTTCTGCGAAACGATGCTCCACCGTCGAACGCTAACCTGCCGAAACTTTCGTTTCACGCCTGTCGCGCCTGTCGCAGTATTCCCATCAAGCACTGTTTGTGGCATCACTTTGCTCCTTTTAACGTTTGCCGTACTTATTCCGGTAACGTACGCCCGGCCTGTTCAGCCACCATGTACGCCGCATACCAAACCGGCCACTGCTCGTCGTGTTCTCCGGTGCGCTTTTCGTGCTCGCCATGCGCGTAAGCAGCGCGGCGAAGGGCACCCATCAAGTCATCCGCCGAGGCGAACGTTGTTGCGCCAGGCTCGCTTCGTCCCGGCAGGCGTTTCGTGACCTCCTGAATCAGCCAGGTGTTTCCGTCTGGGTCGCTGAAGGTGGCAAACGAGCCGTAGCTGGCGTGATCAGGCGCTGCACCTGGTATCGGAGCGCTCGACCCGTTGTCCTGCAATTGGGCACCGGGCGCGCCGGCATAGAATACCTCCGTTACGTCCGCGCCACATGCAACAAGCTGCTCCCGGGCAGCCGCAATGTCCGAAACCACCAGATAGAACCCATGCGCGGAGCCCGGAACTGCTTGAGACACTTTCGTGCCGAACGGTATCGACGCTCCGGAGCCGGGAGGTGTGAACTGCACAATCCGAAACCCGTTATCGAAGCGGAAATCGGCGTCAAGCCTCCAGCCCAGCCTCGCATAAAACCCCCTGGAGCGGTCGACATCGGAAACAGGGATGACGACGGCCTCCAGCCTCATATCCATTGAGGCAGTCCTGTGGCTGCCGGTTTTGCTTCCTTCCAATTGAGTCATTACATATTCCTTTCTCAGCTTGTGAGCTGCGCCACTTGAGGTGCATCCGGTACGCCAATCCAAAACTGATTGAAAGCAAGGAACATTGAAGGCCCGACGGAGTCGAGACGAAACGTTCCCGTGCTGAATCGCCAGCATTTTGCTGAGAGGGCGGCGATAACTCTACCAGCACCACGCGCAACCTCAACAACTTACAAATGGCGCTCGCCATGCACTTCGTATGGGTGCCGAAGCGAAAATCGCATCCCGGCAGAGGAGAGACAATATGACGACGAAATCGATCGCCTCAGCTCAGTTCCTGGAAAAGGCGCTCACTTCAACCATTCACTTCACGAAGACAACCGCAGCGACACCCGAACAGTTCATTACCGGACTTACCGACTTCGGTCCGGGCCGCGCCAAGCTCTTCGCCAACAGCGCAGATTCCTATCTAAAGGTTCATTACTTAGGCTCAGACCACGCCGATGTCACAGAAGGCTCGGCCGGCATTTGGGAGCGTCTCCATTACGACTGGTCAAATCACAACCAGGTCGTCCTGACGACCACCGACTCCAATGTCTGGTCGAGCCACTCTGGCCACATCTACACCTTCACTCGAAAATCCGACGGGAGCACCGACGTGGACCTCGTCACCGTGCGCGAAGGCAAGAACTTCAGAGGTTGGGCACTCGGCCTCTTACTTCGAACTGTGGGCCGAGGGGTCCTGCAGCGCGCCTTTGAAGGCAGCGTGAAGGGGATCGAAGCCCGTGCCTGCGCGATCGGAGTTCCAACGATGCAATCCGGCGAGCGTCGCCGGCAGGCGGCCTAACGGCCCGTTCATTCCTCAATTCAGAAAGGATAGGAAAACAAATGAACACACAATCGATAGGACTTGCAGTCATTACCGGCGCCTCCTCGGGCATCGGAGCAGTGTATGCGGATCGTCTTGCGCGCCGCGGCTACGACTTACTCCTGGTTGCCCGAGATCAGAAACGCATGACGGAGCTGGCCTCCAAACTGACCAGCGAAACAGGGCGCAGTGTTGATATCCTGGCGGCCGACCTGACCCATTCTGGTGATGTGGCCAGGCTCGAAACAGTTCTGCGTGAGGACTCACGCGTCACGCTGCTCATCAACAACGCCGGGCTCGGTGCAACGGCGCCTTTGATGAAGTCGGATATTGCCGATATGAGGCGCATGATTGCCCTGAACGTGGATGCGCTGACTCGTCTCACCTACGCGGCGATACCAGGCTTTGTGAGCCGTGGCGCCGGGACTATTATCAATATCGCTTCAATTGTGGCGATCGCTCCCGAAAGGCTGAACTGCGTCTACGGAGGGACGAAGGCTTTCGTTCTGGCTTTTAGCCAGGCGCTGCGCCAGGAACTCACCGGTACCGCGGTAAGTGTGCAGGTCGTGTTACCAGGAGCAACCGCCACCGATTTCTGGCGCAAGTCCGGCAAGCCCGTCGAACAGCTTCCGCAGCAAATTGTCATGTCGGCAGAGGACATGGTGGACGCAGCTCTCGCCGGGCTCGATCAGGGAGAATTTGTCACAATTCCTGCCCTTCCCGATGCAGCGCAATGGCAGAGATACGAGGATGCCCGGCAGGCAATGTTTCCGAATTTGTCCCGGGCTGAACCAGCGGCCAGGTATTCGGTGGCTCACCCCACCGCGTGAACCCACGATGTTCAGGATTCAGAGAGACTTCGATGGACGTACTGCGAATTTCCGGCTGATTGGCCGCATTCAGTTTGATAGCCTTCCGTGCATCAAAAAGGCGCTCCAGGACGGCAGTGCTCGCAAGAGGTTCGACGTCAGCGAAGTCACCCTGGCGGACGCCGCCGTGATTCGATTCCTTATCAGTTGCGAGGATGAGGGCATTGAAATTACGCACTGTCCTCCCTGGGTTCGCGAGTGGATGGTTCGTGAGCGCGCCGAAGGAGCATAATCGCCCCCGCCCGGCGGGCAAGACGTGCCTGACCATCACGATACAATTGCGCATATTCGCGAAGCATTGCGCTCGCGACGTCAGTCCGGTGGATTCGCGCTATGAGATCACATCCCATCGCTCGGGGCCTAGACGCACAACAGGATACATTGCTTGCCCATGTGGGCAGTTGGGCGTTCGATGCCAGCGGATTCACTTACTGGTCCCCAGAGCTGTTTCAGCTTTACGGCCTTGATCCCTGCGGCAAACCCCCGACGATTGAGCAATATCTCAACCTGGTCCATCCTGAGGATCGTGAGTCCATGCGCCAAGGCATTGAAAAGATGCTTTCCGACCATCTGGGATTCGACTTTAAAAAACGAATTGTGCGCGCCGATGGACAGACTCGTCACATTCGCTGCATCGGGGTCCCCGTCGACGGAGGTGCCGCTTTCGCCGGCTTCGTCGGCACGGGCATAGATATCACCGAGCAGGAGCAACTGCTCCAGAAACTGCAGCAGAGCGAGCGCGATCTACGCACCATCACAGACACGATTCGTCAACCGATCGTGGTCCTGGCTCCCGATGGCAAAACACTCTATGCGAATCGCGTGGCGCTGGAAAATTCCGGACTCACCACAGGCGAGGTGAGTGACGGCTTCCTTATTCGAGCGTGCCACCCCGACGATTTCGACCGCATTTTCGAGGAACGTACCGCCGGGCTGGCTGCGGGCATGCCGTTCGATTCGGAAGCGCGTCTCCTGTGGAAGACGGGACAATATCGATGGCAGCTTCTTCAGTACAACCCACTAAGGGACGAGTTGGGGCAGATCATCCGCTGGTACGTGACGGCGACCGACATCAACGACCAAAAGAAAACCGAAGAGCGACTGCGAAACGAGAACCTCATACTGCGGGAGGACATCGATCGCTCCTCAATGTTTGAGGAAATCGTCGGCTCATCGAAGCCAATGCGGCTCCTCGTGAAGCAGGTGGAAAAAGTCGCGCCTTCGGATTCTACTGTGCTCATTCTTGGCGAAACCGGAACCGGAAAAGAGTTGTTTGCGCGTGCAGTCCACCGGAGATCGAGACGCGCCGGCAGAGCCTTCGTGCGGGTCAACTGCGCGGCCATTCCGCAATCGCTGATTGCTTCTGAGCTTTTCGGCCATGAAAAGGGAGCTTTCACCGGCGCACTGCAGCGGCGCCTTGGAAGGTTCGAAGCGGCCGACGGCGGCACAATCTTTCTGGACGAAATAGGCGAACTCCCGATGGAAACGCAGATCGCGCTGCTCCGCGTGCTGCAGGAACGTGAATTCGAGCGTGTAGGAAGCAACCATCCCGTCAAGGTTGACGTGCGCCTGATCGCTGCGACGAATCGGGACTTGCCGGCTGCTATCGCTGAAGGAAAGTTTCGAGAAGATCTCTTCTACAGGCTAAATGTATTTCCGATTGCCGTCCCGCCATTGCGTGAGCGGGCTGATGATATCCCCCTGCTCGTGCAGTATTTCATCGGGCGCTTCGCAAAAAGCGCCGCCAAAAATATCCGCAAAATAGAAAAACAGACGCTCCACCAATTACAGGCGTACCACTGGCCCGGAAATATCCGCGAGTTGCAGAACGTCGTCGAGCGCGCTGTCATCTTAAGTGAATCTGAAACGTTCGTAGTGGATGAGAGCTGGTTGAAACGCCCGTCCGCTGACTCTTCGCGGCCGAGCGAAGGACTCTCGGCTTTGGCTGGCCGGGAAATCGAAATGATCGAAGCAGCTCTCGCCGACAGTCACGGCCGGATTGCGGGCCCCGCCGGTGCCGCTGCCAAACTCGGCATTCCCCGGCAGACGCTCGAGTCGAAAATGAGGCGACTGGGGATCGATAAGTACGGAAAGGCCCGTCCTTCGAACCGATGACGCGAATCTATTTCGGCAGGTGAATGCATGAACGAGCTGCTGAACCGAATCATAGAGGCGCACGGCGGTCTTGATCGGTGGAATCAGTTTCAGAGGGTCGAAGCCACCGTCGTAAGCGGAGGCGGGCTATTTCGCATCAAAGGTGTGCCGCAGGATTCCACACCCCGGCGCATGACAGTCTGGCTGCACGAGGAGCGCGCATCCGTGTTCCCGTTCGGCGCTCCGGATCAGCGCACGATGTTTACTCCCGAAAGAACCGCCATCGAGAAACTCGACGGCACAATTGTTGCGGAGCGGGTAGTACCCAGAGACTCGTTCGCCGGTCACCAGATGAACACGCCCTGGGACGCGCTGGATCGAGCTTATTTCAACGGTTATGCAATGTGGACCTATCTGACCACTCCCTTTCTACTTGCAAAGGATGGGGTACAGGTGGAAGAAACTGAAGCGTGGCGGGAGGGAACAGAAACATGGCGCGTTTTGCGCGCATACTTTTCTGGCTCGATTGCGACCCACAGTGGTATTCAGGAATTTTTCTTCGATGAAGATCTGATGCTCCGCCGCCACGACTACAACGTCAATATCGCCGGCGGTTTCGGAGCTGCTCAGTTGATCTCTGATTACGTAGTCGCGAACGGGATTCACGTGCCCACCAGGCGGCGTGCGTACACACGTGGAACCGATCGCAGACCGATCGCGGAAATGCAGATGGTCCTGATCGATTTCACGGAGATCGGATTTGTATAGGGAAGACGATTATCGCGCTTGAACTGGGTACTCGAGCAAGCATGGGTGAATCTGCACCTGACTAAGCCACTCGTGACAGCCGACATTTACGTTACCGACACGACTCCTTGTTAAGTCCCGATACCGGAAACTGAATGGACATTCTTTGAAACACGGCTTACTCACCTGCCGATAGAACGCGCGTTCCGTCGATGTGACGTCGTTCCGGCAGCTGGTCGGCCGACTCGTCCACTACGCGGCTCAGGAGGCACTACGTTTTTATTCCTGTGCTGCCAAAGTGCATGTGTGATTCGCATTGGACGCACTGGCTGGAAGTACAAGGACCGTATGGCGTCGTATGCCCTAGCCAAAGCCACCACGGAGTCCCACGGCCACCGGACTCGGCTGAGGGCCTTGATTCCGTGCTATCGCTCGCGCTTATACGACGGGTGAGTTGGGTTGTTGTCCCAATATAGAGAGAGTTCCTCCGCGGCTTCTCGCAAACAACTTTGATATCGACCAATCCATCCGCCCCAAACGGTTTCCGTTTCTACCTGGAATGACATCTTCGATCTCCTTGCGCACTCGCGGAAGTGTTTACGATTACGGAGAAGGGCTTCCGCGTCCCCGAGGTCCTCAACTTCCAGAACAGGGTTCCCGAGATCCGATACCGTCTGGAACCGAACAAAGGAATTCGTCTTCATCAAGCCGCGTGCGCGCGCTTGTTCGATCTCGGGCGTGTATCGAATGTGATGAATGCAAGCGTCGGTTCCCTCAAGCATGAGGTATCGGTGACTGTCCTCCTCTTCACCATGCACTAGAACGCGACCTTCAGCGATTGGTTGTTCGTGGAAATTGAGGCTGCGTACAGGAAGGCGATCATCCGAAACGGCCGCGCCATGCTGCGCCAGCGTTTTTTGCCGGTCTTGAATTCGTTGCATGCTCCGCAACACACTTTCGAAATCGGTTTTGACCTCCCACGTATCATTTCTGTGTCGGGCCGCTAGACCCATACGTTCAAGCGCAATCAATCGCTTCGCGATGTAGCTCTCTTGGGTCGACGTGAGTAAACGATGTGTCGTCTTGCGCGGCTCCACTTGGACTTCCACGGTCTGATCGTTCCGGCCAAGAGATGCTCGATTTCGGATTAGGCGATCCAACGAAGTCACTCTGCACTGACTCACCTCCCGTAGACGAGCCGTGTCCGCGTCCAACTCGGTTCGGTAGCCGAGTTGATTTGTACAAAGACCGGCTGCGATGGAGCGTAGACCGCTTTTGACATAATCGCGGTCCAGTCGCAATGATTGTCCATCCGCTCTGATGCCTCGCAGCGCAACATGCACATGCGGATGATCCGTGTTGAAGTGCGAGACAGCCACCCACTCCAACGGCGTATCGAGATCCGCTTCCATCTGCTGAACTACCTGCCTGACCAATTTGGTCAGATCGAGCCTTTCAGCAAATTCGGGCGAGATGATAATTTTCCATAGGCGTTCATCGCCCGCATTCTGCCAATTGCTTAGCCGTTCTTCGATGTTGACGTCTTCCCGTCTGGCATCAAAGCCAACGGCTCTCGATTTCGGTTCACCAGTTGCGCTATCCCGAGCGAGATAACGACCGTGCGCGCGCCATTGTCCCCGTACATTGTTCCGGGAATAGGTGGCGCGAACCGCGCATCTTTGTGTGTGCGGTGAATTCGGCTGTCTACCTGCAACGCCATCGCCGCGCCGTTGAATTCTTGTCGAGCGGGCATAGTGGACAACTGATTTAAATAATACAGCCCAGGCGGCATCGCGCCGGGCTGTCCCTCGACGCGGCTTGCGTGGGCGAAGTCGGAACGCTTGCTCATCCTTCGTCATGTCCGAGTAGATCCCGCATGGCAGCAAGAGAATCACCGACCATGTTTTGGCCAGCAGACTTGACAAATCGGCGGTAACGCTCCTTTGCTCTGGCCACGGCCTGTGCCATCACGTCCGGTGATGGTTCCGGTAAACATGTGAGAAGGGTCTTGATCAATGTGTCCGTCACAGCAAAGTGCGCTTGCTGCGCGCGCTGGACACGAAAAAGATCCCGTCCGATCCGATCCAATGTGGCCGCCAGGCGTTGCTCCAGTTCTCCGTAGGCGCTACTATCCTTGTCTCTGACCAGGGCTTCCAAAGCCGTGCGCAGAAATAACGTCGGATTAGCGAAACCTCGTTCGGCCGCGGCCTTCTTAATCCTGTTATCCAGCTGATCTGATATCCGAATCGTCCTTCTCGCCATCGGTCCTCTCTAGCGGAAGGGTTTAGCAAGTATGAATTCGGACAGGTTTGGAAGGTCGCTTATTATGGCAGCCAGACGGCAGCTAAGAGCATGGCAACGGCTGCCGACGAAAACTAATGAGAACAACAGAAAAACCATGCAAAGCTCCCAGCGGCGGCAGACAGTCCTTTATGTTCCACTACCAGCCTGTGGATGCCTTTTCCTGCGTCATCTGTCCCCGGCCTACACAGAGGAACGCGAACCTATCCGAACAAAGCGGAAACTACGCAGAAAAAAGCACACTTACTCAGATTCAATTGGATTTTTTCGCAAAGCTTCAGAATAAATCCGAATCGCTGTCCGTTTACGCGTTCGACCGGACCTTACTGTTTGGGGATGCCCGTAACCAGCTTAGATCTGAAAAGCCTGAAGGCACTGCAAGGCGAACCACCCAAAACACAAATCGCTCTCGTCAGAATCGCCTGGCCCGAGATCAAGCTGGCTCTCGCGCAAGGGCATTCCCTACGAGTGGTTCACCAGCGACTCCTGGAAGCCCATGTCCCGATCAAATACAGGCTGCTGTCGCAATATGTATGCCGCCTGCGCCGGGAAGAACAATCACCTGACCAAATAGCTCCAGTTTGCGGCGCGAAAATTGCAACCACCGTTTCCGGCCCAACGAAACCCATTCGAACCACACTGGTCCATACGTCAACCCCCGTTGATGCGAACCAACCGGACCCAAACCATCCGCTGGCCGATTTCGAAAAAAGAATCGGCAAGGCCAACAGATTCAACTTCACACCTGGCCTGCCGGATGAAAGCAAACTGATCTGATCGTGCAATTCTTATGATTCCAATTCAGACCGAAGACGAAGCGTCATCCTCATCAGGCAAAAGGCCAAAGGGCGTGATCCACCTAAGCTTACAAGGCAAAGGCGGCGTCGGTAAGTCCCTGATAGCCAGCATTGTTGCTCAATACTATATCGAGCGAGGTGCCAGCGTAGAGTGCATCGACACCGACCCGGTAAACCAGACCTTCTGCCAATATTCTCTGCTGAAAGCGCAGCCTCTGAACGTGTTGAGGGATGGCAATGTCGACCAAAGGGCTTTTGATGCCCTTATGGATCGGCTTCTCACGGATGAGGGCGTGTTCGTCGTTGACAGCGGTGCATCTACTTTCATCCCGCTGTGGAGTTACATCGTCGAGAATAATGTTTTGGATTTGTTGGCCAGGGCCGAACGCGCGCTTTACGTGCATACGGTGATAACGGGGGGCCAGGCACTTGCCGACACTTTGAACGGATTCGGCAGTCTTGCCGAGAGCACGTCGCAGAAGAACTTGATTATCTGGATCAACGACTATTTTGGGCGTGTCGAGCGCGATGGAAAGCAGTTCACCGAGATGACGGTCTACAAAGATAATGTTGCGAAGATTTTTGGATGGGTGCACCTGCCGAAGAGAAATCAGGATACTTTTGGTCGAGACTTCGAGGAGTTAATCTCACGAAAACTCACGATGCAGGAAGGCATTCTTGGCAGCTCGTTCAGCATCATGAGCAAACAACGTATCCGGGTGATACAGAGGGAGCTATTTGAACAGATAGATGGTCTCGCTTTTTGAACTCGCGTATGAACGTGCAAGATCTCTCCGCGAAAGCAACGGCGCGTTGCGGCATTCGAGTCGAACCGCATGACCCTGCATTCGTGCTAGTGGCTCTCAATGAAATGATTCTGGAGGAGACCGCAACAGCCGTTTGCTCACACATGGAGAAAGCGGTCGCCGGGTTTGTAGACAAGATTCAGGTCATCGAAAAAGCGGCGGGCGAGAGACTGGCAGAGCAGGTAAGGAGTTCAGGCACGGAAATTCGCGCTGCGATCCAAAATGATCTAAGGCAAGCGAACTGGAAAGCTCAGGAGCTTGTTTTACAGGTGAGCCGAAAGACCAGCAGACCAGCGTTGATTCGCTGGCTCGCAATAGGTCTCTTGAGCGCGATCATAGTTTTTATCGCCGGTGTATATTTCGGAGCATACGTTCCGTTTTCGCAGATCATTAGCGCAAGGTGAATTATGAGACTCTTGTATGTCCTCTCTGTGTTAATGGGCCAAAGGACGTTCAGCCGCTTCCTCGTGTTCTGGGTCGCGATGATGGCATTTTTGCTGTACTGCCTCGTTCAGCGCTAACGAGCAGATCGGGCCGACTACAAAGGCATTGCCGCAGAAAGGGCGTGGACTTATTCTCGGCCCAATCCGTGAACAGTCTTTAGCGCCTTAAAAACCGTTCTCTCGACATACTCGTTCTGCCGACGCGCGTTACCTTTGTGGGACAGGTCGCGAGACTTTAGTGTCGAGCAAACCGAAGTTGGATCTGAACCGTGAGATAGGGCATAAACCGCATATGCCAAGTCGATTCTGGTGTTGTCGCCGAGGTACTTCGCGTCCGCTCGAAACTGTTCGATGGATTTCGCCGCAGTTTCGGGCTTGGAGTGGGCCCATCGTTCGGCCGTTCGCTGTCGCTCATCGTATTCATGCTTCCACTGTGTTTGCAAATCGGATAGGAATTTTTTCGCGTTTGAATAAACCTGACCGGATGCTTCGATGATCCGTACGTACGGATGCAGACCCGTCATCGGATCTGAATATTTTGCCTTGCGGTTGGTGAAACCCGCGAGTCTTCCGAAATGCCGCCAATCTGCGGCTCCCGTATCCCCACCGAATTGCCTAGCCAGACTGTGTGCGGCGGCCGTCCCAAGTTCCTTGGTCAGTCGTGTTGGATGGCGCAGCCATGCCTGGTAATTCTTCGGCGATGTCTCCACAATCAAAGCAGGTTCAAATCCGCTGTCTCCCATCGCCTTGATACCGTCGGCTTTCAAATCATCAACCAAAGTGAGGTGATGTTCTCCGTGCGGTCGTATATAGATGTTGCGGCCTTGCCAGTTCTGATGCTTGAGCCAACTGACAGAGCGCAACAGCGTTTCGTGGTCCCAAACTCTGGGCAGCATCATAGGTTTTGCGTCCGGATGAAATAGTCCGATCTCGAACACCGCGCATTCCATCGTAGTCGCCTGCAGGAGCACAGCTTGTTTCGTTTTATCCACGCGAGTCCCCCTATCCACAAGGGTTTGGCTGGTTTCGCCTCGGACAAAATCCCGAAAACCGAATGTGTGAGCGCCGCTACAGTAAGGTCGGCAAAGCGGGGTGGATTACAATTGGGCCAAGATGCCCAGTGCCGTACCGGCTGGACAATTCTGGAGACGCGGGCTCCTGCTGTTACTCGCTCTGGCAGTTGCAGTGTACGGATGCGGACGCCTGTGGTCTGCCCGCCAGAACATCCCTCAAACCGAACGCACCCCCGAAGGTCAGCTATCGGTGGCCAATTACTACGCAAAGCTTGGCAACTGGGACATGGCTGGACCCATGTTCTACCGGCTACAAACTGAGTTCGCAGATATCGGAGATAGCCGAAACGCCCTGTATGCGCACGTTAGCGCGCTCGAAGCTGGTATGGAAACTGCCAATCTGGACAAGCTGTCGGACGAGCTTGCAAATACGCTCGCGCATCCCGAGGTGCAGCGAGATCTCGGATTAAAGCAGCGGTGTCTCGAGGTGAAAGGAAACGTCGACCTCAATCGAGACGGCGTCTCAGCTCGTCCGGTGTTTGAGGAATTAGAGAGTGTCGCAGCTCTCCGTCACGATGACGACGTCGTTTCAAGAGCTTCAGGTGATCTGGGAATAATCTCGTTTCTCGAAGGTAACTCCACCGAGGCAACCAAACGTGTTCTCATTGCTCTTTTCCATGCCTACATGAGTGGAGATGTCGGGGCGCAGATTCGCTTCTTGTCTTTGCTGGGACAAGGCATGGTTGAAAATCATGGCTCGTTTGCGGGACTGGTTGCGCTGGATCGGGCATTGTCAATCGCTCGAAGTACGGCTGGCGCTGGTTTCCCAAAGATCGCCATGTCCGGTCGCGCGAGTGCGCTAACCCAGCTTGGCCGTTTTTCGGAAGCTGAGCAGACGGTTAACTTAGGACTGAATTACGCACGGGAACATCACTATTTGGGTTATCAAGTGGACATGCTGGCTGCCGCCGGCCAGCTTGCACGCGCCGAGGGAAAAACAAACTCGGCCATAAGCTTTTACCTACAAGCCGCCACACTCGCTCGACAAATCCATTTCAGCCGCGGGCTTGCCGAAGTCGATGCCCAACTCGCGTCACTTTACGAATTGGCTGGAAATCTGTCGGAGGCCGAAGTGTTCTCCCGCGAATGCGTCCAGGTTCATCGAGAGCTGGGGGAAATTTATGAGCTTCCTCATCATTTGGCGATTGAAGCAAATATCCAAGCCGCCGCTGGCAACGGAACAGCCGCCGAGCACACGTTCGAAGTCGCGGAGCAGATTGTCGGAACGATGCTAACGAATACTCCTTCAACAAGCGTCAAACGCGCTGTCATCTCCGCGATGAGCGAGCTATTCGTCAGCCACTTTGAGCTTGCCGTCAGGCGAGGTGAGTTGGCCAAAGCCTACGGAATCATTGAAGAGGCGAGGGGCCGGGTCACAGCAGACCGTCTATGGGCCGAGAATGGGGGGCAAGTTCCGACGAGAAAGCCAGCGGAAATCACCTCAGCAGAAAAGAAACTGGCGCTGCTCCAAATACAACTGCTCGATGCCACAAAGGAAGTCGACCGGGTCGCCATCTCCAATTCTATTGCCGACGTTGAGAACGAACTGGCCATTCCGGACCATCAGCCCATCGAGAACGCTCCCTGGGAGCGGCCCAGCCTTCTAGACTTGCAGAAGCTGATCGGCCCCGACGAGTTGTTGGCGGAATATGTACTCGGGGATGGTGCTTCTTATTGCCTAATGATCACAGCCACGCATGTCGAGGCTGTTCGCCTGCCGGCCAAGAAAGTGTTGAAACCGTTAATTGAGCATTTCTTGGAGGCGGTTCGGAAAGGGGGCGAGGCAAGGAGCGAAGGGCACGCTCTTTATGCGGCGATCGCAAAACCTGTGCTCAAGGATCGGGCAATATCGAAGCTGGTCGTCATCCCCGATGGGCTTCTTTATCGACTGCCATTCGCGGCTCTTACAAATGACTCGGGCCAATACTTAATCGAATCCAACTCGATTACTTATGCTCCGTCCGGTACTGTGTTTGCGCTGCTTCGGTCAAGAGTCGCAGCAGTTCCGCGTGTGCTGCTGGCGGTCGGCGGGGTAGATTACCAAGCCGGTCTTCGAACGGATATGGCCGGCCTGTTTCGTGGTGTTACCGAGCTCCGTCGTGACATGCTCCGCGACTTACCTGGTACGGAGGACGAGCTGCGTGAAGTTCAATTCGAACTGAAAGATGTGAATAGTGTTGTTCTTACGCGCGACCAAGCAACCGAAACAAATTTCAAGCACGACGCGAATGGGCCAGTCGCCGTCATGCACCTGGCATTACATGCAATAGCTGATACGGAGCATCCTGATCGAGCCGCCCTCATCTTCAAGCCGGACCCTAAATCGGGCGAAGACGGTCTGTTACAAGTTCGGGAGATTCAAAAGCTTTCAATCGCTGGGACCGGGCTAGTTACGCTGTCCGCATGTGATACAGGAGTCGGGCCGGTCGCAGGCGAAGAAGGCATTTCGAGCATCGTCTATGCGTTTCTTTATGCGGGGGCGCATAGCGCTGTCGCAAGTTACTGGGAAACAGAGGATACAGCAAGTGCAAATCTAATGCGAGTGTTCTATCGAGAACTCGACGCGGGAAGCTCGAAGGCAGACGCTCTGCGCGAAGCGCAGCTACAGCTCTTAAGGAGCAATTCAGACATGCGCGAGCCATTCTATTGGGCTGCTTTTAACCTCGTCGGCGAAGGTTCCGATGGCATTTCGAGGAGGAACGTTAATGACCGTGGATGACCGGAAACAAATATTAGAGAAAGTCGACGTTATCGTGCGCCAAAAATACTTCGATCCGAAGTTCAATGGCCACGACTGGCGCTCTCTTGTTGACAAGCATCGCGATGCGATCTTGACCGCGAACGATCAGGTTGCCTTCGAACAGCAAGTGAACTCGCTACTCGCTGAACTGGGTACATCTCACACGAGCTTTTTTCACAAGGGCACGCCCGTGCCGAGCAGGAATTCAATAAATGCAACGTTCAGATCGCTGCAAACGGCAGATGGTCCGCGCTGGGTATTTCAGGATGTTCAGCCAGGTGGACCCGCCGACTTAGCCGGCGTCAGACCCGGTGACAGTTTAATCAGCGTGGGTGGTCAAGATTGTATCCCTCCCAAGAAACCGGTCTTTCGGATGGACGCTGCGATACCGGTGGCTGTCGTTCACCAAAATGGCCAGCCTAAACATCTGAGCTTGCAGCTCAGAACGTCTGAGCCAAAGTATTCTGACTGCCCGTATTCCGAGCCCAAGAGCGTAGTTGCGAAGACAATTGAACCGGGAATCGGATATCTGAAGGTAAGCATGTTTCCGGGCATCATAGGAGTTGATTTCGCCAAAGACGTGGACCAAGCTTTCGGCGAGTTGCGCAAGTGCGAGCGCCTTCTCATCGATTTGCGAGGCAACCCAGGCGGAGGTATAGGCGCGTTACGTTTGATGAGCTATCTGACACCTGAACGGATACCGGTCGGGTATAGCTTAACGAGAGAGCGAGCAGAACGAGGCTACCGGCGGGAAGATTTGCCGCGGTTCACTGGAATACCAACCTACAAATGGCAACTGCCCCTTGTTGCCTCGCGATTCGTTGGTCGCGATAAATCGATTGTAGTTGTCACAGAAGGTAAAGGTGGCCAAAACTTTCACGGCCGTGTCGTAATCCTTGTTAATGAGCACACCGCCGGGTCTGCCGAAATGACCGCGGCGTTCGCTCGCGAGAACGGCCTGGCGAAGGTCGTCGGGACAAGAACCGCCGGGCGTTTATTGGGAGGTAAAGGGTTCAAAATCGACGATTATCGGTTAATGATTCCGATTGGCGCTTACGTCTCTTGGAAGGGGACACGATTCGAGGGTAACGGAATTTCCCCAGATGTAGAAATTGAGTGGTCCCCGAATAATCCCGAACAGCAGTTAACGCGAGCCGTTGAAAGTGTTCGGGCCATGTGACAAGAGTAACCACCTGTGATAGATCTCATTCGACAGCGACTCGAAAATCTCAGCTATCGGTAAACCCTTCGCGCCGACGCAGGAGGAATCGTGCCGATGTCTGTTTTCGAGCTAGCGATCTCGTCCCGCTCTAATGCAATCCGTATTTGCGCGTCGTGTCCCGAGCTTTTTTCCTGGGCAAAGTTAGGCTTCATGGCCAGACTTATCGTTTGTTCAGACTGACGGTTATCGCGTCAGGCGGTCGTTGATGCTTAGCCTTGACCGCCACCTTTGGCGGACAACGCAATATCCTCCTGCTTGAGGAACGCCAATAGATCGGAATTGATTGTGTCCGCCTGCGTGGTGGGCATGCCGTGCGGGAAGTCCTTGTAGGTCTTCAGCGTTCCGTTCTTCAGCAGTTTTGCGGACTGCGGCCCGGCGGCGACATAGGGGACGATCTGGTCATCTTCGCTATGCATAACCAACACCGGAACAGTAATCTTCTTGAGATCTTCTGTGAAGTCGGTCTGCGAAAAGGCCACGATACCGTCATAATGCGCTTTGGCGCCCCCCATCATGCCTTGGCGCCACCAATTTTGGATGACGGCCTCCGAGGCTTTCGCGCCTGGTCGGTTGTAGCCATAGAAAGGGCCCGCCGCGACGTCGCGATAGAATTGCGAACGATTCGCGGCGAGCTGCGCCTGCAGATCATCGAACGCTGCCTTAGGAAGCCCATGCGGATTGGCCGCCGTCTTCACCATGAGCGGCGGTACCGCGCTGATCAGTGCTGCCTTGGCCACTCGGCTTTCGCCATGCCGGCCCAGATAGCGGGTCACCTCGCCGCCGCCAGTGGAATGGCCGACGTGGATGGCGTTTTTCAGGTCGAGATGCTCCGCAAGAGTCGCGAGGTCGTCAGCGTAATGATCCATATCGTGGCCGTCGGCGGTCTGCGTGGAACGACCATGGCCGCGCCGATCATGGGCGATCACGCGATAGCCCTTATGAAGAAAAAACAGCAACTGAGCGTCCCAATCATCGGCCGACAGCGGCCAGCCATGGCTGAATACAATGGGCTGTCCCGAACCCCAGTCCTTGTAATAAATCTCGATGCCGTCTTTGGTCACGACCGTAGGCATAATGAACTCCTTTTGGAATGGGAAAGCGCCCTAATTAGACCACATCCCGTCGATGGCCGTCCAGAAGCTTTATGTAGGAGATTCAGGTAGCGCAGACAAAACTTAGCAACACCGTGAGCAGGCTTACAAGGTGATCAGCTTTAATCCATCCCATGGTTACCTGGAATTCGACTTTGTCGACCCACGCTACTGAGAACAGCTTGTGGTCGTAGTTTCCGCTTTGCGTGAGCGGAGACCACCATTGGGGACTCAACTTAGTAGTAGGGTTCAGGCCTGAGTTGTGGGATAAAGTCGCTCCCGACCACGGGCCTGCATCGAAGACGGGATCGCCGTGTAATAAGACTCTCAAACCCCCTGGTAAACGAGGGCAACAAAATCACTCGGATTCTGGAACAGGTTCCCCCATTCGGCGTCATAGCGTGCGCCAGGCTTCGCTGCGACAACTTCTGCTAAGGGCTTACCTTGTCTTTTCAGGGCTGATACTTTGTCGCGGATTTCAACCAACACTTCTCGGAATAGAATCAGGTCGGCTTTGCCACCCACAGATCCGTGCCCAGGAATGACGGTCGTCTTGTCGGTGGCTCTTGCGATATTCGTTTCTGCCGCTCGTATGTGGCCGTCGATGCTGCCTCCTGTTGCATAGTCGATAAAGGGGTAATCACGGTTCCAAAAGGTGTCTCCGGTATGAAGAATGTCGGCCTCGGCAAAATACACGGAGACATCGGAATCAGTGTGAGCAGGCAAGTAGTGCTTGAGCATGAGAGTGGTGTCGTTGACGTGTAGAGTGTATTCGTCTTTGAAGATGGTGGAGGGAATTGCACCGGCCGGTGCAGGAGGGAAAGTGTGCTGCCAATTGCCTTCGACGCGCGTGGCTTTGGAAAGATGTTTGCGCGTGTTCTCGTGCGCCAGGATGCTGGCTCCGGCCTTGTGAAACCACTCGTTACCACCGGTGTGGTCGAAATGCCAATGAGTGTTCACTAAATGTTTGATGGGATCTGCATTGATGCTCGCGAGAGCTTCGGAAACGTGCGGACGTGCGGTGATGATTTCCGCATCAACCAATAGCTTTCCGTCGGGGCCAGTAAGAACGGCGATATTTCCACCAGCTCCCAAGAGGACACTGATATTGCGGCGAAGTTTTTGAACCGTGATCTTTGCTGTTGCGGCCGCCTTGAACGCACCTTCAACGAGACCGTCTGTCTGGGCTACAAGGCAACTCGGAACAAGACAAGCTGCGGTAACCGTCATGCCCCCAGCAGTAAGAAACTGTCGGCGTGAGATGTCGAGCGACGCTTCGGTGGTCATATACAATTACTCCTTTTGCTTGAGTTTAGTCGCCATCTTCTGTCTTTGCACCTCTTTCTCATCCGTCCTTCTCCTGCCGGTGGCCAAATCTTGGCAGGCACGCGCATGCGAGGCTTTGGTAGAAGGGACGGCTGAAAACAGCGCGACCAACCCTTCCACCAAAGTGGGATGGGTCAAGACGGCATCGCGCAGAGCGGTATACGGCAATCCTGCAATCATTGCAATCTGGACGGCGCCCATGATCTCTCCGCCACCGACCCCGAACACGGTGAAGCCCAGGAGACGATCACTCTCTGTCTGGATCAACGCCTTCATAAATCCTCGGGTTTCCGACAACGTCCGAGTGCGTAAATCAGCAGCCATCGGAATCTTTGCAAGCCGATAGGAAACTCCTTTGGATTTGGCGTCTGTTTCATTGAGCCCTATTCGTGCCAGCTCCGGGTCCGTAAACATGCAGAAAGGCACTTGCCGGCCCGTCGTGACGCGACGCGCGCCAGCGAGATTGTCGCGAATCACCCGAAAGTCGTCAAAGGCAATATGCGTGAACTGTGGACTGCCTGCACACTCGCCGACTGCCCAAACCTCAGGCGCTGTTGTCTCCAGCCGTTCGTTGACCTTAATGTATCCGCGACTCGTCAATTCGACTCCGGCGGATTCGAGACCAATTCCCTCAGAGTTCGAAGTACGGCCCGTGGCTACAAGAAGGTCGGTCCCCTCGAGAGTTTTCTCGGCCCCGGCTATCGAAAGCCGAACTCTTACCGATTCACCGGAGGTTCCTGTCACACCCAAGATTTGCGCATCCAGCATAAGCTCGATGCCCTCATCGACACACAGCTGTGCGAGCACCTCAGAAACATCCTCATCTTCTCTATGCGCTAAACGGCTGTTTCGATCGATAATGGTCACTCTGCTTCCAAAGCGCCGCATCGCTTGCGCCAACTCCAACCCGACGTAGCCGCCACCCAATACGACGAGATGCTCCGGTATGTGATTCAGCTCAAGAGCTTCGATGTGCGTGAGCGGCATTGCCTCTGATAGGCCCGGAATGTCAGGAATCGTCGCCCGAGTGCCAACGCCAATGATTACTTTGCGCCCACGAACAACACGTGTTCCTCCGTCGACAAGCGCAACTAAGAGCGTTCGCGGACCGATGAATCGTGCCGAGCCCAGAATCAACTCTACGCCGCTTGCTTTGAAGTTCGAAACATGAATGTCCATTAGATCCGCCACCATTTTTCGCTTGCGATCGCGAACCTTGGACATATCGATCCGGAAACCGTCTTTGGAAATCCCAAACTCTTCGCTACGCCGGAAATAGGAAGCAACTTTGGCGCTGTGAATAATGTTCTTACTGGGAAGGCAGGCAATGTTCGGACAGGAGCCGCCGATATATTTCCGCTCGATACTCGCAACTCGATGCCCTTCCTTGGCCAGGGTCCATGCAATGTATTTGGCCCCTTCACCGGTGCCTAGAACCACAAAGTCGTATTCCGACGACGAGTCGTTGGGTTCCTCTGCAGCGCTCGAAAGTGGTGTGTCAAGGGTCTGCATCATAAATCTGGTCTTCTACTCACTCGCTTTGGCTGCCAATGTTTCCACAACAGCAAGCGTTTCTATAAACTGCTGTGGTACATTGTGCCGCTCTTGCAAATAGGCAGCGCGGTTATAGGAAGTCCAAACCTTCCCCTGCCCATCCTCCCAAACCAGAATCTTCAGCGGCAGGTCGAGGGCGATGCTTGGAGCCGCCAACATCACGGGAGTTCCCGCCTTCGGGCTTCCGAAAATCAGCAGCTTGGTAGGAAGCATTTTCATCCCTGCCTTCGCTGCTTCCCCGCTGTGATCGACTACGGCAAACAAGGTGACGCCCTTGGCTTGCAGAATTTGCTTGAGTTTCGTCTACCGAGTGATTGCTGGGTGTGCTGACAATCCCGTTGCCTTGAAGCATGAGGGATATCTCCTTTTTGTTTTTAGACTGCGAATGAGTAGGGCCGCGAACCGAGACAAGATAAGCCGCCATTACCAATCCGGCTACTGCCAGAAAAAACGCAACAGCGACGGCCTGAAGCGAAGCACGAGAGTGCGCCTCTTCACCCTTATCTAACTGTCGGACTAACTGGATGTGGTGCCAACCGGCAAAAGCATTTACCACGATTCCGGCTACGATTAGTGCGGTCCCAAACCACACGGATAGTCCGTTCCATTGCTCGGGAATGGTGCTCTCCATGATCAGGAGCCGTTGAAGGAACAGTCCAAAGCGTGCCACCACAAACCCGAATCCCATCAGAGCGAGACCCGTACGAATCCACGCCAGCAGGGTTCGCTCGGCGGCAAGATAATCGCTAAGAGCGGCTCTTTTGTCAGACTCGGTTCGGACGGCCATACATTCTCCCTAGCTGGCTGCCCGATCCATCCGCCGGTTACGAAAGCAACTAGGCGAAGCAGCAGCGCCCAACCATCACATCTCAATTGCAACCTTACCCAAGCTACCGGATTCCACCACAGCGAAGGCAGCTTCCAGACCAGAGGCCGAAAAGTGTTCTTTGCTAAGCAGCGGCTTCAGACTTGTTGCTTCCGCAAGTGCCGCTGCCTGGCGGAGAATCTCGCCATGATGTGCGCGAGCTTCACCTGTGATCAGTGGAAGCAGCGTGAACACGCCTGAATACGTTGCTGCACGGAAGGATAAGGGTGCCAGAACGTGAGTGCCCCATCCCAAAGAACTGACAACATGCCCCGTATAGCGTTTAACGGCAGTGAAAGAGGCGTCCAGCGTCGCGCCGCCAACGGTGTCGTAAACAATGTCGAAGCCCTGACCAGCAGTGTGCGCCGCTACATACTCCTCGACAGACGAGCGTCGATAATCTATTGGAGTCACACCAAATCTCTTGACGATTTCCGCTTTGTCCGACGATACTGTGGCAAAAACTTCTGCGCCCAGTGCGCGAGCAAGCTGTGCCGCGATGTGGCCCACTCCGCCGGCTCCCGCGTGAACCAGCACTTTCTGACCCGAACGAACGTTAGCTCGATCGACAAGGCCTTCCCAAGCTGTAATGACAGAGAGTGGAAGAACCGCCGCTTCGCGCATAGAGAGATTCTTCGGTTTATGCGCCACTAAGGTTTCATCAGCGGCGATGAACTCTGCAAGCGTGCCCTGTAGACCACCAACGCCGCCAACCATTCCGTAGACTTCGTCGCCCAGCCCAAATTTCACGACGTCGGAGCCCATTTCTTCTACGATACCGGCCATATCGAGGCCCAACACTGCGGGTAACGGCTGTCTTGCGTGGTCAGCCTTCGCGAGACGGATCTTTGTGTCGAGCGGATTCAATCCGCTCGCCTGAACGCGGATCAGAATCTGGCCGGACCCAATAGCGGGACGTGGAACATCCGCACTCCGAAACGGCCCGCCTGGCTCGTCGACGAAATATGCGCGCATGGCGTATCTCCTTTTTGGAACAGATCGCCCGAGCTAAGGCTTATCACCTTACATCGCTCGGCGCACTGCTAATTCGCCAACGGTCAGATGCTCGACCTCTAGCTGCTGAACGTGCACCCGATTCAGCCGCGCCTCTCGTATTGCTAGCCGCCGGATGGCCAGTGCGCCTATAGCCAAAGCGCCAACTGCAAATGCGCCCAGCGCAAAGGCCCCCACCGCCAACGCACCCGCCGATACCGGACCGCGCTTGAAGTGCTTGCTTGACGCTGCTCTGTCTATTTTCGGCATTGCGACATGGCCAGTGTTTCAATTATGCATTTGTCACGCGCCCGGTTCACGTCAAAATCCGCTAGGCTCTGCGGAATTTTCGGATCGCTCGTGAGTTGAAGGAGAATTGGCCGACGAAACCTGAAGCTAGCGCGAATTGCTAGCGTTCTATGTCTATGAACGAAAACAAGGTCGACAATGCACACGTGACATCCGCCGATGCAGGTGAATCGCTTTGGGTGCCGGGCGATCACTACCGCTTTAAACTACAGCACGGGACAGCGACGGTACCCTCGCAGTTGGGCAAGTCACTGCATTCCCCTGCAATGGTCCGCCGCGAAGGCGAACGCGTTATCCGGAAACTAAGGCAGCTTTGTTGTTTGGAATTTCATCAGCTACGTAGGTCGTGTGTGACGGCGCAGCGTTTGCGTAATCCAGAGGCTACAACACGGAATGCGGATTTGCTACAAACCGCCTGGGCCGTCCGTCACCCTGACCGGATACCCCCTCCAAGCTGACCCTTCGCGCCGCAGTAATATCGTGTAGTCGCCCGGCTTAACATCCAGCTTGGCGTTGACATCCAAGACTGGTGACTGGCCCTGCAGAGCCGCATCACCTGTTGTCGTGAAAACGGCGTCCTTACCATTTTGTTCAAAAAACGCAACGTCATATCTGCCCGGCTCCCAGGTTGCAGGAAGATCAATCCTCAAGTGGAGGTGTCCGCGATGAAGTTTCAAGGGCGGGTTCAATTGAGTTGCCTTCCCACCATCTGAGGGTGCACCGCGGAACGATAACTCATGCCGAAGGTCCAACTCAGCATTGAAAATGTGATTCTGCTGTCGGCCGTTCCAAACTGCGGGGATAACCGCCGCAGCCACTAGTAGGCAGGCCGCTGCTACAATCTGCCACCGGAAAAATGTTTTCCGGCCGCTCTCGTTTGCCCGTGCGTCTTCTTTGTACGAGAGGAATTCCCCGTAGCACGGTGAACAGTGGGTGATGTGTTCCCAAGCAGCGTCCTTGATCAATTCCTTCCGTCCAGCTACCCGCTTCACGACGGCGTCCCCCGGGCAACCAGTGCGCGTGGGGTTGGGATAAGCCGTCAGAATTTCTGATTGAATTTCGCGTTGGAGACGTTCGTATTTTTCTTTTGGCGTTTCCTCGGCCATGCTCACACGCGGTTAAGTGTAGCGCAAGCAGCCTTCTTGGCAGCCAAGCAATCGCCTTCGCGGCTGACACTTGCTAGGCTCGGCCACTCATTGGCTCAATTACCTTTCCAATCCAACGCCAGAACCGCCGTTGCGCTGTGTTCGCGGTTTGCCCGGTAAGGCCAGCAATTTCGTCCCAAGTGCAACCGTCACGGAGATGATCAAGCATTTCACTCACGTCGGCTTTGCCCAACTCTTCTAATCGCCGGCTCAGCTCCGAGAGCTGAATACCTGCCATATAGCGAGCGTCATATTCAGCTGGATCAACTAAGGCTTTTCTGCGGATTGATTCCTCAAGATCTTCAAGCGCGACTGTCCTGCCGCGGCGTTCTCGCTGGCTACCGGCTTGCAGGTCCTGGGCATACCACTTGGCTTGCGTATAAACGCGATTCTCCGGCCTTCGACCCAGGTCATCGCCATGCGAGGCCCAGAGCGATTGGACAGCCATGTCGCTTATCTCCGAGGTTCGCCAAACGTCACGAAGCAATCGGCGCGCCAGAGATCTCAATGGGTTCTGGACCTTGCTCACGGCTTCGAACCAGCCCCACGCAATATTGTTCCCCTGCCGATCCCGCCTCGCCAAACAGATCGGCACGACCTTGGTTTGCTCGGCGGGCGGCAACTCCTCAAAATTGAACGGGATCACCACTACATCCATTTCAATCCGTCCCGAGAATCAGAATTTCTAGTTAGGTGTCCGAACGAAACGATAACCGGACCCTTACCTATAGACGCATCAGAACAGCCCGCAATGCGGAAAAGATACCACGATTTGTTGCAGAGGCCAAGACTGAAAAACAACTATGGGCAATGTCGCCACGATTCAGAAGAACGAAACACAACAACGTCTGGAGGTGAAGCTCCGAAGAGAGCTCGGCGACCCACTGATAAGCCTCCTATCAGACGAGAAAGTCGAAGACGTTTTGCTGAATCCGGACAGTTCGCTTTGGGTCAAACGCCGCGACAGCGATTTCACGCCAGTTGGCTCGATGGCGCCAGAGACTGCTCTGAGCGCACTCTCCACAATTGCCGCATGGCGGGGTACGGTACTCAATCACGACCATCCCATCCTCGAAACCGAATTACCGCTGGATGGAAGTCGATTCGAGGGCATCGTTTCCCCAGTTGTCCGCAACCCGGTCTTTGCTATCCGGCCACGGCCAAAAACGATCTTCACACTGCGCGATTACGAGGCGGACGGGATTCTTACGAACAAAGCCGATTCGCTAAACCGGACTCGTCACCGAGACGATTTCCCCCAATCGGTCCGCGGTTTAAGTCATTCAGAAATCATCCGCGCTGCCGTCACCGCGAGAAAAAACATCCTCGTAGTCGGTTCGACTGGCAGCGGGAAGACGACCCTGGTTAACGCCATTCTCCACGCATTTGCCACGCTGACGCCAAATGACAGGGTCATTTCTATAGAAGACACGACTGAACTTCAGTCATCGCTTAGAAACTATCTCGATTTGAGAGCCGTGGGCCACGTTTCAATGTTGGATTGCCTGCGTGCCTGTATGCGGTTAAAACCAACTCGCATCGTGGTGGGTGAAGTTCGAGGCGCGGAAGCACACACTCTCTTGAAGGCCTGGAATACGGGCCATCAAGGTGGCGTGGCCACTGTGCACGCTAATGATGCACTTAACGGTCTTGTTCGGCTTGAGACGCTCGTCGCGGAAGCGACCAGCGCACCTCAGCAATGTCTGATTGCTGAAGCCGTGAACCTTGTCGTCTTTGTCGATGGCGAAAGAAGCGTAGCGGCTGGCAGAAAGGTTCGAGAGCTCTTGCTCGTTCATGGTTTCTCCAAGGGAAGTTACCAAGTCGAGCACGTCTGAAAACATGTCAGTTTTTGAGGAGGTTATTCAAGGAATGCAAAATATTCGCAAACGGATCTCTGCTGTGAGATCGAGATTATTGCCGCTGATTGGCCTTGCCTGGATGTTCAGTCAACGCGCGCATGCAGCGGCAGCGGGAAACCTACCATGGGAAGCACCGCTCACCGCCATTGCCACATCCCTAACCGGTCCAGTCGCATATGCAGTCGGATTGATCGGAATTGCGATTGCCGGCGGAACGATGCTTTGGGGCGGAGAACTGAGCGAGTTCGGCCGCCGCGCATGCATGATCGGACTCGTCGTATCTGTTCTTGTGTTCGCGGCCCCGCTGTTATCGTCTGCTTTCGGCGTCAACGCTGCGGTGGTGTAACTATGCAAACGGCGGAAGTGCTCAGAGAGGTTGTGATTCATGAAAGCGCGAATCGGCCCAACCAACTTCTTGGCAGCGACCGCGAGCTCGTGCTTGTTACGCTGCTGATCTGTGTGAGTCTCGCGTTTGCGTTGGCCGCTTGGTGGGGCATCGCTATGAGCGCAGGGTTATGGACGGAGGGCATCGCAGTTCTGAAACGAATGGGCAAGTCAGATCCTCAGCTCCGGCAGGTGTACCTTCGCCACATCCGATATCGGCCCTTCTATCCAGCCAAGAGCGGCCTTCACTCAAGCGCACTGAGCACACCGAAGTATTGGATTTGACAGATTGGCGGGCGCATGGACAAGAAAACAGTACATGCGCTCATGCTTCCCATTTTGAAAGTTGGCAAATGCTGCATAACGAACATCGAAAAGAGCCGAGAGGGCTGGCCGACATGCTCCTGCCGTACGCCCTCGTTGATGACGGGATTCTGCTTCAGCAAGACGGCTCTCTTCTTGCCGGGTGGTCATTTCGTGGTCCCGACATGATGTCCGCATCAGCGTCTGAGATGGAGGCTCTCAGCGCACGTCTCAATCAAATTCTCCGTCTAGGGAGCGGCTGGATGATTTGCTGTGATGCGATTCGAACGCGTGCGCCAGGTTATCCTCCACCAGGCGCATTTCCCGACGCGATAACGCGGATTGTTGACGACGAGCGCCGTGAACAGTTCATGGCAGAAGGAGCACATTTCGAATCGAACTATTTCCTTACATTGACTTACTTACCGCCGGTTGCGGCAGAAGAAAAGATCAAAGGGTTCCTGTTTGAAGGAAAACGACGCGGTGGTGAGGACCAGATTGCGACCCAAGTTCTTGATCGTTTTAGATCTCGCCTTGACGTTTTCGAAAACGTATTCGGCTCTTTGTTCCATGCCGCGCGCCTGAAGCGCACACGTATAACGGAAGATTTTGGCTTCGCTCAGGAATGCGATGAACTGCTCCGATATCTACAGCGCTGCATTAGTGGCGACGATCATCCCCTCGCGCGTCCAGAGATACCCTGTTTCCTCAATGATCTGCTCGCGTCGCGTGATTTCTACGGAGGCATCGAGCCGCGAATCGGTGCGAAGCACATAAAACTAATCGCGTTGGATGGTTTCCCGCGTGCGAGTTCGCCGGGCATGCTGCGGGCCCTGGATTCTCTCGGGATCGAGTATCGCTGGAATACGAGAGCACTGCTGCTCGATTCGGAAGAGGCACGTGGTCTACTGGACAAGCACCGATCAAAGTGGAAGGGGAAAATTCGAGGGTGGAAGGACCAAATTTTTCGGACTCAAGGCGGTCCTATTAACGCGCATGCAGTGACGATGGCCGCCGACGCAGAAGCGGCAATGGCATTGGCCGATGCCGGCGATGTGCAATTTGCTCAATACTCCACAAATGTTATCTGCCTCGATGAAGATAAGGACCGTCTTTATGAGACAAGCCGGCTCGTCACCAAAACCATTCAGCAACTGGGCTTTTCTTGCCGGGTAGAGACTGTCAACGCCGTGGAGGCTTGGCGCGGATCAATTCCTGGCGACGGCTACTCGAATGTCCGGCGCATTATTCTGCACACGCTTAATTTGGCAGACATGTTGCCGATTACGTCTGTTTGGGCCGGCATGCCAGAAAATCCGTCCCCGCTATTTCCAAAGCAAAGTCCGCCGCTGCTGCATGCAGCAACTAGCGGAGCCACTCCATTCCGGCTCAATCTTCACGTCTCCGATCTGGGCCATACCGTTATCCTCGGACCTCCTGGCGCTGGAAAATCTACTCTCTTGAGCCTATTGGCAGCACAGTGGTTCCGATATCCCAACGCCCAACTCTTTGCCTTTGACAAGGGTTATTCGATATGGATGCTCGCCACTGCCGCTGGAGGGGAGTTCTATGATCTGGCGGGCCCCAAGACAGATCTCGCTTTTTGTCCGTTGCAGGAAATTGACGATGATTCGGATCTTGCCTGGGCCGTGGGCTGGATTGAAGGGCTGTGCAAGCTCAATGGTCTGGATGTTACGCCGCGGCATCGAAATGCAATCGCACGCGCCGTCGAAAAGCTTCGTTTGTCGCCGACCCGAACGCTCACGGAACTGTCCGCGAACGTTCAAGATCTTGAAGTTCGCGAGGCATTACAGCATTTCACCGTTATGGGCCCTCTCGGCTCATTGCTCGACGCTGATGTGGACATGTTGGGCGAGGGGCGCATGCTCGCGTTCGAAACGGAGAACCTTCTCCAACTCGATGACAAGGCCGTGGTGCCAGTATTGCTCTACCTATTCCGCCGAATCGAAAATCGGCTTGACGGCTCTCCAACGCTCATTCTGCTCGATGAGGCATGGTCATATTTGCAGCACCCGCTTTTCAGCAGTCGGCTTCGGGATTGGCTGAAAACCATGCGTCGGAAGAACGCAGTCGTCGTAATGGCCACCCAACAAATTAGCGATATCGCGAACTCCGACATTGCGGACATTGTCCTGGAGAACTGCCCCACCAAGATTCTGCTTCCAAACGCTGAAGCAAAAAGCTCGGGCACACAGCAGCATCCCGGTCCTCGTGAGTTCTACGCGCGCGTCGGGCTCAACGAGCGGGAGTTGGACATAGTCCAAGTGAGCATTCCGAAGAAACACTATTACGTGATTTCTCCCCAGGGGCGGCGGTTGATCGATCTCGGCCTTGGCCGCGTTGCTTTGTCGTGGGTAGGCGTAAACGGTAGCGAAGAGAGAAAGGCTGTTGAGCGAGTCATCGAGGAGCACCCGAACACTTGGCGGGCGGAGTGGCTCCGTTCAAAGGGTCTTTCGGACTGGGCGGAATATCTAAGCCGCCTTGAAAAGGAAAGCGAGAGAAAAGAGGACTTCGTATGCGCATGAATCGACCATCATTTTTCATTGCATCGGCACTGCTGGCATTTCTGGCTCGCAACGCAGACGCACAGTTTGGCGGCGTATTTGTTTGCGCAAATTGCGCTACTGAACCGACACAGGCAAGTATTCAAGTCATGCACAACTTGGAATATGCAAAGCAACTGCTCCAATATGCGATACAGGTTCAGCAACTCGCGGATGCCATTCGGAACACCGCGCATGGCGGTCCGGCGTCCTTGACAAGCATCGCCGGTGACCTTAATCAACTCGCGAACGTCGTGCAAGGCGGGAGTGCGCTCGCCTACTCGCTCGCCGGGCAAGATGTTGTGTTCAGGCAGACTTTCCCCGGATACCAACCAGTATTCGGGCCTGCCCCAGCAGGTGGCACATATCAGAGCCAGTACTCGAAATGGGCCCAGACCAGTCTCGCAACAACTCAGGGCATTCTGCGCGGAGTCGGGCTCCAAGGGAAGATGTTGGCGACCGAGCAAGGCGTCTTATCAATTTTGAGGACGCTCACCGCTTCCAATCTCCTGGACAGAAACGACGCAATCAATCTGACCGGACAGTTGGCGGCTGAACAGGTCGGGCAACTGCAGAAGCTGCGGGAGCTTCAGCTCGAAGACATGACGAGCAAGGCCGCGTACCAGGGTTACGTAATTCAGCGGCAAGCCGCGAGCGAATCCGCCACGCAGCAGTTCTTCACGGGCGCGGCGGTCACGGGTGATGGTGCAACATTTCGGCCTGGCCTGCACTAGGGAGGTTAAATTGATCTGTAGAGGTAATTCTTTTGAGGCGGACAAGCAAGCTAATCTGCTTCGTTCTTCCTTTCGCAGTATTAGCTCTTACGGGCTGCAAAGCCGAACGCAGCGAGGTCCCGAGTCCGATCGTTCAAACCGCTCAAAATGCGGGTGCCGGAGATCTATCCGGCACATCGACCCAGGCTATGGAGCAGTGGCTAGGCAAGCACCGCGACGTTTCGGGTCGAATCGAAACAATGTGCAAACCCGTACGTCAGAATGCAACCGCAGGTTGGGGCGATTCCACCGAGGGCCGGCTATGCACAGCGGCTCACGATCTCGCCTTTTTCCGGTCGGGGCCTGTTACAGGTGACGGGAAGACATTCCGGCCTGGTACGCATTAGCTCTCTTCGATAGTTCAGAACGAACCGACGCTTCTAAAGCGCACAGGGAAGATTTGTCTCTATGTGGAATTTGCTCCGTCTTCGAAAGAACCGCGCGCACGCGTCAGCGTGGTTTCCTGTCTCGTCATTTCCACTTCATTGGTTGCCTGCCGTCGCAATCCTGGCGTTGGTTGCGGAGACAGCTCTCGCCCAAAACGGCTTTCAAACTACGGTCCCCACGGACATCTTGACGCAATTCCGAAATCAGCGCATCCTCTGGACCACGAACGTCTGGGTCTATGCCAACCGGCTATTCGGATTGTTGGCTCTCATCGAATTTACCTGGAGCGCTGTCACGATGGTGCTCGACAAAACCGACCTCCAGAGTTGGACTTCGGCGTTGATCCGCAAAATTATGTGGATCGGCGCTTTCTATGCGCTCTTAATCAATGGCCGAAATTGGATTCCGGCGATCATCGACAGTTTTGAGCAAATCGGGTCGAATGCCGCAGGAATGGCCGTACCGCTTTCCCCGAGCAATGTCATGGCGCAAGGAATCCAGATCGCCGGAGCGCTTATGGATAGCGCCGGGAGTGCGGGCTTTTTCACGAACCCCGGCACGTCTTTTGCCCTCGTTTTCTGCGCCATCCTCATTGTGCTGTCCTACGTCATCATCACGATCAATTTCGTAGTCGTGATGGTAGAGAGCTACATCATCGTCTCTGTGGGTTTTGTGTTTTTGGGCTTCGGCGGAAGCCGATGGACCGCGCCGTACGTTGAGCGATATCTAGGGCTAGCGGTGTCAATCGGCATCAAAATCGTCCTTGTCTATTGCCTGATAAGTGCAGGTTTCAACTTGGGCGTTGGATGGGCGACCGAAGCAGGAACGGTCGGCACTTCCGCTCACCCGGCTCTGACTGCATTCGATGCGATGGGCGGTGCGGTCATCTTTATGATGCTCTGCTGGCAAATTCCGAAATTGTTTGGAGCGGTGCTGGGCGGAGCGCCTGCCTTGACAGGTGGGGATCTTGTTACGACCGGAACTGCCCTGGCCGCTGGCGGATTTGCCGTGGGTTCGCTAGGGGCGGGAGCGATCGCGTCGGCGGCCGGCGCATCCGCCGCGGGGGCTGTTTCGGGCACCACATCCGCTGCCAAAATCGGTGCCGGAAGCACAGCAATGGCGAGAACGACTTCTGAAGTAAGCTCAGCAGCATCGGCAACCCGAAGCGGTCCGCTCCCCCCACCCGGATCGGCTGGACAAAACGGAACTGGGTCATTGCCACGGCCGCCATCACCATCGAATCGAGGCCCGAACGGGCACGGCACCGCCGCGGATGTGAACACCGTGTCGTCGCGGCCTCACATTAAATCGCCCGGTTCGTCAGCTATGGCCAGTAATGGCGAATCCACGGTGCTTGATAACGTCGGGGGTGAGCGCCTGGCGGGTTCCGGTTTCGAAAGTGAGCGCAGTGCGAAGGGATTCGTTCAACAGTCGCGGAACCTGAACGCGAACGTCACTCAGCAAAGGGGCACGACTTTAACTGAACACCCGCGGTCCGACACAGAACCGTCCTCTCCATCGGAAGATGGTTCGGTGCACGCCAGGACGCCCGGCCCGGCTGAAATCGTCTCAACCTCTGCCGAGAGAGCGAACCGCAAGCTTCAGAGCGCATCTAATCGGATTCGCCACCTTGGCCGGCGTGTTGCGTTGGACTCTGCTCCGCAGGTTTCACCACCTCGCATGCCTATTGATCATGATGACTAACACTGCCATCGCTAGCTCTCTCCAGTTGAAAAGCGCGCTTCAGGGGACTTGTCGGCAGACATCTGCCGCGTCTCTCGCCTATTAAGCGTGCCTAGAAACGCCGGTTTGTTGAGGGTTGATTCGCGGCGACGGGCTTTCCGAAAACGCAGACAAAACGCGGCCAGCGGAACGGAAGACAATGGGTGGAGTGGCCGCGCCTAGTTTGTCGGCGCGCGAAGTGATAGTCTAAACATTCTGCATGCAGAATGTTGTGGAAGGGGCAGGGATTGAATTGGGCTCGAAAGAAGTGAAAACCGAAGCGCCCACGAATACCTGGACCAACCGGTCTGTGCAGCGGCTTGCGGGCAAAGAAGATCCTGTTCAGGCCGTACTAGACCGGGTTCGGTCGCTGATCCTAATAGCAATGGACCAAGGTTGGTCAGGTCCGCCATTCGATCCTCTGGCGTTGAGCACATTGCTGGGAATTCGCGTAGTTCCGAGGGCCGATATTCGCGACGCGCGGACAGTGCCTCACAACGAGGCTGACCTCTGCATCGAATACAATCCGACGCGTCCGAGAGGCCGCCTCCGATACTCAGTAGCTCACGAAATTGGGCACACGTTGTTTCCGGATTGTGCCGAGCGCATACGAAATCGATCGTCATACCACGATCTTCACGGCGACGATTGGCAGCTGGAGGTCCTCTGCAATATTGCCGCCGCAGAGATACTGATGCCGATCGGTACGCTTGAACCGGAATCCTCTGGAACCATCAGTATTGATCGTGTGCTCGAGATGCGGCAGACATTCGACGTTTCGACGGAGGCTGTCTTGATCCGCCTGATGCACGTGGCTGACGTGCCTTGCACAGCATTCGTCGCTTCCAGGGTTGATGTCGGCCCGAATGAAGGACGCTACCAGATAGATTACGCGATTCCATCACGTGGAACGCAACGGCAGGTGAATTCCGGCGCGCTATTTGCACGCAGTTCGGTCGTTGAGCAGTGCAAAGCAATTGGATTCACCGCGAAAGGCGACGAAGAGGTTCCGGCGGTTGGCAAGCACGTACATTTGGAGTGCGTCGGGATACCTCCATACCCTGGTCGGACCTATCCCCGGGTCGCGGGACTCTTCACCAGTCAGATCGAGACGGCTTCCGAACCAAAGCTGCACTATGTCAAGGGCGACGTGCTTGATCCGAGAGGCCCTGGCAAAAAGTTAATCATTCAGGTTGTGAACGACGCAACGCCGAATTGGGGCGGACGGGGCTTCGCGATTGCGCTCAAGAAAAAGTGGCCGGGTGCCCAAGAACAATTCAAGAACTGGGCCCTCTCGGACCGAAAGAATCTCAAGCTCGGACAGGTTCACGCAACGAACATAACTGACGAGATTACAGTGGCCAGTATGGTCTGCCAGAAGGGTTACGGACCCGCGGCGCAGTCCCGAATTCGATACGGCGCTTTGGCGGAGTGCCTGGCCAAAGTTTCTGCGCTCGCATCCGAACTCGGCGCCTCGGTTCACATGCCTCGAATAGGCTGCGGTGAGGGAGGGGGGCTGTGGTTCATTGTCCAGGAACTCATAGATTCTGCGCTGGTAAGAAGAAGCATCGCGACGTTTGTCTACGATTTGCCTAATCGAACGGCGCCTCCAGCCGCCCAAGGAGTCCAAACAGCCCTATTTGCCTAAGAGCCAAACGCTCAGTCGATGAAACAAGTCGTTTTACTTTCCGGTCCGATTGCTACAGGGAAATCGACCGTTGCGAAGGCGCTCGTGGCGCGATATGGATTTCATCACTTTAAGACCCGAGAACTTATCGCGGAACTCAAGACCGTCAAGAAAGAGCGCCGCGCACTGCAGCGGGCGGGCGATGCGTTAGACAGGCAAACTAACGGTCAGTGGATCGCCGACGCGGCCGGTCGGAAGCTCCAGCAGCTGCCGGAGTATTGTGACGTTGTAATCGACTCTGTCCGAATCGAAGCTCAAGTTGTTGCGCTCCGGCGTGCTTTCGGACCGCGAGTTGTGCACATCCATCTGACCGCGCCAGACGCGGAGCTGGAGCGGCGATATCTTGGCCGACGACGTTCAGTCGAAGAGCTTGCCCATTACGCTGACGTACGGAAGAACAGGACCGAACGCAGCGTCGCCAAGCTGGCGGACATCGCTGACATTTTGGTGGACACCGAGCGAAGCTCGGAGGCGGACACTATTGTTCGTGTTGCTAGTCGGTTGGGCCTTTACGGTAAGGCCGTGGACCGCCTAGTTGACGTACTGGTAGGTGGCCAGTACGGCAGTGAAGGAAAAGGCCATGTCGCTTCTTACCTCGCACCGGAGTACGAATATTTGGTTCGGTCTGGCGGTCCGAATGCTGGGCACAAAGTCTTCGAGGAGCCCGAGCCCTACACTCATCACCTGCTGCCCTGCGGAACTCGATGTTCGGAGGCGGGCCTAATCATTGCCCCCGGAGCCACGCTTTCCGTGCCCATGCTCTTGAAGGAAATCGCGGACTGTGAAGTCTCATCGGAGCGGCTTTCGGTCGATCCGCACGCCATGGTGATCGAACCGTCAGACATTGAGTTTGAAACTGAAAGCCTAAGAGATAGTATCGGCAGCACTGCGCAGGGGGTGGGAGCAGCGACGGGCAGAAAAATTCTCCGGACAGCGGCACACCCCAAGGTGCGGTTGGCAAAGGATGCGCCTGAACTTCAACCGTTCGTCAGAGACACGCTTGAGATTTTGGACCGAGCATTCGCCGCCGGCAAGAAGGTTTTTGTTGAGGGAACGCAAGGAACAGGGCTAAGCCTTCATCATGGGTTCTATCCCCATGTCACATCTCGCGAGACGAGCGTGAGCGGGTGCTTGGCGGAGGTCGGCATCGCTCCGACACGTGTCCGCCGAACACTTGTTGTCATTCGCAGCTATCCAATCAGGGTGGAAAGCCCACAGGATGGTACATCGGGACCGATGGGGAAGGAATTGGAATGGGCAGATATCGCTCTGAGATCTGGCGTGGCGTTAGAGGAGTTGGTAGAAAAAGAAAAAACGTCAACTACGAAGCGAAAGCGGCGGGTAGCCGAGTTTGATTGGTCCTTACTTCGCAAGGCAGCATCACTGAATGGACCGACGGATATAGCTCTGACATTTGTCGATTACTTTAGCGTTCAGAATCGATTAGCGCGTCGCTTTGAACAACTGACACCAGACACTGTGCGCTTTATCGAGGAGGTCGAGAGAGTCGCCGGCGCGCCAGTCTCGCTGATAACGACGCGATTCGACTACAGAAGCATCATCGACCGGAGGGCGTGGTGAACGGCGTAAGTATCGCCAAACTGGTGGATGCTTACCCCCGTCTTTACCATGTAACAAGCGAGGGCAGCTGGCCTTTCATCGAGAAGCACGGTCTGTTGAGCACCGAGGCTTTGCTTGACTTGTTCGAGATCAGCGGAGCGCAACGTAATCAGCTTCTAAGGTCACGCCGCCCCGAGTGTGTCACCATCAAGCATCCGGTACACGGACGGGCCATAATCCGGGACCAGAAGCCCCTCATTGAATCTCGCTTGCGGACCGCTTTAGAAGACGATCTTCAGCCTACGGACTGGTACGAACTCCTGAATCGGCGAACGTTCTTTTGGGTTTCTCCAGATAGGGTGGAAACGTTGCGAAATGCCCGCGCATATGAGACCCTTCGGCAGACCCTTATCGAAGTGGATACGGCAAGGCTCCTCGATCGACACGCCGGAAAGGTGAATCTGTGTCCGATGAACAGTGGCGCCACTCGCCCAATGGCTTTCCCCCGTGGAAAGCAGACGTTTCTGCCCATTAACGAGTACGCCTTTGAGGAGAGGCGCAGAAAACGCGGCCTAAAGCACGCCGTAGTCGAACTCACTGTCAATTATGCAGTGAAGGACATCAGAGAATTAGTCGTTTGTGTGCGAGAACTCGGGGGCGGGAGTCCAGAGACTATACTGTTCAGCCGCTGACGTTGACCTTCGACTTGGCGTTCTGAACCTGTTTTAGATACAGAACCACACTGTAAGTCCAAGGCTGGTGATCGATCACGGTTGCTGGCGCACCGTCCCAGCGGCACGAAGTTTCAGCATTCGGCACACAGCGCCGATGACCTGAATGTACCAAAACCCTCGGGCACTGCAACGAGGGAAATTGCGTCGAGAGTCGGTGAGTCCGAAGAAGCGACGGATGGATCGCGGCGCGTTCGTTCTGTGCTTGACTGCGGCCCGAACCGCGCATCGTAAGAACTCGCCCACTACGGCTGCTCAAAGTTCCACCCTCAAATTTCTAGTTTTTACATATTTTGTCCGTATTTCCTTCACAATCTCTTCGTCCGCAAAAATATTCGCCTCGTGTTCGCCGCACAATATATTGACATTCCGGACCGCTAGACCGCAGAATAGAGGGGTACTGAACTCTTGTATTGGGCGTATCGGCGATCAGGGAAACCTGGAAAGCTGGCGCAGAATGCAACGGCGAGGCGAAAGTCTCGGTTGAGCGAAGCGGGCCAAACGGTACCTTCGCTGGGCTCAGTCCTGCACCGTCTGACACGAAGCTAGTCGTAGCCTTTGCCTTCCATGGCGCCTGTTGGGCGACTGGTAGCTTTAAAACTCCAGGCGGGGCCGGGAGCAAAAAAACTTGCGCAAACCCTTAAAAAGCTTACACTTATAAGGGGGAGTAGTTGATGCGTTTCGAGTTCAAAAACGTGCTCTGGCGGCACGAGCCAAGCTAATGAATCACAAGATTCTCATGTTTGGGCTGACTCTTGTATTGGGCGTATCGGCGATCAGGGAAACCTGGAAAGCTGGCGCAGAATGCAACGGCGAGGCGAAAGTCTCGGTTGAGCGAAGCGGGCCAAACGGTACCTTCGCTGGGCTCAGTTGAACACGTTGTCGGACGGTCGGGGCGAACCAACAGGGCCATAGACAGTGACGTCCTCCCTCGCTTTGGAAGTTCGCAGAGGAAAGACTTTAGAGGATGCTTGGTCGGCGATCAGAGCAAATGCCCGGATATCGAAATCAGCCGACACGCGAAAGGAAATTGAGGCATTTGAAGCCGATCTTTCCCGCAATCTCCGCCGGATAAGCCAGCAGCTGCGGAGAAACAAATTCACGTTTGTTCCGGCGAAGGGCATCAAAATCCCCAAAAAGGACAAGAAGCAGTTTCGACCTCTTGTCGTGGCACCGGTGCAGTCGCGTATCGTTCAGCGAGCGATACATGATGTTCTGAGTGAAGTCCCGGCCCTTCTGCCATTAATTTACACACCTTACAGCTTTGGGGGCGTGAAGAAGCGACAGAAGAAAGAACTGGCCGCTGTGCCTGCTGCGATTCAGGCAGTTCTCCATGCTATTGAAGCGGGCGGAACCTTCATCATCCGTTCGGACATATCGAGCTTTTTCACACGAATCCCCAAGAGTAAAGTTACTCAATTAGTTGCCGATGCCGTTGATGATAAGGAGTTTGTAGCCTTATTTGAAACCGCTATTGAGGTTGAATTGGAAAACATGGCTCAATTACGGGGAAGCGCCGACTACTTTCCGATTGAAGACATAGGACTCGCACAAGGGAACTGCCTCTCTCCCTTGTTAGGGAATCTGTTTCTGCACGACTTTGACCGGGAGATAAATGAGCAACCGGGAGTGCGATGTATGCGCTATATCGATGATTTCATCGTGATCGGGGAAACGAGCGAACATGCGGAACGCGCCTTTTCTGTTGCGAGGCGCAGACTGAGAGCGCTTGGCATGGAGCTATCTGCAGGCAAAACGGACAAGGGCCGGGTAAGGGATGGGTTCGAATTTCTCGGAATCGATTTAGCGCCGGGACTCATCCGCCCATGCAAAGCGTCGCGCGAGCGCCTGATTGAGTCGATTGAAGGTGCCTTCAATGAAAGTTCGAAAGGGCTCCTCAAAGCAAGAAAAGGGATGCGGATACTTAGATCTCAATCTCTTCTGGAGACGCTTTGCCGGGTGCGCGGCATTATCCAGGGATGGGGCAAGCACTACCGCTTCTGCAACGACTCAGGAACGTTACGGCAATTGGACAATAAGATCGAGGCGCTGATAAAGCAGTACCTTGGCATGTACGGTGAGGCGCGGAAAGCGGTCGATGACAACACGAAATGGCATTTACTAGGTATCGAGTCGCTCGATCAAATAGAACGGACGCCGTTTTCGTGGCCTAAGATGCAAAGCAAACCGCCCGGCGACTCGGCACTTGCGTGACGTCGGAGTAGTTTTAGCGCCCAAGCTCATTGCACTGCGGTTTCACGGGATACCACTGCGGAACTGCGGAAGGGTTCGGCCCCGATTACTCGCCTGAAGGTCTCCCTTCGGCTAAAATCATCCACTCAACCAAAGCCGGACAAAATTTGGGCACAGTCGCCGGCCCGATACCAGCAAAACGCCTCCCCTTGTCCGAATCTTTTCCACTCAAACCCTTTCCTGTAGAGCCTGCCCGAAACAGACTCAAAGGAGCAAAACCGGTTGATTGGGTTCCGATCTTCAACCCGCAAAGCAAGTACGACAGCAAACGGTGCGACGGCACGTAGCGATTACAACCCCTATCTTGCTGCACGCCGCGAGTGGGATGAACGGTACGGAGATCAGATCGCCAGAGCTCGAAACTGGCGGACCGCTGCGTTCCTCTCGGCAGCCATAACGCTCGTCGCAACATCTGGAGTGGTCTGGCTATCGGTTCGCTCCCGAGTTGTCCCGTTTGTTGTGGTCACTGACAACCTCGGTAGACCGGTAGCATCCGGCCTAGCCGATCAAGCCAGCACCGCAGACGAACAGTTGAAAAGATCAACTCTGATCGAGTGGGTTGAAAACCTGAGGCTCGTTACGACGGATGGCGTTGCCCAGCGCAGGTCAATCGATCGCGTCTACGCTCACATCGCAAGTGGTAGCCCCGCACAGACTTTCATCTCTGATTTCTATCGCGGCAACCAACCATTCACGAGAGCTCAAACGGAAACGGTGTCGGTTGACGTGCAATCGGTCCTTCAGGACAGTGAGGAAACTTTCGAAGTCGAATGGATCGAAACGGTTCGAGATCTCTACGGGACCGCAAAGGAAAAGGACCGCTGGAAAGGCGCATTCAGCATTGCCCTCAATCCGCCGAAAGACGAAAAGCAGGCCCGCATCAATCCGCTTGGGATTTATGTAACTCAAGCAAGTTGGTCAAGGGTTCTGTGAACGGAGTTCTCTGAATGCAACGACAACAAATATTGACCGGGATTATCGCCTTAGGCGTTGCGAGCATCATTTCCGCCCAGGAGCAGCCTTCGGCGGGGCCCAACACGAGCGCTCGTCTCGAAGAAACCAAATCCGCCGAAACTGAAGTTCGGAAGGACCTGTCTTCTAAACCTGACGTACCGCTCAGCCAACCTGCAATCGAAGCCGTTCGTGTGAGTGAGCGCTGGCGCGGAGAAAACATTTCTCCCATTGCTGGCGCGGATGGTCGAGTGATCTACAACTTCGGTGCCGGGCTTCCGACAGTTGTCTGTGCGCCCCTGCGCGTTTGCATGATCGAATTGCAATCCGGCGAAAAGCTGGAAGGCGAGCCGCAGATCGGCGACTCCGTTCGTTGGAATATCTCACCGGCGCTTTACGGCAACGGCGATCAGGCTACTCCGATCATCGTTCTTAAGCCGCAGATGGCAGGGCTCGATACAAACCTGCTCATTACAACGGACCGTCGTGCGTATTATTTGCGGCTGATCTCGAAAGCCCAGGACTACATTGCTCGGGTCGCGTTTCAGTATCCGCCTGATCAGAACGGTCAAAAGTGGCAAGAGCAGGAGGCCCAACTGCGGCAGCGAGAGCGCACAGCAAAACGAGCCGGTGACGAGATGCCGGCAATCATCGCTGTCGAAAAGCTCAATTTCGATTACAAAGTAAGCGGTGCAAATGAGCATCTTCGGCCAACGCGAGTATTCGATGACGGGGCAAAAACGTACATACAGATGCCGCAAGACATGCAGAACCGCGAAGCTCCCATCCTGCTGATTATTGGCAGCGACGGCAAGGGCGAGATGAGCAATTACCGCGTTCGGCAGCAGACCTACGTTGTGGATCGGGTATTTGATCGCGCGGAACTCGTACTGGGTTCCGGCAAGAAAGCCCAAAAAGTGGAGATTGCACGTGTTGCACCCAGAGGATAAAGAGCGCGAGTCGGAGAAACCCTCGTTCGAATCACCCACCGGTCTCGATCTTCATCCCTTACCAGAAAGCTCTCCTCGAATCAGCAAGAGGGTTGGCCTGATTATCGGTGTGCTTGTGGTCCTTGTCCTCGTTGGATTCGCCTACGGCGGATATCGCAGGTCGGCTAGAGCTCAAGCCACAGCAAACGGCCGCGGCCGGCCCAAAATGCTGGCGCCAGCTGCGGACTCGGATATCGTGAAAGGTATTCCTGCGGGCAATGCGGCGGTTACCCGCATACCTGCCGTTCAGTCTTCGGAACTGCAACCGCCAAATGATGGCGCGGCGGTTTCTGGTTCGAATCCTTGTTTTGCAGCAGGCAAGCCGAACGTCGTATATCGGTTCAATCCTGAAACAGGCCAACCGTGTTCAACGCCTCTCGACAGGGTGGTTGTCAGAAGAGCACCAACCCAAGTTGCCAATACGACAATCACCGCTCCGGTGCACGAACCTTCACCTGAAGAACGAGCGCTAGCTGAGCAGGCGCAGCAGGAGCACGCCGCGATGATAGCGCCGACCGCGATTCGCTCCTCCGAGCACGGAGACTACTCAGCCAACTCCCCGTTAGGATTTCCTGTGACCGCGGCGAACATCTCGTTACCGACTTCCGCTTCAATGCCCACAGTTGCGAGAGCTGACAGCACCGGGAACACAATGCACGGTGTCGTCTCAGGAAACGACGTAGATGATTACAACACTCAAAACGAGCAGACCCGTAAACAAGCCTTTCTGGACAGCGCCGCTGCACATCAGACGGATGATTATTTGCGCTCGACTCGTGAACCACCAATGTCCAGCTTCGAAATCAAGAGTGGATGGGAGATACCTGCCATTCTCGAACAAGGCCTTAATTCGGATCTACCGGGCGAGTTGAAAGCGCTCGTCGCGGTAAATGTCTACGACACCGCAACCGGCCAGTTTCTTCTGATCCCTCAGGGATCTCGACTTGTTGGCAAATACGACTCGCGCGTAAGCTACGGCCAGTCCGGCGTCCAGGTTGTCTGGAACCGAATTATTTTCCCAGACGCGTCGTCGGTCGATCTCAACGGAATGGAAGGTCTCGATGATCAGGGGAATGCCGGTTTGCATGACAAGGTAGATAGGCACTACAAGCGTCTGTTTGGTTCAGCGGCGCTCAGCAGTTTGTTCAGCGCGGCTTTCGATGTGTCGCAGCGACAGAATCAAAGCATTCTAAATTATCCGAGTCCGACGCAAACAGCCGAAGCATCCGTCAGCCGCAATATGAGCGAAACCGGCTCCGCGATTACTCGCCGCAATCTGAATGTGCAGCCGACGATCAAAGTTCCTGCCGGGTATCGATTCACGGTTCGAGTGGATCGCGACATTTTGTTCGACGCTCCGTACGAGCCGCTGCAACCCGATCCGCAGATCATTCCGCAAGGGAGTCGGTTACAGCAACGATCAAGTATATTTCCGAAGTAATTTCATCAGGAGAAACAGTGACTGCATCCGAATTTGCTAGAGAAGTCCTCGCGCTCGTGGGGCCTGGAAAAACTTACGAGCCGGTAGAAATCAAGTTTGAATTGGCCTATCAGAGCCGCTTGGCCGTGGAGCGCATTCGATTCGCGATTAGAGAGATCGAGAAACATGTTCCTGGTCAGAGCCACCTGTGCGAAGCAAGCCTTCAACTGGCCGATGCGCTGGATCGTCTTGAATCTGCTGACCGCCATTTTCAAGACACTCTGCGGAATAGATCACGGGCCGCCGTTCACGACAACCAAAAAGGTAAGTGTTCTGAGAACCATCTTGGTCCACGGCTCGCGTCGCAACGGCCCCTGAAGTAGAGATAGAGCGTTTTCCACAGCGGTGGTAAGGCATATGGTCGAGTCGGAGAAACACTACACAGCAAAGCAGATTGCTGAAGAATGGAACCTCTCTCAAGATACGGTTCAACGAATGTTTGTCAACGAGCCAGGGGTTCTAGTCATTACGGGTCCGGTCAGGCGCTACAAGCGAACGAAACGGATGCTTCGCATTCCGGAGAGTGTCCGGTTTCGCGTGTATCAACGACTGCTCAATCACGGTTCCTCTAACTGATGAACGTCGAAGCTGGCGTGTTCTGGAGAGGATCTAGTTGCCAGAACCGTTCGAGTTTTTGGTCGATTTTGGCCTGGCGTCGACGGTCCCATTTTGAGTAGTGCTTCCGGCACACAGCCTCGGTATTTCCAAGGATTTCCGCTAACTCTGTCATCGTGACGATGTCGTTTTCCAGCAGGTCGCGAGCGAGTGTATGTCGAAACCATCTCGGATCTGCTTGGGAGATGATCCTTTTCACCCCGCGGGCGGTACGCGGGGTCTTGCTTCGCAAAGACTTCTGATTCCACTCGGCCGTCTCTAATCGCACGCCGGCGAGGACAAACACTTTTCTAAGCCGGCTGTTCCATTTGCTCGCACGCGTGTGAATAAGCCCGTTACCCGACCAGAAGAAATATTCCGAGCTGTCATGTGGTGCATCGTTCAGCGCATCAATGACGAAATCAGGAACTCGTACGTAAACCTCTTTGCCGGTCTTGTCTCGATTCGTGATGATGCGGTTGCCTTTGACGTGTGACTTCGCCAAGCCCGCTGCATCCCCGATTGATAGGCCTGTATAGCGCATCACGAGAACAAAGGCATAGACCTGGCGAGCAATTGGAGTATCCGTACGACCGAACGCGTCCGGAAAGTTTCGAGCGGCGATCAAGATCTTCCGCATCTCGTCGTGTTCGAACACATCGGTCTGCGGTGACGTAACCGTTATAGGGTCAAGCCCCGCCGCGGCGTTGTCTTCGATCCATTTGGCTTTCACGCAAAACAGAAAGAAGGACCGCAGAATTTCCTGATCACGTCGCTGAGTCGTCTCCTTGCCTTGCCACGTATTTCGAAAGTCAACCAGCGTCGGGAGGTCGATTTCATCGATGCGATACTTCTTCGTCGCTTCTGCAAAGCGAGCTAAACGACCTGTGATCAACCGAATCTTCCGTTGCGTATCCGGTGAGCGTTTTGCCTTTGAGGCCAAATACGCTGCAGCTGCTTGCTCGATCGGAATGGTCGCCTTGGCGGGCTTCTCTAGAGGGCGGGGAAGTTCGAATTCGCGAATGATCTCGACCGCTCGGTTCCAATCCCGCAGTCCCTTGCCGCTTACTGGGTCGATAAGAGCCCTCGGCTTGATTTTCCTTCCCTCACCATCCACTCCCTCGTAGTGGATCGGGCACTTCGGCCGCGAGGAACAATCTTGAGAGCGAGTACCGAACCTGGGACATTTCGAAACATGCCGCCGGAACACGTTCAGCATGTTCAGAGCTTAACACGAGGCGCTTACGTATATCTTACGCAAAGCGCCAGTGGATGCCAAGTTGTTGAATCGCAAACTAGTTTGTTTGGTGGAGGCGGCGGGAGTTGAACCCGCGTCCGAGAAAGCCCACTGTGCAAAGCCTACGTGTGTATCCGGTTCTGGCGTTTCAGCGACTCCCTATAAAACCGGCAAGAGCGAGAGCCGCCTAGTCCGATTGATCTCGGCCCATGGCTCCGGACCGAAGCCTGGTACCTATCCTGCAAAATGACGCTCCCTGGCTAACGCGCAGGCTCATCAGCCGGAGCGGCTACCTAACTAATTAGGCAGCGTATGCAAACTGCGTGTTATTGGCAGTTATGTTTTTCCGATCGTTTTACGGGAGCTCGGAACCCGACACGCCTTCACACAACGATTCAATCCCGTCGAAACCGTTGCGCCCCCATTCTGAGGAACGATGCTATTTTACCAAATTTAAATGCCGTTTAGGGGCTTTCGATTCGTCATTGCACGCACTTGCGGCCAAATGGTCCAATAGAGTATTGCTCGAACAATGCCGAGTCCTGTAGTTGCTCCCCGCGTCCGTCCGTCCGCGAAAGATGCAGAACGGGAACAGCACGGACATCTCTATCACGTCGTGCTGCTGGACGATGATGAACATACCTACGACTACGTCATTGAGATGCTGCAAAAGCTGTTCGTCCTGCCCGCCGAGGTCGCTCTGCAGCACGCTGTGGAAGTCGACACCACAGGCCGGACCATCGTAATCACGTGTGAGAAACCGCAGGCCGAATTCGCTCGTGACCAGATCCACGCATACGGCGCGGACCCGAGAATGCCGAAATCGAAAGGTCCGATGTCAGCGGTACTGGTGCCGGCCGGGGACACCGCCGTAGCCTGACTCACTGCTAAAGTCGCTGCTCGCGACGAAGAATTGGTTCGATCAGTCTTCCGAGACGATCGTCGGAAAAGTGCTTGAAATATGGTCGTGCCACGTGAGACCATCTTCGTCGACCAATGCCCAAACCATGCCGATTCCCGCAGCCGCAAAACTGAGAAAGGTCCCGCAAAGGCGCTGATAGCGTCGCGCTTTGGACGGCCGATTCCCATCAAAATCGACTAGCTGCAGGCCGGCTTTCCGCATTCCGGCTGTGTCGCGGCCCGCAAGGGTCCACAACAACTTGTAGAAGAGGGGCACCGTTAAAATCGCCAACGCGAAAAACGGAATAGCGTGCCGGTCAAGCGAAAGCTGGCCCCCGAGGGCTTCAAACAGCGCCACGCCAAACCCGCATCCCAGCGCCATGAGCAGACCGTCGATGACCGCGGCCTGCATACGCAAGGCCAATGGGGCGACCGGAGCGTCGCAAATGATGCTCGATTGCGGCAGTGGAAGCGCCTGGTCGTGGCTCATGAAATCGAGCCGCCTCTGATCTGTCGATTGACTTCTGCGTGCTCGCACGCGCGGCGCCTCAATCTTTTCCGTCTTCAAGGGAGCAGGTCGCGCCAGCTCCGCTGCGCGAGCGCGAATCGACTCCCGTTCCGCCTGTGTCGTTAGCGAATCAAATGGGATGATGCGAGGATCGAAGGCCGGCGTGCTAAATAGCGCCTGTTGGCCCGCGGCCATTGACGCACGTTCGGGTGCTTGCGGCGCGACTGCGGTTTCCGGTTGGGAATTATATTCGTAGGCAGGTGCGGTTGCCGTCGCCGCGATCGGGTAGGTCGCAGGCGAAATACGCGCAGGTGTGCTTCGCACTCGCCGCCCGCAACGGCGGCACCGGTGGTCGTCGTCTAAAATCCAAGTCTGACAATGCTGGCAAGTCATCTGACCCCACTTGCGATCATACTCGTTCCGGTGATCCCAAAATGCTTGCGGCCACCGTACCGCTCATGCTACCGTCTTCGGTTGAGCTTTCATGCCGGCCGACACGTCTACCCAGCTTCTGTATCTACCAGAAATCGTGCCGGTTGTCTAGAACATTCTCATCTAAATTTGTTTTTTTTGGCTCTGGCTCTCTTTTTTGTGGCTCACATCGCTTCCGGCCAGACCTCAACTCGCCCGCTAAAGGCGAATCTCCCTCCGGCGGACGAGATTTGGATGAAGGGTATCGTCAACGAATCCGACAACGAATGGAGGCATCTGAAGGGCAGCGCCCACCTCGAGACCTCGGAAATGCAGATCTCGGCCGACGAGATCGACTACAACTCCGATACCGCCTGGGCTTACGCGCGCGGGCACGTCCAGATGGAGCAGTTTTCGACCGGCGACAAGCTAAACGCCGACCATGGCGAGTACAATCTCCAGACCGAAGAAGGCAAGTTCTACGTGGTGGACGGTACCGCGCCCGCCAAGATCCTGACAAGTCCGGCCGTGCTGACCACCACCAATCCGTTTTACTACCAGGCCCAGTGGGCGGAACGCATCAAGAACCGCTACATTCTTCACCACGGTTTTGTCACGGACTGCAAAATGCCCAAACCCTGGTGGAGCTTCCAGGCGCCGGTGTTCGACATCATTCCCGGCGATCGCGCCATGGCCCGGCACGCGCTCTTCCGCATTCATCGTGTGCCAATTTTTTACTTGCCCTGGTTTTATCGGCCGCTCGGCCGCAGCCCGCGCCAAAGCGGCTTCCTGACGCCGAACTTTGGCCACACTTCCACACGCGGTTATATGTACGGCGCCGGCTACTATTGGGCGATCAACCGAAGTTACGATGTAGACGGCCTGATGCAGTACTTCACCGCCCGGGGACCGGCCGAGAGCATTGAAGTGCGTGGCAAGCCGAACGAGGTCTCGGATTTCGACTTCAACCTTTACAGCGTTCAAGACCTCCAAGGTTACGAGTATTCGCCCACCAATATCGAAAAGCAGGGCGGAACTGAGTTCGAGCTGACTGCCCGAACCCAAATATTCGGTTTCAACGGGCGCCTCGATTATAACTATCTCAGCTCCTATTTGTTCCGGCAGGCCTTCTCTTACTCATTTGCCACGGCTATCTCGTCTGAAATCGATTCCGTCGGTTACCTGCAGAGGCACTTCAAGGATGACTTATACACGTTGAACTTTGTGCTGCAACGTACTCAGTTATTTGAGAGCATCACAGAGCTTACCCAAGCTCCGAACCAGGTCATCCTTCAGCAATTTCCATCAGTCGAATTCCTGGGCCGTGATCAACAAATTGGGAGCGGCCCGTTGCCGCTTTATTTCTCGTTCGGGTCCACTGCCGGGCTTCTGGAGCGTTCTGAGCCCATTGAATATGAGACCCTGGGACTTCCGAAAACCCCCAGCAGCAGTGGCGGCGTGGCGCGCGTAGACCTGGAACCTCGCGTGATGACAGACTTCAGCTTCGCAGGATTCTCGTTGAGCCCTGCCGTCACCCTGGGCGTCACCGATTATTCAAATTCTTACTCGACCAACTATGAGACCTACGGGCCGATTGTTCCATGCAGCTACTATTCAGCTTGCCCCCCCAACCCGACCGTCTTCGTGAAGCTGGCAAATTCGAACCTGTTCCGCAAAGACGCCGATTTCACGCTCGATTTCAGAACGCCCTCTCTTGAAAAGATCTACACTCCGCCTAAATGGCTGCACTTAGGAACCAAGCTGAAGCACGTCATCGAAGCCGAAGCAACTTATGAGTACGTAACCGGTATCAACGAATTTGACAAAATCATCCATTTCGACGCCACAGATATCATTTCGAACACAAATCAGCTCACGATTTGGTTGACTAATCGCCTTTACAAAAAAGATAGCGCCGGGAATGTCAGCGAATTTCTCACGTGGCGGCTCGGGCAGCAGCGTTATTTCGATCCTACTTTCGGTGGCGCCGTCCTACCGGGCGTAAGAAATGTTGTGCTGGCGAGCGAAGAGTTCTCACCATATGCGTTCCTGGACGGCCCACGAGCTTACTCACCTATCGTGTCCTCGATGTCCATAAGTCCATACAGCTTTATCAACGTCGAGTGGCGAGTGGAGTACGATCCCCTTCGGCATAAGATCATCGACGACGCCTTCACCGTCAACGTCAGGCGTGGATTGTATTATGCCGGCATTGGAGACACGGCTATCACGACCTCGCCACTTCTGGTCCCCCAGGCGAACCAAGTCAATTTCGGAGGTGGTTATGGAAGTACAAACCGGAAGGGCTGGAATATCGGAGCGGTCGTGGATCGGGATCTGCTTGCCGGAAGGAACCTCTACGAGTTCATCCAGAGTTCATACAACACCAACTGTTGCGGTTTCAGCGTTCAGCTTCGGCGCTTCAACATCGGCATCAGAGATGAGAATGAATGGCTGTTTTCGTTCTCTGTGGCGAACATTGGCAGCTTTGGAAGCCTGCAAAAGCAGGGGCGCATCCAGTAACGAAATGCTAGCTTAGTAATCTATGTCGGGCGCAGAACCCGAAAAGGTAGATTTCTTCATATCGCGCGCCGGAGAAGACGCTGAAAAGGCCCTGTGGATCAGTGAAACTCTCGAAGCCGCCGGTTACACAACAATCATCCAGGATAAGGATATTCGGCCCGGGCAGAGCTTTCTGCATGAAATGAATCGCGCGCATGAACGCGCAGACCATGTCATCGCTGTTCTGTCGCCTAGCTATGTAGCGAAAGAATTCACGCTTGTGGAGCTTTACGCGGCGACCTTCGATGATCCCCTTGGAAAGAAGCGTTTATTGATTCCGGTTCGAGTGGCGGAGTGCGAGATTCCTCCTATCCTGAGGCATATCGTCTACATTGATCTGGTCGGGAAGGAAGAAAGCATTGCCCGCAGATTGTTGCTGGACGGCGTTCTTCCTGCTCGCGAGGGAGTTTCGACGGCAAAGCACGTTCGCCGAGTCTTTGTTAGTAAGCTTCCGGCCGTAGATCCTGCGCTCTTCGGCCGCGGTTCGGAGCTCGCGTTTCTGGATCAAGCCTGGGCCAATCCAGACGCGAACCTGGTCCAGATCATCGCACCCGGCGGCACGGGCAAGACGGCTCTGACGGCCAAGTGGTTCCGGCCTCATCGCGAGGAGGCCACGATTTTCGGATGGTCTTTCTACAGCCAAGGCGCTTCGGAGGATCGCCAGACATCGTCTGATCCCTTCTTTGCCGACATTCTGCCATTCTTCGGCATTCACGTTGCCGCAACAGCATCGATCTACGCCAAAGCGGAAGCCCTTGCACGCCATCTGCGTGACGAGCGCGTGCTGTTGATGCTCGATGGCATCGAGCCGCTTCAGGACCCCAGCGGCGAATTGCGCGATTCGGCGCTCAAAGCGCTGCTGCAGGAGCTTGCCGAGTGGAACATGGGCCTAGTGGTCTGTACCACGCGTGTGCGGCTGACTGACATCCCCGACGACTCGCCGCGCACGCGCTCTATCGATCTCGACGACCTCGATCCTCACTACGGCGCCCAGTATTTGCGCCATCTTGGAGTAACCGGCGAGCAGGAAGAGCTGCAGCAGGCATCCGAGGAATACGCAAACCATGCTTTGGCGCTGACGCTCCTAGGTACGTATCTTGTCGATTTTCTCGACGGCGATGTGCGCCGCCGTATGGAAATTCCGGAGTTGATGATCGACGATGTCAAAGCCGGTCGGCACGCTCGCCGCGTGATGGAAAGCTACGCCCGGATGTTCGAAGGTAAGCCGGAACTCGACATTCTGCGGCGGGCTCGGCTACTTCAACCGTCCCGCCGAGCCGGACGCGCTGTTAGTGCTGCCCGCGATGGCTGATCGGACATACCGCGCCGCGCTCAACCGGCTGTACAAAGCGCGTCTGATTCTCAAGGCTGATGCATCCGCGCCGATTGATTGCCATCCGCTCATCCGCGAACATTTCGCGCACGTGATGCGCGAATCTGCGCCCGACGTTTTCCGTCAAGGCCACGCGCGCCTGTTCGAGCACTACTCCCGCAGTGCGCCTCAATATCCGACCGCGCTCGAGGAAATGACTCCGCTGTTCTACGCTGTCTACCACGGTTGCCAGGCCGAGCGATATCAGGAGGCGTTCTACGAGATTTATTACGAGCGCATACAGCGCAATGAGCAATCCCATCTCCTGAGAGTCCTAAGCGCGTATGGAACGGATCTCTCGTTGATTAATAACTTCTTCCGCCTGCGTTGGACGGAGCCGGTTTCTGATCTTCCAAATAAGTATCAGTCATGGCTCATTGCTGAGGCGGGACTTTCCCTGCAGTCCGTCGGGCGCTTGTCGGAGGCGTTGAATCCTGTACGTACGGCGGCGGAGCGCAATATACGCGACCGGGATTGGGGCCCTGCGGCTATTGTCTACTCAAACTTAACAACCCTCGCCTTCCCACTTGGGAATTTGGCCGAAGCCACCGGTGCAGCGCGCCAAGCTATCGAGCAGGCAGATCGCAGCGATAACGGATTGTATCGAGCGACATCCAAAGCTTTTCTAGCTGCATGCCTTCACCAGCTCGGGACACCCGCGGAATGCGCCCGCTTGTTCGAGGAGGCCGAGCGCCTCCAGCATGGAAGCGAGCTGGAGTTCCCGATCCTTTACTCGTTCCGAGGCTACCTCTATAACGATTTCCTGCTGGATCTGGGCCAAATCCCTGGGGTGCTCCTTCGAGCCACACAAACCCTTCAAAAAGCTGGGGCGCGAGGCTGGCTTCGCGACATCGGCCTCGACCACGTCACTCTCGGGCGCGCTCACCCTTCTGGCTCACCCGAGTCCGCTTTTCACCTCGACCAAGCCGTCGAACACTTACGCCGATCGGGTCGTGTCGACTTTCTGCCCATCGCTCTGCTCGCACGCGGCACGCAACGGGATCTCGAAGAAGTGTACCGCCTCGCCACCCGCTGCGGCATGCGGCTTCACCTGACCGATTACCACCTGGCGCAAGCTCGATATCTTCTCCGCGAACGCCGTCTCTCCGAAGCTCGCGACCACCTCGACAAAGCCGCCGCTCTCATCGCCGAAACCAGCTATCACCGCCGCGACCGCGAGCTCGCCGAATTGCGGCAAGCGCTAGCCGCCACTACTCCTCAGCCGTAGAGAACGCTTCATCGAGCAGCATCACGAAATCGCGCGTCTTGTGATCGATCGATTCCTTCAGCGCGGTCAGCTCCCGCTCTGCGACCCGTAGCCGGTCCGCCAGATGCAGGCACGCAAGCACGGCCGTGCGCGTCGCATCGAGATTTCCCGCGCGCCGCGCAATCGATGACATCAGCTCATCAACCTGCTGCGCCAATGCCTCGGTTTCGCGCGCATCGCCGGACGTCGCGACACTATATGTCTGATTGAAAATGGTGACCCGGACCGTGTGCTTGGACGTGTCCGGTTCGTGCATGATGTCAGCTAGCGCTGAGCAGGTCGAGCTGCGTCAGCAGCTTCTCGATCCGTGTCTTCACCTGCTTGCGCTCGCCCCGCAGCGCATCCACTTCTTCCGAAAGCTGTTGCACTTTCTGCTGCAACTCGCTTTTGTCCCTTTGCAACTGCTCGTTTTCACTGCGCATCGCCGTCAGCACCTGGACGGCGCGCGTGATGCGCTCCTCCAAGCTGGCCAATGCGTCGCTGCTGGCTTGAACCGCTTGTGCCGCTTCCATATCTGCTGAGAATAATTATCGACTATTGGACGGGCGCTTGTTGCGCCGCCTTCGCTTTTTCGACCAGTGTCAGAAAGCCAGCCGAGTCGTTGATCGCAATATCGGCCAGCACCTTCCGGTTCAGCTCGATTCCGGCGCGCTTCAGGCCGTTAATGAACCGGCTGTAGGAAATTTCGGCTCCGCGGCACGCGGCATTGATGCGCACGATCCACAACGACCGGAAATTCCGCTTCTTCAAGCGGCGCCCGACGTAACCATATCGCAGCGCTTTTTCTACCGCTTCCTGCGCAGCCCGGTTCAGCTTCGACTTGGTAAGAAAATAACCCTTCGCGCGGCGAAGTGTCTTGTGGCGATAGTCTCGCCGGTGGGTACCTCTTTTAACTCGTGGCACGTTTTGCTCCTTGTTGAAATTGGGAACGCCTTAGGCGCTCCATCGGGAGGCAGCAGGCACGTGCAGCGCACTGCTCCTACCCGTGAATTACCTTCCCTCAGTAGGGAAGCATAGTCCTAAGCTTCGCTTGATCGGTCTCGTCGGCAATCACGCCATGCGTCAGCTTGCGCTTTCGCGAGCGCGCTTTGGACGTCAAAATATGACGCGCAAACGCATGACGCCGGGCTATTTTGCCCGTTCCCGTCTTCTTGAAGCGCTTGGACGCACCCTTATGTGTCTTCATCTTCGGCATAATCTGTCCTGAATGTATGCTGGAAACTGTTGTCTGGCTGGCGAAGCCGCCGGAACCCGCACACAACGCCCAATACGCGTCGGCGCGGACCTACTCACGCAAGTATATCATGCAGCCGTGAAGCGGCTCACTGCGTCTTTGCGGCAACGATATCCTGCAAATTTATTGCAAGATACAGTACAAACCTCTTGTACCTCTCCAATTTTAGGAGATATACTCAATTAAGAGCGGTTAATAAAGTTGCCGAACTGTTATCCGCTCTTTCCTCCGAGGCCAAGGGCCCGTGACCGAACTCCGGGCCTTTGCTCCATTTTAATTTCTTTTCCTCCGCTTTGAAACCCGTGAAAGTCCCGAGTACTATTTAAACCGTTCGCATCGTTACGTTCACATTTCCGGATCGAAACAATTCGCAATCAGAGTCTTCAAAATGTGCTGATCGGCGAGGAAAAACCGGATCCGGGCATCGCTGCGCCGGAGCTGACCGAAAGACAGGAGCAAGAGGCGCAAGATCGCACCTCCGTCAGCGCAGTCGTGGTGCATGAAGCCATCCGCCACGATGGAGAAGAAGAACTCAATCGCTCGAGCTCTGCGCTTGCGTGGTCGGGACTAGCCGCCGGGCTCTCCATGGGTTTTTCGCTCGTGGGAGAGGCGCTGCTCCAAGCGCACCTGCCGGACCGTCCGTGGCGGCCGCTGCTGACCAATCTTGGATATTCGCTCGGCTACCTGATCGTCATCATCGGTCGGCAGCAGCTTTTTACCGAGAACACTCTAACGGCCATCATTCCGCTGCTGGCGCGGCGGAACCTGACCACGCTCATCAGAGTGGCGCGATTATGGGTAATTGTTCTGGTCGCCAACCTGGCCGGTGCGCACCTGTTTGCATGGGTCGCGGGCAACACTGCGATGTTCCGGCCCGAAGTGCAGGCGGCCATGCTGTCTCTTGGCAAGCAAGCAGCGGCAGTGAGCTTTGGCGCTGCGCTCCTGCGCGGCATCTTCGCGGGTTGGCTGATCGCCATGGTGGTGTGGATGCTCGCCGCCATCGATACCGGGCGTATCGCGGTGATCGTGATCATCACTTATGTGGTCGGCTTAGCTGGATTGACACACATCATCGCAGGGTCGATTAATGTGCTGTTTCTGGTCTTGGTGGGCGCGAAAAGCTGGGGCGCGGCGGCCTGGGGTTATATGCTGCCCACGCTTATCGGCAACAGTATTGGCGGCGTTTCCCTGACGGCTGCCCTCAACCACGCCCAGGTAGTGGCTGGTATGGGACCCAAGCGTCAGAGCCAGATTGTTTCAGGCGCTTGATCAGCATCCAGCCCCGCGCGCTCCGGGCGTCTACGAGTCGCGCCCGGTCACCAGATCCAGAATCGAGTGCAGTGCGCGCTGTGCCGGAGATTCGGAGAAACCCGCGATAATTGCCCGCGATTTTTGCGTGAACGTGTGTGCCCGCTCGTAGGCGCGCGAAATGGCGTGGTGCCGTTCCAATATCTGCACGATGCGCATCAGAGGCACTTGCTCATAACTTCCACCGGCGATCACACCCTCTATCGCTTGCCGCTCATTTGCAGAAGCTGTTTCGAGAGCGTAGATCATCGGCAGCGTGACCTTCCCCTCGCGCAGATCGTTGCCGGCAGGCTTGCCGAGAATCTTTTCACTGGACGTGAAGTCTAAAATATCGTCTACCAACTGGAACGCCATGCCCAGGTTCCAGGCGAAGTCGCTGAGTCTCGATTCCGAAGATTCATCGGCCCCCGCCGCAGCGGCGCCGAGCGAAGCGCATGCCGAGAACAGGCTCGCGGTTTTGCGATCCACCAGCTCCATGTAATCGGCTTCGTTAAGGTCCAGCCGCTGCAGCCTCTCTAGCTGCAGCAATTCGCCCTCAACCATCATCTGCGTCAGCGAGATCAGCACGTCGAGAATATGGAAATTGCGCTCTCGCAAAGCAATCTGGAACGCTTGCATGTAGAGCCAATCGCCCGCCAGCACCGAGATGTGATTGCCCCACACCACATTGGTCGAGGGCCGGCCGCGGCGCGTCTTGGCGATGTCGATCACATCGTCATGCACCAGCGTGGCCGTGTGGATCATCTCCACCACCGCCGCTAAGTGGCGCGCACATTCAGTGCACGGGCCGAACAGGCGATTCGTGAGTAGCAGCAGGGTGGGTCGAAGACGTTTGCCTCCGCCCGCCTGCAGATACTGATTGATCGTCGTGATCGCCTCCACCGGGGCGACCGACTCAACGCCGATTTCTTGCTCGACCGCTCGCAGATCCGCCTCCACCAGCTCGGAGGCCTCGCGTGCTGTGATGGATTGCCGGAGCTTGCTGAACATTTGACCTACGCTGCGGCCTGCGCCGGGCGGCTTCCTCAGTGTAGCTGGGTCTGGTTTACTTGGGCGGTAGGCCCTTCAGGAATTAGCTTGAGCTGCGAGCCGGTCCTGTCTGTCGTCGTAGCTTTCGCCATATATAGACGGAACCTTCGCGCCCATGGGCCGAAGATAGACGGTGAGCTGGCCGCGATGGTGGATCGAATGCTTTAAGCCCACCTCGAGATACATCACTGCGGAAAGCTTGAAAAGGCCGCGGAAATCGATCACCTTAAATAGCTGTTCGGGTGTCAGACGGGTGAGCTTATCGAAGCTTTCGGCAAAGTGTTCCGCATACCATTGCGCCACGTCCGCCGAATTGCGAACGGATTCCGGCATGGCGTTGCCGGAAAAATCGAACTCGCCGGATGAGGGAACCTTGAGAAACATGTTCTCGGTGGCGGCAATGTGCCAGGCAAGCTCCAGTGCGGTTTTGGCGTTCGGGTCCGGGCGGTAATCGCCCTTATCGAGCGGAACGGCTTCGATAATTTTCTTGGTAATACGGTGCTCGTTCTTGAGCGCCGGAAGGGTGACTTGGAGCAGAGTGCTGGCTTGATCGGCTTGTAGCTCTTGCATGTGTGTGAGTGCTTTGAGCAAGTATACCGGTTTGTCCTTTCCTTAGAGACGCTGGTCGGGTTCTTGCTGCGATTCGTCGTCAAAGCGCGCGCCGCAGTCGATTTGGACGTATTGTGAAGACGTGGGTAGGGTATGAACTCGAAAACTACGGCCTGTTCCATGAAGATGCTGGGGCGGTATGCGCTTCTGGCATGCGGGATGGCGCTTTGTGTGCCGCTGCTCGAGTGGTGCTTCGTGCCGCACGCCAAATTTGGCGATCTCGTCTCCGACTACTTCTTTTCGCTCGCCTACGCGTTTTTGATCGGCGGACTGTTGAGCGCCGCGACGCCGGTGGTCTGGAGGAAGTCTTCAAAATGGCAGTGGACCGTACGATGGCTGGCACGCGCGCTGACGATCATGGCCGGAACAGCGCTCGGATGCCTGGTAGCGGGGCTTGTTCCTTTAGCGGTATATGGCAACAAGTACTCCTATTGGCAGTCATACATTGGTTCCTTCAAACTCGGTTTGATCCTTTCGACTGCCGCTGTGGCGTTTCTCGTCGCCTTTGAACGCACGCGCGCGAAGCTGCAAGTTTCAGAGATGGAGCTGAAGACTAAAGAACTGGAGCGGCAGCGCGCTTTGAAGCTGGCCGCCGACGCGCGGCTGTCTTCGCTGGAATCGCGGGTTCGCCCGCATTTTCTGTTCAACACCATCAACTCCGTCTCGTCTCTCATACCCGAGGACCCGCAGCGCGCCGAGCGCATGCTTACGCAGATGGCGAACCTGTTGCGGTTTTCGCTCGACTCCCCGCAAACGGGTTTGGTGCCGCTGGAGCGGGAAGTCAAAGTCTTGGAGGATTACCTCGAGATCGAGCGGGCACGGTTCGAGGAGCGGCTGCGATGCGAGATCACCATACCCGCAGATCTGAATTTTGCGTGCGTGCCGCCGCTGGCTCTACAAACGCTGGCCGAAAACAGCGTGAAATATGCGGTGAGCGCACGGCGGCAAGGCGCCACCATTCGAATTTCCGCGCGAGCGGAAGATGGCAATCTCAGGCTGGAGGTTTGCGACGATGGCCCCGGTTTTCAGGCTGTCGAGCTCCCGTCCGGACATGGGTTGCATAATCTGCAGGAACGTTTAGCCGTGGTATTCGGCGAAAAAGCCAAGCTGGACATTGCGAGCACGAGTGAGGGCACGTCGGTCCGCATCGTGATGCCCCTGATCGGTTCCACGCCACCCAACTCAATGCGTTCGGATGGAGAAGCGGAAAAGGTTGCGCTGGGTGCATGAGCCGGCTGCGCGCATATTTGGTAGATGACGAGCCGCTCGCGTTGAAGCGCTTGGCGCGGCTGCTGGAGCAAACGGGGCGCGTCGAGATTGTGGGATCGAGCGCCGACCCGGACCAGGCGATCGCGGATCTTCGCGGCCAGCCCTGCGATGTAGTCTTTACCGACATCGAAATGCCGGATCTCTCGGGCTTCGAGATGCTGTCGCGCCTGGACCCGCAGCCGTTCGTGGTGTTCACGACGGCGTACTCACAGTTTGCGCTGCAGGCGTTTGAGGTGCACTCAGTCGATTATCTTCTGAAGCCAATTGATGAGAAGCAGCTTGAGCGCGCGCTGACGAAGCTCGATCGCGTGCGCGGCGGAATGGAGCCGAAGCCGCAACTGGAGAAGCTGCTGCAACAAATCGCTTCAGCGCTGCCGCCCAGGCGTGGATTCCCAGCACGGCTGCCGTCGCGGTTGGGGGACCGGATTGAGTTTGTCGAAGTGGCGCGGGTGACACATTTTTACGCCAACGAAAAGTTGACCTATGCGGCCACGCCGAAGAAGGATTACGTGGTGGACAACACCATTACTGAATTGGAGGAAACGCTGGATCCCGCGAAGTTTGTTCGTATACACCGCTCGACCATCGTGAACCTCGAATTCGTGCGCGAGCTTTACTCGTGGTTTTCCGAACGCATGATGGTGCGGATCAACGACGGGAAAGACACGGAGCTGACCGTTGCGCGGGACCGGGTGAAGACGCTGAAGGAGCGTCTGGGACTATGACGTCCGGCCGCTCCCTCAGTGCGATTAGAGCTTGACCGTCACGGTCTTGATCTCGCTGTACTGCTGCAGTCCGTATTCGCCGAGCTCGCGGCCGATGCCGGATTGCTTAAAGCCGCCGAATGGCGCGGCCGCATCGAAGACATCGAAGCAGTTGACCCACACGGTGCCGGCGCGAACGTTATTGGCGACCTTGTGCGCCTTGGTGATGTCGCGCGTCCAAACCGCGGCGGCCAAGCCGTATATGGTCTTGTTGGCGCGCTCCACCAGCTCATCCATATCTTTGAACTTCAGGATGCTCATGACCGGGCCGAAGATTTCTTCCTGCGCGATTTGCATGTCGTCTTTGACGTCCGCGAACACGGTGGGCGCCACGAAGTAGCCTCGATCGCCGACGCGCTCGCCGCCGCACATGAGCTTCGCGCCTTCTTTCTTGCCCTTCTCGACGTAGCTCAGGACTTTGTTGAATTGATCCTTATCCACCTGCGGGCCCTGCTCTGTTTTCGTATCCAGCGGATTGCCGACGGTGCGGCGCTTGGCGCGCTGGGTGCTGCGCTCGACGAACTCGTCGTAAACTTTCTCTTCGACGAAGAGGCGCGAACCAGCGCAGCAGCATTGCCCTTGATTGAAGAACAGCGCGAAGTGGGAGCCTTCAATGGCCTGCTCCATGTCGGCGTCCGCGAAGACGATGTTGGGACTTTTGCCGCCAAGCTCGAGCGTGACGCGCTTCAGGTTGGTCTCGGCCGCTGCCTTCATGATGAGATGCCCCACTTCAGTGGACCCTGTGAAGGCGACTTTATCGACATCCATATGGTTGGCAATGGCCGCCCCGGCAGTGGGGCCGTAGCCGGGCAGGATGTTGACCACGCCTTCCGGAAAGCCCGCTTCGAGGATCAGCTCGCCGACGCGCAGGGCGCTGAGCGGCGTTTGTTCGGCGACCTTGAGCACGACCGTGTTGCCGCACGCCAGCGCCGGCCCGAGTTTCCAAGCCTGCATGAGCAGCGGAAAATTCCAAGGGATGATCTGCCCGACCACGCCGACAGGCTCATGACGCGTGTAGCAGAAATAGTCGCCCGCGACGGGAATGGTTTTGCCCTGGATCTTATCGGCCCAACCCGCGTAATAACGGTAACAGGCGATGACCAGTGGCAAGTCCGCGGCTTGCGCGACATGACGCGGCTTGCCGTTATCGAGCGATTCGATCGTCGCCAACTCGTCCGCGTTCTTTTCAATCAGATCGGCAAGGCGGCTGAGGAGTTTGCCTCGCTCCGCGGCCGACATGCGGCGCCAGGGAGCCTTCGTGTGAAACGCCTTGCGAGCGGCCTTCACCGCTAAATCCACATCGGCGGCATCGGCTTCGGCAACGTTAGCCAATACTTCGCCGGTGGCGGGGTTAATGGTTTCAAATGTCTTGCCAGATACGCTGTCCACCCAGCGATTTCCGATCAAAATTTTGGTCTGTTTTATAGGTGCGGACGTGGTTTGGGGCTCTGTGAGAACAGTGGCCATAGCTACTTGGTTGACCTCCACTCAGCATCATATGCTAGTTCCACTGGCGGCGATCACCGGGCGCGACGGCGGCCATCAAGTTCCTGTCCGAACGCGCTTCCACTTTTTGCCGCTGCGAATGACGAGCACGCCGGTTGCGCCTGTCAGCAGCAACTGGTTTTGTGTGTTGCCGTTAATTTCAACGGCGCCGGCTTTGATCTTCCGCGAGGCATCGGTGACGCTGTCTGCCAGGCCGATTTGAGCAAGCAGTTTGTCGAGGCGGAGACCCTTATCGGTTCGGGCGGCGGCGGGCAAATCGACCGTTTCCGTGTCGATCGGCTCGAGACCTTGCCGCACTTCATGATCAAAAGCGTCACGCGCGGCCTCGGCATCCGCCTCCGAGTGAAAATCCGCCACGATGCGATGCCCCAGCGCCATCTTCACTTCCATCGGAGACCTGATGCCCGCGGCGACGTTCTCGCGCAGCCGTACGATCTCATGCAGCGGCATGTCGGTGAGCAATTCGTAGTAGCGGTACATCAGCTCATCGCTGATCTGCATCACTTTACGAAACATGACCTTCGGCGGCTCGGTGATGCCGATATAATTGTGCTTCGATTTGGACATTTTTTCGACGCCATCCAGCCCTTCGAGGATGGGTACGGTGGCCACGATCTGCGGCGCCTGGCCATAGTCCTTCTGAATTTCGCGCCCGACCAGAAGGTTGAATTTCTGATCTGTGCCGCCCATCTCGACATCGCATTCAAGGGCGAAAGAATCGAAGGCTTGACCCAGGGGATAGAGCAATTCGTGAACGGAGATAGGAATGCCTTCTTTGAAGCGCTTACTGAAATCGTCACGCTCCAGCAAGCGGGCCACCGTGTACTTCGAACAGAGATGGACCACGTTCTCAAAAGTGAGCGGCGCAAGCCACGTGCTGTTGAAGCGCACTTCTGTCTTCTCAGGATCGAGAATTTTGAAGACCTGCTCGCGGTAGGTGGCGGCATTCCGTTCGATCTCTTCGCGAGTCATCGGCGGGCGCGTGACATTGCGGCCCGTCGGGTCGCCGATGATACCAGTCATATCGCCGATCAAGAAGATCACGGTGTGGCCCAGATCCTGGAAGTGTTTCATCTTCCGCAAAAGTACGGTATGACCCAAGTGCAGATCGGGCGCGGTGGGGTCGAAGCCAGCCTTGACGCGCAACGGTCGATTGTCTTTTGAGGCCGCAGTGAGACGATCGCGAAGCTCTTCTTCGCGAATCAGTTCGGCAAGCCCCTTCTTGATATAGGTGAGCTGCTCTTCAACAGGAGGAAAAGGCACGGTAGCTTCTCATTTTACGGGCTCATGCAACAAGGGCTCATACAATGAGGTGATGAAAACTCTGGCGCTCCTGGTTGTGGGAGTGGCTGTCATGAATGCGCAATCTTCGTTCGACACTCTGGTCGACCATTACTTCGATGATTACTTCCGCCTGACACCGACGGCTGCTACGGCGGCCGGCTTCCACCAACCTTACGATTCGCAGTTAGAAGACTATTCGGCTCACGGTACTCAAGAGCGGCTCGCGATGGACGAGAAGTACCTGGCGGAATTCGAGGCGGCGCCCGCCAGCGATGATCGCGACTTGATGGTTTCGCATCTGAAAGCCGACTTGCTGAACATTCGGAACATTCGGCAGCAGGAGACCAATCCGGATTTTTATTCAAGCGGCATCACGGCCTCCATCTTTAGCTTGATGAGCCGCAACTTCGCCCCTCCGGAAGAACGGCTGCGCGACGTGATTGCCCGTGAGCGCAAAGTTCCCGAGGTGTTCGAGGCCGCGCGTCAGGTGCTGAAGAATCCGCCGAAAATTTACACCGAAGTCGCATTGGAGCAACTTCCCGGCTTGCAAACGTTTTTCGCCGAAGATGTTCCCCAGGCGTTTTCCACGGTGAAGGACCAGCAGCTTCTTGCGGAATTCAAGCGATCGAACGATGGGGTGATTCAGTGCTTGAAGAGCTACGAGAGCTGGGTGAAAAGCGACGTGCTTCCACGCTCGAACGGCGATTTCCGGATCGGGGCCGATAACTTCCACAAGAAAGTTTTGTACGAGGAGATGGTCGATGTACCGCTCGACCGGTTGTTACAGATCGGTGTTGAGAACCTGCGCGTCAATCAACAACATCTGCTGGAGCTGTGCAAGAAGATTGACCCGAACAAAACACCGCAGCAGATCGTAGCCGGTTTCGAACAGGATCACCCCGCGCCGGATCAGTTGCTCCAGACGTTCCGGAATACCTTCTCGGGTTTGATCGACTTTATCAACACGCACCACATCATCACTATCCCGTCTCCGGTGAGACCCATCCTTGAGGAATCGCCGCCCTTCATGCGTGCGCTCACAACCGCATCCATGGATACGCCCGGCCCGTATGAAAAAGTTGCAACCGAGGCTTATTTCAACGTGACCTTGCCCGAAAAGAACTGGCCTCCTGAGCGAGTGAGCGAGTTCATGACCGCATTCAACCGTGGAACCATCACCAGCACGGCGATTCACGAAGCCTATCCAGGCCACTACGTGCAGTTGCTGTGGTTTCAAAAGGTGCCGTCCAAGGCTCGGAAGCTGGTTCAGAGCAACTCCAACGTCGAAGGATGGGCGCATTATACGGAGCAGATGATGCTGGATGAGGGCTACGGCAACGGAGACCCGGAATTGCGGGTCGGCCAGTTGCTGGACGCGCTGCTGCGCAACTGCCGCTATATCGTCGGCATTCAGATGCACACCGGGAAGATGACTTTCGATGAAGGCGTCAACTTCTTTATGAAGAATGGTTACATGTCCCGCGATTATGCCGAACGCGAAACCAAGCGCGGCACTTCCGATCCGACCTATCTTGTCTACACGCTCGGGAAGCTGGAGATACTAAAGCTTCGGCAAGACTATCACACCAAAATGGGAACAAATTTCTCGCTTGAGCAATTCCATAACACATTCATACAGCAGGGCGGTGTACCTATTAAGCTAATTCGCCGCGCGATGCTTGGGAACGATTCGCCTACTTTGTAAACACTAGCGGGAAAAGTCAGGATTCGTGCTTTATCTTATCGTGACTTAGCTTTTTTCGCAGCGGCCTTTTTCTTTTTCTTGGGCGCGGCTTGACCCGCGCTCGGCCAATCTTTTGATGTTTTCTGAAGCGCCTCGAGAATAGCTGTTCCATCGGGCGATCCGAAGCCGCTGCAAGGGTCCCAGCCGATACGGGCGCTGTAGCCGCCCACTTTGCCGGTCAGATCGTTATTGCCCTCAGTGATGTCATGGAAGGCGGCGGTATTTCCAAGCATGCCGTAAAGATAGGGATTTACAAAGCCGGCCTTTATCCCTAATTTCTCGTTCAGCATAGCAATCAGGGCGGCCATGAGAGGAGCGACCGCGCTTGTTCCGCCGAGTATTTGGTCATGGCCGTCGATCCGAACTCTATAACCGGTCCACTGGTTACCATTCGCCGCTATGTCGGGAACGCCGCGGCCAATCCGCCCGCCGTTTACCGAACGTGGCACGCCCGCTTTCGTTTGCCAGTCGGGCAACGGGAAATAATCGCTGATTCCGCCGCCGGTAGCTCCATTACCAGGGCCGTTGTTCCAAACGACTTCAGAAGTTATCGAATCCCCGGATACCTTTATGGTGGTGCCGCCACACGAGAGTCCGTGAGGACTCGAACCCGGAAAATCGAGATGCGCCTTCTTGCCGGGTACTCCATCGGCGGAGCCGCTATCGCCAGCGGAAACGCAAACTGTGATTCCGAGAAGGCCGGCGGCCTGAAATGCCTCATCGAAGGCTTTCAGAGACTGTTTCGTGTAAGTGCCTTCGGGGCCGCCCCAACTTATAGAAATTACCGATGGTTTATGAACATCGTCATGAATAGCGTGCTTGATAGCTCGCAAGAAGCCTTGATCGTGGTTGGGGGCGAAGTACACCGCGATCTTGGCTCCCGGCGCAATGGCTCCAGCCATTTCAATATCAAGCTGCACTTCGCTATCATCTCCGTTCGGATTTCCGTTCGGCTTGTTTCTCCCACCCGCTACGGGGACAGCAATTATCTTCGGAGGCTTGATTCCCAAGCTCTTGAAGTATGTGTTGAGATTTCGAGCGGTGTAACCACCGCCTATCTCGATAATGCCAATGCATTGGCCTGCTCCGGTCGCGCCGGCTGGAAACTTGTAGAGCTGAGCTACTTGAGGAGGAGAATAAGAAATGTCTTTTTTGCTCAGTAAAGCACTGTTCCGCTGGTGCTTGATGCGGACGTGAGGTCTCGCGATAGGCCGGTTATCGAGGCCGAATACACCTTCGACGATACCTGCGAGCGCGGCTGGAACATATACGGGTCCGGTTCGCCCTCGATAGGTGCCATCGGGAAAACGGTAGTTACGAAGCGTAACTCGAAACGCCCGGCTAACGTTTGCAATCGTCCCCGAAAGCTGTACGGTTCTTGCCGCTGCATGTTTCCCGCTGACGCGCAAACCGTATTGCTTGGCAAACCGGGCAATCTCCTGAATGTCGGACGAATGCGCGCCGTGAGTAGTTTTATACGCTTGCCGTGTAAGGTATTTCCGTTCGGCGGGTGCTTGATACGCCATCTCGTTAACAGATGCAAGCAAGCCCTGCGGCGCATGGCTCCGCAACAGGATAGTGACTTCAATACGTTGAGAGTCCTTGGGGGCGCCTACGTCCTTGGCCCCTGGCATCGGATCTATTTCACTACCGGGAACCGGCGAGTAGTCTGTGCTATCGTTTTTTCCGCCCGAACCTGCTCGTCGTGTCGCGGATGGCTTCATTGCTTTGGGTCCTCCACGCGCTGACCGCGCGCAACACAAAGTATACGTCGCCCGCGTCCAGCAATCCGCGCTCGATTCTTGATCTATTGCAGCAATCAGGTCGCAATCGCCGCTTAAGCGGCCAAAGGCAATTCGGCCGGCATCGGCATAGCAATGACGTTGTCAGTCGGCAGCTTGCTCAACAGCGCATCGGTCGCAATCGCCAGCAGCTCTTCCGCGCGCGGGCTCAGATCGAATTCATCTGAGAAGCGCCGCAACTGCGTATTGAAGGCGCGCCGCAACAGAACCACGGACTGCTCCAACCCGAGTTTCGGAATATCTATAATTGCGAATTTCAAAATGCTGTCCATCAGTACGGTCTCGGTATTCAGCATTTTGTAAATCGCGCGGCGGTTTCTGCCGACATACTTCACCACTTCCTTACTGCGGTAAGCGAAATAATGCTCGCGCGTGAACCAGGGAAACCGTTTCGTGTCGAGCGTCTTCAGTTCGCGGCCCAGCCTATGCGCCGCCGATGCAAAAGCGCGGTTCAAGGGTTCGGTCTGCTGAATATCGTAGGTGAAGATGTTCGTCGGCTTGCCGGCAAACGGGTGAGTGCATTGGTACACCAGAATCGGATAGGCAGTGTGCGGGCGGAGCAAAATTTCAGGATTCGCTGCGAACCAGTCGCGCACCCAGCCTCGCATGGCTGTTTGGATGGCTTTCGAAACCGTCGAGTAAGTGGGAAAATAAGCCGCCGTTCTCTCTTTTGGCGCACGCTTCCACACCGAGAAGTCGATGTTGGATCTCTCGACTTGCGAGCCGCCCTCTACCGGGTGCGTCCCGCTCTGGCATGTAGATTCCGTGGCGTCTGTGTTCCGCGCCGGCATCATGATCAATTCGCCCATGTCAGCCTCCCTTAAGCGCACAGCCCGGTTGGGGGGCGTTGTGCGCGTTCTCCATAAAAGGAAAGGCCGGGAACCCGGTCCCGGCCCGATCTCGTCTGGATTTTCGCTCGCGAGTAGTTCTCGCGAGCAACACGAACGTAGCACGTCGAATGCAAGAACCCGGGGTCTTAGAACCGACGCCACACCCCCTTCCTGGCGCTAAATTCTTGAACAAGCGCGAGAAAAAAATTCTGAGATTTTTTTCAAACTTCTGTGACTGAGTTTCCAGCACCTGCCAAAAAGCCACTTTGGGCGCCGCGCCGAAGTGTCGCTTCCGCCTGAACGCCCGTGCTCGCCAGATTCCCGGAACTCCGCCGAAACCTCTCCGTACTTAGGACTTGAAGGATTCCCGCCGGGAGTGCGTCAATGACTTTTGCTGGTGAACTACGATATAGCGTTCGGTCGCTAACAAAATCGCCCCTTTTCGTTTCGATCGCCGTGCTTTCTTTAGCGCTCGGCATCGGTGCGAATACGGCCGTCTTCTCGCTGCTCGACCAGGCCCTCCTCCGGCTTCTGCCCGTTCAAGACGCTGGGCAGCTCGTACAGCTCAAGGAAATCGGCCATCATTATGGGTCCAACACTGGCATGAATTCGCTGTCTTATCCCATCTACAAGGATTTCAGCGAACGAAACCAAGTCTTCAGCGGCATGCTGTGCCGCCACATTTCAGAGTTCAGCGTCAGCTTCCAGGGCCGCAACGAACGCGCCGCCGGCGAGATCGTCTCAGGAACCTATTTCCCGGTGCTTGGCGTTCGCCCCGCGGTGGGCCGTCTGTTCACGGCCGCCGATGATCAGTCCCGTGGCGGCGCGCCGGTCGCGGTCCTGGGGTATGACTATTGGCAAAACCACTTTGCCGGCGACCCTTCTGTAATTGGCAAGCCGATCCTGGTGAACAACCATAAGCTGAGCATCATCGGCGTTGCGGCCAAGGGCTTTCAGGGTGTTGAGCGGCTGGTTTCCATCCAGATCTACGTGCCCGTGATGATGGCCGGGCAACTCACCGATGAGGAAAAGCCGTTTGATAACCGCCGCCGCCGCTGGGTCCAGGTCTTCGCACGCCTCAAACCTGACGTCACGCGCGACGAGGCGAAGGCTTCTTTGCAGCCCATCTTCCATAGCATTCTTGCCATGGAAGTCCAGCAAAAGGAATTCGCCCACGCTTCGCCCTACACGCGCGACCAATTCCTCAAGATGTCGCTTGATGTCATGCCCGGCGGCGCTGGCCAATCGGCCGCCGGTGAATTCCTGCAAGCGCCGCTGTGGGCCATGATGGCCATGGTGGGTTTGGTCCTGCTCATCGCTTGCGCGAACGTCGCGAACCTGATCATCGCTCGTTCCATGTCGCGGCAGAGAGAAATCGCCGTTCGGCTGGCGTTGGGCGCGAGCCGCACGCAGATCGTGCGTCAGCTCCTGGTCGAAAGCACGCTGTTGTCCCTGATGGGAGGCGCACTGGGTTTGGCGCTTTCGGTCTGGATCATGCATCTGCTGATTGACGTCGCACCGCATATCGATCCGCCGGTCACGTTCGCCACGTCTCCCGACACTCGAGTCCTGCTTTTCAGCCTCGCGGTATCTCTCGGAACGGCGTTCCTGTTCGGTCTGCTTCCGGCCTTACAGGCTAGCCGCGCCGATGTTGCGCCCACGCTTAAAGATCAGGCCGGCGCAGTCGCCGGCGGCGGACAAGCAGTCTGGCGCAAAGTGCTGGTCTGCGTGCAGGTGGGCCTCTCGCTTCTACTGCTCATCGGGGCTGGCCTGTTCGTCGGCACTCTGAAGAACCTGAAGGCGTTGAATCCCGGCTTTCAGGTCACCAACCTGCTCTCGTTTTCCGTCGATCCGACTCTGAGCGGCTACAACACTGCGCGTTCCAAGCTTTTCTACAAGGAATTGAGCCAGAAGCTGAACGCTCTGCCTCGAGTCCGGTCTTCTTCTCTGGCCGTCGTCAAGCTGCTTAGTTTCGACGAGTGGGACAGCACCGTTACCGTGGAAGGCTATGCCGCCAAGCCGGGCGAAGACATGAATCCGTGGGTCAACTATGTCTCGCCGGGTTTCTTCAATACGCTTCGGATCCCGCTCTATGCCGGGCGCGAGTTTACGGATCGTGATCAGCTCGGCGCGCCCAAGGTGGCCATCGTCAATGAGATGTTCGCCAAGCACTATTTCGGCGATCGGAACCCGATCGGACACCGGATCGGAATGGGCGGTGATCCCGGAACCAAGACCGACATAGAGATCGTCGGCGTGGTGAGAGACACCAAATACATCACCGTGCATGCCAAGACTCCCCGTCAGGTCTTCTTTCCTTATATGCAAAATGACTGGGCCTCTGAGATGACAGCCTATGTGCGCACCGATGCCGGCTCCGGGCAGATGTTTCCCGCGTTGCGTTCCGTGGTTCACAGCCTGGATTCCAATCTGCCTGTCTACGCTTTGAAAACGGAAGAAAGTCAGCTCGACGATTCGCTAACGATCGAGCGCCTTACGGCCAGCCTGGCAAGCGCGTTCGGCCTCCTCGCCACCATCCTTGCGGCGATTGGTCTCTACGGTGTGATGGCGTTTCTGGTGACTCGCCGCACGCGCGAAATCGGCATTCGCATGGCTCTCGGCGCCTTGGGCGGCGATGTGCTCTGGATCGTCATGCGCGAAGTCCTGGTGATCGCAGCCATTGGAATCGCCATCGGTCTGCCCGCCGCGTTGGCAGTCACGCGGCTGGTGCAAAATCAGCTCTATGGGATGTCGCCATCCGATCCCGCTACCATCGCGTTCGCAATTCTCGGCATCCTGGCGATCGCCGCGCTCTCCGGGTATTTGCCCGCTCGGCGCGCTGCGAAGATCGACCCGATGATTGCACTGCGCTATGAATGAGCTCGCGCGAAGTCTCCGTTGAGAGTAGCAACATCTGACTACTACTTCTTTGCTTGACAGACCAGTGTGCCTGTCGGCAGACTGAAGGTTGTTTTCGGTGAGGAGGCTTATTTGAGGTTTGTTGTCGCGCTCTTTGCGCTCCCTTGGCTTGCGGGCACGTTGTTTGCCCAGCAATCTTCCCAGGTACCCCCAACCGCGCCGCCGCCGGATCAGGGCCCGTCGCCAAATCCCCTCACCACGCTAGCGAGCCAATTTTTCGACCATGATTTCTTCAATTTCTTTGCGTTCGTCAACGGCGTCTATGACTCAGTGCCCACGAACATCGATGATCGATCGGTAAATGAGGGCGGCTTGGGCTACGATCTCGGCGGTGGGGCCAGTGCATTTAAGCAGTTCCACGATGGCTTTGTCTCGTTTGCCTATCGAGGAGATTACCGCGATTACAACAGCACCTTCTTCCCCAGTGGCACTGACCAGAGCCTCTCCTTTTCTTTCGCTAAGCGCCTGAGCCGCCGGTGGAGCTTCAATGCCGATATCAATGGGGGCATTTTCCTCTACGGTGGAACCTTCTTCGCGGCCCAGCCTTCGCAGGTGGATTACGTTCAGACCAATCCCTTCAGCTCGGAATCCAAGTTCTTATCGGGCGGCCTTTCCATGTCCTATCGCCAGACCCGGCGCTTGAGCTACGTGTTCAACGGCCAGTATTACCTCAATCGGTACAACATCCCAGGCTCCATCGGAGCGACCGGTATAACCGGCGCAGCCTCCGTTCTTTACCGCTTGACGGCGCGGACCACAGTAGGTGGCACTTACTCGCACACTTATTTCACTTACCAGCGCGGGGCTGGGCAGGCGCAAGCCGACACCTTTGTGGGCACGGTATCTCGTTCGTTTACCGGACATTGGTTTGCCAGCGCTTCCGCCGGTTTTACCAGAACTGACAGTAGCGGCACTATCTCCGTGCCGGTGCTGATTATCGACGGGAATAACCTGATTCCCGGCTACGAGATCGGCCACTATAACCGGGTCTCGACCTTCCCGTCCGTGGTCGGCACTGTGAGCAGGCAGATCCGCCGTTCCTCGATCAGCGTCAGCGGCGGCCAGAACATCGCCTCCGGCAATGGCGTATTCCTCGCCTCCAAGAACCTCTTCCTGAACGGCTATTATTCGTACAGCACGCGCCGTTCGAACCTGAGTTTCGGCGGCGGCTTTTCGCATTTGACGAGCGTTGCGAATACCGTCACCTCCAGCTACACGACTAGCTCGTTTACCGCCTCCTATGCCTACAATCTGATGCGCCACCTCGGGGCGAACCTCCGTTACAGTCTAGTCAGGTATGGCACCATCGGTTCGGTCGGCTCACTTACCGACAATCGGATCATGTTCGGTGTGTACTTCAGCTCGAAGACCGTTCCGCTGACTCTCTTCTAAGCGGCAGGGTAGCGTCGTGCACTTCGCCGGCAGTTTGCGTCTTGCATGTTCGCTTTTCCTGGCCGCCAACTCATTATGCGCCGCTGAGCGTTGGATCAAGCTCACCTCGCCGCACTTTCGGATGTACACCACAAATGGCCAGGCGAAAGCAATAGAGGCGCTAAGAATCTTCGAAGAAGCGCGGGGTTTTTTCGCGGCCAACAGTCCTCTCGCGCCAGCGCCCGATACTCCGGTGGAGATCATCGCCTTCAATTCGGAAAAACAATACGCTCCCTACCGGGTCAACAAAAATTCGGTTGCTTACTATCAGCGCGGCCATAAGTGCGATTACATTGTGATGCAGCAATTGGGCCGCACTTACTTTCCCGCCGCCATCCATGAGTACACCCACCTATTTCTCGAGCACCTCGATTTGCATCTGCCTCTGTGGCTCGATGAAGGCCTGGCAGACGTCTACTCGTCGCTGCAGGCTAGAGACAGCAAGCTGATGGTCGGAGCTCCGCCGCCCGGCCGCTTGGAGGCGCTGGCGGCTTTCGGGCCGCTTGATGTTCGCGTCCTTTTCAATGTAAATCGGGAGTCCGATTACTACAACAAGCAGCAGGCTATGGCGCAGTTTTATGCCCAAAGTTGGGAGCTTGCGCACATGCTGCTGCTAGGCAGGAATTATCGCCCCGGCTTCCCGCGCTTTCTCAATGCAATATCCGCCGGCGAGAGCGCTGGCGAGGCGTTCGCCAGCGTGTATCGGAAAAGCCTCGATCACGTCAACGCCGACCTGCGTAGCTACCTGGCGCCGGGTAAGATCGCGGTCACGCTGTTTGACATGCATCTCGACGAGAAGCAATTAAAGCCCCAGATCAATGAGCCATCGCCGTTGGAGTTAGACCTTGTCCTGGCGGACCTGCTGTCTACTCACCCTGAAACGACGGAGCAAGCCCGGATGCGCTTGATGCAACTCGCCTCTCAACTGCCCAACAGCCCGGACGTGCAGGAATCGCTGGCCTACGTTGCCTGGCAGCAGCATAAGCTGGACGAAGCAAAGCAGCATTTCGATCAGGCGCTGAAGGACGGCGCGAGGAGTGCGAAGATGCTGTTCAACTATGCGGGCCTGCTGCACGAAATGCACGAGCCTTCAGCTCAGATCATGGAATTGTTGCAAGAGGCAATCAAGCTGGAGCCAAATTTCTACGATGCTCGCTATAACCTCGGGATGGAAGCCGTTCACGCAAACGATTGCAAGACTGCCATTTCGGCCTTTGCCGGCATTAAAGCTGTGAGTCCCGATCGCGCTTTCCCGTTTTTCTCAACGGCGGCATACTGCTACTGGAGACTCGACAATGCGAGCGAAGCCCGGCGTCTAGCTGAGTCGGCTGCGCAAGCTGCCAAGACGCCGGAAGAGACCCAGCGAATCCAGGATTTTCTCGAGCAGCTCAATCGCGTGAGCCCGCCGCAATAGGGTGTTTGCGCTTTAGCCGTTTGCTGCCGCCGAATCAATGCCTTCAGTCGTCTCGAAATGGCAGTCTTCCATCCAATCCCATGAGATTTTACCGATGGCTATCGAATGTTGATTAGCCGTGCGGAGATGAATATTCCGTGACAAATTGACCGGCCCCGTTTACTGGTCCACTTAGAACTCTAGAATTAACTTGTTGCGGCCCCCTATCGCGGTAGGATGGCTTATCCTGAACCTAGCGGGCAATCTGCCGTTGCAAAGACGAAATCCTGAAGCAAGCATGTGGCCGTTCAAAAGGAAGTCGCCTGATTTTGAAGGCTCACTTGAGTATTACGAGCAGGGGCTGCGGTACGTACAGGTTACGCTATACGCGATCCTTAGGAGGCAATACTTAGCAGAGATGAACAGCGAATCTGCGGGCGTATTGGCGGCCCAGGTTGTTAATTATCTCAAAGGGGAAGACATCGAGTGCATAATAGCAAGCTCTCCAGAACCTATAAAATCTCAAATCTGTCAGGTCAAGGATCGGATTGCTGAGTGCGCACGCAACGCTATGACCTTGCACAAGAGCGTCAGAAAGGTCATCGTCGCAACGCTGCGGATCAAGGCCGTCCTGAACTTTCGGCTGATGGGCGACGCTTATCTTGAGAGCGACGAAAAGAAGCGAATCGAGAGCATGTTGTCCATATATGGTCCCGAGTTCCCAGGGGCAGTCGACCCCAAGATGTATTTAACGGTATCTCGCCGGTTCCGTGACGCCAACTTCACAACAGTTTAGAGGGCTGCTCGCTAAAATGCATCACGGCTTGCGTTGAAACCTGACGGTCGTACTTTTTCCGTTGTGGCGCAAATCTGCCAGAGCGGTATCAGTGATAGTCTTGGGGACGCCTTCGCCTTTGAGAACTTCTGCAAGCTCTGCCTCATCTCTTGCCTCCATCAATTCGTGAGAGACCTTGACCCCCAAGCCAGTTATGTATGTAATTTCGTAGCCATCTTCCGTCTTGTGGATCGAAATCGTGTTCATCGCCTCTGAAGATAGCACCCGACATCACCTGGACAGCCGTAACGCTTGCAGCCTCAGAGCGGGTGTGGGAGAATCCCAATGCACTCACTGAGGGAGGCAGAACATGGGAAATGGATGGGGAAATCCTTCGCCATCGACAGACCGGCTGGATGTATTGATCGTCGAGAACGACCCCGCGGCAGCCCGCCTTACAAAAGAGGCGTTTCGCGAGGCGGGACTCATGCAATCCGTTCGCTCCGTTGCCGACGGCGACGAAGCGCTGGCCTACTTGCGGCATGAGTCAAAATTCAAAGACCATCCGCACCCCGACGTAATTTTCCTCGATCTCCATTTGCCCAGAAAATCAGGCCTTGAGGTGCTGCATGAGATTAAAACCAATCCAAAGCTCAAGGTCACGCCGGTGGTCGTGGTGTCCGGCTCGGCCGATCCCAGAGAAATTCGCGAAGCCTACGAGCTGCATGCGAGCTGTTACATCCGCAAGCCTGATGATCTCCACCATTTTTTGCACTTCATCAAGATCTGCTACGAATTTTGGGGCTCAGTAGTGCAGCTTCCCCCGAAGCCTGAGTTCGCCAACGGCGCAGCGCGGTAGCCTCCGCGGTGGTTCCTCTGCGGGCTTCAATGTCTGCTTTGCCCATCGCTAGGAGAACTGTTTCCGCCGCTATACTGAAGGGGCGTGAAGCAGGTCGGCCGCTATCAGATCGTCGAAGAACTGGGCCGCGGCGCGATGGGGGTGGTTTACAAGGCGCTTGATCCCGCCATCGGACGTACGGTAGCGATCAAGACCATCCGCCTCAGCGAGCTGACCGATCCCGAGGAGCGCCGGCGCGTGCATGAGCGCTTGCTGCGAGAGGCGCAATCGGCGGGCATACTCTCCCATCCAAACATCGTTACCATCTACGACGTTCTCGAGCAGGAAGATTTCGCCTACGTCTTCATGGAGTACGTCAACGGCGCCTCGCTCGAAAAGATGATGCAGACCCAGGCGCTGCCCGAAGGCGCGGTGCTGCTCCAATACTTGCGCCAGGTTGCCGATGCGCTCGATTACGCGCACCGCAAAGGCGTCGTTCATCGCGATATCAAGCCCGCCAACATTCTGGTATCGGAGGCTGCGCCGGGCGCCGAAAGAGTTGCCAAGATAGCCGATTTCGGCGTGGCGAAATTTGTCTCGCATGAAATGACCCACAGCGGCACCATGATCGGCACGCCCAGCTACATGTCGCCTGAGCAGATTCAAGGCATGACGGTGGAAGGGAAGTCCGATCAGTTCTCGCTGGCAGTTCTGGTCTATGAGCTTCTGTGCGGCGAGAAGCCATTCGCCGGCGACAACCTGCCTGCGCTGTTCTACGCCATCTGCAAGCAGGAGCCAAAGCCTGTTCACCAGATGAACCCAAGTCTCAGCGAGACGGTTTCGAGAGTCTTGGAGCGGGCGCTCGCCAAGAGCGCGGCGCAGCGCTTTGCATCCTGCGGCGATTTCATTGGATCGTTGACCATCGCGCTGGGAGAGTACGCGGATTGGATGCCCGTTGCGCGGGCGGCTACGGCCCGCAATGGAGGCGTCTTGTTAGATGTGGTCGAAGACGGTGCACGCAAGCCGTCGGACCCCGTGATTGTGCGGGCAGCCCCGGCGGCAATCTTGCCGGTGCCTCCGCCGCACTACGATTTTCCAAGCCCGAGGCGCAGGCGCGAAGAGGACCAGGACGAATTCGAGACCTCGCCAACGCGTTCCCTTGCCGGCACCATCGCAACGCTGATTGCGGTTTGTCTCGCAATCGCCGGCGTGATCGTATTCATTGTCCACTCAAACTCGGGACCCAAGATACCTGTCCAGGTGCTGGATACGAGCGCCGGTCCGGTGACACCACCGCCGGCCTCGGATACCAATAAGCCTGTTGCATCGCCCGCCGGGACGAAGCCGGTCTCCGAATCCAAATCACAAGATACGCATGCCGCGGTGCGAACACCACCCCGCTCCAATGAGGCGGCATCCCAGCCGCAAGCCGCAGCTCCCGCGGTGGGTGTTGCCGACATTGAGCTGCTGAGCGATCCTCCCGGCGCGAAAATCGTTGTCGACGATCGAGCCGACGCCTCCTGCACTGCGCCGTGCACCATGTCGCTTCCGAACGGACGCCACACTCTCACCGCCGAATTGGGCGGTTACAACGTGGCGCGCCGCATCTTCACCATTCCCGCCGATACCAGCCTCTACGTCCCTATGAATCGAAGTACGGGCGTTTTGTTCGTGACCTCCAGTCCGAACGGCGCCACTATTTACGTCGATGGCAAACCATATGGACGCACGCCAGCGGCGCTGCACCTTGCCGCAGGATCTCATCAGCTAGTGGTTGCTAACGGCTCTCTTCAGCGCGAAGACACGGTCCTTGTGCAAAGCGATGGCTTCGAATCGCGAAGCTTCCGCTTCCAATAAATACTTCAACCCGCTGCCCGCGGCATATCTCGATGCGCGGGATAACCGGGTATGCCGGTCGCGGTAAGCACGGCGCGATTTACAGCGCGCGCTATTGCCTCGGCCGCGACGGCTCCGATGATGGTCACGTCCGCTTTGCCGCGAATTGCGCCCGTCGCCGCGGCGAAAATCGTGTCGCCATCGTAAGCGGTATGCGTTGGATTAATGGTCCTCGCGAATCCATCATGCGCCATCTGCGCGACTTTGGTGCACTCTGCTTTGGTTAACAGTGCGTTAGTCGCCACCACCCCCAACGTCGTGTGAGCGCCGAGGCGTGTCCCCGGGGTTTTCCCCTGCATAATTTGGCGAATCGTGTTGGCGAAGCCCTGGCCGTCTTCGGTGCGCGCCCCCGCCAGGATTTTGCCCGTTCGATGGTCAATGACATCACCCACCGCATTCACGGCTGCCATCGCGCCCACCACCAGACCCGTGTCGCCAATCCGAATGCTCGCGCTCCCGAAACCGCCTTTCATGGCGAACTTGTATCCGAAGAGCTTCCCAACCGTCGCGCCTGCGCCCGCGCCGACGTTTCCTTCCGCAGGCGGCGAATCGGAAGCCGCTTCGCAGGCCGCATAACCCGCATGCGCATCCGGCCGCACCTTCGGGTCGCCAATCTGCAGGTCTATCAGAACCGCCGCGGGCACTATCGGCACCACGCCCACCCCGACAAAGAACCCCATATGGTGCTCCTCGCAATACTGCATCACGCCGGTGGCCGCATCCAGCCCGTAAGCGCTCCCGCCGGTGAGCAGGATCGCATTGACCGTTTGCACCGTATTGATGGGGTTCAACAGATCCGTCTCGCGTGTTCCCGGTGCCGAGCCGCGGACGTCCACTCCCGCCACCGCGCCGTGCTCGAATAGGACTACAGTGCAGCCCGTCGGCCTCCGTGAATCGGTGAAGTGACCGACACGCAAACCGCCGATATCTGTAATGGCGCCGTGTTCGACTGTCTCCGCGCTCTGTCCGAATACGATCGGCGACGCCAGTGCGCCGGCCGTCCCACGCAGAAACGTCCGTCGCGCCAAACGAACGCGTTCCGCTGAGTCGCCCATAAGCCCTTAACCGATCATAGACTTTGGTACAGACGCGAGCGGCTTGGTTGCGGTGGGTTGCTTTTGGAGTCTTCGTCACCTCCTCAACCCTCAACTATCTCGACCGGCAATTGATCAGCACGCTCGCGCCGCTCCTTATGGCCGAGCTGCATTTCAATCAAACCGGCTTCGGTTTCTTGATCTCGGCGTTTTCCATCGCCTATGCCGCGAGCTCGCTTGCAGCCGGTTGGTTTCTGGACCGCGCCGGCGTAGATCGTGGAATCTCCACCGCCGTGAGCTGGTGGTCTCTCGCCGCCATCAGCACTGGTTTGGTGAAAAATCTGCCCGGCTTAGTCGCGTGCCGGGCAGCGTTGGGCATCGGTGAATCCGCCGGCGTGCCTGCCGTCGGCAAGGTGAACGCGATGTACCTGAAGCCCGCGGAGCGCGCACTGGGAACCGCTGCGAATCAGATTGGATTGAGCGTGGGGGCAGCGGCTGCGTCGCTGGGTGTCCTCGCCGCCGTGGCGTACGGTTGGCGCGCGCCGTTTCTATTTACAGGTTTACTCGGTCTGATTTGGATACCGGTATGGTTGGCGGTCAGCCGCGCTATTCCACCTGCCGAATCCGCAGAGGAAACATCCAAAAGGCAATCGGAATGGTCGATTCTGGGCGATCGCGCCTTAATCCTTACCGTCGTCGCCAACGTATTATGGATGGGCGGCTATTCGCTCTGGTCGAGCTGGACAACTCTCTATCTGACGCACGTCCATCATCTGACCCTTAGAGAATCGGCAAGCTACGTTTGGATTCCGCCGCTGGTGTCGAACGCGGGCGGCTTCTTTGGCGGATGGCTCTCGTGGCGCTGGATCAAGCGCGAAGTTCCGCCCGTTGCTGCACGGCGCAGGGCCGTGTGGGTGAGCGCGGCGGGAGCGCTTCTTACTCTCGCGCTGCCGTTCGCGCCGGATGCGCGCTGGGCGACGGCGCTCATCTCCATCAGCTTCTTTTTCCTGCTGTCCGGCAGCGTCAATATCTATGCGATTCCGCTCGATCTCTACGGCGCCGCCCGTTCCGGCTTGGCCATCTCTGCACTCACCTGCGCATTCGGGCTGCTGCAGACGGTGATCTCGCCCGTTATCGGGTTTCTCGCAGACCGTAACCTATATACCGAGGTCCTGTGGCTCGTCACCGCGCCGCTCTTTCTGAGCGCGCTGGTATTGATGGGCGTTAAGCGCACAGGCCGTTCTTCGCTTTAGCGCGTCGGTGGCCGTTGTGCGCGATTAGATTAGCGCAGAAACTGCTCGATCAATTCCGCCGCCCGCCTGACTCCACCAGCTTGCTGAATCGAATCGCGCACCCGCTCCGCATTCGCCCGGTAGCGAGGCTCAGCCAAAACGTCTTGGACCGCGGCGCGCAAGCGGTCCGGATTCAACTTAGAGAACGGTACCACTCGCCCTGCCCCGCACCATTCGACGCGTCGTGCAATCGCCGGCTGTTCATACGTGATCGGTACCGCCACCAGCGGCACGCCGCAGCTCAGCGAATCGAGCACCGTATTCAGGCCCGCATGCGTCAGCGTCAGGCTGGCGCGCGATAACAACTCGAGTTGAGGCGCATAGCTCACTACGATCGGATCGCCCGGCAGATCGGATGCGCCTCGCGCATCCAGGCCGCCTCCGTGCGTCAGGACAAGCTGAACGCCAATTCCGGTGCACGCTTCGGCAAAACAGCGAAACGTCGCCTCGCGCCCGTTCTGCAGCGTGCCCAGCGAAGCATAAACCAGTGGCCGGCCATCCAGCTTTTCCCAAGGAAAAGGAATCGCTTGCGGTGACGGGCGTCGAAGCGGCCCCACGTAATGGAAGGATTTAGGAAGCTGCCGGCGCGGATAGTCGAATGCGGGCGGCTGCTGGCTGATCTGCGCCAGTCTCGAAAAGCTCTGCTCGGGATGGTGGTGTTCCGGCAGTTTCCACCTTTTCCGATATTTGGAAATGACCTGAATGATCGGCCGCATGAGCAAATCCGACGTCGCGTAACCGATCTGATTGCGCACCCGGGCAGGCCAGCTATCGCGATACGGCCACGCGGTAAACGGCGGCGGCACGGAGGGCTCGCGATTCAGCGCCAGCGCGTTGCATATGGTGACGAGCGGCAGGCAGATGTGCTCCGCTATCGTCCTGCCGGCAGGCTCGGTCTGATCCGCCAGCAGGAATCCCACACCCGCCTCGCGTAAAGCGGCGGGCGCCTCGCGGCACAGCATCTCGGTCGCGTTCCGGATGGCTTCGACGGTGAAGCGCAGCGCGGCCAGGCCTTTCAGCCGCGTGAGTTTGGCAAGCCATTCAGGAAACGACCCAACGGGATGATCGCGCGCCCCAATCGCAACAAAGTCGAGCCCTTCGACCCGCGCTCGCTCCTCGACATCCGGCATGTGAAAAAGCGTCACTCGATGGCCGCGCGCTATCAATTCGCGGCCCAGCGCTCCGAACGGATGAATGTGTCCTGGAACAGGCGGACTAATAATTCCGAAATGCATCAGCGCCGCTATTGAAGATCCTCGCGCAAAATGGACGCGGTGTCTGGTGGCGCCTATCCGCGCCCTTTGCGCTCATTTGCAGGCGCGCAGACCCTTCTGATAGAGAATACGCAACGAGTGCTGCAAACTGGGGCTGCTCATGCGGCAGTAGCAATCGCCGGTCGGCAGAGTGGACGTCAAGCGGGCGTATGCTTCCGCCAAATTGTGATAAGGAATGCCGGGGAAATAGTGGTGCAGCGCGTGATAACGCAACCCCACAGGAGCCCAAAGCTCCGTCCACCAGGCTCCAGGCGTATCAATCGAATCGATGAGCTGCCCGACACGGTCCAGCGGCTCGCCCGAGCTCTCGTAGGCGTGCGCACCCAACGTGCGCAGCGTGTTCACAAAGCTGGCCAGGCCCACTACGACGAACCAGATAGCAAAGAAGCGCCACGGCAGCAACCCGTACGCTGCGAATCCGATGAGTGCCGCCCAGGCCGCGAACACGGCCGCGCTGTGCCGCCTCACTTTGCTAATTAGCTCTGGCGTAGCCTCACGCCGGTACCGCACATTCATGGTGAGCGACGACAGGCAGACGGCCAGCCAGCGCTGAAAGGGCGGCCACAAAAGCCCCACCGGCGTCAGCACCAGGAACCGGACCAGCAAGACCGCTGGAATAAAGAACGCTTCCAGTGCAAAGACGCATGTCATACGGCTGTCTTGAGCGAACGGCAAATACTCCGGATCCTGGGATGTTCCGTAGGTGCTCAGCTTGTGGTGGCTCTGATGGACGCCCACATAGACGAACGAAGGCATCAGAAGCAGGTAGCCGGCCAACAGGTTCCAGGCCATCTCAAAACCCGGCAGCGTGCGCTGGTTCTGATGGGTGATCTCGTGCAGAAAGCAAAGCGACCGGTATAGTGCGAGAGCGGCCAGCACCACGCAGAGGGCCATAGCGGGCGAAAATGGCCGAAGCAGCAAAGCGGCGACAAACGCGCTCCAGCCCACTAGGCTCGTGGCCAGCAGATCGGCCCAAAAAAGCGCGGGCCGCACCCGGTGAAGATCGCGCACCAGCGAACGCATGTGCGCATCGTCCACTTCGAACGACGAATCATTGCGCAAGCTCTCCCGGGTCTTGAGAAGCGGCTCGCCTCCGGACGGAAGGGCTACGGTTTCTAATAGCGCTGATTTGTGCAAGGCAGGGGCTGAGCTTATTAGAGCATTAACAGGAAGAATGGGTCAATTCCCCAAGCTGTCTTCCGGCCTACAATGAAAAATCTACACTAGAAAAACTGCTGGCTCGCTCAGCCGCCGGGAAGCAGCAGGCAGCGCAGCAGCATAGGGAACCTGGGCCGTGCAAACCGGCGCTGCACGGAATCGGCTAAGTCTTGTAAAATCTTGGATTCCTGCTCCTCAGTGATAAATTCGTCAATCACCAGGACGCTCGGATCGGGCTTGCCTACAGGTCCTGTCCTCATCCCCTCCTCACCGATTCCAATCGTCACTATGAAGTTTTTTCCATCTCCCCGGCATGACCTAACGATTCCAATTCCTGTATAATCTTTTCCTATAAGCGTTACTTTGGTTTTCTCGTTCACTTTGAGGGTGCTTTTTATGACAGCTTCCGATAAGTGAGTTTCGAGCACCTGTACAAATTCCTCCCTCGACGGGGAGTTGGGAGCCTCAGACCAGCACAGAAGGGCTTGGTCTGACTCCGAATCAGAACTAGTGTGGCCTGATGACATCTCGACCTGATTTTTTCAACCTCCAGAGGCCGGCTGGTTCTATCTTGTGGACAACTGTTTGGAAAGATCAATGGTCCTCGGAAAATTTTTTTGTGGCGCTCAAGGCCGCTACACAGTACACTGATGAAAAACAATTCATGTGTCGATAAGAAAATCGTATGCATCGCGCCCACTTCAATACTGAGGTGCTGCCGCGACGCAGTACGGATCTGATTGGAACCCTGTAGGACAACACCCTGGAGAGATACAGACGCCTACTCATGCAACAAAATTACCGATTTCAGCTACTCGCTCCTCCTGAGACCCCCTGCGGCGGCGCTTTCGGCCGGCCGAATATTAATAAGCAACTGTATGACCACTTCTTGGCTTCAGTTCAGAGATTGCGCGGCTGTGTGTATCTCAAGGACGGTGCCATTCAGGAATCGGAACTCGATGACGAGGGACGGTTTTCCATGCCAGGCGACAAGCGAAGCTGGCATTTTCTGCTCGTTGATCCCTCCCAAAATGTAATCGGCGGCGCACGCTATTTAGTACACCCCCACAGCGTAAATTTTGACCAACTGCGCGTAAGGCATTCCGCCTTAGCCAATGATCCGCGGTGGGCTGATAAGGTTCGCTGCGCCGTCGAGGATGACCTCCGCACCGCCCGCCAGAACAATTTCTCCTATGTCGAAATCGGAGGCTGGGCCTTGGCCGAGGAGTGGCGCGGCACGCGCGCAGCGCTTGAAATACTGGTCGCCTCCTATGCGCTGGCTCACTTGTGGGGCGGTTGCCTGGGCGCGTGCGCAGCCACAGCCCGCCATGGCTCCTCGTCGATTCTGCGTCGCATCGGCGGCTCTAGCTTCCGGGTAGCCGGCGAAGCTCTGCCCCCTTATGAGGACCCTCAGTACGGCTGCCAGATGGAGCTCCTGCGGTTCGACTGCCGCACGCCTTCAGCGCGTTTTGTGCCGTTGATCGCTCAGCTCCGCGGAAAACTGGCCGGCCTGTCGATTCTCCGGCCGGCGGCGAAGACCATGTGGCACACGTCCCCAGCTTGGGTTGCGGCGCGCTCTGCCTACCAGTTGGCATAGCAAGAGCGCCTTCCGTTGCCTCTGGAACAGCTAGCGCGCGCGCTGGACCGCTGGGCACAAGTGCTCGGCTCGGAATACCTCTCACGCGATCCGCGCCTGCTTCGCCAAGCCGAAACCGCCACCTTCGCCACCACCCTGCGGATTCCCGCCATTTTGCGTCCCCGCGACCGGCGGCAAGTCCAGGAATGCCTGCGCATCGCTAACCAGTTCGGCATATCCCTCTATCCGATTAGTAGCGGAAAGAATTGGGGCTATGGCTCGCGCGTCCCGCCGTCCGATGGCTGCGTTCTACTCGATCTCGGGCGTTTGACCCGCATCATCGATTTCAACGAACAGCTCGGCTACGTCACGGTCGAGCCCGGCGTCACGCAGCAGCAGCTATACGGGTTTCTGAAACAACGCGGCTCGAAGCTGTGGCTCGACGCTACCGGCTCCAGTCCGCATTGCAGCCTCATCGGTAATGTGATGGAGCGCGGTTTCGGGCATACTCCATATGGCGATCACTTCGCTCATGTCTGTGGTCTGGAAGTCGTGCTGCCGAACGGCGATGTCATCGAAACGGGGTCGGCGCGTTTCCCGGGTTCCACCACCGCGGCCGTGAACCGCTGGGGTCTGGGGCCTAGCCTTGACGGGCTATTTTCTCAGTCCAATCTGGGCGTCGTCACTCGCATGACCGTTTGGCTGATGCCCGAGCCGGAATGCTTCGAGGCGTTTTTCTTTCGCAGCGAAGATCCCGACGGGCTTCCGGCCCTCATCAATGCTCTCCAGCAGCTTCGGATGCGGGACATCCTGCGCAGCTCCATTCATATCGCGAACGACTATAAAGTCTTGAACGGCCTTCAGCAATACCCGTGGCAGGAGACCGGCGGCCAAACACCGCTCTCGCGCGAGCAGATGGCCCATTTCCGAAAAAGCCTGACGTTCGGATACTGGAATGCCTCCGGCGGCCTCTATGGAACCCCAAAACAGGTCTCCGAAGCCAAGCGCCTGTTGCATCTGGCGCTCCGCCGGCAAAACGGCAAGCTCCGGTTCCTCAGCGAAAAGAACTTGCGGCTCGCTCGCCGCTTCGCAAAGCCCTTCAGCCTTCTGACACGCTGGGACGTCACCCGTACCATCGAAATCGTCGAGCCCGTTGTCGGCCTTATGCGCGGAGTCCCGACCAGTCAAACGCTCGCCTCGGCGTACTGGCGCAAACGAACGCCGGTCCCCGCGAATCCCGATCCCGACGCTGACGGATGTGGCCTGCTGTGGTATGCGCCGGTCGCACCCGCTTCCGGTCAAGACGTAGCCAAGCTGGCGGAGCTGGCCACTAGCACCCTGCTGCAGTCCGGCTTCGAGCCTATGATCTCGCTCACCATGCTGACCCCGCGCACGGTCTATGCGGTTGTTTCCATTACCTATGATCGGGAAGTTTCGGGGGAAGACGATCGCGCCATGGAGTGCTACTTCCATCTGGCCGGACGCTGCACGGAGGTCGGCTATTATCCCTATCGCCTCGGCATTCAAGCCATGCCCGCACCCACGGGTGCGGAGGCCTATAGGACCGTCCTGGCGCGGCTCAAATCAGTCCTCGACCCCAACGGCATATTAGCCCCTGGGCGCTATGAGGAGCGAACGGAAATGCGGCCTGAGACACGAAACCGCAGTTACGCAACGTAGCGCAACTGCGGTGTGAATTTAGAAGATGCCAGACTTTAGGATTTGCGAGCTTTGCGCCGCGAAACCAAGCCAACGCCCAGCAACCCAGCGCCCATAAGAAGCATGGAAGCCGGTTCAGGAATCGTGGTCGGGATCACAGTAGCTGTAAACGTAGCTGAAAACGGGGTGTCAATCGGCAGGTTGGTAAACAGATCCGCCACCGTCTGCCCGTCGAACGTTGCCGAGAACGTGCCAGTGAACGTGTCTGCCTTCGTGCCGGTGTTCGTATCCCAGACATAGCCGTCGACGTCAAAGGAAGCAACGGCGCCATCCGGTGTGTCAGTTAGCGTGAAAGGCGATCCTGCAAGGCTCCCCACTGGAATGTTGGTCGCCCACAGTTGCAGATTGGATCCACCGGTGTCGAACGTCATAAAGGCGCTCGGTAGCGTAACGGCCCCGGGAGGCTCGTTCAAGCTCTGGATCATCCCGAATTCACCCGTCGTAACACCAGCGCTTGAAAACACACCGGAGTTGACGAGCGAAACTTCAAAGGTCCCGTATCCCGGAGCCGGTGTATAGGGGGCACCGTTGGGATACTGCCCGAAATCGATATAGTTTGAGCCGACTTGTGCGTCACCGTTGATTCCGAGTTGAATCGTGCTTGCCGAACTCGGTAACGCAAGACAAGTGGCCATGGCCGCAGCCAATAAAAATGTTGAAGCGCCTAATCGCACTTTTATTCCTCCTCCTATTTCTTACCATCAATTAGGCCAGTAGTAAACCTGAATATTACACCTGTATGCCGGCCCACACTGTGCCTTGGTAGTGAAGCCCTCTCAAAGCGACTACCGGCCTATAGACGAACCATGGCACATAATACGTATCGCAGAAAGTGCGACAACCCTGTGCGAATCAGTACTAAAACTGTGCAACACAAACGAACCTACACGGTTCTCATACCCCTAGTGGACTACTTTTGCAGCCCTGTGTTGCACGAGTCATTTCGACAAGGCAGGCTTGCTCAGTCGTGGGATTTTCGACGCGGTGATATCTAAATTCCTATGCAAACATTCGGCTTAGCCCTTGCAACCATGGGGGTTTTTGCCGCACAATGTGTTCGGAGTGTTAGAAGAAGTACTTACACGGAAAGAGGGCTTCAGGATTATGGAGAGAGAATTGATAGCGCTCCCAGTCGCGCGCTGGATGAGCAAACGTTCATATACCAACCGAAGGGCACGGCCTCATAGGGTCGGAATGGCCACGGCCGCTAGCCTGTTCTTGCTGGCGGCTATTCCGGCGACATTGCCGGCGCAAACCAATTTTGCCGAATTTCCAGTACCAAGTGGCTCGACCAGTGTTCCACAGGGAATTACGACCGGGCCGGACGGCGCCGTATGGTTCGTCGAAACTTCACCGAATGCCGGAGCCGCCAAGATTGGCCGTATTGACGTCAATGGTGTGTTCACCGAATACGTTCTGGCAGCCAACTCCGAGCCGCAGCAGATTGTGACAGGGCCGGACGGAAATCTGTATTTCACTGCCGGCTCCGGAGGGTCTAACTTTATCGGACAGATCGTTCCGTCGACTGGGGTCGTGACTGAAAACACGATTCCCACCCCTAATGCCTCGCCGACCGGAATTGCGGTCGGTTCCGATGGCAACATCTGGTTTGCGGAAGCCGCGCCCGGAGTGAATGCCATTGCAGCGGTGTCTACCACGGGCGTCTTTTCCATCGTGACGCCGATTGTCATTCCGACAGCCAATGCGATCCCTACTTGGCTCACGCTAGGCCCTGATGGCAATATTTGGTTTACCGAACAAAACGCCAATAAAATCGGCGTGGTGCGATCGGGCGCCATTTCCGAATATACCGTTCCAACAAGTAATAGCGAACCATTCGCCATCGTTTCGGACGGAACCAATCTGTGGTTCACCGAAAGAAACGGAAACAAAATCGGGAAGATTACGACGAGCGGAACGATTACGGAATCTCCAACGCTGCCGACTGCGAACGCAGGACCGTTGGGAATTACGCACGGCCCTGACGGCGCTATGTGGTTCACCGAATCATCCGCCGACAAGATCGGTCGTATTACAACCACCGGTAACAACATCACTGAATATTCAATCCCGACTCCCGACGCGGGACCGTATGGCATCGTCAAAGCCTCCGACAATGCGCTCTGGTTTACGGAGGCAAATGCCGGCGCAATCGGCCGCATCTCTGAGATCAACTTTGAATCGTTCGGGCAGGTGGGCGGCGCGCTCACTCAGGTTTCCATTGGCGCCGATGGCAGCGTGTGGGGAATCAACGCCGGACAGCAGGTCTACACCTATAACAACGCCACCGGCTCGTGGACTAATATTCCAGGCTCGCTGATGACGCTCGCGGTCGGCAATGCCAATGCCGTCTGGGGTCTCAATTACCAGAACGCCATTTATCATTTCGACTCCTCCGCCAACACTTGGACCCCAGTGCCCGGCGAGCTGAATTCCCTCGCGGTAGGCGCCGATGGCGACACCTGGGGGTTGAATGTCAACAACGGCATCTATCACTACAGCGCCTCGACCAAACTCTTCTCCGAAGTAGGTGGAACGCAAGCTCGCCTGTCATTGCTCGCGGTCGGATCGGCGGGCGCCGTCTATGGCGTGAATAGCAATGGCGGTGTCTACTGGTACAACCCGGGTTCGGGCTATTTCCAGTGGGTCGGCAACAGTGTCGGATTCGGTACCACTCCGGGCAGCTTGGCAGTCGGGGTTGATGGCGACCTCTGGGCCGTCAAAAGCGGCGTAGCCTACCACTACGACGTTTTGCACAACACCTTCGCCGCCACCACCGGCGTCAGCGGCGTCAGCCAGATCGTGGTCGGTTCCGGCGCCTCGGTGTTCGCGCGCAACTCCTCCGACGATGTGTTCCAGTGGGATGCGACGAGCCAGACCTGGATTCAAATCCCGGGCAGCTTGGTTGACATTGCAGTCGGCGCCAACGGCACCTTCTGGGGCGTCAACAGTTCGCAGCAGATCTACCGGTTGCTCGGCGCACCCACACGGCCTTATCAAGCCCTGTCGATCATTTCAGGAGCCACTCTCGACCAGATCTCGGTCGGCGCGGACGGCACCGTTTGGGCCGTCAGCTCCGGCACCGTGGAGTACTTCAACCGCGGCACCCAATCCTTCCAAGCTGTTGCCGGCGCGCCGGCGATGTCGCAAGTCTCGGTTGGCGCGGGCAACGATGTTTGGGGCGTCGACTCTAGCGGCAATATCTACGAATACATGGCAGGTTCTTCTCCAACCTGGCAGGTGATTCCCGGCGCATTGAACCTGGTCCAGGTTGGTGCGGACGGCCAAGTCTGGGGCATCAACGCCAGCGGCGAAACTTACTACTACAACTTCCCCGGCTGGGTCCAGATACCGGGCAATCTCGGAATACTGTCCGTCGGCGCCGACAGCACCGTCTGGGGCATCAACGCCGGGCTCCAGGTCTATCAGTACAGCGGCCAGGAGAACGGCGCTGTCGGTTCCTGGAATAACATCTCGGGATCACTCATGCAGGTCTCGGTCGGCAACGCTACTAACATCTGGGGCGTGAACGAGCAGGATCAGATCTACTCCTACCAGAATGGAGCGTGGGTGAACCCCTCGGGCAGCCTGGACAGCATCTGGGCCACCTTCGACGGCGCAGTCTGGGGCGTCAATACGAGCGGCAGCCTGTACCAGTGGAAGGGCAACAGCTTCGGCTTAGTTGCCAATAATGTGTCGTATGCCGTTGTTGGAAACGCCACCAACGTCTGGGCTATTAACGCGACCACCGGCGCTGCATACGCTTGGTTCTAATTCAGTAACTCACGGGCATGGCTGCAGCGATCCTGCAGCCATGCGACAGCATTGTCCTTGCGTATAACACAAACACGGGGGCGACTTACTCGCACTTCTAAGGAGCCCTCGTATGAGCAGTTATAGGCTGGTAACTCGCTTACTAAGTACTATCTCTGCTTGTAGCTTACTCGCAGCAGGAGCTCCCATTTCCAGCCCCCATCCGAGGTGCGTTCGCTAAACCGGCAAATCGGCGCCGCAGACCCGCTTGGGTGAGCAACCATTCCAGCGGCCACCGGTAGCAATCTCGGCGGTTTTTCTGACGGAGAAATGCTCTTGAATGCCCGAATTCCGCTCAAGTTCAATTGCTGGCTTCTCTGCTTATGCCTAGGTTGAACGTGGAGACGATCTTGTGAGCCGAACTGCATTTCTGATGAACAGCTTCAGTACATCACTGTTTGGTGGTGCTGTACGCGCCACTAAGATGCGGATTTAGGCGCAGATTTTCTAGGCATTCTGTCTTGAATTCAGTCGTTGTTGCATCATAAGGTCAACAGCCGGACGTGACCAATCGATGTACATCTCTGCCCAAATTATAGCCGCACAGCACTGCAGCACTGCAATGCGCGTAAGCCACGTTAAAAAGCTTGCGCGACGCCGTTTCGTAAGTGCCTCGCGGTTCCCTTTTTGGTGCTGACTCGACAATCGAGTCATGTCCCTAAACCACGGATGAACCGAATTGAAAAACACTGAAAGCAGTGAAGAGACGATCCGCCGTGTTCTTTCGAGCTACGATATCGGCCCGAAGCTTCGACGCTTGCGGCTGCGAAAAAAGATCGCATTAGTGGATCTGGGCAAACACACCGGACTCTCGGCTTCCATGCTCTCTCAATTGGAGAACGGAAAGCTGATTCCCACTCTACCGACCCTGGCTCGAATCGCGATGGTTTTCGATGTGGGGCTCGATCATTTCTTCGCCGACAAGAGCTCCAAGCGAACCTTCTCGATTGTCCGCGCCGGAGAGCGACTCCGATTTCCGGAGCTGCCCGATAGCGCGTTCCCTACCTACTTCTTCGAGGTGCTGATCTTCGGCTCCATGCAGAAGGCGATGTCGGCGTACATTGTCGAATTTCCCAGGCGTGAACCGAAAGACATACATGAACACTTCCACGATGGCTCCGAGTTCGTCCACGTGCTGGAAGGCACTCTCGCGATAAACTATCAATCGGAAGAACACGTACTTGGCGCCGGTGACAGCGTGTATTTCGACGGCTCCGAACCGCACTCCTATTGTGGCTTGTCCGATTCGCCCGCCCGCGCCATCGTCATCACGGTTCCGTTGCGGCTCTAGCGCACAGGGCGTCTTCCCTTTTGCTCATGGGGGCCCATTGTGCGTGGCAATACGAATCCTCCTGCTCTGGATTGGCTTCGTTTCGTATCTTTGCGTTCCGGCCTATGGTGCGGCCCATTGGACAGAGCTGAATATCGGCCCTTTCTACGTTGATACCGATTCCGACACCGGGGCTGCGCGCGACGCTTTGACGCAGCTCGAACAGGTCCGGTGGGTGCTTGGGGGCTTGCTGGAATCGAAAGACTTGCCGAGTGTATGGCCGATCCGGGTCGTACTGACCAATTCTGCAAAAACAAACCCAAGCAGCCATTTCGTTTGGCAAAACGCGTGTTATCTGCTGGTTAGCGCGCCAGGAACCCGCATCCCGCTCGACCAGGTTGCGGGCATCCTGCTCGATTCCAATACGCCACGGCTACCCGCCGACGTCGAATCCGGCCTGCGCCAGCTCTTTGCGACCCTGCAGGCAAAAGGCAGCCGGGTGACTTGGGGTGGCCCGCCGGCACATCCCGACCTGGCTTGGGCTCGCATGCAGCTCTTTGCAACCAGGTTCGAATATGGCGCCAGCTTTCACATTTTCATGAACGCGCTGAAAGGGAGCACGGTCCAGGCAGCCGAGCAAAACGCGTTTGGCAAAAATTCTAAGCTGTTAGAGCAGCAAGCCGAAGCAAATCTGGCATCCCGCAACTGGCAGGCGGTATCTGTCTCCGGCCGGCCGCTCGATCCCAAGCGCGATTTTGGCGAGCACTCGCTCGATCCAGCTATCGCCGCGGTCTATCTGGCGGATGTGGAGTTTTCCGCCAACCGTGACGCCGCCGAGGACGCATATAAAGCCGCTATCGAGGCGAAAGGGCCGGCCGCCGCGCTAGCTTACGAAGGCTTGGCGCACGTTGCCGAGAGCGAGCATCAGAATCCCAAGCCGTTTCTTGATGACGCGATCCACGCCGGCAGCCGGAGCGCCCCGGTGTATGTCGCGGCTGCAGACGGTCTCGATGCAGCCCAGGCCTTGCCGCTGCTGAAAAAGGCCGCCCAGTTAAATCCGCTGTGGGGCGAGCCCATTTTCAAACAGGCTGAGCTGGCCAGCGAGCCCGCGCAGAAAGAAGCGCTCCTTAAGCAGGCTACGCAGCTCGATCCTCGCGCCACCGAGTATTGGCTTGAACTGGCAAGAGTGCAGACGGACGCAGGCGAAGCCACCGCGGCCCAGGGCACCTGGCTACGTGCCGAAGACTCTGCCCCGAACGCCGCGGAGCGGGAGCGTATTCACCAGATGCGTCTGGATTCCGAACAGGAGCGGCTGGACGCAGCCGACGAAGCACGCCGCCGCGAGCGGGAAGCGGTGCACTTGGACGACGAACGCGCCCAGCAGGCGGAACTCGATCGCATTCGCGCTGCCGAAGCCAAAGCCAACCAGAGTGCGGACGCAGCTGCGGGAACAGCAGAGCCGGACAAGGTCGTGCCATGGGATGAAGTCGTGAAGCAAAAGAAGCTGCAGGGTGTCCTGGTGCGAGTCGATTGCCTGCACACTGCGACCCGGCTGTGGGTGAAGGACAAGACCGGCGGTTCGACTCAGTTGCTTTTGAAACAGATTCCACAGTCCGGCTTGGCCTGTGGTCCGCAGCACCCGCCACGACGGATCACTGTAGCCTATTCAGCCGAGCCAGACGAACGCTTCCACACCGTGGGAACGGTCGTTACCATGCAGGTTCAGTGACTCCGGTTGTGCGCAAAGCCAAGCCCGGAGACCTGCCGGCCGTGCTCGAAATTGAGCGCGAAACGTTCACAGAGCCCTGGGCAGCGAAAGATTTTGAGACCGACGATTGCCTGGTGGCGGAAATGGATGGCCACATTGTAGGATTCCTCGTTTCGCGCCAGACGTTTCCAGCCGCTGTGGGGGAACGGGCCGAGCGCGAGATCCTCAACGTAGCCGTGAGACTCGGGTACCGGCGCAAAGGAATCGCAACTGCCCTACTGAATCAAGAGCTTAGCCGCCGAGCAATCTTTTTCCTCGAAGTTCGCAAATCTAATCTCGCAGCGCGGAAGCTCTATGCCAAGCTGGGATTCGTCGAAGTCGGCCGTCGGGCGGAATACTATGACTTCCCTGTGGAAACAGCTATTGTCATGCAGATGAAATGATGCTAATTATTGGATGCGGCCCGCCCCCAGCGCTGGCTGCGAGTGAATAATGCACTCATACCCACCGGGCCCGATTCTTTCCCCCAAATTTCCGAACCAGACTCGGCGTGGTCACTCGATAAAGGAGAGCCCTTCATGGAGAATCACACCCAAGACGAAGACTTGAAAGCGCATCTGCTAACGAGCAACGAGCAATTCCGCTCGTTGGCCGAGCAGCATGCGCAATTGAAGAAGAAGATTGAGGAGATCGAGTCCAAACCTCATGTCACTGGGGAGGACGAATTGGAAGAACACCGCTTGAAAAAGCTGAAGCTGCGGATCAAAGATCAGATGAACGAACTGATGGCGCAGTACCGCCACGCAAGCGTAAGTTAGGCCTACCGAATTTCCTCGTCAGGGGAGCCCAAGCTGGTTTTCCTGACGATCAGCCAAGTCCAATCGAACAATTTGAACTACGGGCTTGAGTTCGCCTAGTTGTCGTTGCTGCTGGGCGACGTTGAGGTGCTGGTGCTCGACGGATCGCTGTCGCCCGTATCGGATGGACGGCGCTTCAGCTTCGGACGATCCTCATCATCGCCGTTGGACTTCTTCGACGGATCGGTCTCGTCCTCAATCGGCGTGTTCGAGTTCGGGTTGCGCCGCAGCGTGGGCTTGTTCGGATTGTCGCTAGCCTTATCAGGCCGGCGCTGATTTTCGAGCATCGCCAAGCGCGCCTTCACATCGTTGAATTCGGAAGTAGTGACAACGTATTCAGGCCGCGGCTTCAGGCCCGCGATCTCCTTCTGCGATTTCGCGATGCGATCTTCGGTGGGCGGATGCGTTTCGAACAGCTTCGAAACCGTGCCGGGCTTGCGCTTCTCCAGCGTTTGGATCTTTTCGAAGAAGTCTACAAAAGCAGTAGGATCGTAGCCGGTCTTGTACATATATTGAATGCCGAGGTAATCCGCTTCGGCTTCAAAACCGCGCTGGAATTTGAGGAAGCCCATAGGAATGAGCAGACCGGAAGCCTCGTAGATGCCATAAGCAGCCGCGCCGCCCATAAAGATGAGAGGGATGGTGGCCAACTGCGCAATCTCTCCGCGAGTAGCTTGCCGGGTGCCGTGACGCGCGGCCACGTGTGCGATTTCATGCGCCATCACGCCAGCCAATTCCGCTTCCGTGTCGGCGTGCAGGATGAGACCAGATTGGACGAAAAAGAACCCGCCGGGCAAGGCGAACGCGTTGATTGTGGGATCCTCGATTACCTTAATGGTGAAAGGCACCTTGGCGTCCGAGTTCCGCACCAGATTCTGGCCGATGCGGTTGACGTATTCCGCCACCACCGGATCGTTGATGATCTTCGATTGCCGCTCGACCTGCTGCGCCAACTGCTTCCCCAGCGCGATCTCTTTTTCTAGCGAGTAAAAGTTGACCTTTCCACTGACGTTGCGATCGCCAATCGCATCCGGGTCCTTTTCTTTATCGTCTTTCGGAAAGGCGGTGAATGGTATTGCCAACACCACGGCCAAAGCAAGGCTGACCGGGGATCTGAGGGGAATTAGTTGCCGCATGGGATTCCTTTACACCGACGCGCTTTGCGCAAGAGAGCTGGGAACACGGAAATTGGTCTGACTCCAGTATAGAGCCAAAAATCGAGGGTGGAACTGGTAATTCTCGCTCATCAGGAGATCTCCCGGCAGCTCACGACTGCTCCGAACGCGCTCAAGTGACCTACCGTGTGGCTGCCGGGAACCCAGGAGATTCACAACCGTTAACGTATGCTCGAAGAAATGGGTTACGAAAAACTCGCGGACGCGGTGGAAGAGACGTTGCAAACACGATATCGCGACGAATTCCCAGTCACCAGCGAACTCATTTACTTGAACCACGCAGCGGTCGCGCCCCTGTGCCGGCGCGCTTCGGAAGCCATCAAGCACCTGGCCGACGATGTGTGCCGGTACGGGTCTTTGCACTACGACCGATGGGTGGAAGGCTACCAAGGCCTGCGGCAAGCGGCGGCGAAGCTGATCAACGCTTCCCCCGCGGAGATTGCGCTTGTCAAGAATACTTCGGAAGGCATTGCGATTGTTGCGCAAGGCTTCGACTGGCGATCGGGCGACCGTGTGGTTGCATTCCGGGAAGAATTTCCGGCCAATTACTATCCTTGGGCGCGTCTCGAGAAGCGCGGCGTTCGGCTGAGTTGGCTCTCCATTTACGATCCGTTCGACAAAATCGCCGAAGCGATTTCGGGGGCCCGTTTGCTGGCGGTCAGCTTCGTCAATTACTTGAGCGGATTTCGAATGGATTTGAAGGCGATCGGCGAAGTGTGCCAACAGCGCGGCTGCTTCTTTTTTGTGGATGCGATCCAGGGGATGGGCGCGTTCCCTATCGATGTGGAGGCGTGTCATGTTGACGCGCTTTCAGCGGACGGGCACAAATGGATGCTGGGGCCCGAGGGAAACGGCGTGCTGTATGTCCGGCGCCGATGGCAAGAGTTGATCGAGCCGGTTGAATTCGGATACACGAATACGGCGAGGTATGCCGATTACGGCTTACGCGACATGACGCTGCGGCCCGATGCCGGACGATATGAATGCGGCACATTAAATACTGTCGGCTGTTTTGGACTGCGCGCGGCCGTGGAGTTTCTGTTGGAAGTGGGTGTAGCCAACATCGCGTACGAAGTGCAAGCGATAGCCGATCAATTGGCGATGGGAGTTCGCCAACAAGGCTACCAACTGATGATCGAGCGGACACCGGACACGGGCTCCGGGATTGTTAGCTTTCGTCATCCATCTATCGATTGCCGCTCGATTGTGTCCGAGTTGAAGCGCAACCGGATCTTGGCGGCTCCGCGGCAAGGATGGGTCCGCATGTCGCCACATTTCTATATCGGCCCGGGGGAAATCGAACAGGTGCTGCGGGTGTTGCCGGCCGTGTAACGCGTGCATATGGCGGCACGGTTCGCTATCATAGGAAGGTTCGCATTCTCTTCCGGTTAGGCCTTGCTGTGCTTGCGCGCTCGCCTTGGAAGAAACCAACGCAAAGGTTTAAGTTATGTACGCTGTGATTGAAACAGGCGGCAAGCAGTATCGCGTCGTCCCAGGCCAGACAATAGAAGTAGACACGCTCGCCGGCGACGTCGGCGCGGACGTGCACTTCGATCGAGTGCTGGCGATTTCCAATGATTCGAACGAGCTGGTGCTGGGTGAGTCTCTAAAGTCCGCCCGCGTGCGGGGCAAAATTGCCGCGCATGGCCGGGGCGACAAGGTGCTGGTCTTCAAATTTAAACGCAAGAAGCAATACAAGCGCACCATTGGGCACCGGCAAAACTACACGCGCGTGGAAGTACAGGAGATTTTGACGTAGCGGCCCCGCGTCTCTAAGGAACTTGTCATGGCACACAAAAAAGGTTTAGGCAGCTCCAAGAATGGCCGCGACTCGAATTCGCAGCGGCTGGGCATCAAGGTATTCTCGGGCGAATTCGTTACGGGCGGATCCATCATTGTGCGGCAGCGCGGGACGCGCTATAAGCCGGGGAAGAATGTAGGGCTCGGCAAAGACGATACTCTGTTCGCCACGGTGCCGGGAACAGTTGAATTTCGGGACCGCGGACGCTTGGGCAAATTCGTCAATATCATCGCGCAGAGCTAGCGCAGCTACCGGCGCGTTTTTTCGATTCCACCTGTGTTCATCGATGAAGTCATCATCACCGTAAAAGCCGGCGATGGTGGTAATGGGTGTCTGGCTTTCCGGCGCGAAAAGTACGTCCCTCGCGGCGGCCCGAGCGGCGGCGACGGCGGACGTGGCGGCGATGTGGCTCTGGTTTCGAGCGAGCATTACAACACGCTGCTGCATTTTCGCTTTAACCCGGAGCATACGGCGGAGCGCGGCAGGCACGGCGAAGGAAGCAATCGAACCGGGCGCGATGGCGTAAGCCTCGAACTGCCGGTTCCGGTGGGCACCACGCTTTTCAATGCCGAAACCGGCGAACAACTTTTCGACTTCACCGCGCCGGGGCAGCACTTCACGGTGGCGCACGGCGGGCGCGGAGGACGCGGAAACGCGCGTTTCGCAACCTCCACTCATCAGGCGCCCACCGAGCACGAAGAAGGAAAACCAGGCGAGTTCTTCAAGCTGCGGCTTGAGTTGAAGCTGCTTGCCGATGCTGGGCTGGTCGGGTTCCCAAACGCCGGGAAGTCCACTCTCATTTCGCGCTTGTCGGCGGCCAAACCGAAGATCGCCGATTATCCATTCACCACACTGGAACCGCATCTCGGAGTGGTACAAGCGGGCGATCGGACATTTGTGCTGGCCGACATGCCCGGTTTGATCGAAGGCGCGCATGAGGGTCACGGCCTCGGCACTCAGTTTTTGCGGCACATTGAGCGCACACGGTTGCTGGTGCATTTAGTCGATGTGTCGGATTTCAGCGGCCGCGAGCCGGCGGAAGACTTCGAGGTAATCCTGCGCGAGCTCGGCGAGTTTAACGCCGAGCTGTTGCACCGGCCCATGCTTGTGGTGGCAAGCAAGATCGATGCGTGCCAGAATCCAGAGCGCATCGAGCAAGTGAGATCGAAAGCACGCGCCCACGAAATGCCGTTCTATGAGATATCGAGCGTGACGGGCGCTGGTCTCGATGAACTGCGGTACGCGATGGCTGAGCAGTTATTTCCCGCGGCAGAGAAAGCTACAATCTCAAGCGGAAGCTAAACTCTGCCGGTGCAGGGCCCGGTCTTCAAAACCGGAGTGCGGCATTTTCGGTGTCACGGGTGGGTTCGACTCCCATTAGCTTCCGTAAATCATTTATAATCAATAGCTCATCGGATTCATCCGGCGTTGCCACGTTTGATCGAGGCCCTAAGCAAGCTCGAATCTTCTCAACGTCTTTAAGTATGTTGAAGGCCCGGGGTGCGTGGTCGCGTGTCGAGTTTATAGTACTGCCAGAACTCGCTTTCGGTTTCGCCAGAAAGTTTCGCGTAATCGATGCGTCTTGTTCGTGTTCTCACATCTTTAGCAAGGACCTTACAGGAGAAAAAATGAGGATCGGTTACTTTGCATTGCTCGGATTAGCGGCGGCGGTTGCGGTTGCGCCAGCCGCGATGGCAGACGAATTTGCTTTCTCGTTCAACGGAAATGGGATCAGCGCTAGCGGCGTGTTCTCGGTTGGACAGCAGACCGCTAACTCTAGCAATCCCCCCGGCTATGAGATCACCGGCATCAGTGGAACGTTTTCGGACACGAACGTCAATGTCTCTGGTGCGATTACCGGGCTCGTCACCCCGGTATCGTATGTGAACAACCCTCTGGTCTCTGGTTTTGCAAGTACCTCAGGTGGTCTATCCTACGACGACGTGTTTTACCCGGCAGGAAACTCTCCTGCGGTCTGCTACGCACTCATCAACAACGTCCCTACGCTAACCTATCCATTTTCCGGAGGCCTCTTGGACATCTATGGCCTGGCGTTTAATATAGCCGGACCCGGAGGATACGTCGGTGAGTTTTGGAGCAACGGCGATGTGGGAGGCGGCCCCATCGTCTACGCGGCGGGGCTTGCGAATGCGACTAGCCTCGTCGACAACCCGAACTCCGGCGCCGACTCCTCAGTGCCCCCGGGACGGTACGGCTCGTTTACGGCGAGTCCTGTCCCGGAGCCTGGTTCGCTGTTGTTGCTCGGCATCGGCCTGTTCGGCCTGGTTGCCGTATGCGCTCGTCAGAGCAGGCTGTCCTCGTTCCGCAAAGGCGTGTAGCCGTTTCCATTGAAGGTGGCGGGCACCGCAAGGTACCCGTCACAGATCATGTTTCGGAACTGTGCCGCAAAGGAGAGCTCCACCCCCGATGCCGCATGTCCGCTGGCGCGCGGGCCGCGTGTTTGTTCATGAAATACTAAGGCGTGTTGCTTCGGTTATGTCGAGTCTGAATCGTTGGTCCCTGCGCATTCCATTCAACACAGCTTCTAATCACTTCTGGAATGCGAAAGCAGGAAAGACTAGTCGTCAGGGTCTCGTAGTTCGATCTAGCCTCTTCGAAGGTAGCGTCTAGGTTTTGTGCGATTTCCTGGTCGTCATAGCCTGCGGCCAACAAGCAGAACAGCGTTCTCTGGTTCTCTGTAAGCTGCTTGCCCGGGGACGCGCATTGCCAGTTCGGCTCCTCGAGCAGCTTTGAGGAGACCCTCGGACTCAAGAATCGGCCGCCCTTCGCGACAACTCGTATCGCCCGCGTGAGATCTGTTTGGACTGAGTCAGCCAGGACGTATCCGCGCGCCCCCACCTTGAACCCCTCCGAAACGTACTCTTCATCTGCGTGCGCGCTTACGAAAACGATTCTGACGTCCTCCGCCTTCAGGGAAATTTCGCGAGCAGCCATAATCCCAGTTGCGTGCGAGAACTGAATGTCAAGAAGCACGACGTGCGGGCGCTTGTACTCCGCTAACACGGTTGCTTCACGCCCGTTTGCGGCCTCGCCAACGATGCTAATTCCGGGTTCTCTCTCCAGCAACACGCGCAGGCCGATTCGGATGATCGGATGATGGTTACAAAGTAGAACTCGGATCGGGTCCATGCTCAGCGACTAATCGATTTCTATCCGGCCGACATCGGCATGGTACCGGTTCTCGCCATCCGGAAACATCGTGTCGCGGCGGTAATTCCGCTGTATTTCGGCATTAGAAACAGCGCGCCTGAAGGTCTGTGACGGCTTCTTTCGGAACGGGAACGATTAAACTCGGGCGGAGAAAGAAGGTCTACCGCCATTTGAGCGGGCAAAATCACGTCCTCAGGGTATAGCGTCAGTCGATATCCAGCCTTAGATTGGACTTAGCAGACCAAGCCTACCGTGAGGCGAATGCACAAGGATCAGGAAAACTAGACGCCTGATAACAATGAGAAATGATTTGCCGGCCATCTTGCATTCCTCGTGCGTAAATCGCCAACCCAGATTTTCGAGAATTGGTTGGTTGATGTGCGGCGGGGCATTAATAGGCATTCTTGCGTCATGTGGCAGAAACGATGTCGCACAAGCGGGCGCAACCGGTTCTCCGTCCAGCTCAGCTCCGGAAGTCGCGGTTACGAAAGTAACGAGAAAGCCGATGGCCCGTTACTTAACCATCTCGTCTGAACTGGTGCCCTTCCAGGAAATAGATGTGTATGCGAAGGAATCGGGCTTCGTCTCGAAACTCTACGTTGATTACGGCTCCCGCGTGAAGAGCGGACAGCTCATGGCTGTTCTGGAAATTCCAGAGTTACAGGCTCTTTTGCAGGAGGATCAAGCCTCGATCAAGAGCATGGCGGATCAGGTCACCAATGCTGAGCATGAATTAGGCCGAATCGAGGCACAACATACAGTCGTTCATCTCCAATACGATCGCTTGAACAATGTGGCCAAGAGCAAACCAGGGCTCGTGGCACAGCAGGAGGTGGACGACGCCCAAGGCAAAGATTTGGCTGCCGAATCACAAGTGGAGGCTGCGAAGTCCCGCCTTCAGTCGGCGCAAAGCCAATTGGCCGTCGTGCAATCCAAATTGACCCACGATCAAGCGCTCTATGACTACTCCAAAATCACTGCTCCCTTTACAGGTGTTGTCACTCAGCGATATGCAAATCTCGGAACGCTTATGCAAGGAGGGACTAATTCGACGCAGGCGCTACCGTTGGTGAGGCTATCGCAGGAAGACTTGTTTCGCTTGGTAATACCGGTGCCGGAATCTTACGTCCGATACATCAAAATAGGTGATCAGGTTAGCGTCCGAGTCCCGTCTTTAGACAGAGACTTCCCCGGCAAGGTCGCTCGGTTTTCCGTTGATGTTAGCGATTCTACACGTACCATGCATACGGAAGTCGATGTTCCAAATCCGCAGGGTGTATTGATTCCGGGCCTCTATGCGGAGGCGACGCTGACTCTCGACAGGCGAGGCGACGCGCTAGTGGTCCCTCTACAGGCGATTAATCAAGAAGGCAGCAAAGCAAGCGTCCTGGTCGTCGACCCATCCAACACGATTCGAATTCGGGAGATCGATCTTGGGATTCAAACCGACAACGACGCTGAGATTTTGTCCGGTTTACAGGACGGCGATACCGTTGTGATTAGTGATCGAAGCGGGCTGCGGCCGGGAGAGACAGTTAGGCCCAAGCTTACCCAAGCTGCCAGGTATCAAAGTCAAAGCTGACAAGCCGCACATGTTTCGACTCTGATGGCACGCTTTTCAATTCGCAATCCGTATTTCATTGTAGTTGTTTGTCTGGTGTTGTCCATCATCGGGGTAGTTAGTGTGGCACGCATGCCGGTTGACCTTTTCCCGGTAATCAATTTGCCGGAAGTAGTGGTTGCCACGTTTTACTCTGGCATGCCGCCTGAAGATATTGAAACAGACATTACCAATCCGCTAGAGCGATTCTTCACGCTGGCGGCTGGAATCGATCACATGGAATCACGTTCCATGTTGGGTGTCAGTCTCATTAGAGTTTTCTTTCAGCCTGGCACTAGCGCGGATACCGATGTAACTGAACTTTCCAATCTGGCTCTCGCCGACTTGAAGCGCTTGCCCCCAGGAACACTGCCGCCCGTAGTTCTCAAATTCGACGCATCCAGCCAGCCTGTCTGTCTCGTAACTGTAAAGGGCCAGGGTCTGAGTGAGACTCAACTTCACGATTATGCTCAATTTACGATTCGCAACCAGATCGCCGTCGTGAAGGGCGCCGAGATACCGCCGCCGTTTGGAGGCAAGTATCGCCAAATTATGGTCTATGTAGACCCATATAAGCTCATGTCGCGGGATTTGAGCCCCATGGACGTGGTCAGTGCCGTAAATCACTCTAATCTGATTCTTCCCGCGGGCGACGTTAAGGTAGGGCCGTTCGATTACTACGTCTATTCCAACAGTCTGGTCAACAACATGACCGAGATGAACGACATCCCACTTAAGGCCGTAGGCGATTCTTGGGTTTCGGTCAAAGATGTCGGCAAGGCTGAGGACGCCAGTCAAATTCAATACAACATTGTCCGTGTCGATGGCCAGAGGTCGGTCTATATCCCGATCATGAAGCAAGGTGGAGACACGAATACAATCGAGGTCGTCAACGGCGTCCGAAAGCTCTTGCAACACCTCTATGATCTGCCTCGCCAGTTGAAGACCGATCTGCTGTTCGATCAATCGGTTTTTGTCAAAGAAGCCATCAAGACTGTCCTTCATGAAGGGCTGATCGGCTTGGTGCTGACCAGCATCATGATTCTTCTCTTTCTCGGAAGCCTGCGAGCGACGTCCGCCGTTCTCCTTTCCATCCCACTATCGGCCCTGGCGACCTTTGTTGTCCTTTACATGGGCGGCAGCACGGTCAACACCATGATCCTGGCGGGGCTCGCCTTGGCCTTCTCGCGGGTGATCGACAACTCTGTCATATCGCTGGAAAACATTTACCGTCACCTGGAGTTGGGCGAGGCGCCGCGTACTGCGGCGGAACTTGGCGGCTCGGAGGTGACGCTCGCCGTGTTGGCGGCAACCCTAGTCGATGTTGTGGATTTCTTTCCCGTCACGTTTCTCTACGGCGTCAGTAAGTTTTTGTTCTCGGCCCTTGCTTTGGCGTTCTGCATCTCATTGCTGTTGTCCTTTGTTGTCGCAATGACGGTGATTCCGCTGTTTTGTTCGAGATTCTTGAAGGCCGTGCCACATGGCGAAGAGCACGCGCACAGTTCTAGGTCGTTGTCGAAAGCCGATGAGGCGGCATTTGAAGCGGAGGAGAAAAGCTGGTGGGCTAAATTTAACGCCCGTTTCAATTACGCCTTCAACAAATTCCTGGATTTCTATGAGCAATGGGTCAGACGCGCGTTACAACGCCCAGCATGGACTGTCATCGGATTAGCAGGTGTTTTTATTCTCAGTATCGGCATTTATCCTCTACTTGGGATTGCCTTCTTCCCCAGGACGGATGCAGGTCAATTTACCATCAACCTCAAGGCACCCACAGGCTCTCGGATCGAGCTAACCGAATCCTATGTGTCTAGAGTCGAAGCCTTGATTCGCCGGGTGGTTCATCCCGGCGACTTCAAAATGACCGTATCAAATATCGGCGTGGTAGATGACTTCTCTTCGCTATATACCAGCAATTCCGGCGCCTACACCGCTACCGTGCAAACCGCGCTTTCAGCCGATCACAAGATCAGCAGCTTCGACTACATGGACCGGGTGCGTCAAGCGATCGCGGAGCGGTACCCCGATATCCGCACGTTCTTTCAGACCGGCTCTATGGTCGAGGCCACCCTGAACATGGGAATGCCGGCGCCGATCGATGTTCAGGTAACGGGCAAGAATTTGCAGCAGGACTATGAGTTCGCTCAACGGCTAGCCAATCGAATCCGGCAGTTGCCCGGAGTTGACGAAGTGTATATTCCCCAAGATATGAATTATCCGGCGCTGCGATTGAACGTGGACCGAGTGCATGCCGGAGAGCTTGGCCTAACCCAGAAAGATATTGTCGACAACGTAATAACCGGCTTGAACTCGAACGCTATGATCGCACCCAATTACTGGGTGGATTACAAGACGGGTAACGACTATTATTTGACCGTACAATATTTTGAGCATGGAAGTCCCGCGATTAACAATACAATCGACTTGAGAAACATTCCTCTCAGAGCTCCGCATGCAAATGCTTCGACAACGCTCGATACGGTGGTCAGGCTCTCGCACGTTCAAACCCCAACGGAAATTGATCATTATCAAATCCAAAGATCGACGGATCTGTACGTCACGCCTAGAGGTGAGGACCTCGGCAAGATTGCGAGCCGGATCGAAAACCTAATCGTGGAACTAAAGCCTCCAGCAGACATGCGCACGGCTCTCAGAGGCATGGTTCAGGGAATGCGTCAATCTTTCTCAAGCTTCGGGTTTGGGTTTGTCTTGTCTTTTGTTCTGCTCTATCTTATTTTGATTGCCCAATTCCGCTCCTTCGTGGATCCTTTTCTTATCATGCTGGCGATCCCGATGGGTTTCGTTGGCGTATTTGTGATTCTTTTTGTCACTGGAACGAGCTTGAATGTTATGTCGCTGATGGGCGTTTTGATGCTGATAGGGATTGCCGATTCAAACAGCATTCTGATCGTCGATTTCGCACATCGACTGGAAGAACAAGGCTTGTCAGTGCGTGACGCAGTAATTACCGCTTGCCGTGTTCGCTTGCGGCCTATTCTAATGACGTCCTTGGCGACGATTATCGGGATGATCCCGATGGCGCTTAAATTCGGCACCGGCTCGGAACAATATGCGCCCATGGCCCGCGCGATTATTGGCGGACTCACATCGTCCGTCATTTTGACTGTCTTCATAGTGCCTGCTGCCTATCTACTTGTATACGGGCACAAAGACCGGGCAAAGAGTCGAGGTCAATTGGAGACCGCTTAGGAAAAGTCTACGATGTCGAAATTTGCCATTCGCAACCCATATTTTATCTTTGTCGTCTGTGTGGCGCTTGCCATCATCGGCGTGGTGAGTATAGCCCGCATGCCGGTGGATCTGTTTCCAGTCATTAATCTTCCGGAGGTTGTGGTGGCGACATTCTATTCGGGGATGCCGCCGGAGGATATAGAGACCGATATTACAAACCCGCTGGAGCGCTTCTTCACATTGGCGGCTGGGATCGATCATATGGAGTCGCGCTCAATGTTGGGCGTCAGTTTAATAAAAGTCTTCTTTCAACCTGGCACAAGCGCTGACACCGACGTTACCGAACTATCGAATTTGGCATTGGCGGATCTGAAGCGCCTCCCGCCCGGCACACTTCCGCCAGTCGTTCTGAAGTTCGACGCGTCAAGTCAACCAGTTTGCCTCGTTACAGTCAAAGGCCCGGGACTAACAGAGACGCAGCTTCACGATCTTGCTCAGTTTACAATCCGCAACCAAATCGCGGTGGTGAAAGGCGCCACCATTCCGCCGCCATTTGGCGGCAAATACCGCCAAGTGATGGTTTACGTGGATCCCTACAAACTGTCGTCTGTTCAATTGAGCCCGATGGATGTCGTGCGCGCGGTCAACGACTCCAATTTGATTCTTCCCGCCGGCGACGTTAAGCTTGGGCCATTCGATTACTACGTGTATTCGAACAGTTTGGTCAGTAATATGAAGGAACTGAATAACGTCCCCATCAAGACTGCGGGCGATTCCTGGGTTGCCGTCAAGGATGTGGGTAAAGCAGAAGACGCAAACGCGATTCAGTATAACATCGTGCGGGTGGATGGTCAAAGGTCGACTTATATCCCGATCATGAAACAAGGGGGAAATACAAATACGATCGAGGTAGTTAATGGCGTCCGCAAGCTGCTCAGCAACCTTTACGATATTCCGAAGCAGCTATCGACGACCGTGCTCTTCGATCAATCTGTTTACGTAAAAGAAGCCATTAAGACCGTTCTGCACGAGGGTCTCGTGGGACTGCTGCTCACGACTGTCATGATTCTGCTGTTCCTGGGAAGTCTGAGAGCTACATCCGCTGTTTTGCTATCGATTCCGATTTCAGCGTTAGCTACTTTCGTAATTCTGTACGCCATTGGAAGCACGGTCAACACGATGATTCTCGCTGGGATGGCGCTGGCCTTCTCACGTGTAATTGATAATTCTGTGATCTCCCTCGAGAATATTTACCGGCACCTGGAGATGGGCGAGCCGCCAATGATTGCCGCCGAGAGTGGCGGCTCGGAAGTGACGCTTGCCGTCCTCGCCGCCACACTGGTCGGAGTGGTTGACTTCTTCCCCGTGACCTTCCTATATGGCGTGAGCAAATTCCTGTTCACCGCATTAGCGCTGTCGTTCTGTCTCTCGCTCCTGATCTCATTTGTGGTTGCGATGACGGTAATTCCTCTGTTCTGCGCACGCTTCTTGAAGATCGTGCAGCACGGCGGGCACAGTGCAGCCGCAGGGCCAGAAGAGAAGAAATCGCTGTGGAACCGGTTCAACATTGCTTTCAATGTAGGGTTCACGAAGCTTCTTGACTTGTACGAATCCTGGGTGCGGCGTGCGGTGAGACGCCCGGGATACACTGTCCTGGCCCTGACTGGCCTGTTTATAGCAAGCTTGGCTATTTATCCATTTCTAGGCGTCTCTTTTTTTCCCCGGACCGACGCTGGCCAATTTACCGTCAATCTGAAAGCACCCACAGGTTCGCGCATCGAGCTGTCAGAAAATTATGTCGGAAAAGTCGAGAGCCTCATACGGAACACCGTTGGCCGCGATTTCAAAATGGTGGTGTCAAACATCGGCATGGTGCCCGATTTCTCCGCGCTCTACACCAGCAATGCGGGAGCGTATACGGCTACAGTTCAGACGGCTCTAAATGAAGACCATCAATTGAGTAGCTTTGAATATATGGATCGCGTCCGGTCCAAGATCGAACAGCAGTATCCGGATGCTCGCACCTTTTTTCAAAGCGGCTCCATGGTGGACGCAACTCTCAATATGGGGATGCCAGCGCCGATCGACGTGCAGATAACGGGCCGGGATCTGTCGCAGGATTACCAATTGGCTCAGCACCTCGCCCGGGAGATCCAGAAACTGCCAGGTGTTGACGAAACGTATATCCCTCAGGATATGAACTATCCGGCTGTGAGGTTAAATATCAACCGGATTCACGCAGCGGAACTTGGTCTGAGCCAGGAAGACATCGTAGATAACGTGATCACTGCCTTAAACTCGAATGCGATGATCGCGCCTAACTACTGGGTCGATTATCGAACGGGGAACGATTACTTCCTTACGGTTCAATATTACGAACGCGGTCGGCCCGCAATCCATAACTTCATCGACCTGAAGAACATTCCGCTTAAGGCTCCAACGCGGAAGGATCCCACTACGCTCGATACCGTAGCTACCCTCGAACATGCACGCACCGCAACGGAAATCGATCACTATCAGATTCAGCGCGCGGCGGACGTGTACGTCACGCCTAAGGGCGAGGATCTGGGCAGGATTTCAAGCCAGATAGATAGGCTCGTTGCAGATATGCAGGTTCCCGGCAATGTTCGCGTAACACTGCGCGGCATGGTTCAAGGGATGCGGGAATCGTTCAAGAGCTTTGCCTTTGGGCTTATTCTCGCTGTCGTCTTACTGTATTTGATATTAGTCGCTCAGTTCCGGTCATTTATGGACCCGTTCTTGATTATGCTCGCCATTCCTATGGGCTTCATCGGTGTGTTTGTAGTTCTTCTGCTCACAGGGACGACACTCAATGTTATGTCGCTCATGGGAGTGCTCATGCTCATTGGCGTCGCCGGATCTAACAGTATTCTCATCGTGGACTTCGCGCATAAGCTGGAGGATCAAAATCTTTCCGTGGCCGATGCCGTTATTACTGCGTGCAGGGTTCGGCTTCGTCCGATTTTGATGACGTCGCTAGCCACTATAATCGGCATGTTTCCCATGGCTCTGAAACTGGGGACCGGATCAGAGCAATATGCTCCTATGGCCCGGGCGATCATCGGCGGCCTAACTTCCTCCGTCATTTTGACCGTGTTTATCGTGCCGGCGGCATATCTGCTGGTATACGGAAAGAAGGGGCACCAAAATGGCCCTAGGCAAAACGAACCGCTGCACGCATAACTCTACTTATGATCAAAGGAAGGAATAACGTTCTGGCGTGGTTGATCGTAGGGATTCCGTGCCTGCTTTGTGGACAGGCAACTGCACCGCCCCTTACCCTTCAGGACGCTCGAGCAATGGCGCTTAAGAATCACCCGCAGGTGCTTGCGTCCGAGGCGAATTCTTTAAGGGCAGGCGAGGTAGTAACCGAAGCGCGTTCGGCATACTTTCCAGCACTCAACGGCGAAATTACCGGCGCGGCCGCGAATGTAGACAGCCGGCTGGGCGCTGGCGTCATCAATGATCCTCGTCTGTTTAACCATTTTGGGTCTGGTGTTACCCTCTCGCAACTTATCACCGACTCTGGAAGAACTCCAAACTTAGTTGCCAATGCGCGATTTCAAGCCCAAGCCAGCCAACAGGATTATCAGGCAACACGATATGACATTATTCTGGCTGTCAGCCAGGCATACTACGAGGTTTTGCTTTCGCAGGAGTTGATCAAAGTTGCTCAAGGGACCGTAGCTGCACGCCAAACTGTCGTTGATCAGGTGACGGAGCTAACAAAAAATCAGCTTAAGTCTCAGCTAGATTTGAGCTTCGCCCAAGTAAATCTGTCGGATGCACAGCTAATGCTGATTCGGGCCAGAGATCGTTTGGCGACGGCGTACGCGAGTCTCGGACAGGCCCTCGGCACTAATCAGGCGACGCCTTATCAAGTCACCCCGCAACCTATGCCGCCGAATCCGCCTGATAGTGCCGACCCGCTGATTGCACAAGCCTTCGCAAATCGCCCTGAACTAGCGAGTTTACGTCTGCAGAGAGAAGCGGCACAGAAATTCGTGTACGCGGAGCGTGACTTGAGACGGCCAACGGTCAGCCTTATGGCAGCGGGAGGAGTTCTGCCGTACATTGATCCTGGCAACGCGAACCCGAACATACCAGAGGAATACGGAGTGGCCGCGCTGAATGTGCAAATTCCTGTCTTTAACGGCCATCTATTTGCTGCGCGCCGGCGCGCGGCGGAATATGAACTGCGAGCCACCGATCAGCGCGTCCGGGACTTGCAAGATCGGATTGCGCGCGATGTTCGAGCGTCCTGGGAGCATGCCAGAACCGCCTTTGAGGCGATCGCGCCCAGCCAGCAGCTTCTGGCGCAAGCAAACATGGCGCTGAATTTATCCCAAGGCCGTTATAATCTCGGACTTGCTTCCATTGTCGAACTCACACAGGCGCAGCTAAGCCAGACTCAAGCTCAAGTTCAAAATCTTACCGCGCAATACGATTACCAGGAAGCGTATGCAGTGCTTCAATATGCGTTGGGATTGCTGCATTAGTTTTATGTGAAGCATGTAAGTTGGGAGTTGCGATGACCATAAGCGTTCCGTTCTTAAAATGTTAAGCATAGACAGACAGACAAGACCGCTACTGCTCGTAGGCTTTGGCGGCTTGTTGCTGCTTCTTGCCTTTACAGGTTTGAATGCGCTTTCGGTACTAGGAAGAATCGAAGCACGAAGTGACGCCATCCGCCGGGACTACTCGAACCGCGATCATGTGCTTGAGCAGTTACGGTCGGATATCTACTTATCGGGAACTTATGTCCGCGACCTGCTGCTCGAGCAAGACCCCAGCCGGGCGGATATTCATCGCAGTGAATTGCAGGATGTTCGAAAACGGATTGAAAGCAATATCGCGGCTTATGAATCCATTCTTCGCGGCGAGGAACGGAACCCATTTCACGAATTTACCAATGAAGTGGAATCATATTTCGAGTCCTTACAGCCCGCACTCGAATGGAATGCTGCTCAACGTAAAGTCCTCGGCTACGCTTTCATGAGGGATTCTCTGTTGCCGCGCCGTATGGTTGTTGTCCGGCTCGCCGATCAGCTTGCCGCGGTGAATCAAAAGCAAATGGAAGCCGGCAACCAGCACATAGTGGACCTGTTTGCCAGATTTCGGCGGTCGTTGATTCTGTTGGTTGTGCTGACGCTTGTTTGTGGAGCGCTGCTGGCGGCGGGAAGTTTCTGGCGCATCTTGCGGCTCGAGCGTCTTTCTGCCGCGCGCTTTGAGGAAGTCGAGCACGCTCGAGCGGCACTGAGAGAATTGTCCGCGAGATTGATCGCAATTCAAGAGTCGGATCGGAAATCCCTCTCGCGCGAGCTGCACGATGAAATCGGCCAGTCCCTTTCAGCGCTTCTTCTGGGTATAGGAAATGTAGCGGCTATTCTTACGCCCGACGCGGATGCCGACGCGCGAGCACAACTCTACGATCTTCGGCGGCTTGCAGAGCGAAGCGTAGCCGCCGTGCGAGACATGTCCCTTTTGTTGAGGCCGTCGATGCTTGACGATCTTGGATTGATCGCGGCCGTACAATGGCAAGCTCGCGAGGTCTCTAGAACCAGCAATATCTCGGTACAGGTCAGCGCGGAGTCCGTGCCGGAAGACCTGCCCGATGAACACCGTACGTGCATTTACCGCGTGATTCAGGAAGCATTACGCAATGCGGTTCGCCATGCCAGAGCGAAAAACGTTCGCATTGTTCTGGATCAGCGGGGAGACAACTTACTGCTCCGAATCCAAGACGATGGACGGGGATTTGTACCAGAGCGGGAAAAAGGATTGGGCCTTTTGGGAATGGAGGAGAGAGTGATCCATCTACAAGGATCATTTCGCATCGAATCGGCGCCTGGAACCGGTACCTCCATTTCGGTCGAGCTGCCTCTTTCAGAAAGAGTCGCAGCAGTCCAGATGTGATTCGGAGCAGTCGAAGGGTCGGGGCGACGCACCAACTCGACGTTGTATGTTGTCAATGCGGGTTTCCCCAACCTATTGACACCCAAGGGCTAATCAGGCGATACTAGGCGATCTCAACAATTTCATTGTTGCGACTAGGGAGTTTTCGCCGGAGTCACTCCGTAGGTGGCCATGAGAGGGAGCATTCATGCTTGCTAGCAAGGGCTTACGCGCTGTTCTCGTATCCACATTTCTAATCTCTTTTTGCCCGCTTCTTTACGGCCAGGCAACAGGCAGTATTTCTGGCAACGTTACAGACGCCACCGGAGCCCCGGTCAGCGGGGCGAAGGTGACAGTTTCGGCTGAGGCTACGGGGTTCTCGCGTGAGGCTGTAACCGACGATGCCGGTCACTATACAATTCCGCTGCTCGGTGTCGCGACTTATACGGTTCGGGCCGAACTCAAGGGCTTCCAGACCTCCGAAGCCAAGGGTGTGCGGCTGCAGGTGGATGAGCAGCGCGAACTGGATTTCAAAATGGTTCCCGCATCCATACAGCAAACCGTGGAAGTCACTGCGACTCCGGTGGAGGTGCAGACCACAAACCCAACCCTGGGCCAGGTGATCACGTCGCAGCAGGTAGCGGAGCTGCCGTTGAACGGCCGCGATTTCGTGCAACTGGCGTCGCTTACGCCGGGAACGATACAGGAGACGAACCCAAATAGCTTCTTCAATGGCGGAGCAGATAGCGAGGTGTCGGCGCGCGGATCGTTTTCTTTATCGGTGGGCGGGTCCAGGCCGAATAGCACGGATTGGCTGCTGGACGGTAACGACAATAATGAGCTCACTGCGGGTGGCATTGCAATTCTGCCGTCAATCGACGCCATCCAGGAATTCAAGGTGCTGACCTACAACTACTCAGCGCAATACGGCACGCGGGCGGGCCCGACGGTGCTGGTGACGACGAAATCCGGCACGAATCAGATTCACGGTTCCGTTTTCGAGTTCTTGCGCAATACGGACCTGGATGCGCGCAGCTTCTTCGCGACTTCGACCGAAAAATTCAACCTAAATCAGTTCGGCGGGTCGGTGGGCGGGCCGATCAAAAAGGATAAGACATTCTTCTTCGCCGACATTCAGAACAAGATCCAGCGGCACGGCATTCCGTTTACGGGCTTGGTCCCGTCGGTGGCGATGCGTAGCGGCGACTTTACCGAAAATGCGTTCGGGCAGCCGTGGCCGTCGGGCTTCCAATTGGTGAACCCGAACGTGTTGGGATCCTCAAATACGGCGTTTCAGTGTAACGCCGCAGGTAATCCGCTGCCCGCGGCTCCGGACGGTAGCCAAGCGGCGGCCGCAAATTGCAATAAGATTCCACAGAACCTGATCAATCCTATCGCAGCGCAGATGGTGAATATCTACCCGCTGCCCAATGCGAATAATCCGGCGCTCGGGTACAACTATGTGAACGAGCCAGTAAGGAGACTGAACGAAGGCGAATTTGATATCCGTATAGATCACAACTTCTCGCCAAACGATAATGCCTTCGCGCGATTTAGCTACGACCAGGCGACATCGTGGGTACCGGGCGGCGCGCCTGGGTTGGCGGAAGCGAGTCCCTTCGGGAGCAACGAAAGCATTCTGAATCACGCCCGCAATGTAGCGGCTTCGGAAACTCACGTCTTCTCGCCGAATACCGTGAATCAAGTAAGCGGCGGCTACAACCGGATTTTCGATTACATCCAATCGCAGGGTAATTACACTTGTATTTCGCAAAAGCTCGGAATTCCGGGCGCTAACTTAGGTGGAGTTAGTTGCGGACTTGTTTCTACCCAGTTAGACGGGGGGTATTGGTCCCTGGGTGATCGAGGCTTTGCGCCGTTTCAGGGCGGCACGAACGTGTTCTCTATCTCCGATTCCCTGGACATGGTTCGCGGCAGTCACGATTTGAGAGTCGGAGGCGAGATACGCGCCAATCAGATGAACGTGTTGACCGAAGGGTTCCAGGACGGGTACTGGATCATGACGGGACTGTGGTCCGGAGAGCCGATGGCGGACTTTATGCTCGGATTGACAAGCCTGGCGATTCATGACCAGACCTTCGACGGCGATATTACCGGAAGGCGATGGAAACTGTTTCGTCCTTATATCGAAGACAATTGGAAGGTTGGCAAGAGCTTGACATTGAACCTCGGGTTGGGTTGGGCGCTGACAACTCCGATCGGTGAAGTGGCGAACCGGCAGGCGGACTTCAATCCCGCGAACGGCCAATACCTGATCGCCGGGCAGAATGCGGATTCCGCGGCTGGCATTCACTTCGATAAGACCGACCTGGAGCCCCGGATTGGGGTGGCCTGGAAGCCATGGGGCGACAAGACGGTGGTTCGCGGCGGTTACGCGATTTTCCACGATGAAGCATGGAGCCAGGGCGCGCAGGGGTTGTGGCAGAACCCGCCTTTTTATGCTGAATCGGACGGCTTTGCATTCGGCGGCGCATGCACGTTTGCGACGGCTGCTTGCGCGACGAAGTATGGCTTGGCGCCATCGGCCATCAGCATGTCTGACGGATTTCCGATCTTTACCGCGCCGCCCACTATACAGAGTTTCACCGGGACGATTCTTTCCCAAGATCTTGACTTTAAGCATGGCCGAGTCCAGCAATTCAACGTGAATTTGGAGCGCCAATTGCCTGGGAATGTGGTGCTCACCGCCGGTTACGCGGGGTCACGCGATTCGCACTTACTTGTATATGGCAATAACCTCAACGTCACGACTCCCTCGGCCTGCGGCTCGGTTTCCGGATATACGCTAGGGTGCGGCCCCGGAGGGGCATTTGTGGGGCTGCCTTATCCGAACTTCCCGTATTCGACCATCGCAAATATTTTCGATAGCGGGAAGGCTACTTACAATTCTCTGCAGATCAAGGCCGAGACAAAGAGCGTGCGGTCCGGCTTATATGCGCTAGTGGGGTATACATACTCGCACGCGTTTGACAACGGGTTTACAGACGGGCTGGGTAGCTCGATTGGCGCGCCTTATTTTCCCTTGCCCGGATGGCAAACACTCGACTGGGCACGATCCCAAATTGATGCCCGTAATAACTTCACTGCGAGCCTGATTTACAACTTGCCGTTCGGCCGTGGCAAGCAGTTCGGTAACAGTTGGAACGGCACAATGAATGAGATCTTCGGAAGTTGGGAATTGGATCTGATTGAGAAAGTCACGTCTGGATTTCCCGTATTTGTAGTGGATAGCGCCAACGGTTCGGGCGTCAACTTTGAGAACAATGGCAACAGCCTGAATCGCCCGAACCAAGTTTGCAATCCGACGCTGAGCAACCCGACGCTGAGCGAATGGTTCAATACGGCGTGCTTTGTGGCGCCTCCGGCGGGGGAACTGGGGAATGCTTCGCGCACGCCTGTTTCCGGGCCCGATTTCGTCAACACAGACTTTTCGGTCATCAAGCACTTCCCGCTGCCGCGTGAAAGTACGCGGCTCGATTTCCGCGCCGAGTTTTTCAACCTGTTCAACCACCCGCAGTTCGGGTTGCCGGTAAGCTCGATCGGATATGCGGACCTGGCCTCGCCAGCCACTTTCGGTGTGATCAATTCGACCGTTAACAACCCGCGCGTAATCCAATTTGCGCTGAAACTTCTCTTCTAGCCGATACTGGAGAGATGCGAAATCGCCACGTAAGCGCGGCAACCGTGTGGTTGCTGGTCGGGAGTTCCCTCATTTGGGCCCAGCAGCGGCGCAAGGTGATCTTCGATCAGGACTGCGCGGGTCCGGCCGGCACAGACATGCAGTCGCTGCTGGTGATGGTTCAATCGCCGAACGTGGACGTGCTGGGCGTTACCGTGGTGAGCGGAGATCAGTGGCGCGACGAAGAAGTGATGCACGCGCTCCGTTTGCTCGAGATCACCGGGCGTACGGATATTCCTGTCGTTCCCGGCGCGGCGTTTCCTCTGGTGCACACGCGAGTGGAGGCAAACTTGGCGGAGGAGCGTTATGGAAAAGTCGACTACATGGGAGCCTGGGATCGGCGCTGGTGGCACGAGCCTTTTGCGGTGCCGAAGCTTGCTGAAGGGCAGCCGACCACTAAGGCGGCCGACGAGGACGCTGCGCATTTCCTCGTGCGCATGGTGCACAAGTACCCGCATGAAGTGACGATCTATGAGGGCGGCCCGATGACGAACCTGGCGCTCGCTATCGCGCTCGACCCGCAATTCCCGGAGCTGGCGGAAGGATTGGTGTTTATGGGCGGAAGCCTGAATCCGGTGAGCGATGACCCTGAGTTCGCCGACCATCCCCGCCATGAGTTTAATTTGTGGTTTGATCCGGAAGCGGCGTATATTGTTTTGCGTACGCCGTGGAAGAGAATCGTCTGCACGCCGGTAGATATCTCCATTAAGACTCGCCTGTCGCCCGAGATGGTGAAGAAAATCGAGGCAAGCGGGACGGATTTGGCGCATTATCTGGCGCGCTTCTATCAACCTAACTATATGTGGGATGAGCTAGCGGCAGCCGCTTGGATTGATCCTTCCCTCATTACCAAGAAAGTAACTCACTTCATGAGTGTAGATATCGATCATGGAGCCGGTTATGGTGACACGCTTATTTGGAATGAAAGTGAAAGGCCGAAAGTGAGTGTGCAGCCGGTAGAGATTCAACTCGATCTAAATACGCAGAAATTCTACGATATGTTTGTGAGCTTAATGTCTAAACCGGCGCCTTCTCACTGAGGGGTTTGGCTGCGTAGAGCGATCACGAACTGTTGAACTTCACGCCTTTCGCGCTCCACCTTATCAGCCGATTCTTTCGAGATTCGGTTATAGGCCTCCACCTCCTGTGTGGCCTTGGTCCTATCGCCGGTGGCCCGGTACGCTTCAGACAATCGGTAATGCGCCTCCTCTAAGCTTGGGCTCGCGTTTATTGCTTGCAGATAAGTGTGAATGGCCTCTCGATATTTATGCTGTTCCGCGTAAAGGATACCGAGTTGGAGATAGGCGGGGCCGAGATGAGGATCAAGCGCGATCGCTTTTTGCAGCAGAGCGCATGTCTTTTTTTGGGCCTCGAGGTCTTCCGCGCCACGGCGCCGATTCCAGATCGTCACCGCGTAATAGTAACTGGCGAGAGCGTTGGCCGGTTCGAGCTTTGCGAAACGCGCGATCCGTTCTTCGTAACCTGCGGACTCGAGAATCTCTCGGGCTTGAACTTTTCCGAGGAATAGGTAAGGCGTCGGATCTTTTGGAGCGAGATCGGAAGCCTCGAAAAAGCAGTCGGCGGCACGTGCGTACGAACCGGCTGCGTAGCGCGCGCTAGCGAGACCCAAAAGCATGCGGATCGATTGTGGAAAGAGCCGCGCACCTTTGGTAAACACCTCGGCAGCGGGTTCAGGTGCGCGGTGCGCCAGTAATTCTGTTCCCCACTCAAAGATGTTCGGTTCGGTCGGATTTAGTTCGGCGGCGCGCTGGAGTTGCTGGACCGCTCGGAGCGGGTCACCCGATTGTTCATCCGCCTGTGTAAGAGCCTGATTTGGAGCGGCTGCGGTTGCAGGCGAATTACCAAGCGAAACGGTTGCGTTTGAAAGCGCTTCGGAGGCCCGCAGAGGTGTATCTGAACCATGGCCTCCTCGATAGGTGTTGTCCGTCACACCGGCGACGATGAAGCTGGGTTGATCGAAGAACTGCGGCTGCGCAGTGGCATCGGGCAAGGAGCCCACGCAGTTTGCGGAACGGGCTTGCGTGACAGATCCCACCAGCAGGATCAATATGAATCGGCCGGCACTCATCGATCCATTATGGCCACTCAATGAAGCTGCGACAAAGCCTGTTCCGCCAAGGGATGATTGGGATGTTGTTTGAGAAGATCCATCAAGACCGCGCGCGCCTTTTCTTTATCGCCTTCGATCGCGTAAACTCTCGCAAGATTCAAGTAAGACTGGTCGAAGGCGGGCGCGAGGCGAATGCATTTTTCAAATGTGGCCACTGCATCATCGCGATGCTGGGTTCGAAGGTAAAGCACGCCGAGATTATTCAGCGCCTCGGGATAGGTGGGCCGTATCTGCAAAGCTTTCTGCAGATACTCATGCGCTCGCGCGGCATCGTTCGTTTGGGCGAACACCATGCCAAGGCTGTAGTTGGCCTCCGGATCAGCCGGCTTGATCGCGAGCGCGCGCTCCAGCGTTTGGCGAGCTTCTTCCCAGCGTTTTTCCTGCTTATAGGCATTTCCCAGGTTTTCAAGGGCGACGAAGTGATCGGGATCCACTTGAAGAGCTTGTCTGAAGTAAGTGATGGCATTCGCGGTATCGCCGTCACGGGCAGCGATAAGACCGAGGTTATTCCAGATATTTGGAGCAGTCTCGGGGTAAGTCGATTTGAGCTTAGCCGCACGTTCGAAACACTCTTTCGCTTGATTGGTCTTATCCCGCTTCAAGTAGACGCTTCCGATTCCATAAAGGGCTTCGGCGCTGGACGGATCGTCTTTTAATGCCGACTGAAAAAAGTCTTCGGCGGATTCTATGTAGCCTCTTTGGAAGAAGATGGAGCCCAATGAAAGGTAGTTCCGCCCAAATTCGAAAGTTTCAGAGGCGCCAGGGAAGGGAAGCGCCCTTACAAGCCTTTCTCCGTCCGTACGCGGAATGTTAGCCAAGTCCTTCTCGACCACGCTATGATCGACGCGTCCTTGATAGATCTTTACGATCTGTCCGTGTTCGTCGATTAAGAACGAAGTAGGCAAAGGTAAGTCGTGGTGCCGGTCGAACAGATATCGAAAGAGCAGATTGTAAATGGAAGCTGCTTCATCCGTTGTAAGAATCGTGAGAAATGGAGGCGAAGATTCGGACGCGCGCCCATCACCTATCGTGAGCAGCACGGCTGTGCCGCGAAAGCTCGAGAGCGTCCGCTCTTTGCCTCTGACATCGGTAAAAGAAAAGTCGGGAGCGGAGACCGGGACCAGTAGCCAGGTTTCCACCACCTCGGGCAGCAGCTCACCGGGGGAAGCAACCGCTGGAATAGAATCCAGTGGGCGCCGTTTGAAAGGCTGGATGCGAAAAGATTCCGAAGCCTCGGTTACCAGGATGCGATAGTTGGGCGGAAGATTCTTTAGTTCTTGAACCAATCCGCTCGGCCAGCGAATGCTTGCCGATACTGCGCCTTTGGCTTCGCCGAGACCGAAGAACAATTCCTTGCTGTGCTGAGACAGAAAGCCCGATCCCGCTTGCAGCAGCTTGGTCTGGCGCCCGGCCGTCGTTTCAATGGTAACCGCGGCACCGATAGCGTCACGATTGCTCTTGGTTCCGCGAAGACGGAACGCGATGGCTGGTGGCAGATCCGAAATCGTGTTCTTCAGAAGACGAACTTGCGGAGCATTGCGATTCTTGAGCAAAACCTCCTGCCGCCCGTCGCCGTCAAAGTCGGCCAGAGCGAAGGATCGGCCATCTTCAAGAAAGTCGAGGCCGGCCGCGCCCGAGATATCTGAAAACGTTCCGTCCTGATTGTTCGCATAGAAGACATTTCTTTCGAAGCCGCTCCAGGTGTAATCGGCCCGGATGAATTCGTTAATCGCATCCCAACCTTGCTCGTAATCCGGATCAGTTTTTGCGGTGTTCGGAGATTTTGCAATTACCTGGCGCCAAAAGAAACTATTCAGGTCCTGCCGAAGAGGGCCGGAAATCATGCCGTTAGCGATGTAAATATCCGGAAAACCGTCGTGGTCGAAATCCCAAGCATCGCTGGACCACGACCAGCGGCCCATTGCGGTCTGCGACTCCTCGGTTACATCGCGAAAGGCGGAATCCGCGCGATTGCGGAACAGCGAATTACCCATGGCGTGTTTGCGATACAACGCGCGAACCTGCTTCGACGCGTCCGCCTGAAAGCGGCTCTCCCTCGTAAAACGTTCACCGGCCGCAGTCCACATGTTAGCCACGTATAGGTCTTCCGCTCCATCGTTGTCATAATCGAGCCAGCAGACGCTCATCCCCGCGCCCACGTCTTCCACTCCTGCATCATGCGCAACATCGCTGAACGTACCATCGCCATTGTTGCGATAGAGGTTTTTGCGGCCGAAATCATTCACCACGTACAGGTCCGGCCAACCATCGCGGTTGTAATCGCTCCATCCGCAGCAGAAACTGTATCGCGCATTGTTCTTGTCGAGCCTGCATTGCGCGGTGACGTCGCGAAACGTTCCGTCCCCGTTGTTATGCATCAGGAAGTTCGGCGGTCCATTCTCGGCGTCGAAGTACGGAGTCGGATATTTATATTGTCCGGCGCCGTGATAGTACGCATACAGACAGAAGTAGATGTCGAGCCTCCCATCGCGATTGTAATCCGCCGCCGCGGCTCCGGTGAAGGTGCCTTGAGGAGTCGTAGCGAATTGGAAAGCTCCGGATTTGAGCACGAACTTACCGTTTCCCTGATTCAAAAACAACAGCGGACCGTTCGCCCGGACCACAACGAGATCCTGAAGGCCGTCGTTGTCGAAATCTGCGAACAAGGCGCACGAGGTATTCTCAAGAATTCCGACACCCGAGGTTTCGGTAATGTCTTCAAACGTTCCGTCCCCGCGGTTGCGATACAGCCTGTTCGGGAGCCCGGCCGGCTGGCATATGTAAACGTCATCGTAGCCATCCCCATCAATGTCGCCGACCGAGATGCCGTTGTGCCCGTAGATGTCAATGCCACTGGCGCCATCGAGGACTGTGCGCCAATAATCGGCGCCGTGCAACATCTGCGATGAGTAAGACGGGTTAGAACCGAACGCCAGCCGTGTGATGTCGGAATAAAAAGGCTGCAACGAGCGGCTCCGGATTTCTTCTTGCGCTTGCCAGCGCACGAGGCGAAAGCTCTTATCCGAGACAGGTGTCCAATCGAGCGACCAATGGCCGATGCGTTGCTCGCGATAAAAGCTCTTTCCCGTTCCGGTCAATTCGTAACGGACTGGCGTGGTCAATCCCGCAGGGCTGCGCTCGATTTCAATAATCTGAAACTCCGCCGTCAATATCTTCGAGAATGTGGCGGTGGAGGATTGGAGTTCGGTGACAAAGGCCGCGGCCCCGAGTAAGGGCTGCTGTGGGAAACGAAGACGCCGCACTTCGAGCGCGCTCGAGGCGGGGCGCAATGCGCGGGATTCGAGCGGTTGCCAGGAAGTCCCCGCGAAATTCTGGCTCAGCACATCCTCGAGCACGCCGCCCATTTTCTGCGGGGATTCGAGGAGGCTGGTGCTCCAAGCGTCGAGAATCGCGGCAACGCTATCGTGATCCTGCTCCGTGAGAAACCCATCGAGACCTGCTTTGATCTGGAGTTGTGCCGCGTCGAGCGGGGTTTGCTCACGATAATGCGGGTGAAAATGAAAATCGGGAGCATCGACGCCGGGACGAGCCAAACCAAGCCTCCGAAAGCTGCCGGGAATCAGTAGCGCACCGGTCGCCTTGCAGCAACGGACCAGGAAACTGCGCCTTGGAAGATCAGCGGAAGTGTTGGCTGGTTGAAAGTCGAAATTTGGGGCGCCGAAAATCCTCACTCCTTTATCTTCGCTGCCGGCCGGTCCGAAGCCGGTCAGAAGACTACGATCACGAAGACGCGGAGCTCTTTTTTGAGTATCCTCATTTAGAAGGAGGCGCGTTGCCTCGAAACGGATCTGAAAGAAAGCCCACGTACCCGCAACTCTTGCTGTCCGCGCTGCTCGAAAACACGAACGAGCTGGTCGCGGTAATTGATCCGGATTTCCGCTACGTCGCCTTTAGCTCTCCCTATCAACGAGAGTTCCAGCGAATCTTTGGCGTGAAGATATCGCACGGTACAAGTTTGCGTGAGGCGCTCGCGCAGCGGCCAGCCGACCAGGCTAAAGCGCTCAATAACTGCCGCCGCGCGCTGGCTGGAGATGAGTTCACCGTCACCGAGCCATTCGGCGATGAAAGACGATCGAGGAGCGTCTATCAGGCTCGCTTCCTGGGCATACGTGATAACGATAACCAGATTGTTGCTTCGCTCCACACGATTTGCGACATCACGGCGACACGTGCGGAGCAGCTTAGGCGTTCTGAGGCCGAGAGAGAACGTTTGGAAGCCGTTCTCGACTGCATGGCCGAAGCAGTGATCGTCGTTGACCCCGCGGGAACGATTGTGTCGATGAATCCCGCGGCGCTGGCAATGCACGAGTTTACATTGCCTAAGGATGCCCATGAAAGCCTCAATGCTTTCGCTGATCTTTTCGAAGTGAGAACTCCCGATGGGCGGCCCGTCGCGCTCGACGATTTACCGCTCGCGCGCGCCATGCGAGGCGAGGAGGTCTCCTATGTCGAGCTTGAAGTTCAAAACAAGCGTAGCGGCAAACGGTGGATTGCGGCTCAAAGCGCCGTCCCGGTTTGCAATTCTGCGGGCAGAGTGATCCTTTACGTCATTACGATTCGAGACATCACGGAACGAAAACGTATGGAGCAGAAGGTGCTCGAGAGCGAGGAGCGGGCGCGTTTGGCTATGCAGGCAGGACGGATGTATGCGTGGGAATGGAAGCCCGCCACGGATGAAGTAGTAAGGTCTTTCAACACTGTCGACCTATTCGGCCGGCCCGAGGAGACCAAAACAACAGGGCAGGAGTACTTTCATCGAATACACTCTGAGGATCGTCAAAGTTTTCTTGGTTTGGTTCATAGTCTCACCCCAGAGAATGATCGATACGATACTGAATATAGGGTGGTTTGCTTCGACGGGCAAGTGGTAACGCTGCACGAGAGCGCGCAAGCTTCGTTCGGCGAGACCGGCCGGATGATTCGGCTGATCGGCATGTCCGTAGACGTGAGCGAGCGTGCACAAGCTCAAGCGACTCTGCGCGAGACAGAGGAGCGCTTCCGGAAAATGGCTGATACAGCGCCCGTCCTGATCTGGATCTCCGGGCCGGACAAACTCTGCACATTTTTCAATAAGCCTTGGCTTGATTTTACGGGCCGCAGCATGGAACAGGAAATAGGCAATGGCTGGGCGGAGGGCGTGCATCCCGATGACCTCGACCGCTGTTACGACACCTACTCTTCCTCGTTCGATCGGCGCTGCAACTTTCAGATGGAATACCGGCTGCGGCGAGCGGACGGCAAGTATCGATGGATGTTGGATACGGGCGTCCCGCGGATCGAGGTAGACGGCGCCTTTGCCGGCTACATCGGATCTTGTGTCGATATTACTGAGCTCAAGCGCTCACAGGAAGATGTGCTTGAGAGTCAGAAATTCGAGAGAGTGGGCATGCGGAAATCCGGAACATAAGGACTACGCCCCGCGTGCCCACGCCATCTGGCCTGGAAGGATGAATCGATGATTGCCAAACCAGCAGTGAAGCTGACCGGACAAGTAAGAGCTGGCGGATGCGCGAGCAAGCTGAGCCCAGCCATTTTGGACCGTGTGCTTTCACAACTGCCGAAGCAAAAGAATGAGAACGTGCTGGTGGGTTTTGAAACCGCTGACGATGCGGGTATCTACAAGCTGAGCGACACACAGGCGCTGGTTCAGACGGTGGATTTTTTCACGCCCATGGTGGACGATCCATACACGTTTGGACAGATTGCAGCCACCAACGCCCTAAGCGATGTGTATGCGATGGGCGGCATTCCGATCAGCTCTCTGGCGATACTTGGCTATCCGGAAGACGGCGATTTGGATACGTTAGCGGCCATCATGGCTGGCGGACTGTCCAAGATGGCGGAGGCAAATTGCGCCGTCATCGGAGGCCACAGCGTCAAGGACGCGGAGATGAAGTTCGGCTACGCGGTCACCGGCCTGATTCATCCCGGCCGCGTCTTAAAGAATGGCGGCGCGCAGGCCGGGGATGCGCTGTTTCTCACCAAGCCTCTTGGCACGGGTGTAATCACAACTGCCCTGAAACGCGGCATCGCGCGGCCGGCGTGGATTGACGCCGCCGTGAAATCCATGACCACGCTCAACAAGAATGCGGCGATTGCAATTTCGGACGCCAACCTGCGTGTCAATGCCATGACCGACGTGACTGGGTTTGGCCTCGCGGGTCATGCTCGCGAAATGGCTTTAGCCAGCGGCGTTGCCCTCGAATTTTCGATCAGCCACATACCGCTGCTGCCCGGCGCCATTGATTGCGTAAGAGCGCGCGCGATTCCGGCAGGCTTACTGGCCAACCGAGACTTCGCCCAATGTGTGATAGATGAGCAAAGTAGGATCGACCCCGACCTGCTGACCTTATTCTTCGACCCGCAAACCGCCGGTGGGCTCCTGATCTCGATCGACGAAAAAGACGCTGCGGAGTTGGAGCGAATCACCGGGAGCACAGGAACGGCGGCCGTTCGAATCGGGACGATTGTTCCACGCGGGGGCGGAAAACCAATTCGCCTCGTGTGAAAGTGGCGTGCCTACCGTCTCCTGCGCTCGCCGAAGTTACGAACCCGGGCAACAGTAGTCGCCGGCTTCTGCGTCGTAGTATCTGCCGCCACCACCGCAGCGGTGATGGCTGGTTGGTTCGGGCCGAAGCGAGGCCCAGCAGTAATGAGGAGGAGCGTGGGGATCCCGTGGACGGCAATCGCCAGCGATAACGATCACCTCGACGATTCCATTTTGAATTTTAATCGTGACCTTGGACTGGGGCGAGAGATCGAGTTGTGTGCCGTCGGGAAGAGTGATTTCGACAGGCGTTGAGCCGGAAGCTATCTGATCGCCGGCCATCACCGGCCAGGAAGGAATGCCCGCGGCCAGAGAGGCGCCATTGATGCTGAAGGGGCCGGAACCCGAGACGCTGGCGACGGGCTGAGAAGCGTTAGCACCCGCCGCGCCTGCGCCATTGTTCGGTGCCGTATCGGCGCTCATGATCAACGTAATCGCAAAAACACCAGTCAGAAATCGATACACGATGTGTGCCTCCGCCACTAGCTTTTATATCGACGCTTGCGGCATATTCTTCAGAAAATTCTGTCGATAACTAATGGGAGAAAACGTGATGCTCATCCGCTACCTAGTTCCGAGGAAATAGTGTGATTCGTTTCTCTGCCCTTGTCTTAGGTCTTTGCCTCGCAGCTTATGGCAGTGTTGGGTTGTGGCTAAGTCACACCACCGATCGCGGGCTTCACAAGTCATTTTGCGAAGCTGGTCTGTGCCCGTTGGAATTCTCGCCGGCCCGTGTTTACGAATTGCAGTACAACTCCCGGACGGGCCACGCAGGCCAGGCAATTCCGGAATTTCAACGCGAGGTGAAAGCGGATTCTGCTTCGCCGTACGCGTGGGCTGATTTAGGAGAAGCGCTCGCGAGCGCGCACGAGTTGCGATTGGCGGATTACTGTATGAGAAGCGCGGTGGCGGCTGGCCCGAACTCGCCGGCTATCTTGATGCGAGCCGCTAACGTGTCGCTATCCGCGGGGAATAACCAAGCAGCGATGAGTTACTTATCTCGCGTACTGAGAGATCCAACCGTCAAGCAATATTTTCCGGCGGTGTTTCTGACCTACAATCGCATGGGTGTGCCCATCGAGGACGTGCTGGCGCACGATTTTCCGGCTAGCAGCGGCGCGGGCGAGGCCATCTTAAGATATTCAATCCAAGCACAACGTGTGCCAGACGCCGAGGCGGTCTGGCATTGGATGGCAGCTCATAATTTGCAGAATGACGCTCTTGCAGCCGACTACCTGCGCTTCCTTATCGCGGCTGGACACGAACAGGCTGCGGCCGAGGAATGGGCGCAATTGAATCGAAATTGGGATCCGGATTACCGCCGCCAGAACTGGATATTCGACGGAGGTTTTGAACAAGCCGCGCGTTCGGGTCCACTGGATTGGCGAATCGAAGCGAATCCGAACGTGGAGGTAGTGCGAAGCGCCGCAATGCTGCGCGAAGGCAAATGGTCACTGGAACTGAAGTTTGCCGGATTTGACAACACGAATTTTGAAGGCGTATATCAGGACACGGTTTTAGCGCCCGGAAAGTGGCGGCTGCGCGCGTCTCTGAAGACGTCGGGAATTACAACGGATCAGGGTGTGGGACTTCGAGTCTACGATGCGGCGCAGACCCGAAGGATGGACGCACGCACGGAGACCCTCACCGGGACGCACGATTGGACACGGCTCGAGCGAGAGTTTGAAGTTCATCCCGAGACGAAGCTGGTGCGTGTTGAAGTGTTTCGGGAGCCTTCCACGCGTTTCGATAACAGGATTGAAGGTCGTGCGTGGATCGACTGCGTCGAACTCGTTCCGGTGCGTTAGCGGATGCGATGCCGGCGATCCAGGCAAGCGCCAGTGCGTTCGCGGGGATATAGGTGTTGAAGTCGACGAAGCTGTGCAGCGCCATGCCGGCCAAAGCCGATATACAGGCGAGCAGCGGCAAGCGGCGGTTTTGATCTGAAGTCGAGAACAAAGGACGCAGTGCATCTCGCGCGAAGAGAATTGTTATCGCGGCCAAGAGCGAAAAACCCAGGATGCCGAGTTCAGCCAAATATTGAAGGTAGTCGTTGTGAGCGAACTCGACGGTATAGCCGTTGGCGACGGCCTGGTGCTTCGCGAAGGCAGACTCGAATCCGCCGAGCCCGCATCCGAAGACTTTATATTCGGATATCAAAGGCAGCGTGTCTCTCCAGATAACGGCGCGAATTTCGGTGGATGAATCTTGACTCGCCGAAACGGCGGCAAAGCGGCCGGCCAACTGGTCAGGGGTGAGGAACACGGACCCGAGAATCACCGTCAGGCAAAAACCTGCCGCCAAGAGCCAGCGAAAGCGCGAGGAGCGCGCCGCCGCGCCGATAGAGAAAGCGGAGGCGAGCAACAGCACCAACAGGGCTACGATAAATCCCATTCGCGATAGCGAGTACACGACGGCGAGGAACAGCAAGATGGCCGCGCTCCACAACAGACAGGCGAGCACCGCCGCTTTGGCCTGCAGGCGGCGCTGAACTTTCTTGCGATACGCTTCGAGGCCTGCCAAAAAAGCAAACGGCAAGACCATCTCTAACAAGCCGGCAAAGTGATCGCGGTTCGTGTAGGTGCCGGTAGCGAACGCGGCTCCAGACTGGCCGAAAATCTGGAGCATGCCGAGCGCCGCCTCAAACGCGGCGATCAGAATTAGCGGGACGGCCGGTAGCCAGGGCGAAGCGCTAAAAGAGAATGCAATTTCGCGGACCAGCAGAAAGGCGGCGATGTAACCGAGGATCGAAAAGAGATGCAGCACCGTGGCCGGAGGGTTCACGGTCAGCGGGGCGGAGTGCAGGGCTGGGATGACCGGTTGAAGGCTCCGCAGCAAGGCGGCTCGCGCGGGCGAGAGCGCGTCCAGGAGTCGAACCGGTAGCGGGACCAACGTCAGCGCGATATAAACCGGCAGCGCGGCGAGGAGCCGCGCAAGCCAAACATTCAGCCGAGATGGCCGCGACTCGCGTCGGCGCAGCGACCAAAATACGCAGGAACTGATGCCGATGAGCGTGAGCGAGACGTACCAATCCGCCGGCCAGACGGCTCCCTTGAAGAAAACGGCCCACGCCAGTGCCACCGACAGACCGAGCAGGGCCAACGCGGCGAGCGGGGATTTCACTGCTGCACTTCGGTGGCGAGCGGTGCCGCAACGTGCGCGTTGGCGCAAAGGTGATTGAGGACCGCAATCATTTCCCAGGATTTCTGCTCCCGGCTATAACGTGGCGCGGCAGCAAGGCTGTTCTCGGCAAATCGGCGTAGCACCGACGGATTCTCTTTCAGGTTTTGGCAAGCCGCTGCCAGAGCGTGCGGGTCTTCGGCCGGCGCCCACAGGCCCATCTGCTCCGCTTCGACAATCCGGCTAGCTTCGCCTGGTGGCGCGGCAAGCAGGACGGGCAGCCCCATAGCCATCGATTCGAACAGCTTCGAAGGAATGACCGTCTGAAACAAAGGCGTGTTACGCAAGTGAACCAGCGACACATCGCAGAGTCCCCAGAACTTCGGAATTTCTTCCTTCGGCTGGGCAGGCACGATGATCACGTTGCCGATTCTCCGCTGCTCGATTTCGGCGATAAGCTCTTCGCGCGCTTGACCCGTGCCCACCAGCAGGAAACGGATATCCGGGTCCGTAATGGTCTGCGCCGTCTCCAGAACGTTCTTCAATCCGTGGGCCATGCCGAATGTGCCGATGTAGCCGAGGACGAAGTGCCCTGGCTTTAGGCCGCAAGTGGCCGCGAGGGCATGGTCGCGCGGGGCGGGCGAGTAGCGGGTGAGGTCGACTCCGCTCACGATGACGTGCAGCTTATTGGCGGGAACGGCTCGGCCTAGGAGGTTCTCGCGGAAGGCGGGCGTGAGCACGACGATAGCTGCGGCCTGGCGGTACAGGAACAACTCGAGCTTCTCGATCCAGCGAAGCGCAAGATTGCGCTTCATGGCGCCCACGGCGATAATCGAGTCGGGCCAGAGATCGCGCACTTCCATCACAAAGGGCCGCCGTCGTAGAAACGCCAACAGCCAGCCGCCGACCGCCGCGAAGAATTGCGGCGAGGTAGCGATCACCACATCGGGCTGGGATTCGAAGAGACCGGCTGCAGTGGCGGCGCACATAAAGGATAAGTAATCGAGTATGCGAAGCCCCTTCCCGGTGTTCGGTGCGATGAAGGTCTTCACGCGCACGACGCGTATGCCCGAGACCTCCTCGACAGAGCGCCAGCGATTGCGATAACCGGGATAAACCTTCCCTTCAGGGAAATTCGGCGCACAGGTGATCACGGTCACTCTGGCGCCCCATTTCACCCAGTAGCAAGCGCGCTCATAAACGAGCGACGCCTGAGCATTCCGCTCAGGCGGGAAATTGTCGGCTAGAAAAAGAATGTTCATGAGAAGGAAGAACCCGGCTTCGCTCGGCTTCTTCGAGAAAATTCACGTCAATCAACAGCGGGTACCAGAACGCCTGCAGGAAGTGGTAAAGAACGGCTCGCCATCCGTCGAGCAGGCCGCCGCGCACAATCACCCGATACCCGAACAACAGAAACGGCCGCAGGATCGGAGGCAGACGGTTATACACGCGCTCCCGCAGCCAGCGTACTCGCTCCGCCTGTGGACCCCGGAAGCGTGCCGGAAGCTGCGCCGGCTGGTCCTGAACTCGCAACAATTCGCGCGCTTCCTTCACCGCATAGCGATTGTGCTTCTCGATCCAGTCCGATAAGGGCTTCCGGTCCTGGTGAATGAAATCGTGCTGAAGAAAACCTGCCACCCCGTCCAGTACCATGTGCTCATTCACGCTGCGGTCTTCGCACCGCGCGCGTCCGTGCCGGAAGAGCCGCAAGATCCAGACGGGGTAATAGCCGCGCCGCACCCAGGCGCCCATCCAATAGAATCGGCGCCGCAAGAAGAACCCGTGCTCTACCGGTTTTTGGCTGAGCTTTTGCGTGATCTCGTCTTTCAAATCGCCGGGCATCCACTCATCGGCATCGAGGAAAAGCACCCACTCCGTATCGATCGGCAGCTCACTCAGTGCGCGATTGCGCTGTTGCGAAAATCCCTCGAAGCGAAATTGAAAAACGTCGCAGCCGTACCGTTTTGCCAGCTCAATCGTGCCGTCGCTGCTGAAGGAATCGACAATAAAAACGCGCTTCGCCCATCCGCTCACTGAATCGAGCGCCTGGGCGAGATTTGCTTCCTCGTTGTGGGTCAGGATGATGATGCTGAGGTCGGGTTGCATAAGGTGCTCAGGCCGCGCGGCGGAGAGTGGCGTTTTGGAGGATGGCGACAAACTCGTTGGCATACCGGCGCCAACTCCAATCGAAGCCTTGAAGCCGCTTGGTGCCTTGCTTTCTGAGCAAATGACCGAGAGCGGGGTTCTCGAGCAGGGCTTGAATATGGAGAGCGCAGGACGCCGGGTCATCAGGGTCGAAGTAGAGCGCGGCGCCGCGGCAGATCTCGCGGTTTACCCGAATATCGGACGCGACAATCGGGAGGCCCGAACCGATAGCCTCGAGCAGCGGAAAGCCGAAGGATTCGCAGAACGACGGGAACAGAAAGACATCGGCTGCGCGATACAGTGCGCCGATTTCCCGCTGATCGACGCGTCCCATAAAGACGACTTGGCCGGCAACGTCTAATTCCGCGGCCATCTTTGCATAATGATCGAAGTCGCCCGGATGATCGGCGCGATCGAAGGTAAGCAGGAGCTGGATCGCGGGATACGATTTCTTGAGTATCGTTAGCGCTCGCAGAAGAACTTCGAAATTCTTGTAGCGTCCCAGATGCGCAGTGTAGAGTAGCTTCGGACTGCCCGAGATCTCGAAGTTCGGAGGTTCGCCCTCTGCGCCGCACAGAGTCGCGTTTTCAAATCCGTGATATAAAGTTCGGAATTTTTGCCGCGCCAGGCCTGGGCAATCCTCTAAAATCATCTCCGCCATCGCGCCGCTCGGCGTGACCACGGTATGCGCGTGGCGCATGGCCTCAATGGCCCAACGCCTGCGCAGCGCCAGCTCCATCCGAGCCACTCGATCAAGCGACGCCCGGTAACGCGGCGAATAGTAGAGCGCGTTGCATTGAAACAGAATATGTGGAATCGGGCAGAAGACGGGCCCGAAATTCATCAGCGACACCAGCACGTCGTACTTGCGCGCATGCATTCCCGAGGCGATCAGGTCGGAGAAACCACGGTGCAAAGCGCTACCCGCCCGATCGTCCTTCCAACGAATGAGCCGAACCCGGCCGCTGGTCGAGGCAACCGCCACCGAGGACCGCACCAGAACGTCATAGGTATCATCGCCCGGAGTTTCCGCCAGCGCCGGCAGCAAGTTCGTAACATGCCGCAGCGCGCCGCCCATGGTGGCCCCGAGAGCATTGATCAAAACACGCATAGTTCTCGATCGCTGCTACGCTGCCAGCGGCCGGCCACTCTCAGCAGCAACATCGCCCCAGATCAGCGGCCGCCAATTCTCGAGCATGTTGCTGAAAAGATATTTTTCCCGGACCTTCTTATAAGCTCGCTCGCCGAGTGCCTGCAAAAGATTCCGATTTCCGCTCAACTCGCGCAAACGCCCGGCGATATCGAGCGCATCTCCGTAGCGGACCAGATAACCGTCCCGGCCGTGGTCGATTACTTCCGGAATGCCGCCGCAATTCGCGCCCAAGCACGGTTTGCCGTAACTCATGGCCTCCAGGAAAACGATGCCGAAACCTTCGCCGCGGCTGGGAAGCGCGAATAGATCGCAGTCCCGGTAGGCTTGTTCCAGCGCGATTTCGTCCAAAGATCCGTGGAAGGTTGCATATTGCTCGACATGTAAGTCGCGGGCCTTTTGCACAAGACGCGGCAGGTCGTCACCGCTTCCGCTAATTTGCAGATCCATGCGCACCCCTTCGCTCGCGAGCAGCGAGACAGCTTCTAGCAACTCATCCAGCCCCTTGTACCGTTCAATCGAGGTCAAGCGGCCGACGAACAGCACGCGCAAAGGGTGGTGCGGGCTGCCTACTTCGGTTCCCGGCGCTATTGGTTCCGGGCATGAATTGTCAACGGCGAGCGGGACGACGGAAATGCGTTCCCTCCCAACGGCGTTCACTTCCGCGAAGCGGTTTTCGGTAAACCGCGTCGTCGCGACGATTCGATCTGCCGCCCGGCACGCGACGCGCTCCCGCCATCGCATCCGCTGCCATGCTTCCGTGCCGTGCAGCACGACAATATAAGAGCGGATCAGGCCTGCGCGCCGCAGTGCATAAGCCAATGGCGCAAGAGCCACGTGCCCCAGCACCATATTCTGGCCGGGTTGCTTCGCCGCCAGCGCGAACAGCCGCTGGACAAATCTGCCGCGCTCGCCTCCGCAACCAATAAACGCGTCATAGTGCACTGGGCGCTTATGCCGGGTTTGATTCCAATCCAAGTCATTGAGCGACACGGCTGAGAAACGGAAATTCCGCTCCGCGGAAAGAGTCGAAAAGATTTCGCTCAGGCGCCGCATGTAGGAGGGAATGCCTCCATGTGAGCCATAGATTTGAGTCGCAGCGAAGATCATAAAACAGGCGTCGCCTGAACGCGCTCCTCCTTGACAGCAACCGTCGAGGCGACCGCCTGAACAATGCCGTCCACCGTGCGGTCGATATTCCAGCGCTCGATGATCTCGCGTGACGCCGCCCCCATCCGCTGGCGGTGCTCTTCGGAATAAAGCGTCCGCTGTATATATAAGGACAGCGCCGCCACATCTCCGCTTGGATACACATACCCGTTGGCTCGCGGCCGGACCAGATCGAAACTCGATCCCACCTGGTCCGATGCGATCACCGGCAGGCTGAAACACATCGCTTCGTTGACCGACAATCCCCAGGGCTCCGAGCTCGAAGGCAGGACGAATAGATCCGCCAGCGCGTACAGTTTGCCGATCTCGCTTTGATTCCGGAAACCCAGGAAGTGAACGCGGGGAATACGCCGAAGCGCGACGTAGTTTTCAAGATCCCGCCTCAATGCGCCGTCGCCCACCATTGCCAGCGAGCAAGGAGTGCGCGCCTGCGCAGCTTCGAAGGCGCGAATAAGATCGAGCGGCCGTTTCTTCGAGATCAACTTCCCGGTGAACAGCACCACCGGCAATTCGGGGTCTATGCCGTAATCGCGCCGCAGCGAGTGCTTGTTGGCAGCCAGCGCATCGGCCTGTTCGATGAAGGACGTGTTGTCGACGGCGTAGGGAGCATGGAAGATTCGCTCGCTCGGAACTCCGTAGCTCGAATAAAACTCGTTGTTGAGGCGCCCGATTGCGAGAAACGCATTCACCTTCGAGAAGAAAGCTCGCAGAATGGTTCGCTTCGCAAGCCGCTTCCATCCGGGCGATTCTTCCAATCCATTTGATTCGCCGCGAAGCAGCAGGGGTTTTTGTGAGAGAACAGAGGAGATCCATGCCAACCAGTTACTGGCGAGCGCCCAACCTTGCATCCAAACTGCATCGAATTGATTGGAAAGAGCGAGCGCCAGCACCTCGGGATTGATGAGGCTTAAGAAGCGCTTCGGCCCATCGTCCAACCCAAGGTTGTTGATGAATCGATAGCGGTAACCATCGAGCAGGGGAATGTCCCACGCCACCGGCACGCCGAACTGCGGATCGACGTGCTGTTCGACTCCCCATCGGGAATAGAAGCAAACTTCCAGATCGATCTCCGGACGCGCAGCCAAAGCACGAAACAGAGGCGCTTGATACTGGATCGGATGCGAGGTCAACACGAGCAAGCGGTATCTAGGCACAGGCGGCTCCTAAGGATGTTTCGTGATATTCGAGGATCTGCCGCACTCTGTGGTCGTAGGAGTAGTTCGGAACGGCTCTCCGGTATCCGGCTTCGGCGATCTTCTTCGCTTGCGATGGATGCTTCAGGTAATGATCTATCTTGCTGGCCAGTTCGTCCGCGGAGCTGAAACAGACTACTTCGCGATTCTCTTCGTAGAGCGTCAGGACTTCCTCTGTCCGTTCGTGCAGCATGAAGCCTCCGCAGGCAGGGATTTCATAAGTACGCGTCGTCGTCTCGTCCAGCGCGTCATCGGAAACGCCCATGATGGCGAGATTAATTCGGCTGGCGGCGATCGCCTTGGCGTAACTCTGGCCGTTCACTGCCGTTCCTTGAACGCGCTTCTTCAGAAGAGGCGAGCGGCAGCGCTTCCAGTCGTTCCCAAAGATGCGGATCGCGAGAGAGGAGCGCCGCCACACCAATTCATCGAGCAACCGTTCTTTGCGTTCGGTGTAAGTGCCGACGAAGCTTACTTCCGAGCCGAACAACGTTGCGTCCTCTTTCGCAATTGGGGTGGGACGATGAATTTCGGCATCGTAACCGTGCGGAATCACCACACGATCGCGAAGGCGAAGCCGCTTGGCCATATCCCCGTCCCAGGACCGTTTGGTGTCGAAAACGCAATCGTATTCGCCGAGCGCCTCTTCGAGAGGCGAATTTCGCGCAAAAATCACGCGATCCGGGTAGTAGTTATAGGTGCGAATGCCTCGCTCGCGCAGCGATCTCACGGTAGAGGGCAGAATAAAGTTGCCCTTGAAAGCCAGCAGCAGATGCGGGCGGTAAGATTCAGCCGCCGCCAGCAAGGTTGCATTGAAATCGGCGATAATGCGCGGCCGCAGAAGCCGCCTGACGGCTCGGAGCTCACGCGAGCGCCACTGAGGAAAAAACGTCTGCGCGTCGAGATCGAAAACATCGCAGCCGAGGCGCCGCAGCGCCGCGCTGCACGCGCGGGCGCAACTGCCAAACCAATTCTCACCGCAAAAAAGCACTCTCATGAACTTAGAGGGATCAGGGATATCAATTTGGCTTAACGGCAGCGATCGCGTGGCAAGAGAGCCTTAATCAAGAGAAAATAGGCCGTGTAAGTGAAGGCGCCACCGACATAAGTAGAGGCGAACCAGTCCGTGATGGATGCTCCCATCAACAAGCCGCCGATGCCAAATGGCAGCCAGCGCACATCGCGAGCGGCGACATAATTGAACGCAATACGCGTAAACCAATTGAGTAACAAGCCGAGGTAAACACATGCAATGACCACTGCCGGCCATCCCCCGTTCCAATAGGCTTCAGCGAATACGCCGGCTGCACTCGAGCTGCGATGATTGCCCGTAACAAGCTGATTGAATTCGAATCCCGGAGTCATAAGGGGCTTGTCCGGCCACAGTACTCGCGGAACAATGGCCGGCAAAATCAACTCAAAAGTATTGCCTGGCATTCCGGCATCATGCTGGCGCAAACAAAAGGCTTGTGCATTCGAATAGCAGAGTCGGGTCCACCAACCCTGTACGTTGCTCGACGAAATGTCAGGGTGATCCACATTCCAGGCAGATTCCAGCGCCTCAACTCGTTCGGAAATCGAAGCGGAATTGGTAGTCAGGTATAAGCGCCCTCTACTTACAAGCGGTGTAATTACGAAGTAGACAATTGCAATGACGCTAATCGCGGTTGCGGCCAAGATCTTGGAAGGGCGCATGAAATAAAAGCCGAGAAACACGACGCCGAGTGCGATGATGATTTCCGACTTGTTAAATGAAAGGAGGCCGGTTGCGAGCTCCAGCGCAAACAGAATAGCCGCTGGCAAGTAGAACGCGGCGTTGCGCGACCAGGCGTGGTACAGGAGCAGAAAAAGGCACAACGGGGATAGGTTTCCCAAGACGGCAAGGAAGCCTGGCAGAACGAAATCCGGATCGCTCCAGCCGAGGAAATACGGCATGACGACCAGGTACTTGATGGGAAGAGCGATCGCGATCATCGACCAACTAATGAGCCGCATCGTGCTGCCTGATCGACCGCGCGATCTCTCGCTGGACACGTTTTTCTTCCCTGTGTGGATGCGGCAACAAAGCGCAAAGCTCGCGAGAATGATGGCCAGGCTCCAAGCGTTGAGAAGATTTGTCCGGGCAAGTTCGTCCGGATTGATGGGTGCGAACTGATTGGCGTAGGCGATGGCGGTTGGATCGCCGAAGACGTGCAATAGCGGCCCTAGGCCGTGGTAAACGCCCATGGCGGCGAGTGCCGTTATGAGCGGCGACCACATCCAGAGTGGATCGGCGTCAACCAGCAGAACGATAGCCCAAACGCAGGCGGCCGCCAGCGCCACCGGAAGCCAGAGATTGATGACGTCGTCAGGATCGGTGAGCAGTGAAGACAGAAGTTGGAAACCAACAGCGATGAGCGCCATCACGAGGCTGATGAGCGGTAACGGAGAGACACCGCGGCTTGCGCGTTTCGAATCACTGGCGCTCGACGGCCAATCGAGCGCGGGTGAAAGGGCAATGGAAGACATCGTTGTAGCTGCTGGAAGCCGCTGTTCGAAACTACTCGGCCGACTCCGCGAAGTTGAGCTGGAGGTCGGGCTTCAGGAGATCGGCCAACAATAGGCGCAGAGACCAATTCCTGCGCCGAATCCATTTAGGGCCTTCAAAAGCCGCCACGTTGAAGGCAACCGCGGCAAAGGCCACGACCGCGAGGCGGCTCCAGCCGAGCTGCGCCGGAATCAACCACGCCACAAGCGCGGCGAGAGCAACCGCGGGAAGGCTCCTGACGGCCGGTTTCAGAACGCCGAGCAAAAAGAAATTCGCGGGCGCGAGACCGATTTTTTTGCAGCTCCAGCGGGGAATTACCAGGCCCGTGACCAAGGTGCGGGCAATTGCCGTTCCCGCGGCTACTCCCACCAAGCCGAATGGCCGCACTAGCAGGATAGAAAATGCGACGTTAATAAGCGCTTCGGCCACCGACGCGATGGCCCATACCTTCATCTCGCCGACAACCAGGGGAATGATGGAGGTGCCTCGAAGAATCGTGTCGAGAAGAACCCAATAAATGAAGACGCAGTTCAATGCCCATCCGCCATAGCCCTGTGCGCCGACCCACAACACCACGAAAGCCGGGTTGAGCAGCGCGACCAGACCCGCGCCTATCAATGCCAATCGAGCTGAATAATAGACCAGCGCCAAAAAGGTGCGCCGCAGCGATTGCATTTCGTTGCGCGCGTACATTTGGGCCAAGGCCGGGTAAACTGCCGAAGGCGCTTTATCGGCAAGAACAATGCTGAACAGAGCGGCCATGCGCGCCGTGATGACATACGGGGTGACGGCGGCGGCTCCGCTAAACGCGGCGATGATCAAAGGATCGGTGTTCAGGGCGATGATATAGGCGATGCGCACAAGCTGGAAGTAGCCGGCAACCCGCCAGAGCGCGGCAAGTTCCTCGCGCGAAACAAGCCGTAAACCGATGGAGATTCCGGGATGCAGCTTGCGCAGAAACCATAACGCCAGCAACCCGCCGCATACCGAAGTCGTGAGATTCGAGAGGGCAAGTGCCGAGATGCCAAGCTTGCATTCGAGCAGAATGAATGCAGTGACGGCTCCGGCCAGTGCTGCAGCGGCTCGAATGCTGCCCGCCAGCGCCGTGCGCTGCAAGCCGACCAGGACTCCGTTGAAAGTGCCCAGCGGCAAACCCGCGGCTCCCGCGATGGCGGCGATTCGATAAGCCTGGATGACGCTCTGCGCCTCCGACGGCGGCACATGAAACCAAACCGGCACGAATGGCGCGACGAAGAATCCCGCCGCCAGAACGATTGCTCCGATCGCCGCGAACGACCAAAACGCGACGCTCGCTACCGAACTCAATCCCGTTGTTCCTCGCTTCTCGGTCGCGGCCGCGACCAGCCGCACGAGCGAAAAGCCTAAGCCGGCATCCAGCATGGCCAGATAAGACAGGATAGAGAGCGCCGCCTGCCACGAGCCATAGAGCGATTTCGAAGTAAGTGCGAGCACCAGCGGAGTGAGCAGGAAGGTCGATAGCGTTACTACTCCTTGACAGCCCATATCTGCGCACAAGCCCCAAAAGGCTTTGAGCCCGCGATTACCGGACGTGTTCATCGCTATTTCCAAACCGGGATGTAGCCCGTCGACCCATCCGAAAGCTTGATGCTCACCCAGGTGAATGGCTGTGCGGGTGAAGCGGCGGGACTGTTGCCGCCAAGCGATGCAGCGCCTGCGCCGGTCGCGGCATTCGGGAACTGAATCGCGCCAGTCGCGACGAGATTCCTCACCGTAAGATCTGCAAATGAGCCTCTCGTCCCGTTATTCACCTCCACCATTCCGGCGGAATTGCGGCTCAGGCCCGTGTCCATTGCCGCCCGGGTGCTCGCGCCCCATTTCACGCTCCCGTCTTCTTCAATCGACATGGTGTAGTTCCCGTGCCGGTCCAGGTTCGAATAGTTGTAAGCGCCGGTCTGGTTTGCAGTCCGCACTTGCACTCCGGTACCGACATCCGCCCACACGCCGATCATCAGCGGATCATTCGAAGGCGGCACGAGGTTGTAACCGTCGCCCGTCAGCCCGTTCGTTGTTCCTGAGACCGTGATCCAGGAGCGCATGAACAAGCCAGCTCCGTTGTCGAAATAGACAGTCGGTGTCAGATGCGCCTGGTCGCTGGGCTGCAGAATGCGAAGAATTTTCCCCTTGTAATCGGTCTCCGTAAGATCAAGCGTCGACGAGGAACCCGCGCCTTTGCTCAGGTTGAGAGTGGCCGACCCGAAAGTCGACGCCGCGTCGGTCAGGTTTAACTGTTGCGTCGCGGAATTGAACGTAAACGAGCTGCTCTGGCCGATGGTCCCGGCGCCATTGCCGAACACGACCGGGCCGGACGTGATGCCGGCGAGAACCGGATTCGGATAAGTGCCGGCCAGGACGCCACCCGCTGCGCCGCTTGGAGCATCAAGGGGAGCGGGGGTGCTCTGAGTAAGAGGCGTAACCGCCGTTGTTACCGCCGCGTTTGAAGGCGGTGTGATTGCCGGGTCAGAGGCCGATAGATTTTTCGTGCCAAGCGCGCTGAGTTGTAGCGGCGTCAAGAGAAAGGCCTGAGTCTGGCCCTGATAGATGCCGGTTCCGGCGATTTGACCGAAATCGTTGATGCCCGCTGCGACGGTCAGGGTCCAACCGGAATCCTGACGGACCTGCGAATTGAGATCGGTGATGTTACCGCTCGAAATGACGATGGCATGCGGTGCGCCCGCCTGCACGTTGCTGGAGCCGACCGCGACGCCCGCGGAGTTGAACCCCAGCGTGACCGTGCCCGAACTCGAGGCCTGGTTTGCGCCGGTGTTTCCAGGAAGCACGCCCTGCCAAGGCGTCAGCGTATAGCACGATCCGGTGGCATCCGTGTTCGCGCCAACGCATGCGGCGGGCGACAAAAGGAACAGTTGCGTCGCGTTTCCGCTGGCCCCCGTCGCGATGATCTGGCCTGCATCGCCTGCATACACAGCGGAAGTCAGCGTCCAATTCGTCGCTGCAATCAGGCGGCTGTTCAAGTCGATGAGCTGGCCGGCGTGATAGAGAAACGCATGCGCGGCCTCGTTCAGTGCAACGGCGGAGGTCCCGGCGACATCTCCGGCGGAGCTGATCGCGAGCCCTTGACTGTCAGGACCGCCCAGCGTGCCCAGATCCAGGAATTCGCCGTTAAATAAAAACGCGTGCCATGCTCCGGAAGGCTCGCGGAACGAGCCCGTTACCTGAGCTTTGTCGTTCAAAGCCGTGGCGCGGCTTTCCAAACCCCCCGCAGGCGCGAGTGGTGTCACGGAATAGGATTGCGCCCAGAGATTAGTAGTAGCAACGCCCACCGCAAAGATGAGTTTGTGCTTGGAGGTAAACATAACGCTAGACCAGAATCAATTCCTCGTCCGGCTGATTGGCGGAGAGCGCCGCGTCGCGGCTAAGCAGGATCTGCACGATTCTTTCCGCCGCACGACCGTCCCATTTTTCGGGTATGGCTCCATGCTTAACCCTGCCTTCCAGCACGGCATGGATTGCGGAACGAATTTTCACTGGGTCCGTGCCTGCCAGGATGTTGGTCCCGAGCGAGCAGGTGATCGGGCGCTCTGTATTCGGTCGCATTGTGATGCACGGAATGCGGAGCACGGTTGCCTCCTCCTGGATGCCTCCGCTGTCGGTCAGGATCATGCGCGCGCGCGCAGCCAAGCCGATGAATGGCAAATAACTCAAAGGATCGAGCAAAGTAACATTTGAACTTAGTAAGTGAGCCAGGCCGAACTCCTGAATATGTTTGCGAGTGCGCGGGTGAACTGGAAAAATGATCGGCAATTGAGAGGAAAGTTCCGCCATGACCTTCAGCACCGCGGACAATGCCTCAGGCGAATCCACCGTGGCGGGGCGGTGAAGCGTCAAGACCGCGTATCGGTTCTCTTCGACATTCGCCGGCAGCGGCAATCCAAGCGCTCGCGGCAAGTGTCGCAGCAGCGTGTCGATCATGGTATTGCCTACGAAGTGAATGCGTTCTTCGGGAACACCTTCGCGGCGCAGATTCTGGCTGGCAAGCTCGTCGGTGGTGAAGAGCAGGTCTGAGATGGCGTCCACACAGAGGCGATTGATCTCTTCGGGCATTGACCAATCGCCCGAGCGAAGGCCGGCTTCGACGTGCGCAACTTGCAGGCATAGTTTCTTTGCAGCCAGCGTGCAAGCGAGCGTCGAATTCACATCGCCGACGACCACCACCCAATCCGGCTTCGCATTCATACACACGCCTTCGAAAGTAACCATTGCGCGAGCTGTCTGTTCGGCATGCGATCCCGCCCCGATTCCGAGATTGACATCCGGCGCGGGAATGCCGAGATCGGCGAAAAAATCCCCGGACATCTTTTGGTCGTAATGCTGCCCGGTGTGCACCAGAAGAGTTTCCGCTTCCCTGCGGCGGGACAAAGCTTCGAGGATCGGCGCCACCTTCATAAAGTTAGGGCGCGCGCCCGCTATCAACGCAATTTTCATAACGTGCCTCTAAGAATCTAAGGAAGAAATACGGTGGTGACGAACGTGACCGGACAAGAGCCCGCCCAGGTGCCGGTCAGCGTCGTGTTACCGACTGCCTGATTGAACTCGGGATACCAGTGCGACGGGGCCATCGAGCCTTCGAGCTTGGGGTCGAGCGAAATCTGTGGCTGAGCGTCAGGATGAAAGTGGAAAAACACTTCGATGCGATGACGGCCAATGCCTTCAATCGAGTCCGTGATACGCAAGCGGTCCGTTCCGAGATCGACACGACGGCGATGGATGACCGGACTGGACAGGCGGCGATATCCGTCGTGCGCGGCCTCTGCGAATGTCTTCCCGTTGGTTCGCAAGTCAAAGGACCGAGCGCGGCGGGCTACCCGAAATGCGCTCCAGACTTCAGATTGATCCTCGCCGTCGATGCGAACCGTATTGTGCGCGGCAGTTCCGCGCTGCCATTGGCGCTCCGGGCCTCGTTCATAGGTGGAAGTTCCGGAGTTCACCAGCATGCGCTTTCCCCTCGCAGACAACTCGAAGGAAAGAGTATCGGCGTGCGCGTGTCCCGGCTGATGATCGGGGCCGATCGGCGCCGCGTCAAAGATCACCATGGCGCGATCGTTTTCGAGTCGTGCGTAGCCGCTCGCGTGCAGCTCGCTGGTGGCGCCGGGTTGCACACCCAGGCGCTCGGCGTAATCAAATAACTGGCCGGGTTCCGGCGCAATGCCAAAGGCTGCGTCGTTGAAGAACGCGATGCAGCCATCCGGATGCGTCATCTTCGCGAGCCACGACAACATGGAACTGGCCGTGGACGACCAGAGCACCCGGTCCGCGATTGCCAAGCCGTATACCTGCGAGACATTCAACAGGTCCAGTAGGCTTTCAAGCACCAGCGCGTGATACATGGGGCTGCGCTCGTAGTGCGCCCCGTCCGCCAGGATTTGTTCTGCAATTTGGGCGCGCAGCAGCTTGCTTCCCGTTTCCCACCACCTCCGCGCGAGCTCGCCTTGGAAGAACATTCCCGCGCAAGTAAGCGCCACTAAATCCGCGAATAGATGGTTCGCGCCGAGATGATATTCAAGGCTCTGCGACAGATACTCCGCCTGTTCGGCCAGGCTGCGCAAAAATTCCGCGCTCACTTGCTGCCGCCGGAGCGCCCACTTGACCCAGTTCACAATCCGGATGGCAGTCGGGTACGGTTCCCATCCGTTCCCTGTGCCGATGGGATTTCCAAGAATCCAGCGTTCGATCAAGTTTTCTGCCGGATGCTCGAAATAATGCAGGTTGTAAAGCCACAGTTTGGGAATCCCGGCGTCGTTCCAGGTTCGGATCGCACGCTCCTGATTCAGAAATCGAAATCGATTCGGGCCGGTCTGCGCGGCCGGGCGCGCGATGGGGCAGACAAGCTCGCGTCTTCTCTGACGCGGAGCTGCCTCTAACGCGCCTGTGAGCCGAGGCCGGCGCCGGCGAATCCTGTTATACACCTGAGCGGGCCGCAAATAGCGGACAGTATTTAGATAAGTAGCGATCAAAGTTAGAGGCTCGCTATCTCAAGCGTCAAGCGGCTGACTTCTATGATTTCGTCAAACGGGATCGGTGAAGGGTCGCCGCAGCGCACAGCTTTTATAAACGCCGACGCCATCGCAGCAGCGCCTTTGTCCTGCCGCCACAATCTCAATGTGTGAAAGCCGGGCCATCCCCATCCAATCAGCGTTCGATAGTTATTCAACTGGAGAATCCGGCCCGCGCAAAACACTTCGATCCGTTCCTTCGGGAAGCGCTTGTGCCCGGAGGTCAAATAATGGACCGTCGCAATCGAACCGTCTTCAAACGTAAGCGAGAAGCTCACGGTCTCGGCCCCAGCGCCGCTGCGGTCGCGTGGGCGAACCGCGCAGGCTGACTCGATTCGCGCGCCCGCAAGAAACCTCGCGAGATCGACGAAATGGCAGGCCTCCCCGACGATCCGTCCGCCGCCGGCCGAAAGATCCCGCGTCCAGTGATCCGGCGGGATGTCGCCCGCGTTGACCGTGATCACGATGGTTTGGGGTTGCCCGATGCCGTCGAGCAGCGATTTCATCTTGACCACCTGAGGTGCGAAGCGGCGGTTGAAGCCGATCATCAGGCGCGGCGCTTGGCCGTTCTCGAGACACCGCTGGTATTGCGATTTGATCTCATCGATCTCTTCCGAGCACAAGGCGAGCGGCTTCTCGACAAACACATCTTTTCCGGTTTCGAGTGCCTGCAGCACATAACGGGCGTGCGAATCGTGCCGAGTCGCAATCGCCACGATGTCGATCGCCGAATCATGGAACAGCGCTTCGCAATCGGTGCTGGCGCGACGGAACCCGGAGGCTCGGCCCCAGTGTGCGGCCGACAGGCCGCCCGTCGAAACGATCAGATCGAGTTCGGCGCCGGCGCTGCGAAACGCGGGAATCAAAATCTTCGAGGCATACGCTCCGGCCCCTATCAGCGCCACCGCCGGACATAGATGCGAGCGCGGCTGCACCGCTCCGAAGGAAATCGTTCTCGCCCTGAGCGGGGCATCCGGCTTATCAGAAGGCGGAGGATATTCCAGCACAACACCGAGATGCGGCTCCCGGCTGCCAATCAGCTCGTAGGCTCGTTCAGCTTCCCCGAATGGAAAGCGGTGCGTAATCAGCGGCTCCACATCCAGGCGCCCGCTGGCAAGCATCTCCAGCACAGCCTCGAAATTTCGCTGCGCGGTCCATCGAACGTAAGAGTGTGGATAATCCACCCCGTGCTGCTCATAGCCGGGTTCGTAGCGGCCGGGGCCATACGAGCAAGAAACCTGGAACGAGAGTTCCTTCTTGTAAAAATCGTCACGCGAAAGTTCGAGGCCGGTCACACCCACCAATACAATGCGGCCTCTTTTGCGAGACATCGCGGCGGCCTGATGCACGGGCTCGTTGCTCTTGGTGGCCGCAGTAATCAACACGGCATCGAGGCCTTTGCCTTTTGAGAACCGATCTGCGGAATGAATCGGATCGGCGCCCGCGGACAGGTCGACTGAAGCAGCTCCGAATTGCTCGGCAAGCTTCAACCTGGCGCGATCGAAATCGATAGCGAGGACGCGGCAGCCGTTGGCCCGCAGCAGTTGCACGGTGAGCAAACCGATTAGCCCCAGGCCGATGACCGCGACCGATTCGCCGAGCGTGGGCTCGGCCAGCCTGATCCCTTCGAGCGCAATGGAACCTAAAACTGTGAACGCTGCCGCTTCAAAGCTGACGCCTTCGGGAATGCGCGCGCAAAGGTTCTTTGGAACCGCTGCGGTCTCGGCATGGGGACTGTTCGAAACCACGCGGTCGCCTGGTTCAAAGCCGGTCACCTGGGAGCCAACCGCCAACACCACGCCAGCGCTCGAGTAACCAAGCGGAATCGGCTGGCTGAGCTTCGACCGGACAGACTCGATGGTCGAAACCAGGCCGTCCGTTTTCACTTTGTCGAGCACCAGTCGCAGCCGCTCGGGTTGCTGGCGCGCCTTGCCGATCCAACTCGCTTTGCCGAATTCGATGAGCATGCGCTCGGTGCCGGAAGAGATGACCGAGGCGGCATTGCGGATCAATATGGAGTTAGCCGAAGCCGCCGGGCACGGAACTTCGGTCGCGCAGACGCTTCCGTTTTCGAGGCTTTGCACAATCTGTTTCATGCCACTGCCGCCGTGAGCTGCTCTTCCATACCGTCTACCGGTACCGCTTCCTGATACAAACGAAACCAGATTTCGAGCACCATCAGTGCCCAAATTTTTAGCCCTACATCCCGTCGTCCGGCACGTTGCTCCTCGATTAAGCGGGTGATCTCTTCGGGGCGGAACAGCCCGCGCCCCGCAAGCCCGCCGAGAAGCTCGTCTTGCAATGGCCGCAGCTCTCCTCCCAACCAGGCGTTCACCGGCGGATTGAACCCCAATTTGCGGCGTTTCAACACGGCTTGCGGAAGATCGGACCGCATGGCGCGCCGCAAGAGCCACTTCGTCTGCCCGTAGCGGAATTTTTGATCGAACGGGATGCGAAGCGCGAACTCGACCAGCCGCCAGTCACAGAACGGCGCTCGCAGCTCGAGTGCGTGCGCCATCGACATGCGGTCGGCGTATTCGAGCACGTTGCAGCACAGGAATGAGCGGATGTCCACATACGCGAGCCGGTTCAGCGGCTCCAGGCCCTCGGCGCGCCGATAGAGACTGCGCAGGAAATCGCCGGAATCGTGATCCTCCGTCGCACTTGCGAGCCGCTCTGAATACAACCGGTGTTTGTCAGCCTGCGAGAAATATCCGATCCAGGCGAGGTACATCTCGATCAGCGGCTGATTTGCGTGTTCCAAAAACTCGCGCAGACGGCGTAACTGATGGCGCCCATTCGTATCGTCCGCGATGCATCCGCCGAGAAACGGCAGGAGCTGGTTGCGCAAAAACCGCGGTAAGGAGCGCACCCAGCCGCTGGCATAGGCGCCCAGATAGCGTGGATACCCGCCGAACAGTTCGTCGCCGCCGTCGCCACCCAAGGCGACCGTGACCGACTGCTTCGTCAAAGCCGCAAGCTGATAGGTCAACAGAGCAGTGGGATTCCCGAAGGGCTGGTCGAAGTGCCAGATGACTTTGGCGAGAGATCCGGTTGACGAGGGGTCTGCCTGAAGAACTGTGTGTTGGCAGCCGAAGCGCTCCGCCACGATTCCGGCGAACGGAATCTCGTCGTACATGGCATGGCCTGCGAACCCGACTGAAAACGAGCGCACGGCCTCGGTGGATGAGCGCGCCATGATGGCCGTGATCGTACTCGAATCCAATCCTCCTGACAGCAGCACGCCAAGAGGAACATCGCTGATCATGCGCGAAGAAACGGCGCTTTCGAGCCGCTCCTGAAGCTCGCTCTGGTTTTCCCGTACGCGTTGCCGGCCGCTCGCGCCATCCGACTCCATGGCATCCCAATAAGTGCCGAAACTCGTTTCCAGTCGCTCGCGTTCCACTCGAATCCGGGCCCAACTGGCCGGTTCCAATTGCCGAATTCCCTTGAACATCGTTCGTGGATAGGGAATGTATAAGTAAGTTAGGTAATCATCGAGCGCGTGATAGTCGATATCTGGCGTATCATTTACTCCCGCCAGGACGGCTTTGATCTCCGATCCAAACACGAACCGGGATGCGCGGCTCAAAAAGTAAAGCGGCTTCTTTCCCAGCCGGTCGCGAGCCAGAAACAGCTCGCTGCGCTGCTCGTCCCACAAGGCGAAAGCGAACATCCCTTCCAGCCGCTTGACGCACTCGACGCCCCATTGCCGGTAAGCGGCGAGAATAACTTCGGTATCCGAACTGGTCGCAAATTCGTGTCCGGTTTTCTCGAGCTCCGCGCGTAACTCGCGGAAATTGTAGATTTCGCCGTTAAACACCAGCGTTTTCGAGCCGCGAACCATCGGCTGATCGCTTCGCTCTCCGAGATCTACAATGCGCAGCCGCCGATGCACCAGTCCCACCCGCCAGCCAACATGGTCGGCTTGCCAAAACCCTTCCGCTTCGGGCCCGCGATGAGCAATCGAGCGCGACATTTTGGCCAGCGTTGCCCGCTCCCCGTCTCGCCCTATCAATCCGGCTATCCCACACATAAATGAATTTCCGCTACTCCCGTTTCCAGCTTGTCTTCGGCATGAAGCTCGCAATGGGATCGTGTTCGGTCGCTGCCGGAACCGTTCCTCTACGCACCGAGAGCACTCTGGCGAGCGCGATCAGCGACGGTGTCACGTCCTCCGGAGCCAGGCACCCGAGCTTCGGCTCGAGCACCCTTCGAATGGCATCCGCATAAGGCGCGAACACTTTACGCGAAGCACTGGACGGGCATGCCGTTAGAGTGAGCCGGTTGTCGCCGGGAAGAGAGATATCGAGGTGCCACGAAGGCGATCCGGCCGAGCGGCCCGGATGAGAGTAGTTGTCTTGCCCGAGCTGCGCAGAGATGCTCGTGAACCCGAATTCCTGGTACGAGTCTTGAAGCACCCGCCAGCACTCTTCCAATGTCACAGCGGAGGCGAGCTTGGATTCGAAGGCCTGGAGCGCAATCTGAGCGCTCACTAACTGCACGAACCAGCCTTCTGAAAGCGCGCGGCCCGCCACATCGAACTCGACGTACTCCAGGTGCTCGATTCCCGCCCATACGGCCAGACAGAATATGCCGATGATGACCAGCTCGTGACGGTGATTTGCAATTGCCAGCGAGAGCACCGCAAAAAGCGCGCACATGCCATACAGCAGCAGCGCCGCCTGTCGCGGAGAGAAGCCGAGATCGAGCAGGCGATGATGAATGTGGCCTCGATCCGCGCCGAAGATTGGCTTGCGGCGGAGAATGCGGCGGCCGATAGCGAGCGCGGTGTCGGTCAGCGGGATGGAGAGCGCCATCATCGGCGCCACCATGCCCAGCATCGTGGCTGATTTCTCGCTCCAGACGACGCCGAAACACCCCAATAGGAAACCGATGAACAGGCTGCCCGAATCGCCTAAGAAGATGGTGGCCGGATTGAAGTTGTAGCGCAGGAAACCGAGTAAGCAGCCAACCAGCGGCAGGATCGCAAGCGCAAGCGCGATATTCGATTGGATCAGCGCCGCGAGCAGCGTGGTCACGGAAGTCACCAGGCCGATGCCGCCCGCCAGGCCATCCAGTCCGTCGATCAAATTCAGAGCGTTCATGCAGATAATCAGCCACAGAATGGTCACCGGGCAGGACCACCATTCGACGGAATGGCCTAGGCCGAAAGCATCGATGCCCCCGACCGCCGTAATGCGAATGCCCGCTTGATATGCGCAAGCGGCGCCGGCGACCTGCCCGGCAAGCTTCTGCCACGGCCGAAGTGAAAATATGTCGTCCAGGAACCCAACCAGGAACACTAAGCTCGCGGCCGGAAGCAGCTTCCAAATGAACGGCAGCGCGGATCGCACCAGCGCCGCTCCTGTGGAATGCGTGCACAGCAGGATCGCAAAAGCCGCTACATATGATAGGAGGATCGCGACGCCTCCGACGCGCGGGATCGGCGTGGTGTGGATCTTGCGCTCGTTCCCCGGATGATCCAGAACGTCGAGCCGGCGAAACACGCCTCGCACCGCCGGGGTGACCGCGAGCGATATCAGCAAAGAAAGAGCGCCCAGAAAGAGCAGAGAGGACATAAGTGTCTAGGATTGGTAACCTGCCGACCCTCGGTGGCGACGGAACAGGTGAACCCGTGTCAGGCGACTGCGGTAGCTTCGTTCTCTTGATTGGCTCGATAGTATTCTTCGTACCCGTAGTAGCCGGAGGGCGCGTGCTTGGGGTCCCAATCGTTCAAGATGGTCCCCAATACCCTTGTGCCGTCCTGCAAAAATCTCTGGTGCGCGGCGAGTGCGGCGTCGCGGCTCGTGTGGCCCGCCCGGATGACCAGCACCAGCGCGTCGGCCAATCGTGCCAGAATTCGGGCGTCGGGCATGTGCAGCATGGGAGGCGTATCGATGAGCACCACATCGAAGTCGCTCCGCACCAGCATCAGCAGTTCGGATACGAACGGGTCGCACAGCAGATTGGTTGCGGCCCCGGTCGGCGGCCCGCTCGTCAGAAGATGAAGGCCCGCCACTTCGGTGGGACGGATCAGCGCCGCGACAAGCTCATCGCGATCCACAGCATCGGCTCCCCGCCGCAGCAGCGTGCTCAGGCCTCGTCGATTGTCCAACGAGAAGATATCGTGCTGACGCGGTTTCCGCAGATCGGCGTCGATTAAGAGCACGCGTTGGCCGGTTTCGGCGATCGCAATCGCCAGATTGCTGGTGACCGTAGATTTGCCTTCGCCCGGGCTGGCGCTGGTCAGTACCAGGGTCTTGGGTCGGAAGCTGCTATCGCCCGAGAAGAAAATCGACACCAGAATGGAACGGAAACTGTCCGCCACGATGGATTGCCTGTGATACAAGGTCGTCAGCTCGATGGCTTCGCCTTTGCCCGAGACTTCGCGCCCGGCTTCCGGTTGCGCCGTCGAAGCGGCGTTCGCTGTTTTCCCGGCGGAAGGAATGAGACCCAATTCCGGGACGTTCAAATAAAGAGCCACATCCCCGGGTTGTTGAATCGTTCTGTCCAGACGATCTCGCACCAAAATGAACGCTCCTCCCAGCAGCACCCCGGCCAGCAATCCCAGTGCCGCACTGCGCCGCGCATCCGGGCTGTAGGGCCGCAGCGGCACTTTCGCCGCATCCAGTACGCGGATGTTGCTCGCGTGCATGGCTGCCGCAATGCTCGATTCCTTCAACTGCTGCAGCATGGCTTCGTAGAGCTGCCGGTTGGTGTCCACTTCCCGCTTCAGAATGTTATATTCAATCGCCTTCTCGCCCTGCCCGCTGACCACCCGGGTCTGCGCATCATAGGCCCCGCTCAGCAGCGCCTCCCGGCGCGCCGCCTCCTCGTATTCGTTGCGAATGCGCTTCAGAATGTCGTCTCGATTCTGCGCGAACGTCTCTTCGAGGGTTGCAATCTGCGCCTCCACGCGCTTGACTTTCACGTGCTCAGGCGTATACGTGGTCTTCAGTTCCGCCAGTTCCTCTCGCAGTCCTGTCAACTTCGAATGTGTTTCGCGCAGACCCGCATCGTTCAGAATGTCCGGTAAACTATCGGGCGCGCTGCTCTGCGCCAACTCAAATCGCGATTGCTTGGCAATGCGTTCCGCCTGGGCAGCGGAAAGCTCCTGCTGCAATTGCCGCAGCTTGTCTTCCGAGATGTTGGTCTTCTCATCGGTGAAAATCAATCCGGAATTGCGAGCATAGCCCTGGAGTGCATCCTCCGACCTTTCGAGTTTGATCTTCATCTCGTCAAGCTGGCGCGAAAGCCAATCGCCGGTTTTTTCGCTGATCTGCCAGCGGGCCTCCAAATTCTGCTCGATGAACTCGTTCGCCAGGGTGTTTACGAAATTGGCGGCCAGGCGCGGGTACGTCGATTCGACCACAATTTCCAAAATGCGGGTCTGCCCCGAGGCTCGAACTTTCAAGCTGTTCGCGGCTCGTATTACTTGCTGCTGGTACCCGCTGGCGGCGGTGGGTGGCGGCAGATTCAGCGCCTTTCGCCAAAACGAGACACGAGCGGGCGCTTGAGCTTCCGGTTCGGAATCTTTTCGCAGCTTCGCAATCACGCGATCCCGCAGCGAGTCGCTCTGCAGGATCTTGATCTCGGTCTGGATATCCCAATCCGACGTGGTTGCGTTCTCCGCCAGGGGGCTCGCTTGCTTCAGATTCAGAAAGTTTTGGTTCAGGTCGACAATTTCTACCGAGCCTCTCGCCTTGTACACAGGTGTCTGAGGCAAGGTGATCAGAAACCCAAGCAGCAGTCCCGCGAACGCGAAGACAATCCATACCGCCTTATGGCGGCTCAGAATGAGCCAGTAATATGCCAGGCCGCCGGTCTCAAGCTCACCGGAGCCGCCCGTCCAGGGCGAAGCGGAGGGCATCTCGACATAGTTGCTGCGTACCAGCGCAGATTGAGGAGGGCGCTTCGAATACTCGCGCGGCGCAGGTTCTATCAGGCCGTGTGCGGCGCTGGCGTATTTGGCTGGCATGCGCTATTTGTAAATGGCGAGCCCGGCGCCGATCTGTCCGCCCATGCCAATCGCGGTCTCGAGCGTGCGCAAAGCGGTGCTCTTCGTGAAACTACTTGGGACGAAGAGGATATCGCTCGCTTTCAGTTCTAGATCTGCAGACTTGCCGGCCAGAATCCGTCGCAGATTAACGGGAATTTCGGCCCGCGCCGACCGCCCCGCCACCACCCGCATGATCTTGGCGCTCGCGGGCGACGCGGTGCTGTCCAGTCCCTCCGCTAGCGAGAGCACCTGGAGCGCGGAAAGAGACGCATTCTCTCCCAAAGTAAAACCACCCGGCTTGTGTACCGCTCCGATGGCATACACGACGGCTGCTTTTGGAACTGAAATGACATCCTCGGGCTTGACAGGTATGTTCGCAGCGGGATTGGCAGCTTGGAGGATGTCCTTGACCGGCAGCGAGGCGATGCTAAATTGACCGGTTGGATCGACCTTCGCTCCCGGAAGCGGAATCGGACCCCATTTCAACTTCCGCGTGATTCTCACCGTGTTGCCCGCATCCTCGCGCAGACCCCCGGCAAGCGACAGGACTTCATATAAGCTCTTCTCGCCTTGCACTTGATGCACTCCGGGTGCATTTACCGCCCCTAAAACGGAGATCGGTTGGCTGCGGTAATCGGTGATGGCGACGACCGCATTGGGGTGCACCAGGAAACGCTGCAAGCTCAGGTTGATCGCAGATTCCAATTGCTCGGCGGTGAGTCCGGCGGCCTGTATCCGGCCGATTAAAGGAAGACTCACATCGCCCTTCTGATCGATCCGGAATGCCTTTGTATTCAGTTCGTCTGCGTCGGGTATCAGCAGTGCGATTTGATCGCCGGGGCCGAGAACATAATCGGCCGCCGCAGTTGGCGGCACGGTAGAAGGACCGCTGCCGGTTGAAATGGCGGGCTCGCCCGCCGCATCCCCCGTGTCCTGTGGGCAAGCGATTCCCGCCGCGAGAACAAACAAAGCTGCGGCCCATACGGCAGTGCGCGTCGAAATCCGAATCACAGCGCCGTCACCCACTCGCGGTCCACTTCGACGGACACCGACCTTTGCAGGAGTTCGATCGATAAAACGATGCGCCACTCGCTTTTCTCTCGCACCAGAATCCCCTCAACGCCTTCGAGCGCGCCCTGATTGAGCCGTACGCGCTGACCCTGTTTTAGAAACGGACACGGTTGCACGCCAAATCCGGATTCGAGCGCAGCCTGAATCGCGCCCAGGTCGCCTTCCGGAATCGGAATGGGAACCTTCCCGCAACTGACTATGGAAACGACCCCAGGGCTGGTAAGGATCGGCAGCCGCTCGTTCGCTTCGAAGCGGCAGAACACATATCCCGGAAAAAGTGGAAGCTCTGTTTCGACAACCCGGTCGGACCATCGCTTCCGGGTTCGATAGAGCGGCAGATAACCCTCATAACCCTTGGAACTGAGCGATTGCGCGGCCATCTTTTCGGAGTTCGAGCGGGTACGAATTCCGTACCACGCAAGCGGGCTCTTTTCAGAGGGCGCGGAGGAGAGTAATGAAACAAAAGACATTCAGAACTGACAACGCTATCCATCGCGGCGTTGATGGACAAGCTACCGCCCTTTCGGTCACATCGCCGGCCTGGGCCCGGTGACCGGTTTGGCCGCCCGCTATGCTCTTTATCGGCACAGCGACCTACGCTCGCATGGAAAACAAGCGCGAGGGTTTTCGAAATTTTGGCTGATTGTAAGCGAGCTGATTGTCTGACAAAACGGCGCCAGGGTTGTGAATAAATAAAGCGTCGGCGAGATCCGCGCCGTATTTCGACGCAACTTGCTGATAGGCAGGCAGCAGATTAGGTGGACGCCTTACACAATCGTGCGCATCGCTTGCGATGAAATGCACCAGATCTGCATTCATGAGTTGTTCCGACGCGCGTTTTGCGCGCGTCCCGAAGTTTGCCATCAATGATTGGGCGGTGATTTGGATGAAGCAGCCGTCCTTCACGCACAGAGCAAGATCGCCTACACACGTTTGTAACGACCTATTTCTTTCCGGATGCGCAAGCAGGGGGACGATATTGGTCCTGGTTAGTTTTCGGATTACTGTTTGCAGCGTCGTAAGGCTGATAAAGTCCGGCAGCTCGAGCAACAGATAGCGGCCGCGATTGATGGTGTATTTGCGTGGGTGGCGGATCGCGTCTTCAAGATTCCCGTACTCCAACCGGAACTCGCAACCTAAGTGCAGACGGATGCGACTTCCGATTCCGGTAGAAACTGCGCGAAAGGCGCTTTGCACCGCCGGCTCGTCAAACGGATATTGAGCGTTGGCATGTGGCGTCGCGACAATGTCCGTCGTTCCCGATGCCGCCGCCAGCTTCAACATGTCAAGGCTGTCTTCAAGGCCGGTCGCGCCGTCGTCAAGTCCGGGAAGCACATGGCTGTGAATATCGATCACAAAGGTCCTTACCGGACTTATCGGCCGTGCGCTCAATAAGCTCGTTCCGCGGCCACTAGTTCCATTAGTACCTATTCAAGCTGGTAAACCCTCCTTACCTGGAGTATTGTAGAAATCCATTAGACCGGCAATTTCGTAGATACACATAAGGACTTACCGAACTCAATCTGCCCAGTTCGACGTAAGGAGGCTCACGTGGGGAAGCTCCTCTATCTGTTGTGTGCGATACCTCTGCTCTCAGCTCTATGCGCTGCAGCGACCTGCACGGATGGTTCGCTCGCTAGTTACATCGGTTTAGGATCGGGGGGCTGCACCATCGGTGCGAACACGTTGTATGATTTCCATACTGTAAGCGGAATCTCAGGCGCAACACCGATCTCAACTGCCGATGTCTCAATCGCTCCGCTGGGCGGGAATTTCGATCCTGGAATCTCTGCGTCCGTCAATACCGTAGCGGGCGCAAATACCCAGCTTGAATTGCTGTTTACTTATGAGATCGCTGGCACTACTTATGTCGGCGATTCGATAACTCTGGCAGGTTCTTCAGAGACCGGAGATGGCGCGGTCACCGATATTCAAAATTTTTGTGCTGGCGGGATGTTCGGGCCGGACGGGGTCACAGGCTGCACGGGAATGGCCGGCAGTCTCCTCACGCTGGACGGTATACAAAATCACGATTCAACGACATTCAGCCCCACCAGTTTCTTCGATGTGATCGACGACCTTACTCTGGACGGAGGCCTGATGGGATCGGCTTCCGGCGCGACCATTACCGACCGGTTCTCATCCGTGCCGGAACCTATCAGCTATTTGCTCGCAGGGTTGGGACTTGCTCTGGGGCTTGGGGCCAAACTCATTTCAGATCGAAGAAACAGGAGAACGTTGTGAATAGATTGAAAGGTGTCATTTGCATTGCGGTAACAGCGCTCATGGCGGTTCCGCCGTCCGGCTTTGCGGCGAGCCACCGCGAGGCACCGATTACCGCGCTCGATACGAAGGCCGATATTACCGATTTCTTCGCCTTCGTCAGCTACGACGACCCGACGAAAGTCACCATGATCCTCAATGTTGACCCGCTGCTCGAGCCCGGCAACGGTCCCAATTACTTCCCCTTCGACGACAATATCCTCTACGCCATCCGCATTGACAACAACAATGATGCTCTCGAAGACATCTCGTTCCAGTTCCGTTTCCAGACCGAAATTCGGGCGCCCAGTGTATTTACAGGCTTCGTAGGCGCGGGCGACGGCATCAGCGCACCGGGAAATTCACCGCCGCCAGTCCCGCCCGGAACGCCGATCGTGCCTCCCGCCATCACATCGCTCGATGGTCCCGGTTCGGCTGGGTTGAGCTTGCGCCAGACATACTCGGTCACCATGATGAAGAACGGCGTAGGCACGCCCTTGACGAATGAGGCGGGAGGACCGCTATTCGCTGTTCCCACCAACGTTGGCCCCAGGACGATGCCCAACTACCCAGAGCTTGCCGCGCAAGGGATCTACAGCCTCAACAATGGCGTCAAAGTGTTTGCGGGAACCGTCGATGATCCTTTTTATATCGACCTGGGCGCCACATTCGATTCAATCAATTACCGGAAGGGCACAAGCCGCGCCATCGGTGGTGTGCTGACCCCTGCGCAGGATGCCGACGACAACACGAATACCGCGCCAGATTTCGTATCGGGATTTAACGTCAACACTATTGCCATAGAAGTTCCTATCGCCATGCTGACCCGCACCGGTAAGAAGGTCGCGGCCTCGGATCCCGCGGCCACCATCGGTGTTTGGGGAACCACATCCCGCCCGCGTATTACCGTCCTTCGCGCGCCGCTTCCGCCGGAATCGTCCGGAGGTTGGTCTCAAGTACAGCGCATGGCCAACCCGCTCATCAACGAATTGATCATCGGCACTGGCAACAAAGATTTCTGGAGTATGAGCGAACCGGCAAACGATTCGCAGTTCGCGCACTACGCGCTTGACCCTCTGCTGACGCGAGTTGTCAATGCGGTCTATGGCATCAACATTCCTCCACCCCCGCGCGACGATCTCCTGCTGTTGATGGAGTATTTGCCTCCCATCGCGGCTCCCGGCACCAAAGCGGGCCCCGTGGCTGACCTGTTGCGGCTCAACACCGGCGTGCCGCCGACGCCTAAGGCAAGCCGAAGGAGACTAGCTGTGCTAGCCGGCGATTTCGGTGGCTTCCCGAATGGTCGGCGCGTGTCCGACGATGTGACCGATATTGCATTGCGCGTAGTTGCCGGCGGCGTGCTTGTTAGCGGATTCAACGTTTTTCCGAACAACCTGCTCGGCGACGGCGTGAACACCAACGACGTGCCGTATCAGGAGACGTTCCCTTATGTCGCCTTCGCGCATGATGGACGCGACCGCCGGCACATCGATCCAGGCGAGCCAGGCTGCACGATGGGCGCTGGGGCGCCCTGTCCGATTAACTAATGCGCTGCTGTCTTTTGCTAGCCGTACTGACGCTGGCTTGTTTGCCGGCGTCAGCGCAGTTGTCTTCCGCGCAGTTATCTCCCGTAGACCAGCGCATAGCGGCGGCGCAGAAGAAGGTCCAATCGGATCCGAAATCCTCGCAAGCCTGCAACGATCTCGCCTTCGCATTCTGCCGAAAAGGGCGCGACAACTCCGACGCTGCCACGTTCGATCAGGCACAAGCTGCGCTCGATCGTTCATTCCAGCTTTCGCCCGGCAATTACGATGGGCAGAAGCTACAGGTTACGGTCTTGCTTGGGAAACACGAATTTGCCAAGGCCTTGAAACTCGCAACCGAGCTCAACAGCAAAGTTCACGATGATATTGGCGTCTGGGGGTTACTGGTCGATTGCAACGCGGCGCTGGGCAACTACACCGAAGCCTTGCGGGATGCCCAATGGATTCTCGATCTGCGCGCCGGGAGCAGTTTGGGTTTTGAGAAAGCGGCGGGACTGCGAGTTCACTTTGGAGATCCGGAAGGCGCGATCGAGTTTTTCGATGAAGCCAACCGGCGAACTTCGTCGAACGACGCCGACCAACATGCTTGGCTGCTGACTCAGATTGCGAGCGTTCAGCTTGCCTCGGGCAATCTGAAACAGGCGGAAGATCGGCTCTCGCAAGCGCTCAGACTCTTTCCCGATTCCCAGCTTGCTCTCGCAGTTCAGGCCAAGCTGCGAACGGCGGAGGCGATGCGATGAAGCGAGCGGCGATTGTGCTCGCGATGACAGCTACTTTGGCGGCGGGTCAAGATTCGTTTGGGCTTCGGTTTGTCGGCACGCTCGGCCGTGCGAAGACGGATGAACGCATACGAACGTATGAACGTTTGCTTGCGTCGTCTCCCGACGATTTGCAATTACAGCCGGGGCTGATCTCGGCGTACCTGCAGAAGCTGCGGGAGTCGGCGGACCGAACGTACCTGGATCGGGCGTCGAAGCTGGTTGACAGAATGCTCGAAGCAGACGGTGGAAATTTCACGGCATTGCGCTTCGAGAACGAGATCGACCTGCAGCGGCACGAATTTACAGCAGTGGCCGAACGCGCCGGCGACATGGCGAAGTATTCTCCTTCGGATCCCGGCAACTGGGGTAACCTCGGCGACGCCTTGATGGAGCTCGGCGAATACGATCGCGCGGGGCAGGCGTATGCGCGGATGTTCGCGCTGCGGCCCAATCTGGGCAGCTACAACCGGCTGGCGTATTTCCGCTTTGTTACCGGCGATGCGGCGCGAGCAATCGAGTTGATGCGCGACGCGGTGGAAGCGGGCGATCCGCTGCCTGAGAATACGGCTTGGTGCGCGGCTGAACTAGGGGACATGTATTTCAAGACCGGTAGGCTGGCGGAAGCGGCGGAATCGTATCAGTCGGCGCTCGCGTTGTTCCCCGCGCTGCATCGGGCGAGTGCGGGCCTGGGGAAGGTGGAAGCGGCACGCGGGCATCTCGAAGCAGCCATCCGCAACTATGAGAGGGCGCAGTCGATTGTGCCGCTGGTGGAGTATGCGGGCGCGCTCGAAGACTTGTATTCCGCGGCAGGAATGACGACTAAAGCACAGCAGCAGCGCGACCTCATCGAAACAATCGAGAAGCTTGGGCGGGCGAATGGTGAGAAGACCAACCGCAACTTGGCGCTGGTATTGGCCGATCACGGCCGGGACCTGGATGTAGCTGTGCAGTTGATGGAAACAGAGATTCCGACGCGAGGCGACGTTTACACCTGGGATGCACTGTCGTGGACGCTCTACAAGAGCGGGCGCATTGCTGAAGCGAAGGCGGCGAGCGCGAAGGCGCTGAAGCTCGGGACGCCGGAGCCGGTCTTCTATTCCCACGCGAAGCAGATTGCGAGCGCGCAATGAAGCGGGCGCTTGCGTTGGTTATTGCGGCGGCGTCAATGGCGGCGGCACATCCGATGGGTAACTTCAGCGTCAGCCATTACGCGAAGCTGCAGGCGACTGCGCGCGGGGTAGAAATCGAATACGCCTTGGATCTGGCGGAGATTCCGACCTTCGAGCTGCTGCGCGATTGGAAGCTGGAGCGAAATAGTCCCGAAGCCGAGCTTGACCGGAGAGCCGGCGAGCAGGCGCGCGAGTGGCTCAGCAAGTTGACGATTACGGTAAACGGCAGGCCGGCGAAGGCCCGGTTCGAATCGGCCCGCCTGGTGATCGCTGACGGGGCGGGCAACTTGCCGATTCTGCGGATCACGACGCGCGCGCACGTGGACGCTCGCGGCGGTGAGATCGAGTATGAAGACGGCAATTATCCGGATCGCGCGGGTTGGAAAGAGATTGTCATCGACACCGGACCCGGCGCCACGTTGCGGAAGGCCAGCCAGGGGAACACAGACATCAGCAACGCGCTGACCCACTATCCGCCGGACCCGACGATTGCGCCGCCGCAGGATCTGAAAGCCGACCTAACGTGGGCCGTTAATCAACCTGCCGTACAGCCTGCGGTAATTGCACACATCGCGCAGCCACACTCCGCTCCAGCCGCAGTTGCGCCGGCGACGATGACGGCGCAAGCGGCGCCAAGAGGCGCGGTCGTGCGCGGCGACTTCTTATCGAAGCTCATGCATCAGCGCGAGTTGACACCCTGGATGATCCTCGTGGCGCTGGCGGTGGCGTTTGCGCTTGGGGCGGCGCATGCGCTGACTCCGGGGCATGGCAAATCGATTGTCGCGGCATATCTGGTTGGCTCGCGCGGCACGCTGAAGCATGCCGCGTTCCTGGGTGCGATGGTGACGTTCACGCATACCGTGACGGTGTTTGCGCTCGGGCTGGCCACTCTGTTTTTGTTTCGATTTGTGGTTCCAGAGAAGATTACGGCGGCGCTCGGAGTAGTGTCGGGATTGTCGATCGTGGTGGTAGGTGCGTGGATGCTGTATAAGCGGATGCCGAAGAAGCATCATCATCATCACCACCAGCATCATCATCACGATCACGGCCACGATCATGAGCACAGTCACAGTCACGCCCACACCCACGCTCACGTGCCGGATGAGATGTCGTGGGGCGGGCTGGCAGCGCTGGGTGCGAGCGGGGGGTTGGTGCCATGCGAATCGGCGCTGGTCCTATTATTAGGCGCGATTGCGCTGGGCCGAGTGGCTTTGGGGTTGCTGCTGCTGGTGTCGTTCAGTCTCGGCCTGGCATTGGTGCTGATGGCGATCGGGATGTTGGTGCTCTATGCGAAGAGATTGCTGCCGGAGCGTAAGCGGAGTGGAAGGCATCCACTGTTCCGGTGGGTGCCGGTTGCATCCGCGGCGGTGGTAATCCTCGCCGGAGTCGTGATGACGGGCGTCTCGCTCGGGTGGATCCAGCCGCGATGGATGATCGGGTGAAAAGGCTTGTTCGTTGCGCAGCGCCACCATGGGATCTGACTCCTGGTCATCTTCGGCATGTCGGCGCGGCTGGCTCCCAAGGCCATGTGCACGCCGAATTCGTGAGTGCGCGCCGCCACAACTAAGAGATCACCGCATAAATTCCGGTGACCGCCCGTAGCAATGCGATGAGGGCAAAGGAACTCATGGTATCGATTGGGCGATAACGCATCCCGGGCGGAAATCTTCTATTGACACGCCAAAGACCTGCTTCCATCATGGCTTCAAAGGGTGTCATGCGTTTGAGACGGTTTTGGTATCTTCCCGCCTTGTTGGTGCTGGCAACGTCTGGAATTGTGACCGCGTGCGCCGCCGAGGCCGGCTCGAACCTCAACGATTGGGTGATTGTTCCCGGCAAACGCGCTGGGCCGATTACGGCCAAGACCACTCGCGCCGATCTGATACGTTTCTTTGGCGCGAAAAATGTCCAAGATGGCGATATCGTGATCAGCGACGGTGGCCGCGAACCCGGAACGATCATATTCGGCGGCCAGTCGGATGCGTCGCTCGGGCTTCTTTGGCTGGATGAGACTCCCGAAGCGGAAGTCCGCAGCATCGTCTTCTGTCAAGGATCGGAGTTGGCCGAGAAATGTCGCTGGCACACGGAAGACCGCATTAGTTTCGGAACCGATCTCAAAGCTCTCGAGCGGCTCAATGGCCGCAAGTTCAAGCTCAACGGTTTTGATTGGGGTTACGGCGGCCTTATCACGTCGTGGGAGGGTGGCCGCTTGGAGCGCCTCTCCACCGCGTGCGGGCGAGTGACCCTTCGTCTTGATCCATCCCCCGGGCCGCCCTCGGATGAACGCAGCAGCCTCATCGAGCAGGTCGAAGACAACGACGAGTTCTGGTCTTCCGATGGTCCGATGCAAGCGCTCGATCCTTTGGTTGACCACATGTCGATGTCGTTCCTAGGTTGTAATCGGTAGTTAGCGGGCAGCCCTCCAGCTCTACTCGTAGGTTGTATTCTCAGCATGCAGACATCCTGCAAATCTGCTATTCTGGGTCCTTAAGCGTTCTCGGCGAGAGCGTCTCTTGGCCTCCAAATAATTGATCCGATAGTCAATGTCATGGAGTCCGACTCGAATGAAGTGCTGGTGTGCAGGCTCCGGCGTTTTGCAGCGCAACGGAGAAGCCTAAAGGCGCTCGGAGGATTCCCCCCTGCTCTCTTAGGGGTCAATGACGGAGGGCAAGCCGGAAGCTCTCGCCGGGAACGCTTTTCTTCTGTGCTCCGGCTCCATGAACATCCTCTTTATCGGCGATATCTTCGCCTCCGGTGGGCGTGGCATCGTCGCCGATAATCTAAACCGGCTGATCACGGAATATAAGATCGATTTGGCGATTGCGAACGCCGAAAACGCGGCCGGCGGATTTGGGATCACGCCCCTGATCGCCGAAGAATTGCTCGCGCTGGGACTGGATGTTCTCACGGGCGGCAACCACAGCTTCGATAAGCGCGAGATCCACGACTATCTCGGAACGCAAGAGCGCCTGTTGCGGCCTGCAAACTACCCTCCCGGGCTGCCGGGAAGAGGCGTGTACACGGGCAAGGCGCGCAACGGAGTCCCCTATGCCGTGCTGAATCTGCAGGGGCGCGCGCACATGGCCAATATCGATTGCCCGTTTCGCAAAGCCGATGAGCTGCTGTCCGGCCTCGACCCGGCTATCAAGATTCGTGTGGTCGACTTTCATGCCGAGCTCACCAGCGAAAAAGTAGCCATGGGCTGGCATCTCAACGGACGGGCGACGGCTATGATTGGCACGCATACGCACATCCCGACGGCGGATAATCGCGTGCTGCCCGGCGGCACGGCCTATCAGACCGACGCCGGTATGACGGGTCCCTATGAATCCGTGATTGGCATCGAGAAAGACACCATTCTCCGCCGCTTCCTGACTGGATTGACGGGGCGCATGGAGGCTGCCCGCCACGGAATAGAGCTGCACGGGGCGATTGTCCATGCGGACGAGCAAACTGGCAAAGCGACCGCCATCGAGCGCGTGATGTGCGCTAAAGCGTAAAAGGGAAGCTACTCGTTGACTAACTTGTATAGCATCGCAAACCGCCCTATTTGTATCTGAGCCTTTTCGCCGGGAGGGGAAATGCGAAAGGATTCGATTCTGCCCATGCGGGTAATACGCTTGGCTTCCACCTTTCCTAACAACTTCCCGGATTGTGCCTCGTAGAAACTGACTTCTAGCGCATCGTCGCCGCTATGCTTCCATCCGAAGACATAAGTTCCCGGACGCAGCGTGAGGGCCTCTATCTTAATAGGCGCCTGAGCGATTACAAAGTTCGAATACTTGCCTTCCGCGGCGTAACCTGCCGTGATTAGAACCACGCCGGCAACGAATTTCCTATTCCCGTCCGTAATGCCCGACGCCGTGCGGAACTCGGTCTCAATTCGTTCTTTCTCCACCTGGGCGCGAGCCGGAATGACCTGGTGAAGCTCAGTTTCTGTGGCCGCCCTCCAGGTTTCAGCCGAATGGCCGAATGCGCACGCTAGTAGCGCCGAAAGAAAAAACGAGATGGTGCAACGTATCACCTTGCTGTCTCCAAATTACGTCCAATGCACGATGCCGCGCTGCAGTGCGGAGGTCGCAGCTTGCGTGCGGTCAGTAACGCCTAACTTCCCAAGGATGCTGTTTATGTGCGTCTTGACAGTTGCTTCTGAGATGGAAAGCTCAGCGCCAATCTCTTTGTTGCTGCGTCCGGCCACGATCTCCTTCAGAACTTGAAGTTCTCGGGCTGTCAATGCGGGAGCTCCCATTCTGTCGGCGAGGCGCTCGGCAATGGCGGGTGGAATCCGGGTTTTTCCCGCGTGCACGGCGCGAATGGCGTCCATCAGCTCTTCTCCAAACATTCCCTTGAGCAGATAGCCTTTGGCGCCGGCCTGAAGAGCCCGATAGATATCTTCGTCTCCATCGAAAGTTGTCAGCACGATGATGCGCGCGGTCGGATACTTACGCCGGATCTGAGTGACCGCCTCCACGCCGCCTAAATGGGGCATGCGCAGATCCATTAGAGTGACATCCGGCCGATGCTGATCAAAACACTCCAAAGCTTGTTTGCCGTCCGCCGCTTCCGCGACTACCTGGAAGCCGCTGACGGTTTTCAGCAGAGCGACCAGGCCTTGGCGTACGACATGATGATCGTCGGCCACCAGGATGCGAATTGGTTCGCTCACTTGAGTGGCAGCTCCAAACAGACCTGGGTTCCCTTGCCGGCCGCGGTAATTACGCTCAGCTTGGCATTGATCCCTGCCGCGCGCTCACGCATGCCGCGCATGCCGAAATGCCCGTCTGCGTCCGCCGCGCATTCATACGGTACGAACCCCTGCCCGTCATCGCAGATGGTCATCTGCGCTTTTGTCGAGTCGAACGCAAGACTCACGTTCAGGCGAGTGGCGTGGGCGTGGCGCACCACATTCATGACTGCTTCCTGTCCAATCCGGAGAACCTCGGTCTCAATTTTTGCGGGTAACGGGCGATAGGCGCCGCTAACTTCGATTTTCACATCCAACGCGTGATTCTGCACAGATTGCTGAACGGCCTTGGACAGCTTGGAACGAAGGTCTTCGTCCGCTCCCGGTTCAGCGCGAAGATTCCAGATCGAGCGGCGCGCCTCCTCCAAACTCTCCTCTACCAGAGACTGTGCTTGCAGCAGCACCTCGCTGGCGGATTCCAATGAAGTGGACATGAGCCGGCGAACCAGCTCCAACTGGACTGAGACGCCGACGAATCCTTGCGCTAGAGTGTCGTGAATCTCGCGGGCAATGCGGTTACGCTCCGCCATGACCGCGCTGAATTGTGTCCTTACATGACCTACGCGCCAACGATAAAACGCATACGCCAACGCCGCAACGGCCAGTAACATGAAACCGCGAAACCAATTCGTCTGATATAGATGCGGCTGCAACTCGAATGACAGAAAAGCGCCCTTCGTATTCCACAGCCCGTCGTTGTTTCGAGCGAGGACAACAAAGCGATAGTTTCCCGGCGGCAGATTGGTGTAATATGCCGTTCTGCGGGTTCCAGCATCGACCCACGTCGGGTCAAAACCCTCCAGGCGGTACCTAAAACGAATCTGCTGCGGCGCCGCAAAACTGAGACCGGCATATTCGAACGAAAGCCGGGACAAGCCGGGGCCAAATGACCTGACCTGGGAGGGATCAAGAAGCCGCTCGTCGGCATTGACGCGTTCAAGAACCACCGAGGGCGGGATGCGGTTCGGTGCGGTGTGCCCGGCGTCAATGGATACCACGCCTTTCGCGGTTGCAAGCCAGATGGTGTTCCGGTGGTCTTTCCAAACCGTAGGATGGCCGCCGGTGCTGAATTCACTTACGGGCAGGCCATCGCCCGTGCCATAGGAACTAATCGAAACCGCGCCACTCTTGCCTTCAGCGTAAGCGTCCAGCTCACTCCTGGATGCGCGAAAAAGTCCGCGCGGTGAGGCGATCCACAACTGGCCATTCGAATCTTCTACAATGCCAGTTACTGTTTTCGGCAATCCGAGTGTAGGTGGGAACTGAAACGCATTTTGGCCTGCAAGACGCGTGAGTCCTCCGGTCTCGGCGCCGATCCAGAGTACGCCGCGGGCATCTTCAAAGAGCGAAGTAATCGCATCCTCGCGCCTGCCTTCGAGCGATGCGGGTCGAGTAACTTTGCCGCCCCTAAGGCAGATAAGCCCCTTTAAGGTTCCTACCCACAAACATCCATCCTCACTCCGCAGGATGGCGCCCACCAGATCGCTCGGCAAGCCATCGGCGGACGTATAGTTGGTCACCCGCCCACCTATATAATGCGCCAGGCCACGACGCGTTCCCATCCAAAGGGAACCGTCCCTGTCGGTGTAAATAGATCGAATGAAATCATCCGGTAAGCCATCCGAAGAAGTTAGCCATCGGACGTGGCCTTGGTGAATAATATTCAAGCCATCCGGCGTCCCGGCTAGTAAGTCGCCATGAGAATCACCGGCAATGGATAAGATGACATCGCTCGAAAGGCCATTCGCCGTTGTGAAGCTGGAGAACGTTTGGCCATTGAATCGCCGCAGACCGTGGCCGTTGGTACCCGCCCACAAGATTTCTTGCGCGTCTTCATATACGCATCGAATCAGATCATCGGGCAGACCCTCGTCCCGGCCGAAGTTTCTAAATCTCCGGTCGCGAAACACGGTAACTCCTCCAGCGTCGGTTCCCACCCACATATTGCCTTCACGATCCTCCAGGAACGAAAGAATCGAGCCGTGTGAGACCGGATCGGGAGACCCGATAGGAAAAACTTTGCCGCCGATGATCCGGGCCGCACCCGTTTCGGTTCCGACCCATATGGTTCCCGTGCGGTCTTCACTGAGCGCGGTCACATTGCCGCTCGCCAACCCCGCCGGGAGTTTTATCATCTTCGTGCGTCCATTTTCATGAACCGTCAGACCCCCACTAGCGCTGGTCCACAAGCGGCCCAGCCGGTCCGTCACGGCGATCGTTGAAACATTGCCGTTAGGGGCGTTCCTGAATCGGCCGTCTTGAAAAAGCGCAGCGCCTTCCGCAGTGATCACCCGCAGAGCGCCCGCCGCATCCTGAAACAGGGAAAGTACATTGTTGCTGGGCAATCCCTGTTCGGTTGTGAAGGCGCTGAATTTTCCGTTCTGCAGCCGAGCCAATCCATCCGCGGTCGCGATCCAAAGCGACTTATCGTTTCCTTCCAGCAGACAGCGAATGTTGTTGTTCCTCAGTTCCGCCGTGTTCTCCGAATCGAAGACCACAAACTTGAGGCCGTCGAACCTGGCCAGGCCGCCTTCCGTCGCAAGCCAGATGTAGCCATCGCTGGTCTGCACGATTGAATGAACCGAGTTCTGGGGCAAGCCGTTTTCCGTTCGCCAGGTCTGATATTCGTAGGCGGCGGGCGCACCGGCGTCTGGAGCCGCGGGACGGGCAAAACCGGCGAGGACGGTGAAGAGCACCGGCAAACAGAGACCGGGCAGAGTGCGAGCTCGCATTTTAGGGATATCAGATCCAGTTTAATTCGAAGGCATTCTGCGCCCTGCGCCTCTACATTAACGCCGAGCGCGAACTGTCCGCCGCGAATGATCGCCTGAAACTGAGGCGAAGTTATCACGTTTGTGTCGCCTCTACGCCAGAAAAGCGCCCTCGTCTTAATTGCGATAACGTGGGAACACGCGAAGGGCCGTGTTAGCGGCGCTTGGTGTCTCATTAAGAAGTTTTGATCTTCGAGGTCATTCAAGCTAAACAAACTGCTCGCATGAAACCGGAAGAATTGCCGAACGTCAGTGAAGGGAAGAGGGGACAGCGGGGATTGCTGCGCGCCGCCGAACACCTGAGCGAGTCGAAGCTAAGGGAGACAAAGCTAAGCGGTAGTGTCGTCATCGGTGAGCTGATTCGCAACATGGAGCTTGGCCGCTTCGAACTGGCGTTTACCGTGCTGATGCCCTGCGCCTTCACCGTCTACTTAAACCCCGAAGACCACGCGATGCTGAGTGGGGTATTCGAACTGGTGGTCGAAGATGCGCGGCGAGCGCTGTGCGCGCGCGTAGCGGAGTTGAATGCGTCGCGCTCCGTGCTGGGCTTTAAACGGCGCAACAAACCTGGGAAAGAACATAAGATCGCATGCCGCGATTGGATGATCGAATTCCTGCCGGATGCGGAAGTTCCGCTCGGAGACGTCGAGATTCATTCCGAGTTGAACGAAACAGCGCAGCCGGGATTTCGCGGGATGAAGACGACGCTCACGGATCGCGAGCCTTCGGCTGCCGTACATCGCACAACCGGCGCACGGAATGAGACGCGAAGGCCGGTCGACGCGCTCTATGCCGAGATACGCTATGAAGACGACTCGGGTCCGCAATTGTATCTGGTGACGCAGAACCAGGTGCGGGTTGGGCGCGGCGGAGACGACCAGCCGATGGACTTGGCGCTCTACACGAGCGACGAAGTGTCCCGAGAGCATCTGACGATTCGGCGCGATGCGGCCACCGGCGTTTTCTTCGTAACTGACATGAGCACTAACGGCACGTGGGTGGACGGCAAGCGGCTGCGCAAAGGAGTCGAGGAACTATTGCCCAACCGGGCGGAAATCGGCGTGGGCGAAGTGCTCACGTTGGCGTTCGAAGCGCGGCGATGAAATTCCTATACATTGCGCACATCCCGTTCGTGCTGCTGTTCGCAGGGTTCGCGGCGGTGTTCGTATGCGCCAACTGGCGAGGGCGGAAGCGAAGATGAAAACCGCCGCGGCTTGGCGCGCCGGGGTGGCAACGGATCCCGGCCTGCTGCGAACCGTCAATGAAGACCGTGCATTGGTGGACGACACGCTTGGGTTGTTCTTGGTGGTGGACGGCTTGGGTGGCCATGCTGCCGGTGAGATGGCAGCCGAAACTGCTGTGCGCGCCATTACGGGACACTTGGAATCCGCGGCGCTCGAGGGCCGGCCGGACGTAGAAGAGAATATTCGTCGCGCCATTACCGAAGCGAACAACCAGATTTATTTGTTGGCGCAGCAGAATGAAGACTGGCGCGGCATGGCCTGCGTGCTGACGCTGGCGGTGGCCGACGAAGATCGCGTCACGGTTGGGCACGTGGGAGATTCACGCCTTTACCTGGTCTGGAACGGCAATCTTCGAAAACTTACTTCGGATCATTCGCCGGTCGGCGAGCAGGAGGAGCATGGCGAGTTGACCGAACAGGAGGCGATGCAACACCCGCGCCGCAACGAGGTGTTTCGGGATGTGGGATCGCAGCCCCATGAGCCCCACGACCAGCAGTTCATTGAGACCAGAAGCTTCCGGTTCCGGCAGGATGCGGCGCTGCTGCTTTGCAGTGACGGGCTGAGCGATGTGTTGACTTCGGGCGAGATCAGCGGGATCGTCGAGCGCTATGACGGCGACCCGAATAGCACGGCGCGGCAGTTGGTGGAAGCGGCCAACTTCGCGGGCGGCAAGGACAATATCAGCGTGGTGTTCGTGGCGGGCGCGGATTTCCTCGGAAGCGATTCGAACACCCTGGTAGAGGTTCGTCCGCGCCACGCCGCGACTCGCATGCGGGAGCCCAAAGGTCGCTGGCGCGGCATCGCTCGCAACGCTTTGCTGCTGATTGTGGGAATGATTCTGGGCATCCTGTTGTGGACTGCGCTCGAGCGTTTCACCGGGCATGCATCCACGGCGGCGCCTGGCGCCGGTCATACGCAGAAAGACGGCGGCGTGAAGGGCTGGAGGCCAGCGCCTAAATGATGCCGGCAGAGAGCAGCGCGACGATCCAGACCCAAACCTTGGGCAAGTACGAAATCATCCGCAAGCTCAGCCGCAGCATGACCGACGTGTACCTGGCGAACGATACCGAGGCGGATCGCCTCGTGGTTTTGAAGCTCATCGAGCATTCCCGCGATGATTTCACCCAATTGGTGATTGAAGCCGAGCGGCGCGGCGCGCAACTGCAGAAGCAATTGCATGAGATCGATCCACGTATTCTCGAAATTTACGAATACGGCGAACACAACGGCTTCTCGTTCGTCGCCATGGAGTATTTCGAAGGGAGAACCCTGGCCGAGATTCTGCGGGCTGAACGCAGAATGGATTCGAAGCGAGCGGCGCGCTATGCGGCGGAGATTTGCAGCCAACTCAAAACTCTGCACGCTTTCGTTTCCGATGTAGATGGGCGCAGAACCGCGGTGGTGCATGGAGACATCAAGCCGTCGAACGTGCAGATCGGGGCGAAAGATGAGTTGCGGCTGCTGGATTTCGGCATCGCGAAGGTCATCACCTACACGCACAATCTGACGCATCACAATCTGGGCAGCCCGAGCTACTGCTCTCCGGAGCGCATCAGCCGGGCGCAGGTGGACTTACACGCGGATCTGTGGGCGGTCGGCGTCACGCTGTATGAGATGGTTTCGGGCATGCCGCCATATCAGGCCCAAAGCACGCGAAAGCTGGAGAACCTGATTCAATCGAAGCGGCCGCCGCGCGCGCTGCCGGAGAATTGCCCAGCGCCCTTGAAAGCGATCATTTCGAAGGCGTTGGCAGCGGACATTCAACAGCGGTACACATCGGCCGAGGCGTTCGAGAGCGATCTGCGCGCCTTTGAGGAAGGCCGTCCCACCTCAGCCGAGCTGGGGCCGATCCGGTCTTGGAACGCCAACGCGACAATTGACAAACATCCGGCAGCCGGTGGCGCGGCTCGGGAGAATGGCGCCACTAGGGTCGTTTCCAAAAAGCCCGCGCTGCCTGCGGCGAAACCGCGCAGGCACATCATCAGCATGGCGATCGCACTGTTAACGGGTGTGCTGGTCGGGCTGCTGATTTTCATTCCCATCAGTTACTATCGCCGCTTCGCTGCCGCCAGTGCTCCGCTTCTCGGCCCGAGAGATTACGCCCACGCGGGGCGTCAGAATCTCGCTTCCGATTGGAACTTGTATCAAACATTGAAGCAGCAATTCAGCTTTCTCGGCGAATACACACCCGTGCATTCCGTGGAGGGACCGCTGCATGCAAGCCTGATCGCGGGCGCCGATAACATCCTCGATAGTTTTCGTCACAGCGCAGATGGCCGGCTCAGCGATTTCAATTGGGCGCAGGCGCGTCTGTGTCTGCGGCATGCGCTCGAGATCGATCCATCAGATGCAAAGTCGAAAGGCGAGTTGGCGCTGTGCAACGGCTATATCGAATTTAGCGACACCCCGGATGCTCAACGCGCCGCCCAGAGCGCGGTGGACTTTCGCGACGCTGAGTCTTACCTTCCGAGCTCGCCCGATCCGCATCTCGGATTGGCGCGCGTGGCGGTGTACGGATTTCACAATATCGGGCAGGCGCTTGCGGAATTTCATCAAGCAGGGGAGTTAGGATACCAACTCGGTCCGCGCGAGGCGGAACAGCAGGCGGACGGGTACCTGTATCGGGCGCAATCCGAACTTGCGCGTGCAAAGACAACGTCGGCAACGGCAACTCAGGAACGCGCTAGATGGCTGCAGGCCGCTAGGAGCGATATCGAGCGTGCCCGTGGGTTGTATGAGCCGCTGTCGGGTTTCTCTAATGTGGATTCGGATCTGGAGCAAGTGTATGCCGCGAGCGGCGAAGAGAAGGCGCTCGAAGCCGAGCTTCACCCGGTAGCGCACAAGACGCGCTCTACCAAGCGCAGCACGAGTTCACGGCGATGGCGGTAACCAAGACCTGGGAGGCGAGGACTGCGGCGAGCGTTCGCGTCGCGGAAGAATTCAAACCGGCGGAACGGCGTCGCGAGACTTGGTGGCTGGCCGGCGCTTCAGCCGTAGTGGCGTGCGGCTTGGCGCTGGTGCTGATCGCGAAGACACAGGATTTCCCGGACTTGCGTAGCCGGTTGGATCGTGGCGAGTTGCTCAACCTGAACCAGGTGACGCAGCCGGAGCAGTTGTTGCCGGTGCTTCAAGTGATTGCGGACGCGAGCGAGCGGGAAGCCATTGCCGAGCGCTTCTCCAGCTATCTTCAGGAGCACCGGCCGGCAGCGAACGCCGGCGTGCTGGCGCGGATTCGGCTGAGCGGCGTCGCCGGGGCGCCTGCGAAATTCTGGTTTCCGCTCGGCAGGGTGAAGCCGCTGGTTGTGGTCCGCACGCCGGGTGATTTCTTGCGCGCCTATCTCGAATGGACTTTGCTTTACCTGGCGGCGTTCTGGCTGGTGCATCTCGCGTGGCGCTGGCGCCGATTCCGGGGCGACCCGGCCATTCTTCCGGCGTTGCACATGCTGACGGGCATCGGGTTGATCCTCATGGTCAGCTTGCGCGATCCGCTTCGTGACACGCTCGAGTTCCAGAAGTTTGCGTGGGGCGTAATCGCGGGTTGCGCGGTCCTTCTGCTGCCGCTGCTGCGATTGTTCGATTACCGGAATTTTTCGCGCTGGGTCTATACGCCGTTGCTGGGCGCATTTGCGTTGTTCGTCGCGCTGTTGAGGCTCGGGTCAGGGCCGACAGGCAGCGACGCCAAGGTGAACCTGGGGCCGTTTCAGCCGGTGGAGGCGATCAAGGTTCTGATCGTGTTCTTCATGGCGGGTTACTTTGCGAGCAATTGGGAACGCCTGCGAGATCTGCGCGAGAAAGTGCTCGTTCCGCGCTGGCTGCGCTGGCTGGAGCTTCCGAGAGTCAGCCACGCGTTGCCCGTGATGTGCGCGGTCAGTTGCGCGCTGGTCCTGTTCTTTGTGTTGAAGGACATGGGACCAGCGTTGGTGATGGGCTTTGTCTTCTTGACCATGTTCGCGGTTGCGAGAGGCCGCGCGGGATTGGCGCTGCTGGGAGTCGTGCTGTTGATTGCGGGCGTGGTGATCGGCTATCACTACGGCGCGCCACACACCGTGGTGGAGCGGGTGGACATGTGGCTTTCGCCGTGGAACAACGATGTGCGCGGCGGCGAACAACTGGCCCATTCACTCTGGGCTTTTGCAACCGGAGGCCCATGGGGTTCAGGGCCGGGTTGGGGTGATCCCAGCCTGATTCCGGCCGGACATACAGACCTGGTGCTGCCATCCATCGGCGAAGAGTGGGGTGTGCCCGGTGTGGTGGCGGTATGCCTGTTGTTCGTGCTGCTGGTGCATCGCGCGTTTCGAATCGCATTGCGGGCGCCGGACGAATACGGGATGTTTCTGGGCGTCGGGCTCGGGACGCTGATTGCGCTCGAGATGCTGCTGATATCCGGCGGCGCGCTGGGCGCGATTCCCTTGTCCGGCGTGGTGTCGCCGTTTCTGAGCTCTGGCAACACGGCGATGCTCGCGAACTTCTTCATTTTCGCGGTGCTGCTCGGTATCTCGAATCAGACTGCGCGGGCGGAGGCTGTAGTCGCCGAAACCGAATCGTCTGAAGATCTCTCGCCGATCTTCCGCATGCCGGTGCGTGTGGCTTCGATCGCGTTGGGCGTATGCGCAATCGCGCTTGTTGCAAGAGCGGTTTCGATTCAGGCGCTGCATGACCGCGAACTGCTGATCAAGGATGCATTCGTATTCGCGCAGGACGGCGTAAAGCGGCCGCAGCACAATCCGAGATTGAACCTGCTGGCGGCTTCGATTCCGCGCGGCAATATTTATGATCGCAACGGCGTGCTGCTGGCGACCAGCAATTGGGCGGAGCTGGACAAACGGCGAGCAGATTATCAAAAACTCGGCGTCAATATCGATCAGTGCTGTTCGCCGCTCGATTCGCGCCAATATCCATTCGGTGGCACGACCCTGCATCTGCTGGGCGATTGGCGCACGGGCGAGAAGTTCCATGCCACGAACGCGTCGCTGGTGGAACATGATTCGAATGCGCGGCTGCAAGGCTATTCGGACTACCGGGATCTTGCGCCGGTAGTGCGATACCGCCATCAACGCGCGAATCCAATGCTGCAAGCGCTGCTCGCGCGCGACCGCGACGTAAATACGACGATCGACATCCGCCTGCAACTGGCGGCCTCGGAGATTCTGCGGAATCGTTTGCAGGCAGGAAACAAGAAAGGTGCGCTGGTGGTGATGAATACGGCTGGCGATGTGCTTGCGCTGGTGAGTTGGCCCGCGCCGGTGTCGCGCGACCCAGCCAATCCCGATGAGCTGCTGGATCGCGCGCGATACGGCGAGTATCCACCCGGCTCGACATTCAAGCTGGTAACCGCCATTGCGGCGCTACGCCTGGATCCTAAGGCGATGCAGCACACTTATTCGTGCAAGCGCTTGGGCGATGGGCGCGTGGGCACCGTGATACCCGGATGGCGGCGTCCGGTTCGCGACGACATCGAAGACCATGCCCACGGAACGCTCAATATGGCCAGCGCGATTACGGTTTCGTGCAACGCGTATTTCGCGCAGCTCGGTGTCTACAACGTGGGTGCTAAGGCGCTGCACGACACAGCGGAATCGTTTGGTATACCGGCAGGCGACATCGCCGATGTGAAACAGATGCTGCCGTTCGCCGCTTACGGTCAGGGTCCGGTAGTGATCACTCCGTTCAAAATGGCGCGTGTTGCAGCGACCATTGCGGCGGGCGGGTTCATGCCGCAAGGCCGATGGGTGTTGGACGCAAGCAACTCGCGGACGGCGGCGCCGGTTTCGCTCGTCGCGCCGGATTCGGCAATTTTTCTCGCGAATGCAATGCGATCTGTCGTCACCAGTGGGACGGCGAGAACGGCGATGAACGGCATCGACGTCAGTGTCGCCGGGAAGACCGGAACAGCGCAGTTGGATGCGGGCGAGCCGCACTCGTGGTTTGCGGGATTCGCGCCGTACGATGCGCCAGTGGAGAAGAGGATTGCGTTCGCGGTGGTGGTGGAGCATGGTGGATACGGCGCCAAGTTCGCTGCGCCTGTTGCGCGCGAGGTCATTGAGGCGGCGCAACACCTGGGGATTGTGGCGTCGGAATCGGGGAGATGAACCGGTGGCTATTTCCAACGTGATTGAGAAACTGGGACGGGCAATTTTCGAAGCGCCCTTCAGCGGCGGCCGCATTTCGAAAGATGCGCCGGAACTCGCCGAGATTCGACTGGCGGTTCTGGACGCCGTGAAAGCGAAAAGCCATCGCGCGAGCGGGAAGCACGTGTTTCCGTATAACGTCGTGCGGGTCGAACTGCTGGGCGTCCCCCAGCAAGAAGCGGCTGTTTTTCAGAGCGATTTCCTCAGCAGCTATCTGGCGGATGAATTGAAGACAGGGCTGAAGAGATCGAGCTATCGCTTTCCGGCTGAGCTGCGGGTCGAGATTCGCACCACGCCGAAATTGCCGATGCCAAACGAGAATTGGCTGGCCGTCGAAACCGAGCTCGAAGACCACAAGATCGAGGAACCATCACCGCGCACGCGGCGCCCGGCCAAGTTGATTGTCATCCACGGAAGCGCTAACCACCAGGAGCTGTTGCTGTCGAAGGTGAGAACCAATATCGGGCGAACGGCGGAGGTGTTTCGAGAGGCTGGACCGTCGCGCCGCAACGACCTTGTGTTCACCGAAGACAACGAGATCAACCGCACCGTCTCGCGCGAGCATGCGCACATCGTTCACTCTTCAAAAACCGGCGAATATCGCATCATCAACGACCGCTGGTACAAGGGCGAAAAGAGCTGCGGCATCTGGATCGTGCGCGACAGCCTTAGCCAGCCGGTACATCGCGGAGTGCGCGGCACAGTGCTGAAACCGGGAGATGAGATTCATCTCGGGAATGCGGTGCTGCGGTTTCAGGCGAAGTAGTAGCTACCGGAACTCTTCCTGCAATTTCTCCAGCGCGGCGGCGCCCGGGCATAGCTTTTCGAACGGCAAGCGCGAGAGCGGGGTATCAGAGGTGCGGTTCAATTCGTGCAGATCGGCCGCTGTGGCATCGATGAAGAGCAAGCCGGTGATGATTTCGCCGCTCTTCTGCTGCTCCATCAAATAAGAGATGACCTTTTGCCGATTCGTCGGGTCGTAGCCTTCAGGAACGGACTTGAATTGCAGCACGCTGCCGTCATGCATGGTGACGTGAGTGGCACCGTTCTGGCCGATGGTAGCGAGAATTTCTTGCGCGGGCGGGACAAAATCGGTTTCGGTCGCCTTCAACTCGTGATTGCGAGTGTAGAGATAGCTTTTGGTCGAGCCGGAATGGTCGTTGAAGGTGACGCAGGGCGAGATGACGTCGATCAGCGCGAGGCCTTTGTGCGCCAGCGCGGCTTTGAGAATGGGCACAAGCTGTTCTTTGTCGCCTGAGAACCCACGAGCGACGAACGTTGCGCCGATCGAGAGCGCCAGCAGCACGGGATCGATGGGCGCCATTTCGTTCGGTTCGCCGCGCTTGCTCTTCGAACCGACATCGGCGGAGGCGGAAAACTGTCCTTTGGTGAGACCGTAGACGCCGTTGTTCTCAATCACGTAAACCATGCGGACGTTGCGGCGAATGGCGTGGCACATGTGCCCGATCCCGATCGAGAGCGAGTCGCCATCGCCCGAGATGCCGATATAGGTGATGTCGCGGTTGGCGGCAACCGCGCCGGTCGTGACGGCGGGCATGCGCCCATGCGCGGAGTTGAATCCGTGCGCGCCGTTCACGAAATACGCGGGAGTCTTCGATGAGCAGCCGATGCCGCTCATCTTGGCAAGCAAATGCGGCGGCATCGAGATCTCCCAAAGCGCGCGCACGATGGCGGCCGTTATGGAATCGTGACCGCAGCCCGCGCAGAGCGTCGACATCGAGCCTTCGTAATCGCGAATGGTGAGGCCGAGCTGGTTGCGCTGCAGGCTCGGATGAGTGGCGACTGGCTTGACGATGGAAGGCATCTTATATTTCACCGCGCACAACGGGCACCAATGCGCTAAAGCGAAGACGCCCTGTGCGCTCACAATCATTCAGCTCACTCATGATTCCGTCCACCACGTGACGCGCACTCAGTGGGAATCCGCCATAAACGAGTACGGATCGAAGCCGGTTCTTGGGCACGCAAGTCTCGAGCGTAAGCAAAGACCGGAGCTGCGCATCGCGATTCTGCTCGACGATAAAGCAGATATCGTGCTCATAAAGGAACGCTTCGACACTTGAATGAAACGGGAAACCGCGCACGCGCATGTAGTTGGCGCGAATGTCGCGGCCGGCCAGCAGATCAAGCGCTTCGCGTACCGCTGGATCACAGCCGCCCAAAGAAATCACGCCGAAACGAGCGTCATCACGGCGGTCGACTTCGGGTAAGGGAACAAAATTCGCCGCTGCCTTTTGCTTGCGCGCGAGACGATCCACCACTTCCTGGTATTCGGCCGGGGTCTCGGTATACCCGCCGAATTTGTTGTGCCCGGACCCGCGTGTCACGTAGGCGCCACGGGCGTGAACGCCTGGAACGGTGCGCGCCGCGACGTGATTTTCGTCTTCGCCGAAGTACCGGTAGAACTTGGGCATGTGCTCAAGTTCCTGTTCTGACAGCACGCGGCCGCGATCTGGCCGGTACGAATCGTCCCAGGTGAGGCGCGGCACCACCCAATCGTTCATACCGATGTCGAGATCGGAAAGCATGATGACCGGTGTTTGAAAACGCTCAGCCAGATCGAATGATTGCGCCGCGAACTCAAAGCACTCCGACGGATTGCTGGGAAACAGCAGAATATGTTTCGTATCGCCGTGGGAAGCGTAGGCGCACTCCATCAGATCGGCTTGTTGGGTGCGAGTGGGCATGCCGGTGGAGGGTCCGACACGCTGCACGTCGATCACGACGGCAGGAATTTCCGAATAGTAGGCGAGACCGAGCAGCTCATTCATCAGCGAAATGCCGGGTCCTGCCGTAGAGGTGAACGCACGCGCGCCGTTCCAGGACGCCCCAATAACCATGCCGATGGCGGCCAGCTCGTCTTCGGCCTGCAGGATCACGTAATTATTGCGTCCAGTCTCAGGATCGCGGCGGTACTTCTCGCAGAACTGCCGGAACGCATCCATGACGGACGTTGCGGGCGTGATGGGATACCAGGCGGCGACGGTTGCGCCCGCGTAAATGCAACCAAGCGCCGCGGCGGTGTTGCCGTCGATCAGAATCTTGTCGTGATTTTCATCCATCTTTTCGAGATGGAACGGCAGCGGGCACTCGAAATGCTGTTTGGCGTGATCGTAGCCGAGCTGCAGAGCGCGGCGATTCGATTCGCGTAGCGCTTTCTTGCCGGCGAAGCGCTCATCAAGCAGGTCTTCGACAATCTGCATGTCGATATTCAACAGCGCCACCAACGAGCCCGCATAAGCGATGTTCTTCATCAGTATGCGAGCGCGGGAATCGGCAAACGCCTCGTTGCACATGCGCGCGAGCGGGACGGGTAGAAAGTGAATATCCTCGCGCTGAAGCGAGCTATCGAGCGGCCACGTGGAATCGTACAGCACATAACCGCCCGCCCGCACTTCCTGGATGTCGCGCGCATAGGTCTGCGCGTTCATTGCAATCATCAGGTCGTAATCCAGCGCGCGAGCCGTGTATCCGTCCCGATTGATGCGAATTTCATACCAGGTGGGCAGGCCTTGAATATTCGATGGAAACAGATTCTTGCCCGACACCGGAATGCCCATGCGGAAAATGGCCTGCATGATGAGCCCGTTCGCGCTTGCAGACCCGGTTCCGTTGACGTTCGCCAGCTTGAAAGCGAAATCGTTTATGCCGCTACGCTGTGGATGCACGCGTGTTTGCCTAAGCTCCTTGGACCTGCATAGAAGCTGCGCCTGCGTAGGAAATGAGAAGCTCGAACTTTTGCATGTCCCAGGCCGCGGTCGGGCAACGCTCGGCGCACAGGCCGCAATGGACGCACACGTCTTCGTCCTTGGCCATAATTCTTCCGGTCTGCGGCAGCGGCGATGAAACGTAGAGCGCTTGGTCCAGGTTCGCGGCGGGTGCGGAGAGGCGTGTGCGCAGATCTAACTCTTCACCATTGCGCGCGATGGTGAGGCACTGCACCGGGCAGATGTCGATGCAGGCGTCGCACTCGATGCAGAGCTTGGGCGTGAACGCTGTTTCGATATCGCAGTTGAGACATCGCTCTACTTCGCGCGCGGTCTGCTCGGCGGTGAAGCCGAGTTCGACTTCGATGTTCAGCTTTTCAAAGCGTTCCACCAGATCCACGTGCTGCATCTTCTGCCGCGGCGCGGGATTGTAGTCGTTGTGATAACTCCACTCGCTCAGGCCCATCTTCTGGCTGATCAGGTTCATGTTCTGCGGCGGGCGTTCGCTGATAAGGACGTTTTGGCAATAATTGTGGATGGAAATCGCGGCTTGATGCCCATGTTCGACAGCCCAGATAATATTTTTCGGCCCAAATGCCGCATCGCCACCGAAGAAGACACCCGGCCGCGTGGATTGCATGGTCGCTTCGTCCACCACCGGAACATCCCACTTGTCAAACTCGATTCCGATATCGCGCTCAATCCACGGAAAGGCGTTCTCCTGGCCAATCGCGAGGATCACGTCATCAGCCGGAAGAAAAACTTCGTCGAGAGTGCGTGAGCGCTTGGCATCCGCATCCCACTCCAGCCGCTCGAACAGCATGCCTTTCAGCACACCGTCTTCAACAACAAAACTTTTCGGCGCGTAGTTGATGACAATCTCGACGCCTTCTTCTTCGGAATCCTCCAGCTCCCACGGCGAGGCCTTGAAGAAGCGGCGCGGGCGGCGCGCCATCACCTTAATGTCTTTCCCGCCCAATCTGCGCGAGGACCGGCAGCAGTCCATTGCGGTGTTGCCGACACCGATGATCAACACGCGCTCGCCGATGGAATCGATGTGGCCGAAAGCAATGGATTCCAGCCAATCGATGCCGATGTGAATGCGATCGGTATCGTGCCGGCCGGGAATATCAAGATCCTTGCCTCGCGGCGCGCCGCTGCCAACGAAGATCGCATCATAACCTTCGTTCAGGAGAGCCTGCATGCTGGCGATCGGCGAACTGTAGCGAATGTCGACTCCCATGTTGAGGATAAGGTCGATCTCTTCGGTCAGCACGCGCTCAGGAAGCCGGAACGCGGGAATGTTCGAGCGCATCAGGCCACCGGGCTTGTCCAGTTTTTCGAAGATTGTAATCTCATAGCCCAGCGGCAACAGGTCATTCGCGACCGTAAGGGAAGCGGGTCCCGCGCCGACGCAAGCGATACGCCTGCCGTTCTTCGCTTCAGGGATGCGCGGCAGCAGATGCGAGATTTCACCGCGCAGGTCGGCAGCCACGCGCTTCAGGCGGCAGATGGCTACGGGCTTGCCGTCCAGGCGGCCGCGCCTGCAGGCAGGCTCGCAAGGGCGATCGCACGTTCGGCCCAGAATCGCCGGGAAGACATTCGATTCCCGATTCAACATGTAGGCATCCGTGTAGCGGCCTTGCGCGATCAGGCGGATGTATTCAGGTACGTTGGTATGCGCGGGGCAAGCCCACTGGCAATCCACGACCTTGTGGAAGTAATCAGGATTCTGGACGTCAGTCGGTTTCACGCACACTCGTGGCCAGCAACGTGGGGCCAAGGTTAACTGGTTTTGCGGTCGATTATATCAGGTTCCGAGCCCGGCTGGAGAGATGTTAGCGCTATGAGCATTTCAATAACGCGCACAACGGGCACCAATGCGCTAAAGCGAAAACGCCCTGTGCGCTCAGGCAGCATTTTCTTCTGCCCATTCGGCGAAGAGATCAGGCTCGATTTCAATGGCACGGACTTCCACTTCTTCAATTGAAAATTCGAAGCCATTTTCCTCGGGCTCCCATTCGCTATGACGCTCCTCGTGAACGGCCTGGATATATTGGCGCGCGGCTTCGGTGAGACGCTTCTTCTCGTGCTGCTTGCGGAGTTGCTGGAGGTTGCGGAGTGCGGCGGTATCTTTTTCGCGCTGGCGGCGGAGACGGGATTCCTGAATGGAAAGATTATTGAGCTGGCGCTGGTAAGTGAGGAAGATTTTGGCTTCTATCAGGTGCTTGCGGATTTCAGCGTCCTCGTTTGGGAACTCGGCGGCGAATTCGAGGCGGCCGACGGCATAGATGCCCAATTCGAGAGCGGGAATGCGGAGCAGGCGCCATTCGGTGTCGGCTAACGATTGAACGAGATTGCGTTCTTCGTCACCCGTGGGTTGGTGGCGGGCAAAGAAGCTGGCAACGTGAGCTTCGTAGGCTGCAGCGTCATCGCCAGGGAGCAGGACGGTGCGGCCGGTGAGTCCTGTTTTGACCGCGTTCAAGGAAGATTTGGCCTTGCCATCGGGCGAGATGGGGCCGGTTGAGAGTTTGGAATTCGCCTGGTTGGCAGCGATTTGGGCAGTGGTTGACATGATCGGTTCGGCTCCTTGGAATTGGTAACCGCTCCTTTACAGTCGCGGCTCGGTTTTGCAGAAACGGCTCACGAGCGGGATGCCGCGTGAGCCTGATGGAACGTAGCACGGCGAAGAGCGAAAACGAACTTCGGGGCTGTGGAAAAGGTGAGTAAGTGGATGGGTGCGAAGGAATTAGGAAAATTTTATGGGTTTGTGAACGGCGAACTGTGGCCACAGCGGTGCTTGCGTGTCGCGAATAACTCCGCCACATTCGGATAGGTGTCGGCGAGATATGGGCAGCGGCAGCACATGTCCGGGGGATCGTGTTCCAGGATGCGCCGTCGAAGGGTCATGAATTTGGAATTCAGCCAAATCTGGTCGATCGGTGTTTGGGCCGAGACTTGCCCATAGGGTGCCTCACCGTGAGAGTGGGGGCACGCCAGAACATGGCCGCCTGGACCCATCGAAATGTGAAAGAAGGGGAACGGACAATAGGGGGTCGGGACAAAGGGCGTGCTTGCGCCGGCTCCTTGGACCTTTGGGAACAACCGGGCAAAAGAACGTAAGAGCTTTTGTTTGAGACGTGCCGACGGGGCCCGCAATTCGAAAAAGTTTGGCTTGGTTTGGACCTCTAACCCCAATTTGGCGGCTGTTTTCAGGGCGGCACCAAGCCAGTGGTCAGACAGCGCCTTCTGATGGTGGAGACACTCCTGCTCCATATCGAGCCCTTCGAACGAGACAAGATGCCGGAAGGCCAACTGCTGCACGCCGAGTCGCGCGGCCAACTTCACCAGGTCCGGCAGCTCGTGGATGTTGCGCTTCATCAGAACAAAGTCGAATCGCACGCGAGGGGTCGCGCTCTGCATTGCGTCTCGGCGTGCGATAAACCGCTTCACATTGCTGATTAAATGGTCGAAATCTCCGTCGCGGCGAATGGCATTGTAAGTAGCTGGAGTAGCGCCATCGATTGAGATGCACAGTTGAGTTACGCCGTACTCGATTATCGCGTCAATGTTCTTGTCGTTGAGCAATAAGCCATTAGTGAAGAAGTTTATGTTGGGAACTTTATAGCCAAAGGCCAGCCGTAAGATTTCGACAAACTGTGGTGACATGAGCGGCTCGTTTCCCAGGGACAGGCTAAGGTGATATGCGTGAGGCAGCACCTTGGAAGCAACAAGATCGAACTCATCCGGGCTGAGGTGCACGGTCTTCGCACGCCGGGTAGATTCGAAGCTGTGAAAGCACATTACGCATCGAAGATTGCACCGATTTACAATGTCCATTTCAAGATGCAGGAACCGCCGGCCGCGCGAATAAAGGCCAAGCGGGGAGAATAAATCGCAAAAATCATCGAGTGATTGGCATTGCGTCAGGCTCTCGGGCAAGGACATCATTAGGCGATCCTACTATCTTACTAGCGGTTTACGGGGCATAACCTCGACTTCTGAATCGCTCCTGGTTGCTAGGTAAGCAGCAAGCGTCGGGCGGCGAATTCCAGATAGCTCCCACTAACACGGGATGCTGCGGCGCTATTTCGCGCAAAGGCGCCGTACGCAGGAACGGATCAGATAACCTTGACGCTTGTATCGGGTCAGAGGAGGGTACAGGAGTCCTGTACAATGTGGAAGGAGCGCTCAGTGCCGACAGAAACAACATACACGGGTCTTCGTGAAAACCTGGCCAGCGTTCTCGATCAAGTTGTGGACCAGCAGGAAACGGTGATCGTTCGCCGCAGGGGAGCCCGCGATGTGGCTCTTGTTCCGGCTGCCGAACTGGCTGGCCTCATCGAGACCGCTCACCTGCTGCGCTCCCCTCGGAATGCGCAGCGTTTACTCATTGCGCTGCGACGTGCGAAACGTGGAAAACGGAAGCCGACAAGCTTAGCGGAGCTGCGGCGCGAAATGCTGGGTGCAACGGCAAAGTAAGCGAGTCGCCATTTTCCAATCGGAATTCCGCGAGGATTTGCGATTTTGGGTAAAGTCCGACCGCAGCACGGCCATGCGGGTGCTGGATCTGGTTGAAGCGGTTATGCGCGACCCATTTGAAGGCCTGGGCAAACCCGAGCCTCTGAAGTATGTGCTGGTTGGATGTTGGTCACGCCGCATTACGCAGGAGCATCGGATGGTGTATCGCGTCACTGACGAAGCCGTTGATTTTCTGCAGGCTCGCTATCACTACTGATCTCGTGATAGAGTTAGCGGCGGACTCCGCGATTTATTGTCAGGAGGTCTCCGTCTTTTCCCGAAAAAGATCGGAGAGGCTGAGCGCGTTTATGGGGAGTAGTTTCGTTCAAATTACTTTCAGCTCCTCCAAGCGTCTGCCGCGTTTCGGTCTGTTAGTACGGCAAGTCTGCACGGTCCGCCCCGTCCTTTAACGGAAAAGAAACCTCTCCGCGGAGCAGCTCGATGTATTGGGCAGCAATGGAGCTGGGACTGATGCCGTCGTAGTAGATACGGTAGAGCTTCGAAAATCCATCGGTATAGTTCCCGTTCTCTAGGCGGATCCTCGGGACGCGCCCTCCGATTGTCAGAAACCTATGCGCGAGTGGTTTCGCTATCTGCCGGCGGCCTTCCTTGAAGCTGCTCCACACCAGCTCTGCCCCCTGCTTCCGAATGATCGCTGTCAATTCTTTCCAGTCAAGGAACAAAAAGACCGAGTGCATCAGACGTCCCAGTAACACATCCCGAATTGTTTTTGGGTTGAGTGGACGCAAAAATAGCGGCATCGACTCGGGAATATCGATGTTCGCTTCCAGCGGGATGGCCTCGAATGGCAACTTGCCTTCGAATTGCTGATGGATCCATGGCAATGCCTCCGGCGCAGCCGCCTGAATTCCCGCCCGAAACTCTTCGATTTTTTTCTGCGGAGACTTTTCCTGGTTGGCATCTACGTACACCCATAAACACTCATCGATGCAACGGAGCACAGGTTTTTCGGCTGCGGCGTCGGTAGCTGCTTGCAGCTCGAAATCGTAGCTTTCCAAAGGGGCGTGCGACTCACCGATTATTACCTCAGCCTCACGTCGTGGATCAAAGCCTCGTTCATTTTCAACGATGTCCATTACTTGGTTGTAAAGCCTTCTCTGACGGATCACACGCTCCAACTGTTTGAATGCCTTTGGTCCGTTCTCGTCGACAAAGGAGTCGATTTTGGCTGCAATGTGCTCCGGCGACCCTTTCGCCTTGAGGAGTTCGAAGATTTTGTCGTTTATCGTGCCCTCCTTCACTTCTAGAAATCCATTTGGCTTGCCCGGCGGGGCCTTGCAGAAGACATCGCCAAGATCAACACACGTAGTGGCGTCGGACCAGATGGCTATGGTCAGCGGATCGGTGTTGAGCTGCATTAACAAACGCCGAATTCCGTCGGGATTTGCCGATGCGAGTTGCGGTCTGTCCTTACGATGGCAGACCGTACGAATAATGTGATCCTGAAAATCCAAAAGAACCCAGATCAGCGCGTCATTGAGACGGCGCCATATCTGGACGCACCGGTTGAAATAAAAGATCATCGCGGGCGGCATGGCCTTCCGGTGCTCTGGAGAAAGGAGACTTTCCATGTTCATGATTTCGTCGATGGACCGCCGATGAAGCTCTTTCCATACCACATGGCACTGCTCGCAGAAGGCGTCGTGATTTGCGGCAATCAACTCTCTGGTCGCAAATCGGGAATCACCACCAGCGGGCGTCCTGAGCATCTCGATAAGGGATGGCAATTCGTCTTGCAACGGGATGTGTTCGGTTCGCCTCTCTGGCATCTTTTCAATGTAAGCGGGTTCGTTTCTAAGCAGAGTTCATAGATTATATGGCACGAATTTCGGGGTGAACCTCAGCGCTTTCGTGAGATTACTACCGAGAAGTCGTCTGTTCGACGGGCAGTCATGGGAGGATCTCTTGGATCAGCTCGCTAGCCCAAAGAGGCAATTCGCTGGCCTTAGTCACAACTCTTCCGGATCGAATTTCAACTATCAGTGTTGGCTCGGGTCCGGAGTTGTCGTAGATGATTGTTTCATGGACGAGACTTAGGACTTTCTTAGCATTTGAAAGGCTTCTGGCATACCGACGGCGGACATCATCATCGGGAACATCGTGACCACCCTGCGCCACCCGCTCGTGTACACGCTGAATGCTTTTCTCAGCGCTGTCGAGGCAGATATAAACCAGGCGTACAAAGAAACCTAGCATCAAAGCCTGGTTAATGGCCCGGGTTGTCCAGATTCCTGATAGTGTGGTTTCGATTGCGAAGTCCTGGCCGGAGGCGACGTATTCTTGCGTTCGGCGAAGGACCTCTCGACCTGCCATGATTGCTGCCAGTTGAGGACTACTCGCACGGATCCTGGTGGCGATCGCGTCTGCTTCTAGTAAGTTGTCCCGGCCGACGAAGTCGATCCGTCGGATAATGCTGCTCTTGCCGGAGCCATTTGGCCCCGCAAAGATCGTGAGAACGGCCACTGTCAGGCCGCTGTTTCGTCCAGTTCTCGCAGGACTTCGTAATTTCGATCGCCTGGTGCGCCATCAAGGAAACGGATCTCAAATTTGCGACCGCTCGGATGCTCCATCACGTCTACGTTTTGCTTGGCGTCCCGGTAAAACACCGGAACGCCCGCCCGAAGAGTTTCTATTCTTGCTCGAGCGCCGGCCAACCGGACCGCGGATTTGAACTCTTCGTCGAAAAATTGACCGGTCTCCATAGCTCGATCATAGATTAGTTCTTGCAAGTCCGGTTCGCCCTGTTTTAACTTCCGGCCGGTACGTGAAGCCACTCCGATACCGGGTTGGCAGGGCTGGGCCGCGCGAGCGTACACGCGCCTCTGAAGACGGCGCTATTGCTGTCCACAAATAAATGCGATGATCGAACTTTTGGAGGCTACGTTTGCCAACCATTGTTGGAATTCCGCGCGAGACGTTCCCCGGAGAACGCCGTGTCGCGCTCATACCGCGCCAGTGTGAGGGGTTGCGTAAAGCCGGCGTCGAGATGGTTGTCGAGTATGGCGCTGGCATGGAGGCCGGATTTCCGGACGATGCCTATGCCGCCCGTGGCGCGCGCTTGGCGAATCGGCCTGATGTATTTCGAGAGGCGCACATCGTTGCGCAGGTACGGTGCCTGGGCGCAAATCCCGATGCCGGACGGGCAGATCTCGAACTATTTCACGGGGGTCAAGCCGTGGCCGGATTTGGAGAGCCGCTGACCGCTATAAGGGAATGCGGGGATCTGGCAGACGCGGGCGTCTCGTTTTTCGCTATAGAGCTGATGCCGCGTATCACTCGCGCACAGAGCATGGACGCGCTGTCCTCCATGGCGACCATTTCGGGGTACCGCGCAGTGCTGCTCGGTGCGAGCGAACTGCCGAAGATGTTCCCGATGTTGATGACCGCGGCAGGCACTATCACGCCGGCGAGAGTGTTTGTGCTGGGTGCGGGCGTCGCGGGCTTGCAGGCTGCGGCCACGGCCCGGCGCCTGGGTGCGATTGTTTCGGCCTACGACGTACGGCCGGCGGTGAAGGAGCAAGTGGAAAGCGTCGGCGCGAAGTTCGTCACGCTGGATGTGGATGCCGGCGCCTCAGAGGATAAGGGCGGCTATGCGAAGGCCATGGATGAAGCTTTCTATCGACGCCAGCGGGAGTTAATGACGGAGGTGCTGCGCGAGCAGGACGTGGTGATCACGACCGCCGCAGTGCCGGGCAAGAGAGCGCCGATCTTGATCACGGCGGAAATGGTGGGCGCGATGTGCGCGGGGTCGGTCATTGTCGATATTGCGGCGGAGCGCGGCGGAAACTGCGAACTGACGCGGCCGGGCGAGACCGTGGTGCATCATGGCGTGACCATTCTTGGACCGCTGAACCTGCCCTCGCTGGTGCCCTATCACGCGAGCCAGATGTATTCGTGCAACATTGCGGCGTTCTTACGGCTGTTGGTTCGTGACGGCAATCTAACTGTGAATCTCGAGGACCAGATCATTCGCGAGATCCTGATTGCGCACGAGGGCAAAATTGTAAACGCCCGGATTTCAGAACTCCTGGCAGAACAGGCGGCCAGAGTATGAGCAACTACGAAATCGCGATTTGGGTTTTCATGCTGGCGGCGTTTCTCGGGTTCGAGCTGATCCGGCGCGTGTCGCCGCTGCTGCATACGCCGCTGATGTCGCTGACGAACGCCATCTCCGCCATCGCCGTGGTGGGCGCGATTCTGATCACGGGCGAGAAAGAAGCATCCACACTGACCAGAGTGCTCGGCTTTTCCGCCGTTGTGCTCTCGACCATTAACGTCGTCAGCGGGTATCTGATCACGGATCGCATGCTCAAGATGTTCAAGAAGCGGGGCCCGGGACAGAAATGATCGAAACCATCTTTCCCGCGCTCTATATTCTGGCGGCCGCCGGATTCATTCTCGCCATCAAGTGGATGAACTCGCCGGCCACGGCGCGGCGCGGCGTGATTGTTGGCGAGATTGGAATGCTGCTGGCGGTGGTCGGCACGCTGCTGCGGCGTGAAGTGGTCACTTACGAGTGGATTCTGATCGCGTTTTTCATCGGATCAGCCATCGGCGTGCCCATCGCATACATAATGCCGATGACCGCTGTGCCGCAGCGGACCGCGTTCTCGCACGCTTGCGGTGCGCTGGCTTCGGCGCTGATCGGGACTGCGGAATATTATCGCCGGATTCCACATGGGTTCGTCATGGGCGCGCTGGTGCTCGAAACGCTGCTCGGGTTTCTGACGTTCACAGCCAGCTTGATGGCGTTCGGAAAGCTGCAGGAGGTTTTGCCGCAGCGGCCCATTACGTATCGCGGCCAGAATTGGGTGAACCTTGGCGTCTTCGGAGCTGCCGTGGCGCTGGGGATTGCGCTGATCGTCTCGCCGGAACGTTTATGGCTGTACCCGATCTTTGCCGCGCTGTCGCTGATCTTCGGCGTGCTGCTGATTGTGCCGATTGGCGGCGCGGACATGCCGACCGTGATTGCGCTACTGAATTCGTATGCGGGCTTGTCGGCCAGCGCCATGGGTTTCGCGCTCGATAACAAGCTGCTGATCATCGCGGGCGCGCTGGACGGCTCGTCGGGATTCATCCTGTCTGTGATTATGTGCCGGGCCATGAACCGCTCCTTTAGCAACGTCTTATTTGGAGCATTCGGCACTATTCAAACCAGCGCCAAGCAGACGACGGAGCGGACGGTGCGATCCGCCAGCCCTGAGGAAGCGGCGGAAATTCTGGATGCGGCGCGCAGCGTGGTCATTGTGCCGGGCTATGGGATGGCGGTGGCGCAGGCCCAGCACAAGCTTCGCGAGATGTATGACGTGCTGATGAAGCGTGGCGTCGATGTGCGTTTCGCCATTCACCCGGTGGCCGGCCGCATGCCCGGCCATATGAACGTGCTGCTTGCTGAAGCGGATGTGCCCTACGATCGCTTGTCCGAGATGGACGACATCAATTCCGAATTTCCCAGAACCGATGTCGCGCTGGTCATCGGCGCGAATGACGTGGTCAATCCGGCGGCGCGCACCGACAAAAACAGCCCGCTCGCGGGCATGCCGATCCTGAATGCCTACGAAGCGCGCACGGTGATGGTGATCAAGCGCAGCATGAATCCGGGATTCGCCGGCATCGACAATGACCTATATTACATGGATAAAACGCTGATGCTCTTCGGCGACGCCAAGGCCTTCGTGGCGAGCGTTGTGAAGGAGCTGAACGCGGCGGTGGGAGCGGCGAGGTAAGATTTCGCTGGTAATTTATTGATAATCGCGCACAACGGGCACCAATCGCCCTGTGCGCTCGTCCGGCCACTTTCTTCTGGTCCTTAAAAGCGCTACACTACATCCATCCATTAAGGCGATTTCACAATCGTCTTTGGAGACCTTGACTGAGCGGGAGGAAGGCATGAGTGCAGCATCCAAACCTGTGGCCACCCCGTTGTTCCACGAAGGTAATCAGTATTGGGAGGAATTGCGCTCCGAGTTGAAGCGCCAGATGGACCAGATCAATCATGCGGTTTCCCGGCACGGCTTGACGGACGATGAGCTCGTTCGTTGGCGGCTTGGCTCGGGGATCGATGTATTAAGGTCGCGGCACCCCTCGACCGGGATTAAAGCGGACATTAATTTTCGATCGTGGGGCCCGGTGATCAGCGGCGAGATTACGGGCTATCAGGCGGACGATTACCGCTTCTTCCCGGAAGAATTCGAGGTGCTGATCGCGAAAGACCTGGATGGAGCCGCGGTGGCCATCTTCGATGAAGGCCGCAGCTTCGCGCCCGCCGAGTTGGCGGCTTATCTCATGCAGCATTTCCGGCGCTGCTTCCCGGACATCTCGCTGCCGTGCGAAGACTGGCGGACTCTGCGGGCGGAGAGTGCGCAAGAGCCGGTTGCCGCAGCATAATCGAACTGCGGTGCAGAATTCGAGTCCCCTCCGACGGCTCCTGCTTCTTGACCCGCGGTGAACCACTGTGGTTCAGAAAGGCGCTAAAATTGTTGGTATGGCGTCTCAAGTGAAGAGTGTGCCGAAGAAAATTCGACAGAGTATCACAATTCCGAACGCTCTGGCGGACGAGGCAAGGCGTGTTGCACAACAGAAGCGCCTGACGTTCAGCGCAGCCCTTGTTTTCCTTGCGGAGCGGGGCGCTAGGGCGGAGCATGAAGCCGAACTGAGGCTTCGGCGAAACTACAGGCGCTACTTGAAAGAACAGGATCCGGCTAAGAAGCTGGAGGCCGGTGATGATCTGATTCGCTCCATCTTCGGGGCGGACGCAATTGCCTAAGATCCGGTTTGCGAAGCTGCCGGACGAACTGCGGAAACACCTGCTCTCACGGATTGATGAGCGTGCCATCAAATACGGTGATTTAATGCGTCTGCAAGAGTGGGTGGCGTCCGAGCCGGAAGCACCTGATGGCAACTGGTACAAAGATTTCGGATCTTTCAAGCTTTGCGGAACCGGCGAGTTTCCGAAGACTGTTCTGACGAAGGGCATGAAACCCTTTGGGGATGAAATTGAATAGGGTTTGATGCGCATTAAGGTCATTGATTCGCACACCGGCGGCGAACCTACTCGCGTGGTCCTGAGCGGCGGGCCCGATTTGGGCCATGGAAGCATGCTCGAGCGGCGCGAGCGCTGGCGTGCCGAGAGCGATACTATCCGCTCCGCGATCGTGAATGAGCCGCGTGGTTCCGATGCCATTGTTGGCGCTTTACTGTGCGAACCCGCCGACGCATCTTGCCAATTCGGCGTCATCTTTTTTAATAACGTCGGTTATCTTGGCATGTGCGGCCACGGCACCATCGGCCTCATCGCAACGCTGGCGCATCTAAATCGCATTCGACCGGGACATCTTCGCATCGAGACGCCAGCCGGGATCGTCGGAGCGGAACTGCATGAGACCGGCGAAGTGACGGTGCGCAATGTGCCCAGCTTCCGCCATCGTGCCGGCGTGCCGGTGGATGTGCCCGGTTATGGCCGAGTGACCGGCGACATTGCGTGGGGCGGAAACTGGTTCTTTCAAGTGAACCAGGAAAGCCCGATCGAGCTTTCGCTACTCAATCTTGACGAGCTGACCGCATACACATGGCGTATTCGACAGGCGCTTGAGGCGCAGTCGATCACCGGCGCGAAGGGCAGCGCAATCGATCACATCGAGTTGTTTGCGGCGCCGCGCAACCCTTCTGCGCACAGCCGCAACTTCGTCCTGTGCCCCGGCCGCAGTTATGACCGCTCGCCCTGCGGCACGGGCACCAGCGCGAAGATGGCCTGCCTTTATGCCGATGGAAAGCTCGAAGCCAACGAACTATGGATCCAGGAGAGCATCACCGGCAGCACGTTCGAAGGACATGTCGAAGTCGTCAACGGCGAGATCATCCCATTCATCAAGGGCTCGGCTTTCGTTACTGCGGAGGCTGATTTGGTGATCGATGAGGGCGATCCGTTCTGCTGGGGCATTCCAGCCTGATGGCGGACTCGTACGAAGCGCTGATCATTGGCGGCGGCATTGTCGGTGCGGCGTGCGCGTATGAACTGGCGCGCGCCGGCGTGAGCGTGGCGATCGTGGAAGAGCGTGGAATCGCAAGCGGCGCGACTAACGCCGGCATGGGACATCTCGTGGTGCTGGATGATTCCGAAGCGCAGTTTGCGCTCTCGCGCTATTCGTTGGAGCTATGGCGAGAGCTTGCGCCTGACTTGCCGCTGGATTGCGATTACCGGCAATGCGGGACGGTCTGGGTCGCAGCGGATGAGGACGAAATGCGGCTGGCTCGGCAAAAGCTGGAGATCTACACGCGCGGCGGGGTCGAGGCGGAGTTAGTAGATGCGCGGCAGCTTTTTGCGCTCGAGCCGAATCTGCGCGAAGGGCTTGTGGGCGGTCTGCTGGTTCCGGGCGATGCGACTGCGCATCCAACTTCGGCCGCTCGATTTCTGGTCGAACAAAGCGGGGCGCAAGTGATCACGAATCGCGTAGTTGAAGTCCTTGATGGCGAAGTTCGTCTGAGCGGCGGCGCCTTGATGAGCGCGGGGATCATCGTGAACGCCACGGGTACGGGGGCGGCGCTGGTCACGCCCGGACTTCCCGTTCGCGCCCGAAAGGGACATATTGTGGTTGCCGCTCCGGGGCTGAATTTCGCGCGCCATCAAGTCGTCGAGCTCGGCTACGTCAAATCGACGCATGCGGAAGAAGGCGATTCCGTCGTATTCAATGTGAGACAGAACCGGAATGGCGAATTGCTGATCGGCTCCTCGCGGCAATACGATGCAGATGATCCAAATATTGAACCGGCTGTGATCGACCGAATGCTGGCTCGGGCATTCGAATACATGCCGGCCTTGGCTCGCGCGCCGCAGCTTCGCAGTTGGACCGGTTTTCGCGCAGGCACGCCGGACGGTCTGCCGCTCATCGGGCGCTGTCCTGGATTCAACAACGTATTCGTTGCTACCGGACACGAAGGCCTCGGCGCGACCACTTCGCTTGCAACTGCCCGGCTGATTGCGGACCAGATCCTTGGGCGGGCTTCCGAGATCGATGCTGCTCCGTACAGCCCTTCGCGTTTCAAATTGGAGACGATGTAACATGCAAACCATGCAGTGGCGTGGAGTAATCCCGGCAATGACGACACCGTTCCAGACGGATGGCTCGGTGGATTATCTATTTTTAGAGCGGCAATGCGCGTGGTTGATCGACAACGGCTGCACGGGAATCGTGGCACTCGGTTCTCTAGGCGAAGGCGCGACGCTGAGCTTCGATGAAAAACTTGCAGTCCTTCGAACAGTTGTGAACACGATTGGCCGAAGAGCGCCGGTGGTGGCCGGCATCTCGGCGTTGAGCACAGCCGAAGCCCTCACGTTGGCGAAGGCGGCTGCGGATGCAGGTTGCGAAGGTCTGATGGTGCTGCCGCCTTATGTGTATGTCGGCGACTGGCGCGAGATGAAGGCGCATGTCAGCGCGGTGCTTAATGCCACGCCGCTTTCGTCCATGCTGTATAACAATCCGATCGCGTATCGCGTCGATTTCCTTCCCGAACAAGTCGCGGAGCTGCTCGGCGAGCATGAGAACCTGCACGCGATCAAGGAATCGAGCGCGGATGTGCGCCGCATTGCCGCGCTCCGGACGCTCGTAGGCAATAAGCTTGAGATTCTGTGCGGCGTCGATGATCTGATCGTCGAAGCGATTTATAGCGGCGCAACGGGCTGGGTTGCTGGCCTGGTGAACGCGTTCCCGCGCGAATCGGTGGAGCTGTTCGAGCTTGCGCAGCGCGGCGAGCGCGAAGCCGCTTTCGAACTCTATAAATGGTTTCTGCCGCTGTTGCGTTATGACACCGTTCCAAAGTTTGTGCAGCTCATTAAATATGTGCAGGAACTGGTGGGAGTGGGCTCGGGCCGCGTGCGACCGCCACGCCTGGAGCTGAGCGAAGAGGAGAAACGGGCCGTGCGCAACACTGTCGAAAACGCGGCCTCATCGCGTGCGCCAGCCTATGCCGCTAAGTAACGCAGCCGCAACGGTCGATCGCGAAACCGGTTTCGTCCGCGAGCTGGGGCTGTTCGATTCGACCATGATCGTCATTGGCGCGATGATCGGCTCGGGCGTTTTCATTGTTTCCGCTGACATGGCGCGCAATATCGGCAGTCCGGGCTGGTTGCTCGTTGCATGGGTATATACAGCGGTGGTGACAGTCGCGGCGGCGCTCTCCTACGGCGAACTCGCTTCGATGATGCCGCAAGCCGGCGGCATGTACATCTATCTGCGCGAAGCGTTCTCGCCCATCGTCGGATTCTTTTACGGCTGGACGCTGTTCACCGTTATTCAAACGGGCACCATTGCAGCCGTTGCGGTCGCGTTCGGGCGGTTCACCGGAGTTCTGTTGCCCTCCATCTCGGAGGGCAATTATTTGATACCGCCGATCCATCTTTCGAGTGGCTATGCGATTTCGCTCTCGACCGGCCAGTTGACCGCAATTCTCGTGATCGCGCTCTTGACGTGGTCCAATAGCCGAGGCGTTCGCTACGGCAAGATCGTGCAAAACCTTTTCACATCCGCCAAGGTGATTGCGCTCGCTGCGTTGATTCTGCTGGGCCTGATTTTTTGGAAGCACGACGCCGTCGCGGCCAACTTCGGCAATTTCTGGACGCCGCACGATGTCACGCCATTGACGGCATCCTTGAGCGCACTCACCGGCTTCGGCCTGTTTGCGGCCATCTGCGTTTCGCAATCGGGCTCCATGTTCTCGGCGGACGCCTGGCACAACGTCACCTTCGCAGGCGGCGAAGTAAAGAACCCACGTGTTACCATGCCGCGCGCGCTGGCCATCGGAACGATGTGCGTGACCGGCCTGTACGTTCTGGCCAACGTTGCCTATCTGCTGGTGCTGCCCCTTGGCGCCATCCAGCATGCCCCGTCCGATCGCGTCGCGACAGCCATGCTCGAGGCCATCTTCCCGGGTTGGGGCGCGGTGCTAATGGCTGCGGCCATCATGATCTCCACATTCGGTTGCATAAACGCGCTGATTCTCGCCGGGCCGCGCGTGTATTATTCGATGGCGCACGATGGGCTTTTCCCAAAATCCGCCGGCAACTTGAACCGCGCTCATGTTCCGGGATGGTCGCTCATGATTCAGGGCGTCTGGGCGTCGCTGCTGGTTCTTCCGCGCACTTACAACACGGCGACCCACACTTACGGCAGCTTGTATAGCAATCTCCTCGATTACGTCATCTCCGCCGCGCTGATTTTCTATGTGCTGGCAATCGCAGGCGTGATCCGTTTGCGCATCGTGCGCCCTGACGCGCCGCGGCCGTATCGCGCCCTCGGCTATCCGGTTGTTCCGCTGCTCTATATTGCGGGAGGATGCACGGTTCTGGTGTGCTTGTTCGCGTATCGTCCGGCGACCACCTGGCCCGGACTCCTCATTGTGCTGTGCGGACTGCCGATTTACCTTTTGATGAGGCGAACTCCTCAATCTCGCTAAGCTCTTCGGCGCTCAACTGAAAGCTCAGCGCTCCCACAACCCCCGGCACCTGGTCGGCCTTGCGCAATCCGACAATTGCTGCGGTCACCGCCGGATTGCTCAGCGTCCACGCGATCGCTACTTCACCGGAAGTGCGCCCGTGACGCGCACCAATTTTCCGCAGCACCTCGACTAATTCCAGATTGCGGCTGAGCTTTGGCTCCTGGAAATCGGGATTGCGGCGGCGCCAGTCATCCAGCGGAAGGTTTTGTGCCCGCTCCTTAGTCATCCCGCCGCTCAACAGGCCGTTGCGCATCGGCGAGTAAACAAGCGTGCCGATGTTGTTCTGGCGGGCGAACGGAAGAATTTCTTCTTCGATGTCCCGCACCAGCAGCGAGTACGGCGGCTGCAAAGACGTAATCGGCGCGATTTTGAGCGCGCGCTTCATCTGCGCGACATTGAAATTCGATACGCCGATCCAGCGCACTTTGCCTTCTTCCTTCAGCCGCGCCATTTCGGTCCAGCCTTCTTCGATGTCCTGATCCGGCTCGGGCCAATGCACCTGGTACAGATCGATCGTGTCCACCTTCAACCGCCGCAGGCTGTTTTCGCATTCTTTGCGAATCGACTCGGCTTTGAGAGAGGGAAAGATCTTCCCGTTTTCATCCCATCGGCGCTCGCACTTGGTGAAGATGTACGGCCGGTTCGAAATGCCCTCGACCGATCTGGCGACCACCTCCTCCGAGTGGCCGAGGCCGTAAACGGCGGCGGTATCGATCCAGTTGATGCCGGCGTCGATGGCAGCGCGAATCGCCGCAATCGAGTCGTTGTCATCCTGTTGTCCCCAGCCGAATGCCCAGCCGGAGCCGCCCATCGCCCAGGCGCCCACGCCTATATGTGTAATTTCAAGATCGCTATTGCCCAGCTTCTTTCGTTCGCTCATTTGGTTCTGCTTAGTGGATGCAAACGGAAGCTGGTTTTATGCACCACCCTAAGCGGTTCTAGAAATAAGGCGAATAAGTTGGCGAGCACGGCACGCCGAAGTACCAGCGGTTCTGAGCCGCCTTAAGCCCGGGGAAGCAATAGATGTTTTCTACGAAGAACTCTAAGCTCGAATTGCTATGAAACTTTTTACTACATTTTTGATTGCGGCTGCGGCGCTGTCTGCCGCGCCTATTACACAAGTAAAGCTCGTGAACGCGGGCAGCCCATCAGACATCGTAAATAAAGTCACGATTGACGGCGACACCAAGTATAACGTCTATATCGGCCCCTACACGATTTCCCTCAACGGGCAAAACACGGCCGCCATGTGCATCGATTTCTTCGACGGCAGCAAAGTCGGCGACACATGGAACGCCTATGTAACCCAGGTCGGCAGCTCGAACCTGAGCAACACGTACCATCCGACATATGGCCAAGAATATGAGGAAGAAGCATACCTCTTCAGCCAGATCACCCAGTCCGGAGCGGATCGCACCGGTTTGCAAGAAGCCGCCTGGGATATCACGGCGTATGGCATCACCAATTCTTCCTATAAATATCTGATTGGCGACAACAGCTACATCGATGCAGCGCTCGCAAACTACAACAAAATCAACCTTAGCGGCTACGAGATTGTCTCCGATACCATCGCCGGCGCCGAGCAGGAGTTCATAGTGGCAGCCCCCGAGCCGGGCAGTCTCATGCTCTTAGGTGCGGGATTGCTGATGGCCTTCGGCGCGGCTGCCTGGCGGCGACGCAAAACCGCTGCGTTTGCGGCGGCGGCCTAACGCAATCGCTTCCACGCCTCAACGTCGAAGCGCTTCAATCGTCGGCATGGCGCGGCCCTGCGAGTGAATGGCAAAATCGAACTTGCCAGTCCCGCAGGGCTTCAGCGCCTCGCCGCGATAGAAGCTGATGCCGAAGATCCAATCGCGGTTCATGCCGCCGTCGCAGAAGGTGCCGTGGATATCTTCGATCTGGCTCCAGTACCAGCGAGCCGAGACATGGCGGTCCAGAACAGGGAATGCAAAAGCTTTCAGATAAATTCCTCCCGACACGACACACAGCACCAGCAGCCATCCGGCCCAAGCGCGCCGCGCGAGCAGAACCACCAACAGCGGCGCCGCCACGTAGAACAACTCCACCCGGCTCACGTTAGCGGCCGCGAGCAATGAGAATCGACCGGTGCTCAGTGAGGCGGGTAGGATGTGGGCCAGCAGCGGAATGGTACCTATCAGCACTGCGCACGGCAGTAACCACCAGCGCGACACATGCGCAAGCGGCATGCGTTCGAAACGCGAGCCGATCAGGACGAACAGGCTTGGAATCAGCGGCAGCAGATAGCCCGGCAGCTTGTTCAACGAAATGCTGAACAGCACAAACCCGAAGATGAAGATGGCGCCCAGAAAACGGCGGCGCTGGTCCCAATTGATCCCGCGCACCAGGAATGCAAGTAGCGGCGTCCAGGGGAACAGAGCCAGCAGAAGCACCGGGAAATAGTAATACCAGGGCTGCACGTGCTGCAACGCCGCCGAATAGAGGCGTTCGAGATGGTGCTTCAGGAAGAACTCCTTCAGGAACGGCGAGCCGTTGCGAATCGAAACGGCGAGATACCAGGGCAGCGCCACCACGCAGAATGAAACAAAGGCCGCCCACCAACATCGCCAAAAGCGCCGCAAGAACCACAAGAACGGCAGCGCGAGAGCAATCGGCACCAGCCCTTTTGCAAGCGACGCAAGTGCCAGGCAGATCCCAATGCCCGCGAATCGCCAAAGCAAATGTCGGGTTATCTTTGAATCGCGCACAACGGGCACAAACCGCCCTGTGCGCAAGTTTGGCTGCGGCCGCAGCAGCGGCAGCGCCAGCAGCACGGCGAGCGAGAAAAAAACCGCCAGCGGCAAGTCGGTGAGCGAAAGCTCGGTAAACGCGATCCAGGCAGCGGAGCTGGCCAATAGCGTGGCTGAAGCAGCGGCTACTTTGAAACCGAATTCATGATTCAGCAGCGCGAACGACGTGAACAGGAATGCGAGGCTCAGCAGCACCACCGGGAGCCGCGCAGCCACTTCCGGGCTGAAGCCCGCGAGCGTTCCCGCAGCCGTCATCCAGTAGAGCAGCGGCGGCTTTTCGAACCACGGGGCACCCCAGAGCTTCGGCGTAACAAAATCGCCGGTCTGCGCCATGGCACGGCCGATGGCGGCATAGCGCGGCTCGTCGGGCCCCAGAAGGCCAACGCCGCCGAGATTATAAAGATAGAGTGCTGCTATAGCGGCTGCCACTGTTATCAGCGGCAGCGCACGTCGGAGAGAAGACAATCCTCATTGTAGAGTTTGTCCTCCACCTCGCCGGCGGCTAGGGCTCTGCCTGCGCCTCGCTTCGCGTCGCTTCCAGTTTTTGCTTGCGTTTGGCCTCACGGGCTGCCACGGCTTTTTTTGCCCGTGCAGTGCGTTGTGCCTGGGTCATGTTGCTCGCCGCTTTGCGGCCGCCCTGCGCGCCAAGCTCGCGCAGGTATGCTTTGAACTCCTGCTCAGTTGGGGTCACGTTACCTACATCTTACCCGTTGGGAGGTTTCGAATCCAGCGTCTATTAAGGAAGGGCGCAAAACGGTCCCCGATGAAGTCGCGCACAACGCCACAAATCGGCTGTGCGCTTGCGCGCCACGCAAAGAGCCGTCGGCTCCTTCCTTGACTAGTGGCGCGTATCCGCGCCCTTTGCGCTTCCAGGTTTGTAAACTTGTGACAGATCATGCAACGAAACTGCGCGCTCGGTACGCTGCTGGCATTGTGCATCTGCGGCGTCCTGGCTGCTGCCGAGGCCGAGCCGCCCAAACTGGATAAGCCGAAACTCGAGGCCTATATCCGTTACGCGGAGGGTTTCAACTCCGACGTGCAGTTTTCCATCGACGATCCAATCCCCAGCGCATACAAAGGTTACTTCCGGGTAGTTGCACATCTCACCAAGGGACTGAATCGGCTCGACCGGGTCTACTATGTCACGCCGGATGGCCAGCATTTCGTCAATGGAACGATTTGGGACTTGAGCGACAGCCCGTTTCTCGACACGCTCCAGCATCTGCCCACCGACGGACCTTCGTTTGGCCCGACCACCGCAAAAGTGACCATCGTCGTCTTCAGCGACTTTGAATGCCCTTACTGCCGCCAACTCGCCAAGACTCTGCGCGACAACATCCCTCAGAAATTTCCGAATGACGTTCGTGTGATTTTCAAGGATTATCCGATCGAATCGATTCACCCTTGGGCGCGGGCGGCGGCGGAAGCATCCCATTGCATAGCGGATCAGAAAATTCCTGCCTTCTGGGCGTTTCACGATTGGATTTTTGAACATCAGCAGGAGGTGAATCAAACGAATCTGCGCGAGAAAACGCTCGCTTTCGCGAAAGAGAACGGGTTGGATGCGGCGAAGATTGCGAATTGCATCGACACGCATGCTACGGCGCCGATTGTTGATCAAAGCCTCAAAGCCGGACAAGGCTTGCAGATCGAGCAGACTCCGACGCTGTTTATCGACGGCCGCGCAGTGGGCGGAGCAATCTCCTGGGAACAGATGCAGTCGCTGATCGATCTGGAGCTGAAGCGGCCGGCCAACGTGCCGGGACCGCCGGTCGAAAAGTGCTGCGAGGTGCCTATTTCGACTGTCGTTAAGAAACCATAGGTATTCGAAAACGCACCCGCAAGGCGGGGAAACTATGGACCTGGATGAGTTTGGTGCCGATACGAATTGTGAGGGTGGAGTTTGTTTCCTGCCCGCCTTACGCCCAGAGTGGGCGTGTCTGTAAGGTTAATACCAACTGGGTTAGGTTGAGACGTTTGCCAGCGACTGCGGATTTCACGATGAGACCTTCGGGCGTAGACGCCTTCCGGCTGCCGCCATTGATTTTGCATCCCTTTTCGGGCCCCGACGACACGTCGGTGCTGATGGAAAGTTCACGGGCGAGTCTGGCGCTGCAAGGCTTCCTGCCGCGCCAAGAGCTTGCCACGCAAGACCTGGATCAACAACTGCTACGCGGCCGCTACGCCGAATTCCGCATGCTGTACTACATCGGAAAGGATGTCGGCCGGTGGACAGAACAGTGTGCCGAGACTGCCACCGCCGCTCCTGCCTTTGAGGGCCGCCGCATGCGAGTCGAGACCTTCGCGGTGCTGCTGGTGCAGTACGTGCCGGCTCATGTCCGCACGAAGCTCGAGGGCTGGGGCGTGCTCGATTTCTGTTCCCTCTTCCGGCGTTCCTTCGGCTTGCACGCCGTTTTTCAGGAGATGCCGCCCGCCGAGGCTTTTTCCTGCGAGTTCCTGCGGCGGTATCACCGTTATCTCGATCAGTGGTATGACCAGCGGCTCAAAGACACGAACTTCGACCGGCCTGAGCCGAATGAATTCATCTTCGATCTCTATGCTTCCGGCGAATATACGCTCATGCTCGAGCAGAGCTGGAGCACCGACACCGGCGAAGCGGGGTGACGACGGACGACGATGATCTGGATCCGCGGCGTGGTGTTTACGCTGATGGTTCCCTGTGTGATCGCCGGACTGATTCCACAAAATATTCTGGGTGCTGCTCATCTGGAGCCCGGCTGGTGGCGAGCCGGTTGGCTCCTGCTATTCGCCGGTGTCTCGCTCTATGCCGTATGCCTGCTGCATTTTCTGGTTGCCCATGGCACACCCGCTATCTTTTTTGCGCGGCATCTACGCTTCGTTTTGGGCGAGGAACCACCGGCGCTCGTACGCATCGGCCCGTACAAATTCTCCCGCAACCCGATGTATCTGGCGGTTCTGTTAGTCATCTTCGGCCAAGCGATCCTCTACGCCTCGCGCCCGGTTGCAATCTATGGCGCCTGTGCGTTCGCATGCTTCCACCTGGTAGTCACGCTGCTCGAGGAGCCCCACTTGCGTGCCCGTGAAGGACAGGCCTTCGATGAGTATTGCCGCCGCGTCCGGCGCTGGATTTGAGAGGAAACCCGGCGATGGAGGCGCTCAAGAATTACAGTTCTCTGGCATCCGGAACGTGAACCGGGTTTCCTCTGGTGTCGACTGAACTTCTAGCGTGCCGCCATGAGCCCTCGCGATCTCATGTGCAATATAAAGACCCAGACCCAGGCCCTCACCATCGCGCTGCACCGCGCTGCGATAAAAAGGTTGGAACAGACGATCCAACGCGGCCTTCGGAATCGGCTGGCCGGCGTTGGCGACCGAGAGTTCAAACCTTCCCGCGCCACTGATCGCCTGTACGCGAACCGGCTCATCCGGAGATCCATACGCAAGCGCATTGCTCAGCAGATTGGAGGAAGCTGACCGATGCGGCTCCGGTCACAGTTGATGGGAACGGGAAGAGAGCGAAGAATGATGTTTTCGACGAAGGTGAACACGGTGGTGTTCGCGCCGATGCCGAGAGCCAAGGTAGCGAGCGCGGCGAATGTAAAGAGCGGGGTGCGGCGGAGCATGCGGAGGGCGTAGCGCAGATCCCGGATGAAGTTTTCAATCCAGCCGGCGCCGTGCGCATCGCGGCACTCTTCCTTGTAAAGAGCAACCGAGCCTGTCAGGCGTTGCGCCGCAAACTTGGCCTCCTCCGGCGACATGCCGGAACGGATGTTGCTTTCAGTCTCCTGCTCCAGGTGATAGCGAAGCTCGTTGTCGAGATGGCCTCAAGCTTCTGGCGCTTAAAGAGCGACAGAAAGACGCCAGTCAGTTTAGAAACCCAGGGCATGGTTTCTCCCCTTGATTATCTACAATAGACCCGAAGGTTGTAGATAGTCAAGGGGAGTACGGATCTCAGCGGTGCAGAGCTCAGCGGCTTACTGCCCAGGCAAGGCCGTCGGGGTGCTTGATATTTCCGATATGGCCGCTGACTGTGAGCGACGCGGGATCGATGATGGCGACGTAATCATCGGGCGTGCAGGCCACATAGACGCGTGCACCATCCGGCTGCATTAGAATTCCGGCCGCGCCGTGCCCAATGTTAATGCGCTTTCGAACGGCCCGAGTGGCGGCGTCGAATACGGTCACGTCGGAGCCGCCCAAGGTGGAGACGAAGACCAGCTTCCCATCAGGGGTGAACTTCAATCGATTGGCGCCCTTGACGTTGGCATCCAGCGTTTGAACGACTTTTTTCTCTGCAACATCAATCACCGAGAGGGTACCGTCCTGCGCGTTGGCGACCCAAATTTGCTTGCCATCCGGAGCAACGTCGAATCCTTCGGAGCCATGGCCGACCGGGACGACGGTTTCATTCCAGTCGAGCCGTGGAGGGCCTCCTGGACCTGGACCCTTCGGCGCTCCGGGCGGCGGACCTCCGGGACCAGGCCCAAACGCAGGAGCTTGAACGGTAGTCTGGTCAATCATGCTCACGGTGGCGGAACTGACGTTGGAGGTGACGATGTGTTTGAGATCCTCGGACACCCAGAGCATGTGCGTTCGGTTCTGACCGGTACCGAGTATCCAATTAACCTTCTGCGTTGCGGGATCGTAACTGCCGATTGCCTTAGCGGCTTCGGCGGTGAACCAGACCTTATTGTGCGAGTAGACGAGGCCATGGGGACCACGAAGCGCGCCGAGATCGATCTTGGGCAACGCTTGTTTTGTGACCAGGTCAACGACGGACAGCGTGTTGTATGCGCCGCCGCCGTAATTCGAGACATAAGCCAGCTTCCCATCGGTCGAGGCAATCACTTCGTGAGGATCGGGCCCGCATGGCACGGCAGCGATGATTTGCAGGTTCGCGGGGTTGACGATTTCGAGGGCGTTATCGCCCTTGGAGAGCACCAGCAGGGCCGGCGAAGGTGTGCTGGCGGCCTGAAGGATCGCGGCCAGAAGGAGGAAGGAAAGACCGATTTTCATTTCTGCGGCCTTATGAGATGTTCACGATGCTTTCGGAGTTGGCTTCAGAAAGAACGGCGGCGGCGTCTGCTTCGGTGAACTCCTGCGTTTTTGCGGAGTGGTTCATAGAACAGAATTTCGGGCCGCACATGGAACAGAAGGCAGCGTCCTTGAAGCCTTCTTCGGGCAAGGTCTCGTCATGCATGGCTTCGGCGGTTTCGGGATCGAGAGACAGAGCGAACTGGCGGCGCCAATCGAAGTTAAAACGCGCTCGTGAAAGCTCGTCGTCCCGATCGCGAGCGCCATTGCGGTGACGCGCCACATCGGCGGCATGTGCGGCGATCTTGTAGGCGATGATTCCTTGCTTGACGTCTTCGCGATTCGGCAGTCCGAGGTGCTCCTTTGGTGTGACGTAGCACAACATGGATGCGCCGTGCCAGCCGATCATGGCGGCGCCGATGGCGGAGGTGATGTGGTCGTAGCCGGGAGCGATGTCGGTCACGAGCGGCCCCAGGGTGTAGAAGGGCGCCTCATAGCACATCTCGCGCTCTTTTTCGACCTGGAGGGCGATCTGGTCGAGCGGGATGTGGCCGGGGCCTTCAATCATGACCTGGACGTCGTACTCCCAGGCCTTCTTGGTGAGCTCGCCGAGGGTCTTCAGCTCGGCAAATTGCGCGGCGTCGCTGGCATCGGCGAGACAACCGGGGCGCAGGCCGTCGCCGAGAGAAAAGCTGACGTCGTGCTTCTGAAAAATTTTGCAGATCTCATCAAAGTTATCGTAGAGGAAATTCTGCTTGTGCTTTTTGACCATCCATTCGGCCAGGATGGCGCCGCCGCGGCTGACGATTCCGGTAATGCGTTTGGTGGTGAGCGGAACATACTGCACGAGCACGCCGGCATGAATCGTCATGTAATCGACGCCCTGCTCGGCTTGCTCTTCGATGACCTCGAGCATGACGTTCAGGTTCAGATCTTCGACGCGGCGAACGCGATTGAGCGCCTCATAGATGGGCACGGTGCCTATGGGAACGGGCGAGGCGTCGATGATGGCCTGGCGGATGCGCGGGATATCGCCGCCGGTGGACAGATCCATGACCGTGTCGGCGCCGTACTTGACGGCGTAGTTCAGCTTGGCGAGCTCTTCGTCAATGTTCGAGGTGGTGGAAGAATTGCCGATGTTGGCGTTGATCTTGCATTTGGAGGCCACGCCGATGCACATGGGCTCGAGGCTGTGGTGGTGAAGGTTGGCGGGGATGATCATGCGGCCGCGCGCCACTTCCTCGCGGATCAGCTCGGGCGCAAGATCTTCGCGGCTGGCGACGTACTCCATTTCGCCAGTGATCACGCCTTTGCGGGCATAGTGGATCTGGGTGCGAATCGGATCGTGTTGGCGGGACGCGATCCAGGCGGTGCGATTCATGATCCGATTATAGGAGGACGAGCGGGGAATCGGCGTAAGGAGATAGTCCGCAGAGCGCGGTGCGAGAGAATCGGCACGCGGAATTGGTATCCTGACGGGAGCGCATGCCTCGAATAGCGCGATTACTTCCGTTAATGATGCCTGGCGAACCCACAACAAACGATCTGGATTGGACGCGGCTGCAGGGCACCATACTCGAAGGCGGATATCAGCTCGAATCGATTTTGGCCGCTGAAGAGAGCCAGGCAACTTTTAAGGTACGCGTGCTGGGCGATTCATCGGCCAACGCGTATGCCAAGTTATTTGTTGCGCCGGTGAGCGAGGCCGAAGAGCAGGCCGCGACGTGGGAAAGCAGCAGAAAACTCAAGGAGCAGCATCTGGCGACGCCCTTGGGAGCCGGCCTGACAGAGCTTGACGATGCGACGTTTGCGTACGTAGTTTTGAAGCGGCCTGACGAGACGCTAGATACCGCAGTCCAGGAGCGCGCGTTGAGCAAGCAAGAAGCGGGCGATGTTTTGCTCGCGCTGATCCGGGGACTGGAGGAACTGCACTCACATGGATTGGTCCACGGGTGCGTGTCGCCCGAACAGATTATCGCGATCGGCGATTCCATCAAACTTTCCACCGAGTGTGTACGCAGGGCGGGCGTAGCACCGGGGCTGACGTTGCCGAGGGCGAGATATATGGCTCCGGAGAGCGTGGGCGCGAACGTGACATCTAGCGCGGATTTGTGGTGCGTGGGTGCAACGCTGATCGAGATTCTGACGCAACAGCCTTGCGGCGCGGATTGTGCGGAGCAATCGGCGAAGTTGCCGGCGCCGTTCGATGCCATCGCGAGCCGATGTCTGGATGCCGATCCCGAGGCCAGGGTCAAAGTGGGGCAGGTTGAGGCACTGTTCCGAGGGCGGAGTGCGGCGCCGGCAACAGCAAAGCCGGTTTTGGCAGCCGCTGCAGGCGCTGGAATGGGGGCTACGGCTTCGAAGTCCGGCATTCCTGTGAACACCCCAAGCATCCCCGCAAGAAAGTACGCGCCATTAGCCCCACGTGTGCCCGATCGTTCCGAGCCCAAGCTTCGTGCGTGGTGGATTTATGCAGCGGCGGGCATCATTGTCGTTTTGGGATTGATTTGGCTGCTGCGGCCAAAGCACACGCCGGTTCCGGTGACCCGGCAGGTTGCATCGCGAAATGCTACTGCTCCGGCACAAGGAACGGCATGGGAGTCCAAGACGGTCACGCCAGAGGATGCAAAGACGGTTTCACATCCGCAGCCTACGGCAGTTCCCAGCGCCCATCAATCTGATTTCGTCAAAGGACCGGTTTGGCGCGTGGTGCTCTACACATATGCGCACCAAGCGGATGCAGAGAGCAAAGCGCGTTCGGTAAATGCCAAACATCCGGGGCTCGGCGCCGAGGTCTTTACTCCGAGCGGCGGAAGTCCCTATCTGGTTGTGGCAGGCGGGCGCATGAGCCGCGAAGATGCGACCCGCATGCGGCAGAAGGTTCGAGCGTTGGGCCTGCCGCGGGACTCGTATATACAGAATTACCCACAATAGCCGGGCACGGCCTCGGGAACCGTGAAACACTTTCTTCCAACTTTGTTCGTGGAGTGATATGATGGCACTTCCTTATTTTTGCGGGCTGTCTAGGCTCGGCTAGGCGACCGCTCGGACTGACTGGGTTCGGCGCAACAGAGAAATGGAGCACCAGTATGCAGGTCAGTAGCCAGTCGATGGCGACATTGCGCCCTTTTTGCCATCCGATGAAGGTTGTCTATTCCGCTCCCGCAGTTCCGAATTATGTAAGTGTCTGCGTAAGCTACCTGAGCCAACACTGGACGAAGATTGCTGTGGCGGTCATGGGAGGCTTGTTGGCCGGCTTTTTCGCTGGAGCAGTTAGTTCCAGGGACTACACGGCGCTGAGTCAAGTTGTTTACGCGGCAGGAGTGACTACGAACCAACCCGCGCCCGCGGTACTCGAAAATACAGCGGCTCAGAGTAATGCGGCTGAGCAAGCCACGTTGCAAGAAGTGTCGCGGTTGAAAGCAGAGAACCAGCAATTACAAGCCTTGGTGGATGAATTGCAGAAGGAACGGTCGGCTCCTCATAGCCGACGAGCCAGGGCGCACCGCCGCCGGCGCAGTGGCGCGCACGCGTGACCGTGCAACGCTAGTTTCGAATCTCACTGTCAGATCTTCCAGGTTGAAATCCAAATACAGCAGGACTCTCGTATGAACGAATGAGGAGAGTTCCCGATGACGTTGAGATCCCTCTGGGCGCTGGGTTCGGTGGTGGCGACGGTTTTTGCGGCGCCTGTGGGCGGCTGGGCTGGCACAGATACGCAAAGCATCCAACTAGAACAGAAGCTGCAGATTCCCGGAGCCACATTGAAGGCTGGCACGTACGCTTTCAGCGTAGAAGACCGGTTGCAGGACCGTGCCATCCTGCGTATCGCCGCGAAGGACAATGACAAACATTATTTGCTGCTGACAGTGCCAAATGGCAAGCTGGGCTCCGCAGTGGAGAACGGATTGATATTTTTCAGGCAGAAGGGAAAGGAAGAGATTTTGAGAGGGTGGGCGTGCCCGGGGTGCTCGGCGCCGTTGGAAGTGGTCTATCCGAAGGCGGAAGCCGCGAAAATTACAGGAGAGAGCGGCGATAGTGTGTTAGCGGTGGACCCGGAATATGACAAATTGCCCTCGAATTTGTCTCCAGATGACATGAAGGTGGTGACGCTTTGGCTGCTGAGGCCGCAGCGGATAGGACCGGATCACAAAGGCGAAGGTGTGTCGGCGGAGAAGTACGCGGAGGCGCGGCCGGCGGAAACTTCGCCCCGCCAAGTTGCAAGTGCCGTTGCGGCGACCGAATCCCAAACCCGAGCAGCACTGAACCAACCGCAGCCGCGAATGCCAAAAACGGCAACGAATACGTTCGCGCTTGGCTTGTGGGGACTGCTGCTGACGATGGCGGGTTCCCTGTCTTTGGTGTTGCGGCGACGGACCCGGAGTGCCAATGAAGCGAGTTAGAGGATTCGCAAGTGATCGCCCCGTGGCCCAGCGCGATCAGACCTGGTCATTTCTGAGATTGCAGTGGAGACGAATCGGCTTGACCGCCGTGGCGGGCGTCTTCGTTGGTTTCGCGGCGGCCGCCGGCGCTAAGGGAACGCTTGCGATGCATCAGCGAATGGAGACTCCGCCATCGGTGTTTAGTATCCGCCAGGAGAACGCAGACGAGCTGTCGCGCCTGAAGGTACGAAATCGCCGGCTGGAGGCGCTGGTGACCGCTTTGCGGCATCGGGCAGCACAGCCTGAATAGAAAGAACATTTCATGCCGAGGCGCTGGGCGGAGATAGGGCTGATCGTTGCGGGGCTGTGCCTTCTGGTCACCGCCGGGTGGAGAGTGACGGAACGAGCTCTATTTCAATCACGGCCGGAAATTGTGGAAGCGTTTCGACCCGGTCTCCGGCTGCTGGGGCGCTTGGAGATTCCTCGGCTTGGGATGACCGTATCGGTTGTGGAGGGCGCCGATGAAAACGCCCTCAGCGTGGCCGCGGGACATGTCGCCGGGACCGCGGCGCTGGGTGCGAGCGGTAATGCCGTAATTGCGGGACACCGCGACGCTGAGTTTCGAGCTCTTCGCGGCATACGGGTTGGTGATCGGCTTCGGGTAAGAGCCGATCGGACATATGTCTACGTGGTAAGGCGGATTCGCGTAGTAAGCCGGAACGATACGAGGGTGCTTGCGCCGCAAAGCGCGGCTGGGCTGACGCTAGTTACCTGCTACCCGTTCCGGTACGTCGGCGACGCCCCGGAACGGTTTATTGTTCAGGCGGAGTTAGTAGGAACGTGACGTTCGTCACTTGGAGGAAGCAGTGGCGGATCGCTTGTGGCCGGTCTTTGCGTGACCGTCGCCGGCATCAGCGGAATTTCCTTCCTTGAGCGACGGAGTACCAGACTCGCGGGTGCCAGCTTGCTTGGATTTGAACTGCTGGAATGCCGGGGCCTCGATGAATTGCCAATCGTCGCCCTCGTTCCAGGGGCCGCGGGCGTCGGTATCGCCTTCGTCGTTTTCGCCTGTCGAATCGTTGAAATACTGATCCACAAGACCTGAGGTCGGGGGGATCAGGCCCACGCTGAAACGGTCCTTGCCCATGCTTTCGAGGGCAAACGTGAACGCCTTCATATGAGTAATCTCGCGGGTCATCAGAAATTGCAACGCATCGATGGTTCCTTGGTCGTCGGTGAAGTTGATGAGCCGCTCGTAAACGATCTTGGCGCGTGCTTCGGCGGCTATGTTACTCCGAAGATCGACATCCAGCTCGCCTGTGACCTTGAGATAGTCGGCTGTCCAGGGATCGCCCATCGAATTGAAAAGAGAGACGCCTCCGCCGCCCGCGATCGCGATTAGCGGGTCTGCTTCGGCTGCGGTTCGTTCTTTCTTTGTGGGCTTGAGGTGCATGCGAGCCAAGGTGCCCACCACCTCCAGATGGCTCAGTTCCTCAGTGCCGATATCCATCAACAGATCCTTGCGTTTCGGATCTTCGCAATTCAGACCTTGTATGGAATATTGCATCGCCGCGGCGAGCTCGCCATTGGCGCCGCCGAACTGCTCGAGAAGCATGTTTCCGAACTTCGGATCCGGCGTTCCGACATTCACGGTGTACATCAGTTTTTTTACGTGGTGATACATTGTTCTGTTCCTCAGATGGGACGCATTTGGAGTCGGCAAGCAGACAGAGAAAACCCAATCAAGATTGCTAGAAAAAATACCCGGTCATTGTCGTAGGGAGAGGAGCGCGGAGGTACTCGGTTTCCCTAGCGTGCTAGGGTAAACCAATGGCCAGAGCTACCGAAAATCTACAAGGCTCACTCGAATTGCTGATCCTGAAGACGCTCGATCAGGGGCCGAACCATGGCTTCGGAATCACACACCACATTCACAGCGCCTCGGAGGGTCTGCTCGAAATCGAGGAGGGCTCGCTCTATCCGGCGCTGCACAGGCTCGAAAAGGAAAAGTTGATCGCTGGGTCCTGGAAAGTCACAGAAAATGGCCGGCGCGCACGCTTTTATGCATTGACGGCCAGCGGCAGAAGGCGCCTCACCGAAGTGAGGAATAACTGGCGCACTGTGGCTAAAGGTGTAAAGAAAGTTCTGCACTTTGCATAAGAGTTTCGAATAAGAAGGAGAGCGAACAGGGCGACCGCATGCCGATTCAAGACACAAAGGCTACATACAATCGTTTTCTTTTACTGGTTGCCGGTCTCGGGGGACTGCTCTACGGAGTGGATGTCGGCATCATCGGCGGCGCTTTGCCTTATCTGGAAGCGACCTCCGGACTGAACGCCGGCCAGCTCTCAATCATTGTGGCGGCCGTGCTGCTGGGCAGCGTGATCTCGACCCTATTTGCCGGGCTGCTGGCCGATTGGATGGGGCGCAAGCCGTTGATGGTGCTCAGCGGCGTTACGTTCGTCGTGAGTATTCCGATGATTGCTCTGTCGCACGGCTATGGGCCTTTGTTTTTCGGGCGGCTGTTACAGGGTGTAAGTGGGGGATTTATCGGAGTTGTCGTGCCACTCTATCTCGCAGAGTGCCTTTCGGCATCGAAACGAGGGCAGGGAACTGGCATTTTTCAATGGCTGCTGACGCTGGGCATCGTTGCAGCGGCGCTGATTGGCATCTATTTCAGTTACCGAGTGGCGGACGTTACTAAGATGGCGGATGCCGCGACCGTGTTCGCCTTCAAAGATCTAGCCTGGCGCCGGATATTTTGGGTGTCGCTCCCGCCGGGGATCTTGTTCGTAATCGGTAGCGCTCTGGTGGCGGAATCTCCACGCTGGTTATTCCGCCGCGGCAAGAGCGAAGCAGCCTATACAGCGCTTCTGCGTTCGAGAACGACCGAACAAGCCAAGACAGAGCTGAAGGAAATGGAGGAGACCGCATCGGCTGAAGAGGCTGCCAAATCGACCGGCAAGAGAGTCAAGGAATCGCTCTTACGGCGAAAGTATGTTATTCCTTTCGTGCTAGCCTGCATTATTTTATTTTGTAACACCGCGACAGGAATCAATTCTATTATCGGCTATAACACGAATATTCTTCTTGAAAGCGGGCTATCCGATGTGGCAGCGCATTGGGGTTATGTCATATTTACAGCCGTCAACTTCCTACTAACGATTGTCGGGGTCATGTTAGTAGATCGTAGAGGGCGTAAGTTTCTTCTCATGATCGGTACGGCCGGTATCATTGTTTCGCTTTCCATTACCGGTCTGCTCTTCCTGCGCACGGAGAAGCTGCACGTTGACGCGCGCGCTGCCGTCCAATCGCTGGTTACGCCAGATCAGACCACGACGCTGCGTTTCGATGCCGCCGAGGCGGACAAGCTATTGGCGAATGCAGGCGATGCCGGCAAGGGAATACAAACCGGCCGGGCGGCGCTGACGGTGATCTATTCATATGGAGATTTCACGGCAGCGACCAACGTTGTACGTTCGGACGATCCCGCCGCTCCGCCGATTGTAATTACCCGCGCGAGTTGCGTGCCGGGTACCAGAGTCGAGGCATTCTTCAAGAATCCATTCGCAAATCTGGATGCCGCGCGCAGCGCGCCGCTAAGAATCGACAAAGCTCTGATCAGTCCGGTACCCGGTGCGAGGCACGGTTGGCTGGTGGCTCTAAGTCTCTACGCGTTTATGGCGTTCTTCGCTATCGGCCCGGGCGTCTGTGTATGGCTGGCGCTTTCCGAGCTGATGCCCACCCGCATCCGGTCGAACGGGATGAGCATCGCCTTAGTCATTAATCAAGTAGTCTCAACCACTCTGGCGGCCATATTCCTGCCGGTCGTGAGCAACTACGGCTATTCGACAATGTTCTTTATTTTCGTCAGTTTCACCGTAATCTACTTCATAACCGCGGTCTTCTTCCTGCCGGAAACGAAAGGGAAGACGCTTGAAGAGATCGAAGAGCATTTCGAACGGGGCGGGAAGTAGCGAAAAAATTCACTTGTGCCCTAAAGCGCCAAACTTTTGTCGCCGATCATTTATTAGCGGCATGAAAATACTTTGGTTGGCCGATTCGGCGTTAGCGCCGGATCCGGCGCAGTTGCTCTCAGGCGCCCATGCGTGGCAGGTGACGCAATCGCTCGGGGAAGCTCTGTTCGAGCTTGAGCAGGAGCGCGACGCCTTTGAAGCGTGCATCGTCTGTTTGCCGCTTATCGAAGACGATGCCGGCGTTGTGGTGGAAGAAATGCTCCGGGTTAAGCGGTCTCTGCCCATCCTATGTATTCGGGATTCGGGCACCGCGGCGGAGGCGGTGCAACTGCTGCAGCTTGGCGCTTATCACTATTTCGATCGCTATCCGGAGCGGAATTCGCTTGCCGAATTCTTGGCCAAATTATCTGCGCGGCAATGCGGTCCGCCAAGCGGCCGCGGCTCGTGGCGGCAGATGGTGGTCGGAAACAGCCCGGCCATGGAAAAAGTCACCGATATGGTGGCGCTGATTGCGGGCCGTCGATCCACGGTGATTCTCTTGGGTGAGACCGGTAGTGGAAAGGAGGTGGTCGCGAGAGCGATTCACCAAGCCAGTCCGCGCGCCGGCAAACCGATGGTGGCAGTGAATTGTGCCGCGATTCCGGACAATTTGCTCGAAGCCGAATTGTTCGGACATATAAAAGGCGCATTTACGGGTGCAACTAATGCACGCATGGGCCGTTTCGAGCAGGCCGACGAAGGAACCCTGTTTCTGGATGAAATCGGCGACTTGACGCTGGACCTTCAAGCCAAGCTGCTGCGCGTGCTTCAGGAACGGGAGTTTCAAAAAGTCGGCAGTTCGGAGACTACCCGCGTCGACGTGCGAGTGATCGCGGCGACGAATGGCGACCTGCTGGAGCGGGTAAAAAAAGGAAAATTTCGCGAGGACCTCTACTACCGGCTACATGTGGTGCCGATCAGAATTCCACCGTTGCGGGAACGCATGACGGACATTCCATTGCTGGTGCAGCACTTCATCAGGAAAATTTGCGACCAGGAAAAGCTTCCGCTGAAAACCGCCTCTTCTGAAGCGCTGCACCGGTTGTGCCAATACTCTTGGCCTGGCAATGTGCGGCAACTGGAAAATGCGGTTGAGATGGCGATCGTTCTCTCCGGGGATAGAACAACGCTTCTGCCGTCGGACTTCAGTCTGCCCGTGCAGGGGGCACCGAAGCCCTTGGATATGGGCGAGCCGCACATTATCGCGCTGCCCGAGGAGGGGCTCGATTTCGAAGTAGTGATTGCCCGGATCGAGCTGAATTTGCTGGAGCAGGCGCTCGAACGCGCACGAGGGAACAAGAAACTTGCGGCTGACATGCTGCGCTTAAAACGAACTACGCTGGCGGCAAAATTGAAGAGCCTGGAGGTGCTCACTTGCGGTAGTGTTAAGTGAGCGATGGCATGTGACTAGTGCGCGTTAGTTAGGCAAGAACTTACTTAGCAAATTCCTGTCCTCAGGTTCGGAGTCACAGCCCTCGCGCAGTTGAATGAAATCCCCCAAGGCCGATGCAAACTCGGGCCACTTGGTCTTTTCCTCTCGGAAGCGCTGCCGAGCGCTCGGATGATAGGTTTTGACCCAGAGGATAGGTCGTCCCGCGAGGATCACCTGTCGAGCCGTACCGAATGCTGGGTTGACCCCTTTAAGAACAATTGAGAGGCTATTCGCTGCCTCGACACCTTGCGTCACGATCACATCTGGTTTCAAGACGGATAACTCTCCGTGAAGATATTGACGGCAGTTCTCGAAGAGGACGTGTTTGGCGACGGCGTTACTTGGATTGTTCTCCGTACACTTGGCACTATTTACATGAGCAAAAAATGGCGTGACGGTTTCGAGAGAGATGCTTGGGTCGAATTGTCGCAACAATACGACGGCTAGCCGGTGAGTCTCCCGCCAATGTTGAAATTTCCCGATTTTCCGGCCATCGAGTCTCTCGATATCTTCGCGCACGAACTTCGGCGTCCGTTTGATCGGGTCAGGGTCGCCCTTTTCGCCGCTGCCGGGGTCAAGCGAGATGAACAACAGCCGTGGAAATGATCCGCGCTCGTATTGTGTTCCCACGAAAGCGGATGTTGCCTCGGTAAACTTGGCACAGTTCTTGCTACATTCATCCAGATGACAGCAATGGAAATCCTCGGGATAAATATTCTGCGCTCGATAGTACTTCTCAAGATCATGCAGCATTCCGGTGCTCCTGTTAAATAGTACTCGTAGCTGCCGATTCCGTTCTTACAGCTCACAATCAGCCAAGTGCCATGAGCCACTTGTCGGGCCGGATAGGAGAATCTTCCATGATCGTGCCGGTCTTCGAAGTGGACTGCCGTGCGGCATGTCTCGCTCTACATTGCCGACGATTCTGTTTTTCCAGGAACGCCACCTTAGTGCTGCCGCAAGGCGGACACGTCACGCCATTCGGCCAGCCACGGGCAACCAAGTAGTCACGGCAGTTGTTCTGATCGGCGAAGAGAGGACCGCGTTTTGAAGGGTCGGGTTCGACTGCGATGACAGCAGTATGAGGCAAGTTGCTTGATGAGGCAAGTTGATTATCACTCTAATCAGGCCTTCTGAGCCTTGGAGCGCTGCAGGGAAATCGGTTTTGCATAGATGTCGCGAAACGTCTTAGCCGCCTCGTTAGCCGCCCATATCTCCAGGTCGGCATCCGCTTCGGCCTGCACGAATAAGTTGACTGTGCCGTCTTTGTCCGCGACATTGATGTCTCGCACTTTCTGTGCGTGTCCACGGTCGAGCGCATCGGCAATGCGAAGCAGCGGCTCGAGACTGACGACCGCTCGTTTGGCCTCCGCATCGAGCGATTGAAACAGCGAATGCCTCGGCTGCGGCATGGATTTGCGATGAAACCGGCAGAGCGCCGCGATGGTCAAGCGCTCCTTATCGGTAAAGCCGGGCAAGTCGGAGTTGGCCACCAGGTACGCAGAGTGCTTATGGTGACCAGTGCCGCTGACATAGTGGCCGATGTCGTGCAGATGGGCGGCGGCTTCCAGCAGTTTCCCGGCTGCGGGCGGCAGCGCGTGAACATTCTGCAGAATTTCGAACAGCCGGTGCCCGAGGCAAGCGACATGCCGCGCATGCCTCAGATTGACCGCGTAGTGTTTGGCCATCGCTTCCACGACCGAGCGCTGCTCCCGCGAAAGGTGAGACAGCTCACGGCCGACGCCTCGCGCCGCCAGATCGGCGATGATGCCGTCGCGAACGCCCGCTGTGCAGTAGTAAAGGGACCGATTGTCGAAGAGTTCTAGAGCTCGAAGGAAAACAGCGGTGCCGGCGGTCACGATCTCAGCGCGCCTGGGCCCGATGCCGGGGATTTTGCGGCGTGCCGCCAAGTCGCTCTCGATCAACTTTGCATAAAGTTCGCGCACCTGCGCCAGGCTCGCCCGGAGCCGGTCCGCTTCGTCGCGCTTCGCCCGAGGCACCTGGTTGGCGGCAGACACAATCGCTGCGGCGGTGGCTGAGGTCGCGACGGCGCGATCGAATTTTTCGCTCCCGTGCTGCTTGTAAAACGAGCGGAGCTTCTCTTCTATATAGCGGTCGAGGCGATGCAGTTCGTCGGGGCGCGGCGGGTCGGTCTTCAGGAAAACCTCGGTGAGGCGCACTGCGCCGAGCGGTTTCGAGACCGCATCCAGCAGTTGGCCACCCTGGCTGATGATCAACTCCGCGCTTCCGCCGCCCACATCAATGATCAGGGTCCGTTCCTTCGGCCGGGGCCACCTCGCTTCTACTCCCAAATGAATGAGCCGCGCCTCTTCCGGCCCTGAGATCACTTCCACATTCGTCTTGAGTGCTGCGCTCGTGCGCTGCAGAAACTCCTCTTGATTGCTCGCGTCCCGCACTGCACTCGTTGCCACGGCACGCACCCCGCGCACATCGAGCACGCTGTAGGCGGCATACATCCGCGCGAGTTGGGCGGACAAAAAATCCAATGCCTCGCCGCTAATGCGGCCCGAGCGGAATACGCTCTCGCCCAGACGCGTAACCTGACGTTCTTGCGCCAGGATGCGCGTTGACCCCTGGCCTACTTCCGCGGCCATCATTCGTACCGAGTTGCTGCCGATATCGATGGCGGCGTAGCGTGGCATATTCGAGTTATAACAATTGCAGCTTTCGGATCAATGAATTGCACTGAAGAGAAGGTTTTTCGTGACCAGGGGCAAGTGCATGTCTGGATTTTCAATTTATCGGGGAGCGACCGCGCGCTCGAACATTTCCGGCGCCAGCTTTCCAGGGACGAAATCGCTCGTTCGGAACGCTTCTGCTTTCCTCACTTACAAACGTCGTTTGTGGTCGCGCACGGGATGCTTCGGAATATACTGGCGAGCTATCTAGGCCTGGCGCCCGCCGCGCTCGAATTCTCTTACAATCAGCAGGGGAAGCCGCGGCTCGCGGATACCGGTTGCCGTCTTCGATTCAACCTTTCGCATTCGGGAACGCTCGGCGCCTGCGCGGTTGCAGCGGATTGCGATCTTGGGGTTGATATCGAACATATGCGCCAAATGGCGGATCTATTCGATATAGCCCGCCGATTCTTCAGCCCAGAGGAATGCGGGGATCTGGAGGCGGTGCCGCATGACCAGCAACAGCCGGCCTTTTTCAACTGCTGGACCCGCAAGGAAGCCTACATCAAAGCCGTCGGAGGCGGGCTTTCGATTCCGCTCGAGTCGTTTCGCGTTTCGCTTGCTCCGAATGAGCCGGCGCGCTTGATTTCGAATTGCGAAAATGATGCGCATAGGTGGAATATTCAGGAATTTGATCCCGGCGCAGACTACCGGGGCGCGGTCGCATATAGCGGACCCCCGCGAGATCTGGTTGTCCGTAGAATAGAGGCTGAAGAGGCGGCAGGGATTTGAGAAATCTGCGAGAGACTGCGCGACGCGTCGCATTGAGCCGGCGCGAATTCCTCCACGCCGCGACGGGTGCCACCGCAGGTACTGCCCTGTTCGGACTTACCCCCCTCAGAGCCGCCGAGTTACCGCGCGGAAGAAAGACCGTGGTGGTCACGTTTGGGGGCGGCGCCCGCGACGAAGAGACCTTCATGCCCGATGGGCAGGAGAACATCCCGAACCTGCTAAAGCAGCTCATCCCGCAATCCACGATCTTCACTCAAGTGGTGAATCGCGGCATTTTGGGTCATTATGTGGCCACGGCGAGTCTGGCCACCGGCGTCTACGAAACGTTCAATAACTTTGCCGCGGTCGCGCCGGAGAATCCGACCGTCTTCGAATATTTCCGCCGCGACCTGAACCGGCCGGCGACGGACGCCTGGGTGGTGGCGCCGAGCAACGGCTTCAATCGCATCGGCGAGAGCGGCCATCGCGCCTATGGGCCCGGCTTCGGCGCTGGTGTCATTCTCCCGAAGCGCCTGCTCGGGACCGCGCTGTCGGCAACCGGCGAAGCACAATATGAGCACTTACTGCGCGATAACTATGAAACCCCGCTATATACGCCGGAGATTGCAGGCGGCGAGATAGAACTGCACAAGATGGCGGAGCTGCTGAAGCTTTCGGTGGAGACATTTACAGCACACGCCCGCAACCTGGCGAGTCCCGACGAGCTGTCGGTCTATATTGCCCGGCAACTTATGCGGCAGCTTGCGCCGAGCTTGTTATGGATTACTTTGCACGATATTGATATCGCGCACTCGGGCACTTACTCCCTCTATGTTGACGGCATTCAGCGCACCGATCGGTTATGCGCTGAGATCTGGAATGCAATTCAGAGCGAGCCGGAGTATGCGGGGAAGACAACCCTGTTCATCTTGCCCGATTTCGGGCGCGATTCCGACACCGACCCCGGAGGCAACGGGTTCCAGCACCATCGTACGGGCGACCCGCTATCACGCACGACCTGGATGATCGTCATGGGCCCTGGTGTGCGTCAAAACGTGGTGGTGGACCGGGCGGTGGAATCGACAGACCTGGTGCCGACCATCGGCTCTATGCTGGGCTTCTCGCCGCGCATGGCGCAAGGCCGGCCGCTCCCTGAGGTTTTGTAACAGCCATGGCGCCGGACGAGCTCAAAGCGGATCAATTCAGCGGTTATCCGCCGCAGGCGCGGCAATTGGCTCTAAGCCACCTCACGTTATTCGAAGGCTTGCCACTGGCGTTCCTTCCGCTGCTGCTGCGCGAGTTAATTGCGTACGATTGGCGCTTTCCCGCAGAGCGCCGGGAAATGGATAACCAGCTTGCCTATCTGGGCGGATTGTCTGCGCAGCAGTTGGCCAATGATATGGCGCCGTTTGCCACGCTGCACCTCTCGGCCGAGCTTGAGCGTCTCGATTGGGTTAACGCGCCGGCGCAGTTCTCCGAGCAACTGACAGCACATCTTTGGGCCACGCATCAGATCGATGCCTTTCGTGCCGCGGCCATCGACTATGTACACAAAGTAAACGCGTCAAGTCCGGCGCCCCCGCTGCCAGTTCCACGCTTCACCGTTGCGGTTATCGGCGCAGGCGTGGATCGGGATCGATATCCGCTGTTTCGGAAGCTGCGGCCGCAGGGCGTGTACTTCACCAACGTCAACCCGCAGAATGGCTGGAACATCTTGATGGATGCGGTTACGGCGCGTGCTGCCGCGCATCCATTGCCCTTCGCGCACTGGTACATCGATGGCGCGGCGAATCAGCCGTCAAGTGCCGGTCTAACCTGCATTTCCTACGATGCGCTAAAGAGTGTCCGGCTGGCGCTGGTGAACAAAATGCGCGCAGTGATGCAACCTGGCGGCGGAGGACCCGAGGTGTTGCGGAGCATGCTTGCCCGGATGCGTCCGGAAGATCTGGGGCTCGCCGGCACGGGCGAGGCGGCGGTATTGACGCGTTTTCAGATCAGCATCTTGACGGAAGGTTCAGGAACTCAATTGTTCAGCACTACTTTCGTGCAGTGGTCGGCGCGCGAGGCTTTGCGCCGTGCTCAACCCTTGACGCTTCTCGCGCGCTTTGCTCCCAGGCAGCGCGAGCAGTCGATGAAGGAATTGCTGGCCGGAGTGCAGCAGCAGCCGCTTCCGGATCCGGAAGGCTCGCTCATCGATGCGGATATGGGAGCTTTTTACACCTGGATCAACCAGCAGCGGTTGTCGGGCGCGGAGCATTCCGCATATTTGGTTTGGTTTGAGAATCACAGCCAGGCGCTTGCGATTTCGCCGGCACTCGGGCGCGGCAAGACCGACGCAACGGCGATTGACATGCGCGAGTTGACTCGGCAGTTAGCTGCGGGTTAGCGAATCCCCTGCGCCTTCAGCCAACCCGCCAGCCGATCCGGCCAACTGCTCAACTCCGGGTCGTTTTGCGCCAAACCGACGCCATGCGGGCCATGCAAGTAGATGTGCATTTCCGCGGGCACACCGGCTTTGCGTAGCGCGAGATAGAACTCGATGCTGTTTTGAACCGGCACGACATCGTCATCGCTGGTGTGAAACAGGAATGCCGGTGGCGTTTCGCTCGTGACTTGTGTTTGGTTCGAGAGCGAAAACACTAGAGCCGGGTCGGGCTTTTCGCCGAGGAGATTATCGCGCGAACCAAGATGCACGTATGGCGCTTCCATGGTGATTACCGGGTACGCGAGGATCATGAAATCAGGACGGGAACTTGGCCGATCAGTTGGATCCGCGGCATCCCGGTCGCCCAGATCGAAGTGTGTGCCGGCAGTCGATGCCAGATGGCCGCCGGCGGAAAACCCCCAGATACCGATGCGGTTCGGTCGAATGCCGAATTGCCCGGCATGCGCACGGACGTAGCGGATCGCCCGCTGCGCATCCCACAATTCGATAGGAAAATGATATTTCGGGCCCAGACGGTACTTCAACACAAACGCGGAGATCCCCAGATGATTGAGCCACTCGGCAATTTGCTGACCTTCGTGGTCCATCGCCAAATTGTGATAGCCGCCGCCGGGGCAGACCACAACACCCACCGGCACTTTGTTTGCATCCGAAGCCGGATATAGCGTGAGAGAAGGTTTGTCGGCGTCCGCGTTGCCTTGCGCGCCGGGTGCACCGTCCGGCCACAGAAGGATCGTTTGCGCAGCGCTTTGCCCAAAGCACGCCAAGGCGCATAATCCGGCCATCAAGAGGATCAAGGCTCGTTTAAACATGGATCGAGAGCTACTATAGCTCAGAAGCCATTCACCGATGCCTCCAAAAAATCAACTCATCACTAGACCCGGATCAGCGGGAACAATCGATGTTGCTTTGCTCGTGCTGCGAGTCTGGGCGGGCTTGCTATTGTTTACGCAGCACGGAATTGAGAAGGTCACGCACTTTTCGCAGATGTCCGCTCATTTCCCAAACCCGCTACACATCGGACCAGTGCCGACTCTGCTGTTTTCGGTCCTGTCCGACGCCATATGTTCGCTGCTGGTGGTGATTGGCCTCGGGACGCGTTATGCGGCGCTGATAGTAGTCATCAATGTGGCTGCCGCGTTCACGTTGGTGCACCACATGAAGCTTTCACACGGCCCGGGCAACGGCGAATTGCCGTTACTCTTCTGTGGCATATTCCTCACGCTGGTCATCGCTGGAGCCGGCCGCTATAGCGTGGACGCCATCTTCTCACGAACACGCAGACCGTAGGAGTTTGTGCTTGAGCGCGCTCACGCTCTTCGGCCTGTTCGCGGTGACGGCAATGCTCGTGTGTTACGCGCTCGAGCGGCGGAGCCGATGGTTCATTCTGGCGTTTGCGGCGGCGTGCGTGCTCGGCTCAGTCTATGGATTTCTGCAAGGCGCATGGCCGTTCGGATTGGTCGAAGCGGTTTGGGCGGTGGTGGCCGCGCGGCGCTGGTGGCTGGCAACGCTCCAACCACGCTCCCGTCTGGAAGAGCCGACGCCCGGTCCTTGATATACTGAATTTTTAGGTTCAGTGGACAGGTAGCAGTGTGTCTCGGCGCAAGTTGCCGCTCCCACCCAGAAAACAATAAAGGATCTTGAATGCCAAAACGCACGTTTCAGCCCAACAATCGCCACCGGGCCAAGACGCATGGATTCCGCAAGCGCATGAAGACGGCGGACGGCCGGGCCGTACTCGCGCGCCGGCGCGCCAAGGGGCGCCACAAATTGACGGTCAGCGACGAACCGGCTGTTCGCGCCGCCAAGTAAGCGGTTCCGCCGATTGTTCTGCTGTCTCCCAAATCCAAGCGGGTTCTCCGGTCGTCTGAATTCCGCACGATTTATAAAACGGGTGTCCGCATGACCAGCCGTTATTTCGCGGCCTTTTGCTTGCGTGCGGCGGATTCGGAGCCGTCGCGTTTTGGCTTCACTGTCCCAAGGGCGCTTGGCAACGCCGTTCAGCGGAATCGGCTCAAACGCCGTATGCGGGAAGCTGTTCGAAGCCAGTTCAGTGCTCTGCCTACTAACTGGGCCGTGGTCTTCAACCCGCGGCGCAGCGTGCTCGAGGCTCCGTTTGAAGACCTGTGCCGTGAAGTCGGCCGGATATTTGCGCGATGCAACGCATCCTGATCGTGGTCCTTAAAGGCTACAAGATTTTGATTTCGCCCCTGCTGCCCTCCGCCTGCCGTTTCTATCCCACATGCTCCGAATACATGATGGAGGCGGTATCGAAGCATGGAGCCGCGCGCGGGGTGTGGTTGGGCTTGAAGCGGCTGGGCCGCTGCCACCCGTTTCACGCCGGCGGTTACGATCCGGTCCGTTGAACATGAGTTTGAGATTGAGCTATGTCTAATTCACCTGGGGGCGTATCGCCGCAGCCGCCTTCGTTTGAGAAGCGTCTGCCTTTAGCGCTGGCGCTGATGATGCTGGTGCTGCTGGTCTCGCAATATATCTTCAAGCCCGCGCCAGGACCGAAGCCGGCTGTCCCCATCAACGATAAGTCGGCTGCCAGCGTAGTGACCAAGCCGTCACCGATTCCCAATGCGGAAGTCCTATCCAAAGCCGCCGCTATGCCTTCCGGTGCTGTTCAAGCGGCGTCGGAAGTTACTACCGATATAGATACGGAGCTGTATCACATAGTCTTCACCAACAAAGGCGCGACCGTCAAAAGCTGGGTTCTGAAACAGTATCGCGACGACGCCGGTAAGCCTCTCCAACTGATCAATACTGCGGGGGATGATGTTCCGCTGCCATTCAGCATCGAAGTGGCTAACGGCCAGAAGCTCAGCATCGATCCGAATGCTGTTTTGTACCGGTCGAAGATTTCAGCCGGCGGGAAAGAAATCGACTATGACTATTCCGACGGCCAGACGAGCATTCACAAATCGTTCGAATTCGGCAATGACAGCTATCTCGCCAATATCAAAAGCCAAGTTTTGGTAGGCAATACGCCGGTACCGCATTTCCTCGTGTGGCGCGGCGGTTTCGGCGATCAGAAAGTCCGGAATGCTCCCGCTACGGAAAACACTGTGCGTTACGACGCTACGGCTGGAAAGCTGATCAAGAAAAGCACCAAGGATGCCAAGAACGGGCCCATTACTGACAGCGGCAATTACACTTTTGGCGGCCTGGAAGATAACTTTTTCGCGGCCGTGGCATTGCCGGCCGGCTCTTCTCCTCTCGAAATTCGCACCTTCAGCGATCAAATCAAGCTTCCCAACCAGGAAAAGCCAACGCCCTTTATTGGAGCCGGTATCTCGACGGGCGTGGAAAACGACTTTTCACTGTATGTCGGGCCCAAAGATATCGAGATCCTGAAGAAGGTAAACCCAAAGCTGGCGCAGATAGTCGATTGGGGCTTCTTTGGCGTCATCGCCAAGCCTCTATTTCTCTGGCTGAATTGGGTGAACGATCACTGGACGAGCAATTACGGCTGGGCGATTATCCTGGTGACGCTGATCATCAACCTGGCTCTGTTCCCGTTTCGGCTCACCAGCCTGAAATCTGCGCGCCGAATGCAAAAGCTACAGCCGCAGATTCAAGCTATCAACGCGAAATATAAAAACGTCGGCATTCGCGACCCGCGCAAAGCGGAGCAGAATCAGGAGGTCATGGCGCTTTATAAGAAAGAAGGCGTGAACCCCGTCGGCGGCTGTTTGCCGATGTTAGTCCAGCTCCCGTTCTTCTACGCTTTCTATCGCGTCTTGAGCATTGCCATCGAACTCCGGCACGCACCTTGGCTCTGGGTGCCGGATCTATCATCGCCCGAATCGCTTCCCATTCACCTGCTGCCGGTCATTTTGATCGCCACGCAGTTTTTGACCCAGAAACTTACGCCCGCCGCGGGAGTGGACCCAAATCAGCAGAAGATGATGATGTTCATGCCGCTGATGTTTGGCTTCATGTTCTACTACGCCTCCGCCGGACTTGTACTATATTGGTTGACCGGCAATGTGGTGGGAATCGCGCAGCAGCTTTTCATCAATAGACTTATGCCCGCCCCTGCGCCGCCCCCGGCGCCTCCGCCGCAAAAAGCGCCTGCGAAAAGGACGGTAAAAAAGTAACTGCATGAAGTATACGGTCGAGTCGCTGCAGCCTAGGCTGGATCAATTCCTCCGCCCACTAATCGATCGCGCGGGCTTCGAGCTTGGATATGAGTTAGGGACGCCGGACAATCGCCACCCCGAAGTTGAGAATCCCGAGGTGACGGTGCGGTTCTCAGGTTTTGACGTGGAGCTGTTGCTTGCGAACCGCGCGGAGTTGTTGCTGTCTCTCGAGCATCTCGCGATGGAAGCGCTCCGCCTGCCGCCCGAGGATCACTCGCTCATCTCATTCGACGCCAACGATTACCGCCTGCTCCGAGTAGAAGAGCTGCGAATGAGTGCATTGGCAGCGGCCGAGAAGGTGAAGCGCACGCGCGTGCCATTTCATTTCAACCCGATGTCTAGCCGCGAGAGGCGGGTGATTCATCTCGCGTTGCGGGACGAGAAAGAGTTACGCAGCGAAAGCGTCGGGGTGGGGCCTGCGCGCGCAGTGGTTGTTGTTCCGGCCGATATGCCCACGCCTCCCGCGCCGCCGCGCGCTCCTTTTGGAGGCCGTGGGAACGGGCATCGCGGTGACGATTCAAGATCCGGCGGTGGTGGCCGGGGTCGAGACACACGCCACGGCGGACATCGCCCAGGCGATTCGCGCGGCGGAAACCGTCCGCCACGTGGCGACCGCGGTCGCGGCCCTCGCTAATTCCGGGAGCGCACAGACCGTCTGGTGGCCGTTGTGCGCGGTCTAATATGGCAAATCCGCGCGACACGATTGTCGCCATATCTACTCCCATGGGTCGCGGCGGGCTCGGTGTAGTTCGCCTCTCCGGAACGCGAAGCCGGGAAATTGCCGAAGCAATCTTGCGGTTTGCGGCGCCTCCGCGTTGGACGACTTGGACCAGCGAACTCGCGGAACTGGCGGATGCTGCCGGGGCTCTGATAGATCGGGTGGTCGTCTCCTATTTCGCGGCACCGCGCTCTTACACGGTCGAAGATGTGGTTGAGATTTCGTGCCACGGCGCCCCGGTAATTTTGCGCTTATGTGTGGAGAGAGCCGTTGCTTTTGGTGCGCGCATCGCAGTGCCGGGCGAATTTACATTGCGCGCTTACATGAACGGTCGCATCGATCTGCCGCAAGCCGAGGCGGTTCGCGACTTGATCGACGCCACCACGCTCTATCAGGCCCGCGTGGCTGCACAGCAGATGGAGGGATCGGTCTCGCGGCGCATCCGGCCTGTCAAAGAGCAACTGCTCGAGCTGATCGCGCTGCTCGAGGCCGGCATCGACTTTGCAGAGGACGACATCAGCGTTGCAACGCCCGACGAAATCCTACGCCGTCTCACACCTATCGCAGCAGGTGTTGAGCGTCTGGTTGCGAGCTTCGTCACCGGCAAGTTGGTTTATGAGGGGTTCACGCTTGCCATCGCTGGACGGCCGAATGTTGGAAAGAGCAGCCTGTTTAATCGCCTGCTCGAGCAAGACCGCGCCATCGTCACTCACCTTCCGGGCACCACGCGCGATACAGTTTCCGAAACAACTTCGCTCGATGGCGTGCCGCTGAAGCTGGTGGACACCGCCGGGATTCGCCAAGGCAGCGACCTGGTCGAGACGCTCGGCATCGAGCGGAGCTATCAGGCCATGGCGGATGCCGATCTGACGCTGCTGGTATTCGATCTCTCGGAGGAAGTTACGGATGCCGACCGCGAGCTGATCTTGAAACTACAGGATCGCCGGCCGCTGCTGGTTGGCAATAAGTCCGATCTGGAGCGCCGATTGAGTGGCATCGCGGATCTGTTGCCGGCCTCCGCCACGACTGGGGCGGGAATTCCGGAGTTGCGCGAGAGTATCCTGCGCCGTCTCGCGCCCGATGGCTTGGCGTCGCCGGAGAGCGGCAGCATTACCAGCATCCGGCACGAACAATTGCTGCGCGAGAGCCTGCGAGCGCTCGGCAATGCGCGAAAGGCGGTCGAGTTTCAGATTCCGCACGAAATGCTTCTACTCGATTTGTACGCAGCGCTGCGGCCGATTGACGCGGTTACCGGCGCGACAACTGCAGACGATATTCTAAATCGGATATTTTCGACGTTCTGTATAGGGAAGTAGAACAGGTTGGGTGCGGCGTTTTGAGCGGCGATTGAGGACGATCGCATCCGCTAGTTGTTCGTCTATCGAAGTTCTTGATAAGGCCGACAGGCTATTGAAGGCGGGTCGAAGACTGATAGTCCACATGCAGAAACAGCCGAGGAACGATGCGGTATTCGCCAGACGGATCCATTCTGCGAACGGCACATTGTTCGAAGTTGCAGCGAAAGAGCCAATGACCAAAGCCGTCATGAAACCGATGAGGATGCGTCGGTGCAGACGCCAATTAGCCATGAGTGGCGCGCCCCCGATCCAGAGATATGTGCCCTGACTGATAATTCCGAGGATGCATCCGCTCAAGATGCACCTCTTGCCGAAAACCGTGAGGAGGATGGCGGGCCTGTAGATAAGTTGGGGATGCGCCAGCATGCAGGCGACGGTGCTCACCGTTAGTCCGATCAGGAATCCAAATAGCCCAACAGTCCGATTGCCAGTCTCGGTTGGAAACGGTTCCCTTAGCCGATGCCACAACTCGAGACAAACACCGGCGAGCAGAAGGGTCCAGATCGGGGTTGAGACAGCCCAGAGCCATTCGTAACCGGGCGAATGATAATCCCATTTGCTGAGAACAACCGTGAGAACGGCATCAAAACTAAGAAAAATCGAAAAGATCTTGAATTCCCGCAACAATCCGAGCCAAGCCAGCCGCACTAATAAAAGGATTTCTGCTGCCGTCGCGGCGTAGGTGACGGCTGACTCGGCCGAATTGAAGAATTCCGTGCTCAACGGAATTCTAGTTTAGCTGCCTTTAGCCCATTAATGCAAGGGGCGGCGTGTTAGGCTGCGGGTCAGGTGGGACGGCTTTGGCTGCCGACGCAATTGAAAGCAAAGCAACGAACAGCAATACACTGGCTGCGAGTGTGTTCCTAAACATGGGTTATCTCCTTATTTGCTTAGTCATTGGCGGCTAAACAGCCGTCGTACCCATTGTGGTCCAAAGCGGCATCAAAGGTCAGCCGGGCGAAAATGAACGAGTGTTCCGTTACTGGCGTTATCATGTGGGAAGTTGAAGGTCCGAGATCTCATTCGTATGCTGGAATCACACGGCTGGCGGTTAAAAAGGACCAAAGGAAGTCACCGGCAGTTCAGTCACTCTAGAAGCGGATCGGTGGTCACAGTGCCGGGCCAGTTGGGTAAAGATGTGCCGGTAGGAACGCTGAAGGCTATTCTTCGAAGTGCGAGACTCGAAGATAACCAGGAGGATCGATGACATACACCGTTATTTATGAGAAAGGGCCGACCTCTTGGGGAGCCTACGTTCCGGATCTTCCTGGCGTAATTTCAGTTGGTGACTCACGGGAAGAAGTCGAGCATCTCATCCAGGAAGCGATTGAATTCCAGATTGAGGGGATGCGAGAAGAAGGCCTTGCGATTCCTCCTCCTGCGAGCTTCGCAGGCGTGATAGAAATCGACTCGGCCGCTTAATGACAAGGGCGAGCCGCCATTCCGCGCGCGTCTACTCACCCACCGCCGAAGGCAGCGCTTCTACTTCGTCCGGGTGAACCTCAGTCCGGTGCCGCGGACGCTTTTCTGCCACGTGCAGCCCATATAGCTTCTGATAAGTCGGGCTGCTGCTCCATAGTTGTTCGTGGGTCCCGACCGCCTCCACGCGTCCGTCGCAGAACACCACCACCATGTCGGCCTTCCGGACAGTCGAGAGCCGGTGCGCAATTACAAAGCTGGTTCGCCCCGGCATCAGATCATCGAAAGCCGCTTGAATCAAGCGCTCGCTTTCATTGTCAAGCTGGCTGGTCGCTTCATCGAGGATGAGAATCTTCGGGTCATGGACAATTGCGCGCGCGATGCCGATGCGCTGCCGTTCTCCCCCTGAAAGCCGCATTCCTCGCTCGCCGACCGGCGTGTCATAAGCTTCGTCGCAGCCTTGGATGAAGTCATGGGCCTGCGCCATGCGAGCTGCGTACTCCAGGTCGCGACTCGAAACCGCATCCAGTCCATAGCCGATGTTCTGCGCAACCGTGCGCGAAAATAATTCGATCTCCTGCGGGATGACGGCAATGTGTTCCCGGAGGCTGCTCTGTTGCATTTGCCGGATGTCCATGCCGTCGATGCAAATGCTTCCCTGCTGAGGATCGTAGAGGCGCTGAAGCAGGTTCATCAACGTACTCTTGCCGGATCCGCTCGGCCCGATCAGCGCCACCATCGATCCAGCGGGAACCTTGAAGCTGACATCGTGAAGCGCCGGGCGATGCGCGCCCGGATAGGTGAACGAGATTTTGCGGAATTCTATGGAGTGCTCTGTCCCGCATAGCAGTTGGGCGGCAGGTGCGTCCACCACTTTTCGCTTCTCATCAAGGATTTCAAACATGCGTTCGGCACGCGACAAGTTCCGGTGCAGCTTAGGCAAGATGGTGGATAACTGCGAAATGGGTCCATAAACCATATCTTGCAGGGCGATGAAGAGGACGTAATCGCCAATCGTACAGCGGTGGTTCAGAACCAGGTATCCACCTACCGCAATGACGCCCACGCGTCCGGCTGTCGCAATCAGAGTCTGGATGTTCTCAATCACGGCCCACATCCGTTCGCCGCGATACTGTTTGCCCCGCGCGGTGTGCAGCAGTTGGCGTTGGGTCAGTGCTTCCTCGCGTTCCTGGCTAAACTTCTTCACTACGCGCACATTGCTGGCGATGTCGTAGGATTCGCTAGTCACGGTTTCGAAAGCACGGGTCACCTCCAGCTCGATCTTCTGCATGCGGCTTTTCAAACGCCCCACCGCCAAAACATACGCAGGCAACGGAAGAAATACGATCGCCGCGATAAGCGGGTTCTTCAGCACCAGTGAGGTCAACACGCCAATAGCGATCAGCAAAGGTGGAACAAGATTCTGCCCGAGAACCTCATACAGCACAACGAACATGGCCGTGCCGCCGCGATCCAGCGCGCCCACAATCTCTCCGGTGTTCACCTGCGAGTGATATTCGGTATCGAGGCTCAGGAAGTTTGCGAACGCGGCATTCTTCACCTCGTCTTCGCACTTCGACACCGCGCAAAACAGGCGGTAATTGTAGAACGAACGGAGGAAACGTGTGATGGCGGTTGCGGCGAAAATCGCCAGTGCAGCCAGAATGAGTGTTCGAACCGAGCCGCCGTTTACCGAACGTAGCGAGCGCACCACGTTATCGATCACTTCGCGCGTCAAGAAGGGCACGGCGATATCGAGCCCGGCCGCGATAAGAATGAGGATCAGAAGCCCGGCAAGCGTCCTGCCATGGCGTCCCATAAGAGAAATGACTTTCCAGCCAAGCCACCTCTGTGCGCCCGGAACCGCGGCGCGAACTGCGGAATGAGACATTGGGATGTAAAAAGGTGCTCTCAGCGCCGCGAAAATCGCACTCAATTCCAACTTTGCCTGTAACTTCTTGTCAACTTTGGATGCGGAAGCGGGTCTACAATCTCTGAAAGGAAGCTCAATGTCAGAGAACCTCTCCAGGCGCGCATTTGCCAAGGCGCTCAGCGCCGCCACTCTCAGTTCCTCCGCATTCACTGCGGCCATCGCTTCGGCTACGCCGCAGGCCGCGTCCAATCCACCAAACCCACGGGAGAATTTCTACCGCTTCCCCGACGGCTTTCTGTGGGGCTGCGCGACAGCTTCCTATCAAATAGAAGGCGGCGCGAAGGAGGGTGGCCGCGGGCCCTCTATCTGGGACACTTTCTCGCACATCCCGGGCAAGGTTCACAACAACGAAACCGGCGACGTGGCCGATGACGATTACCACCGCTATAAGGAGGATATCCAGCTCCTGAAATCGCTAGGAGCCAAGATCTACCGCTTTTCCGTCTCCTGGCCGCGCATTTTTCCTCAGGGCACCGGCTCGCCCAATCCGCAGGGCATCGATTTCTACAGCCGCGTTGTGGACGAGCTGCTTGCCAATGGCATCGAGCCCTTCTGCACGCTCTTCCATTGGGATCTGCCGCAAGCTCTGCAGGATCGCTTCGGCGGATGGCAATCGCGCGAGACCTCTCGGGCATTTGGCGAATATGCCGGTTATGTCGCCAGCCAACTCTCGGACCGCGTTCATCACTTCTTCACCATGAATGAGTTCTCATCGTTCATCGATCTCGGCTATCGCGACGGCAAGTTTGCACCTGGACTGAGACTCGCCCCTGCCGAACTGAATCAGACCCGCCATAACGCTGTGCTCGCGCACGGCCTGGCGGTTCAGGCGATCCGCGCAAAAGGAAAGCCCGGCACCAAGGTAGGACTGGCGGAAAATCTCAACATTCCTATCCCGGTGATCGAGGCCGAGCCGCACATCAAAGCCAGCGCGCAAGCCACGCGGGTTCTGAACGCCCAGTACCTGACCGTCATCATGGAAGGCAAGTACGTCGACGAATATTTGCGGGAACAGGGCGCCAATGCTCCGAAGTACACCGCTGAAGATCTGAAAATCATCAGCAGCCCGTTGGATTTCGTCGGCATGAATGTCTACACGCCGACCTACGTTCGCGCCGACGAATCGCCGAAGGGGTTTGCGGTGGTTCCGCCGCCATCGTCTTATCCGCACATGGCGTCGCCCTGGCTGGATATCGGGCCGGAGGCATTGTATTGGGCGCCCCGGCATGTGGGCGAAATTTGGGGCGTTAAGGAAATGTACATCACCGAGAATGGCTGCTCCTCAGCCGACGTGCTGACACCCGATGGACATGTCTACGACACGGACCGAGTCATGTTCTTGCGCAATTACCTTATGAGTCTCCATCGGGCGGTCACGGAGAATTTCCCGGTTCGCGGCTATTTTCTCTGGAGCCTTATGGATAACTTTGAATGGGCTGATGGCTACGGCCTGCGCTTCGGACTCTACTACGTCGATTATGCGACGCAAAAGCGCACTCCGAAGCTCAGCGCGCACTACTATCGCAGCGTGATCGAGAAGAATGCAGTTCTCTAGCGCGGCCCGTTTTGAGCGATAGTGATAAGAGATGGCTACGGCAACTGCGACGCCCGCCCTTCCTCTGGTGCTCGATCTGGACACTGCGGAGCGCGTGGTCGTCCGCCTCGAGCGGGACCTTACTGACGATGAATTCTTCGAGTTCTGCCAGCAACCGCAGTTTGAGCTCTTCCGGATTGAGCGAAACGCCGATGGAGACATAATTATCATGCCGCCGGTAGGAGGTGAAGGTACATATTTTGAACACGAGGTGGGATGGCAGCTCGGTGCTTGGGCGAAGAATGACGGTCGCGGCGTGGTCTTGTCTGCCAATGTCGGCTTGAAGCTCCCAGATGGAAGCACACTGTCCCCCGACGCTTGCTGGATTCCAAATGAAGTCTGGAGGAGCACACCCCGCAAGCAGCGTAAGAAATTTCCGCCCATCGTCCCACCATTCGTCATCGAAGTGCGCTCGCGCACCGACCGCAAGAAAGACTTGCACGAAAAGATGCTCGCCTATATACGCAACGGGGTCGAACTCGGCTGGCTCATCGACCCACTTACGCGTACGGTCCGCATCTACAAACAGGGTGAAGACTTCATCGAATTAAATGACCCGCCAAGCATCGAAGGCGAAGGCCCGATGACAGGCTTTGTGCTCGATGTGAAGCAGATTTACGACCAACTCGATCTATAGGGCAGATTGTTTACTGGCGAACGTGTCGTTCCGGGCGAAGTCGCACCCGATCCCTGGAATGAGCACCTCTCGCGTTATCACTTCGCGGCACTCTTCGCCGGTGGAAAATCCGTGCTCGATGCCGGCTGCGGAACCGGATACGGGACCGCCTTGCTCGCCGAGCAAGCTTCTGAAGCCGCGGGTTTCGATATTTCGCCCGAGGCGATTGCTTACGCTGCCGCCAACTACCCAGCCGCCCGTTTCGTGGCCGGTTCGGCCGATGCCTTTCCGGCGTCCGATAATTCCGTCGATCTGGTGACCGCCTTCGAAGTGATCGAGCATCTGCCCGATTGGCAAGCGCTCATTGAAGAAGCGCACCGCGTCTTGACTCAGGACGGCGTCTTCCTGGTCTCGACGCCGAACAAGCTCTATTATTCGGAAGCACGCGCCGAACTAGGACCCGATCCATTTCACATCCACGAATTCGAGCTGCAAGCCTTCGAGGAGGCGCTCGCTCGAGTCTTCCCGTTCGTTCGAATTCTTGCGCAGAATCATCAGGAATGTATTCTATTTGCGGGTGAGCAGTCCGCCCGATCCGGCCTGTCCTTTAGCGGCGCGGCGCCCGATCTCCCCAGTGCTTATTTCTTCATCGCTGTTTGCGCCAGGCAGCCGGTTGAGATTCCGTCCTTCGCTTATGTCCCGAGCGCCGGCAATCTGCTTCGCGAGCGTGAGCACTATATACGATCGCTAAACACGGAATTGCACGAGGCGCGCCTGCAGCATGCAACCCTCCTCGAAGCTCACCGCCGCTTACAAGAAGAGTTGAACCGTCAAGGCTCCAGAGCGGTGTCATTAGACCGCGAAGTGGATTGCACCCGCACTGATCTCTCGCTTACGCGTGTCGAACGTTCGCTTGCACGCGCCGAACGCGACCATCTAAGAGAAGAGCGGAATCTTATCAAGAGTTCGCGCTGGCTCCGCCTCGGCCGCAAGTTCAACCTCGGACCCGACTTGACTAACGGCTCTTCCTGAGAAACGGCACACAGGGCGTCTTCGCTTTAGCGCGTTGGCTGCTCGTTGTACGCGATTAAGATAGGTCTGCTGCCGCTGCTTGTCAGCCAAGCTGGCGTATGGTGGGATTGATGCCAACCGTCTCGGCGATCATCCCGACTTACAATCGCGCTGATCTCGTGCAGTCCGTCGTCACGAACCTCCGTGCGCAAAGCCGGCCTCCCGATCAAATCATCGTCGTCGACAACGGCAGCAGAGACGGCACTCAAATCTTGGCTCGTCAGCTCGGCGCCGACCTGATTGTCTTCCCCGAAAACCGCGGCTTCGCTGTAGCCGTGAACGAAGGCATTCGTCAGGCCCGGGGTGACTGGCTGCTCATCGTGAACAATGACGTGGTGCTCGAACCGGGTTGGATAGACCGTTTACTGCTCGCCGCTCAACAGGAAAATGTCTTATTTGCGATCGGCAAGCTACTGCGCAAGGACGATCTCAAAACCCTGGATGGAAGCTGGGATCTGGTTTCGCGAGCCGCCTACGCCTGGCGTTGCGGCTATGGCCACCCGGATGGCGCGATCTGGTCCATCCGACGGAAAGTTTTTTTCCCTCCCATGACCGCGGCTCTCTTTCATAGGCAGGTCTTCGAGGGTGTGGGCTTGCTCGAAACCAGGTTCGAATCCTATTACGAGGATGTTGACTTCGGGGTCCGTTGTGCGCTGGCCGGTCTCGAAGGAATTTATGAGCCCGCAGCCGTCGCCGTTCACATTGGTAAAGCTACGTTCGGCAAGAACGGAGCGCGCATTATGTACTTGAGCGCGCGGAATCAGGTCTTGTTGCTCGCCAAGCACTATCCCGCGCAGACTTTGCGACGTTTCGCGTGGCCCATTTTGGTGGGACAGATTCTTTCGCTCATGGCGGCTGCCAAGCAGGGACATTTCTTTGCTGCGCTTCGCGGCAAATGGCATGGCTTGCGGCAATGGTCCACCTTCAGAAAAGAAATCGATACCGTGGCCGCCCGTGACGCACGCCTGCCGGCAATCGACGCAATTGAAGCCGCCTTTTCAGAAAGTGAACTTGAAATTCGAAGATTACAGCGCCAGATTGGGTTCGATTCGTATTGGCGCTTGTATTTCAGTTTGGTGCGCTCCTGATGGGCGGTAATCCAAGCAAGGTGGCCGTAACGATCGTCACCTACAACAGTGCGCGATTTATTCGGCAATGCCTGGAGTGGGTGCTCGCACAGGACTATCCGCAACTGGAAGTGATCGTGGTGGACAACGCTTCGCGCGACGCTACGCCCAGCATCTTGCGCGATTTCGAAAGTTGTATTCGCGTGATCTACAACCGTGAGAACGTCGGCTTTGCAGCCGGCCAGAATCAGGCCATCGCTTTATCGGACGCGGATTGGATTCTCGCCTTAAATCCCGACGTGAGGCTGACGCCGGGTTTCATCGCCACTGTCGTCTCAGCCGCGGAAGCCGATCCCAGCTCCGGCGCAATCTCCGGCAAGCTGCTTGCTATGAGCGAAACTGGCGAGTTGCCGGCGCAGCCGGTCTTCGATTCCGCGGGCATTTACTTCACAACCAACCTGAGGCACTTCGACCGCGGCAGCCGTGAAGCCGATACGGGACAATACGAGCGGCTCGAATACGTTTGCGGCGCGACCGGTGCGGCGGCCGTGTACCGCCGCGACATGATCCGCGATATTTCAATCGACGGCGAATTTTTCGATGCTGACTTCTTCGCCTATCGGGAAGATGCCGATGTCGCCTGGCGGGCTCAACTGCTGGGCTGGAAATGTCTTTATGTGCCGGATGCCATTGCCTATCATGTCCGGCATGTTCTGCCGTCAAATCGCGGCTCACTCTCCCCGGTCATCAACATGCATTCGGTAAAGAACCGCTTCCTGATGCGGATCAAGAATATGACTGGCGATCTTTACCGGCGCCATTGGATTGCCATCACATGGCGCGATCTGCTGGTCATCGGCGGCTGTCTCACCTATGAATTCAGCTCCCTGCGTGCCTTTCCGCTGGTCCTTCGCTGCTTTCGGCGCACCTGGGCCAAGCGCCGCGAGATCCTCCGCCGCCGCCGCGCGAGCGACGAATATATTGCAGCCTGGTTCTCCGACGAGCCCGTCAGCTTTCCAGCGTCGCCTGCACCTGCGGAAAGAATCGCCGGTGTCCGGCATCGCGCCTCACCCTCGAAGTGAAAGGGTTGGCTTTTCCTTCCAGTCAAGCCCGCGCACGCACACCTGTTTCGCCTGCGCTTCCCCCTTGCAATGATCTCCTTGCAGCCGTAGAATACACCTATTATTTGGTGGCATCTGCTTCGGCGCGCGCAATATGCACCGCGAGTAAGTAATCTTGAAAACCGTCGTAATAGGAGGCCCCGATGCCAAAACCCCAGCCAATCCCAGACATTCTGAGTTATGGCCCGTTTCGTTTTCCAATCTATGATCCAGGTCCGCCGTGGTGGTACGACTCGGTCGACGAAGCCGTTCAACACGAATTTATAATCGAGCAGTTGACCACCGCAAGACAAATCTTGCAGGTGCAGATAGCCGCAATCGATCGTCAAGTAGCGCTCCTTTCTAGAGAGAAGTAGCACCGCAAGACTTACTCTTATCCACCCTCCCTGCTCCAGCGAGCCATGTAACTGGCGCAGGCTTTCCTCGCGAGTAAGGAGAATTCGCATGAGCAGTTTGGTTCATCTCAATACGCCCTCCGTTTGTTCTGTGCCCGAGCAGCTTCCGGACGAGCTGCTCACACGGGATACCTCCCGGCCAGTCATGCTGATTGGATTCCAGGAGCAGTCAAATCTCGGACTCGGTTATCTTTCAGCAACTCTGCAGCAGCATGGTTATCGAGTGCAGGTCTTCGATTTCGAACAGAATCCGAAGGACATTCTGCGCGCCGCGAAATTGAGCAAACCCATACTTATAGGCTTCTCGCTCATTTTCCAGTTCTACGTAGATCGCTTTGGTTCACTTATTCGATATCTGCGCCGTCATGGCGTAACGTGCCACTTTACCATGGGCGGACATTTCCCAAGCCTCAGTTATGAACATAACTTCCAACTGATTCCGGAGATAGACAGCATCGTTCGCTTTGAAGGCGAGACAACCTTGCTTGAGCTAGTAGATTCGCTCAGCACAGGCCGCTCCTGGTGCGATCTCAAAGGCATCGCCTATAAGTCGGGCGATAGTGTGGTCGCCAACCCACTCCGCCCGCTCGTGCCGAACCTCGACGATTTGCCCTATCCCGAGCGCAACACCATCCGGCCTACCATGATGCTTGGCCGGCGAGCCATGCCGATAATCGCAAGCCGCGGCTGCATTCGCACCTGCTCCTTCTGCTCTATTCACGTCTTTTACCGGGTCGCGCCAGGAAAGGTGGTTCGTACCCGCAAGCCGGCCCGAGTGGCAGACGAGATGCGAATGTTGTTCGACGAGCAGGGCATCACGATCTTTCTCTTCCAGGACGACGATTTCCCGCTCTATGGTCCGGTCTGGCAACGATGGGCAAACGAGTTTGTAGACGAGCTTTACCGGCACGATCTCCCCGGCCGCGTCATCTGGAAGATCAACTGCCGCGCCGATGCGGTCGATCCGGTTCTCATGGCGCGTATGCGCGATGCAGGCTTATACGTCGTGTACATGGGTCTCGAATCGGGAAGCGAAGACGGACTGGCAACCCTCCACAAACAGATCACCGTCGAGCAGAACCTCAAGGCCGTTCGAATGCTAAAAAGTCTCGACCTCCACTTCGAATACGGATTCATGCTTTTCGATCCGTCTTCTACGTTTGATTCTGTGCGCGCCAATTTGGATTTCCTGCGAAAGATTGTCGGCGACGGCACCGCGCCCGGTTCTTTCTGTCGCATGGTTCCTTACGACGGCACTCCGATAAAAGACGAGCTCGTGCGAACCGGCCGCTTTAGAGGGGACATCTGCAATCCGGATTATGAATTCCTCGATCCCCGGATGGACCGCTTTTTCCATGCTTTGAACCGGATGATCCATGTCTCGGGATGGATTCATGGCATGGGTGCGCTCACGCCACAATTGCAATACGCCGATACCGAAATCGCCGTGCTGGAAAATCTGTTTCCGCCGCTCCCAGGCTTACGCGAATATAAGCACACGATCCAAGAACTTACTCGATCCGCTAACCAGGTTCTCTTCACCATCGTCGAAGACACATCGTACGTTTATTCAGACGGAAAACGCAACCGTTGGACGCCGGAGGCCGTGCGAACCGAGTGCCTCGCTTTCCAGGAGAGGCTGCAGGCCGAACGGGACGCCTTTGTTTCGCGGCATCAAGAAATTTTACTCGAAGCCTTAGGAGAACAACCCGCTCCCGCGGACGCGGTTGTATATGCATAAGTTCAATCCCTGCTGAGAAGAGCGGGTATATTTCTGCCGTGCTTGTCCGCGCGGCTTTACAGCAGCGCGACGATTGGCGTCAAAATCGTCATTGGTTGTCAACGCCATACTGTAGGAATGCAAGGACACTCTCCGGCGCACGATGATCCGAGCCTCCTGCCCGTTTCGCTCACCATTTCGATTGTCGCCGTGCTACTCGCCTTGATCTCATTGCTCGGCCACCGCGCCCACACCCGGACGCTCTACACACAGAATGAAACCATTGCGCAGTGGGTCTACTACGAATCGAAAGCCACCGGCCGGACGAGTTATGACGCCATGCTCGATTTCTTGCCCCTCGCCCAACTGAAAGGCGCCGCCAGCGCCGCCAAACTTAAAGAGACATACCAGCAGAAGATTCAACACATCGATGCCGAGCAAGAGAAAATCGGCGCACGGGCCGAGGCTCTGGAAAACAAAGTGGTGCGCCAGGAGATTGCGGCGGATCGCTTCGATCTGGGCGATGTGTGCCTCGAAGCGGCGCTCGTCATCGCTTCAATCACGCTGCTGACCAAGCGCCGGCTCTATTGGTGGATTGGTCTCGGATTCGCCGGCGTGGGAATACTGATCGCCGCGACCGGTTTTTTTTTGGTATGACGGTGTTTAAGCAATAAGCTAAACTCGGCATGTGTCCCGCGCGGTCGTGATTTGGCTATCTCTGTTTTTTCTCTTTCTTCCCGCGCTTCCACGCCAAGCCCCGGTCCCCGCATCTCGCATCACCCTGGATGTCGTCGTCAACGACAAATCCGGCAATCCGGTCTCCGGCCTCGAGCAGCAGAACTTTACCGTTCTCGACAACAAACAACCGCAAAAAATTCTTTCCTTTGAGGCCATACGTGGATCGTCTGCAGAGGACCGGTTAGAAACTGTCCTGGTTCTCGACGCCGCCAACATTGGCTTTTCCAGAGTGGCCTACGCACGCGAGGAGATAGAAAAATTTCTACGGCAGGATGGCGGCAAGCTCGCTCGGCCGCTATCCATCGATCTCTTATCTGACTCGGGACTAAGTATCCAGAGCACAGCTTCTACCGACGGAAACGCTCTCATAGCCTATATCAATCAGCATCAAACCGGTCTGCGAACCACCCGCAGATCGCAAGGATTTTACGGTGCGACTGACCGCGTGCAGTTGTCAATCCGCGCCTTGGGGCAACTCGCAGAATACGAAGAGAAGCGGCCTGGCAGAAAGATTGTTGTCTGGGTTAGCCCCGGTTGGCCCATGCTGTCCGGCCCCAACGTCCAACTGACTTCCAAGGAACAGCAGAACCTATTCAACACGGTGGTCGCGATCTCAACCGAATTGCGGCAGTCTCGCATCACACTCTATGCCGTCGACCCCTTGGGAACAGCAGACGCCGGCGGCTTTCGAACTTTCTATTATGAGGATTTCCTGAAGGGAGTAACTGCACCCAACAACGTGCAGATCGGTGATCTCGCCCTCCAGGTTCTTGCTTACCAGAGTGGCGGCCGGGTGCTCAACTCGAGCAACAATGTGGCGGGAGAGATCGAACGCTGCATTCGCGATACAAATACCTACTATGTTCTCTCCTACGATCCGCCGCCTGCCGACGGTCCCAATGACTATCACGCGATCGAGGTAAAGCTGGATAAGCCGCAGTTGAAAGCACAAACACGGTCCGGCTACTACGCCCAACCCACTCGGCCGCGGACGCCTTGAGCGCCTCCCCGCGCCTCGCCGCGTGCCCGTTCTAGCCATGCGCATCGCCCTGCTTGGCACTCGCGGCATCCCGGCTCAGTACGGCGGATTCGAAACCTTCGCCGAAGAGCTATCCGTCCGCCTCGCTGCGCGCGGCCATTCCGTCACAGTCTATTGCCGTACCCGGCACGAAGCTTCCGAATACCAAGGTGTCCGCCTGCGCTATTTACCCGCCCTTCGCCACAAATACTTCGAAACGGTTGCTCACACCGGATTCTCGACGCTCGATCTCCTGTTCCACCGCTTCGATGCTGTCCTCTATTGCAACGCCGCCAATGCCATTTTTACCTGGCTGCCCAGAGTACTTGGCATGCCAACCACGCTGAACGTGGATGGCCTGGAGCGGCGCCGAAAAAAATGGAATCGGCTCGCACGGGGCTGGTACCAGCTCTCTGAATGGTTGGCAACCTGGTGCTGCTCGGTCATCGTCACAGATGCAGAGAAAATTCGCGAGTATTATCTACGGCATTACGATAAGGATTCCGTGTTCATCCCGTACGGCGCCGAAACCGGCAAGGTAGCAGCCACCGACGCGGTTCGCGCCCTCGGTCTCGACGCCGGGCGATATGTACTCTATGTGAGCCGTCTGGAACCTGAGAACAATGCGCTGATGGTGCGAGAAGCATTCGAAAAAGTGCACACTGATTTTAAGTTGGCGATTATCGGCGATGCGCCCTATGCCGCTAGCTATATTCGCCGGGTGAAGGATACGCGCGACCCGCGCATCGTGATCCCCGGCGCCATTTACGGAGAGGGATATAGGCAATTGCAATCCCACTGCGCAGTCTATGTACAGGCCACCGAGGTCGGCGGCACGCATCCGGCTCTCATTGAGGCGATGGGGCGAGGAGCGCTGGTCTTGTATCTCGAAACGCCTGAAAGCACCGAGGTCGCTTCGAACGTGGCGGTGCCGTTCCGGGACGATCTGGTTGAAAAAATGCAGTGGGCGGTGAATCTTCCCGCATCCGAAAGAGCCGCCTGGGGCGAGCGAGCCATGCGCCGCGTCGAATCGCTTTATAGTTGGAACACGGTTACCGACGCCTACGAAGGCCTGTTCCGGCGGTTAACATCAGCATGATGGGGGAATCCACACTCCTGAATCCGGTTTCGATTGCCGAGCCCGCGGCCTCGCAAGCCCCCGCCGCCCGAGCGCTTCCCTATCGTTGCTGGGTCGAAGTCTCGCGCGGGCAGATTGCCGCGAATTTCCTGGCTGTTCGCAAGCTGGTAGGACCCGATGTCGAAGTCATGCCGGTTGTGAAGGCGGATGCCTATCGCCATGGCGCGGTCGAAGTTTCGCGCACCCTGGAGGAGCATGGCGCGCGTTGGCTCGCCGTCAGCAATACCGACGAAGGGGTAGCGCTGCGAGATGCCGGCATTACCGCGCGCATCCTGGTGATGGCCGACTTTCTGCCCCACACCCGTGAAGCTTTGCTCGCCAACAATCTCACTCCGGTCATTCACTCGCTGGAGGATCTCGCCGAACTGGACCGGCTCGCGGCCGCCCACGGCGCCCGTTGCCGCTGTCATCTCAAGATCGATACTGGAATGAACCGTCTCGGCATCCGCCCGGAAACTGCGGCTATCGGCGAGGCGATCCAGGCGGCGCGTAACATCGAGCTCGAAGGTCTGATGACCCATTTCGCCTCCGCGGCCAATTATCAGAGCGCCCAGACGGACGAGCAAATCACGGTTTTCAACGAACTCGTCACCGGGTTGGGCCGGGCGAATATTCACCCGAGTCTGCTGCATCTGTCCAGCACCATCCCTGTTGCTTATGCTCGCCGCCAGGCTTGGCGAGGCATGGTCCGGCCGGGACACGCCATCTACGGCTACGTTTCTCCTGTGCGCCATGGTCCGGGGAAGGTTTTGCAGGTCAAACCCGCGCTGACTTGGCGAGCCAGCGTGCTCTCGGTAAAAGACGTTCCCGCTGGCGCCTTGATCGGTTACGGGGGCACCTTTCGCGCTCCGCAGGCTATGCGGGTCGCTGTATTGGCCGCCGGTTACGCGGACGGCATCCCGCATCGGCTTTCCAACAAAGGCAGCGTGATAGTCAACGGCAAACTTGCGCCCATTTTGGGTGCAGTCTCGATGGACATGACCTCGATCGATATCAGCCATGCACCCGAAATCCGGGTCGGGGATGCGGTTACGCTACTCGGATGCGAAGGCCACGCGCGCATGGATGCACAGCAGATCGCAAAGCTTGCCGGCACCATTTCTTACAGCGTCTTGTGCGGTATTCATGCCCGCGTAAAACGCTTGTATGTTTGAGGCTGGACCTGCGGAACGCTCTCCCTGTAGCATGCTACATATGCTAAAGTAAGAAGTTTACTCAACCCGTCGGAACATTTACCTATAGCTTTCCGTCCTAAACTGGGGGCGCCGGAGTCTCTCAACCTTGAAAAAGAAGTGGAAAATCGTCATTCTGCTGGGTCTGTTCGTGCTGATCGCAGGCGCAGTGTTCGCGAGCATCAAAATCAGCGAGCGCGGCGTGGTTATTGTCCAGACAGGAAAGGTCACGCGCTCCGACCTCACCTCGGTTGTGACAGCTTCCGGTGAGATTAAGCCCCGAAATTACATCAACATAGGGGCCAATACCCAGGGACCGGCCCCGATTACGGAGATTCTGGTCAAAGAAGGCGATCACGTCAGGAAAGGCCAGGTTCTGGCCCGTTTAGCCGATGTCCAACCAGCCGCCGATCTGACGGCTCAGCAAGCGGCCTTGAATTCCGCTCTGGCGGACTCTTCCGCCGATGAGGCCGCGGTGAAATCGGCCGACGACAACATCGCCGTGGCGCAAGCCCAGGTCGATCATGACCGCGCCGACGTCGAGCAAAAGAAAATCGATCTGAAGCGCAGCCAGGAGCTATACGATCAGAAGCTGATCGCAGCGCAGGATTTCGAAGCCAAGAAAGTCGCTTACGAGCTGGCCGTCGCCACGTTGCAGTCCTCAAACCAGAAAGTCGCTCAAGCCGAGGCGGCGCGCGCGCAATCCGCGGCGCAACTGTCTTCCGCACAAAAGAAGGTCGCGCAAGCTCAGGCCATGGTCTCCCGTTCGAAGGACGTGCTCTCGCAATACGACGCCATCGCGCCGCTCGACGGCGTGGTCACGAATCTGCCGGTGCGGGTAGGCGAGACGGTGGTGCCCGGCATTCAAAACTCTGCGGCATCCACTATCATGACCATTGCCGACATGTCCATCATCACGGCGGAAGTGAACGTTGACGAGACCGACATTGTCAGCGTCAAAATGGACCAGCCCGCGGAAGTGACCATCGACGCGATTCCGAATCAGACCTTCAAGGGACGCGTAATCGAAATCGGCGACACGGCAATCGTGCGCTCCAGCGGCGTGGCCGCGTCTCAGAGCCAGACCTCCAGCCAGGAGGCCAAGGATTTCAAAGTGGTGATCGCGCTCGATATCCCGCAGAACCTGGTCCGGCCTGGCTTGTCTTGCACGGCCAAGATCACGACCGCCACGCGGTCCCATGTACTTGCGATCCCCATTCAAGCCTTGACCATCCGCCAGAAGAGCCAGTTGCAGCAACGCAAGATTGGACAGCCGCAGCCGCAACTCGACCCCGCCGCCCAGAAGGCGGCCAACGAAGAGCTGCAAGGCGTCTTTGTTGTGAATAACGGCAAGGCGCAGTTTCGCGAAGTGAAAACCGGCATTACGGGGGATACCAATATTGAGGTGCTGAGTGGCTTGAAGGACGGCGATCAGATCATTACCGGCAGCTACCAGGTCATCCGCACACTTCGCAACGACGCCAAGGTGAAGGTGGATAATAAGGCTCCGGTGATGCCGGCGGGCGCTGTTTCGGGATAGTGGCGTTCCACTCCCACCTCAGCATGGCAACCTTATCAACCGCGGCCCAGAACCTCAGCTCCAGGGAGCGCCAGGAGCGAGGCGAGCAGCTCCAGCGCGAAGGCGTTGTCATTCGCACTTACGATCTCTGGAAAACCTACATCATGGGCGACCAGGAGATTCACGCCGTCTCCGGCGTGGATATCGTGATCAAGCGCGGGGAGTACGTTGCCATCATGGGACCCTCTGGGTCCGGCAAATCCACCCTGATGAATCTCATCGGGTGCCTCGACACGCCTACCAAAGGCCTCTACTATTTGAATGGAAAGCTCGCCAGCGACATGGAAGACGACGATTTGGCGCGCATCCGCAACAAGGAGATCGGGTTCGTTTTTCAGACCTTCAACCTGTTGGCGCGCTCCTCTGCGCTCCACAACGTCGAATTACCGCTGATTTACGCCGGGGTTCCGTCCCAGGAACGCCTGGAGCGCGCGCGCGAAACGCTGCGCAGCGTCGACCTGGAGCAGCGGATGCACCACAAGCCGAACGAATTGTCCGGAGGCCAGCGCCAGCGGGTCGCCATCGCACGGGCATTGGTAAATCGGCCCTCCATCCTGCTTGCCGACGAGCCCACGGGCGCCCTCGATTCGGCCACCGGACAGGAAATCATGGCGCTCTTTGCGCGGCTCCATGAAAACGGCAATACCATCGTGCTGGTGACACACGAGCAGGACATTGCGATGCATGCGCATCGCATCGTCCACATCCGGGATGGTAAAGTCGAGCGCGACGAGGCCGTCCGACGCTGATTTCCTGACGTAATCCCTAGCTATTGTCTTCCCTAGTGGAGAAGATTTTCCTCAAATTCTGCACTAAATAATGTAGCCGACTGCTAGCGTTTTATATGCTGGTAAAAAGTCGGTTTATAGGCGGACGTGACGTGCTGGCCTCAGCCTCCCCGCTCATGTAATGGAACCAACTTCCACAGACGTGCTCCTCCCCGCGCCGCCGGTGGACACCTCTTCACGAAATCAGAATACGTGTCCGCGGACGACCTCCGATGGCGCGCTTCGCATTCTGATGGCGGAGGACAACGTCATCAACCAGAAGGTCGGCAAGCTGATTCTGCAGCGCGCCGGCTTCAATATCGATCTGGTTGGCGATGGCAGCGAAGCGCTGGAAGCACATCGCGCAAATCCTTACGATTTAATCCTGATGGACTGCCAAATGCCGACCATGGACGGCTTTGAGGCCTGTCGGCAAATCCGTCAATTGACGCACGCGCAACCAGTCATCATTGCGGTCACTGCCAATGCTTTGGTGGGTGAGCGCGAACGTTGCCTGAACGCCGGGATGGACGACTATCTGTCCAAACCTTTTCAGGCCGAACAACTCGTTGCGGTGGTCAGGAAGTGGATCGCAGTCCGGCGCGGCTCCTGAACCGATTTACGGCCGCCAGGCCAGCAGTAAGACGAACAAGACGATCCACAGAAAATCCAGGTAGTGCCAGAACACCGAAACGCCGTTCGCCACCACACGGGTGGTCATCTGGTATTTTGGCCCGCTCGCCGGCACGCGCGTGCGAACCAGTAGATATATGAGGCCGCCCAACCCCACAACGATGTGCATGCCGTGCAATCCGGTGAATAGGAAGATGAACCAGGAGTGTGGATTCCTCGCCAGCACTATGCCGGAGTGCAGAATCTGAAACCAAGCCGTAATTTGACCAGCCAGGAATAGCAGACCCAGGCCGGTCGTCCAGGCGATCAGCCGAAAGAACCCGTGCTGGTCGTGCGCTTGCAGCCGTCGCCGTGCCGCTTCTAATACAGCGCTGCTGGCGAGCAGGATCGCTGTGGTGGCCCATAGCACTTTGGGAATCGCAATGTGGCCCCAGAAGAGAGGCGCTTCCGAGCGCCCGATAAAAACCGTGATCATGGCGCCGAAGGTCATCGTAACGGTCGCCAGTACAACAATCGTTGTCAGCAGAGACAGCGAGTTCAGGTCGCGCTCACGCGTCGCACTTTCAGTAACAGTCTGCACGTCTCTCATTCTCTCGCGTTTAAGCTCGAAGTCCTTTAGAATAGGTCCGAGGTGACGGTTTGATCCGGATAACTTTTCTTGCTTTTGCGCTCGGCGGTTTTGCGCTAGCGGGTGCCGCGGCGCCCGCGTCCCAAGATGCCCCTGATGCCCGGCTCGCTCATGCTTTTCGCAATCCAACCGAGGCTGGCTGGATCTTCGTTCACCTGGAAGGCGGCCCAGCGGCGATCGGTTTCCAGCACGGCTATTTGCTGCCAAAAGAGATCGAGGATTCCAAGCGCGCTATCGAACTCAGCACCACGCATGGCGTGAAACACACCTGGGCGGAATTGCGGGAAGTGGCGCAGACTGTGTTTTGGCCGCGCGTTCCGGACGAGTACCGGCAGGAGCTTCAGGGCATGGTGGAGGGCCTGAAGGCCCACGGATCGAGGCTGGACGTGATCGATCTGGTCACGATGAATGCCTACATGGAGTATCCCTACTACTACGACGAGGCGAAGAAGCGGGAGGCGAAAGGCGTCCCGAGCTCTGTTGGTGAACACTGCAGCGCTTTCGTTGCCACCGGCGCGTACACGAAGGACGGCCGCATTGTCATGGGCCACAACAATTGGACCGATTATCTGACTGCAACCCGCTGGAACATTATTTTCGATATTGTTCCCACCTCCGGCCATCACTTCATCATGGACGGCATGCCCGGCCTGATCCATAGTGGCGACGACTTCGGCATCAACGACGCCGGCATCATGATCACAGAGACCACCATCGGCAATTTCCACGGCTTCGACCGCAACGGCGTGCCGGAGTTCGTGCGGGCCCGCAAGGCGATGCAGTATTCGGAATCGATCGACGATTTCGCCCGCATTATGGAAGACGGAAATAACGGCGGCTATGCGAATACCTGGCTGGTGGGCGACCGCAAGAAGAACGAGATTGGACGCCTGGAACTGGGTTTGAAGTACGTTACGCTGGAGCGCACGAAAGACGGTTATTTTGTCGGCTCGAACTTTCCGATTAATCCCAAGTTGATTGCCGAGGAGACAGACTTCCCGAAAGATCCGAATACGCCCAACCAGGTGCGGCACCGGCGCTGGGATCAATTGATGGCTGAGAATAAGGGACGCATCGATGTGGAAGCCGGCAAGAGGTTCGAGACCGACCACTACGATGTGCTCACCAAAGAGATCGATCCGAACGAGCGTACCATCTGCGGGCACATTGACAAATCCAGCCGCGGGTTGAAACCGTGGCAGGATCCATACGGACCCGCCGGCGTTGCCGAAGCGAAAGTTGCCGATGCGTCGATGGCGGAGAAGATGTCGTTTGCAGCAGGCATGGGGCATCCGTGCGGAGTGGAGTTCCACGCGGCCGAATTCTTGAAAGCGCATCCGGAATATGCGTGGCAGGCGCCGCTGCTCGAGGATCTCAAGGCCAATCCATGGATCGTGGTATCGGCCGCTACCACACGCGAAACCGCTGCTGTGACGGCGCGCTAAAGAGTCTCGCAGCGGAAACCCGGCGACCGTGGGTTATGCGTGTGCTCTTCCCGAGGACCGCTCGGCCGCATCGAGACGCGCTTGGGCTTTGCTAATGGCGCGGAGAGCGGCTTCTGAATCGGCGGTTTCATGGGCGTTGCGTAGCGCGTCGTTTGCTTTTTGCAATTGCTGCCGCGCCCCATCGGCCTGAATATCGCGCCCGAATTCGGCGTGTTCGGCGAGCACCCGCACGTGGTCTTCGAAGACTTCAACGAAGCCGCCGTCGAGGGCAATCACCTCCTCGCCCCCTCCAGCTTTGTAAGAGAGGACGCCTGCTCCCAAGATGGACAGCAGCGGGGCGTGGCCGGGCAGGATGCCCATGTAGCCCTCCTTGCCGGGCAGCTCGGCTTCGCTCACCTGCTCATCGACGAACAGGCGCTCTGGCGTAGCGACTTCCAGTTGAAAGGTGTCGGCCATATCAGCGGGGTACCTATTGGTTCATCTTCTCCGCGGCCTCGACCACGTCTTCGATGGTGCCTTGCATGTAGAAAGCCTGCTCGGGCAGATTGTCGTGCTTGCCGTCTACCACTTCTTTGAAGCTGCGGATGGTGTCCTCGAGCTTGACGTACTTGCCGGGCCGTCCGGTGAACTGCTCGGCGACGTGAAAGGGTTGCGACAGGAAGCGCTGGATGCGGCGCGCGCGGGCGACGGTCTGCTTGTCCTCATCGCTGAGCTCGTCGATGCCGAGAATGGCGATGATGTCCTGCAGGTCCTTATAGCGCTGCAGGATCTGTTTCACGCGTTGCGCGACATTGTAGTGGTCCTCGCCGAGAATGTTCGGATCGAGGATGCGAGACGTCGAGGCCAGCGGATCGACGGCAGGATAGATGCCGAGCTCTGAAATCGAGCGCGACAAATTGGTTGTAGCGTCCAGGTGCGCGAAGGTGGTGGCAGGCGCCGGATCGGTGTAATCGTCGGCAGGCACGTAGATGGCTTGCACAGACGTAATAGAACCGCGCTTGGTGGAAGTAATGCGCTCCTGCAGGTCGCCCATTTCGGTGGCCAGATTGGGTTGATAGCCGACGGCCGACGGCATGCGGCCGAGTAACGCAGAGACCTCGGAGCCGGCTTGCGTGAAGCGGAAGATGTTGTCGATGAAGAGCAGAACGTCTTGCCCTTCTTCGTCCCGGAAGTATTCGGCCACCGTGACGCCAGTAAGGCCAACGCGGAGACGAGCGCCGGGCGGCTCGGTCATCTGCCCATAAACGAGCGCGACTTTGGATTTCTGCCAATCGTGCGGATCGACAATGCCTGACTCCTGCATTTCGAGCCAAAGGTCGTTACCTTCGCGGGTGCGCTCACCGACGCCGGCAAAGACGGAAACACCGCCGTGCTTCATGGCGATGTTGTTAATGAGCTCTTGAATGATGACTGTCTTGCCGACGCCCGCGCCGCCGAACAAACCGATTTTGCCGCCTCGAAGATAAGGCTCGAGAAGATCGATCACCTTAATGCCGGTCTCGAACATCTCGAGTTCCGTGCCTTGCTCGTCGAAGAGCGGAGCCATGCGATGAATCGGCGCATGATGCTCCGTATTTATGGGACCCATGTTGTCGACCGGCTGGCCGAGAACGTTAAGCACGCGGCCAAGAGTCTGCTTTCCAACGGGAATGGTGATCGGCTCACCCAGATCAGTGGCCTTCATTCCGCGGACCAGGCCGTCGGTCGGCTCCATGGCGATGGTGCGGACGCGTCCCTCGCCGATATGCTGCGCAACTTCGGCAGTAATGTCGATCTTGAAGGGCACGTCGAAGCCTTCGCTGGTGACGCGAATCGCGTTCAAAATCTTTGGCACGTGGCCTTCGGGGAACTGGATCTCAATGGTCGGCCCGGCGACCTGTACGACGTGGCCTTCAGCAGTTTCTGGCATAAATCTCCAAAGATAGCTACAGTGCGGCGGCGCCGCTGACAATTTCGATAATTTCGCGAGTAATTTTATCCTGCCGGATGCGATTCATAGTTAGTGTCAAATCCTGAATTACATCGCCGGCGTTCGAGCTGGCCGCATCCATCGCGGTCATGCGCGCGGCATGATAAGCCGAGATAGATTCGAGCAGTGCCCGATAGATTTCCATTTCCACATACTTCGGAAGCAGGGCGCTCAATATTTCATATGGCGGCTGTTCGTAGATATAGTCGATCTGTTGAGCTTTGTCGTCGCCTTTCTCGTCTTGCTTCTTCTTTGGAACTTCGACCGGAAGAATGCGCTTCAGCACGAGATTGGACGCCATGACGCTCTTGAACTCGTTGACTGCGATATAGACCGCATCGATTTCGGCTTTGCGGTATAGATCGATCATCTTGTCGGCAATCTCAGCGGCTTTATCATACGTGGGCTTATCTACGATGCCGACATAATCGCCGGTGACGTTAAAGTTCCGTTTCCGGAAGTAGTCGCGCGATTTGCGGCCGATAGTTTCGACCCTCAAGTCGGCGCCCTGGTGCTCATCCACAAATTTCTGAGACATGCGGAAGAGATTGGAGTTGAAGGCGCCGGCTAGACCTGTGTCGCTCGAGACCACGATCAACTGGATGCGCTTCTCTTCGCGGACGGCGAGCAGCGGCAGGTCTGCGACATCCGGGTTTCCCGCGGCCGCAGCCGCGACGTTCGAGAGCACGCGCTGCATCATGCCGGCGTAGGGACGCGAAGCCAGGGCATGCTCCTGGGCGCGGCGCAGTTTGGCAGCCGAGACCATCTTCATGGCCTTGGTGATTTGCTGCATGTTCTTGACGCTGCGAATGCGGCGCCGAATGTCAATCAAGCTCGGCATGCGCTAGGCTTTGGTCTGCAGCTCGGGGGCTTCCTCTTTGGCGGCTTCTTTGTTTGTACCTTCGCGCTGATCGCTGCGCGGCTGCTGCTTGCCGGCGCCATCCGGGCTTTGGCGCTGGTCCTTTTGCCCGGCGGCCTGTTTGTCTTGCGGCTTCTCTTCTTTTTGCTTTTCCTCTCGCGGCGCCTGGAACTGCTGCTTGAATTCCTTCAATGCGTTGGTGAGCTGGCCCTTGATGTCGTCATTGAGCTCGCGCTTCTGGGCGATGGCCTGCAGCAACTCGGGCTTGTTGTCTTCAAGGAAGCGGTCCAGCTCCGCTTCGAAGCGGCGCACATCCTCCACTCGTATGTCATCGAGGAAGCCATTAGCGCCCGCGAAGATGATGGCGACCTGCTTTTCCACCGGAATGGGCGAGTAGGGGCCTTGCTTCAGCACTTCGACCCAGCGCTTGCCGCGTGCAAGCTGGGCTTGAGACGATTTGTCTAGATCGGAACCGAATTGCGCGAAAGCTGCCAGCTCGCGATATTGCGCGAGATCGAGTCGCAGCGTGCCGGCTACCGAACGCATGGCTTTGATTTGCGCGCTGCTTCCGACACGACTCACCGACAAGCCGACGTTGATAGCAGGGCGCACGTTCGAGTTGAAGAGATCGGTTTCGAGATAGATCTGACCGTCGGTGATAGAGATGACGTTGGTCGGAATATAAGCCGAGACGTCGCCCGCTTGAGTTTCAATGAACGGCAAAGCGGTCAGTGATCCGCCGCCTTTCTCCTCACTCAGCTTTGCAGCGCGCTCGAGTAAACGGCTATGGAGATAGAAGACATCGCCGGGGTAGGCCTCGCGCCCGGGTGGACGGCGGAGCAGCAGAGAAATTTCTCGATAGGCGGCGGCGTGCTTGGAGAGATCGTCATAGACGCAGAGGGCATGGCGTTTGGAATCGCGGAAAAACTCTGCGATGGCGCAGCCTGCGTAAGGCGCGATGTACTGCATCGGGGCGGGGTCGGAAGCAGTGGCGGCGACCACGATGCTGTAGTCCATGGCCCCGTGTTCTTCGAGTATTTTCACGACCTGGGCGACGGTGGACCGCTTTTGGCCGATAGCGACATAGACGCAGATCACATCCTGGCCGCGCTGATTGATGATGGTGTCCAGCGCGACGGTCGTTTTGCCGGTTTGACGGTCGCCAATGATCAGCTCGCGCTGGCCGCGGCCGATGGGGACCATGGCGTCAATGGCCTTGATGCCGGTTTGCAGCGGCTGCTTAACGGGCATGCGATCGACGACGCCGGGAGCCAAACGCTCGAGCGGATTGAATTCGCTGGTGTCGATGGCGCCCTTTCCATCAATCGGCCGGCCGAGAGCATCGACCACGCGACCGATCATCGCCTCGCCCACCGGGATCGACATAATGCGGCCGGTACGACGCACCTGGTCGCCCTCTTTGACATTGCTGAAGTCGCCCAACAGGACGACGCCGACCTGATCTTCCTCCAGGTTTAAAGCAATGCCATCGGTTTCGGGTCCGAACTCGACGAGTTCGCCGGCCATGACATTCTGCAGACCGTAGATGCGCGCGATGCCATCGCCCACGCTGATGACGGAACCGGTCTCCGATACGTTTTCGACAGCATCGAAATTCTCAATTTCGGAGAGAAGCACACGCGAGATTTCATCTGCTCTAATTTGAGCCATAGATTTCCTTAATTCCCATTAGACGGTTGCCAACCGGCGGCGCAGACTTTCCAGCCTGCCGCGGATGGTGGCGTCGTACTCTTTAGAGGCGACCCGCGCACGCACGCCGCCGATCAGCCCACGGTCGACCTCATAATGCGCTCGAATGAACTTGCCCAGTTTGGTGCCCAGGGCGCGCTCGATCTGTTCGCGCTGCGGAGGGCTAAGCTGTTGAGCGGAACTAATAACCGCCGGAACCCAGCCCAGTCTTTCATCGATAACTTCTTCAAAGCTGCGGCGGATGGCGCTCAGATCCTTGATCCGGCGATGCGAAACCAGCACCAGAAGGAAATTCCGGATCTTACGATGCACGCCTAATTCCTCGGCGAGCCGTTTGGCGATGGCCGATTTGCGAGACTTGCTCACGGCGGGCGAAATCAAGGCGCGTTGCAACTGCTGGGAACCGGCAACCAACTCATCGAGCTCACGAAGTTGCTTGACCGCGTCTTCGGGACGCACACCCGAATCCGGGGCGAAGACCGCATCGGCTAGGGCGCGCGCGTAATGAGAAGCCAAAGCCCCTTGCATTAGTTCCTGCCTCGCATCTAATTTCTCCCTCGCTCAACCAGGTGGATAAAGTCGTCAATGAGCGGAGTTGGATCCTGCGTGCGGAAGCGGTCAGCGAGCCGGCGCTCGGCGGAGTTGAGAGCGAGTTGGGCGGTGTGGCGGCGAACCTGATCGGCGGCCTCGGTACGCAGAGCTTCGATCTCGGCCTGGGTGTTGCGGCGAATGTGCGCTATTTCGAGATCGGTTTCGTGGCGGAAGCGCTGGTGGGCACGCTGCATATCGGCCGCCGCCTGCTCGCGCATCCTTTTGATTTCGTCCGGAAGGGTAGCCATCTTGCGGTCGATTTCGGAATACCGGAACTCCGCTTCGATGCGCAGGCCCGTGGCATCTTGAATGGCTTTTTGGATATCGGCCGAACGGGCGTTGAAGAAGCGCGGCGCGAATTTCGCAAGGAGATAGCCGAGGCCGATCAGGAAGAGAGCAAAATTGATGATCTTCCAGCGGGTCACGGCGTCGAGAACGACGGTTTCCTGCGGAGTTTCCTGCGCAAGGGCAATTGAGGCCGAGAGCAGCGCGAGTACAAACAAGGGAGTTACGCGGCGAAGAAGGCGAGCGGCGAACACTAGGCGGCTCTCCGTCTGAGCAGAGAATTCAGGATCTGTTCGCTCAATTGGTCTACACGGGTGTCGAGCTCGGCCTGCGCGCGCTCGGCTTCTTGTGCGATCTGCCGCCTGGCCTCTTCGATGTGCTGGTCGGCTTCGGCACGCGCCTGTGCGATGGCTTCGGCCTGCTCCTGTGCCCATTTCTGGCGCAGTGCTTCGTGCTCCTGATGAAGCTCTGCACGGGCGATTTGCAGGGCGTGCTCGAATTCCGAGGTTTTCTTGTCCGCGGCTTCGAAGGCGCGGCGCGCGATCTCGCGTACTCCCTCGGTGGCCTTCTTGCGCTCGTCCAGGATCTTGGCGATTGGCCTAAAATAGACCCGCTTCAGATAGAGGGTCAATAGAACGAAAAAGAGGATGGTAGGGATTGACTTGATGAGCAGGCCGACGAGGGCGTGTAGAGTCGCGTCCATGAAGAAAATTCGATAGTTGGGAAGGAGCGTGGGCCGAACTGGTGGATGTCGAGCGCACTCCGACCGTTGGACAGCTTTAGACCGCGCACAACGGCCACCAAACCGCCTGTGCGCTCCATTCTAACATCGCGCACAACGGCCACCAATGCGCTAAAGCGAAGACCGCCTGTGCGCTCCTCTTCCCTTATTGATTTACACTAACATACGCGGTTTTGGCAGGCTACGAAAACGATGGCCGGGACCAAGGTCCCTTAGAGGCCACTTATCACCTTAGTCTCAAACTCGCGAATGGGAAGGTGCGTACTGGTCACAAGACTGGAACCAAACTCTGTTGAGTGGCTGACCTCCGCGGTTGCAGAATGTACGCATGGAGAGCGCAAACATCCAAGATTTGTACGCTGATTGGCAGAGCGCGGTCCGGGCCCACGAGAGCTTATGCCGCGAGGGCAGAATGCGCGGCCTGACGAGCAAGGAGATTGAGGAGATCGGCCACGCCTATGTGTTGCGAATCGATATGGCGTATGCGCGGCTGAAGCAAGCCGAGGCACAACCGGCGGACGCTGGCGCCAGTATGCAAATCTGGAAAGCGCCGGCGGCTGAGAACAGTTCCGCGCAGGAGGTATCCTGACGCAAAATCGGTGCATCACGAGATAGCGGCGACTCACGGCCCGAATATGGCGTCAGTCCAGCTTGGGTAACAGCGCGGTAAGCAGCTTCAAGAATGTGCCTGAGACGCGGCGGCCTGTTTCCAGCACCTCTTCGTGACTGAGCTTCTCCCCGCTAAGTCCCGCCGCGAGGTTGGTGACGCAGGAGATCCCCAGCACCTGAATACCGAGATGATTGGCAGCAATCGTTTCGGCGACCGTTGACATACCGACTAAGTCGGCGCCAATGGTCCTTAGATAGCGGATCTCGGCAGGCGTTTCGTAACTGGGGCCGAGGACCGCGGCGTAAACGCCTTCATAAAGAGGAATGCCGATTTCCATCGCCGTCTCGCGCGCCAGTTCGCGCAGCTCGATTGAATACGCCTCGGTCATATCCGGGAATCTGGGGCCAAGATCGTCATTGGGTCCAACCAGGGGATTCGCGCCTTGCAGATTGATGTGGTCGGAGATAAGGACCAATGCGCCTGCCGCGAAATCCGGGTGGATGCCTCCGGCTGCATTCGTCAGCACGACGCGCTTGACCCCGAGTTCGCGGAACAGACGAATGCCACTGGTCACCTGGCGCGGTGTGTAGCCTTCGTAAAGATGAAAGCGCCCGGACATCACGATGAGATCGGTACCCTTGCCGTTCGCGCCCAGCGTTCCTACGACCAGCTCGCCCGCGTGCCCGATGGCGGTCGAAGCCGGAAACCCCGGGATTGCGCTATAGGGAATGCGAACCGCATGAGTGAGCGAATTAGCAAAAGTGCCGAGCCCGCTGCCGAGCACGACGCCAATCTTCGGCCGGGCGGATGCCTGTGAGCGGACGAACTCGGCTGCGCCGCGCATAGTTACGACAGTAGGATACCCGCGATGCAGGCGGACATGAAATTGGCGAGCGTGCCGACGAACATGGCTTTCAATCCGAGACGCGCCAGATCGGACTTGCGGGAAGGCGCGAGCGCGCCGATTCCGCCGATTTGAATCGCGATGGAACTTAGGTTCGCAAACCCGCACAAGGCAAACGTGGCGATCACAAAGGAACGCGGCTGCAAGATCGATTTGACCTTACCGAGATCGACAAAGGCCACGAATTCGTTGAGGATCATGCGCGTGCCCAAGAGATTGCCGATCGTCGCGCAGTCATTCCAGGCGACGCCAAGCGACCATGCGACCGGCGCGAACAACTTGGCAAGAATTTGTTGCATCGATTCAGGGATCCAGTGCACATACGAATGCAGCCAGCCGAGTGCGCCGTTGAGCATCGCAATCAGCGCCAGGAACGCGATCAGCATGCCCGCGATATTCAGAGCTAAGTGCAGGCCATCGCCCGCGCCCCGTGCCGCCGCATCAATCACGTTTACGCCAGGTTTTTCCACTTCCACCTTGACGCTTCCCGCGGTGATGGGCGTGCCGGTCTCTGGCTCAAACATTTTGGCGAGCATGATGGTCGCGGGCGCGGTCATGATGACGGCGGTCAGTAGATGCGCAATCGAAACGTGCGCAATCGCGACGTAGGCGGCCATCACAGATCCCGAGACGTGCGCCATTCCGCTGGTCATGACGGTAAAAAGCTCGGATTGTGTCATGGTTTCGAGGTACGGCCTGATGGTCAGAGGTGCTTCGGTCTGGCCCATCACGATGCTGGCCGCCACACAGGTGGATTCCGCTCCGCTCGCGCCCATGAATTTCTGCATCACAATGGCCATGCCTTTCACAAACACCTGCATAACGCCGAGGTAATACAGGATGGCGAAGAGCGACGAGATGAAGATGACGATGGGCAAAATCTGAAAAGCGAAGATGACCCCGAACTGGTCATTCTTGAGGCCGAGCTTGTCGCCGAAGACGAAGCTGGAGCCCGCCGCCGTGTAATTCAGCAGCGCATTCACGAAGAGACTAACGGCATAGAAAGCTTCGCCCAAGCGTGTCCTCAAGATGAGGAAGGCGAAGGTGAATTGCAGCGTGATGCCCCACACGATCACCCGTTTTTGGATCGCCGAGCGGCGCGTGGAGAAAAGATATGCCGAAGCGAGAATGGCGATCAGGCCGACGATCCCATCGAATCTGGCCATTCAAATCGGCTAGCTGACGACTTCCAGGATCAAATCGCGCTCATCCGTGGGTTGCTGCGAAATCTTGAATGCGCCTTCCACCAGCTCAGCCGCTTCCTCCAGATGCTCTTCGCTGGTGTAGTAAATGCGGCATAAGATGCTGCCCGAATCGATCTTCTGACCCACTTTGACTTCGAGAATCACGCCCACAGCGGGGTCGATCGAATCTTCCTTGGTGTTGCGGCCGGCACCAATCATCGAAGACGCCTGGCCGATCAATTCGGCATCGATACCGCTGACGTATCCGCCCCGCGCGGTGGTAATCTCCTGCGCGCCGGTGGCGTTGGGCAGCAGCTCGAAGCGGTCGAGCACCTGCGGGTTCCCTCCTTGCGCCGCGATGACGTCTTTGAACTTGCGGTAACCGGAGCCATCGAGCAGCTTGGAGGTCGCGAGCTCGCGCGCTTCATCGAGGGTTTTGGTGATTTTGCCCAGGAACATCATGCGCGCCGCAAGCTCGAGCGAGATGCGCGTCAGATCCGATGGGCCGGCGTTTTGTAGCGTCTGCGAGACTTCCATGACCTCCAGCGCGTTGCCGATTGCGTAGCCGAGGGGCTGATTCATGTCGGTAATTAGCGCTTGAACGCGCTTGTCGAGGCGGCGGCCGATGCCCACCATCATTTGCGCCAAACGCCGCGCGTCGACCTGCTTTTTCATGAACGCGCCGGAGCCCACTTTCACATCCAGCACCAAAGCATCCAGCCCAACGGCGAGCTTTTTCGACATGATCGAAGTTGCAATCAAGGGAATCGATTCCACAGTGGCCGTGGAATCGCGGAGGGCGTACAGTTTGCCGTCTGCGGGAGCAACTTCGGGCGTCTGACCGATGAAGGCAAGCTGGTGCTCCATCAAGAGCGCGCGAAATTCGTCGATGGTGAGATCAGTGCGGAAGCCCGGTATGGATTCGAGCTTGTCAAGCGTGCCGCCGGTATGGCCCAGAGCGCGGCCGGAGATCATCGGGACCACTACGCCCGCCGACGCCGCAATTGGCGCCGCGATTAAACTGGTCTTATCGCCCACCCCGCCCGTCGAGTGCTTATCGACCTTGATGCCGGGAATCGAGGAGAGGTCCACCGTGGTTCCCGAATTCACCATGCTTTCGGTCATGGCGCTGACTTCCCGGTCCGACATTCCGGAGAAATAAACGGCCATCAGAAAGGCCGACATCTGATAATCGGGAATCTCGCCGCGAGTGTAGCCGTCTACGAGATGTTGGATTTCCTCCGGCGACAGTTCTTCGCCATCCCGCTTCCGGTGAATAAGATCGACAGTACGCATTTTTCGAATTCTAAGCGTACCATCTTCAACTAGTTAGAACCGTGTAAGCGGGCTGATCGAGATGGCTTTATGAGGCTGCTACAGCTCACCGCTGAGGAGCCGTCCCAGGCTGGTTGCGCATACGCGCAGACCAACATAGAAGGCTCCGAACAGTGCATACACCGCGCTGACCTCATCGAACCGCATCTCATAGATCAGCTTTTTGAAAACCAGCGGCTCGTCTGCGAACAAGTCGACTCCCCACTCCCAATCATCGAAGCCGATGGATCCTGTGATGATCTGCCGCACGGAATCGGCGTAGCGCCTGCCGATGAGTCCGTGCTCATGCATCATGCGCTGCCGCTCAGCCAGTGGTAATTGATACCAGTTCTTTTCCTCGGCGCGCTTGCGGTCCATGGGATAGAAGCAAAGATATTTCGCGGCTGGAATTTCGGGATACAACCGGGGCTCCATTGCGGTGGACTGCCGCGCGATTACCTCAGCGACAGCGGCGTTCCATTCGGGTGAATGCGCTTCAATGGCTTGCTCGCACAGTTGCCCGTAGGTTTTGATCGTCGAGTCGTACAAGCCAAGCTCGACAACCGATAAATAGGAATGCACAGGTTCCAGGTAATCGGAAACCTCCAAGCGTGCAAGCGCCAATTCCGCGCAGTGCACCTCTTCGAGCGAGTCGCGAAAGTGAAGCACCAGCAGATCGCTCTTGTGACCAATCTCGGAGTACACCGCCGATTGATTGGGATGACCATTCGCCGAACGCCGCTGCTCCATGCCGCTGAGCACCAATGCGGCTTCTCCCGCCACGCGTTCGCGCGTCGATTCATCCAACGCGCGCCAAGCGCTGCGGCGCACGCGGAACATCTGGTGCAGGACATAGGCGCCTTCGAGCGTCAAAGGCACTGCCGGTAGCTCAGCCATGTTGCAGCTCCCATTCCTTCATCGGCAGCGACGGCATGTCATGCTGATAACGCCCCGCGAAGATCTCGCCGAACAGGTTCAGGATCTCCGAGTGAATCAAGCCGTTGTCCACCAGCACATATTTCCCATGCAGGTCGAGCGGCTCCCCTTTCATACCCGATACTTTGCCGCCCGCTTCCTCCACCAGCAACGTGCCGGCCGCCATGTCCCACGGGTTCAGGCCGAATTCCCAAAACGCTTCGAGTCTGCCGCAGGCGGTATAGGCGAGGTCGATGGCCGCCGAACCGCCCCGCCGCACACCGTGGGTCAGCATGGCGAGCTGGTAATAAAAATGAATGTTGACGTTTTGATGGCGCTTGCGGCTGGGAAATCCGGTTGATACCAGGGAATCGTTCAAGATTTCTATCTTGCTGACGTGAATAGGAGCGCCATTCAAGCGCGCCCCGGCGCCGCGTTCAGCCGCAAACAGCTCGCGGTTCAGCGGATCGTAGACCACGCCGGCAATCACTTCGTCGTTGCGCGCGAGCGCGAGTGTGACATTCCACATCGGGAAGCCGTGCGCGAAATTAGTGGTGCCGTCGAGCGGATCGACGTACCATCGCAGCGCTGACTGCATTTCCGCGCGGCCGCCCTCTTCGGCGACGATGCCATGCTGCGGATATCGCTCGCGCAGACGCTGGATCACTAGTGCTTCGCTGGCGCGATCGGCAGCCGTGACCAGGTCATAGGCGCCTTTCAATTCGAATCCGACACCGCAATGCGCAAGCAACACCTGTCCAGCCTCGCGCGCGATCTCGATCGCCGCGTCCAGGTAATCGGCCATAACTTTAGTTCAACACATGGAAGTAAGATGCCGAGGTGTGGCGCCGGTGGCATCACGCGGCGTGATTTGTCGAAGCTCATCAGTTTCGGGATTGGCCACGCAGAGAAGTTTTTTGTTTCTTGGCATATACGACAATGAGTGTGAGATGAGCACCGCAGCTGCATTGACCACAGTTGCAGAATTCCTCAGGCTGCCCGATCCCAAGGCGGGACACTACGAGCTGCATCACGGGGAGGTGATCCTCATGCCGCCACCGAAATGGAGGCACACTCGCATTCAAAAGCAGTTAGAGAAACTGCTGCAACAGGCGATTGGCGACAACGGCACAGTCATCATGGAAATGCCTTTTCAGCCATCTCCCGAGCACGAGGTATGGCAGGCCGATGTAGCAGTCTTACCCCTTGAGAGAGCCAAACGCATTGGAGGCGATGAATATCTCCAGGGCGCACCAGACTTGGTGGTGGAGGTTCTGTCGCCAAGCAATACAGCTCAAGAAATCAACGACAAAATTGCCGTGTGTCTGGAAAGCGGGTGTGCCAGCTTTTGGGTGGTCGATGACAAGCGTAAGCAGGTTACCGTGACCGAGGGCGACATCACTAAACGATATGCTCAGGGGGCAACGATCCAAAGTGATGTTCTTGGGAGCGACATTTGCGTCGAGGATATTTTCCAATGCGCGGGCTCTCGATATTAGGGTTTGGCGCTTGCTGTAGACTTACACCCGTTGCAGCTTGCTCACTCGTCCAACTTCCACCCACTCCACAACAAAGATATTGCCTTGATGGTCGAAACAGGCGCCATGTGGGCACACGAACTTTCCTGGCCGGAATGCGCTACGCTGCTGAGTCCGCAGTTTGTTCCAGTCGTTCGCCCCGGAGTCATCACCCAGGTGCTCGATCACGCGATTTTGCGGATCCATTAACGTCACACGTGCGCCCAGATCCGGCACCACCGTCTCGCCGCTCTGGTTGAACGCAAACGTGCACGGCAGGTTCGTGCCCTCGATGAACGCGATATGCTCGCCCTCTAAGTTGAACGTCTGAATGCGATGATTCGCCCGGTCCGCGATCAGCAAGATCGGCTGCGCCCCACGCGTGTCCAGTACAATCCCGTGCGGGCAATCCAATTGCCCAGGCGCGCTACCCTTACCGCCAAACGTTTTGATGAACTTTCCATCCGCGGTGTACACATTTACATAGCTCGAACCATATCCGTCGCCCACATAGATGTTCCCGTTCGGCGCAACCGCTAGATTCGTCGGACTGTACTTCTTCTTCGTTCCATCAGCCGCCGGCGCATAAGCGGGGGATTCGTCCGGATATCCGAGCGTCATCACATGCTCGCCATCGAGCGTCGTTTTCACCACCAGCCCGCGCTTCGTGTCGCACAAGTACAGAAATTCTTGCGAGCCCTCCTTCCGGATCAGCAGCCCGTGCGCGCCGCCTTTGAAATCCGGCCCCCAACTCCTCACGAATTTGCCGTGGTGGTCGAAGACCACCATCGTGTCGCTGCTCTCGCTCGAAGCGTTCACCGTATGGTGCACGTAGATGTGGCCGTGTGAATCTTCGCAGACGCCGTGCGTGTTCCCGTACTTGATCTCGGCCGGAAGCTCGCCCCAATCGTGCGTCACTTCGAACACGTGCGCGCCCGATCCCAATACCGGCTTACGCATGCCAGCCTTATCCGTTGCGCCCAGAATCAGCGGAGCGCCCGACCCCATTGCAATCATAAATTCGCGCCTTGTCGCCATTGCCGCCTACGCCAGAATTTCTTTCACCACGATCGCCCGCTTCTCCGTGCCGGTCAGCTTCTGGTCCAGCCCTTGGTACTTGAACGTGAAGCGTGTATCTTCAATCCCGAACTGGTGCAAGATCGTTGCGTTCAAGTCGCGAATATGGACCGGATCTTTCACGATGTTGTAGGAAAACTCGTCCGTCTCCCCATGCACTACGCCGCCCTTCACGCCCGCGCCCGCCATCCAGATAGAAAAGCACTTCGGATGATGATCGCGCCCATAATCCGTCTTGCTCAATTTGCCCTGGCAGTAAATCGTCCGTCCGAATTCGCCGCCCCAGATCACCAGCGTGTCCTCCAGCAGCCCGCGCGACTTCAAGTCCTGCACCAACCCGTAGGCGCCCTGGTCGACATCCTTGCATTGGCTTGGCAGCACGGCCGGCAAATCGCTGTGAACGTCCCACCCGCGGTGGTACACCTGCACGAACCGCACATCGCGTTCAGCCATCCGCCGCGCCATCAAACAGCAATTCGCAAACGTACCGGGCTTGCGCGCGTCCTCGCCGTACAGCTTGAAGGTGCTCTCCGGCTCCTTCGAAATATCGGCCAGTTCGGGCACCGACGTTTGCATTCGGAACGCCATCTCGTATTGCGCAATGCGCGTTTCAATTTCGGGATCGGCAATCTTCGCCATCTCAAGTTTGTTCAGCTCGCCTGTGGCGTCCAGCATGCGCCGTCGAATCTGCGCCGGCACGCCGTCCGGATTATTGATGTACAAAACCGGATCGCCGCCCGACCGCAGCGCCACGCCCGAATACTGCCCCGGCAAGAATCCCGCGCTCCACAGCCGTGCCGAGATCGCCTGCACGTTCGCCTTGGGATTTGAATGCGTCGCGTTCAGCACCACGAACGTCGGCAAGTCTTGATTCATACTGCCGAGTCCGTAGGAGATCCACGACCCCACGCAAGGCTTGCCCGCAATCATGAATCCGGTCTGCAAAAACAATACCGCCGGCTCATGGTTGATGGCGTCGGTGTTCATCGAGCGAACGACGGCGATATCGTCCACCATCTTCGCCGTGTAGGGCAGCAATTCCGAAACGTACGCGCCGCTGTGGCCGTATCGTGCAAACTTGAACACGGAGGGTGCCACGGGAAAGCGCGCCTGCCCTGATGTCATCGTGGTCAGCCGCTGTCCTTGCCTTACCGAATCCGGCAGGTCTTTGTCGAACCAGTCAGCCATTTGCGGCTTATAGTCGAACGTGTCCATCTGCGGCGGCGCGCCCAGCATGTGCAGATAAATGGCGCGCTTTGCCTTAGGCGCGAAATGCGGCAATCCCGGCAAACCGCCCACTGCCTTCTTTTCCGTCGCCGCGGCAGCGTGCCGCTCCAACAGCGTGTACAACGCCAGCGCACCCAAACCCCGCGTCCCGCGAGACAGCAGTTGCCGTCTCGTCTCGGTCAGCATGCTCTCTCGGATCGGGTCCATTCGTTGGGTCTCCTATTTGGTCAAGGTTTCATCCAGGTTCAGCAACTCGTTCGCGACCATTGCCAGCGCCGCGGACTTCGGCTGCGCCAGCTCCGGGTCCGCCGGCGAATTCCCCACCTTCAACAGCTTCGAGGCGTCCTGCGGCGCACTCATGTAATACGCCAGAAAAGCCGCATAGGACTTCGCCAGCACAGCCTCTTCTTGTTTGTCCAGCGGCCGTGCCAGCAGGCGTTCCGAAATATACCCCAGCTCCCGATCCACGTGCTTGTCGCTTTTCATCGCATTTTGCGCCAGCACGCGCGCCGCCTCGACAAACTGCACATCGTTCATCGTCACCAGCGCTTGCAGCGGCGAATTGGTCCGCTCACGCCGCACAATGCAGCTCTCGCGCGACGGCGCATTGAAGATATCCATCGACGACGGCGGGGCCGCCCGCTTCCAGAAGGTGTACAAACTGCGGCGGTACAGGCCGTCGCCCGAATCCTGCTGATAGAAGCGCGTGTTGCTCTGTTCCATCGCGACCGTTTCCCAAATTGCCGATGGTTGATACGGCTTGACACTCGGGCCGCCAATCGCCGGCCGCAGCAAACCGCTCGCCGCCAGCGCCATGTCGCGGATCATCTCCGCATCCATGCGGAATCTCGGCCCACGCGCCAGCAAGCGGTTCTGCGGATCCACACTCATCTTCTCCGGCGTGCTCGCAGCCGACTGCCGGTAGGTGGCCGACATCACCATCAGCTTGAAGATCCGCTTGACGTCCCAGCCCGAATCGCGGAAATCCACCGCCAACCAGTCGAGTAGTTGCGGATGACTCGGCGGCTCTCCCTGCGAGCCGAAATCCTCCGCCGTTTTCACAATTCCCGTGCCGAAAAGCTCCTGCCAGAACCGGTTCACCGCCACCCGCGCAGTCAGCGGATTTCCCGGATCGACCACCCACATTGCCAGCCCCAGCCGGTTACGCGGCATCGCTTGTGTCATTGGCGGCAGCACGCTCGGCGTGTTCGCATGAACTTCCGCGCGCATCTGGTCATATTGGCCTCGATACAGCACGTGCGCCGTCGGTTGGCTGTCGGTCCGCTCCTGCATGATAAGCGTCGTCGGCGACCGCCGTTGAATCTCCCACAAGGCCGCGTCGTTTCGCCGGATGTCGCTCATCAGCGACGCCGTCGCCGGGTTGAGTGCGGTCGTGTAGAACTCCGCCAGCACATCCTTGTCGTCGCTCGAAAGCTGATCCGCCGGCTTCCGCGCCGCCGCGTTTGCCCGGCTGGCTAGAAAGAGCAACCTGGCATCCTGCGGCCCGGCCATCGTGTTCAGTACGCGAAAGTCCGCTATGCCGCCGCCTTCGAAAAACTGTTTGTCGCCGTCGTTTCCGAAAGTGATCGGTGCATTCGTCGCCATCGACGTCGTGATGCGCGCGACATCTTCCGGCCGCCCCACAACCACCACCGGCTCGCCGTTGACATACATGTTGATGCCCCGCGTGTAGCCGCTGCCGTCGTAAGCAATCACCAGATGAAACCACGTATTCGGCTTGAATTCGTACTGCGGAATCGGGCGAGCGCTGATTCCTTTTCCGTCAACGCCGTTAAAGTAAATCGTCGGCGCATGCGCGTAGATCCCGAGATTTCCTTTGTCGATCTCGATTGACCATCCCTTGCGGGTTTTCTTGCCGTCGCTCCCGGTGACTGTTTCGTATTGGCTCGCGACGGTTCCGTCCTTATCCGGAAAATAGATCCAGGCCGCGATCGTGAACGGCTTTAGCGAATCAATTGCCGCGACTGCGGGTATGCTCGCCTTTCCTTCCTTCTTAAAGCGCAATCCCGTGGCTTCCGCCGATGCGGCCATTTCCTGTTCCACTTCCGCGGAGGGCGTCACGCTTCCCATATTCACCGCCGTTGCTTGCGTCGCCGGCGCGTATGAACCCGCCGACGCTCTTACGCCATCCAGCCACGTGGCAATTGTCCGCAAGGCTCGTTCGCGCTCGCCGTCAAAGCTTTGCCGCAGCGCAACTTGCCGCGCCGTCAGTTGCTCCCACTTGCTCCGGTCACCATCTAACGGCACATGAATCGCAGGTGGCGTGTCCTGTATGTTCATGTCCATAATCGGCTGCGTCGTGTTCCGGAAAAACGCCGTCAGCGAGTAATAATCCTTCTGCGAAATCGGATCAAACTTGTGGTCGTGGCATGTTGCGCAGCCCACCGTCAAGCCCATGAACACGGTTCCCAGCGTGTCCGCGCGATCCTTCGCAATCATCGCCTCCACTTCCGGCAGAATCGCGCCGCCCTCATCGGTAGTCTCGCTGCAACGCTCGAAACCCGAAGCGACTTTTTGATCCAACGTCGCGTTGGGCAGCAGATCGCCCGCTAGCTGCTCCACCGTGAAGCGGTCGAACGGCATGTTCTTGTTGAAGGCTCGGATGACCCAGTCGCGATACGGCCACATCTCGCGATAGTTGTCGAAGTGATAGCCGTTGGTGTCCGCATAGCGCGCCGCATCCAGCCAATAGTGCGCCCGATGCTCGCCGTAATGCGGCGAAGCCAGCAGCCGGTCCACGACCTTCTCATACGCTTGAGGCGACTTGTCCTTGACAAACGCCTCCACTTCTTGCGGCGTCGGCGGGAGACCTGTCAAATCGAAGGTCACTCGGCGGATCAGCGTTCTTCGATCCGCTTCCGGCGCCGGCTCTAACCCACTCGCCTCCATGCGCGCCAGCACAAAACGGTCAATCTCATTTCTTGGCCAAGCGGTCTGCTTGACGTCCGGCAGCGGAGCTTTCTGGGGCGGCACGAACGCCCAATGCTGGCTCCACTTCGCGCCCTGTTCAATCCAGCGCCGCAGCGTGTCCTTCTGTTCCTGCGTGAGCGTCTTGTGTGAAAACACCGGCGGCATCCGAAATGCCGCATCATTCGAATAAATCCGCTTGATCAGCAGGCTCTCGTCCGGCTTTCCCGGCACCACGGGATATCCGTTCTTCCGCTGGCCGAACGCACCTTCCTTGATGTCGAGCCGCAAGCCCACCATCCGCGTGCCCTTGTCGGGGCCATGGCAGAGAAAGCAGTTGTCTGAGAGAATCGGCCGGACTTGCCGCTGAAAATCGATCTCACCGTTGGCAGCAGCGGCGAGACAACACTCGGCCGCAACAATCAGGGCTAAGGCAAGACGAAGCATCCGGGCTTTTTCCGTGGGTTGTTAACACTATATCGCTGGCCACGTATCGACGATCATAAAATCGAGCCGCAAACCCGAGAGACAGTGCATCCGTCGACGATCACATCAGCGTGTTCTATCAAACGGCTCCTCATGCAGTCTCATGCCAACATAGGCTGCGGTGATGTTGATTGGATCGCAGGCTAAGGTGTGGCCCCCGACCATGACGAGCTCATCGAGGAGCTGCGCTCGATCCCGTTTCCCGTTGATCGAGTCAACAATGACAGTCGTGCCAAGAGATAGGTCATCAGCGTGCGGAAGGCGATCGCCGAACCTTCTTCAAGCGGCCTTCACTCTCTTGGCGCATGTTCCTAACCCACTGCGCCGAGCCGGCTTTGAGTTCGGGGTGATCTTTGTCCTTCCATGCCCCGGCTGTCGAGAGGAGCCCTTCGTGCTGGCGCATGCGCAGTAACTCTCGCTGCGCCGCCTGAGCGATAAAGCTGCTCCGCTGGCGATGTCCGACCAGCATGTCGATCTCCTTCACCAACTGCTCAGGGATTACTACATGGGTGCGTTTGCTGTTCATGAGCGGGGATTACCGAGAGCGGTCGTTTTTTGGTGAGCCCACTGGCATATTAACAATTCGTGTGACATCGGTCAAACGCGCGTAATCTCGGTCGCGGCATCCACCTATGTAACAGGCAAACGGCCTCACTTGTGTGCCAGATGCCAGGCAGCGGATTTTTTGGGACTAATGGAGACTTCGAACGCAAAGGCCCTCGAAGCCCGTTTGGGGACAATCTGGTCCAAGCGACTACAAGTCCAGGTGAATCTCTAAAGACCTTTCACAAACCAAGTTCCGCTTCACGTCCGAGCACCCGGAACTTAGTTGGCTGGGAATAAGCCAAACCGCCCGCCAGGAGCGCGACGCGGCGGCTTTTCGGGGCGTCGGCCACAATCTTATATCTTCTTCGCCCTTTCGGGCGAATGCGGCCAGTTCGCCGCAAATACGCATCCATCCAGGAAATTCTTGAGTCTTCAAAATTTTTGTAGACAATTTGTGTCTGGATCGATCATAATTAACCGATCTACAGTCGGGGGAGGATACAGTGCGCGAGTTTACGCTTCTGAATCTTACTTGGGAAGTTTCGGTCCCCACGCTTTGGCGCGTGAGCCCAAGAGGCGCTTTAGTATTTGTTTGTATTTACCTCTGCTGTGCGGCATTTGCCGTTGCACAGGTGCGACCTGCAGTTTCGTCGGTGCCGAATCTCTCCGGGAGTCAGTCCAAGGTTCGCGCACAGCAAACAAGTTGTCCAAATTACACGGGTATTCTGGATTCTATTTCGGTGCCCGTGAAGCAAATCCCGCCGCTGACTCTCTATGTGGTAATTTCGAGTCCCGCGCCAGAGGGCGGCGCAACTTTCGAGCTTGAATCCGAAGATGCGACAATAGCCGCCGCCGGCGATCCCACGCAGGCGAACTTGCCACAAGTGTTTATCCCGGAAGGGGAAACAGTGAGTAACGCATTCGTTCTGTACGGCGTAAGCGTGGGAAAAACGAATTTGGACATTATTCCTCAGACCGCCGGTTTCGCACCAAGTTCTACGCCTACAACCGCCTGGGACCTGAATCCTTCGGCGGATCCGAACATAGGCAAGCTGTTAGATGCGAACCCTCCGGACAAACCATGCCGGGCCAGCGGCAGCGATGATTTATCAACAGATCCCAGCGTCGTTTCGACCTGTGGCAAGCCGGCAATGGGCGTCGTCAGCGACGGTGTGAGCGCATTGTTAATGGAGGTCAAAGCGGGCCTACAGGGCACGGCGTGTTATGACATCACATCAACCGGTCCGCCCGACCAGGGTGATGTTTCAACAGCCGTGACGGATACCCAGCCTTTCAGTGGATACGACTATGGCATTTCTTATTATGAAGCGCCCGACGGTTACGGGAATACTTCCCAAAGCCGTCAAGTTCAGTTGACTGTGAGCTTTGCTCCAAGTATCGGCAACGGCAACACGACCAGCATTAAAACGTCGTTGACGGTTGTGCGGACGCCCCTATTATTGATCCACGGCCTGTGGAGCGATCCAAGCGCTTGGCCCACCAACATCTGGCAGCGGCAGCCGAGCGCGTTTTATTTCGTTAATCCCGATACTTACGAGAATTCCAACGGCGCTAACTTCTCGAAAAACGCCCCGACGGTCAAAACTTTTGTGTCTCATACGCTTCAAAAGGCCCGATCGGCGCACTACGCCGCCACCCAAGTGGATGTTGTGGCGCACAGCATGGGAGGGATTCTAAGCCGCCTCTATATAGAGTCGGATAATAACTATCGCGTGGATAACTTGGATGAGGGAGACATTCATCGCCTAATCACCCTAGATACGCCCCACTTTGGCAGCAGCTTCGCAAACCTTCTTGTGAACCTGTATGCGGAAGATGCATCAGACACCGTAAAGGCAGTTCATGACCTGGTAAAAAGTAGCGCCAGTGTGGTGAACGGCGCCGTCTGCGACTTATCCGAAAATAGCACTGGCCTGGAGGCATTAGACTCGGACACCGACATTCCAGCCCAAACTTTCTCCGCTACGGGAGGTCCGCTTCCGGGATCTTTTGACCCAGCTACGGACGAAGCCCAATACTGGGAAGGTGTCTTATACTTGGGAGCGTATCGTAACTCGTTTGAAGAACGCCTTACCAGGACAACTTGCAAGAAAAGAAGCTTTGTGCCGCCATTTAAATGCCTCGATGAGGAGCCAATCTTCAACCAGAAAACAGTCAATGACTTCCGGTTTCTTGAGGATAACGATGCCATCGTCGGGCAAGCAAGTCAAGACGGAGATGTTTCAGAAGGCGAAACGTTTGCCGCCCTCATTCATTTCGGGGCAGACACCTGGTACGGCGTTCACGTGGCGGGTATTACGAACACCCAGCAGGTGGCAAACGACGTATTTTCCGCGCTCGATGGCGATGGTTCGGATTTTGACGATTCCTTCCCGACCGTGAGCTCCGACGGAACGGGTAATGCGAGTAGCGTCACCGCTAACGGTAACTCAACGTATACGAAGGCTTACGGGAACGAGTGTGTCACGGGAACACATCCAATGAATCCCGCTCCGGCCGCCTCGTCGCCGTCCAAGATAAACTTAGCTTCCGCTCAGGCAACGACCGTAGACTCGGGCATTCGTATCACGTCGCCCGCCAACGGGCAAGTGTTTGCTCCCGGAGACACGGTCTCTATCAACGTGTCCCTACCCGCGACGCTGCAAGTGAACGATTTCGACGTGGATGTGCCGGGACTCGATGACTTAGAGGGAACTAACTACAACGGCTCTAGCTTTCGGGCCTCGCTGGTTATTCCTGATACATTCGCCGGGCCGCTGACGCTAACCCCCGGCGTCACCGATGTCAATAACAATCCGATTCAGGGAGTTTCGATTGGTATCTCCGTGCGGCCCCCAACCGCTCCCCAGACTCTCATCCTCACGGAACAGAACTTCTTCCTCGTATCGGTGACGGACACCGCGCGGCTGCACGTTCAGGGCATTTATTCGAACGGCATCAAGCTTGATTTGACATCTTCGGCTAGCGGGACGACATACAGCTCCAATAACCCGAATGTTCTGAGTGTGGACACGGAAGGCAATGTTCAGGCGAAGCAATTTGGAACGGCGGTTGTAACTGTACAAAACGGCGGCGTTCGTACGTTTGCAACTTTCGCAATCGAGAACCCCGCCAGCCCACTGCCGCCTCAGGATATGACAGGCAGCATTGCCGTCACGAGCTCCGGTTTCAGAGTTGACCGGAATACCGGTTTCTTCGTCCAAACCGTGCAACTGACCAATTCGAGCCTGACGCCCCTCATTGGGCCGCTCTATTTCGTCATTGCCGGCTTGCCCAGCGGGGTCAGCGTCGTAAACAGTGGAACCACTGTTAATATCTCGCCCGTTGGCAGCCCTTATCTCACACTGTCGCCCCCGAACGGTGTTACGCTCCAGCCGGGAGCGAGCGTCGGGTTCATCGTGGAATTCCTGGACCCCAGCCGGGCTCGCATCGCCTACACGCCGAAAGTCTTCAGAACCTCATCGGCGCCATAAATATACGTTTGAAAGGAGGCTAGAAGCATGAACCGTATTTTCCCCTGCTTGTTCATGATCGCCTTGGTGACTAATTTACAATGTGGTGCCGCTCGGGCTTCCACCTTCGATGTAAGCATCAGCACTAGCCCAATCCAGGGTGATGCTGGCTTTTTTGCCTTCGATTTTCTCGGCGGCACCCCGATCGAAAATAACACTGTCACGATCTCGGATTTCACGACCGATGGCGCGCTCGGCAGTCTCGCGCTCACCGGAGGGGCATCCGGTACTCTCGTGCCTGGGCCCGCGACGCTCGACGATTCCCAGTTCTTCAATGAGGTTCTGCAGGCAGTGAGCTTCGGCGCGAACGCCTCCTTTGTTCTGGATCTCACAACAAACTCCGCGGCGGGCGGCATTCCCGATTCGTTCTCTTTCTTCGTTTTGGACAGTACACGCACGCCGTATGCGACATCAGATCCTTCCGGAGCCGACTCGCTGTTTAGTATCGACGTCTCTGGTTCGGAACTCACCCCTCAAGTCTTTTCGTCCGGTTTCGCCTCCGTGTCGATTCGGCCGGCGTTCTCGACGGTTGGGGAACCCTCAACCTGCGCCTTTTGCATCGCTGGCGGGGTTTTGAGCCTGTTGGCTTTGCTCCTGACACGGGCAGGAAACGATGTCCGCCTATCACGCCGGTGACATTGCCCAGACCACTGGATGTGTCGGACGCACTTCGATGTAGATGCGCCTGGGCCCGGATTTGGATTGTGCAGCCAGTCCGCAAGTCTGCATCAGGGGACATAACCTAGTTGGTCTCGATTTAGTCGCGGGAACGCCCGCTCAGGTGATGTACCGCGGATTTTAGCGATAGGTCGGCCTCCGACCTCCACACTTTCCTGAAGCGTGCCTCGAGCTTTCAAGTGTGTACTACGGGCGTGTAGCAAACTCCTGAGCAGAGCTCTGCCGGGCAAACTCTTTTTTCATCGCTGTGCGGCGCCATCGCCCGTGAAGCCAGGGAAGATCGAGGAACTGAGTTCCGTGGCGCCGCGGTGATGCGCTCGCACGATTTTTATTCGAGGAGAAGCTGGGGCTTACCGGACGGTAAAGTCTCCGAACAAAGTCCGTGCGGCAACCAAGCTGCCGCTCGTTCTTCCAAAATGTATTCATTTGCCAGCTATAAGGCGGCCCTTTTTGTGAGAAACTGATTAATTCCTGAACATAGGATCTTTCTTCAGCAGCCAAAGAGGAGCTGCATGTTTGTGGCGCAACACACCCAGGAGGGCGCATGAACGTTCGTCGCATCGGAATTTCCACTCTGCTAGCCGTCATTACCGCGCTCGCGCCGGCGGCTTGGGCCCAAACCAGCAGCCCTGACCCAAGCATTTACGGAAAGTGGGAAACGGTGATTCCCGAAAAGGGAGGCGGCGCTATTGGCCGCGTGCTGGGCATGCAAAGCGTACATGCTGTGCTGCTGCCTTCGGGCAAGGTGCTATTGGCCAGCGGAAGCAGTTGGCGCAATCTCGCGCCCATCCAGTTCTATCCAAAAGATCCGAACCCTGAGGCAGGCAAGGGCCTATTCAACAAGGATGAGGAGCCATTTCTCAACCAAAAATTGAAGACTTACTACGAACTGGTGAACAATGCGGGCATCTACGATCCAGAAACGAATACCTTTTACCGAATTCCTCATCCTGTTCCTGTGCCGGATGGTGTATTACACTTTGCGCCGAATGACCTCTTCTGCACCGGGCACATGCACCTCCCGAACGGGAACGTGCTTTTCGCAGGCGGCACCCAATATTACTCGCCTTTTCGTACAGGAAACCGCTCCACTTACATTTTCGATTGGAGAAAAGAGCTGACTATCAAATGGCCCGATGTCGACTGGCGGGAAATCCCGAGCTCGGACCACAATCCATGGATCTTTTCCGGCTTTATGCCGCGGGGGCGCTGGTACGCCACTCTGGTGCCGCTGCTGGACGGGCGCTTATCGGTCTTCGGCGGCTATGTCGGCTTCGACGGGCCCGACTACCCGGAAATGTACATGTTCGAGATGAACTCGAGGATCGATTTCTTCGATCCCGCGGCATTTAACCCGGGCCGGCCTCAGTTGGCATGGAAATCAGTGGACGTCAAAAAAACGGACCACAGTCCCTATTCCACCTTGATCAATCGCGAATTCAAGGTCCCACAAGATCGCGAAAAGGAGTGCCCGGCGCGTTGTGTTCAGGACAACAAATACGACGCTTTCAAGCTGTACCCGGAGAACTACCTCATGCCGAATGGCCGCATCTATCTGACCCGCGAAGGCGATTGGGTAAGCCTACGCACGTGTGACACGATATACATGCGGAAGACGAACAAGACCTATTGGGTCGCTATCGACGACAACCGTCAGAACCCGAGCATAGCCTTTGCCCCAGGGCCGGACCGGCCGGAAGAGATCAGCTCTTACGGCACTACATTCCGCGATCCCAATAGCGCGGCCATTCGCCTGCTGGGAGGCCAGCCGACTTCGCCAGGAACCTATATGCCGATGAACGAACTGGCGGCTTGCGATGCGAAGCCTCAAGGGCCGACGCATTTCGCTGGCGGGCTGGGCAGCAGAAAAATGGAGACATTCATCCCATCCGTCATCGGTCCGGGCGGCAGTTGGAGCCTTGATCCCAATTTCTTGGGCAACCAGATACAGGACAACCGCACCATGCATTACACCATCATCTTGCCCACGCGCCAAATCCTCATCATCAATGGAGGTAACTACGATTTCTACGGCCCCATCCAATATCCCGTTCTCCTGACCCCGATTTTTTCCAATGGATCTTTGACCGGCTATCAACAGAGGCGTATGAGCGAAGGCGTAGAGCCCAGGTTGTATCACAACAATGCGGTTCTGCTGCCCGACGGCCGAGTCTGGGTTTCCGGCGGCAATTCGACCAGGGCTACCGTCCACCTGGCGCCCGATCTGGGCACGCGGCGCACTTCTTCTGGCGGCCAACCCTTGCCCGATCTGAGCCTGGTTGACCTGGACATGTATTTCTTCCGCGACGGCCCCATGGCCAAAGGCGAAAAAGGAATGCTCACCACACCGACCGAAGACTGGGTGGCGGAGATCTACAGTCCCCCCTATCTATTTATCGACGGCAAGAAGCGGGCCAAGATACTCGGACTGCAACCTACAGGTAACTTGAACTATCAGTACCAGAAAGAAATTGCCGGTAAGACTTACTATCTCATCCACAGCGGCGATAGTTTTAATGTGACGCTCGCTGACCTGCCCGATAGTTGCTCAACGACTCCCGCTTTGGTTCTGATCAAATTGCCGTCAGCAACGCACGGCTGGCAGAATGGCGAGCAATTCTTTAATTTGCAGTTTCAAGACGGGGGACGCACAATCAGGTTCACGGCTCCCACAGTTCGCGACGCGAATCTGCCTCCGGCCTTCTACATGATGTTTTACGTCGCTTGCAATGGAAAGCCTTCCGAGGCGCGCATGGTCCGCTTTGACAATAGCGCGACTGAACCATGACCGCGCTTACCCGCGAACCAAGCCGTCCATCGCATTCAGTAGCCGGTAAAGCTGCGTGTTTAAGCATGCAGGAAATGTTGATCGGCCGATCCGAGTTGGCGTAATCAAAAATAGACTTCGTGCTGTGGCCCTGACGAGCGCGATGACAAATCGTCCCCGAACTATATCTCTCCCGCTCCCAGTAACTTACCCTCTCCGCATAGCCGCACTTCGCACGCCTCCATTGCATCCTGCGCACAAAGGAGCAATCTCTCTATGTCCACCCAAGCCCAAGTCCGCGCGAATCAAGAAAACGCGCAGCACTCGACCGGCCCCAGCACCAAAGCCGGCAAAGCCGTCTCCTGCCTGAACAATTTCCGCCACGGCCTCGCCGGCAATTCATTCACCGTCCTCGATTTCGAAGACCAGGACGAATTCGACGCGCTCCTCTGCGGCCTTCGCGCCGAGCACCAGCCTTCCACGATCACCGAAACGATCCTGGTCCAGAAAATGGCGCAATCGTACTGGCTCAGTAAACGCGCCCTCTATCTACAAGATCAATGCTGCACGGACCGAGCGCACAGGGCGTCTGGTGCCCGTTGTGCGCAGTCAAACGAAGAGTTAAGCCTCGATGAGCAGCAGCGCCAAGTCGCACTGTTCTTGCGCTACCAAACCACCAATGACCGCGCCTTTCACCGCTGCCTCACAGATCTTCTAAAGCTCAAAGCCGAAAAGCGCAAATCGGAAATTGGGTTCGAATCGCAGCGCCGCCGCGAAGCCGCCGAATCCCGCCAGGCCGCCGCCGACGCTAGACGTGCCGCCGCCGAAAAACGCCGCCAGGAACTTCACCAATACGCCGTTTTGCTCGCCGAAGCCAAGGTCACCCACCAGCAAATCATGAATTCGAGCCTCGAAATGGACGCCCACCAGGCCGCAGCCGCCCAAAATCTCGCGCCGGAGGTGAAAAAAGCCGCCTAAACTCAGCGCAGCAGGCGAACCCTGCCTGAAGATTCGTTAACATCAGACTAGTCCGGGAGCGGTGCGAAACCGCGCGCCTCGGGCGTACATCTCTGTAGGTGCCTCAGAGGAGTGGAATGAATCAGCAGTGCTTCGTTTTAGAATTTGCTCATTCCGTGGACGGCCGAATCAGGCGGATACACATCAGCTACCGAGCTATCGGCTATCTCGTGCTTACCTTCCTGGTGCTTTCGGCCTGCACCTTTGGAATGGCTTCCAGCTACTGGCACATGAGCCGGCAGGTATCGCATTACAATCAGCTCCGCACGGATTTCGATCACTTGCGGGCACGCTACCAGAAATTGCAACAAGTTTCGGGGCTGCACACGCAGCAGATCGCCTCGCTCGAGGCTTTGGCGAATGAAGTCTCAGCCGCTTATGGAATCAGCGGGCCGCCCTCGCCGCCATCGTCAGAGATCCTGCAGGCGGACGCACCCGCTGGTGTTAAGGAATCGATAAAGGAATACAACTTCCTGAAAGCGGCAACCTATTCGGGCATCTTCCACCGCTACGCCTACGCCTGGCAAGATCACGCGATGCCGAGCCTCTGGCCGGTAGATGGCGCTTTGAGCAGCGGCTTCGGCGGCCGGACCGATCCCTTCTCGGGCGAAGGCACTTTCCATACCGGAGTGGATCTGGAGGCGGCTGTTGGCACGCCGGTCCATGTGACGGCGGATGGAGTGGTGACCAGTGCCGCATGGAGCGGCGCCTACGGGAAGCGGGTGGTTGTGGATCACGGCAACGGGATCGAAACTTATTACGCGCATCTATCGGAGTTCCGTGTGATTCCTGGGGAAGAGGTGCACCGCGGGCAGGTGATCGCGCTCTCTGGCGGAACGGGACGTGCGACCGGTCCGCACATACACTACGAAGTGCGGCTGCGGGGCACGCCGGTCAATCCTTACAAGTACCTGGCGAAATCTCCATCGGCCGCGAGCACGAGGGCGGAGCACAGCGACCTGGGTCTGTAACGCAACAGTCTCTTTTCGCCGCGCATCTTCCGTATAGTGACAAAGCGCATGACCCGGCGTACCTTGCTGGCGCTGTTACCAGCCGGGTTGACAGCAAATACCGGCAAGAAAGTGCAGCCGCTCCCTCGCGTGGGGGAGTTCGTTCCGTTCATAGATCCAACCACCGAGGCGCGTGTGGTTCGGCTGACGAATCCGTCGAGCACCAGTTGGCTGCCCGCGCCCACCAATCGGTTCGTCTCGGTTAAGGACCGATTCCTGATCTTTTCCTCCGACCGCACCGGACGCGCCGCGCCGTTTGAGGTCGATCTGCGGACTGGTCTGCCGCACCAGTTGGGCGAGACTGCTGCCCTGGCGCCGCGCTCGTTGTGCCTGAACGAGAAGGGGCGGGCGCTCTATTTGATCGACGGAGGCGCGTTGAAAGAAATCACGCTGGCAAACAGAAGAGTGCGGACCATTGCGGAGGGCGTGGACGCTTTTGCAGCCGCGCCTGGCGGTGAGTTTGTCATCGTGCGGCGTCGGCGGCTCGAGCTTTTGAATAGCGGCCAGCCGATTGCCGAAGATGCCGGTTCGTTTTGCCTGCTGCGGCCGGGAGGCGATGGTTGCCTTTTTGTGCGGGAAGAATCGCCGGAGGGCAGGGAATACTGGTTTACGTCGCTGGCCGCATCCGACAAACCGGTTTTGCTAGCCAAGGGGCAGGTCTCGTATCCTTATTGGTCGCCGGTCGGCAGGTCGCTGCTATTTCTGCGCGACGTTCCGGGAGCCAACAGAATGCTTTCCGAGATCCACGAAGTGGCTGCAGAGGGCGGGGCGGAGCGGTGCGTCGCTCCCACCAGCCAATTCGCGGCCTTTGCGCCGAATGGAGACGCCTCAGTGTTCGTGGGCGCGAGCCGCAGTAAGGCGCAGCCCACGATCGTTCTTTTGCTTCGCTCGGTAAGACGGGAAATGACCTTATGCGAGCACCGGGCGAGCCATCCGGCTTCCGTATCGCCCGTGTTTTCCCCCGATAGCCGGCGCGTGTATTTCGAAAGCGATCACCAAGGCAAGCCGGCCCTGTATTCGGTGAATGTGGAACTGCTGGTTGAACCCACGGTTGCCGCCGCTTGAGGGTGCGAGTTTGTTGCTGATAACTGAAACCTCGGCCTGAGGCGCGTCGTCTCTTCTGACACTCGCTTGCTTTGGGAGGGAGAAGTGTATCCAAACGCAAAGCGTGAATTTTGTCACCGGCTGACCGGTTTACTTTTAGTCGCTCTTTTAATTGCGGGCGCTCTGTGCGCGGCTGACGACCAGGCAGCGAAAAGCGAGAAAGACACGAAGGCCGAAGGTGGATCGGAGATCGTCTACGAACCGGGCGGCGATGTGAAGCCCCCCAAACTGGTGCATTACGTCGAGCCGGCGTTTTCGCCGTCCTCGAAAGAGGCGTATGTGGAGGGAACGGTGAAGATCTCGACAGTGGTCACACGGGAAGGAGTGGCGACGAACCTGCGGGTGACAAGCGGCTTGAATGCCGAAGAAGACCGGACAGCGATGGATGCCGTGAAACAGTGGAAATTTCAGCCCGGCACCAAAGCCGGGCAGCCGGTGAACGTGCGCGTGAACGTCGAAGTTACTTTCCACCTTCTTTAGGCTAACCGCCGGCATGGCGGGGCGAGCGCACAGGGCGTCTTCGCTTTAGCGCGTTGGTGCCCGTTGTGGGCGATTAGTCTTGCCGCTTTTTGTGATTCGCCCGCGCCATGCGGCCTAACAGCCAGCCGGAGATGCAAAGCGCGATTCCGAAGAGAAGCAGGCTTTCCGGCTCAGGAACTTCAGCCTCAACGACTGGCGGGGTTGGCGGTATCGAGTTGCCGGGCGGAGGCAGCGAACTTCCAGGCGGCGGGAAACTCAAGGGAGTGCGATAAGGCGAGGCGTTGGACTCCACAGGTGAAAACATTTCCGGAGCAAGGTCGCTTTCGGGGAGACGGAGCTCTGCCTCCGTTCCAGTTGGCAGATATGGCGCTAAGCGCGGCGATTCAAACGGCAGAACAGGGTACCGCTGAGCGAGCTCGCCAATCGGGGGCGTGGGAGCCAGCGCGATGGGACCTTTGAGCAGCTCCGGGCTAAATGGCGGCAGCGAGAGGACAGAATCCGGAGGCTGTAAGGGCGTTGTGTCCGCCTTGGCGGTATTGGACAAACGGTTTCCGCAGCGCGTTCGCGCATAATTGTGCCCGTCAGTAAGCAGAACTTCCCCTTTGGGAATGAGCAGCCGGTGCCGCGTCCAGAAGATGTGATGATTCAGCCGGAAAGACGCATATTGATAGCGGTCCGCGGTGAGTACCACTAAGTGGGCATCATTCATGTTGAAGTCTGAGTAATGATTCCGGACCAGTGAGTCGCGGTCGTTGACAAATCGCAGCTCAGCCGGTGAGTAGGCCCCGCCTGGAATCACGGAATAAGGATAGTTCGGGCGCAGTGCTCGGGCGGCTGCGGAAACTTGGGCGCCCGATGCGACCGTGCGGCGCGTAAGTGGGGCAGTCTGGCGCAGGCTTTGGACGATAACGTGCACGCTTAGCGCGCTCACTACCGCACAGATTGCAACGATGAGAAAACGACGCGTATTCATGTAGGCCAGCCGCTTAGCCTACATATCGTGCAAATGCAGCGGAATAAGAGTGAATCGATCAATCTGAGAGAGAACGCAGTCCACCGGTCAAGCGGCAACCGATGGACTGCGGATCGTCAATGGCTCCCGGTGAACATCAAGGAACCCAGAGTGGGAGCATTCGGGTCACCCGCTTGCTTCCAGGTGTCACGGAAGGCCTGTCCGCGGTTGGATCCGAAGAGCGAAAGCAGATTCAGGTTATATCCGAGGAGTTTACGGGGCATCATTCTCCGGCCCGGCCCCGCATTCCGCGGAAGCTCAGGCATCGCGGAGGTGACGCCGTAGCTGCGGGGGGCGCTCGGAGTGGCATGCACATTCGGCAATGCAATGGGGCTGAAACGAGCGCTTGGGCCGTATGCCGGGCCGTACTCCGGGCCGTACTCCGAGATGACACGCGGATTCAGGGCGCGTGCGCGCGGAGAATCTTCGATCATTGGCCTAGCGAAGCTGAGCGAGCTGAGAGGAAGACTAGCCGCGTGGATATTGCGGATGGAGTTCTTGACGGCTGCGCCGGTGGCCACGGTCAGCAAGACATCGGTCGATTGATAGGTGATAGTGAAGTGCTCGGAGGAGTTGATGGACAGTCCGTTGACCGTCGCGAAGGAACCGGTTTCCGAATTGAAGTTCATGATCTTGAAGGTGCTGCCAACCGTGGGGACGAAACCGGTGGGCCGGGTGATATTCAGAGTGCCGTTCAGGCTGGCAGTGGTGGGATTTAGCTGATCGTACTGAGTGCCCGCCGTGGTTCCTGAAATGGCCACGTTCAGAACGCCCGTGGAGTTCTGCGTGTAGGCGCCGGTATCCTTCAGGATGCCGGTGGTTGTGGAAGAGTCGCCGGGAGTGACGGAGGCGCTTGAAGCAACGGCGCCTGTGATCGTTCCTGTACCAAAGAGCGATCCGCTGGTCAGGCTGAGCTTACCCGAAGAGGGAAGGGCGAGCGTGCCGTCGTCGGTGGTAGTGCCGGCTGTTTGGGTGAAACTGCCGGTCCCTCCTATGGTGAATGTGCTGCCAGTGCCGATTGTAAAGAGACCGGCGTTGGAAAATGAACCGGCGGTTGTGAAGGTGCGGCCGCCTAGTAGACTGAACGCGCCGCTGGCTGCATTCGTAGCGAAATTGGCCAGACCGTTCCCGCTGGTCTGGTTCAAAATCTGGGACGAAGTTCCAGTCAAGGTGATATTGGCGGCATTCGTCACGATGTTTGCGGCGTTGAATTTTAACGTTCCAGTAACATTGTAAATGCCGCCGGTTAGGGTGGTTCCTGAGAAATTATTCAAGTTACCGTTTACCGTAAAGTTGCTGCCGCTGCCAACGGTTAATGTGCCGTTGTTGGTGAAGTTGCCGGCTGTAGTGAAGTTTGCGCCGCCGGTAACTGTAAAGCCGCTGCCGGGCGCATTTACGGCCAGGTTCGTAAGCACACTCTTGCTGCCGGCATCTACAAAACTTGCTGACGAGCCGTTCAAGATAATATTGGCCGCGTTAGTTACAATTTCACCGCCGACGCTGCCTAAGTTGTCGATTTCCAAGGTGCCGCTGGTATTGTAAGTGCCGCCAGCGAGTGTGGTGCCGAAGAAGTTAGTAAATATGCCGCCTTCAACGTGCATTAAGTCGCCACTGCCAACCTGCAGCGTTCCATTGTTAGTAAAAGCGTTGGTCTGAATCAATAGGGTATTTGACTGATTGGCGTTAATGGTGCCGGAGTTCACCAGCGTCATTTGGCCGTTGCCAATGTGCCCTGCGCCCTGAATGGTCTCCTGGTTGGTCAAGGTGTCACCAGCCGCGCCGCCGAAGATGTAGTTAGCGGGATTGTTGGATAACGTTACGCTCCCGCCGCTCAGCGTTACGCCGCCGTTCACCACCAGTTCCGTAGTGCTACCCGTCGAATTCATCGTGACCGTGCCCAAACTGGGATAACTTCCGTTCTCCAAGGTCAGCACTGCGGCATTATCGATCTTGATTACGCCGCCCGCCGGGTTGTTCACCGAGCCGCCCAGTTTGTTGCTGCCTGCGACAGCCTCAATGGTGCCTGTCGCACTGTTGTTCAAGGTGCTGCCGCCGTGAACAATGCCGTTGGTCAACTGCAGGTCTGAGGCTCCAGTCAGCGTCACGGTGCCGCCGTTGATGGTCGAGTTCGTCAACTGCAGAAGGTTGCCGGCGGCAGAGATTGTCCCGCCCGCGTTAGCGACCGTTGTCCCGCTGATCGCCAGGGTGCCTCCCGTTGCTTCGATGGTCCCTGTATTGGTGGCGCCTCCATTGGCATCAAGAGTCATACCAGCGGACTGGTTGGCATTGATGGTGCCCGAGTTCACCAGCGTCATTTGGCCATTGCCAATGTGCCCTGCGCCCTGAATAGTCTCCTGGTTGGTCAGAGTGTTCCCGGCCGCCGAGCCAAAAATATAGTTGGCCGGATTGTTAGATAAGGTCACGCTTCCGCCGCTCAAAGTGACGCCGCCGTTCACCACCAGTTCCGTAGTGCTGCCCATCGAGTTCAACTGAACGGTGCCTAAGGTGGGGTAACTCCCGTTCGCCAGGTTCAACGCTGCAGCGTTGTCGATTTTGACCACTCCGCCCGCTGGGTTATTCACCGTGCCCGCCAGGGTGTTGGCGCCGGCAACAGCCTCGATAGTCCCCGTTGAACTGTTGTTCAACGTGCTGCCACCGTGGATAATGCCGTTGGTCAACTGCAGATTGGAGGCTCCTGTCAGCGTCACCGTTCCGCCGTTGATGGTCGTATTGATGAGCTGCAGCGTGCTAGCATTCGCGGAAACGGTGCCCCCCGCGTTTGCGACCGTCGTGCCGCTCAGCGCCAGCGTGGCGCCGTTGCCGACCTCTATCGTCCCGGTGTTGGTGGCGCCTCCATTGGCATCAATCGTCATCCCGGCAGATTGGTTGGCGTTGATAGTTCCCGAGTTGATCAGGGTCATTTGGCCATTGCCGATGTGCCCTGCGCCCTGAATGGTCTCCTGGTTCGTTAAAGTGTCGCTCGCGGATCCACCGAAGATATAATTCGCGGCATTGTTGGAGAGCGTCAGGTTCCCGCCGCTCAGCGTGACGCCGCCGTTTACCACCAGTTCCGTAGTGCTGCCCGTCGAGTTCAACTGAACGGCCCCTAACGTGGGATAACTTCCGCTCTCCAAGGTGAGTGCCGCCGCGTTGTCGATCTTCAGCACCCCGCCGGCCGGGTTATTCACGATGCCCCCCAGAGTGTTGCTTCCGGCAACCGCCTCGATAGTTCCCGTCGAACTGTTGTTCAACGTGCTGCCGCCGTGCACAATACCGTTGGTCAACTGCAGAGTGGAGGCTCCAGTCAGCGACACCGTCCCGCCATTGATGCTGGTATTGACGAGCTGCAGCTTGCTAGCATTCGCCGAAACAGTTCCTCCCGCGTTTGCGAGCGTGGTGCCGCTCAGCGCCAGAGTGGCGCCCGACGTAGCTTCAATGGTCCCTGTGTTGGTGGCGCCGCCATTGGCATCGATCGTCATGCCAGCGGACTGATTGGCATTGATAATGCCCGAGTTCACCAGAGTCATTTGGCCGTTGCCGATGTGTCCTGCGCCCTGAATGGTCTCCTGATTGGTCAAAACGTCCCCAGCCGCCGCGCCGAATATATAATTGGCAGCATTGTTGGACAGCGTCACGCTCCCGCCGCTCAGAGTGACGCCGCCGTTCACCACCAGCTCCGTAGTGCTGCCCGTCGAGTTCAACTGAACGGTGCCCAAAGTGGGATAAGTCCCGTTCGCCAGGTTCAGCGCCGCCGCGTTATCGATCTTGAGCAACCCACCGGCCGGGTTATTAGTCGTGCCCCCTAGTGTGTTGCTGCCCGCCACAGCCTCGATGATTCCGGTGGAACTGTTATTCACCGTGCTACCGAACTGAATCGTGCCGTTGGTCAACTGCAGGCTCGAAGCTCCCGTCAGTGTCACCGTCCCGCCGTAGATCGAGGTATTGATCAACTGCAGCTTGCTCGCGTTGGCGGAAATCGTTCCCCCGACGTTCTCGATCGTAGTCCCAGTCAGCGCCAGCGTCGCGCCCGACGTTGCCTCGATGGTTCCGGTGTTGATGGCGCCCCCATTGGCATCGATGGTCATTCCGGCCGATTGATTGGCATTGATCGTACCCGAGTTCACCAGCGTCATCTGGCCGTTGCCGATGTGCCCGGCGCCCTGAATCGTCTCCTGATTGATCAATGTGTCCGCGGCCGCCGAACCGAAGATATAGTTGTTCGCGTTGTTCGACATCGTGAGGGTACCGCCGCCGTTCAGCGTCACGGACGGGCTGCCAATGACGAGCTCGGTAACGCCGCCTGTCGAGTTCATCAACATCTTGCCGGCATTGCTGATTGAGCTCCCGTCTATGGTGAGAGCGAAACCGTTATCGAGCGTCCAAGTGTTGGCTGAGTTGAGCGTGAGGTTGTTGATGGTTGCGGAGACATTCTCGGTAACAGCGGCAGCGGCGCCAGACCCTGTAATGAGAACGTTGCTACTACTTGTCGGTAAGCCGCCCGACCAGTTGCTCGCGGTACCCCAAAGGCCGCCGCCGCCACCGTTCGTAAAGGTGTCGTTGGTAATGGTGGCAGGCAGAATGGCTGCGGGCTTTGATTGACTCTGTGGCGTGGTCTGTCCGAAAGCTTTCGTATTGCAAACCACGGTCGTCATGATGACGAGCAGAAACATCGCGCACAAGCGCTGGCATGTTGCGGACATTGCATCTCCTGTAGACGGGAATGCGGACACTCTAATGCCGACACCGTCGCAAGGCAATACGCAAACGGAGCGGCAAAACCGTCACAAGGGCGACGAGAATCGCACGCGCGCTGCTGCGCGGGAGATTATTTCAAAGACTGCTGATTAGCAACCGCGGGAACAGTGAGACCGAGCGCCTGGAGATACCCCGCGTTGACACGGCATTTTTCGAAGCGGATGTTTTCAAGAAGCTGTTGAGCAGCGGTGCGGCAATGCTCCAGCGGGGGCCGAGCCGCAATGCGCGCAGCCGCATGACCGGTGCCGCCCGGCTGCTTGGCGAAGGCAACAATCTCATCCCAATAGAGCGGCTTGGGGATGGAAACCATGCAGGAGGCCTTCTCCATCTTCTTGTACGGCCAGAAGCACCAACCGACATGGTTCTTCTCGAGGACTTGCACAAATTGCTGGATCCATGTGTCCTTGTTTTCGCCCGATTCGCCCAGCCACAGGGGGGCATTGTTCTGGTCGGCGAAGTCCAGGTACGGCTGGATGGTCTCTTGCGTGGGAGGGGTCCAGTAGTTGTGGAATGTGTAGATGATTTTGGAGTCCATCGGCCAATCGAAAATGCCGAAGTTGGTGTCCCACTGCGCTCCGCCGAGAACAATGATGTGATTGCGATCGACTTCACGAATGGCTTTCGTGATGCGCTCATAGAGCGATTTCAATACCGGGTTGTACTTCGGCGTGCCGGGGAATTGCGGGTTGGGTTCGTTTAAGAGATCGAAGCCGATTATGGTGGGTTCATCACGATAGTGCTGCGCGATTTGCACCCAGGTGTCGATGGTGGATTGCTGTTCGGGGGAGCTTTCGTAGAGCCAAGGATAGCCCCAACTGTCGTCGATGTTGGTGCCAGTCTGGCCGCCAGGTGCACAATGCAGATCCAGGATCACCCATACGCCGGCCTGCCGGCAGCAATCGATGATCGGGTCCAGGAGCGCGAAGCCTTCTTTGCTATTAAGGAAAAATTTGTAGTGCAGCGGAATGCGGACGGAGTTCAAGCCTGAGTTGCGGATGAAGTCGATGTCGGCTTTCGCGATGTAGTTGCGGCGGTATTCGGTCCAGAACGCCTGGGCGGCGACAGGGCCGATCAGCTCATTGAAGAACGTCTCGATTTCGCGCGGCGATTGAGGGCCTCCATCGAAGAGGAACATGTAGCCTTCGGGCTCGAGCCAATTGCTGAGATTGATTCCACGCAGCAGAAGCTTGTCATGGTTGGGCGCGATCAGCTTCGTCCCATGGACGCGCACGAAATCAGCTTTCGATGAGGGCTGCTGGTAAGCGGCAGCAGCTCCTGTGAACAGGCAGGCGGAGACGAAGCTACGCCGTGAAACGAGCATAAGGACCAGTTTAGTGGTTGGGCGATCAGGCGGCGCGCACTGATATCATTCACGCTGACCCATGCGAATTCAAAGCTATGTTGTTCCCACGCTCCTGCTTCTGGTTGGATCGGCGGATGCACTCGCGGAGACGAGCAAATGTGGACAGCTCTCGGACGTGCGGTTGCCAAACACAACGGTAACGACCGCCGAATCAGTAACCGGAGGAAACTTCACTCCGCCGTATGGCGATTCGCTCGACAAGCTTCCTGGATTCTGCCGCGTCGCCGGTGTGCTCAAGCCGGTTAGCGACTCCTACATCCGGTTTGAAGTTTGGCTGCCTTTGGCGGATTGGAACCATAGATATCTGGGAGTGGGTAACGGCGGATTTGCCGGGTCGATCGACTACAGAACGCTGGCCGGCGATCTAAAACGCGGCTATGCCACCGCGGCCACCGACACGGGTCATGAAGGAGATGCGGAAGATGCGAGCTGGGCGTTTCATCATCCGGAGAAAGTTGCCGATTTCGGATATCGCGCACTGCACCTTACTACTGAAACCGCCAAGAAACTGATGGAGGTGTTTTATGGCGGCCCTGCAGAGCATTCTTATTTTGATAGCTGCTCAGATGGCGGCCGCGAAGCGCTGATGGAGGCGCAGCGCTTTCCGGAAGATTTCGACGGCATCCTGGCGGGCGCGCCTGCGAATTTCTGGACGAGCCTGCTGACGGGCGGGGTTGAGGTCGCGCAGGAGCTGTATGGCAATCCGGCGGCCTACCTCTCGGGCGCGAAGGCTCCGGCGATCGGCGCAGCCGTGCTGAAGGCTTGTGACGCGCAGGATGGTGTTACAGACGGGATTGTGAGCGATCCGGAGCGTTGCCATTTCGATCCCGATGCCCTACTTTGCAAGGGCGCCGAGGGGCGGGACTGCTTAACAGTGCCGCAGGTTGCTTCCCTGAAGAGGCTTTATGCGGGAAGCAGGGATGCGCAAGGGCGGCGGCTCTTTCTCGGCTACATGCCGGGTGGAGAAAACGGAGCGCAAGGATGGGCGTCGTGGATCCTTGGGCCCGCGCCCGGCCTCAGTTACGGTGTCGGTTACGTGGAAAATTATTTCCGTTATATCGTTTTTGACGACCCAACCTGGAACATATTGACAGCCAATGTGGATGCAGCCAAGCGCCTTGCGGATCAGAAGACGGCCGAATCTCTGAACGCCACGAATCCCGATTTGCGCCGGTTTCAAGCCCGAGGCGGCAAGCTGATTATGTATCACGGCTGGAACGATCCGGCGATTTCGCCCTTATACGCGGTGAGTTACTACAAGCAGGTGGGCGCAGGAATGGGCGCGCAAAATAGGGAAAGTTTCCTGCGTCTCTACATGATTCCGGGCATGCAGCATTGTATTGGCGGACCAGGGCCGAGTTACTTCGGACAGCTCGGCACGACGACCGCCAAAGGTGAGAAGCATGGAATTTATGCGGCTCTTGAGGAGTGGGTGGAAAAAGGCACGGCGCCCGGCGAGATCGTGGCGACAAAATATGTGGATAACGATCCAAGTAAGGCAGCGGCTATGACTCGGCCACTGTGTGCGTATCCACAGATCGCCAAATACAAGGGGGCGGGCGACACGAACGACTATAGGAACTTTACTTGCGAGGTTCCGAAGGAGTAGGCGCGGGAAGCCGTTTCGCGACAGGAATACAGGCGACTCGGCGGGAGCGGTTTGGCAAGGCGATTAATCTCAAGAGAGATGGCCAAAAACAGAACGTCTTGGCAAAAGGCCAAAAAGCCACACGAATCGCGGACACTCCACGCCGGCGAGGAAGGAATTCCGTACCTTTATCGCTATCTGAGGTTCCCTTTGGAAAAACCGACACCCGATCGCGACAGTGGGCCGGAAATGTTGAAAAACATTTTGGTGAACCGGCGGATACGATGTTCGAACCCAAAATATTTCAACGATCCTTGGGATTGCAAGCCCTGTGTTCATCCAGATTTGTTGGGCGACCCTGCTGCGCGCCGTATGATGGCGGAGTCGCTCATAGCCACGCAAAAGGGCGGTCCCAAAGGCGACGTATTTGACTTGAGGCTTTTGCATGATCCAGCGTTCCTGAGTAAAAACATTGCCGGGTTCAACAGCTTCATTTCCGAATACATAACGACGCGATGGGGCATTGTCTGTTTATCGGCTGTGCCATGCTCGACCTTGATGTGGTCGCACTACGCCGACAATCACAAAGGTATTTGCCTTGAGTTTGGGGCTAGGGACAAGATATTCGGAGCTGCGCTCAAGGTTATTTATCGAAGCGAATATCCGAAGATGCTTTTGGGTGGAAATTTCGGGCAGATGATGCTGACGGTCAAGGCCAAGGATTGGGAGAAGGAAGAAGAATACAGGCTGGCCTGTCCGTTATCAGAGGAAGTGACCGAGGTCAAGGAGAGCCCGCTTGTCATGAAGGATGGCTTCTTAGAAATCGGAGATCTGTTGCACGCAGTGATCATGGGGTGCGAAATTGGAGCCGAGGAAGAGCGAATTATAAAAGAGTTACGAAAAGAGCAGGGACACCATGTTCTATTGAAGCGCGCTGTCCGAGTGTTTCACAGATATAACCTGACGTTGGAAGATGTGGTTTAAGCAATTTGGCAAAAGCTGATCAAAAATCTGAGGTATCCAGAAACTCGTTCGAGCGTCGCCTGTGCGTTTTCTTCGCATACTTGCCCATGTAGTTGTTCGGTGTTCCAAAGAATTCCTCCGCGATCTGTGTCTTCGTGGCATTCTGTATGTTTGACAAAGACATTGGCAGCAGCGAGACCTCCGTCATCAACCGCAGCGGCTTTGGCGGGTTAAGCGCGCGTGTGCTGATCCGCCGTACCACGTAGCGTCCCCGCGCAAGCGTTCGTTCAAACGTGCTTCTCGTCCTTCGATTTAAGCGAGTCGATAATCCCGCCTGCTGAACGTGGGAAATAGATCCGCCCTGGTCGCGATGCGTAGAGGGATAGTCAACCTTCAGCCTTGGACGGGATTAGCAAAGAGTAGGCCGTCTCAAATGACCTGGCCCGATATTAGAGACGGCAGAAAAAGTGAACAGCAGGGCGATGATCGATTTCGCGTGTCGGCGCGTGAAGTGGACGGAGTGCAACACAGATGGAGACGTTGGATGCAACGCTCGGCGACCCGGTCCTCGGCGTCGGGATTTCCGGTTCGGGGATAAAATCAAGGTAGGAAGTGACTTCGGAGCGCAAACTCGGCGTGGTCATGGCAATGCTGCTCCGCTTTTCTCCGGCGTTGGTGTGCCTCGGAATCACCGCTCTCGTGGCGATAGTTTTCTTGCATTCCGTAGATTTGAAGCCGGAGGTGGGAGAGAGCTTCTTTTTCGCAAAGAACGACCCTGCAGTTCGCGCTGACAACGAGATCTCCCGAACTTTCCCAGGACAAATGAACGAGATCGACTTGACTGTCAGCGGCGATATCGCGTCGCCGGCGTATGCGGACCGCATCCACGCATTGTCGGTCGAACTGGCAATGGTCCCCGGAGTCACCGCGGTCATATCGATAAACCCCGGGCCGAAGGGCCACGGGCCAAAAGACATCAAAGACGCACTGAAGAGCCCCCTCTGGACGAACATTCTTATCGGCAAGCATCACCGCTCCACAGATGTCATTGCCACTGTGAAAGATAACATCGGCGGGAAAACCATTGACGGCGTGCAGGCTCTTAAGAAGAAGTTCGAGCGGCCCGGTTTCGAGGTCACGATCTCGGGCCTGCCCTATGTCATCGAAATGATTTCGCGGACAATGGCGAGGGACCTGCGGACTTTCAGCCTGGCTGCGGTCGGCGTGTTTGGCGTGGTGTTGTTTGTTATCTTCCGCTCGCCGTGGATCGTGCTGGGCGCATTCGTCGCATGCGCGAATTCGAGCGCTGCGACACTCATTATTAATCAACGTATTCATATTCCGATTGGGCCGGTCACGGCGAACCTATCGACCATGGTGTTCGTCATGACTCTCTCGCCCATGGTCTTTCTGACTTACAACTGGATCGGGATTCGACAGCAGAAACAGTTGGCCGGGCGCGCGGCTGTGTGGGCTGCGGTGAAGGAAACGGTTGTGCCGTCATTCTGGAGTGCGGTATGCATGTTGCTGGGTTTCACCAGCCTCATGCTCGTTTCCGCGACGTCCATGAAGCACCTGGGCATGGGTGGAGCGGTCGGCGCAGCGATGGCATTCCTCGCCGCATACATCCTGTATCCCTGGTTTTTGGCTCTGGCCTCACCCCCAAAGACAATGTTCGGCTGGACCAAAGGCATCGCATCGCGGCTGCGTTCGTTTTTTTCCGAGCGCCACCGCCGGGTTGCGATCGCATTAGTGATCTTCGGCGCCGTTGCCGCCACCGGGTTGCCGCGCCTGAATACGGACCCGCCATTGTTCTTCTATTTCAAGAAAGGAAGCGACATCCGGCAAGGACTCGAGGCGGTTGATCGCTCCGGCGGAAGCAGTCCGCTGAAACTTGAAGTGGAAGACATTCACGGCGCTCCGCTCGATACCAATGAGGCTTACAAGCGGCTGTGGGCGCTGAACGATGCGTTGGAAAAGGACCCCGCCGTGGGCAAGGCTATGTCGCTGCCGGTCATTGAGAGCGAAATCGACCGGCGCTGGTACTCGGACCTGTTATCTATAAAAGGATTTTTCCAAGGAGAATCCAAGAAACAGGAAGAGGTCGGCGTTCTAGAGAGCCCGAAACACGGCGACCCTGCGCGGCAGTTCATAACTCCGGATCACAAGAAGGCACTCTTTCTTTTGCGCATGCGGGAGACTGTGCGGAACGCGTCGCGCGAAGAGATCATCCGCCGCCTGGAGGGCACGGTTCATCGCGAGGGCTTTCGCACGCTTCTTGTCGGTGGCGAGTACCGCTTATTGGGTGACATGGGCCGGCTGATCACATCCAGCATCATTACCGGCTCGCTGTTGCTGATCGGCATTTTCACGGTCATGGGTTTTGTTTTCTCCCGCTCATGGCGTACGGGCTTGGCCATGCTGATAACCCTGGCCATCATTCCAGTCGTCGTGCGTGGATATATCGCTTACCTCGGCATGCCACTGGACTTTATTACCGCTTCATCCGCCAATCTCGACCTGGGCATGGGAGTGGACGCCATGATCTATCTCACCATGTTCGCCAAGGGTGACAAAAAGAACCTCAGCTCCTGGGAACCATGGTCGAAGGCCTGCTCGCATCTGTGGAGGCCGATCGGAACGAATTTCTTAGTGATCTGTTGCGGGTTCGGGATCTTTCTGCTTTCGAATTTTCCGCCTACGCTGCGCTTTGGGGTGTTTGTCATTTTCGGTTCCGCGACCGCCGCCAGCGCTGCGCTGTTCTTGTTCCCGTGGCTGGCAACCCTTTCTCTTCATAAAAAGGGAAAGAAGGTCGAACACAAAGAATTGAACGCGGCATTAGGCTGAAATTTTTTGGCCTGCCGAGTATCTGCCTGACCTGCTGCGTCAGGCTCAATCCATTTCGAGCGCCAACCTTAAACGCCCGTTCGCGGCTGCCAACCGCTTCTCCGCTTCCTGTCTTGAGAGCTTGCATTTGTGCATGAGGACCGCAGTGCGCACGGAACCAGCCTTGGCCAGCAGCCAGGACGCCTCCTCGTAAGACAGGCCCGTGATGCTGGCGATGATCCGGCGCGCGCGGTCGGTCAACTTGCCGTTGGTCGGCTGCACGTTCACCATGAGATTGCCGTAAACGAAGCCGAGGCGGATCATCACACCGGTGCTGATCATGTTAAGGACCAGCTTGGTAGCCGTGCCGGCTCGCATCCGTGTCGAGCCTGTTATGATCTCCGGACCGGGAACCGGGGTAATGGCGATTTCGGCGGCTCGGGCCACTTGAGAATTTGGAGTGCAACTCAGGCCGATGGTTAAAGCTCCTAATTGGCCAGCATATTCAAGCCCGCCCAAGACATACGGCGTGCGACCACTCGCGGCGATACCGACCAGCGCGTCGCGCGCGCTGAAGTTTCTTTCCCGCAGGTCCTGTTTACCCTGCTCGGGGTCGTCTTCCGCCTTTTCGATCGAACGCCGCAACGCGAAGTCTCCGCCCGCAATCAGTCCCTGTACCATTTCCGGTGGGGTATTGAAGGTGGGCGGGCACTCGGAGGCATCCAACGCGCCGAGCCGCCCGGAAGTGCCGGCTCCCAGGTAAAACAGCCGTCCTCCTGTTTGGAGGCGGTCGACGATGGCGTCTACCGCAGCCGCTATATTTGGCAGTTCGCGCTCGACCGCGGCTGGCACCTGTTGGTCGGCTGCGTTGATCACTTGCAACATTTCCCGGGTAGGGAGGGCGTCGATAGCTGCCGACGCCGGATTGGCAGCTTCCGTGGCCAATGCTTCCGGGCTTAGATCTGGGCGCATTCACGAAACGACCGGAAGGCGGCTGCCCTCGCGGCCTGACGTCGCAAACTTGTCTATGCTGCCAGTTACGCGCTGAAGCTGCTGCCGCACCCGCAGGTGGACTTCACATGCGGATTATTGAACTTGAACCCTGAGCCCTCGAGCGTTTCCACGTAATCGACCTCGGCGCCATCCAAGTACAACATGCTGGCCTGGTCGATGAACACCTTCAGATCGCCGAAATTATAGGTTTTATCGAGCATGTTCGGCTGGGTCTCGAAAGCCATCGAGTAGCTGAATCCGGAACAACCGCCGCCCACCACGGCAATTCGCAACCCGGCCGGCTTGGGTTCCTGCATGTTCAAGATTTCGTTGACTTTAGTCACGGCGGTTTCGGTTAGCTGAATCATAGATCTCCTAAGTAGATTGCTGTACTTTTAGTTTACAACCAATTTCATAAATTTAGATGCTGTTTTCTGTCGCCCGGCTTCCGCTGGCGCCCTCAAACCGTTCACAGCGCCTGAACGCCCGTTGGTGGGGGAAAGCGCCCTCTGGTCTGGGATAATGAGCACTTACGGAAGTCTGGCGTGGCCTCCGCAGCTTTTTGTAACGCACTCATATTGAAGCACGTCGGCTGCGTTATATGAGCGGGCTCACTGCGACTCTTCCCTTTCCGGCCGTATCCGGCGAGGCAGGCCGAGCGAAGACCAAATTGGATCATCGAAGCACCGAAGAAGCGGCGCTAGTCCGCCGGATACAGGCGGAGGACGAGCTGGCGTTTCGCGAGATTGTGGAACGCTACCAAGCCAAGGTTTTTTCCATCATCTACGGTATTCTTCGCAACCGAAACGACGCGGAAGATATCGCGCAGCAGGTCTTCGCCAAGATTTACTTTTCTATTAAGAATTTCGATTTCCGCAGCTCGCTCCTGACCTGGATCTACAAGATCACAGTGAACGAATGCTACGACTATCTGCGGAAGAAGCGGGTGCGGAAGCTGGTATATGAGAGCGACTTTTCAGCCGACGACTCGCTTCGCATGCAGAATTCGGAGCCGGCAACCGACCAGGCGCCGGCTGTCGACCGCCGGCTGGCGCAGCACGATCTGATTTTGAAGCTGCTGGCGAAAATTTCTGAGGAAGACCGGTCACTCATTTTGTTGAAAGAGGTGGAGGGCCATTCGGTGGAAGAGCTCTCGGCCATGACCGGCATGAACGAGAACACGATTAAAGTAAAGTTGTTTCGCGCGAGGCAGAAGCTTGTGAAGGCGGCGCACCGTTTGGAAAAGGCGCCGCTCATTCCGCCTATGCCGTAACGGAAACGGTTTTTGGGTGTAGAGTTGTCAATAAAGCGGACATGAGATCCGCTAACGGTATGCGCTTTATTGAGGGAAAAACATGCACGGGTCCATTCGGGATCGTTTAGAGGATCTGTTAGCGGCGAAGGGGTTCGCGGCAAGAGATCCGGGATTGATCAAGCACTTGTCGTCTTGCATGGAATGCTCGTCTGATCTGGCAGTCATGAGAGAGCAATCGGAAGCTCTGCATGAGTTGCGCGCGCCAGAGGAGCTTGAGCCCGCGGCGGGCTTTTACGCCCGGGTGATGCAGCGCATCGAAGAACGAGCTAAAGACTCGATCTGGGCGGGGTTCATCTATTCGCCGTTTGCACGACGGCTTACGTATGTGTCGCTGGCGGCAACCCTGTTGCTTGGCTCCTATGTAATCAGTCAAGAAGCGCGGGGCGGGAACCTCGGGGGCGCGCGGATTGTGGCCCAGCAGTTCCATGAAGATCCGCCGGTAATCGGCAGCCTGCAACAGCAGAGGGATGCGGTTCTGGTGAATATAGCAGCGCATCAAGGAACAGTCCAATAGCTCTCGCGCACACAACACGATCCCGGCCTATGTTGCGGCACAACGACGCTGGCTGGTCCAACCCGAAGGTCCTCACTATCCTCGCAGTCATTTTCGTGTGCGGGGCTGCGCTGGGCTCGGCGGTAACCAGCCGCTTTCTACACGCCAGGTCACCGATGTTGGATCACAGGGCCGCGATGGAGAGCGCGGAACGCTTGGGCGTGCAGCATCTGAAGACTGAGCTGGCACTCACTCCCGAACAGAACGACACGGTTATGAAAGTGCTTGACGATTACGGGAAGTATTACCAGAATATTGAAGACGAGCGCGAGGACGTTGCCGAGCACGGCAAGCAACGGATCCTGGGTGTCCTGGATGCAAAGCAGAAGAAGCGCTTTCTCGAGCTCTTGAAAGATCCGTCTTTGTTTCCGAACTCACCGCTGCAGTAGCGCCGTTCAGACCTCTAGGCTTCCGCCGCACTTCCCGCCTTTGGCCTTAAACTTCCGGTCGAGCGCTTCCATGAGCCGGGTTCGAATCGGTTCGGGGACCGCCTGGGGCTCCATGCCTTTGAACACTTTCAGAGTTTTCTCGGTGGTGTTATAGACCACCCAGCAATTCGGGCATTCGCTCACGTGCCTCTGCAGTTCAGCGCGTGTGGCCGGGTCGAGATTCTCGTCCAGGAATTCGTTCAGCTCCTGCAGAAACTGCTTACAGGTAAGCAAATGCGTCGTCCCCCTTTCGTCTGAACTGCCGGGTGAGCTTTTCGCGGAGCTGCAGCCTGGCCCGAAGCAGGCGGCTCTTTACGGCTGAAATGGATAATCCCAGCGCCTCGGCAGTTTCTTCAATAGACATTTCTTCGATGTCTCGCAAGATAAAAACGGTTCGGTAAGCGGGCTTCAAAGTTTGGATCGCCTGGTCCAGGATTTCGCCCAACTCTTCGCGCGAATAGGTGTCCTCCGGGTTCTCATCCCAGACGGCAATCTCGCGGACCATCTCGTCTTCGCCGGTATCGATCGGCTCATCGAGCGGCACGGTCCTGTCGGAGCGCCGTTTTCGGAGCTTCATCAGAGCTTCGTTGACGGCGATTCTCACCAGCCAGGTGTAGAACTTGGAGTTGCCTTGGAAATCATCCAGGTGAGTATATGCCTTGAGAAAAGTCTCTTGCAGGACGTCTTCGGCGTCATCGTCATTCTGCGTGATCTGCTTGGCCATGCGGAACACACGCCGGTCGTAATGTTTTACGAGTTCTGAAAAGGCGTCCACGTCTCCAGCCTTGGCGCGGGTGACCAAGGCGGATTCGTCAAACGCAGGAGTAACGGTCGAGCTGCTCACGCGAAAGTAACTTTAGTCTAGCAGCGGGTTTGGGTGCGCTGTCCGAAAGCGGGTGGGCTCTGCGGCAGTTAGGGCACGGGATGGCCCTTTTCCCGATCCTTGGGCTGGTCTTCCCGAGCTTCTTGTTCCAGCTCCTGGGACGGCTTTACATTGTTCATGGCGTAATAGCCCTCGAGCGTTGCATGGGAGTCCACGGCATCTTCAAGGCTGCGGGCGGAGTGTTCGCCTTGGTGAGGGGACTCTACTAAGTTCTCGATCTTTTCGTGTTCTTCTTGCGGAGGCATCGGTTCTTTCTCTAGAAGTAGGACTCCGATGAGCCGCGAGGGTTTCTCAGTTACGGCAACACCTCGGCCAGCGGTACCTCAATGCCAAGCTGGTGAGCAACCAACCGGCCGTCGTGCACTTCGGCGGGCGGGTTCTCGTCTTCGAAAATCCAAGCACGGGACGAGTAGGGATCGACCACCCAGATGCAAGGCACGCCCATAGCCTGGTAATCGCGGATAGAGGCGTTTACCCGATTCCAGCGGTCGTCCGGAGAAAGCACCTCGACGCAGAGCTGCGGGGCAACGGTGAGCGTCTCTTCGAGTTGGCCGGTTACACAGACGTCGGGGATGCGCACGCGCTTATAGGCGACCCTAACCCGTAACTCCGGTAATGCCATCAGCCCCCTTGGGGCAATCTGTTCTCTTATCTTTGCGATGATCTCGCCTTGTGTATACGCGTGTTTGCCTTGTCCCACATTGCGTCCGACCACGACGCCGTCTATATATTCACAATCCGGCGAATAGGAGGTAGCCATGTATTCTTCTAGAGAAACGAGGCTCGGAGCGGTCGCCATATGCTCCAGAATCGCATGTTTTCATCACGAGAGGCTGAGCCGACGTATATTGTGAATCGTGGTCCAGCCAGTGAGTAAACATCCGACTTTATATGAGTTGAATGTCCGCGTGCAGTTGACCGAGCTTGGGGTGCAGCTTGGCCGGCGGGCGACGCTGGACGACTTTCCATCAGCGGAATTGGACCGGCTGGCGGCGCTGGGCTTCGAGTGGATCTGGTTATTGGGAGTGTGGCAGACCGGGGAGACGGGGCGGCGTATCTCGCGCACTCTGCCCCAATTACGAGAGAGTTATCAGCTTCTACTACCCGGTTTCCGCGACTCTGATGTCTGCGGCTCACCCTTTGCAATCGTTGCCTATACCGTTTCGGAAGAATTCGGCGGAGACAGCGCATTGGCTCGCTTGCGAGGGCGACTGCGAGAGCGGGGAATCCGCCTTCTGCTGGATTTCGTTCCCAACCATACCGCGATTGACCATCCATGGGTTCGTGAGCATCCTGAGTATTACGTGCGCGGCTCTGTGAAAGATCTTGAAGACCAGCCGGGCAACTATTTACTTATCCCAGACGCGGGAGTTTTCGCTCATGGTCGGGATCCATATTTTTCGGGATGGACAGATACTTTGCAGCTCAATTACGGGAATGACTTGCTCCAGAAAGCCATGCGGCACGAGCTTATGAAAATAGCCGCCATTTGCGATGGCGTGCGCTGCGATATGGCGATGTTACTAACTCCGGGAGTGTTTCAAAGGACATGGGGCACAGAAATGCGCCCGTTTTGGCCTGAGGCGATTCGTGGGGCACGCAGCGTCGATTCCGAGTTTGTGTTCATGGCCGAGGTGTACTGGGACATGGAATGGAATTTGCAGCAACAAGGATTCGATTATACATATGACAAGCGGCTGTACGATCGGCTGCGTAATCGCGATGTAGCCGGCATGCGCGCGCATCTAAGCGCCGGGCTCGATTTCCAAAATAAGTTGGTCAGGTTTTTGGAAAATCATGACGAGGAAAGAGCCGTCTCGGTTTTTCCCCCGGAAGCGTACAAGGCTGCCGCCCTCATCACTTACTTTGTTCCGGGATTGTGCTTCTTTCACGACGGACAGATGGAAGGCCGGCGCGTAAGAACATCGGTTCATCTTTGCAGGCGTACTGCTGAGCCGGTTGATGAGCCATTAGAGGAGTTCTATTCTCAGTTATTGAGCTGGTTGAGCTTGCCTGTGGCCAACAATGGCGATTGGCAAATGCTAGAGACAAGCGCGGAGGCTTGCTTCGCGTTTAGTTGGGGTGACGGGCAGAATCGGGCAGTTGCGCTTGTCAATTACTCGTCGGATCAGAGTCAATTTCATACACGGCTTACCAATCTGAGCGGACCCCTCGAGCTGCGCGATGCGATGAGCGGCACGGTTTGCCAAGGTGACGCCCCGGATTTGTATTTCGACCTCCCGGGCTGGGGATATAAAGTTTTGTTACTGCGGCCTGACGTGTAACACTTCTTTTGCCTCTACGTGATCGAACTGCATGGGGAAGCTTTTTCCAGAATAGTAAGCGTTCCATTGGTCTTTATAGTGTCCGGAGGCCACGAATCCGGATTCACCTGTCACCAGGTTCTGCACGGATTTGTCGAAATCGCCTAAATCGACCACCATGCGCTCGGACGGACCCAGGCTGAGAGTTGTCTGCTTGACGGTGGTTCCAGCGCCGCTCATTTGTATTGGGCCAATGTCGAAAAAGCCACTTACCAGCGGCAGTTCTTTTCCGACCGGATGCGCCAGGTTCCACTGGTGCATGCGCCCCCAGCGCCATTTCGACACTGGCGTGCCCTGGAGTAATCGCCCCCGCATCAGCGCTGCACGGAAGTTTCCTACCAGCCAGGCATCCCAATTGTCGTTTGCCACCCAGCCGCGCGGACGACTCCGGAGCATAGTTTCGATGACCTGCGGCCTCGGCACGATGTGGGGAAGGTTGGATGGGCTGGACAGCCTGTAGTGCTCGCCAGCCTTCTCAGCCGTCGTGCGCGGCTGTGGAAGAGGTTGAGGCGCGGCGAGTGTGGAGGATAAGAGCAGGGACCGCGCGAGTTCCTCATCCAGGAGCTCGGTCATCATCGGAGCGGCTTCATCCTTATCCATCTGACCGTTCCAGTGTTGCAGCACAGTTACCGCAGCCCTCAGGTTTTCGTCGCTGGTTCCGCGCTTTGCGGCTGCCGCGATCACTTGCTGCGCGAGAAAGTAATCGTAAGCCGAATACACGTCCTTCTGTACGGCCAGCATGTCTGCGACGGTCAACTTAGGCTTTCGAGTAAGTAGGGCTCGAATCTGCTGAACACGGTACTTATCAGCGTAATCGCCGTCAACACGGTATGGGTAATCAGGCGGAAAAGGGTCCTGGTTTGCGGTAGCCAGAACGCCGGACGCAGGATTGTAGATCACGGGCATTTGGTCAAACGGTATGTAACCATCCCAGTCGAACTTAGCCGAAGCGCCGTTGAGCGGAACGTCACCATCGAAATCACGCCTGATCGGAACGCGCCCCGCGGCCTGATACCCGATATTACCGGCGCGATCGGCATAGATGAAGTTTTGAGGCGGCCCCCAAAAGCTGCTTAGGGCAGCACGAAACTGCTCCCAATTCTGCGCGCGATCAATGTCGAAGAACGGAAAGCCGAACCCATCGGCAGCGCTCCATCGCATGCTGTAACTTTTGCCGTTCTCATGAAGAACGACGGGTCCATGCCGCGTCACCCACGTGTCCACCTCAACGGGTTTGCCGCCTCGTACGCCGATCATTTCGCGGTCTGGCTGAGCCTGTTGAGTTTTGCCATCGAACACGTACCTGCCGGTTCTCTCGTCGATCTGCTCGACATATAAGTCGAGAACATCGGATTGGAGGTTCGTGACTCCCCAGGCAATCTGTTGGTTGTGCCCAGTGATAACGCATGGCAGACCCGGCAGCGCTGCGCCGGAGACGTCCAGGCCCGGCGCTTTCAACTGCACGAGGTGCCAGGTACCGGGAATGCCGTAAGCGAGGTGCGGATCATTCGCCGCCATAGGCTTGCCGTCCGCGGCGTGTTCGCCTGAAACAGCCCAAGCGTTCGATCCCGGGCTGACATATGCTCCTTCAATCGGCGGAAACAGCACTCGTACTCTTGCCGGATCCTTGGCGGTTGCCATCAGCGAGCCTTTATCGAACTTGAACTTCGACTTATCGGTCAGGTCCCGGTACATGATGAGACCCACCAGCATGGAGTCCGTCAAGGTCCACGGTTGAGGATCGTATTGGTGCCCCGGCAGTGAAAACTCGAGCGAGTAATCGCCGCGATGCGTGTCGATGAAATAATTGACGCCGCGTGCATATTCCACCATCACGGCGCGCGCTTCGGGGGTAAGCCTGGCGGCATCGAGCTCTGCAATGGCGCGCAAGCGCATTCGTCTCGACTGCTCGTCGGCGCTGATGGCACTTGGCCCGAACACCTCGGCGAGCTCACCCGCGCCAAAGCGCCGCAGCACATCCATCTGCCACAATCGGTCTTGAGCCGTCGCGTAACCCTGCAGAAAAATCGCATCCTGCCAGGACGATGCTTGTATATGAGGAACCCCGCGCGCATCACGCGCGATGGTTGCGGGCGCACCGATGGGAGCGGCGATCTCGCCCGAGGTTTTTGGCAGCGGCCGTACCGCGTACCAATACACGGCGGCTCCAACGAGCACAATCAAAACCGCTATGCTCACATTGACGATGCGTACCAGGCGGGATAGCACCCACCGATTTTACTCTGGCGTCGCGTTCTTAGCGCGCGCAATCGCGCGCTTGCATTAACGCCCTATGGGCTTTCGCGTCATCCTCCTGATCTTGATCCTGGCGACAAATGGTTTCTTCGCCGCGGCCGAAGTTTCACTTGTGTCGGTTCGCCAATCGCGGTTGCGCGAGCTAGCGGAACAAGGGCATGCGGGCGCGCAGAGCGCGCTGAACCTGCTAGCGAACCCGGGCCGCCTTCTGTCGGTCACACAGGTCGGCGTGACGCTCGCGAGCCTTGGCCTGGGCTGGGCGGGTGAGGAAACGCTTTACAATTTCCTGCGCGGCGTGCTGGAGCCGCTACACATATATATGTCGCCGGTGCTCCTTCACGGCGTTGCGTTTGCGGTCGCTTTCTTGATCATCAGCTATGCCCACGTGATCATCGGCGAAGTTGTCCCCAAGAATCTTGCCATCGAGAAAGCAGATCAGATGGCATCTCTTACCGCACCGGTTTTGCTGGTTTTTTACCGCATTTCGCAGCCTTTCGTGGTCGTCATCGAGCGCACTTCGGCGCTTATCCTGCGCGCGCTGGGGCTTGCGACGGGTCACGCGCGCGGCGGCCACACGCCGGAAGAGCTCAAATACATCATCCAATCCAGCCGCCATGAAGGTCACCTGCAGCAGTTCGAGCAAGACGCGATTCAGCGGCTTATCGAACTCGCCGATTACTCGGTGCGCGAGATTATGACGCCGCGCCACAGCATTGTTTCGCTGCCCGTGGACGCCGAGCTCGAAGAAGTGCTCAGCGTCATGGCGGAGCATAAATTCTCCCGCGTTCCGGTTTACGAAGAGCGCCCCGAACAGATCATCGGCATCGTGCATTATAAGGACCTGATGCGGGTTTGGGATGAACGCCGCTTTGCGCATGAGCGGCGGCGCGCTGCGCGTCCATTCCGGCTGCGGCGCTTCATTCGCAAGCCGCTGGTGGTGCCGGAGACCAAGCCGCTGAATCAATTGATTGATGAATTCCGTTCCTCGCACAACCATATGGCGCTGGTGGTGGATGAGTTCGGAACCGTCACTGGATTGGTCACGCTCGAAGACGTGCTCGAACAGATATTTGGCGATATTGGCGACGAGCATGATGCGGTGCGCCCGGCTCCTGGTCCGCCGGAACAGGTATTGCAGCTCGAAGGCAGCACCACGATTCGGGATCTGGAGACGCGCTATAACCTCGCGCTGCCGGCGGATGCGGGTTTCGAAACGCTGGCCGGTTTTTTGCTGTTTCAATTCGGGCACATACCGCACGTAAAGGATTCGGTGGAGTACAGCGGCCGCCGCTTCACGATTACGGAGATGGATCGGAACCGCATCGCCACTGTGCTGATTGAGAAGTTAGATCCCAAGGCGCAGCCGGATCCGGTGAATGAAGGGTGAGAAGTGAAAAGCTCTGCCCACTACATCCTCCGGATTTGCTGCGCTGCCACTCGGCCCAGGTATTTTGTCAGCAGCTCTTTCGTCTGCGGGTGGCGTAGTTCCGGTGCGATTTCGGCGAGGGGCTCTAAGACAAACCGGCGTTCCAGCATGCGCGGATGCGGAACGACCAGTTGCGATGTTTCCATTACTGCGTTCCCGAACAGAAGAATATCGATATCAATTGTGCGCGGGGCATTGCGCACTGAGTCCGTGCCTCGAACGCGTCCCAGCTTGCGCTCGATCTTCTGCAAAACGGTGAGCAGTTGCATGGGGAAGCAGCGCGTTTCGCACTCGAGCGCCATGTTCAGAAACCAACGCTCGCCGACAGCGTGCTGCGGCTCGGTTTCATAGATCGAGGATCGCTTCAGCACGTGGACCTGCTCGGCTTCCAGCGCTTCACAGGCTTGGCGCAGATTCTCATCTCGATTTCCTAAGTTCGAACCGAGAGAAAGGTAAACCGTCTTCGACGCCATCAAAACAGCGGATTCTGCGAACCTGCGAATCCGTGCCGCCGCGGGACTTGAAAATGTTCGAAGGCCCAATCGGTCGCGACGCGGCCGCGCGGCGTCCGGTCCAGCAAACCGAGTTGGATCAAATAAGGCTCATACACTTCTTCGATCGTATCGGCTTGTTCATCGATAGATGCCGCGATGGTCGCCAGGCCCACCGGCCCGCCGCCGTATTTCACCAGAACGGTTCGCATGATCTTCTGGTCCACATCGTCCAAACCATAGGGGTCTACCTTCAGAAGATCGAGCGCCGCTTGCGCAACGCTGTAATCGATACGGCCATCGGCGCGCACCTGCGCATAGTCTCGCACCCGCCGCAACAAGCGATTCGCGATGCGTGGCGTTCCCCGTCCACGGCGGGCGATTTCTCGCGCCGCATCGCTCTCAATCTCGACTTCGAGCAATCGAGCGGAGCGCTGTACGATCTGCGTCAGCGTCCCTTCGTCGTATGGATCCAGTCGCAGCACGATGCCGAAACGCCCTCGTAGCGGTGCGCTGAGCAGACCCTGGCGCGTGGTGGCGCCGACGGCCGTGAACCGCGGAAGCGAGATGGAATGAGTCCTTGCACCGGGGCCAGTGCCGATCAAGATGTCGAGCCTGAAGTCCTCAAGCGCACCATACAGAATCTCTTCGATGTCGGGCATCAATCGATGAATTTCGTCGACAAAGAACACTTGGCGGGCGCGCATGCTGCTCAAGATGCCTGTCAAATCCAGCTTCTTCTGCAAAACCGGACCCGCAGTCTGATCGATAGGCACCGATAGTTCCTGTGCGATGATCCCGGCCAACGTAGTCTTGCCTAAACCCGGAGGCCCGCACAACAGCACGTGGTCCATGGCTTCGCCGCGCCGCTTGGCCGCTTCAATCGCGATGGCGAGTTGCTCGCGCACGTGCGGCTGACCGGCAAAATCGGCGAGCGTGGTGGGCCGCAGCGCCGCTTCGAACTGGCGCTCATCGGGTTCGGGCGCGGGAGAAACTACGCGTTCGGCGCACATTAGCTACCTATAATTAACGCACCAACGCCATGGCGGCCCTAAAGAATGGTTCGAATCCGTCGGGCGCCCCTCGCTGCTTCACTTTGCGCACTGCTTCCTCCGCCCCGGCACGCGAACAACCCAGGTTCTGCAATGCGGAGAGCACGTCTTGCTCCAGATCGCTCCAGGCGCCGGGCGCGCCGGCCACGGCTGCTGGTTTGCCGGCGGTTTCCACGGCGATCAGCTTCTCCTTGAGCTCGAGCACAATACGTTCGGCCGTTTTTTTCCCCACGCCGGGAATGCGCACCAATTGCGCCACGTCGCCATTGCGAATCGCGGTCACTAAATCCGGCGTCGCCAATCCTGAGAGAACCTTGATAGCCAACCCTGGCCCAATTCCGCTCACCGAGATCAGCCGTTCAAAGACCAGCTTTTCTTCAGGCGTCGCGAATCCGAAGAGAGACAGCGTGTCCTCGCGCACGTGCGTGTAGATGCGCAGCGATACGGCGGAGCCCGCATCCGGCAATAACGTGTAAGTCGAAATCGGGATCTGCACCTCATAGCCAACGCCTGCTGCGTCGACGATTACTTCGTTAGGATGTTTTTCGAGAACGGTGCCTCGCAGATGCCCGATCATATGGCTGGATGAACCATTATCGTGCAGGAAGGCGCGAGGATCAGAGCAATGCGAAGAGCCTTCTAGAATAAGGACTGAATGCAGACAATTTCCCGATCGCTGTTTGCGGTCGCAATCGGTTGTTCCGTGGTATCCGCCGCCAGTTGGTTGACGTTTGGCGGGGACGCGCAGCGCAGCGGCTGGGCACGAGAAGAGACGGTTATCACGAAGGACAACGTGAAGAGCCTACAGCTTGAATGGAAGCTCAAGCTGGACAACGAGCCCAAAGAGCTGAATGCGCTGACGACGCCGGTAATCATCAATCCGGTCTACACGAACCATGGGTCGTTCGAATATGTGATCGTCGGCGGCAGCTCCGACAATCTCTACACCATTGATGCCGACACCGGCAAAGTGGCTTGGCAGAAGCATTTCACGAATGAAGCGCCAGTGCCGAAAACCACCACCTATGAAGGCAGCTATTTTTGTCCGCAGGCGCTGAATGACACGCCGGTGATCAGCACCATGAAGCCGGGTCCCACGGCATACGTCATTTCTATTGATGGAAAATTGCACGCCCTGAATCTTGTGAACGGTGAGGATCGATTTCCGCCGGCACAGTTCGTGCCCGCGTATTCGAAAAACTGGAGCCTCAATCTGGCGGGCGACATGATCTACACGACCATCTCGCAGAACTGCAACCACACGAAGAATGGCGTGGCGGCAATGGATCTGAAGAGTGCTGACAAGACGGTGAGCTTCTTTCAATCCGATTCATACGGCGGCGGCATCTGGGGACGCGGCGGTGCGGCTGTCGGGCCAACCGGCATGGTGTATGTGGCGACGGGAGACGGGCCCGTCGACCCCAGTTCCGGAAAATACGCCGACACCGTTCTGGCGCTCTCCGGGAAAGAGTTGAAGTTGTTGGACTATTACACGCCGGAAAATGCAAACTACCTCACCAGGAAGGATCTCGATATGGGGAACTCCACCCCTGTCGTCTTTCCATACAAGGGACGTGAGCTGTTGGTCGGTTCAGGAAAGGAAGGAACATTATTTCTGCTGGATGCTAAGGCCCTGGGTGGAGAGACGCACCGCAAGCCGCTGTTTCAAGCGCGATACTTGAACGAAGAAAACGATATTGCAGGGCGCGGCGTGTGGGGAGCGTTTGCCACCTGGGAAGACTCGAAGGGAACGCGCTGGGTTTATGCTCCGGCTTGGGGTCCGATGCATTCCAAGGCGCAGACATTCCCAATCACGAACGGCCCGACGCCGAATGGCAGCCTGATGGCGTTCAAGGTGGAAGATAAAGACGGACAGCCGGTGCTGACACCCGCCTGGGTATCGCACGATATGAATGTCCCGGAGCCGCCAGTGGTTGCCAACGGAGTTGTGTTTGCGCTATCAAGCGGCGAGTTCACACGGCAGATAAAAGAAAACGGCCAACTCTACACAGCCGAGGAACGTGCCGCAAAATCGACTGGAAATGCGACGCTCTATGCATTCGATGCGGAAACGGGAAAAGAACTGTTTTCGAGCGGGAAGACGATGTCCTCGTTTACGCATTTCGGCGGGATAGCCGTGAACGACGGGCGGGTTTTCGTTACGACCCACGATTCGACGGTGTACGCGTTTGGCCTGAAGGGAGAATAGCCACTCGATGGGCGAACAGTAATTGCATGGATAAGTTCAGGATTGTGGGAGGCACGCCGCTTAGCGGTGAGCTTCCTGTGAGCGGCTCAAAGAACTCGGCGTTACCGGCCTTGGCGGCATGCCTGTTGACGGAAGAGCCGGTAGTTTTGCAGCGCGTGCCGCAGGTAAAAGATATTGCCACGATGGAGGATCTGCTGCGGCATACCGGGGCGCGTGTATGCGACCAGGAGGGGCGCGTGTGCGTGGATGCCAGAACGCTGGAGTGCCCGGAAGCGCCGTACGAGGTGGTGAAGACGATGCGCGCCTCGAGCCTGGTGCTGGGACCTCTGGTGGCACGCACCGGGCGGGCACGAGTTTCGATGCCGGGCGGGTGCGCGATCGGAGCGCGTCCCATTAATTTCCATGTCTCGGCTCTCGAGCAGTTGGGCGCCACCATAGAACAGACGCACGGGTACGTGGAGGCGCAAGCGCCCGAGGGGCTGCGCGGGGGTCACATTCATTTCGACCGCATTACGGTGACCGGAACCGAAGACGTGCTGATGGCGGCGGTGCTCGCGCGCGGGGAGACGGTGATTCGAAATGCGGCGCGCGAGCCCGAGGTAAGAGATCTTGCGGACCTGCTGATCAAGATGGGTGCGAAGATTCAGGGAGCCGGGACATCCATTATCAGAGTGCAAGGCGTGGAGCGGCTGCATGGCGCGGAGCACGCCATTATTCCGGATCGGATTGAAGCGGGCACGTTCCTGCTGGCGGCGGCGATCTCCGGCGGCGATGCGACGGTGACTGGTTGCTGTCCCGAACACGTTGCGGCGTTGACCACCAAGATGGAGTTGGCAGGAGCGGAGGTGGATTTGGTTGAGTCTGGCGCGCTGCGCGTGCGATGTTCGCGGCGGCCCAAAGCGATCGACGTGACCACAGAAGAATATCCCGGCTTCGCGACCGATCTGCAGGCGCAATACATGGCATGGATGACTTTGGCGGACGGCATCAGTTTTGTCACCGAAACTATTTTTGAAAATCGGTTCATGCACGCGCCAGAGCTGGCACGCATGGGCGCGAGCATCCGTATCGAAGGGCGGCAGGCTATCGTTGCGGGGAAAGAGCGACTGATGGGCGCTCAGGTGATTGCGTCCGATTTACGCGCCAGCGCTTCGCTCGTGTTGGCCGCGTTGGTAGCGCAGGGCGAGTCAATAATAGACCGCGTGTACCACATGGATCGCGGCTACGAGCGCTTCGAAGAGAAGCTCGCCGGGGCCGGCGCAAGCATACGGCGGGCTCAATGAGGAACGAATGAGTGCAGCCGTAAAGCATCACAGCCCAGGATTTCTAGCGATTGTGCATGATGCGAAAAAGCGCATTCGCGAGATCGACATTGAGGAATACAAGCGATTGAGGAATGCGGGAGAGGCGGGACAGCTTGTAGACGTGCGTGAAGATCACGAGTGGGATGAGGCTCACGCCGCAGGCGCCATGCACCTGAGCAAGGGAATCATCGAACGAGATATCGAAGTGACCTTCCCGAATAAGGATGCCAAGCTGGTGCTTTATTGCGGCGGTGGTTATCGTTCCGCGCTGGCAACCGACAACCTGCAGAAGATGGGTTACAGGAACGTGATCTCTCTCGATGGCGGCTGGCGTGCGATTGAAGCCTCTGGGTTGCCTCTCGAGCGGTCGAAGCTGGGAGACTAGCCCAGCAGGGCTTCGACTGTTTTCGCGATCTGCAGCAGCTGCGGTTCGGCAAAGGGCGGCGCGATTAGCTGCAGGCCGATTGGAAGTCCGGCTGTAGTCGTCCCGCAGGGCAGTGACAACGCGGGTTCACCGATGAAGTTGATGGCGCGTACGAGTCGCGTCGCGGCGGCGCGGGTGTCTTCCTGCTGGCCATCGATTTCAACAGTTTCTTCGATGAGAGGCGGCGCCGGCATCGGCGTCGTAGGAGTTGCGAGCACGTCGATCTGCTTCCACAGCGAATCGAATTCGCGGCGAAACAGCGTTCGAATCCGTTGGGCGCTGACATATTCATGACCGGCGATGGACTTTCCTTGTTGGATCAGCCGCCACACATCCGCGCCGAAGAGATGCTGGTCTGTGTAGCGCGCGTAGAGCGAAGCGGTCTCGCAAAGCTGAACAATGCGCGCGGCGACGGAGGCTTCCGCTATATCGGGAACTCGCAGTTCGATAACTGATGCGCCATGCTGCGCCATTTTCCGGATGCTGTTTTGAACGGCGACCGTAACCTCCGGCTGAATACGATCGAAGAAAAAATTTTCGGGGACTCCGACACGAACGCCATTGAGCGTTGGCAGCATAGGAAGGTCGAACGCATCGCCTCCGACCATGGCGTTCATCGCCAGTGCACAGTCTTCGACACACGATCCAAGTGGCCCAACATGATCGAGGCTAAAGGCTAGCGGCAGCACACCGCGGCGACTCACAAGATCGTAAGTAGGCTTGAGACCAACAATGCCGCAGAACGAAGCGGGTATACGGATGGAGCCGCCGGTGTCTGTGCCGGTACACAGCGGTAGAAAATTGCCGGCTACCAGCGCGGCCGAGCCGCCGCTCGATCCGCCAGCAACGCGAGTTGGGTCCCGAGGATTGAGCACGAAGCCGTAATGCGGGTTCTTCGACGTGATGCCGTAGGCCAGCTCATGTAGATTGGCTTTGCCGATGCAGATGGCACCGGCAGAGCTGAGTCGTTCGACAACCGTAGCGTCGAAGTCGGGAATGAAATCGCGGAACACGAGCGAACCTGCCGTAGTCCGAATGCCGCGTGTATAGAACAGATCCTTGTGAGCGATGGGAACGCCGTGCAACGGGCCGCGATCATGGCCGCTTGAAAGCTCCCGGTCGAGCTCGATGGCTTGCTCGCGCGCCAATTCTTCAGTGAGGGTAATGAAGCTGTTGAAATTTTCGCGGCGCCGGAGATCGGCGAAGGTTTGTTCGATCAGCTCAATGCACGAAATCTTGCGAGAGCGCAGCAAACTACCGATTTGGCGGATCGTCATTCCTGAGCGGGCTCGCGGTCCGAAGACGGAACCACGTATATCGTCGCGGGCTCGATCTCGACGGTCAATTTCTCGGCGATCCGCGCTAAGTTCTCGCGCAGCGCGCTTATGGGATCGTTGGCGGTTGCGTCAGATTGATCCTTGCTCTGCATCAATCAATGCGGCACGGGTCCGCGAACCACTTGCACCAGATTCGCCGGATCGATCCACTTCGCAAACGCAGCGCGCACCTGGTCGGCAGTCATGTTGAAATAGCGTTCCGCGGCGTGAAACGGCTCGTTGAGCGGCAAGCCGATGCGCGAGCGCGCGATCAAACCTCCGGCTACCGCATCCTCGCTCGACTCTCCCAGCGGAATTTGACGGAGCAGCAGCGCCTTGGCCTGCTGCAGCTCGGCCGGCGAGACGTTCGACTTCTGCATCGAGAACAGCTCCTGCTCGACCATCGCGCGGGCTTTAGAAACATTCTGCGGATCGCATCCATAATCGATGGTATAGACGGCGCGCGTTTGACCAGCTTCGAGCGAGTCGCTGATGTTGTAAACGTAGCCGGCTTTCTCGCGCAAGTCGCGGTATAGGCGCGTCGCATAAAAACCGCCGCCTAGCACATGATTGCCTACCTGCAGCGCATAATAATCGGGGCCGAAGCGATTCATCTCCAGTTCTTCGGAGAGATCCACCGTGTCTTGTATCTGGCTGTCATCGGGAACGTTCACTGCGCTGGGCTTGTTTTGAGGAACGGGCGGCAGCACCACTTGCGGCTTGGGGCCCGTCGCCTGCCACGACCCGAAAGATTTCTCTATTTGGGTTCGTGCTTCTTCCGGCGTGATGTCGCCGATGACGACGATGGTGGCCAGATCGGGCCGGAACGTTTTCGCGTAATAACTGGTGACGTCTTCATAACCCAGCGACGATACCGTTTGCGGCGTTGTTTCGCGGAGTAGCGGGTCACCCTTTGGAAGCAGCGCATGCTGCAGCGCACGATCCATTCGATAGCCGGGGCTCTGAAGCTGGCCGGCGGTGAGCTCAGCCGTCTGTTGTTGGACCACCTTGAATGCATCAGGCGGCAAGGCGGGATGCAATTCGTTGTCGGCCAACAGCTCTACGCCACGCGCGAAGTCCTGTTTCAACACCTTCAAATTGAAATTCGCTCCCGCGGATTCGGATGCGGCGATGTCGTCCAACGCCTTTTGAAATGCCAGGCGGTCCAGCGTCTTTGTTCCATATGAGAAAAGCCCTTCGAGAACATCGGACACGCCGTCTTTGCCCGGTGGTGTTTCAAGCTGCGTTTGTGTCTTGATGGAACCGAGCAGCGTCACCGTGGGGCTGGTCTTCTCTGTCTGGACGATGAGTCGAACGCCGTTGGCGAGCGTCATGTCGGTGGGGTGAATGTTGGGCTCGGGAATGCGCAGCGATTTGACCGCAGCTTCGGCCCAATCCGGCAAAGCGACTGGCTTCGTGGGAGTGCTGGTGGCTGCCTCAGTGCCGCCAAAGCCTTTCGAGGAGACGGGCTCGCCGGAAGGCGCCGGCTTCAGATTCGCAACAATGGCTTCCTGCTGCAGTATGTATTTTTTTGCGACGCGATTGACGTCATCTACGGTTACGCGCTTAATAGCCTCCACGTCTTCATCGGGCGATTGCCGGCCTTCGGCCGCCAAAGCCTGCGACCAGAGCGCCGCCAGGTTGGTGATCGAATTCCGTCCGAATTCCGCGCTGGCTACTTCGCCTTTTTGGGCAGCTTCGACGAGGTCCGGCGGGACGCCTTTGGTTGCATAATCGGCCAGGATCTTCTTGATCTCAGCATCAATGGCAGCAGGATCCGCGCCGGCAGGAATAGCAGCAATTGCGAAGGCCGCGCTGGCCTGGGGGTAAGTTTCTACGAATGCGAAGTCGGTGCCAAGCGCTTTGCCCTGCGGCACCAGCCCGTACAGATCTGCGCGCTGGCTCGAAAGGACGTCGCTCAGCACGCGCGCGGCGGCGAAATCAGGGCTATCTGTGCCGGGAAACCGGTAAGAGACGAAGGTGAGCAGATACGGCAGATTGCTATCCAGAGTGAAGGACTCGGCCGATATCGGTCGAAGATTTACCGCTGGCCGGGGCGGGAGTTGCCGGCGCGGAATTGCTCCGTAAAGTTGTTTCACTTTCTGGAGCGTTGCAGCAGGATCCACATCGCCAGTGATGACCAGGATGGCATTGTTGGGCGCATACCATTGCGAATAGAATTTCTTCAGCATCTCGCCGGTGGTTTGGTCGAACGAAGGCTTCGTGCCGAGGGCGTCTTCCTGATAGGGCGTGCCCGCGAAGAGATCTTTATTCAAGCGAGTGATGAATTTGTAAGTGGGATTCGAAAGATCTCGCGCCACTTCCTGTTCAATTGCGCCGCGCTCCTGCGCCCATTGCTCCTGTGAATCCTCGACGTCAGACATGCAGGCCGCGTCCACGCGAAGAGCGACGTCTAAATCCGCGGTGGGAACCGTCACGAAATATTGCGTGATGTTCTGCTGGGTGTCGGCATCCATGTAGCCGCCCAACTGCGCATAAATCGCGGCGATCTGGTCAGCCGTTAGTCCGGTACATCCGCGAAAAGCCATGTGCTCCTGCGCGTGAGCCAGGCCCGGAAAGCCAGCGGGCGTTTCATCGGCGCCCACCATGTAGTTGTCTTCTACGGTGGCGACCGGAGCGAGAGCATCGCGCACGATAACCACACGCAGACCGTTGTCGAGCGTGGCCCGCGTCACCTGATTGCTGTTGGACGTTTGTGCGTTTAAACAGCCGATAAACCCGCCCACCAACAAAGGGCTGATAAGAATTGCAATTCGATGGAGCATGCGGAAACACTTTCAGCTTACGGTACGCGCCATCGAGTTACTAAAACTGGTCTATCGAAAAAGGCGCTCGGGGGACTCAACACGTTCTCGGAAGTTCGCCATATTCCAACCAGATGCGGGATAACGCTTGCATCAATTCTTCGAGTTGATTCAGAGTGCCCGGTTTTTTCACGTATAGGTTGGCGCCGGAGCGGTAAGCGGCATTGACGTCTTTCTCGTTCTCGGACGAGGTGAGGATGACAACTGGCGTGGGCCGCAGGGCTGGGTTCGCCCGAATCTCCTCCAGGATCTCCAGTCCGGTGCGCTTCGGCAGATTGAGATCTAGAAAGATGAGGTCAGGCCGCGGCGCATTGGCATAGCTGCCATGTCTTCTGAGGAAACGCAGCGCCTCTTCACCGTCATCAACAATGCTTAACCGGTATGCCGAGCTGTTGTCGGAAAGAAGCTGGCTAAACAGACTGGCGTCTGGGGCAAAATCCTCGATCAGGAGGATCTCTATCGACTGAAACTTTGTCTTCACTTCTTGTGGTGCAATCCAACTGTCTCGCATTGTACAGTACGAGTGCTCCTCGACGTAAAATGCGGCGCTATGATGGAGCCGTCATGCCGCAGATTGCCGAAATGCCAGTGCTCGCGCCGCTCACCACCTTGCAAGAGGAAGAGCGCCTTTTCCAAGTTTCGGTACGGCGATTCGCAAAAGAGCGGCTGGCGCCCCATGTCCGCGCCATGGACGAAGCAGGGAAATTTCGAGGCGATCTGCTGCGCGAGATGTTCGCGCTGGGTCTGATGGGGATCGATATCAAGGAGCAGTACGGCGGTCAAGGTGGCAGCTTTTTCCAGTCTGTTCTGGCGATCGAGGAATTGGCGAAGGTAGATCCGTCCGCTTCCGTGATTGTGGACGTGCAGAACACGCTCGTGAGCAATGCGATCGAGCGTTGGGCGAGTTCCGAACAAAAACAGAAATATCTTTCTCGCCTGGCGGCCGACACGGTGGGCTCATATGCGCTCTCGGAAGCTGCGTCGGGTTCCGATGCGTTCGCGCTCACAACCAGAGCCCTCAGCGATGGGAACGGCTATCGCCTCTCGGGGCGCAAGCTCTGGATCACCAACGCCGCCGAGGCCGGCATTTTTCTGGTCTTCGCCACGATCGATCCCGCAGCCGGCTACCGCGGTATCACCTGCTTCCTGGTGGAGCGCGACATGCCAGGATTTCAGGTCGGCAAGAAGGAGGACAAGCTCGGAATTCGGGCGTCATCGACTTGCGAGCTGATTCTCGACGACGTGCGGGTGGGAAACGAGCAGGTGATGGGAGAGCCCGGTAAAGGCTACAAAATCGCCATCGAGACCCTCAACGAGGGGCGCATCGGCATCGGCGCACAGATGCTCGGCCTCGCCGAGGGCGCATTCGATCACGCGCTTCAATACGCGCGGGAGCGCAAACAATTCGGCAAGCGCATCGGCGATTTTCAAGGCGTGCAATTCGATCTAGCCGAGATGGCCACCCGCATTGAAGCTGCGCGGCTGATGGTCTATAACGCCGCCCGATTGCGCGACGCGGAACAGCCTTTCGTGACCCAGGCCGCGATGGCGAAGTACTTCTGTTCTCTCATCGCCGAAGAAGTGGCTTCTCAAGCGGTGGAAATTCTGGGCGGGGTGGGCTTTACGAAAGATTATCCGGTAGAGAAACTCTACCGGGATGCGAAAATAGGACGTATCTACGAAGGTACGAGCAACATGCAGCGCGTGACCATCGCAAAAGCCCTGCTCGACGAAAGAAAATAGGTAACGCGCGCGGTTCCGCCGACCGTCAGAATAGAGAAGAGTGGCGATGTTTCAACGTAGTTGCGCAATTGCGCTGTGTGTTTTCGGGTCCGTGGCGCTGCTGTCCGCGGTTGAGCCAAAGGCAGACCCGACTCCGAATCAAATCCAGGACATCATCAAAAAGTTCACCCAAAAGGAAACAGATTTCGCGATTGCGCGCGAAAACTATACCTACCGGCAGAGCAGCAAAATCGTGGAGACCGACCCGCCCGGCGGGAGCTACGAGCTGGTGGAAGAGGTCGGTTTCGACGATCGCAACAAGCGAACGTCACACGTACTGCATGCTCCGGTCGCGGACCTGCAAAACATTATGATGACGGCCGAAGATGAGCAGGACATGAGAAACGTCATGCCGTTCGTCATGACCAACGACACGCTGGATCAATACATCGTCAACTACGTTGGGCGGCAGAACGTGGATGAAATCTCCTGCTATGTCTTTTCGGTGAAACCAAAGGTATTGACGAAAGACCGCAAGCGCTACTTCGACGGCCAGATCTGGGTGGACGACCAGGACCTGCAGATTGTCAAGACGTATGGCCGGGGGCTCGGCTATCTGAAGCGCGGTGAAGACCAGCAGTTTCCGAAGTTCGAAACCTACCGCGAGCAGATCGATGGGAAGTATTGGTTCCCCACTTACACCTACGCCGACGACACGCTGAACTTTAAGGAAGGACCTTCGCAGCGGATCAAAGTGGTCATTAAGTACGATCATTACAAGAAGTGGGAGTTCAAAACCCAATCCACTATTCAATACGGCAGCGAGGTGGGCGCCAACGGTGGGGCCGCTGCGCAGCCGGCGAATCCTCCGGCATCTCCGCAAAAGCCGCCACTATAAGGCCAGTGAAATTTCGCTTTCCGAAACAGGGGAGCGCGTTAGCCGCCCTCCTGCTATGTCTGCTTCAATCGGCCTTTGCCGCCGATAATCCCGCGGCAGCGCATGTTCGAAACTTCGGCGAAGTGAATGATCGTTTGTATCGCGGCGGCCAGCCGACAGAGCGCGCTCTCGAAGAATTGGCCGCTCTGCATGTGGCGCTGGTGATTGACCTGCGTGAGCCGAGCGAAGGAACCAACGTGGAGCAACAGATGGTCGAAGCGCTGAAGATGAAGTATTTGAACATCCCGTTCCACAACTTCGGCGCTCCGAAGGACGAGCAGATGCGGCGCGTACTGTGGCTCCTGGTAAACGGCGACACGCAGAAGATCTTCGTGCATTGCTGGCGAGGCAAGGATCGCACCGGAACCGTAATCGCCTGTTATCGCATTCAGCACGACGGATGGGATAACAAGAAAGCGCTAGCTGAAGCCCACAAATATGGGATGAGCTTTACGGAACGCGGTATGCGGTCCTATATTCTGCACTTTTCGGCACTTCCGGTGTCGGCCCTCGCTGGCCCGGAAGCCCTTAATCCCGTAGCGCGCGATTCCGCCCAGCATTAACGCTTGGGACCGTCGTCCGGTTCCAGCAAGTGGATTTTGATACTGGTGGCGAAGCGGACCTCGAAGAGCATTCCCTGCGCGGGCTTCAGTTCAGCGTGCTCGGGTTTGAAACCGCTCTCGGTCACGGCGACCCGCAATGGCGCCGGAGGCCGAAAAGGCTTAGCCCCGCGCACCGGATACGCAACCACGATTTTGCAGTGTCCGTGCACGCCGGTTGCGGTGGCAGTATAACTGCCTGGCCGGATAATTGCCGCCGAAAACAGGTCGCCCGGTGTGAGATGGCGGCTGTCGAACGATTTTGGCTGCGGGCCGCGATCGACTTTTCCGACATGAGCCGCGTAGCCCCCCGTGCCGCTCGATACGTGAAAGACGGCGTAACCGCTCGGATTCACGGTGAAGATCGCGCTCCCACCGCCGCTGCAACAGCCGGACTTTGTGGCGGAGGCTTGCAGCGTGGCTAAGTCAATGTTGACCTGCGTCGCGGCACTTGCCGGATCGACGCGCAGCGTGAAAGTAGCTTCGGCTTCTCCGGCGCGCAAGGCGACACCTCGATAATCGCCGGCTTCGGAGAATTGGTGGATGATAGCCCCGAGTTGAGTCAGCGAGGCGCTGTCCAACCCAGTTTGCAGAAAGATGTTTTGATCGAGTAAGGCGTTCATGTTCATGCTCCGACGTTTGCTGATAAGACCATTTCACTCGAGTCCACTAGGACAGTAAGATCACGAATCGGAATCTTGACCGGAATGAGCCCATCGGAAGATTGCAGAATGGGATACGGATCCTCGAAGTGGTAAAGCGGATATTGGTTGGCGAAATAATCGGCCACTGCTGTTTCGATGAGCGGGACCAGGCCGAACACATTGCCTAGCAGGTTTGAAAGCCAATCGGTAAGGTCGCCGGCTATCCCGAGCAGCGATTTAAATAAATCCAAGACCGGCCCGATTAACGACCATAGCAGATCCTGCGCCCAACCGGGGAGAAACCAGAGTAAGTTGTCAATGGCGTTCTTGAGCAAGTTTTCGAGTATGTTGTCGATGGTGGCCGGGATATCGATGGGCAGCACATCGACGAGAGTTGGATTGAGGAATAGCTGCCACTGGTTCGAATGTCCCGCGAATTCGGCATCGAGGTCAGATTGCCCAGGGGTGCGCGCCGGGTCGATGTAATAGTTAGTACGCAGACCGGCCTTGATGTCGGAGATCTCCGAAACCAGGCCGCTGAGGTCGGGCTCGATGCAAATAGGGCCGCCGATGCAGAGCTTGGGCAGCGAGACCCAGCAGCCGTCGAACGGATCGGGAACGATGCACCATCCGCCGACACAGAAGCCTGGCAGGTTGAAGCAAACACCGACCTTTAGCGTGTCCCAAACAATTTCAACGTTGCTGATTTCCACCGTATTGTCGTTGTTGAGCGTGATAGATCCGCCTTGGAGGTGGACCTTCACGGAGTAATTGGCCGAGAAAGGGCCGAAGTTAGCCGAATCGCTCTTAGTGAACGAGAAGCTTTGTTCAAGCGCTTGGAACAATTGCTTAAATGTATTGGCGGAGGCTGCAAGAGTGATGTGTTTCATGACGTCACCTTCAGATCGAGGAATGCTTTGATTTGATCGTCTTCAATCGCTGGATTGTTCGGAATAGGCGGGTTCGGAGGCAGCACAAAAGTAACGTTCACTAGCGCGTTCTCCAGATCTTTGCTCAAATCGATAAAGAGCGTATCGAGCGGAATGGTTAACTTTTCGCGAAGCAGCACGGAGAGGGTTGTGAGCAGGTAACAATCCAGATTTTCTTTGAGCCCCTCGGGTTGAAGTTCCACGATGTCCACCGTATCCACGATTCCGGTGAGTAGCGTTTGCGAGCCGCTGGTAACCAGTTGCACGTGGCCGATCAGAAAAGCATCCAGGCAAAAGCACTGCAAACGGCGCGGGCGAGGAACTACTTCGGGAGGATTCTGGTTCTCCGCGGGATCCAGCGGCGAGCCTGGTGGAATTTGGCTAATGAAATCGAGGCCCGGACAATCTATTCCCGCGCAGATCCGCACCATCGCGGAAAAGTGCTGATTGGGCAAAGGCGGATTCAGTTCCGCGGGTAAGGGTACCGCATTTTCCGGGAAGAAATCGATTCTTGCATCAATCAGTTGAACGGCATAGTTCAACCCTACTGGCGGAGCGTCGGCGCCCAACACCGGTAAGGGATCTTGTATATGAAAAATCCGCGTGGGATTGTATTTGTCTACATCCGAAGTGCGGGGGACCTTTGAGCAGGCAAGTTCCGGGTCACCTGCAATCTCCGCGGTCGCGTAATTGAAGAGAGACGGGCGTTGCAGCATTATATGGCGAGCGATCAGGTTCAGGCCATCCTCGTGGACGGCTGCATACAGATCGCAATTTGCAGTGAAGGGCATCTCAACCTCTCGCCCGTAATAGTGAAGGCGGGCGCGCCGGCGTTACACATGAAAGGGCAATTGGACGCGGGCGGGATCGCGGCCTTGCCGTGCTCCGCTCCATTTCAGGCTTTCCCGCTCACCCGTAACTCCTCCACGCTCAGCGACTTATTGCGTCTATTCACCAAGTTTCGATGGGATTACGCCAGGCCTGTGTTTACAATGAAAGTGTCTCCGCGAATGCACGAACCGAACCTGCAAGGTCAACGGCGCCGCCGCACGAGGAGTCGGCGTCTTCGGGAAGCAAAATTGCTACTGCGAGGCGCCATGGATACGGATCACCCGATCATGGCGCACATCATTCCCATCCGCCGCTGTAATCTCTCGTGCACATATTGCAATGAGTACGACAGTTACTCAAAACCGGTGCCGCTAGAAACAATTCGTCACCGGCTCGAGTTGTTGGGCCGGCTCAGAACTGGCGTGATCACGCTTAGTGGCGGCGAGCCGCTGCTCCATCCCGATCTCGACGACATCATTCGCGCAATCCGCGACAATGCGCTGCTTGCGGGCCTGATCACCAACGGCTACCTTCTGACCGCGCGCCGTGTGCAAGAGCTGAACGAAGCCGGGCTCGATTACCTGCAGATCAGCATCGACAACGTGATGCCCGATGACGTCTCCAAGAAGAGCCTGAAGGTACTGGATAAGAAGCTCCAGATATTGGCCGAGCACGCGCATTTCCATGTGAACATCAATTCTGTCCTGGGTGGTGGAATACACCATCCGGAAGATGCGCTCACAGTAGGCAAGCGCGCCATGGAGCTTGGCTTCACCTCCACGGTAGGCATTATTCACGACGGCGACGGGCAGCTCCGGCCTCTCGCCCCTCGCGAGCGCGAAGTGTTTCTCGAGATGAAGAAGTTCGAGAAGAAACACTTCTCGCGAATTAACTATTTCCAGCACAGCATTGCGAACGGGTTGCCCAGCGACTGGCGCTGCCGCGCCGGCTCGCGCTATCTGTATATCTGCGAGGATGGCCTGGTGCATTACTGTTCCCAGCAGCGCGGTTTTCCCGCCAAGCCGCTGGAAGAATATACGGTCGAGGACATCCGCCGCGAGTATGTCACCCAGAAATCGTGTGCGCCGTTTTGCACGATTTCCTGCGTGCACCAGATCTCGTATTTCGATTTCTTCCGCGGCAAACAAACGCGAACCGTGGAGCCTGTACCCCAGGAGCAGTTAGTCACGATCAAAAGAGCTGCTGGCGCTTAACGCCGCCGCATCATGCGCGATACCGGTCTGGTCGCCGATGCCCGGGTTCGAAAGCACGACACCGGGCCGGGGCATCCGGAGCGTCCCGCACGCTTCAGCGCGGTGATGAACCGCCTGGAGGAAACGGGACTGCTGCAATATCTCACGCGACTCGAGGCGCGCATCGCGAGCGATGACGAGCTTGCCCTGGTCCATACGCGCCAGTACATCGCACTGGTGGAACGTGAAGTCGCGCAGGGGCGCAGTCACTTGAGCACCGGCGATACCGATATCTGTGAGGCCTCTGTTGAAACGGCGCGAGTTGCTGCCGGAGCTGTCCTGTCAGGTGTTGACGCCGTTTTCTCGGGCGCAGCGGCAAACGCGTTTTGCGTAGTGCGGCCCCCCGGCCATCATGCGAGCGCTGCCATCGGCATGGGCTTTTGTCTCTTCAACAATGTGGCCATAGCAGCCCGCTATGCGCAGCATCGTTACGGTGCGGAACGCGTTCTGATTGCCGATTGGGACGTGCATCATGGCAATGGCACGCAAGACATTTTTTACCGCGATGGCTCAGTGCTGTTCTTCAGCACGCATCAATCGCCGTGGTATCCGGGCACCGGTGCGGCTTCGGAACATGGCGAAAGCGCCGGGGCAGGGAAGACCGTCAACTGCCCATTTCCGGCGGGCGCCGGGTGCCGGGAGATTATCGGTGCGTTCCACGACATCCTGCTGCCCGCCGCAGATGCTTTCCGCCCAGACTTCGTGTTGATCTCGGCCGGCTTCGATTCCCGGACCGGCGATCCGCTGGGGCAATTTTTGCTGACTGACGATGACTTCGCCGAGCTGACCCGCATGATGACGGATCTTGCCGGCCAGCACTGCTCAGGGCGGTTGGTTTCCGTGCTCGAAGGCGGTTACGATCTCGGCGGTTTGGCGGCCGCGAGCGAAGCACACGTACGCGCATTAATGGTCTAATACTCGCCAAATTACGAGTCTGGAATTTCGTTACATCTCCATGAACGAAGCTGAAAATCAAATTCGAGGCGAGGTAAACTAACCCCTTCAGGGTTAGCTTGTCCGCGTTCGACTCGCCAAAAATTGCTTTGTGAGGTGATGTGTGCAGAATTTCCGCTGGAAGAGCGCCGTGGTCTGCCTTGGCGCTTTGTTGTTCTCATTCATCGGTGCGAAACAGATGAGCGCCCAGGCCGTATTGGGCGCAATTACGGGCACGGTCAAAGATGCGACCGGAGCGACAGTGCCGAATGCAACTGTGACGGCCCGTAACGTAGCAACCAATCTGGAACTGACAACACATACGCAGTCCAACGGCTCGTATTCGTTCGAGAATCTTCCCATCGGACGCTACGAGGTGACGTTCACGGCGGGTGGTTTTGAAAAGGAAACGCACCCTTCGATTTTGGTGCAAGGCGATCGAACCACCACGGTAGATGGCAATCTGCGCGTGGGCGCGACCACTACGACCGTCGAAGTAGTTGGCACTCCGCTGATGAACCAGGTCGACACGACAAACGGCTATGTAGTGGACCAATTGACGATTCAGAGCACGCCGCTCGGCACTGGTAGCTTCACACAACTGGCGATTCTCGCGCCGGGAGTACACGCGGATTTTCTCGGCGGTGCGGGCAGCAACGCCGGGCTTGGAAACCAGGCCATCTTCGCGAATGGGCAGCGCGATACCAGCAACAGCTTCTCGCTAAACGGCATCAGCACGAACAATTTGTTCAACGGCAACTCGACCAGCCAGGTGGGCGAGAACCGGTTCGTGCTCAACACGGGCGAAAATTTCGGCGCAGGCGGCGAAATCCAGACCAGCACTTCGGTTTACGGCGCCATTGGCCAAGCGCTGCCCACGCCGCCTCCGGAGGCGATTCAGGAAATCAGCGTAAACGCCGCCATGTATGACGCCTCGCAAGGAGCAAACAGCGGCGCACACATCGGTGTCATCACCAAATCGGGCACCAATGCGATTCACGGCGAAGTTTACGAGAAGTTCCAGAACAGCGCGATGAATGCCGCGCCGTTCTTCTACAACGCGTCTCCGGTGATTACGACCAAAGTGCCGTTTCTGAACCGCAATCAGTTCGGCGCCACTCTGGGCGGTCCCATCAAGAAGGACAAGCTCTTCTATTTCTTTTCGTACCAGGGCGTGCGCATCGCCGATGCGTCGGACGCGACAAAGGATGTTACGGTGCCCCTCGGGTTGACCGATGACCGCAGCACGCAAGGAATCATCAACGCGATCAAGAGCAGTTACGGCACGACCATCACGGCCGGCCAGATCAGCCCGGTGGCGGCGGCGATGCTGAACGCGAAACTTCCGAGTGGCCAATTTTTGATACCGAGCGCGCAGCTTACCAATCCGACGCAGGCGGCCGCGCTTGGATACGACGCGGTTACGCAAGGTCCGAATGCGAAATCAAATGTGGATCAGGGCATTGCCAACGTCGATTATGCGGTGAGCGAGAAAGATCGGCTGACCGGCAAGTATTTTGTGCAATCCAACCCGACTACCAATCCTTTCGGTGCGGTCGGGAGCACGCTCGGGTTCCCGCAAGAGCTTTCGGCGGGGAGCTACGTCGGCTCGCTTGAAAACACGCTGATTCTCACGCCGTCGTTGACTTGGGAACAGCGCGCGGGCTTCACGCGTCTGCATGCCTACGCCGAGACGGGTCAAGCGTTTTCTCCGAGCCAGTTTGGAATCAGCCTGCCCGGCCCGGACACATTTCCGCAGATGGACATCTCCAGCGCGGACCCAACCATCGGATTGGGACTCGAGTTCGGTCCCAGCACCAGCTTCGGGAATGCTGGAATGTTCCAGAATCAGTGGGAGTACGGCACCACGCTCAATTGGGTAAAAGGCAGGCACACCCTTTCCTTCGGAGCGCAATGGGACCACACGCAGCTTAATATTGTCAATAACAATCTCTCTACCGACACGCTGAACTTCCGAACGTTTACCAGCTTTGTAGAGGGTGCGGTGCGCACGGGGACGGCATTCGCCGGTTCGGCGAATCGCTACTACCGGTCCGACACGGTGGGAGCGTTTGCAAACGATAATTACAAGCTGCGGAGCAATCTCACGATCACGGCCGGCCTGCGATGGGACTACGATGGACCGCTTTCGGAGAAATACGGAAGGCTTACGGGCTTCGACTCGAATCTATATTCTTATGACGCCGCGACGGATACCATTACGGGCTCGGGTCTGGAATTCGCCGGCAACAACCCGACCTCCGCGACCCCGGGCGCCAGCGATTCGCTGATGCGGCAGAGGCAGTGGGGCTTTGCGCCGCGCGTCGGCGTCGCGTGGACGCCTTTTTCGAAGCTGACGGTTCGAACCGGGTTTGGGATGTATTATGACCGCGGGGAATTCTTCAGCTATCTTTCGCCGAGTGCAGGCGGCGGGTTTAATGGGCCATTCGGCGTGACGCTGGCACCACCGTTTGTTACGCCCATCTCGTCTCCAAGAGGCGCTACTTTGTCCGCGCCCTTTGGCTCCGTGGCGCCGGGAGCTCCTCCGGGTACGGCGTCACAGTTCCTGGCGTATCTGCCCAACATCGCGCAAACCGAATCGGGCGACTTTCCCACCGGAAACCTCTTCGGCCCGTTCCTGTACGGCGGTTACGACATCAACAACAAACTGCCCTACTCGGAAAATTGGACTTTCGACCTCCAGTACCAGGCGGCGAACAACTGGCTGCTCAGCGCGGGGTATGTCGGCAACCATGGCGTCCATCAGGTCTTGCCGATTCCGTTCAATCAGCCGCTGATCGCAACGCCCCAGCATCCGGTCAACGGGCAGATTTACTCCTACGGTGGAGTGCTGTACAACTCGCCTGACACGGAGCCGATCGACACGAACGAATTCTCCGGCAATGCGCCCATTCGCGTACCGTACATCGGCTATGACATGAACTCAGTCAGCTACGAGGCCGAAGGAATTTCAAACTACAACGCGCTGCAGCTTCAGGCCCGCAAGCGGCTGTCGAACGGGCTGCAATTCACGGCTTCTTATACCTACTCGCACGCGCTCGACGAGCAGAGCGGACTGGGACTCTTCGTAACTGGCAACGACCCGACCTGCCCGAAGTGCAACTACGCCTCCGCGGACTTCGACCAGACGCACGTGTTTCTGATCAACTACAGCTATACGGTTCCGAACGTTACGTCTAAGAAGGTGTTCGGTGAGTTTGTGAATGGCTGGACGCTCGGCGGCCAGACCGTGGCGCAAAGCGGCGAGCCGTACAGCGTGTACGACTATTCGGGTTCGGTAGGCAGCTTATATTACGGCACAGACATCGAGATCGCGAATCCGATCGTGCCTTTGAAGCCCGGTGTTTCCGCCAAGCAAGCTGAGCTGCAGGGAACAACCGGCGTCAACGCAGGAATGCCTGTTTTGAACGAGAACGATTTCGCGCCTCAGTTCGTTGCGCCCGGCACGTACGGAGTTCCGCCGTGCGATGCCTCAGGATGCGACACTTACGAATCACTCTTTGGGACGTCGGGCAGGAACCTGTTCCGCGCGCCGTTCCAAGTCCGCTTCGATATGAGTCTCGCGAAGGATTTTCCGGTCACGGAGCGCTTCCGGCTGCGCTTTGAATTCGACGCGTTCAACGTGTTCAATCACCCGGATTTCGATGCGCCTAACAACGACGTGACGTTTTTTCCCGGGTTCTCCGCGCCTCCGGTCTTTCCGCCACAGGGAAACCTCGGCATCATCCAACACACGATTGGAAGCTCACGCTTCCTACAACTCAATCTGCATTTGACGTTTTGAAGATGTTGCAATTGGCGCGGGCCGCAGCGAACGGCCCGCGCGGGTAATATCTATTGGGCGTAGGCTATGCAGGCCACACGTTGGGCGTACGCGCTCGATACGCCGCTTCGAACGTCGCTGCCTCCATTCCCGCAAGAGGCTGGAATCACCGGATGAGGCCCCTTGTGTTTCGGCTGCGGGTAGAAACCGCCCGAAGAATAGCTGGGGTTGTTCGGATATCCGGAGGGTGGGCTCGTCGAATATGGGGAACCGGTGGAAGTCAAAGAAATTGATGGTCCGGCTTGGCTTCCGAGCACCTGGCTCGAGTTGGTAGGGCTGCCGCCCGCGGTCACCAGGATCACGTCAGCGTTCACGGTGACGTTGGAATCGAACGTGCTCGTGCTCGGATACATCGTCACGCTGCCGGTCGAGCCGGAAAGCGAATCAGGCTGAGGTAACACAGATTGCGGAATGCTGCCGCCGGAATTGTTGATCGTGATGTAGACGTCCGCCGACTGGCCCTTATAGGTGACAGGGCTCGTGCTCTTCATATAGAGCGCATAAACGTTGACCGGGAAGACATTGTTGGTGGGTGCCGAACGGTACATCATGGTATCGGTGTTGCCCGTTGGTCCTTGAATGGGCATGCCCTGTAGATTCACAGTTCCGAGACTCATGCTGCTGAGGTCTACGTATGCTCCGCTTCCGGTCTGGAACAGGTCGTAGCCGGCGTTCTGTGCGGGCGCGACCGCTGCGAACCCCAAGAATGTGACGGCTGGCAAAGCTAATTTAAGCATTGCTCCAGCGTGTTTCGAAGATTTTGTGCTGATTTTCATTGAAAGCCCTCCTGCTATTCTGCTTTGGGAATGAGTTCCCGGATCACTTCAGGTCTAGTGTACGAATACCGCCAATATTGTCAAGTCGTTTCTTAATAATCCGACCGACTCTTCTCGGAATATTGCTAAGTTTTATGAATTTACGGCCGGCTCAGGGACTCGGCTGCACAACGTCGCCTGCCACAGCCGTCAGTTGTTTTTGAATCGCATCGCCTTCCCCGAGCGTGACATCCTGGCCGAGGCTGTCCACACTTTTCAGAAAATCGGGATCCAGCCATGCGTAAGGTTCCAAATCCTCGAATGCAAAGAGCTTATATGATCCGGGCCGTACGCCACTGAACGCAAAATTCCCTTGATCGTTGGTGGAAACAGAAGGATAGTTGCCAGCCCCAGCGCGCAGATCTGCTGCCGTGGGAACCAACACCACGGTCGCGTGGCTCGGTTGTCCGTCGCGCACCACGGTGCCTGACAATTGAGCTCCACCCGAAGAAAGCGCGATGCGAAGAGGACCGCGCGCGGGGCTCGCAAGCTCTATCGTTCCGCTGGAAATCTCGCGCCCGTCGAAAATCAGCTCTTTGAGCCAGGTTCCTTTGGGCAGCGGCGAGAGGGAAACCTCCCAGACTCCCGGTGTAACTCCGGAGAACCGGAACGCGCCTCCCGCTTCGACCTGCGCCGAAGGCTGCTGTCCCCGCGCCAAGCCTTCGCTATCAGTCAGTGTGACGTGGGTCCCGCGAAACGCATCCGGTGCGGCGCCTTCGAGTTCGACTGTCCCAACGAGGTCAGACCCGCCGCTGAGCGGAAGAGAGATTTCCTCGGCGTGGGCCGCGCTCGTGACTTCGATCGGCAGCCGGCCGCTCAAAGCCTGTCCATGATAAAGCTGCGAGGCAACCAATTCATACAATCCCGGCGCGACATTATGGAACTCGAATCGGCCGCTCAAGCGATCCATGGTTGCGGCCGCGCGATTGATGTAGGAGGCGGTATCGCCGTCGCGCAGAGCCAAAGTCACTTCGAGTTGGCTATCGGCGAAATTCCCGGCGGGACTCAGCAGCCGTCCTCGCAGAGTGACCACGGGAAGCCGGCGCAGCCGAATGTCGACGTCTTGCGTGTCGGCCCCTTCGCCCAGCACAAGCGGGGTTGCTTCGCCGAAATCAAGCACGCCTGGGTAGTACAACGGAGCAAAAAAATCCTGGGCATCGGCGACGAGCATTCCATGGCTCAGCGGCTTGGAGAGCGGCGCGCCCGGCTGCGTGACAAGCAGGAAGTAGCGTCCCGGAGGCAGTCCGAACGCTCTGTATTCGCCCTGGTCATTCGAGCTTGTTCCGCTCACCGAAAGCAGCATGCGCTTTCCGGTCGCATAGCTGAATTTGAGCACCTGGACGCCAGCGCCTTGAATCGGATCGCCATCTTCATCCAGCACGCGACCGGAGATCGCGCCCAGCGGCGACATTCGAAAGGACACGCCGTGCAGTTCTTGACCCGCCGCAAGACTCAAAATCTTCCCCGTGCCTAGAGTGGACGATGCGCCGTAATTCAGGTGCGAAAACCCCGGCCGCTCCACCCAGGCGCGATACTGCCCGGCTTGCAGGTGTGTGGAGTAATGGCCCACCGCATCCGTATCTGCATCGATCTCTTCCGCGCCCTCCGTCGCCAACTTGAAAAACATGACGTGGGCTCGTTTTACGGGAGCACCCGATATCTTGTTCACTACGGAGCCATCGATCAGCGCTTCTCCCGCGGGCGGTGGGGAATCCTGGGCAAACGCCGAAAGAGCCACGGCGAAAATCGAAAATGCGCCGAATATTGCTCGCACGCGGGGAAACCTTGCCAAATTATAGCGGAGAGAGCTCCGAGTTACAGAGGAATTCTCCAAATTTTAATCGGGCCGCGCTATGATAAACAATCTCCGGGTTCATGGTACCGCTCGCTCGCCGCAACCTTCTGCACGACCGCACACGATTCCTGGTCACCGTGGCGGGAATAGCGTTTGCCATTGTGCTGGTTATCGTTCAGCTTGGCCTGTTCCTCGGCTTCACCCAAACCACCTCCGGCGTGATCGATCATTCGCAGGCTGACCTGTGGGTAATGGCGCGAGGGGTTCAATATTTCGAAGTCGGCTTCCCTCTCTCTGAGCGAAAGTTGTATCGCATTCTTGCCAACTCGGAGGTCGCGAGCGCCGAAAAGTGCATCGTACAATTCGCGCTCTGGAAACGCCCTGACGGTGCACGCAAGAATGTCGAAGTCATAGGGTTCAATCCCCGCGTCGGCACGGGCGGCCCATGGAATGTCATCCAAGGCAGCGCGGCCGACCTGAAGCAGGAAGATACGATCATGCTGGATGACTTCTACCGCCGGGAACTGGGCGTAGATCGGGTTGGCGATGCCGTCGAGATCAACGGCGTCCGCGCCCGGGTTGTCGGCTTCACCCGTGGAATCCGCTCGTTTACCACCACTCCGTTCGTATTCACTTCCTTCAAGAATGCGCTCGATTATACGCGCACGCGAGCCGATCAGACGGTTTTCATTCTGGTGCGCGCAGCCGCGGGCGCGAATCTCGCGGACCTCAAGCGCAAGATTGCGGCGCAGGTTCCGGATCTCGACGTCTACACTCGCGCGGAGTTCGGCCGGAGGACTCGCAATTACTGGCTGTTCACCACGGGCGCCGGTATCGCACTGCTGGTTGCGGCCATGCTTGGCGTTGTAGTGGGAGCCGTCATTGTGGCGCAGACGATCTATGCCATCACGGTAGATCATCAACGCGACTACGGAACCTTGAAAGCCATGGGCGCTTCCAATGGTTTCATCTGCGGCCTCATTTTGAAGCAAGCCGTGATCAGCGCGATCGCGGGCTACTCGGTCGGCATGATTGCCGGTCTGACGGTTGTGCGTCTGAGCCGCGCCTGGGGAGCGGTTATCCTCGTGCCCTGGCAATTGGCGGCGGCGATGTTCGCACTGGCATTAATAATGTGCTGCGCCGCCTCTCTGGTCTCGATTGGGAAGGTTCTGCGGCTGGAACCCGCTGCGGTATTCAAGGAATAGCTGCTAGCCGTGAGCCATCAACCTATCGCAGCGATTTCAAATGTCGAAAAGACATACGCCTCCGGCACAGCCGCGGTCCGGGCGCTCGTGAACATCGATTTTGAGGTCCATGCCGGCGAGCTCATCCTCTTGGAAGGCCCTTCCGGCAGCGGCAAGACAACCCTGCTGTCGATCCTCGGCTGCATTCTGAAGCCTACCTCGGGAAGCGTGAGGATTCGCGGCCGCGAAGTGAGTTGTTTGCCCGAGCATCACCTGCCCTCGATACGCTTGCGCCACATTGGGTTCGTTTTTCAATCCTTCAACCTGTTGCCCGCCCTCTCGGTGCGTGAGAACGTCCAGATGCCGCTTGATCTGAAACGGATATCGAGCCGTGAAGGCCGTCGCCGTGCCACCGATTTGTTGGAAACTGTCGGCCTGGGGGCGAAGTTGAACGCGTTGCCCAGCGCCCTGAGCGGAGGCGAAAAACAGCGCGTTGCTATCGCCCGCGCCGTCATTACCGATCCGGATCTTCTATTAGCCGACGAGCCGACTGCGGCGCTCGATTCCGCCGGCGGCCGTGTAGTCATGCAATTGCTTCGAGATTTTGGACGCCAACCGGGACGCGCGGTCGTTGCGGTTAGCCACGATCCGCGATTGAAAGAATTCGCCGACCGTGTAGTTCGCTTGCAGGACGGCCGAATCGCATGATACGGACTTACATCCTCATTGGAGCGCTGGCCGTGCTGGGTGGCGCGTCGCTCTTATTTCTGCCTCGCTCCGCTTCCCCGATTAGCTCGCAGACGCCCGTGCAGGCGCAATCGGTCTCCGGCAGTAAAACGGACGAGCGGAGAATCGCCGCCCCAGGCGTGGTGGAAGCCGCCTCTGAAGAAATCGCTGTACGCGCGGAGATTCCGGGCCGCTTGACAACTGTCGCGGTTGAAGAGGGTGGCCATGTGGCGCGTGATCAGATCGTCGCCACGCTGGATGATTGGCTCGCGCGAGCGCACGTGGAAGCTGCGGAAGCGGAAGTGAAGTTGCGACAAGCCGAATTGACGGCGGTTTTGAACGGGGCCAATCAACTTCAACGCCGCGAAGTGTGGGTGCACATGAAGGAAGCTGAAGCCGCATTGGCGCAGGCGCGCGCTGAATATGAGCGGCGCAAGAAGCTTTTCGCCCAAGGCGCGCTGCCACAGGAGGAAGTGGAGCGCGCCGCCGCCGATCTCGAGGTTTCACAGGAACGCGTGGAAGAAGCGACTCTACACCGTCAGATGATTGGAGCGCGAGCGATTGACACCGACCGGGAGCGTGCACAAGCCGCCTTAGCCGCCGCCAAGGCCAACCTTGACGAGGCGCGCGCGCTACTTGCGAAAGCTACAATCAGAGCGCCGCTGGCCGGAATCGTGGTTCACAAATTCCTGAAACCCGGCGAGCTGGCCTCTGAAACATCGAGTCCCATTCTCACCATCGCCGATCTGTCTCAACTTCGCGTCCGCGCCGAGATCGACGAAGCCGATATTGGCTCAGTTTGTGTAGGAGAAAAAGCATACATCACCTCGCCCGCTTATGGGGATCGCCGGTTTGGCGGCCATGTCATCCGACTTGCCAGCGCTCTGGGAAGGAAGAATGTAACTACTGGCGAGCCAAGCGAACGAGTCGATACCAAGGTCTTAGAGACTTTGATCGACTTAGACCCTGGGACGTCGCTGCCACTCGGATTGCGAGTAACTTGCTACTTGCTGCCGAGCCAGTGACACTGCATTTCACCCGGCATTTGTTTCCGAAGCCCCGCATTCGACCGGTTGCTATACTGCGTTTGCGAAAGCGAAAACAGGCAGATGCGAAGAAAAGTCACAGTAGTTGGTGCGGGCAACGTAGGCGCCAACACTGCACAGAAGATCGCGGCGAAAGAGCTGGCCGATGTAGTTCTGGTTGATGTCGTCGCGGGCGTTCCCCAGGGCAAAGGGCTCGACATGCTGGAATCGGCTCCGGTGGAAGGCTATGACGTGCGCATCGTCGGCTCGAACGACTACGCCGAAACAGCCGGCTCCGACATCATTGTCATCACGGCCGGGTTTCCGCGCCAGCCCGGCATGAGCCGCGACGATCTGGCGTTGAAGAATCACAGCGTGGTCAAAAGCGTCACCGAGTCGACGGCGAAGCTGTCCCCCAATGCCATTCTGATTCTGGTTACCAACCCGCTCGATGCGATGTGCTGGACTGCGCTCAAAGTTTCGGGCTTCCCCCGTGAGCGGGTGATCGGCATGGCGGGCGTTCTGGACACGGCTCGCTTCCGGACGTTCATCGCCGAAGAACTGGGCGTCTCGTTTGAGAATGTGACGGCGATGGTGCTGGGTGGCCACGGCGACACCATGGTGCCATTGGTCCGCTTTACCAACGTGAGCGGCATTCCGCTCAGCGAGCTGACCGATCAGAAAACCATTGACCGCATGGTGAAGCGCACGCGCGACGGCGGCGTTGAAATCGTGGATCTGCTCAAGACCAGCGCGTACTATGCACCCGCTGCATCCACGGTCGAAATGGTCGAGTCCGTTCTCAAGGACAAGAAAAAAGTTCTTCCCTGCGCCGCCTATCTGGAAGGTGAATACGGCTTCCACGACCTCTTCGTGGGTGTCCCCGTGAAGCTGGGGGCTCGCGGAATCGAAAAAATCTACGAGGTCAAGCTGACAGCCGACGAACAAGCGGCTTTGCAAGAGAGCGCCGGCGCAGTGCGAAAGGCCATCGACGTCGTTAAATCGGCGACTGCGCAAAAAAACTGATAGCGTAGAGTCTCGAGATCCGCTAATCTGTCCAGCATGGCGCCCTCGAAATCTACCGGTGAACGGACGCCAGGCAACGGCAATCGTCCTTACATCGATCCCAATTATTCCTGTTTCCGGCTACGGCTCGCTCGTTCCAAAATCCATCGCTGGGGCGTGTACGCGGCTGAATTCATCCCCGTGGGGAAGAAAGTGATCGAGTACACCGGCGAGCGCATCAGCCGGCGCGAAACCAAGCGGCGCGCGGACCTAAGCGAGCTGACATATCTCTTCACGCTGGATGCCTACTGGACCCTCGACGGATCGGTAGGCGGATCCGGAGCCGAGTACATTAACCACTCGTGCGACCCGAACCTGGTCGCCCGGATACTGAAAAATCACATCCTATATATGAGCCGCCGGGATATCGGTGCGGGCGAAGAGCTGACCGTCGATTATCACTTCGACAAGAAGGTAGAAAAGGTGATTTGCCGTTGCGGCGCGGCGAAATGCCGCGGAACAATCAACCTTGTTTGAAAGCCGCGCTTAAGGCTTCACTTCAAGGTCATTCACCACCCTGGTCACCCCGTCCACCTGCCGCACAACGTGTTCGGCTTGGGCCTTTTGTTCAGGCGAGTCGACCGTCCCGCGCAGCGTCACGACCTGACCGCTATCGTCCACTTCAATGCCGGTTACAGTGGACAAACCCACGTCGCTCGCCAGCTTTGCCTTCACCTTGGCGATCAAAGCCGCGCGGTCGAGCTTCACCGACGCCTCACTGCCGGCCGCGCGCAAGTCCTCACCGCCGCGCCGGAGCTTTTGGCCGGCGCTATCAGTGGCTGTGGACCGCGATCCGCTTCCGTTCATCGCCTGGCCGATTTGGCTGTCGAGCGAATTGGCGGCGCGTTTGGCCTCGTGCGCAAGCTTGTGCGCTTCCTCGCGGGCCTTACGCTGAGCTTCGGCCGCCCGCTGTTGGGCCTTCTCCTGCTCGCTTTGGCTGCACCCTGTCAAAATCAGGGCCAGCGTTGCCGTCATTATCAGTGCTTTCATTCAGCCTTCTCCATCCATTCGACTGAAGATCCTCGCCTGCCGTTTCGCTGTCCTGCCTTCGCTACTCTTGGAACCGCGCTTCTCCGAGCGGAATGATGGTCGTGTCGCTGCGGAACTTCTTGTAGTCACGGTCGGTAATATCCATGTCGACATCGAAGTTTTTCACGAGAGCCAGGCGGAAATCGACCTTCGCAGCGACATGCCGTTGGAGCCAGACTTCATCATTCACCCGCGTTTGCTCCAGGATGGCGCGTGAGCCTTTGTGCATGCGAAACAAGAGCACTCCGAACGAAACCGTGTCGATGCACTGCACGTCGAGCTTCCTCCACTGGATGTCATTCTTATCGATCCAGGCGCGAAAGCGAAACTTGGGTAGGATTCTGGCATCTTTCAGATGCGGCTCGTAGCCGGGCTTGGGATCAGCGTCAATGACGTAGTTTTCACGCCCGTCGAGAGACTCCATGCCCGCAAAGCGAAAATTGTAAGCATCAGCCACCTCCCGAACGAATTGCCGGTCCTCCTCGCGCTCTTTTTCCTCTTTCTGCAATCGCTTCGCGCGGTCAGCGTCCGATTCATTCCTGCGCTTGTCGATCAGCTTTTGAATTTTGCCATCTTCCTTCTTGGCGTCCTTCGCGGAGAGCGGCTTGTCGTCCTTCGAGATCAGCTTCTCGACGCGCTCCCCGTAGATCTGCATCACGTCGTAGGTCTTAATTTCAGTCGACTTCACCTGCCCTTTGCCGTCGATACGCCGCACTTGCTGCCGCTCGAGGTAGGTGTAGTCGCGTAGCTTCTTGTCATTTTCGGCATCCTTGCCGGCGGACTCGCGAATCAGTTGGCGGATCTGATCTTCCGACAGCGAAGCCGGCGAAGAACCAGCACTGGCGTCAAGATCAGATGTTTTCTGCGAAGCGAGCGGCGCTTGGCCGAAGGCAAAAGTCGACAGGAGAACGAACAGAGCCGCGTATCTGATCCGCACATTCTAAGTATCTGTCTCTCTCCTGCTCTAGAATGGCGCAATGAGCATAAACCGACGGCGGTGGCTCCTTGCAGCCGGGGCTGGCATCGCATCCTGGTCCGTACTGCCGGGGTCGCAGGGAAATGGCTCGGCGCATGACCAACGTGCTGCATCTCCCAATGTGCCCCTGCTGTTTGGGGTCGACTATTATCCCGACCAAACACCCGAGCGCCTGTGGCAGCAGGATGCGTCGAAAATGGCCGCCATGGGCGTCACTAACGTTCGCATCGCAGAATTTGCTTGGGCGTTTCTTGAGCCCGACGAAGGCAAATTCGAGTTCTCCTGGCTGCAACGGGCCGTCGACTTGCTCCACAGCCACGGCATTGCCGTCATCCTCGGAACGCCGTCTGCCGCGCCGCCGCCTTGGCTCACACAAAAGTATCCCGAGGTCTTGATGGTCAACGACCACGGCATGACGCTGAACCCGGGTGCGCGCCGCTTCACCTGTCCTACGAACAAGACCTACCGCCGCTTGTCTCTTGCGGTCGCAACCGAGATGGCGCGCACGTTCGCGTCAACGCCCGGAGTCATCGGCTGGCAGATCGACAACGAACTCATTCTGGGCGATAGCGCGCGCTGTTACTGCCGGTTCTGTCGCCAGGGGTTTCAAGAGTGGCTGCAGGGGCGCTACGGCACGCTCCGCGCTCTCAACGAAGCATGGGGCACTGTCTTCTGGAGCCAAACTTATTCGAGCTTCGAGCAAATTCCGGTGCCGCTTCCTTCCGGCGCGCCACCGAATCCTGGTCTCGCCCTGGACTATGACCGCTACCAGAGCTATGCGAACGTCACTTTTCTCGAGGGGCAACTCAGCATGCTTCGGAAGCTCTGCCCCACTCACTTTGTGACCACGAACAACGTCAGCCTGGTGGACACAATCAATTTTCGCGATCTCTACCGCAACCTGGACTTCTTTTCCGGCGACAACTATCCTGGCTTCTTCGCCACGGTCATGAGCGGCTCCGATTCCGGAATGTCCGGAACACCGGAGACGCTGGCGCCTCTGATCGCCTTCAGCCACGATTACAGCCGCAGCATCAAGGACGGCAAACCGTTCCTCATCATGGAAGAACAAACCGGTAAAGCCGGGCAGCCAACCTTTTCGCCGCAACCCGAACCGGGACAGCTTCGGTTATGGAGCTTTCAAGCCATTGCTCACGGCGCGATGGGCATCAACTACTTCCGTTGGGACACGGCCGATTTCGGCGCTGAGGAGTACTGGCACGGCTTGCTGAATCATGACCGGTCGCGCAGTCCTGGTTTCGAAGAGATCCAGCGAACGATTCGGGAGATGAAGTCGCTCGGACCCGATCTGCTGAGTGCGCCATACGTCGCCGAGCTAGCGCTGTGCGTCGATCCAGCTTCCGGCTGGGCATTTTCAATCCAACCTGGCCAGCCCAAACTCAAGTCGTATCTGATGGACATCGTTCCCTGGTATGGTTCGATCGCGGCCGCCCATGCTGGCGTGAACATTGTAGATGCAACGAACGATCTTTCGTCCTATAAGATTTTGTTCGGCCCTTCCATGTATGTGGTTTCGCCGCAGCAAGCCGACCGCATACGAGACTTTGTCCGGAAGGGCGGAACCTTCATCGCCGGCTTCCGGCTGGGCGTAAAAGACGAACACAGCCGAATCGTCGAAACCCCGCTGCCCGGCCTCCTGCGCGATGTCATGGGCGTCACCGTCGAGGACTATCAGCCGATTTACTCCGAGAAACAGGGCTTACGGTTCGCCGGCCCGCTTGCCGGACCGGATGCCGAATGCCATATCTGGGCCGATGTTCTAGATCCCGCACAAGCAGAAGTTCTGGCCAAATACACTGGTGGCGCATACGCCGGCAAAGCCGCCATCACTTCGCACCCGTTCGGGAAAGGGAAGGCCATCTATGTCGGCGCCCATCTGGAGCCTGCTGAACTTGCGCGGGTGCTACTCACCCTCATGGCGGCGAGCGGCGTGAAAAGCTCCTTTCAAGCCCCACCGGGCGTCGAAGTAACCACGCGGCGTTCCAACCAAAGGACGACCATCTATGTGCTGAACCACACAGGGGCTCCACAAATAGTGAACGGCGCTGGAAATGGAAAGGATCTGCTTACCGATTCCAATTATTCCGGGACTGTTCGCCTCGATCCATATGGCGTTCGCGTGCTCCAACCGGCTTGAGCGTTCCTTCGGCAAATAAAACTGCCGGTACGAGAGTAATATCACTCGCCTGCCACTCAAGTGAGAGGACACCCTGCCGATAAGGAGCCTAGGCAGAACATGGATTTGGAAATAGGTAGAAACAAAAAGATCGTCTCCATCTGCGAGACGCAACCGCTCACTGTCAAAGGCTTGCAGCACTTGCTGGAAGCCACCGACGATCTGAAATTCGGCGCTGCCCACGCTTCGCCGGCCGAATGGATGGTCAGTCCCGAGGCAGACAAAGCCGACGTTCTGATCATTGATAAGGGGCTCGGGGCTACCACCGTTTTGGATGCTCTGAACCAGTTGCCGGCCGAACATGGGATGGCGCGGTCCACCGTTCCGGCAGTGGTCGTTTGGGGCATGTCGGTCACCGAAGCCGAGGCGCTCCGCTTTCTGCAGGCGGGCGCGAAGGGAATCGTGCGTAAGTCCGCCGATACGCCCACCATCATTTCTTGCTTGCGCGCTGTGGCGCAAGGCCGCAGTTGGATGCAGGATTCGGTCTTCCGCGAAGCCTCAAGCCTGGAAAATCAGATCCGAACCGATCTCACCTCAAGGGAGCGCCAGGTGATGGAACTGGTGGAACAAGGCTTCAAGAACCGTGAAATAGCCCAGGAGCTTGGAATTAGGCCCGGAACAGTGAAGATTCACTTGAAGCATATTTTTGAGAAGACCGGCGTGCGCGGCCGGCACGGCCTGGCCTTGAATGGATTACGGCAGAAGGGCGTCATTTCGCTTCTGGCTTCCTAAGAACGGCTGCGGTCGTCGAGGCTAACTTCCACTTGCCCTCCTCTGACAGGGCAAGCACCCATGGATCGTTTAGAAGTGCCAGCGGACGCTTTTCAAGTACATCCTTGACGCGAAGCTGCAGGAACGCCTTCCGTTTGTCTTCGGGCAGGTGAGCGGCATACCAGGAGAGAAACCAGTGCAGCGTCCAGACTGGTTCGCCGGACCGCGGCACAAGGTGTTGCAGAACTTCAAAATCGCCAGGGAACAGTTGGCGCAGCCCGGAGCGCGTGGCGTTGAAGTAATGATGAGGATAACCGTGCAGCGGCTGCAGGAAGGGAATACAGCAATATAGTTTCCCCCCTGGCTTGAGCACCCGCACCAACTCCGACGCGCAGGCGAAAGGATCGGTCACGTGCTCGAGGACATTGAGCGAGAGAACCGCATCGAATGAGGCACTCCGGAATGGCAGTTTCTGATTGACCGCTAGCACGTCCACCGACGGGAACGCGGCAACCTCCAGGCACACTACTGCATCATCGACGCGTGGCCGCATGCCCGAGCCGCAGTCGAGTACTTTCCCGCCGCTACGGCGGACATCTTCCACTATCTCCGTTGCGACCTCATCGTAATGATGCGCCGAAATATCCTCGGCGTCTGAGATCCGGAAAGAATTCCTAAGCTCCGCCGGCAGGAAATCCAAGACGAACCCGGTGTCCGGATACAGCTCACCGCATCGCGTGCAGCGAGCCTGCCCGCTCAGAAATTCGATCTCGCCCGTCTCTTGAGGGCACACTGGACAGACTACGTGCTCTCTCAGCCACTGACGCTTTGTTCGGCGGCATGCCGCGGCAAGATTGCCCTCGTGCAAGGCTGCCTCACTGACCCGCATCTCTCGTTGCGCGACAATCCGCTCATCGAGATAGAGCTGCAACTCCACTTGTTGCGGTGTCTGCGGAGCAAGCGAGCTGGTGTCCAAAACTGCCCGAAAGCCTTGCGAGTCGCAGTTACTCAATCTTTGCGCTACATCCGGCCGGTGGACAGCCAGCCACTCGAGATTCGCATCGTTTATCTTCAGAGTGGGAGGCGGAGTTCCACCGCGCCAGGCGAACCAGCCATCAATAATAGAAATCGAGTTTGCGATTTCCCCTGTCGGCGGATTATCTACGTGGAGTAGATATGAGGAGGCCTTCAAGAACCGCGTCCAAAAAGTATATCGCAAGTATAGCGCTAAATGGTCGCGCTCTCACGAGAGCTTAGCATACTCTCCGGACTCTCGCGCAGCGCAATAATCGCCGTAGATGCGGTTCTGAATCGCGATGTGTTATCTACCGTTTGTGCGACTGCGGCCAAACCCACCCATTTCGATTCGTGATCGCGGGAAGAAGCTCTTACTGAACGAGACCGCCCGGGCGGCGATGATCCTCATCGTAATCCTTCAAATCTGTTTTTTCCCTTTTTTCTGGGCCGGCAAAACGCTGTTGTCTGCCGCCGAGGACGCACCGAGTATTGTGCACGACGGCGCGGCCGTGGGTTCACCCACGGACTTGCCTCTACCGAGGCTGGCAGATCCGGGCGCAGCGGCCTGGCAAACCGAGCCGTGGTTCGCGCTCAGCCGCGATGAATACCGCGCCGGCATCCCCCCACTCTGGAATCCTTATCAAGGCTATGGCACGCCCTTGGCTGCTAACATGCAATCCCAACCGTTTTATCCCCTAACAGCAGCGCTGTTGTTCCACTTAACCCCGCGCTTTTACAATTACTACATTTTATTCCGTCTATTTATTGCCGGCATCTTCACTTACCTATTTCTACGTCTGTTCTTGTCCTTCACAGCCTCCATTGCCGGAGGCATCTTCTCGATGCTCACTGGCTACTTCATTGTCTTCTTAACGGTGCCGAATCTGAGCGTCGAAATCCTGCTGCCCGCGGTCTTGCTGGCGGGAGAGTATTTGCTGCGGCGGAAGACGGCCAAACAGGTTTTCTGGTTGGCTATTTCGGTAATGGTTACGTGTCTAGGAGGCATGCCGGAAAGCACATTTCTGCTGCTTGCATTTGCAAGCGTTTATCTGCTCTTTCGGATCCTGTCGTTTGCCGAATTTCGTCAGGCGTGGAAAAGGCTTATCGTGCTGCTGGCAATCAGCGCCCTGGTGGGGCTTTGCTTGGCGGCCTTTCTGCTTTTTCCCTTTATTCAGTACATGCTCGCCAGCTCTAACTCTCACTTTTATCCGTTCTTAACCGGGACCGTGCATGATAAGTTCGACCTCTCCGTTTTGACGTATTTCTTTCCTTTGCTTTCTGTGCCCATCTATGCTCAACATCTCACTCCGCCCGACCAGTTTCGTAACTATGTCGGCCTCCTGAGCGCATTTCTGATCATCATTTCGGTTGGTAGTCTATTCGAGCGGCGCAAAGATAATCAGCTAAAATCTCTGACCTGGTTTTTCTCCGCGTTACTGTTGTTCTTCGTCCTCAAAATGTATGGGTTCGTCGCCGTTAATTGGGTCGGGCGGCTCCCGATATTCAACTTAGTATTAATGGACAAGTACGACGAGCCGATACTTGGGTTTTGTGTCTGGGTGCTGTGCGCGATCGCCATCGAGCGGCTGATACGAAACGAAGCGAGCCGTTTGCTTCGGGTCACTGGACTCGTCGTACCGGCCCTGATTTGGGCAGCCGCATTTCTGATGTGGAAAAAAAAGATCAGAGCACATATAGATCCGGCAATCATTCCTGCAATGCACTTTGCATTTCTTCTGCCCGCGATCTTGCTCGCAATACTTTGCGCCGTCATTATAACTAGCATCTGGTTCCGTCGCTGGAAGCATCTGCAATGGATTCATGGACCGCCTCTAGGCGTGATCATCATCGTCCTGATCACAACCGAGTTGTCACTGAACTACATATTCCCTACCTATCGGTTCTACGAGCGATCTCCCAGCATTCATCGGGATCCTTATCAAGGCGCAGCTTTTGTCCGGTTCTTGCAAGGCAAAGCCCGCGGCAGCCGTATCTTCGGCAGACATTGGGTGCTCATGCCGAGTTGGGCCGCCGTATTCGGGCTCGCGGATATCCGCAACGTGGACGCGCTCTATTACCGAAAATACTTTCCGTTCTTAAACACTTTTCTACATTCAACGGAGCGCGCACCCACAGAGCTCGTAACTACGTTCTATGGTAACGGTGCATTCGACTTTCAGTCGATGCTGCAAAAACGCCTGCTGGAGTTATCGTCTGTAAAGTATCTCCTGACGCCAGACCCGTTTGTTGCGCCAAATAGCAGGATCGAAGAGATATTGCGGCAGAATCGGGGGCATCTCACGCCTGGCAAGGAGAGCTTGGTTGGCCGCGTTGCTTTCAAACTCGACGGCGTCTCTCGGGAAGGGCTTGGTGAGCACCCACCCTACGAGCGGCTGCCATATACTCTCGTCGTTCCCGCAAATCAGTCGTTGCTTCATTTTTCGTATGGGCTTAGCTCAAAAGTCTTTAGCCCTGATAAGGGCGATGGTGTCGGTTTCACGCTGGAAGTGAGAGAACCTTCGGGGCAAATCGCGAAGTTATTTTCGGCATACATCGATCCGAAGCATAATCTTGAGCAAAGACGCTGGATGGATGGCGTCGTCGACCTGAGCCGTTACCGCGGTAAGAAAATCACGCTACTGTTCTCTACCGACCCAGGCCCTCGTGGCGATACAACGTTCGATTGGGCGGCCTGGTCCAACTTGCGATTCGATAGCGATCCCGTAGAACCTTTGCCGGAATTCCGGCCCATTTACGAAGACGCCGATGCAGAGATCTACGAATACGATCACGTTCTGCCTCGGGCAGCAATTTATTACAACGTCATCACGGAACGAAACGAGGCCGGTGTTCTTCGCAAACTGGCGGATACTTCACTCGACGTATTTCAAACGGCGGTTCTCGACGCCTCGAGATTGAGCGGCCCGGAAGCCTCGGCCGTAAAGACCCTTGAGCACGGCGTCCACGGCCACGTCGATGAAGCGCAAATCACCCGCTATGAACCATCCAGCGTTCAGATAAACGCCTCATTGCAGAAAAGCGGAATTTTGGTTCTAAACGACAGTGATTATCCCGGCTGGAGCGTTTCGATCGACGGGCACTCCGGGGAATGGTTCCCGGCTAATTATCTCTTTCGGGGAGTTTTGCTCGGTCCCGGAACGCACATTGTCAGTTTCAAGTATCGGCCAATCAGTTTTTACTATGGGGTGGCCTTGAGTTTGTTGACGTTGGTGGTGTTGGCCGTATTCGCAATCGTTGGAAAGCGCACCCGCTCCTCGGCGGACCCCACGGCGCCCGAAAACATTCTTTAGCCCTTTAGCCCTCAGCACACCTCTTGACTTATAGGCGAAGAAAAGGAGAATATAGGAGAGAAGGAATTTTGCTGTGCAGCAGCTCGTCAGGCTCGTGGGGATTGCGCGGCTCGCGGCCGAAGGTGCGCTCCTTACCGAGAAGCGCCGGGTAGAATATCGCACCCTTCCGACTCGTAAATGGCTCAACCGCTGCGATTCCAAGCGCGTTCCATTTAATTGGTCCATCAATCCATATCGTGGTTGCGAGTACGGTTGCAAATATTGCTACGCGCGCTACACGCATGAATTTATGGAGCGCCGCGACATAACCGCTTTCGAAACCGAAATCTATGCAAAGGATTGGGAGCCGCTCGCGTTTCGTGATGAGCTCGATGCGGTCAAGCCCGGGCACATCATCGGCATCGGAACCGCGACAGATCCTTATCAACCGGCCGAACGCACCTTCCGGCGCACGCGGGGCGTGTTGGAAGCGCTGCTACCGTTGCGCGGCATCTCTATCTTCATCACTACGAAATCGGACCTTGTCCCGCGTGACATTGACCTGCTGCAGCAACTCTCCGTACAAAACGAGGTCACAGTCACGTTCAGCGTCACGACCATGGATCGCGAGCTCGCCCGGCTCACTGAGCCTTACGCGCCGCGGCCCGATCTCCGTATCCAAGCCGTCGCGAAGTTATCCCAAGCTGGACTACGCGCCGGCGTGATCGCCAATCCGGTCCTGCCGCTGCTCACCGATACGGAGGAGAATCTGGAATCCGTCGCACGAGCCGCAAAGCAGGCCGGTGCGCACCAATTCGGCGCCAACGTGCTGTTTCTGAAACCGTGCTCGCAGCGGGTCTTTTTCCCGTTTCTGGCGGAAAAATTTCCGCAGTACCTTCGGCGTTACGAAGCCAGCTTCGCGGCCGGCGCGTATCTCAAAGGAAAGTATCCCGAGCGCATTCGTGAAATTGTAAATCGCATCCGTGAGCGCGTCGGCATTCCGGCCCGCGATATGGCATCTGTAGTCCCGCCGGCTCCTGCGGAATCTCAGATGCTACTCTTTTAAACGTCGGTTCGATGAATGAACATCTCGCTTGCGAATAGAGCTGCGCTGGTAACCGGCGCCGCGCGAGGAATCGGTCAGGCCATCGCCGCCAAATTAGCCGCAGCGGGGGCCTCCGTTCTTCTCGTCGATATCGATGAATCTGCGTTGCGGGAAGCCAAGAGCGCACTCGATTCCCAGGGAGCGCGGGTCTCCACCGTGGCCGGCGATCTCACCGATTCCCACTTCCCCGAATCCATCGTAAGAAAATTGGTCGCCGAGTTCGGATCCATCGATATCATCGTGAACAACGCCGGCTACACCTGGGACAGCGTCATTCAAAAGACCTCGGACGAGCAGTTTCAGGCCATGCTCGATATCCACGTGGTCGCTCCCTTTCGCGTTCTTCGCGCCGCCTCGCATTGGATTCGCGAGCACGCCAAGCAGGAGATCGAAGCCGGCGCGCGTGTAATGCGCAAAGTGGTGAACATCACCTCCATCTCTGGCCTCGACGGCAATCCTGGCCAGACCGGTTACGCGTCGGGCAAAAGCGCCATCATCGGCTTGACAAAAACGCTCGCCAAAGAGTGGGGCCGCTATAACGTGACCGTGAACGCGGTAGGCTTCGGCCTCATCGATACGCGCCTGATCAAGCCCATGGACGATCCTCAGACTGCCATTTCGATCGGCGAAAAGCAGGTGCGCGTCGGGATGCAGGCACAGGTCCGTGAGCAGGCGGCCCGCATGATTCCGCTTGGCCGCCTCGGCACGCCGGAAGACGCCGCCAACGCAGTGTTTTTCTTTTGCTCGCCGTTGTCTGACTATGTAACTGGCGAAGTGCTCGTCTGCAGCGGAGGAATCCGATTTTAGCAGTGCAGTAGCATAATCCAGTGGCAGTACCCGCTTATCGTGCATTCCTGAGTCACAGCGGCAAGGACAAAGAGTTTGTCAAAGAGCTGTATCGGCGGTTAACGCGCGATGGCGTGGCGTGCTTCTTCGACATCGAGTCCATTGGATGGGGTGATAACTGGGTCAGAGTCCTGGAACATGCGACTGATGAATGCGATTACATCGTGCCGATCCTCTGTGGCACCTCGATACGGGCAGGCTTGCGTCAATGCGAATTGCTTAGTTTTATTCCAAGCTTTGAGGCACAGCCAATCTGAACTTCGCTAACGTTCTTATCATCGTCGCGAAAACAGTAAGGTGTGTTATCATCGCTCTTTAGTCCACACGTTCCCTCGTGCGGCTTAACTTGGGAATCGTAGTAAGTGCAGGACAAGTTCTTGTGTTTGACTTTATTGGGCCCAGCATCTCGTGTCATGGCGCCATTCTGTGTCTGAATCAAACGGGTCATCGCTGCGCTTCCACCGGCGACGGCGCATAAAGACAAAGCCCCGAGTAACAGCAGCGAATACCTGAAATTCCGGGGCAACCGTTCTTTCTTGGTTCTGATCATCATAATCCGTTCCTCCAAAACTTTTGGGCCCGCGTCAAACATGCCGATTGCAGTAGAAGATGGAGCCGCTGGCGCGCATGGAATCAAGGCGACCAATCGGACTAGCGAACATGTATATTGTTTGGCATCCATAAGTTTTTGCGTAGCCAAAACGTCACATATCATCTCCCTTGTTCGCGCGATTTGAGACTTGATTATCCAGGTGACAGGATGAAAGGCGATGAGCAAGGACACAATTTCGTAGAACAGATTTTTCTGGAAGTCGCGACGAGCCAAATGAGCGAATTCGTGCGCCAACACAGCCCCAAAATCGTGGACTGTGCACTCATCTAGAAAACGCTTTGGTATAAGCAATAGCGGAGCTTTTAATTGCACCGCAACTGGCCCGCACACCGACTTGGAGTTAACGAGCAAAACGTTGTTAATGGCGAAAGCATTCTCCGTCCGGGTCCAGATCGCTTCTTTCTCATGAGACAAGTGGGCCGGCTGCGCATCGCGGACGATTGACCGTGTGCAGTGCAGTTGCCAGCAGAGTCGCACGGCGAAATAGAATACCGTACACAAATACATAGACGACAACACAATCATCAACGCGGGAGACAGAAAGAGAGCGTGGCTGCGCCTCGCTGCATCAAGTGGCGCAGATAATAGGCCCAATGACGAGTGGTGTTCGATAACCGCGTGCGAAGCACCGGGTATTAGTAGCGGGCCGAGCATCGGTACGGCGGGAATCAGAACGCACAAGGCCAAAGTGGTAATCCACGTGACGTGTTGTGCCGCCGGACCCAACCGCCTTAGGAGACGGCTAACCGCGATTTCCGCCGCACCAAGCACCGCCACGGCCCAGATCGCGTTGCCGCAGTACGAGACGATACAGGAGAGCACGCTAGTCATCATTTCTCACTCTCCTCAGCGAGCTTTCGGCTTAAATCCGCGATTCGCGCCGGATCAACTTGTCGGCTCTTGATCAAGCTCATCACAAGCTCTTCGGAAGACCCGCCGAACATCCGTTCTATCAGGTCCCGTACGGCTTGCCCTAAAGCTTTTTCTTCCGAAACCACTGGGCGATACTCATAGGCCCGACCTTTTCTGTTCCGCCGTACGCGGCCTTTCCGATGGAGCACGTTCAGCATGGTCTGGACGGTTGTATACGCAAGATCGGTATCGGGCGCAAGTCTCTTCTGGACGGCCACGACATTGCTCGGTCCTTCTCGCCAGAGTACTTTCATGATTTGAAGCTCAAGGGGGGTCAAAACTTGGGTACCTTTTTTGCGGCCGGCCATATATGTCCTAAACAATTAGTAGAGTACGCCCCGAGTTGCGCGTTGTCAACTAAAAAATTAGGACTCAATTGCTCAGCATCGCCCGTGTCTCGATACGCGCTAGATTGCCTCGGCATAAGCCGCTCTATTCGGTCTATCTCGGTACTGTTGCAAGAATAGGGAAAGGACCGCAGATGGCCAGCGGAGATTTCAGTGTTCGATGAAGTGGAACTCCTCAAGCGCGTCTACGAGCAGTTCAACGCTCGTGAAATGGACAGCGTCCTCGCGGCCATGCACGAGGACGTCATGTGGGCGAACGGAATGGAAGGTGGTCACGTCCATGGGCGCGACGCAGTGCGCAGCTATTGGACACGCCAGTGGGCAATCCTTGATCCGCATGTCGAGCCGGTCGGATTCGCGACCGGGCCCGAAGGCGAAATCGTGGTCGAAGTTCATCAGGTCGTGCACGATCTCGAAGGCAATCTTCTTGCCGACAGAATGGTCGGGCACGTGTTCCGAATCGAAAACGGTTTGGTGAAGCGCTTTGATATCAGGGACACTTCGGTCCCCTAATCCATCCTCTTGCGCGATTAATCGCGCGAGCGGTCCTCAGGCGTTCGTTCCGCCATCCACGGTCAAATTGGCGCCCGTGATGTAGGAAGACTCAGGACCCGCAACGAACGCCACCAATGCGGCGACCTCATCCACACTGCCGTAGCGATCCAATGCGGTGGCGGCTTTTTGGGGCGCGGCCCAATCGCCCGCCGCGGGATTCAAATCCGTATCTATGGGGCCCGGCTGGACATTGTTGACCGTGATGCCCCGGCTCCCGACCTCTCGAGACAGCCCTTGACTGAACATCTTCACGGCTCCCTTGGTGGCCGAGTAGGCAACCAGTCCAGGTGTCATGACACGCTCGCCGACACACGAGCCAATCATAATGATGCGGCCGCCATGATGCATGTGCTTCAGCGCCTCCTGCGTGGCGACCAGCGTGCCGCGGAAATTGATGTTAATCATGCGATCCATATCTTCCGCAGAGGTGTTCTCGAACTTCTTCGGAATGGCTGTGCCGGCATTGTTGACAAGCACATCTAGCCCACCGAAGGCGGCAACGGTCTTCTCGACCGCGGCTTTGACAGCCTCGGGATCCGCGGCGTCCGCCTGAATGGCCATGGCCTTTCCGCCCGCACCTTCAATTGATTTCACGACCGATTCGGCGGCATCCGCTCCTTTGGAGTACGTGATGGCTACAGTCAATCCGTCGGCAGCCAATCTTTTTGCGACTGCGGCGCCAATGCCGCGTGAACCTCCAGTAACGAGCGCCACTTTGTTTGTTGATTTAGACAAAACATCTCCTTTGGCGGTCTGGACATCCAGGCCGCTATTGCCTGTCAAGAACTCTGATGTCGCTTGCTTGGGGGTCGATTCGCGTTTTAAGAAATCAGTGCGCGGCGAACTTGTGTTACTCTGCCGCGGTGGGGTTCGCTTCTAGCGCGACTGCTGGACGCTTGCGTTTGAACACTTGCACCGCGGCCGGTATCAAAGAAACCGCGATGATCAGCAATACAACTTTCTCGAAATTCTGCCTGATGAACGGCACGTTGCCGAGCGAATATCCAAGGCAAATCATCAAAGTGACCCAGCCCACCGCGCCGCCAACGTTGAAGGTCAGGAAGCGGCCGTAATTCATCTTCGCTACGCCCGCGATGAACGCCGCGAAGGTGCGAATGATCGGAACGAACTTTGCGTAGATGATCGTCTTGCCGCCGTGCCGTTCGTAAAATGCATGCGTTCGGTCCAGATACTCGCGCCGAAAAATGCGCGACTTCGGATTTTGGAACAACCGGTAACCGAGCGTGCTTCCCAGCAGGAAGCCGATTCCGTCGCCCAGCATGGATGCAATCGCCAGCATGGCGATGATTGCCCAGATCTGAAGTTTGCCCGCTCCGGCCACCACTCCCACCGTAAAGAGCAGCGAATCGCCCGGCAGAAAAAATCCCACCAGCAGCCCGCTCTCCGCAAACACGACCGCGAACAACACCAGGTAGCCGATCCATCCCGTCATGGTGGTCGCGAGCAGCGCGATCAGCTTGTCCGGGTTCGTGAGGCTATGGAGAAAGCCGAGGAGTTGGGCGATCAACTGGTTAGCCTCAGCTCTGGTACGAAGTAACCATGCGATTCAGGTTCGCTTCGTTGATTTTGATCTTGCCGCGTTTCTTCAGGTCGTTCACGATGGTTTCGCGGAACAACGGCTCTTCCACGGTTTGCCGCTGCGAGGTTATGCTCTGCACGATGGCGTCTTTGTTCTTAGCGAATTGACTCATATCCGCCGGAATCTTCTCGGTCACCTTGCAAACGAATTCGCCGGCTTGAGCGGCCACCGGGCCGAAAACGTCTCCCACTTTAGCTTTAAAAGCCTGAGGCATCAGCGTAGCCGATCCAATACCTTCCGCTGCCCCGTCTACAGTAAATGGCGCGGCGGTCTTGACCGTCACGCCGTATTCCTTCGCCAGTTCCTCCAGACTTTCCCCTTTTTGCGCTTTATCAGCCGCCGTCTTCGCCGCCTCCTGCGACATCCGCAGAGATTCGGCAGTCGTATATTTCTGCAATACGTCGTTCTGAACGTCCGCGTATTCGGCATTCCGTGCGGGGATAATGTTTGTCACCACAGCAAACGCCGCTTTGCCCTGATTGTCCATATCTTGAACGTCCGTGACGCTGCCCTTTGCGGCTGAAAAAATGGCGTGCACTACCTCTGGCTGCGTGTTCACCTCCGGCAGGCTGCCGCCGCTTATGAATCCGTTCACGGCGAAAATCTTCAAACCGTATTTCTTAGCCACCGCATCTGCCTGCGCCGGATTGCGCAAGATCTCCATGTGCGCCGCATCAACCGCTTTCTTCAAGTTCTCGGTCGCTATCTGCTTCTTCATATCGAGCAGAATCTGCCCCTTCACATCGTCGAAGCTCTGCGTCCGCGCGGGTTGCTTATCTTCTACTTGAATGATGTGGTAGCCATATTCGGTATCCACCACACCGCTCAGTTCGCCCGGTTTCAGCGAGAAAGCCGTCTTCTCGAAATTCGGAACGGTCTGGCCGCGCACCACCCATCCCAGCTCGCCGCCTTTTTCCGCCGATCCCGGATCTTCCGAGTTCTTCTTCGCCAGTTCGGCAAAATTGGCGCCGTGTTGCAACTGTTTCAGCAGGTCCTCTGCCTTTGCCTTTAACTTCGGCGCGTCCTCTTTCGGCTTGCCTTGCGTCTTGATCAGAATGTGCCGCACCTTCACGCGCTCCGGCAACCGGTAGCTATCTATGTTGTCCTGATACTCCTGCCGCAACTGCGCATCGGAAACATCGGCGCTCTGTATGAAATCCGCCGTCGAACCCACAATCAATTGCAAGTCACGCTTCTCGGGTGTTCGGAACAGCGCGCGATTCTTATCAAAGTACGCTTTTACCAGGGCCGGATCTTTATTGACCTTCGAGACGAAATTCTTCGACTCAAATTCGATATATTGCAGGCCCACTTTCAGGTTCTTCCGCTGATACTCCGTCCGCGCTTCCTGATCGGAGACCACCAGCGACTGCATTTCCAGGCTCGCGAGCCGCATGCCCAGGATCGATTCCCGCCGCTGGCGTTCGAAATCGGGCGCCGTCATTCCCTGTTGCGCGAGCACCTGCTCATACATATTCAGGTCCCATTTGCCAAACGCCTGAGAAAACTCGCTCTGTATGTCGTCGCCGAGCTCCTGATCCGACACCCGCAAGCCCATCTCTCTGGCCTTATACGCCATGGCTTTGGCCTCGATCAGTTGGTTAACTATTGACGGCACATACATCGCCAGAATGCCCTTCGGAAGGTTCGCCTGCCCGCGCGTAATATTCTGAATCGCCCGTTCTACATCCGTGGTGGTGACCTTTTCGTCGCCCACTGCGGCAATCACGTTTTGCCCGGAGGCGCTGGGACCACCCATGCCGCCGCCTGGAACGAGATACGCCAGCATGGCCAGCGACACCAGGCCGAGCACCACGCCCAGAATGATGCGCACACTCTTCTCTCGGCTCCGAAACAGGTTGAACATAGATTTAAAACGGAAACTCCCGCAGAGGACTTCTCAACGCCGACGCAGCAAAGCTGACAACGCAGCCACTGTGCCTTTCTCCAGTATAGCGAATTGGCGGCCTCTTGCCCGCTCAAAAGATGTTGCCGCTGAGCCGATAAGAATTTCCTAGGCTCCTATATGAAAGCCTTCATCTGCTCGCTGCTGGGACACCGATTCAGTTGGATCATTGAGCGGCCATCCGGCATCGTTACTGCGGTTTGCCGCCGGTGTAATAGGCCGATCTTATGCCAATATCCCAAGGCAGAAGCAGACCGCGTCATCGAGACCCATGCCGGTGCGAGCTCAGCTTCGCCCTAAATCCAATATGCCCTTGGAATAATCTGAAGAATTTTTCCCTCGCTCCACACTACTTTGCTATCGATGAAACCCAGTACCGTGCTCTCGAGAACAACCGCAACGGCCGATTTCGCCATCCCAGTTACCCTCCGTCTTCTCGATGAGAAGCAGTCGCAGGTGCAGGCCCACATTCGGCGGGTGAACACGGGTTTTTTCCTTATCGCCACGCCTATAGCCCTGAAAGCGGAACGGCGCTTGGAAATGTTGTTCGATAACCGCCGCATTGAGTGCCAGGTGGTCTATTGCCAACCTGAGGGTGCTGGTTACAATCTCGGCGTCAGGATGGCCCATAACAGCAGCGAAGCGCTGCGCGCCGAGCCGCGTATACCAGTCGATCTAGAGGCTAAGGTGAATATTCCCGGTATCGAGTTGCCGATAGCCGGTAGGGTGGTGAACATCTCTGCCTCAGGACTCGGATTGCTTCTCGACAGAGAAATTCCCACCGATGAATTGGCCTACGTAGAGCTTGAAATCGGTTTCGCATTTGGCGAGATCAGGCATTGCTCCAAGACACCCAGCGGTTATAAAGTGGGCTTAAAGCTCGACGAGTTCCTTTCACGCGAGGACGACGTTCTGGCGGCCCGCAAGCGTTCCGATCCTGTGCCGACCCGCACCGGCATCGCGAAATTCTTTCGAAGAAAGAATTAGCCTCCGGCCTGAGTTCTTACCTGTTTTGAGCAAACAACTCCTGCCAGGATTCATCCAGCGCGATCCAACGCTGGGTTTCCTCATCCCAACTCGCCGCCAGGTGCGGAACATGCAAAACCCCATGGCCCTCGGTGCAGAGCAACTCCGTTCCGGACCAGTCCAATAGCAGGCAACCGGGGCACCCTATGCGAACCGGGAAGCACAACAAGCGCAAACAAACGCGGCATCGCGCGCGCTGATCCGCCAACGACCAAAACAAGACGCCCATCGCGCCCAAGATGTAGAGCCAGACAAGAAACGGTCCGCTCGCCGGATCCCTCGATGCAAAGAGAAACGACGATTCCGACCGGCTCCACTCGAGCGCTGCTGCAAATACGAAGGCAAGCGCCAATCCCGTCTTCGCGACGAAGAAACCGGCCCGGCGCAGCGTAGCCCCCCGATTCCGCGCAGCCCAGGCAGCGCGCCAATTGCGAACGCGAACCCGTGACACGGCCGCCACCATCAACGCTCCGATGAGCACGGCTATCCCGAAGAAGCGGACGGGTGTCAGCATGGCGCTTCGCAGATATCTGAGGCGCAATTGCGAGCTGTAGAAGTAATAACAGCAATCTTCGGCTATCTTTGTCAGTTCCTCGTCAAGCTCCTGCTGTGTAACACCCGGTTTGGCTCTGAGCACGACCATCACACGCGCATCTCCGAGCTCGTGTTGCACCACATAGACAGAAGGCTCCCGCGATAGGAACTGAAAATCTGCGGGCAAGACAGCGGCAATGCGGTAAGACTCGCCTCCAACCGCGATTTCCGAACCGATTACCCGCGGATCGGCGTGAAATAGCGACACCCAGGTTCGGTGCCCCAGGACTACACCCGCCTCTCGGGGTATTGCTCCTAGCTCGGGCCGCGTACCGAACACATTGAAAAGGCGCGGCTCGGTCGTGATTACGAGAAGTTTGCTCGCGGCGACTCGGCGCGACGAAACAGCGCCGTGTCTCGCAGTAAATCCGGCAGCGCTTTGGAGCAAATGGCTATGCTCGGCCCACGCAGGCGCCAGATCCGGCGGCAAGCCTTTGTCGCCTCCACCGACAATTGGGTGCAGCCAAATCGACACCAAATTAGGTTGCCCATGTGCCGGGCCGAAAAACACTTGCCGCGTGGCGGCAAACGCGCCGCTTATCGCGCCCACCACGCCGAGCAACACAGCCAATATGCCAAGACACAGCCACGGTGAGCGTGCCCACTCGCGCACTCGGCTCTGTACCTGCTCTTGTGACGCGAAATGCCATCCCGCATCGGCAAAGACGCCCACGCAATTGCGAATCAGCCGCAGCGCTTCGCCATTGTTCCATTCGCCCACCTGCCGCAGGAACTGCCAGCGATGCCAAACCTCGCCGAACCACTCCCGTTTCCATTCCTGCTGCTGCGCCGCGGGCACAAGCTGAGCAGCCGCGCGAATCATGGCATTGCACAGTACCACTGAAAACGGCGTTCTCTGTTCAGCCGCCATACTACGATCCTTACCGCGCCGGCTTTTCCGCCGCTAATCTGCCCACTAGCGGGTACCGTTTCTGCGATTGCTCCAGCACCTGCGCTCCAGCGCGTGTCACGCGATAATACTTGCGCGCCGGCCGCTGCTCGGCAATCGCTTTCTTCTCCGACTCCCATTGCGATCCAATCAGGCCCTCTGTCTCCATCCTGCGCAGGGCAGGGTAGACCGTTCCACTGGGAAGGCCGGTCGCGTCCATAATGTCGAATCCGTAGCTGCAGCCGTTTTCAATGGTTTGCAGGATTAACGCAGCCGTATGTGAGAGTTTGGCAGTCTCGCTCATAACCTATATAGAATCCTACACCTTTTCAGACCAGTTTCAGCAGCTCAAAAGCGGCGCTGCTTTGCTCCTCGAAGATAACGCTGGATTCAGCGGGCAGCGTCACCCTGTGCCGCCATAGCGCGTAGCATGCTCCCGCGGCCAAAACCGCCAGCACAGCAAAACGTGCCGGTTGTTGCAGCATCCATCGCTCAAAATGGGTAAGCACGGGCACGGCAACCACAACACCCAAGACACAGCCTAAGATCCGTATCAACAGTTGCCTGGTTTCAAGCTGCTTACTGCAGGTGAACGGAATCTTGCGAAATCCGATCAGCACGGCGTCAGTCAGCAGGATGGTCAGGATCACCAGCGTCGCCACATGCTCACTTGCAATGGCCCATCCGAATTGCCGGGCCGTGATGCCGCCAACCACCAGCACTTCCCATGGCAGAACAGCCCACAAGATGAATCGGCGTGCGATTGTGCCGGGCAGCGCGCTGGCGCTGTCCGTCGTAATACGAAATGCCCAGTTCGCTTCGAAAGAAGCAGGCATATCGAAGGCGAACCGCAAAGCTGTCACCGCGAAGAAGGCCAGAATGAAAGCGGGCGCGAGCCAATCGTCGCTGGGCAGAGCCTGGCGCGAAACGTGAACCGCACTGTCCGCGGCCGTCTGAGCCGCCATCACCAGCCCGATCCCGAAATAACCACCAAGAAACATCAAGTGCCGTTCGCTTCGCAGTATGACTTTCCACATGAAGTTCTGGCAGCCGCGCTCAAATTCGTTTCGAAACAGCAGTTTTGCCAGCGCTTGAGGCAACGCCATCCGGAAACGACGGCGCGCGCTCCCCACCAGGTCCAACGATTCCGCCAGCCGTAGAAAATGCCGGCGATAACACAATGCGTACGCAACCAGCGCAATGGCGATTGCCACCATTAGGGCAGTCACTGCTTCTCTAGCCAGCGAATTCATTCTGACGGTCGCTATTCCCGCACCTTTTTCATAGACCCCCAGGAACCAGTACGCGGGCAACCATCGCATGTAAGCCTCTCGCAGATGCGGCAGCCGCCCGGCAAACAATTGCAGAAACAGGTTGGAAAGAAACTCGCTTAGCAACGCTACTACCAGCACCATGCGCGCGGCAATGGAAACCGCGCGAAATAGGCGGCTCGGCAGCACGGCCATCAGGACGCCGACCAGCGCGAATACGGCAAAGAAACTGAACAGGCTTGCCGAGAGCACTGCTGCCGCATGCGCCATCGCAATACGAGCGAAGGCCGAGAAGCTCCCATCGCTGATGGTCACGAACACAGGAAACAGAAATGAGGAAACCGCGTTTACGTCGATTCCAAACACCAGCGCGAGGCCGAATAATCCCGTGAAGTTCGCGAGAAAGATGTTGCGGATCGGAATTGGAAGCACTGCCAGATTGGCGAAGTCGCGGCGGTCGGGAAGCAGCCGGTTCCAGCGCAACACCATCACCAGCCCGGTGATGGTCATCGACAATACGACGAAAAAATATTCGTCCGCGATGGAGGCTCGATACGGGTTGAAATTCTTTTGCCCGCGAAACCACTGCATCAGCGTTGAATACTTATCCATTAAGAAAATGGAGGCAAACGCGCCAGGCGAGGCCAGAATCGCCAGCACTGCGCCCACACCCAGAGTGGTAGACCCGCTCCCTTGCTCATCGTCGTTCGCGAATACCCGCTTGACGAAATAAGTGACCAAGGTTCGGAACGGATCCTGCCGTTTGAGTTGCCGACCGGCGCGCCGTCTCATCCGCTCACCACGGTTTCGACAATGGCGTGCGCCGCTTCTTCGGCATCTACTTCCTGCACCAGATGCGCAAACGCCGCCTCAAGGGACGGCATCGCCTGGAAGCGCTTCAAATCTTCGATTGTTCCGTACGCCAACTGGCGGCCCTTCTGCAGAATGGTCACGTGCGAGCAAACTTTTTCGACCACCTCCAGCACATGCGAGCAATAGAAAATCGTCTTTCCTTCCTTACTCAGCGCCGCAACCAGCTTTCGAAAGATCATGGCCGATGTCACATCCAGGCCAGTTAGCGGCTCATCGAAAATGATCAGCTCAGGGTTGTGCAACAGAGCGGCGATGAGAAGAATCCGCTGCCGCATGCCCTTCGAATAGGCTGAAATGGCCGTGTGGCGATGCGGATGCATCGAGAACAGCTCCAGGAGGGCGTCTGCACGTTTCGCAAAAAGGCGTGGGGCGAGCCCGCGCAACCGTCCTACCAGCTCCAGATATTCGAAGCCCGAAAGAAACGGATACAGATTCGCTTCTTCCGGCACGTAGCCAATCACGCGCTTATGCGCTGTCAAGTCTTCCCTGATATTTCTGCCACGGAAGAGCACCTGCCCGCTGGTTGGCTCCAGCAGGCCGGTGATGATCTTGACGGTAGTGCTTTTGCCGGAACCATTCGGTCCCAGGTAGCCCAGCACCTCGCCCGGTCTCACCTCGAAGCTGACATTCTCAACGGCCGGAACCGAGCTGTAGCACTTGGTGAGGGAGCGGACCGCCAGCATCGCTATCTAGCATACTACATAGCTACGGAAGTAAGCCAGTCTTGCTTCCGACCTGCCTTACAAACGCTTCCGCCTGCGCAGATCCACTCTCGATTCCCCGAAAACGCGCGACTTGCGATTGCAGCGCATAATAGCGGTCCGGAGATTGCGACGCGTGCGCATAGCAGGCGGCGCGCTTGCGAGGTTCCGTTTGGCTGATGTCGACGTAATCTGTCGGCGAGAACATCACCGTGTCTTCGCCATCCGAGACTTCGTAATAATACAAACCGAAGCTCTTGGCCATGCGCAGCCACGCATCATAGACGAGCATGGTTACCGCGCGGTGATCGCGGTGATTATCGATCGGCCATTGCGTCAAGACCAGATTCGGCTTCTCGGATTCAAGCAGCTTGCGAAATGCGTCATAGTGTTCCGCATCGACAATGGCTTCTCCATCGATCTGATTGGCGAATAGCGGCTGCGCTCCCAATATTTGGCAGGCTTGCCGCGCTTCGGAGCTACGCAGTGCCGCGCACTCACGCTCTGTCTTCCCCGCACAACCCTTTTCCCCGCGATTCAGGTACAAGAGCGTAACGTCGTGACCCAAATCAGCAAATTTTGCAATCGTGCCGCCGCAGCCATACTCCGGATCGCCAGGATGTCCTCCTGCGACCACCACCTTCAACTTCTTTTGAGGCGCGCCGCGAAGTGTACCGCTGAGGAGAAGCGCGGCCGCTGACTGACTCAAAAGCTCACGGCGGGAAAGCAAAGTCATCGCGTTAGTGGGCAGCGGCCTTTCCGTTGGACGTGCGCGTCCTCACCAGCCGAAGCAAAATTTCTTCCACCTCTTCTAAGGACCGCCCCGTGGTGTCCACAAGCTCCGCGTCGGGAGCCTGCAGCAAAGGCGCTTCCTTGCGCTGCCGGTCGCGATCGTCGCGCCGCTTTACGTGGGTCGCGATGGCCTGTTCGTCGTGCCCCCGTCCATCGTGCTGCAATTCGATAGCTCGGCGCCGCGCCCGCTCCGCCGGGTCCGCATCCAGGAAAATCTTCACTTGTGCTTCCGGGAATACCACCGTCCCGATGTCCCGGCCTTCCATCACGACATTGTTCTTTTCAGCCATCCCACGTTGCAGCGCCAGCAGCGCGCGCCTCACACCCGGAACAGCGGATACTTTCGAGGCCGCCTCGGAAACCCGCAGCTCGCGAATCGCATCGGTCACATCTTCCGCGTTCAGAAACACGCGGCCATCTGCTCCCAGCTCGATCTTGGCTTCTTTCGCAAGCTGCTCGAGCCGGTGCATATCGTTCAAATCCACTCCCAGCCGCAACGCCCATAGCGCAACAGCTCTATAAATCGCACCGGTATTGATGTAGAGGAACCCTAGCCTGTCGGCCACACGTTTCGCTAGCGTGCTCTTGCCCGCCCCCGCGGGTCCGTCAATCGCAATAATGACGCGCTTATCACTCATACGGACAATTAAATTCGCGCTATGCGCCGTTCTTACCGCCACTCAGCGCCTGGTCCAAGTCTTCCCGCAAATCTTCAAAATCCTCCACACCCACCGACAACCGGAGGAGCGTATCTGAAATTCCGGCTTTGCGCCGCTGCTCGGCGGGCACGGAGGAGTGCGTCATGATCGCCGGGTGGTCAATCAAGCTCTCGACGGCTCCCAGACTCTCGGCCAGCGCGAAGAGCCGGCACCGTTCGAGCATTCGCCGCGCGTCCTCAAGACCGCCCTTCAAATCCACGGCAATGATTCCACCGAATGCCGACATCTGCCGCGCTGCCAGTTCACGCTGAGGATGCGATGCCACGCCCGGATAGCTCACCCGTTCCACCGCCGGGTGTTCGGAGAGCCACTCCGCCAAACGCTGTGCGTTGCTGCACTGTTGCGCCACGCGCAGATGCAGAGTCTTCAGCCCGCGAAGCGCCAGGAAGGAATCGAACGGGCCCCCGATCGCGCCCACTGCATTTTGGAGGAACGCCAGCCGCTCGCCTAATTCGGCATCCGATACCACCACCACGCCGCCCACCATGTCCGAGTGCCCGTTCAGGTACTTCGTGGCGGAATGCACCACAATGTCGAACCCGTACTCCAGAGGCCGCTGCAGATAAGGGGTCGCAAACGTGTTGTCCGCCACCGAGAGAGCCCCGTGCTGCTTTGCTATGTCTGCTACTGCCTGAAGGTCTACGATCTTCAGCAATGGATTCGAGGGCGTCTCCACCCAAATCATGCGCGTGTTCGGCCGCAACGCGCGCTCGAGCGTCTCGATATCCGTCATATCGATGAAGGTGAATTCCAGGCCGGCCGATCTCTTCCGCACCCGTTCGAACAGCCGGAACGTGCCGCCGTATAGATCGTCGTTCGCCACCACGTGATCCCCGCTATTCAGCAGATCCAGCGCGGTCGCCATTCCGGCCAACCCCGACGCAAACGCAAATCCGCGAACTCCACCCTCGAGATCCGCCACGCACCGCTCATAAGCTAAACGCGTGGGGTTCTGCGTGCGGGAATATTCGAATCCTTTGTGCACGCCCGGACTCTTTTGCACAAACGTCGACGTTGCGTAGATGGGAGTCATAATGGCTCCCGTACTCGGGTCCGGCTCTTGCCCTGCGTGGATTGCGCGCGTTGCGAATCGATAGCGCCCGGTTTGATTCAGCATGTTCAGTTCAACATGGCTCCCTTCGATATGATCCGATTCAATGGAGTTTTCGCCGCAGGTGGCTCAGGAGATCGGAGCGAGTAATGAGACCCACGAAGGTATCGTCGTGGACGACCAAAGCCACTAAGCCGCGATCGAGGATGTCATAAACCGCATCGATAGGCTTGTCGGCGGCGATGGTTTCCAGACGGCTCGTCATCGCCTCACGTACCGGCGAATGGAACTTACTCGCATCACCATGAACCGCCAGCAGCAGGTCCGATTCGTCCAGCACGCCCACACAAACCCCTCGCTCCATAACGGGAACTTGAGAGATATCGGCCATGCGCATTCGCTGAAATGCCGTCAACAGATTGTCGTCGGGCCGCACCGTGATCACGCCGCCCTCCTCATACCGCCGCGCGATCAGCTCCCGCAACGTGCCGCTTGGCGAGCGCTCGAAGTAACCCTGATCGAGCATCCAATAGTCGTTGTACATCTTCGATAGGTACTTCGAACCCGAGTCGCACACAAACGTCACAACCCGCTTTTCTTCCGTCTGCTCGCGGCAGTATCGCGGCGCCGCGGCTAGCAGCGTTCCGGATGACGGGCCCGCAAAAATCCCTGTGCGCTTTAGTAAGTCGCGAGCGGTTAGAAGACTCTCCGCATCGCTGATACTATAAGCCTGCCGCACGCGCGAAAGATCCGCAATCTCCGGCACGCTGCTCCCGCCGATCCCTTCCACCACATAGCTTCCCGAGGGAACCTCCCTTCCCGTGCGCACGTATTCAGCGAGCGAAGACCCCATTGGGTCGGCCAATACCATCTCGCTCTCCGGCTGTACGCGGGCAAAGAATCGGCTCAGGCCCGTCAGAGTTCCTCCCGATCCGACCCCGCAGACAACCGTGTCCAGACGGTGTTCCATTTGCCGCCAGATCTCGGGCCCGGTTGTGATCTCGTGCGCCATCGGGTTTGCCGGATTCCCGAACTGATTAATGTGGTAGCCGCCCGGCGTCTCGCGCGCGACCCGTGCGGCCATGTCCTGGTAGTACTCGGGGTCGCCGGGCTTCACATCGGATCGCGTGAGCCGTATATCGGCACCCAATGCCCGCGCGTGTGCGATTTTCTCCGGTGACATTTTGTCGGGGATCACCAAAATGAGGTGATAGCCTTTGATGGCCGCAACCAGCGCTAGCCCAATTCCCGTATTGCCCGCCGTCGCCTCAACGATAGTGGCTCCAGGAGTGAGTGCGCCGCTTCGTTCCGCCTCCTCTATCATCGTGACCGCCATTCGATCCTTGATCGAGCCGCCGGGATTCTGCGATTCGAGCTTCAGGTATAACTCGCATGGTCCGGTGTCGAAGGCGCTAAGTTGAACCAGTGGCGTGTTGCCAATCAGGTTAAGCGTAGGAGGTGGTACTTCGTGCATGAAAGATTCAGCCGCTTCGTTGATGATACCGGCCCTATCTTTTAGATCCGTCCCAGCCAGCCAATGAGGGCTCCAAATCCGTGTCGGGCGCTAACGGCTCGACAGGCAGATTCAGCTTTCGCCAGGCTTCGAATCCTCCCGCCAGTGGCCGGACTCTGCTGATCCCGGCACGTTTCAGTTGCAGCGCCACACGGGCGCTGGTGGCTTCGTTTGGTCAACTGCAGTACAGGATCACGTCATGATTGTCGGGAATTTCATGCGACCGCGAACGCAGGTCCTCGGGGAGCAAAATTCGCGCGCCAGCGATCTTTAAACCCACCTCGCGGATCTCCGCCGGATTACGCAAATCGACGACCGTTATCGGCTCTCCGCTGTTCATCAGAGCGAGCGCTTCCTGGGGGCTCACCCGGTTAATTCGCAGCTCGCGCCGAAAACGCCAACGCTGCAGGAATTTGAATGCGATGTACGCAGCCAGAAAACTGGTGACGATAATACCCGCACGTTGGCCATAAAACCCGAGCAGGGTGATGATGCCGTCAATCTCCCGATGGAACAGCTTGCCCAAGAGTAAGTAGCCGAAAACCCAGACGGCGCACCCAGCCGCATCGGCCAGAAGAAACCGCCGACGATGCATGTGAATCACTCCCGCCAGAGGCATCAGGACCAGGCTCATCCCGGGAACGAATTTCGCAAACAGCAGGCTCCATGCGCCGCGCCGCCGGAATCGCAGTTCGGTTTTGCGTACGCAGGCGTCGGGTTCGAGCGATAACTTGCACACGACCGCGAGCACGGAACGGCCGCGCCTACGTCCCAGTTCATACCAGAAACAATCTCCCGCTATTGCAGCGATTATGGCCCCCGTAGCAGAAATCCACAGCGAATAATGGCCATCTCCCACCAGGGCGCCCATGATGAGCAGCAGCGGATCAGCCGGTATGGGAAGCCCCGCCTGCACGCCGAACACGTAGCAGAACAGGAACGCATAACCATGCTGAAGAAGAAGCGAGCGAAACTGCATCCTATTCAGCTTGCCACGCCGCGGGCCGCTAGGAGAGCGTCATCGCTCACAAGGGTCAGGCTGCGTTTTCGGCGGCATTCGCTTCTGCCCACTCGGCAAAGAGATCGGGCTCGATTTCAAGGGCCCGGAGTTCGACTTCGGTAATTGAAAATTCGAAGCCATTCTCGTCGGGTTCCCATTCGTTATGACGCTCCTCGTGAACGGCGGCGATATATTGGCGGGCGGCTTCGGTGAGACGCTTCGCTTGCTGCTGCTTGCGGAGTTGCTGGAGGTTGCGGAGTGCGGCGGTGTCCTTTTCGCGCTGGCGGCGAAGACGGGATTCCTGGATGGATAGGTTGTTGAGCTGGCGTTGATAGGCGAGGAAGATCTTGGCTTCGATGAGGTGCTTGCGGATTTCAGCGTCCTCTTTTGGGAACTCGGCGCCGAATTCGAGGCGGCCGAAGGCGTAGATACCGAATTCGAGAGCGGGAATCCGGAGCAGGCGCCATTCGGTGTCGGCGAGAGACTGGACGAGATTGCGTTCTTCGTCACCGGCCGGTTGGCTGCGCGCGAAGAAGCTTGCGACGTGAGCTTCGTAGGCGGCAGCGTCATCGCCGGCGAGCAGGACGGTGCGGCCGGTCAGACCGGTTTTGACCGCGTTCAATGAAGATTTGGCCTTGCCGTCGGACGAGGTGGGGCCGGTGGAGAGCTGGGCGTTCTTCTGGTTCGCGGTGATTTGGGCGGATGTGGACATGGTTTCGGCTCCTTGAGATTCGTAACCGCTCCTTCACAGTCGCGGCTCGGTTTGCAGAAATGGCCCACGTTCGCGGTGGCCGCGGCGTGAGCCTGCCGGAAGATAGCACGGCGAAGGGCGAAAACGAACTTCGGGGCTGTGGAAAAAGTTAGTAAGTGAATGAGGACAAGAGAGATGGGAAAATTTTTTGCATTGGTGAACGGCTCAGCGCGGGGCGGCAACGGGGCGCAGGGGCAGGGAAGTTGGGGAAAGCATTCGCAGGAATGGTGTAGACTTTTGAAGCGGCGCCCGCTCGAATTGCAGTTAGGAGGGTTCCGTTTAAGCGCTCCGCTAACAACCCCTCAGGAGAAACGCATGTACGACATGAAAAACCTTGCCAAGCTCAAGAGCTTGGAAGCGAACGCCCCGGATGCGACGAAAGCCTTCTGGGCTTTTGATAAAGCCGCGATGTCGCCTGGAGCAATTTCAGGCAAGAACAAAGAATTGATGGCGCTGGCCGTAGCTCTCACAACTCAGTGCCCTTACTGCATCGAGATTCATTCGAAGAGAGCACGGGAAGCGGGCGCGAGCGAGCAGGAGATATCCGAAGTAGTGTTGGTGGCGGCAGCCCTTCGCGCCGGAGCTGCTGTAACGCATGGTACTCACGCGCTTACTTAGATTGGGATTGGCATCGTAGAGCAAGTTACATTCTTAGATGCCAGCCAACGAATCATAGATTTTCAGAGTTCACAAAATTTTTACAACTCTCGAACCTCTACTGGATTATCTCGCCATAAACTTGCCTTGAGTATACAGAGAGAGGTTAGTTTATGTTCACAAAACAACACCTGAACGGCATTGCCAAGATTGCCTGCGTGGTCGCCCTATCGACATCACCTTGTGCTCTATTTGCAAGCGAATTTAATCAGACCAACTTAGTTTCCAGCGTGCCGGGACTCGCGGTACATCAAGACCCCAACCTGGTCAATCCATGGGGCGTGGCCTTCTCACCCACGTCACCCTTCTGGACGGCAAATCAAAATTCGGCCACCACGACTCTATTTGATGGAAACGGCAACCTGATCGAGATAGGAGGCAACCCCGCCATCACCATTCCTGGCGGAGCGTCGGAAACGGCAGGGCCAACTGGGGAAGTTTTCAACGGCACGAGTGGATTCCAAATCAACGGAAGCCCGGCGCACTTTATTTTCGCCAACTTAAATGGAACAATTTCCGGGTGGACCGGCGGAGCGAGCACGGTGCTGGCGCCATCCGCAACCACGCCTGGCGCCACATTCACCGGGCTCGCATTAGCCAGCAACGCTGGTTCTAACTACCTTTACGCTGCCGACTCCACCTACCTGACCGGCAAAATCGACGTTTTTGACTCCTCATTCCAGCCGGTCAGTCTGGGTGCCGGAAGCTTTACCGATCCAAATGGGCTGCACGGCTACGTGCCATTCAATGTTCAGCTCATCGGTGGGCAGCTCTATGTGGCTTACGCGAACCTCAATCCCGATGGGTCTTCAAATCCGGGCGGCTATGTCGATATCTACAACACCAACGGTACATTCGTGAAGCGCTTCGCGAGCGGCGGTGCGCTGAATGCGCCTTGGGGCTTCGCCCTCGCCCCTGCCAATTTCGGGAGCTTCGGAGGTGATCTATTGATCGCCAATAACGGCAATGGCTGGATCAATGCCTTCAACCCAACCACGGGAGCGTTTATCGGCACTATGGATGGCACCAATGGGCAGCCGCTCGTATACCAGGATCTATGGTCCATCGACTTCCGCACTGGCGGAACGAACGTAAATACCGATGCACTTTATTTTGTGGAAGGCATCAATAATGACACCGGTGGGCTTTTCGGCGAACTTACTGCCACGCCCGAGCCCACGAGCCTGATGTTAGTGGGATTTGGGGTTCTCGGACTGGGGTTGCTGGCTTGGCGCCGGAAAACAGTCTAAAGCAAGACGGTGAAGGCTGACCGCGACTTATTCGTAGTGCAAGGCCCTCGTTAAGTTTAAGTGCAGGGCTCGGCGGGCGGGTAATAGGGTTGCGAGAGCGAGAGTTACCAACAGAAATGCAATTGCTACCGCATAACCAATGAAATCGAGATTGCTGATGCCATAGAGGGCGCGGCGCAGTATTTGAGATGAGGTCGCCGTAGCGACTGTCCCGATAAGCATCCCGAGACTAGCCGGCCAGAAGAACTGCCGTAGCAGAACTTGCAGCACATTACGGCCACTGGCTCCTAAGGCGGTGCGAATTGCGATCTCTTTTGTCTTTTGCGAGACGGTGAAGCTTACCAAGCCGACTAAACCCACGCCGGCGAGCACCAGCGCCACAAACCCGACCAATGTTACAGTGCCAGCCGTCATCTCAATTGTTCGCACGTTATCCGCGTAGAGTGATTTGATTTGACTGATCTCGGGGAACAGCTTGGGATCGAGGCTTTCACTGATGGATTTGGCGATAAGCGGCAGGCCTTCGAGTGAGCCCGCCATTCGCGCCATCACGACCATGCCGGGCATCTGATCGTCCGCAGCCGGCCAATATTCTTCAACCGCATCATCGTCACTCAACGCATTCACGTGAGCATCGCCCACGACTCCGACCACCCGATCCTTCAGCTTTCCGTCTCCGATCAGCTTTTCCAACGGGTTTTGACCCGGCCATTGCCGGCGTGCGAATGAGTCGCTGACGATGACGGCATTCTTTTCGCCTGGACGGAACGTGCGGCCGAGCAGCAAGGGAATCTGCATGGTCTGAAAGAAGCCGGGGCTGATGAAATTGGGATAAAGCATGACGACGCGCCCATCTATTTCGCGCCTCTCACGCGAGACAGCATGGCCCAAAGGCGGAAGAAGCACCAGTGAGACGGACCGAACCCCAGGCACGGCAGATAGCCTTTCCTGTAATCGGTCCAGATAGGACTTGGCAGCTCCGGCAGTGTAGCCATGCTGGGCAAGCTGCGCATCGATTGAAACCAGCCGCTCATATCCGAAGCCCGGATTTGTATATAGCGCGTGATGAGCGGCGCGAACAAGCAGGGAGGCCACAATCAAGAGCACGCAACTGCCCGCGACCTGGGCGGCGACCAAAATGTGCCTGGCCGTTGTCTTGTGCTGACGCTGGCGCGCGATTTGAAGCGCGGGGGTGAGACCGAAGAAGATAGTGGAAAGAAAAGTCACCGCCACTGTGAAGAGCAGGACCCTCAAATCCGGCGCGGCGCTGAGCCACTTTGGGGCATCCAAGCGAGACAAGGCGATCTGCAAAACCGCGCAACCCAGCAACAGACCAGCTACTGCCCCGGCGGTGGCGAGCAGCAGGCTTTCTGTAAATAACTGCCGCAATATGCGGGCACCGCTAGCGCCGATGGCTATCCGAATTCCGATTTCGCGTTCGCGCTGCACAGCGCGAGCTAACATCAATGCACCCAAGTTGCCGCATGCCACCGCGAGAATCAATAAGGTAAGCACACCCACCATGGCCCCCACCTGGTACATTTCAGGCTGCATCACCTGCATGTGACCTCCGGGTGAAATTTGAATGAATTCGTTGTCCCAGACTGCCGACGGGTGCTGCCGCCGCAATTCGTTGGTCAATGTTCTAAGCTCTTGCTCAGCCGCCTTTGCCGTTACGCCCGGGGCGAGACGGCCCCACATTCGCGCACTTGAATTGCTGAAGAAATCGTTCAGCACTTTACTGCCGTCGATGAAATAGGGCTGCTGTGCAACCGGCAGCCAAATATCGGGATGCTGTCCTCCCAGGGTGGCGAGCGCGTATGGCGTTATGCCGACAATCGTGACCGGTTTTCTGTTCAGACGAATCGTGCGGCCGATCACGGTGGGATCGCCTGCGAAACGGCTTTGCCAAAGCCCATAACTGATCACCGCCACCGGCGGAGCACTCGGCGAATCATCCGAGGCGGGATTCAGCATACGGCCGTAGAGCGCGCGAGTGCCTAATTCGGTAAAGTAGTTCGGTGTTACAAACGACGCGCTAGTGCCTTTGAGGTCGTCATCAATTTGCATGGGTGGAACTCCCAGCACGGCCATGGCAGCGGACAGCGTTTTGGCGTGATCACGGTAGAAAAGAAACGACGGATATGATATTTCGCTGGTGTAAGCGTTTGGCGATTTTCTTTCCAGGCGCACGAGCCTATCCGCATTCGGAACCGGCAGCGGCTTCAGGGCGACCATATCGAACAGGCTGAATGCGGCCACATTGATACCGATACCGATCGCGAGAACCAGTACGGCCACTAAGGTGAAACCCGGCGATCGCAACGTGACGCGGACGCCGTAGCGCAGATCCTGTGCGAGGCGATCAATCCAAACCCATCCCCATGCTTCGCGCGCATCCTCACGCAGCCGGAGTATGTTGCCGAAGTTGTCACGGCCCTCTCTGGCGGCCATTTCGCGATGGAATTGCATGTCGCGCTCGAGTTCCAGATCAAAGCGGCGGCGGCTCAACAAATAGCGCAATCGGCGAAAGAATTCGTTCATCACACGGCTCCTTCAGGCGGTACGGAGGACATTTTGGATGGCCTCGGTAAGGCGGTCGTAGCCCGAAAGCTCGGTCTCGAGCTGTTTACGGCCTGCCTTTGTCAGTTGATAAAAGCGAACCTTACGATTGGTTTCCGAAACACCCCACTTGGCGGTTACCCAAGCTTTGAGCAACATTCTTTGCAGGGTCGGATAGAGCAACCCTTCCTCGACGGTGAGTACCTCGCTCGAAAGGAGGTGAATGCGTTGTGCGATGGCGTAGCCATGCAAAGATCCCGATTGCAGCACGTGCAAGATGAGCATCGGGAGCGTCCCTGGAGGCATTCCAGACCTAGGCGTTGAGCTATTAGGCATAACGATATTATGCCACAACAAAGTCACGTCCGGATACAATCTGGACCATGATTTTTCGCGGCAAGAACGTGGTGGTAACCGGAGGCGCAAATGGGATCGGACTGGCCATCTCGAAAGACATCGCCGCGGCGGGCGGCTCCCTCTGGATATTTGATTTAGAGTCCGAAAATCCTGCCGGTGCGGCTGAGTCGATAGGGTCTCAGGCGTGTATCGCGGATGTTACGGATCGCCTATCCCTGGAGAATGCGTTCGATGAGGTTGGCATCCCGGATGTCGTGGTGGTGAATGCTGGAATCGGCACCCCCGCCTCCTTAGAAGAGACAACGGCGGACCTTTGGAATCGAACGCTGGCCGTGAATCTGAGCGGCGCCTTTCACACCGTGCAAATCGCGGCGGAGCGAATGAAGCGGGCGCGCAAGGGTTCCATAGTCTTGACGGCTTCCACGAACTCGCTCGAGGGCGAAGCGGATTTCATTGCCTACAACGCAAGCAAGGCAGGGTTGCTCGGAATTCTTCGCACGGCAGCGAATGAGTTGGGTCCTTATGGGATTCGCATCAACGCGGTGTGTCCTGGCCTGATTCGCACTCGCCTGACGGCGTCCAGCTTTTCGAATCCAAGCGTGCTTTCAGATTATTTCAAGCACATCGCTCTCGGACGCGGCGGCGAGCCGGAAGAGGTTGCCAAGGCTGTGATGTTTCTGGCCTCGGATTTAGCGTCGTATATCACGGGAACGACGCTGATCGTGGACGGCGGGCAGATGGCGGCTAAGTTCGGCACGTGGGGGAAACGGAGAGACCGCTTTGACGGCCAACGGTGGACTCGGGAGGGTTAACTTGAAGATAGTTTGTAAATGAACCTGGGATCAGAGGAAGGCGCAATGTCCACCACCTTCCTCTGACCTGTGCTGCTCCTGCCCGCCGTGGGACCTTTAGGGCGTGGCTACGAATCCATCACAGGTGGCCCCACCAGTAGCGCACGGTCCGAAGAATCCGACGAGTACGCCGTTGTCATTGATCCCGTTGATGATGGTTGCCCCGGACCCACTTGGATCATCGACCGACTGGTAGCTCCCTGCCTTATATACGAATCCGTGAACCAACCCTCCGGAATCCGTGTAGGTTCCCACCACTTGACCGACGTTGTTTAAGCCAAACGCCATCGTCGAGGTAGCACTCGGGTAATTGAGCGTGACCAAAGTGCCGAAGTTCAGCAAGAAGCCGTGAGTGACTCCTGACGCGACGTAGAATCCGCAGATCTCTCCCGTGTTGTTGATTCCCGTCGCCTGAGCGCTGGTCGAGCCCGGAATCGTAAGTACGGAAAACACACCGCCGTTTTCGGCGTAGACGTAGCCATGGCTATTTCCCGAGGAGTCGTTGTAGAATCCGGTCGCCTGGTGCTCACTATTGAGGCCGAGAAGTTGGTTGAATGTGGTGCCGGGGAAATCAACTCTCGTGTAATTGTTCTGGAACTTCGTGAACCCATGATTAACTCCGTGTGTGTCGATGTAGAATCCGTCGGTGACGTCGGCAGTGTTGATGCCGATGACCTGGGTCTGCGCTGAGGCGGGAAAGTTCTCGGCTGTAAAGGTGCTGGGTAGCGTAAGAGTAAAACCCTTATTAGGATGTCCAGTGTTGCCGTTCCCGTGATACCCAGCGATGGTTTTATTGTTGTTAACGCCGAGTAACTGGGTGAACGTATCGCCCGGATAGTTCACGGTTTGAAACGAATATGTAACGTCAGGTGTTTCGCCCGCCCCCGTCTCGCTGGCGGTACTGCTCTGCGCCCATCCGGCCGTGCAGAGAAGGGCTGTGAGGGCAATGCTGACGGCAAATCGCTGGATTGTTTCTTGCAGCTTTAATCGATGATTGTTAACTCGAGTCATGGTGATTCTCTCCTATTTGGTTAGTTGTTGACCGCGTTGGCCGCCTGGATCACAGACGGGTCGCAAAGGAACGGGCAGCGGGGGAAAAGAGGCCGAGACGAACGGTCAACGACTCGTAGCTTTGGTGCTGATACTCAATGTCGATTCAGTGAAAACTGCAATTCATTTCATGCTTCTTGTTCCGCATCGGCTCACAAGCGTAAGAAAGGAACCGCTTGTTTCCGACAGGATCGAGTTTGACGGGTTGGATGCGCTTTGGGAAGTGACAAACCGTAAACGTTAACCGTTAACAGCAGCAGAACTGCTTTGGCGGCGGGTATTTAGGTGTGTTGTAGATGGCCTTGATTTCTCGGCCGGGCGGCGCGATACTTAAGTGTTCACGTAAACCAAGTGAATAGTCGAATCTCCCGCGGTTCATGTTGCATCCGAGACGGGAGTGATATCGGTAACTCTGCTGCAGGGCGCTGAAGAGGTATCTTCCCAACGAGGTGGGCTCATTGCCGTGTTCGGCAAAGACGATCCCGAGTTTCAGGCACCGGGGTTGGCCCCAGCGCCTGAGCTCATTCGGAACCAATTAAAGAAAATTCTCGCCTCCAGGCTCTTTCGATCCTCTCAACTACAAAGGCAGTTCCTGAAGTTCGTTATCCTCAATGCGCTCGACGGAAGAAGTAGCGAGATCAAAGAGTATTCGATCGGGGCGGATGCTTTCGGCCGAGGGCAGGATTTTGATCCACGCGTTGACTCGGTGGTGCGTGTGGTCGCGCGCCGTGTGCGCGTCCGTCTGGCAGAATACTACCGCTACGAAGGAAAAGCCGACCCGATTATTATCACAATGCCGGTGGGCAGCTACATTCCCTCGTTCTCGTGTCAGGAACAGGGGGACGGGTCCGCTGCAATCTCCCCATCTCCATCGCCGGTCAGGCCGTCGCCTAGCGCGGTAGACGGTCTGATTGGAGTCTGCATCTCCCACTACGAGATTTTGGACCTGATTGCCCGCGGTACCTCCGGTCTGGTTTACCGGGCTGAAGACCTACGGTTGAAGCGCGGCGTTGCATTTAAGATTCTCTTTCCCGAGCTCGCCTCCGATACTGGCCGGCTGCAACGATTTTTGCGGGAAGCACGCTTCGGCTCCGCGGTGAACCACCCGAACGTATGTGCCGTTTACGACGTTGGCGAGTTCGAGGGCCGCGCCTATATCGTCATGGAGCTGGTGGAAGGCCAAACGCTTGACCGTTTCATTGATGGCAAACCACTGCCGGTGGAAACACTGCTCGAACTTAGTATTCAAATTTGTGACGCTTTGGCGGTTATACATTCGCAGGGAATCGTACACCGCGATGTCCGGTCCGCCAACATCATCGTGAATAATCAATGCCGCGCCAAATTGTTGGATTTTAGTGCGGCTCAGGCGACCGGCGAAAGCGTTGAGATCAAACCGATCCCGGCTACTGCTCGTCAGCGCATTGCGACGCGCGCCCGGTCTGCGGTCGGTACTCAATCGCCGATTTCGCCGGAACCTTCGCTGGGCGCGAGCACACGTTACCGCGCCGACACCAGAGGCATGGGCGAAATCCTTTTTGAGATGGCTACTGGCTGCGCTCCCTCAAGCGCTCCGGAAACTTCTGCGCTGGCCTGCAATCCGCATCTGCCGAGGGAACTGGACAGCCTTATCGCAGCAATGCTGAGGGCGGACGTTGCAATACAAAGCATTTCAGATATCCGCGATGAGCTCTTGCATATTCGAAGTAGCGTGCAGAACCGCTTGGCGCCCCGGTCCGGCTTGCGGATGCATTGGGTGTGGATTGCCTCGGCTCTCGCGGCCGCAGTCGTAGCGGCTCTATATTACGGCTTTTTCTATGAGCCTTCTCCACCGAGCATTACGAAATATACGCAGATCACTCACGATGGTCAAGGGAAGCTTATTCGCGCCTCCGGTCCCCATGGGGAGTTAGTAACGGATGGTTCACGCATTTATTTCTCTGAGATACGGGGAACCGAAGTTGGAATCAGCCAAGCTGCTGTTTCAGGCGGAGAAACTATCCCACTGCAGACGGATCCTGGCCGCCCTCTAGTTATTCGAGATATCTCACCGGACAATTCGAAACTCCTTGTAATCGATTTCTATCGGCCCTCGCTCGATTTTGGATTTCAGATATTGCCGCTCCCGGGGGGCAGCCCCTATACTTTGGGCAATGTCACCGGACACGATGCGGTTTGGTCACCGGATGGAAGCCGGCTGGTTTATGCCTCCGGAAACGATCTCTACATTTCGGATGCCGCCGGAGGAAATTCTCGAAAGCTGATTCATTGTCCGGATTTCCCATACTGGCCTCGCTGGTCCCCCGATGGCAAAACGCTACGACTTACTCTAAGGGACCGTGACGGCGCGACCTCGCTGTGGGAAGTATCTTCGGAAGGAACCAACCTGCATCGGATCATAACAGCGTCTCCAGGCGCTCACTCAAGCGACTGTTGCGGCAGTTGGAGTCCGAACGGAAACTTTTTCATTTTTCAGTCCGAAAGCAATGGCAGGACCCATATCTCGCTCCTCGCCAAGGGCCGGGAGGCACCGATTCAGTTAACGAATGGACCCCTTAGCTTCTCAGCTCCTATATTCAGCAAAGACGGAAAACAGATCTTCGCAATTGCGATACAACGCCGCGGCGAGTTAGTGCGTTACGATGCGAGCCGGAAGGACTTCAGTATCTATTTGTCCGGGATTTCCGCCGATCATGTCGAGTTTTCCCGAGATCAGCGTTCCATTGCTTATTCATCGTATCCGGATTCGGCGATTTGGAGAAGCGGGGTGGATGGGCAGCATCGGTTGCAACTCAGCCCGCCAGGCATGATGGGCTGGTTTCCCCGTTGGTCGCCTGACGGCAAGCAGATTGCCTTTATGGGATCTCAGCCCGGCGGCCCGTTGAAGATCTATCTTGTTTCGGCAAGCGGCGGTGTTCCCGAGGTGCTCGTTCCAGGTCCGGCCTCCGAGATAGATCCAAATTGGTCTCCAGACGGGAGATCGATCCTCTTCGGCGCTGTTCCATCAGCGACCGGCTTAGGCGCCGGACGATCCGAAATCCGGATTCTGGATCTTCGAACGCGGCGGGTGTCGAAGCTTCCCGGCTCCGAAGAACTCAGTGAGCCTCGGTGGTCTCCGGACGGCCGCTTCGTGGTCGCTACGGCGCTGTCTCAGCATCGGTGGCGAGATCCGGGCGTTGTCATCTTCGACTTCAAAAGTGGAAAGTGGACTGGATTCGAGAAAGATCCAATCGATAATAAATGGTTTTCCGCCGACGGCCAATATTATTACTTCGACAAGTATGTTGACAACGACCCGGCGATTTTCCGTATTCGCGTGAGTGACCGCAAGCTGGAAAGGGTGGCCGGCCTTAAGGATATTCGCCGCGCACAAAGCGTCTCGGGCTGGTGGATGGGCCTCACTCCGGATGGCTCGCCGATGGTGCTTCGCGACACCAGCATTGAAGAAATCTATGCACTGGATTTTAAAGCTCACTGAGCTTTCTTCCGCGGCTCTCTAACTTCTCAGTTTCCATTTCACTGCCGCGATCTCCACGATGTCTTTACATTGTCCTTGTTTAGCGAGGGCGTCTGGATGTATATTGTCTCGGTAATCGAGAGCAAGCATGAGCAAGCCCGCCGATCTGGTGCAAGGCACGTTGAATCTTCTTCTTCTCAAGGTATTGGCATTGGAGCCGATGCACGGTTGGGCGATCAGTCAACGCTTAAATCAGGTCTCAGGAGACGTGCTGCGGGTCAGTGACGGCTCGCTCTATCCCAGCCCTTCACAAGCTGGAGCAGGAGGGTTGGATTACCGCCGAGTGGAAGACGAGCGAACTGGGGCGGCGTGCGAAGTTTTACTCGCTCACGCGTCTCGGAAGGAAGAGTGCCCACGCGCAGCGTTCCTCGCGTCAGCGAGTTAGTTCAAACAGCCAAGTATCTATCGAAGCAATTTCAGTTGTGCGGTTTGTCCGCACGCCGGAACTGGCCCACCACGCTCGCCCCGACGCCCGACTCGCCTAAATCCCGAGCTCCCGTTTCACCGCCGCGAACTGCTCCGCCGCGAACTCCAGCTCTTCGGGCGTGTGCGCCGCCGATACCTGCACCCGAATTCTTGCCTTTCCCTGAGGCACCACGGGATAGGAGAAGCCGATCACATAAACCCCGCGCTTCAGCAGCAGATCGGCCATGCGCGTCGCTAGCGCCGCGTCGCCCAACATTACCGGCACAATCGGATGTTCGCCCGGCAATATCTGAAATCCGCTTGCCTGCATGCGCTCGCGAAACAGCTTCGTATTGGAAAACAAGCGTTCGCGCAGCTCTGTCGTTTCGGTCAGCAGATCCAAAACTTGGATCGACGCCGCCACAATCATCGGCGCCACGGAATTTGAAAACAGATAGGGTCGTGACCGCTGCCGCAGCAGGGCGATGATTTCCTTTCGACCGCTCGTGTATCCGCCGCTCGCGCCGCCCAAGGCTTTCCCCAGAGTGCCGGTCAAAACATCCACGCGCTTCACTACGTTGTGATGCTCGTGCGTCCCACGCCCGGACTTTCCCATGAATCCCACCGCGTGCGAATCATCTACCATCACCATGGCGCCGTACTTCTCGGCCAGATTGCAAATCTCCGCCAGCCGCGCAATGTAGCCATCCATTGAAAACACGCCATCGGTGGCAATCAGCCGGTTGCGCGCGCCGCTCGCCTCCTTGAGCTTGGCTTCCAGGTCCGCCATATCGCCGTTCTTGTATCGAAAGCGCTGCGCCTTGCATAGTCGAATTCCATCGATGATGCTGGCGTGGTTCAGCTCATCGGAAATGATGGCGTCTTCGGCTTCGAGCAGCGTCTCGAATAGCCCGCCGTTGGCATCGAAACAGGAACTGTAGAGAATCGTGTCTTCCGTTCCGAGAAACTCGCTCAGCCGCGCTTCCAACTGCTTGTGAATCGTCTGCGTTCCGCAGATAAAGCGCACGCTCGCCAATCCATATCCCCACTTCGCCAGTGCCTCGCGCGCCGCTTCCACCACCGCCGGATGATTCGCCAGTCCCAGATAATTATTTGCGCAGAGATTCAGTACCGGCTTCTCGCTCGCGACCCGCACCTCCGCCTGTTGCGGACTCTCGATCAGCCGCTCTCGCTTGAATAGCCCCGCCTTCTCGATGTCATGAATCTTCCCGGTTAGGTAACTCTGAACGCTTCCATACATGCTCGGTCTCTCAACTCCTCAGCAATCCTTGACATTCACCGCCAGGCCCGCCAACGCCGTCTCTTTGTAGCGCGACTGCATGTCGAGGCCGGTTTGATACATGGTGCGAATCACATCATCGAGCGATACCTTGTGGCCGCCGGACTCCTGCATCGCCATCCGGCACGCATTGATCGCCTTCACCGCGCCGATCGCGTTGCGCTCAATGCATGGAATCTGCACCAAGCCTCCGATTGGGTCGCAGGTCATTCCCAGGTTGTGTTCCATCCCGATCTCCGCCGCGTGCTCCACTTCTTCGCTCGACGCGCCCAGTGCCCCTGCCAAGCCGCCCGCCGCCATGGAGCATGCCACGCCCACCTCACCCTGGCATCCCACCTCCGCGCCCGAAATCGAAGCGTTCTCCTTATACAAGATGCCGATCGCTCCCGCTGTCAGAAACAGCCGAACCAGTCCTTCATCCGACGAATCCGGAACAAATTCGCGATAATAGCGCGCCACTGCGGGAACTAATCCGGCCGCTCCATTGGTCGGCGCCGTTACAACACGTCCTCCCGCCGCATTCTCCTCGTTCACCGCCATTGCGAACGCATTTACTACGTCCATCGTGCGCAGCGGGTCCGTCTTTAACTCCTCCTGCACTTTCGCGTACAGCCCTGGTGCTCGCCGCCGCACCCGCAATCCGCCCGGCAAAATGCCTGTAGTATGCAGCCCGCGTTCAATGCACGCATCCATCACGGCCCAAATATGCGCAATTCTTTCCCGGACCTCCGCCTCGCTTCGCAGCGCGGCTTCGTTCTCCAGCATGAGCCGCCAAATCGGAAGCCCCTTGCGCTCGGCCCGCTCCAGCATCTCCGCGGCATTCGAAAATGGATGCGGAACCGGCAATGGCGCCGCGTCCGCAGCGGTTTCTCCCTGTTTCAAGACGAAGCCGCCGCCGATCGAGTAATACGCCTCGCTGAGCAACAAATCACCGCGCGTATCGAATACTGAAAAGCGCATCCCATTCGGATGCTGCGGCAATACCATATCGTTGTGAAACAGGAAATCGCGCGTCTCGTCGAACTCGACCTCCTGCTTGCCAAAAACTCGCAACCGATTCGTCTCCCGAATGTCGCTCACCATGGCGTCGACCCGCGCCGGATCCACCTCCTCCGGCATCTCCCCGGATAGGCCCAACAGCACGGCTTTATCCGTGCCATGTCCCAAGCCGGTAAGCGCTAGCGATCCATATAGCTCCGCCTTCACCCGCGCTATTTGTTCCAGCAGCCCACGCGCCTGCAGCCCGGCAGCGAATCGGCGAGCCGCCCGCATCGGGCCCACCGTATGGGAGCTCGAGGGTCCAATGCCGATCCTGAACAGATCGAAGATGCTGGTCTTCATAACGGGCGGTCTACACCTGCGTCCAATCCAAAATGACCTTGCCCGAGTTCCCCGAGCGCATCACTTCAAAGCCCTTTTCGAATTCGCTGTAGCAGAAGCGGTGCGTAATTACGGGCGTGATGTCAAGCCCCGATTCCAACATCACCGTCATCTTGTACCAGGTCTCATACATCTCGCGCCCGTAGACGCCTTTGATGGTCAGCATGTTGAAGATGACGTCGTGCCAGTTGATCGCCATTTCGCCGGCTGGAATCCCAAGCATCGCAATCTTCGCCCCGTGGCTCATGTTCGCGATCATTTCGCGCAAAGCCGACGGATTCCCCGACATCTCCAATCCCACGTCGAATCCTTCCTGCATCCCGAGTAGCTTCTGCGTCTCAGCAACCGGCGTCTCTCTTGGATCCACCGCCAGCGTGGCGCCCATCTTGCGAGCCAATTCCAGCCGGTACGGGTTTAGATCCGTCACTACGATAAATCTCGAGCCCGCATGCCGCACGACCGGAATCGCCATCAGCCCAATCGGTCCTGCGCCCGTAATCAAAACATCTTCGCCAAGCACCGGAAATGACAGCGCCGTGTGAACCGCGTTTCCGAAGGGGTCGAAGATCGCGGCGATCTCACGATTCATCCCGGGATTGTGCTTCCAGATGTTACTCATGGGCAGCGCGATATATTCGGCAAAAGCGCCCGGCCGGTTCACGCCTACGCCCTGCGTGTGAGCGCACAAGTGCCGCCGGCCGGCGAGACAATTACGGCAGCGGCCGCAGACCACATGCCCTTCGCCGCTCACCACTTCGCCGGGATGGAAGTCGTTGACGTTGGACCCCACCTCCACAATTTCGCCGACAAACTCGTGCCCAATCGCCATCGGTACCGGAATGGTGGCGCGCGCCCATTCGTCCCACTCATATATATGTAGGTCCGTGCCGCAAATGCCCGTGTGGCTGACCCGGATAAGAACGTCATTGATCCCGATCGTGGGCTCGGCTATGTCTTGCAGCCAAAGCCCAGGCGAGCTTTTACTTTTTACGAGAGCTTTCACGCGCGGCTCCGTTTCCTACGTGGCAACGTCATCCTCCTGTATGGTAAATCGCCATCGCCTTTGCGGGTTCCTGAAAGGGTTCCTGCTGTACGCTAGGTGTGTATTCGCGACCACCCCAAATGAAAGCCATCACTATTGTCCCCGGCACTCCCAATTCAGTCTCCGTGCAGGATGTTCCGGAACCTCCCGCCAGCGATGGAGCCGTGTTGGTCCGGGCTCTCGAGCTGGGCATCTGCGGCACTGATTTCGAGCTGATCTCGGCCGAATACGGCTGGCCTCCGCGGGGCAGCGATCATCTCATCCTGGGGCATGAATCTCTAGGCGTGGTCGAAGACGCTCCCGGAGACAGCGCGTTCAAAAAAGGCGATCTCGTCGTCGGCATTGTGCGTCATCCGGATCCCGTACCCTGTGTAGCCTGCGCGGTGGACGAGTGGGACATGTGCCGCAACTCGAAATACACCGAGCGCGGCATCAAAGAGATCAACGGCTTCGGGGCGGAACGCTGGCGGAGCGACCCCGGGTTCGTCGTCAAGCTCGACCCCAAACTTTCTGATCGCGGCGTTTTGATGGAACCCACCACCATTCTGGCGAAAGCCTGGGACCACATTTCGCACATCGGCGAACGGGCTCTCTGGAAGCCTAAGACGGTACTCGTCACTGGCGCCGGCCCGGTTGGTTTGTTGGGCGCTCTCATCGGCGCTCAGCGCGGGCTTGAAGTGCACGTGCTCGATCTGGTGACCAGTGGACCCAAGCCGCAGCTCGTACACGATCTCGGCGGCAAATATCACACTGGTCCGCTCGATAAACTCGGCTTCTGCCCGGACGTCATCATCGAATGTACAGGCGTCGCATCGGTCATCGTCGAGGCCATCAACCTGCTCGGCAACGACGGCATTTTGTGTCTCGCCGGCGTCTCGTCGCATGGCCAGCAGCAGACTCTCGATATCGGCAAAATCAATCGCACAATGGTGCTCGAAAATAGCGTGATCTTCGGGACCGTGAACGCGAACCGAAAGCATTACCAGATGGCCGCGGAAGTTCTGGCCAAAGCCGACCCAAGCTGGCTCGCGCGCATGATCTCCCGGCGCGAGCCGCTCTCTAACTGGAAGAAAGCCTTCGAGCGCCATCCCGACGACATCAAGGTCGTCATCGATTTCAACCATCGCTGACCGCAACTCGAGATTCGGCACGGCGCTCCCAATATGGCTCAGCTCATTGAAGACTACGCGCTCATCGGCAATAACGCCACCGTTGCGCTGGTCGGCCGCAACGGCTCCATCGACTGGGCCGGCTTCCCGCGCTTCGATTCCGCAGCCTGCTTCGCGGCGCTGCTCGGATCGCAGGAGGACGGCCATTGGCGCATCGCTCCCAAAGCCGAGCATCCCTCCATCAAGCGCCGCTACCGTGAGGGAACGCTCGTCTTAGAGACTGAATTTTCCACGCCCGAAGGCACGGTTGTCCTGATCGATTGCATGGACCGCCGCGGCGAGCATCAGGACATCATCCGCCTGGTGCGTGGCACCCGTGGACGCGTGCCCATGCAGCTTCAATTGGTGGTGCGTTTTGACTACGGCTCTATCGTGCCCTGGGTCAGCCGCATGGATGATGGCAGGCTGCAAGCTATCGCGGGACCCGATCGCATTGTGCTCTCGGGCCCAGTCGATTTTCGTGGCGAAGATTTCAAGACGCGCGCCGATTTCGAGATCGCCGAGGGACAGGAGATCCCCTTCGTCTTCACATGGTCTCACTCTTATCTGCCTTCACCGCACGAATTGGATGCTGCGGCAGCTATCCAGAACGTGACTCGCGCATGGGAGAAATGGTCCAACAAACACATCCCCAAAGGTCCCTATCGCGAAGCCATACTTCGATCGTTAATTACTTTAAAGGCGCTGACTCACCACAGCACCGGCGGCATTGTGGCCGCGGCAACCACATCGCTGCCAGAAGAGATCGGCGGCGTTCGCAACTGGGACTACCGCTACTGCTGGCTTCGCGATTCCACTTACACGCTGTATGCGCTCATGGAAGCCGGCTTCATCGACGAGGCTAAGGCTTGGCGTGAATGGCTGCTGCGCGCCGTCGCCGGTAACCCGAATCAGATGCAGATCATGTATGGCGTTGCCGGCGAGCGCCGTCTCACCGAATTCGATCTCCCCGAGCTCGCCGGCTATGAAGCCTCCAAACCGGTTCGAATCGGGAATGCGGCTTCGGAGCAATTGCAGCTCGATGTATATGGCGAAGTTCTCGATTCCTTCTATCAAGCGCGCTGCCGGGGACTCGAGAAACTGGATGTGGCTTGGGGGCTGCAACGAGCGCTGGTCGATCACATTGAAACAATCTGGTCCCACCCCGACGACGGCATCTGGGAGATCCGTGGTCCGCGCCGCCACTTCGTGCATTCCAAGGTTATGGCCTGGGTTGCCGTTGATCGCGCTATACGAACGATTCAGGATTTCGGCGAAGAGGGACCGCTCGAGCGCTGGATTCGCTTGCGCGCTGAGATTCACGATGAAGTCTGCCGCTTTGGCTATAGCCGCGAAATAAACTCCTTCGTCCAGTACTTCGGCAGCAAGGAACTGGATGCCAGTTTGCTCATGCTGCCGCTGGTCGGGTTCCTTCCGGCAGACGATCCCAAGATGCTGAACACGGTCGCCGCAGTGGAAAAGCATCTCCTTCGCGATGGCCTGGTGGTTCGCTACAACACGCGCAGCTCGGTCGACGGTCTTCCCGGCGATGAAGGCGCCTTTCTCGCCTGTAGCTTCTGGCTGGTCGATAACTACGTGCTGCAAAATCGACACGACGAAGCGCGCGCGCTCTTCGACCGGCTCTTGAGTCTGCGCAACGATGTGGGGCTGTTATCGGAAGAATATGACCCGCGCGAGCACCGCCAGCTCGGCAATTTCCCCCAGGCTTTCTCTCATCTGGCGCTGGTCAACAGCGCGCACAATCTTAGCCCCACGAACGACACCAAGCCTGTCCATCACCGCGCCCGCGGCAAGCACAATCAACACCGGAACCCCACTCAGGGGGAACGCTAGAATGGCAAGCAGCGGTTTGCAAGTCAAATGATGACTAACAATCAGCTTTACCTGGCGATCGGGTTGCCTTGTATGACGATCATGGTTTCATTGATTGTAAGCTTGGTTCAGTTGTCAGGCGTTAAGGATTCCATTCGCGAAATCCGTGAAGACATTCGCAGTCTGAAAGTGAAGATCAACATCCTTACCGGCAAATTTGCGGAGATAGACACACGTCTGTCGATCATTGAGGAACGCGTTAAATAGCGTTGCGCCCTGTTACCATCCCTCCCGGTCCCTCAACTTGTTTATATGCGCCACATGATGCCGGCAGTGCCACGCGTACTGACCCAGTAGCCACTCGACACTCACTGCGCCCCAATCCGGATGCTTCATCTTGCGTGCAAACTCCGCTTCGCCGAAGGACCGCAGCAGCAGCGTCCACCTTGCATGCAGCGGCTCGATTAACGCAAGCGACAGCTCCACGGGCGCGGTTTTCGCATCTGCCAATTCTGCCCAAGCGGCCTCGTCGTACGTCTTCACAGTCGTCAGGTCTTCTGTCACCGCCCAGCGGAAACGCGAATAACTGTTCAAATGGCTGTCCGCATAATGATGCACCACCTGCCGCACCGTCCACCCTCCCGGCCGGTACGGCGTCTCCAATTGCGCATCGTTCAATCCGGCCACGGCGCGCCGCAGATTCTCCGGCATCACCTCAATTTCGCGAATCCACGCCGCGCGATCTCCCGCACCGATTGCCTCCGGCGGCCGATACCGCCCGATTGGATACCGCAGCTCTTCAGTGACACTCGCGTCCGTCCTAGCGCTCATATGTGAAATCCAGCGTAACAACAAAGATTAGGTTCAAAAATCTCGCCCTACGCCGGAAAACTCGCCTGCTCGCCTGTTTTATAGGCACCTAGCATGCGAGACGGCAGGCCACAAGAGGGTTTTCCCCAACCCCAAGTGCAACTCCCCATAAGCTCTCTTGTGGCCCTCGCTAAATGGACAGCCCAACCGGCGGCCGCCTCTCAATCTTCGGCGCTCCCACACAGTACATTGGAATAGCGCTATGGATCAGGCCGAAACTTTCCCGCTACCGACCGCTACTTGGAAGGCGGATTACCTGGAAGACACGTCGGTTCGCCGCCTCGTCCTCGAGCAATATGATCGCGAGTCCGTACCTTTACGCCGCTACTTGCAATTTTTGGGCATTGATCCTGAAACGGCGCAAGAGGTCGTCCACGAAGCCTTTCTCAAGCTTCATGAGCACCTGCTCGCCGCGGGTGACCGAACCAACTTGCGCGCTTGGCTTTATCGGGTCGCTCACAACCTGGGCAGAAACACGCAAACCGCGTTTCGCTCCAGCAAGACCGATGCACTCCCCGATCTGACCGTCGCCGGCAACCTACCCTCTCAGGCCGCTTCTATCGAACAAGAGCTTCTCGCCGACGAACGCAGCCGTCTGGTGCGCACCGCTATCAATCGCCTGAGTACCGCCCAAAAAGACTGCCTGGTATTGCGCGCTCAGGGATTAAAGTACCGTGAAATCGCCGAAGTTCTGAATCTCTCCGTTTCTACCGTAGGCGAAAACATCCAACGCGGCCTCGAAAAACTGAAGGAACTTCTATGAAGGATCGTGATGAACTCGCCCTAACTCATCCTGCTGAGGATTTGATGATCAAAGCGCTAGATGATGAGTTGCCCACGGGTGATGCGCTCGAAGTGAACTCGCACCTCTCGGTCTGCGAAAGCTGCAGGCGCCGCTACCAAGCCCTTCGCCACTTGTCGGCAAGTATCGAGTTGGCGGTCGCCGCGCCGGAGTTGCAACTTTCATACGAACAACGTAGCCGCCTCGAACGCCAGCTTGAGGATTCTAAACTTGCGGCTCCCGTACCAAACGCTTCCTACGTTCTGCGCCGCCTCTCTTGGGCGGTCGCCATCGCCGCGGCGCTCGCCTTCCTTTTAATGTTCGTTCCGCAATGGAAGCGCGCGGTCAAAACCGGCCCGGTTGCGGCGGTTCAACCTAGCGCCTTTGAAGTGGATGGCGAAAGCTTTGTCGCGCTTCCGTATTCGAATCCCGATCTGCCCTTGAACGCCTCGCACGTCGTCCAGATGCAGGTGCCTGTCTCATCTTTGGCGGACGCGGGCATTGTATTCGAGCCCATATCGAATGAAATGTCCTCTTCGGATCGCTCTGTATTGGCGGACGTCTTGCTCGGAATCGATGGCCGGCCGCTTGGTATCCACGTTTTGAATGCTGAATAGAAAATCATGCAGACAGAAACAGTTCCTCGGGGGTTGCAAACAAGGAGAACAAAAATGAGAAAAGCAACGCTGACAGTTTTCGCCGCGCTGCTGTTCAGCGCGATGGTTCAGGCCCAATCCGGTGGTCCACCGCCGCCCCCACCGCCCGGCGGTCCGCACGGCTTTCATGGAGCAGGTGGCCCCGGGCCGTTCGGCTTCGGCATGCACCCGGGCAAAGTCGTCACCGGCGCTCCGTTTTCCGCCGACGCGACCGACCAGGCGACCCAAACTCTGGCCGATGGCAACACCATTCAGCACACCATCACCGGCCATATGGCTCGGGACAGCCAAGGCCGCACTTACGTGCAGCACACCATCAACGGTGGACCGCTCGCGCAAAATGGTCCCGTCAACATCATTTTTCTTTCCGATCCAGTCGCCGGCTATAGCTACGTCCTTAACCCGAATACAAAAACCGCGACGCGCCGCGCTCTAAAATCTCCAACGGGCGAAACAGACCGGGCACGTGGTCCGAGAGAGGGCGGCCCAGAATCTGCAAATCGCGTCGAGTCAGATCTCGGCACCCAGAACATCAACGGGATTACCGCCCAGGGGAAGAGTATCGTCCATACCATTCCCGCAGGCGAAATGGGGAACGCCAAAGCCATCGTCTCCACCAGCGAGACATGGTATTCGCCAGATCTGCAAATCCCGGTAATGGCGAAGCACAGCGACCCGCGGTCTGGTTCGTCGGTTTACACGCTGACTAACATCCAGCGCGGCGATCCGCCCGCGTCTCTGTTCCAAGTCCCGTCAGACTACACGATTCAAGACGCCCCCGCCGGCCGCGGTCCTCACCACGCGCCAGAGCAATAGCCGCTTTCCCGCTTTCAGATACCCGCCTGATGCTGTCGCATCGGGCGGGTTTTGTTTGCGAAGTTGCCCGCTGCCTCCAACTAGTGGTTTATTTGTCCGGCAACATGATACCCCGGCGGAATCTCAAAGACGGAAGGATGGGGCTCCGACTGGTCTATCAAGACAGCTCGCCAGAGCGTCGATCCTTCGGTTTGAGGCTTGTGCCGCTGATTCCTGCGCGCGGTCGGCTAGGTTTCATCATGGGCCCAGGCTCATCAGTGCCGGCGTTTGATCTGGAAATAGTAATTAGAAGCGCGGCTAGCCAGATGATGCAGGCGTTTTTGGTGCTAAGGCTCACAATACGCCTCCTGCGCCCGCAAGGTCGCTTCCACCCTCCTTCAGCATCACCTTGCATTGGAAAAGACTCAGTCTTGCTCTCCGGCGCTCGGCCGTTCGATAATAAAGTCGATGCGCCCGCACGCAAGCGTCTAAGGCCGGCATAGCTCAGTTGGCAGAGCGGCAGTTTTGTAAACTGCGGGTCGGGGGTTCAAGTCCCTCTGCCGGCTCCATCCCCTGCGATTCGTCTTCTGACCGATCGGTGCGATCATAGTATTTTCCCGTGAATCGAACCTTCGCATTCTACCTCTCAGGATGGGCTTTGTCAGGACTTCTTACTACTTTCCCGCTTCTTGCCGAAACTGTACCGGCGCCGCCCGTTGCCCCTCGCAATCCGCGTACTGAGGTGCGCCACGGCGCTACCGTCACCGACAACTACTATTGGCTGCGCGAACGATCCAATCCCGAAGTCATCAAATATCTCCAAGCTGAGAACGCCTACACCGAGGCGATGACGAAAGATCTGAAGCCGTTTGAAGACACTCTCTACCATGAGATGCTCGGCCGCATCAAGCAGACCGATCTCAGCGTTCCCGTCCGCCAGGGCGCCTATCTTTATTACTCCCGCACAGAAGAAGGCAAGCAGTACCCGATTCAGTGCCGCCGAAAAGGTTCCATGGACGCGCCCGAAGAAGTGTTGCTCGACCCTAACCAGTTCGCTAAAGAGCACAAGTTCGTCGGTCTTGGCGGTCTCCATGTCAGCGACGATCAAAATTTCCTCGCCTACACCATCGACTTCGTCGGCTTTCGACAGTACAGCCTGCATGTCAAGGATCTCCGCACCGGCGAAACTCTTCCCGACACCGCCGAGCGGGTCACCAGTGTCGAATGGGCCGCCGACAACAGAACTCTTTTCTTCACCACCGAAGACGCTGTCACCAAACGTTCCGACAAGCTCTGGCGCCACGTTCTCGGTTCCACGGCACCCGAGCCCCTCTTCGAAGAGAAAGATGAGCTCTACGACATCGGCCTCGACAAAACGCGGGACAAGAAGTACCTGCTGGTTGAGAGCGAAAGCAAAGACACCACTGAATTCCGATACCTCAGGTCCGACCACCCGCAAGAGGCTTTCTCAGTTTTTCTTCCGCGCGAAAAGAAGCACCGCTATTACGTAGACCATCGCGAAGGTCTGTTTTACATTCGAACCAACAAAGGCGGCAAGAACTTTGAGATCGTCACCGCGCCGGAGAACGACCCGAATCCGAAAAATTGGACGGTCTTCATTGCTCATCGCGACGACGTTTTGATCGAAGATATCGATCTGTTCAAGACCTTTGCCGTCGCCGTAGAAAAGTCACAAGCTCTCACGCGCTTGCGCCTTCACAATTTCCAAACGGGCGCCTGGACTTCCATCGAGTTCCCTGAGCCCGTTTATTCCGTTTTCCCCGGCGGTACCCGCGATTACGACTCCACCACCTATCGTTATAACTATCAAAGCTTCGTAACTCCTCAAAGTGTTTACGATTACGACACTCTCACGGGCAAATCGGCGCTCTTGAAACGCCAGGAGGTCTTAGGTGGCTATGATCCGGCGCAGTACGTATCCGAGCGCCTCTGGGCCACTGCCCGCGATGGCGTCAAGGTCCCACTCTCGATCGTTTACAAGAAGGGCCTCGAACGCAACGGCCACGCCCCACTGTTCCTTTACGCCTACGGCTCCTACGGCTACCCTACGCCCGTCACCTTTGACAGCAATCGCCTCAGTTTGCTCGATCGCGGCATGGTCTATGCCATCGCTCACATCCGAGGTGGCAACGAGATGGGCGAACAATGGCGCGAAGACGGCATGTTGATGAAGAAGAAGAACACCTTCAACGACTTTGTCGATTCTGCACAATATCTCGTCCAGGAAAACTGGACTTCAAAGGACCGGCTCGTCATTGAAGGCGCCAGCGCCGGCGGTCTGCTCATGGGCGCCGTCGTCAATCAACGACCCGATTTATTTCGCGCCGTCCATCTCGGCGTGCCTTTCGTCGACGTCATGAATACCATGCTGGATGCTTCGCTGCCGCTGACCGTAGGCGAATATCTCGAATGGGGTAACCCCAACGAGCAAGCTGCTTACGATTACATGAAGACCTACAGCCCTTACGATAATCTCGAAAAGCGCGCCTATCCGGCGATGCTGGTCACCACGAGTCTGCACGATAGCCAGGTGATGTACTGGGAGCCCGCCAAATACGTTGCCCGTCTGCGTACGCTCAAGACCGACAGCAATCCGCTGCTTCTCAAAATCAAGATGGATCCGGCCGGCCATGGCGGCGCCTCCGGCCGATATGATCGCTTGCATGATCGCGCCTTCGAGTACGCGTGGCTTCTGAGCCAGGTCGGCATCACGCATTAAGCGCAAAAGGCGGGAATGCCGCGCCGCAATATGGAAATGCTCTTCCGCGGTTACTTTTGAGCGGCGAGCCTGTCTGCGGGCCCATAGCGCATTCAGAGCGCATGGCCATTGCCGCTTGCGCCATTTCGATGGCCGTTTCCGTTGAGCGATGCCCCACCGTGCGGCTTCAAAACCACTTTGATGCACTCGTCTTGCTTGTCCCTGAAGATCTGATACGCTTTTGGCGCTTCTTCCAGCGGTAGCCGGTGCGTGATGACAAACGTCGAATCAATCTCGCCCTTTTGAATCCGCTCGAGCAATGGCCGCATATACCGGTGCATGTGCGTCTGCCCGGTCTTGATCGTAATCGACCGGTTCATGACCGAGCCGAATGGAATCTTGTCCAACAGCCCGCCATACACACCGGGAACCGAGACGGTCCCTCCATTCCGGCATGCCATGATCGCCTCGCGTAGCGCGATCGGCCGGCCCGTTTCCATCATCAGCGCTTGCTTCACGCGATCGTAGGCATACAACGGTTCTGGCGTATGCGCCTCCATACCGACGGCGTCGATGCACGAATCCGGCCCGCGTCCGCCGGTCAGATCCATCAGCGAATCGTACACATTCGCCTCTTCATAGTCCAGCGTGATTGCCTTCAGCTTCTCGCGCGCCAATCGCAGCCGCTCCGGCACGCGATCGATCGCGATCACTCGCTCGGCGCCCAGCAGATATGCGCTTTGTATCGCGAACAGACCCACCGGTCCGCAACCCCAGACGGCTACGGTGTCGCCCGGGTGTATGTTGCACTGCTCAGCCGCCATATATCCCGTCGGCAAAATATCGGAGAGAAACAAGACCTGTTCGTCGTCCAGCTCATCTGGAATTTTGAGCGGACCCACATCTGCGAATGGCACGCGAGCGTACTGCGCCTGTCCTCCCGCGTATCCGCCGGTCAAGTGTGAATAACCGAAAAGTCCCGAGGGTGAGTGTCCCCAAAGTTTCTCCGCCATCCATGCGTTCGGATTTGAATTCTCGCAAAGGGAAAACAGTTTCAGATCGCAGGAAAAACAACTCCCGCAAGCAATCGTGAAGGGGACCACCACCCTGTCTCCCGGCTTCAGGTTGCGGACGGAACTGCCGATCTCCACCACCTCGCCCATGAACTCATGCCCCAGGATGTCGCCGGCCATCGTGCTCGGGATGTAGCCGTCATACAAATGCAAGTCGGAGCCGCAGATCGCCGTCGATGTAATTTTGACGATCGCGTCGCGCGGATTGAGAATCTTCGGATCGGGAACGTCCATTACGCGAACGTCGTGCTTGCCATACCAGCAGTTTGCTTTCATATTCGCCTCGGTTTGTTGCTCATGCCCTGTCGAACGCCTCAGCCAACCGGGCTAACGCCGTGCGCGGCCCGTGCGACTGGCCTTCTATGGTCGGAATCTCGCCCGTCTCAATAACGTGTTTGAACCTCCGTAGGTCGCCCTTCACAAGCTGCCCGGGTTCTTTGCCTAGCGCCTTCGCCATGAGTACTCCAGCCTTTCCCGCAGGCGGTTCATAGTTGATCTGCGCCTTCACAAATGTTCCGTGCCCTGCCGGCGCGCGCTCGAGCTTTACCCAGCCCGAGTTCTTTACATCCGCGCCTTCCAACGATTGCCATGCGATCGCCTCATTCGGTAAATCGTCGGTGATTTCGGCATCCCATTCCAGTGTGATTCCGCCGGGTCCCTTGACCGCCCAGTGCGAGCGCCGATCGTCTAAGACATGAACTGATTCCACGTGCTGCATGAAGCGCGGCAAATTTTCCAGGTTGCGCCAGAACTGGTAACACTCATCCGGCGAACGATTCACCGCAATGCTCTGCACCGTGTTCACCACATCCGAGTCTTCAGCCGTCCCGTTCAGTTGACGCCGGCAAATCACATCTAGCGCAGTTACTCCCGCCACCGCGGCGGTTGCCGCCAAGACCCGGCCGCGTTGATTCTTATTCGAAATCATCCCGGCGCCGAGTAGCGCCAGATCTAATGCGTCTCCTCCCACTCGCGCCGTCATGGATCGCGCGGGCGTATCTTCCATCAGTACGCCGATGCCCGCGGCAATCTCGCGCATACCCATTAATCGGATTAGAGTAGCGTGGTTGCTTAGCCCAATAAATTTACTCATCCGCTTCGGCGCCAGAAGCTCTGCCGCGCCAAGCCCGATGCTGAACCAACCCAAACCACGTGCCAGTTGTTGTGCCGCCATAATCGTATCCGGAGATTGGACGCGGCACATGCGGCCAGATTACTTGCGGCTGCCCAGCGAGATCTACGGGTATTGAGTCTCGTTCTGTTGTGCTCAAGGCAAGCAAAGGAACGGTTACAGGTTGATTACGGGGCTGGCAGGGTGTGAAGCAGCGCGTTCAATGCAAGGCCGTCCAGGATCCCGAAAGGGTGGTTGGCGACCGCGACGAGAGGCTCGGAGCGCGGAAAACGCGCCTGTTCCGTCGGAGACACTTGAATTTCAACATTCAGCAGCTCCAGCACGGCGCGCGACAGCGGCGCCTCCAAATTGAGACGAGCTCTGGCGTGCAAATCACGAAGATCTTGCAACTGCAAAACCGTCTGTAAGACTTGGCGAACCGGCTTCGGAACCGAATCGAACAGTTCCGCGAACAGCATTGGGGAAGTCGTCGGCACATTCTTGTTTACCTGGGCCGGTAACATCCGCGTAAACGTCTCGTTTCATTTCTGCTGCGCCGCGAACAGATCTAATCGGAAGACCATCCGGCGTGGGCGCCGTAATTAATGGAAAGGCCGTAGGGCTATTCTTGCGTTCCGATACCAGAAACAGCGCTCTTTTCCAAGAAAGTACCGGCATTTCGCAGCTTTAGTACTAGGCCATTCGCGCTTACGGATGTATTCGAAAGCCGCTACGCTCAGGGAATGAAAACACTTATCACTCTCCTCCTTGCTTTAGGACTGGCTGCGGCAGTTGTTTCCGCCGACCCGCCATATCCTCCCTGCGACCCGTGCAGCGGACAGCCTCCGCTACTGGTTCGTTAACGCGTACGTATAGTATCGTGGCGGTTGCGGCCTTCGTAAACCGCAACCGCCGTGATCACGCTGTGGTGGATTTCGATTGCGCTTGAGCTGGCCGTCGCGGCCCGGATACTTGTCTCGCGGCTGTTGAAGGATCTCCCTGCCTTCTTCGGGTTCGTTCTCTTCAGCGCGGCCTCCGATCTTCTCTTAGCGGCGCTGTGGTCCAAGAAGCACGAGTACGAGATTGCCTGGTCCATCATCGAAGTCCTCACTGTGGCGGTCTACATTATGGTGGCGCTGGAACTCTATTTCGCGTACGACCGGCTGTACAAGCCCGATCCGGCGAATAAGCGGCTGCTCGTGGGCTGCCTGATCGGCTCTGCCTTGGTCGGATTCATCATGCTTCAGTTTGAACCGAAAGCCGATGCTCGAACAACATTCATCCTGGTCCTGACATACATCTGGTGCACATTCGTTCTCTGGTGGGTCACTGCGTTCATCGTTCTGTTCGGCATTTCGTTTTACCTCGTTTCGATCAAGCCGGCGCCAAACCTGACGCTGCATGCGCGCTTGCTTGCGACTTACTTCGCAATCAGAGTATGCGGTCAGATTCTCGTGGACGCATCCGTGCATCACACGCGCGCAGCCAGTATCGTTAGAATCACCGGATCGATTCTCTGTTTCGGCGGATGGGCGGTTTTATTACGCCGCGGCGGTTTCGAGCGCCATAAACCCAATCCGAAAATTGCAGAGGCCGCCCGCGTTGCGTGCGAGCGCATCTTGAGCGAGATCTCAGACCCAGCCGGGCGCAAGAGCTTCCACACGAGCGGTGAGGACTGAGTTCAATTTCTCAACCCTACTATTGAGCGATTCTTCGCCGAGCGGATACCCGAGCCGGAATTGCACCCCGGCGGCGAACAGTTTGGCGATGCTCCATTCAATCTGCCACCGGGTTCTGAAAAGATCGCCGAACCCCAGTTCGCCAACTCGCGCGTTCTCGCGCTGGAACGCACGCAGCCGCAGAAGGTCCCGCCGCACCATGAATAAAGTCCGGAAGAATTCGGCGGAACGCTTCCGCACGATTTTAGGAAAAGACACCACACGCGCGCATTTCTTCACTTCTGCGAAGATCGCTGGGTGAATAGTGTTGGCCAGAGTATCAATTTGTCCGTAATGAGGCTGCTGGCGGATCTGCCGCAGGACGCAGCCGGCCTGAACGGCTCTTTCCACTGCAAGAAGATACTCGAATTCCTGGATAATTCCAGGATAAACGCGGTCAAAACGAGTGCTCGGCACAGCGGTTATCAGTTTAAGATGCAACTGACGCCACGTCAAGCCCCGAATTGCTCAGACTAGGACTCTTCCTCTTCCAATTCCGAGCGAGAAAAGAGATCCTGCAACAGGGCCTGAATGACTCGCCTGTTGGAGTCGGTTTGCGGCTCCGCCATGAAAGAGACGAAAGCATATACCGCCGCGGCCATTTTGCGCGGCACAGTGACGCTCACCTGATCGCCGGAGCTGAGCGCCAGCGCGCGCGCCATCTCCTCCAATAAGTGCTCCGCCGTCATGGGACTAGCGACGGCGCTCAATCTGTCGATGAGCGATTGCTCGAGGGAAACGACGATACCGGGAACGTGACCCTCGTTCGGAACGACCGCGACTTTCCCGTGATTGTCGACAAAAAGCCTAACGAATCGCTGCAATGCGGAGGTCATGCCGCCGTGACCTCCCGCGGCTTTTCGAAATCGTTCGCGTAAGGACGGCTCGACCGCAAAGGACAACTGTGGACGATCAGGTTTCTTTTGCAGCGGCTCAATAACTTCGCGTCTTTTCAACAGACTCCTCGCAGAAATGCCTTGACTAGAAAGCTAGTTTCTAGCAAACTAGCAAGCAGCAAAGTAAGGGGTAAACGCAGCTAATGGGGACTATGCCACCTAACCCCGAAAAATGCAACACGATTCTTCGGCGGCCTGCAATGGCTCCAAACGAGCTTATGGTGGAAGTCGCCCGGTCGTCCGACCGCTGCGTCAGGAGAGTGGAACAACTCATCCGAGGCCACGTCACGTGTGCGCCCCTGGGGGCCGTCTTCGCCGCCGCGCGTAAGGCGCTTCGGATTGCGAAGCCGGAGGCAGCCACTTGCTAAGAATGGTCGCCTACCGGCTTCTCCTTTTTTGCTGCGGCTTCGCCGGGGCGTATCTGACCGGTTGGCTGATTCGCGACGAGGTCGAATACGAACGTAAAATACGCAAACAGATGCGGCAACTCGAAGGTCCGCCATGGTAGACGCGCTCTCACGCTTGCAGACTATTGCGCACGAGTGTGGACTTGCGCGCACCGAGCTCGAACAGGCACTTGGCATCACGTCGCACAGCGAGCAGATGCGGCAGGCGGCGCTCATGCACTTGGATGTGGTGAGAGCCGCCGCGTCCGCGGCTCGACGCGAGTTGGAGTCGATGAGCGTGCGCCGCGCAGAGGTCGATTCCTGACCCATAACCGAAGGGTAGTGACGATTGCCGGTCGCCGCATGCTTTACTTCCCTGGAATCCAGACCCATTACCCGGAATGAAGGTGGATTGTTGCTGTCTGTTGAAGATCGCTTGCTCCAACTTGAGCGTTTAGAACGATGGTATTGCCAAGCAACAACCTGGCAACAGTTCAGGGTAGCTTTGCCAATTGGGCTTTTCCTCGGAACTGTAGCTGGTTCGATTGCCGGTCTCGTCCCGTATCCGGCGCCTGACGAAGTTTGCCACGTCATTGCCTACCAGATCAAAATCCAGGTCGCGGCGTTCCCGCTGAGAGTAAAGTGGGGCGGCTGGTGGGATTCGAACCCACGACATCCAGAACCACAATCTGGCGCTACTACCAACTGAGCTACAGCCGCCGCAATATCATCGAGTTTACCATCGGTTCGGCGCCTCACATCAGGCTGATCGGGTCTACATCGATCATCAGCGCCGTCGCGGGCCACTTCTCTTTCTCTGCGAACCGCCGCAAATCCTTGAGCACCTCCCGCAGTGTGCTGCGCTTGAACGCCTTCAACAAAATCTGATATCGGAACTCGCTCTTCACTCGGGCCACGGGCGCCTCGGCCGGCCCCATTACGCGAACATCCGGCGGCGGCGGATCCAGCACGAACCCGAGTTGTGTCGCCATGGCCAGCGCATCCTCTTGCTTCCCGGCGCGCACCAGCACATTCGCGCAAGCCGAAAACGGCGGATAACGCATCCACTTGCGGAAATCTAATTCCTTCTTGTAAAAGCCCGCGTAATCCTGCTCGGCTGCGAAACGAATCGCATAGTTGTCCGGGTTCAAAGTTTGAATGATGACGCGCCCCGGCGCCGCCCCGCGCCCAGCCCTTCCAGCCGCCTGCGTCAGCAACTGAAAACTTCGCTCCGCCGCGCGAAAATCCGGCATACTCAGCCCGATATCGGCCAGCACCACGCCCACCAGCGTCACATTCGGAATATCGTGACCCTTGGCAATCATCTGCGTGCCAACCAAAATGTCCGTATCGCCGTCGCGGAAGCTCTGAAGAATTCGCTCGAAAGCGCCTTTCCCCGTCGCGCTGTCACGATCCAGCCGCGCAATCCGCGCCTCCGGCAGAAATTGATGCAGCTCATCCTCCACGCGCTCCGAGCCCGTCCCGAGAAACTGTATATAGTCGCTGCCGCATTGTGGGCATTTCGCCGGCACTTTTTCCGCATACCCGCAGTAGTGGCACAACATGCGCCGGTCGCGCTTGTGCCACGTCAACACCACCGAGCAATTCGCGCACATCAGCCGTTCGCCGCAAGCGCGGCACACCATGAAACTCGAAAATCCGCGCCGGTTCAAAAGCAGCATTACCTGCTCCTGCATCGCCAGCCGCTGCTGCATCTCTTCCATTAGCTTGCGCGAAAATGTCGCCTGCCGCTTAGTCTCCAGAAACTCCGTCCGCATGTCCACGATCTGCACTTCGGGCATGGGGCGCCGGGCGATTCGCTCCGGCAAAAGCAGTAGCTTGTACTTCCCGCTGTCGGCGTTGAATCGTGTTTCGATGCTCGGCGTCGCCGAGCCGAGCACCGCCACGGCCCCGGCTTGTTTGGCGCGCATCAGCGCGACATCGCGGCCGTGATAGCGCGGCGTCTCCTGCTGCTTGTAGCTGCCGTCGTGTTCTTCATCGACAACCACCAAGCCCAGATTTTGAACCGGAGCGAAAACGCCGGAACGCGTTCCCACCACCACCCGCGCGCGGCCGTCGCGAATCCGCCGCCATTGATCCGCCCGTTCCGCGTCGCCAAATGCCGAGTGCAACACCGCCACCTGCTTGCCGAACCGATGGAAGAATTGCCCGGCTACGGCGGGCGTCAGAGCTATTTCCGGAACTAGCAGCAGCGCATTCTTGCCCAAGGCCAGCGCGGCTTCGATGCTCCGCAAATATACTTCCGTTTTGCCGGAGCCCGTGACGCCTTGCAACAGAAATGCACGAAATTGATTTTCATCCAGAGCCGCACGAATCTCTGCGAATGCCTGTTCCTGATGCGCGTTGAGTACCGGCACGGGGCGTTCGAACCCGGCGCCGGGGCGCAGATCCTCCGTTTCGAGCGTGATCAACTCACGCCGCGCCAACCCTCGTGCAGCTTCGCTCGCCTGTTTGATACTTTCTGCCAGTTCGGCCAGATTGTGGCGTCCCGGATGCAGTTCCAGGAACGCCAGCAGCTCGCGTTCGCTCTTCTTCAACTTCGTTTCCGGTGTGGCACGGCGCAGAAATTCCGCTTCCAGCCGCTCCGCAGGCGCCCGCAACGGATCTCGTTCCTGGTTGTATTCTTCAACCGCTACCCAGCCGCGCTTGACGACCGCCGGCATCACGCCCCGCGCGCCTTTGATCTTTTTCGAAAGAGAATCGAGCCCCAGCGGTCTCTCCGCCAACGCCGCCAACACTCGCGACGCCGCGTCGCTGGCGTCAGTCACGATGAGCTGGCGCACGGCATCGCGCCCAGTCTCCGTCAGCGCGAATTGCGTTACGCGGCGTGTCTCCCCGGTTAAGGGCAGCATGCTCTTGACTACTTCGCCGAGCGGCGCACAATAATACTCCGCAATCCACCGAGCCAGCGCCAGCAGCCCTGAATCGAGCACCGGTTCCTCATCGACCAGCGCGATCACCTCACGCGTGTCTTGCTCCGGCGCCTGATCGTGCGCGCCTAAAACGACGCCAGTCAGCTTGCGCGTCCCGAACGGAACAAGCACGCGAGCACCGGTGCGCACTCGCGCCCGCAGCGGTAGCGGAATTTCGTAGGTAAAGAGTCTATCCACCGGGACCGGCAGACCGACGTCGCAGAAACGAGAGCCCTCAGCTATTGAGTAACTATCTTCAATCATCAATCTCGGCAATCGACTGGAACACAGCCTTCAGCGCGGGATAGAGCGAGCGGTAAATCGCATATCGCTTCTCATACAGCGCCGCTTCCTGCTCCTGAGGAGCTTTCGCGCTCACTTCGTGGACTGCCTCGTGACAGACTTCCGCCGCGCTCGCGTATTCTCCCGTCCCGACCAGCGCGAGCAACGCCGCGCCGTAAGCCGAGCCTTCCTGCGTCTCCAGTGTCGCCACTCTTCGGTTGAAAATATCGGCAAAAAGTTGATGCCAGAACACGCTCTTCGCGCCGCCGCCGGACAGCCGAATATGGCTCGCCTGCGCACCCAAACCAACGATAACCTCGAGCCCGTCCTTTTGACTAAAGCAGACGCCCTCCAAAATCGCGCGGATCAGATCGGCCCGCTGATGCTTCGCCGTAAGCCCGATCCATCCCGCCCGCGCGTTGGCGTCCAGGTGCGGCGTACGCTCGCCCATCAAATAGGGCAGCCAGAACAAGCCATGCGCCCCACTCGGCGACAGCGTCGCCTCCGCCGTCAAATCGTCGTATTCACAATCACGTGCAAAGCGGTTGCGAAACCACTGCAAGCTCAACCCGGCGCCCTGCGTAACTGCCATCACATGCCACGCTCCGGGGATGGCATGACAGAAAGTGTGAACCCGCCCGGCGGGATCGTACGCCGGCTTCTCCGAATATGCGAACACCACCCCGGATGTGCCAATGGTGCAAGAGACCGAACCCGGTTGCACGATGCCGTTCCCGATTGCACTCGCCGCCTGGTCTCCCGCGCCTGCCACCACCGGCGTGCCTTCCGCCAATCCCGTCAACTCCGCGGCGCTGCTTGAAATCTTCCCTGAGACCGCGCTCGATTCAAATGCCCGCGGAAGCGTTGCCCGATCCAGGCCAAGCCCCCGGATCATTTCATCCGACCACCGGCGTTCCGCCACGTTGAACAGCGCTGTGCCGCTTGCGTCCGAAACGTCGGTTGCAAACTCGCCCGTCAACTTGTAGCGCAGATAATCCTTCGGCAGCAGAATATGACGGATGGATGCAAACAGTTGCGGCTCGTTGTCCCGTACCCATAGCAGTTTTGGAAGTGTGAACCCGGTCAATACCGGATTCGCGGTGGACCGCAGCACGCACTCCACTCCCAACTCCGCGTTGATGAAGTCCACCTGCCGTTGGCTGCGTTGGTCGCACCAGATCAGCGCTGGCCGGATCACCTCCCCGCGCTCGTCCAGCAGCACCAGACCGTGCATCTGTCCCGTGAGGCCGACGCCGGCGACCTCACTTCCCCCAAGTCGCGCCTCCCGCAGCACGCCCTGAATTGCGATTTGTCCCGCGCGCCACCAATCGTTGGGATCTTGCTCCGCCCACAGCGGCTTCAGCATCTGCATGTCCGCATGCGGCGCCGTAAACGAATAGCGAACGCGGCCCTTGCTATCCACCAGCAGCGCCCGTGAGCCCCCCGTGCCGACGTCAAGCCCGAGCCAATACATAAGATCTCCCGCGCATCAATAACGTGAAACTAGCTTGCTCGCAACGCATGCTGCAAAGGCAAATACGCCGCGCCAAACAAGCCTGCGTCGGCTCCCAAAAGCGCCTTCTCGATTCGCGTTCCGGTGCGCGCATAAGTAAAAGAACGCTTCTTGACTTCAGTAAACATACTCGGAGCAAACAGGTCCCAGGCTGGTAACGGTCCGCCACTCAGCAGATAGAGAGGAAAGTTAAAGACGTTGATGAGGCTCGCGATCGCCACCCCAAGCGCGCGCCCCACTGACTCGAATACCCACAACGCTCGTTCATTCCCTTTCAACGCAAGTTCATACACTGAGGCTGAGGTCGTGTCGCGGCCAAAATGCATCATGCGTCCCATGGCGGCGATTGCCGTGGCCGAAGCATGTTTTTCCAGACACCCGCAGTTCCCGCATCCGCACGGATTGCCATCCGGAAATACGGTCATGTGGCCGAACTCGCCTGCCATGCCCAGAAACCCGTGAAGGACTCGGCCGTCGATGATGATCCCGCCGCCAATGCCGGTACCCAACGTGAGCAGAATCAGGTCCTTCACATTCTTGCCCGCGCCCCGCCACATTTCGCCCAGCGCCGCCGCGTTAGCGTCGTTCTCGAGCATGATCTTCGTCCCGAGCTGCCGTTGAATTTCGTCCCGCACAGGAAAGCCTTGGAACCCGGGAAGGTTGGCCGATCCAATCACAATACCGGTATCGATATCGATGAACCCCGGAACGCCAATCCCGACCCCGCATAGCCCGTCGTTTGCAACACGCGAGCGCACCTCGTGAATGGCGGTCACGATTTCCTTCACCACCCGTTCGGGTCCCGCGTCGAAGACGGCCGGAACCGAGACCCGGTCCAGAACCTTTCCCTCGCTGTCTATCGCTGCCACGCGTAGATTAGTGCCGCCGAGGTCTACGCCGATCGAGTAGGCCGACATGCGCCCAGAATCATAACAGATGCACCCTTTCTGCTAGAGGTGCGGCCCATTCGTTCCGCTTCCAACCTCAGCCGGCACATGCGCTACCTCCAGCCAGAAATGCGCCGCCGCGCGAATAGTCTCAAAGAACCCATCCAGGTCCGATGGTTTGCGGAGATAACAGTTCGCGTGCAGTTCGTAAGCTTCGCGAATATCCCGGTCAGCGTCAGAAGTGGTCAGCACCGCTACGGGAATCAGCCGCAGACGTTCGTCCTTCTTGATAAATCCGAGAATCTCGCGTGAATCCGACTTAGGTAGGTTGAAATCGAGAAAAATCAGTTGCGGTGTCGGCGCGTCGCTGTACTTCCCTTTGCGCTGCAGAAATAGGAGCGCTTCATCCCCCTCCGCCATCACGTGCAGATGAATTGGCGGATGGAAGTCCCGCAGCACCTCCCGCATCAGACGCACATCCGCCGGATTATCTTCCACGATGAGTATGTCGCGGTGCCCTGACAACGCTCGTTAGTTTAGCTTATTTAAATACTCGCCATTTCAGAAATCTCGAGAGCGAACTTGCGACAATAAGCCCGTGCCGAAATGCTCGCTTGCGCTCCTCCTTCTGGGTTCTTTTGCGTTATCCGCTCGCCAGTCGCCCGCTCCACCTAAACTGCCGACGTTCGATGCCCGTGTCGCCTCGCTGCAGAAACTGGACGGCCTCTTTCCGCTCTATTGGGACGAGCGCTCGGGCAAGATGTGGCTCGAAATCGATCACCTTGATCAGGAGTTTCTCTACATCACCGCCTTGTCGGCAGGAGTCGGATCGAATGATCTGGGGCTCGATCGCGGCAGCATGAATCAGCCTGAAGTCGTCACCTTTGTGCGCTCCGGACCCAAAATTCTGCTCATCCAATCCAACTACGATTTCCGCGCCACCAGCGCGGATGCAGCCGAGCGCCGCGCCGAGCGGGATTCCTTTGCCCGCTCTACTCTGTGGGGTTTTGAAGTCGCAGCCGAAGACGGCTCGCGCGTGTTGGTAGATGCCACTGATTTCTTTTTGCGTGATGCCGCCGGCGTTGCGGCCCAGTTGCGTCAGCAGAAGCAGGGCGATTATCACGATGACCCGAAACGTTCTGCTTTCTACCTGCCGCTGACCAAAGGGTTTCCAAAGAACACCGAAATCGAAACCACCATTACCTTCACTGGCCAGGCCACGGGCGAGTTCATCCGATCCGTGACTCCCACCCCCGATGCAGTAACGGTGCGAGAGCATCAATCGTTCGTGGCCCTCCCGGAACCCGGTTACAAACCTCGCGTCCAGGATCCGCGCGCGGGATTCTTCTCCGTCGACTTCATGGATTTCTCCACGCCTATCGACGAGCCGGTCACCAAGCGCTATATCGCCCGCCATCGCCTCCAAAAAAAAGACCCGAATGCCGCGCTTAGCGATCCCGTGGAGCCGCTTGTGTACTACGTCGATCCCGGTGTGCCCGAGCCGGTGCGTTCGGCGTTGATCGAAGGTGCGAGTTGGTGGGGTCAGGCTTTCGAAGCAGCGGGATTTCGCAATGCATTTCAGGTGCGCGTGCTGCCCCCGGATATCGATCCCATGGACGTGCGCTACAACCTCATCCAATGGGTGCATCGTTCGACGCGGGGCTGGTCGTACGGGAATTCGCTGGTCGATCCGCGCACCGGCGAGATCATCAAAGGCATCGTTTCCCTCGGCTCGTTGAGATCGCACCAGGACTATCTCATTTTCGAAGGGCTAATGGCGCCTTACGCCCCCGGCCACGACGACACCAAACCGCTCACCGATGCCGTTTACGCCCGTCTGCGCCAACTCGCTGCCCACGAAGTAGGGCACACCCTTGGCCTTGAGCATAACTTCCTCGCCAGCACGCATGGCCGAGCCTCGGTCATGGATTACCCGGGCCCCCGCATCGACGTGCGCGCGGATAACACCTTCGATCTCTCTCATGCTTATGCCACGGGCATCGGCGAGTGGGACAAGGTGGCCATTACTTGGGGCTACTCGGAATTTCCGCCCGGCGCTGACGAGCATGCCGCGCTCGACAAAATCATCACCGATGCAGCCCACCGCGGGTTGACGTTCATCACCGATTCCGATAGCCGTCCGCCCGGCAGCGCCCATCCACAAGCCCACCTCTGGGATAACGGCCCGAACGCAGTCGATGAATTGAACCGCATGATGAAGATCCGCTCCATCGCGTTGTCACGTTTCGGCGCGAACAATATCCGTGAGGATGCGCCCATGGCCACGCTCGACGAGGTCCTGGTGCCGCTCTATTTCCTGCATCGCTATCAAACCCAGGCCGCCAGCAAAGTGCTCGGTGGCAACGAATACACCTACGCGTTGCGTGGCGACGGCCAACCGATCACCCAAATCGTCCCCGCCGAAGAGCAACGCCGGGCCTTGCAGTCATTGCTCGCCACAATCGATCCCGCGAACCTCACCATACCCGAGCGCATCCTGAATTTGATCCCGCCACGGCCGCCCGCCTATCCGCGCACCCGCGAGACCTTTCCTTCAAAAACGGGCGTTACCTTCGATCCGCTCGCCGCCGCTGAAGCCGCAGCCGACATGACCATCAGCCTGATTTTGAATCCGGAACGCGCGGCCCGGCTCGTTCAATATCACGCCGAAAACAACGCCAATCCTGGCTTGAGCGAGGTGATTGACACGCTGCTCAAGTCCACGTGGCAAAAGCCCGATCCGGCCGGTCTTCCCGGAGAAGTCGCACGGATTTCAAAGCGTGTGGTGCTCATTCGTCTGCTCGCCTTGGCTGCCGATGAAAACGCATCCACAGAAGTGCGCGCCATCGCAACCGCTCACATCGCGAATCTCAAAGCCGGGCTCGAAGGTCACCCTGACGCCTACGCCGCGCAACTCATGGCGACCTTCGAGCGCGACCCCAAGCAGCTCCAACTTCCGAAGCTCGAAGAACCACCACCCGGCCAGCCCATCGGCGACGAGCCGTAATGCTAACGGCCCGGAAATAAATTTGGGCCAGGGAACGCGCCCCTGGCCCAACGCGTCACGCACTCACTTCAACTGCCGGTCACGATGCAGAAACCGACATCTGCCGACTTGCCGTTCCACAAGCCGGGCGCGCTGTCCAGGATGGTGTTATCCCATACGTCGAGTTGCACCACGTACCCGCAGGACGGCATCCCCGTTAGCGACAGCGACCACGTCGCGCCCGGAGCAGGTCCCGTGTCGGAAATGCCGCTCGAGGGCGACGGCTCGTTCGGGGTTATGCTCGAGCTGGTCAACGTTCCCAGGCTGTAGTGGCCGATTTGTCCCGTTGTGCCGGTGCCTGACTCGGTGGCCACGAAATGCCCATTGATGGTGGGAGTTGTGCTTGGGTTGAACTGCTTGCAATCTCCGCCGCTATCGATATGAATGTCGGCAATCGGCTGCGTGTTGTCAACCTGGATGAGGTAGTTCGGCGTCCGGCCGATCACCGTGCCCGAACTGTCGGCAATCTCCAGCCACAGGTTGTACAGGTCGTTTCCCGTCGAGTCCCAGTACGCCAGGTTGTCGTCGATGTTCTGGCTGTTATCCAGATAAGTAAAGAACCCGCCGGGGCCCGGGCCGTTATTCGTGCTTACGCCCAGACCATTGGTCACAAGAACCGGTTCGGTGAGCATCATCGGAAACGCTGAGCTCGTATCCTGCACCCACACGCGATACTTGAAGCCAACCGAAGGCAATCCTTGTACCACGATTCTTTGGCCGAACGGACACTGACGGCTCGGGTCATACGGATCTGCGGGCGTGCCTTGCAGTGCGAATAGCGCTCCAGGCAGTGTTGTCCCCGGTCTCGCCGTTACTCCGGTCGTATCGATCTGGGCGACGCCAATACCGCCGATGATCGCGATGTTGGGCGTCCCCACCTGGAACGGCTGCCCGGATGGAATCTGGACCAGCGCATTCGATTGATTCCCCCACGCCGGCACGTAGTTCGGGTTGTTTGTCGGGGGCGCGGTCTGCCAGGAAAGAATGGCTCGAACCTTTGCTGTTTGCGGCCCCTTGTCGCAGGGCTGCATATGGCTTGCCAAGTCGACCGGCACCGTTACCGCATATTCCAAGCCGTTTGCGGGAAGACTGGAAATGTCGTGAACGTTCAGCGTCGCAGTTCCTACATATTGAAAACCGCTGCCCCAATCCACGTAGAAGGCCACGTATTCTGTGCTCCCCGCGGTGCAGAGTCCGCCATTGAAGCCGTAGGGCAGCTTCATTTTCACCACGCCTGCGAGCATGCTGCGGTTCACGTCGAGCCCCACGCAATCCAATTCTTCGTAATCCGTGTTGCCGCTGGTCGAGAGAATCGTTCCGATGATATCGCCAATATTTACATCCACCGCCGAAAGCGAAGCCGGCGTCTGAACCACAGACAACTTGGCAATTTCCGGATACAGGAAGCGCGCTGCTGGAACGGGCTTGCCCTTATATAGCTCCGAGACCCCGGCCACGCTAAGCGACTTTTTCGGCGCCGCCGGAATCGCCTGTTGCACGTCCACAGCCTGCAGCACACTCTCAGGAAGCTGCACCTTTGACAATGCCAGCAATTGTTCCAAAATAATCAATTTGAACGCCGGGCTCTGAATACTTACATTCACTACGTTTCCCCAAGCCGGAGTAAAGGCCGGCGTATTAGCCGGTGGTACGTAATTCCAGGAGAGAATTGCGCGCACCAACGGCAGGTTCTCAATGAAACAAATTTCTTCGGGCAAAGTAACCGGCACAGCCACGCTGTATTCAAGCGGCTTCGGACCCGGAATATCGTACGCCGTAAAGCTGGCTACGCCTTGATCCTGCCAGGTTTTGCCGCCGTCGAATGACAAATAGAACCGAACATATTCTTGTGACCCGGTCGAGCACACGCCTCCGTCATACCCGGACGTCTCTTTGATCGAAACCACTGCCTCGAGCCGGCTAAGCGATGGCGAGTAGCCGACGCAGCCCAACTGCTCGTACGACGTGTCGCCTAAAATGTTTAAAATCGGCTTGAGTTTGCTGTCCTGCAGATTCCCGAAGTAATTGGGGTTAGCGAGCAGCAGCAGTCGCAGGTTTGCTCGCGCCTCAGCGGGTGGCAATGCCGAAATCGAAGCCTGGCTGCTCTTGTTTGAAACTTTCGAGCTGTCTTTGACGCTCATGTTTTCCTCCTCTGGTCACACTCTGTGCAATCACAGAGCTAGTGATTCGGAGTCTAAGAGCGTTTCAATTACTTAATCGGAGTGTTCGAATCCCCGCCAGTGCGAATGGAAGCCTTAGTACTGCTGAGGAATCAGATTCTTTCCCCGGTTGTGAATCCAACCGAGAATCCCAGAGGGCACCCACACAATCAGTGGTATGCCGACCGGAATGGCCGTCAACAGACCAACAATAATGCCTTTGATACGGGCCGTTTCGCGATCGTCGCCGTACCATTTCATCTGCGCTTTTTCAGTGACCGACCCAAGCACGGTGCCAACGATCGCCGAGATGCAAAACAAAAGCGGCAAGCTAAGTCCGGCTGTGGCGGCAACGCTGAGAGCGCCGCCGCTAAACAGCATGAAATCCACAACGAACGCGAGAAAAGCAATGCGCGGATCGAGGCCGAACTTCTGGCCAAAGCCTTTTGACGAACTGTGGTGCGCTTGCGAACTGGAATCTTGCGGCGTCTGCTGTACGGCGCCAGGATACGGCCTGACTGGGCTGTGATCCATTCCGCACACGCCGCAAAACCGGTATGTCTCGTTCATTGCAGTACCGCAGCGCGCGCACGCCCTCATAGCTCGCTCCTTCAGCGAAACTCTCGTCTGTTTCGCTGATTACATTCATTCTAGCTCTTTCGAATCCCCTCCAGCACCACTTCCTATAGCGCATCTGCAAATTTTTGTGCCGGCGGCCGGTGACCCGGCAGCAGTCGAAAATAGAGTGGTCCAAACAGCGCATCCACCACCGCCCGGTTCAACATCGGCGACCATAAGCCGGCCTTAGCCCTAGCGTTCAGCCTGTGTTAGTCTGGGGCTTCCGTAATCCGCATGCCGCATAACGACCGCGAGCTCGGAATGCATCGCCGCATCACGCGCCGCGATTTCTTGAACGGTATCGCCATAGGCGCCGGTGGGCTCGCGGCAGCATCAGAGTTCGCCGCCACGCCTGCGGATCTATCGGACCCGGAACAAGCGGCCGACTATTATCCGCCCGTGCTCACGGGCATGCGCGGGGACCACGACGAGATCTATCAAGTCCCTCACTCCGTCCGTGACCATACTTTTTGGCAAACTGCCGGAACGCCGTTCGACACGGGCGAAGAGTACGATTTGGTGATCGTGGGAGGCGGCATTAGTGGATTGGCGGCCGCGCATTTCTACCGCAAGGCGACAGGCAACGGCAGCCGCATTCTCATCCTCGAGAATCACGATGATTTCGGCGGTCACGCCAAGCGCAACGAATTTCATCAGACTGGGCGAATGCTGCTCGGCTATGGCGGAACGTTCGCCATCGAAAGTCCCCAGCCTTATAGCGCCGTCGCGAAAGGCCTGATCGACGAGCTAGGCATCGATGTTTCCTCTACCGCGCGTGTCTTTGATCGCAAGCTCTACCCCGCTCTCGGCCTGAGCCCCTCGGTCTTTTTCGATAAAGAGACGTTCGGCCGCGACGTGCTCGTCGTTGAGCCAGTGCCTGACTGGTACTCCGATCCCGCGCCCAAGCTCACCGCCGACGAACGCTGGAAGATTTTCTTCGATGCCGCGCCTATCGCGGAGGCCGCCAAGCACGACCTTCGCCGCTTGTACGAAAAAAATGCAGATTACCTTCCTGGCCTATCTTCGGACCAAAAGAAAGCGCGCATGGCTCGCATGAGCTATGCCAAATTTCTGACCGATTGTGCCCACGCTCACCCGGACGTTGTGAAGTACTTTCAAGCCCGGCCCTACGGGTGGTTCGGGCTTGGAATCGACGCGGTCTCGGCGCAAGATGCCTGGGGTCTCGGATATCCAGGCTTTGATGGCATGAATCTTGATCCCAAACCGGGTCCAGGCCAGAACCGGGACACCATTCGAAGCGAAGCAGCAGAGCGCTACTTCTACCACTTCCCGGATGGCAATTCCTCCATCGCGCGACTGCTGGTACGCAGGCTCATCCCCGAAGCTGTCCCAGGCAGGAACGCCTTGGATATCCTCACTGCACGCACAAACTTCGCGCAGCTTGACAAGAAGAGCTGCGCTACCCGTATCCGCTTGAACAGCACTGCGGTTCGCGTCCGGCACATGGGCGATCCGGCGTCGGCGCAAAATGTCGAGATAGCATATGTGCGTCTGGGTAAGTTACAAACTGTCCGCGCACGTAAGTGCATTCTTGCCTGCTGGCATGTAATGATTCCCTATATCTGCACGGAATTGCCCGAGGCCCAGAAGACCGCTCTCGCTTCTGCCGCCAAAGTTCCACTAGTGTACACGAATGTTGTAATTCGTGACTGGAATCCTTTTCAGAAACTTGGCGTAAGCTCCGTCTATGCACCAGGCAGCTTTCATAGCGAGGTAAGTTTGGATCTGCCGGTAAGCATCGGTAATTACAAATGCCCGCGCACGCCTCGCGAATCCATTGTCATACACATGCAGCGAGTGCCCACTAAGCCGGGCTTGCCTTCACGCGCCCAGCATCGTGCCGGCCGCCTCGAACTTTTCAATACATCCTTCGAAACGTTCGAACGCAATATCCGCGACCAATTGGCGCGAACTCTCAGCGCGGGCGGTTTCGATCCGGCCAAAGATATCGCCGCTATCACGGTGAATCGCTGGCCGCACGGTTACGCGTATGAATACAATTCGCTCTGGGACCAATTCTGGCTCGAAGGCGGTCCGCAGCCCTGTGTCGCCGCAAGGCAGCCTTTCGGTAGAATCACCATCGCAAATTCCGACGCCGGGGCATACGCCTATACGGACGGCGCCATCGATCAAGGTCATCGCGCCGTTGAGGAACTTATGGCTCGGGCCTGAGGACTGACTGATGCGTACATCTCTCTCTTCGCAAGAAATCTCGGAACTTACTCGCAAGCTGAACTATGGCACTTGGCGTTTTCAAAAAGGCTGGGCGCCGCTTGCCATAGCCGACGCCGAAGGTTGTTTCTTTATCGATGCCGCGGGTAAGCGCTATCTCGATTTTTCTGCGCAGCTCATGTGCGTCAATTTGGGCCATAAGAATCCGGCCGTCATCGCCGCGATCGAAGCTCAAGCACGCGCGCTCCCCTACATTGCGCCGGGCTACGCCACAGACGTGCGCGTCGAATTGAGCCAACTTCTCCTTGACGTCCTCCCCAAAGGACTCGAGAAGTTTTTCTTCACCACCTCAGGGACTGAAGCCAACGAAGCGGCTTTCAAAATCGCCCGTCTCTTCACCGGAAAATCGAAAATCGTATCCCGCTATCGCTCCTATCACGGCTCTACTATGGCCTCCATCGCGGCCACCGGAGATCCCCGGCGCTGGCCTTCCGAACCCTCCGCCAAAGGCCAAGGCGTTATCTTCGGGCCGGAAGTCAATTGCTATAACTGCCCCATACGTCATCGCTATCCGGAATGCGACATTGCATGCGCGGACTACCTGGAGCACATTATCGAAAATGAGAGTGATGTCGCTGCCGTGCTCATCGAACCCGTGGTGGGCACTAATGGCGTTCTTGTGCCGCCTCCGGAATATTTACCGCGTCTCCGCCGTATCTGTGACCGCCAAAATGTGTTACTGATTGCGGACGAGGTGATGAGCGGTTGGGGCCGCACGGGTAAGTGGTTTGCGGTCGATCACTGGGACGTTCAGCCTGATATCCTCGTTACCGCCAAAGGCATAACGTCCGCTTACATACCGCTCGGTCTCTGCGCCACCACGAAACGTGTCGCCGATTATTTCGAAGATCACCTCTTCGCGCACGGCCACACCTATGAAGCACATCCCATGACGCTTGCGCCTGCCGTCGCAACTATCCGCGAGATACAGCGCCTGAATCTAGTAGAGCGTGCCGCGGAGATGGGCGCTTATCTCGGCCAGCAGCTTGCGATGCTCAAGGACAAGCACCCCTCCATCGGAGATGTGCGCGGCCTCGGTCTCTTCTGGGCCATCGAACTGGTCAAGAACCGCACTACCAAGAAGCCTTTCAATACCAAGCAAGACAAAATTTCCGGCAAGCCTCTCCTGGTTGACCGAATCGCCGGTGAAATGTTCAAGGCGGGCGTCGCCGTCATTTCATGGATTAGTCATTTTGTCATCGCACCGCCGCTGATCATTGAAAAACAGGAGATTGATCTCGGAATCCAAGCTTTCGATCGAGCTCTGGCGCTCGCCGACGAGCAAATCGAAATGCCCGCCTAAGCAACGCCAGCCGGCGCAACTTCCTGCCGCTTCCGGGGTAAGTTACTTCATCGCGCGCCGTTGCCGGTAAACGCCGAGACCAACGGCACTGAGGCCCAGACCCAAAAGGAACATCGATGATGGCTCTGGGGTCGCTGGCATGATCTGGCTCACTGTAAGGGCGTTCTCCAGGCTAAACCACGATGACCCGCCCGGCGCGAGCCCCGGCCCAAAGTTAACTGTACCCGTTGTTTGCGAGGCGTTCACGCCGCTAAAAGTTACACCAGCAGGCGCATAACCGCTCGGGTCCGTAGCGCCGGCACAGCCTGGAATCGTTCCATAGTCCCCGCTGCATGCTCCATCCCCATCGAAACCAAAAATATTAAGCGGACTGGTCAACGACAGGGAGTCAAGTGTGCCGCCCGACTTGTTTAGAACCCCTACTAAGGTGTCGTCGGCCCCATCGAGGGGCCCCAGGTCCGGACTGGAAACAGCGACCGTAAATCCGTTGGCACTGCCGCCGGAGACCGATGTAACGGTGATCAAAAATTCACACCCGCTAGTATCCAATCCCACGGCCGGACATTCCGGGTAACTCGTGGCAGCATACGCCGATGCCCCCATAGCAATCGCCGTTAAAACCAAACAACCGAATATTTTCATCAGAATCTCTCCTTTCTCAACTTACGGCTTAGTGCTTTGTAGATAGGAGCATGAATCATTCTGAGGCGCTTAATCTTCTTCCTCACTGGCTGAATAGTACCAGTACTATTGTTCAACAGTGTTAAAGGAATTACGGAATCCGGCGCAATACTCCGTCGATTTGCTGGACAAGGTGGAGCTTTTGAGATCGCGTTGCATGGTCGCGACGATGCGCGCCGTCTCGCGGCGGTGTCGATGACGTGGTAAACACTCTCAAAATCTGGACCCTGCCGAACAAACGCGGCCGGCGGCTTGAGGCGAACGCCGAATGGTGTCGCCGCTTCATTACTTTATGGCGTAGTCAAAGTCCACTAAGCCGTTCCGGTAGTCAATTGTCAACCGGAACATGGCGAGAACCGGAAGGCCAAGGATACCGGCCATCCGAAAATCTTGATGCTCCGGTGAGTTGTTCAAGTTGAATGCTGTTAACCCTAAGTTCCTTTGCCGAAAACGGCCAAACTGCAGCTCAGCTTTGTCAGCTTCGAACACGTACTTGACCGAACCGGATACCCCTTTCACGCTCACATAATCAGTTCCGCGAATTTTCGTTGATAAACGGGCAAACGTTGAGTCGATATTTGAAAGCGACGCCCCGGTATCTAGTAAGAACAAACCCCAGGTTTTCCCGTTCATCTTGGTGAGCGCGTATAAGTGCGAGCCGAAACGAAAAACCGGAGTAAAAGATTTCTCGTCTTCCGGTATAACACGATCATAGCCCTGCGGATTCACGGGGCGCTCCGGCAGCGGTGTCAGATGAAGAAGCCGCTTCTGAAAATCTATATGAACCAGATAATCGGAAAAGAAGTCTGCTCCGATCAGCCCGTCTTCTTCGCCGGCAATTCGGCCCTTTCCTTCAATGACTTGGAACATACACGTCTTGTATTGCAGGGTCCCGATTTTGCATGTGTCCGCAACAGCGGCGAATGCACTCCGTGCACCCTTGTCGCCAATGCCTCGCTCTTCAAAGGAACCTAGGTGATTTAGCCCCAGCTTATCGACCGCGCTTTGGGTAATCAGGATGCCGCTGGCGCCCGTGTCAAACATCAGGCGCACAGGGCGGGCTCCTTGAATGGAGACTTCCACGCCAACACCTCTCACATCCTTCGGACTGCTCATCAAGTAATAGATAGGAAACGTCACTTCCTGCCGCGCGCCTTCGAGCTCGAATAGTTTACGCCCGTTCAGTTCTCCTTTTACGTCGGAAACTGTCTCCTCATCCTGTTCGAAATGCTTGTAGAACCATGGATGAGCCGCCCTAAACGGGCCCTCTAACTCCTTGCGCTTTGCCGGCGCCGCGTATCTCAAGAAAGCCAAAGTGATGAGCGCATCGTCCGGGTCTACCTCATAGGCCTTCAGGCACAAGATCCGGGCTGAGCGATACAGCGACGCCGCATGGAATATCCGGTAGAGCCCATAGTAAGCACGGGGCGTTGGATCCTTCAGCTTCAAGGCAGCTCTAAACAGCTTTTTCGCCTCGCCCATATCGCTCATGTAATACGCGAATTCTCCGCGAGCAGCTATGACCTCAGGTGAATTCGGGAAGGCGGTTGCATCTGCATCGGCCGCGTCCGCCGCCTCGTCCACTCGGCCTTCGTAGACCAGGGCCGATAACAGAGCAGCCGCGATAAGTGGATCCTGCGGAGTCTTGGCCGCGGCAGCTTGAAGCAGCGGAATTGCGGTCTTATAATCGCCGGTCTTATAAACCGTAATACCGTCGCTTGCATCGGCCAGCACGGCGACAGGCGCAATAATGGTGAAAGTTAGACAAAGCGAGAGAACTCTGAACATGGTGAACCCCGGCTCTCCAGACAAGCCGCAACGGTCTAAGTTACCTTAGGATCACCGTATTGTATCGGACTTAGCGTGACCTGACAATTGCCCTTACTATTTGACCGGGGGAGAGAAAAACCCGTTTTTCAACCCGGCTTGTGCGTCCGCTCCGAGCGATAAGGCAATCGCCAGATATTTAGCAGGTCTTGGCAGCCCTGATCGAAGCTCCTTCGGAAATCCACTTGTTGAGCGGACAAGGCCCACGACAGTTCATCAACGTCGCAAGTCTTATAAAGGACCGGGATGATGCGGTCGTTGTAACGGTCTGCCCGGAGCGCGTAGGTCAACTCGCGCCTTATCCATTTCGAGCGCACCGAATCAGGCGAGAGTATCACTAAGAACCAGTCACAGCGTTTCAGCGCAGCGCCAATCTCGTCGTGCCATTCTTGCGCTCCTCGGATACTCCGCCTGCTAAGGAAGCTCCTGACGCCATATGTACCTAATACATCCACCAACCGTGCGGCGAAGTTCAGGTTTTTGCTGGAATAGGAGATGAATACCTCAACCGGTCTGACGCTTCGTTTGCGGGACATTGGGGGGTTGATTCAGCAGTTCAACAATTTGACTGCTGGTCTTGTTCGGACCTGCATAACGAATCGGTTGTAGCGAACTAAGAATCCACGGAGCCTCCTTGGTCTGACGGAGAATGACCGGAATCAGGCGCCCCCGAAGATGCTTGGCTCCCAGCGCATATTCAATCTCGTGAGATACCTCCCGAGATGCCATCGCTTCGGGAGAGATAAACACGATCATAGCCTTCGCAGAATCCAACGCTGATTGCAGCTCAGACGCCCACTCTGAACCGGCCAGCAGATCATAGTCTGGGTCCCAAACCGTCAACTCGGCCTGGCGCAACCGGTCGGCCACCTTCTGGACCACGTCTCGGTCGGCTCTTGAATAGCTCAAAAATATTTTCAGGTTCTTGGCGTCTGATTTGGCCATCCGAGAGGCTCCGATTACCAGTCTACGCAATTCGGCAGCCCCTCGCCATCGCCTCTAACTCAGGCTCCAACCCTTCCGGAACTTGGGCCGCAGATATGTATCCGCCTCCGAGTTATTCGTCACCCGCATCTTCGCGCTATCCCACTCCAGCTTGCCCTCAAACCGCAGCGCAAGAACACCCAACGTGACCCACTCGGTAAACGGCGCCGCAACGGCGAAATTCGAGCACGCCGGGTCACCGCCTTTGCACGCCCGGATCCAATCCCGGTAGTGCCCGGGCGAGCGCGTCAACAGCTCGGGCGGGAACTGGTAGCCCCGCATCTTCTCCACTGGAATCAGGCGCGTCCACTCGCCGTAAGTGCCGCTCGTGATAAAACCCTTGTCGCCCACGAACAGGCTCCCATTGCTGCCCCGGGCGATGCGCCGGCCAATCTCGCTCTCGCGCTGCGCTGCGGCATCGCCCCGTGGCGGCGTTGCGGGCCGAGGCGGTAACTCCTCGCCCTCCGGTTCCGGCCAGAAGAACGCGTCCGTGAACACTCCGCCGATCGGCTGTCCCTCCGCCGGCTTTACTAGGCCATGTATGTTTGCTCGCCGATCTCTCGAAAGGTCCCCCAGAATCTCGCCCTTCGGTACGCCGGGAATGTCGGGCTGCTCCATCATCGCGTCATACCAGAAAACCTTGACCGGCGGCATATCCCCACGCGCGGGAAAATCGAAGCGGATCACTGCCTTCGCAGGGTAGTAGTAATCGCTCTTGCCTTCCAACTTGATGCACTCGACGCTGCTCGGCGCCCCCAGCTTCAGCGCCATATTCGGCGCACCCAGAATATGGCACGCCATGTCACCCAGCGCGCCGGAGCCAAAGTCGTAGAATCCGCGCCACATGAACGGCAGATACTTGTCGCTGTACGGCCGCTGACTCTCGATCCCCAGCCAAAGGTCCCAATCCAGCGTTGCCGGCACCGGCATTGGCGGCGGAAGATCCGGCAGACCCTGCGGCCACACCGGCCGGTTCGTCCAGGCATGCACCTCGGTCACATTCCCGATCTCGCCTGCCCAAATCATCTCCGCGCACTGCCGGGTTCCCTCGTTCGAATAGCCCTGGTTGCCCATCTGCGTCGCCACGTTGTATTTCGTCGCGGCCTCAGCGAGCTGCCGGCACTCCCAAATCGTATGCGCCAGCGGTTTCTGCACATACACATGCTTGCCGCGCTCCATGGCATGAATCGCGGCTGTGGCATGCATGAAATCGGGAATCGTGACAATCACCGCGTCGATATCGTTGCCCTGTTTGTCGAGCATGACGCGAAAATCCTTATACTTCGGCAGACTCGGATACTGCTGGTAGGTCGCCGCCGCCCGTTTCTCGTCCACGTCGCACAAGGCCACGATGTTCTCCGTCTCAGCGCATGCCTTGATGTCGCTCGTCGCCTTTCCGCCTGCGCCGATCGAAGCAATGTTCAACTTCTCGTTCGCAGATTTGTACCCGAGCGCCTTCAACGATGGCGTGCTGCCGAAACCACCGAGCGGAACCGCGCCCGCCAGCAGCGTTCCATAAAAGAAATGTCGCCTAGTCAATTGATGGTATTTCATAAGGGGCCTCCGGCCCAGACAGAACTACACGCGGTGGGGAATCAGCCCGCCTGACAACTAGACGCTGCCAGCGGCGGCGATATAACGAAGCGTTACGTCCCTTGCAGGCGTTCGGCAATTTCTTTTTCCGGGACCGCGCCTTCTTTGATCACCCGCCAATAAGGCTCCGTGATGTCGACCGTCGTCGACCCGGCCCCTGTACAGAGGCCGCCATCGAGCACCAGGTCGACCCGGCCATCCATTGCGGCAAACAACTCGATGCCGCTCGATATGGTCGGCTGCCCCGATATGTTTGCACTAGTAGCGATCAACGCGTGACCGGTCTTCTCCACCATCGCATTCAGCACGTTGGAGTTCGTGTGCCGCATCGCGAGCCGGCCCGTGTTGCCCGTCACCTTCAGAGGCACCTTGGCAGACGCCGGAACAATCATCGTCAGAGGTCCGGGCCAAAAGTGCCGGGCCAGTATGTAAAACCGGCTGCTCAATTCCTTCGCCAGTTCTTCCGCCATCAGCACGTCTGAAACCGCTAAGGGCAGCGAGCGCTGCGTTTCGCGCCCCTTTGCCGCAAACACGCGCCCCACGGCTTGCAGATTCAAAGGATCCGCAACCAATGTGTAAAGCGCATCGGTAGGCACACCCACCACGTGTCCACGCGCCACCTCGGCAACCGCGCGGTCGATCGCGCCGTGGTACGGATTTTCGACATCGATTTCAATTAGGTCGGTTGCCACGTGAGGCGGTGCTCAAATCGCGCCCTACTGGACGGGATTCCGTCAGTTTAACGTTCCCCGAGCGCCGCGGCAACCTGAATCGCCATATCATAGCGGCCAAAAGGAGCGCTGAGCTGTACACCTTGGACCGTAGATCGCGCTCGCCCGGCCATCTCTTGCCCAATCGCAATGCCCTCCGCACGGGCTTTTTCTGCGTTGTCGGCACGACGCATCCGTTCCATAAAGTGCTGCGGAACCGGCACTCGCAGCTCATTTACCATGAATTCCGCGTTCCGGAAGCTGGTTAACGGCCAGATGCCGGCAATAATCGGCAGCTTATATTGCTCCGTGCGCTGCACGAATCGCTCCAGCAGATCCAGATCGAACACCGGTTGGGTCACCACGTACTCGGCTCCCGCTTCCACCTTCCAGGCGAAACGCCGCATCTCTTCATCCATGTTCAAAGCGCCGGGATTGGCGCCCACGCCGATCAGCAGTGCCGTCTGCGACCCAATGGGATTCCCTCCGATATCGAGCCCGTGATTCAGGTTGTTCACCACGTTGGTCAGCCCGATGGCATCCACATCGAACACCGCTGTGGCGTCCGGATACAAACCCATTCGCGGCGGATCGCCTGTAATGCAGATTAGGTTCCTCACGCCCATCGTATGCGCGCCCAGCAGCTCTGATTGAATACTGAGCAGGTTGCGATCGCGGCAGCAGAAATGCAGCACTGCTTCGATCTGCGCGTGCTGCTGCAAAAGCTGGCAAGTGACCTGCGCGCTCATGCGGGCGCTCGCCCGCGGACCGTCGGGGACATTGATGCAGTCGATGCCGTTTTCGCGGCACAGCCGTGCGCCCGCTATTTCCTTCGAGGCGTCCACTCCGCGCGGCGGCAAAATCTCCACAAAGGCCACGAACTTGCCCGCCGCAAGCTTCGTCCCCAATTGCGATTTCTCCGCTACCGGAATCTTCGCCAGGCGCTTCGTCGCCGGTCCTGCTTCTTCCGTCAGGATCGCCGCGCTCGGCCTCGTCTGCACTGGCTGCAAAGACCGCACATCGCCGCAGATCATCTTGATGTGCTCCGGCGTGGTGCCGCAGCAGCCGCCGATCACGCGCACACCCGCCTGCAGGAAGCGGCGCGCGTACTGCGCCATGTACTCGGGCGAGCATAAGTAGATGTTGCGGCCCTCTACGGTCGCGGGCACGCCTGCGTTGGGCATCGCACTCATCGGTTTCGTGCTATGAGCCGCCATCTTTTCGATGGTCTCGAGTACCACCTTCGGCCCCGCCGAACAGTTCACGCCCATGACATCCACCGGCCAGTCGTTCAGGCTCTGTGTAAACGTCTGCGTGCTCGTGCCGTCCCTCAGCGTGCCGTCATCGTTCACCGTCACCTGCGCGATGATCGTCATTTCGGGACCGGCCGCTTCGCGCGCGGCGAAAATGGCCTCGCGCAGCTCATTCAGGTCATAGAACGTTTCGAGCACCAGCAGATCTACCCCGCCGCCGATCAGGGCCTCCGCCTGCTCTCGAAAAACCGCTCGGGCCTCGGCGAACGACATCGGCCCCAGCGGTTCGATTTGTGTCCCGAGCGGCCCCATCGCACCCGCTACAAATGCCCGCTCGCCCGCTGCTTCTCGCGCCAGCCGCACGCCCGCTTCGTTGATAGCTCGCAGTTTTTCCGCCAGCCCGAACGCGCCCAAGCGAACGCGGTTTCCGCCGAATGTGTTGGTCTCAACCACCTCCGCCCCGGCGCGCACGTACTCTTGATGAATTTCCCGGACCAGTTGCGGCGATGACAGATTCAGTTCATCGAAGCAGCGATTGATGAAGATGCCTTTGGCATAGAGCATCGTCCCCATCGCGCCATCGGCAACGACAATCTTCGATTCGAGCTTCTTGCGAAATTCGGCAGCGCGGGTAAGTGTAATCGGTTCAGCGATGGTCATGAATTACGGCGTTCGAAATGTGGGCAAATTACGGCGAACCGCAAGCGATTCCGTCCGGTTGGATGGCTTTTTCAAATTGTAGCGCGGCCATCTTAGGTGATGATCAAGCAATCGGAAACCCGTACCGGCCCCCGCCAAACGCAGACGCGATCCGCTTCCCATAGCTCCTGCGATTCGCCAAACAAGTCCCAATCGCCCGGACGAAAAACGACTCCACCTCGCGCGCCTCCTTGCCGGTAGTAACAGCGTGCGCGTAGAGCAGTTTACCTTCCTCCACCACCGATTTCAAATCCGCTCCCGACAGGCCATGGCTCCGCCGCGCGAGCATCGTCACATCGGCCCCGCTTATGGGCGATGGCAGCGCGCTCAGCCTCTCGCGCAGTATCGTCTCCCGCGCCTGCTGATCCGGCAGGCGGGTATGCAGCCACAGTTCCACGCGTCCAGAACGGAGTAGTGCCGCCGGCAGAGCGCTCGTATCCATCGCCGTCATCATCACGCAAACGCGCTCGCAGCTTGCGCTTTCCAAGCCGTCCATCATGGTCAACAGATATCGAGCCAGCCCATGATTCCCAGCTTCAAAAATCACGTCTGCATCGTCAATGAAAATCACCGAGGGCGCATTTTGTTTCGCAGCCTCGAACACTTTTTCCACGCGATCGTAAAAGCTCTCTCTCCCGGCATTCACCGTCCCGTCAAAAAGAAAGAACTTTCCCCGCAACCGGTGAGCCAGCGCGCGGCCGATGGTCGTTTTGCCGGTTCCCGGCGGTCCCGCAAGCAACACGCCGCGCTTCGGCTTTAGCTGTAACTCGGAAGTAAGTCCGCCATTTTCAAACGGCAGAGCGATCTTGGCCTCGAGTTCCTCAATCACATCGTCAACGCCTTTCAGATCCTCCCAACTAACCTCCTCCACTTCATCTATATCTACATTGCTCGTCATGTTATGCGAGTGCAGATAGTCAATGAATGAATCGGTAGTCGGCTCGCCATAGCGCAATCCTAGCCATAGGCACGCATTCTTGATCTGATATACGTTGAGCGCCGGAGCGAAACGGTGAATCTTGTCGAAATCCAGGCGTTCGCTCGCCTCAACCAGATACCGTCGGCACAAACAGGCGAAGTCCTCCGCTTCGAACTCATCGATCTCCCATGAAAGAGCGCGGTGGCGCACCGCCGCCGGCTCATTTTCACCAGTCATCGAGAAGAGAACCTTCTTGTCACGTGCTTCGGCTTCACTCAGCACCGCATTCAGGGCCGCATTGATCAAATTTGTGCGAGGGTAGTTGAAGCCCTGCACAACTTCCGTCACCAGGTGCAGGTCGTCTACCAGCGCCACATCCTGGCTCTTCAGCGCAGATTCCAGGACCTCCATGAATGTCTCCTCAATGGCCGTGGGCGTTCGCTCCTTCAACAGGTTCATGAACTGCCGCGCCGTCACAAAAGCGCCTCCCAGCGTCGAGCGTAACCACCGCAGCACCGTCGTCTTGCCCATGCCCGCTGCGCCCTCGAGCACGCACACGCCTCCTGTCGCCATTCCGGATAGCAATCCATCCGCCGCCCGCTGTTGTGAAGGCGTAAGACGAATGCCGCTTCCGATTGCAAGCGTTAGTTCATCATCGATGTAAGACGCACTTGTAGTGCTTAACATAAATAGGGACGATTAAGGGATTAATTAGCCAGACAAGACGCACGTGGTTCCAAGCGGAACTGTTGCGCCTAAAACAAATGGAACTTATCGGGGGTTAGCGTGGGAAGGGCAGAAAGCAGGCCTCCGCAGCTTCGCCTATTACATCTGAGAATTTGTTCGTAAAGTCGTTACCGTTGTGTTGCAAGAGTGCCTCCTTTCCTGGAAGATGAATACCGCCTTAGGAAGATAGCACGACTAAGCTCCCTTTGGCAAGACCTGCATTTGCTTTGTAACAAAATTTTTGACAGTATATATTCCTACATGTTTAATTCAACCGTGCTGGATGTTGCCATCGGCCTTGCCTTCGCCTACCTTTTGCTCGGATTGATGTGCACCAGCGTCAACGAATGGATTGCCGGAGCTCTGAAGCTGCGCGCCCGGAATCTCGAAGAGGGCATTCGGCGCCTGCTTACCGCTCCCCCGGATGGCCCACAATTGCTTCAGCCTACCGATTTGAAAGATCCAGGCAAGCTTCTGCTTCAACTGCAAAGTTCGAACGATCCGCTGCCGGCTTACATCCGTAACCAGCTCGATCCGGCGAACCTGGCGAAGATCAATGCCTTCGTAGCCGGCCAAAGGCCAAGTAATGAACTGATCCAGGCGCTTTGCGATGAATTGAACAAGCAGATCGCCAGCAAAGCTCTGTTCGATAAATTGCGGTTCCCCCGGGCTACGGTCGCCCCCGATCAGTTAGCCAAGGCCCTCCAGGATCCGAAAAAATTGCAGGGACTCAATCGCAACCTGCTGCAGAATGCATTCCAGGATTCGATCGGTTCGTTTGCAGATGACTTCTATGGTCATCCGCTGATAAAAGCGATGACCGAAAAATCTAAACCGCTGTCGAAGTGGCGGCGGCTGTTCAGCCGCGAGCGCCCGGCCAGCTTCATCAACCGGAAAAGGGCCCATCCTTCTTATGTGCCTGCCCGCACTTTCGCGCTCACTGTCATGGATATCGTGATCAAGGGCCAACAAGGCCCAACAGATTTCGACCAGCTCCTGGCGGGAATAAACGCGCTGCCTGAAAGCGACGTGAAGCAATCCCTTTTCGCGCTGATGCAGAACACGGATCGGACGCTCACCAACGCACAGCAGCGCATCGAAGGCTGGTTCAACGATGCCATGGATCGCTGTTCCGGCTGGTACAAGCGTAAAACCCAACTGATCACCATTAGCGTTGCTTTCGTCATCACGGTGTTCGCGAACGCCGACACCATTAAGCTTGCGAATAAGCTATATGTCACCCCCGCACTCCGCGCCTCCATCGCGGCTGCCGCCAAGAACAGTAACTCCGAATCTGTCACAGACACGCAACAGCAGCTCTTAAACGCACTCTCGGGCTGGACAGACGAGTTCCGCCAATTCGATCAAATGTATTTAACCACCTGCTCACCCAGCGGCAACACGACTCCCGAGTGTGCCTCCGCAAAAATAAATGCCGGCAGCTCCGCGCCGGGCTTCCCTGGACTGCGGTTCTTTTCACCGGCTCTCGGCTCGTGGCTGCTGTGGCTCATCCCGCAGCACATCGTCGGTTGGATATTGTCAGCCGTCGCCGTGTCTCTGGGCGCGCCATTCTGGTTCGACACATTGAATCGCTTTATGAATATCCGCTCCGCGGGCAAATCACCCGACGAAGGTCCCAAGGGGCCCGCTAAGAACGTCGCATAATGCAGAACCCGATAGGCCAAAGACTTCATCGCCTGGCTGCCGTCCTGCTGCTGCTTGTCATGTTCTTCCTGGCCGGCGGCGCGGCTCTCCGCGAATCCGCCACCGTCGATGAAATCGCACACGTCGGCGCTGGATTGAGCTATCTGCAGCGCCTTGACCTTCGCCTCAACCCCGAACATCCTCCGCTCGCCAAGCTGCTCGCCGCCATTCCCCTTACACTCCGCGGCACACACGCCGATTACTCCAGCAATGCCTGGAACCTAGCCAGCGACTTCTTCCCCGCCTACATGACGCAATGGATGTTTGGCGACGCCGTGCTCGGGCGTTGGAATCCGTGGAGGCCAACCCTTCTCTGGGCACGCCTCCCTATGCTGATCCTCACTTTGCTGCTGGGCTGGGTCGTATACGTCTATGCGACCCGGCTCGGCGGACTCTGGGGCGGCTTGCTCTGTCTCAGCCTATACGTCTCCACCCCGGCCTTTCTGGTCTTCGGTCCGCTGGTCATCACCGATCTGCCTGTCACCTTGTTCTCTGTCATCGCACTCTGGCAACTCGGCGAAATCTGGGCCTCCCCCTCGCGCCGCAATGCTCTGCTCTTCGGCCTCGCCCTAGCCGCCGCGCTGCTTTCGAAATTCACAGGCGTCCTGATCTTCCCCATCATCCTCGCGCTCTTCATCCAAACTCGCTTCTGGCCCACTGCCGCCGAACCGCGCGACAAAGCCGAACGCAAACTCTGGCGTCGCGCTCGCTGGCGCATCGTTCTCAGGGGCGTCTTCTGGTCCGCCCTTGCCGTCTACATCGTCTATCTTGCCTTCTCTCTGAACCAGCCTGACGACGTTCTCAATCGCATCGGGAGTGGTCCTTGGGCCGCTCTCGTCCGCCGTCCTCTCATGCCAATTTGGCTTTACATCCGCGGCCTTCTCTTCATGCTCGTCACCGCCGGGTCACGCCCCACCTTCCTCTTTGGCCGCACATTCCCACACGGCGAGCCGTTCTACTTTCCCGTCGTACTCGCATTTAAATCCACGCTCGGCTTCCTGCTACTGCTGGTGCTCGCCGCTGTGCTCGCAATCGCACGCCGGTTCTCTGTAAGCAGACGCGCGCTCCCGAAGCCTATCCCTGACGCTTACCGTCCTCACTGGCGCGTGTTGATGGTCGGCTTCTTTGTCTTCCTTGCCGTCTGCCTGCTCAGCCGCCTCGATATCAGCATTCGCCATTTCTCAATTCCCATCGTCTTGCTCATCGTGATGCTCGCCCCGCCGCCGAACATGATCCAAATCTTCTCCGCGCGCCGATTCCTCTACGCTGCCACTGCCGCGCTCGCCGCCAGCTCCCTCATCGCTTGCATCGCCGCCTATCCATACTTTTTTCCGTTCGTCAACAGCCTGGCCATGGGCCATCCGGCTTATGCGTTATTAAATGATTCGAACGTCTCCTGGAATGAGGCGCTCCCTGCCGTCGAAGCCTTCGCCCAGCAGCACCACCTCTCGCAACTGCCACTCGATTGGGCTTCGCTTTCCGACCCCGCGCTCGTTGTCCCGCAAGCTCAACCGTGGGATTGCCAAGCGCCGACCACCGCTGATGCAGGCCGTTGGGTCGCCGTGGCCGCCGTTTCCATCCTCGAAAACCGCAACTGCGGCTACCTGCTGCAATATCCCCATCAGGCGCTCGCCGGCGGCTCCTTCTACGCGTTCCAACTTCCGCAACCGATCCCCGCAGCCGGCGCACCTGGCGGCCCGCCACCGCCTTCCGCGCGCAAAGAAATGTGGGGCGTCGGTTTCGACCTGCGCGCATTTGCTCTCGACGCCGAGCGTCATCCCGAAACTCTGCCTACACAAATCCAGCGCATCATGCAACGCTTCACGCAGCAACGTTCGAAAAAGGGCCCCTGACCGAGGTTAGTTTCAGCTCATGATGCGTTCCCGGCTGCGGTAATCTGGAACCCGATGGCACCCTTCATCCGCTCGCTACCCGGCGTGGCGCGAGCTCTTTTGATTGCTGGCTTGGTGGGTTTCATTCCATTAGTGAACGCTGCTCCGGTACGTGGATACAAAATCGTAGCCAAATATCCACATTCGACTGAAAGTTACACCGAGGGATTCTTCTATCTCGACGGGCTTTTTTATGAGGGCACAGGTCTCAAGGGGTACTCGAGCGTGTTGGTTACTGTGCCGGAGACCGGTAAGATTCTTCAGCGCGCCCGCTTACCCGAGCAATATTTCGGAGAAGGCGTGGTCGATTGGGGTCCCTATATCTACGAGTGGACCTGGACGTCTCATATCTGCTTTGTATACGATCGATTTAGCTTACAACTGGTCAAACAGTTCAGCTACACAGGCGAAGGTTGGGGCATGACTCGTACCGCGAAAGAGATAATTACCAGCGATGGGACCGCTACACTCCGCTTTAGGAACCCAAAGACGTTCGAGCAGACTCACGCGATTGTTGTAAAGGACGATCACGAGAGTGTTGAACGGCTCAATGAGCTGGAATACATCGACGGCAAGATTTATGCCAATGTCTGGCACTCAGACCGCATCGCACGCATTTCGCCGCATGACGGCCACGTGATTGATTGGATCGACCTCACCGGGCTGTTACCGAGTAATCAGAAGGTAAGCGATGAATCCGTTCTAAATGGGATCGCTTACGACTCTCAACATGATCGGCTATTCGTGACGGGAAAGCAATGGCCGTCAGTTTTCGTAATCAAAATCATTAGTAACTCGACCGATCGGAAGTGAGTTGTCCCAACCGGGTAAGCGAAAGGTGGAAAATACGCACGTGAATTCGGATAGCTTTCCTGCGGTGGCTATGGCTCTAGCGAAAGCCGGCCGCGCCTTTTACAAACGGGGCTGGGTGTTTGGTACCGCGGGCAATTTCAGCGCGGTCTTGAGCCGGCAGCCGCCGCGTCTGGCCATTACGGCTAGCGGTTTGCATAAAGGCGAATTAAAGGAGGACGATTTCCTGATTGTGGACGATTCCGGTAATGTCCTCGACGGAACCGGCAAGCCCTCGGCCGAGACTACGCTGCATCTTGCAATTGCGCAAGCCACCGGCGCGAGCGCAATCCTCCACACCCATTCCGTTTGGGCGACGATTCTCTCTGAGGCGCACGCATCCAACGGCGGCATAAAACTCAAGGGATACGAGATGTTGAAGGGGCTGGCAGGCGTCACCACACACGAACATCGCGAATGGATTCCTATTTTTGAAAACACGCAGATTTACGCAACACTCGCGCGGGAAATGGGTGATCTGCTCTCAGCCGATCCAGCCATTCACGGCATCTTATTGCGCCGTCACGGGCTGTACACTTGGGGGAGAGACATCTTCGAAGCCCGGCGCCACGTTGAAATTCTGGAATTTCTTTTCGAAGTGTCAGGCCGGCTGCATCTAAACGCGGAGAGGTGAGACTCATGGCGATCTTGACAATCGTTGACCGAAACCAGGTATTCAGCAAGAAGGAAGATATCCAGGACCATCTTGCGCCCACTGGTATTGAGTACGACCGCTGGGAAATCTTGCCTGGAATCGACAAAAGTTCGAGCAGCGAATTCATTCTCGAGTCTTACGCGGAACACATCGAACGAGTGAAGGAAAAGGGCGGCTATGCGAAAGCCGACGTCGTCAACGTAAACGCTGTCACGCCAGGGCTTGACGCTATGCTCGCACGATTCAGCACCGAGCATTGGCACGACGAAGAGGAAGTGCGCTTCATCGTTTACGGCCGCGGAGTCTATCATGTGCATCTTACAAATGACGGCTCTGTTTCGAAACTGGAAGTAGAAGCAGGCGACATGATCCGGGTTCCGCGTGGAACCCTTCACTGGTTCGATTTGTGCTCAGAGCGTGAGATAAAGGCCATCCGGTTTTTTCAAGATGCTGCCGGCTGGACGCCATATTACACCGAGAGCGGTCTCGAGAAACAATATGAGCCGGTATGCTTCGGCCTGACTTACCTCGCCGCGGAGAAGGTCGCTGGCATCGCTTGGCCGGTTTTGAAGTAGCCCCGCGCGCGATTCTTCTCGATATCGAGGGGACCACGACGCCGATTGACTTCGTCAAGGATACTTTATTCCCGTACGCTCGAGAGCGTGGCCGCGACTTCATTTTGAATCACCGTCACGACGCAGAGATTCAGGCCGCTCTCCGGCAGTTGCAAGCGGATAACGTGTCCGATCGAGCGGCCGGTGCTCCCGCGATCCAAACCGGCTCGCACGATTCAATCGATCAAACCATTTCCTACTATCAGTGGCTCATCGATGTGGACCGTAAGTCAACAGGCCTCAAGATGATTCAGGGACGCATCTGGGAAGAAGGTTATGCCCGAGGCGAATTGCAAAGCAGCGTTTTCCCCGACGTGCTTCCGGCGCTGGAGCGCTGGTATCAACAAGCACGCGTCACCGCCATTTACTCTTCCGGAAGTGTGCTCGCCCAACAACTGCTTTTCCGTCACACGATGCAGGGAGATTTGACACCGCTGATCCGTGCGTACTTCGATACTCGCGTGGGCAACAAGAAGCAACCCGATAGCTATACCAAAATCGCCGGAAGCCTGGCGCTTGCCGCGAGTGAGATTCTATTTATCTCGGATGTTATTGCCGAACTGGATGCGGCGCTCGAAGCGGGAATGATGACCGCGCTCTGCGTCCGCCCCGGCAATGCTCCTTTGGATCCTGACGAGGCCGGCCACTTAATAATCCATTCTTTCGAACAACTTCCCTGGTAGCGCAAGTTAGTGAATCAGTCCAGCCGATTCGTCGATCGTAATGAATCGGTTCACGGGCAAGTTTCGGAAGCTCTGTCTCTTGCCGCTTGGCCACTCGACCGTCAAGCTTGACACGCTTGGATCCTGCTTCAGGCCGAAAGTGAGCGCTAAATCGCTCTGCGAACAGTAGCTCGACCCGCTATGTACTGTCTGCCACTGCTTGCCGGAGGGGCTCTCTATCCGCACGACTGCGCCCAAAGCGCTGCGATTCGACTGCCGCCCAACCAGATGAACGTTGATCCAATGATTCTTGTTGCCGCCATCGTTCCTTAGCAGCCTGGCGGGGCCATTATTCTCGGTGATCAGAATGTCCAGATCGCCATCGTGGTCAAAATCGGCGTATGCGGCGCCACGGCCGACGATAGGTCGGCTCAGATCGGGGCCTACTGAACCTGTGACATCATCAAAGCCGCCATATCCGTTGTTGTGAAAGAGCAGCGGTGATTCGCGAAACTGTAAATCTGTTTGAGTGCGGTTAATATCTGGTTCGATATGTCCGTTTACCGCAAAAATATCGGGGTATCCATCGAGATCGTAATCGAAGAAAAAGGCTCCAAAAGTTACATCGCGCAGGCTCGAACGCGCCAGGGCGGTCGATGGGGCGACGTCTGAAAACAGCCCGTTCCCATCGTTATGGTAGAGGGCCATCATCTGTTTACTGAAATTACCTACCAGCAGGTGTTGCCGCCCGGAGCGGTCGTAATCGGCCGCATCGGCGCCCATCGCTCCGCGTGCCACGCCATCGTCTCCATAGCCGACGCCCGCCTCGATGCCCATTTCGGTAAATGTGCCGTTCTTATTATTGCGATAGAGTTTGTTCGGCTGGGTATCGTTCGCAATGAATAAGTCGGGCCATCCATCATTATTAAAATCGAAAACCACTATCCCAAGCGACTTACTTCCCGCGTTACCCAGGCCTGCCTTTGCCGTGACATCCTCAAATCGGCCGTTGCCAAGATTGTGATAGAGTTTCAGGCTTTGACCTTTGTAGACCTCCGGCGTGCAGTAAGATTTGGTCTTCCCATCCAGGGAGCAGCGTATATCCTTTGATGGGCTCCACTGCACGTAATTGGCGACTATCAGGTCAGCCTTCCCATCGCGGTCATAATCGAACCAGGCCGCACTCGTGCCGAAGTTCGCATTGTGAATACCGGAAACGGCTGTTACGTCCCGGAAGTGGCCGTGTCCTTCGTTGTGGAACAGCCGATCGCCCTCCAGGGCCGTGATATAGATGTCCGGCAACCCGTCATTGTCGTAATCGGCGACTGCCACCCCGTTCGCGTACATCTCGACATCCAAACCGCTGCCTTTTGTGACATCGCTGAAAGTGCCATTCCGGTTGTTATGGTACAGGGCGGGGAAGTGGCGGGTAGGGCCCTCGGTCCAGTCTTTTCCATTGAGCAGAAGGATGTCCGGCCAGCCGTCTCCATCCAGGTCGATGAAGGCGCAACCCGATCCGATGGTCTCCGGAAGCCACTTCTTACCGGTCGCGCCATTGTAGTGAACAAAATGAATGCCAGCCTGGTTACTGATATCGACAAATCGAATGCCCGAGTCGTTGGAAGATGCCGCGTAGAGCAGCGCGAACCCAATCACAAAGATCGCGAGAATTGTTTTCATCGGTGACGTTCAACCGCAAATGTAGCAGAGCGAATTCGACTCAATCTTTCGCTCGAAGCTCATCTCCTACTAAAGTTTGAGAACGCCCCGATTGAAGTTTGAGAATGCATAGAAAGCTTGTGCCGAAGCCCGTTTGGTGCCAAACTCGACACTTGAAACCTTTGTTTGCAGCAGTTCTTTCGATACTGCTCATGTGCGTGGCGTGCCGGAATTCAGGTCTTCCCAGGCCGGGCTCGAAGACCTACGCCGATCTGTGCTCAGCCTTCTATCTCGGCTTGGCGGGACTGCAGGCTGGCGAGGATGTGCGGGCGAAGGAGTATCTCACGCGTTCAACCGAAATCGCACCGGGAGAACCCGCGGGCTGGGCGGATCTTGGGATTTTGCAGGTGCGGCAACAGCAGTTCGATGCCGCTTTTCAAAGTGTCGATAAAGCCCGGTCTCTCGACCCTTCTGAGAGCCGGATTGAAGCGCTGTTGGGGCTCATCGAAAGCCGGCGGGGCAAGCTGCCCGACGCGACCGCTCATCTCAAGAAGGCCGTCAGTCTCGATCCCCGGAACCTGAAAGCGATTTATTCGCTAGCTGAGGAAACAGAGCGCTCTGGGCCGGAAAGCCAAGCGCCTGCGCAACAATTGTTGGCGCAAATTCTGCAGCAGCAGCCTTCGAATGCGGCAGTTCTTCTGGAAGACTTGCGGCTGGCGGCGAAGCGCGGTGATGCTGCGGAAGCCCGGAGATCGTTTGCGGCACTGCGGCCACTCGCAGCGAATTGGCCCGATGTTGCGCGCCATCAGCTCGCGGCAATCGAGCAAGACCTGAACAGCGGAAACCCCAAAGCCGCTGCCGTGCAGGTTCAATTTCTACGAAATATCCTGCTTCGCGTTCCCGCCTATCGCGAGGATCTGGATCAAGTGAGGACTCCGCCGACACGTGTGGCTCAGCCTTTCACTCACTTCCTGCGCATACCCACGCCAAACTCCGAGCCTGCCGCGCCCGACCTTCAAACGCACTTCGATTCACAGCCGGTTTCGCAGATCGGGGGCGCCAAAGTCTCATATATAAGGGCAATTTTTCTGAGCGATCAAGGGCCCGCGACGCTTGCCTGGGCGGACGACAAGAATCTACACCTTGGAAGCGGAGCCACGCTGCCGCTCCCCGGTGCGAATCCGGCGACACTTACAAGAAGTTCGATCGCGGTTGCGGATCTCAATTACGATTTCAAGTCCGATATTTCGATTGCCACCACATCCGGATTTCGAATTTATCAACAGCAGGATCCGCAACACTTTCATGACTTAACTCAAGCGAGCAAGATTCCAGCAGAGGTGGCGAACGGATCCTACACTGGCGTATGGGCGTTCGACATCGATCTGGACGGCGATCTGGACCTCATTTTAGGCGTGCCGCACGGTGAGCCCGTCGTGCTGCGCAACAATGGCGACGGGACGTTCAGCCCGATCCATCCATTTAAAGGGATCGATGGACTCGCCGAGTTTGCGGCCGCGGATATCGATGGCGATGGTGACCCGGATGTGGCGCTCATCGATGGCAGCGGCAACTTACACGTGCTCCTCAACGAGCGTTTAGGAGTTTATCGAATCCGCGATGTTCCCTCGAGCGTCGCGGCTGGAGTAAGAGCCATTGCTGCCGCCGATATAAACGGCGACGGCAGGCTCGATTTCGTGCTGCTGAAGAGCGACGCCTCCGTCGTGCGCCTTTCCGAGAAGCGAGATACTCCCGAGTGGGATTATGCCGAACTGTTACATGCGGCGGGCGGACCGTCCACCGATCTGCTGATTGCCGACCTGGATAACAATGGCGCATTGGACATTATTGTCGATGACCAGGTTTTCTTGAGTGATGGAAAAGCCTTTTCGGCGCTGCCGGGGAGATTAGGCGCCACGCCTCAGGGCATTGCGAATTTAGATTCCGGCCGGTTGAATATTCTTGCAGTAAATGCCAGCAGCATGCCTGTTGAGCTGGTCAATCGAGGCAGTAAGAACTATAACTGGCAGGTGATTCGAACCAGGGCTGCTCAGGCCATCGGCGATCAACGCATCAATTCCTTCGGCATAGGCGGAGAGATTGAAGTCCGCTCCGACTTACTGGCGCAGGAGCAAATCATCGATTCTCCGGTGCTGCATTTCGGTTTAGGTGAGCATTCAACCGTGCAGTTCGCGCGCATCGTTTGGCCCAACGGCTTTGTGCAGGCAGAATTCGACCTAAGAGCGGACCAAAGGGTCCTCGCCGAACAACGCATCAAGGGATCCTGCCCCATGTTGTTCGCGTGGGATGGACGAGGCATGCAGTTCTTGAAGGACGTAGGCCCCTGGGGTTCGGCGCTCGGCTTGAACGTCAACGCACAGGGGAAAGGCATCTACGGCACTCGCGAGTGGTTCAACGTTCGCGGGAACCAACTCGTGCCACACGACGGCTTATATGATCTCCGAATTACGGCTGAGTATTGGGAAACCTATTATATGGACCATTACTCGCTCCTGGCGATCGATCATCCAGCCGGTTCCGAAGTGTATACGGATGAGCGTTTCGCCCTGCCGTCTCCCGCGCCGAATCTGATTGCCACAACAACCACGAAACCGTTCGCACACGCGACGGATGACACCGGAACGGATGTAACCGATATCGTTCGCAACCTGGACGACCGCTTTCTAGATAGTTTCGGTCGAGGTCAGTACCAGGGCTTGACACGAGATCACTGGATAGAACTGGAACTGCCGGCAGATGCTCCCGCGGCAGGTCCGCTGTATCTGGTGGGACAAGGATGGATTCACGATACCGACGCCACGATTGTGAAGGCGCAGGCGCAAAACAGCAAGGCGCATCCACAAGGCTTGAGCATCGAAGTCCCCGACGCAACAGGGCGTTGGAGAACGGTTCGTGACGGTTTGGGATTTCCGAAGGGGCGTGTCAAAACCGTCGTGCTGGATATCAGCGGCATTTTTCGTCCCAATGCGCCCCGTAAGCTGCGCTTGCGCACCAACTTGGAAATCTATTGGGACAAGCTTGCCTGGGGTTGCGGCTTGCCGAAGAGCGAGCACTTGCAGATACAGCATCTCGCGCTCGCCGCAGCCGATCTTCGCTTTCGTGGATTTTCGCTCATCACCAAGGCGAACGCATCGTCGCCGGAAATTCCGCACTATGATGTGATCGAAGAGTCGGATTTGCGATGGCACGATCAGGAAGGCTACGCAACCCGCTATGGCGACGTTCGCGAATTGCTGCAGAACATTGATGATCGATACGTCATTACGAGTCCGGGCGATGAATTGAGAATGAAGTTTGCGGCTCTACCGCCGGCGGCGCCGGGCTGGACGCGAGATTTCATTCTCATCTGCGACGGCTGGGTGAAGGACGGCGATTACAATTCGACCTTCGCCGGAACGATTTTGCCGCTGCCGTATCACGCCATGAAAGATTATGTGGTTCCACCCACGACGCTCGAGGCCGATCACGCTTATCAGCTTCATCCTGACGATTGGCGCATTTATCATACGCGCTATGTAACACCGCGGTATTTCACTTCGGCGCTGTGGGCCAGATAATGAACAAGGCGCGCCTCTTCGTCACCGTCCTATTTATTGCAATGCTCGCGGCTCCCATCGCGTATAAGCGCGTGGTGGCCCATCGGCAAGCCTCGGCAGCAGCAAATCGGAATGCGGCCGCCTTTGCAAACTATGGCTTCCGGTTCACCGAATGCGCCAAGGCTTCGGGCATCCGCTTTCGGCACCAGGCGCCGAAACTCGACCCCAAGCTGAACCACATCATGCCGCAGATCGCCTCCATGGGTGCGGCCGTTTCCGTTGTCGATTTCGATCGCGACGGTTGGGCCGATTTCTACCTCACCAGTAGCGGCGAACATTCGCGCAACGCCCTATACCGCAACATGCATGATGGCACTTTCCGTGACGTCGCCGAAGAGGTGGGCCTTGCAGATATCAATTCGCCTGAAACCGGCGTTTCGATGGGAGCGGTCTGGGGTGATTACGACAACGACGGCTACGAAGACGTTCTCATTTATAAGTGGGGCAAGCCGGAACTCTATCACAATGACGGCGGGAAACACTTCACGCGCGTGACCGACACTGCCGGGCTGCCGCCTTGGGTAAACGCGAACACCGCCATTTGGTTCGATTACGACAATGACGGCAAGCTGGATCTGTTCTTGGGTGGCTATTATCCGGAAGATGTGAACCTGTGGCATCTCAAAACAACGAAAATCATGCCGGAGAGTTTTGAATACGCGCAGAATGGCGGACGTAAGTATCTCTTTCACAACCTCGGCAACGGCCGCTTTGAAGAAGTCTCTGAGAAGCTCGGCATTAACTCCCGGCGTTGGGCGCTGGCGGCAGTGGCGGCGGATTTTCGCGATACCGGCTATCCCGACCTGTTCATCGCCGATGATTACGGTGTCTCCGAGTTGTACCTCAACGAACGAGGAAAGCACTTTCGTGAGGCGGGTAAAGAGACCGGCGTGGGATATGCGCCGAAGAGCGGAATGACGGCCTCTGTGGGCGACATTCTCAACCAAGGCCGCTATGGAATTTTTGTCACCAACATTTCAGAAGAAGGTGTGCTGGTTCAAGGCAACAATCTTTGGATGCCACAGCCGGGCGCATCGGGCGACCATATTCAATTTGAAAACGTGGCGAATGCGATGGGCGTCGAACTGGGCGGCTGGAGTTTCGGCGCGCAGTTCGGAGATCTGAACAACGATGGCTATCTAGATCTCTATCAGGTGAACGGCAATGTCTCGCTCGATCCGGATCGCAGTTACTGGTACGACTATTCGAAAGTCGCGGGTGGCAATCGCACCATCATTTCCGATGCCGCCAACTGGCCTCCTCTGAACGGCCGCAGCTTATCGGGATATCAGCAAAAGCGCGTCTGGATCAACGATGGCGCGGGTCAATTCAAAGAAGTCGCTCAACTGGTCGGAGTCACGGACCGTTTCGATGGCCGCTCTGTGGCGCTGGCCGATTTCAGCAACACGGGTGCGTTAGATGCGGTGGTGGCTAACCAGAAGGGACCGGTTCTTTTGTACAAGAACCACGTCGACCCGCGAAACAAATGGATCGAGTTCAACCTGGTTGGACACAGCAGCAATCGCAGCGCCATCGGTGCGGATGTACGGGTATTCTGGAACGGCCAGGAACAACGGCAAGAGGTCTCCGGCGGAAGCGGCTTCTGTGCGCAGAATCAGAGGCGGTTACACTTCGGCCTGGGCAAGACAACCGGCGTGGATCGAGTTGAGATTCACTGGCCCTCGGGACGCATTCAGAAAATTACCTCGCCCGCGTTGGATCAAATTCACACTATTGAGGAGCCGCAATGAGCGCACCTGCCGATGCAGTAGCAGCGCCTCCGGGGCCCTCGCGAGTCAATCCGTTCGTTCGCTTTTTCAGTGGTGAGAATCGTTATCTCCCGCCCATTTTCATCACGCTGATTCTGGTTGCCGGGAACCTGTCGTTTGGCTTGCTGGAGAGCTTTTCGAGAACCGCGCTAGCCATTGCGACCAGCATGTTCTTTGAGATCGCTCTAACGCTACTGATCTACCGAAAATTCCCCCATCTGGCGAGTGCTTACATCACCGGCATCAGCGTCGGCATCCTTATCCGCTCACCCGCATTTTGGCCTTACGCTCTGTGCAGCGCTATCGCCATCACCTCCAAGTACGTGTTGCGCTGGCGCGGCCGCCATCTGTGGAACCCATCGAACTTCGCCATTAGCGCCATGCTGCTGCTGGTGCCCGAATACGTTGCCGCTTTAAGTATTCAATGGGGAAATTCGCTCTGGCCCATGCTGATCGTCTGGGTGCTCGGCGTCTTCATTGTTTACCGCGTCAAGCGATTTCATATCACTGCCACTTACGTCCTCTGTTTCGTGATCCTATCCTTCTTTCGTACTTTTTTCACCGGTCACTCTTTCCTGGCGGAAGTGGCGCCCATCACCGGACCTATGTATCAGCTCTTCATCTTTTTCATGATCACCGACCCTAAGACCACGGTTAGAAGACGCTGGGCTCAGTGCGTGGTGGTGGCGCTTGTCGCCGTGGTGGAAATGATCCTCCGGCTTGCCGAGAATGTACACGCGCCGTACTACGCCCTTGCGATCGTCGGGCCGGCGGCCAATGCGGTCGACATTTACTTAGACGGGAAGCGCCCTTGAATCTTCTTGCGCGGCTGCGACCGATTGCATTCATCGCGGGGCTGCTCCTCATCTGGCAGTTCGCCGTTAGCCGCGAGCCGGCCCACTTGCTGCCGGGTCCGTGGGGCGTGGTTGGCGGAATCGCCGATTTGGTGCGGCACGGATTGTTGCTGAAGTACATTGTCGCGTCGCTGTTCCGTGTTACATGGGGTTTTCTGTTGGCGGCTGTTTCGGCCATCCCTCTCGGACTCGCCATCGGATGGTATCCGCGAGCCGAAATGGCGCTAAATCCGATCATTCAGATACTTCGTCCCATCTCCCCGCTCGCGTGGATACCGATTGCAATTCTCTGGTTTGGAGTCGGTGACCTGGCCGCGATATCCCTGATTTTCATCGGCTGTTTCTTGCCGCTGCTGCTCACTGCGATCAACGCGGTTCAAAGTATCCCCTCCGTTTACTTAAATGCCGGCCGCAATTTTGGCCTTAGCTCAGCCCATCTTGTCTTCCGCGTCCTGTATCCGGCAGTAATGCCGCAGCTCATCATCGGCTTGCGCATCACTTTGGGAATCGCCTGGCTGGTGGTCGTCGCCGCCGAGATGATCGCAGTCAACTCCGGGCTCGGATTTCTAATTATTGATGCACGCAACGCTGGCAATCGCTATGATCTGGTAGTCGCAGGAATGGTAATGATCGGCGTAATCGGCTTGTTGCTCGATATAGCTATGCGATCGCTCGAAGGCGTGAAGTCTCTGCGCTGGGGCTACTCGGAGGATTAGCGTTGTCACTCATGGAATCCGTCCTGAAGCCGCCCACAATCGGTGCAAAGTTATCCATTGAGCACATCACCATGGTGTTTGAGCGCGATGGCGGCGTTATACCTGTCCTCGAAGATATAAATCTGGAAGTAAGTGATGGTGAGTTTGTTTGTCTGCTTGGACCGTCCGGTTGCGGCAAGTCGACGCTGTTGAGCATCATGGCTGGCTTTCTTCCTCCGGCGAGTGGGGAAGTAAAGATCGATGGTGAGGCGGTGCGCGCTCCGGATCCGCGCCGGATCTTCGTCTTCCAGGAACGCGGCGTGTTCCCCTGGCTGACAGTCGAAGGGAACATCGAGTTCGGTTTGTTCAAGCTGTCGCGAGCCGAGCGCATCCATCGGGTTCGCCATTACGTCAAAATGGTCGGGCTGGAGGGATTTGAAAGAGCCTATCCGCAGGAGCTCTCTGGCGGCATGAAGCAGCGCCTTGAGGTCGCTCGCGCACTGGCTGTGAACCCCGATATGCTGTTCCTCGACGAGCCGTTTGGCGCGCTCGATTCCATTACACGCCTGGTTATGCGCGGCGAGCTGCTTCGGATCTGGGAGGCGGAACGAAAAACCATCATCTTCGTGACGCATGATATTGACGAAGCGGTCCAGCTTGCCGACAGAGTCGTCGTCTTGAGCGCTCGTCCGGCGAAAGTTCAGCGGATTGTAAACATCGATATTTCGCATCCGCGCGACATCAGCTCGCCACGGTATCTGGAGCTTCGCGACGGTATTTTTCAGCAGATCGGGTTGGCTCATAAAGTATGAATTCGCTCGTCTCGCCGCGAAACTGGGAAAAACTCTTCTGGCCTCTCTTTGCGACGGCCCTGTTCCTTGCCTTGTGGCATTTTGCCGTCATTTGGACCGCCACTAAGGTTTTCCCATCGCCGCTGGACGTGGAAAAGGGACTGGTTGAACTGCTTCGCAAGCATCTTCTCTGGAGCTACATCGCCGATTCGCTGCGCCGCGTGGCGATCGGATTTGGCTCGGCTTGCATCATCGGAATCCCGCTCGGGTTAACGCTCGGCTGGTATCCGGCTGCAAATCGAGTTGTAAATCCCGCATTGCAGTTACTCCGGCCGATTAGCCCGATCGCGTGGATTCCGGTCGCAATCATTTTCTTCGGGGTAGGAGAGCGCGCTGCGACGTTCCTTATCTTCCTTGGCGCTTTCTTCCCGATTGTGGTGACCTGTGTAAATGGTGTCTCGAACGTGCCTTTTATGGTCCGGCGTGCCGGCCGTAACTTCGGACTTACTCCTTTGCAACTGCTCGCCAAGGTCGTATTTCCCGCCGCACTTCCGCGAATTATTGTTGGCCTGCGGATTGCCTTCGGGATTGCCTGGCTGGTGGTTGTCGCGGCGGAAATGATTGCTGTAAATTCCGGGCTCGGTTATTTAGTAATCGATTCGCGAAATGCCGGAAAACGCTATGACTTAGTGGTTGCAGCTATTTTGTTGATTGGCGTGATCGGATTGGCTCTGGATTTCTGCTTCCGGCGGCTCGAAAGAATCAAATCAGTTCGATGGGGGTTTCGCCATTCAGCCTAAGAATAAGATCGTGATGATCGTGCTCGCATGGCTGGTGCTGATCTCGGCCCTGCACGGGTACATGAACGTGAATTGGGCGGCTGTTTTGAATGATTATCGCCCTCGAGAAAAGCGGAAGATAATCGTCGCTTACATCCCGGTTACATGCCAGCTTACTTGCCCTGTCACAGACTACATTTCCAAGTTTTCGGAGAGCGGTGAAATTTTCTTACCACGCATGTTTCAGGGCTTTCCTGAGATGAAGGAGGCGCTGATCTCAAACCGAGTTCAGGCCGCTTTCATCGTCGCTCCAATGGCGATTGCGCTCGCGGCGCAAGGCGTTCCCATCAAAGTTGTCTATCTCGGACACAGGTACGGAAGTGCAGTGGTAGTGAGAAAAAACGGTCCTATTCAAACGTTTGCGGATATGCGCGGCCGTACGGTTGCCATTCCGACTCGTTTTTCCGATGAGCGCTTGATGCTTTTTCGCGCGATGAAGATATGGGGTATCCGGCCGAACGAGATCAAGATGGTCGAAATGGCTCCCCCGGATGTTTCGGGCGCCCTCGCTGCCGGCGCCATTGACGCCTTTTCGATGGGCGAACCATTTCCCTCGCAAGCGGAATTGGGCGGCTACGGCCGCGTTCTTTTTCAGGCTCGCGAATACTGGCCTGATTACATGTCCTGCATTCTGATCGTCCGTCAGGACTTGATCGATACCCGCCCCGACGTGGTGCAGGTTCTGGTAGATGGTATCGCCCGCTCCGGTCTTTGGCTTGATAAGAGCAAACCTCATCGCGAGGATGCGGCCGATTTCGTGGGTCGTTTCTATTACCACCAAAGGCCCGCACTGCTCCGTTGGGCGTTGACGCATCCAATGGACCGGGTCATGTATAGTCCACTCGCGCCGCGCAAAAAGGACTTCGATTTGGTTCGCGACATGATGATTGAAACCGGCGTACTAGACAAAAAGATTGCCTTCGAAGACTACACCGATACTCGCTTCTCCGATAAGGCAAGTATTGAGACGCCATGGAGATACGAGGCGGGCATCGCAACAGCCAGATGACAGCGCAGACCCAGGCCGTATTGTATAAGTGAACTGCATTACAGAGTCTGGGCTGTGCCCTCCGCTCGGCCAACAGAAAAGGCAAAAGCCTTAAGACTTTGATAAATAGGGCCGATGAATTCTACATAGGTCCTTGAGGATGCATTCTTCGCTCAGGCTGATGCGACCCGCGCGAGCTTACCCTGGGGAATCGCCTCGCCGCTTTCAAGCTCGAACTGCGCCAAAATCTTGCTTCTGGAGCGTTCAGGTCTGCCTGTGGGTTCTCGCAGGCTTCAATTTGATGTCGCGGCCCGTGCGGGCAGCTCTCGATCCGGCTCTCGCCATCACCCAATACGTCCATAGCGTTTGGCAGTCAGACGCCGGCTTGCCCGAAAACTCGGTTCTCTCGATTGCGCAGACGCCTGACGGCTATCTCTGGCTGGGAACCGAAGAGGGGCTAGTTCGATTCGATGGCGTGCGATTCACAACATATACAAAACGTTCCTCTCCGCGGCTGCGAAGCAACCAGATTTCCGCGCTCTTAGTCGATCGCCAGAAGAGGCTTTGGATCGGCACTCGCGGGGGCGGCGTTAGCTGCCTGAGTCACGGCGAATTTATCAGCACTGGTTTAGAGGATCGGCTTTCGAGTATCTCAGTCTTGGCCCTGCACGAAGATGGCAGTGGGTCTCTTTGGATCGGCACGGACGGGAATGGTCTCATTCAACTTCGAAACGGCACGTTTCGCGCGTTTACTAAGAGCGATGGTTTGGCTGACGATGCGATCTTTTCAATTGCAGGCGACTCTCAGGGCACGCTCTGGATCGGCACCCACAACGGTTTGAGCCGCTTTACGGGAGGCCAACTCACTACGCTCAATCTGAAAGGCGAACTCGGCAGCAATTTCATTCGCTCGGTGTATGTGGATCGAAGCGGGTCCGTTTGGGTCGGCTCTAATGGTGGCGGCCTGTGCCGGATTACCGGGAATGTTATCCAACGCTACACCCAAAAGGACGGCCTGACTGACGATACAGTCTCGGCGCTCTATGAAGATTCGCGTGGGGCGCTCTGGATTGGCACGTTAAATGGGGGACTTGATCGTTTTCTGAACGGCCAATTTAGCCACTTTACAGCAAACGAAGGCTTTTCCGGAGGAGGCGTTCAGGCGATCTTCGAAGGACGCGAAGGAAACTTGTGGATCGGAAGCACCGACGGAGGCCTGAATTCGTTGCGTCAAGGGAACGTTGTCACACTCTCGAAGCAAGAGGGGCTGGCAAGCGACGTTGTGCTCCCTGTTTACCAGGATAGAGACGGCGCTCTCTGGATAGGCTCAGATCTCGGACTGCAACGCTACAAAGACGGCCGCACGACTTTATATACCACTGCCAACGGCCTTCCCGATAATCTGATTTTCTCCGTGACGCAGGACGGCAGGGGCGCCATTTGGGTTGGTACTCGGCACGGCCTCGCGCGCTTCGACGGACGCAGGTTCCAAGCTGTAAATCAAAGCGCCGGTCTGCCGAGTGATTTTGTAATATGCACTTACACAGATCACAAGGGTAAGCTTTGGGTAGGCACCCGCGGCGGCCTCAGCTATCTGGATGGCGCCCGTTTCCTCACGTACACAAAGCGGGATGGTCTTACAGACAACTTCGTCCAATCTGTCTACGAAGACAACTCTGGAGTACTTTGGGTAGGAACAAACGCGGGTGGTCTGAATCGCTTCCAGAATGGCAAGTTTTCGGCGTATACGACGCAGCAGGGCTTATCTAACAACACGATCTGGGTACTCAACGGAGACGCCGACGGCACCCTTTGGATCGGCACCAATGGCGGAGGGCTGAACCGGCTGAAAGCCGGACGACTCACCAGCTATACGACCGACAAGGGCCTTTTCGATGACGTTGTTTTTACGATCCTCGACGATGGTTCGGGGCGGCTTTGGATGAGTTCGAATAAGGGCATTTTCGCCGTAAGCAAGCAGCAACTGAACGATTTCGCAAATGGCGCAATCGGTGCTATAGACTCGCAAATCTTTGGAACAGCGGATGGCATGAAGAGCCGGGAATGCAACGGCGGATTCCAACCAGCGGGATGGCGCGCAAAAGATGGCCGGCTATACTTTTCCACCATCCGCGGTCTCGCGGAAGTGAATCCGGGGTCTTTGAAGAGCGAACAGCCGCCCGAGGATACGGTACTCGAGCGCGTGCTGGTCAATGGGAAAGATATCAGGCTGGATCGATCGACGTCCATTCCGCCCGGTAAGGGCCAACTCGAATTCGGATTTACCGCGCCTTACTTTGCCGATTCTGGCCATGTGCAATTCCACTATCGCCTCGAAGGATTCGATAAGGAATGGATACAAGCCGGCAATCGAAGAGTTGCTTACTATACGAATATCCCACCGGGTCACTACACGTTTGCTGTCGGTGCGTGCACAGGACACAATGCGTGCAGCGGCGTGGCGCAAAGTCCAACTCTGACCCTGGAGCCACATTTCTACGAAACCAAAATCTTTCTCTTCCTGCTTCCCGCACTTGCCGGGACGCTTGCTTTTGCTCTTCATAGGTTGCGGATCAGGCAACTACGGGCGCGCGAAAAAGCCCTGGTGGCGATCGTCGACGAACGTACCAGGGAATTGAGGGAATCGCGCGACGAACTCGAAATTCGAGTCCAGGAGCGAACCAAGGCATTGATGGAATCGAACCGGACGCTTGAATCGGAGGTCGTAGTCCGTAGGCTTGCTGAAGAACGCGCAGAAGCTGCGAGCCGCGCAAAGAGTGACTTTTTGAGCAACATGAGCCATGAGATCCGCACGCCGATCAACGGAATCATGGGTATGACGCAACTTGCTCTCATGACAGATTTAACGGACGAACAACGCGAATATCTTGAGATCACCAAGCTCTCCACTGATTCACTGCTCAACTTAGTAAACGATATCCTCGACTTTTCGAAAATCGAAGCTCGCAAGCTAGCGATTGAAAACATTCCATTCCGGCTTGCGGCCTGCATCGAGGAATCGATGAAGCCGCTCTCCTATCGGGTTCTTCAGAAGGGTCTGTCGTTTAGGGTCCAGATAGCTCCTAGCGTTCCGGATGCGCTCCTCGGTGATCCGTCCCGGTTGCGGCAAGTCCTTGTAAATCTGGTCGACAACTCGCTCAAATTTACTAGCGAAGGGGAAATAGTGCTGTCGGTGTCTACCGAGAATGCTTTCGAGGAGAGCGCCGTCCTACTTTTTGCCGTTACCGACACTGGCATCGGTATTCCCGAGGACAAGCAGCGCACGATATTCGAGGCATTTGCGCAAGCGGACACCTCATCTACGAGAAAATACGGCGGCACCGGATTGGGATTGACAATCTGTTCTCAACTTGTGTCTCTCATGGACGGCCGGATATGGGTGGAAAGTACGCCGGGATACGGCAGCACGTTTTATTTTACGGTCCGATTTGAGCGGCAGGAGTGTCATCGCGAAGAAGTAGTAGATGAAGTTCAGTACGTCTAACGCCCGAAGCGGCATGCTTTTAGCACAAATAAGCAATTGACAACAATATTCTAGCGAGTATAATCAAAAAGCTAGATACTTCGCGAATAAATCCATTTAAAAGTCACAGGCGTTTAGTAAGCCTGCGGACGCACTACGTCGGCTGGTTCCGCGCGCGCGCCGTTCAACCTGCTTGTCACTAATTGCTTTTGAAAAGGAGACCGTTTATGCCAAATAGTTTTCGCTTCTGGACACCTGCACACTGGCTCGATTTCGGGCAAGGCACAGGCCAGCAAGCGGCACTCGATATGCTGTGGAACTCCAATCTCAATGCCTTCAGCAATCAGGGCATCTTCGGCAATCCCTGGAATATGCCCAATGCGGCCGGCATCACGAATTACTTCAACCCGCTCGACACTGTCATGCCCCCTGGAACGGCGCTCGTCCAGATCCAGTGGGGCGCGTTCCCAGGTCGCATTTCCGCTTACAATCCGAGTCTGACAGCCCAGCAGTTACTCGAACTCGCCGACACCGGCTACATGACCGTAAACGGACAGAAGCAGACATTCCCTCCCATTACTAAGAACGGCTGTACCGGCCAATCTCAGAATCCCATACCCTATGGTCCATACGGGCCGCGCGGCTGGCAGGATGAATACTGCGAATGGAGTGTCCAACGCGACTCGAACAACAATATCACTCGTGTCGATATCGTGTGTGAGAATCCCGAATATTGGAATAGCCTCTGGCTCATTGATCCAAAGGCCGTTCTAAGCGCCTATCAGAAATATTTGGGTAAGCCGCAGATAGTACTAGCGGATCTTTATCTCATGAACGCCCAGAACCAACCGGTGATTGACCCGTTCACCGGGTATCCGGCGTATAATCCACTTAATAAGTGGAATTTCGGCCCCCTGTCGAGCAGCTTGACAGGCGGGGCGATGCATCTCACCAGCACGCCGAACACGCTGCAAACGGAAATCGGCCTCGCCTCTGCCGCGACTATTCAGCGCACAAAGTATAACTACACTAATCCGAATGGGCTCATCTGTTGCGCCCAATACGGTCAGATCTTCCGCAACAGTGATCCGCATATTGGCGCCCAAACCAACGGCAAAGTAATGACCGGACTCACGGTCACGTTGGCCAATCCTCCCGGCCTGTACATTCAGGAGCCGACCGATTGGTCCGTATATAAGTTCCCGGAAGGCGACCAGTCGGATTGGTGGACCATTGCGCGCGGATACTCGTCGATTAATGGAGAGAATGGGCAGCCCATGCCGGGCAACTACATCTTGCATGCAATATTTGCGCCGCCGTCGGGAAGTAAGTATACCGTATCCGATGTGCAGATTAATGGACAACGGATAACTTGGGCTGGTCAAATTACCCAGACGATTCAGATGCAGATAGTGGCGGCTGGTTTTTCAGCTACCGTTCCACCGCAAGTGGGATGCACCACCGATTCCGGCGGTCCAAATCTGGATCAACCCTTGCAACTATTCCACGCCGCCATCTTTTCGGCAATGAACAGCGCGAAAATTCCCAACCCGGTCGGCCAACCGATGACGCTTCTCTCGAACAGCGTGCTGGTTCCCCCGGCAGTGCGCGCCGGCCAAACGTATCAAATGGTTCTCACCTCCGCGCTCGTCTCGTCGGGACAGCCCGCGGTGGCGTTCGACGGCGGAATCATCGCACAGGTCACCGGTTCGATGCAGGTCAATTATGCGGTGCCCGGCAACTCCTATCCCTCAAATGCCACGGCGCTCAGCCTGACGGTGAACGTGCCGAAAGCGGCCGTACCAGGCTTGTATGGCGTGTCGATCAACGGAGGTCCGTCCATGCCTGCGGTAATTCGAGTCGGCGTTTAACAGCTTCACAAAAGGAGCGACATCCGTATGAGCCGGACCAAAATTCTTCTCACGTCTCTGACCCTGCTGGGCTGCGTCTATGTCCTGACGGCGGAGCGTTCGCCGGTTCGGGCGGCTGGCATGCAATCTCGACCGGGCCGCCAAACCGGTGCGGCGCCCAATTTCTCTTGCAATGGGACAGTTGTAAACTTCGGGCCCAAGATACCCGGCGATGCGCTCATGAGCGCGCAGATGGATGCGGATTGCTTTGGCTGGGCCGAATTCATCGCCCTGAACTGGCCGACCTCCGGCAGCAGCTTCGGAGCTCCCGGCGACCTCAGCGCCGTTCAGTGGGAGACCTATATGAATGCTGGATCAATGTATCCCCCTAACGGGCAAAAGCCTCCGCCCTGGGGAAGCTCAAAAGGCGACACCGAACCTATCCCCGCCGCGTGTGCATCCCAGGTCAATCTTCGCGCCGAAGCCCACGGCGAACTCAGAGTCTTGCGCTCCGCCTCCAAGCTGGTTTCGTCCACCGGTGACCGTTCATTCAATTTTCAGCAGGCCGCACCGGAGAATGGGCCGGCGTGGCTGGGTGCCCAGAATGGCACCAACGTCTGGTACGAAGTCCTGGTAGACCAGGACATTTACAATTACGTGGTAGCCAACCAGTTCTACAACGCCACGCAGCAACAAACATTTGTGAACAACGGGCAGGGAAGCCCCATCGTGTTTCCCAAGGGCACTCTCTCCGGTTCTCCGGTCGGAGCGATCGAGCTCAAAGCTGCGTGGATGGAGGTGCCAAACTATAATTCATCAGCCCCTGGCAAATGGAACAAATATAAGCTTTCGAAAGCCGTGGTTATCGGCCCCACGACTAACCAATGCCGTAACGTGACAGTTGCATTGGTCGGCCTGCACATCATTCACAAGACAGGCAGTCAGCCGACCTGGGCTTGGGCCACCTTCGAGCACGTCGATGACGTTCCGGGCGCCAACCAGACTTCTGACTGCTGCAACTTCAACAGCACTAGCTGCCAGCCTAGGCAAGTAACTGTCTCCGATTCCACTTGCCTGGGTCCGAATATGAAGTCTCCTGTGACCGTGTCGTGCACGCCAAATACGTCGCCGCCTTACTACCTTGGTTTTGGCTGTCCGGCGCCGGTGCCGCTTCAAATTACGCGTACGGCCAGTCTCGATTCGAATGCAAACGCCATCAATAAAACAGCTTGGACGGCCATCAAAGGATCGTATCCTTCGTCGGTGTATCAGTACTATCAATTGGCCGACGTACTCTGGTCGACAAATGCTACGCAGGATCCAACCACTCCCCAGAAAGTACCTTTGAATCCAGCTTCTCTCACATCCGGAAATCCCAACACACTGGTATTCAATGTCACGTTGGAGTCTTACTTTCAAAACAGTAAATGCACCGACTGTCATCGCTACGCCAACATCGCGCCGTCTGCGGCGAATCTGCCATGGGATGGAGATTTCAGTTTCGCAATCGGCACGGCAACACCGGCCTCTTCGGCTGCAGCGCGAGCCCTGCGCGCGGCCAAACCTGTTCGCTATTGATTCGGCTTATAAGCAAAATCCCAAATCATGAGGTCGACTTCGCCATTCTCTTGATCGTCTGAATATTCAACCAGTGCATATTCTCCCGGTGTTAGCGGCTTCTCCGGCCAGACTTTGAACAAGCCGGCATCGAGCTGTTGCTGGAAAGCTTCCATCTGCTTCCGTTCCTCGATGTTCTGCTTGGTAACCGGAATGATTGAGATGTTTTCAACCACTCGCAGGTTCTTCTTTGGAGTAACACTGATAATTCCAAAGCGCTCCTGTTTCGCGAGTCTCAAATAGAAATCCGGCCGATTCTCAGTGACCACAAATTTCGAGTGGTCCCCCTGGATCACTACCGACGCCTTGCCTGGCACAAGCGGCACCGGAGACAGTACCTGCAAAGTCTTGCGTTTCTTGCTTGTGATCACCTGGTAGTCGGCCAGCGGCAATGCCTTGATCTGATCCCCAACCTTGTAATAGGCGCCGCTGTCCTGCGGAATCGAGGCAATCTCCCGCCGCTGCTCCCGTTCGGCCTTGTCCTCTTCATCCTGCTCCTGCGCCTCTTTCGCGGCCTCCTCGCTAACCGCCTTGTGCTCGCGCTCAGTCTTGTCTAAATCCACCAGCGCTGTGGGAATCTCCTCCCACTGTCCGCGTTCGGTGCTGTAATAGCGAACGCGGTCGCCCTCCACTTGATACTCACGAACCAAGTGATAGTATCCGTTCTTCAAATACAGCTTGAAAGTATCCCCGAACAGCAAGCCCGCTAACAACAGAAACAGCAGAACCACGCGCACGAGGCCATTCTATCGTTCGGCGCGCCAGCGGGCTTCCGGCGAGCCTGCTGGGTTAACCTGAAAATACATGGCCAACATCGGCGAGGTATTCAGTTCCGCGGCAGCCATCGCCAAGGGGATGGGCATCACCTTTAAGGAGATGCTGCAGCCCACGATCACCGAAGAATACCCGGACGCACCGGCTGAGCTTGCCGAGCGCTATCGCGGCGCGCACGTCTTGCAGCGCGATGAAAACGGACTTGAGAAATGCGTCGCCTGTTTTCTTTGCGCCGCCGCCTGTCCGGCAAACTGTATCTATATCGAGGCCGCCGAGAACACAGACCAGGAGCGCTTCAGCGCGGCCGAGCGCTACGCCAAGGTCTACAACATTGATTACAATCGCTGCATCTTCTGCGGCTACTGCGTCGAAGCGTGTCCCACCGATGCCATCACGCACGGCCACGGTTTTGAGCTTGCCAGCTACAACACCTCAACTCTGATCTACCGCAAAGAACAGATGCTTGTGCCGCTCCCCGAAAGCGGCAATCCGCCGCCCTCGCAAAGCAACCCTGTGCCTGTCGGCGCGGAGCCGCTGCGCTCCCGCTAGCCAATCGAAGCAAGAATTAGCCCAGCGGCACCACCAAGATCGGTTTCGTGGTCGGCGCGCTTGACCCTTGCTGCGGTTCCACGCTGACCGCGACCGCTTTCGTCGTTCTCGCATCTACAGCGGTTGGCGAAACGTGAACGGAATTGCCGGATGGGTCGGGCCGGAACAGTCCCGCCGGTTGCGGTGCGGCGCCGCTAGCGGGCACCAGCCACAGCTCGAAGGTTTGATTACTTGCCAACGGCGGCAGTTGCGAGCCCACGAACACGAAGCCTCCGTTGCGATTCACGAGCACCCGCCCATGCGCCACGTTTTCCGTTTTCCCAAACTCCACGGCCCGGGTTTCCGGCCTGCTCAGGATCTCCACCGCCGACCGCAACTGGTTCCGCTCTTCAGTCAGCGCAGCCAGTTGCGCTTGAATCCGCCCCATCGCCAGCCGCGATGCAACAGAGAACGCCACTAGCGCAAGGCAGGCAGCAGCCAAGGCGACCACAGCGAAACTCCACCGTCTCGCTGCCTTCGGCCGCCTGACACTGCTCAGCACACGTTCGCGCAGCCCCGCGGGTGGAACCTCCGGCTCCGCAACGCTCGACAGCGCCGCAGTCAGCGCAACGGCCGCGCTCAGATGTTCCGTGCAAAACTCACACTGCTCATTCAGGTGACGCTCGATCTCCGAGGCAAGCTCCGGCTCCAGCACGCCGAGCGCGTACAGTTCGTACAATTCGCTCATCTCCGCGTGTGTCATTGCCCCTTGCTCCCGGTAATTACGCCCCGCAGCCGTGCTAACGCCGACCGCATCCTGCTTTTTACCGTACCCAACGGCTCGTGGATATTTTCCGCGATTTCCGATTGTGAAAATCCTTCAAAATACGCCATCTGCATCACGCGCTTTTCATCAGCGCTTAAGGTGGCGAACGCCTCTTGAACAATCCTTACATCATGTATACGGGACTCGCGCGCCGTCGGATTATGCGAGAAACAGACCGCGTCGACGTGATCCATGGAACGCAGCCGGCTGGAGAATCGCGTTTGCGCCGACCGCACATAGTCGATCGCCATGTTGCGCGCAATCGACAGCAGCCAAACGCCAAGGGCGCCCTTGTTGGAATCGAATTCCCGGCTGCGGTTCCACAACCGAAGGAAGAGTTCCTGCACCAGATCTTCGGCGGCCGTCTTGTCGTGTGTGATGCGGACAAACAGCGCGTACGCCGTGCGCCCATAACGGTCGTACGCCGCCGCGAGACCTTCCGGATCGCGCTTGCGCAATCGTTCTATGATTTGAGAATCGGCGCTGTCCGCGTCCATGTCAAAGTTTCAGGTGGCAATCAGCGCCTCGCTTTAGACGCCAACACCCTCTTATACAACACACCTTTTTTGTAGTTTCTTTCCGAAAAGTTTGAGTACCCGCAAAATGTCTAGCTTGCAATCCATTCTCTATCCCAGCGCCGTATACGCGATTGGAAGCACTCTGCGACCAGCTTATAGGAGGAATTTAGATGTGTCTTAAACGCAAGCTCACCTGGAGCTTGGGAGTCTTCGCGCTGAGCGTGCTTACCGGCGCTAATCTGGATGCATCGTCCATCTCTGATACCTACACGGGTACTCTAACGAGTGAATCGGGCAGCGCTGGATCGGTTGTTCTCGAAAGCTTTTCTTTGACCTCGGCTTCCGAGGTCACGATCTACACCACATCTTACGGCGGCGGCATGAACCTCAACGGCACCACTGCCAGTGCAGGCGGTTTTCAGCCCAACATCACGCTGTATAACAGCACCGGGTTTGTCGTTGCCAACCAGAGCCCCAGTTTCTCTCCCATTGGCAATTCCGATCCCTCTACCGGCCTCGAGTTAGACGGTTACCTGCAAGATCCCGATGCGGCCGCCGGCACTTACTACGTAACCCTCACCGATTGGCAAAACCAGATGTCCATTACGTCAACCGGTCTGAATCTCTCAACGGCTGCCTTTGAACAATTCAGCGGCCCAGGCGGAACATCCTTCCAGGATGTCGACGGAAACACCCGAACCGGCAACTATGCTCTGAACATCTCCTCGATGCCCCTCGGAACTTCCACGGTTCCGGAACCCGCGTCGTTCTTGCTTCTAATTCCCGGCTTGGCTGCGGTAGCTCTTCTCAACCGGAAGCGTCGCACGTTATTGTCGTAAATCTGCCCAAATCATTCACAAAATCTAAGGATCAACAAATGGCCATCAAAGATCTTATCTCCGATGTAATTGAACAGTCGCCTAACCGGCGCAGCCTGCTCAAGAAAATTGGCATTGCCACCGCGGCAACTGGTGCAGCAATCGCCACCGGCGGCCTCAAGCTTAGTGCCGACCCCTCCTCACCTACCGTTGTGGATGTACTGCAATTCGCGCTCAACCTTGAGTACCTCGAAGCCGAGTTCTACACCACCGCCACCATGGGCAAAACCATTGATCAGGTTGGAATCGGCATCTCCGGCTCCGGCAGATCCGGTCCCACCACCGGCTGGCATCAGGTCAGCTTCTCGAACAGCACGGTTTTCACCGGCACCGTCGCTAAACAGATCGGCAACGACGAACGCAACCATGTGACTCTGCTCCGTACGGCGCTGAGCAATGCGGGCATCGAGCCGGTCGCGAAACCCGAGATCAATCTGGGCGCTCTCGGAATCGGCTTCGCGAACGAAGCGCAGTTTCTCACACTCGCTCGGGTATTCGAAGATATTGGCGTCTCGGCATACGGCGGCGCGGCGCAGCTTAGCTCGGTCACGTCGAGTGCGTATATCGGTACAGCCGCTCGAATCCTGGCTGCTGAAGCGGAGCATGTGGCGAATATCCGCCTCCAAGTGGCTCGTCTTGCGATCGCTACCAGTATGTTGGATACCGTCGACATTATTCCTCCTCCTTCGGGCACTTACTTCTTTTCCATTGACCCGAGTACGGGACTTACAGCCATCCGGACGCCGGGCCAGGTTTTGTATCTGGCTTACGACGCGGCGAACGCGACCTCCGGCGGCTTCTTTCCCAATGGTGTAAACGGCAATCTGCATACCTCCAGCAGTTCGCCAGCGTAGTTCCCTCGAAAGCGCCGCCCATTACCTCCCTCACCCATGCGGCGGGCGGCGCTCCTTTAATCTCTGTTGGAGCTTCGCAGTATGAACGCGATGGCATTTCAGACACAGAGTTCGCATGTTCGACAGGTCGCACTCGCCTCCGCCCTCCGCGACAGGCAGAATATGATCGGCGTCCCAGAGCGTCTTGCGCCCACGGAGACCCCATTCGGTTACGGCTCTGATGCGCGGTGCGCCGCGCAGCTTCTTAACCCGCCGCCACTCGGCGACGCAATCGATGCCGCAGACCGCGCACACACCGCGATCGCGTTCAAAGACGCGGTCACGCAGATGGCCGGGGTTGCTGCGCAGCTTCCATTCCTCTACGCACCATTGCGAGCAGAACGTCATCCGGCCCGGCGGAACTTCCAGGTTGCACCATCGGCAGAGGCAACGCCCGTTTTCTCCTTTGGCAAGAGCTTCGCGGTTGGCGCGGCCGCCGGGCATCGCGCGTTGGGTGCTCACAAAAACATGATAGCTATAAAATGTTTGGAGCCTCGTGGCCGCGCGCGGTTACGGCCTCTACGGCTGAAATGCGTCCGCTCACGATCATCAACGCGTCATCGAAATTGTTTACGCTCGGGCAGACGTGCCGCGGAACCAGGTATAGTTTGTCGCCTATGCGTGGGAGCTGGTGTTCGGAGAGCCCTTTGATGGGGAGATGCTCCTCGCTTGGCTTCAACGGTTCCAGGTCGGGACGTCCGATGACCGCGCAGGTTGGCACGCCCGCATCGGCCGACACGCTCTTGTGTCCCGCATCGCAGGTGATCGAATCGGGCGTGGGCCGGCTGATCACTGTCGACAGAATGATGGCCGCAGGCTTGAACCCGAAACCGGGTAGCTGCTCAAGGCTGGTTGTGTCGTTATAGACTACGGTGCCCGGCGAAATGCGATGGACGAAGCGCGCGTTGCGAAAACCGGGGTACGAAATCGCGAAGGGCGCTGCGGGAGTTCCCGAAGTAATCACTTCGCCTGTTTGCACGCCAGCGGCATCGAGTGTCCGTACCAACCGGAGCAAATGATCGTAACCCTGATGCACACGCGATTCACGCTCATCGGCCGGAAATCCCGAGGCGTGACCGTCGTAATAATGGAGGCCGCGGAACTGCTCGCCGAGTTCGCGAACGAGGCTCATGATCTCACTGGTACGCTCCTCGCCGATGCCGGTGCGGTTCATTCCCGGATTGATATCGATGAAAACTCCGATGCGCGTCCCGCGCCAAATTCGCGCCTGTTCCGCGCTTTCGACCAATACCGAGATCCGTGTCTCCGGGAATTGTTGGGCAATCTCCAGGGTCCGGCGCGCGTTCGCGCCTACAACGGCGAAGGCGAGCAGAACATCGCTCGCGCGGCACTCACACGCAGTCAGCAGCTCCAGCGTGGTGGAGCATTTCAGATGCGAGACGCCGTGCGCGAGAATGCGCCGTACAGTTGCAGCCAGCTTAGCGGTCTTGATATGCGGACGCCATCGATTGGAATCGTCCCCCGCCATGTGGACCGCGGCTCGGATGTTTGCCTCCACCAGATCGGGATAGATCAGCAGAGCCGGAGTGAGGATGCTATCCACATCTTCGAGTGCGTAGCTTTCGAGCGTCAGGTTCAGCACTTCAACCTTGTACCCGGCGCTCTTTGCCGGTCCAGAAGCTCTCGCGCAGCTCGCGCTTCAAAATTTTGCCGGTGCCGGTTTTCGGCAGCGGCCCTTCGACAAACTGCACCACCTGCGGTATCTTGAACTTCGCCAAGCGCGTCTGCAGGAATCTAACGAGCTGATCGTTCGTGAGCTCCTGATCGGGCTTCAACACCACGATCGCCGCGGGTACCTCGCCCCATTTGTTGTCGGGCGCCGGAACCACCGCGCATTCGAGAACCGCCGGATGCGCAAAAATCGCTTTCTCGACTTCGATGGATGAAATATTTTCGCCGCCGCTGATGATGATGTCTTTCTTGCGGTCGACGATGTGGATGTAATTCTCCGCGTCCCAGACGGCCATATCGCCGGTGGAGAGCCAACCATTTCGGATGGTGTTGCTGGTGGCCTCGGGCTCCTTGTAGTAACCCTCCATGACGTTGTCGCCGCGGACAACCACTTCGCCAACCGTTTCCATGTCGCGCGGCACGTCTTGGCCGCTGGGATTCACCACGCGAACCTCGTTGCCCAGAATCGGCCAGCCGGCCATCGCCATGTGGCAGATGCGGTCTTCTTCGCTCGCATAGTGGACAGTGCTTTTGGGCCGCGCATCAGTCGCCACGGGACACGTCTCCGTCATTCCATAGCCGGCCATCACGGCACACTTGAATGCTTGCTCCATGCGCGCGATCAACTCGGGCGAGGAGGCCGCGCCGCCGATGTGAATCTCCTGCATGCTGGAGGTATCGAACTTCCCAAGCTCGGAGCAATTCAATAGCGCGTTCGCCATCACGGGAACCACGGACATGCCGGTCGCGCGCTCTTCTTCAATCAACCTCAGCACGTTTGCCGGTTCGAACCGGCGCACCATCACCTGTTTGATGCCGTTCATGGTGGCGGTCTGGGGACGTCCCCAGCCATTCGCATGAAACAGCGGAATCGTGTGCAGCTCCACAAACCGGTCGTTTTGGGTGATGCTGCCAGTTATTCCCAGAGCGTGCAGATAAATCGAGCGATGCGAAAGCATGACGCCCTTGGGGGTGCCGGTGCTGCCGCTGGTATAGAAGATCTCGGCGATTTCATTCTCATCAAACGACAGGAGGTCAGGACGGTCAATGCGCCCGTGCGACAGCAGTTCTTCGTAGGTCAGATCGGCTGGCGGGACTGCGTCGCCAATGGCGACGTAGCGCTCAATGGCGGGGCACGCCTTACGAAACGCGCCCAGGCAGGGAGCGAAATCGTTCTCGAACACCAACACGCGGGCTCCAGAGTGATTCAGAATCTGAATCAATTCGGGCGGCGATAGACGGACGTTCAGGGGCATTACGATCGCGCGGATAAGCGGCGCGGAGTAGTAGCCTTCGAGAAGCTGTTCGTTGTTGAAGCTGAGATAAGCGACCCGGTCGCCGGGGCGAATGCCTTCCGCGAGAAGCCCTGCCGCGGCGCGCTCGACCCTTTCGCCAAACTGCGTGTAGGTGTAGCGGCGTGGACCGGAAACCACTCCTACTTTGTTGCCGTAGAGGTCAACAGCTCGATACAGGCAACGAACCGGCGTCAGCGGGATGTTCATATAACGTAGCGTTCTCGCGCGATGAGCCTGTTGGCGACCTTGCGCCTCAGGGCGACCGCGTCCACTGGATCATAGGCTGCAAAGCGTCGCAGAATCTGCATGGTTTTGCGCAGGAAATCGCCTTCGACACATGCGCCAGCCACGTTGCGGGCTGAGAGTTCGACTCGCGCCATGGCGTCGCGAAGGAATACGGCGCACATATCGGCAGCGGCCGCTGCTTTTGCGGAGCCGGCCAACTTGCGTGATCGCAACAGGCTCGATTCCATAGCGAAAACTTCCATGATGATGTCGGCGATGTTCATGAGCAGCTCCTGCTGATGTTCCAGTTCTGTGCCGTGCTTCTGATAAGCGATCGCCAGCGCCAGAAGCGCGATTTTCTTTGCATTCGCCACCAGCCGCTGCTCCTGATCCGCGCTGTCCGCAGGAACTGAGCCGCCGAAAATCTCTCCCATGAGGGCCTGCGCCACCGGTACCAATGCTAACTGGCCTCGCGCCGCACGCTTCAAGAGCATGCCCGTGATGAGCAGCCGGTTGATCTCATTGGTTCCTTCGAAAATCCGGTTGATCCTGGAATCGCGATAAGCGCGCTCGATGGCGTAATCCTGGTGAAAACCGTAGCCACCATGAATCTGCACGCCCTCGTCCACTGCAAAATCGAGGACTTCCGAGCCGTAGACTTTTATGATCGAGCATTCGGCTGCAAACTCTTCGACAGCCTTCAACATAGTTTGCGAGGCGCCCGGGTGCTCCCACGAAAATCCCTCGAGCTGGCCTTGAATGAGCCCTACGACCCGCCACGCCATCGATTCGGCGGCGTAGATCCGGATCGCCATCTCGGCGAGCTTGTGTTGAATGGCGCCGAACTCCGCGATCGGTGAGCCAAACGCTTTGCGCTGCTTGGCGTATTTGATGCTGAGGCTGAGAGCGTCCTTCGCTCCGCCCACGCAGAGAGCGCCCAGTTTGAGGCGGCCGACATTCAATATGTTGAAAGCGATGATATGCCCGCGGCCGATTTCCCCCAGCACGTTCTCAACCGGAACCGGCACGTTCTCGAAAAACACGGCGGTTGTCGAGGTGCCCTTGATGCCCATCTTCTTTTCTTCAGCGCCGCTGGTGACGCCCGGAAACCTGCGCTCCACCAGAAACGCCGTGAACTTTTCGCCGTCCACCTTGGCGAAGACGGTAAATAGATCCGCTGCGCCGCCATTGGTAATCCACATCTTCTGCCCGTTCAAGATGTAGTGCTTGCCGTCGGGGCTGAGATCCGCGCGACTGCGTGCCGCGAGCGCATCGGAGCCGGCATGCGGCTCAGTCAGCGCGTAGGCTGCAAGCAGCTCCACTCGCGCCAATCGCGGAAGATACTTTTGCTTCTGTTCTTCGGTGCCGAAATAGAGAATCGGAAGAGTGCCGATGCCGGTATGGGCGCCATGCCAGCCCGCATACGACCCGTCACGTCCCAGGCGCTCCGCAGCGATGAGCGCAGAGGCGAGATCCAGCTCCATGCCGCCGAATTTTTCCGGAATCGAGATGGCGGTCAGCCCCAGCTCCGCCGATTTGCGCAACACTCGCAGAGCGACTCCAGGCTCATGATGAAGAATGGCTTCGAGATTCGGTTTCACCTCCTGCTCATAGAATTCGTCCGCTGTTCGCGCAATCGCCAGATGCTCTTCGGTCAGATCTTCCGCGGTGAAGATATCCTGGGGGTCGCTGTCTTCGATAAGAAAGGCGCCACCCTTCGTCTTCGGGAGCACTGCTCCTGCAGTCGCCATCGCCTAACCTCCTGTGCCGGCTAAATCCGGCGGCTCCTGTAGCACCGCGCTGAGTTTCGCACGCAGATCGCCGGGGATCGGCACCGAACGCAGCGTCTTGCGGTCCGCGCAGACGATCACCACTGCGCCTTTGGCAGCCAATTCGTTCGCCTTGAATGTCTGGAACTCGAACCGAATCGAAGAATTTCCGAGCTTTGTCAAGGATACTTCAATGGTAATCAGATCATCGTGGCCGATGACGCGCAGGAAGTCGCATTCGACGTGCACGCGTGGAAGATTGTAGCCGCGTGAGGCATCGTAGCTGACGCCGAGAGTGCGAAGGAACTCGATTTCGGCTGATTCGAAGTAACGGAACATCGCGGTGTAATGGATTCGGCCGCTGGCGTCGGTATCGATGAAGCGAATGCGCGTTTGGAAGCGGAAGGGCTCACGCTGGGGCATTTCTCTACGATGTCACGGCGGAACGTCGGTGCGGGCGCAGTTGGAGTGCGAGCGGAACTGCTTAGGGAAGGGTTAGGCGGCTTTTTGGGGCTGCTTGAGGCGCGCCGGAGCGAGCGGAGCACCGGTAACCTCGAATGAAAGCTCGCAATTGAGCAGTTCCTGGTGGTTGAGCTTGGCTTCGGCTAATAGCATGTCGAGTTTGTGATGGTCTTGCTTCCGTTTTTCGGCGGCTTCGCGCCGCGATTCTTGAGCTTTCTTGTGCTGCTGCGATTCGAAGCCAATTTCCGCCTTCCGCTTTTCGGCTTTGAGCTTTAGCAGGTCGGCGAGGCAGCGGTGGAAGGCACGGTCGTTGGTGGTTTGGTAGCGGATAAAGAGCGCGAGATGCTTTTCCTGCTGTTCGAGGGTTAGTTCTTCGTTTGACTGCGCACAACGGGCAGCAGACGCCCTGTGCGCTCGGTCCGTGCAGCACTGATCTTGCAGATAGAGGGCGCGTTTGCTGAGCCAGTACGATTGCGCCATCTTCTGGACAAGCAGGGTTTCGGTGAGGGTGGAGGGCTGGTGTTCGGCGCGCAGGCCGCAGAGAAGCGCGTCGAATTCGTCCTGATCTTCGAAATCGAGGACGGTGAATGAATTGCCGGCGAGGCCGTGGCGGAAATTGTTCAGGCAGGACGCGGCTTTGCCGGCATCAGTGGTGGGGCCGGTACTGTGGAGCGCGTTTTCCTGGTTCGCGCGGACTTGGGCTTCGGTGGACATAGAGAGATTGCTCCTTGAGTTTATTTCCGCTCGCTCACGCGCGCGGCTCGGTTTCACCCCAGGATGGCGTAGGGGCCGTGCGGAATGGGATGGTGAAATTAGGGTAAGTGGCTGGAACTGAGTAAGATATAGTTCCGGGCTAGTTTGTCACCGGAAGAGAGTAAGTGGCACGGAGGGTTACAGACCGCTGGCTGGCGCGTCACGCACCCTCACCGTCCATTACAGCGCCTTGAGCGGCGTGCTGGCTTCCGGCCAGAGCCTGGAGACCTATAACCAGCTCTGGTCGAT